>Ga0209142_1000001_pt1 | contig 963283 bp, 944 predicted proteins | sample SaaInlV_120m_DNA_FD_184678 | JGI IMG/M metagenome (GOLD analysis project Ga0209142, IMG submission 184678) | Marine microbial communities from expanding oxygen minimum zones in the Saanich Inlet - Saanich Inlet SI074_LV_200m_DNA (SPAdes) (version 2) | ecosystem: Environmental > Aquatic >... | reverse complement strand
ATATAGTTTTGCAAGCTAAAAATGAGTTATCTGGTAGTATAGCTGATGATGATTTAATCTTAACTGTTGAGAATAATACTACGGCTAGGTTAGTAGTAGCCGGTGATGGTAAAGTTGGTATTGGTACAGCTAGTCCAGATGTAGCATTAGAAGTAGCAGGCTCACATGTTAGTGGAATTGGTATGTTACATATAGATTCTACAGATCATGCTTATTTGAATTTAGATGCTGTTGCAGATAGTGATGCTGGAATATATCTTAAAGAAGATGGTACAAATACTTGGCTTATACATAATGATGGAGATGCAAGTGATAAATTATATATTAAAGATGATGATAGTGCAGTGAGGATGACTTTCCAGCAAGATGGAAATGTAGGTATCGGGAGAACAGACCCTTCTTATGAATTAGATGTTAAAGGAATCATAGGAATTGCAAGGACAGATGCAGATACTAATATTGAACAACTTAGTTTAACAGGCTCTGGTTTTGTAGCTAATAGCCCAAGTGGTTATAATCCTCTAATTATTCAAGAAAATGGGACAGAAAGAATGAGAGTAGAAGTGACTACAGGTAATTTAGGCATAGCTACTACTACTCCAGCTGGACAATTAAGCGTTCATCAAGCAACTACAGGTAAAACTGCTATCTTAGTAGATTCAGTATCTGGTTATTCAGGTAATCTATTAGACTTAAAGGTAGCATCAACTACTGTCTTTGCTGTTAATCAAGTAGGTGCTTTAAGCGTTGGTACTATATCTTCAGGTACTTGGAACGGAGATACTATAACTGTTGATTATGGTGGTACTGGTTTAACCTCAGTTACTGATGGTTATGTTGTAATAGGTAACTCTTCAACTGCTTTAGAAGCAACATCAAGTATATTTGTAGCTTCTGATGGTGATATAGGTATTGGTACTGTGAGTCCTTCGGGTAATTTACATATAGTAAATATTGCTCAGGGTGGAACACCTGATGGAAATTCTGATCTTGTTATTGAAGATTCATTACCAAGACTTCTTTTTATGGCCAGCACAGGTTCCACTGAGGGTGGAATTGCTTGGGGAGATACATCTGATGGTTATACTTCTGCAATAAATTATAATCATGCAAATGATTCAATGCTTTTTTATGGCAATAATGCAAATAGAATGGTTATTGATTCTTCTGGTAATATTGGTATAGCTACATCAACCCCATCATATGCTCTAGATGTCTATGGAGACTTTAGAGTAGGTATAGCTCCTACATCTTCTATGCTATTTGTAGCATCTTCTACAGGTAGAGTTGGTATTGGTACTAATAATCCAACATCTGCTCTATTTATTGATGGCGCTGCTGATCAAATACAATTAACCGTACAAGGTAAAGCTTCTCAAACAGCTAATATATTAGTAATAGAAGATTCTACTGGTTCTGATTTATTTAGTGTTTCTGAATCACAAGCTACATTTAATACACCTGTTTCTATGGCTTCTGCAGGTGATGTGTCTATAGCTTATGATTTAATTTTTAATAATGATACAGCAGCCTATATTAAATTTGAAGGTCCAGGTTATATTCAAACTGATTCTCCTTTTGAAAATTTAGACTTAACGCTTAGTGCTGCTAACTTAGGAAAAGTAATAGTAGATGATGAATTATCAGTAACTGGTACTACTACTATTGATTCTGGTACTTTCTATGTAGATGCTACAAATAACAGAGTTGGTATCGGTACCACTACTCCTGCATCAACATTATCTGTAGAAACTTCTGCAGGTGTTAATCCTTTTGCTGTTGGTTCTTCAACTGGTTCTTACTTAATGGTTAATTCAAGTGGTAATGTAGGTATTGGTACTAATAGTCCATTTCAAAAATTAGATGTTAATGGCAATATTATATTGACGAATGGTGGAGATTTGATTCTTGCAACAGCATTAGATAGTGGTGGAGAAGCGCAAATATCAGCTGAGAGTGATGGTGGTACTGGTGGGCGTTTACTTTTCTATACTGAGACTTCGAGTGGAGTAACAGAAAAAATGAGAATTGATGAAGATGGTAATGTAGGTATAGGTACTACAACTCCTGTTTCTACATTATCTGTTGAAACATCAGCTGGTGTTAATCCATTTGCAATTGGTTCTTCAACTGGTAGTTATTTAGTAGTAAATAGTAGCGGTAAGGTAGGTATTGGAGTTGATAATCCTCAAGCAAGATTACATATGATTGGGGACTATTGGTTACTAGATTCTACACAAGATCCAGAATTTGTGTTAGGTGAAGGTTCTGGATCAGGAGACTTTGGTGGTTTGAGTTGGACTAGATCTTCTGACTTATTAACATTATTTACAACAGGAGCAGGGGATACAGTGTTAATCGATGCAAATACAGGGGGTGTTGGAACAACACAAATAGGTGTTAATGGAGATAGTGATATATTATATGTTGAAGGAAATACAGGTATTGGAACTTCAACTCCTGCTTCTAAACTTCAAGTTTTAGATACTTCAGAACAATTAAGACTCGCCTATGATGAAGATAACTATTCTTCATTTACAGTAGCCTCTGATGGTGCTTTAGCTATTGCTACTACTAATAACTCTACTACAACTATAAACGCAGGTTTAACTGTTAACGGAACTAGCTTAGTTGTTAATGATTCTAGTAGTAATGTAGGTATTGGTATAAATAGCCCTAGTAATATTTTACATACTTATACTGCATCTAATAATGTTGGTCGTTTTCAATCTTCAGATGCTACTGCCTATATTCAAGTTAATGATGTAGCAGATAGTTTCTATCTAGGAACTGCTTCTCAAATAGGTTCTATTGGTGGTAATACAGGAGTTAATGCTGGAAATTTAAATATTGATTTAACAAACGGTCAAGTAGGTATTGGAACAATTAGTCCTGATTATCTTTTAGAAATTGAAAGCACTTCAGCAGCACCTTCTCTTACCTTACATCACAATGCTGAATTGTCAGGAGAAAATGCAGGAAGAATATTCTATAAAGCTAAGGATACAATAATAGCTGCTATTGATGTTCTTTCAGTTGGGTCTACAGAAGACACAGGGATTATGAAATTCTTAACTAATGATACTGGTGGAGTGACTGAAAAGATGAGAATTACAAATGATGGGTTAATAGGTATTGGTACAACCTCTCCTTCCCACTTACTAGACGTAGATGGTGATTTCAGAGTTGGTGAAGCTGGTAGTTCTGATGCTTTATTCGTTGATGCAACTAACGCACAAGTAGGTATTGGTACTTCTACTCCAGCATCTACATTATCAGTTGAGACATCGGCCGGTGTTAACCCTTTTGCTGTTGGTTCTTCTACTGGTTCTTACTTAATGGTTGATTCTAGTGGTAATGTAGGTATTGGTACTAATGCGCCTGGAGCATCGCTTGAAGTTAATGGTGATATTTTTATGAAACAAAGTGGGAGTGATATTAATTTAAGGCTCTATGATGATGATATAACTAATTATGCTAATCTGTCATATAATCACGATAATTCCACTCTTAATATTACAAGCCCTGGTTCTGGATATTATTTTTATGACAATGTTGATTCTGTAGTGATGAGTATTGCTGGTGACAAAATGGCATTTACTAATGCTTCTGCTGGTTATACATTTGATGGTAAATTAGGTATTGGTACTACCACTCCTACTGCTATGTTATCCGTATCTAATGCTTCTCAAAGTTCAACTCCACTTCTACGTGTAGCTTCTACTACACATGAAGTATATTTAGCTGTTGAATCAACAGGAGATATAACTATAGCTAATAATAAATGGCTAAGAGGTACTAGTAGTTCTGGTGCTAGTACAGTTAATATGTTTAAAGTAAATAGTTCTGATCAAATAGAATTAGGCGGTACTTTAAATATTGGTACCTTTGTAGCAGATGAAGATACTGGAGCTCTTACTTTTTTTGATATGCCTGTTTCTGCAACACCTTCTGCTGGTACTGAAATGAGTGCTACGTTTAAAATAGATGGTGATAATATATTAAAAATATATGCAGAAGCTGATGGTACTGGTGGTATACAAAACAATCAAATACAAATAGGTCAAACTCTAGGTAGTGTTGCTACTCCTACACTTGCTTTTGGAGACGCAGATACTGGTTTCTTTGAAAGTAGTGACGATACAATAAGAACATCTTTGGGTGGGAGTTTAAGGTGGGAGTTTAATGCTAATTATTTTGGCTCTCCTAATGCGAATAGACCAAGATTACTTGAAGAAGACGTATCTAATATAAATCCAAATATTATCCCAAATTCTAATGATTCTAATACTGGAATAGGTAGCGCATCATTAGACCAAATTTCTTTAATTACTAGCGGTTATGAAATGTTAAGAGTAGCTTCTAGTACTGGTTGGGGTTCTGGTCAAATAATTATAACTCCAGGTAATGTAACAGGTACCGTAGCTTCACCTACACTTGCTTTCGGCGATGGTGATACTGGTTTCTATGAATATAGCGAAGACGGTTTAGTATTAGTTACTGGCGGTAATAATAGATGGACTTTTGATTCGAGTGGTAAAATTAAATCATATGGTAATGGAGCAGAGATTGCTCAATCAGCTTCATCAATAGCGCCTTCTTATGCTTTTAATGGAGATAATAATACAGGTATGGGTAGATTAGGAGCTGATCAACTCTCTTTAATAGCTGGAGCTACTGAAATATTAAGAGCTTCTACTACTGCTGTATATATTTCTCAAAATGTAGGTATTGGTACAGCTAGTCCTTTAAGCCTTTTAAGTTTAGAAAGTAGCACTTCTACATCTTATGATGATACTCAAGATGCAGGGCAAGATGACATAGGTTCTACTTTAACTATTGAAAATCTTGACACTACTGCTGAGAGCTTTGCTCAATTAAATATGCAAGTTAGTTCACAATCAAATAGAGCGGTAGGTAGAATTGTTACAATTGCAAAAGGTTCAGGAACAAGCGATATGGCATTTGTTACTGAAAATTCTAATACTAAAGCGGAAAAGATGAGGATAACAGGTGCAGGAAAAGTAGGTATTGGTACAACTACACCTGCTTCTACATTATCCGTAGAAACAGTAGCAGGTGTTAATCCATTTGCTGTTGGTTCTTCAACTAGTTCTTACTTAATGGTTAATTCTAGTGGTAATGTAGGTATTGGTACTAATAGTCCTAGTGAGAAATTGGAAATTAATGGTAATTTAGAGTTTTCTGGAAATAACTATATAAAAAGAGCAGGTGTAGAATTATTATGGTTCACTTCTGCAAGTGTTCAAACATTGCAAGACCTTATTCCAGCTGCTGATTTAAGTTCTAATTTGGGAAATAGTGGAAGAAGATGGGAAACATTTTATTCGGCACAAATAACAGATGACGGAAGCAACGTCGGTATAGCTACATCAACCCCATCATATGCTCTAGATGTCTATGGAGACTTTAGAGTAGGTATAGCTCCTACATCTTCTATGCTATTTGTAGCATCTTCTACAGGTAGAGTTGGTATTGGTACTAATAATCCAACATCTGCTCTATTTATTGATGGCGCTGCTGATCAAATACAATTAACCGTACAAGGTAAAGCTTCTCAAACAGCTAATATATTAGTAATAGAAGATTCTACTGGTTCTGATTTATTTAGTGTTTCTGAATCACAAGCTACATTTAATACACCTGTTTCTATGGCTTCTGCAGGTGATGTGTCTATAGCTTATGATTTAATTTTTAATAATGATACAGCAGCCTATATTAAATTTGAAGGTCCAGGTTACATTCAAACTGAATCAGCTTGGGAAAATCTTAATTTAACTCTTAGTGCTGCTAACTTAGGAAAAGTAATAGTAGATGATGAATTATCAGTAACTGGTACTACTACTATTGATTCTGGTACTTTTTATGTAGATGCTACAAATAACAAAGTTGGTATTGGCACTACTACTCCAGCTTCTACTTTATCTGTTGAAACTGTAGCTGGTGTTAATCCTTTTGCTGTTGGTTCTTCAACTGGTTCATATTTAGTAGTTAACTCAAGTGGTAAAGTTGGTATTGGGGTTAATAGTCCAAGTTATCCATTAGATGTTCAGCGAACAACAACAGGAACAGGAATTAATGCAATGATAGGACATACTGCTGGTAATTTAGCTCTTTATTTTGCAAATGATGGAAGTCATAATCAAATTCAATCTGCTTTACTTAATAATGAAGCCTCAGAAGCTATTTTAGCTTTAAATCCTGACGGAGGTAATGTAGGTATTGGTACAACTACTCCTGCCTACTTACTAGACGTGGATGGAGATTTAAGGGTGGGAGAAGCTGGCAGTTCTAATGCTTTAGTCGTAGATGCTACTGCAGGTAGCGTAGGAATTGGTACTTCTACTCCTGGTGGATCTCTTGGTTTAGACATATATGATAGAGACATTCGAATTAGAAATATGGTATTCTCTGATCCAGATGTTAATACAGGTGTTACATTATTTGGATTTAATGATACTCATACTTTAGGCGCTTTTTCTGAGGGTAATTATCAAACAGGTGCTGGTGGTATTGCCTTATCTGGTTTTACTGCTAGTCGTTCCAAAGCTGTTGTGATTAGTGCTTATGCTGATTCAGCAGGTACTACAGACGCTGGTAGAGGACATATAGTTTTGCAAGCTAAAAATGAGTTATCTGGTAGTATAGCTGATGATGATTTAATCTTAACTGTTGAGAATAATACTACGGCTAGGTTAGTAGTAGCCGGTGATGGTAAAGTTGGTATTGGTACTACTAGTCCTTCTACACATCCATTAGAAGTAGCTAGTGGAGCAGTTCGTGGTTTTGGCGCATATATAAATAGTGCTTCACGTTCCGTATTAAAAGATAGATGGGAAGATGTAAATGTCTTATCTGGTATTCAAGATATGGCTATTTATGAATGGCAATACAAAGATGAAATTGCTTTAACTAATAATGATTATACTAGACATCTGTATCCTTTTGCTGACTATTTCTTTGATACTTTTGGTTTAGGTGCTTCTGAAAATCAAATATCTGGTATAGATGTTGCTGGTGTAGCACTGCGTGGTGTACAAGATGTTATTACTGTATTAGATGTAGTAAATGCACCAACTACTACGCCAACCTTAGTTGTTAACGAATCTGGAGATGCTACATTTAGTGGTTCAGTAATAGCTACTGACTTTATTTCAACTGGTGCTGATATTGCTGAAAAATATCCTTCCTTAGAAGAACTTGAGGTGGGTGACTTAGTAATGGCTGATCCAAATAATTCTGGATATATTGTTAAAACTACTGGTGAGAGTGATAATAATATACTTGGTATTGTTTCGGGTGAGCCTGGTCTTTTAATGGGTAATGACGTTGATAATGGTTATCCTGTTGCTATGTTAGGCAGGGTTCCTGTTAAGATATCTAATGTAAATGGTAATATTTATCCTGGTGATACTTTAACTCCAGCTCCTATACCAGGTTTTGCTATGAAATTACAAACTGGTACAGAAGGTATAGTAATTGGTACTGCTTTAGAAACATTTGAAGAAGTATCAGGTCAGGTTTCAATGTATGTAAATCCTGATTACAAGACTAATTACATTGATAATGCTTTAGTTATGATAGGTGATGGTCAAATAATGGAAGGTGCCGAGATTAGTGATTTAAAATTAGCTGTTATTTCAACTCCAGGTAAGATTGCAACTTCAGCTTTACCTACACATGTTGCTATGTTACAAGGTGATACTCAAACATTTGAAAATAATATAGTATTTGGTGAAGATTCAGAGAGTACAAGCTTAGTAGTATTTAATTCAAGAATTGCTTCTAATTTAGAATTTGAAGCTGATGGAATATATGATATTGGTAGTTCTGATAATAGCTTAGCTAATTTATACTCAGATAATATATATTCAGATAAATTAGTTATTAAATCAGATAATGATAATTTACAAGATATCAATATTTCAGATTACGGTTTCTACTTAACTGCTTCTTCTGGTCCTGCTTACTTTGGTAGTAATGTAATAATAGGTGATAATGATACTTTGGAAGTAGCTTTGGTAGAATTTCCTGAATTTGTCTTAGATGGTTCGGATCTTTTAGTTATGGATGATCTAGGTGTAGCTGGTGATCTCTATGTTCAGGGTAATCTACGTATTGCTGGAGTAATGGAATTTGGTGGAAATGGTATTGCTCATTACTTTACAGTTCAAAATACATCTACCTCTACTATTGAATCTGGTACATTAGTAACTGTTTCTACTAGTACTACTTCTGAAGCTATTATTTCTGAATATGCTAATGCAACTAATATTTTAGGTGTAGTAGCTACAAGTTCTACTTTAAGATTTAATGCTCAGGATATGGCTACTAGTAGTCTACCAATCGTTACTTCTGGCAGAACTCAAGTTAAGGTTACTACAGAGAATGGTTCGATTAATAGAGGTGATATGTTAACTTCAGCTCATACTCCTGGTTATGCAATGCTGGCTACTAAACCTGGAGCTGGAGTTATTGGCATGGCTTTAGCTAGTCTAGAAGAAGGTGAAGGTACTATATCTATATTAGTTGAGCTTGGTACATATTTTGAACCAATAGCTCAAAAGATTAAAGTTGCTTCACAAGGCGGTGACTTTAAGACTATTACTCAAGCTTTAGAATCAATTAATGATAATACAGCTCAAAATAGATATATTATTGAAGTAGGTAGCGGTTTCTATGAAGAAAGTATTACTTTAAAGCAATATGTTGATGTAGTAGGTCAAGGACAAGGTCAGACTATTATTTCATCAGATAATTCACCTGTTGTAAATATTGATACTAATTCAAGACTAGAAGCTATGACTATTAAATCAACTTCTACTTCTACTGATCCTGTTTTAATAGGTATTAATGGTCTGGGAACTACTACACGTCCTATACTTACTAATTTAAATCTTGATGCTGATACAGATTATCCAGCTATTGGTTTAAGTGTAATAGGTAGTGCTTCTAAAGTAAGTTTAACTAATTCAATATTCTCATATAATTTCTATCAAGCTATATCTCAATTAGCTTCAACTACTTTAGTTATCATGAATAATGATTTAACTGAAGTTTCTGGTACAGCTATAGTAGCTCAGAACGGTATAATTAAATCATTTAATAATCAAATAGATGGTATGCTTGGTGATTATTATGTTTCATCTTTAGCCTATATTGAATCTAGTGGTGATTATTATGATCAAGTAACTAACTTTGGTATTTTCTTAGATGTTACAAATAGACATAAGATACCTCATGAATATATTGATTATGGTTGGTTAGTAAGTAACAATGCAGCTTCTTCTACTTTAACCGTAAATATTGGTTCTGGTTCAGGCTTTATCTCTGGAGTTAAAGTAAACACTGCTGCTATTAATAATATTGGTATGTTTGCTTCTTCTACTAACTATATATTTATGACTGAGTATGGTGATATTACTGTAGCTACTTCCACATCAAATATTTCTACATCAACTTCCGTTGTTTTAATAGCTCAAGTCCAAACTAATCTATCAGGTATTACTGACATAATTAATGAAAGAACTAATGAGATTGTTGTAGCTAAAGAAGGTGGACAGTATAGGACCATAAATGAAGCTTTAGAATCAATTACTAGCAATACTTTGGGTAATAGATGGACCTTATTAGTTAAGCCTGGAATATATAATGAACAAGTTAGTTTAAAGCCATATGTTGATATTATTGGTGCAGGTCAAGGTTTAACTACTATTATGAGTTTAAATAAGCCAGTTATTATTAGTTCTACTGAAGTTCTAAATAATGCTACTAGCACTGAAATAGGGGATGTTAAAGTTAAAGATATTACTTTATCCATGTCGGGTGATGTACTTGGTCAAGCTGTAGTATCTGCTTCTACTACTAATTTAACTTTAGAAGATGTAGAAGTTAAATGGTCTGGTAGTAATGGTATATTTGGAGATGGTGTAAAAGTAACAGGTGATTCTAGTATTATTCTGAAAGATATTAATATTAATGATGTAGCTTATGGTGTTACTCATGAATATTTAAGCGATAACAGTGCTACTTCTACTATAGATATAATGTATTCTAGTATAGCTTCAGTTGTAAATGATATTAGGACAGTATGTATAGATGTTGAAACAGGTGAAGAGTGTAATGAAGATACAGTATTTGATGTAAATAATACATTAAATAACATTACTTCTTCATATAATATATTAACTGGTAGTGGTAAGAGTTTCTCAGTTGCTCTAAACACTGTTATTTCTTCAGCTCATGATACATATCTTTCATATGAAGGTACTGGTACTTTTAAACAAAATGATTACTTTAGAAATCAAGTAGGTGGTAGCTTATTCAACATTCAAAATGCAGGCTTAGATCTATTCGGTATTAATGCTTCTGGTACAGTATCTGTTAATCCACAAAATACAACAGGTGATAGCTTTACTATAACCTCTGCTACTTCATCATCTACTTTAAGAGTTGTAAATAGTAACGGTGGTACTGCCTTAACAGTAGTGGGTGATTTAGTAATTACTTCTGCTACATCTACTATACCTGTTTCTTTGTCATCTGGTGGTGGTCAATTAAATATTGGTAAACCTGGTGATACAATTAATTTAAATTTAGACGGTGTAATATATAATTTTAAAGAAAATGTTAGAAGAAATACTTTATCTGTTTATTTAGATAGCCCAAGTATAGGTGATAGAGTTTGGGGTAGTGGTACGCAATCATGGTCACCATCTGAGAATGTAACTATTAAGGCTATTAAGGTTCAGTATCAATGTACAGAGGGTTTATTACAAATGGCCTTGAAAGACAAGAATGGTAATGTAATAAAGCAGATTAATGGCTATACTTGCTCTGGCTACTCAAATGTAGTAGAAGAGCTAGAATATTATTTAACCTCAGATAACGGTATGTATCTAGAGGTACAAGCTTCATCAGAAGCTATAACAAATGTAACAGTAACAATAGAATATGTGTATGATAATGAATAATTTACCAATAATAAATTTAATATATACGACTATCCAATCGTTAGAAGTTGATTTAAATCGTTCTTTACCAAATCGACAATAAATTTATTATCTTACCTTCCCCCAATTTATTGGGGGAAGGTATGGGACAAATTAATTAATATTAATATATGATTTTGAAATTAAAAGACAATTTAATACAAGTAGTAGTAGTAGCTATTGTAATAATAGGTATTACAACTGGTATTGGTTTTGCTACTGGTGGTTTTGGCTTTGGTTCAGGTGGCAGTGCAAGTAGCGTGCAGCTTGATAAGGGGTTAGTTGGGCATTGGGGCTTAGGTGAAGCTGATGAAAAAGTAGGAAGTAATTTTTTTACTAACGGTGATGCAGAAAGTGCTTTACCAACATTAGATGGTACATCTATTTTCAACGCAAGAGCAACTTCAGCTGTAAGTACAGAACAAGCAAATAATGGTTCTCAATCTGTAAAAGTAGTAAGTGATGGCACAGCTAGTAATAATTTCTATACTCGTTATTCTACTAATGGCACATCTAATTTAAAAAATAATACTGTTATATTATATAGAAATACTGTTTGGGTTTATTTACCAAGTGGTCAAACAGGATTCACTGAAATACATTTAATATATAAAACTAATGCTGGTTCGGAAGTACATATTGATTCTACGACTCTTACTGATCAATGGGTTAGATTATCAGGTACTCTAGTATTAGATACTGTATCAGCTGCTAATGATTTCTTTTTTGCTGTTAGGGCAACAGGTGATAGTGGAGGTGCAATTGCAGATCCTACAGGTCAATATTTCTATTGGGATGATGCTTCTTTTAAAGAAACTCAATCTAAGGATTTTACTTCATATTCTAATCACGGCACAGTTTATGCTACTTCTACTGCCATAGATGAAGTGTATGGGTCAGATAGACTTGGAACTTCATCAAGTACTATGGATTTTAACGGAATTGATGAGTATATATTAATTCCTGATGATAGTAGTTTAGATTTAGAAACAGCTTGGTCTATTAGTGCTTGGGTTTATAGGCAGGGAACATGTGATTCTGGTGGTTATTCAAAAATTGTATCAAAATGGGAAAATTATTTTTTAGCTACAGATTGTACAAGTAGTCAAGATAATTTTTTATATGGTTGTGTTGGGACTGGCTCAGGCCATGTTTGTAATGGTACTCGGGATACACCTTTACCTTTGAATGAATGGCATTTTTTAAATTTTATCTATAGTGAAAGTACCCAGCAAGCTGACTTATATCTAGATGGTCAAATTGTTCATACTGTTAGTAGCGCTTCAGTAACTGGCGGTACTAATTATGATTTATTTATTGGCAGACCACATCTTGATACAACCGATCAGTTTTTTGACGGAATTATTGATGACGTTAAGATATATGATAGAGCTTTATCTCAAGCAGAAGTTACTGCTTTATATGAAACTAGTGGTGACAAAGTAACTAAGTTTAGTAGTTCAAATAAGGGTCTAATGGGGCATTGGGATTTAGGGGAAGATTCTGATAAAGTAAGTGCTGATTTATTTGATAGCGGTGCTGGTGATTTTGAAACAGACACTGGTGCTTGGACAGCATATTCTAGTAATACCATAGAATCTTCTACAGATATTGCTCAAAAAGGTTCAAGCTCTTTAAAGATTACTTATGTTGATTCAGCAAATGGTGCTTATATGTATTTTAGAGATGCATCTGATTTAAATACAGATTTAGTTATTGGTAAAAGGTATAGAGTAACTTATTGGGCAGCTGTAAACTCTGGATCTTCCGTAAATGTTAACACTAATGCTGATGATTATGGTCATATTAAAGTAATCACTAGTGAAACTTTTGTAAAAAACCAGTTTGATTTTACAGCTGGTAAAACTACTGGTGATTTTCTTTATGCTACTTCTATGGGTGCTGGTGAAATTATTTATCTTGATGATATTTCAATAAAAGAGATTCAGGTTAATGATAGTACTCCTAATTCTAATCATGGCTTTCTTCATGCTACCTCTACTTCTATAGATGGAATATATACAACTGATCGTAGAAATCAGAGTAATAAGGCTATGAGTTTTAATGGTAATGGTGAATATATTGATTTATCAAGCTATGCTTCTTCTTTAAATTTAACATCTGGTGCGATTTCAATGTGGTTTAATTCAACTAATAATTCTACGTCACAGTATATGTTTGGCATGGGTGACGATACTGCCGATTGGGGTGGAATAGCTATTGGAGGTGATTTAACTGGTAGTTATGCTGATGAGAGTTTGCTTTTTATAGCTAGTGTAGATACGTATTGTTTACAAATGTATGTTAGGAATGGTGAAGATTATTATGTTGATGGTAACTGGCATAACGTGGTTACAGTAGTAGATGGTATTGAAAATACAATATATGTAGATGGTGTTAAGCAAAGCATAACTTATGCTATTGGTTCATCAACAACTCAAGATTGTTTTTTAAATCTTAACAATCTAGATGCTATGGGTATTGGACGAAGATTTTATCCAAGTTCTCCAAAGTATTTTGATGGTAGTTTAAATGATGTTCGTATGTATAATAGATCATTATCTCAAACTGAAGTTACTTCATTATATGATTCATATAAATCGAATATTTCATCTGGTTCATTATCTAAAGGATTAATAGGGCAGTGGGATTTAACTGATCAACGTGAAAAAGTTGATACTAGCTCGGTAACAGGTGATAGCTCTACATTTGATTCTGGAAAAGGTGATTGGTCAGATTATCAAAATGGAGTTGGCACATGGACTACTAATCATTTAGCTGTAAGTGCATTAACCACAATTCCGGATATGGTTAGACTTACTTTAAGTGGTTTAAATGTTGGTGAATGGTATAGGATTTCATGGTCTGTCTCCAATTTAAATGCTGGAAGTGCTACTACTAATATGCAATTTAATAATTTACATACTTCTGATAATGGAGATTATACTCAGTCTTTAGAGGATGGAGATTTTAGCGTAGATTTAAAGGCTAATTCAGGATCACATGTTATAGATGCTGGTAGAGTTTCGGGTAATGGTACTGAAGTAACATTTGATTTAGACAATGTTACTGTAAAATCAATTTTACAATCAGACCTAACTCCTTATTCAAATCATGGCATTATCTATGGGGCAACAGTTAATAGTGATTCTACTAATTTTGGTGGCACTGATGATTATATAAGTATAGCTGATTCTTCAAATTTAAATTTTAATGGTGGAGCTTTTTCTGTATCGGCATGGTGTAGAAGAGATACAGGGAGTCAAGGTTGTTTCATTTTTAAGGGTGATTTGCAAGATAGAAATATTTGGTTTAATGGTTCTACATCAACTGCTTTTGGTTTTGAAGAAGAAACAACAGGATCAAATATAATAGTTACTGGTGATACTGCTCTTCCTGCGAATGAATGGCATCATTTAGTAGGTACTTATGATGGTGTTAATTCTTTTGTGATTTACTATGATGGAAAATCTGATGGTACGTTAACTGATAGCACTAATCCTGCTGCTAATACAGATGCCATGGTTATAGGACGCGATGCTCCTGATGGGGTAAATTATATAAACGGAGATGTATCAAATATTAGAATTTATAATCGAGAATTAAGTGCTGAAGAAGCAGAAATGTTATACTTCAAAGGGCGATAAACTATGCTAACATTAGCTAATAATTTATATATATTAAAGGTGGATTTATCCACTTGCAAAAAGGTCGAAATATGTTAAAATAATCAGGCTAATAGATATTTTTAACAACTTAAATTAAGTAAATTTATGTCAGACATTAAGAAACCTATCATGGGAATGGTAGACGAGGTTGATACAATTGATCAACCTACTACAAAGAAAAAAGGGGGTTGGGGAACTAAAATTTTAGTCATTATTATCGTAATAGTGGTAATATTGATCGGATTATACTTAGTTTCCAAATATACTGACTGGAATGTTTTAAATGTAAATAAAACAGCTACAGTTAAAACAACTGGTTGGCAAGCAGTATTTCTTTCTAACGGACAAGTCTATTTTGGACAGATAGTAAATCAAAGTAATGATAAGTTAGTTTTAGAAGAAATATACTATTTACAAGTTACTCAACAGATTCAACCAGCACCAGAAGGACAACAGCCACAAGAGGCACAACAGAATCTATCTTTAGTAAAACTTGGCAATGAATTACATGGTCCTAAAGATAAAATGCAGATTAACATGGATCACGTATTATTTACAGAAGAGTTAAAAGCAGATTCAAGTGTAGTAAGTGCAATTAAAGATTATTTAGAAGCACCAGTTGAATAAGAAATAAAAGTTTAAGATAAAAACTCCGGATAACTCCGGAGTTTTTAGTTATCTTAAATATAAACCATGAAGTAGGAAGTAGTACTTTACACTTTATGGTTTATGTGTTATCATATATATAGAGACAGGGGAATGTGGATAAGTTTACATTCAAATAGAATTTGGCTAAAAAAAGCGAAAAATAAAAACAAAAATGAAAAATGATTTATTAAAAATAGGTCAATTAGCGCAAATTGTTGGAGTTTTACCTTCTACAATAAATTATTATACTAATGAAGGCTTATTAAAATCAGATGGCAGATCTCAAGGAGGCTATAGATTATATAAGAAGGTTAAGGCAATTAAGCAGATCAAGAGAATACAATTTTTAAAAGATAAGAAAAGGTTAAGAATAGATGAGATTAAAAAAGTTATTAAGAGATAGTATATGATAATCCAGTTAATTAACTTTATAATTACATATTTAGAGTGGCTATGATAAAAAAGAAAGAACATAAGAAATTATATAAGGCACGACTTCAGGATCAACGTACAATAGTTGTTGGTTGGCCTAGGTATAAGCACGAAGAAAAGAAAAGTTTTTTGAAATCTTTGAAAGCATTATTATTTTAATTTAATACCCTCATTTACTTAAATTATGTAAATGATTTGTACCTTTTTTTAAAAGATCCCTCTCCATGCAGGGGTCTTTTTGTATTAAAAAAGGCGCTGAATAAGGTGTCAGCGCCTAATATCATTATTTGATATACATTACTTTTTTTACTTTCTTATATCCTGGCTAGCCTAATTGGATCTTTAATTTTCTATAACAATATCAATTATCATGATAATGTCTAGAATATCAATTTGACCATCACCATTAATTTCTGCTACTTCATACTGACATGGATCTAGTTCAAGATTTTCTAACACAAATGATACAGTAGTAATAATGTCTAGAATATCAACGATTTCATCTCCATTAACATCACCAGAAGCTAAATTGCAATCTGTTTGAGTTGTAAGCTCTACAACGGAATTAAAGATTCCGCTATTTATACTGATCTGAAGTAAGGCAGAGAGTTCATATGGGTTATTGTTAACATAACTCATAACTTCTACAATTGCTTGTTCTCCAGAGCTTAGGTTGCCGGACAATTCAGACAGAATGTCATAGTAAGTCTCGTTACTTAAGCTTAGTGCGTAGTTGAATGATGAACCGTTTACAGTCGTGTTTGTGATGGTTACTTCCAGAGTAGTTTCAATAGATGGAAATAATAACTCCAATGGTTCAATAGACGAAGGCGATATTACTGTAATCAACAAATCTTCTGAATTTGAATTAGACTCAAATTCAGAACAGGTGACTGTAATCAACTCATTATATGAAACAGGATTATAAGGTATCCAGCTATAATGACCGTTTGAATCAATATTTCCGTAGACGGCACTGTAATTGTATAGCCCCGAACCACCTGAAGCAAAGATATCGAATTCTAAACTTAATTCATAAATAATACTTTGATCGGGTATGGCAGTAATGGTTATTGGAGAATCAATGGTGTAGATAATATTATCAGTACCTATCAGATTAGTTGGATCTCTTGCTTCTACGTAGAAGTAATGGTTACCAGGCGATAAATTATGTAAGATTCTTGATGTATCATCTCCCCATAATGTCCAAAATCCACCGTTGACGATTTTCCATCGAAATTCTAGTATATCATTGTTGATATCATTTCCGGTCCAGTTGATTAGAACAGTGTTCCAGTCTATGTGTATAGGATCATCGATAGTAACTGTTGGTGCCATTGGAGCTTCTATAACACTGAAGTAACTAGTCATTCCATTATTGTCTTCATTCGTTTCATTGATTTCATAATTAGGATCACTATCAATACTAAGCGAATGTTGACCCGTGTATGAAACAGTGAAGTTATTACTATTTTCACAATCGATATTGTTGGCAGATAAATTATATATCGTGCCACTATCGAAATTTAAGTCATCTAAATAGTAATAACTATAAACATCACCAACCCAGAAGCCTTCGTTCTCAGTTACACAGTAACTAGCATAAAGTTGCTCATCAACATATGCTGGATTATCAACATCAATAATACTATCATCGCTGATTCTTTTGATTTGAACGTTCGTTGGACATAAATCAGGACGTAGGTCCCAATAGCCTTGTTCAACTGGCCATCCTTGTTGGTCATAACTATCATCATTTACTTCGTCATCGTTAGGTGAAATATAGCTACTACCATCAGGTAAGATTAAAGCGCATCTCCATTCAACCCAATATACATCTTGGTAATCTTCTTGGATCATAATACCTGATTCTATGTAGTATGAATCACCACCAGTAACTCCAAGTTCATAGCCTTCCATCAGTGGGTATGTAGCATTTATTTCACTATTAAAACGATGATCGATTTCTTCGCCTCGTTCATATATGACGCAATCATTCATGTTTGTCTCACTAATATAAAGGGCATCATTTTCATATTCTTCAGGATTTCCTGGGTGGCCTTGATTCATGTATATTTCACATTCAGGGCATTCACCTCCAGTTAGTTCCATTGTAGTACGAAATGTATTTGCCCAATTATCACGGTTTGTAGTTAAGCTAGCTGTAATAGTTGCTTCAGCTTCTGCCCACTCAGTTGTTTGGATGATAGTAGTTATGCTTTCTTTGCCTGTTGCTTTAAGAAAAGCACGGTGTTCTTTGATTGTAGGGAAGAGGTTAGTATTAGATAATACTTTCTCTTGGTTGATCGTAATAGAAACAAATATTGTAACTATTAATAGGTTGCAGAATATTCTATTCATGGCATATTCCTTTTTTTGTGTTTTTTGTGAAGTGTATTAATTTTTAAAGTTCGATTTTTAATATATCATAATAACAAATATTTTCTAATTTGTAAAGTTATGCTTTGATTCTATTAAAAAAGGCGTTGATTTAAAAAATCAACGCCTTCGGTTATTTTATTTATTATTTAATATATAAGAGCTTTTGTACCAAGTGATTACTTGGTATTTCTAGCTTCATAAAATAAACACCACTTGCAGTGCTGAACTCATTAAAGTTCAGGGTTACCTCGTGGTAACCAGCATTTTCGATTCCATTTACCATAGTCATAACTTTTTTTCCATTAAGAGTATAGACAGTTAATTTAACTTGGCTCATCTCAGGTAGATTATAACTTACAGTAGTCGTTGGATTGAATGGGTTAGGGTATGCTGCATTTAATATGAATTCAGTTGGTCCTACAACTTCTGCATCAATATATCCGGAAGTAGTTGCAGCAAGAATGCTGACAACCTCGAATTTTTCAGATGTACTGAATAATCGAGTTCCTTCAGGATTTATTATGATAACTTTAGTTAAGGTACCTTCTGTTACATAATCAGCTATGAAAGCATTACTCAATTGAATATTGAATCCATCACTGTGCGATAGTACCATTTGAATACCATTAACATATCCATTAGCTTCTAGGATAATACCATCATTGTATTTAACAATTTTAGCTTCAGTTGCTGTACCTGATCTTGCTGTCTCTCCAATAATTGGAACGAGCAGAGCAATTATATCCAGAACATCAATATCGCCATCATTATTGTAATCACCAGCTTCTATTTGACACTCATCAAATTCAGTTTCAGCAGTACCTAGAACATAAGCAACGATAGCTACAATATCCAGAACATCCAGCGTTTCATCTCCATTTACATCACCAAGAGCAAGATTGCATTCCTGAAGAGTAGTTAGTTCAACAATTGAAGTGAAGGCTCCGCCATTGATATTGATTAGGAGTTGTGCCGATAGTTCATATGGATTATTGTTATCATAGCTCATTATCTCAATTACAGCTTGTTCTCCAGAACTTAAACTGCCAGATAATAGAGAAAGGATCTCGTAATATGCTGGGCTACTTAGACTTAACGTATAGTTGAATGGCGAACCATTAATTGTAGTATTAGTTAAAGTAACTGTTTGAGTATCTTGAATAGGTGGGAATATGAGTTCTAGCGTATCAACAGACCAGAATGAGCCTTCAATATTAATATTAATTTGCTCAGAATGATCATTATCTAGGAAGTTAGCTTGCTGACAAGTTACGTTACATGTGAAAGAGCCAACTGTTTCAGTGTTAACACTGAATATTGCTTCATGTCCTTCTGCAGATTCTAGGTTCATTAAGCAATCATCTTCAACTATCCACGTGTATTCAATGTTATCTCCACCACTTGCATTTAGCTGAATTTGGGCATCTTGATACTGGAAGAACGTGTATGGAGGTTGTGGGTAGTAGATAACAGGAGGAAAAGCATTTATCATAACATTAGTCACACCTTGTATTTGCCAGGCATCATACTTACCGACGTAAATTGGTAAGTCAACAAGTGCTGTTGGAGCGCCAGATATTGTAGCTGTACAGTTATTGTCTTCTGCATTTATAGATAATCCATAAGCATATGGGTTACCATTATTTGAGGAAGGCTGGTATTGTAAACTCCAAACACATTGACCATCTTCAAGACCAGTAGCTGTAACAGTGAATTCATCAATTTCTTGATTCATGATACTCCAAAGAGTTTCAATCTCAGGTTCAACTAGTATCTCAATATTAGTAACAGTGATGATATAGCTTTGAGTTTCCAATTCACTTTGTGAATTACATGCTAGGTCATAACCAAAATCAGTATCTTCATTAACATAAGGAGCTTGTCCTTGTAATGAAGTTGAAGATCCATCTAAACTACCAAGAGTTACCCAAAAGCCATTGTTTAAAGTTGGTACATTGTTCCATGAGTAGTTTACTAGATCACCACCACTTGCTATGATTTCGGAATCACTGAATTGACTTCCTTCTTCGATAGTATAGCTTGTTTCCAGACCAGATATTTCAACTGGAGACAAGATCATAGTAACATTGAAATTCTCAATATCAGAGTTATCATCATGATCTGTACAAGTTGCTGACACTGATACTGGTGTTGGGTTTGGGTTATATATTTCTGGTGTCCATGAATAATGGCCATTTGAATTTATAACCCCAGGGCCTGCACCATATACGTACGATCCAGAACCTCCTGAAGCAGATATATCTAATTCAAGAGTTTCTCCATATATCACTGATTGATTAGGAATTGACTGTATATCGACAGAAGCATCTATTGTAAATGAATAATTATCAGAACCTGTCAAATTAGTCTGATCTTTAACTTCAACATAGAATGTGTGAGATGTAGATGAAATATTCATTAAGTTTCTTGAAGTATGATAACCCCAGTTAGACCAGCTATCACTATCGAGTCTATCTCGACTTTGTGGAGTTCCACCATTTTCGTCATAGACAGTCCATCCGAATACTAGGTCATTATAACCATAGTATTCTGGGTCATCTATTGTAACTGTTGGGGGAATTGGAGCTTCGTTGACTTGGAAACAATGTTCTGTTTCGCTATCATTTTCATTTGTTTCATTAACATCATCATAATAGTCAATAGTAATACTAATGCAGTGTGTACCTTCCGTTGAAACAGTGAAATTATCACTTCTTTCATCATCAGTCTCCCAGGCATCTATTTCTTCTGTTTCATCGTCGTTGTTATCGTAATTTCCATCAACATAGTATCGTATTTCTATGTCGTTTCCAGCCCAAAAACCTTCATTCTCAGTTATTTCAACGTTGATTCGAAGATTCTGACCTACATAAGCAGGGTTGTCACCACTGATAGGGTCCCCGTTAGTTTCTATAACAACATTATGCGGATAGATGTTTGGTCGGAGATCCCAAGTTTCGACCCAAATCGGCCAGCCTTGTTGATCATAATCATGATTATTACTAGAATCTGGAATTATGTAGACTACGTCACCATCATAGGTTTGTGTAAATCGCCATTGAACCTCAAATTCATCTTGAAAATCAAAATCTAGATTTATTTCCGTCTTTAAGTAGTAAGTTACTCCTTCGACAACGCCTTCTCTCCAGGCACTTACCAAGGGATAATCAGCATCAATCTGTGATCCGCTACTATGATAGATATTATCTCCCCACCAGTAGATATCAGCTTCTTCACAGTTATTGTAATGTACAATATCAAGAGCATTATAGTCATATTCTGGTGCATCTGGATAACTCTGATCAAGATAGAGTCCAGTATAGCTATCTGTGAATGGTGAATAAAGACTTGTTTCTACAAAGTCTTGATAGTCATCACCATCACGAAGTGATATTATAGCTAATTCAGCAATTAAACCAGATGGATGTATTTCCTGGTGAATGATTGTTCTTACTGAATCCATATCTGAGTTTAACATATGACGATGTTCTTTGAATGTTGGCAATACATTCATTTCGTTAGCAAAAGTGATGCTGAGTGAAACAGTAATTATAATTACTGTTATGATAGAAACAACTAAGTTCTTCATGATTTCTCCTTTTCGGGTTTTATTTACTTTTTCATTACTTACAAAATATTGATATCTGTTTTTCTTGGTACACATAACTTTCTCCTTGTTTTTATGTGTTATTTGTTTACTTATTCAATTTTCAAAGTTCTTTATTAACGTTATATATTAACTAATATATACTAATTTGTAAAGGTTATATTTTAATGCCAAATATTTTTTAAATCAGAGCCATATTTTTTAAATAGATTTTTACTATTTTTTGCTAATTGATCCATAACTTCAATTTGGAATTTAGTTTCAAGCATTAATGCTTTTCTATAACTTTGAGAATTATATTTATATAGTTTTTTTTCAATTCCATATGCTTTAAATTCGCCTAAAGAAATTTCAAATTTAAAAGGGTTTCTACCTAGCATATTCCATTTTTTAGCTTGTAAGCCATGTTGGAATTCATGTTTTATAGTAGCTATTTTTTCACCAGGGTTCTTAAAAAGTTTTTTACTTAGTTCTAGACAACCAGTTTTTGGACAGAAACTACCTAGCTCATTAGGATTTTTAAAATCTTTTGGTACTACCTTGCCTTTAGCTCTCAATCCTTTGTACCAAGCATTTTCTGCTTTAGTGAGTTTTATGCCTGGTTTAAGATCATTTGAAACTTTTGCTATTCTGCTCATTGCCTTAGCCCCCTTAAATGCTTTACTAATAGCTGTACCTACTCCAAAACCAGCTGCACCAATAATAGCTCCAGTAATTGCTGCTTTACCTACTTTCTTGTAATCAATCTTTGTTAAATCCATTGATTTGTTTTCATACATTTGAATTCCTACTTCAATTGCTACATCAATAGCTGCACCAACTAAAGCAGAAACAGCTAGTGCTGCTAAAAATACTAGTTGTCCATCTGGATCAATATATTTAACAGGATTATTATTGGCATAGCTATATGCATTCTGATATTGAGAACTAGTCATGGCTGCTGGAATAAAACTACCTAAATTATTCTGTAGAGGATCAATTGATATAAAACGTCCAGTATTTGGGTTATAGAATCTATTACCATAGAAGTATAGTTCTAAATCATTATCAAATAATTTATCATTATACTTATAATCCGTCATATCTGAATTTGTATCAGTTGCGCTTAAACCAAATGGATAGTATTCAATTAATTCAGTTAGATTTCCATTATTATCTGTTACAGCACTGGTACTATTTAAATGGTCCCAGACATAGTAATAGGTAGTAGCTGGTTTAATTTGAGGTAATTGCCTGTTACTTAAATTATTATTTACAATAGGTTTTACTCTAACTAGTTTAGCTATTCTTTGATCAGCTAAATATATATAATTTACTTTGTAATTATTATCTTCTTGGTATGTATTATTAATATGATACTCATTAAAGACAGAGTTATCTTCATTAATCTGTTTATGTATTAAATTACCTTCTAAATTATATGACCAATTAATTTGTTGGTTATTACTTATTGCTTCAGATAATCTATTTTCTGAGTCATATGATAGATTAAAGTTGTTTTGATTTGTTTGGTTACCTCGTATATCATAACTAAATTGTTGTTGCCCTGCAGTAGTTACAGCTTGAGGATGTATGGCATCATATTCGTAATTACCAACTCTTGAATTAAATAATATATTACCACTATCATCATATTGATAATTAATATTATAATTTAAATTACCATTTTCTTTAGTAACTGATAATAATCTATTTAAATCATCATAGCCATATTGCCAGGTGCCAGCTAATTGATTTTCTACAAGATTTGAAATGTTTAATAGATTACCATTTGCTGAGTATTCATATTCTAAGCCTTGAATTAAATTATTATTACTGTAGGCTATTTTATTAGTTAAACGATATAATTGATTTGGATCATATATAAAGTCTTGAATTACGCCATTAGCGTATTCTAAGAGCAGAATTTGACCTAAGAAGTCGTATACAATGTTACTTGTTACTTCTTGATTATTATTCTTGGTAACTTTAGAGATATTGCCATAGTCATCATATAAATAATTTATTACTTCATTATTTGGATATGTAGTAGAAATTAATCTATTGAAATCATCATAACTATAGCTAGTAGTAAAACTTTTATCATTAATAGTTTCAGTTTCTATTAAAAGGTTACCAGCTATATCATATGACATTTCTTTTAAGTAGTTAGGACCTTCTATTATATTTAATCTACCTATACCATTTAAACCAGTATCATAAGTTAAAGTGTAATTATTATTAAGTAATGTTTCATTTTTATTAATTAATCTATTTAATTCATCATACTCATAATTTATTTGGTAATTAGCTAAAGGTTCAATACTTGATGTTTTTCTACCTAAGATATCGTAAGTATATTCATGATAATTAAAATTTGTTTCATCATTTCTATGTAAATCTTCAATAGAAGTATAGTTACCAGTATTATTAACATCAAAGTTTCTAACATTACCACTAACATCAGTTAAAGAAATTAATTGATTAGATGAATTATATTCAAAGTAACTTATTAAAGGCTCATCATTTAAATATTCAGTTAAACTAATAGTATTACCTCGTACGTCTTTAGTTAAACGTGTTACCTTGCCCTCAATATCTTCTTTTTCATCAGACATTAAGTAATAGTTATAATTTACCGTACCTAAAGCATTAGTTTCTTGAATAACTCTATCTAAGGCATCATATTCATATGAAACTGTTAAATTTTGATTATCAGGCCATTCTTCTAGACCTAGGTTATTACTTAGAAAGGGGATAGTTTTTTCTTGAATTTGTCCTGAAGGTAAATATTTTATTAAATAAGTTAAATAACCATTTTGAACTTCTCTTTTAATCTGAATTAACTGATTAAGCTGATTGTAATAATATTTAGAGATTAATGGTTCAAAATCAGTTAAACTATTATTTTCTAGTAAAGTTATTTCATAACCATGATCTGTAAAAGAATATTCTTGTTTAGCAATAGTAATTAAACCTTCTGAATTTAATTTTGATTGTTTAGTTTCAAGTAATCGGCCTAAGGGATCATATATTGATTCTGTAATGTAATTATTAGGATCAATAGTTTCTTTAATTTGTCCAGATGCTTTATTGTAAGTAACAATATATGTTTGATTTAAAGCATTAGTAGTTTCTGTCTTATAATCATATGTATCATCATAATTAAAAGATTCAGTGCTATTTAAAGCATTAGTAGTATTTACTATATTTCCAACTTCATTATATTCCAAATATGTTGTTTGCCATTCATTAACATCATCATTCCAAATTTCTGAACTAGTAAGATTACCAATATCAATTTGATTTAATTCAAGATTATCATAGTAGTTTCTAGAATGATTCAATACATTATTATTTATATCAAATGTTTGAGTTTCAGTTTCATTTTGAATTTCTCCAGTAGTATAACTAGTGGTAGTAATATATCTACCATCATTTAAATCATTGATTACATAATCATCAAAATTATTTTCTACTTGTGCATAATCAGTTGATTGAATTAAGTTTCCGTAATCATCATATACATATTGAATAGCCTTCATTAAAGAGCCATCTGACTCATTAATTTGGCTTAAGGTTGTATCTATGTAAACAAATGAGACATTCTCGTTTAAAGGAGTTGATTCCCATTTATTCCTTACTTCGCTGATTTTAAAGAAATCATCATTAAATAATTGAGCATAGGTAACCGCTTTATATAATTTACCTTTTTTCCATTTGTTATCTTCGTATTCACCAAGCTCTGTGCCATTAAAACCACCACCTTGATGATAGTATTCTTCAACGTATTTATCTCCTTCGTTATCATAGCTAGTTACAATACCAAAACCAACGAACTCTTTATCATATAAATCATGATAAATATATTTTCCTTGAGCGTAATTATATGTTTCAATTAAGCTTTCACCATTATTTGTTATTTCAATTTCTGAAACTGTATCATAGATAAAAGGTAATTCACTATTACTGTTATTATCGTTTTCATCTAAATAATAGCTTGATGATTGATATTTAATAATTATTTCAGAGCCTAGAGGATTTATAATTTTCTTTAAGCGTTTAGAGGTTAAGTAATTAGATTTTTTTTGAATAAAATAGTTTTCACCACTATCAGTACTATAGTTTTTAATAAAATCAATATTACCATCATGATTAATATCTAAAGCAAATGTATTAGCTATACGCTTAAAGCTAGTGCCATCAAATTGAGCAAAAGGTAGGTTAATATTAAAATCATTATTACTTAAAAATTTACTATTACCTTGATTTAAATATGTATCTTGATAATTTTGTCCATTTACTTTATAACTAGAAACAAAATCTGGTAGATTATCAGCGTTTATATCAATTAGTTTTAACTTATTATTTGCTACTTCAACAGTATTAATAAGTTCAGCAAATTCAATAGGTATATTAATATCAGAATCAAGATTAAAATTACCATTACCTTTATTTAAATAGACTTGGCTTATAATATCACCATTTACTTTTATACTGCGTACAATATCAATTAAGCTATCATTATTTATATCTAAGACTTTAACACTAGTTAGCGGTAAATTAGCATTAGCTGTATTAACGGAAAAAGCCATTGGTATATTAAAGTTAGAATTTTCTTCAAATTGACCATTACCAAAGTTAATATATGTAGAAGTATATAAGTTACCATTGTATTCGTATGATCTAATTAAATCACTTAAACTATCACCATTAATATCAAATATTTTATAATCATTATTTTTAATAAATTGTCCATCTATATTTTTAGCAAAGCTTATTGGTAGGGCAGGGTAATCAGCTTCTATAAAGGAACCTGAGTTATTTAAATAAATATTAGAAAATATCTCATCGTTTATAGAATATGATTCAATTAAATCTAATTTATTATCACCATTAATATCAAATATTTCTAAAGCATTGTTAATATTACCAAATGGATAATTATTTGATGAGCCATATTTAACAAAAGCAACTGGTAAAGTAAGATCACTGGCTACAAAAGTGCCTAAATGATTTAGATATACTTCATTTATTATATTATTATTTAATTCAATACTTTTTACTATATCTTCAGTGCCATCACCATTAATATCAAACCAGCGCATTTCATTATTTTCATATGTTTCATTATTAGTTACATATGACAAGTTAATATCATTTGGTAGAGGTGAAATATTTTCTTCTACATAGCTTCTTTCTTCATCATAGTATTCGAAAGTAGTAGCTGGGTAACTCATAGCTTCACCATTTTCATCAATAGCTGTTTTTAAGATAGATACTAGCTGATTAGTTGTTTCATCATATTCAAAATTGTAATAAGCAACAGGGTTATTACTAGCACTATTAATTAATATCTCAATACTTTCTAAATTATAATCTATTTCTTCTTTAAAACCTCCAGTATATTTAACAATGTTTTTTTCTTGACTAGTTAAATCATTATTATAGTATGGTTGAAATCTAACTTCTTTATCTGATTCAATATTTTCATTACCAGTATATCTTATATTCTTAGGATAGATTGTATTATTGTCTTGTATATAATTATAATTCACAAAATTATTATTTGTATCCAAAACATAACTTAAATACCATCTGTAAGTTTCATTTAAATTATTATTTATTTGTCTTGAGTTATTTGTATTACCAAAATAATATTTAGTTCCTTGCTTATCAGTTACTAACCAATGATTATTTAATTTTTCTATTTTTAGAAAACTACTTTCTTTTTCTAATAGATATATATTATTTTCTGTATTAAATAATTTTTCATTACTACCTAGAAAACTAATTTCAAATTTATTATCATTATATATAGTATCAACTCCTTTTTCTTTTCTAAGTCCTATATAGCTCATAGATAAGTTCCAAGATTGACCTAGAAAACTATGATTACTATTTAAACTATTATAACTTAGACTAAGAGCTGGAGTAAGGGTTCTAGATGAAGGTAAGCCAATATCATATGAATAAGTACTAGCACCTGAGAATTTATCTACATTAAAATTACCTTTTAAACCACTTATATTTGATAAATCATTAACTTTAGATTGTAAGCTATTAAAATCTGAATTAGTTCTATTTTCTCTACTTAATTCATTATCATCATTTGAAACAGGTTCTAGAGTTTGCACTTCAGTTACTGTTTTTTCAGCTTGTTGATCTATATCAACAGTTTTAACTTCTTTACTAACCTTAGTAACTGTTTTTGATGAAGTATTTACTTCACTCTGAGAATAGGCTAAAACTTGTAATAAATTGGTACTGAAAGTAAAAAAAGCCACTAATATTGTAATTAATATGGCTCTATGTAACTTTAACATAAGCGTTTTATGTTTAGTTTTATTAAGTATATTTTATATTTTGTATTGATTTTGTTAGATTTATTTGCCTAGAGTTTAAGCTTTATTTGATATTTTGTCAAGTATTAGCTAAATACTTGATTAATAGCTGTTTTTTCAGTATGATATATACAATTGTTTAAAATAATATATATGATAAATTTTCCTCAAATTGAAGAAGAAATCCTTAAATATTGGCAGGATAAAGACATATTTAAGAAGTCTTTAGAAAAAGAATCAAAAAAAGGTCCTTTTACTTTTTATGAAGGACCGCCTACAGCTAATGGTATGCCTGGTATTCATCATGTTTTAGCTAGAGCTTTTAAAGATCTAATACCTCGTTTTAAAACAATGCAAGGCTATTTTGTTGAACGTAAAGCTGGTTGGGATACTCATGGTTTACCTGTAGAACTTCAGGTTGAAAAGAAGTTAGAAATATCTGGTAAAGGTGATATTGAAAAGTTTGGAATTGGTAAATTTAATGAAGAGTGTAAAAAAAGTGTTTGGCAGTATCAAAAAGATTGGGAAAAATTAACTGAGAGAATAGCTTTTTGGGTAGACATGGAGAAGCCATATGTTACATATCATAAAGATTATGTAGAAAGCTTATGGTGGATTTTTAAAGAAGTATACAAACAAGATTTACTATATCAAGGTCATAAAGTAGTGCCTCATTGTCCAAGATGTGGTACAGCCTTGTCATCACATGAAGTAGCTCAAGGTTACAAAGAAGTTACTGAGCCCTCTGTATATATTAAATTTAAAGTTTTAAAAGGTAATAATAAAGTTAAAGAAAATGACTATATATTATCATGGACAACTACTCCTTGGACGTTACCTGGTAATGTAGCTTTAGCTATTAGTGAAAAGTATGATTACGTTAGAATTGAATTAAATAATGAATACTATGTATTAGCTAAAGATCGTTTAGAAGTAATTGGTGAAGATTACAAAGTAATAGATGAATTTAAAGGTAAAGATTTAATTGGTTTAGAATATGAACCTCTCTTTAAAGGAGCTATACCAGAAGATACAGAAAATTATGATAAAGCTTTTCATATATATCCAGCTTCGTTTGTAACTGTTGAAGACGGTACAGGTGTAGTTCATACTTCAGTTATGTATGGTGAAGATGATTATGAATTAGGCAAGCAAGTTAATTTACCTATGGTTCATACAGTCGATGAAGAAGGCAAGTTTGTAGATACTGTAAAAGAGTGGGCAGGTAAATTTGTTAAAAGTAATAAAGTGCAAGAAGGCATAACTAATGATTTAGATAAAAGAGGTTTGCTTTTGAAAGCCGAAGACTATACCCATGATTATCCTTTTTGTTGGCGTTGTAGTACACCGTTATTATATTACGCTAAGGATTCATGGTTTTTTAAGATGTCTTCTTTGCAAAAAGAATTAATTAAAGAGAATGAAAAGATTAATTGGGTACCTGAACACATTAAAGAGGGTAGATTTGGTGAATGGCTATCTAAAGTAAAAGATTGGGCTATATCACGTGAAAGATACTGGGGTACACCGCTACCAATTTGGAAGTGTGAAGCATGTTCAGAAATTAAAGTAATTGGTAGTTATGAAGAATTATCTGAATTAACAGGTGATAAGAATGTATTAAAAGATGATTTTGATCCACATAGACCATATATAGATGAGTATAAGTTTGAATGTAAATGTGGTTCTTCAATGCAAAGAGTTAAAGAAGTAGCTGATTGTTGGTTTGATTCAGGTGCTATGCCTTTTGCCCAACATCATTATCCTTTTGAGAATAAAGAAAAAATTGAATCAAAAGATTATTATCCAGCTGATTTTATTTCCGAAGCCATTGATCAAACACGTGGTTGGTTCTATACCTTGCTTGCAGTTGGTGTTTTAGCTAAGAGAGGTACAAGCTACAAGAATGTAATATGCTTAGGACATATTAATGATTCAAAGGGTAAGAAAATGTCTAAGTCCATAGGTAATATAGTTGAACCATGGGAAGTAATAGATAAATGGGGAAGTGACGCGTTAAGATTTCATTTGTATACAATTAATCAACCTGGAGAATCAAAGAATTTTGATATTAAAGATGTAGAAACAGTAGTTAAAAAGAATTTTAATATTCTATTTAATGTTTTAAGATTCTATCATACATATGAATCAGGTAAGATTGAAGATAAAGAACCAAAATCTAAAAATATATTAGATGAATGGATATTATCTAAGTTAAATGTATTAATAGAGAATATTACTAATAATTTAGAAGAGTATAATATATTTAGTGCTGGACGTTCTATTACAGAATTTATTGATGATCTTTCAACATGGTATTTAAGAAGAAGTAGAGATAGATTTAAAAATGATGATTTAGATGATAAGGAAAAAGCAGTTGCTACACTAGGTTACACCTTATTTACTTTATCTAAATTAATGGCTCCATTTACTCCATTTATTGCTGATAAGCTATATCAAGATTTAAAAGGTGATCTAGAATCAGTTCATTTAGAAGCTTGGCCTAAAGCTGGCAAGGTAGATGAAAAAAATATCAAAGAAATGGAAAAGACTAGAAAGATAGTAGAGCTTGCTTTAGCAAAGCGTGATGAGGCTAAAATAAAAGTTAGACAGCCTTTACTCAGCACGCAAGTGTTTGGAGCAGAGGTAAGTGGAAGTTATATTGATATATTAAAAGAAGAAGTTAATGTAAAAGAAGTTGTCTTTACTAAGGGCAAAGAATTAAAAGTAGAGCTTGATACTAAGTTAACAGATGAATTAAAAGAAGAAGGCATGGTACGTGAATTAATTAGAACTATTAATCAACTTAGAAAAGAAGCTAAGCTAACTATACATGATAGTATAACTCTAGATTATGAATCTAAATCAGATATGGTAAAAAAAGTTATTGATAAATATAATAATGAACTATTAAAAGGTACATTAAGTACTAAGATACAAGATAAAAAAGAAGAAGATTATTTAATTGATAAAGAAAAAGAAGTTAATGGTGATAAGGTTTGGTTTGGTTTAATTAAATAAGTATGTCTACATATAAGACAGATTGTTTGGTATTAGCTAAGAGAGTCTTAAAAGATGCAGACCGTGTTTATGTTCTCTATTCTAGAGATCACGGTAAGATAGAAGGTAAAGTGAGATCAGGAGCTTCTTCTAAAAGTAAGTTAGCAGGACATATTGAACCACTTGCTTTGTCACGTATTATGATAGTAAAGGGTAAGAGTTTAGAAACTATTGCTGGTACAGCTTTAATTAAAAAATATGAATTTGATTTAGATGTCCTACCTTACGCGCAACTCGCTTCTGAGTTTGTGATTAAACTAATCAAACCAGGTATTTCTGATATTAATATATTTAATTTAATACATAGTTATTTAAGTAGTTTAGAGAAGTATAATAATATAGATATTGTTAAAATAATTACTCTTAGATTCAGTTGGCAGTTTTTACGCTATTTAGGGTATAGTCCAGATTTAAATAATAAATTAAGTAAAGAATCAAAAGAATTACTTGATGCTTGTTTAGCTAAAAGAAGTGATTTGACTAAACTTACTAGTTCTACTAAGGTCTTAGTAGAACTAAGTAATTTTACTAAATATTACTTACATTATATAGGGGAGAGCGATTTTACTACATTTAATATATGTTTCTATGGCAAGATCTCTTGATTTAAGAAGAGGTTCACAAAAAGTAGTTGATTTAAGACAAAGTAGAAGAGTAAAAACTACTATTTCCAAACCTAAAAAGAAAAGATCAAATAAAAAAAATTATTCAAGGATGAATAGATCTCCTAAGAGAAAAAGTAAGAAACCTTTCTATACTTTAGTATTTTTAATACTAATTCTTTTAATTGCTATTATTTCTAGTATGTTTATGTCAAATAATGGTGATTTTACATCTGAGTCTGTTAAAGTATCATTAAGTTCTCCTAAAGCTGTAGCTTCTGGTGAAGAAGTAAAATTAGTTTTAAATTATGAAAATATTGATAAAGTAGCTTTAAAAGATATAGAGGTGGTAATTCAATATCCTGAAGGTTTCTTTTTTAATTCAGCAACACTCGATCCAATAGGTCAGGAAAAAAATGTTTGGCAACTTAATAGTATTGGTCCTGGAGAAAGCGCTAGTCTTGAAATTAATGGACAATTAATTGGTAAAAAGAATGATAATAAGGAATTTTTAGTAACTCTTTATTATATGCCTCTTAATTTTAATTCTACATTTAAAGCTGATCTTAGTTCAAATATAGAAATAAATGATGTTTTATTTGAGGTTGATATAGAAGCTCCAAGTGATATTAATAAAGGAGATGAAGTAGAATTTAAAGTAAATTATAAAAATACAACAGCTCAAGAAATGAACGGTATTCAATTTGAATTTTTATTAGGTGATTACTTTGAGATCATTGAATCTACTTCAACTTCTAGTTTAGTATTTGATTTAGAAAAAATACCTGCTCATGAGTCAGGTGAAATATATTTAAAAGGTGTCTTTAGTAAAGAAGCTAGGAATGAAGTAAATTGGCAATTTAATATAAAACAAGATTTAGTAAAAGATAATGTTACTGAACAAAGATTAATATATATAGAAGAACGAATAATTAAAATAAATTCTCCTGAAATTAGTTTAATTTTAGAAATGTTAAATAAAGATAACTTAGTTTGGGGTGGTAATGCTGAATTTAAATTAAATTTAGAAAATCTTGGAAAAACTACAATTAATAATGCTTTATTAACAATTGATACTAATTCTTTTGTTATTGATTATGATAGAGTAAATGTTGCTAATTCTGATTTACAAATTAAAACATTAGTTTTTTCTCCAGACATTGGTGGCTTTGGTAATAATTTAAAAGAAATTAAAGAAGATGATAGTTATGAATTAACTTTTTCTTTACCACTTCTTTCTCAAGGAGATGATTTTAATTTAATCTCACCTGAAGAATTAATGATTGAAGCAATAGCTACACTTAGTTTTAACTTTGCAACTAAAAATGAAAAAGTAATTAGTTCTTTAGAAACAGGTTACATAATAGTAGATACTGAACTTATTACTGAAGCTAGATATTATTTAGATCAATATACTGTAGTAGGTTCTGGACCAATACCACCAACTGTGGGAGAAGAAACAGAATATATGATTTATTGGAAAGTATTTTCTGGACCACATGGTTTAAATGATTTTGAAGTTAAAACTTCTCTACCACCATATATTACATATAAAGGTGGTGACGGAAGTACAACTGCTGGTAGTTTAAATTATGATGAAACATCTAGGGAAATTAAATGGACTTTAGATGATATATCAGCTCGTACTCAGATAATGGCTAGTTTTGAAGTAGGTGTAATACCAGAAGGTAATCAAATTAATCAACTACTTATTTTAACAAATCCAACACAGTTAACTGGTGTGGAAAAAGAAACAGATTCACCTATATCAAAGAATAGTAATTTACTTACCTCTGAATTACTTGGTGATCCTAGAGTAGAGAAGCAGGGTAAAGTAATCGCTCCCTAATTTATGTTTAAAATAATAAAAAAAAGCAAAAAATCTAAAGCAAGGTTAGGTAAGCTTAAAACAAAACATGGTCTCATTGAGACTCCTTTTTTTATGCCTATTGCAACACGTGGTAGCGTTAAAGCGTTAACTACAGATGATTTAACTAAATTAAATTCTCAAATTATTTTAGGTAATACTTATCATCTATATTTAAAACCAGGGCTTAGTGTTATTAAAAAGTTTAAAGGTTTGCATAAGTTTGTTAATTGGTCTAAACCAATACTTACTGATTCTGGTGGTTTTCAGGTTTTTTCATTAAATCATAATGGCATGGTAAAGGTTAAAGAAAATGGAGTTACCTTTAAATCAGTTTATGATGGTTCAAAACATTTGTTTACACCAACACGTGTTATTAGAATGCAGGAAACATTTAATTCAGATATTATGATGGTTTTAGATGAGTGTGTTAAAAATCCATGTTCTAAAGATACTGCAGCTAGTGCAGTGCTTAAGTCTGTTAAATGGGCAAGTAAATGTAAAAAAGTTAAGAAAAAAAATAAGCAATTATTATTTTGCATTGTTCAAGGTTCATTATATAAAGATTTAAGAATTAAATGTGCTCAAGATCTAAGTAAAATAGGTTTTGATGGGTATGCTATTGGTGGACTTGCTGTTGGTGAAACCGTTAAAGATATGTTATCAGTTTTAGATTATACCATCCCAGAACTTCCTGAAGACAAGCCACACTATTTAATGGGCGTTGGTTACCCAAAACAAATAATAGAAGCAGTTAAAAGGGGAGTAGATATGTTTGATTGCGTGATTCCAACACGTGAAGCCAGACATGGTAGATTATATTTTGGTAATTTAAAAAATAATTCAACTATTAATATTAATAATGCTAAATTTAAAAATGCTTTAAGTGCTATTAACTCTAAATCAAACATTCTAGAACTTAGAGAGTATACTAAAGGTTATTTAAGACATTTATTCTCAGTTAAAGAACCTTTAGCTTTAAGACTAGCAACTTTAAATAATATTGAGTTTTATTTAAACTTAATGAAAGAAATAAGACTAGCTATTAAAAATAATAAATTATAGCTAGATATTAGTATTTATGCTAAAATTAGAGTATGAAAACTAATAATTTCCCTTTAAACTTAGTTAAATATACTATAATTGATTTAATTAAACATTTATTGTATTGGCCGTTTTGGTGGTATACTAACGGTTTTTTAATTACCTTAAAAATAATAGGTAAACGTATTCTAATTGCTTGGCATAGTTTAGCCCTTGATGTTTGGTTTAAAAATATATTTAGACCTATGTATGGGCAATACGATGCAGGCTCTCGTATAATATCATTTTTTATGAGAGTTATTCAGATTTTATTTAGACTCGCTATTATGATTACTATTACTATATTTTTATCATCTCTAATCGTTATATATTTAATTTTACCAATTTTTACTATTTGGATGTTATATAATTCATATGGAAGATAATATTAAAAAAGAATATTTAGAACTTGAGAATAAACAATTGTATTGGGGTAGAGTTTTTAGTTATCAAGATATACGCTTAAGACAATTTAAATATGTAATTAATAAAATAGTTAGGCTTGTTTTTTCTGTTTTAGTTTTACTTGGTTTTATTTCATTTATATATTGGATAGTAGTAGCTTTTAGGACTGGTTTGCCAATATTTAGTTTAGAATCATATAAAGGAGAATATTTAATTAGATTCTGGTGGTCTATTATAATCCTAATGTATTTAATATATAACATAGGATTGGAATCAAAAAAATCATTTTCTGTTTTAAAAAAGAGTTTTGAGAAGTTAACAAGTAAAAAGAATTTAAAACGTATTGATATGGCCGATTCTTTTACTTTAGAAGCTCTAAGGATAATAGATAAATCATATTTAAATGCTTTTAAGAGAAAACATTTATTTAACTCTTCATATTTATTTGATGGGATACTTAAAGTTAAAACAATTAATATTGTATTTAGCCGTTTAGGTGTTGGTATAAATGATTTGAAAGCAATATCTGGCAGGATTATAGATAATTTAGCTGTAGATAAGACAGAAGTAGATGAGAAAATAAATAATATATTACATGACGCCTATATTCTAGCTTATCAAGAATCACGTACTAATGTAGAAGTAACAGATTTACTTGAAGCACTTATTACAAATGATGAGGTTATTCAAGATATTTTACTTGATTTAAAAATAACTCCAGATGCAGTATCTAATGTTATTAAATGGGCTAACATGCAAAAAATGTTAAGTGCTAGATACAAGAGATATAGGTCAAAATCATATTTTAAACCTAAGGGTACTATGGATAGGGCTATGACAGCTATGGCAACACCTGTACTTGATAGTTTTAGTGAAGACTTAACAGCTTTAGCCAAATCTGGTTATTTACCAATATGTGTAGCTCGTGAAAAAGAATATAGTGAAATATTCAATATTATTCAAGGTGGTAGAAATAGTGTAGTTTTAGTTGGTTTACCTGGGGTTGGGGCTACTAATATAATTGAAGGTTTAGCTAATCGTATGGTTGCTGAAGAAGTGCCTAAGATTTTACAAGATAAACGTTTAGTATCATTATCTGTAGCTCATTTAATTGCTGGGGCAACGCATCCTAACGAACTTGAACAAAAAGTAATGATTATTATTAAAGAAATAGTAAGAGCTGGTAATATTATATTACATATAGAAAATATACATGATTTAGTTGGGGTAACCTCGCAAGGTACAGAAAATGTTGATTTAGCTGAAATATTTTCTAAGTTTTTAAATCGTAAGAGTGTTATTACTATAGCCACAACACATCCTCAAGATTTCAAGACTTATTTAGAAGATTCAACTTTAGGTCAAATACTTCAGAGAATTGAAGTTAAAGAGCCTGAAGACAATGAAGCTATTCAAATGATTGAATCTAAAGTAGGTGCTTTGGAAAGTAAAAATAGTGTCTATTTTTCATATAATGCTATTGCTAAAGCAGTTGCCTTATCACGTAGATATATTCCTGATCATTACTTACCAGATAAAGCAATTCATGTTTTAGAAGAGGTTGTTGGTATGGTTAAACAAGAAAAAGGTAAAAGAGCTATGATAACTGGTGAAGATATTGCTAAAATTATATCAAGCCATACTGATATTCCTTTAACTGAGATAAGTCAGGAAGAATCAGAAAAATTATTAAATCTTGAAGATAAAATACATCAAAGAATGGTTGATCAGAACGAAGCTGTTGAATTTGTTTCTTCAGCTTTAAGAAGAGCTAGAACTGAACTCAGGGATACTAGTAAACCAATAGTAAATTTATTATTCTTAGGTCCAACAGGTGTAGGTAAAACTGAACTTGCTAAAACTGTATCTCAAATATATTTTGGTAGTGAAGATAAAATGGTTAGGCTTGATATGAGTGAGTATCAGAATAAGAATGATTTAGATAAATTAATTGGGAGAAGCGGGGAGAGTGGTTATTTAACAGAAAGTATACGTCAGAAACCATTTTCTTTACTTTTACTTGATGAAATTGAAAAAGCTCATCCTGATATATTAAATATATTTTTACAAGTAATGGATGATGGTAGATTAACTGATGGTAAAGGCAGAACTGTTGATTTTACTAATTGTATTATAATCGCTACTTCAAATGCTGGTACTCAGTTTATACAAGATAATATACAAGCAGGTAAAAATATTGATGAAATAAAAGAAGATTTAATAAATAATGAATTAAAAGAATATTATAAGCCAGAATTTTTAAATCGTTTTGATGGTGTAGTAGTATTTAAACCTCTAAGTCCAGAAGATATTCAAAAAATTACAGTTTTACTTTTAAATAAAGTAGTAAAAAGATTAAAGTCCAAAGGTATTTATTTAGAAATAACAGATGAAGCAATAAGTGAAATAGCTGAAGCTGGTTTTGATCCTGTTTTTGGAGCTAGACCTTTAAGAAGAGTTATTCAAGAAAGAGTTGATAATGCTTTAGCTAATTATTTATTGAAAGGTAAAATTAATAGAAGAGACAAAGTTATTTTAGATAAAGGAGGAGAATTAAGAGTTAATAGAGCTAAAAGATTTTAAATTATGAAGATAACAGTAATTGGCCCTGGACGTTGGGGATCAACGTTAGCTTGGTTACATAATAACTACGGTAACCAAGTAACCCTATGGGGTAGAGAAGAAGACATTAAAGATATAAAAAAAAGTCGTAAAAACGACTTTTTAGAGTTATCTTCGGAAATTAATATAACTAGTGATTTAGATGAGGCTTTAAAAAATGATTATATTTTCATTGCTATAAGTGCCCAATACTACAGAGATTTTTGTTCAAAGCTTAAAGAATATAACTTAGAGAATAAAGTTTTAATCTTAGCTATGAAAGGCATAGAAGTTAAAACTAGAAAAACCTTATCACAAGTCACTCATGAAATATTAGGAAAGGTTGATGTAGCTGTTTTACTAGGCCCTGGACATCCTCAAGGAATTGCTAAAAATGTACCAACTGTTTTTTCTTTAGCTTGTAGTAATTCATTTATCTTAGATGAACTTAGTAAAGTATGTCATACAGATTTAGTAGCTATAGAAAAAGATGAAGATTTAATAGGTGTAGAAATAGGTGGTGCTTTAAAGAATGTAATAGGTATAGCTGCTGGTATTTTAGATGGACTTAATAAAACAACTTTGAAAGATATATTAATTGTTAAAGGACCACGTGAAGTTGGTAACTTAATTCAAGCTATGGGTGGTAAGAAAGAAACAGCTTATGGTTTATCACATCTTGGTGATTATGGAGCTACAGTATTTTCTGAGTTTAGTAGAAATAGGGCAGCTGGTGAAAAATGGGTTAAAGAAAAAAAATTAGATGAAGGAGCAGAAGGAGTACCCACAGCTAAAGCTATACATCCAATTAAAGAAAAATATGATCTTAAAATGCCTATCTGTGAAATGGTTTACGATATTTTATATGAAGGCATGGACCCTAATGAATTAGTTAAAGTATTGATTAGTAAATAATTTTATTTAAAATGAAAAGCCCTCGGTAAGTTGAGGGCTTTTTTTGATTGAATTAATTAAATAGATCTTAAGTTATCTAAGGCATCCATGAATTCGTTAAAATTAACAACTGCTATGAGTATACGATTGGTGCCAGGTTTCACATTAATAGCTTGTATCTCAATTTTATTATTATTTTTCAGTTGGAATTGACCTTTACGATGATTATCTAATTTCATATCAGATTCTTCATCAGCATATTGTGAAGGAAAGTAGTCCGGTTGACTCATATCTCCTTTTTTTTCTATAAAATTTTGGATAAGCATTTCTCTGTCAAAGTTGACGGTTATGCTCTTGTCTTCTTTTTCATCCGAAACAGTAATGGAAACACAAGTATGTTTTATTACTTTTTCATGATTACAGATATAACTGTATATTGATATTACAATGTATCTATATTTTTCGATATCCCAACCATAATTCATAATATGGCGATAACTATTTATTCTATAGGATTTTAACATTTGATCTCCTTGGTTTGATTTGATTTGGAGTGTTAAGGTTCGTTTAAGATTAGTTCAGTAAATGACTACTCTATAATTGATAGAGTAAGATACTTCCTTATTTATTAAAGCATCTCTAATCTTCAAAGTAGAATAACAGATATATACTATTTTGTCAATAATTAACTATTTGCCAAAAACACCTTATTTTATTATAATTAAGTAAATCTTTTAATGATTATTAATTTTATTTATGACTAAAAAAGAAAGTAAAAACGATGATAATTTTATGGAGAAAATAGTCTCTTTAGCAAAGCGAAGGGGCTTTATTTTTCAATCATCTGAAATCTATGGAGGTATTAATTCAATCTATGATTACGGTCCTTTAGGTGTTCTTTTAAAGAATAACCTTAAAAAAGCATGGTTAAAAGAAATGGTTCAATTAAATGATAATGTAGTTGGATTGGATAGCGGAATACTCATGCATCCAAAGATATGGGAAGCTTCTGGTCATTTAGAAGGTTTTTCTGATCCTTTAGTAGATTGCAAGTCTTGTAAAAAAAGATTTAGAGCTGATCATCTATTAGAAGCAGAAGGCTTAAAACCTGATTTTAGACCCTCTGAATTTAAGAAACATGATTTAAAGTGTCCTGAGTGTGATGGAGAATTAACTGATGTTAGAGATTTTAATTTAATGTTTAAAACATTTATGGGTGCTTTAGAGAGTAAAACATCAGAAATATATCTTCGTCCTGAAACAGCTCAAGGTATTTATGTTAATTTTCAAAATGTTTTTAATTCCATGAAAGTTAAGATACCTTTTGGTGTAGCTCAAATTGGTAAAGCTTTTAGAAATGAAATAACTCCAGGTAATTTTGTATTTAGAATGAGAGAGTTTGAACAAATGGAAATGCAATTTTTTGTTCATCCAAAAGATGCTGATAAATGGTTTAAAACATGGCAAGAAAGAAGAATGGCTTGGTATTTAAGTTTAGGCATGGATAAGAAGAAATTAAAGTTTAGAGATCATAAAAAAGATGAACTTGTTCATTATGCTAAGCAAGCAACAGATATTGAATATGATTTTCCTTTCCAAGACAGAGAGCTTGAAGGTATACATAATAGATCTGATTTTGATTTAACACAGCATGAAAAACATTCAAAGCAAGATTTAAAAGTAAATGATTTAGAAGCTAAAGAGAAATATATTCCATATATTATTGAAACATCAGGTGGTTGTGATAGAGCAACTCTAGCTTTCTTAATTGATGCTTATACAGAAGTTGAAACTAGAAGTGGTGACAAAGATGCAAAACATGAAACTGAAGTAGTTTTAAAGCTACATAAAGATTTAGCTCCAATTAAAGTAGCCATACTTCCTTTATCTAAGAAATTAGATAAAGAAGCGCGTCAGGTTTATGACATGCTTAAGACTGAAAGGATGTGTGATTATGATGTTACTGGTAGTATTGGTAAAAGATATAGAAGACATGATGAAATTGGTACACCATATTGTTTAACTTTTGATTTTGATTCATTAGAAGATAAAAAGGTTACAGTAAGGGATAGAGATACAATGAAGCAAGATAGAGTAGCTATTGAAGAATTAAGTGATTACTTTAGAGAAAGATTTAATCAATAATTACGTCGGATTAAGTATAATTATTAATCCATAAAACCATGGAAGATCAAAAACAAGATTTTATAAATCATGAAGAAAATGTTGAAGAAGAGAATGAATTCTTAGAACATTTTCCTTTAGAAGAAAGATCTCCAAAGATAAATAGATTTTGGGCAACTTTAATCGTTACTTTAGTAGGTGTTTTTATTATTGGTGGAGCTACTTTTGCTTGGTATAAGGTATTCAATAGAGTAGATCCTAATCTTGAAAAAGAGATTATTTTAGAAGTTGAAGATATTGAAGAAGATATGATCACTTATACTAATGAAGAATATGGTTTTGAATTTGACCATGATAATAATGAATGTAATTCTATTGTAGAAAAAGAGAATGGAAACCCAATATATGGATGGCCAGATTCTACAATTCTTTTATTAAATTGTGGTAATGGGCAATCATACGATATGGTAGTACAAGCATGGGAAGATGGAAATCAATTTGAAAGTAATTGTCAAGGCTATTGTGATCCGAATATAGCTCTGCAGACTAGTGATGTATATATTACGGTTACCAACAATAATAATATTGAAATAGTTAATCAAATAATTAAAACTTTTGAATTGATTGAATCTACTAATTGGTTAACTTACACAAACACAACGTATAATTATTCAATTGATTATCCTAAAGATTGGGAGTTTGGTAATACAACTGACTTTGCAACTGGTTTTAGACCTACTAGCATGCAGAGTGACTACAAATGGGGTGTTTTAGCGTATGATAAGAGCGTAAGGACTAAACAAGATATAATTTCAAGCTTAGGTAGTCAATTTAGTCCAGATAGGGAAGTAGTTACAAATGAATTAATAATTAATGGAGTGTCTGCTACTCGAGTTATAGTTACCACATCAAGAATGATTGATTGGTATTTTGAAAGTATTATAATTGAATATGGAGATTATATTTTCCATATATCCAATGGGGCAGTAGAAGATGATTCATTTGAAAAGTTTTATAACAGCTTTAAACTTAGTGATTAATTAATGTATAAAATAGAAACCTTAAATAATGGTATTAAATTATTAACTGCACCTTTAAAAGACACTAAATCAGTTACTGTTTTAGTATTAGTTAAAGTTGGTTCTCGTAATGAAGAGAAGGATATAAATGGTATATCTCATTTTATTGAACACTTGTTATTCAAAGGCACTAAAAAAAGACCAACTAGCTTAGATATTACTAAAGAACTAGATGGTGTTGGTGCTGATTACAATGCATTTACTGGCAAAGATCAAACTGGTTATTATGTAAAAGTAGCTGCTGATAAAATAGAACTAGCTTTTGATATTGTATCTGACATGTTACTTAATTCATCATTTAAGAGTAAAGAGATTGATAAAGAAAGAGGAGTTATTATTGAAGAGATTAATATGTATGATGATAATCCTTTACTTAGTATTGATAATTTATTTGAAAAAATAGTTTTTAAAGGGCATTCTTTAGAACGTGATATTGCTGGACCTAAGAAGAATATTAGAAAAATTACTAGAAAAGAAATATTAAATTATTATAATAAATATTATATTTCCAGTAATGTAGTAGTTGGGGTTGGTGGTAAATTTAACAAACAACGTGTAAATAAGTTAACTAATAAATATTTTAAAGAGTTTAAGAAAAAGAAAAATAATTTAAAAATAGATAAGTTTGTTTCTAAACAAAATAAGTTAAGAGTAAATTTAAAATATAAGAATACTGAACAAGTACAAGTAGCATTAGGTTTTCCTGCATATAAGATAAATGATCCTAAAACATATCCATTATTACTTCTTTCTATGATTTTAGGTGGTAATATGAGTTCTAGATTATTTATGGAGATTCGTGAGAAAAGGGGACTTGCTTATTCAATACGTACTGCTTTAGAAGCTCATGAAGATATTGGTGCTTTTGTAGTTTTTGCTGGGCTTGATAAAAGTAAAATAGAATTAGCTCTTACAACAATAAATAATGAGTTAAAAAAAGTTGTTGATAGTAAAGTAACATCAGATGAATTAACTAGAGCTAAGGATTTTATAAGAGGTAAATTAATTTTAAAGTTAGAAGATAGTTCTAATTTAATACAATATTTAGCTACTCAAAGATTGTTTAAGAATAAAGTTGATACTTTAGAAGAGCAACTTAAAAAAATTGATAAAGTAACAATTAATCAAATACAAGGTGTAGCTAAAGAAATAATAAATTTAAATAAATTAAATTTGAGTGTTATTGGACCATTTAAAGATAAAAATATATTTTTTAAATATTTAAAAAAATAAAATAAAAAAATATGCCTACAAAAAACGTAAATTATAATGTTAGCATTTCAATGGGAACATTTTTAAAATTATTATTAATATTTTTAGTAATAGTTTTTCTTTATTTAATCAAAGAAGTTATTGTTTTAATTTTTGTTGCTTTAATTTTAGCTTCTGCTTTTGATCCATGGGTTGACTGGTTTCAGAAAAAGAGAATACCTCGTGGTTTATCAATCATTTTTATTTATCTAATTTTAATATCTATAATTGGTACAGCTATTTGGTTATTAGTACCACCTATATCACAAGAAGTAGGGCAGTTATCTAGTAATTTACCTAATTATTATGAAAGAATAGAAAGTAGTATTGATTATTTTAAAGGTGTTGCTATAGAGCAAGGATCTGAGACCTCTTTTCAAGATAGTCTAGATACTCTAAGTGCTACTTTAACTGGTGCTACTACCAAGGTATTTAATACTATATTTAGTATTTTTGGTGGAGTGATTTCATTTTTCTTAGTATTAGTTATTACCTTTTATTTTACAGTAGAAGAGGAAGGTTTAAAAAACTTCTTAAAATCAGTTAGTCCTTCTAGAATGCATCCTTACTTATTTAGATTAATTACTAGAATACAACATAAATTAGGCTTATGGCTTAAAGGTCAGCTGATACTCTCACTTATAATATTCGGGCTAGTCTTTATTGGCTTATCTATCATTGGAGTTGAATATGCTTTACTGCTTGCTTTTGTTGCTGGTGTATTTGAAATTATTCCATTCTTAGGGCCAACACTAGCTGCTATACCAGCTGCTTTCTTTGGTTTTACTCAATCACCTGTACTGGGTTTGCTAGTAATTGCTTTATATGTTTTGATTCAACAATTAGAAAATCATGTTATTGTTCCTAAAGTAATGAGTAAGTCTGTTGGTTTAAATCCTTTGATTGTTATTGTAGCTTTCTTAGTAGGTGCTAAAATTGGTGGATTTATTGGTGTGTTACTTGCTGTGCCTGTAGCTACTGCTATATCAGTATTTTTAAGTGATTTCTTTGAGAAGAGAATTGAAAAAGAAGTTAAACTTGCTAAATAATGTCTAAACTATATATTGTAGCAACACCGATTGGTAATCTAGCAGATATTACTTTAAGAGCACTTGAAACTTTAAAAGAAGTAGATTTAATATTATGTGAAGATACTAGAGTAACTCAGAAGTTATTAAATCATTATGAAATTAAAACTAAGACTCTTTCATACCATGCTCATTCTGGTAAATTAAAAGAGAATAAAGTTTTAGATAGATTAAATGAAGGAAATACTCTAGCTTTAGTTACTGACGCTGGTACACCAGGTATATCTGATCCAGGTAATAAATTAGTAAAAATTGTTATTGAAAATAATCATCAAGTTGAAGCTGTGCCTGGAGTAAGCGCTTTAGCTACTTTAATTTCTGTGGCTGGAATATATTTAGATAAGTTTCTATTTTTAGGTTTTTTGCCACATAAAAAAGGTAGAGCTACCTTATTAAATGAGATTAACGAAAGTAAAATACCTGTTATATTATATGAATCAGTTCATAGGATAAATAAGTTACTTGATTCGTTAGATCAAGATAGATATATAATACTAGGTAGGGAACTTACCAAAAAGTTTGAAACTATATATAGGGGTAAGGTATCTGAAGTGATTATTAAGTTAAATGAAGATAAAGTAAAAGGTGAATTTGTAGTGATAATTGATAAATAAAATGTCAATAGATAAATATTATATTACAACTCCCATATACTATGTAAATGATGTACCACACATTGGTCATTCGTATACTACTATTGTAGCTGACACATTAGCTAGATATTTTAGAATTAAGCTAGGTAAAGAAAACGTATTTTTTTTAACGGGTACTGATGAACATGGTGATAAGGTAGCGCAATCTGCTGAAGCTAAAAACTTAAGTCCTCAAGAATTTTGTGATGAGATTTCTGCTGAATATAAAGAAGCATGGAGTCTTTTAAATATATCTAATGATTATTTTATACGTACTACAGATAAAGATCATGAGAAACGTGTTAAAGAAATTTTTACTAAACTAAAAAATGCTAAAACCCCTAAAGGTAATGATGTTATTTATCAAGATGAATATGAAGGATTATATTGTACAGGTTGCGAAAAGTTTTTAACTGAAAGAGATTTAGAAGATGGTATGTGTCCTGATCATCAAAAAGAGCCAGAAATAGTTAAGGAAAAGAATTGGTTTTTTAGATTATCCGATTATATTAAAGATTTAGAAGCTAAGATATTATCAGGTGAATTTGAAATATTACCTGAGTCACGTAAAAATGAAACATTAGGTCTTATTAAGCAAGGAGTAGGGGATTTTAGTATTTCACGTGAGTCTGTTAAATGGGGTATTGAATTACCATTTGATAGTGAACAAAAATCATATGTTTGGGTAGATGCGCTTTCTAACTATATTACAGCTCTTGGTTACCCAGATGATTTAGATAATTTTAATAAATGGTGGCCTGCTGATTTACATTTAATGGCACAGGATATTTTAAAATTTCATGCTTTCTATTGGCCTGCTATTTTAATGGCTCTGGGCTTAGAACTTCCTAAACGTGAATTTATACATGGATTTTTTACTATAGATGGTAAAAAAATGTCTAAGTCTGTAGGCAATGTTATATCTCCTGCAGAGTTAGTTACTAGATATGGCACTGATGCTACACGTTACTTGTTGTTAGCACAGTTCTCTTTTGGTTTAGAATCTGATATTAAAGTAGAATTATTTGATGAGAAGTATAATGCAGACCTTGCTAATGGTTTAGGTAATCTAGTTGCTAGAGTAAGTAATTTAATTGAAAAGAATTTTAGTGGTAAGACAGAGTTAAAGGAAATAAATATTAAAACAAACATTTCTGAGAATATTGAGAAATATAAATTTAATGAAGCTTTAAAAGAAATTAATAAATTAGTAGCAGAAAGTAATCAGTTGATTGATAAAGAAAAAGTTTGGGAATTAGTAAAGAGTGAAGAGAAAAAGGCTTATGATGTATTAAGTGAGTTGGCTTCTAATTTATTATTTATCGCCAAGCATTTAAAGCCATTTATGCCAGAAACAGCAGATAAAATTGAAAAAATATTCAAAGCTGGTAAAATAGAGAAACCTAAAGAGGCATTATTTCAAAGAATATAATTAACATATAAAAATATGACATTAATCGACATTATAATTTTAGTAGTCTTAGCTGGTTTTATTTGGAAAGGCGTAAGACTAGGTCTTATTGAAGTAATCGGTGGTATTATTGGTTTATTTGTAGGCGTATATTTAGCAGGCCTTTATTATGAAGAAGCAGGTGATATGCTGCAAGGACTTTTATTTGATTCTGAGATCTTAGCTACTATACTTGGCTTCTTATTAGTCTTTATTTTAGTAAATAGAGGCATTGCTCTTATATTCTGGTTAGTAGATAAGATATTTAATATTATTGCTATTATACCAGGTCTTAAAAGTTTAAATGGATTATTGGGTGGAATATTTGGTTTAATTGAAGGTCTTATCTTTATTGGTATTATAGTTTATGTATCATCATTTTTTCCAATAACTGATATGTTAAGTGACAAGGTAAGTGATTCTAAATTTGCTCCTATTTTAGAAACTGTTGGTAAAGTAAGTGATCCATTTATTCCTGATAATTTAAAAGATTGGAAATCTAGTTTACCAAGCTTAGATGACTTACCAGGAATTCCTGATATACCATTCGGTGAAATACCAGGTGATCTTAATTTTTTTGATTAAAACTAATGTTAATAGATACTCACTCTCATTTAAATTTTAAAGCTTATGATAAAGACAGAGATCAGGTTATAGCTAGATGTCAGGAAAAAGGCATGGCTGTTATTAATGTTGGAGCCCAGTTTCAAACAAGTAGAACAGCTATAGAATTATGTGATGATTATAATAATTTTTATGCTTCAGTTGGTCTTCATCCAATACATGTGTATGATGAAGATTTTGAAATTAAAGATTATCAAGCTTTAATAGATGATAGGGTAGTAGCTGTGGGTGAAACAGGTTATGATTTTTATCATATTACTTTAAAGCGAGATAATTTTAAGGATAAGCCTCAAGATGAAATAATAGCTAAACAAAAAGAAGTATTTTTAAAACATTTAGATTTAGCTTTAGAAAATGATCTAGCTGTTATATTGCATGGCAGGAATGGTATTGAAGGCAGGGAAGTGTATTCAGAGATGTTAGATATAGTAAAAGAAAAAGGAATTAAGAGAGCTGTTTTTCATTTCTATAGCGGAAGCTTAGAAATAGGTAAAAAGATTACAGAAGCAGGTTATTATATAGGTATTGATGGTCCAGTTACATTTAAAAAGAATGTGGAAGAATTACAAGAAATAGCTAAGTTAATACCTTTAGATAAGATACTTATAGAAACAGATAGCCCTTATTTAACCCCAGAACCACATAGAGGCGAGAGAAATGAATCAATATATGTGGAGCATGTGGCAGAAAAAATTGCTGAGTTAAGAGGCATTTCAAAGGACGAAGTAATAGAGCAGACTTGGCAAAATGCTAAAAATCTGTTTAGATTAGATTAATAAGTTGACTTTAAGTTAAACTTAAGGTAAACTTATAATATAATTAATTATTTGTAAAAATATGGAAAATATTATAGGTCTTAAGGATTTGAGACAAAATATGGAGAATTATATTCGAAAGATTAAAAAAGGTGAAGAGTTTGTTGTTGTAAAAAAATCTAGTCCTGTCTTTAAAATAGTGCCATTAGATTTTGAAGATGAAGGGGACTGGGAAGAGGTAATAGACTTTACTAAAATCAAAAAAGGCGGGGTTAGTGTTAGTGAAGTTTTAGAAAAGTTGAAAAAGCTATAATTATGGATAAGATAACAAAAGCTTTGAAAAAGTTATCTATTATTGAGAGAAATATAGCTATTAATATAATGTCTAAAATCGAAAATGAGGATCTGACTGATTTGGACGTAAAGAAGCTAAGAGGCTATAATGACATTTACAGAATAAAGAAAGGTAAAATAAGAGTTATAATTAGAATTTTAGATGATGATATTAGTTTGGTAACACTTGGGAGAAGAAATGATAAAACATATAATTTCTAAATAATGGATATATTTTCAATAATACTATTAATTGTCGTGGTAATTGGCTTTGCTACTATTTTTTGGTTTTTGAATAAAAAAGGCAGTAATAAAGATGATCAATCTTTAGTAATGCTTCAAAATCAAATTTCAGAAATTAGTAGATCGTTAGATCAAAAGTTAGGTGATTCAAATAAAATGATGCAAGGACAACTTTCTGAATCTACTAAGATAGTAAGAGATGTTACTGAAAAATTAACTAAGCTTGATGAAACAAATAAGCAAGTATTAAATTTCTCTGATCAATTAAAGAATTTACAAGATATTTTAAAAAATCCTAAACAGCGTGGAGTATTAGGCGAGTACTTTCTAGAAGAAACTTTAAAAAATGTATTACCACCTAATGCGTATCAAATGCAATATAAGTTTAAAAATGGAGATATTGTTGATGCTGTAGTATTTGTTAAGGATAAAATAATACCAGTTGATTCAAAATTTTCTTTAGAAAATTATGAACGTATATTAAATGAGAATAATAAGGAAGAGAGATTAAAATTAGAAAAGCAATTTAAATTAGATTTAAAAAATAGAATAGATGAAACTTCTAAATATGTAAGACCTGGCGAGAAAACTATGGACTTTGCTTTTATGTTTATACCATCAGAAGCAATATATTATGATTTACTGGTTAACAAGGTTGGTGCAGTTAAAGTTACAACTCGTGATTTAATTGAATATGCTTTTAAAGATAAACATGTTATTATAGTTTCACCTACATCATTCCTGGCTTACTTACAAACTGTTTTACAAGGGCTTCGTGCTTTACAAATAGAAGAGTCAGCCAAAGAGATAATGGAAAGAGTAGAGAAGTTAAGTAAGCATATAGTAAATTATGATGAATTTTTAAGAAAGCTAGGCGGACATTTAGGTACTACAGTAAATACATATAATACAGCGTATAAAGAATTTAAAAAAATTGATAAAGATGTAGTTAAAATAACAGGTGCTGAATCTAAGATTGAACCTGAAATAATTGATAAACCAAAAAATGAATAATACATAAAAAGGAGGGACAGGATGTCAAAAAAGATATCTTATGCAAAATCATCTAATAAAAAACATGGTGGAGAGAATTTTCTAACAATAGGAATAGATACTAAGAAGATCACAAGTAAGATTAAAAGCAGGAAACAGGTATTCATGGCATGGTTGACTAGACATGAGGCTATTCAAGCTATAGCTGGGCAGAAAAACCCTAATACCAAAAGCTCAGAACATTATTTAGAAGCTAAAGAAGATAGTGTTGTAAAACATAAATTAAGTTTTCTTCAAATTAAATTAAAAGGTTCTTTATAGAGCCTTTTTTTATCTAATATTAGCCAAATATGTATTTTTGGGGATAAAAAAAACTAAAAACCCTTGATTTATTCGCTTATTTCATGTATAATTATGGCGAAAAATTCAGATTTACTTAATTTTAGGGTATAATATAAGTTATATGAATAACTTAGATAATCAGCAGAATAATGCATGGTGGCAACCTGCAATTGCTATATTTACTCAAGTAACTGGATATATTGCAGGTCCTATAATAATTGCTTTATATCTAGGTAAATATCTGGATGAGAAGTATAATTCCGAGCCTTGGATTTTTCTAGGTTTAACAGCTATAGCCTTTACTATTTCCTGTTGGGGGATAGTAAGAATAGCTATAGACTATACTAATAAAATAGAAAGAGAACTTAAAGAAAAAGATAGAAATCAAAATAATGAGTCAAACAGTAGAACAATACGATAATGAAATAACTGATATTAATCAGGAGGTTTTAGTAAATGTTGAGTCACATAATGAAATAGAACAACATGAAACAACTGAACAAATCTCACATGAGCCGACTTTATTTGCAGAGCCGGTTTTTAATTTAGGAAATTTTACTGTTACTAATGCGCTTCTTAATTCATGGATAGCAGTTTTGATTATTGTTGTTTTAGCTACTGTAATTAGTAAAAAGATAAAACGTATACCACAAGGTATTCAGAATTATTTTGAAGTTATTTTAGAAGGTGCATATAATTTAGCTGATTCAGTTACAGGATCTCGTGATAAAACTAAGAAAGTATTTCCTATTGTTTTTTCTATATTCATGTTTATCCTTATTAATAATTGGTTAGGCTTAGTACCAGGTATTGGTTCAATTGGTTTTATAGAACTTCACAATGGACATGAAACATTTGTACCTTTTTTTAGAGGTGGTACTGCTGATTTAAATACTACTTTAGCTTTAGCTCTATTTACTGTAATTGCTACTAATATATTTGGTATAATAATGGTAGGAGGTTGGAAGTATTTTAATAAGTTTGTAAATATTAAAGCATTTTTAGAAATTCCTAAAAAGTTTAAGAAAGACCCCTCTATTATAATAGTTAACCCAATTAAAGCTTTTGTTGGTATTATTGAAATAATTGGAGAAATTGCTAAAGTAGCCTCACTATCATTTAGGTTATTCGGTAATATTTTTGCAGGGGAAGTATTGCTTGGAGCCATGGCTACCATTTTTGCATTTATTCTACCTATTCCTTTTATGTTTTTAGAAGTAATAGTTGGAATAATTCAGGCTTTGATATTTGCTATGCTAACTTTAGTATATTTTACTATTGCTAGCTCTGAAGAACATTAATTAATTATTAAATTACTAGGCGACGTTAAATAACAATCCCGTCGTATCCTAGAGTTTAATAGAAAGGTTAAATATATGGATTTAGTCATGTTGGCTAAAGCATTAGCTATCGGTATTGGTTCAATTGGACCAGCCTTAGCTATTGGTAAGATTGGCGCAAAAGCCATGGAATCAATTGGTCGTAACCCAGAATCTGCTGGTAAGATCTTAGTTCCCATGTTACTTGCAGCTGCTTTTGCAGAAGCTATTGCTATTTATGCATTAGTTATCGCATTTAGTATCAAATAATTGTCTTTTGACACTCAGGGGATCAACAATTTGATCTTCTGGAGTTAATAGATAATATTAAATTATATGGAAGAATTAATAAATACGTTTCATATCGATTGGAAACTAATAATAGCTCAGCTTGTTAATTTTGCTATTGTTCTTTTTGTCTTATGGAAATTTGCTATAAAACCATTATCTAAAGTTATGGATCAAAGAACTGAGGATATTTCAAAGAGTTTAGATGATGCTAAAAAAATTGAAGAGAATCTAATGAAGGTTGAAAAAGAAAATGCTGATAAAATTGTAAAAGCTAAACAAGAAGCTCAAGCTATCATTGAAGATTCAAGAAAGCAGGGTAATGAGCAAGGTCAAAAAATGGTTGCTGATGCAAAACATGAAGTTCAAACTGTAATTGCTGCTGCTAAAGAGCAAATAGCTAATGAAAAGAATAAGATGGTTAAAGATGTTAAAGATGATTTAGCTGATTTAGTAGTTATTGCTACTACAAAGATGTTAGAAAAAACTGGTAAATCAGAGATAAATGAAAAAATTGTTAAAGAAACTTTAAAAGAAATAAAGTAATGAAGAAATTAACTGCAAAACAATACGCTGTTTCACTATATGAAGTAATAGCTGAATCAAAAGGCGATGATATTAAAAAACAAATTCGTAATTTTTTGAATGTGGTTAAAAAAAGAAAAGATTTGAAATTGTTAAGTAAAATATTTGATAGTTTTCAAGAAGTATATTATGAAAGAAAAGGTATTTTAAAAGCAGAAGTTACTTCTTCACATAAATTAAGTAATGCTATTGAAAATGAGATTAAGAATTGGTTAAAACAAGAAACAGGTAAAGTTGCTGAAATTGAAGAAAAGATTGATCCTTCATTACTTGGTGGTGTAGTTATTAAGTATTCAGATACTATACTGGATGCAAGTTTAAAAAATAGTTTAAAGAATTTAAAAAATACATTAATTAAATATTAAATTAAAATTATATGTCTAGTAAAGATCAAATTATTGATGAATTAAAAAAACAAATAACTGATTTTAAAACAGAGGCTACTACTGAAAAAGTTGGTACTGTTATTGAAGTTGGTGATGGTATTGCTAAGATATCAGGACTAAGTGACTGCATGTCTCAAGAAATGATTGAATTTGAAAATGGTCAATTTGGTGTAGCTCTTAATTTAGAAGAAGACAATGTCGGTGCTATGGTTCTAGGTGAATACATTGATATTAAAGAAGGTGATAAGGTTAAAACTACTGGTAGAATTTTAGAAGTTCCTGTTGGTGAAGCTGTTATTGGCAGGGTAGTTGATGCACTAGGTAAAGCAATTGATGGTAAAGGCGAAATTAAGAGTGATAAGTTTAATCCTGTTGAGAAAATTGCTCCTCGTGTTATTACAAGAGCTGGTGTTAACGAACCAATTCAAACTGGTATTAAAGCTATTGATTCTATGATTCCTATTGGTCGTGGTCAACGTGAACTTATTATTGGTGATAGACAGACTGGTAAAACTGCTGTAGCTATTGATACTATTATTAATCAAAAAGGACAAGATGTTATATGTATTTATGTAGCTATTGCTCAGAAAGAATCTAAAATTGCTAAAATAGTAGCTAAATTAGAAGAGCATGGTGCTATGAAATATACTACGGTTGTTTTAGCTGGTGCTTCTGATCCTGCTTCACTCTCATTCATTGCTCCATATTCTGGATGCGCTATGGGTGAATATTTTATGGACAAAGGCCAAGATGTTTTAATTGTTTATGATGATCTTTCAAAACATGCTGTAGCTTATCGTGAAATTTCATTATTACTTAAAAGACCTCCAGGCAGAGAAGCATATCCAGGTGATATCTTTTATTTACATTCAAGATTACTTGAACGTTCAGCTAAATTAAATAAGGATTACGGTGGTGGATCAATTACTGCTTTACCTGTTATTGAAACTCAAGCTGGAGATGTATCTGCATATATTCCAACAAATGTTATTTCAATTACTGATGGACAAATATATTTAGAATCAGATTTATTTAATAAAGGAATACGTCCAGCGTTAAATACAGGGCTTTCAGTTTCTCGTGTAGGTAGTGCTGCTCAAATTAAAGCTATGAAAAAGGTAGCCGGTAAAATGAAATTAGCCATGGGACAGTTTAGAGAACTTGAAGCTTTTGCTCAGTTTGGTTCTGATTTAGATGCAGAAACTCAAAAACAATTAGATTTAGGTAGACGTTTAACTGAAATTTTGAAGCAAGGTCAATATGAACCAGTAGTAGTGGAATTAGAAGTAGCTATACTCTATGCTGCTAATAATGGTTATTTAGCTGATGTTAAGGTTGAAGATGTTGTTAAATATGAAAAAGATTTTATTAAATATATGACTACTTCAGGACAAAAAGTATTAGATGGAATTAAAAAAACTAAAGACCTTGATGAAAAGTTAGAAAATGATTTAAAGAATGCCATAGATGATTTCAATAAGACATCTAATTATATAAACAAAGAAGAAAGTAAATAATATATATGCCTCAAGCAACTAAAGAAATACAACGTAGAATAAAATCAATTGGTAATACTAAAAAGGTTACCAAGGCTATGGAAATGGTAGCAGCTTCTAAAATGAGAAAAGCTATTGCCAATGTTTTAGCTACTCGTAGTTATTCTAATCTTGCTTGGGATTTAGTTAAAACTTTAGCTTCTCGTACTGATTCTAAGTACCATCCTCTTTTAGAAAAAAGAGCTAAAGTTAAAAAAATTGGACTTGTTTTAATTACTTCTAATAGAGGCTTATGCAGTGGTTTTAATGCAGCTATTATAAATAGAAGTATTAAGTATATTACTAAAAATGAAGATGCTGAGGTTGAATTAATTGTCTTAGGTGATAAAGGTAAAGATTTTATGTCTAAAAAAGGACATAAGATTGTAGCTGAATTTGAAAAATTAGATATTACTACAAATATAACTGAGATTACACCTTTAGCTAAATTATTAGTTGATGATTTTATTGAAGCTAAATATGATAAAGTAGTTTTAGCTTATACTGATTTTATTTCAACTTTAGTTCAAAAACCTAGAGTTTTAGAATTATTACCTATTAACAGTGATAATGTTGATAAAGATCTAGGTCAAGTTACTGGAGAATCTGAAAAAGATTTAGAACATAAAGAATTTGAATATCTTTTTGAACCAAGCCCTGATGAAGTTTTATCAGAACTATTACCACGATTAATAGAGATGCAAATATATCAAGCTATTTTAGAATCAGATGCTTCTGAGCATAGTGCTCGTATGGTAGCTATGCGTGGAGCCAGTGATGCTGCTTCTGACATGATTGATGATTTAACCTTAATATTTAACAAAGCAAGGCAGTCATCCATTACTTCAGAACTCGCTGATATTTCTGGTGGTAGAATGGCAATGGAATAATTTATATAAATATATTAATAATAATAATTTAAAAAATATGAGTAAAAATATCGGAAAAGTAAAACAAATTATTGGAGCTGTGGTTGATGTAGAATTTAAGGAAGATCTTCCTAAAATTTTTGATTCAATTGAAATTAAGATGCCAGATGATTCTACTTTGGTCTTAGAAACTCAGCAACACATTGGTTCATCAATGGTTAGAACTGTAGCCATGGGAGCCACTGATGGTTTATCAAGAAACGTTGACGCTGTAGCAACTGGTGCTCCAATTTCAATACCTGTTGGTGAGAAAACATTAGGTAGAATGTTTGATGCTTTAGGTAATCCACTTGATGACAAAGAAGAAGTAAAAACTGATAAAAGGTATCCAATTCACAGAGAAGCTCCTAAGTTTACAGATCAATCAACTAAGACTGAAGTTTTAGAGACAGGAATCAAAGTTATTGATTTAATTTGCCCTATTGTTAAAGGTGGTAAAGTTGGATTATTTGGTGGTGCTGGTGTTGGTAAAACAGTTATTATCATGGAATTAATTAGAAGTATTGCTCAAGAGCATGGTGGTTATTCTGTTTTTGCTGGTGTTGGTGAGAGATCTCGTGAAGGTAATGATCTATATCATGAAATGAAAGATTCTGGAGTACTTGCTAAAACATCACTTGTCTTTGGACAAATGAATGAACCGCCTGGTGTTAGAGCTCGTGTTGGCTTAACAGGCTTGTCTATTGCCGAATATTTTAGAGATGAAGAGAATCAAGACGTTTTATTCTTCATAGATAACATTTTTAGATTTACTCAAGCTGGTTCTGAAGTTTCTGCTCTTTTAGGACGTATTCCTTCAGCTGTTGGTTATCAACCAACTTTAGCTACAGATATGGGTGAATTACAAGAAAGAATAACTTCAACCAATAAAGGAAGTATTACTTCAGTACAAGCTGTATATGTACCTGCTGATGATTTAACTGATCCTGCCCCAGCTACTACATTTGGTCATTTAGATTCAATGGTAGTACTTGCACGTTCTTTAACTGAACTTGGTATTTATCCTGCTGTAGATCCATTAGATTCATCTTCAACAATTTTAGATCCTAAAATTGTAGGGGAGGATCACTATTTAGTAGCTCGTGAAGTACAGCGTGTCTTACAACGTTACAAAGATTTACAAGATATTATTGCTATTCTTGGTATGGAAGAATTATCTGATGAAGACAAGTTAACAGTATCACGTGCTCGTAAAGTTCAAAAATTTCTTTCTCAACCTTTCTTTGTTGCTGAGAGTTTTACCGGTACTGAAGGTAAATATGTATCATTAAAAGATACAATTAAAGGTTTTAAAGAAATATTGGATGGTAAACATGATGATAAATCAGAATCTGCCTTCTATATGAAAGGCGGAATTAACGAAGTAAAATAATGTCTAAGATTTTATTTAAAATTGCTACTCCAGAAAGAATAGTTTTTGAAGAAAAGATTGATCAAATAACCTTGCCTACTAAAATGGGTGAGATTACTTTATTACCAAATCACTTACCTTTGGTAAGTACTTTGATTCCTGGTGAAATATTATTTAAAATAGATAAAGAAGAAATTCCAATGGTTGTATCTGGCGGCTTTGTTGAATTCAATAATAATACATTAACTATTTTAGCAGATACTGCAGAAAAAGTAGAAGAGATTGATGAGAAAAGAGCAGAAGAGGGTAGACAAAAAGCTAAAGAGTTATTAGATAAAAAACAAGATATGGCTGAAGTTGATTTTGTTGCTCTTAGTTCTCAAATGGAAAAAGAATTAGCTCGTTTAAGAGTAATTCGTAAGTATAAAAAATTAAAGCCTAGACTTGAAATTAAACGTGAAGAAGATAATAACTAATATATATAATTAATAATTAATATTTTAATCTATGACTCATATTTTGATGGAATTTACTCTCCAGATTGCTATTATTTTACTGGTAGCTAAGATTTTCGGAGAATTATTTGAACGCATGGGCCAGTCATCAGTCTTAGGGGAGCTAATTGCTGGTATGGTTATTGGACCATATGCACTAGGATCAATTGAATTACCTTTTTTAGGTAAACTATTTCCAATTGCCGAAACAGTAGGAGAACACGTATCTACATTACCTGTTTCTTCTGAATTATATGTTTTTGCTCAAATTGGAGCAGTTATACTTTTATTCTTAGTTGGTCTTGAAACAGACGCTAAGATGTTTATGAAATATGGCTTAAAGGCTTTAGGCGCTGCTATTGGTGGGGTAATCTTACCATTTTTCTTAGGTGCTTGGGGTACAGTTATGTTTGGCTTTGCTGATTCACTATTTGATGTTCCTGCTATGTTTATGGGGGCAATTATGGTAGCTACATCTGTTGGTATTACAGCACGTGTGTTATCTGATATATATAAATTAGATACTTCAGAAGGTGTTTCTATACTTGCAGCTGCTGTTATTGATGATGTGCTTGGAATTTTAGTTTTAGCCTTAGTTCTTTCTATGGGTGCTAGCGGTGGAGAAGTATCATGGGGTGAAATTGGTATGATTGCTACTAAAGCTTTAGGCTTTATTGCGGTTATTATATTACTTGGTTATCTCTTTGCTAAAAAATTATCAAATTTTTTACTTAAACTAGAAGGTAAAACTTACGTAGCTGTAGCTACTGGACTTTGTTTCTTAGTAGCAGCACTTGCTGAACAATTTGGCTTAGCTATGATTATTGGTGCTTACCTTGCTGGTATTATATTATCAGTTACTGAACTTGGACATCAAGTTGAAGAAAAATTAGTTTGGGCTGCACATATTATTGTTCCAGTATTTTTTGCTGTAATGGGAATGTTAGTTGATTTTCATGCTATGATGTCAGCTCTTACTTTTGGTTTAGTTATTACTCTATTCGCTATCTTTGGTAAAGTGGTTGGTTGTGGTGTTCCTGCATATTTTTCTGGTTTTAATTTCTTAGGAAGTATGAGAATTGCTTTTGGTATGTTACCTCGTGGTGAAGTTGCTTTAATTATTGCTGGTGTTGGACTTGCTGCTGGGGTTATTAATCAAGAAATATTTGGTGTTTCAATTATGATGACAGTAATTACTACTTTAATGGCACCACTTGTTTTAGTACCATTATTTAAAAATCCTAAATCTGGTTTAAAGAGTGCCGCTGGTGAAACAGTAACAGCTTCAATTCCTATGATAGAACCTGCTTTTACTTGGGGTAATACTGAGAATGTATTAGATTTATTCCAAGAAAATTTAGTAGATGTCTTTAAAGCTAAAGGTTATCTATTACTTAGACATGAATCAGAAGATAGAATATTTGAACTTGCTCATGAAGACGAGAAGGATAAGATAGCAACTCTAAGAAGAGAAGATAAGAAATTAACAATTGATTGTTCACAGGCTGCTAAAGATGATGTTGAACAATTAGTTACTGAAGCTCAAAATAAATCAGTTTCTTTAGTTAGTGGATTTTCTAGTTAATATATATAAAATAGTATAAAAAACCCCCAAAATTTGGGGGTTTTTAAATATATTAATCTTGTGTTAAAATAGAGCTATGACATATAAGGATAAACTAAACGCGCAGCAAAAAAAGGCGGTCCAGTTTAAAGAGGGTCCGCTTTTAATTGTGGCTGGAGCAGGCACAGGTAAAACAACGGTAATTACTGAAAGAATAAATTATTTGATTACTGAGAAAAAAATAAATCCTGAAGAAATACTAGCACTTACTTTTACTGAAAAAGCTGCTGCTGAAATGGAAGAAAGAGTGGATAAAGCATTACCCCTTGGCTATTTTGATTTGTGGATTTCTACGTTTCATTCTTTTGCTCAACGTATTTTAGAAGAGCATGGATTAGAAATAGGTTTAACTACAGATTTTAAATTAGTTGATCAAACTGAAAGTTGGCTTTTAATAAGAAATAATTTAGATAAATTTGATTTAGATTATTATAAACCAAGAGGTAATCCCACTAAATTTATACATGCTTTGATAAAACATTTTTCTAGATGTAAAGATGAGCTTATTACACCTCAGGATTATTTAAAACATGCTGAGAAATTTAGATTAGATAATGATTTAAGAAAAGATGAAGAGGCTGCTTTAGAAGTAAGACGCTTAGAAGAAGTAGCTAATGCCTATCATACATATCAACAATTACTCTTAGATAATGATTTATTAGATTTTGGTGATTTAATAAACTATTGTTTAGAGTTATTTGAAAAAAGACCTACTATTATAAAAAAATATCAAAAACAATTTCAATATATTTTAATTGATGAATTTCAAGATACTAATTATGCTCAGTATCAATTAATTAAGTTATTAGGTAAACCACGTAATAATATAACAGTTGTAGGTGATGATGATCAGAGTGTATATAAATTTAGAGGTGCATCTGTTAGTAATATATTAGAATTTAAAAAAGATTATCCTAAAGCAAAAGATATATTATTAAATACTAATTATAGATCTAAACAAAATATTCTAGACTTAGCATATAATTTTATACAGCTTAATAATCCAAATAGGCTAGAAGTTAAATTAAAAGTTGCTAATAAAAAGTTATCTAAAAAATTAAATTCAGCTTCAGAGGGCAAGGGTGTAATTGAACATATTCATGCAGAAACACTTGATGATGAAATGGCTGCTGTTATTAATAAGATACAGGAAATTGGATCTCACGAAAAAGGCATAAGTTGGAATGACTTTGCTATTTTAGTAAGAGCAAATAATCAAGCTAATCTATTTGTTCAAGGCTTAGAACAAGCTAATTTGCCATATCAATATGTAGCTTCTAAAGGATTATTTGCTAAACCAGTTGTTTTAAATTTAATTGCTTTTTTAAAGCTACTTGATGATTATCATGAATCTGACGCTATGTATAGGGTGCTTACTATGCCTATGTGGAATCTAAGTACATTAGAAATAGCTCAACTTACTTATTTAGCTCGTAAAAAAGCCTGGTCCTTATGGTCTGCTGTTAATCAATCAAAATATGAATTAAGGTTACCTACTGGTGTTCAGAGTCAGATAAATATGATAATTGATATAATAAAGAATTATGCTTCTTTAACTAAAACAGAGAAAGTGAGTAAAATAGTTTTTGACTTTTTAAATGATTCTGGTTATTTAAAATATATTGATAATGAAGAAGAATTAGATAAAAGGCAAGACTTTTCTTATCTTGGACAATTCTATAAAAAGATTAAAGTGTTTGAAGAATTAAATGATGATAAAACAGTTAAGAATTTTTTAAAGCAGCTTGGTTTAGAATTAGAGTCTGGAGAGCAGGGAAGTATGCAGCCTCTTGGTGAAGACGAAGGACCTGAAATGGTTAAGGTTATGACAATTCACGCAGCTAAAGGTTTAGAATTTAAATATGTTTTTTTAGTTAATATGGTTGATAGACGGTTTCCCTCAAGTGAAAGAAGAGAAGGTATCGAACTTCCTGAAGAACTAGTAAAAGAATCTGTACCAGAAGGTGATATTCATATGCAAGAGGAAAGAAGGCTTTTTTATGTAGCTATGACTCGTGCTAAAAAAGGTTTATTTTTAACATCTGGTGAAGATTATGGTGGAGTTCGTAAAAAGAAGTTATCTGTATTTATGACTGATCTGGGTTTTAAACAAACTGACTTAAAGAAAAAGAATATGAAGGTTACAGAGTTAGAGAAAGTTAAAGCTATTAAAACTAAAAAAACAAATTATCAAGACTTATTACCTAAGAGATTTTCATTTACCCAGATTAAAGATTTTCAAAGTTGCCCTAGACTATATTACTACAGATATATTTTGAAAATACCTACTCAAGGTAATCATTATTTTAGTTTTGGTACTACAGTTCATTTAGCTTTGCAAAGATTTTTTGAAGAAGCTAAAAAAAGACAGGGGACTAATCAAGGCGATTTATTTTCTAAAAAAACAAATGATAATTTAAATAAAAAGCCTAGAGAACTTGTAAGTCAGGCTGAACTTATTAAAATCTATGAAAATTCATGGATAGATGATTGGTATCAGAATAAAAAGCAAAAAGAAGATTACTTTAAAAATGGTAAAGATATTTTAAAAAAGTTTCATGTTAGTCCTAATTATCCGGATACTATGCCTAATTATTTAGAAAAAGGTTTTAGTATTAAAGTAGGTAATTATTCATTAGGGGGTAAAATAGACAGAATAGATGATTTAGGAGATAGTTTTAGAATAATAGATTATAAGACAGGAAAGCCTAAAATTAAGCTTGATGCTCAAGATAAAGAACAGCTTTTAATTTATCAAATGGCTTTAGAAAGTTGGCAAGATATGAAAATAGAAGAGTTAGTATATTATTATTTAGAAGATGATAGTTTAATGTCTTTTAAAGGTACTGATGCTCAAAAAAAGAAATTAACAGATAAGATAGTAAAAACTATTGATGAAATTAAAGATTTTGACTTTGAAAAATATATTAAGAATCATGAAAAGTGCAGATCTTGCAGCGATATACTATAATTGCCAAAAGTAGCTAAAAATAGTAAAATATATGGGTATTTAGGTAGGTCCTGGACGTTTTAATATACACTTATGACTACTAAACAATTCGCTATATTAATGGGTATTATTACTTTAATTTGTTTTGGAGCCTTTATAATGGTCCTCTTTTTTATTAATCCTGAAACTACTGGCGGTTTGGGCTATTTACTCTTTTACTTCTCCTTATTCTTTGGTATAGCTGGTATTATGAGTTTACTTGGTTTTTTGTCTAGGTCACTATTTACACGTAAATTTGAAGTATTTGAACAAGCTCAAATATCTTTCCGTCAGGGTATATTCTTTGGTATAATTTTAGCTGGTTCTATGTTTATGCAAGCAAATAGATTACTTACTTGGGTAAATGCTATACTTCTTGTAATATTATTAACAGTTATTGAATTTTTAATAATTTCACTTAAAAAAGCTTAATATGCTTAATGATTTAAAAAAATTAAAAGACGATGCTATACGTGAATTTAAGAAGGTAAAAGAATCTGAAGAATTAAGAAATCTTGAGACTAAGTATTTAGGTAGAAAAGGCGAATTAACTAATTTACTTAGAAAAGTAAAAGATTTATCAGCTCAAGAAAAGCCTAAGGTAGGGAAATTAGCTAATGAAATTAAAATTGAATTAGCAAAAGCAGTAAATAGCGTTAAACATGAATTAGGCGAAGCAGTTGATTCTGTTACTGGTAATAATATTGATGTTACATTACCAGGTATGGATTTTAAATCTGGTCATTATCATCCATTAACTTTAGTTCAGAAACAGTTAGAACAAATATTTGAAAGAATGGGCTTTATGGTTTTGGAAGGTCCTGAATTAGAATCAGAACACTATAATTTTGAAGCTTTAAATATTCCAGATTCACATCCGGCTAGAGATACTATGGATACTTACTATATTAAGAATAAAGAAAATTGGGTTTTAAGAACTCATACTTCTTCTCAGCAAGTAAGAGCTATTGAAAAGTATGGTGCTCCATTACGCGCTGTATTTCCTGGCAGATGTTTTAGATACGAAGCTACTGACGCTTCACATGATACTACTTTTAATCAGTTAGAAGGTTTAATGATTGATAAGGATATATCAATTGCTAATATTATTGCTGTTATGAAATCTTTACTTAAAGAAGTATTACAAAAAGATGTTAAAGTTAGAATGAGACCTGGTTACTTTCCATTTGTTGAACCAGGTTTTGAATTAGATGTTTCTTGTTTAATATGTTCTGGTAAAGGATGTTCAGTTTGTAAAAGAACTGGTTGGGTAGAATTACTTCCTTGTGGTTTAGTTCACCCTAATGTTTTAAGAGCAGGAGGCTTAGATCCAAATGAATATTCTGGTTTTGCTTTTGGTCTTGGTTTAACACGTCTGGTTATGATGAAATACGAAATAGACGATATTCGTTTATTACTAAGCGGTGATTTAAGATTTTTAAATCAATTTTAATATGTCTAATTTAAAGAAAATATTACTTTTTACCATATTATTTCTTTTTATGTTTTCTTGGAATAGTGTAGAAGCAGCAGATGTATATGGTAAAATATTTTTACAGGTTGAATCACATGGTGAAGCTTGGTATGTAAATCCTGAGGATGGGCAGAGAATATACATGAAAGACGGTGATACAGCTTATTCTGTGATGAGAGACTTAGGTCTAGGTATTACTGATGATGATATTTCTAAAATACCTATTGGTATTGAAGAAAGGTTTGAAGAATTAGATTCAGATAATGATGGTTTAGGTGATAAGTTAGAAGAAGCCTTGGGCTCTGATCCAAATAATCCTGATACCGATTATGATGGATATCTCGATGGTCAAGAAGTAAGAAATGGTTACAGTTTATTTGATAATAGTTCTATTAAACTTAGTTATGATGATAGTTTAGTTAATAGTTTAAAAGGTAAGATACTTTTACAAGTAGAATCACATGGTGAAGCTTGGTATGTAAATACAGAAGATAGTAAGAGGCACTATATGACTGACGGAGAAGCAGCTTATCAAATTATGAGATATTTAGGTATTGGTATAACTAATGATGATTTAAGTAAGATACCAATTGATAGTGAGGAAAGTTTAGAAGTGCAAGATTCTGATAACGATGGTTTAAGTGATGATTATGAAATTTCTATAGGCACAGATCCAAATCATCCTGACAGTGATAATGATAATTTAACAGATAGTGAAGAAGTGAATGTTTGGGAGACAAATCCATTATTAGCTGACAGTGATAATGATGGTTATATTGATTCAGTTGAATTAGGAGCAGGATATAATCCTTTAGGTGAAGGCTTCATAGAGGAAGGTAGTAATATATATCTTCTTATAGAGGATGCTAGAGCTATGGCTAGAGATGCTAGAAGATTATCTGATATTAAATATATGCAAATGTATCTTGATGAATATTTTGATGATTTAGGTGTTTATCCAGAAACATTAGTTTTTGGCGAATCTTTGATTTATGGTGATGTAGTATATGCGCAAATGCCGGAATATCCTGAACCTTCTGCAGTAGATGTTTGTCCTGCTGATTATGAATATCACTATACTTATGATGACGTGCTTAATATTTATGAAATAGAAGTTTGTTTTGAAAGTACTACAAAGTATTCAGAAGATGAATATATATCAGGTTATCAGATTTTTACACCGGATTCTCATTATGTATATATGGACATTTTAAATCAATTTTAATATATATGAAAATATCATTAAACTGGTTAAAACAATACGTAGATATTCCTAAAAGTTTAGAACCTCATGAACTAGCCTTAAAATTAACTATGGCTACTGTTGAAGTTGAGGAAATCATTGATGAAAAAGAAAGATTTAATAATATACTAGTTGGTGAAATAATTGAGATAGTAGATCATCCTGATGCTACTAAATTAAAAGTATGCAATGTAAGAACTGATACTGATGAATACAAGATAGTTTGTGGTGGTAATAATATATATAAAGGCATGAAAAGTGTTTTAGCTTTACCTGGTGCTTTAATTAAATGGCATGGAGAAGGTGAATTTACAAAACTTGCTAAAGTTAAAATACGTGGTGTAGAGAGTAATGGTATGTTATGTGCTGCTGAAGAAGTAGATTTGCCTGATAGTTATTTTGTTGAAGAAGGTGTAGTTGATTTAGGTAATAAAGTAAAAGTAGGCGAACCATTAGCTGAAATATTTGGTTTAGATGATGTTATAATCGATATTGATAATAAATCAATAACTCATAGATCAGATTTATGGGGACATTATGGTATGGCTAGGGAAGTAGCTGCTATTTTGAATAAGAAATTAGGTTTACTTAAAAATGAAGAATTGAGTGAAGGTAAAGAAGTAAATTTAAAGATTAAAATAGAAGATAATGAGAATTGTCTTAGATATATGGGAGTAGCTTTTAAAAATATTAAAATTGAACCTTCTCCAGAATGGATGCAGAATCTTTTAACTGCTGCTGGTGTTAGACCAATTAATAATATAGTTGATATTTCTAATTTTGTAATGCTAGAACTTGGTCAACCTACTCATGCTTTTGATCGTAAAAATATTACTGATGATACGATTATAGTAAAAAAAGCAAAAGGTAGTGAAAAGTTTAAAACATTAGATGATATTGAAAGAGATTTAGATAAAAACACATTATTAATATGTGATAAGAAAAAACCCGTAGCTTTAGCTGGTATCATGGGTGGTTTAAATAGTGAAGTAGAAAATGATACAAATGAGATTATTTTTGAAGTAGCAAATTTTAATCCAGTTAATGTACGTAAAACAGCAACACGTTTAGACCTTAGAACTGATGCTGTAACTCGTTTTGAGAAGGGTTTAGATCCAAACTTAACAGAAGTAGCTATGAAACGAGTTATTACTTTAATTCATGAGATAATACCAAAAGCAGAACTTAGTAGCAAGATAGTTGATATAAATAATTTTAAAGAGACTAAGAGAGAGATTGAATTAGACTTGGCTTTTCTAAAGAGAAGAGTTGGTATAGAAATACCAAAAAAAGAAGTAATACGTATTTTAGAAAGTTTAGAATTTAAAGTTGATGATAACAAAGAAACACTATTAGTTACTGTACCAAGCTTTAGAACAAAAAAAGATATTTCAATTGTTGAAGATCTGGTTGAAGAAGTGGCTCGTATATATGGTTATGACAATATAGAGCATATTATGCCCAATGTTTCTATGGAGCCTCAAGAATTTAATTATGAGAGAGCTGTAGAAAGAAAAGTAAAGAATGTTTTAGTTAATATATGTGGTTTAAATGAAGTTTTGAATTATTCATTTATTTCAGAAAAGCAGATTAGTAATTTAGATTTAAATATTAAAGATCATTTAGAACTTAAAAATACATTATCGGTTGATCAAAAATATTTAAGAACTACACTACTATTTAATTTGTTAAGTAATGTATCTAAGAATTTACGATTTTTTAAAGAGTTTAATCTATTTGAACTTGGTAGAGTTTATTTAGATAAAACAGGTGAATATCATACAGGTCCTAAGAAAAAAGAATTTTTAGCTTCTCAAAGTAAAGAGCTAGCAGGTGTTTGTGTAAATAAGAATGGCTTTAATCAAGTAAAAGGAATTATTGAAACTTTGTTAAATGAGTTAGAAGTTAAGTATGAATTTAAAGTAAAGAAAAAAGTACTATCAAATATTTTAAATAAATCAAAACGTTTAGAGATAATAGTTGGGGATAGAGAAGTGGGTTATTTAGGAGAAATAGATGATAAGTATTTAAATAAAAATGATATTAAAGTAAGTGTAAGTTATTGGCAAATTAATTATTCAGAGATTATTAAATATGTAACAGATAAAAAGAAGTATAAGTCTTTACCTAAGTACCCTGGAATGACTTATGACTTATCATTAAGCGTTTCTGATGATGTTTCCTGGGCTGATATTAAACATGAAGTAGAATCAAGTAGTAAATTAATTCAAGATGTTAAATTATTTGATGTTTATCAAGTTTCAAAGTTAGGCGGGGATAAAAAGTCTTTAGCTTTTCATATACACTTTTTAGATGAGAAAAAAACTTTAGAAACAAGTGAAGTTGAAAAAATTAGAAAAGATATAGTAAATAAATTAATTAAAAAATTTAAAGTTGAAATAAGATAATATGTTAGAAATTAAAAAGCTAGGTATTTTATCAATCGCTAAATTCTCAGCTATATTGATGTCTGGAGTTTATTTAGTAGTTGGAGTAGTAATAAGCATTTTTTACTTCATAATGGGCATATTTGTCCTTAAAACAGCTGATTTTATAAGTTTAGGCTCTGGAATACTAGCTAATTTCTTATTAGCTATCTTGGTAGGTATCTCTAGTTTTGTAATTGGAGCAATTGTTGCTTGGTTATATAATATGACTGTTAAATTCGTGGGTGGTATTAAAATTGAATTTTCTGATGGAGCTAAGGAAATTAAAAAAGAACAACCTCAAGAAGAAGTAAATAATTTAATAGAAGGTGTCCCTACTGGTGAGAATGAGGATACTTTTTCAAGTTAGAAAATAAATATATGAAAAATAAATTTTTAATATTTTTTTTATCTCTAATAATTATAGTATTAGTTATAGTTTTAGTAATTAAAGAAACTAATTATTTAGATAATAGTGAAATTAGAAATAATTCATTTATTGAAAATTTTAATTTCAACGATAAGAATAATATATCTGATGATGAGAGTAATATATTAGATAATGACAATTTAGAAGGTTTGATGACTTTTAAACATGATGGTATGGATAGAGAATATTTTATTGATCTACCTGAAGATTATGGTAATAATGAATATCCTCTTGTTTTAGGTTTTCATGGAAGCGGTGGTACTTACAAGAAGTTTTTAAGAGATTTTAAACATTTGGTAGATAGGAATGAATTTATAGGCGTTTATCCTCAAGGTTTTGATAAGAGATGGAATTCAACGATATTAGAAGAAACAGATTATGATAATATAGATGATGTAGATTATATTGATTCTTTAATTAAATATTTAAAGTTAAATTACAACATTGATGAGAGCAGGGTATATGTTGTAGGTAGCTCAAATGGGGCTGGCTTGGCACATCGTTTAGCCTTAGAGTTAGAAGACACTTTTGCTGCTTTTAGTTCACTGGCTGGTTCATTAGAATCTAAAGTTGAATTTGATGATGGATATTCAATTTCTACTTTATTAATCCATGGCGTAGATGATACAACAGTGACATATAATGGAGGAACTGGTATCTTAGGTATTAATTTTATGTCAGCTGAAAATGCTCTTGAGTTTTGGGCTAATTTAAATAATTGTGAATTAGGACCTGTTATAAATAATCAACAAGACGCTAAGTTTACAAGATATAACGGTTGTAATGATAATGTTGAGATTGTATTAATTAGTCTATTTGATGTTGGACATGGTATACCAAAGAGTTTTATTAATAAAAAAAGACCTGATATAATTTGGGAATTTTTTAAAGAAAAATCAATATAATTAGTACTATATTTTGTTATAGGTAATTTGGTAAAGTCTGTTAACGCAGGTCTTTTTTTATCATAAAAAAGCTTGCATTTTAGGTAAAAATATGATATTATTAAGCCATAATAATAGGCTAATGTTAGCCATTAATTTAGTATATTTAATTCAATTTTTTATTTATTTAAAATATGGTAAAAAAAGTAGTTAAAAAAGTGAAAAAACCAGCTTCAAAAGCTAGTAAAAAATCTATCTCAGCTACTAAATCAGAATATACAGCTAAGCAGATTACTGTTTTAGAAGGTTTAGATCCAGTCAGAAAAAGACCTGGAATGTATATTGGTAATACTGCATCAGAAGGCTTACATCATATGATCTGGGAAGCTGTTGATAATGGTATTGATGAAGCAATGGCTGGTCATTGTGATCAAGTTACTATTTCTTTGCTACCTGAAGGTAAAGTACAAGTTTCAGATAATGGACGTGGTATTCCAGTTGATAAGCATCCAGTTACTAAGTTATCTGCTTTAGAAACAGTTATGACTAAACTTCATGCTGGTGGTAAATTTGGCGAAGGTGGTTATAAAGTATCTGGTGGTTTGCATGGTGTTGGTATTTCTGTAGTAAATGCATTATCATCAGAAATGATTACTGAAGTAAAACGTGATGGTAAAATATATATTCAGCAATTTAATCGTGGTATTGCTAAGTATAAACCAAAAAAAATAGGTACTACTAAGGAAACTGGAACAACTCAGACTTGGCAAGCAGATTCTGATATATTTAGTGTTACAGATTATAATTTGAATAAAATATTAGATCATTTAAGACAACAAGCTTATTTAACTAAAGGTGTCAAAATTATTGTTCGTGATGATAGAGTCCCTGAAAAAGCTAAAACTTTTATTTTCTATTTTGAAGGAGGTATTGCCTCATTCGTAAAACATTTAAATCATAATCATGATGTAAAGCAAGATAATGTTTTCTATATTGAAAAAGAACAAGACGAAATATCTGTTGAAGTTGCTGTTCAGTATTCAACTGAGTTTAGAGAATTAGTATATACTTTTGCTAATAATATTCATACCTTAGAAGGTGGTATGCATTTAGTTGGTTTTAGATCTGCTTTAACACGTGTTTTGAATAATTATGCTAGAAAGAATAATATTTTAAAAGAAAAAGATTCTAATTTATCTGGTGACGATGTCCGTGAAGGTTTAACAGCTATTATTTCTGTTAAATTAAGAGAACCACAATTTGAAGGTCAGACGAAGGCAAAACTTGGAAACGCTGAAGTTAGATCTGTAGTAGAAACTGTTTTTAATGATTATTTTACTTCTTTTTTAGAAGAAAATCCTAGAGATGCTAAAGGTATTTTAGAAAAATGTTTATTAGCACAACGTGCTCGTGTAGCTGCTAGATCTGCTCGTGAAGCTGTTTTAAGAAAAGGAGCTCTTGATGGTTTAACTTTGCCTGGTAAATTATCTGATTGTTCTAGTCGTAAACCTGAAGAGTGTGAAATATATATCGTTGAGGGTGATAGTGCTGGTGGTAGTGCCAAACAAGGCAGAGATAGACGTTTTCAAGCTATCTTACCCCTTAGAGGTAAGATACTTAATGTTGAGAAAGCTAGACTTGATAAGATATTGGCAAATAATGAATTAAAATCATTAATAATTGCAATGGGTACTAATGTTGGTGAGCAATTTAATATAGATGATTTAAGATATGGTCGTATTGTAATTATGACTGATGCTGATGTTGATGGTGCACATATTCGTACTTTACTTTTAACTCTTTTCTATCGCTATTTTCCAGAGTTAGTTAGTAATGGACATCTCTATGTAGCTATGCCTCCACTATATCAAGTTAAAAAAGGAAAAGAAGCTCATTATGTCTATTCTGATGAAGAGTTAGTTGCTTTAAAGAAAAAGCTTGGTGTTAAAGAAGTGGTTGGTATTTTTGAAGAAGCTAAAGAAGAAAACAGTGAAGAAGCTAAAGAAGAAAAAGAAGTTGTTAAAAGTACTAAAGTAAATATACAAAGGTATAAAGGTTTAGGTGAAATGAATCCTTCTCAGTTATGGGAAACTACTATGGATCCAGCAACTAGAACTATGAAGCAGATTACTATTAAAGATGCGGCTAAAGCTGATGAAACATTTGATATTTTAATGGGTAGTGATGTACCTTCACGTAAGCATTTTATTCAGACTCATGCTAAAAGCGTAAAGAATTTAGACATTTAATATATGGCAGTAAAGACTAAAAAATTTAATAATATTACTTGGATAAATATCATTGAACCTGATAATAATGATATTAAATTTTTAGTTGATAATTATAAGTTTCATCCACTTGATATTAAAGATGTAAAAGGTGAATTTCAAAGATCTAAAATAGATGTATATAATAATTACGCTTTTATAATCTTACGTTTTCCTGTTACTTATAAAGATTCTAATTTAATTGGTTCACATGAGTTAGATATATTTTTAGGTAAAGATTATGTTATTACTATTCAAAAGAAACGTATTAAAAGTTTAAATCAATTTTTTTACAGAGTTGGTACTAATAAAAAATTACAAAAAGAAATATTTAATGGAAAAGCTGCCTTACTCTTGTATCATATTTTAGATAATCTCTATCGTGCTTCATTTAATATAATTGATTGGTTAGCTAGAGAAATAAATAGAATCGAAAAAGCTGTTTTTGAAGAAGGTACTAAAAAAATAGTTAAAGATTTAGCTCAAGCTAGAAGAAATGTTTTAGCTTTTAGGGCTATGATGGATCCTCAACGTTCTGTATTTAAAAGAATTGTTATTTTAAAGAAAGATTATTTAAGTACTGATTTAGCTAATTACTTTGATGATATTAATGATTTTATTGGTAGAATATATACTAACTTAACAAACTTAAAAGAATTAATTAGTGGTTTACATGAAACTAATGAATCATTATCTTCATATAGATTAAATAAGGTAATGAAAGTTTTAGCAATATTTTCAGTTGCTATGTTGCCCCTTACTTTACTTACTGGTATTTATGGTATGAATTTAAGTAATTTACCTCTTATTCATAATGAATCTTTAGTTTGGTACATATTTGGTGGCGTAGCTATAATAATCATTGCTCTTTTTGCTTATTTTAAACATAAGGATATAATATAAAATATATTAAAAATAGAACTTTATTTAAGTTCTTTTTTGATTGACTTTATTTAGTTAATATAATAAGATATTTTACAGTTAAATAAAGGGGGAATAAGATGTTCATTAAAAAAATATTGTTTATAATAGGCTTGATTGGGTTTCTAATGATGCTTAAAGCAGGTACTAAAATATTTAATTATAATAATTTATCAGAAACTAAAGCAGCTGAAATAAGTGAAACGTTGGATAAATGTCAAACATCTTCTGGATTAGTTGAAGCTTTCAAGTTAGAGTTTCCAGACATTGATCATGAGAAGATTATGAATTCTGTCAGTTCACTAGAACTTGAAGATGTTAAATTATCTGTTTTAAAGAATGTAATGATAGATATTGTTTCTGAAACAGGAATTAAACATTTTCTTTCCAAGAAAGAATTTAAAGGATTATTTTGGATGGGATTTTTGTTCATTGCTGGCTTTATTATTTTAGGATCTTGTATCTATTTAAATTATAGGTATCTCAGATTAAAAAATCCTTGGCATAACTAAATATGGCTTGTGTAACATATTCTTAAGAATATGAATAGCTGAGCATGAAGTTCAGCTATTTTTTATTTATATTATTTATTTTTAAATAATATATATGAATATATTACAGGTACCATTACTACTATCATGATTGGAATAATAAGAGTGAATAATAGAGATTGATGTGGTAGAGAAGGGGATATAATTAAGAGGAAGCCTAATGCCATAAATAACTTACCACCTAGTCTATGTGTTTTTAACCAAACTTCATCAGATGATAATGTCCAAGGTGTTCTAATACCCATAAACCAATTGGGTTTTATTTTGCCAAAGTAATTTCCCATTACAATAAATAGTATACCAATTAAAAATGGAATCCATACTTCAACTCTAATTTTATAACCTAAGGCATTTAATGAACTAATTATGTATATAGCAAATAGCATTAGAATAATTAAATTTCTAAATAGTAAATATACTTTATTAAATTGCTTATACTTATCTTTCTTAGGATCAATAAGGGGTAGTATTAAAAATAATAAGTACATACCTATAGCCATAAGTGGCATTAAAAAAGCACCCATAAATTTAGAACCCCAATTATCTACTTCACCTTGAAAGTTCCAATGGATTGGTACTTGATCTGGAAAAACTGAATAAAAGTAGCCAGATAATATAACTGAGATTAATATTATTATAATAGGTATAATTTCTGTTTTAAATGTAAATTTCATATTATTATTTTTTAAATAATTTAAAATAGCTTTCCATTAATTCTTCAAAAACACTTAAATTTAATGAATAGATTATTTGTTGTCCATTACGTTCTTGAGTAATTAAATTAGCTTGTTTTAGTATATTAAAATGATGGGTTAAAGAGGGTAGGGTAATATTAAAATGTTTTGCTATTTGACCAGCACTCATACTATTTTTTTTAAGTAATTCCAATATTTTACGTCTATTTGGATCACTTAAGGCTTTAAATGTAATACTTAATGAAGTCATAAATTAGATATTTAGATAACTATCTAAATATATCATATGTATAATACATGTCAATGTGGATAAACTTGACTTATTTTTTAAACAATGGTAATGTTTATATATTAAAAAAGCCCCAAAAAGGCTGTTTTTAAAACCAATAAATTTATATAAACATATAAATATGAGTAAACTTATAAACTATTTAAAAGAGAGTAGGATTGAGCTTAAAAAAGTAATCTGGCCTACTAAAAAACAAACTAAGAATCATACATTCTTAGTAATTGGTATTTCATTATCAGTAGCCATATTTCTTGGTGCTGTTGATTTACTTTTAAATAAAATATTAGAAATTTTTGTATATTAATCGTTAATAAATATGCCAAAACAAACATCGCAGGAAGGTAGACGTTGGTATGTCTTGCATACTTACTCAGGCTATGAGGAAAACGTATCAAATAACTTAAAACAAAGAGTTGATTCTTTAGATATGGAAGATATGATTTTTGATGTTTTAGTTCCTACTGAAACTAAGATTAAGATTAAAAATGGTAAAAGAACTACAGTTAGAGAAAAAATATTTCCAGGATATATTCTAGTTAATATGATTGTAACTGATGATTCATGGTATGTAGTTCGTAATACACCAAATGTAACTGGTTTTGTCGGTTCTGGTACTACACCTACACCTGTTTCTGAAGAAGAGGTTAAAGAATTAAAACGTAGAATGGGTGTTGAAGAGCCAACTTATAAAGTTGATGTTTCAGTTGGATCACCAGTTAAGATTGTTGATGGACCATTTAAAGATCTTGAAGGTAAGGTTAGTAATGTAGATGAGTCTAAAGGTAAAGTTAAAGTATTGGTATCTATGTTTGGACGTGAAACACCAGTTGAACTAGATTTTTTACAAATTAAAAAGATATAAAATATATGGCTAAAGAAGTAAAAACAGTAATTAAGTTACAAATTAGAGCAGGTCAAGCAAATCCAGCTCCACCAGTAGGTCCAGCACTTGGACAACATGGTCTTAATATTCAAGAATTTTGTACAAAGTTTAATGATGCTACCAAAGACAAAGCTGGTAATATTATACCTGTTGAAATTAGTGTTTATGAAGATAGAAGTTTTGATTTAAAATTAAAAACTCCTCCAGCATCTGACCTTCTTAAAAAAGCTGCTAAGATTAAAAAAGGTTCAGGTAAGCCACTTAGTGAAAAAGTTGGCAAAGTAACTAAAGCTCAAGTAAAAGAGATAGCTGAAATTAAAATGCCTGATCTTAATGCTAATGACATTGAAGCAGCTATGAAAATTATTGAAGGCACTGCTCGTCAAATGGGTTTAATTGTTGAATAAATAATTAATTTAAAATAAAAATATGAGCAAAGCAACATGGATTAGACCAGTTTATCTCTATTTAATGACAGCAATTGGTTTAATCGTTTTAATCATTGGCTTATCTGGAATTGTTAGACTTGGTTTAAAAGTTTACATTTTCACTCAAGCTGATACAGAATACTATGGACGTTCTAAACCAGCCCCTCTCTATATGGATAGGGAATTGAATCAAGTTAATGAATTGTTAACTTGTGAAGAAGTAGCTGAAACAGATCAAGTAAGAATTCAAGCTTGGTTAACAGATTATGAAACTTGGCAAGCAGAAGATGAAAATATTGATTATCTAAGATCAAGCAGAGAAAGAGAAGCAGCTAATTCTATTTCATTAATACTTATTGGTTTCCCATTATACTATTTCCATTGGTTCTTGATTAAGAAAGATCGTAAAAAATTAAATGTTTAATTAATATATAATTGAGGGACCTAAAATATTAGGGTTTGTACCTCAAAAGAAAGAATTTTTGTTATGAAAAAAACAGTTAAAGAAGAAAAAGTTAAAAAGGAGAAAGTTGCCAAAGTAATAGTTGATAGAGAAAAGATATATACCTTAGAAGAAGGTATAAAATTAGTTAAAGAAACATCAACTGTTAAATTTGATGCTTCAGTAGAAGTACATATTAGACTTGGTATTGATCCTAAAAAAGGTGATCAAGCTATACGTTCTACTGTTAAATTACCTCATGGTACTGGTAAAACTAAAAAAATTGCTGCTTTTGTAAGTCCTAAGAAAGAAAAAGAAGCTAAAGAAGCAGGAGCCTATTTAGTAGGTGGTGTTGAGTTAATTAAAGAAATTAAGAAATCAGGTAAATGTGATTTTGAAATCGCTGTTTGTGAACCAGAACTCATGAGAGATTTATCTCAAATTGCTAAGTTACTCGGACCTAAAGGTTTAATGCCTAATCCTAAGATTGGTACAGTAACTAAAGAAATTAAAAAAACCATTGAAGAATTAAATAAAGGCTTAGTAGATTTTAGAAATGATGATTCTGCTAATCTACATTTAATGGTAGGTAAAGTATCATTTGAAGATAAACAGTTAAAAGAAAATATTGAAGCTTTTTTAGAAGCTTTAAAGAGAATTAAACCTGAATCATTGAAAGGTAGTTTAATACAGAGTATTTCAATTTGTTCCGCAATGGGACCAGGTATTCGTGTAAGTTATAAATAATATATATATCTCTCAAAAAACCTTTAAACTAAAGGTTTTTTGATTTGCCTGAAGAGAATTATTTTGCTAAAATAGGATTATTATTAAATATATATTTATGTCAAAATTACCACTCGGTAGAACACAACCAAGACCAAACTGGGACGAATATTTCTTAAAATTAGCTATGATTGCTTCAGAAAGATCTACCTGTCCAAGAATGCATTGTGGTTGTATTATTGTTAAAGATAAGCATGTTATAGCTACAGGATATAATGGATCATTACCAGGTCAACCTCATTGTGAAGATGATGAATGTATGGTTGTTAATAATCATTGTATACGAACAGCTCATGCTGAAATTAATGCCTTAGCTCAAGCTACTAATCATGGTGGCGGAGTAAGAGGTTCCACTGCATATCTAACTAATATGTCTTGTACTGATTGTGCTAAAGCTATGATAGCTTCTGGAATAAAGAGAATAGTAGTATTTTCTGATTTTCACGATACTAAAGCTACTCAGTTTTATACAGAAAGTGGAGTTGAAATTGATAAACAAGAAATGCCTTCTACAAAAATTGATTATGAGCTAAAAGCATTTACTTCTGCTATTAAAACAGATAAAAGTAATTAATAAAATAATGACTCAGAATAATAAATTAGTTTGTTTAGTTGGTTTAACGGGCTCTGGTAAGAGTGAGATTTCTGATTTTTTTGTAAAGCATGATTATCATTATGTTCGTTTTGGTCAAATAACTTTAGATGAAGTAAAAGAAAAGGGTTTAGAGCCTAATGAAGAGAATGAAAGACCAATTAGAGAAAGAAATCGTAAAGAACATGGGCCTGCTGCTTATGCTATACTTAATATGCCTAAGTTTGAAGAGGGACTTGCTAAAGGCAATGTAATTGGAGATGGTCTATATAGTTGGTCAGAGTATAAGTATTTGAAAGAGAAATTTACTGACAATATGATTGTCATAGCAATTTATGCTTCACCTAATACTAGATATGCTAGGCTTGATGATCGACGCAGTCGTTATGGTGAAGATCCAAACTTGAAATATAGATCCTTTAGTCCAGAAGAAGCAAAATCTCGTGATTATGCTGAAATAGAAAATATTGAAAAGGCTGGACCAATAGTAATGGCTGATTATACTATTATTAACGAAGGAACTTTGGATGATTTGAAAAAAAATATTGAAGATATTTATAAAAAGATAAAATAAAAAGATAGAGAATGAATTATAAGTCGAATGTTACAAGTTAAATTTAAAAAATTAAATAATGATGCTATCCTACCATCATATGGCCATCCTGGTGACGCTGGGATGGATTTGTATTCTTTAGAAGATAAATTATTAAAACCTGGAGAGAGATATACTTTTTTTATTGGCTTTACTATAGAATTTGAAAATAAATACGTAGCTATTGTTAAAGATAAAGGTGGTTTAGCAAATAAGCATGGTTTACATACATTAGGCGGAGTTTATGACTCAGGTTATAGGGGAGAATATAATATTTGTTTAAAAAATTTAAGTAATGAAGCATATCAAATAAAAAAAGGCGATAAGCTCGCACAGTTAATATTTTTGCCTTTTGAACAAGCAGAACTAATTGAAACAGAGGAATTAACAAGTAGCTCTAGGGCAGGTGGTAGATTTGGCTCTACAGGTCGTTAACGTTCATATTCAGTAAAAACAAATTTCCAATCATCTTCAGTTTGGACTTCTGATTCAGAAGTCTTTTTAAATTTTTCAGGTATTTCTGGAAAGAAGGTATCACAGTTTTTATCTATATCAACATGAGTTATGTATAGTTTATTACACCCAGAATGTTTAATAGCTTCATGGTACAGTGAACCGCCACCTATTATAAATATTTCATTTGAATCATTTAAATTATTTAAGGCTTCGTCTAAAGATTTAAAATGTAGAACGCCTTCTGGTAAACTTAAATTATCTTGTCTAGATAGTACAACATTCAATCTATTTTTAAGAGGTCTAAAGTTTTGAGGTAAAGAGTCCCAAGTTTTTCTACCCATGATAACAGCATTTAATTTATCTGATTTACTAATTGTAGTTTCAGAAAAATGTTTTAAATCTTTTTTTATATGCCAAGGCAGGTCATTGTTAATACCAATGCCTCTTTTTTTATCTATGGCTACTATTATTGAAAAATTCATATAGCTATTGGTGCTTTAATGCCTGGATCTGGATTATATCCTTCTAAAGTAAAGTCTTTGAATTTAAAATCATTTATATTCTTAATATCTGGATTTAGTTTCATAACAGGTAATTCTTTTGGAGTTCTAGCTAATTGTTTTTTAACTTGTTCCATATGATTACTATATATATGAACATCACCCATAGTGTGAATAAATTCACCAGGTTTTAAGCCTGTCACTTGAGCTATCATCATAGTAAGTAAAGAATATGACGCTATATTAAAAGGTACGCCTAAGAATACATCTGCGCTTCTTTGGTAAAGCTGACATGACAGGGTATTGTTAGCTACATAAAATTGAAACATTGTATGACAAGGTGGTGGAGCTGTTTTTTTACCTTTTATTAAATCTTGTAAATCTGCTACGTTCCAACCACTTACTATAATCCTTCTTGAATCAGGATTATTTTTTATCATATCTAAAACATTTTCAATTTGATTTATCTTTTCCCCATCTTTGCCATCCCAAGCAGTCCATTGCTTACCATAAATAGGGCCTAGGTCACCATTTTCATTAGCCCATTCATTCCAGATACTTACGCCATTATCATTTAAATATTTAATATTTGTATCACCTTTTAAAAACCAAAGTAATTCATATATTATGGACTTTAAATGCACCTTCTTAGTAGTAAGTAGGGGAAAGTTAGGATTTAAGCTATACCTTCTTTGAGCTCCAAATAAGGAAATAGTACCAGTACCAGTCCTATCTTCTTTTTTAGTACCTTTTTCTAGTATTTCTTCTAAAAGTGATAAATATTGCTTCATAGTTACCTTATTATATTAAATATTTAGGATGTTGTAAAATAGCTTAAAATAACGTAAAATATTTATATGAAAGAAGGATTATTTATCGTTATCTACGGTATAAACAATATTGGTAAGTCTACTCAGGTAGAGATGCTGCTTGACGCTTTAAAAAAGGCTAAACTTGAGGTTAAACACCTTAAATACCCCATATATGACTTAGAGCCAACAGGACCTCAAATTAATGAAATTTTAAGGAGTGGTAAGAGTCAGGAAATAAGTGAAGAGGAGTTACAAAGTATCTATGCTAAGAATAGATTAGATTATCAACCTATACTTTGTAAGACACTAGCAGAAGGTATGAATATAGTTGCTGAAGATTATATTGGTACTGGCTTAGCTTGGGGTTCTACTAAAGGCGCTGATTTAGATAAATTAATAGAGATGAATAATGGTTTAACTAAAGCTGATATTATTATATTACTTGATGGTGAAAGATTTATTGAAGCTAAAGAAGATAATCATTTACATGAGACTAATGATGAATGGATGGAGAAGTGTAGAGATAAATATATGGAATTATCTGAGCAATTTAATTGGGAAGTAGTTGATGCTAACCAAACTAAAGATGAAGTACATCAAGATATCTTGAGCATAATTGAAAAGAAAGTTAAAGAACTATAGTATATGAATAAGTTAATTGTTTTAATTGGTAGACCTGGTTCTGGTAAAACATATTTAAGTGAACATTTTATAAAAGAAAATCTTGAATTTAAATTATTTGATATTGATACACATATTCAAGAAATTAAAAGTGAAATAGGTGATGTACCAGAGAATATGACAATGGGAGCGTATGAAGAGTTGTATGAAAGTTTTAAAGATAATACATCTAATATATTATTAGAAATTGGTTTAAATCATCCGGAATTTAATTTAAATAAATTTAAAGAATTGAGTAATAAATATGAAGTAAGTTTAGTTTGGTGCTTACTTGATCCTAAAATATGTTTTGAGAGAAGTATGGAAAGAGTTAAGCAAGATAAGTCAAAACTATTTATTAACCCTAAAGATTTAAGAAGAAGATTAAAAAGAGTCTTTCCAGATAATCATATTAAGCAAGCAGATGAAATAGGTTTAAAGCATTATTCAATGGACATGCAAGAACCATTAGAAAAGCGAATTAAATTTTTAAAAACATTATGAATTTAGAAACAGTAATAGGTTTAGAAATACATATTCAGTCTAAGACTAAGTCTAAGATGTTTTGTGATTGTCAGAACTTAAATGATAAAGAAGATCCTAATACTCATGTCTGTCAGATATGTTTAGCACATCCTGGTACATTACCTGTTGCTAATAAACAAGCAATTGATTTTGGCATAATGATGGCTCTGGCTTTAAATTGTAAGATAAATAAAAAAAGTATTTGGTCTCGTAAGAACTATTTTTATCCAGATTTATCTAAAGGTTATCAAATTTCTCAATTTGATGAACCTTTATCAGAAAATGGACATGTTACTGTTAAAACTAAAGAAGGTGATCATAGAATAGGTATTACTAGGCTTCATTTAGAAGAAGATGCTGCTAAGAATTTTCATTCAAAAGATAGAACATTAGTAGACTATAATCGAGGTGGAGCTCCTCTTATGGAAATAGTTTCAGAGCCTGATTTTAGAACTCCTGAACAAGCTAGGGTGTACTTACAAGAACTTAGATTACTAGCTCGTTATTTAGAAGTAAGTGATGCTGATATGGAAAAAGGACATATGAGATGTGATGCAAATATTAGTATGAGACCTGAAGGTGAAGATAAGTTGTATCCTAAAACTGAGATAAAGAATTTAAATTCATTTAGAAGTGTAGAAAGAGCTTTGGCTTATGAGATAAAGAGACAAACTGATTTATGGAATAAAAGTACTCCAGTTGATTATTCTTCAACTCGTGGTTGGGATGAAAAGCTTTTAAAAACAGTAGAACAGCGTGATAAAGAAGAATCAGCTGATTATAGGTATTTTCCTGAACCAGATTTAAAACCTTTAATATTAAGTGAAGATGAGATTAATAAGCTAAAAGCTACATTACCAGAACTTCCTCAAGAAAAAAGATTACGTTTTATTAATGAGTATGGTTTAAAATACATTGACGCTAAATTATTAGTTGAAGATAAAGGTGTAGCTAAATATTTTGAACAAGTAATGAGCGAAACAAGAAGTTGGTTAGAATCGTTAGATGGTATGGAAGGTTCAAGTGAAGAGATATGGGAGCAGAGTAAAGTAAAATTAGTTAAATCAGTTTTTGGTTGGATTACTTCAGAATTATTTAAATTATTTAAAGAGAATAATACAAGTATTAGTGATATAAAAATAACTCCAGAAAACTTTGCTGAGTTTATTACTTTAGTATTTTCTAGAAAAGTGAACTCTACATCGGCTCAAGTATTATTTAAAGAGATGTTTGATACAGGTGGTGATCCTAGTAATATATTAGATGAGAAAGATTTGTCTCAGGTAGGTGATACCAAGAAGTTAAATAAAATAATAGAGAAAATAGTTAAAAATAATCCAGATCAAGTTAAAGAGTATAAGTCTGGTAAAGAACCTTTAATTAAATTTTTTATAGGTCAAGCTATGAAAGAAACTAAAGGTAAAGCTGATCCTCAAGTATTAGAAGATTTATTTAAAAATAAATTAAAATAAAATATATGTTAACAAGAAAAGTGATAATTATATTATTACTTGTAGTAATATTAACTGGTTGTACTAAAGTGGTTACTGATGAAGTTATTGAACCAGTAAATACAGAACCTATACTTTATGAAAATATTGATTTATCAGTTATTCCAAATGAATGTGTTACTTGGTTTGATGGTTGTAATGATTGTATTATTATAAATGAACAAGTATTAGGTTGTACAGAAATGTATTGCGAAACTTTATTAGAGCCAGAATGTAGACAATGGTCAGAATAATTTCTAGCTGTGGATAAAGAACCTTGATTATTATTCATATAAGGAGTATTATTATATTTAATATGAATAAAATAAGAGTGGTAAAATGGAAATTCCTCAAGATAAAACCATTCTTTAAATTTTCTAATCAAAAACCTCAGTAATGAGGTTATTTTTTTTATCATTTAACAAAAAAACATTATGATCAAAGACAATGTATCTGCTATTTCAGAGATTATTAAAGCTGGTAGAAACAGCTTAGAAAAGCGCGGTTTTACTGAAGTAATAGTCCCACGTATAGTAAGGGCTACAGGAGCATGCGAAAATGTTAATACATTATTCGAAGTTTCTGTTGATAAAGACCATGAATGGTTTGGTAGTAAAGCATATCTTGCTCAAACTGGTCAGCTTTACTTAGAAGCTTTGGTACCAGAACTTAAAAAGGTATATTGTACTGGTCCTTCATTTAGAGCAGAGGGTACTGTAGATGATAGGCATTTAACCGAGTTTATGATGATGGAAATAGAATTTGCTGGTGGTTTTGATCAGTTGCTTGAAGAAATAGAAGCTTTTATTACAGGTATAGCTAAACAACTACTTGAAGTTTCTAAAACTAAAGATATTGGTTTATCAAAAGAAACTTTAGAAAGATTAGAAAGATGTCCTGATGTTTTTCCTAAAGTAACTTATGATGAAGCAATAGATTTGCTTAAAGAAAAAGGTGAATCAATTGAATGGGGTGATGATATATCATCTGCTCGTGAAAAGTTATTAATTGAACATTTTGATAACCAACCTGTTTTTATAACACGTTACCCAGATCCAATGGTAGATCATGGTAAAGAAATCGAAGTAGAGAAGTTCTTTAATATGTTACCTGATCCAAGTAATCCAGGTAGAGTATTATCAAGTGATCTAATTTTACCTTTTGGTGGTGAATCAGTAGGTTCTGCTGCTCGCGTACATATTGCTGATGAAATGGTAGCTAGACTTAAAAATTCAAAAATGTTTAAACGATTATTAAAAATGGGTGGTAGTATAGATGATTTTAGTTGGTATATAGATCAATTAAAAAAAGGCAGTGTACCTCATTCAGGTTGTGGTTTTGGCATGGCTCGTATTATTCAATGGATAATGGGTACTTCTGACATTAAAGAAGCAGTAACTTTTCCTTCAAATAAAGCTAATATAATATAATTAAAAAAAGGCTGAAGTAAGTTCAGCCTTTTTGATTTGTATGGATTTATACTTTGTACGTTTCATATCCACCTAGTTTTTCAACAGGTTTTCTGAAAGACATTAATCTTTTTTTACAGAATTTGGCTAGAAATTCATAGAATTTATTTTCATGATTCGACCATATGATGACTTGTATATGCCAGTTATTTGGATGTTCGTAATAGCTATCAACCGGTTTAATTGTTTTTGGTCTTCCTTCTAATGAATCCTCTGCAAATTCTCTTCCGAACTCTTCCATGAATTCATAAACAAATGTTCTAGGGATAGTAACATCCAGTTTTACTTCTCTAAAATAAATTATGACATCACAATCTTTTGGCATTAGATACCTCCTTGTTTAGTTACGTAATATGCTATCTTATCAAAATATATTATTTTGTCAAATTAAAAGATAAATCTTTTTACTTTATTTTTAGCTTCAGTGATATTTTTAATCCAATTAATTTGTTTATCTCTTTTAAACCAAGTTAATTGCCTTTTAGCAAATTGATGAATAGCAATGCTTAGTTTTTTTATTAATTCATCATAGGTTATTATGTTTTTTAAATAATAACTTACATATTTATATTCTAAACCAAAGTCTTCTAATCTCTTATAGCTTACTCCTTTTTTATGGAGTTTTTTTACTTCTTGTATCATGCCTTCTTTTTCAATACGTTCTATTAATCTCTTATCTATTCTTTTATCAATAATTTCTTTTGGATATTTAATGCCAAGTGTTAATACATTATATCTAGGATTATTTTTTGGTTTGAAATCTTTTTCAGTCTTATGTATTTCAATAAGTCTTTCTAGTCTACGTTTATTTTTAAAATCAGACTCATTTACTTTTAATTTATATTTCTTTATTATACTTTGTAATTCTTTTAACGTTTTTTTACTTAGTTTATTCCTTAACTCTTTATTTGGTTTAGATTGGGATAATATATATCCTTTAGTAATAGCATCAACATAGAGTCCAGTACCTCCTGCTATAATAGGGAGCTTATTTCTTTTTAAAATATCATCTATTGCTTTATATGCTTCTTTTTGAAACTGAGCTAATGAATATTGTTTTTTAGGACTTACTACATCAATTAAATGATATTTAATATTTCCATACTCATTCAAGTCTTTACCTGTACCAATATTCATACCAATATATACTTGTCTAGAATCAGCTGAAATTATTTCACCATTAAAAGCTTTAGCTAGTTTTACTGCTAAATTTGTTTTACCACAGGCCGTAGGTCCTACGATGGCTATTACCTTATTTTTTGCTCTTTTTGGCATGTTTTTTAGTTATTTTAGACTTATTCATCTGTCCAGCTAGTGTTGCTCCTTTTGGGGCATTTTTAGCTTTATTTCGCTTATTTTCACGTATTTCTGCTTTAGTTAACTTCATATATTGACTTTTTAATGATTTTACTATATTATATCCTATTATGTAAATTAAATTAAATAAGGGGAACGTAATGAAGGTTTTAATTGTTAGACCTATTAATGACTTTGTAAAAGTCTTGGTTGAAAGAATATTCAAGAATGAGAGTGGTTTTGAAATATTTCAAACATATGACGACAAGGAAGCTATTGAGCTATTGGATAAAAAACCAGACTGGTTGATTACTGATATATCAGTACCTGACTATTCAGGAGAAATGATTATTTTAAAGGCAGTAAATGAAAAGATTCTATTACCTAACAAGATAATTCTTTTATGCGGAATTGATACTATAGATTGGGTGCATCGTGCCTTAGGGAATGATATTACAGAGGCTATTCATCTTATTCATAGCTTGTCTCTGAATGATGAGATTAGGAATATAATGAAACCAGTAGCAGTATAACTTTCTTTAAAGGGGTAGACAATGTTTATTCCCTTTTTTTTGACAATTTTACTTTATTTTAGTATATTAGTTTTACAATAAGTTGTTATTTAACAAAAGGAGGAGAAAATGAAAAATATATTTAGATATATTATTGCAATTCTATTGATGGTTTTAGTAATTGGGATGTTATCTGGAATAGATATCTTTATAGTAGCACGAAGTATTTTAATTGGGCTATTTATCTATGTGATAGTAATGGCATCTAGTTATGTGTTTGGTATTTATCCTGGAAGTAGATTTTTCCTAAGGAAGTATAAGGCGGGCTTAAAAGTTATGTGCCAACTTATATGTGCAGCATTTATTCTGGCTTTATTGGCTTCTTGGGTAATATTATTAATTGAATTAAGCTATCCAAAATCTATTTTGGTTAAAGATGTATCTTTAGAAAATTTTTGGACTTTAACTATTGGAATTATTGCTGGAATTATACATGTAATAGTAATGAACGTTAATTATCGTAATTTAAGACCAGAAAGGTATTATTTCAATAAGAAATACAACTAAAATCAAAAGGGTTACTTGTTTCAAGTCAACCCTTTTTTATTTCACCCTCTAAACTGAAGGTAGTAGATTTTAATATTTTTATCTTAACAAATTGTCCGAGTAGATTTTTATTTGATTTAAACCTTACATCTCTATATGTTTCTGATTTACCGTAGTAATATTCATTTTTATGACGATCTACTAATATTTTTAAAGTTTTACTAATAATTTTTTTATTATTCTTTAAAGCATCTTTTTTTAATATTTTATCTAGTTTAAATTTACGTTTCTTTTTTTCTTTGTTTGATATGTTATCTTCTAATTTAAAAGATCCAGTGCCTTGTCTTGGAGAATACTGAGAAATATATGCCATATCAAATTTAACTTTTTTAAATAGTTTAATTGAATCTTTAAACTGTTTTTTTGTTTCTCCTGGAAAGCCTACGATTATATCAGTTGATATGAATAATGGATTAATCTTATTTTTTAATTTATTTATTAATTCTAAATAGTGTTCTTTAGTATAGTTTCTATTCATTTTTTTTAATACATCATTATTTCCTGATTGAACAGGTAAGTGAATATAATTACATATATTTTTATTATTTGCTATAACTTCTATTAATTCGTCACTCATGTCTTTAGGATGAGAAGTTGAGAATCTAAGCCAAAAGCTACCTTCTAAATCATTTACTTTTTGTAATAGTTCTGGAAAACTTAAATCATTTTTTAAATCTAAGCCATAGCTATTTACATTCTGACCAAGTAGCGTTATTTCTTTATAACCATTTTTAATTAATTCCTTACATTCTTTTAATATATTTTCTGAAGATCTTGATTTTTCTCGACCTCTAGTGTTTGGCACTACACAATATGTACAAAAATTATTACAACCATTTGAAATAGGTACATAAGCTTTAATTTTATCTGAATATTGAGGTAGTATTTCTAAGTAGTCACGTGATGGCGATATCTTATCAGATTCAATATTTAATAATCTAGGTAATTTATTTATCTCATGTATATTAATAAGATGATTAAATATTTTTTCCATTTTTGGTTTATCTTCTTTAACTACACAACCTGTTAAAATAGTTATTAAGTTCTTTCTCTTTTTCCAGTTTTTTGATTTACCAAATATTCTATCAATACCACTTTGTTTTACAGAACAAGCTATTGTAATTATTACATCAGCATCTTTTTCTATATTGGTTTCAAGATAATTAATTGAATTTAAAATAGTTCTGATACGTTCGGCATCAGCTATATTCATTTGGCAACCTAAAATCCATAGATAGTATTTTTTTTGCTTATTATCCATTTATATTATTCTAATGTTAGAGACTTATCTTCTATAGTTTTTTTGAGATTAGTAATGAATTTATCTAATCCAATATCTAATATTTTTTCTTGACCCCTAACTCTTACAGCTAAATCATTTGAAGCTACTTCTTTATCACCAATAACTAGCATATATGGAGTTTTTTCTGATACAGCTTTCCTTATCTTATTACCTACAGTTTCATTATTTAAATCAGTTTCAACTCTTATGCCTTGTGATTTAAATTTATTTGCTAGTTCTTCACAATATGTAAAATGAGCTTCACCAACTGATATTATCTTAACTTGAATAGGGGAAAGCCATAGTGGAAAAGCACCAGCAAAATGTTCAATTAAGAAAGCCATAACTCTTTCAATAGCGCCAATTGATGATCTATGTATAACAATGGCTTTTTTTTCTTTACCATCCTTATCAATATAGTTTAAATTAAATCTTTCAGGCATTACAAAGTCATATTGAACTGTAAAAGCAGTTTCTTCTTTACCTAATACATTTTTCATTTGAATATCAATTTTAGGACCATAGAATGCTGCTTCTGATTCAGCTTCAACAAATTTACATTTTCTATTCTTTAAAACATCTCTTAATATTGTTTCTGCTTCATCCCAAGCTTTATCATTTTTAAAGTATTTTTCAGTATCTTTTCTATCACCTAATGATAGTCTGTATGAATAATTATCACCCATTTTTAAACCAAAAGTATTTGATATATATTCAATTAAGTCTAAGACATCATTTACTTCAGATTTAGCTTGAGCTGAATCTGCACAGATAATATGGGAATCAGCTAGACAAAAACTTCTTACTCTCATTAAGCCTGTTAGCTCACCAGATTGTTCATATCTATATAGTTTAGCTACTTCAGCTATTCTTAGTGGTAATTCTTTATAGCTTCTTGGTCTAGATAAGTATAGTTCAAAATGATGAGGACAAGACATAGGTCTTAACATAAATTCTTCGTCATCAATTTTAATAGGGGAATACATGGAATCTTTGTAATATGGGTAATGGCCTGATTTTTTATATAAATCAATTTTAGCAATATCAGGTGTATTAACATGTTTATAACCTCTTTTAATTTCTTCAGCTATTATGAAATTTTCAAGTTCACGTCTTATGGTAGTTCCTTTTTCTGTCCAAAGAGGTAAACCTTTACCAACAATAGGGGAGAAAACAAATAGATCTAATTCTTTGCCAAGTTTCCTATGATCTCTTTTTTCTGCTTCAGCTAGCATTTCTAAGTATTCATCTAATTCCTTTTTATTATTAAAAGCAACTCCATAAATACGAGTAAGCATCTTATTCTTTTCATCACCTCTCCAGTAAGCACCAGCAGTTTTAGTTAATTTAAAACCATCCTTATTTATCTCTTTAGTACTTTCAACATGAGGTCCGGCACAAAGATCTGTAAAATCACCTGATTCATAGAAAGTTATTTTTTCACTCTTAGGTAATTCTTCAATTAATTCTTTTTTAAATTCACCTGACATCATTTTTAAAGCTTCTTTTTTATCTTTAGCTACAATTTTTTTAAATTCAATATTTTGACTTATTAATTTCTTCATTTCTTTTTGAAGTTTAAGTAAATCCATTTCAGTTATCTTATTATCCTTACCCAAATCAAAATCATAGTAAAAACCATTTTCAATAACAGGTCCTATGGCTAGTTTAGCTTTTGGAAATTTTTTTAGTACAGCCATAGCCATTAAATGAGAAAGGGAATGACGTATTTTTTCTAATTCATTATTCATATATATTATTTAATTATTAATTTAAAAATCCTCCATCCAAAATATACATTAAATTATGTAGATCAGGACGAAGGAATACTCCGCGGTTCCACCTGTTTTCCTAAGCCAGAACAAAAGGCTAAGGCACTTAAGTAAATTGTCTGCAGAACTTAGCGAAATAATCGACTTTAGTTTAAAGTAGTTAATTGGTAGTTAACTCAATAGTTCTGTAAGATTAAGTATAAAAGTTACTGGTATTTTTGTCAATTTATTCAACAATCTCAATATTTATATGATCTTTAAGTGAAGGCATGAGTTTTGACCAAAAAGGTATATGTATTTCTACACTATTAACATCACTTAAATTTTCTAAATATGTTTTTGCTTCTTCAGTAGATAGTCCTTTAAGTTGAGATTTATCTATTTCAACATGAGCTGCTTCTAAAATGTATTCGCCTTTTACTTGAGCTACTAAATTTTCTGAGTTTTCATCAAGTAGGGTAATTTCATATGTAAAGCTATTTGGATCTATTTTTGTAATAGCTCCTTCATTAACATACATGCTTGGTAGAGATAAAATAGCTTTTTCTTTTAATAGTTCTAAATCTGTAACTAAAGCTTTAACTACTAAGCCTAAAGAAATATCAAAGCTATCTTCATTACTTGGTAATTCAATACTAGCTGAATATTTAAAGACATCTGTTGTTAAAAATTCTTCTATAATACTTTGATTGCCAGTTATTTCACTATTTATTTGTTCTAAGGCTTTGGTTTTTAATTCATTAGTTAAAACAATTACAGCTTGATCTATAGTATCTTGATTTATTATATTATTAGTTACTTGACCTCTTTTCATTTGTTCTTGAGATTTAGCGTAAACATATTGCTTTCTCCACTCAGAAAGAGCAGGTAATATAAAATCACCAGCAGATACTTCATATTCTTGGCCTTCTTCTTCAGCTATAACGGTTATTTCTAAAGTGCCATTAGCAGGTATAGTAACACCGCTAGGTAATCTAAATATTTGACCATTAGCTGATTGAAATCTAGTTCTAGCTATTAATGGCTGTGATTGGGAATAATCATTATATACTGTTAATTTACCAGAAGCTTTTGATTCAGTGGTTGTAATTTGTTTAGCTTCAAATGTTTTAGTATCTTCAATAATTACTTCTTTAACAAAACCTGGTATTTGTTGATCTTGATTTGCCTCTATATCAGCATTTACTATTTGTATAGCAAAACCAACTTGTTGTCTTTCATAGTTTGGAGTAATAGTAATTGTAGCTTGAGAAAGAGAGAAATAGAGTATAGCTCCTACTAAAATAACAGCTAAAATAACGAAAACTATGATTAAATTCCTATATGATGGTTTTATTATTCTATTTGTTCCTTGATACATATGTTTGGAGTATATCTAGTAAATAATATTTTGTCTAGCTAAGCCTTATATTATCTATACTTAGTAGATTAATTAACTTATTCTTAGTTTCAGTCGTATAAGTTATACCTTGAGTTAATTTCACCTTCTTTAAGTTTTGTCCTACAAATAAATTTAAGTAAACTGGCATATTTCCTTTTTCTTGTTCAAGAACTTTTTTTAATTCATCAATTATTTCTTTGTCAGTATCTCTAGGTATAGTTAAATTTAATGTCATATTCTTAATATCTTCAATCATTAAATCAGATACTGAATCACATAGTATTTTAGGCTCAGAATCTTTTTCCGATATTTTACCTGTTAGCATAACTAATTTATCTTCTTGCCATAGGTTTCTAGTTTTTTCTAAAATTTTTGGAAAGATTAATACTTCAACAGTACCTGTGGCATCTTCTAAGGTAACAAACATCATTGGATCACCTTTTCTAGTTATAACTTTCTTTATTTTTTGAATAACTCCAGCTACTTTAACTTCAAAGTTATTTGATAATTCATTTAGTTTAGAAATAAAGGTTATGTCTTGAGGTAAGAGATGTTTTACTTCATCAAGTGGATGTTCTGATAGATAAATACCTAGTAATTCTTTTTCCCAGGTCAAACGTTGTTGTTTAGTGGCTTCTTCAACTGAATCTAGTTTAAGGGTAAAGTTAGTATCAATACCTGATGATGAGAATAGATCTGATTGTCCGTTACTAGTATCTTGTCTTTTAGAAAATTTAAGTAATTTATCACTATTTAAAAGTAATTCATTTCTTTCACCAAATTCATCTAAAGATCCAGACTTGATTAAGCTTTCTAAAGATTTTTTATTTAAATCTTTATCTTGAACTCTTGTTAAAAAATCAGTTAAGTCTTTAAATGGTCCATTTTCTTTTCTTTCATGGATTATTATTTTAGTAATATGGGCACCTACATTTTTAATGGCTCCAAGTCCAAATCTAATTCTAGGCTTATCTTTAGTTTCTTCGCTTACCACCATAGAAAATATTGTAAAACTTTCATTAATATCAGGTGGCATAACTTCAATGCCCATTTTTTCTGCTTCAGCTATTTCTAGCGCAATTCTATCAGTATTACCTAGATCAGAGGTTAAAATTGCTGCCATAAACTGAGTCGGGTAATTTGCTTTAAGGTAAGCAGTTTGATATGAAATCATAGCATAGGATGCAGCATGAGCTCTGTTAAAACCATATCTAGCAAATGGTAAGATGTATTCCCAGATTTGTTGAGCTGTATTTTTATTAACTCCGTTATTTATCATACCTTCAATCATTTTACCTTCTTGTTCATCAAGTAACTTCTTTATCTTTTTACCCACAGCTTTTCTTAAGACGTCTGCCTCTGAGTATGAAAAATTAGCAAGTTCTCGAGCAATTCGCATAACTTGTTCTTGATAAACAGCAATACCATAGGTTTTTTCTAAAATTGGTTTTAATTTAGGATGTAAATAGGTAATAGTTTTTAAACCTTTTTTACGAGCAATATAATCTGGTATAAATTCCATTGGACCAGGTCTATACAAAGAGATCATAACAATTATATCTTCAATTATTGAGGGATCTAAACTAACTAAGTATCTCCTCATACCAGATGATTCAAGTTGAAAGACACCAATAGTATGACCTTTTTTAAAGAGTTTAAAGGTTTTATCATCATCAAGCGGTATTTTATTCATATCAATAACCTCACCTGTTGTTTTAGCTATGACTTCTAGCGTTGTTTCAATACTACTTAAATTTTTAAGTCCAAGAAAATCCATTTTAAGTAAGCCTAAATCTTCAACAGGATGAAGTGAATATTGAGAAATTATAGATTCATTATCTGAAGTTGAATATTGAAGCGGTACGAATTGATCTAGGGGTTTAGGTGTAATTAAAACACCACAAGCATGAGTTGAGGCATGTCTAGCTACTCCTTCTAATTTTTTAGCATATTCTATTAAGTTTTTAGCTTCTGGATCACTATTATATATTTCTTTAAATTCATCAACGGATTCTAAAGCCTCAGAAAGCGTAGAAAACATAGGTACCATTTTAGCCATTTTATCACAGTAAGTATATGGCATAGCTAAAACTCTACCCACGTCTCTTATAGCAGCACGCGCTGCCATAGTACCAAAAGTAATTATTTGAGCTACGTGATCATGTCCATATTTTTCAGCTACGTAGTTTATTACTTCATCACGTCTAGTATCTGCAAAATCTAAATCAATATCAGGCATTGATATTCTTTCTGGGTTTAAAAATCTTTCAAAAATTAATTCAAATTTAATGGGATCAATATTAGTAATATTTAAAAGATAGGAAACAATACTACCAGCTGCAGAACCTCTACCAGGTCCGACAATTATATTTTTATCTTTAGCCCAGTTAACAAAGTCTTGGACAATTAAAAAGTATGAGGCAAAACCAGTCTTAGTAATTACTTCAAGTTCGTAGTCTAGTCTTTTAGTTATTTCTTCGGTAATACCACCATTATATCTTTTATCTAAATTAGCTATACATAATTCCTTTAAATATTCATCTGCTGATTTATTGTTAGGTACTTCAAAGTTAGGTAAAAGAGTTTTATTTAATTCAATATTAACATTACATCTATCTGCTATTTTTTGAGTATTTTCTAAAGCTTCAGGCCAGTCTTTAAAATTATCTGCCATTTTTTCTGGTGAAGTAAATGAAAGATCATGATCTAGCATAGTCATCCTATCAGTATCAGTTTGTTTTTTCTTCATTTGAAGACAAAGTAATATATCTTGAGCTTCTGCATCTTCTGGATTTAAATAATGAACATCGTTAGTACAAACGAGTGGTACCATCATTTTTTTTGATAGCTCTATTAATTTATTATTTACTTTTTGTTGTTTTTCTTCTTCTGGATGATGTTGTAGCTCTAAAAAAAAGTTATCTCTACCAAATACTTTAATATGTTTATCTATTACTTCTTCTACATTCTCATTATTTAAAATAGCTTTAGGTACCGCACCACCTAAACAAGCTGTCATAGCTATTATACCTTCATGGTATTTTTCCAATAATTCCCAATCAACACGTGGTTTATAGTAAAAGCCTTCTAAATGAGCTTGAGTTGTTAGTTTTAAAAGATTTTGATAACCTGTATTATTTTCAGCAAGTAGTATTAGGTGATTATAGTCTTTATCAAACTTACCTTGCTTATCATGTCTTGAATTAGGAGCCATATATGCTTCTATGCCAATAATTGGCTTAATGCCAGCTTCTACACATTTTTGATAGAATTCAATAACACCATACATAACTCCATGGTCAGTTAGGGCCAATGAGTCCATCTTATATTCTTTAGCTTTAGCTACTAAATCATCTATTTTAGGTAGACCATCAAGTAAAGAATAATGGCTATGAGTATGTAAGTGAGTAAACATATTTTTTGATTACAAAGCCCCCAAACTATATGGCATAAGCATGGAGGCATTTTAAAAGTAAATTATTTTTTTGTTTTGCTTCTAGTAGCTTTTTTCTTCTTATCTACTACCTTATCAAAAATTCTTTGAGATAGTCCTAGAATAACTGAGAGAGAAGAACCAAAGCTATCTAATTTTTCTTTAGCTTTTGTAAAAAATTGAGTTACAGCGTCAAGAGTTCCGGTCATTTTACCCATTACTTCATTTACCTTTTTCAAGATAGAAGCAAAGTAAAAGAGCATCCAACAAAGAAATACAGTAAACCAGAGAATACAAAAAGCAATTACTAAATTTAGAAGATCTTTTGAAGTTTCTAGCATATTTTATATTATATTAAATCAATATTATTATACCAAGATTTATAAAAAATGGGAAATATGATAGAATATATGATATGGATTATGAGATAAATGATATTTCAGACAGAAGACTTAAAGTGGGTTATTGGTTAATAACTCATATAAAACGTTTTAAGCAGGCTATAACTATTTTTTTAGCTCTTGTTTGTTTTGTTACTGTTAGCTTTAGTATTTATGGCTGGGTAATTCATTTTAAAGAGCAAAAAGATTTAAATAGAGCTATAAGTGGTATTGGTACTATTAATTTAGATTTTGAAGCATATCATGACAGTATTAAGCCAAATACTTTAGTTGTTAGTGAATCTACGGTAATTTATACTGGAGAAGGTAAGTATGATATTTTAACTAAAATTGCTAATCCTAATAATAGGTGGCAAGTTGATAAATTAGTGTATCAGTTTGAAAGTAGTTTTTTTACTAGTCCATCTTCAACTGTTTATCTATTACCAAATCAAGAAAAATATTTAGTTAGTTATGCTAATACTTCACATTCAAGAATAGGTGTGCCTGAGTTTAAGATATTAGATTTGGAAATGACTTTAATTAAACCGTATCAGAATTTACCTGAAATTAATTTTAATATATCTGATATAGAATTTACTGCAGAAGGTGAAGAAGATAGGAGTAAGGTTACATTTAATGTTTTAAATAATACTTTATATAATTTTTGGGAAGTAGATTTCTTAGTTATTATTTATTCTGGTGATACTATTTCCGGAGTTAATCAAATTAAACTAGGAGAATTCTTAGGAAATAGTACCAGAGTAGGTGAAGTTAGTTGGTTTGAAAGATTACCAAGAATTACTAAAGTAGACGTTTATCCATATGTGGACTTGCTTGATCAGTCAATAACCTATACTATACCAGGAGAAGCAGGAGATTTGTATTAAATTATAATATAAATGCCACTAAAATTATTTAGAAAATTTAGATCTTTTGATTGGTTCTTAATTATTAACATTTTGTTGTTAATTTTTTTTGGTTTATCTGCTCTTTATTCGTTACAGTTTAATACAGCTGACCCAGATTTTACACTTTTTAAAAAACAAGTTATTTTTGTAATAATAGGTTTAATCCTATTTTTCTTAGTTAGTTTTGTTAATCATCATTTTTGGGGAGATTATTACAAAGTAATTATAATAATTAGTTTTTTAGTATTACTTCTTGTTTTAAGCTTAGGTGTAACCCTAGGTGGTGCCAGAGGTTGGTTTGAAATAGGCGGAACAACTATTCAGCCAGTTGAGCTAGTTAAAATAGCTTTAGTTATTTTCTTAGCTAAGTTTTTTAGCATACACGCTAAAGATTTAAAAGTTTTAAAATATATTATTATTTCAGCTATAGTAACCGGAGGTTTAGTTGGTTTAGTAATTATTCAGCCTGATTTTGGATCTGCTATGATTCTTTTATCAATTTGGATTTTAATAGTAGCAGTTTTGCCACTTAAAAAGAAATTCTATTTTAAAATGTTCGCTATATTTATTATACTTCTAGTTATTTCATGGTCATTTGTATTTCAAGATTATCAAAGAGATAGAATATTAACTTTTATGAATCCTCAGAATGATCCACTTGGTACGGGTTACAATGTAACGCAATCAATAATTGCTGTTGGTTCCGGTCAATTTATTGGTAGAGGTTTAGCTCTGGGATCTCAAAGTCAACTTAATTTTCTACCAGCACAAGAAACTGATTTCATATTCGCCGTAATTGCTGAAGAATTAGGCTTTATTGGAGCTTCCATATTACTTGTATTATTCTTTACTTTATTCTATAGGATATTTAAGATATTAAAAAAAGCTAGTGATGATTATTCAATATTTTTAATATTAGGCATTTTAACTTTTTTAATAGCTCAGCTATTTATTAACATAGGCATGAATATGGGACTCGCACCAATTGCCGGACTCCCGCTACCTTTAGTAAGTTATGGAGGTAGCTCTTTAATTAGTACTTTAATTGCTTTAGGCATTATTCATAATATACATCTTAGAAATAGGGATAAGTATTTTAATTAGATTATTTGTTTAGTGTTGTCCTTGACAAATATATGATTTTTACATAGAATACAAGCCAAGATTAAATATAACCTATTATATTATGGCAATAGAACTTAAGGTAAAAACAAGAGAAATACCTACTAAAGAGATTAATTTAGAAAGAGAGAAGGGTAATGTACCTGCTGAATTATATGGTGATAAGCAAAAAAATCAACATTTAAACGTAGATTTAAAGGCTTTTACTAAAGTATTCAAAGAAGCTGGTAAAAGTGCTTTAATTGACCTATTAATTGATGATAATAAAGCTGTTAAGGTAATTATTAGTAATGTACAATTTCATCCATTAACTGATAAGGCAATTCACGCTGATTTCTATATCGTTGATATGAATAAAGAGATTCATACTAAGATTCCTTTAATCTTTTTTGGTGAATCAAGAGCTGTTAAAGAATTAGCTGGTACTATGATTCAACCATTAGATAGTTTAGAAATATCATGTATGCCTGCTGATTTAATACATGAAATTAAAGTAGATATTAGTTCTGTTAATTCATTTGGTGATGTAATTCAAGTTAAAGATTTAGATATACCTGAAAGCATTACAGTTAAAGCTGATCTTGAATCAGTTGTGGCTACTGCTAAGGCTAAGATAATTATTGAAGAGCCTACAGTTGAAGAAGAAACAGATGGCGAAGAAGGTGAAGAAAAGAAAGAAGGCAAAGAAGGTGAAGCAAAAGAAGGTGAAGAAAAGAAAGAAGGTAAAGAAGGTGAAGCAAAAGAAGGTGAAGCCAAGAAAGAAGAAGGAAAGCCTGAAGAAAAAAAATAATATAATGTTTAGAAAATTAGAAAAATATTTACCCGTTACTCTATTTATAATTATTGCACTTGGAATATTTGGCGTAACCTTAACACTTACAATATTTAATATATACTCTAAAGAAGACTATCAAATTGATAGTCTTCTTTTTGTTAATCCATTAACAGGTGAGAAGACAAAAGAGTTAATTGAATATAATCCAGTAGCTATTATGATTGAAAATGCTACTGACATACGTCCTCAATTTGGTTTAGATAAAGCTTCAATTGTTTATGAGGCTTTAGTTGAAGGTGGTATTACTCGTTTAATGGGTATCTATAACTATAGTGACGAAGTAGCTAAGATTGGACCTGTTAGATCACTTAGAGCATATTTTCTAGACTGGGCTTTAGAATATGATCCTGCTTTATTTCATGTAGGTGGTAGCCCTGGTAGCTTGGAAGCAATTAAAGATTATAGTATAATTGATATAAATGAGATGAGTGGTGATGAAATATATTATGATAGAGGTAGTAGATATGATTGGCCACATAATGTTTATACTAATAGTCAGTTATGGAGCGAGATAAGTAGTTTAAAAGATAGAGAAATAGAATATATAGCTAATGAATATAATTATTCTAAAAGTGTAGAGTGTCCTCAAGAACCAGAAATATTAATTGATTATTCATATTACAATTATCAAGTACAATGGATATATAACTGCGAAGATAATTTATATTATAGATATAATGGGGGAGTAGAGTTTACAGATCATGAAGGTAAACAAATAACTAGTGATAAAGTAATTGTTCAATTCGTAAAAAGTTGGTTAATTGATATTGAGAGACTAGGTATGCAAACATTGGGTACAGGTAAAACTGTAATTTTTCAAAATGGTAAAGTAGTAGAAGGATATTGGGAAAAAGAAGATAAAGAGTTAAAAACTCAATATTATACAAATCAAGATGAATTAATTTTATTGAAACCAGGTAAAACTTGGATTCAGATTATACCACCACTTACTAATATTAATTTTTAAAAAATGGATACACAAGGAACTGGTAATCCTTTAACTAGAGTATTATCAAAAGTATTAATGGTTGTTGTTCTAATTGCTTGTTTAATGTTTTCAATTGTTTATTTAAATAATAGATGGCGTAAAATACGTGATTTTAGACGTAATACAGATTCACAGACTATTATAAAAGCTTTGGAGTATTATAATCAAGCAAATGGTAAGTATCCAGCTACTAATGATAATGATGGAGAAGGTTGGGATAAAAGTAATGATATTGCTGATTCAAGCTTTTTAGATCCTATGGTTAATATTGGCTTATTATCTATAAGACCATTTGATCCTGTAAATGATGTTCAGAAATATTATCGATATCAAAGGTTTGATCGTGGTGAATTTGGATGCAGTAGACCTTTTGTTATTTTTCAAGTTACTGATTTTGAAACAACTCAATTAGATATTGGTAAAGGGGAGTGTCCTAGATTTAATTTTACAGAGTTAGCTCCTAATGGCTATACTTATCAGGCTTTTGAATAATATATGGATAATAAGATATTAGTTTTACCAGGTATAAGTGATGCTGGTCCAAAACACTGGCAGACTCTATTTTTATCTAAGTTTGATAATATTGAAAGAGTAGAGCAAAAAGATTGGTTTAATCCAGTATGCAGTGATTGGGTTAAGGAATTGGATAACGCTATAAAGAAGAATAAAGATTATGATATTATATTATTAGCTCATAGCTTAGGGTGTCCTTTAATAATGCATTGGGCTCAAGAAAATAGTGATAAAATAAAAGGAGCTATGTTAGTAGCTCCAGCTGATGTTGATGCTTCAAGTATACCAAAAGAAGCTATTGGTTTTGCACCAATGCCTCTTAATAAGTTATCATTTAGAACTATTTTAGTTGCTAGTACTACTGATCCTTATTTAGAAATAGATAGAGCTAAGCATTTTGCTGAAAAGTGGGGCAGTGAATTTATTAATATCGGAGATCATGGTCATATAAATCCAAGGGCTGATTTAGGAGAATGGATAGAAGGAGAAGAGATATTAAAGAAGTTATTATAAGTTTTGAGTAGTAATACCTTTTTTATCTTCAAATATTATAATAGGTACCTTAGTAAGGTACTTTTTTGTTTGTTTAAAAAACTTTTTATAATGATCTTTTTCAAGTAAAGCAGTTTTTGGTTCTTTGCTAATACTTAATTCTTTCATATCATCTTTATTTAAATAGGGAAGATTAGTTAAAAGTAAATCTATTTTAATATGTTTAACTGGTTTTAAGAGATTACCTTTTTTAAAAGTAATATATTTTTTTACTTTATTTTCTTTTGCATTATACTTAGCTACTTTTAATGCCTTATTTGATATATCAGTAGCATAAAAATTAAAATTTTTACTTTCTTTTCCTAGTTTATGGACTAAGGCAATAATTATTGCTCCAGAGCCAGTACCTATTTCTACGATATTTTTAATATTACTATCTTTAATTACTTCATATGCTTTATCTACCAATGCTTCAGTTAAGGGTCTAGGTACTAAAACATGTTTGTTTACTTTGAATTTTAAACCATAAAATTCTTTATATTCTAATAAATAAGCAAGAGGAATATACTTAGCTCTTTTTTTAAGTAATTTAATATATTTATTTAAATTTTTTTTACTTATCTCTTTATAAGGATAAGTGTATATATATTCTTTTTCCTTATTAATTGTATATGATAATAATAATTCAGCATCTAATGTTGCTGAATCAATATGTTTTAATTTATCTTCCCCGTATTCAAGGACTTCTTTTATATTCATACTTCCTTACTTGCCTCAGCTTTAAGATTAGCGATTATTTCATCAATATTACCATTTAGTATTTTATCTAAATTATGCAAAGTTAATTTAATTCTGTGATCAGTCATTCTGTCTTGTGGGAAATTATATGTCCTTATTTTTTCACTTCTGTCACCAGTACCAATTTGTCCTTTTCTATTATCACTTAACTCTTTTCTTCTTTTTTCTTCTTGATGAGCAAGTAATCTTGATCTTAAAATAGTCATAGCTCTTAATTTATTTTGTAGTTGACTTCTTTCGTCTTGGCAGGATACAGCTATATTAGTAGGTAAGTGAGTTATTCTAACTGCTGAATAAGTAGTATTAACGCTTTGTCCTCCATGACCGCCAGCACAAAATGTATCTATTCTTAAATCTTTTTGGTTAATACTCATATCCACTTCTTCTGCTTCAGGAAGTACAGCTACAGTTGCAGCGCTTGTATGAATTCTTCCAGATTTTTCAGTTTCAGGTACCCTTTGTACTCTATGGACTCCACTTTCATATTTTAAATTTCCATATACGTTTTGTCCTTCAATTTCAAATATTATTTCTTTAAAGCCACCAATCGTGGTTTTATTTTGAGAAATTAGTTTAGTCTTAAATCCTTTTGCTTCTGCATATTTTGAATACATCTTAAAAAGATCTGCAGCAAATAGGGCAGATTCATCACCACCGGTACCTGCTCTTATTTCCATGATTATATTTTTTTTATCAAGAGGATCTTTTGGATTTAATAAATCAGTTAAATGTGTATTTAATTCAGTTTCTTTAGAGTATAGTATTTGTAATTCTTCTTCAGTCATTTTAATTAATTCTTCATCACTTTCTTTAGTTAAAGATTCATTTAATTCTTTAATTTCTTTACTTACCTTATTTAATTCATTTGAATGATCAATAATTTCTTTTACTTCATTATATTCTTTAGAAAGCTTACCTAATTTTTTAGGATCATTAATAACATCCGCAGATTGTAAGTTGCGTTCTAATTCATCGAATTTATCTTTAAATTCTTTAAGTTTTTTTTCTAAATTATTCATATATTTAATTATATACTATGTTGTGTAAATCAAAAAGGTTTCTGTGTAAATACAAAAACCTTTTAAAGGATATTTAAGTTATTTTTTATCTGATTTTTTTGCTTTAACTTTAACTGTTTTCTTGGCTTGAGACTTAGCTTTTTTGGCTTTTTTACCTTTTCTAGTCTTAGCAACTTCTTCTTTCTTAGCAGCTCTGGCCTTAAACTTATCAACTCTACCAGCAGTATCAATTAATTTTTGCTTACCTGTGTAGAATGGATGACATGCTGAACAAATTTCAACATCTAGCTCTTTTACAGTAGAACCAATAGAAAAAGTGTTACCGCAAGCGCAAGTAACCTTAGCTTTAGCATTATAATCTGGATGTGTGTCTTTTTTCATATGCTGAGTATTTTAAGGTAATTTGAGATATTTGTCAAGTATTGAAGTAGCCTTATTTCTTACTAAAGCTTTTAGATTGCATAGTAATAGCAAATATACCTAATGTTGAGATATATGTTGCTAAAAATTCAGTTGGTAGTTTAAAGTAACCTTTAGAAAAGAAAGCAAATAGGGTAAATACTACAAATAGTAAAGTCCATAGAATAATGTGTATTTCACCGAAATAACGTGATTTAAAGGTATCTTTTTGTCTCCATCTAAAAAATTCTTTGGAACCTACATACATAGTTAGAACTGCTATATATATTACGGCTACACTGCTTGTGGCAACTAGATAATCATTAAATGTAAAGAATTCTATCATAAACAAAGACATGGCAATAACTCCCCATGTAGAAGAGAGTACTTTCCAAAAAAAACGTCCAGCCCATATTTTTTTCATCTTTTTCATATATTCATTATATCATACTCTTGACAAAGTAATATATTATGATATTGTTGTAATACAATGTATTACAATTAATATATATAAATATGCGTGAAGTTATAAACTTATCTCTACCTTCTGAAATGGCTAGTACTGTAAAGCAGGCTGTTAAAAAAGGTCATTATGCTAGTACTAGCGAATTCTTTCGAGATTTGTTAAGATCTTGGATGGAAGACAGAATAGTATTAGGAATTAAAAAGAGTCAGAAACAAATAAATAAAGGACAGGGTAAAAAACTAGGGTCTCTTAAAGATTTACGTTAAAGAGATTTATGGAGATAATTTACTCCTCTAAATTTAAAAGGGAATATAAGAAATTATCAAATAATATAAAGGATATAGCTGAAAAGAATGAAATAAAGTTTAGGCATAATCCTTTTGATAAATCATTAAAAACTCATAAATTATCAGGAAGACTGAAAGAATTTTGGTCTTTTTCTATTGGTTATAAATATCGTATAATATTCGAATTTGTTAATGAAAATAAAGTATATTTCCATTCAGTAGGTAGTCATGATGTATATCAATAAGCTGGCTATTGCCAAAATATATGTATTATGGTAAACTCTTGAAAATTAATAATAATTAATAACACACACATTTCTTATATCTCTCCTTGCCTATTTAAGGGTTAACAAGAAATGGTGGAAGAAAGGAGCGCATAATATATGCCACAAATACCAGAGCTCATAGAAATGCTCAAAAACGGTGTTCATTTTGGTCATCAAGTATCAAAAAGACATCCTAAAATGATGCCCTTTATCTTTGGGGCTAGGAATCAAATAAGTATCATAGATTTAGAGAAAACAGCTGAAGAATTGAAGAAAGCTTTAGATTTTGTTACAAAAATAGTAGCCACAGATGGTGTGGTTCTTTTTGTTTCCTCAAAAGATCAAGCTAAAGATATTGTTAAAAAAGAAGCTACTAATTGTCAGATGCCTTTTATTTCATCTAGATGGTTGGGTGGTACTTTTACTAATTTTGATAATATTATTAGGTTAACTAATAAATTAAAAGAGTTAGAACAACAAAGAGAAAGTGGTGAACTTAGTAAGTATACTAAAAAAGAACAACTTGATTTTGAAAGAGAAATTACTAGGTTAACTGATTTAGTTGGCGGAATTAAAGAAATGACTACTTTACCTGACGCTATTTTCTTAGTAGATATTAAGAAAGAAAAAACAGCTTTGGCTGAAGCTAAAAAGGTAGGTGTACCAACTGTTGCTATGGTTGATGCTAATGATAATCCAGAGAAAGTTAATTTTCCAATTCCAGCAAATAATGATGCTATTAAATCAATTCAAATGATTACTGAATTAGTATCAAAAGCTGTTATTGAAGGTAGAGGCTCAAAGAAAGTAGAAGAGCTTCCAGTTAAAAAAGATAAATAAAATAAAATATGAGTATAGAATTAATAAAAAAAATACGTGTTGAAACAGGTGCTGGAATGGGTGATATTAAAGATGCTTTAGATAAGGCAGAAGGTAATGAAGAAAAAGCTATTGAAATATTAAGAAAGTCAGGTCAACAAATGGCAGCTAAACGCGCAGAACGTTCTACTTCTGAAGGAATAATTTCAATTAAAGAAGAAGCTGGTAAGATTGCTGTAGTAGCTTTGGCATGCGAAACTGATTTTGTAGCTAGAAATGATGATTTTAAAAAAGCCTCAGCTGATTTTGCAGATAAGCTTTTTGAACTTGGTAAAGACAAGTTTAATGAGTGGGCAGATCAAGAAATTAAAAATAATTTAATTGTTAAGATAGGTGAAAATATTAATGTAAGTTCATTTGATATTATTGAAGGTGAAGTTATGGCTAGTTATTTACATTCAAATAAGAAAGTTGCTTCTGTTGTAGTTTTAGAAGGCGGAGACATTGCTAAGGCTAAAGAAGTTGCTATGCAAGTTGTAGCTATGAATCCTAAATATATAAAGCCTGAAGATGTACCTCAAGAAGAGACAGATAAAGAAAAAGAAATTTACAAAGAACAGTTAAAGAAAGAAAATAAGCCAGATGAAATTATTGAAAAGATCTTAGAAGGTAAGGTAAATAAATATTACTCCGAGGTTTGCTTAATTAAGCAACCATATATTAAAGAAGATAAAATGAGTATTGAAAAATATTTAGACGGAGCAACCGTTAAACATTTTTCCCATTTTAGTCTATAATTAAAATATGAAATATAAAAACGTCTTAATCAAGTTTTCTGGTGAAGCTTTTGGTGATAAAGGAAAGCCAGTAAATAAGAGACAAGTTAAATTAATTGCTTCTGAAATTAAAGAATTAGTTAAAGCTAAAGTAAAAGTAGCTATTGTTTGTGGTGGGGGCAATGTGAGTCGTTGGAAAGATGTGAAAAAAGGGGATAGAGTAGAAGTTGATTTAAAGGGTATGAAAGGTGGTTTAAAGAATGTTATACCTTTAGAAAAAGCTTTAAAAGAAATGAAGGTTAAAGTTCAAGTTTTTACTTCTTTTTCTCTAAATACTAAATATCCTAAATTTAACTATAGTAAAGTAACTAAAGCTTTAAAAGAAAATAAGGTTGTAATATTCGTTGGTGGCACAGGCCATCCATTTTTTACTCATGATACAGCTGCTTGCTTACGCGCTTTAGAAACAAACGCAGAAGTATTAATTAAAGCAACTAAAGTTGATGGAATATATAGTGCTGATCCAACGTTAAATAAGAGAGCTAAAAGAATAAAGAGTATTTCATATAAAAGTATAATAGCTAAAGAACTTAAAATTATAGATTCAGTTGCCGTAGCTTTAGCTCAAGAAAATAAATTACCAATTAGAATTATTAAATGGCAAGAAGGTAATTTAATAAAATTAATTAAAGGTAAGAACTTAGGTTCAATTATTAAATAAATGCAAATTATATCTGTACAATTTACTCCGTGGGATAAGGAATACTATTTTTTACCAGAAGATAATAAAGGTAGAACTATTGAACTTAAAAAAGGTGATCAAGTTGTTGTAGAGACAATTTTAGGTAAAGATATTGGTACTATTACATCTGTTGGGGAACTTAGTAAGGATAAAGAATTAAATGATGAGATAAAGCCAATAATGCGTAAAGCTAGATCTCAAGATAAGTTAAAGATACTTGAAATAAATAAAGATAATGATAAAGTACTAAAGTATTGTCATGAACAAGTAAAAAAGTTTAAGTTACCTATGAAACTTGTTGATGTGCATAAGTCATTTGATGAAACAAGGGTTACTTTTGCTTTTATTGCTGATGGCAGAGTAGATTTTAGGGATTTGTTAAAAGAATTAATTAGAAAATATAAAAAAAGTATTAGACTTCAACAACTAGGAGTTCGTGATGAAGCTAAAATAAATGGTGATCTTGGTTCATGTGGTAGAAGCTTATGTTGCAGTACTCATTTAAAAGAGTTAGGTAATGTAACCACGGAGATGGCTAAAGATCAACAAGTAGCTCATAGAGGGTCAGAAAGGCTATCAGGTAGATGTGGTAGATTAAAATGTTGTTTAAGATATGAAGAACCTGTCTATAAAGAATTAGCAGAAGGTTTTCCAGAAATTGGCTCTAAGATAAAAACAAAGCAAGGTCATGGTATAGTAAAGTCTTGGCATACTTTAAAAGGTACTGTTGATGTTATTATTGAAGATAGAGATGGCAGACAGATTGTAGAAGTTGCTGTTAGATAAATATAATTTTTTAGTTAAATAAAAAAGAGGAATTTCTTCCTCTTGTTTTTAATTACATAAAAGAACTGACTTGATCAGGCATTTCGCAAATTGACCGTTCAAGTTTCTTTAGATCTTTATCAGATATATTCCCATCTTTATCAGTATATAATGATATTGCAATAGCAACTAGTGCCCAGCCGATAGCAACAAATATTAAGGTTAGGAAGCATGTAGCAAATACAATACCTAGTATTATTGGAATACCTAGCTCATCAGAATTATTTGCAGGTGTAGCAGCAGTAAATAGAAACCAGAGTCCTATGCCTGTTAATAAAAATCCAATGATTTTGAACCAACCTATTAAATTATTATTATATTTTAAGAACATTTTTATCCTCCTTAATTTGTAAATCCAATATAGTTTAGAATTTAATATTTGTCAATAAAAATGGAGCAAGTTTTTGACTTGCTCCTTTTATGGTTAAAAAGTTATTTTGAGTTTTGCCGAGGATAGTATATGATTACTTTCGAATCATTTACATCGACTTTAGTTGGTAGAGCTGATTCATTTCCTTTAGAGTTTACTTTGAAGTCTTTACCGTTTTTCTCAATGGTAACAGATACTTCTATTTCTGCTTCAGAATTTGGTTTATTAACTTCCTCTTGTGATTCATACACATCATATACCTTATTAGGATCACCTAGTTTCTCAAGTTTTTTATTTTTTACTGGATGAGGATAGAATTTTAAGATCTCAGAGTGAGCCCAACAAGATCCATCAGAATCTGGCTGGATGTAAGCACCTGATTTAGTGAGAAAATAACTGATTTTATTATTATATTTGACTTTACAGATTTCATCATCAGGAAGCATTGGACAAATAATTATATGATTATTGAATGATATTTTCACATTTTTTAAGAATGGTTCTATAAAGTTAGGGCCTAGTTCTATAGCTATACATCCGAAATTTATGTTGTGTATTTTAATATCATTGCCAAGTCTTACAAGATTATCAGAGCATATAATTGCTTTCCTTATCTTTTTGAAAAGATGAGGATCATCTTCTTTAAAGCCGTTTGGTATTACCTGTTCTCTACGGTGAAGTATTTCTCTGTTCTTTAAAGCATCACGGTATTGGTGGCAGATGTTTAAGCAGTTTTCATACTTGGCACGTTTAGCGTTTCTAGTTTTTACTAGTTTCAATATTATGTTAATTATAGTTATACCTGCCAAAAACGTAAGTAAAAAAAACCAAAAATATCCAATATTATTTATTATACCTTGAAGTTTTGGAATTTCAAGGACGAGTACTATTAATATTATTAGAAATCCAATCCATCCCATCCATGTTCTTTTTTCCATGATTTAACCTTTCATGATTTTTGAGCCTCTTTTAAAGTGTTTGAGGGTATTGCTTAAAGCACTGTTTAAGCTTCACCTTATTTCACTCACTTCCCGGGGCTCAGTTTCGGGAAATTTCAATGTTCAATTGATAGAATAGTATATCATATTATATTATTTTGTCAATAATTATGATATAATCATTATGATAATTATTAATACTAAAATGTATGAAAAATAAGGTAAGAGTAGCTATAAATGGCTTTGGCCGTATTGGTAGAGTTACTTTTCGAGTTTTAATGGATCATCCAGAAATTGAGCTTGTAGCTATTAATGATCCTGGGGATAATAAGACATTAGCTCATTTATTACAATATGATTCGGTATATAGGGAGCTTCCTTTTAAGGTAAGTACTTCTAAAAATGGGATTAAAGTATTAAATAATGAATATCCTATTTTTCATGAAAGAGATCCTCTTAAATTACCTTGGAAGAAATTAAAAGTTGATGTTGTTTTGGAATGCACTGGGGTATTTAAGGATTATAAAGGTAGTGTTCAACATATTAAAGCTGGGGCTAAAAAAGTAATAATTTCTTCACCTTCTAAAGATAAAAAAGCACCTACTTATTTACTAGGCGTTAATGCAGATAAATATAAGGGTGAAGAGGTAATTAATATGGGTTCATGTACTACTAATTGTGTAGCACCTGTTATGAAATTAGTTAATAAGAAATTTGGAGTTCAAAAATCAGTTATGTCTACTATACACTCATACACTGTTACTCAAAATATTGTTGATAACAAACATAAAGATTTAAGAAGAGCTAGAGCTGCTGCACAAAATATAATACCTACTACAACAGGAGCTGCTCAATCTACTGCTCAAGTAATGCCTGAATTAAATAATATATTTGATGGTATGGCTATACGTGTACCTACAGTAGATGGTTCATTATCTGATATTACTATTGTTACTAAAAAAAATGTTACTGAGAGTAAAATTAATCAGCTATTTAAAGATGCTTCCAAGTCAAAAGATTTAAAAGGTATTTTAAGTGTTAGTAATAAGCCACTCGTATCTTCAGACTATATTGGTAATCCATATTCAAGTGTTGTTGATTTATCTCTTACTAAAGTAATAGATAAGAATTTAGTCAAGATAATTGCTTGGTATGATAATGAATGGGGATATTGTAATAGGATGGTTGAGATGGTACAGGTTGTGCATAAGTAATTTGACTCTTTGAGTTAAATAATATACTGTGAATTTACAGGGTCATACGGACTGTCTAAGTTTAAGTTATATTTATTATTTAAAATGAAATATATGAAGAAAGTTATTTTTTTTGTGCTAATTATAGCACTTTTTTTTATTTTTACTGATAACATTAAAGCTGAGGATAATTTTGCATATCAACATGAAGCAAGTGCTCAGAATCAATTTAAAAAAGAAGCTGGTTTTACAGGTTCTCTGAGGGTAGATAACTTTTCAGGTGCTGCTAACTATAATTTAGGTTTAGAAGTACCACCCGGTAGAAATGGTATACAACCTTCTCTTAATCTTTACTATAACTCACATGATAAATCACCAGGTAGCTGGGTAGGTCAGGGTTGGTCACTTGATTTAGGTTATGTAACACGTACAACTAAAGAGGGTTCAAATAATTTATATGAGAGTAATGAGTTTACTCTTTTTTTAAATAATAAAAGTTATGATTTAGTTAATTTGGGTGGCAATACTTACGGTAGTAAAGCAGAAGGTGATTATTTAAAAATAGCCACCTCAACTGATAGTTGGATAGTAACTGATACTATGGGTACTAAGTATTATTTTGGACAAACAGCTGCTGCTAGACAGGATGATCCTAGTGATTCTACTCGAATATATAAATGGATGTTAGATAGAGTAGAAGATACTAATGATAACTATTATAGAGTTACATATTATAAACTCTATGGGCAAATATACCCAGATGATATTTATTATACTGGTCATGATACTACCGATGGTCCAATGCAAATTAGTTTTAATTTAGAATAAAGAGCTGATGATTATTTTGGTTATGGTGCAGCATTTGCAGTAACTACTACAAAAAGATTAGATTATATAGAAATAGATGTAGATAGTGTTAATACATATAAATATACTTTTAACTATACTTCTGGTCAAAATGGTTCAACTTCTTTATTAGATTCAGTTACTAAATATGGTTGGGATGGCGATTCTTGGGAAAGCTTGCCAGTAACTTCTTTTGATTATTATGAAAAAGAATCTGGTTGGATTGATGATACAGTAAATTGGCCTAATTTTTCACCATTTGATAGAAATAGTTCTGGTGAATATTTAACTAATTCATTTTTAGATTTCAACGGCGATTCTTGGGTGGATAATAAAAAAAATGTTCATGATAGTGATGACTGGGTATCTAGTAATTGGGCTTTTCCTCAATATTGGAGTAATAATAGTTATTCTGATATTCCGTTTGAAAAGATTATTTGGGCTGAATTAAATGGCGATAAATATCCAGATATAGTTTCTGAGGAACGTGATCCTAATAGCGGTATTCGATTTAACAATGTATATTTAAATAATAAAGAAAATGGTTTTTCTTACAGTCAAAGTTGGTCTGATGAAATTGAAAATACTGTTGTTGATCCAGGTTATTTTGAAGCTGAGAAGTTTCTACTATCAGATGTTAATGCAGATGGTTTAGATGATATTGTATTTTCATATCATAATCTTGAAACTGATAATAGCTATAATCAAGTATATTTAAATATTGGAGATGGTTTTGAAGGCGGATATGGTGATTTTCCAGGTCTTTTAGCAAAATGTGACACTGCAATCAATAGTTGTAATAGAATGGGTACACAGTTGATTGATGTTAACGGTGATGGCTTATTAGATGTATTTAGTGCAAGTAACTATTTGACGTATGATGTTGGTATATTTTTAAATAATGGAGAAGGCTGGGAAACGAGCAGTAGCACAGCCTACATTATGCCTGATGAAGTCTTTGTAGGGCAATGGAAGCATGGTGTCAGCAGGTTTACTGATGTTAATGGAGATGGTTTAGTTGATATTGAAGTTGCTATATATGATAACTATGAAGAAGCAACTACAACGGCGGCATATTTAAATGATGGCGATTCTTGGGTTGAAACAGCAGGTTGGGAAGTTCCAAAAATATTTGTTGAATATAATTCTGATACTGAGCTTTGGTGGGATCAAGGCGCTAGAATGATGGATCTAAATAATGATGGCTCTATTGATTTAGTTAAATCATTTTGTGATTATAATGGTACTGATTGCGCTACAGAGAGAGCCGTACATTTAGGAACTACTACTTATGCTAATTTACTTTCAGAAATTGATAATGGTTATGGTTCTACTACTACAATTAATTATAAATCCTCAGGAACATATTTTGATAGTTCAGGAGATTTTCAGAATCCATTACTACCCATTAGTTTAGCAACTGTTGAAGAAATAACTATTTTTGACGGGATAGATAATGAAGTAACTACTAATTATGAATATAAAGATGGTATATATTATTACGATGATGATTACACTTTAAATCAATATGCTGGTTTTGGTGTGGTTAATGCTCAAACTGGTGATCAGATAGTTAAAACATATTATCATCAAGGTGGCGGAGTTGATGGTTATGAGCTTGGTGAATATGAAGATACAATTTACAAAAAAGGCAGAGTATACAGAGAAGAGGTCTTAGAAGAAGATGGCGCTAACCTATATATCATAAGTAGTAAAGTGAATAAATGGTTAGATGATGACTTGGAAGATGGTAGACATTTTGTTTCTTTAGATAATTCAGTTAGCTATGTATATGAGGAAGATGTTTTAGTAACTAGATCTGATACTGGTAGAAGCTTACCTCAAGGTTCTAATCAAAAATTAGTTGATTTACTTGAGGATCAAGCATTTGCACCTAAGACACAACCACAGCTTAATGAAGAAATTTCAAATGACTTTGCTAAACATTACTTTTTAGGCTTAGATAGTAGTGGTAATGCTAGATATGAAGCTAGATTCTATGATGAAGAAAGTATTGATCCTTTTATAGGTGATGGCGAGCTATATCGTCACGAAGATCCTTGTTCAGATTGGGATGGTATTGTTGATGCTGCTAATGCCACTAGTCTTGATTCTGGACCAGAGGTAGATTTAGAACAATATCAAAATGGTAGTTGTACTTTAAGTCGTATTTTCTTACCATTTAATACAGAAAGTTTACCAGATACAGCAACAGTTACTTCCGCCATTCTTTCAATTGAGGCAAGTTATGTTGGTGCTCAAGACGTGCTCTCTTTAGTCAATGTGGATACTGATAATGGAGAATTAACTGATGGTAAATATGGTTTGGTAGAAGACATTGCAACTGATACTGCTTATTTTCAGCCATATTATACAGGCAGATATGATTTTGAATTTGATGAAACTGGATTAAGTTGGATAAATCTAACCGCAACAACAACATTAGCTTTGAGAGGTCAATATGATATGGGCACAGGAGGAGGACCGGGTGTTGGTACGGATATTACTTTTTATACTGTCGAACAGGAAGGAACAGAAAATGATCCATATTTATTAGTTGAATACACATTAAACGAAGCGTCTGTTGCTTCAGATTTAGAAGTTGAAGGCTCAACTAATCCAGATGATGTTGAAGATCAAACTCCTGAATTTACAGCAGTATATAACGATCCAAATGAAGGTGATCTTGCTGAGTATTATCAAATACAAGTTATTGGAGTGGATGGCAATTATGCAACCAGCACAGTTTGGGATAGCACTAAGACTTCACTTGCGTCTACAACTCCAGTAGGTTATGAAATAGATCCAATTTCATATGGCGGTACAGCTTTGCCTCTAGATGGTATGCAATATTATTGGAGAATAAAATTTTGGGATGATGGTGAAGCTCCAACTGATGAAGGATATTGGTCTTCTGGTTATGATTACTTCTATATGGACGGTACTGTTGCCCCAGATGCTTCAGAAGGACTATGGGCAGAGAATAAGGTAGAACCTATTGATATTATTAATTTAACACCTAGTTTTTCAGCAATATTTTATGATGATAATCCTTTAGATAAGGCTAAATGGTATGAAATAGAGGTTGATAATAATATTGAATTTACTTCAACAGAATGGGATACGGGTAAGACATTATTATCTGAGTTGTTAGATAATGGTTCAAGATCTTCAGATTTTGTATATGATGGTTCTGCATTGTCATATGATGGTGATGAATATAATTGGCGTATTAGATTCTGGGACGCTGAAGATCCTAGCGGCACACAAGGTGTTTGGGCTACCAGTACATTCTCTATGTTTAATGAAAGCAATACTCTAACTACAGCTTCTTCATCTGCTAGAACTTATGATTATGATTCAGTTGGAAATTTAATTGAGCAATTTGAATACGGACATGTTAAAGCAGCAGAGAACGGAGTTTATGTAGATGTAACTGGCGATTCTAGAGATACTGATTATTTATATGCTAATAATGATACTGATTATATTAAATCAGCTATTAAGAAACGTACGGTAACTGATAATAGCGGACCAAATGATACAGAACAAGAAATATATTATGATGATTTAGCTTATGGACAAATAAGTAATGGTAATTTAACTAAAGAGGATCTAGTATTAGGAGACGTTGAGTATAAGTACAGCTTTAATGATTATGGTTTAGTTATGGAAAAAGCAGACCCGCTTAGAAATATTACATTAATTTCATATGATACGGATTATTATTATCCAACTTCAACTGTAAATGATTTAGGTCAAACTTATTTAACTGAATATGATTTAAAGACGGGTAATATATTAAGTTCAGAAGATCTAAATGGCTTAGTAGAAGAAAAAACTTATGATGAATTTGGTAGGTTAACTAAAGTAGAAAGAACTGATCCTGTAAGCACGACTACCATGGTTATTTTAGAACAATATACTTATTATGATACTGCAGATCCATTTAAGGTTAAAAAAGAAATAAAAGTAGATGCTACTAACTGGATAGATACTTATACTTATTTTGATGGTTTAGGTAGAGTAATTCAAACTCGCGAAGAATGGGAAGATTCTGATTATATTGTAACTAGTATGAAATATGATGAAGAAGGTAATTTAGTAAGACAGTCAATACCGTATTTAGATAATGGTACTAGTTATACAACTCCTACTTGGACATTGTCTACTCAACCATACACCTCATACATTTATGATACTGCTGGACGTGTCTTAACAGAGCAATTTAATAGTTCAACTGATACTTTTACTACAACTTATGAATATGACAAGCGAACTATATTAATAACTGATCCAGAGAATAATAAAAGGAAATTATTTAAAGATGCTTATGGTAATTTAATTAAAGTTGATGAATATAATGATACTAGTATCTATTCAACGTTATATAACTACAATTACTTGAATAAATTATCTAAAATAACGGATTCTTTAGGAAATACCAGGAAGTTTAGTTATGATGACTTAGGCAGATTACTATATCAAGAAGAAATGCATTATGCTACCAGCACTTCTTTTGGTACTTGGGATTATGAATATGATGACGCTTCAAATTTAACTGAAAAAGAAGATCCTGAAGGAAATATAGTACAATATACCTATGACGACCTTAACAGGGTTTTAACAGAGAATTTTACAGGTTTAGCAGGTACTGAGATAGGCTATACTTACGATACTAATGATTATAGTATCGGCAGATTAAGTAAAGTTATATTTGATGGGATTGAAGCTTCAGATTCTAAACAATATGAATATGATATCTGGGGCAGGGTAAATGAAGAACATGGATATATTGATAGACATTCATATAATATGGATTATAAGTATACTTTAACTAATCAACCTGCCAAGATAAGTGTGGATGATCCAGAAGACTATCATATTATTTACGACTTTAATAATTTAGGTTTAGTTAATGAAGTTTCAGTACAAGAAGGTGCTTCAACACCGGTGGATATAATAGATAATGTAAAATATTCCCCTCTTAAACAAATCGAAGTAATAAGTTATACTAATGGTATAGTATCTACTAATACCTTTAATCTTTTAGAAGCATACAGATTAACAGATAAGTTAACTACTAAGAGTACTACTACTTACCAAGATCTATCATATACTTATGATGATATTGGAAATATTACTTTTCTATCTGATGATTCAAATGTAGGTACAGCAAAAGATGTAACCTATACTTACGACGACCTCTACAGATTAACTGAAGCAGATGCAATTAATACGGCAAATAATAGAGACTATAATAGAACATATTCATATGATCAAATAGGTAATATCTTAACTAAATCAGATATAGGTAGTTATACATATGATAACAGTAATCCATATCAAGCAGATACTATAGATAGTAATAATTATACGTATGATGATAACGGTAATCTAACATCTGATCCAAATAATACATATACATATAACTACAGAGATAGAATAAGTAAAATAACAGCAACTACAACAGAAGATACCTTAGAGTTTAAATATGATAATAATGGAATACGTACATATAAAAAGGTAGTAATAGAAAATGGAGCACAATCAACAACTACAGAAACTATATATCCGAATAATCACTTTGAATTCAGCTTTTTAAATGAAACATATATATCTCCAACTACTACTAAACATATATTCTTAGGTAATCAAAGAATAGGACAAGTTAATATTGATGATATATCTTTAACCTTTACTGATCATTTAGGCTCATCATCTGTTTTAACAGATGATAATGGTATATTAGAAGCAACTTATGATTATTATCCATTTGGTGGTATAAGGATAGATAAAGAAACATCAAATGAAACAAATTACAGATATACAGGACAAGAATTAGATGAAGAGAGTAATATTCATTATTACAAGGCGAGATATTATGATCAGGATATTGGTAGGTTTAATAGGGTGGATTCTGTATCAAATAAGATAGCAATGGTTACTGATGGCCAGTTAAATAGTTTAACAGGCATGGGTCAATATCAGCTATTATCTAATCCACAAGGTTTGAATAATTATGCTTATGTATCAAATAATCCGATTAGATATATAGATCCTCTTGGTTTATGGAATAGAGAGACAGGGGCAGTTGAGCAAGATGATACTCTAAGCGCTATAACTCTTGAAATTAATGAAATGTATGGAACTGATTATACATATAATGATATAGCTAGATTGAATGTTATAGAAGATCCAAATAAGATTAGTATTAATCAGATAATTAAACCTAATAAAGAGACTCCTGATGTTACTGGTAGATTAAACAAAGTTAATGATTATATTGTAGAAAAATTTCAGGAAAATGATTTAGGATATATTGGATTAGGGGTTTTCTATCTCCCAGAGAATCCTGGTGATTTAAAGAGTCAAAAAGGAATTTTTTGTCAAAGTAAATCTTGTGGAGGTCAAGAGTATACGTCATACATTTATAATGGCATTGAAATTGCTGGGGATGCTCCTGGTAATATAAGTTTTGGTTATGTAGGCCATTCAGTTGATTTGAATTCAGGAGTATTAGTGACTGGCGCTACAGCATTACAGAATGGAACTAATATATACAATAATGTTGTTCATGGTTCGGATGCACAATTCCCAACGCTAGATGTAGCTGACAATCTGTACATAATGTATGGGTATAATTTATACAATAATTAATTGGAATAAATAATGACAATTATAAAAATATTTATCACAGTTATTGTAATTTTACTTATCACTTATTTCCTATACGTCGGTAATGGAATTTTTGGCATTGAAGATATTTATTTGAAGAAGGATAAGGCTTTTGATGATTTTGTGGAATATTTTTTAGCTCAAGATGAAATTAAAAATATAGTAATTAATATTAAGAAAGTTGATAATAATTGTGAAATAATAAATCAGTGGGGGATTTGTACAATCTTTGATTTTGAGGATAAATGGAGTAAAGAAACAGGTGAAGTAGTAAAAGGTATATGGACTAAGATATATCTTGACACTAGAGAAGAGGTCTTAGAATATGAAGGGATTAGTAAAGAAAATCATGATTACATAGTTGATTTTATAAGAAAGCACAATCTTCAGTCTGTAGCGACTGACGATGAAAGGAGTGTAGTTGAATTTGAAAATGGACTTGATGGTTTAAGGTATTATGTAAGTTCAGATAATAATTTTAAAGCAGATAAAGAATATATTAAGGTAGAAAGAATTAGTGATCACTGGTATAAATATAGGAGCGATTGGAATTAAATTAAATAGATATGAAAATTTCGAAGATCAGAATTCAAAATTATCGTTCAATTGAATCATGTGAGATAATACTTGATGATTTTAATGTTTTTGTAGGACAAAATAACCATGGAAAGACAAATTTTTTTGAAGCTATTGATTGGTTTTATAAAGCAAAAAAATCTCCTGATAATATTAAATTTAAACAAGAATCTGACAGAGAAATTCTTGTTGAAATAGATTATGTTGATATTCAGAGTGGTCTTGATGTGATGAAAAATAAAAAAAATGAAACTACTATTAAAAAAGTTCTTGAAGATGTGAATACAGTAACCATTAAAAAGAGTAGCATTGACCATAAAAGAGTATTTATAATAAATGATGAAGAAAAAACTACTGGCGCTGGTTTTGATAATGCTTTGAATGACTTTCTGCCATTTCTAGAATATGTGAATACCAAGATTAGACTTGAGGATGTATCAGTTTATAAGAGCACAACGCCAATATCAAAAATGTTGTCAGGAGTTTTGTCTGCTATTATAGAAGAGAATCCTGAATATGCGAAATTTAGAGAAAAATTTAGCGACTTATTTAGTGGAGAAGATTCGGATGTTAGGGCCGAATTAAATAAACTTGGGGATAAAGTTGAGATTTATTTACAAAAACAATTCCCCGATGGTACTAAAATCGAATTTAATGTTATTGATCCAATATTTGAGGATTTATTGAAAAATTTTGAAACAACAGTAGATGATGGTGTCAAAACTAGCGCACAAGAGAAAGGCGATGGGATGCAACGAGCAATAATGTTATCTATAATTCAAGCCTATGCGGATTTTAGGAAAGATCAACAAGTTGGAAAACAATTTTTGTTTATGATAGATGAGGCGGAATTACATTTACATCCATCAGGTCAGCGAGCTTTAAAAAGAGCTTTATTAGATGTAGCGTCAGAAGGAGACCAAGTTTTATTAAATACACATTCTTCAGTTCTTGTTGCTGATGAAGAAGATATACAGAATATTTTTGAAGTAGTTAAGAAGAATAAAAAGACAGAGATTAAAAAAATCGATCAAGATGAAAAAATGGGAGTTGTGTATGAACTTTTAGGCGGTAGTCCAGCAGACTTATTATTTCCAAAAAACTTTTTAATAGTAGAAGGTCGTTCGGAGTATATTTTTTTAACAAAAATCATCAGCCGTTTTTATCCAGAGAAAAAGGGTAATATACAGATTTCTTTTGCTGGAGGTGACACAGAGGAACAAAGAAGGAATATAGAAGCTATACATAAAATGTACAATCCATTAGCTATTTCTGATAATCCAATATATAAAGATAGGACAATAATTATTTGTGATAAACCGATAGACAAAAGATCAGAAAATAAATTAGAAGAATTTAGAAAACATTACCCTTATTTAGTTAGGAATAATCAATTGTTTGAACTGGATGTTACTAGTTTAGAAGAATATTATCCTGGAGAGTGGAAAAAGACATATGAAGAATCTCGAAATCTAGGCAAAGACGCTAAAAAGACCAGTTATGCTGAAGAAGTGGCTAATAAAATAACAAAAGAACAATTCGAAAATGAAATGCCAGTTTTATATGAAGCTTTGAAGAAGTGTTGGGATCTTTCGTATTAGGATATGAAAGTCTTAATCAGTCAAGTTTACTCTTTTTACTATAAAATTAAAAAAATTAGATATAATTCTATTTCTTCCTTTACTATCGAATTGGTCTTATTTTAGAGGAGATATTGTCCATGCCCTTTACATGGCGTGGTACTATGACGGGAAGGTGGGAAGGTTTAATAGGGTTGATCTAATCTCTCGAAATGTTTTAGTTAAGATAATTGCTTGGGATAATAACGAATGGGATTATTGTAATAGATTAGTTGAAATGGTACAGGTTGTGCATAAGTAATTTGACACTTTTTATTTAGTATTATAAGTTGAATATACAGGGTCATACGGACTGTTTAAGTCCATATGGCCTTTTATTATTTAACAAAATAAGACTATGAAAAAAGTAGCAATTTATTCAAGAGTAAGTTCAGAGGAACAATTAAAGAATTTTTCCTTGGATGATCAGGAAGATCGTTGTGAAAAATTTATACATTCACAAGGTTGGAAATTATTTAAAATTTATAGAGAGGAAGGTATAAGTGGATTCATGAAGGAAAGGCCGCAAATAATAAAGTTATTAACTGATGCTAGTAACGGTTTTTATGATATTTTAGTTTTTTATAGAATTGATAGATTATCAAGGAATCAGAGAGTATTTTTAGAAATTATAGACGAGCTTACAAAGAATAACGTTTTAGTAAAAAGTGTCACTGAATCTTTTGATACAACAACTTCAAGTGGAAGATTGGTGTTATCTCTTTTGTCAGGTTTTGCTGAATTTGAACGTGAGTTAATAATGGAAAGAATGTCAAATGGCAGGATTAGAAGTATGAAATTAGGTAATTGGAGCGGTTCAACTCCTTATGGTTATAAATTAAAGAATAAGAAATTAACAGTTTACAAAAAAGAAGCAAAGACTGTTAAAATAATATTCGATCTTTTTGTTAATAGAAGTGAGGGTAATAATAGTACTTTTTATAGTGTTCAAAGTGTGATTAATAATTTGAAAATTCCGACAAAATATGCTAATCAAAATATTACTAAAAAAACAAGTAGTACATACTGGAATAAGAGAACTATTTCTTCAATATTAGAAAATCCAGTATATACTGGAAAGTTTACATTTAAAAAATATAGTTTAGATACTAGAGCAAATTCAATAAAAAAGTTGCGACCTTGTAGTGAATGGGTATGTACTACCGTGCCGAAAATTATCGAAGAGAACTTATTTAAAAAAGCTCAAAAAATTATAAGTAAAAATAGAATTTTATTTGATAGGAATAAAAAGTCGAATTATATGTTGAAAGGAATAATAAAATGTGGCTTTTGCGGTTGTACATATAGCGGTTGTACAAATGTTGTATATGAGAATCGATACAAAAGGGTGTACTATAGATGTAATGGTAAATGTAAATATTTTAGAGAAAAGATTTGCAAATCTTCAAATATTACGGCTTATAGGATTGAGGATATTGTTTGGAAGAAAATTAAAGAAATTTTGAAGACATCTAATATAGATAATAAATGGACAAGTAAATCTAGCTGTTTAACAGTTAGTCAAAATGATTTATTGGAGGAGTATTATAGAATAAAAAGGGTTCGTGAAAGAATACTAAAGAGATGTGTTAATGATCAAAATATAGATCGTTATAATAAATTTTATACTCAAATTAAAGAGAGAGAAAATTCTCTCTTTGGTAGATTAAATAATTTGAATAATACTGATGTAGTAAATGTTTTTAATATATTAACACATAAAGTACCTAATTCAGATATGGACAAATTGAGTCAAGCTGAGAAAGTAAAGATTGTTAGATTATTAGTTAAGAAGATTGTACTATCAGGAGATAAGTTTAAAATATATTGTAGAATACCTTTGTCTAAATCTTTATATTATGATGAACGAAAAAGTAAGTTTTATCCTAGTGAGAGTGACGGTTTTATAAATAAAGAATTTGATCTTAGATTAAAGCCAGTAAAAATTACTAAAAGAGTTGGTTTAAATTTTTTCGTTAATGGGAATTACAAAAAATATAATTTAAGAAAACCGCATAGAACATATATTTTAAGCGAATTAATAAATAAAAAGTCGGAATTATCTGTTTATAAGAATTTTTATGATATAAGGAGATATATTAAAGGCTTAGATTATGTTAGCGAGGTGGTTGGTAAGAAAAGGGTAACGTATAAAACTATATTTGTATTTGCTTATATTGTATTTAATCTAGATAAAATTTGGCTTTATGTTAGGATTGAACATAAATGGATAAAATATTTAATTAAAAATAAAAAAGATATAAAAATTTTAGAAAAAAGAATAGGTTATTCATATAAAAAAAGCTTTAAGCCATATATGTCAATAGATATGAAAGAGTAAATAAATCTATTGACTATAGGTTTTTAAAGTGATATATTAATTGAGCCATCTTAATAATTAGCGCCGTCACAATGAAAAAAATAAATAAAAAAAAGATTGCCTTATTGTTTGCAGGAGGTAGTACTGTTAATAAAAAAAAAGATATTAATAACTGGGTACTAGAAAATAAAGAAATTTCTCTCATTGCAGAGATCTTACCAGTTTTTATTTCCTCAAAATATGGAGGTACAGATATGTTGAGAGAAATTAATAAAGTCATTGATAAAAATTATGATCAGGTAAATGGGTTCGTTTTACTAGTAGATACAGATTTAATTAAAAAAATTGGTTTATCTCTTACTAACAGTTTAAAGACAATTAGCAAACCAGTAGTAATTACGAGTTTAAATATTGAAAATAGCAAAGATGATAATGTTAAAGTTGAAAGGAATTTTCATAGTGGTTTTGAACTAAAGTCAAATTTAATAAATTCTGTAAAATTATCAACCATGAAAGTACCTGCTGTTTTGATACTATTCGGTGACAGAATTTTAAAACCATCTAAAGCTATAATGAAAAAATCCAAAGATTTTAATATTTTTGATAGTATAGATAAAAAATATTCTGGGGTCATAGATTACAAATTAATCTTAAACGAAAAGTTTGAAACAAGGAAAGAAGTGCCAACTATTAAATTTACATTAAGGTATACTCCTAGAGCTGAAAGATATTTAAGATGGAAAACTCATAATACAAAAATATCAAAAGCTGATTTATTAAGAGACTTAATTGATAATGAGATTAAAAGTAATGAAAAATATCAAAAACATTTACGTAGACAAAGAAGGGGTGAAAAATAAATATTTTTTGTTGACTAATTTAATAATATTAGCTAAGATAAGCTAATATTTTATTATATATGGGTCAAATTAAAGAAAAAGCAAAACCATTTACTTATGAGGCTGGGGATACTCTAGCTATTTTAATTCATGGTTTTACGGGCACACCTGATGACATGAGAAATTTAGCAAGTTTTTTAGCTCAGCATGGTATTTCAGTTAGTGCTATTAGATTAGCAGGTCATGGAAGAAAATGGCAAGATTTAGCCGAAACAACATGTTATGATTGGTGGAAATCTGTTGATGATGAAGTTAAAAAATCAATTGGTAAGTATAGGAAAATTTATTTGATAGGTTACTCATTTGGGGCTAATTTAGCTTTTGATATTTCTGCTAGATATCCAAATGATATAACAGGAGTAGTATCTTTAGGAGTTTCAGCATTTTTAAGGAATAGTTGGATGGGAACAATTGTTTTACCATTTTATCATTATATAATTAATGTTAGAAGGTATAGAAAAGGGTATATTAAGAATAGTCAAATGTTAGAATTTGAAGAAACAGGTGCATATGTATATATACCAACATCAAGTCTCTATGAATTTAAAAAATTTATTAATATTTATACTAAGAAAGAATTACCTAAAGTAACAGTTCCTTCATTAGTTATACATTCAAAGGATGATCATATCACCCATCCTTTCAGTTCAGAATTTGTATACAGAAAGATAAGTTCTAATAAAAAAGAACTAGTATTGCTAGATGATGTAAATCATAATCCATTATCTTCTAAAAGAAGGGATATAATATTTTCTAAGATTATAAAATTTATTAACACTATATAAAATATAAAAAATCAGGCTAATAAAGTCTGATTTTTAGTTTATTAATATCAAAATTTATGGTAAAATTAACAAGAATTTATATATGAAATATATTGATAAACACAATAAAATATTATCCACTGATAAGCTTTTTTGGAATAAAGAAAAGAAATTTTGGAATAATTATGGAAAGATATATTTCAATCTTGAAGAAAGTGATCCGTATAAAGAAATGCTATTAGAGATAAAGAAAATTATAACAGGTGATAATATTGTTAGAAAGAAATGGTTGGATGCTGGTTGTGGTCCTGGAACTATGATTGATTTAATATTAAAAAATAGAAATGATATTGAATCCATTATTGGAATTGATTTTGATGGCGTGATGCTTGATCATGCAATTAATAGAATGAAGAAAAAAAGTATTGTTAGTTTTGAAAAAGTAGATTTAGCTAAAACTTTAAGTTATGATGAAAATATGTTTGACGCAATAGTTGCGAATTTAGTTTTATCATATATTATTGTTTTTAATGATGAGCATGTAGGAATTAACGCGCTCAGAGAGGTTTTAAAAGAGATGTATAGAATATTAAATAAGGATGGAGTATTAATTTGGACTACCCCAACAGAAAAGGTTAATTTTAACTATGTATTTATTCGTTCAATAAAAAATATGATAAATCCATCAAAGTTACATTTGTTATTAGATGGTCCAAAAATTTTACATTATGCTAAGCAAATTGAAAAGAAAGGTAAAATTGGAATTTATCATTTTATTGAAAGAGAGAAACTACACAATTTAATGTTAGAAATAGGATTTAGGGGTGTCGAAATTAAAAAGGTTTTTGCAGGTCAGGCTTATTTAATTAAGGGAAAAAAATAATGGAAATTTTTGCTATTTCAGGACTAATTAATTTTATTGTATCTTTGTATATATCTGTTTTTGTATTTATTAAAGGAAGAAAACAATTAGCAAATAAATTTTTTATTTTAATGTCTTGTTCTGTTGCTATGTGGTCATTTGGATACTGGAGATGGTTATTAGAAACTTTAGATTATGATAAAGCATTGTTTTGGTTAAAATTTCTTTCGGTTGGTTCAATATGGGTACCAATTTTTTTGTTTCTATGGATTATCTTTCAGTTTAAAGATTTAGTGAAAAATAAAGTAAATAAGATTTTATCATGGGTATACCCAATTTTGGGTATTATTTTTACACTATTATCATTTACATCATTATTTGTTGAATCAGTAGAACAAAAATTATTTTTTGTTTTTTGGCCTAATCCTGGTCCATTTTATATATATTATGTTATTTTATGTTATGCAAGTCTAACTATATATACAAGTATAATATTACTTAAAGCTTATAATAGAAGTTATGGACAAGTAAAGAATCAATTAAAATATGTAATATTAGGATCAGTTATTGCCATAATAGGAGGATTTTCTAATTTTCCTCTTTGGTATGATATTAATTTAATTCCGTATGGGAATTTTTTAGTTGGTGTGTATCCTATAGTATTTACTTACGCGTTTATAAAATATCGATTAATGGATATTCGTCTTGTTATTACAAAAAGTATTCTTTATTTCATTCTTATCCTTTCAGTCGCTCTATCATTTACATTCGTTACATTTTTAACTGCTCAATTTTTTAAAGGCGAAGGACAGGTCTGGGTTACTTTAATTGTATCGTTAATTATTGTTATAGGTTTAGATCCTTTAAAGAAATTACTTGCAAGGTGGACAGATAAATTTTTCTATAAAGGAAAAATTAATTATCAGAAAATATTAAGAGGAGTTGGTGAAATAATTGCTCGTGAAATTGATCTTGAAAATTTATTAAAGGCATTGGAATTTAATTTACAATCTAAACTTAAAGTGAAGACTATTAAAATATATCTTTTATCTAATAATGCAGAATCAAATTATTTATATAAAAATGATATTGAGGAAGATAAAATTAGCAATAACAGTAGTATAGTTAGTTATTTAAAGAATAAGAAGCAAGTTGTAGTTACTGAAGAAATGGCTAGGTTTAAAGCTGATGCTAATACTGATGAGAAAAGAAAAGAGTATGAAGATTTAGAGCAAGCTTTAGATAATAAAAAAGTAGGCTTAGCTGTACCAATAATTGCAGAAGGAGAATTAACGGGATTTTTCTTAGTTAGTCAAAAGTTATCAGGCGGAGTTTTTACGCAGGCTGATTTTGATTTTTTTGATGTTATAGGTCCTCAAACAGCTACAGCTTTAGAAAAATCTAAACTATATGAAGAAGTTCAAGAATTTAATATTGGCTTGCAGGATAAAGTAAAACAGGCAACTTTAGAATTAGAGGAAAGAAATAGGTATTTAATAGCTTTGCAGAAATTAACAAATGTTATTACACGTTCTTTAGATTTTGAAAAGGTCATGCAAACAATTGCTGATGGTGTTACTCATCAGTTAGGTTTTGTAGGTGGACTTTTAAATTTTATTGATTTTGAGAAAAAGCATATTTCAATAGGCGCTATATCAAATACGCCTCAGATTAAAGATGTAATTAAGTTATTACCTAAAAATCCTAAAGAATATATTGTTTCACTTAGCAATGAAGATAACTTAGCAGTTAGAGCTATTCATACAAAAGAACTACAAAGTTCAAATAATTTTTGGGACTTTGTAAAACCAACGATGTCTGAAGAATTAGCAAATAAGATACAAGGAATTTTAAATATTCAATGCGTTGTAGCAGTGCCAGTTTATTCCGAAGAAAGAGTTATTGGTGTAATTGATTTTGTATTAGCTAAGGATTGTAAAGAAATAACTAATGTAGAAAAAGAAATGATGTACGCTTTATCTGATCAAGCTGGTATTGTGTATAGAAATTTAACATATTATGAACAAGTCCAAAAAGCAAATAAAGATTTAAAACACGCAAATATTAGATTACAGAAATTAGATAAAGCTAAATCAGAATTTCTTTCAATTGCTTCTCACCAGTTAAGAACTCCACTTACTGGCATTAAAGGTTACTTATCAATGATTTCAGAAGGTGATTTTGGTGAAGTACCTCCTAAAATAGCTAAAGTAGTTGATGAAGTTTTTGTTAACTCAGATCGTTTAACGCGTTTAGTAAATACTTTTTTAAATGTTTCTCGTATTGAATCTGGTAGATTTACCATTGAAAAAAAGAATATAGATTTAGTTAACTTAGTCGATAGTGTGGTTACAAATTTTATTCCAACTGCTTCAAAAAGAAATTTAGAATTAAGCTTAATTAAACCTAAAAAATTAATTCCTGCTGTAGGTATAGATAATGATAAGATAAAAGATGTAATTATTAATTTAGTTGATAATGCCATTAAATATACACCAGAGGGTAATATTGAGGTACATATTGAACAAGTAGGTGATGAAGTAAAAGTATCAGTTAAAGATACTGGAGTGGGAATATTAAAATCTGAAGCTAAAGAATTATTTAAGAAGTTTGTTAGAGGCGTAGGAATTGCTCAAATTGATACTTCAGGTTCAGGTTTAGGCTTATATATTGCTAAGAAGATTATTGAAGCTCATGATGGAAAGATATGGGCTGAATCAGAGGGCAAAGGCAAAGGTGCCATATTTGGCTTTAATTTACCCTTGAAATAGTATATTTGTAACATTTTATTGAATTTAACGTCTAAGTAAGTATAAGGGTGAGAATTTAATTAAATATTTTAAAAAATATGTATATATTTATTAATTGGACCATGCGTATTCCTCATACTCTCTTTAGGGAGATTTATTAGGTTTTATTCAATGATTCTAAATTAATATTATAAAATTTTGATCAGTTATATAAACGTCCAACTTGATAAATCTCTCTAACGGTTAGAGAGATTTTTGAATCAGTGGACGTTTATTTGTTCGTACACATAATACAAGGAGACAATCATGAAAATTATTTTACATGATAACTCAAAAAATATACATATTAATATCAGATTATCTAAATGTTTTATAAATTTAATTTCTAGTTTAATTAAATTAGTAAAATATTTATTACTTCTTCAAGAAACGTATTATATCTTGCATGAGATATATAAACTCATCTTTTCTGGAGGCAGTATTGTATAGATATATATTAATAATATAAAGGGCAGTTTTAATTAATTGCCCTTTTTAAATTTATTTACGAAATCATTAATTTTTAGTATAATATAGAGCATGATAAAACAAAAAAAGATAAATAATCTATTAAATGTTATACATAAAGAATATGGTATATTTGCTCCTATCTTAGATGGTAAGGAGCTTTTTATTTCTAAAATAAGTGATATTAAAGATATTGATTATTCTGGAAGAATTCCGTTGAATTCTTGGAAATATTTATTTTTTCCTCCATGTGAAGATATATTTGAAGTAAACAAAGATGATTTTCAAGAAATTAAGCATGATTATCCAAAAGTTTGTGCATATAATATGACTGTTTTAGATCTAAAAGCTTTAGGCTTATATGACTTAGTATTTAAAGATGATCCATATTATTTAAAAAGAAGAAGAAATACATTGGTTGTTGGTTATTTTGCTTCATCTCCTGAAAAAAAAGATTTTAAAGATTGGACTAATTACGCTACTTCCTTTTATGAAAATACTTTAGAGCATATTCCTTTTGATATATTTATAATGAGGAGTAAGGCTGGTAATTTTAAAGTATATTCTGGATCGTATAAAGGGCAAGATATTTTAGAAAAAGCTAAGATTAAAGAATTTAGTAATGTTAAATTTGTAGGTCTTATACCAGAAGAAGGCCCTGATAAGAGAATGCTTGAATTATATGATGTAATAAAAAATTCAAAAGATGATAAATTATGGGATGAGCTGGGTAAAATATGTATTGCTTGTGGTAAGTGCTCTCAAGTATGCCCAACATGTTTTTGTTTTGATCTTGAAGATGAGCCTCAAAATAATTCCATTATTCGTAAAAGAAGTTGTAGTAATTGTTTTCATCCTGAATTTACTGAACTAGCTGGTGGAGCTAGTTATACTGGAAGCGTTAAAGAAAAATTAATATTTTGGTATGAACATAAGTTTGTTAGAATACCTAAAGAATATAATGTACCAGGTTGTGTTGGTTGTAATAGATGTAGTGAAGTATGTCCAGTACTTATTAATATTAATAAGAATTTAAGTAGTTTGAAAAAAAAATAAATGATAAATCAATATTTACCAAAAAAAGCTAAGATAATAAGTATTAAACAAGAAACAGAAGATGTTAAATTGTTTAGATTAAAGTTTGTTAAAGACCAAGAATATTTTTACTTTTGGCATGGTCAATTTGCTCAAATAGGATTACCTGGTTATGGTGAAGGACCATTTGATATCTGTTCAAATAGTAATGTTAGTACTAAGTATTTTGAAATATCAGTTAGAAAAGTTGGTTTTTTAACAAGTAAGTTACATAAATTAAAAAAGAATGATTATATATATGTCAGAGGACCTTTTGGTAAAGGCTGGCCAGAACCAAAAACATTAGCCAAAAAGAATCTACTATTAGTTGGCGGAGGTTGTGGTTTTGTGCCTCTTAAATCAATTATTGAAGAGGTGAGTGGAGGTTATAGTATGAGTCATAAGGTTCAAGTATTCTATGGCTGTAGTGATGAAAATAATGTTTTATTTAAAGATAGCTATGGTAAATGGTTAGATAATGACATTGATTTAAGACTGATATTTGATAAGAAAAAGCCATCTAATAATCATATTCAAGGTATAAGTTGTTCATTTGGTTTAATTACTAAATTATTTGATAGTGTTAAGGTTGTTGAAGATGCTTCTGCTTTTTTATGTGGTCCACCAATAATGTTTAAATTTGTAGTTGCTAAATTACTAAAACAAGGTTTTAAAGAAGAAGATATATATGTTTCAATGGAGAGAAAAATGTATTGTGCTACTGGCGTATGTCAGCATTGTGCGATGGGAGAGAAATATGTTTGTAAAGATGGTCCGGTATTTAATTATCCGGAGGTTAAAAATTATATTTAAATAATATGTTACTACTTTGGATAATAATATTTTGTGTAAGTTTATTCATCTTAATTAAAGCAGCTGATTATTTTACAGAAAGTGCTGAGAAAATAGGTTACATGCTTAAAATTTCACCTTTTATTGTAGGTGTTACTATTATTAGTATTGGTACTTCTTTACCAGAATTAGCAACTTCTATTATTGCTATTATTCAGAATCAAACAGAGATTGTCGTAGCTAATGCTATTGGTTCTAATATTGCTAACATTTTGTTAATAGTTGGTTTAACTGCACTTATTTCTGGAAGACTAGTTGTTAAAAGAAGTTTAATTGATATTGATTTACCTTTACTGGCCACAGCTACTGCTTTAATTGTTATTATTTTATGGGATAAGCAAGTATTATTTGGTGAAGGAATTATTTGTATTTTAGGATATATAGTTTATGCGGCTTATACTATTAAAGAAGGTAGAGAAGAGAAAACTAAATTAGAAGGTATTGTACCTGGTGAAGATATACCAGCAACTCGTGAGAAAAGACATCAATCTAGAAAAAAGAGACAGGATCATACATTTAAATTAATTTTTATATTAATTTTTTCTAGTATTTTCATTTACTTAGGTGCTGAATGGACTATTAAATCTATTATTGAAATTGCTACTTCTATAGGTATACCAACGTCTTTAGTAGTTATGTCGGCTATGGCTATTGGTACTTCGCTTCCAGAACTTGTAGTTTCTATTGGAGCTGCAAGACGAGGTAAGTTTGAAATAGCTTTAGGTAATATATTTGGATCAAATATTTTTAATATATTAGTTGTTATTGGTATACCATCATTATTCAAAACTTTAGTTATCGATGAAATTACTTTCATGGTAGGTATTCCATTTGTTATCGGAGCAACTGTCTTGTATATCTTCTCAGGAATCTCTAAAAAAATTCATAATTGGGAAGGTATGATGTATCTATTAATATATGTATTATTCTTAGCAAAATTATTTAATTTATTTTAATTATTATTTAAAATATGAATCAAAAATCAAAAGGTATCTTACTAGTACTATCAACAGCTCTTATATCAGGTGTAGCAATTTTCATTAATCAATTCGGAGTTAAAGTAATATCACCTGATATTTATACTTTTTTAAAAAATTTAATAGCTGGTCTATTTGTTTTAGCTATTATAATTGCTTTTAAAGAATGGCATAAAGTAAAGTTACTTAAGAAAAAAGATTGGTTAACTTTAGCTATTATTGGTTTAGTTGGTGGTAGTATTCCATTTCTATTATTTTTTAAAGGCTTATCACTATCTACTTCTGGTAACGCATCTATGATTCACAAAAGCATGTTCTTATTTGTAGCAATTATGGCAGTAATATTTTTGAAAGAAAAGTTAAATAAATTATTGATTGCTGGTATCTTAGTTATTTTAATTGGTAATGTATTATTACTAAAATTAGATCCTGGTAACTTATTAAGTTTAGGTGATAGTTTGATTCTAATAGCTACATTATTCTGGGCAGGGGAAAATATTATATCTAAAAAAGCAGTTAGTACTATATCGCCGAGGATAGTTGCAGCTTCTAGAATGTTTTTTGGTTCATTCTTCATTTTCATTTATTTATTATTTACTAAACAAGTTTCATTATTATCAAGTCTTAGTTTTGAACAATTTACTTGGACATTATTAACTGGCTTTATTTTAACCCTTTTCCTCATAACTTGGTATTCAGGTATAAAGTATATAAAAATAAGCACAGCTACTTGTATTTTAGCTTTGGGAGCACCTATTACTAATATATTATCTTTAATTCAAGGTAAGACATTAGTCTTTAATCAATATATTGGTTTATTTATTATCATATTTGGTATTGCTCTGGTAATTGTTAGTTCTAAAAAAAAGCAGTTAGATTATGAAGGACTTTAAAAAATTTTTTCAGTATTCTTTTGCTCCATGCAAATTGCATTTTTGTGGTCCCACAAATAAAAGTAGTTATGAATTAATAGAAGATTATCTTGATGGCAAGGATGTTGATTTAATTAAGTTAGAAGAAGTAGCTAACACCTTTATAGGGGTAATACCATATTTAAAACTAATAGCTGATAGAAATAATTTAGAAGTATTTGATACTAAAGTAATTGAAGCATATTGGTTAGGTAATATGTTACTTAAAAAAGTTAAAGTTTCTGACTTAAAAGAAGTTATTTTAAAAGAGTTTCAAGGTGAGAATAAGTTAAACTATGAACAAGCTAAGAAATTAGCAGATAATATACCAGATAATATGGTAGTACATCATAGTTTTCATGTTATGTATGTTGGATCGGTAACTCATACTATTAAAATAGTTGGTAAATTAATTGACCTTTGTAGAATTAGTTGGGGCGAGGTAAGAGAATTAAAAGAAGATTCATTAATTGTTAAGTATTTGCCAGTAATAGCTGATGGTGGGGAAGTCCGTTTAAGTGAGGAAGAAATTATTAAAGAAATTAAATGGGATAAGAGATTAATAAAGGAAATTGCTAGGGATAATATAGTTACCTTTCATTGGGACACGGTCTGTGATGTTATAACCAAAGTTCAGTCAAGAAATATTGAAAAGTTTACCATAAATAATATTAAAGCTTTAAAGAATGTTTAAGAATAAATATAAAAAAAATTACTTATACTTTGAAGAAGTTAAAACACCTTTTGTGGTAATTTTAATATATATTATTATAGCTTTAATTTTAGTATTTTTATTCGTTTTTCCAGGACCCGTTAAAGATTGGCTTAATACACCATATACTAGATTTATTGCTACTTTAATAGTAATTGTAGATTTAATATTTTTTTGGTCCTATTCTCAACTAATAATTAAAATAAATGATACTTATTTAAAATTAAGTTTTGGCATATTTAGAAAAAAAATATTACTTAAAGATGTAATAGATGTGGAAGTAAAGGATTTTGATAAAAAAAATTATTCAGGTTATGGCTTTGCTTTAGGCAAAGATAAGTCAGTTGGTTTTATAACAGGCACTCCTCATGGTATTTTAATAAAAATGAAACCAAAAAATGTATTTGTTAGCACAGAAAACCCAGATGAATTAAAAGAAATCTTAGAATCAAAAATATGAAGAGAAAAAAATTAAAAGTTGGTATTGTTGGTTTAACTTCATGTGAAGGTTGTCAGTTTAGTATAATGGATCTAGGTAATAGATTTATAGATCTTTTAGAATATTTTGAAATTGTTGAATTTAGATTAATGGAAGAGAAAGTTTTTAAAACACCTGAAATGGATATTTGTTTTGTTGAAGGTTCAGTTGTTACTAAGTCTAATAAGAAAAAAGTAAAAGAAATTAGAGAAAAATCTAAAGTATTAGTAGCTCTTGGTAATTGCGCTAGCATGGGTGGTATCCATCAGATTAAGAATTATCATGAACCTAAAAAGTTAATAAAGAATATATATAGTAATTCAGATAAAATAGATAATCCTAATATATTAAATTTAGGTGATATAATTAAAGTAGATTACACTATTCCAGGATGCCCAATAAATAATCTTGAATTCTTAAAACTTGTCTATACTTTAATACGTGAGATTGATTTTAAAATACCAAATAAACCTGTTTGTCATGAATGTCAATCACGTGGCTATAGATGTGTGTTAATGGACGGAGAACCTTGTCTTGGTCCTATTGTACTAGGAGGCTGTAAAGCAATTTGTTTAAAGTCTGAAATGGCTTGCCAGGGTTGTCGTGGATTATTTAAAGGAGCTCAAATTAAGAATCATTTAGATCATTTAAAGAAAATAGGTCATAAAAAAGAAGAATTAGATCATGTACTAGAGATATATGGTTTAAGAGATAACATTGAAAGTATAATTAATTAATATATAAAACGTATGAACAAATTAGATGTTAAAGGCTTTGGTCTAGCTTGGGGTGTATTATGTGGTGTAGGTTGTTTAATCTTAGCTTGGGTAGCCATGCTATTTGATTATGGTACTGAGTACATAAATCTTGTCGGAACCTTCTATTTTGGTTATGCTGCTACATTTGTAGGTGGTATAATTGGTTTAATCTGGGGTTTCATTGATGGTTTTATTGGTGGTGCTATTTTTGCTTGGTTATACAATAAGTTTGCAAAGTAGATTAAATTTTAGTTAAAAAAAGATAAAATCCATGAGGGATGGGTAAGTATTTTATTATCATATAAATTAAGATGAAAAAGTTTCCGAAAAAAGCAAAAAGAGTATTTAAAGGAGTGATTTTTGATGTCTATCAGTGGAGACAAAAAATGTTTGATAATACTTATGAAATATTTGAAGGTTTAGAAAGGGCTGATACTGTTGAAGTGATTGGGGTTACTAAAGATAAAAAAATTATTATTCAGCAGCAAAAACAACCTGGAACTTCTTGGTTTATGTCACTTCCTGGTGGTAGAATGGAAAAAGGCGAATCACCGGTAGATGCAGCAAAGCGTGAATTTTTAGAAGAAACAGGTTATAAAGTAAGTAAGATAAAGTTATTTAAAAAAATTGATCCTTTACCAAAATGGGATTGGTCAATATACATATATATTGCACGTGATGTAGAAAAGGTGAGTGAGTCTACACCTGATTCAGGTGAAAAACTTAAAACAAGTATAATTACTTTTAATCAGTTTCTTAAATTATCAGATAATCCTAATTTTAAGAGCGGAGAAATTGTAAATTATTTATTAAGAGCAAGACTTAATAAAAATATGATGAATAAATTTAAAAAATTATTATTTAAATAAATGCATAAACCTACATTAAAAGGAATAAGTTTTGGTTTAACCTCTGGAGTTATTACAACTCTTGGTATGATGGTTGGCTTAAATGCTGGTACTGGTTCAAAATTAGTAGTACTTGGCGGTATTATAACTATAGCTGTGGCTGATGCTTTTTCTGATGCTCTAGGCATACATATATCTGAAGAAGCTGAAGGTGAACATAGCCATAGAGAAGTTTGGGCTGCGACCTTTGCTACATTTTTTTCTAAATTAATTTTTGCTTTAACTTTTGTTATCCCAGTAATGCTTTTTGAATTAAAATTAGCAATTATTATAAGTATTATTTGGGGATTATTTATACTTTCTTTAATTAGCTATTTAATGGCTAGAGATAAGAAAGGTAATGTTTGGAAAACAATATTGGAGCATCTAAGTATTGCTGTAGTTGTAATAATAGTTACTAACTATGTTGGTATTTTAATATCTAAGTATTTTAATTAATATGAAAATAGAAATAAATCATTTAGCTAAAATGGAAGGGCACGCTAGTTTTTTAGGTGCTTTAGAAGAGGGGAATATAGCTCAGGCTAAAATAATTACTGAAGAAGGTGTAAGACTGGTTGAAGGATGCTTACTTGGTAAGTCTATGTATGATGCTCATATAATAACTATGAGAATTTGTGGTATTTGCCCTATAGTCCATAACTTAACAGCTATTAAAGCTATGGAAGATGCTTTAGATATAAAAGTAAGTGCTCAGACTATTAGGTTACGTAAATTAATGGAACTAGCTCAACTTATTCATTCTCATTCTATGCATCTCTACTTTTTATCACTACCTGATTTTGTAAATAATGAAGAAACACTTAAACTATTGAAAAGATATCCAAAACAAGCGCAAATTGCATTACGTTTAAGAGAATTTGGGAATAGCTTAAATGAAGTTATTGGCGGTAGAGCAATTCATCCAATAAATAATTGGTTAGGTGGTTTTAAAGTTACACCTAAAGAAGATGAATTAAAAGAGATTGAAGATAATTTAAAAAGTATTTTAAAAGATGCTATTATCCAAGCTAAGTTTTTTGCTAAATTAAAGTATCCTAAATTTAATAGAGAAACTGAGTTTGTTACTTTATCTAGTGATAAAGAATATGCTATATATGATGGAAAGATTATGACTTCAAATGGAATGAAATATAGAGTTACTGAATTTAATAGAAAAATGCAAGAAGTTGATGATGGTGAAGCCATGGCTAAACGTGCTCTTTGGTATAATTCACATTTTATGGTAGGTGCCTTAGCTCGTGTAAATAATCATGGAAATTTATTAAATAAAGAAGCTAAAGCTATTTGGCAAAAAACACATAAAAAGAAAAAGGTATTTAATACATACTATAATGTTTTAGCTCAAGCAGTTGAAGTGGTTCATTGTGTAGAAGAAGTAGAGAATATATTAAAGAGTTTAAATGTTAAAAAAGAAAAACCTGTTAAATATAAAGTGAAAGCTGGTATTGGTATTGCTTCTGTTGAAGCACCACGTGGTATATTAATTCATAGATACGAGATAGATAGTAAAGGACGTATTAAACAAGCTGATGTTATTACACCAACAGTTATGTTTTTAGGTAATTTAGAAGATGACTTAGCTAAGTTATTACCAAGTATTAAATCATTAACACCTAAGGCAAGACGAAATAGAATCAGGACATTAATCAGAGCCTATGATCCTTGTATAAGTTGCGCTACCCATTAAATATATGCATGATATTCATGAAGCAAATAGAATAGCTATTATAATCTTAGAGCATTATAATAATAATAAATTTAAAAAATTAAAAAGTATTAATATAGAGCTAGGTAGTATAGTGGAACACGGTGAAGATATATTACCTGAGAATTTAGATTTTAATTTGAAAATGATTTTAAAAGATATAATTGATGATGATACTAAAATAAATATAAAGAAAGTAAAAAGAGATTCATGGAAATTAGTTTCAATTGAAGGAGAATAAAAAAACTACCATCAGATAAACTGATGGTAGGCGGAATATTAATAGGTTAAATCCATAGTAAAGATCAGATAAAGGAATAGTGCTATAAAGAATAATATTATACTTAAAACACGATGTCGTTTTTTCCCTGGAGTCCTTATATATCTTATAATAATTAAGGACATAAGCAAGAAACTTAGAAAAATTTTTAGAACATGAAATGTTATTACCATTGCTTTTACCCTCCTATTTGATATTTAAGAACAATTAATAATAAATAAATATATCATAATATAAATAAATAGTCAATTAGTAATATGTGTTTATCAATACCATATAAAATACAATCAATTTTTCAGAACAAAGCTATAGTAATAGCTCCTTCTGTTGATGAAAAAAATAAGACCATAACTACCGACTTATTACCTGATTTAAAAATAGGTGATTACGTTTTAGTTCAAAATAATATGGCTATTAGATTAATTCCAGGAAAAGAAGCTTTAGAAATATATAAATTAATAAATAATTCATGAAATTTAAAAGCATAAAAAATGTAAAAGATTTAAAAGGTAAAAAAATACTTTACCGCGTTGCTTATGATATTACTTTAACCAAAAAAGGTAAGTCATATATTGTACCTGATAATAGACGAATTAAAGAAACATTACCTACTATAGAATATTTACTTAAAAAAGGCGCTTCTTTAGTTATTATGTCTTGGCTTAAACGTCCTGATGGTAAAGTAGTTAAAAGATACAGGATGGATCCTGTAGCTCGTGAACTTTCTAAATTAATAGGTAAGCCTGTTAAAAAAGTAGATGATTGTATTGGTGTTAAAGTTCAAGATGAAATAAATAAATTAAAACCAGGTAAGTTACTAATGCTGGAAAATGTTAGATTCCATAAAGAAGAAATGACTAATAATTCTAAATTTGCTAAACAATTAACTAAAGGCTTAGATTTAATTGTTTTTGATGCTTTTGCACAAAGTCATAGAATTCATGCATCAACTACTGGAATTCAAAAATACTTACCAACGTATACTGGGTTACTTCTAGAAAAAGAAATAACTATTTTAAATAAAATAATTAAAAATCATAAAAAACCTTTAACTATTGTATTAGGTGGAGCTAAGATATCTGATAAGTTAAATGTTTTAAAGTTTTTAGTTAAAAAAGCAGATTATGTGTTAATAGGTGGAGCTTTAGCTAATGTTTTTTATAAAGCAAAGGGTATGCCTATTGGTAAGTCATATATTCAAGACGTTTTTGTTGACTCAGCTAAGAGAAAAAGACTTGATTTAGTTAAAGTTTCAGGTAAAATGTTAAAGAAGTATAATAATATTATTCTACCTGTGGATGGTTTAGCTGCTAGCAGTATCAGTGAGAAGGCTACTACTCGGAATATTACTTTTTTAAGAGATGATATAAAAAGTAATGAACTATATTTAGATATTGGCCCTAAGACTATACGTAATTATTTAGATATTATTTCTAAATCTAAGACAATACTATTTAATGGACCTATGGGATATTTTGAAATTAATAAGTTTAGTATTGGTACACGTAAAATAAGTAAAGCTATTGCTAAGTCTTCTGGTTTAACTATTGTTGGTGGCGGTGATACAGAAAATATACTAAAAGAATATAATTTAGGGAATAAGTTTAATCATGTTTCAACTGGTGGTGGGGCTATGTTAGAATATTTAGAGGGTAAAACTTTACCTGCTTTAAAAAAATTAATTAAATAATATAATCTATGTTAAACACTGATAAAATTAAACAGGTTTATGCTCAAGAAATACTTGATTCTAGAGGTAATCCAACTCTTGAAGTAACTGTTACTACAAAAAAAGGTATAACAGCTCAAGCTAAAGTTCCTTCAGGTGCTTCAGTTGGTATTCATGAAGCTTTAGAGCTAAGAGACGAAGATGCTGAACGATATGGAGGTAAAGGTGTTTTAAAAGCTATAAATAATGTTAATACGATTATTAACGATGTTTTAAAAGATCAAAAAGTAGATGAACTAACTTATCTTGATCAAAGAATGATTGATTTAGATGGTACGCCTAATAAAGCTAAACTTGGGGCTAATGCTACTATTGGTGTTTCTTTAGCTTTAGCTAGAGCTGCTGCCGAGGTACATGGTATGTCATTATATGGTTTTATAAATGATTTCTATAAATTTAAACAAAAAGAATTTAAGTTACCAATTCCTCTTAGTAATATAATTAATGGAGGTAAACATGCTGATTCTAATTTAGATATTCAAGAGTTTTGGATTTGTCCTCAAGGTATTACTATCTTTAAAGATAAAATAAAAGCTATGTCAGAAATATATCATGTTTTAGCTAAAGTTCTAGTTAAGCAGGGATATGATTCGGATGTAGGTGATGAAGGTGGTTATGCACCAGATCTTGGATCTAATGAAGAGGCTATTAAGTTAATTATTAAAGCTGTTGAAGAAGCAGGCTATAGTTTAGGAAATCAAATATTTTTAGGCATGGATTGTGGAGCTTCTACTTATTATAATAATACTACAAAAAAATATGAACTTGATTTAGATAAAATAAGTTATACTAGTGGAGAAATGATAACTTTTTATCAAAAATGGTTATCTCTTTACCCATTCATAGCTTTAGAAGATCCGTTAGGTGAAGATGATTGGGAAGCTTGGAAAAAAATAACTGATGAATTTACTATGACAGGTTCTGATATTATGATAGTCGGTGATGATCTATTTACTACTAATACTACCAGATTACAAAAAGGTATTGATGAAAAAGTTGCTAATAGTATTATAATAAAACCTAATCAAATAGGTACCTTACTTGAAACAATTAATTGTATTAAACTTGCTCAAGAAAATAAGTATAAAGTAATATTATCACATAGAAGTGGTGAAACAGCAGATACTTTTATTTCAGATTTAGCTGTTGGTGTTGGTGCAGAATATATTAAAACAGGAGCACCTTCAAGATCAGAAAGAGTAGAGAAGTATAACAGATTACTTGAAATTGAAAATGAATTAAAAAGATAACTTATGGAAAATAAAGATAATAAATTTAAAGGACCACTTGCTTTAATTATTTTAGATGGTTGGGGAGATTCGCCACATGACGAGGGTAATGCTATTAAGTTAGCTAAAACACCTGTTATTGATAGTCTTACTAAAGAGTATCCAAGTACTATGTTAAATACTACTGGTAAGCATGTTGGTTTACCTGATAATCAATATGGTAATTCTGAAGCAGGACATTTAAATTTAGGTGCAGGGCGTATTGCTGACCAAGATGTATTAACTGTAACTAAAGCTATTAAAGATAAGACTTTTTTTAAGAATTTAGCTTTTACTGAATTAACAGATCATGTTATAAAACACGATTCAGCTGTTCATTTACTAGGGCTAGTTTCTGGTAAACAGAGTGCTCACGTTCAAATGCCTCATTTACATGCTTTACTTGAGTTATTACATTCAAAGAATATTCAAAAAGTATATATTCATTTATTTACTGATGGCCGTGATGCTCCACAGCATAAAGCATTATCATATATTAAAGAATTAAAAAAACATTTTGTAGGTAATGAAAAAATAGCTAGTATCTCAGGCAGATTCTATTCTATGGATAGAAATAAGTCATGGGACAGAACTGAAGCAGCGTATAAGTTATTTACTGAGGGACAAGGGTTTAAAGCAGAAAATGAACAAGAAGCAATTTTACAAGCATATAATAGAGGTGAAACCGATGAATTTATACAACCTACAGTTATTATTGAAGATAATAAGCCAGTAGCTACAATTAAAGAAAATGACGGTCTTATTTTCTATAATCTAAGATCTGACAGAGCTAGACAGCTAGCTAAAGTATTTGTCCAAAAAGAGTTTTGTGTAATGAATAAGAATTGTTTTGACAGAGCAGTAGAATTTAATAATATTAAATTTTGTGCTATGACTGATTTTGGACCAGATCTTGAAGGTATTATAACTGCTTTTCCTTCTGTTGATTTTGAAAATACATTACCCATGGTTATGAAAGACTATAGACAGCTATATATTTCAGAAAAAGAAAAATATGCTCATGTAACTTACTTTTTTAATGGAGGTTTTGCTGACCCTATTGCTGGTGAGGAAAGAATAATTATTCCTTCACCTGATGTAAAATCATATGCTCAAGTTCCAGAAATGAGTATAAAAAAATTAACTAAGATTATAACCACAAGGATTAAAAAAGATGTAGACTTATTAGTAGTTAATTATTGTAATCCTGATATGATAGGTCATACTGGTGATTTAGAAGCAGGTATTAAAGCTGTTGAAATATGTGATAAGATGGTTGATAAGGTTGTAAAAACAGTTCTTAAAAAAAATGGCGCTATTTTAATCACAGCTGATCACGGTAATGTAGAAGAAATGATTAATTTAGAAACTGGAGAGGTGGATACAGGACATTCAGGGTATTTAGTACCATTTATTCTAGTTTCTAAAGAATTCAAAAATGTTAAATTAAAAGAGGGCGTCTTAGGTAATGTGGCTCCAACAATTTTAGATATATTTGGAGTTAAAAAGCCTAAAGAGATGAATTTAGATTCATTAATTATTAAATAATTATGAGACCTAAACCAGTAGTACTCGTTGTTTTAGATGGCTATGGAATTAAACCACCCTCTAAAGCTAATGCTATTACACAAGCAGTAAAACCTAACTTAGATAAATGGTATACCACATATCCGGTTATGCTTCTTCAAGCTGCTGGCGAATCTGTTGGTTTAAATTGGGGAGAAATGGGTAATTCTGAAGTTGGTCATCTTTCTCTAGGTTCTGGTAGAATTATTTATCAAAGCCTACCTAGGATAACAAGATCTATAACTGATGGTAAGTTTTTTAAAAATCAAAAATTTATTAAAGCTGTTAAAAATTGTAAAGATAATGATTCAGCTTTGCACTTAATGGGCTTAGTAAGCCCTGGAGGTGTTCATAGTCATTCAGATCATTTATATGCTCTTTTAGAAATAGCTAAATCATATAAATTAAATAAAGTTTTTGTTCATGTTTTTTTAGATGGTAGAGACACAGAATATAATAGTGGTTCAAGATATGTTAAAGAATTAGAAACTAAAATGAAAGAAATAGGTGTTGGTAAAATAGCTACTATTTCTGGTAGATATTTCGCTATGGACAGAGATAATAATTGGGATAGAATTGCTAAAACATTTAATGCTTTAGTTATGGGTGAAAGTAAAGAGACTTATGCAACAGCTACCAAAGCTATTGAAACTTCATATAATAATAAAGTATATGATGAACAATTTGAACCAATTGTTTTAACTAAAAAAAATGAGCCAGTTGCTAAAGTAAATGACAAGGATAGTTTAATATTTTTTAATTTTAGATCAGATAGAGCTAGAGAACTTGCTAAGTCCTTTATCTTACCTGGTTTTTCTAAATTTGAAAGACCTGATTATTTTAAAAATTTGTATTTTGTAGCTATGACTGAGTATGAAAAAGATTTACCTTTAAATATAGCTTATCCACCTAAAGTAATTACTAAGTCTTTAGGCAAGGTAATAGCTGATGCTGATTTAAAACAATTCCATATTGCTGAAACAGAGAAATATGCTCACGTTACCTTCTTTTTTAATGGTGGATCAGAAGAAGCGTTTAGTGGTGAAGAAAGAGCAATTATTCCATCACCTAAAGTAATATCATATGATGAGAAGCCAGAAATGAGTGCTCCCGAGGTAACTAGTAGATTGATTAAAGAAATTGAAAGTGATAAGCATGATTTTATAGTAGTTAACTTTGCTAATTCAGATATGGTAGGGCATACAGGTAATTTAAATGCTACTATTAAATCCATTGAAACTTTAGATAATTTGATTGGTCAAATAGTAGAAGCAGTTCAAGTTAAAAATGGTGTAACCTTAATAACTTCAGATCATGGTAATGCAGAAAATCTTTTTAATTTACAAAGTGGTGAAATAGCTAAAGAGCATAGTAAAAATCCAGTCCCATTATATATAATAGGCAATGATTTTAAAGATAAGATTGTAAGTGGTACAGCTGGTAAAGAAATATATGAATTAACTGCTTCTGGTGTTTTAGCAGATGTAGCTCCAACTATTTTAAAAATTATGGGACTTAAAAAACCAACTGAGATGACAGGTAGATCACTTATTTAAAATTATGCCGGAACTTCCTGAAGTACAAACTGTAGTAAATGGCCTTACTAAGAAAATATCTGGTAAGGTTTTTTCTGATGCTAAAATTTCTGTTAAGAAAATGGTTTCAACTAATTTAAAGAAGGATATAAAGAATAAGAAAGTTAAAAGAGTTATTAGAAGAGCTAAGATGATAGTTATTGAACTTACACAAGATAAGTATCTAGTAGTTCATTTAAAAATGACTGGACAATTAATATTTGTTGATATCAAAGGTAAAGCTTTTGGCGGAGGACACCCTATTGAATCTAAAGAAATTGAATTTACTAAACCAAATAAATATACTCATGTTATTCTTAATTTTAAAGATGGTTCTAGGTTATTATACAACGATGTTAGAAAATTTGGCTGGTTAAAATTAATGAGTAAGGAAGAATATAATATATTATCAAATAGACATGGTATTGAACCACTAGCTAAAGAATTTACTTTAAGTCGATTTAAGGAGATCTTAAAAAAAAGACCTAACAGTAAAATTAAGCAATTTTTATTAAATCAAGAACTAATAGTAGGACTTGGTAATATTTACGTAGATGAGAGCCTTTTTAAGGCTAAAATTAAGCCATTTAGACGTGTTTATACCTTAAAAGGTAATGAAACTGATAGATTATATAAAGCTATTAAATTAAAGCTATTTACAGCTATTAAATTTGGAGGTACTTCTGTAAATACCTTTGTTAGTATTAGTGGAGAAAGAGGTAAATTTGTTAATAAATTAAAGGTATATGGTAGAGGTGGTATGAAATGTTTAAGATGTAAAAATGAGCTTACTAAGATTAAAATGGGGGGCAGAGGCACTGTTTATTGTACTAAGTGTCAAAAGTAATGTTTTTTTGTAAAAAAAATGAGGAGACATTGGAATTGTCTCCTCAAGTATAGTGAATATTTAATCTCTTATAAGTAATACATTTATTTCAGATAAAAGATTATTAACAGATTCTCTTGCAGGGTCACTTTCTGTATTTTCTGTCATTTCAATTATTGAGGTTTGACCCCAATCATTCTCGTAAAAGTTGTCAGCGATCGGTTTGTCTGGATAAACTTTTAACACAATATTGAAGTAATCAGGAAGTGTTGCCATTTTATGCGGGTTTTTAAAAAATAATTCATGTCTTAGGTCTTGCTCTATTACGTGGAAAATAATTGCAGATTCTTTTCCAGCATATCCTGTGAATGTTAATTCATTGAACCCGTCATACTCATGTTTATTTTGATTATAGGCTATAATATAATCATTTTCGTCAAAGCCATCCATATTAGTATCATGATATATTGGTATTTCTTTTCCTTCTATATAGTATCCAATATCAAGGCTATTAAAGGCAATAATTTTAGGATTCTCACGAGTTTTATATTGACTTATATTTAAGGCAATATTATATCCACCTTTTCGGATAGAATAGTCGCCAGTTAAGTGTTCATACATAATAGATGAATCAGGAAGGGTTTCAGTTGAAAGGTTTGGATTTGCTTGTGAGATGACATTCTTGATGATATTATCTGTAAGAATTTGATTTGACTGAGTCAAGCATACTGCTAAGGTTATTAAAAGAACGATTAACTTTTTCACTTTTTTTCTCCTTGTTTTTTGTTTAAGTTAATATAGTATACTAGCAATAATATGATATTTTGTCAAAAATAAAAAAAGAGCTATTTAAACTCTATTTTTTAAAGAAGTAATTATTTAGTTGCTTCTTCTTTTAATAATCTTTTACCTTCTAAAGAAACAAATAGTACAGGTACTACAACTAAAGTAAGAACTGTAGCTATAGCTAAACCAAAGACAATAGAAAAAGCTAGACCTGCCCAAACTTCATCAGATAAACCAAGTGGCAAGATACCAGCAATGGTAGTAATGGTAGTTAAAAATATAGGTTGCATTCTAGACATTCCAGCATCAATTATTGCTTCATAGAAAGGCATTTTATTTTTTAAATTAGTATTTATTCTATCAATTAAAATAATAGCATCATTAACCACGATCCCTGATAAGCCAACAATACCTATAAAGGCGGGTAGACTGAAGTTTAATCTTATTAAAGCTAAACCACCAAATACTCCAATTAAAGCTAGAGGTAGGGTAAATAGTATTATAAATGGTTGTCTGAATGAATTGAATTGTAAAACTAAGATACCAGCGATTAGAATAATAGAAATAATAAATGAATAAAATATTTCACGGTATGATTTTTCTATATCTTCAAGTTCACCACCCATAGATATCTTATAGCCTTGAGGTAGATTCATTACATCTACTTCTTTTTGTAGCTCTTTAAATATATCAGCTGCAGTATAATCATTTTCTACATTAGAATTAACATAAACAATACGATCATTGTCTTTATGATTTATTGAAGTAAAACTAGGTTTAAATTCTTCTTTTATTAAAATACCTAGTGGTACCTGAACGCCAGTTGGTGTAGTAATTAGACTATTATTTAAATCTATAAAATCTTTTATCTTTTCTTTATTATATGAAACACGTATTTTAATATCTTCACCACTTCTTGATATTTCTGAAGCATCAACACCATAAATAGCTTGTCTTAGTCTAAAAGCTAAGCTTAATGAGTTAAGACCATATTTACCTAGTATTTCTTTATTAGGAGTTAAAACAAATTCACCTGATGCTTCTTTTAAACTTTTCTTAACATCTTGAGTGCCTTCAATATTTTTTAGCTTTTCCATTATTTGATTTGCTAAGCTATCTAATTCTTCGATTTTATCACCAAGTATTCTTACTTCAACTGGTGAACCACTAGGTGGTCCTGCTCCAAGCTCTATTATATCAGTATCAGCATTAGTAATTTGTTTTAATTTTTCTCTTACTTCATCACTTATTACGTAACTTACCTTATCTCTTAAATCAGAATCTTTTAAATTAACTGTTATATTTGCTAAGTGAGTAGTATTACTAGAACCACCTCCGAAAAAATCAGTTGTACCAATTGACTGAGAAGTACCAATACTAGTTACAAAATTATCTACATCAGAAATACCATATAGTATAGCTTCTACATCTTCAACAATTTTTTCTGTAACTTCTAAAGTAGAACCTTCTGCTGCTTTAATATTTATTACAAAGTAATCAACATCAACTTTAGGAAACATCTCTATTTTTAAAATACCTGTAATAGGGAAGAGCATAGCTACTGCAAAGAGTAACCACATAGTTAAAATTAATTTTCTTCTCTTTTTTTTGTTTGGTAATAAATCTCTTAAATATTTTTCATAACGAGCTTTGAACTTAGTAATTTTTTTAAGTAGTTTTGTATTATGTGATTTTAATTTACTTTCATCACAACATTTATTATTATCATCATCTGATCTAGGATCAAATGTCTTATCATGTTTCCATTTTAAAGATCTGTAAGCTATAGCTGGGACTAAAGTAAGTGAAATAAATAATGAAGAGAGTAGTACAGCAGATACAGTTTTAGGAATTATACCCATGTATTCACCCATAACACCACTAACTAAAAGCATTGGTAAAAAAGCAAAAACTGTGGTCATAGTACCAGCAATAAGAGGCCATTTAAATACTTTTACAGAGTAAAGAGCACTATCATAAGCACCAAGCTTGTAATCGGTAATATTGTGATGTATACCTTCAATAATAACAATGGCAGTATCAACAAGTAGACCTAAGCCTAAAACTAAAGAAAATAGGACCATGCTATTTAAAGTCTGTCCTTGCATATTTAACCAGAAAAAAGCTGAAAGAAAAGTCAAAGGTATAGCCAAACCAGCTATTAAAGCTTGTTTGTAACCCATGAATATAGTTAAAATTATAAAAATAAGGACGATGGTAATAATTGCGTTATTACCTAATCTATTTAAATCTTCAGCTACCCATTTAGCATTATCGCCAGTTATTAAAACTTTTAAGTTTTGCGGTAATACATTAGTCTCTTCTAATTCTTTTACTGTTTCTTTAGCTTCTTCAATTATGCTAATTATATTACCACCAGGCTTTTTATATACTTGAAGTGAAATTGTAGGATTTGCTTTTTCACCATTTAAAGAAAGTCTTGATTTAGTATTTTGCTCTTTAAAGCCTTCAGTGATATCAGCAACATCAGATAAATATATTACTGTATTATTAATGTTACCAATAGGGAAAGTATTTAATTCTTGAACTTCACTTATTTTACCTTCTAATCTTATTTGATATTTAACATCATCAATTGTTACATTACCAATAGGGAAGTTATTATTTAACATACCTATCTGTGATACAACGCTATTTAAATCAATATCAAAGCCTTCTAATTTCTCTTTATTAATTTTGACACTAAATTCAGTATCAAGCTTACCCATAATATTAACCTTGTTAATATTTGATATCTTCTTTAATTCATCTTGAATAGTTTCAGCATAAGCATTTAGTTGAGATTGAGAAAAATCACCAGCTAAACTAAAAGTAATAATAGGGAAGTCAGAGTTACGTATTTCAATAACAATTGGATCTTCTGCTTCATCAGGTAGATTAGGTGAAGCAGTATCAGTTGCATCTTTTAATTTACGTATTGAAGTTTGATAATCTGCTTCTGCCATAAATTCAACAACTACACTAGAAACTCCAAGACCAGATGAAGAAGTGATTGTTTTTACATCATCTAAACTTTTAAATTCTTTTTCAAGTTCATCAGTAATTAGTTCTTCAACATCATTAGGTGAAGCTCCAGGGTATATAGTAGTAACAACACCTATAGGTATTACTATTTCGGGTTCTGCTTCACGTGGTAACTGTGATAGGGAAATTGCTCCAGCAATTAATATTGCTAGGATTATAATATATGAGAATCTAAAATTTTTAATAAAAAAACCAAAGAATGAGTTAGAAAATTTTCTAGCTGCTTTTATTCTTTGTTCTTGAGTAATTGTTGGTTGATGCTCTTGGTATTCCATAATTATTGTTTAATATTTACTTCTACACCATCATCTAAAAAAGAAGCACCTTCAATTATAACTTGCATGTTTTCTTCTAAGCCAGTTAAAATTTCAATTAAATTTCCAATAGTTTTACCAGTGGTAACTGTAATTGTTTTAACTTTATTATCTTCAACAATTTTTAATTTAGCACTACTTATACCAAGTGATATAGCTTTAAGAGGTACAGCAAATATTTCATCTTGAGAAGTAGGTAGAGAAATAGGTATTTCAACTTGAGCAAATGACTCAGCAACTAAATTTGATGTAATACCTGTTAAGATTATTTTAACAGCTACTTTACCTGATACAGGATCAGCTGTTGGACTTACAGTAAATATACTACCAGTTAAGTCATCATTTATTTTTACTTCTTTACCAATTTCTAGATAGCTAGCAATTTCAGGAGCTACATCAACATTTATTTCTAAGTTATCAATTTCAGCAACACTTCCAATTATTTGACCAATATTTATTTGATCACCAATTTCAATATTAATATTTGAGATAACACCAGTTAAAGGTGAATCAATAATTAATCTTTGCTGTTGGATCTGAGCTTGAGTATATTGATTTTGGGCCTGCGCAAAGCTAGTTTGAGCACCAGCTATTTGAGAACTAGTAACTTGTAGGGCACTAGCTAAAGCAGATTCTGTATTATTTAAATCAATTTGAGCACTAAACAATTGTGTATCATAACTATCTAGAGTAATAGTATTATTAATTATAGTACTAGATACTGTTTGTTTACTTCCTTGTAGAGCAGATTGTGATACTGAAAGGGAAGTTTGTTTTGCAAAAACACTAGCTATTAAAGTATCTTTAGTTGTTTGTAAAAAATTATAATTAGTAGGTGTTTTATTTAAAGCTTTTATAATATTATCAGCTACTATTTGAGCTTGAAGTGTTAAATCTAAAACATTATTAATTTGAACTTCAATATTTTCATTATTTAAATTGATTAAAACTAAATCATTATAATCATTTTCTAAAGTATCAAAAGTTTGCTCTGCTTGATGTTTATGTGAAATATTTATTACACTAAATATATTTTCTGGAACACTGTTATTTATAATTGCATCAAAACTTATAATACTCATATAAATTGTATCTAAAGCACCGTCAGAAGCAATTATTGCACTATTTAAAGCATTGTTTAAACTATTATCAGTTAATTGTTCTTGATGATCATAATTACTTTGAGCTAAAGTATATGAGGCTTGAGCCTTACTTAGAAGTAACTCAGCTTGATTAACACTTTCTATAGTAGATGCTTCAGTGCTTATTAATGAGGTTTCTGAATTTAAAAATGAGTTATAAGCAGCAGAAAAGTTACTTTCTGTAGCTTGAGAGTATAAAAAGGCTATGGGGTCACCATAGTTAATGTTGGAACCTATTTCTAAAGGTAGGGCACTAACAGTACCAGAGTTAAGAGCAATTAGATTAACGCTTTTTGCTGGTTTAATAGTACCTGTTAATAATAGGTTAGTTTCTATTAAGTTTGTTTTTTGAGTAATTTGTGTTTTAACTTCGGGTAATTTTACTTCAGGAGAAGCATTTACATCATTTGCATTTTTATTTCCGCAACCAGTTAATAGAGTGCTAAATATACCAATAACTAGCATTATTCCTATAATTTTCTTAGACATATATTGTATTAATATTAATTAAATTGTTAGAGCATTATATCATTTTTTTTACATATGTCAAGCTACAACAAAAGGAAAGACTAGGTCTTTCCTTTTGTTGTAGCTTGTGCTACAAAAATGATTTGATTACTGATTTCAGTAATGATGTAATCATTTCTAAAGGAGGTGGTATCACCCTTGTATCGGTAAAGACATATACATGTCTACGACTTTTATCGTGATTATCAATTCTAATTGCGAAGAAAGGGTATATATCATTTATAGGGTATTCTTTATTATTAATTGCATAGTATCGTTTGTTTTTACCCATATATCCTTGATAATAGTATTCGCTACTTGTATTTTTATCATGAGCCATAATATTATCATTTTCATCAATCTTTCCGTTGAAATTTTCGTCGAATAAAAGTATTTCGCCATACTGATCTAAAATAATTAATTTAGTCTCCAATAACCAATCAGTGATGATAATTTGAAAGTCATTATTAATTAGTTTGTAGCTTACTTCATTAGTAGGATATGTTTCGTTATAGTGATATGTGTTTTCCACTTCTGTTTTGGGGTTATTTACAACCATTATTTTGGCTTGATTATATAAATCATCAACTTGATTATATATTATGTCTTGGCTGATTGCTGAAGACATGATAATACATGTTAGTAGGGTTACTATATATTTCATTAGATTTTCCTTTATTGTTTTTGTACAAATTAACTAATTTAGTTAATATGGCATTTTAGTATGCATTTAGTATTTTGTCAATTAAAAAAAGGAAAGACTAGGTCTTTCCTTTTGTTGTAGTGTTAACTACGAAGATGATTTGATTACTGATTTCAGTAATGTCTTTATCATTTCTAAAGGAGGCGGTATGATCATTGTATTGGTAAAGATGTATGTATCTTTACGTCCAAGTTCATAGCCACCATCTTGAAAAAAAATGAAGGGATATATTTCCTTTACAGGGTACTCTACATCAGTAATTGTATATCCTCTTTGCATGTATTTACCCATATGTCCTAAGTAACAAGGTTCTAAAGTTGCATGAGCAGTCATCCAAGATTGTTCATAAGTCATAATAACATCATCTTCATCAATTATACCATTGGAATTTTTGTCATATAGCAATATATTGTCATGCTGATCTGCGATAATTAATGTGGTTTCACTTGAATATTTTGCTATGGTGATTTTAAAGTCATTACTGAGTAGTCTATATACTACTTCATTGGCAGGATATGTTTCACCATAGTAATATGTTTTTTCCACTTCCGTTTCAGGATTATCTTTAACTATTATTTTGATTTGGTCGTAATAGTCAAGAGTTGTATCTTGGCCAATTGCTAAAGACATTACAATACATGTTATTAGGATTGTTATAAATTTCATTAAGATTCTCCCTTTATTGTTTTTGTGCAAATTAACTAATTTAGTTAATACGGTATCATAGTAAATATTTAGTATTTTGTCAATAATAAAACAACATATTTAAATTACGTTGTTTTATATATTTATATTAGAATAAGAGGAAGGTAATAACTATACCAAGTATAGCTCCTACAAATAGTTGAAAAGAAGTATGTGCAATCCTTTCTTCTAAATGAGGGTATTTATACTCTTCTTCATCTGGAAGATCTTTAATTAGCTTATTTAATATTCTAGAGTGTTCTGATAGATAGCTTCTTAAGCCAAGTGCGTCTCTTATAATAACCAGAGCAAATACAACGGCTATGCCAAAAGCAACACTAACGCCTTCATATAAGTAAACAGCTGTTGCTAGAGAAGCAACAAGGGCTGCATGAGAAGATGGCATACCACCATAACCCCATAAATGAGACCAAGAAAAGCGTTTTTTAGTAATATCAATAAGCATTTTAATTAAATGGACTAAAACTGCGATAATTAATGGATAGAGAAATACTTTATACATGTTTTATTTTTTATTTAATTAGTATATAATTATTATAGCCTATGGAATATATTAATTCAATCATCTTTGGAGCTATTCAGTCTTTGACTGAATTTTTACCGATCTCTAGTTCAGGACATTTAATAATTTTTCATGAAGTAATTAAGTCAGAATTATTAAATAGTATTACCTTTGATGTTATATTACACGGAGGTACGTTGCTAGCAGTTATTATTTATTTTTGGCAAGATGTTGTTAAACTAGTCAAAGGCTTTTTTAATTCAATTTTTAGAAGAAATTTAGTATCTGATTCATATCAAAGACTTAGTTGGTTAATTATTATTGGAACAGTACCTGCAGCTTCTGTTGGGTATTATTTTAATGATTTAATTGAAAACTATTTTAGAAATATTTCTTGGGTTATTATAATGCTAGTTGTTGGTGCTATTTTATTTATCTTGGCTGAAAAGTTTAGTAAAAAAATTAGGAGCATTGAAACTATGACAGTAGCAGATTCAGTTTTAATTGGTTTAGCTCAGGTACTTGCTTTTATACCTGGCATGTCTAGATCGGGGATTACTATAGTTGCTGCCATGTACAAAAATTTTGATCGCGTAACTTCAGCTCGTTTTTCTTTCTTATTATCTATCCCAATTATCTTGGGTGCTAATATACGAAAAGTCACTCAATTTTCATTAAGTGACTTTTCTTGGGCTTTTATTTTTGTTTTTATTTTAGGAGCAGCAAGCGCTGCTCTTATCGGTTATTTTGTAATTAAGTACTTATTAAAATTCTTAACTAATCATTCTTTAATTCCATTTGCTATCTATCGTATTATTTTAGCCATAGCTTTGTACTTTGTCTATATCTTTTAATAAGTTATAGGGTAGGTATAATTCACTGATTCTTAAATTATCTGAAGCTCCAAATATTTGAACAACCATTTTAGTTTGCTTGCCTTCAAATTCTCCTTCTAAAACTGCTATACCTATTTCTCTATATTTGTTTTTTAAAATATTATCTCTATGATCTTGGCTTGTCATCCAAGCTTTTACAATAGCTTCTTCTGAGACAAAGCCCATAGCTAGATTTTCTCCCACAATGTTGTAGTTATATTCTACATCTTTAACCCATTGGGAGAATTTTTTTCCTTGAGGGGAGTTATGTGAAAAATATTCATTGTTTAAAAGATCTTGCGCTTTATTAAAAGCTGCTCTAGTTAATTCAGGATTAATATGTAATTCTGGTAAATCATATATTATCCTTTGCTCATTAGTAAGTTCAATTAGTTTATTTGCCTTTATCATGTTTAATTCATGAGAACTTGCCTCTGGTACAGTGAAAGCTATAAATAACCAAGAGAGAGTGATGATAAGTGAACTACTAAAAGCTAGTTTTAGCCTGGAATATCTAAATAAGTTTAGAAACCAAGCAATAAGCTGAGTAGACATTTTATTTTGTTTTTATTTTTTATTTTTGGTAAGGAATAAGTAATTTGGGCACAAAAAATAGGCTTTACTTCTTAGCCTTACCTATACAGTATAGCATAGAATTTACTAAAAGTCAAGCGCGTTTGCCAAGACTAATCAGGTTTGATAAAATCAGTTTAAGTATTATTAAATACATATATGAAAATATTAATTTTAGCAGGTGGTTTTGGTAAAAGATTGTGGCCATTATCAAGCCAAAAGTCACCAAAACAATTAATACCTTTAATAGGTAATGAAACTTTATTACAGAAGACATATAAAAGAATGAGTTCAGGTTTTAAGTCTTCTGATATTTTTATCGCTACTTCTAAAGAACATTTAGTTCATATTAGAAAACAATTACCTAATATTAAAAGTAGTCAGTTAATTATTGAACCAGTCAGAAGAAATACAGCGGCTGCTATAGGATTAGCAACGGCTTTAATTTCTAAGAAAAATCCTAAAGAAATTATAGTTACAATAAATAGTGATCATTATATTAAAAATGTTAAGAAGTTTATATCTAAATTAAAAGTAGCCGAAGGTGTTATTAAAAAGAATCCTGATAATATTTTATTACTTGGTATTAAACCTACATATCCTGAAACAGGTTATGGTTATATTAAATTGAAAAAAACATTTAAAAAATTTAATGCAGATAAAGTATATGAAGTTGATTCATTTACTGAAAAACCAAAATTAAATACAGCTAAAAGATATTTAAAAAATAGAAATTACTTATGGAATCCTGCATATTTTGTTTTTAGAGCAGATACTATGTTAAATAATTTCAAGAGCAACTTATTTGTTCAGTACAAAATCTTGAAAAAAATTCAAAATAAACCTAGTCTGTTGAATAAAGAGTTTAAAAAGATTAAAGCTATTAGTATAGATTATGGTATTATGGAGAAAGCAAATAATTTAATATGTATGCCAATTGATATTGGTTGGTCTGATATCGGTCACTGGCAAACTATTTATGATATGTTATCTGTTAAAAAGAATGATAATGTTATTCAAGGTAAATATTTACAAATAGATAGTCAGGGTAATCTCATATTTAATTATACTGATAAACTAGTTAGTACTATTGGTATTAATAATTCCATAATTGTAGAAACAGATAAAGTAACACTTGTTTGTCAGAAAGATAAAGCACAAGATGTTAAAAAAATGGTTGAGCTTTTAAGTAAAAAAGATTTTAAAAAATATCTATAATGAAACTTGTAAGTAAATATATTGAAATACGTGGAATTAAAATACATTATTTAACTGGTGGATCTGGTAAACCTTTGCTTCATATCCCTGGTTGGGCGATAACCGCTGAGATGAATCGTAAAGTAGGAGAGTTTTTATCAGAGAATTATAAAGTATATATTATTGATACACCGGGTGATGGTAAATCAGGTCAGATCATAAAGAACTGGAAGTACGAAGATTATATACAAGTAATGGAAGAGTTTATAAATAAATTAAATTTAAATAATATCATTCTAATTGGTCATTCATTTGGGGGAGCTATTGCTATTAGCTTAGTAGATAATAATCCAAATATTTTTGAAAAAGTATATTTAGCTAACACAATTGGTATTGCTCCAGATAAAGTACTGATTGAATATATTCAAGGAAAGTTAAGAGTAGATAGAAAATTATATAAATTAATACCAAGCTATTTTAAAAATTTCTTTTTTCCTACATTTACCGATCAATTAATAGCTTTAAAGATAATAAAAGACTTAGAAATAAGCGATGTTATAGAGAGAGTAGATAAAGAATTTATACTATTATGGGGTGAAGAGGATCATATATTAAGTGATAGATATAAAGAAAGATTAATTAAAAAGTTTAAAAATATCAAACTGGTTGAAATAGAGGGAGCTTCGCATAATATGCCAATGCTTGAACCAGAAAGATTTGCTAAATATATAAATAATTATGATTAAAATAAGTAAAAGAGTTATCTTAATAGTTATCGTAGTATTATTTTTAGGTTGGGTATATACTAATTATCAATTTACTTCAAATGCCTCAAGTGATACTGCTATGTATGAATTTGAAGTAGAACAAGGTTGGGGAGTAAATAGAATTAGTTTAGAGCTGTATCAGAAAGATTTAATAAATAATCAATTCTATTTTGAAGTATATGTTTGGTTAAAAGGTTATGAACGTAATTTTAAAGCTGGAGCTCATCAAATATCTCCTTCCATGAGTATCAAGGAAATAATTACTACTATGATTAAGCCTGGAGGCTCAGAACAAGTTATAACTATAATAGAAGGTTGGAATGTTTATGAGATAGCTGAATATTTAGAAAAAGAAAATTTAGTAAAATCTGATGAATTTATTGAGTTTGTAAATAATCCTAAACATGATTTAGTAGATAATTATTCATTTTTAGATGATAAACCATATGGGGTTAGTTTAGAAGGCTATTTGTTTCCAGATACATATAGAGTATATAAGAATTCTAATGTAATTGATTTAGTAAAGAAGATGTTAGATAACTTTGAGAAGCGCGTAACTTTAGGTAATATTGAAAGAATACATTTTTCAGGTAATAGTGTTTACGATACTTTAACCTTAGCCTCAATTATTGAAAAAGAGGTTAGAATACCATATGATATGAAAATGGTATCTGATATATTTAGTAAACGTTTAGAAGCTGGCATTGCTTTGCAATCAGACGCTACAGTTAATTACATAACAGGTAAAGGTTTAGTACAGCCATCATATAATGATTTAGAAATTGATAATCCATATAATACATATAGGTACAAGGATCTTCCTCCTGGACCAATAGCTTCACCTGGTTTAAATGCAATTATGGCAGTTATTGAGCCGGTAGTTAATCCATATTACTATTTTTTAACAACTATTGAAGGAGAAGTAATATATTCAGAGAATTACGATCAACATTTAACAAATAAGGCAATTTATTTAGATTAGCTTTATGAAATTAGAAAAAGTTATAATCAAAAATCGTAAAGGACAAGGTATAGTGGTACTTCTTGAGATAGCTCCGGATCAAAAAGGTTTAGCTTTTGTAATGCATGGTCTTGGGGGTTACAAAGAGCAGCCTCATGTTGAAGTATTTGCTAAGGCTTTTTTAGATAATAACTACTCAGTTATTAGATTTGATACTACTAATACATTTGGTGAAAGTGATGGTAATTATGAAGATGCTACGATAAGTAATTATTATGAAGATTTAGAGGATGTAATTGAATGGGCTAAAAATCAAGAATGGTATCAAGAGCCATTTTGTTTGGCAGGGCATAGTTTGGGTGGAATTTGTATCTCACTCTATGCTCAAAAGTATCCGGAAAATGTAAAAGCTTTAGCTCCAATTTCTAGTGTTGTTTCTGGAAAACTTAGTTTAGAAACCAAAGATAAAGAACATTTTGATGAGTGGAAGAAAACAGGCTATAGAATTAAAGAGAGTAGCTCTAAGCCTGGTTTAATGAAGAAACTAAAATGGAGTCATATATCAGATAGATTAAAATATGATTTAATACCTGAGACTCATAAATTAACTATGCCAGTACTCTTAATTGTTGGTACAAAAGATGCTAGTACACCATTAAAACATCAACAAATTTTATTTAAAGCAATTCCAGGTGATAATAAAGAAATTCATTTAATTGAGGGAGCTCCACATACTTTTAAAGAGGTAGAGCATTTAAAAGAAATACGAGAGATTTTTGATAACTGGATTAAAAGTTTTTCTTAATAGTTGAAAAGTTTATTAATATAAAGTATCATATATTTATGAAGAATTTTTTTAAACAAAAAGTTTCACCAGTACTAGCCCTATTATTAATAGTAGTTTTTGGTTATTCTGTAATCTATTTCATGAACGACGTATTTAGCGATTATGCTCATGAAGAGGTCATAGTTATACAAATAGACTATATAACAATGAAATAGGCTTGACTTATCAATATAATTTGATATACTAATATAAATTATTACCACAGACCGTAGGTATCAACATGATATAAATCTTACGTAGGTTAAAAAATTAGCTAACTTTAGCTAAATTATCTGTGGTAACGCAGATTTTTTAAATATATATAAATATGGCAAAAACAAGAAAACAAAAGGAACAAGAAGTAAAAAGCTTAACTGATAATTTAAGTAATTCAAAATCAGTAGTTTTTACATCGTTTAAAGGTTTAAGCGTAGCTAATGCTCAGGAACTTAGAAAGAATCTAAGAGAAGAGAAAGTAAACTATCAAGCATCAAAAAAGACTTTTATTAAAGAAGCTTTAAAGCAAAGTAAGTTTGCAGAAATAGATATGGCTGAATGGGAAGGTAACGTAGCCGTTGCTTTTGGTACAGAAGATGAAGTAGCTCCTGCAAAAATATTAAATAATTTTTCTAAAGATCATGAAGAATTACAAATTCACGGTGGTTTCTTAGAACAAGAACAGATTAATGTTGATAAAGTTAAAGAGCTTGCATTATTACCATCTAGAATTGAACTTATTGCTAAAACTGTTGGTACTATAAAAGCTCCAATATCTAGTTTTGTAAATGTTTTAGGTGGCAATATTAGAAACCTAGTAAACGTTTTAAATGCAGTTAAAGATACTAAAAATTAATATATTAATAATTAAATTATAAAAACATATGACAGACGAAGAAAAAAAGACCGAAGCTCCTAAGGAAGAACCTAAAAAAGAGGAAACTCCAAAGGACACAAAAGAAGAAACTAAAGAAGTAAAAGTACCTAGCAAATTCAAATCTCTAGTTGAAGAGATTGAAAAAATGTCAGTACTTGATCTATCTGAATTAGTTTCACTTTTAGAAGATAAATTTGGTGTTAGTGCTGCTGCTCCTATGGCTGTAGCTGCTGCTCCTGGTGTTGCTGGTGATGCTGGTGCTGCCGAAGAAAAAGATAGTTTTGATGTAGAGCTTACTGGTATTGGTGATAATAAGATTGGTGTAATTAAAGCTGTTAGAGCTGCTACTGAACTTGGCTTAAAAGAAGCTAAAGATTTAGTAGATAGTGCTCCTAAGGTTATTAAAGAAGCTGTAAAGAAAGCTGATGCAGAAGCTATGAAGAAAACATTAGAAGAAGCAGGTGCTCAAGTTACTTTAAAGTAAAATATAAGATATACAAAAAAGAAGAGTTAATTAACTCTTCTTTTTTTATTTAATTTAATTATTTAATGAGTATATAAATAATATTATTGCGATTATTATAAACAAAATGCCTAAATAATAATATTGCTTTGTTTCATCTTTTATTTTATTTTCTTGATTTAGTTTTAAGAGTATTTTATTTTTAAAATTATTAAGCTGCTTTGAAAAAATAATTGATACTAAACCAGCTATTAAGAATATTATTGATCTAATTATATTATAATCCATATTATTTATTTTTTTTATACCAATAACTGAAAAATAGTAATATATAGCTGTATTGTAATATTAGTTGAATCCACTCTGGCTTTGAATACCAGCCAAATACTACATATAAAGGTAAACCTACAGCTCCTTCTTTATGATAGAATATTGTATCTGATAAATCAAAAGCTTTTAAAAATATTGGGTTATTCTCATTTAATACATTTAAACTTTTTGCAGCAGATAATCCTTCATGAATACTGTATCCTGATAAGAATCCAGCCTGAAGTATAAGATAGGCGAGTGTAATAAATAGAATTGTCTTTAACTTTATTTTTATCAGTGAATAGTGAATTAACATAACAACACCAATAGATAATAATATTCCTAAGATAATAGGCGTTATAGAATATTTTCCAGCAAATGAGAATAAAGCAATTTCTGCACCTTCTCTGGTTATCATAAATAAAGCTAAAAGGAATATTCCTTTTTTTGATAGATTAAGAGCTGTTTTATTTTCAACATGATTTTTAATCTTACTGCCGTTTTTTATCATCCAAACAATGAAAGTTGTAATTAGAATTACAGCTATAAAACCAGCAATACTTTCCCAAAGTTTAGCCGTGGTACTAAGACCGCCAATAAATGAGGATAATATCATTAAAGTAATTCCTAAAATTAAAGAAATTATTACTCCCATAATAGTTCCATTCCAAACATCTTTTTTAAAATTAGCGCTATTTGTTTTGTCTAGGAATTTCAATATTATAGTAATTATTAAAAAGGCTTCTAAACCTTCCCTAAATGACATAATAAGTGCTTGTATAAATGTTTCCATTGTTATTTTTAATAAATAAAAAAAAGTATTACTTAATTCAGTCGTTATATATAATTTATTGCCAAATATTAAACCATACACCAATATAATGAACTACTACATAAAGAAAGAAGATATAGCCGAGTACAGCTGTAATTAAAACAATTGCTACTATGTTTATAATTTCATTTCTTCTTCTTTTTGCTTGATCTATAGTACATATATCTTTTGAACGTCTAAGATAGAATATAACTGAAATTGTTAACAAAATAAGAGCTACTATTCTAAATACCCATCTATATTCTCCATAGAAAGTATCAGTAAGTGAAGCAGCAAAGGTAACAGTACTTAAACCTAAAGCTACAAGTATAATTGGACCTAGGCAACATAATGATCCGATAAGTACTGGGAACGATGATATTTTTAATATATCTTTAGTTTTCATATTATTATTTAATTAATTATAATTTATTTTCTATTTCATTAAATTTATTTAATATTTTATTTTTAGTATCTTCACTTAATGCTTCCTCAGCCATAGGGTAGAGGATATTATCTTCTTTATATATATGTTCTTGAAGAAGGCTTGCATAACCTCTTGAATTTTCAATTATTTTTTCTATATTATTTTCATCAATTTGCTTCTTTAATTCATTTATATAGTTTCTGCCCAGTTCATGTTCGTGTAGCATTTGTTCTATTGGGTTGCAAGGCATTTGAACACCTTCTTTATTTAATTCAATAAATAATATATCTTCTTCTTTAGCATGATGAAATTTATCTGCATAATTTATTATAAAATCAATTGTCTTATTAAAGAATTCTAAATTGAGTTCATTTTTAGATTCTAGAGTATCACATTCTTTGAGTAAGTCATTTATTACTTTTAATATGTTTTGATGTTCCTCTGATAGTATTTTAAATATTTTTGTCATATAGATTTTATTTAATATATTTTTTTAAGAATGGGTAAATTATTAATAGCATAATTAGCATAGATATACCAGAGATAAGAAATCCTAAGTTAAAGGATATGGTCATAACTATACCTGTGGCTAAGACAAGACCTGAGCTAAGTAATTTGCTAATTAATTGCTTAGTAGAAAGCATAGTAGCTTTGTATCTTTTATTAATCAAAAAATTATTAAGGTAATATTCATCAAATATTGGGCTTCTGCCAAAATAATATCCAATCATTATAGCTATTAATATGCCTGCAAGATAAGGATTTTTTGATTGTGAGCTTATTATAATTAAACCAGAAAAGAAAAATATTTCGTAGAATAGTAATTTTTTAATCTGTATCTTTTTTATTATAGATAGATTATGTCCTACAATAAACCAAATTAATCTTGACAAAGCCATTATTGAACCAATATAGACTATAGGAAGGCCTAAGGATTCTACAAAAAGTTCCTTGAATGGAGAAATCACCAGAATAAAAGCGCCAATGATACCTAAGAATAATGAAGTAGTATAAAATCCTGTACCTTTAAATCTTTTTAATTGTGATAATAGTTTTTCTCCTTTTTCATCTTTTGCGCTATATTCTACTGTAGGTGAGAACAGAGAAAAAGCAACTACAATACCAATAATATCAAAAATTAAATATGCCTTAATAGGCATTGTTAAAGAAATTTTTGTTAGTATTGGTAGCAATAGAATCATACCAGCAGAGATTAATGAAACTTTAGCACTAATTTTGCCTTTGATATTTGCATAATCTTTCTCTCTTTTTAAGCTGACAAGTGTATTATGTAAAAAGGCTCCATCTGTTCCTGATGTAAAAGCAAAGCCAAAAGCCATAAAAATTGAGCCTAATATAAAAAATAATATTGAATTACTAAAAACAAAAAAAAGCGTTGAAAATAGCATAGAAAATTTAGCTAAAACTAACGTTTTTTTATGACCAATTATATCTGATAAATAACCAGATGGAATTTCTAGTAAAAATCCTACTAACCAGCCAATACCAGTATATATACCTATTTGATGAGCAACAGTATTTGGTAGAGATAGAAAATAAATTGACAGAATAGGTAAATAACTTCTTCTGTTTGTTAAATTATTTAAAAAATATTTCCAAATATTTGCTTTTAATTTTTTTTGCACAAGGTTAATCATCTTTCAAGTTATTTATTTTTTAGTTTCCTCAAGAATTATCCTTTCTTGAAAGCTACCTCGTTTTTCAGCTTTTTCTTTTCTAATTTGTTCTACATTATTTTTATCAAACTTATATAGATCACAAAGTGCATTAATAACTTCTAAGATATCAGCAAGTTCTTCTTCATTTGATTCTTCCAAAAATTCATCAACTTCTTCTTGAAGTTTAGCTCTTAATTTTTGCTTATATTCTTTATCGTCAGCAATATGAGTAACAGATTTTAAGCCGCTCTTTTTTATTATTTCAGGTATTTTATCTCTTATGAGTTTATTATATTTCATAATAGTATTATTTAATTCAGATTATTATAGTTCTTTATCAATAAATTTTTTTAATGTAGTTAAATCTTTAGTATCTTTATTATAATGAAATGTCTTAATACCTACTGATTTTGCACTTTCTACTGCTTCTTTATTATGTTCGAAATAAATTACATCCTGAGCATTAAGATTAAAGTTACTTAACATTGTTTTATAATAATTTGGATCGGTTTTTTCTGGTTCATGTTTTAAAGTAAATATTTCATAAGGCATATTATCAAGTTTAAACATTTTCACTTGTTCATCATTTGCAGAAGTTAAAATAATTTTTTTATTTGGATATTCTTCAAGCATTTGGTGCATTTCATTAAATATTCCTACTTCTTTTATTACAAAAGTATTAATTGCATCTACTAGTATTGTTTTCATATTATTGTATTAAATAAATGGATTTTTCATTTTAAATACTATCTTTGGTGTTTTATTATTTATTCTATATTTAGATATATTATATTTCTTAGCATATAATTCGTCTACGGCGCCAATTATTCCTTCATTATAATTAAAATCTAGTTTAGTTACTACTTCTTTTACTTTCTTTTTTGATTTACCTTCTATTTCTATAAAAGGTTCTAAGAAAGGCCATTCATCTATAGTTATTTCTGTAGAGCCTAATTTCCATAATTCTCTTTTAGTTTCTTGGTAGGCTTTTTGTTTACATCCGAGTATTTGTAATATTTGATTTGCATCATCATAATTATCAACATTTAAACAAATTTCTTTTTGATCACTTATTTTTTTACCCGTTATCATTTTAATGCTCAGAGTAATTTGACCACCGTCATTTCTTACACGTGCCCAGCCATGTTTAACTCTATGACCATTTGGTAAATTATATGTATGTCTTTTTTGTAAAAAAGTTTTTCTTATTAACTTAGCTTTAGCTTTTTTTAATCTTTTCCTGATATCTGCTTTATTAATATTTGGGAAAGTTATTTCATATTCTATATTCATATAATATTTTATTTATATAGCTATTACAAAGACTTGGTTATCATTTAAAATATATATCTTATTATTATCATAATCTAGTATAAAATCTTTTAATTCGTTAAACTTATCTGAATAGTATTGATTAGCTAGTTCACCTGACTCTTTATTTATTACTACGATTCTTTTATTTTCTTCATCTAAAATGTATAAGTTATCTGAGTTTTCTGTAGTAGTAATGTCACTTGGTTTATTTAAAGCTGGTTCTACTATTACTTGCGGGAAGTCTCTTTTATTACCACCAGATAATTTTTTTATTTCTCCGTTTTCCATTAATACATAAAGTAAGCCATCGACTGTAATTGCTTTAGCTGTACTTATATCTGTATCATCTTTTAGCCAATTTCTTTGGGATACAAAATTATCTCCATTACTTGTTAATCTAACTATTTGATTATTTTCTTTATTTAATAAATACATCTTATCTAAGTAAAAAGTAAGATCATCTATATTTAGTAGATTAGCTGGTACACTAGCATTTATACCAGATGATTCATTATCTTGAATGCTAAAGAAATTTTTATTTAAATCATAGCCAATTATTATATTATTCTTATTAAATAACTGTGTATCTTTTAAACCTAGATTAAAATCATCAATTACTATTTTTTCATTATTTTCTAAATCTAAACCATAGAGCTTATTTAAATTATTAAAGCCATATAATTTATTATCTCTTATTTCTATGTTAGTAATATTTACTCCTGGATTTAATTCTTTAAAATTAATAAGTGATAGTGGTTCTTCAATATTATTTACTTTCCAAATTCTTTCATAGATTACTTGAATTGATTCATTTATTTCATTATGTTTAGCAATTCTATCTTTTGAATCTTTAGGTAAGTCATTTAATATATCATATATTTCTTGTAAGAGTTGTTTAGCCCTTACTGTATCGTTATATATAAGTGAAGCTTCAATACCATTTTGTTTATTTATTAATTCGCCTAATAGTTGTTCATACGTTTCATTATCTTTAATTTTTGATTGTTGTCTTGATTGCCAGATTAAATTCTGAGAGAAGAGGAGTAGTAATACTATTATTATTATAATTAAAGTTCTATTTAATTTAGATAACTTTTTAAATTTTGTTACTTTATGATTTATGTAGTCATTGAATCTAAAACTTAATTTTTGAGTAGGTATTTGTTGAGGCAGCACTTGTTTAGTAAGGCGAGTAAATCTTTTAAAAATATTTCTACTTGGCCCATACTCTAAGTGTTTTTTTAATTCATTTTTTTCTTTTTTCGGAGTTAGTTTTTCTTTTAAACTATCTTTAATATTTTCAAAGAAAGAAGGTGGAGTAAGTATTTTTTCAGTATCTCTTTCTACTTTAAGTAGCTCATCAATTGAATTTCTTGAAGTAGTTGGTGTTGTTAATTTAACATTTCTTTGATTTAATTCTTCTATTTCTTGATTTCTAGTTGTTGATTGAATAATCATAGAAAAAAATGATACTTCAGGAGGTGATGAATCTAAAATATTATTAAAATGAGCAATACTACTTTTAGGTGGTAGAGTTGAAATTATTTTTTTTACTTTATCTAGAGAAATATAGTTTGTTAAACTCTCTGTGGTTATTAATAATTTATCTTTCTCTTTAACTTCACCTGACAGAGTATAGGCAAAAACTTCTTTTTCTTCTTCAGGCGCTTTATTTGATATTTTTTTAATTAAAGCATCTTTTATTAAATATATTTTTACTTTACCAAAAGTAGAGAAGTAAAGATTATCTTTATAATAAACACCTACAAAGCAATGCATTGATTCTAACCAATTCTTTTTTTTAGGCATTATAATTGGTATTTCTACATTTAATTTTTGTAAGATTACTTCAAGTAATTTTTCTCCATTAAATGGTTCATTACTTTGATATTCTAAAAGAGCACTTCTTAAGAGCTCTTCAATAAATTGATTATCTTCTTGATTATTTGAATCTATTTCCGTTAAAACAAATAAATCTGACTCATTTTGTTCACTAGCTGGTTGTATTAAAATCTCTCCAGTTTTTTTACTGTGATGAGGATCATGTATATTCAAATATGCTATTTTATATGCCATGTCTTGAAAGAATCAACTAAAATGATTATACTATATTTAGGTTAGTTTGGTAAGACCTGAATTTAAGCAATTAATTAGGTAAAAATGCTTGAACAACTATTTGGTTCACGTACTAGAACTAAGCTTTTACACCTCTTTTTAGAGAATATAAAAGAGGCTTTTTATGTACGTGAGATCTGTCGTACTATTAATGAGAGGATTCATTCTGTAAGACGCGAGTTAGAAAACTTAGAAAAATTTGGTTTACTTATTTCTAAGCAAGAAGATCAAAAAAAGTATTATTTTATCAATCCAGAGTTCCCTATATTAAATGAATTGAAATCTTTAATTGATAAATCTAAAGTACTTGCTGAAAGAAAACTTGGTGAAAAAGCTAAAAAAATACCAGGCGTTAAATTCTTAACTTTAACTGGTATGTTTACCGACGAGGAACAAGTTTCAACTGATGTTTTATTTATTGGTAAGGTTAGTAGAGATAATATGGAAAAGTTTATTTCTGAGCTTAAAAAAGTTTATCGTATGGATATACGCTATACTTATTTTACAATGCAAGAATATAATTTAAGAAGAAATGTAACTGATAAGTTCTTATATTCAATATTAAATAGTAAAAAAATAGTTTTGGTTAATAAATTAAAAATTAATGAATAAGAAGGTAAGTTTTAAAAATTCTAGAGGCCAACGTTTAGTTGGCGTTTTACACATACCTCACGGTAAAGGACCTTTTCCTGTAGTAATATTGTGTCATGGCTTTAAAGGCAGTCATGAATCAAGAATGATAAAAAGAATGGCACCTGAATTAGTGAAAGAGAAAATAGCTGTTTTAAGATTTACTTTTTCTGGACATAAACCAAGCGAAGGGGGTTATAAGGAAGTATTAGTATCACAATTTTTAAGAGATATTAAGAAAGCTTTAAAAATTTTAGGAAAGTTTCCTCAAATTGATATGAAGAGACTTGGTATGGCTGGTCATAGTATGGGAGGTTTTACTGCTTTAATATTAGCTAGTAGTTTATCAAATAAATTTAAGTCTGTTGTTTCGGTCGCTAGTCTTTATGATGGTTCTAAAGTTTTAGATAGTTATAAGAAGGAAAAGAGAGTTGTAGAAGAAGGAGAAGATTATTGGCTATTGAGCAGTTCAAGTGGCACAAAACCCAATTTTAAGATTACTAAACATTATTTTAAAGATCGTCTCTATTTGAAAAGGAAATACTTAATCTCCAAGATAGAGAGTCCTACATTAGTCATCCATGGAGATAATGATAGAAGAGTTTTGGTAAAAGACGCTTACACAATTTTTAAATTACTTGAATGTAAAAAGAAGCAAGTTATTATTAAAAATGCTGATCATGGATTTAGTAACCCTAAACATTTAGATAGAGTAATTAATTTATCAATTAATTGGTTTAAAAAATACTTATGAAAAAATACGCACCGATATTTATAATAATAGCTGCTGTACTTTGGGGCTTAGATGGAATTGTTCTAAGACCTTCTTTGTATGCTTTACCAGTACCACTTGTTGTTTTTGTAGAACATGCTTTAGCTTTTTTAATTTTAATTCCATTTTTAATTAAAGAGTTTAAAGAAGTTAAGAAGCTTAAAAAAGGGGACTGGGGTGCTTTTGTTTGGATCGCTGTATTTGGCGGAGCTATTGGTACTATGGCTATTACTAAAGCTTTATTTTACGTAGATTTTGTTAATCTTTCTGTAGTAATACTTCTACAGAAGTTTCAGCCTCTCTTTGCTATACTTCTTGCTTGGCTTGTCTTAAAAGAGAAGTTACCAAAAAAATTCTTTGTTTGGGCAGGTTTAGCGATAATTGGTGGTTACTTTGTTACTTTTGGCTTAGCCATACCTAATCTTAGTTCTGGTGAGAAAATAATAGCAGCTGCTTTATTTTCACTTTTAGCTTCTTTTTCTTTTGCTTCGTCTACAGTTTTTAGTAAAAGAGCTTTACAAAAAATTAATTTTAGAGTTGGTGTTTATCTTAGATTTGGTGTAACTACTTTAATAATGTTTTTAGTTGTTTTAGGTACAGGCAATATATCCAACTTTGATCAAATTACTTTGCATCAATTACTTTATTTTTTAATTATTGTTTTTTCTTCAGGTGGTCTGGCTCTATTCTTTTACTACTACGGATTAAAGTTTGTTACAGCTTCTGTTTCTACAATTTGTGAACTTGCTTTTCCCTTGTCTGCTATACTTTTTGAATATGTAATACGTGGTAATGTTTTGTCTTGGGTACAGTGGTTAGGAGCAATAGTTCTTATGTATTCAATTTACAGGGTTACTATAATTAAAGAAGGTAAGACTCAAGTATGATATTATATATTAATACCTCTAAAACTGATTTAATTGAAGTTAAACTTTTTTTAGATAACAAGCTTGTTAAAGAGAAAATAAGTAATGAGAATCTAAAACAGTCTGAACTTCTTTTAAAAATGATTGATAAGGTGGTTCATGATTTAAAAAAGTTAGAGGCTATTTATGTAGTTTCTGGACCTGGTGCTTTCTCTGCACTTAGAATAGGTGTTAGTACAGCTAATGCTCTTGCTTGGAGTTTACATATTCCAGTTATGGAGCTTAAAGTAGATCAAGATATATCTCAAGTTAAAATATCTAAAGAATTTAAACCTGTTATTCCTAAATATGGCAAGGAGCCTAATATAACTAAAGCTAAAAAATGAATAGTATTTCACAACCATATGTAAAAAGATTATTAACAGCTCATAGTTTTTTTGTAGCTGGTAAAGTATTTTTTGGTTTATTTATGAGTGTTTTTATTTGGTCTGAAACTAAAGACATTAATCTAGTTGCTACATTCTATATTACTTATTTATTAATTCATACTTTTTCTTTTACTGTATTTGCTAGTTTAGTAAAAAAGGGAGTAATGCATTTTCCTAGAAAATTAGGGATAATAGGATGTGCTTCAGTATACTTTAGTATTTTTTTATTAGGTGACAGGGCTATAGAGCATTTAATACCTATTGCTATGGGCTTTGGTTTTTTTAATGGAATGTATTGGATTAGTTATCATATTTTTAGATTTGATTATACTAAGACATCTAATCGTGGTAATTACACTGGTACAGAAAAAGCTATTGGTACAGTTATTGGAATAATATTACCAATACTTGGTGGGTATATAATTGTTCAGAATTTTTATAATTATGGTTATGGTAATGTTTTTTTACTTGGTTCTTTCCTATATTTAGTATCATTTTTTATTGGTAATATACCATTGCCTAAAAGTACTCATACTAAGTTACATCTAAGAAAAACTATTAAAGAAATAATGAAGCATAAAGACTTGCAAAAATCTATGATAGTTTATTTTTTAGGTGGTTTTGGTCGTGCTGGTGCATTGTTAAGAATATTATTACCATTACTTATATTTGATATATTACAAAATGAGTTTGAACTTGGTGGCTGGTTATCTTTTTTTGCTTTGATTTCTGCATTCTTGGCTGTATTATTTGGTAGGCATATTAATTACAAACATTACAAGAATTTTGCAACGATTGGTGGTTTGTTATTTTTTGTTTCTATTTTATCTTTAATTGGCTTTCCAATTCTTTTAACATATATTATATTCGGTATTGTTAAAGAATTAGGTAGTCTATTTTTACAAATTCCAAAAAGAGTTATTAGTGAAAACTTAGTACATCAAATTGATGATTACACTCATCATAGAGTAGAGTACATTGTGATACGTGAATGGTTTGGTATCTTATTTGGTAGAGGCTCAAGTTATGTATTATTACTTTTTGTTGGTAGTCTAGCTGTTCAACAATTACAATATGTTTTGGTTATTATGGCATTTGCTGTTATTGTAGAGATATTATTTCTACGTTCAATTAATCAAGAATCATATAAATAACATGAAAGAAGAATATAAAAATATAATATTTGATTGGTCTGGAGTAATTAATGATAATTGGGAGACTACATTACTTACTGCTAATAAGTTATTTAAACATTTTAATGTCCCAGAAATTACTTCTGAAGAGTTTAGAAGAGAATGGATACAACCATTTATGTTATTTTATAATAAATATTTACCAGATTTATCTCTAAAAGAAGAGCAGAGGTTATATAAGAAATACTATAATGAAATTATTAAAGAGCATCATCCGTACTCATATTCAGGTATAGTTGAAGTTTTAAAAGAATGTAAGAGATTAAATAAGAATATGTTTGTAGTAAGTTCTGATCCTTTAGTAAACATTACTAGTGAAATAGTTTCTTTTGATTTAGAAAATATTTTTACTGAGATAGAGTTTGGGGCGCATAATAAGTTAAATGGTGTTAAGAGAATAATAGATAAATATGGCTTAGCTCCTAAAGAAACAATTTTTGTAGGGGATACTGACAATGAAGCAGATGTAAGTAATGAATTATCTTTAATATCTATTTCAGTAACCTGGGGGCTACAAGATGAAGAAAAGATAAAAAAAGCAAACCCAAATTATATAGCACGTAATATAAATGAATTTAAAGAAATTTTAGGAATTAAATAGACACTATTTAAAAAATAACGTTAATTATTTAAAACGTTGTTTTTTTATTTAAAAAATGGCATAACTTAAGTTATTCACAGTTTTGGTGGTGAAAAGGGGTTGCGTAATATATCTTAGTGGGGTATTATGTACATACAGTGGTTAAAAGTGGATAAATGTGGGGATAATCATTGTGAACTGGGTATAACTTAATTAAAATAGAGGTTTTGAGTAATAATTATGTTCATCGGAGAATATCAGCATACAATTGATTCAAAGAATAGGTTAGCTGTTCCTGCTAAATTTAGAGCAGTATTAGCTAAAGGTTGCGTAGTTACTAAAGGTTTAGATAACTGCCTTTTTTTATATACTAAAAAAGAATGGGAAGAATTAGCTTTAAAATTATCTAAGCTACCTATTAGTCAATCAAATACTCGTGCTTTTTCTAGATTAATGTTAGCCGGAGCTATGGATGTATCACTCGATAAACAAGGTAGAATTATTTTGCCAGATTATTTAAAGAAATTTGCTTCACTTAGTAAAAAGGTAATTGTAACTGGTCTTATGAATCGTTTGGAAATATGGGAAGAAAAGGCTTGGGAAAAGTATAAAGCTAGTACTGAAAAAGATAGTTCTAATATTGCTGAAGCTTTAGGTGAACTTGGTGTTTAAAAATATGAAGTATATACATAAACCAGTTTTAGTTAAAGAAGTTTTAAAGTATTTAAATTTAGAAAGTAATTACAATGTAATTGATGGTACTATTGGCGGAGGAGGACATGCTTATGAAATATTAAAAAATACTATACCTCAAGGTAAGTTAATTGGCTTTGATAGAGATCCCAGAGCAATTGAAGAAGCAGGTAAAAAGTTAAAAAAATATAATAAACGAGTTACTCTAATAAATGACTCGTATCAAAACATAAATAAATATTTAAATAAAAATAAAAATGGACAAAGAAATAATTTACACATTAATGGCCTTTTACTTGATTTGGGCGTATCGTCAGCTCAAATGGAACCTGAAGAACCACGTGGTTTTAGTTACCAATCAAAAGAAGCGCTAGATATGCGTTTTGGTCCTGATACGGATCTAACTGCAAATTACATTTTAAATAATTATAAGAAGGAAGATTTAATAAAAATATTTAAAGAATTTGGTGAAGAACGATTAGCAACTAAAATTGCTAATAAAATAATTCTCTTTCGAGAAGAAACTCCTTTTGATGCGGCTTCGGATTTAACCTCAATAGTAAATCAAGTTTATCGAAGCCGCTACTCCGGTCGTTCTAAGACTCATCCAGCTACTCGTATCTTTCAAGCATTACGCATTGCTGTAAATAATGAGTTAGGAGTTTTAGAAAATAGTTTAGAAAATATTTTAAATATTTTACCATCAGGTGCTAGGGTAGTAGTTATATCCTTTCATTCATTAGAAGATAGAATTGTAAAAAAATTCATTAACTATGAAGCAAAAGAATGTATCTGCCCAGTAGAAATACCTGTTTGTAGATGTAATAAAAAGAAAAAAGTAAAAATAATTACTAAAAAGCCAATTACTCCGACTACTCTAGAGATTAAAAATAATCCACGTAGCAGGAGTGCAAAATTAAGAGCTTTTGAAGTAATATAAACAAAAATAAAAAGTATGACTAAAACAAAATTTTCTTTGTTTTCAAAATTAAAGAATACAAAAGGAGCAGTAGGTTTTATTAATAATTTCAGAATTTTAATATTCTGTTTATTATTAACTAGTTTACTCTCGTATTTAGTTGTAGTTAATGATGTAAATACCAAAGGTTATGAAATTGCTAAAATGCAAATGGCAATTCAAGAGCTTAAAGAAGAGCATCGTGATTTACAAAGTAGAGCTACTTTGTTACAATCATTGCCACGCATTAAAGAAATTAGTTCAGCTCAATTGAATATGGTTTTAGCTGACAATTTTGATTATGTTTTACCTAAAGGTCCTGTAGCTAAAAAAGATTAAGACAACTTTAATTACATGAATCAATATAACGGACAATCAAGATCTTTTCTTATTTCCGCAGATCGTTTAACTATCATTAGTATAGTCTTTTTTTTATTAACTGCACTTACTATTTTAAAATTATTTAATTTGCAGGTTATTAATCATAATAAGTACTTAGCTTTAGCTGAAGAACAACATTTAGCCCTGGCTAAATTAAATCCAGAAAGAGGTACTATTCTAATTCATGACAGGGAAGCTGGGGAAGATGTACTTTATCCTGTTGCTTTAAATCGTAAATATTTTTTAGCTTACGCTGTTCCTAATCAAGTTAAAAATCCTTTGGCTTATTCTAAGCTCTTAGCACCTATTCTAGAAATGGAAGAAGACACCTTATTATATCGTTTAAGTAAAGAAGATGATATTTATGAGCCTTTAAAACATAAGTTAGATGATTTAAAGAAATTAGAGATAGAATCACTTGAACTTGAAGGTATACGTTTTCAAGAAGAAGTATTTAGATTTTATCCTGAAGAAAACATTGGCTCTCAGGTACTTGGCTTTGTGGGCTATCAAGGTGATGATTTAGTTGGTAGATATGGTATTGAAGGATATTGGCAAGATGAACTTGCTGGTTCATCAGGAACTTACGAATTTGAACGTGATGCTGTTGGTAGATTAATTCCAATTGGTGGTAGGCTTAAAGCAGATCAAGTTAATGGAGCAAATATTGTTTTAACTATTGATAGAGCTATTCAATTCTTTGCTTGTTCTGCTTTGGAAGCTACAGTTCTAAAGCATGGCGCAGAGGATGGTAGTGTTATAATTATGGATCCTGAAACTGGAGCTATTATGGCTATGTGTAATTATCCTGATTTTAATCCAAATAATTATAATGAAGTAGAAAATATTGAAGTATATAATAATCGTGCTATTTTTGAACCATATGAGCCAGGTTCTATGATTAAAGGTATTACTATGGCTGCTGCAGTAGATATAGGAGGTGTTACTCCAGCTACTACATATATTGATACAGGTACAGTTGAAATATCTGGTTTTACAATTCATAACTCTGATGGCGAAGCTCATGGTCTTAAAAATATGACACAAGTTTTAGAAGAGTCTTTAAATACTGGAGCTATTTATGCAGCACGTCAAATAGGACCTGATATTTTTAAAAATTATTTCTATAATTTCGGTTATGGTGATTTAACTGATATACGTTTAGAAACAGAAAGAAATGGAGATATTAAGAATTTAAGTTACCCTAATGAAATATTTATGGCTACAGCCTCATATGGACAGGGTATTACAGCTACACCACTTCAAGTAATTAATTCATTTGCTGCTATTGCTAATCAAGGTAAATTAATGAAGCCATATATTGTTGAAGAAATAATTCATCCTGATGGCAGACAAGAAAAAACTGACCCTACTATGATCAGGCAAGTAATAACTAATCAAACAGCTCAAACCCTATCTGCTATGCTTGCCTCTGTTGTAAAATATGGTCATGCACAACGTGCAGGTGTTCATGGTTATTACATAGCTGGTAAAACTGGTACAGCTCAAGTTGCTGATTCTGAAACAGGTAAATACTCAATTGATAAGTCAATTCATTCATTTGTTGGTTTTGCGCCTGTTCAAGATCCTAAATTTGTTATGTTAATTAAATTAAACCATCCAAAGAGCGTTGAATTTGCTTCATCATCTGCTGCTCCATTATTTGGTGAAATATCTCAGTTTTTACTTAATTACTTACAAGTACCCCCAGCATATAATTAAAATAAGTTTCTTATGAATAAAGCAATAGGCATAGTATTATTACCATCTGACGAAGTAATTGATTTATGTATTGATATAAATAAAGAAGCTTTTAAGCATGACAAAGGTAGATTTCAGCTTAGCAAAGATTATATAGTACCACATATATCTTTAGCAATTGGTTGCTGTAGCGAAGAAGATATAGCTGATATTATTGAAATAGTTAAAGAAGTTTCTAATAATCAAAAACCATTACATTTAAATTTAGAAAAGTTTGATATTAGAGAAAGACATTATGGAAAAAGAGTAATTATTAATATAGGTATTACTGATGAAGTACAAAAATTACATCAGAAAATAATAAATAGTGTGTCAGATAAATATATTAAATATGAGTCTCCTGATATGTTAGCAGAAGGTGACATAACTGGGATAAGTAAATCATCAAATAAGGTAATAAATAATTTCTATGATTTATATTCCAATCAAAATTATAATCCGCATATAACACTTAGTTGTCTTGAATTTGAAAATCTAGGTGAAACTATTAAGTTTCCTGTTGAATTTATGTCAAATAAAATAGCTATATTTCAATTAGGTGATGGCTGTACTTGTCGTAAATTAATAGATTCTTTTAGTTTATGTTAAATTTATTAAACTCATACTAAAACAAAAACTAAAATAAAGGCACTTGTCCTTTTTTTATTTAATGATATATTAGTTATATGAAGAAAATACTATTTAAAATCCTTAAAACGTTAGCTACTAAGATATTGAAGAAATATCGTCCTTTAGTTATTGGTATAACTGGGTCAGTAGGTAAAACTTCTACTAAAGAAGCAATATATGCTCTTTTAAGAGGTAATTTTATGGTTAGACGTAATATAAAGAATTATAATAATGAAATAGGTGTACCTCTAACTATAATAGGTTCTAAGTCTGGAAATAGTAATATATTTAAATGGTTAGGTATATTTTTTAAAGCACTTAAGCTTATCATTAAAAAAGATAATGATTATCCAGAAATGCTAGTACTAGAAATGGGCGCAGATAAAGTAGGGGATATTAAATACTTAGTTGATATGGTACCATGTGATATTTCTGTAGTTACTGCTGTATCTAAAGTTCATTTTGAATATTTCGAGACACTCGAAAATATTATTTCTGAAAAAGGTGAAATAGTAAAACATTTAAAGACAAGTCACTTAGCTATACTAAATAGTGATGATCCAAATGTTATGAAAATGAAAACCATGACTAAAGCTAAAATTGTTACCTATGGTTTAACTGATGATTCTACATTTAAAGCATCTGATATTAAATTATCATTTAAAGAAAATAATATTGGTACCTCATTTAAATTAGAAATTGATGGTAAAGTAATACCTGTATTTTTAAATAATGTTTTAGGTTCAATACAAGTTAAAGCAGCACTAGCCGCTTTAGCTGTTGGCATATCTTTAAAAGTAAATCTACTTGAGCTAATTGATGATTTTGGAAAATATAAAGTACCTCCAGGTAGAACTAATTTACTGAAAGGAATTAAAAATACATTATTAATAGATGATACATATAACTCATCACCTATATCTTCAAAAGCTGCTTTAAATATATTAAAAGATGTTGCTATAAGAGGTAGTGGTAAAAAAATAGCTATACTTGGTGAAATGTTAGAGCTAGGTAGTTATACTGAAGCTGGGCATCAAGAAGTAGGAGCTAAAGCATCTGAATCAAATATCGATACATTAATATGTGTTGGTGAAAGATCTCGTGACATAGTGCGTGGAGCTAAGGAACAAGGTATGAGTGAAGATAATATATTTTACTTTGCAACAAATAAAGAAGCAGGTACTTTTATTCAAAATAGATTACATGAGAATGATATAGTCTTGATTAAAGGTTCTCAGGGTGCTAGGATGGAGCAAATTACAAAAGAATTAATGGCTGAGCCGGATAAAGCAAAAGAGTTACTTGTTAGACAAACTATTGATTGGCAATAATATTTGCCGCCTTCGTCTAGTGGCTAGGACGCCGGATTCTCATTCCGGTAACAGGGGTTCGATTCCCCTAGGCGGTACCAATTTGACAGATTATCATTTTATGATAAGTTAGATATATAAAGGGTCACATTATGTGACTTTTTTGTATTTATATGGACATTTTAATAGATAAAGAAATAAGCGATTTTATAAAATCATTAAATAAAGAAATTATAGCTAAAGTCTTACGAGTTTTAGATTTATTAGAAGAATTTAATTATAAATTACCATTACCTCATAGTAAACCATTAGGTAAAGGATTATTTGAATTAAGAATTCGTGGTAGTCAAGAGGTTAGATTATTCTATATTTTTTATAATAACAATATAATAATCCTACATGGGATAGTAAAGAAAAGTAATCAAATTCCTAAAAAAGAAATTAATTTAGCATATATTCGAAAAAAAGAGTTGACATAATATAACATATACGTTATACTTAAAATATATGAAAAAATATACAAATTTTAAAAAAGAAATTTTAAAAGATAAGGTAGTTAAGAATGCTTATAATAATTTAGAACCAGAGTTTATTATTATTCAGAAAATAATTGAAAAGAGGATAAAATCAGGTTTAACACAAGCACAATTAGCTAAAAAGGTTGGCACTAAGCAATCAGCTATTTCTCGTTTTGAACAAGGTTCATATAACCCTACCATATCTTTTTTAAATAAAATTACTAAAGCCCTAGATGTAAAATTAAATATATCTATATCTTGATTTCTTTATGCTTTGTGTTGTTTTAGTTTTATGCTAGAATAACATAACCTTATGAAAAACATTAGAATATATATAAGTATCATATTTCTAGTAGCTATAGCTATTTTTTTATTACTCAATAATCAATCTAATTTAAAAAGTGATGATGCTTTAGATATTAAAGAACCTATTATTACTGAAAGACTGGAGAGTATAGAGATAACACCTAACTCTACCTTTGGCGCTTTAATGAGTGATAATGGAGTACCAAGTACAGTTACTGCACAAATACTTAAAGCTTCAGAGGAAGTATATGATTTAGTTAAAATTAGAACTGATAGATCTCTTGATCTGTATTATGATATTGAATCTAATAAATTTAAAAAGCTTGTCTATCAAATTGATACTGAAGAAGAATTATTTGTTACTTTAGAAGGTAATGAATGGGTTGCTGAAAGAAAAGATATACCTTATGAAATACGTATTAAAACAAGTGAAGGCGAACTTATTACTTCTATGTATCAAACAGCTTTAGATAATGATATTGATGTTAGGGTAATAATTGATTTAGCTGATGCTTATCAATGGAATATAGATTTTGCTATAGATCCACGTGTAGGTGACACTTTTAAGTTTATTTATGAAGAAAGGTATAGAGATAATGAATATGTGATGCCAGGTAAAATACTCGCTTCCTTGTACGTTAATGCTGGAACTGAGCATAGAATATACTATTTTGAAGAACATGATGAGAATAAGGGATATTTCGACCCTGAGGGCAACTCAGTACAGAAGATGTTTCTAAAAGCGCCTATACAATATAAATATATATCATCTGGTTTTACTACTGGTCTTAGATGTTTATCATATTATCAGTTATGTACTAATCACAGGGCTCTAGATTATGCAGCAGCCTCAGGTACCCCAATTAGAGCAGTAGGTGATGGTACAGTTATGTTTGCTGGTTGGAATAGTGGAGGCTATGGTAATTTAACTAAAATTAGACATAATGCTACTTACTCAACTAACTATGCTCATCAGTCCAGGATAATAGTTAAGTATGGTCAAAAAGTAGTTCAAGGTGAGATAATAGGTTATGTTGGATCAACTGGTCTATCAACTGGTCCTCATTTACATTATGAAATGGTAAAGTATGGTACTAAGATAGATGCTAGGTATGAAGTATTACCTCCAGGTGAAGCTATTAAAGAAGAAAATATGTCTAGATATTATTCAGATATTGAAAATTATAAGAATCAATTGAATTAAAAAAACTAGCGTTGTTTTAACAACACTAGTTATAGTTGAGTTTTAGTTATAGTTGAATCTGGTATATTATCTAGAAAAAATCCATCAACCCAATCATTAATTATTACACTATCACTATGATGATAGTTATTTTGATTGAATTCAATCTGCCAGTTAGTTGAAGCAGATTCATTTTCTAAATAAACGATTATATATTTGATTTTTGGATCAAAAGGATTGGTAAATACTTTATTTATATATTGTACTTCTAATCCTTTTGAGGTAGTTTGAATAGGTCTATTTCCTACGTTTAAGAGTATAGCACTACAAATAAATCCAAGAAAAGCAATATATATTATTTTATTCATTTGAGGCCTCCTTACTTTTAAAGTACCACATTAGTAATACATTAATTTAATATATTTGTCAATGAGTAAGGAGTAGATAGTATTGACTTTATTTAATATATGTGCAAATATATTTATGTTATTGATATTTAAAAAAAGGAGATAACAATGGCAAAAGATTTTGATTCTGTGGCATATGATAAGATTGTAGCTTTAGAGAAAAAGATGATTAAAGTTATTGATACGATACTTCGTAATTGTAAAGCAGAGGGTCGTTCTCATGCATATTCATTGATTGAACAATTGATTGAAAATCTAAACTCAGCTGATTCTAAACAAGTCGAGCTTGCTAAATTAATTGAACCTTATTCAAATTACTTGAATTCAATTATAATAAATCTTGAGTTGGCTCGCTTTGACTCTGCTATAAATAAGCTTAATGATTTAAAAAGTATTTTCATTTATAATATTGCAATTCGAGCTTCTCAAATAGAAGATATAAATAAAGCATTTTCAGAGATTCGTCACTTAAGAGAGTTTATTATTATGCAAAAAGATAGCATTTTACATAAAATGAAATATAAGAGTTCGGATCTATGTAGATAACATTTTATCTTAAATCCCTTGAAATTCGAGGGATTTTTTATTTAAAGTTAAAAGCCGTCGCGTGAGCGTCCGGCTTTTAGAGTAGGGTTTGGAGTTATTGAGCTGACATATCAGCTAAATATACATCTGGGAATATGTCCTTTGCTGATCCTATATCAGCTGTAAGGACTTTTATTCCTTCTGGTAGAATTGGAACTCTTCTTAAGCTGTAACTTATCATGATTCTTTGAACAAGAGCATTAATCTTTTCCCAGTCATTAACTCTATATTCATCAAATTCATTATCAATGCGAATTGTTAACATTGATTTAGTTTCAGGGTGAGTTGCATATATTTCATGGACTAGCGGATCGTTAATATAACTTAACAGCTCTGGGATGCATTGAATAATAATGCCTTCTTCATTCTCTCTTGGCATTCCTTGAGGTTCTATATTTACTATTAATATTAAAGCAATTAATAGTAGAGGTATTAAAGCATATATCATTTTCATGATAGTCTCCTTGTTTAAGTGCTATTATTATTTCTATTTTTATTATACTATATAGTATAGCATATATAGTATATTTTGTCAATACCTGTTATAAGTATCATTATTTAAGACTGTTTTATTATTAGTAAATAAGTGATATAATATATATCAATTATGTCTAAGAATAAATTAAATCATTTAGCCTTTATAATGGATGGTAATAGAAGATGGGCTATAAAAAGAGGTTTACCTACTTTAATAGGTCATAAGAAAGGTTATGATAGGGTTTTTAAAGTTGCTGATTGGTGTTATAAGCATCAGATTAAAGAAGTGACTTTTTTTGCTTTTTCTACTGAGAATTGGAATCGTAGTAAAAAGGAAGTTTCTTATCTAATGAATTTATTAAAAACAGGTTTACTAAATGACTTAGATCAAATTCATGAAAAAGGTTTTAAGTTTAGAATAATAGGTAGAGAACAGGGAATGAGTAAAGAAGTTTTAAAATTAATTAAAGATGCTGAACTTAAAACTAAAAATAATAATAAGTTAATAATTAATTTAGCAGTTAACTATGGCGGACATTTTGAAATAACAGATGGTATTAATAAATTAATTAAGAATAAAGTAAAGAGTGTTACTCCTAAATCATTATCTAACTATTTTTATATCCCAAATTTATCTAAAGTTGATATGATTGTTAGGACAGCTGGTGAAATGAGATTATCTGGCTTTTTATTATGGCATAGCGCTTATTCTGAACTAATGTTTATTAAAACATGTTGGCCAGCCATGACTGAGAAAGTAATAGATAGTATTGTTAAAGAATATAAACGTAGAAATAGAACGTTTGGTGGTAATTAATATATAATTATATAAATAAACATATTTTAAATAATATGTTTTTTTAATAAGACAAGTGTTTAAATAAGTGGTATAATATTATTAATATGCATGAGGATAGATATAATGATTTAAAAAAGAAGATTAAAGCTGATTTTAGTGTTATTGATGAAAAGTACGAAAAAGATGAAGAAAGACATCAAGAAATAGAAACTATTGAATTTAATGGACCTCTTGGTTTAATGAAAACAGAATGGATAACACGTCCTAAAGTACTTGATAAAAAGACTACTTATTCAAATCGTGTTGGTGGTGATGTTAGTGTAGAATATATTTATTCTGAAGATGAAGTAACACATACTTTTAAGATATATAAGAAAGAGGGAAGTATTTGGCAAGAGATAAGTGCAGATTCATTTGTATAAAATATTAGCATGAGGATATTATAATTAATAATTAATAATGTTTTTTTATGGTAAAAAATAATCAAGGTAAGATATTTCAAATAGGTGTCTTAGTAGGCATTGCCTTCTTTATCTTACATTCAATCGAAGGTTATTTATTTGGCGGTTTATATACTGCTTCAGATCCATCACTTTGGAAGGATATGACAGGTAATTGGTGGATGACATCACTTATTGCTGATATTATTGTTGGTTTAGTATTTACATTAGTTTATACTATTTTTTATAAATCAGTACCTGATTCCGGAGTTGGAAAAGGTATTCAATATGGTTTTTGGATTTGGTTAGTTGGCGCTGTACCTGGTTTAATTATGACTTTTGTAACTATGGCTGTACCAGAAGAATTAGTTGTCCTATGGCTTATATCTAGCCTTATAAACTACATGATACTTGGTATAATACTTGGTCTTATGTTTAAACCTAAAGTAAATTAAAATATAAAAATAATATAATTTATGAATATTAGTAAAATAGTTTTTTTAGCTATCTTTCTTTTAGTGTGTGCTATGATGTTAACTGGCATTACTCTTATTTCTGAACTCAACATCTTACCTTATAGTAACTCTGTAAGTGGAATTGATTTAAAACAAAAAGTTTTAGAAGATGATTATCAGAATAGTTTAACTAAGCTTATACAAAAGTATAGTCAGCCAAATAATTCATTGGATAGTATAGGTGATGATTTAATGGAATTAACTGTACCACTTAAATATCAAGAATTGCATCTTAAATTAATTACTACACTTGATGAGCAAGGTATTGAACAAGCTAAACTAAAAAAAATAGTTGATGATTATTCTTGGTTAGCTTCGACGTTATCTTTATTTATAATTAATAATTTTTAATTAAAATGTTAGGTTATAGAATAATATCTTATTTAATACCGCTAATATCTTCTTTGCTTATTAGTTTATTATTCTTTAAAGAAGATTTGGTATTTTTACTTTATATATTACTCTTTATCTTTGTTTTTCTAGGTACTATGTTTTTTATCATGGACAAGGTTAAAGATAAGAAAAAAACATTTTATTTTTCTTTATTTAGTTTACTTATATCATATTCAGTATTAACACTTTTTCTATTTTTAGAAAACTTTTATTTTAAATTAGGTTTAGTTTTAACTAACTTAGTATTATTGTTTATCTTTTTTAATGAGTTATTCATAATATATTTTAAAAATATAATAAAAGAATCAGAAAGATTGTGGTTATATATTAAACAAGCTAAGTTATTTTTAATATTTTTTGTTACTTCAATATTTTTTGGTTTTCGTGACTTTTTTAATTTGTCACCTTACCTTACTTTAGTAATCTTTTTTATCATGATGTTTATTTTAAGTTGGTATCATAATTGGCAGAGTTGGTCGCTTAAAATATCAGCTTTTAATTATCGTTTAATAATGAGTTTAGTAATGGCTCAAGTTTTTTGGGGATTAACTATACTACCTCAAGTATATTTTTTTAAAGGTATAATTTTTACTATATTTTATTTTATATTTGATGAATTAATTATTTGGCATTTTAGTAAAAGATATCAAGTAAAATATATTAAGAATATAATAGCTATATCCCTATTTATATTACTATTACTATTTATAACAGCTCAATGGTTTTAATGTTTATACACATTGATAAATTCAGCTAAAAACATTATAATATATACACTTTAAAATATATTCATGAAAGAAAAAACAACACAAAAAAAAGTTCCTAAAAAGGATATAATTAAGGACTTATATTCTCAAAAAATGGTTAGACCATTGCAAGAGCAGAAAGTTCCAAATAAGATATTAATTCTATTTTTAATATTATCAACGTTAGCTGGTTTTCTAGCTGGTTTTGTGCATGATATTTGGTTTGATGAATATACTCCTGTTGTTTTAGAAGATACTAAAGATCCAGAATCAGAGGTTATTGATCTTAATTTTTTACTTAAAAAAGAAGATGATTCATTTACTCAAGTTTTATCTGAACTTAAAAGTCAAATAGTTGGTATTTATGATAAAAGAGTAGCTGATGATATTTTGGGTTCAATATATTTAGAAAAAGATTTCTTAGGAAGTGGTATGATTTTGACATCAGATGGTTGGATTTTAACTCATTCAAGTGTTATTGGTGATACTGATTATGTTATTATTACTGATGATAAGAAAGTTTTAGAGCCAATTAGTATAGTTCATGATGAATTTAGTGGAGTTGTTTTAATCCAGGTTTCAGCTACTAATTTAAAACCTGTTAAATTTGCAGATCTTGATTCTCTGCAACCTACTAAATCATTGCTTGTTTCTAGGTTTAGTGCTCAGAATCATGGAAGTGATATTATAAAAACAAGTATTCAAAAATCTTTCTATCATGATCAATCTGTAGCTGATTATTTCTTACTTACTACTGAAAGTATTGATCATTACTTAAAATTAGATAAAGATTTTGAAGAAGTATATAATGGTGCTTTAGTAGTTAATGATCAGGTTGAAATAGTTGGTTTAATTTTTAATTCAGGACGTTCTGAATTAAGATTGGCTATTCCTGCATATTATTTAGAATCAGCTGTTGATAATTTTTTAACTAACAGTTCTGAAATATTTAGAAGTAGTTTAGGTGTTACTTACGTTGATTTGTCAGAAACACTTGGTTTAGATGAAAGTATTACCGAAGGTAAGTTAAAAGGCGCTGTTTTACTTGGTAATGCTTCAGAAGATATATTATCTGTTTTAATTGGTAGTCCAGCAGAAGAAGCTGGTTTAGAAGCAGGGGATATAATACTTAAAGTAAATGATGAAGAAATTGATGAGAGGAATTCATTAACTAAGCTTGTTCAGGAATATACACCTGGTCAAGAGTTAACTTTACTAATATTGAGAAGCGGTGAAGAAATAGAGATTAAAGTAGTTTTAGGTGAATTATAATATGGAAGATAAAATAAAAAAGAACATACCTTTACTAATATTCTTAGCTATAATGTTAATGCCCGTATTTAAAAATAGTCCGGGTCTTTTAATTGTTATTGTTGTTATCATTTTAATATTTTATATAAAAAAACATAATAAACTTAACTTAAATAAATCTATGGATAATGTAATAGACATGGACAATCTAAAAACAAATAAAAATATAAAAAAGAATGTTTTAGTTGGCGTTGGTTCAGTTTTAATTATTTGGTTGTTTTTTGCTTCAATTATTGTTGTAGATGCTGGTGAAACTGGTGTTTATTCTTTATTTGGTAGAGTAAAAGATCAAGAGTTAAGATCGGGTTTTCATTTAGTTATTCCATTAGCTAAAGTAACTAAGATGACTATTAGAACAGAAGAATACACTATGAGTATTATCTCTGATGAAGGTAATAAAAAAGGCGCTGATGCTATTACTGCGCTTACTAAAGAAGGTTTAAGTGTTGATCTGGATATGACTGTTTTATATCGTTTAAACGAAGAACAGGCGTCTGATATTTATAAAAATGTAGGCTTGACCTATGATGAAAAAATAATTAGACCATCAATTAGAAGTGTAATTCGAGAAGTAATTGCTAAGTATGAAGCTAAAGATATTTATTCAGAAAAAAGACAAGAGGCTACTATACAGATACAAGACAGTTTAAGAGAGGATTTAGAACCAAGAGGCATTGTCATTGAAGAAGTTTTACTTAGAAATGTAGTTTTACCTTCTAATTTAGCTAATTCAATTCAAGAAAAATTACAAGCAGAGCAAGAAGCAGAAAAATATGATTTCTTGTTAACTAAAGAAGAAAAAGAAAAGCAGAGAAAAGTAATTGAAGCTGAAGGACAAAGAGATGCTCAGTCTATTATTAATCAAAGCTTATCTCAGAATTACCTTTACTACTTATACATTAGAGAGCTTAAAGATAGGGAAGGTACAATATATATTCCAACTAGCCCTTCAACTGGTTTACCATTATTTAGAAACTTAGGAAATTAAGAATAGTATATAAAAAAGCCTTAGGTTTACCTAAGGCTTTTTGTCTTTAAAAAGACATTTTATCTTATTTTAATAAGATAATTTTTTGATTACTGATATTGTTACCAGCAATCATTTTAACAAAGTATATACCAGATGATATATTCTTTGCATTCCATTGTATCTGATGATATCCAGATACTTGATGTCCATTAACTAATTCAGTAACTTCTCTTCCCATCATATCGTAAATTATTACGCTAACCTCATCATTTTGAGGTAATTGATAGGAAATAGTAGTTTCTGGATTAAATGGATTAGGATAGGCAGGAAACAGTGTATATTTATTAGGAGTGATAATACTTAATTCCTGTTCATTAACTAACCTAACAAATTCATCATGAGGTACTTCATAACTTTCTTTTTCATGACCACCACGACCAGCTACAAGTAGCTCAGAAGTAGTTTCTGAATCGATTAGAATAAAGTTATTCCTACTTACTCCTTCATAGATTAAATCAATATTCAATATTCTACCATTACCAATTGGAAATTCTTCTCCATCTGGACCATAGTACAAATATTTAACAGTGTAACCATCAGTTGATAATGAATAGGCGAGTACCATATCTGCAGATGTTGCATAGCTTCCAGCATAAACTGCTGTTGCTTTGTAACCAGCATCAATTTGTATCTCTTGTTGAATACCGGGAACTACAGCTGTAGTTGTCATATTAACTTGCATTTCATATGGAGGATTACCACTCTTTGGTTTAATGATTCTTTCAACAATAGTAGATCCACCATCATCTTCAATCATGGTTTCATCTAGAATTAGCGTAACAGCCATTACAATATCAAGAACATCAATTGCATCATCATCATTCAAGTCACCAGCCCATGCTTCATAATTATTAGGAGTATTTGTTTCTAGGATAAATGCAACCATCATTACCAGATCTACTACATCAACAGCTTGATTAAAATCAATATCACCTTTTGCACCATCTGATGTACCATACATAGTTTCACTCTCCCAGAAAGGCCAACCAGATTCATATCTGTAAGCAAGTACTTTATAAAGAGTAAAGTCATTACCAACTGCAGGATCATAGAATGTTGGAGCAAAATCTGAGTATGAAGTAGAGCCAGAAGCATTAGTATCATCTAATTCATCCCAGCCTCTACCATCTGGCAGATATCTCCAAACAGTGTAGTGATGAACACCTGGATAGGATACTTGATCACTTGAATGTTTATTCCAATTAATAACTACTTCATCATTTGGAGTTCCAGGAGCATCAACTATGGAAGTTATTTCTTGGAAATCTTGATGAAGGTAATTACTACCCATATCCATTCTTGTACCATCTGGATCTTGATCATCTTCATCCTCATTCCAGGCAAAAGCATCGCCATCAAGATTAGGATCTGCTGTATCAATGCAAGGTGATTCTGGAGTTAAATCATAGTTACCAGTTAAATATCCAACAAATTCAGGACCTTCATCTTCAATATTATGACTTCCCCAGGAAGTCACCGGTTCAGTTGCCCAAGAATCTCCCCATGTTTCAATAGCTAATTCACCATTTTCTACTAGATTGTAATCAGCAATTAATATGCTCAATGGGTCATCGAAATTTCTAAGCTTAATTTCATAACCACTATTAATATTATCAAGTATTGAGTTAGTTAATGTAATAGTTCCTCCAGACGTTTGGTATATTCCATAACCAGAATTATTACCTGCTATAGTAGAATTAACAATATTCAGCGTGTTTATAGATATAGAAATTATTGCAGCAATTGTCATATCATTTTCAGTTATTTCACAGTTTGTTATATTTACTTCATCAGCATCAATCCACATAAGAAATTCAAAGTTATCACTATTTTTTATATTAACATTAACAAGATTTTGTGTTCTTTCGATTTCATCATTATCATTCACCTGAATGACGCTACAATCATAACCTGGAGCACAAGTATTATCTTCTATCAATACATCAGTAAGAGTAAAATCAGAGTTGTATGAGCTTATAACTGAACTAGAATTATTTATAAAATCATTGTCATGGAATGAACCAGAAGTAATATTAAGACTAGATTCATCATAGATATTTATTACAGAAGTACTATAAGTATTGGAGTGATTAGTTCCTTCAATATTAATTAAAGTAATGTTTGAACCATCTGTTCCTTTAATATCATAGTAGCCAAAGTTATCTGTCATTATAACATCAGACATAGTTACGTTGGAATTATCAGCATACAGTGTAGTTCCATTATGATGTTGTACTATACCGCCATTATTTGAAGACTCTAAGTTATTTATTACAACAGTAGAATTCAAACAATATATACCACCATATATTCTGTCAGCAGGTTCAGTAGTAGTGTCTGTGTCACTCATATTAATATGATTTAATACTGGATTTGCATATTTTATATATACTCCAGCACCATAGTAATAATGTCCATTTCCGGATTGAGCACCTTGAACACCAAAACCATTAATTAATGTAAATCCATCTAATAATGTTGAATTAGTAATAGTTCCTGCAGATTCAAAATTAAATTGAATAACACTATTATGCCCTAGATCACCGTCAATTATTACAGCGCTAGCATCCGATGGGTTACCAATTAATTGAATTCCATCAACAGATGGCCATGCTAGATTTTCATCGTAAGTACCATCGGAAACAGAGACTTCATCATCAGCAGAACATGCGTCAAGTCCATCTTGAATTGTAAGAAATGGATTTTCTTCAGTACCGACCTCAGTACTGCTAGAGGCATTTACATCTACATACCATTCTGTTCCAAACATCAGGCCAATATTAACTATGAGTAAGACAAAAAGATTTCTCATCTTTTTCCTTTCTTATGTATTATTTTCAATGAGCTTTTAACCATTTATCTATATTAATAGATACTTTATATGTTTAAAATAATCATTTCAGTATATAAAATGATTAGAGTATTTTAATATATTTAAGCTATTTTGTCAATACAGGGGAGTAATGCTTGACTTTCGGTTAACTTTCGGTATATAATTAATATATAAAAAGGGATATGGGGATAACTAATAATTAAAACAAAAAATATGGAAAAATTAACTAAAAGACAAAAAGAAGTTTTGGATTATGTAAATCAATATATTGATGATAATTCATATGCTCCAAGCTATTTAGAAATTGCTGATAATTTAGGAGTTTCTTCTTCTGCTACTATTCATCAGCATATTAAGGCTTTAGAAGGTAAAGGCTATTTAAAGTCGTTTAAGAACCAAAAACGAGCTTTAGAACCTATTATGTTATCAAGTTACCGTGATGCTATAGCTATTGATTTACCACTTGTAGGACTTATTACAGCTGGTAAACCAATTGAAGCTGTTGAAGGTAATGAGACCATGGCTATACCTGCTGATTTTGTAACTAATTCTGATAACTCATATGTATTACGTGTTAAGGGTCAATCTATGATAGATGAGGGTATTTGGGATGGAGATTATGTAATAGTAGAAAGAAATCATAGCCCACAGAATGGGGATGTAGTAGTTGCTTTACTTGATAATGCTTATGCAACTTTAAAGAAGTTTTATAAGGAAAACAATAGAATACGTTTACAACCAGCTAATGCTACTATGAAACCTATCTATGCTAAGGATCCATTAATTCAGGGGATAGTAAGAGCTGTTATTAGAAAATTTGCAACTGTTTAATATTATGTACGATAAGATAAATGAAAGTATAGAAGTAGTTGCTAGTTTTAAGAAAAGTGAAATATTTCCTAAGTTCTTTAGTTGGCGTCGTAAAATATACAAGGTAGATAAAGTACATTTTATTCATACGTCTCAAAATGGTAAAGGTCTACTCTACCACTTCTCTGTTACAGATAAAGTAAATTATTTTCAATTAATATTTAATCCATTAACTTTAACTTGGACCTTATCAACAATGTATAACAATGGCTAAACGAATTATTTTACATTTGGATATGAATTCGTATTTTGCTACAGTTGAGCAACAAGCAAATCCATTTATTCGAGGTAAACCAGTAGGCGTTTGTGCCTACTTATCAAACAACGGTTGTATTGTAGCTTCATCTATTGAAGCTAAAAAAGTAGGTATTAAGACTGGTTGCTTAGTAAAGAAAGCAAAACAACTATATCCAAACATCATACTTCTTGAAAACGATCCTAATAAATACAGGACTGTTACCAAGAAGTTTTTTAACATAATGACTTCATATTCTGAAGATTTTGAACCATATAGTATAGATGAAGCTTTTTTAGATTTAACAGGTGTAGCTCATGATTATGATGAGGCTTTTAAATTAGCTCAAGAAATGAATATACGTATTAAGCAAGAAATTGGTTCATACCTTAAATGTTCTATTGGTATATCCTATACTAAGTTTTTAGCTAAATTTGTTTCTGATGTTATAGGAGTTGATGAAATAAGGTCTCTTAAGTCAAAAAATGAGCTTTCTCAGTGGTTTGAGAGGTATAAGTTAACAGATATTTGGGGTATAAATATTAAATTAGAAGAACGTTTAAATGCTATAGGTATTTATACTATAAATGAATTAAAAAAATCCCCTATTCAAAATTTAATTCAAGCCCTTGGTAAACCTGGCTATTTTTTATGGGCTAAAGTTAATGGATTAGAAATTGATTACTTAAGAGATCAGGATCAGCTCTTAAGTAAATCTATTGGCCATTCCTACTGTGTACCTAATTGGACACGTGATAAAAAGTACTTAGAGAAGGTACTATACAAATTAACACATCGTGTAGGTAAACGTTTAAGATCCAGAGATCAATTAGCCCAAGGTATTTATATTTATTGGACCTATGTTGATTATAGTATACAGGGTTATGGTAAACGTTTTAAACTAAAAACTTCTGTTACATCAACAGAAGTTATATTTAATAAAGCTGTAAAGGTTTTAAGGGATACTGAGTTAAAGGATAAGGTTAGAATGCTAGCTGTAGGAGTCTTTAATTTAGTCCCTAGAAATAATCAGCTTTCATTATTTATTACTGAAGATCCAAGAATAAGCAGGCTTGTGGATAACATAAATAACGTATATGGAGATTACGCTATTCATTTAGGCAGGATGTGGAAAACTGAAGATATTGCACGTGATAGGATAGGTTTTAGAAAAATAGATTAAGATTTTAACTTTTTTATTAGTTCTGGATTAGGACTATATTTTTTATTAGTAATTTTCCATTTATCCACATACTGACCTAAGCCTTGATTGTTAAATTGAGTATGACGCCTTGTGGATAACTGAGACCATTTGATAAGACTATCAAAGTTCAGCTTATATCTACCATTTACTACGATGTAGTGTAAGTCTTCATTTTTTATAGCTGTACGAATAGTTTTAGTTGAAACACCAAAAAGTCTGGCAGCTTCACTTACAGAGACTCTTAAAGGCATACTAAATTTAGTTTTATTAATCATATTTATATATTACCATTTATTTGTAGAATATTCTAGAAGTAAAATGTTAATAGTAATATAAATATATTACTTACTTCTAGATTACAGTAGAAGTACAAGATATATTATCTGTATTTAAGTATTCACTTTGTATTCTTATTTACATAAAATTTAACAATTATTTGATTAATATTGGGTTTAATTGATAAAGCATAAAATCTAACTTTTTTTATTTTATTAACAGCCATTTTATAATTTAGCTAATATTAGCCATTTCTATAATTCTATTTGACTATAGACAAAATTTATTACATAATATATACTTATGTTTGTAACATTTTTTAGTTTTTACCGTCTTATTTAATGTCTATAGATAATGAAAAATTAATTCTTTTTAAGGCTAGCAGGGGTGACTCTGAAGCTTATGGTGAGTTATTCGATAAGTATTCAAAACCTATATATAGGTTTATATACTTTAAAGTAGCTACCGAAGAAATAGCAGAAGATTTAGCTAGTCAGGCTTTCCTTAAAGTTTGGGAGTATATATTAGAAGGAAAGAAGATAAAGCAATTTAAACCATTTATATATAGAACAGCTAGAAATTTAATAATTGATTATTATAGAACACGTGAAAAAGAAGAATTGCCTTTAATCTATGACTCTGAGGATATACCAGATCAATTAAAAATAGATCCTGACAAAGAGATAGATAAGCAGAACTTAGAAAGATTAATAGCTTCTTTAAAAAGCGATCAAAGAGAAATTATAGTTCTTAGATATATAGAAGGGTTTAGTATAAAAGAAATATCTAAAATAGTTGATAAGTCCAGTGGCAACGTTAGAGTAATTATCCACAGGGCAATAAAAGAATTACAAAAATTTACTTAAATAAAATGCCAGAACGTATTACTAGACAATTTAATAAATTAGATAGTATCGAACCACGAGAAGAATGGTTAAATTCAACTCGTGATTTTTTAGTTAAAAAAGTTGATAGAGACACTATCACCTATCAAACACCTTGGACATATCATTTCAAGGTTTTAATGATTGACTGGCAAAAAAGATTTGTACCAGCTCCAAGTAAGATTATGGCTACATTATTAATATTTGGTTTACTTGGTTCAACTGGACTTGCTGCTAAAGCAGAATATAGACCAGATAGAACATTATACTTTGTTAAAAAGACTATAGAAAAGATTGAATTAGTTTTAGCTATGTCTTCATATCAAGAAGCTGCAATTCATTTAAAACATGTACAAAATAGAAAAGATGAAGTTATTAAGTTAGCTCAGTCAGAAAACTTAACTAAAGCAGAAAAAGAAGAATACATTAATACTGTTGTTTCTAAATTAAAACAAGATTTATCATCAGCTAGTGCGTCACTGAGTATAGTAAATAAAGCAGATGAAGAATCAGATAAAGTTGCTGATTTAGCTAAACAAATAACTATTGATAGTAAAGACGCAGTTGAAGTTTTAAATCAAGTAAATGAGGATATTCAATTAGAGAATGTAGAACAGATAATTGCTGAAGTTATTGATTCTTCAGAAAATGCAGAACAAGATGCTATAAAGATTTTAGCTGTACAGCAAGAATCAGGAGAAATAGCAGAGATTGAATTTACTAATGAAGATTTAACAGCATTACTTGATGATAAAATAAATAGAATTAATAAAAAGATTGAAGTTATTACTATAAGTTTAAATGAAATAGAAGTTGGTTTAAGTAATAGAAGATGTGAAAGAAGTGGCGGAACCACTATTTGTGTTAGAGAACCATTATTTGATATTGAAAAACAATCATTAAATGATTTATTTAAAAAGGTTTCAGAAGCTAAAAAATATATGGTAAGTAGCAGTGAGCTATTAGTAGAAGAGAATTTTGTTGATACTTTAGAAAAGCTTAAAGAAGGAAATAATTTAGTAAATCAAGTTAATGATAAAATAATTGAAATAACTAAAGAAGAAGTAATTGAAGAAGAAATATCAGAAGTTAAAGGTGTAAGTGAAGAAAAAGATATAGAAGTAAAGAAATTAGACGAAAGTACTTCAGAGGTTATAGAAATTGAATAAAGATATACATGGTTTACTTAAATGGAAATCCCATTTAAGTATTTATGTAAATTAAAAATGTGTTAATAATGTCCAATTTAAGGACGTGTTAAATAATTAATAAGTCGATTAGTAAATTTAAATTATAATCTAATCGATATTATAAAGCTTATTTATTTGCGCTCGTCTCATATTAGGAACAATTACCTTAATTATTAATTAGTAAAGGTCGAGATTTTAAATGCAAAATCACTAAGAAATAGTGTGAGTAAATTAATTGTTTTTAAGAGATTAGTTGAGTAAATAAGTTAACAAAGGAAATAAATATGAATTTAATCAAGAAAGCTTTCTTGATCTCCATGGTTGCCGTTATTGGTTTAATGGGTGTAGCTTTTACACCTGTTGCTGCCGAAAACGTTGCTTCAGCTGGAGATCTAATTAAAACCGAAGGTTATACAGCTGTCTATTATTTAGACGCTGACGGTTTCAAGCATCCTTTTCCAAGTGAAAGAGAATTTATGTCTTGGTATGAAGACTTTGGCGATGTCGTCACAGTTGCTCAAGATGAAATGACTTCTTACACTTTAGGTGCTTCTGTTACCGTAAGACCTGGTGCTAAACTATTACAGTATGTTGAAATTTCAAGTGATGGTAGTCAATTTTTGACTGCTAATACTCCTGAAGTTTATGGCGTTGCTGTTGATGGTTTATTACACAAACTTGACTCAGCCGAAGCTGCTGTTGCTTTGTATGGTGCTAACTGGGAATCAATGATTTTCGCAGTACCTACTTACTTAGCAGGTGGTTATAGCGCAACAGGCGCTGCTTTAACTGCTGCATCAACTTACCCAAGTGGTACTTTGGTTCAAATGGATGATCAAGTATATTATATTGATGGCGATTCCAAGAGACCTGTAACAGATGCAGGTATGACTGGTAATCGTTTTAATGCTGATTATGTTATTGCTGTAACTGATTTATCAGCATATAGCGACGGTACTTCTGTAACAGCTACAGAAGATGCTTTAGCAAACCCAGCAACTGGTGCTACCGATCCTGGTACAGTAGTTGGTGGTTCAGGTTTAACTGTTGCTTTAGCTTCAGATAATCCTGGCGCACAAGTTGGTCCATTATCAGCAACTGGTGTTACTTTAATGAAAATTAATGTAACTGCTTCTTCTGATGGTGCTGTTGATCTTGACGGTTTAACCTTCACCAGAAGAGGTGTTGGTGCAACTGGTGATTTCTCCAACTTATATATTTATGATGGTGCTACAAGACTAACCTCAGGTAAGTCTATAAATAGCTCTACTCATAAAGCTACATTTATTAACCTAGACTTTAATGTACCAGCAGGTACAACTAAGGTTGTTTCTTTAGTTGCTGATTTAAATTCAGCTACTGCTGGTAACTTTAGTTATTTTGAAGTAGGTAGTGATGATGTTAGTTCTGATGCTGCTATTAATGGTTCATTTCCATTAGTTAGTAACACATTAACATTGGGTTCAAGTGTTGCAGGTACAATTACCATTGCAAAAAATGGTACTCTTGCAAACCCAACTGTAGCTCAACAAAATGCACAAATTGCTCAATTCAAGTTAACTGCTGGTTCTGCTGAAAATCTTGAAATTAGTAGAATTACTCTATATCAAGCTGGTAGTATTAATAGTACTTATATTACTGATTTAGAGCTTTATCAAGGCGCAGATTTGCTTGGTACTGTTAGTGGTATTACAAGTAACAGTTTAGTTGTGTTTGATTTAAGTGATAGTCCATTTATCTTAGAAAAAAATACAAATCGTATTTTTAAGATTTATGGTGATATAAGTGGTGATTCTAGAAACGGTGATACTACTAAGATCTACTTAGAAAATACATCCGATCTATTAGCTGTAGGTTCATTCTATGGTTATGGTGCTGGTGTAACTTCAGGTGATTATGATGGTGTTAGTGGTGATGCTGATACAACAACCTTAACTGTTCAAGGTGGTCAAATTACTGTTGCTAAAAATGGACCTCAATCATCAACTGTTGCTAGAGGTGGTACAGAAGTAGAATTATTAAACTTTTCAATTACTTCTGGTGTTAATGCTGAATTACGTAAGTTAAGACTTGAATTACATAATGATTCTACTGACTTAGATACTGATGATGATGATACTGCTTGTGATACTTCTAGTAATTATATTTCTAACGTTAAGATCGTTGACGTAGATAATGGTGATTCAACATCAGGTGTTGATTGTGGTACTTTCACTGAAATTAGTGGATCAGATGCTGGTATTTATTATGACTATACTGATTACTTTAATTTTGATGCTGGTCAAACCAGAACTTTCAAAGTAGTTGCTGACTTAAACGTAAGTTTAAGTACAACCGGTAATTACTATGCTACTTTAGGTAGTACAGGAAGTACTTATACCATTAATACAACTGATGGTATTAAGAATACTGATAATAACCAATGGATTACTGATATTGTCCCTACTACTCATACTACAGGTAATGATATGACAGTAGCAGCTGCTTCTCTAGGTATTGCCCTAGCTAGTAATGCTGCTGGTGTTACAGTAGTTCAAGGTACAGAAGATGTTAATTTAGGTGAATTTGCTTTCAACGCAGGTTCAGGTTCAGATATGACAATAACTGGCTTAACTTTATATGGTTATGTTGGTACTGACACCACTAATGTTGTCGTAAGACGTCAAGATTGTGGTGCAGCTGTTTATACAACTGTTAACAACCTAATTTCATCTCTAGCATTGTATGATATTACTGCTGATCCAGACATGACTAATAATCTAAATTCAACCATCGAAAGTTTTGCATCTGCTACAGGTGCAGCAACCTTCTCCAATGTTAATTGGACTATTCCAGGTGGTGAGACTCATGTCATGAGAGTTGTTGGTGATACAGTTAATACTGCTTATACAAATGGATGTTCAGTTAATAAGACTGTAAAGATTAATGTAGCTACTGCTGCCGGTGTATCAATTAATGATGACACAGGTACAGATGTTACTTTAACTGATAATGATGGTACTGCTTGGGCTATTGCTGATGGTAATGGTTCTGCTACATTAGTAGCCAGTTCTTATTACGTTCTTATTTCTGATGCAGGTACTTTGAATGTTACTACCGAAAGTAACCCTTCAATTGCTAATGTAGTTGCTGGTACTTCTGATGTACCTATGCTTAACCTTAAGTTTCAAGCTGTTAACGAAGCATTCAACCTTAATAAGGTTAGAATCCAACAGTTACAAGCTGATGGTAATAGAGCTGTAGATTCAGTTACTATTGGTTACATGAATGAAGCTGGTGAAACTATAACTGCAAATAATGTTGAAATTAGTGGTAACGCTGACTTCAATATCACAACAAATCCATTCTATATCCCAGCTAATACATATAGAATAATGAATGTATACTTCAATATTCCTGCTATCAATCAAACTAATGCTACTTATTCTGGTGATGAAATTTATGCTAACTTTGATAGTGATGCTAACTTTGAAGCTAAGAGTGCTGATTCTGGAAGTACTAGCCTAACTGCTCCATCTGATACAACTGATAGAGCTGGTAGCGTTATGACTGTAATGGGTACAGTACCAACATTTACTGCTGATAATACTACAAATGCAAGTTTAATTAATGGTCCTGCCGAATTATACAGATTCCAAGTTAGCGCTCCTGAAGGTGGTACTGCATTAAGCTTGAAGAAATTATCATTTAAGTTAAGTCTTACTGATTCAGTTCAAACTACATCTACCTTGAGTCTTACAAACTTCCAAGTTTATGAAGGTTCAAGTTATAGTGCTGCTACTGTCTTAACACAAAGTGATACTGCAACTGATGGTTACCAAGTCTATAACGGTTATGGTGTAACAACTACAACTGCTAATGGTACTGGTACAGGTGGTAAATTAAGTGCTTCAACTGGTGTTGTTTATCAAAACTATGCTGGTAATACTTCTTCAACTTCTCATGATGTAATCGTTGTCTTTAATGATGATAGATTAATCAGTGCTGGTTCTAGTAAGTATTTCATCTTAAAAGCAACAGCTGGTAATGTTAATACTGGAGCTTCCAGTAGTGACTCTATTAGTATGTACTTGAATGATGGTGATTCTTCAACCACAGCCTATAATTACATCACAGCTCATTGTGATGCAACTGGTGTTAGTGGTGTACCTGGCAAATTCTGTTTAACTGATGATGCTAGTGGTACTACTGATGCTGCAGCTTATATGATTTGGTCAGATAATACCGGTACTAATGGTAATAATACCCATGCCGATATTACTGCTGATGATTCAAGTTCAGCTGATTGGTACAATGGTTATAAGATTAAGACTTTAGACGTTACTAGAGTACTTAACTAATAGCTATTACTTAATTACAAGATACTGTTGAAATAATAAACCCCCTGCCTTTTGGCAGGGGGTTTTGAGTTGCTTGAATAATATATAATAATAGTGTATCTTATATTAATACTTATGCTAGAAAATAATAGCTTAAAACTAGAAAATATACTTAAAAAATTACTTATTTGGGGTAGTTATTTTATTGTTTTTATACCTGCAATTTTTATACCTCAATCATATTTTCCATACGTTATTCAAAAGACTATCCTCTTAAGGATAGTTATTGAATTACTGTTTGGTATTTATTTAGTATTAGTATTATTTAATAGAAAATATTTACCTAAAAAATCATTCTTATTATGGAGTTTAATAGCTTTCTTTGTTGTTATGTTAGTAACTACTTTTACTGGAGATAGCATTGCTAGAAGTTGGTGGGGTAATTGGGAAAGAATGATGGGTACATTTAATTATCTCCATTATTTTGTTTGGTTTTTAATTTTAATATCAGTATTTAAAACCCAAATAGCTTGGAAGAGGATATTAGATTTTTCATTAGTAACATCTATAGTTATTTGTTTATATGGTATAGCCCAGATGTTAGGTTTAAATTTTGTATTTGAAGCAGGTATAGACAGAGTTAAAAGTACTATTGGTAATGCTTCTTTATTATCTAGTTATTTAATATTTCACTTATTTATATCTTTATTATACTTATTTAAAGTAAAAGATATTAAATACAAAATATTTTATATTATTTCATTTGTTTTAGTTTTAATTAATATATTTTTAGCAGCTACTCGTGGTGCTCAGCTAGCTTTATTTATTTCTCTTATTATTTTCATTATATTTAGTTTAGTTTTAAAGTTATGGAGAAATAATAAAGGAATTAAGTACATGTTAATAGGTGTAAGTATATTAGTTCTACTAGGCTCATCATTATTTGCTTTAAGAAGCAATTCATTTATAAAAGATAATTATTTTTTAAATAGACTTACTAATTATTCTTTAGAAGATAATACAGTACAAACTAGACTTCTTTCTTGGCAAGCAGGTTATGAAGGCTTTAAAGATAATTTATTATTAGGTGTTGGCTCTGAAAATTTTCAAAATGTTTTTAATGAATATATTAATCCTGAATTTTATGATTATACTGGTGATGAAGTTTGGTTTGATAGATCACATAATACAGTAATTGACATTGGTGTAATGATGGGTATATTTGGTTTGCTTAGTTATCTATCAATTTTTATTGCATTATTTTATTATTTAATTAATTTACTTAAAAGGAAATTACTTTCAGATTCTTCATTTATTATACTTAGCTTATTATTTATAACATACTTTATTCAAAATTTATTTGTCTTTGATTCTTTAAATAGTTTAATCTTATTCTATTTACTACTTGCCTTTGTTTATAGTTTGTATATTCAAGATAATAATGAGTCTTTAAATGAGTCTAAGGTATTAGCCAGACCTATTTTAACAATACCTTTAGTTATAATTAGTTTTACTTGGTTATTCTTTAGTATTAATTTAGTAGAAGTTAAAGCAAATAATTCAATATTTGAAACATTTAGAGACAAGGGTAGAGTTGATTACGAAACAATGGTTGAACATTATAAGCAAGCAGCAGATGTAGCAGTTAATAAGATAGATCCAGCTCATTTATTTTCTAGTGCTTTAGATGAATCATTTTATAATCAAAACTTTTTTGCATCTCCAGAAACAAAGATTAGTAATTTTAAAATAGCTGCTAGTTTAATGGATAGAGCTTTAGATTTAGATTCATCTAATATGTATCTTTATTATATTCAGTCTAAAAATTATTCTCATCTTTTTGAATTAACAGGTGATATGGAATATTTTGACAAGGGCCTTTACTTTGCTGTTGAATCTAAAGAATATGCTGCTAATAGAATTAGACCATATTGGGTAATTGCACAAATGTATCTTTTAAATGAGCAATATGATTTAGCTATAGAGAATATAGATATAGCTATAAATATTAATGAGGGAACAGCTCAAAATTATTACTATAAATCAATTATTTATAAGGCTCAAGGTAATGTAGATGGTCAAGGAGAGATGTATAAAAAAATGATGGAACATAATTATCCGTTTTCAAATAATGATATATTTGAACTATTAAATTATTTTGATGAAAGACAAGATGTTGAACAATTAATTAATGTAGTTACGATTTTAACTGAGATTGATCCAACCGATTTAAATCATTGGAATAATTTAGTTGGCTTATATGTTATGGATTTACAATATGAAGAAGCTTTAGTAATTTTAAAACAAGCATCTAAAATTAACCCAGGCTATAGTTACAATGCTTTACAGTCATATAAAGAAATAGAACAATTAATAAAAAATCAATATGATGAACAAGATCAATAATAAATTATTTTATATTATAGTAATACTAATTATTATAGTATTAGCAGTATTTTATTTTACTAAAAATAATTTTGATATCGTTAATAATACAGAACAAGGCTTATTCCTAGAAGTTAATATGTCTGAAGAAGCTAGAAAAGATTTTGAGGACAGAAGAGATAAGAATTTAAGTGATTTAGAATTATTTCCAGGTAACTATACCTCATATTTAGATTTAGGAAATATTGAAAGAGAATTAGGTAATGCTACACAAGCTATAGAATATTTTAAACAAGCATCCGAATTAATTCCAACCAATAGTACACCTTGGTTAAATATAGGTAATGTCTATTATAGATTAGCTATGTATGACGAAACCATTGCATCTTTTGAAGTAGCCAGATCTTTAAGTGATACATACTACTTAGTATATTTTAATTTAGCTAAAGTATATAAAGCACAAGACTATAATAATACTCAGAGGGTAATGGATATATTTGAAGAAGGTATTGTAAAAACAAATAATGATTATCAATTAATTTATTTCTACTCTTCATATTTAAGAGAAATGGCTAATAATGAAAAGGCTTTAGAATATTTACAGTTATTTGTAGAGCATGCACCAGAACAAGAAATGAAAGATCTAGTTAATTTAGAAATAGAAGAGGTTAGAGGATTATTAGGACAATAGAATATATAAAAAAACTCAAGTTTAATAACTTGAGTTTTTTGTTTACCTATTTATATATATTATATGTTTGTTGTAAAAAGTCTTCTAAATTATATTTTGAAACTGAGAGTAGAGAGTTTTTCTTAAAATCTTTTTTTAAAACAGGATTATCAATTATCTCAGCTATAGCATATGCTATATTTTTATAACTTCCTGGTTTAATTAAAATACCATTACTTAAATCATTTATAATCTCAGGTATACCACCTACCTTAGTAGCAATAATTGGTACTTCAGCAGCTAGGGCTTCTAAAATAGTGTATGGCCAACCTTCTTTAACTGAAGGTAGTACAAATATATCAAAACCTTTTAGTAGTGTATATGCTTTATCTATATTACCAGTTAAATAGAAATTCTTTTCTAGATTATATTCTTTAATTAAATTTTCTAAGTTTTTTCTTTCAGGGCCTTCACCAATTACTATAAATAATAGATTATTATTATGCTTTACAAGAGTTCCGGCAGCTTGAATTAAACTATTTAATCCTTTTGTTTTATATAAATTTGCAATAGTTCCGATTATAGTAAACTTACCATCACGTTTTATATTCTGAAGTAATATTTGTTTAGCAAGCTTCGTATTTAAGAATTTTAAATTCTTTAAATCAATTCCATTATGGATAGTAACTAACTTATCCTCTAAAGCTATATTAGCAGCCGTAGCTATTTGTTTATCAAGCTCAGAAACACATATTATTATATCTTTAAATCTGCTAGTCCATTTTTCTAAGTAGAAATACATTCTTTGTTTAAAAGGGGATAATGGTTCATTAAATACCCAACCATGGACAGTATAGATTACTTTTGCTTTATCTCTTCTAAATGTATTATATCTTTTAGCAGCCAGTGAACCAAGAATACTTATCTTAGAGCTATTTAAATGTATAACATCTGGCTTTTCTTTTTTAAGAATTTTATATATCTCATTAAAAGCTTTAAAATCTTGTTTTAAACTAATTGCTCTTTTCAAACTATCTAGTTTAATATAATCTACTTCACTTTCTTTTAACCTATTAAATAATTCATCATTACCTTCACCAGCTAAAACTAAAACATCATACTTATCCTTATCTAAGTTAGTTGCTAAATTAAAAATATACTTCTGAGCTCCGCCCCACTCAGACTTGGTAATTAAATATATTATTTTTTGCTTATTTTCCATTTTTTATGTATATTGACTTAAATAGGTGTTTTTAACTATAATAACAGAGTATAATTTTTTTTTAATTTAATCAAGCTCTAAAATTACATGATAGATAAAATAATTGTATTTTTTTCACAAATAGCAGAGAAAATATCAATAAAAATTAAAGTAAATATTAGTTGTAAAAGTTGGGATATTTTTTTTAGATATTGTTTAGTTGGTGTATTAGCTACTATAGTAGATTTCTTTTTCCTATATACTTTAACTGAGTATTTAGGTATTTGGTATCTGTACTCTGGAGTTATATCTTTTGTTCTAGCTGCTTTAACAAATTACTTTTTAAATAGAAAATGGACATTTAATAGTCAAGATCCAAGATTTATAAGACAAATAAGTATATTTTTTTTAGTAGTTGGTATTGGTCTATTAATAAATAATACCATCCTATATTTCTTAGTAGAATATTTTGCTATGTGGTATATCTGGGCTCGTGTATTTAGTTCATTAGCAAATATGATATGGAATTTTCTTGGTAACAAAAATTTAACATTTAAACATAATAAAAAGAATATGGATAATAAAATATGTATTGTAGGTCTAGGCTACGTTGGTTTACCACTAGCTTGTTTATTATCTAAAGAATATGAAGTATCTGGTTTTGATGTTGATGAAAAAAAGATTGAAGAATTAAATAATGGGCACGATAGAACAAATGAAATAAAAGATTTAAAACAATATGGTATTAAGTATAGTTTTGATCCTAACATAATAAAAGAATCGAATATTATTATAGTAGCAGTACCAACACCTATTGATGAGCATAAAAATCCAGACCTTACTTTCTTAAAAGATGCTAGTCGTATAGTAGGTAGAAATTTAAGAAAAGGTTCTATTGTTACATACGAAAGTACTGTTTACCCAGGTTGTACAGAAGAAATATGTATTCCAATTTTAGAAAATGAATCAGGTCTTAAGTTTAATCAAGATTTTTCAGTCGGTTACTCACCAGAACGTATTAATCCAGGTGACTTTGAACATCCTTTAGATAAAATAATAAAAGTAGTTAGTGCTTCTAATAAAGAAGCTCTAGATACTATTTCCAAGATGTATAGTTCAGTAATAACTGCAGGGGTTCATCCAGTTTCTTCTATTAAAGCAGCAGAAGCTACTAAAATATTAGAGAATGTACAAAGAGATTCAAATATTGCTTTAATGAATGAAATATCTATGATTTTTAATAAATTAGATATTGATACTAAAGAAGTAATTGAAGCAGCAGATACTAAATGGAACTTTGTTAAATATTCACCGGGACTAGTTGGTGGGCATTGTATTAGCGTAGATCCATATTATTTAACAAATAGATCAATAGAATCTGGTTTAAATCCAAAGTTCATCTTAATGGGTAGAGAAGTAAATGATTACATGCCTACATATGTTGCTAACCAAGTAATGGAAAGCTTAAAAGAAGCTGGTAAAGAATTAAGTAAGTCTAGAGTATTAATACTAGGTTTAACCTTTAAAGAAGATGTACCTGATTTAAGAAATAGTAAGGCTAAAGAATTATTAGTTGAATTAAAAAGAAATAATGTAGAAGTATTAATTCATGATCCAATAGCTAACCCAGAATTTATTAGTAGTTTCTTTGGACAAAAGAATAATACAATAGATGAATTAAATAATTTAGATGCTATTATAGTATTTTCTCCACATAAAGAATTTAAGGAGCTAACCTTAGAAAAATTAAAATCTTTTATGAATGAAAAACCAATCCTATTTGATGTTAAAAGATTCTATAATAAAGAAGAAGCTAAGAAACTAGGTAAAAAATATTTATCATTATGAGAATAATAATTGCTTCAGAAATATTTCCACCAGATCCAGGTGGTCCAGCAACCTATGTAACACGTATTGTTCCAGAGCTTTTAAAATTAGGCAATGAAGTACAAGTTGTAACTTATGCTGATGTAGAGGAAAGTACTTTAGAAAATATTGATGGTTATAAGGTATTTAAAATACCAAGACAAACTAATATATTATTTAAATACTTTAATTATTTTAGACAACTACACCATTTAGCAAAAAAAGCTGATTTAATTTACGCTCAAGGATTATTCGCCTCAGGCATACCAGCTATTTTAGTTAAATGGTTTTTAAATATTAAAGTAGTAGTTAAAGTAGTCGGTGACGTTGCTTGGGAACGAGCAAAGAATGAATATGATATACCAGAGCTATTAGATGATTTTCAAGATAAAAAGTATTCATTTAATATAGAAGTATTAAAATATATAGAGCACTATATAGCAAAAAACGTAAATACAATAATAACACCCAGTAAATACCTTAAATCTATTATTTCTAAATGGGAAGTACCAGATAATAGTATACAAGTAGTATATAATTCATTTGAATCTTTAAATACTAATAATTTAGAAAAAGAAAAAAACAATTTACTCTATGTAGGGCGTTTAACTAACTGGAAAGGCTTAGAAGCTATTATAGAAGTAATACCTAAGTTAAAAGATAAGTATCCTGATATATTATTTAACATAGTTGGCGACGGTCCTCTAAAAAATAATTTAAATAATTTAATAAATAAATTAAATTTAGAGAACTCTGTTAAATTAGTCGGACAAGTAGATCACGACAAAGTAGGAGATTATTATGCCCAAGCTTCTATATTTCTTTTAAATAGTGGATACGAAGGTCTGCCTCATGTTTTACTTGAAGCTCTAGCTTCTAGTGTTCCAATTATTGCTAGTCGTATGGGTGGTAACCCAGAGGTAATAGAAGATAATATAAATGGTTACTTAGTAGAATATAATAATAAAGAAGAGATATTTACAAAAATAGATTCTCTTTTAAGTGATCCTAGTAAACAAGCTGAGTTTATAGAAAAAGGTAAAGAAGTATTAAATAAGTTTACTTTTAATAATATGGTAGAAGAAACAAATAAAATATTAAAAAATATATGAAAGTATTAATGCTTAGCTTAGATGAAGCTATTTTAAATTTAGATTCTAGAGTAGCAAAGCGTATTAAAAAATATGCAGGTTTAGTAGAACGTTTAGATATAGTTGTGTATAGTAAACAGAAAGTAAATAATTTAAAACTAGCAGATAATATTTTCGTACATTCAACTAAGACAAATAATAAATTATTTTATCCATCTCATGCTTTAAAGCTTTCAAAAAAACTTTATAAATTAAATAAGTATGACTTAGTAACTACACAAGATCCTTTTGAAACAGCTTGGGTAGGTTTAAAGCTTAAAAAGAAATTTAAAATAGGTTTAAATATTCAAATACATGGCGATTTCTTTTCTACAAATTATTGGTTAGAAAAAAGCTTAAAGAATAAAATAAGAATGAGACTTGCTAAAAAAACTCTACCTAGTGCCGGTTCCATAAGAGTGGTAAGTAAAAGAATAGCTACTAGCTTAAAAAAGTTTAAAATAGATTATAAGAGAATAACCATTGCTCCCATATATGTAGATTTAGATGAATTTAATAAGCCGAACGAAAACCATTTAAGAGATAAGTTTAATAATAAATATATTATTCTAACAGTAGGTAGATTTGAAGCTGAAAAGAATTATGAATTATTAATTAACTCATTTAAAAAGTTAAATAATTCTAATTCAGCTTTAGTTATGGTAGGCACTGGTAGCCAAGAAAATAAATTAAAACAATTAGTAACTGATTTAAAAATAGAGGATAAAGTATATTTTGAGGGCTGGCAGACAGATTTAGCCCCATATTATAATTCAGCTAACCTTTATGTGGTTACATCTTACTCTGAGGGCTATAATTTAACCGTTATTGAGGCTTTAGCAGCTGGTTTGCCTATTATTATGACTGATGTTGGTTTAGCCGGAGAAATCGTTAAAAACGAAGAAAATGGTTTAATTATTAAGCCAAATAATGAAGAAGAACTAATTAAAGCTATGGAGAGAATAATAGAGGATAAAGAACTTGAACAAACTATATCTTCTAACAGTTTGAGTGTGATAAGTAAGTTACCAACAGAAGATGAATTATTAAATTTACAAGTAGAAGCATGGCAGAAAGCAATTTAAAAATATTATACATTACTCAAAAAGTAGGCACTTCAGATCCAATACTATCTGTTTTTTTTAAATGGCTTAACTTAATTGCTAAACGTGCACAAAAAGTAAACGCAGTTTGTTTAGAAAAAGGGGAGACACTTGGTATAGAAAGTAATATAAATGTTATATCTCTAGGTAAAGAAAGAGGTGAAGGCAAAAGAGGTAAGATACGTAACTTCTACGCAAAGTTAATACCTTTATTTAGAAATAAGGAAGTAGATGTAATATTCGTTCACATGAGCGAAATATTCGTATTACTTATTTGGCCTCTTGCTTTTATATATAGAAAACCAATTGTTTGGTGGAAAGCTCATGGTAACTTAAGTTTTAAATCTAAAATTGCAAGATACTTAGTAAAGAATATAATAACCTCATCTGAATCTGGTTTTCCAATTAATACTAAGAAACGTATTATAACAGGACAAGGCATAGATACAGATATGTTTTCTTTTACTGAAAGTAACGAACAAGTTAAAAAAGTATTATGGGTTGGTAGAATTTCACCTGTTAAGAATATAGAAACTCTTATTGAAGCAGATAAAATATTAAGCACAAAAGGAATTAATTTAAATATTGAAATAGTAGGAGACATTGGTCTTACTTCGCAAGAAGCATATTTAAATAAATTAAAAGAAATAGCTACTCCAAATATTAAATTTTTAGGTTCAATACCTTTTAAAGAAATAGTAACTAAGTACAAGCAAGCAGATATATTTATAAATACAGGTAATACTAAAAGTTTAGATAAAACAGTTTTAGAAGCTATGTCATGTGGTACATATGTAATAAATTCAAATATAGGTTATAGCGATATTTTAAAAGATTTTCCTTTATGTCAGTTTGAACATGGTAATTATAAAGAGTTAGCTTCTAAATTAGAAGAAGTTACTTTGTTACCTAGAGATAAACGTATTAATACAGGTAAAGCTTTAAGACAGATTGTAATAGATAACCATAATATATATAATTTAATAGATAAGATAATAAATATTTTTACTAAAGTATGCAGAAAGTAATAGTAATAGGTTTAGATGGTGGTAGTTGGAACTATATTCAAAAATGGATTGATGAAGATAAACTACCTACATTTAAGAAACTACAGACACAAGGAACTTGGGGTATTCAAGAATCACAACTTCCTCCAGTAACATCACCAAATTGGAAATGTTTTTCTACAGGTTTAAATCCAGCTAAACTTGGTGTTTATTGGTGGGAAAACGTAGATGTAGCCAATAGAAAAATATATATACCTTCTTCTGACAATTTTAAAGGTAAAGAAATATTTGATTACTTATCCGATGCTGGTTACCGAGTAGGCGTTGTAAATATGCCTACAACTTATCCGCCACATAAAATAAATGGAGTAATGGTTTCAGGTGGCCCAGATGCTATGGAATCTAAGTATACCTATCCTGAACCTTTAGAAAAGCTTTTAAAGAATAAATTTGATTATAGAGCATTACCTCAGAATATTAGTTTAATGAAAAAAGATGAGACTTCAGTAATAGATGAAATATATAGACTAATTAAAGTACGTTTTGAAGTTGCTGAGTATCTTTTAAAAGAAGGTAACTTTGATTTCTTTATGGTAGCTGTTTATTTAATAAACGTATTACAGCATTACCACTATGGAGATGATAAAGTATTTAAAGCTTGGCAAATAATAGATGAGGGTATTAATTCATTAATTACTAAGTACCCAGATAGATTATTCTTTTTAATGTCTGATCATGGTACTAATGAAATTAAATTTAAATTCAATATTAATACGTATTTACAAGAAAAAGGCTATTTAAAGATTAAACAAGATAATACTAGTTCCAAACTAGAAAAAATAGGTATTAACCGAGAATCTTTAATTAAACTATTTACTAAGCTACATTTAAAAGAACTAGCTAAAAAACTAGTACCACGTAAAGTACAAGAAATGATACCAAATAAAGAAGGACAAGTAATGTATGCAGGTAAAGCAGATAAAATAGATTGGGATAATTCTAAATGTTTTGCTTCTGGTCAAGGCCCTATATACTTACTAAGTAAAGACTTAGAATTTAAGAATAAATTAATACGTGAGTTAGAAGAATTAGAGTATAAGGGTATGAGTATAGTAAATAAGGTATTTACTCGGGAAGAAATATATAAGTCTTCTGATTTAAGTAAAGCTCCTGATTTAATAGTAGATCAAGCTCCTCATACTCATTTTAGTGGTTCTTTAGGCTCTAAACATGTTTTTGAGGCTCCAGACCATTGGACTGGTGAAAATGAAAAAAAAGGTATATTCTTAGCTTATGGTGAAGGTGTATTAAATAGTAAGAAAGATATTAATATATTAGATTATGCACCTACTATATTAAATCATTTTAATGTAGAGGTACTTCATGATATGGATGGGGAGGTTATTGGGTTGTGATATGGATATCAATTTTATAGTATTAGCTATTATTTTTTATTTAATAAGAGGAAATATGACCCTTCTCTGGTTCTGATAATAATATATTCAATTTATAAGTATGATAGGTACAATTAATATTAAAACTAGGCCATTGAAAATTGCTTTTTTAGTTGATCCAAAAAGTTCGACACAAGTTAAAAAGGCAATTCAATTAAGCTCAACTTTGTGGGGGGGATCTTTTTTTCCAATTATACAATTATATAAAATAATGCCTGCTACATGGAAAGATGGAACCATAAAAGCTCCTTTAGCAAAAGATGTAATACTCGGTTATCTTGATGCATTTGATCCGGATATTCTTATACAATTATCAAAATCAGTTCCTAAATATATTGTTGATAGTGGTTTAAAAATTATAAAATCAAATGAAATTTGGGATAATATAAATGAAGATTTTAATTTAATCCCTTCATATGGGCTTGGTATTTATGAAATATTAGATGATATTTTTGAACAAGACTTTAAATATAAAATGAAATATCCAATGAAAATTGCATTTCCTGAATTACCAAGAAAATATTCTTTATTTTGGTCTAGTTTTTTTGGTGAAATTTTACCTGAGGTAATTCCAAATTTAAAAAAACATTATTATGGACCACTTGAAATAGAGACTCCAAAATTTGAAATTAAAAATTTAAATAAAATGTTAAAGAACAATATTTTGTTTCCACGTAGAATTACGCTACACAAAATAAATAATAATAGCCATACACGTTTTGGTAGAGATGCTTGTATTTACTTTATGGATGCAAACAAGGTTGAAGATATAGTTGATTATTGGAATTTAAGGGCAATGGGTAGAGTGGTGATGCCTGTAGCAAAACAGATGAAGAGTGAGCCTGTAATAAAAAAAATTGTTATTAATTTTTTAAAAATGTATCGTCGTCCATGGAAACATAATCCGACCGTTTGTGATAGGGCTTCAATTATCAGATCACGTAATTGTACGATGGAGGAGGTTGAAAATTTTGCAAAGACCATAAAAATAAAACCAGATTCTAATGACCTATCTAAAGATAGTTTTTACGTACTACAACATTGGTATCCAAGGGTTTGGGATGAGTGGGCTCGTGATAAAGATGGTGCAATACCAGACAATATATATGGTAGTCAAGAAGAATCATTTGATGTTGCAGATTTGAAAAATAATATAAGATTCACTACTTTACTGCCAGATTTTGCTGATAAATACAGTTATCATGGAAATCCACGTTGTGCAAATGAAGTTATATTTAGTTTTTATGGTGCAGATGAATATATTGCAGAAGTTTTTCCTAAATCTTCTGCTAAAAATTTTATACGAGAGATATCTGGCCTTATGGCTTTACGAGGTAATTGGCGAGTTGGAAATAACGGACTCGTGAGACTTGTTGAAGATAATTCTAACGAAACAATAAATATTCCATTATCTGAAAATATTGTTATTGCTTGGCTGAAAGATTTAGGATGGGAACCAAAATTATCGTCTTCAGGAAAATTAGCAAAGCAAATTCATAAACAACTTAATGGTTATTTATCAACTTTAAAAAATGAAAAGCTACTAAACATTTTTGAGCATATGAATGGTGGTAGTGTAAATATAGCTGGAAGTCCAAAAGCAAATAATAAGATCAATCAAGAAAGAGAAATGCCAATTGGCGAAATAAAAAGAAGATTGAGTGATAAAACAAGAGGTGACAAGTTACATAATTATTTAGTTGAAAAAGGAGTATTTAAATTAGGGATACGTATTAAATGTCCATATTGTTCAAGAAAGTCCTGGTTTGAGCTTGAAAAAATTAGTAATAACTTTTTGTGTCAATTATGTCTCAATGATTTTTCTGCTATTGGTAATTTAGAAAACTCTATATGGTGTTATAAGACTGTTGGACCATTTAGTATACCGAATTATGCAGAAGGTGCTTATGCAGTTCTTTTAGCACTAGATTTTTTCAATGAATATAAAATGACCACGATGCGTATAACACCATTATTAAGTTTTTCTGCTATTACTGCTGACAAAGAAAATATAGAAGCAGATTTTGCAGCATTTTGGCAGGATTCAGTTTACGGTCAGAAAAAAGATGGCTTATTGTTTAGTGAGTGCAAAACATATGGAATGTTTGAAAAAAAAGATTTTACAAGAATGCGATATCTAGCAAAAACTTTTCCAGGCGCTATATTAGTTTTTAGTACTTTACGAAAATCACTAACAAGAAATGAAATTATAGAACTAAAAAAAATCACTAAATCAGGAAGAAAATATTGGAAGTCAGAAAGACCTATTAATCCTGTTTTAATTTTAACTGGTAATGAGTTATTAAATCAATTGGGACCACCTTATTGCTGGGATAAAAAAACAAAGAAAGAACATGATCGTATACCAGGTCTTATTAATCTATGCAATGCCACGCAACAAATTTATTTGAAAATGCCTTCTTGGCATACAGAGTGGCACGAAGAATGGGAAAGAAAAAGAAAGAAAAAATTAAACAAATCTAAATCAAAAAGAAAAACATAAAAAACCAACCAAATCCGCTTAAATCCTTAAAAGAATGAAAGAAGTAAATATAAATAAAATAAAATAAAAGAAATAGCATATAAGCTACATAAAGAAGGTAAGAAGTGGCATTTTCATATGTTAGAACCATCATGTATATTTAATGAGAAAAATGATAAACAAGCTTTTATACTAAAAAATGAATCAGATACTAATTAATAATTTAGTTAATTATAATATAAAAACAGAGTAAAACTCTGTTTTTATTGACAACTTAGGTAAAAAGTGGAAAAATAAGAGTAAATAAATAAATTTATATTATATGACAAAATCTTTAATAGAAGAATTACCAAAGATCGTAAAAGAGGGTAAAAAAGAGGTAGAACAGATATTAGAAAGGTTATCTAGTAAAAGCAAACTTACATTACAAACAAATGAATTGGTTTTACCAGCTAAGGACTCCGCTGGTTTGTTTAGTGGGAGAATGCCTGAGGAATCAGAAGTCGATTGGATTAATCGTTTAATTTATGGAGATAATTTACTAGTAATCCAAGCTTTACTAGCTGGTGATCCAGCTAGTAATTTAGATTCTTTAAGAGGCAAGATAGATCTTATATATATTGATCCACCGTTCGATTCTAAAGCTGATTATAGAATCAAGATTAAATTAAAAGGAAAAGATTTGGAGTAGAAACCTACTACTATGGAACAATTTGCATATTCTGATACCTGGAGAGAAGGGACGGTCTCATATCTTAAAATGTTGTATCCTAGACTTGCTTTAATGAAAGAATTATTATCAGACAAAGGATCCATATATGTACATATAGATTGGCATGTTGGTCACTATGTAAAATTATTGTTGGATGATATTTTTGGTAAAAATAATTTTGGATCACATATTACTTGGGAATATCAAGGGTCGTGGGTGGAAAGTGAAAATAATTTTCCAAAAAGAAGTCAGATGATTTTTTATTATACAAAAAGTCAAAATGCTATTTTTAATATTCTTTATGAAAAAGAAAGAACAGATAGTGGTGTAATAAAAAGATGGGAGAATTATATTAAAGATGGTAAAATATTTGCAAATAATGCACCTTATGATGATGGAAAATTTAAACCTTATTTGAAAAAGTTTATAAAATTACACGATAGAGAGCCAGTTGAAGATGATATTATAGCGGAGTTCAAAGGCAGGAGAGTTGGAGATGTATGGTATGTTAGTATGCTTAATCCAATGAGTTCTGAAAATAAAAACTATAAAACTCAAAAACCAGAATCACTTATTCAACGGATAATAGAATCATCTTCGAATGAAAATTCTATTGTTGCTGATTTTTTTGCAGGTTCTGGAACTATAGGTTCGGTTTCTGAAAAATTAAATAGAAGGTGGATTATATCTGATATAGGGAAGCCAGCTAATTTAATTTCTAGAAAAAGATTTATTGACGAAGATACAAAACCATTTTTATATCAATCTATAGGAGATTATCAAAAGGAAGTTTTAGCCTCTTCAAAATTATATAAAAGAATAGGTGATTTATCTCATGTAGTTTTGCAATTGTATGGTGCAATTCCCTTTAAAGATGAAGATAGTTATATTAGGAATATAGGTTATATCAAGGATTCTAAAACTTTGATTTTTGTTGATTCTCCTAATAAATTAACTGGCTTAAATACTTTACAAAAAGCTATGGAATTACGTAATTCATTTATGGGCGGGTGGAAAAAGGTCATAGTTTTAGGCTGGAATTTTACTTATGATATTACTCAAGCTATTCAAAGCTTAAATGATGATAAATTAGAGGTTTTAGTAATTCCTCCAGATTTATTAGACACACTAAAAAGTAAGAAAGGTTATGATAAGCTAGTTGATAGTGGAAAAGTTAGATTTTCATCGTTACAATATTTAACTATAAAACCTATTCAATTAGAAGTAGGGGGTAAAAAGGACGAGGAGGTTATAAATATTGAATTAGAAAATTATGTTTTGTTGTCCCCAGACAATATACCATTAGACGATAAAGACAAAGAGAAGCTACAAGAAATTATATCTAGCGATCCTTTAAGCCTTATTGAATATTGGAGTATTGATCCAGATTATGACGGTAAAACATTTAGGAGCAAATGGCAAGATTATAGAGAAAATATAGAGAATGATAATGATCCATATCATGTAATAAAAAAAACTACATTAAGAGTGCCTAAAAAATCAAAAAGAAAAGTATGTGTTAAAGCAGTAGATGTTTTTGGTTTTGAAAGCATTGTAATAGAAGAATTATAAATCAAAATTATATGCCAACACCATTAAATATAGGAACGCGAGATATTCCATTAAAATTAGCTAAAAATATAACTGAAGTAGTTTTAGGATTTTGGGATAGCGGGGAAATTATATCGAAGGTTTCTCCTATTACTAAAGATCTTTTAAATTTTTGGTTTAAGGAGCCACATATTGATACTCGTAAAATAAATTTTCACGAAGGTCAGAAGCAAGCAATTTTGAATGTGATTTACCTTCATGAAATTTTAAAAACTACATCAGTGGTAGATATATATCAGAATATTAATTCAGAATTGCTGTTAGAAATTAATTCAGTAGAATTAAAAAAACCAAAATATGAAATTCCCAAATATGCCATTAAGATGGCTACAGGTACGGGTAAAACTTGGGTTATGCACGCTTTAATGATTTGGCAATACTTAAACGCTAAATATGAGGAAGAAAAAACTAATAGATATTCAAAGAATTTTCTTTTGGTTGCACCTGGATTAATAGTTTACGAGAGACTATTAGATGCATTTTTAGGAAAAGAAAATAATAAAGGTGAAAGAGAATTTGAGAAATCTGATTTTTATTTATTTCAAGATGTTTTTATACCACCAAGTTATAGAGATGAGTTATTTGGTTTTATTCAAGGTAGTGTAGCTAAGAAGGAGGAAATTGGAACAAAAGTTACAGGTGATGGAATGATAGGTATTACTAATTGGCATTTATTTTTAGAAAAAGAAAAATTAGATGAAGAATTAAATAGTCCATTAGAAAATCCAAGTTCTATAATTCGTGACATTATGCCAATAAGCCCAGGAAAAGCAACTGGCAATGATTTAAGAGCTTTAGATGCTGCTTATGCTAGAGGTAAAGAGTTAGAGTATTTAGTAGATTTAGATGATTTAGTAATTATGAATGATGAAGCTCATCATATTCATGAAAATAAAAGTTATGGAGAAATACAAGAAGTAGAATGGCAGAAAAGTTTAAATCAAATTACAGCTGGAAAAGAGAAAAAGATGATGCAAGTCGATTTTTCTGCAACGCCCTATGATACTACCGGAAGTGGGCAAAAAAGAACAAAACATTTTTTTCCTTATATTATTGTTGATTTTGAATTAAAAACAGCAATTCAAAAAGGAATGGTAAAAATTATAGCAATTGATAAAAGAAAGGAGATTGCAGAATTACCATTAGAATTTAAAGCTATAAGAGAGGGTAATAAACCCATAGATTTATCAGATGGTCAAAGATTAATGTTAAGAGCTGGATTAAAAAAATTGAACAAGTTAGAAAAACATTTTGTAGAATTTTTTGGGGATGAAAAAGGAGAGAGTAATAAGCATCCTAAAATGATGGTAATGTGCGAGGATACTAAAGTTACACCTTTAGTAACAGAATTTTTAATTCAAGAAGGATTAAAAGTAGAAGAGGTCATGCAAATTGACTCTAATAAAAAAGGTGAAGTGCCAGAAAAAGAATGGTTTGATATTAAACAAAGGCTGTTTAATATGGATAAACATAAAAATCCTAGAGTAGTAGTTTCTGTTTTGATGCTTAGAGAAGGTTTTGATGTGAATAATATATGTGTAATAGTACCTTTAAGAGCTTCTGATGCACCAATATTATTAGAGCAAACAATTGGAAGAGGTTTACGTTTGATGTGGAGGGATCCAGAATTTCAGGATATTAAAAATGAGAATCGAAAAAAATTATTATTAGATAAACAGGAGCCAACTAATTATTTAGATATATTATCGATTATTGAACATCCATCTTTTGTTCAATTTTATGACGATCTCTTAGCAGAAGGTTTGATTGGTGAGTCTAATGTAGAAATTACTTCTGGTTCAGATGTAGTTGGAGATTTAATAAAAGTTAAACTTAAAGATGGTTATGAAAAATATGATTTGTTTTGGCCATATATAGTTAAAGATTCAGATGAGGAGTTAAAATCTACAGATTTGAAACTAGATAAATTAGAAAAATTTGAGGCTTTTAAATTAGAACAGCTGCAACAATTTTTTAAAAAAGATGGTGAATCATTTTTTTCAGAAGAGGTTACTGTAAAAACAAGATTTGGTGATTATATAGTAAATGCAAATTTATTCAATTCACAAAGTTATAATGAATATTTAGAAAAAGTTTTAAATACAGTAGTGAATAGGATGGGACGTATTGGTAGAAAAGCTGCTAGAGCTTTTCCTACTATGCAAATAAACAATATAAACTTAGTAAAAACTATTGATAAATATATTAGAACAAAATTGTTTGGTAAAAGGTTTGATCCATTTGATGGCAGTAATTGGAAAGTTCTCTTATTAAAAAATGGAATCGTTACTCAGCATATTGTAAAAGAAGTTGGAAAACTAATTTTTGAAATGCAGAGTAGCATAGAATCTAGCGAAGGGATTGTAAGAAAACAAAATTTTTCAGAAATTACGGAAATGAAAATGAGAGAAAGCTTTTCTTTAAAGGTAGCTAAAAGTATTTATGAAAGACTACCATTTCCATCAAATAAAGGAGGTCTTGAAAAAGATTTTATTGAATATATCGACGGAGATTCAAAAGTTGAAAGTTTTATAAAAATTGATGAATATCGTCATCCATTCGCACATATAACTTATATTAGAACTGACGGCTTATTATCATTATATTATCCAGATTTCATAGTGAAAACAAAAGAAAAAATTTATTTGATTGAAACAAAATCGGATAAAGATTTAAATGATTTGAATGTTAAACAAAAACAATTAGCAACACTTGATTGGGTTAAAAGGATAAATAAATTAAATCCAAAAGATAGAATGGAAAGAAAATGGATATATATTTTGTTAGGTCAAAATCATTTTTATGGACTAAAAGATAACAATGCTTCAATAAGTGAAATTTGTGAATTAGCTAAAGTTACAGAAGCAAATGCTAAGGGTAAATTAATATAACATGTCCCAATACTATAACATCCCAAGAAAAGCAGAATGGAATTATAAAGGAAGTCAATGGAAATTATCTAGATCTAAAATAGATTTATTTATTGAATGTCCTAAATGCTTTTATTTAGATAATAAGCTTGGAATTAAAAGACCTCCAGGTTATCCTTTTAATTTAAATAGTGCAGTAGATACTTTACTCAAAAAAGAATTTGATATACATAGAGCTAAGAATAAGGTACATCCATTACTCAAATCATATAATATAGATTTAGTACCTTTTAAACACGATATGATGGATGAATGGAGAGAGAATTTTAAAGGAATACGTGTTAATCATAAAAAAACAGGTTTAATAATATTTGGCGCTATAGATGATATCTGGGTAGATAAAAAAGGTATATTATATGTAGTAGATTATAAATCTACTAGTAAAGAAGGTAAGATTGAAGCTTTAGATCAAGACTGGCAAATATCATATAAGAGGCAAATGGAAGTATATCAGTGGCTACTTAGACAAAGTGGCTTTAAAGTCTCAAATACAGGCTATTTTGTGTATTGTAATGGTATTACAGATAAAGAAGCCTTTGATGCTAAGTTAGAGTTTGAAGTAACCCTTATACCATATGAAGGGAACGATAATTGGGTAGATGAAGCGATTATAGAAGCTGACACATGTTTAAAAAGTAAAAGTATACCTAAAGCTGGTATTGAATGTGATTATTGTAAGTATAGAGATGAAGTAAATAAAATTATTTAAATATATGAAAAAGGTATTATTAATTATTATACAATTTCTGTTAGGTATTTTAGCTATATATGGATTTAGTTTAATTTTTAATAAAATAAACGAACATACGGATTGTACTGTTATTAATGGGGTATTATTTTTTCAAACTGTTCTATTATTCATAAGCACATTTATTGCTTATAAATTACATAAGTATAGTATTAATGTAAAAATAATATATTATATTGTACCTTTACTATATTTAGTTGCTTTCTTTTTATTGATATATTTATCTAGTGAAGGTTATATAGGTATTTATGAAAGAGATTTTACTATTAAACATTATGATTATTGTAAAAATATTTATATTTGGTTATTTAGTTAAAAGCAGCAGGAATAATTAAATCAAGATTAAAAATAAAAACCAACCAAATCCGGATATAACCTTAGAAAAAAAAGTAAAAGAGTAATATATAATATGAAAACTCTAAACATATTAATATTAGAAGATGATTTAAAGACCCTATCTATTATTATGGATAGGTTATTTAAACTAGAAGAAGAGTTATTTAATACATCTAAACCTCTTGATTTCTCAGTTACTGTGTTTTCTACGTATATACAGGTTAAAGATTATGTAAATAGCTTAGAAAAGAATAATTTTGATTTAATAATATTAGATAAAGATTGTAAATTAGGAGGTTCTTTCCATGTATTAGATTTAAACAAATTTAATGTGAATAATGTAATTGCTATCTCAACTAATGTAGAATACAATGAAGAAGTAGAGAAATTAGGTGTTAAACATGTGGTTAGAAAAGATTATATGGAAATAGATAAATTTGGAGATGAATTTATTAAAAAGATTAAAGAATTAATATGAACATCTACTTAGATATAGATCAAGTATTAATTACTAAGGATTTAAAGCCTGCAAAGAATGTATATGAGTTTTTAAAGTATGTTACAGATAATCATGAATGTTATTGGTTAACTACTCATTGTAAAGGAGAAGAAAGTAATACATTAGAATACTTAAAACAATTTTTAGATAAAAATTGTTTTATTTATTTAAATAAGATAAAGCCTACTAATTGGGATATGCTTAAAACTGAAGCTATAGACTTTAAAAAAGAGTTTAAATGGTTTGATGATTATGTATTAGAAGCTGAAAAACGTATATTGCTTAAAAATGAATGTTTTGATAAATTAGTATTAGTAGACTTAAAAAGTAATCCTAATCAACTAAAGGATTTTATATAAAAAACCAACCAAATCCGCTTAAACTACTAAAAGAATAAAAGTATGAAAGACAATACAAAATTAGCAAAATGCGAACTCTGTAATAAATCAGTTTTAAATGAGTATTTAAATAAGGATAATATTTGTAATAGATGTATGCATAAAGTTAACATGAGCAGAGAACGTTTTATAAGTAAATTTAATCCTTCTGTTAAATCATTTTTAGAAAAAAATCCTGATAAAACAGTTATGGGTTTATATTGGGCAGGTAATTGGCGTTTTGCAATTTCCGTGTATTCAATAGTATTGATACTATTAATTATTACTTGGATTATTGATAGATAATTTTATTATTGTTTAAGAAATTAATAATAGAGAATTAGTAAAAAGAAAACCATAAAAAACCAATCAAATCAGCTTAAACCATTAAAAGAATGAAAGAAGTAAATATAAATATATGACAAGTAAACTTACTTATTATCAACAAAGAAAAATTGTATTAATAATTATTGTATTATCTATTTTATCTTTTATTATAGGATATACAATTTATAAAATAAATCTTGTACCTTGTAATGAACGATATGCAAATGTAATACCTAGTAATAGAGATTATACTCCTTGTGAAGCTGATAATCATTGTAAAATAAAACGGACATCTAGTTGTCCAAAATGTTTGGATGTAATTGATAAGTGTGTTGAAAGTAAACCTAGTCTATTAGAGAAATTAAAGGATAGTTTTTAGAATAATTATTTTTAAATTATATATAATAAGCATAAAGGTAAGTATAATATTATAATCAGAAGTGGATAGGGTTCTTAAATTAGCAATGTAAAAGTTATCAACATATAGCTTGACAGTATTTTTTACATTTGATATAGTCATAGTATAAATAATAATTCATTTATAATACTATGACTACTTTTTTAAAAAAACTTAGAGAAAAACAAGGTATTAGTCAGGATTTTTTAGCAAAAAGAATTGGTGTATCAAGGCCAACTTATGTACAAATTGAGGCTGGTAAACGCAAGCTTCTTGTTGAAGAAGCACAAACTTTTGCTAAATTTTTTGGATTGTCTTTAGATGATTTTTTAGCTGGTAAAGAAAATTTAGAACCAAAAGTAAAACTTGCTAAAACTATAAAGAAAGTAAAGCCAAAGCCAGAGATGCGTATTTCTGTACCACAAGAAAGAATAGAGAAATTTAAAGAAGTATTATTATATATTTTAGAACGAATTGGCGCTCGTTCTAATGTTGGTGAAGCTGTTATTTGTAAATTAATGTATTTTATTGATTTTGATTATTATGAAAAGTTTGAAGAACAGTTAATAGGCGCTAAGTATATAAAAAATCATTTTGGTCCAACACCAGTAGCTTTCACAAAAATTGTTAAACAAATGGAAAAAGATGGTGATTTAGGGGCTATTGTAAATAAATATTTTCAACACGATCAAAAAAAGTATCTTCCATTCAGAAATGCAGATTTATCAAGTTTTACTGCTCGTGAAAAAGATTTTATTGATTGGGAAATTGAAAGATTTAAAGATTTTAATGCAACTAGAATAAAAGAATACTCCCATAAAGATGTACCATGGATTGGTACAGATAATTTAAAAGTTATTGATTATGAAGCTGTTTTTTCTAGGACAGATGAATTTTCTGTAAGACAGTACTAGGATGAAATATGAGGAAACGAAAGAATTTACCAGAGATATTAAAAAATTAATGAAGAAGTTTTCTTCATTAACTGAAGATTTAGAAGTAAATAAGAAATATCGTATAGATTTATTTCATGGCAAAGAAATTAATAGTGGAAGTATTTTTAAAATTCAAGGTGTTGGTAATACTGATGAGTTACAATTTTTTAAGATTAAAAAGTTTCAATGTAAGAGTTTAAAAGGTAGAGGAGCTAAAAGTGGTATTCGAGTAATTTATGCATATTTTCCTAGTTTTCAAAAAATAGTATTTTTAGAAATTTATTTCAAAGCAAAACAAAAGAATGAGAGAAAACAAAGAATAATTGATTTTATGAATATTAATAAGATAAGTGATAAAAGAAAACTACATAACGGAAGACCTGATCTAGATTAACAAAAAACACTAAATTTTAGTGTCTTTTGTTAGCACTTGTCTACGGTTTTGGAAAACCATTGACCGTGGGAGAGCCTAGGCCCTCACAAGTGCTAATTTCAATATATATCAATTATATGTATCTGTCAATATTAAATAAAATAGTATTAATTTAATGCTTATATTACGCATTATTTATTATTTGCCTTTTTTTAATGATATGATAATATAGCCATAAGTTTTAGTGTTATTTGTGTTGGGTAATCCAATACAATAAATTATAGGAGATAGTACAATGGTAAAAGGTAAGATAAGACGTTTAGTTCGTTTATCTGGAGTAATAGTTAGAATAGGGAATAAGTTTTGCTTTCCAAGTCTTGATTGTCTTGAAGAAAGAGAAAAAAGAATCTCTATGGAAATGATTAAAAAAGTCGGAAGCGGACCTTTTGTTCTTTTGAAAGTAGAATATTTTCCAAGAGATGGACATCCTCTATTTATGCTTCATTTTAAAAATGATAATGGAAAAGATGTTGAAATAACTAGTGAGTACTTTGTTAAGTATATTGAAAGGGAAGAAAAGAAATTTAAGCTATGTAAACCAGATTGTGAAGATTGTAAGAAAGATGAGAATAAATACAATAAACTGATGGGTGATTTATGTTCTATGCATCTTGCAAGTTCTAATGACCCAGTAGATTTATGTTTGCCTGATTTTAAGTATTTTGATAGAAATCATCCTAAATTTCTAGATCTTTCTAGAATGCAAGGTCGTCTCTTTGAAATCGCATACAGACAACATCTTTCTTGGACAAGAAGCTAATAAACTTTATTAAGTTTAATAGGACGTACTTACGAGTACGTCCTTTTTTAATTATTGACAATTAATGTAATAAATGAAAACATTGTATATATAATAAGTATTAAATATGTTAAAACAAATAAATAATTATTCAGGAGTAGTAGGTGTAGTATATCTAGATGAAGAAGTAAAGAAATTTGCTATTGTCCATAGTAAAAGAGGTTTTTCTTTACCTGGAGGCGGATTTGATGATGAGGATGCTAGTATAGAAGATGGGTTGTATAGGGAGATAAAGGAAGAACTAGGTTTAGATATAAAAGATGTTGAAATAAAAAAAACAGATTTAACAGAAGAATTTAAATATGATTCAAATAAAGATGGTAGAGAAGATCAATATGTAATAAGACCAATTTATTTAGTTAAAGCTAAGAATAATAAGTTATCATCTGTGATAATGAAGTAATAGATGCTAAATGGTATACTTATGAAGAAGCTATTAATACATTAACCTGGGATAATTCAAAAGATACACTTAAACGAGTTTATCCTTTAATTTAAATAAAAAAATATGAACAGATTAATAGAAAAATTAAAAAATATTAAATTCTTAAAGTCTGAAAGAGTAATTTTTTATTCAATTATATTAGGTATTGCTGGTTTTATTGCTATTTTACCTTTTTTATTTGAACCTAGAGGTGGTTATGGAATGGGTGGTATCATATTTTATTTTATGTGGATACTTGAAATAATAGTTGTAGTATTAATATATTTGGTGTATGAATTTAAACATTTACCTAGCCCAGAAGAGATTAATTATAGGAGTCAGAAGAAAATAAGTATAGTTTATTTAATGTATAGTATATTAGTATTTTTTTATTATTTAGCTTTTATTATTATAAGGTACGTCTTATCAAAAGATAGAGGAGAATTAATTGAAGATATTTCAGAGTTTATACTATTAACTCCAGTAATGATACTAATTATTTTTAATATTATTTATTGTGTTACTGCTCATAAATTAAAACCTATAAGTAGAAAATTATTAATTATTAGTACTATAATAATTATAATAGTTACTCCTTATATATTATCTCAAGTATCTAATGATATTAGGAGATTAAAGAACTTTAAAAATAATGTAGTTTTTGAAAAAGCTTTAGAAACAAATGATTTAGCATTATGTTTAACTGCAAAGAGTGAAAGTTTCTGTAAATTAAATTTATCTAAAAAATATAATGATACTGAAATATGTATGGGATTAAATGATAATGAAGATACCAGATATAGTCCATTGTACAAATGTTTATCTGCAATTGCAGTTAATACAAAGAATGAAGAAGTTTGTATGATAATGGATGGGTTATTAATAAATAAGCATTCAAGTAATAAATGTATTAGTGGTATTAAGCTTGTTCTTCTTAGAGAAGAGACTGCTGGTTTAACAGATGAAGAAATAACTACTATGGCTTTAACTGAGAATAATATTAAATTATGTTCAGGTATAAGGCATGGTGATCATAGCCATGATTGTCAATTGGAAGTAGCAAAAATAAATGACATATCATATTGTTTAAAGATTAATAAGTTTAATGGGCAAAAATATTTTAAATCATGTTACGAATACTTTGGTTTTCCTGACTATCCAAAGTCAACAAGGGAATATGGATTATTTTGGGAAAATGAAGTAAATGGTACATATCAAAGTTATTATCATGATTTTTACTTTAATTATCCATTAGGTACTACGTTAACTGAAAAAATAAGACCTTTTTTAAGGCTTGCTCTTAGTAAAGAATCAGATATAAATAATAGTAGATGCACGGATGGTTGCGAAGAAGTAAAAATATTTGCTGAAAAAGCATATGATAAAAATACTTCTTATGGTAGTTATAGTTGGTCATTAAATGTTTATGAAAAATTAAGCTCAATTGAAGAAGGTGAGATTATACAGATTGATAATGAAAAATTAGAACATCAAGGTATTGTTATGGTAGATAATGAACCTGCTATAAAATATTTAGCAACAGAGGTTTATGAAGGTTCACCTTATATTGGTTTAGTTATAGTGAGAGAGAGTTCTTCATATTTATTAACTTATAAGGCAGGAGAAGGCAATAGATTAACTTATTATGATTTTTTGAACATTTTATCTAGCTTTGAAATTCAATAATTATGAATAAATTACGTAACATCTTAATAATACTATTTTACTTAACAGGTATACCTTTTTTAAGAAGGATTATGCTTAATAAACCTTTACTACGTATTTGGTGTTTACATGATATTAAAGAAAGTGAAGTAGGGAAGTTTGAAGAAAAGGTTAAGTACTTAAAGAGTAAGTATAATATAATAAGTATTGATGATTTTAAAAGTAATAACTTAGATAAAAAGAAATTAAATATATTATTTACTTTTGATGATGGGTATAGTAATTGGTTAGAATATATATTACCAGTATTAGATAAATACTCTATTAAAGCATTATTTTTTATTAACGATGATTTTAAAGAGTATAGTAGCTTATTAACAGAAAAAGGTCATACCTTAGGTGGTCATAGTATGTCACATAAGTATTTAACTAAGATAAATGATGAAGAATTAAATCAAGAAGTAGCTGGTAGTGTACCATCTGATTACTTTGCATATCCTTTTGGTGATAAGAAGAGTTATAATAAGGAAGTAATAAATAAAGTAAGTGAGAATTATAAATACGCTTTTAGTATAATACCTGGTTTTAATAATAAAAAAAGTAATTCATATAAATTACATAGAGATTCTTTAGATGTAGATACTCCGAATTGGATATTTAATCTATGGTTTAAAGGATGTTACGATTTTAAGAAATGGATATAAAAAAAAGGACTTTTAGGAAGTCCTTTTATGATAAGTAAAATCTTTTTTTAGATTTTTTTTAATTCACTCTTAGGGTATGTAGAGAAAACCAAGACATTTATCGCTGTATCATCTAGATGAATCCAAAGAAATTTTTCATTTCTTTTAATTACATCAGGTTCTTCTGGCATATCTGCTACACCAATTATAGTACCGGTTATATCCCCAGATAAAGGAAGTATTACTTTATCATTGTGTTCGAATCCGAATTTTCTACATGCTTTATCAGAAGTGTCGATTTCTAGTCTAGCTTGAGTAATAGTCTCATATATTTTTTCCAAATCATTTTTTGGATCAGGGAATGTTACAAGATCATCTTCTCCATTAAGTTGGATCCAGAGAGCAATATCTCCTTTGTTTAAAGTACACATATCACATGGTAAGATTGCCACTCCTATAACTCTGCCTTCTTTTTTAATCCTTGGAATTAATATTTTCTCATCTGAATTAAAACCGAATTCAAGAATGGCTTTATTAGATGTATCTATAGCTAATAGATCACCGTTACGACTACGATATTTAATAGTCATTATCTTTCTCCTTATTTATTTTCAAATTGATATATTAGTATAGTATATTTATTCAAAATTGTCAATGATCTATTATAATTAACTAAAATAGCAATAATATTAGTATATTATTGCTATTATGATTGACAATTTATTATATTTATGCTAGTTTAATATATTACGTTTTTATATAACAGAATAGAATAGGAGAGAAAATAAATGGCAAATAAAGTACCTTGTTTTATAACAGGAAAAAAACCTGAAGTAGAAAGAGTTTATTTTTCTGATAAGGATTGGAGAAAGATTTTAAACTCAGTATCAATTAGTTTTGTCGATGTGATAATTGTTTCTGCAGATGGTAAGTTTTTACTTGGAAAAAGAGCAATTGATCCGTTTAAAGGTATGTGGTGCTTTCCTGGTGGTGTTATTAATGCATTTGAAGAACCTGGAGAAACATGCAGTAGGGAAATAGAAGAAGAACTTGGATTAAAGTATGAATCTGAAAGATTTGATTATTTAGATCTTCCTTATATGACTATGGCTTGTGATGGAGATGAAACTCGTCATGATAGTGCTTGGCCACATATGCTTCTATTATCTGTTACTGAAATGTTTAAAGCGGAAGATATTACACATAATTATGAGCATACTTCGCTTAAATGGTTTGATTCATTTTCTTTTCATAAAGACATTGATTTTGTAAATACAAACTTCCCTGAATATGTTCAATATCTTGCCAATAGAATAATTGAACGGAAAGTTCTTAAGCGTCATTTACATTAAAGTAAATATACTTATTGATCGTCGAGTAATACACTCGGCGATTTTTTTATACTATAATTCCACCAGCTACAATATCTTCATTTTGTATTAAAACAAATCTACCCATTTCTGGTATCTTATTATAATTCTCGATTACGAGTGGTTTATCTGATTTAAATTCTACTTCTGCAATATATGTTTCTTTTATAACATCACCATCTATTTCTTCTAAAGTAGAGGAGTCCATAAGTTTATGGATTTTTTTAATTACTACATCTTGTTCTTGAGTAACTATTTTAAGAGATACTATTTCATTTACTTTTATTTCATTACTACTCATCCAAAATATAGTTGCTTTAAAATTATTTACTACTTGAGGTAAGTTATCTTTATCACATATAATCTGACCTCTTTTAACTTGTATATCATCTAACTTTAAACCAATTGAATGTCCGTAAGAAGCTAAATCTAGCTCTTCACGCCACTTTTTAATGGATAATACTTTATTACTCACATTACTAGGTAAAATAGTAATTTCTTGGTTTTTTTCTATCTTACCACTCTCAATTCTACCAACTACCATATCTTCATAGATATCTTGTACGGGGAGTCTTAAAGGAAGGTTTTCTTCTTGAAATTGATTAGTAAATGAATCTAGAGCATCTAAAACAGTTGGACCTTGAAACCAATTTAAATTATTATCCTTAGTAGCTATATTATCACCATTTTTAGCAGATATGGGGATAATATAGTTTGGTTTTAAATTAAGTTTATTTAAATGAGTTATTACTTCTTGTTCTACTTCTTTAAAACGTTTTTCTTGGTAATCTACTAAATCCATTTTATTTATAACAACAATTATTTGTTTTAAATTAAGTAGGTTTAATAGGTATGCATGTCTTTTAGTTTGTTCTTTTATACCTTCATCAGCATCTACAATAAGTATGGCAGCTTCTGCTAGAGAAGAACCAGTTATCATGTTTTTTAAAAATTCCTTATGTCCTGGAGCATCTATAATAACGTAATCTCTTTGTTTAGTTTTAAAAAAAGTTTGCGTTGTATCTATAGTAATATTTTTTTCTCTTTCCTCAGTTAAATAATCCATGAGGTAAGAGAATTCAAAGTCTTTGCCTAGTGCTTCGCAAACGGTTTTTACTTCATCTATTTTTTCTTGTGGAATAGACTTAGTATCAAAAAGTAATCTGCCAATTAAAGAAGACTTACCGTGATCAACATGTCCAACTATTACAAATTTTAAATATTCTTTTATCATATTACATGTAACCTAAGCTTCTTAATTTTTCCATAGTATTTGCTTGTTCTTTATCTTGTAATCTGCCTGCTCTTTCTGCTTCTTTGGTATTTTTAATTTCTTCAATTACTTTATCTATTGTATCTGCTTCTGATTTAATTGGTTTAGTAATTGGCATACAACCTAAACTTCTAAAACGTTTACCATCTTTTGCAAAGTAAAGTTTGTTAACTGGAATATTTTCTCGCTTAGTATATTCCCAAATATCTTGTTCAGTCCAATGGAGTAGAGGATGAACTCTTAAATGAACATCTTCTTCTGCTTTTGACTTATATTGATCCCATAGTTCTGCAGGTTGATCTTTGTAATTCCATTTAAAATCTTTATTTCTAGGTGAAAAGTATCTTTCTTTAGCTCTAATACCATGTTCATCACGTCTTATACCAACTAATAATGCTTTAAACTTATGTTTTGCAATAGTTTGTTTTAAAGCTTCTGTTTTTAAGAGGTGAGTGCATTCAAAAGTATCAGTGTCTTGGTAATTCACTCCTTTTTTTAAAGCTTCTTCATTTTTACCAACAATTAAGTTTAAATTAAACTCTTTAGCGTACTTATCGCGAAACTCATACATTTCAGGAAACTTAAAAGTAGTGTCAATGTGAACTGCTGGAAAAGGTAGTTTACCAAAAAAAGCTTTCATGCAAAGCCAAAGTAGGGTAGTCGAGTCTTTACCAATAGACCATAAAAGAGCCATGTCTTTAAAATCATGAAAAGCTTCTCTAATAATATATATTGATTTATTTTCTAGCTCATCTAAATGATCCATACTATTTTAAGTAGCCTAGACTTTTTAATCTATCTTTTACCTTTTGTTCATCTGATTTAGTAAAGCCTTCTTTTGAATTAACTCCTTCTGAAACAATTTGTCTTAAGACATAAGTAACAAAAGAAGATGCTGAATTAAAACCAGTATCCTTTATTAGATCTTTCAGCTTTTCATTAAGCTGAACAGGTATAGAGATAGTAGTGTATTTATTATGATTTTTAGTCATATGTTTAATATATTACATAATGTATTATAATTATATATAATTAAAAGTCAATGTATAATAAATGGGGATAAAATATAAAAATAATTTGATAAATTATCTAAAATATTGTATAATATTCAATATTTTGACTATATGGATACACAACAAATACAAAAAAAATACGATAACTTAGCCAAAAATAAGTATGTGGAAAACTACGAATATCATCGTTGGTTTAAATCTAGCCCTGCAAAAACAGGCTATATAATGACTCTTAAAGCAATTAAAGGTCATTTTTTAAATGGTAAAAAGTTTAAAGGAAGCTATTTTGAACTAGGTCCTGGTGCTGGAACTTGGACTCGTGTAATGCATGAGAATAGTGAATTTGATAGTTTGAAGCTTGTTGATGTCTCAGAAAATATGTTAGAGCAAGCTAAGAATAATTTAAAAGATTTTAATGATATAGATTATACTGTTTCTAATTTTTTAGATTATATACCAAATAAAAAGTATGATGTTTTCTTTTCCTCAAGAGTTTTAGAATATATTCCAGACAAGCAAGAAGCAGTAAAGAAAATATTTGATATGTTGAATAATAATGGTGAGGGGTATTTAATTACTAAAACTCCTAAGGATTTTATTAATAAGCTTCTTAAAAGAAAGAATTCTAGAATGCATCAAGGTCAAGTTAAAGCATGTAGATTAAAATGTATATTTAAAGAAGTAGGTTTTAGAGAAGTAACAGAATATCCTGTTACTATTTCTGTACCTGTATTTAAATCAAATATAATAAATAGGCTAGTCCACTTTATATTATATAGACTCCCTTTGAATAAATTAAGTGGTTTTTTATCAGAGTCTTACGCTATTAAATTTAAAAAGTAATGATTATTGAATTTTCTGGTTTACCAGGAACTGGTAAATCTACAATTGCTAGAAGATTAGTAGGTGAAAAGAATATACAAAGAATTAGAATTGATAATAAGTATGAACTTATTTGGTATAACTTGTTATTTCTTATTAAGCATCCTATTAAATTCATTGTACGTTTAATATATGTATTTAGAAACTCAGTTTCTTTTAAAATGTTCTATTTTAAATTCATGAATGTATTTTTAAATACTAATGCGAAGTTTGAAAAAGCTACAAAATATGATTTAGCTTTATTAGATCAAGGTTTTATGCAGAGTGTTGGATCTATATTTGAACGAGAAGTAACAGAGGAAGAAATTAAAAAATATTCTAAATATTTATTATTTCCTGACTTACTAATATTTTTTGAAGCACCTTATGATGTGTTAGATTCTAGAATTGAAAAGCGTGGGCATTTTACTAGACCATTTTTAACTGCTGAGTATTTAAAAAAATGGAAAGAAGTAGTTCGTACTAATTTTGTAACTTTTAAAAAGCTATTTCCTAGCTTGCCTTGTAAAGTAAAAATAGTTGATGCAAATAGAGATATTGATGAAGTGTTTTTAGAAATAACTAATAATCTAGATATATGAAGATTGAGTATATAACTAATTCTAGAATACCTACTGAAAAAGCTAGAGGTTATCAAATAATTAGAACTTGTGAAAAATTTTCAAAGATGGGAGTTGATATTGAATTAGTAATACCTAATTTTAGAAATTGTATTAAAGAAGAAACATTTAGTTATTATGGTGTTAGTAAGAATTTTGATATTAAAAAGTATTTAGTAATTGATTTAAAATTTTTAAATAAGATATTTCCAAAATTTACATATCTAGTTAAGCAGGTTACTTTCCTTATATCATTATCATTTAGATATCTATTCAATTCAAGAGAATTAACTATATATACTAGAGAAGTTTTAATAGCTTGGTACTTTGCTAAGATAGGTTATAGGACTATATTTGAATGTCATTTTATACCAGAAAGTAATCAAAAATTATTTTTTAAGTTAAGTAAAAAAGCTGATTTAATAATTACTAATTCAATAGGTACTAAAGATGAATTTTTAGAAAATAACTTTACTAATGTACATAGTTGTCCTAATGGTGTTGAATTAAATGATTTTGACTCGATTCAAAAGACTAAAAATGAATTAAGAGATGAATTAGATTTATCTAATGATAAGAAAATTGTAATGTATTTAGGTCATTACTATACCTGGAAAGGAACTGACATATTATTAAAAGCAGCTGAAAAATTAGATAATAATATTGAATTGGTATTAGCTGGTGGTACTGATTTATTAGATAAAGAAATAATAAATAATTTATCAAATATTAAGCTTGTAAATACTAAAAAGAGAGACATGGTTGCTAAATATTTAAAGTCAGCAGATATTTTAATTATAACTGCAAATAAAAATAGTAAAGAATCAATTAAATATACTTCACCTATAAAATTATTTGAATATTTAGCTTCTAAGGTTCCGGTTTTAGCTCCTGAAGTTGAGAGTATGACAAATATAGTAACTAATAAGGAAGTAACTTTTTATGAAGTTGATAATGTAGAAGATTTAGTAAATAAAATAAATAATATATTAATTAAAAATAATGATAAAGAGATTGAAAATGGTTATGAATTTGTTAAGAAGTTTACTTGGGAAAATAGAGTAAAAAAAATATTAGATATTATTCATGTTTAAAATAAAATAATATGTATAAGAAATATAAATGGCATAAATATTTTTGGCATCAGGCAATAAGTGCTTTAAGTTTTTTAATACCTGAAGGTAAGAATATACTTTTTATTGGTGAATATAATTATGATTTTTTAAAAAATGCTAGGCCTAAGAGTTTAGATATAGTAAATAAAGATATTGATACATTTGTACCAGATAAAAAATATGATTATATTATTATATTTTCAGTACTAGGTATTAGTGAAAATATTTGTGATGTACTTAGAAATATTAAATCAGGTATCACTTCAAGTACTCGAGTAATAATTTATCAGCATAATTATCTATGGATGCCATTTTTAAAGCTAGGTAGTCTATTTAGGATAAAAAATAAAGAATTAAATCATAATTGGTTATCAGTACATGATACTAATACATATTTAAAATCTTTTGGTTATGAAACTATCAGGACTTATAAAAAAACATTATGGCCTACTAATATATTATTCTTTGGTAATATTATTAATTTAATATCTATTATTATTCCATTATTTGATATATTTAAAATTAATCAATTTATAGTTGCTAGATTGCTTGTAAAGGATGAGTCTGAAGAAAAAAGTTTAACTATTTGTATTACAGTAAGAGATGAAAAAGAAAATATTGAACCTATTGTTAAAGCATTACCTAAGGTATGTCAAAATCAAGAAATATTATTTGTAGAAGGTCATTCAACGGATAATACTTTAGAAGAGATACATAGAGTTAAAGATGTGTATTCTGATAAGAATATTAGAGTAATAGGTCAGCCTGGTATTGGTCAAGGTGATGCTATACGAGTTGGCTTTAAAGATGCAAGTGGTGATGTAATTATATTATATGAAGGTGATGGAACTTCTGAACCAGATGATATTAAATATTTCTATGATGCTATTGCTAGTGGACGTTTAGAATTTATTGAAGGAAGTCGTTTTGTATATCCATTATCTCTTAAATCTATGCCTTTAGTTAATAAGCTAGGTAATATGGTATTTGCTAATTGGTTTTCTTGGTTCTTAAAGAGTTATATGACTGATGTTTTAAGTGGTATTAAAGCTATTTCCAAAGAAAGTTATCAGGATATATATAATAATTGGGGATCACTTAATTTACATGATCCATTTGGTGATTTTGAGCTATTATATGGTGCAGCTAGATTTAATTTAAAATTAGGTGAAATACCTATGAAATATTACCCACGAGAATATGGTGAAACTAAAACACATGTATTTAAACATGGTATTAAGTTATTCATATTTGTTTTAAAAGGTAACTTTATTTTTAGACATTTAAAAAACTATAATAAAAAATAATATGAAAGTAAATCAATTTAAACCATGGGTTGGAGAAGAAGAATATAAAGAGATTGAAGGATGTTTTACAGAAAACTGGATTACTGAAGGACCTAAGTCAAAAGAATTTGTAAAGCAGTTATTAGATTTAACTGGTGCTAAGTATGGCGTGTTAGCTCCTAATGGTACTTTAGCAATTTATTTAGCTTTAAGAGCAATTGATTTAAAACCAGGAGATCAAGTATTAGTTCCTGATTTTACATTTTTAGGTTCAGCATCAGCAGTTGAAATGGCTGGTGGAGTACCAGTATTTATTGATGTAAATAAAGAGAATTTTCAGCTTGATTTAGATAGTGCTGAGAAATTTATTAATCCTAAGACTAAAGCTATTATGCCTGTCCATATTTATGGCACTATGGCTAAAATGGATGAAGTAATGGAATTTGCTAAAAAACACAATTTGAGTGTTGTTGAAGATGCTGCTCAAGCTATTGGTGTCCATTACAAAGATAAGCATGCTGGTACTTATGGTGATGTTAGTATATTTTCATTTTTTGCTGATAAAACCATTACTACAGCAGAAGGTGGTTTAGTAGTTACTAATGATAAGAAAAAGTATGAGAAGTTATTATATTTAAGAAATCAGGGTCGTATTGAAAGAGGTTCATTTATACATCCAGAAATAGGTTATAATTTTAGAATGACTGATTTACAAGCTGCTGTAGGACTTGTTCAGCTAGGAAAGTTAGATCAAATAATTGAAAGAAAGAATAAGATAAAAGATTATTACTTTAATAGGTTAAGTAAGATAAAAGAAATTAATTTCTTTAAACCATTTGATGGTGCTGATTGGATTCCATTTAGGGTTGGAATTTTAGTTGAAGAAGCTGAAAAGTTAATGAAATATATGTCAGAAAATGAAGTTGAAGTAAGAACATTTTTCTATCCACTTCACAAGCAACCATGTTTTAAGTATTTAAAAGATATTATTCCAGAAACTTTGGATAGTAAAAATTATCCTAATTCTATATATGGCTATGAGTATGGAATATGTTTGCCATCTTTCCCAACGCTTAGTGAAGAAGAATTAGATTATGTATGTACTGTAATTGAAAAGTATTATGAGTAATTTATTCTACAAGTATTACGATATATTATTTACTTCAAAAGATTACGAAGAAGAAGTATTTAAGTCTCTTGAAATTGCTAAGAAGTATTTAAATCATGAACCTAAAAATATATTAGAGATAGGTTGTGGTACTGGTAGTCATACTTTAGAACTAGCTAAATTAAATATTCCAATTACTTCAATAGATGTAGATCAAGAAATGATAACTAGATGTAGGGAGAAAATAAAAGAAAATAATATATCTAATGTAGAAATATATGATAAACGAATACAAGATTTAGATTTAAAAGATTTTGATATTTGTTTTAGCTTATTTAATGTTGTTACATATATTCCTAAGTTTAATGAGTTAGTTAGTTTTTTTAATGCTATATATAATTCATTAAGTGATGATTCTGTATATATATTTGATTGTTGGAATGGCTCTGCAGCTTTATTAGATCCACCTAAGGGTAAAGAATATTCAGTTAAAAATAATAATGAAGAAATTAATTGTAAGTTAGAAAGTAATACTGATTTTATTAATCAAAAAACTACTCTTAGATATAATTTACGAGTAACTAAAGAAAATGGGGAAGTAATAGAAGATAAATACGATTTAGATCAGTATCTTTGGACACCTAATCAAATAAAAGACGCTTTAGGTTTAGCTGGCTTTACTAAGTTTGAATGTTATGAAAATTTTAATTTGAATGAAGTAGCTACTGATAAGCATTGGAAAATAATGTTTGTATGTCAAAAATAAAATTTATATTACCAAAATCAGGAATTTTTAAAGTTAATGGGCCTAGTGATCCATTAGATTATTATTATAGACCACTTGTTGGTAAATTATATGTTAAGCGTATTCAAATGGGTTTGGATTTATTGAATAAAGAATATGATTCAATATTAGAGTTTGGTTCTGGTTCTGGACTTTTATTACCAACGCTTAATTCAATTTCAAATAATTTAACTGCTGTTGATTTAGATGCAGATACTAAGCTAGTTAAAGAAAGTTTAGATAAATTAAATATTAATGCTCAACTGTATCAAGAAGATATTACTACACTTAATTTAGAATCAAATAGTTTTAATTTAATTGTAGCTTTTTCTGTATTTGAACATATTAAAGAACCTGATCAAATTTTAAAAGAATTGCATCGAATATTAAAACCAGGTGGTGAATTATTAGTTGGTATGCCAAGAGTAGATAAATTTATGGAGAAATTATTTGTAACAATAGGTTTTAATGAAATAAATGATCATCACGTTACTAATTATAAAGAATTTTTAAAGTTTGCAAGTAAAGAATTTGAATTAGAAAAAATAAATACAATGCCTAAGTTTTTACCAAAGAGTTTTGGCTTGTATTTTAATATATTATTAAAAAAATAAAAATTAACTTACTAAAATATTATGGCAAACGTTTGCTTAATTTATCCTAGAGATATAAATTTAAATTTTTTCCCACTCGGACTTGGTTATGTAGCTTCATATATTAAGAGTCAGGGACATAATGTAACCTTTTTAGATATTAAAGATAATGATTTTGATTTACTTGATCATCCTAAAGTTCAAGAAGCTGATATTATTGGTGTTAGTATAACAACACCACAACTTCGTTTTGCTCAAAAGATTTTTAAAAAGCTTAAAAATGATAGACCAGATCTTCCAATTGTTGCTGGTGGAATTCATCCATCATATTTTAAGCAAAAGTTTTTAGAAGAAAATAATATTGATTATATTGTATATGGTGAAGGTGAGATTACTATGAATGAGCTTTGTAATGCAATTGATTCTAAAAAAACTGATATGTCAGATATTAGAGGTTTAATATATAGAAACGGTGATCAAATTTCAATTAATTTACCAAGAGAGCTTATTCCTGATTTAGATGAAATGCCTTTCCCAGCTAGAGAGCTTGTTAATTATGATACATATTTACAACCACCAGGTCTAATTCGTGGTGTTTGGACAGAAAGATCAGCTAATTTATCAACCAGTAGAGGTTGTCCTGGAAGATGTACTTATTGTGGAGTTAATTATTTATATAATAAAATGTATAGAAGGAGAACAGTTGATAGTGTTATTAGTGAAATTGAATTCATGATTAAGGAGCATAATATTGATAGCTTATACTTTATGGATGATACATTTTTAATGAATACAGAATGGATAGAAGAGTTTAGTGATAAATTCATTGCTAAGAAATTTAATATTAAATTTTCATGTTACGGCAGGGTAGATACAGTTAATGAAAGAATCTTAAGAGCTGTTAAAAGAGCTGGTTGTGTTCAAGTAGAATATGGAGTTGAAAGTGGTTCAGTACCAGTTTTAAAAGCAATTAAAAAGAATGTTGATATAAATAAGATTAAAGATGCTCTTAGATTAACAAAAAAAATTGGTTTAAGAGCTCAGGCTTCATTTATTTTTGGATTTCCTGATGACAAGATTGAAAATTTAATGGATACTATTAATTTAGTTGCTGATCTTGATATTGATTTTTCAACAGCTTACTTTGCTACACCTTATCCAGCTTCAGAACTTTATGAACAAGCAATTAAAGAGGATAGGATTATTGAGAATGATATGTCTAAATGGTATGTCAGAGCTAATAAGATTTGGAGAGTTAATTTAGATCATCATACTTTAGAAGTTTATAGGAATAAATTTTTAAAACAGGTTAGATGGAATAATATTATGTTCTTCTTTAAAAATCCAAAATTTTTATTTAATCTTTCAATATTTGCTTTAAAAAATATTGATGCTGTTTATGGCGCAATAAAAGATTCTATAAAGTATAAATCATTTGATGATGCTGGTTATTATTTCTATGCACATCTAACAAAAGGTCAGGAAACAAGAAATTTAATTAGGTAATAATATTTATGTTAAATATAAAAGAATTCATAATAAAGTATAAGATAAGAATAGTTTTAGCACTTATATTGCTTTTAGCTGCATATTTTCGTTTTCATGGTCTTATTATTCAGGGTGGTGTAATTAATGGGGATGATGAATCATTTTTAAATATTGCTAAAAGCTTTAGGAATTCTTTTGAGTTTTTTAAGAATTTTGTAGCTAATGGTTTTGATACTTCGAATATTAGAGATGGGGCTAAAGAATTTTTCTCAGGTAGTTTTAGAGATTATACATTTGCAAGACCAGGCTATATTCTATTAATTACAATTCCAACTTTATTTTTAGGTGTTCAGGATTATATTCCAACAATTTTAAATGCTATTCTTTCATTAATTACAATCTATTTAGTATATAAGGTTACTTTTGAAATAACTGGTAAGCATAAAATTGGTTTACTAGCTTCTTTATTACTTACTATTTCTGGTTACAGTGTGTTTTTTGCTAGAACTGGCTTATCACAAACAACGGCTGCTTTTTTCTTAATGTTAGGTTTACTCTTTTATTTCTATACTTGGAACGAAAGTAAAAATACTAAACGTTATCTTAAGCTCTCAGCTTTAGTATTTGGTTTTACAATTACTGTACATTACAGCACATTTTTATTTTTTGGAATAATAGGTATTTTTGAAATTGTTCAAGCTTTAAGAAAGAAGAAGTTAAAAGAAAGATTAAAAATACTTATTCCTTATGCTCTACCATTTATTATTTTATTTCAGACTTTGACATATATTAAGTTAAGGGTTTTTCAATCATGGAATTTCCAAGCTAAATATTTTACTTATTTAGAAGAGATTAAGCATATTTATACAATTATTCCTGACTTTGCAGACAGATACACTGTTAATGATTCTATATTTCAATATTTTAAGTTTATGAATGTTTATGACAGTATAATTATTGTTTCTTTATTTGTTCTAAGTTTAGTTTTATTTATAATTAAAAAGTGGTGGAGAAATGATAATTATACATTTATTTTTGCTCTTACTTATATTCCTTTCATTGTTTATAGCTTAATTAAACTAAGAATTTCTTATAACCTAGCTACTTTGTTACCACTTATTGCTATTGTTTGTTCTTTTGGTGTTTTTGGTTTAATTAATTATATAAAGGTTAAAAATATACGAATTATTTTAGGTTCTGTAATATTAGTAGTAATTATGTTTTTCGGTCTTAAAACAGCATATACTTTTAGTAATTTTGATAATCCATATGATGATGCTGCAAATTTTTTACAATCTCAATCTAAAGAAATTAAAGAAATCTGTGGTACCAGAAATGGTGCTGAAAATGTTAAATTTTATTTAGATGATTATTCTATTAATAGTCAGATGACAGATGAAGAATGTTTTAAGGCTCAGTATGTTATTTTATCATGGGAGACATCATACGTACCTATACAGTTAGAGCAGTGGAGTAAATTTGTTTCAGAGAATACTCCAATTAAAATATTTGAACATCCTTACTATAATTATATATGTAATGAAATAGGTTGGCTTGAATCTGAAGAAGCTTGTTTAATAAATAGTTCACTTAGAATTTATGAAAATAATAATGATTTATGAATTTAATTAATTTATTGAAAAAGAATAGTTTTTTTATAATACTTTTAGTATTAATAATTGTTAGTACAATTTTTTGGTGGAATAATTTTGGTAAATTTGAAATAGCTGATGATGCATATCAGTATCATAATATTGCTGTTAGTTTAACAAATGGAGAAGGTTATAATTTAGATGGTGAATCAACTATGATGAGAGAACCAGGTTATTCTTTCTTTATGTCTGTTATTTACAAAATATTTGGAGTTAATCCAGGAGTTGTTAGGGTTATTCAAGTTTTATTATTATATTTTTCAGTTTTAATTACATATTATTTATCTAAAAGAATATTTAATGAGCTAGTTGCAAAAATAGTTACAGTTTTAATAGCAATTTATCCAATTTTAAATATTTATACTAGTTTTATTTATTCTGAAACTTTAGCTTTATTTTTAGTAATGCTATTTTTATTTACTTATTATAAAGCTGTAACTCTGAATAAATACTATTTATATGCTTTACTTGGAATAATACTAGGTATATTAATTCTATCTAAAGGCGCTTTTATATTAATGGCTGGTTTAGTACCATTATTAATCTTGTTCAAAGATATTAAAACTGATTGGCAAGGTAATTTGAAAAAATCAGTATTATTTTTTCTTATGTTTTGTATTGTTGTTGTACCTTGGTTAAGTAGAAATTATAATAATTTTGATAGATTTGCATTAGCTTCGAGAGATGGCAATATGGTATATACTAGAGCTGTTAAAAATCTATATGATAAATCAGAAGTAAAAAAATATGTATTATCAGCTATGTCGGGTGAATATTTAGTTAGAAAATTTATTGATTCAGAATATGTATTTGAAAAAAGTTATATTAATAAAAATGCTTTAGATGAATTTGTTTTAAGTCGTACAGGTGATAAAGATAATTATAATTACGATTTAATTGATATTGAAATGAAGAAAGAAGGTATTAATATTATTAAAGAGAATCCTTTTAAGTATTTTATGTTTGGTTTGGTAGAAGTTATTAATTTAAATAGTCCTATGTATTATTACGAAAGACAGATTAGTATATTTCATGAAAGTGATTTAGATAGTAATACATTATTTAAAGTATTAGTTATTACTTTAATGAGAATTGATTGGTTACTATTTATATTATTTATGATTTATGGAAGTTATAGTGTTATTAAAGAAAAAAAAGATTTAGCTTATATATTAATACTATTTGTTTTGAGTGTTAATATGATTGTATTTTTCTTACAAGGTAATCCTAGATTTATAATGCCAATATTACCAGTATATTTTATGCTATCATTTTACGGTTTATATACCTTACTTAAAAAATTTAATTTTAAATACTTATGAAAAAACTATCAATTATAATTCCTGTATATAATGAAAAAAATACTATTAATAAATTACTTAAATTAGTAGAGTCTGTTGAACTTCCAGATATTGAAAAAGAAATAATAATTATTGATGATAAATCAACTGATGGTACTCGAGATATATTAAAAATGCTTACGGATCAGTATAAAGTTATACTGAAAGATGAAAATGGTGGTAAAGGTTCTGCAATTACTCTGGGTTTTAAAGAAGCAACAGGGGATATCTTAATAATTCAAGATGCTGATTTAGAATATGATCCTAAAGAATACATTGATGTTTTAAGTCCAATTTTAGAAAATAAAGCTGATGTTGTATATGGTTCACGTTTTATTAGTAGTAAACCACATCGTGTCTTGTATTTCTGGCATTCAGTAGGGAATAGAGTGCTGACTACATTTTCTAATATGCTTACTAATTTAACTTTAACTGATATGGAAACTTGCTATAAGGCATTTAATAGGCAAGCAATTGATTATTTAAAAGATAGGTTAAGTGCTCAGAAATTTGGTATTGAACCTCAAATAACAGCTCTTGTTTCTAAAGGTAAGTTCAGAATTTATGAAGTTGGTATCTCATATTATGGTAGAACATATGAAGAGGGTAAAAAGATCAATTGGAAAGATGGTATTGCTGCATTTTGGCATATTATAAAATATAATTTATTTAAATAATGAATGAGAAGAAACAACTTGATTGCTTATTAATATCTCCTCCCATATTTTACGAAGATAAGGAAAATATATGGAAGGAAATTAATTCAAATTTTCCACCTCTTGGATTAGCTTTTATTGCTGGTTATTTAAGAGAGCAAGATCTTTCAGTTAAGATAGTTGATTGTAATGTATATTCTCCTTCTGTTGAATCATTTTCTGAGTATTTTGAGAAAGAATTTGTTAATAAGTATGAGTCAATTAAATATATTGGATTAACTGCTATGACTTGTACAATAAAAAAGGCATATTTAATTTCTGAGATATGTAAAAAATATTATCCTGATGCTGTAGTAATGTTTGGTGGAGTTCATGCTACTTTTGTAACTGATGAAGTTATTGCTAAAGAAAGTGTTGATATTGTAGTAATTGGTGAAGGTGAATTAACTGTTACTGAAATAGTTAAAGGAAAAGAACTTTCAGAAATAGATGGCATTGTTTACAAGAAAGATGGTGAAGTAATTAAGAATAAGCCAAGAAATAGAATAATGAAGCTAGATGAATTACCAATTCCTGCATATGATTTATTACCAGTTCTAAAGTATAAGCCAGCTAAAGGCTCATATAAAAGGTTACCAGCAATGAGCATGATGACTTCACGTGGCTGTCCTGGAAGATGTACTTTTTGTAGTAAGACTTTAGGTAATATATTAGTTTTTAAATCAGCTGAGGTTATATTTAAAGAGATTAAGTATTTAATAGATAATTGGGGCATAAAGCAAATACTTTTCTATGATGATACATTTACTGTTTTTAAAGAGAATGTAGTTAAGTTATGTGATCTATTACTTGAAAATAATATTGATATATCATGGACTTGTTTTGCTAGAGTAGATTTTATTGATAAAGAAATGCTTCAGAAGATGAAAGATTCTGGCTGCCATCAGATTATGTATGGTGTAGAAAATGTTGATGAAGGCGTTTTAAGAAATATAAATAAGAAAATAAATATTGATCAAGTTAAAAATGCAGTTAAATGGACTAAGCAAGTTGGTATAGAATGTCGTTTAGCATTTATGGTAGGTAACCCTGGAGATAATATGGAAATTTTAAAGAAAAATACTAAGTTTGCAATTAAAATGGATCCAGATTTAATTGTTGTAAATATTACTACACCTTTTCCTGGAACTGATATGTTTGATTGGGCAAAGTCTAAAGATTTAATTTTAACCTATGAATGGGATGATTACACTTTAGCTAAGCCAGTTATGAGATTAGAAAATTTAACAGCTGATGAAATTAAGAAGTTGTATAAGCACATGTATCGAAGATTCTACTTTAGACCTAAGTATATTTTTAAAAAATTACTTAGCATAAGATCACTTGATGATTTAAAGATATTATCATCTGGTTTTAAAGCTTTACTATCGTTTTTTATTAAAAAGAAAGAAGCAAATTAATGAGTAGTATAAATACAATATGTTATTTTGGAGATTTTGATCCTAATTATTCTAGGAATAGAGTTTTAATAAAAGGTTTTAAGGAGAATAATATAGAAGTACTTTTTGTTAATGCTAAGAGTATTAAAGAGTTAATTAATAAACATAAAGATGTTGAAAATAAATACGATCAATTAATAGTTGGTTATTCAGATAATCAATTTATGGTACCTATTGCTAAGTTAATAAGTAATAAACCAATTATTTGGGATGCTTTTTATTCATTATATGATTCTTGGGTTAATGATAAGAAGTTAGTTTCTAGAAATAGTTTTAAATCTAAGTATTATTGGTTGCTTGATTGGTTAAGTATTAAGTTAGCAAATAAAGTATTACTTGATACAAATGAGCATATTAAATATTTTAAAACGACTTTTGGAGGAAATAAATATATTAAAGTATTAGTTGGTAGTGATGAATCTGTTTTTTTGCCAAAAGTTAAAGAACAAAGTAATAGTTTTGTAATTCATTTCCATGGTAAATATATTCCATTGCAAGGAATAGAATATATTATTGAAGCAGCTAAAGCTTTAGAAGAATATAAGGATATTAAATTTAATTTAGTTGGTTCTGGGCAAGAACATGATAAAATAATTAAACTAGCTAGTAAGTTAGATGTAAATAATATAAATTTTATTTCGAAGCAATCATATTCCGATTTAACAAAGTATATTAGTCAATCTGATATTTGTTTAGGTATATTTGGAAAGGGTCAAAAAACAACTAGAGTAATACCAAATAAAGTATATGAAGCAATAGCTATGCAAAAGGCAGTTATTACTGCTAATACTCCTGCAATTAATGAATTATTTAAAGATAAAGAAAATATATTATTATGTAATCAGGCAGATAGTAAAGATTTAGTAGAAAAAATACTATTACTTAGGAATGATAGTAAGTTAAGAGGAGATATAGCTGATAATGGATATAAATTGTTTAAAGAAAAGTGTTTATCAAAGATAATAGTAAATAAATTAATAAATGAGTTATGAGAATTAATTTTTTATTACCACATTTAAAAATATCTGGAGGTGTACGTATTATATTAATGTATGCTCATTTTTTAGCTGAACGTGGTTATAAGGTAAAAGTAATTGTAAAGAACTCACGCTTTTTAACCAGAAATATTTCAAATTTAATTTTACATAAACCTAAATGGTTCAAAGAGTTTAAAGGTAGAATAATAAAAGTAAAAGAAATTAGTGATAAATATATTCCTGAGTCTGATGTTATAATCGCCTCTGCTTGGAATAATGTAAATGATATTAATAAGTTAAAAGGAAAGAAAATTCATTTTATTCAACATGATGAAAGATTATATCATGGTAATAAAGAAGAAGTTGAAAAAGTATTTAATTTGCCATTTAAAAAAATAGTTGTATCTACTTGGCTTAAAGGAATAGTTAAAAATGATTTTAATCAAGATTCTGAGCTATTATTAAATCCTATAGATTTAAATCAATTTCATAAAGTTAAAAGTAAAAGAGATTTAAATAAAGTAAGAATATTGTTACTACATCATGATTATGATTGGAAAGGTTCTAAGGTTGGTATTAAAATAGTAAATGATTTAAAAAATAATTATCCTCATATTGAACTAGTATTATTTGGGGTTAGAAAAAAAGATATAGATATACCATGTGATGAATATCACTATAATTTATCTCAAAGCAAATTAAAAGATCTTTATTCAAGTTGTAATATCTTTTTATGCCCATCATGGGATGAAGGTTCTGGACTTCCTTCAATGGAAGCTATGGCTTGTAAATGTGCTTTAGTAACATATGACAATGGTGGATCAAGAGATTATGCTTTTGAAAATAAAACAGCTATGGTAGCTAGCAGAAAAGATCAGAATGATTTAAGAGATAAATTAGAACTATTGGTAAAAGATAAAGATTTAAGAGAGCAAATTGCTGAGAATGGCTATAATCATATTTTAAGTATGCCTAAGTGGCAAGACCAAACTAATAAATTAGAAAATATTTTAAAACATGCCTAAAGTTTCTGTTATAATCCCAACATTTAATAGACCAGAATTAATTAAAGATTCTGTGCTTTCTGTTTTAAATCAAACATATACTGATTTAGAAGTTATTGTAGTTGATGATGGTGTGGATATTAGAGCAGAATCAGTAATTAATGAGATAGATGACAAAAGAGTTAAATATGTTCAACATGAAGTAAATAAAGGTGGTGGAGCAGCTAGAAATACGGGTCTTAAACATGCTAGAGGTGAATATATTGCATTTTTAGATGATGATGATGCTTGGTTTGAAAATAAATTAGAAATACAGATGAAAGAATTTGAAAAGACAGGAAGAGATGTTGGATTTTGTTTTTGTGCTGTTGAGTGTGATTATGGAAATAATAATAAAAAAAATACTTCAGTTTCTGAAGGAGTTGCTGATTATCATGAGCTTGTCTTAAGAAGATTTAAAGGGTTTTTAACAGTTACTTTAATTATTAAGAAATATGTATTTGATGAAGTTGGTAATTTTGATATAAACTTTGTTAGTCATCAAGAGCCTGATTTAATGATAAGAGTAACTAGAAAATTTAAAGGTTTAGGAGTTAACAAACCTTTAGTTTATTTAAATATGAAAGAAGGACATGATCATATTGGTAGTAATATAGTAAAAAAGATAAGTGGTAGAAAAATGATTATAGAAAAATATATTGATGAATATAATACTATACCAAAAATTCTAGCTAAACATTATTTTCAACTTGCTTTATTTTATAGAGAAAATAAAGATTATTTAAATGCTAGAACATATTTTAAAAAAGCTTGGTTTAAGAATATATTTAAATTAAGATATATATTACATTACTTAATAATTATAAATAAATAATTATGCTTAAAGAATCATTCTCGTATGGAGAATATAAAAATATAATTGAAGGGCTTACTAAGTATTTACCTTTAATGGATTATTCAGAGATTAATAAAGAAACTGAAAAGTTTTTAGTTTTAAGACATGATGTTGAGTTTTCAATAGAAAGAGCCTATGAATTTGCAAAGTTTGAAGCAAATGAAATGGGAATTTCAACAAGTTACTTTGTTCAACTTAGAAATAATGCATATAATATATTCTCAAAGAGTAATCATGATTTAATAAATGAAATTCATAAATTAGGTCATAAGATTGGTTTACATATTTATTTAGAAAGTAAAACTGGTAATGATTACGCTAAAATAATTAAAAATGAAATTGAAGTTATGGAAAATGGTTTAGGCATGAAGATTGATCGTTTTTCATATCATAGACCACCAGTAGCTGTCTTAGAGAAAGATATTAGGATTGAAGGGATAATTAATCCATATAATAGTGAGTTCTTTACATATAATGGTGATGATGCAGATAAAAAATTAGATGTTTTGTATTTAGCTGAATCAAATAAGTTACCAGAAAAAAGATGGCCTTATGGCTATCCACTAGATATGATTAATGATGATATTAAAAAAGCTCAGTTATTGACACACGCATATGAATGGTCAAATGAAGGGTATAAGGAAAATTTAGATGCTTTTGATATTTTAATTAAACAAAAGAGTACAGAGTTTATTGAAACTATGAAACATGATTGTCAAAGTTTCAGAAAGTTATATAAATAGTTATGAAATATAATATTACATTTTTTGGTGTTAAGAGTACTTCTTCGAAAGTAATTGATTATTTAATTAGTGAAGGCTATAAAATAGATCTATTAGTTTCTTTAGATGAAGAGTGTGTTAAAAAGCATCATATATCAGGTTTTCAGAATTTAAGAGGTATAGCTTCTAAATATAATATTGAATATTTGGCATTAAATGATTATGAGCTAAAAGATAAAAAGGATTTAGAATTTTTTAATTCAAATGAATTTAGTATAGGAATATCATATGGTTGGCAACGTTTAATACCAGATAATATATTAAGTAAATTTGAGTCAGGTGTATTTGGTTTTCATGGTAGTTCTAAGTATTTACCAGAAGGTAAAGGTAGGTCACCACTTAATTGGTCTATTATCGAAGATAGAAAAGTAATTCATAATCATTTATTTAAATATGGTACTGGTGCTGATGAAGGCCCTATATTTAATATTATGGATTTTAATATTGAAGAGTTAGATGATATATCAAATCTACAAGAAAAATCTATTGAAACTGCTAAAGTTCAATTAAAAGAACTATTAACTGCATATAAAGAGAATAATATTAAATTAACTAAGCAGTCTGGTAAGTCAACATACTATCCTAAACGAACTCCTTCTGATGGTAAAATTGATTTTAATAATACGTTAAGAGAAATATATAATTTAATTAGAGGTGTTACTAAACCATTTCCTGGCGCTTTCTGCTATAATAAAGAGAATAAAGTTACTATTTGGAAAGCTTTAATACATGAAGAGGATATAGATGGTAAAATAGGTGAAGTAGTAAAAGTAATAGATGATAAACCAGTTATTAAGTTAAAAGATGGATTACTAATAATAAATGACTATGAGTCAACTAATAAATTAAAAATAAATGATATATTAATATGATAAATAAAATAAAGAATGCTATTAAGTTATTAATACAAGGTAAATTTGATTTATTCTGGTTTAAGTTACTAAGAAAACTTGGAGTTAAAGATATGGTACCGCCTCTTCCTTTTACTTTACTTGTTGAACCAGTAAATTATTGTAATTTAAGATGTCCTTTATGTCCAACGGGTTCAGGTAGACTAAATAGAAAACCAGAACTAATGAGTTTTGATAGATTTAAGTATATTATTGATCAAGTAAGAGGTTATGTTAATAAGATGTTTTTATTTAACTATGGTGAACCATTATTAAATGATGAGGTGTTTAAAATGGCAAAGTATGCAACTGATGCTGGAATTAATGTAAAGATGAGTACTAATGCTCAATTATTAGATAAACAAGAGTTATGTGATGGAATAATTGAAAGTAAATTAAAACATTTAATAATTAGTTTAGATGGTTTAGACCAAGAAACATTAGAACAGTATAGAGTAGGTGCTAATTACGAAAATGAAGTAAATAATATTAAAATGATGATGGCTACAAAGAAAAAAGCTAATTCAAAGTTACCTAAAATTGAATTACAGTTTTTAGTAATGAAACATAATGAGCATCAAAAAGAAAGAATGGAAGAATTTGCTAAGGAATTAGGTGTAGATATCTTTGCTGCTAAAACTATATTTCTTTATGATACACCAGATATGCAGCTGATGGCTAAGAAATTTTTACCAAATGATCAAAAGTTTAGTCGTTATGAGAAAGATGAAAATGATCAGTTTATATTAAAGGGTAAAATTACAAATCATTGTGATCAAGTATTAGGTGTAGCAGCAATTAATGTTAATGGTGATGTAGTACCTTGTTGTTATGATTTATTTTCTCAATATATTATGGGTAATGTATTTGAAACATCACTTAAAAAAATCTGGAAAGGTAGTAGGTATAATAAATTAAGAAATCAAATCAATACTAATCGTGGACAAAATCGTATGTGTAGTATTTGTCCAGAAAACAGAATAGAATTTATAAATGAAAGAAAACAATTAAAAAATGAAGCTTAAAGATTTAAAAAATAGGTTTTTTAATATTTGGAAAACTACTGATGACACTGGTCAACAGGTTGCACGTGGCAGTATTTTAGTATTATTAAGCCGAGTATTAATTAAAAGTTTACAACTTATTAAAACTATAATTTTGGCTAGACTTTTATTTCCTGAAGATTTTGGTTTATTCGGTTTAGCAAGTTTAACAATGACATTTGTCGGAACAATATTTCAACATGGTTTTAATACTGCATTAGTTCATCATAAAGAATCAAATAGTAAGTATTTAAATGGAGCATGGACTGTAAATATTTTACGTAATACTTTAGTTGCTTTAGTTCTATTTTTTATAGCTCCTAATTTGGCAGCTGGATTTTTTAATAATATAAATGTTATACCTTTTATAAAGGTTTTAGCTATTATAGTATTTTTTGAAGGATTCCAGAATATTGGTGTTATTTTATTAAATAAAGAGTTGAGATTTAATAAAAAGTTTTTCTATGATATATCAGCTGTATTTATTGAAATAAGTGCTGTAATAATAGCAGCTTTCTATTTAAGAAGTCCTTGGGCATTATTAATAGGTGTTGCTTTTGGTAAATTTGCAGATATTATATTATCATATGTTTTTCATTCTTACAGACCTAGATTTAAATTTAATTTAGAAGTTACTAAGCAATTATTTAAATTTGGCAAATGGATAGGTCTTGCTGGAATTATTACTTTTATCACAAGACAAGGTGATGCTATTATGATAGGTAAGTTGCTTACTACATATGATCTTGGTTTATATTCTTTAGCTTTATCACTTGGTACTTTACCATCAACTGAAATATCTAAAGTAATGGGTAATGTTTTATTTCCATTCTTTTCCAAAATTCAAAATGATCTTGAGTTATTAAAAAGTTCATTTATAAGATTATTTAGAGTTCTTTATGCATTCATTATTCCCGCTTTAATAGGTATATTTACTTTAAATAATGAAATTGTTTATATAGTTTATGGATCTAAGTGGACAGCTATGATTCCTATATTAAACATTGTATTAATAATAGCTATTCTTAGATCATTTGAACTTATTGTTAATCCATTATTTCTAGGTATAGGAAAACCTAAAATTAATACATATATTTTAACTATTCAATCAATTATAATGTTCTCGTTAATAGTGCCACTGGCCAAGATGTTTGGAGTTGTTGGTATTGCTTTATCTGTAGCTAGTAGTTTACTTATTTCACAGTCAATTTTATTTTTTAAGATTAAACATACAATTAAATTAGGATTTAAGGGGTTTTTTAATATAATTAGTTTACCTATAATTGCAAGTTTAATTATGTTTAATATAATGCATACTTTAAAAAGTATATTTTTAATAACTAATCCTTTTATTTTAGTATTATATATTATTTTTGGTATTATAATATATTTTATTTCAATTTATTTATTAGATAAAGTATTTGGTAGAAAATATTATGAATCATGGTTATGGTTAAAGAAAAACATATAAAACAAGATCAAGTAAATAATATTTGGAGTAAAGTATGGCAACAAGAAGACAAGACTACTCCTAAAATGATATTTAGTAGTCGCTTATTTATTGAAGGATATCCTGTATTTAAAAAACATTTTCCTAATAATTTTAATAGGGTTATTGAAATTGGTGGTGGAACTGGAAGATATGGTTTAAAAATAGCTCAAGAATTTCCAGATGCTCAAGTTACTATTACTGATATTGTTGATTCATCAGTTAAATTTATCGAAAGATTAAAAAATGAATTGAATTTAACTAATGTTGAAGTTAAAAAAGCAGATGTATATAATTTAGAGTTTAGAGAAGATTATTTTGATTTAATAATAAGCGATGTAGTTATACAACATTTACCTAATGATTTGAAAGCTATTAAAGAAATGACAAAGATTTTAAAGCCAGGTGGAGTTATTATAGTATCAGGTGTTAATTTATTTAACTTACCACATACTTTGTATAAGTTATTTCATAGAAAAGAATATACTTACGGTTATGAAAAATCATATAGTAAGAAAGAATTACGTAGATTATATAATGAAGCTGGTTTAGAAATAATTAATGAAGATGGTTTTTACTTTGCTTATGGAATTTTTAGATTAAAATATATACATAGTATATTTAAATTGCTAGGTAAAGCGTTTAATAGAATAACTAAGTTTTTAGATAAATTTACAAATAGATATTTTTCTAAAAAATTTGGCTTTGAAATATTAATTGTTGGTAAAAAATAGTATGAAAAAAGATATTGAAATTTTAGTAAAGAATTCGGGTGTAATTAAATTACAATTTTTTAATGATGAACCTGATGGTAACTTAGTAATAGCTGAATCTATGAAAAGTGTTCCTTTTGATATAAAAAGAGTTTATTTTATAAATAACTTACATAGATTTAGATCAGTTAGAGGTAAACACGCTCATAAGAAGTTAGAGCAGTATATTTTTTGTGTAAATGGTTCATTTAAGATTAAATTGGATGATGGTACAAATAAACAAGAAATAGTAATGAATGATCCATATATTGGTATTAGGCTAGGACCAAAATTATGGCATGAGATGACAAGTTTTTCAAAAGATTGTGTAATATTGGTACTAGCTAGTGATTACTTTGATGAAGCTGATTATTTTAGAAATTATGAGGATTTTATTAAATCAATAAATAATTAACATGATATTATTTAATAACTTTAAAAAAAGATATAGATTAAATAAGAAAGAAATTATTAAAGTAATGGATAGAATATTCAGTAGTGGTAATTTTATTTTAGGTAAAGAATTAGATAAATTAGAAAAAAAGTTAAGTAAATTATTCAATATTAAGCATGTTATAGGTGTAAGTTCTGGTACTGATGCATTATTTTTAGCATTAAAAGCATTAGGTATAACTGAGAAAGATGAAGTAATTACTACATCTCATACTGCAGTACCTACCATTAGTGCAATTAGACAAACAGGTGCTATGCCTATACTTATTGATATAAACGTAGATACATACAATATAGATGTTGAGTTAATTGAAAAAAAAATTACTAAGAAAACTAAAGCTATTGTTCTGGTCCATTTATATGGTTATCCTGCAGAAATTTTAAAAATAAAAAGCTTAGCTAAAAAGTATGGCTTATTTTTAATTGAAGATGTGGCTCAATCTTTTGGTGCTAAGTATAATAATAAATTTCTGGGTACATTTGGTGATATTAGTTGTTTTAGCTTTTATCCTACTAAAATATTAGGTACCTTTGGTGATGCTGGTGCTGTTGTAACGAATAATAAGGCTCTAGGTGATAAATTAAGGGCACTTAGGCATTATGGCGAAGTTGGGCGTAATAATTCTGTATATGAAGGATATAATTCACGTCTTGATGAAGTACAGGCCGGATTATTAAGTTTTGGTTTAACTAAACTTGCTCGTTTGAATAAAGAGAGAAATCAATTAGCTAAAATATATTTGAATGAATTAAAAGGTTTGCCAATTAAATTACCACTTAGTTCTAGTAAAAAGATTAAAAGAGTTTGGCATTTATTTGTAATACAAACTAGTAAAAGGGATAAGTTACAACAATATTTAACAAAGCACAATATTCAAACTGGTATTCATTATCCTAAGCCAATTCATTTACAAAAATGTTATAATTTTTTAAAATTAAAAAATAGTGATCTTCCTGTAGTTAGTAAAATTTCAAAAGAGATTCTTTCTTTACCACTTAGTCCTGAGCTTACTGTTAAAGAAATTAAATATGTATGTTTGAAGATTAGAGAATTTTATGAAAAATGATAATAAAATTAAAGTTGCTTTTGTAGTCGGAAACTTTCCCAGAGTTTCCGAAACTTTTATTATCAATCAAATTGCTGATTTAAAAGATAGGGGAATAGAAGTAGAAGTATTTTCATTTAGAAAAGATTTTAAAGGTAATGATATAATTTCAGATAGATTTCAGGAATATAATATGAAAGATATTATTAATTATTTAGAAATGCCAAAAAATTATTTACTTAGGATCCTACTTGCTATTCCTAAAATTATATTAATATTATTTACTAAACCAATAATCTTAATAGATTTATTTAATTTTAAAAAGTATGGTAGAAACGCTTCTTCACTTAAATTAATTTTTTGGGTAACTCCATTTATTAATAAAAAGTTTGATTTAGTTCATTGTCATTTTGGACCAGTAGCAAATAGATATTTAATAGTTAAAGAAATTCTTAATTTAAAACAAAAGATAGTTACTACTTTATATGGGTATGATGTATCTAGATCATTTAGAGAAAAACCAAGTAGCTATTATGATAAATTAATAAAACAATCTTCCAACTTTTTAGTTATGTCAAATAATATGAAAGAAAGGGTAGTGGAGTATGGTTTTCCTGAAGATAGGGTAGAAGTTTTACCAGTTAGTATTGATGTTGAGTCATATCCTTTTAATAAAAGAAGTTTAGAAAATGATGAACAGATTAATTTGATTTCTGTAGGTAATTTTGTTGAGAAAAAAGGATTTGATGATTTATTAAAAGCTTTAGCTATTGTTAAAGTAAAAACAAATAAAAAATTTAAATGTTATATAATAGGGGATGGTCCATTAAAAGACGAAATATATGACTTATATAGTAAGTTAAATTTAAAAAATTTAGTAGAATTTAAAGGTTATATGAAATTAGAGAATGTAATTAAATATTTTAAGGATATGCATTTGTTTATTCAACCTTCAAAAACTGCTAAGGATGGGGACATGGAATAATTTATGAATACTGTAATATCACAAGCTTTAGCTACAGGTTTACCGGTAATTACTACAAGACATAGTGGTTTACCTGACCAGATCATTGATGGTAAGAATGGTTTTTTAGTTGATGAGAATAATTACAAAGAATTAGCTGAAAAAATTCTTACTTATATAAATAGCTCAGACTTATGGCCAGAGTTTAGTAATTTTGGCAGAGACCATGTATTAAAAAATTATGACTCAAATATTTTAATTGATAGACAAGTTGAGATATATAAAAAGTTATTGAATTAAATAAACAAAAAACTGATTTTTTTAAACCAGTTTTTTTATTATATTATTTTTTTAATACTTCTTTGTAATAATATTCAATTGTTTGTTTAATTCCTTGATCTAATTCTGTATTAGGTAAATTTTTAAATATTTTTTTACTCTTTGTTATATCCATCGCTTTATAAGGAGCACCATCTGGTTTTTCTGTATCAAAAGTTAAATTACCCTCATAACCTACTTGTTCTTTTATAGTTTCTGCTAATTCTTTTATAGTAACGCCTTTTCCTACACCAATGTTTATTGCTTCAATAAATGGTTCTATTTCAAGTGACTCTAATAATATTTCTACTGTATCATCTATATATAACCATTCTCTTACTGGGCTACCTGTACCCCAAACAGTTACTTCTGGTAAGTTTTCTTCTTTAGCTTTAACAATTTTCATGACTAGAGCACCGAGAGCATGTGATCTTACTTCTTCAAAATGATCACCAGGTCCATACATATTTGGAATAATTAAGTTAATAAAATTCATACCATATTGTTTATGATATGCGTAAGCTTGAACCCAGCTCATTTTTCTACACATTCCATAAACCATAACTGATTCATCTAGTTCTCCTTGCCACCAGTCTTCTTCTTTAAATTTTCTATCTCCAACATTTGGGTATGAACAGTTTGAAATTGGGTTAATGAATCTTTCTACTTTAAGTTCTCTAGAAGCTTCAATTAAATTATTTGATATTAATGTATTATTATAATATATTTCACCTCTATGATCCATTCCAAATTTTATACCACCTATAAATGTTGCACAGTTAATTACTATATCAGGTTTTTCTTTTTTAAAATATTCAATTGTTTGATTATAATTTCTGAAATCAACACCTTCACTTAAAGAAGTGCTACAGAAATTATATCCTTCTTCTTTTAAACGTTTAATAACACGTTTACCTAGAAAACCTGATCCTCCAGTTACTAATATTTTTTTGTCTTTAATCATAAATTATTTTTTATCTTGTTGTTTAAAATCTGCTTCTGACATTATATTAACTAATTCGTCGAATTTAACTTTAGGTTCCCAATTAAGTAATTCTTTAGCTTTTGAATAATCACCAATTAATTCATCAACTTCTGCTGGTCTAAAGTATGATTCACTTATTTCTACAATTATTTTACCTGATTTTTTATCAATTCCTTTTTCTTTTACTCCTGTTCCTTGCCATTCTAAATCAAAATCGAAATATTTAGCTGTTTTTTCCACAAATTCTCTTACTGTGTGATTTTCTCCAGTAGCTATTACAAAATCATCAGGTTTATCTTGTTGTAACATTAACCACATAGCTTCTATATATTCAGGAGCAAAACCCCAATCTCTTTTAGCTTCTAAGTTACCAAGTATTAATTTATCATCTAACCCTAGTTTAATTCTTGCAAAACCTCTAGTTATTTTTCTTGAAACAAATGTTTCGCCTCTTCTTGGTGATTCATGGTTAAATAGTATACCTGAACAAGCAAATAGATTATATGCTTCTCTGTAATTAACTGTTAAATAATGTGCAAAAACTTTAGCACAGGCATATGGTGAACGAGGATTAAATATTGTATTTTCATTCTGTGGAGACTCTTTACTATTACCAAACATTTCTGATGAAGAAGCTTGATAGAATTTAGTTTTAATTTCAGATTCTTTAATTGCATCAAGCATTCTAAGAACACCTAAGCCATCTACGTTAGAAGTATAGACTGGAATTTGAAAACTAACTTGAACATGAGTTTGTGCTCCTAAGTTATATATTTCATCTGGACTTATTTTTTCTATAGTTCTACTTAAATTACTACCATCTGTTAAATCACCATATATTGTGTGAAAGTTTTTTACTTCAGGATTATCATCATATATATGATTAATTCTAATTGTATTAAAAGTAGAAGCCTTGCGTTGTATACCATATACTTCATAACCTTTTTTTAATAGGAATTCTGCTAAGTAACTTCCATCTTGTCCGGTGATACCGGTTATTAATGCTTTTTTCATATTTATACTATTTAAATTTTAAAATAATCTTTATACCAGTTAATAAATTTATTCATACCTACTTCTATTGAAGTTGTTGGTTGCCAATTAAGTAACTCTTTAGCTTTACTAATATCAGCTGACGTTTTTACAACATCTCCGGGTTGCATAGGTAGATAATTCTTTTTTGCTGTTTGATTTAATTCTTTTTCTATCACTGAAATAAAGTATTCTAGTTCAATTGATTTAGAATTGCCTAAATTAATTATTTCAAACATTCCATCTTTAATTACATCCAATGCTTTTATATTACCTTCTATTATGTCATCTATATATGTAAAGTCACGTTGATGCTTGCCATTATTGTACACATCTATTTCTTTTCCTTTAGAGATTTTTTCTGTAAATAGGAAGGGTGCCATATCTGGTCTACCCCATGGACCATAAACTGTGAAGAATCTAAAAGCAATTACATTTAAATTATATTGATGATGATAATATTTTAATAAGCTTTCACAAGTTAATTTAGTAACAGCGTAAAGTGAGACAGGATTACTCGTGTTATCATCTTCACTAAATGATTCTTTATCTGAATTACCATATACTGATGACGAAGAAGCAAATATAATATTTTTTATCTTATACTTTACCATCAACTCTAATATATTATTTGTACCTTCAATATTAGTAGTTAAATATACTTCTGGATTTTCAAATGAATATCTAACTCCAGGTTGAGCTGCTATATGATACACTAAATCAAAATTATTATTTTTAAATATATCATTTAGTTCTTGAGGTTTAGATATGTCTATTTCATGTATTGTTATGTTTGGATTCTCAGTGATTTCAGCTAAACGATCATTTTTAAGCTTAGTATTATAATAATCACTTAAATTATCAATAATAGTCACTTTATGACCTAGTTCTAATAATCTCTTAGATAAGTGGAAACCAATAAAGCCTGCACCACCTGTTACTACTATGTTTTTACCTATTTTATCACTCATATGGCATAATTATACTTAAATATTAATATATTATCAACAGAGGCTAAATTTAGCTTTATTTAAGCTAATATTTAGTGTAAAATCCTTATATATGACAATAGGTGTGGATATTAGATGTTTAGGAGGAAATAAGCTTACTGGTGTTGGTATTTATACTTTTTATATACTTAAAAATCTATTACTAGTAGATACTGAGAATGAGTATAAGCTATTCTATAACTCAGCAACTCCATTAGATACTAAGATACGTAAAGAGTTAAAGAGTTATCCTAATGTTAAGTTAATACATAAGGGAGTGCCTAATAAACTATTAAATTTAGTATTAATTTTAAAACTTAGAAGATTAGACAAGTTGGTTAAAGGTGTTGATTACTTTTGGTTTCCTAATTTAAATTTTTTGCATGTTAGCAAATCTTGTAAAACTATAATTACTGTACATGATTTATCATTTAAGATACTGCCTTACTTTTATTCATGGAAGATGAGATTATGGCATTATTTAATTAATCCAAAGAACAAATTAAGTAAAGCAGATAAAATAATAGCAGTATCAGAAAATACAAAAAATGATTTAATTAAATTATATGGTTTAGATGAATCTAAAATACAAGTTATATATCCTGGAATTGAGTTAGAAAATACTGGATTTAAAATTGTTGATATGGCTTTACCTAAAAAATATATTCTTTATCTTGGTACCATAGAACCTCGTAAAAATGTTGGCACTATAATTAAAGCATTTGAAGAAATAAATGATCCTTACTTACATTTAGTTATAGCCGGAGGTAATGGTTGGTTATATAATAAAATAAAGAGACAAGTTAAAGAGTCTTCTAAAAAAGAACAAATATATTTACTTGATTACATATTACCAGATCAAAGATGGGAGATATATAAAAATGCTAAGATGTTAGTATGGCCATCTTACTATGAAGGATTTGGTTTTCCACCACTTGAAGCTATGTGTCAAGGTTGTCCAGTTATAGTATCTAGTAATTCATCAATGCCTGAGGTAGTAGGTGATGCAGCACTTTTAGTTAATTCATATAATGTTTCAGAAATAACATTTGCAATTAATCAGCTATTAACAGATAATAAATTAAGAGATGATTTAATAAATAAAGGTAGGGATAAAATGTTAAAGTTTAGCTGGTCTAAATCAGCTTTAGAAATTAATAAACTATTTAAACTATGAGAATAGGAATAGATGCTAGACTCTATGGTACAAAATATAGGGGACTAGGCAGGTATATAAAAAAATTAGTAGATGGTGTTATTAAGCTTGATAATAAAAATTATTATGTTATTTTTTTAACTAATGAAAATTATGATGAGTTTAGTACATCCAATAAAAGAGTTAAAAAAGTTTTAATGAATGCTAGATGGTATAGCTTAAAAGAACAAATATTAGTACCTTGGATCATAAAAAAAGAAAAAGTTGATTTAATGCACTTTCCACATTTTAATGTACCACTTAGATATAATAAAAAGTATATTGTAACTATACATGATTTAATAATTGATCATTTTCCTGATTCACGGGCTACTAATTTACCAAAATGGCAATATAGCCTTAAATTAAAAGGTTATAAGAGAATTATGAAGCATGCAGTAGCTAAGGCAAATAAAATAATAGTTCCTAGTGAATTTGGTAAAGTTGATCTAGTTTCTCTATATCAAGTACCTCAAGAAAAGATTAGTGTTATTTATGAAGGTTACTTTTTGGATAAAACTCAAGCTGAATCAGAAATTAGTAGATTTAATATAGATAAACCATATTTACTATATGTAGGATCTGCTTATCCTCATAAGAATTTAGATAAGTTACTAGAAGTATTTAATAAATTAAATAAGCAGAATAAATATCAATTAGTTTTTGTAGGTGAAGTTGATGAGTTTTATAGGAAGTTACAAAAAAAAGTAAATAATTCTAATGTCATATTTACTGGTTATGTTTCTGAGTCAGAACTAAAAACTTTATATCAAAATTCTTTAATATACGTATTTCCTTCACTCTATGAAGGTTTTGGTTTACCACCTTTAGAAGCTCAAGCACATAGTGTACCAGTTATTAGTTCAAATAAATCATGCTTAGTAGAAATATTAAAAGATTCAGTAATATATTTTGATCCAAATAATGAATCAGATATGTTTGATAAAATTGATATGTTACTAAGTGATAAGAATTTAAGAGAAGAATTAATTGTAAAAGGTTTAGAAAATATAAAAGCATATAGTTGGAATAAAATGGTAAATGAAACAAATATATTATATAAAAAGTAATTTACATAACAAGTCATTTTGTGGTATAATAAAGCTCAAATGATTTAAGTTTTCCCCAATGGCTAAAGCTAAAACAAAACAAAAAAAGGCTTTGAAAAAAAAGGTAGTTAAAAGTAAAGTTATTAGAAAAAAACCTGCTAAAAAATCAATACGTATTAAAGCTGTAAAAAATGATCAGGACAATGTTAATCTTGATCATCTTTTAATTGATGAACAAATTGAATTTTTAGCTGAGATGAATCAAGTTGAAAGTTTAGAATTTAGAAAGAAACAAAAAGTATATTCAGAATTAGATAAAATAATTAGTAGTGAATCAAGTCTCAAGAATAAAAAAGAGTTATTACCTAAAAATGAGATTAAAATTAAATTATTTAAAAATGGAAAGTTTAGTACTAAGAAAACTTCACAAAGTTTAGATAACTCAGCATATTTATTAAATTTAAAAGATAGAATTCAAAAAAAATCAAAATTAGAAAAACCACCAGAAAGTTTGGTTACTAAGTTTTTTAATCAGGTTGATAGTAATTTAAAAGAAGGACCAGATAAATTAGTTAATAATATTGAAGTACCAATCGTAAAGAAAACAAGTTATACAAATCTTTTAAAAAGAAAAAGAATCTTAGAAAAGTTAGATAATTTTGGAATTAAAATATATAATCAATTTCCAAAAATTAAAAAGTTAGAAACTAAACACAAAACTCCTACATTTGATAAAAAGTGGTTAATTAATTTTAGATTTGCTCTTAATTTTGCTTTAGTAGCTCTACTTTTAATTATTCCAATACGTGGCTTATTCTTCTATAAATATTTACAAGAAACAAAGGGAGAAGTCTTAGGTGTTTCTGAAGTTGCTTTAGATGAGTTTAAATCGGGTGTTGATGCTATACAAGACTTGAATTGGCAACAAGCAGGTATTTCTTTCGGTAGTGCTAGTCAGTATTTTAATGAAGTAAAACAGTATACTGATAATTTTAATCATACATTCATTGAAATTTTAAAAGGTTTGCCAGTAACTGGGAAAAAAGTAAGTTCTGCTGAAAAATTGGTAAGTGCTGGTGAAAAGTTCTCAGATATTGCTCAAGAATTAACTTTAGTTTTAAGTAAGAGTCAAGAATTTAAAGACTTAGATCAAGCTTTAACAGATAATTTAGTTGTTATATATAATGGGTTAGAAAAGATTAATAGTGATCTTGATCTAGTAATTTCTGATTTAATTGAAGTTGATAGCTCAATTATTCCTGGTGAATACAGAGATACATTTAATCAATTACAAGAAGCTTTGCCTATTTTAAAAAATAGTTTAAATCATAATAGTGAGTTATTTAAATTTTCATTAGATGTTTTAGGACATGAGTCACCGAAAAGATATTTGTTTATGTTTCAAAATAATAATGAGTTAAGACCAACTGGAGGATTTTTTGGAACATTTGCTTTAGTTGATTTAGTTAAAGGTGAAATAATTAATATGGAAGTTCCTCCAGGAGGTACATATGATCTAAAAGGCTATTTAACTAAAAAAGTTATATCTCCAGACCCAATGCATTTAGTTGGAACAGCTTGGAATATTTGGGATGCTAATTGGTGGGCTGATTTTCCAACTTCTGCTGAAAAAATAACTTGGTTTTTTGAGAATTCTAACTGGCCTTCAGTTGATGGTGTCATATCAATAAATTCGTCAATTGTTCCAGATCTTTTAGAAGTAGTAGGAAATATTGAAATGCCAGAGTACGATAAAGTATTAACTCCAGATAATGTAGTACTTGCTCTTCAACACGCTACTTTATTTGAATATGAAGATAATAAGCCAAAAGAAATTATTGGAGATTTAATGCCATTATTAGTTGATAAGCTATTATCTAGTAAATCAGAACATACTCTACCTTTGGTTTTAACTTTAAATAGTGCTTTTGAATCGAAAGATTTTCAATTCTATTTCCCTGACAGTTCTATGCAAGAAAAGGCAAGATCATTTGGTTGGACAGGGGAGATTGAAGATACTGATCATGATTATTTAATGGTAGTTAATACAAATATAGCTGGAGGTAAGACGGATGAATATATTAATCAAGAAATTAATCATTATTCATATATTGAATCAGATGGTTCGATTGTAAATACAGTTTCTATTAAAAGATCACATCAAGGTGACTTAATACCAGAAGATGATGCTCGATATGTTTTTGCTAAAGATAATAATGTTGATTATTTAAGAATTTATGTACCAGAAGGCTCAGAGTTAATTGAAGTAACAGGTTTCATGCCACCAGATGATTCATTATTCAAAGATATTTATTCTGGATATAGTTTAGATATTGATTTGTTGAATATAAATGGTGAAGTATATACAGATCCAAAATCTAGAACTAGAATAAATAATGAATTAAATAAAACTGTATTTGGACATTGGATACAAGTTGAACCTGGTGAAAGTTCTACTTTAACCTTTTCATATAGACTACCTTTTGAATTAGATTTAGAAGAAAGCGGTTTCTTTAAATGGTTTAAAAAGGATGATGTTTTAGATCATAGCTTACTTGTTCAAAAGCAATCAGGTGTAGAAAATAACTATTTTAATTCATATCTTTACTTACCAGAAGGTTTTAGTATTAACTGGTTAAACAATACCAATGGTTCTGATACTGTAATCAAGGATAATGGATTGAAATTCAGTACTGAGTTAAATACTGATCAATTTTACGCAACTATTATTTCAAGAGAAGAATAGAATATTTTATAATATCTTATTTAAGGCTAACATTAGCCTTTTTTTAATACATTTTAACCCATATCCTTGACATTTATACATATATGTGCTATTATGATTGATTCTTGCTAAGAGTTAGAAAACTATCTAAACTGCAAGATGCTGAAGTGCCGGAAATAAAAACCAAAACAATCTTAAAAAGGAGAGATTTGCCTGGAGATATATCATAAGATAAGGCAACTTAAAAATCAAAAGTAACTACTAATATTCCAGTTTAATAATATTATGAGTAACTTATTGATAAAACAACCATATGCAATCTAATTGCATTTCACAATTCAACTAAACGTTGAATATCCGGGGGAATACATATTAAACTTGATCAAATATTTTAGAAGTAAATATAGTATATTCCCAAAAGAACGGATAAAGTAGTAATTGCCAAGGATTTGAAATAATTTATATAAAAATAAATTTTAATTTCTTATCCTTGGCACACTATCAAAGTATATTTAAAAATTAGTATATTTTGCGGTGTTATTTACAACTAAGTTATTGGAGGGGGAGAGCTTATTAATTTGTTTAAAAAGCTTGTCAACAGTTTAATAAATTAGCATTCTTTTCTTGGTGAGATCTCTTTCTTTACTAAGAACTTGCTAAAATATCATTCTGCCCGTTTCAAAGCGGGATTCACCCTCCATTAATTTAGTTGTAGATAAAAAGCTGCGCCTTTAGTATTTTAAAATAATTTTATCCGTATTTATACGGAAATCTCTCTCCTTAAAATTATTTTAAAATGTTTAACTAATAGCGCAGCTTTTTGTTTTATTAAATTCGATTTTTTTGCTATAATATATCAGTTATACCTCATGCAAATTGAGGTTTATTAATACCTATATATGTTATCTATAATTTGGAAAAAATTGGGTACTACTGTTACTGGTGGTGCAGTCTTAATTACTTTCTTTACTATAATAAGTAAAATACTTGGTTTAGTAAGGGATAGGTTACTTGCCTCATATTTTGGTGCTGGCAGCATGTTAGATAGTTACTATGCTGCTTTTAAATTACCTGATTTAGTTTTTAATACATTAGTTCTCGGGGCTTTAGCTGCCGCATTTATTCCTGTGTTTACTAGATCTTGGTTTAGAAATAAGAAGCAAGCTTTTTTACTAGCTAATACTTTATTAAATTACTTAGTTGTCTTTATATTACTAATTAGTTTAGTAATGTATATTTTTGCTCCTAAATTAGTATCTATTATTACACCTGGTTTTTCTGGTGAAGTATTAATGCAAACTATTACTTTATCTAGAATAATGTTACTTAGTATTATATTTTTTACTATATCTAATGTAATAGGGGGTATTTTAAATTCATTAAAAAGGTTTTTTACTTTTTCTTTAGCACCTGTTTTCTATAACTTAGGTATTATTGTAGGTATAACATTTTTTCATTCAATTTGGGGTATTGAAGGTCTAGCTTGGGGTGTAGTCTTTGGTTCTGTTTTACATTTACTTGTACAAATACCTGAAGTTCTAAAAGTAGGCTATAGATATAGTTTTAATTGGAAAATAACTGGTAGTGTAAAACGTGTTTTTAAATTAATGATTCCAAGAACAATTGGTCTAGCTGCTTCTCAAGTTAATCAGTTAGTTATAACTGGTATTGCTTCTACCTTAGCTGTTGGTTCAATTGCTGTATTTAATTTAGCAAATAATTTACAAAGCCTACCAACTTCTATATTTGGTGTATCACTGGCTATTGCAGTATTTCCTGCATTTACAGAAAGCTTAGCTCGTAATGATAAATCAGATTTTAAAAGAACTTTTTCTCTTAATTTAAGACGTTTACTATTTCTCATAATTCCAATTTCTGTATTTATGCTTCTGCTTCGTGCTCAAATTGTTAGAGTTATTCTTGGTTTTGGTAATTTTGATTGGTCTGATACCTATTACACAGCACAAACTTTAGGTTGGTTTGTTGTCTCATTATTTGCTCAGAGTTTGATTCCAATGTTAGCTAGGTCTTTTTACGCCTTAGAAGACACTAAGACACCTGTTTATATTGGACTTGGGGCAATAACTCTAAATATTGTTGGTTCTCTCTATTTAGGCAAATTATATGGTGTAGAAGGTTTAGCTATGGCCTTTTCTTTTGCTGCTATTGTTAATATGTTAGGACTACTCTTTGTTTTACGTTTTAGAATGGGTAATTTAGATGATAAGAAAATAGTTAATTCTTTAGTATTAACTTCTATAAATTCTGTACTTGCTGGTACTGTAGTGTATGGTTGCTTGCAAATAATGGCAGATTTAGTTAATATGAGAACCTTTATTGGTGTATTTACTCAAGGTTTAGTTGCTGGTTTAGCAGGTATTATTATATATATAATACTTAGTGTAATTACTTCATGTGAAGAAGTTGTAATAGTAAAGAGATTTATGATGAAATATTTAAAACCATTAGTTAAAAAATAGTATGGATAAGATAAGAAATTTTTGTATAATAGCTCATATCGATCATGGCAAGTCAACTTTAGCTGATCGATTTTTAGAATTAACTAAAACTGTTGAATCTAGAAAAATGCAAGATCAGTTATTGGATACTATGGATATTGAAAGAGAAAGAGGTATTACTATAAAACTTCAACCAGTTAGAATGGAATATGAAGGATATATTTTAAACTTAATTGATACTCCAGGTCATGTTGATTTTACTTATGAAGTATCACGTTCTTTAGCTGCTGTTGAATCAGCTTTGCTTTTAGTTGATGCTACACAAGGCATAGAAGCACAAACTGTAGCTAATCTATACTTAGCCATTGAACAAAATTTAGAAATTATACCTGTAGTAAATAAAATTGATTTACCTGCTGCTAATGCTAAAAAAGTTAAACAAGAGATTATTAATTTAGTTGGTTGTAAGGAAGAAGATATAATTGAGGTTAGTGCTAAAACAGGAGCTAATGTAGAAAGTGTTTTAAAAGAAATAATTAAAAAAACTCCTAAACCTAAAGGAGATTCTGATGAGAATGTACAAGCCTTAATATTTGATTCATCTTTTGATGAGTATAGAGGTGTAGTTGCTGATGTTAGGGTTATAAATGGAACTATTAAAATAGGGGATAAAATTGAATACATAGCAACTAATACTACTTCCGAAGTATTAGAAGTAGGTCATTTTAAACCAAAATATGTTAAGGCAAAAAGTTTAGTAGCTGGTGAAATTGGATACATTGTTACTGGTTTGAAAGAATTATCTAATGTACGTGTTGGTGATACTATAACTTTAGCTAAAAATTCTGGCAAACCATTACCAGGTTACAAAGAAGTAAAACCAATGGTTTATGCTGGTGTTTTTTGTAAAGAGGGTGATGATTATCAGAAATTACGTGAAGCTATCAATAAATTAAAACTAAATGATTCTGCTTTATTCTATGAGCCAGAAAATTCTTCAGCTCTAGGCTTTGGTTTTAGATGCGGGTTTTTAGGACTTCTACATTTAGAAATATTTCAAGAAAGATTAAGTAGAGAATATAATTTAGATTTAGTAATTACTACACCTTCAGTTGCTTATCAAGTAAAAACATCAAATGGTAAAGATATTGTTATTCATAATCCACATGAGCTCTCAGATCCAAACTTTATTACTGAAATTAAAGAACCATACGTTACAATTGATGTTATTACTCCTAAAGATTATATGGGTAATATAATGAAAATGGTTCAAGAAAAAAGAGGTGAGTATCAAAATACAGAATATATAGATGAAAATAGAGTAATTTTACATTATATTATTCCACTATCTGCAATTTTAGTTGATTTCTATGATAACTTAAAAAGTATTTCATCAGGTTATGCTTCATTAAATTATGAGCTTTTAGATTATAGGGTGGCCGATGTTGTTAGAATGGACATTTTAGTAGCTGAAGAAATGGTTGAATCTCTTTCAATAATTGTATATAGAGATGAATCACATATTGTAGGTAAAAAAATCGTTAAGTCATTAAAAGAAGTATTACCTAAACAACAATTCGTAGTTAAAATACAAGCAGCCTTGGGTGGTAAGATAGTTGCAGCTGAACGACTCTCAGCTCTAAGAAAAGATGTTACATCTAAGTTATATGGTGGTGATGTAACGAGAAAGAGAAAATTACTTGAAAAACAAAAGAAAGGTAAGAAGAAAATGATGCAGTCTGGTAAAGTAGATATACCACAAGAAGCATTCATGGCAGTTTTAAAAAGATGAGTATAACTCATCTTTTTTGACAGCAACTTACTTAATTGTTAAAGTTTAAAAGGATCTTTAACAAGGAGGAAAATACTGTGGATAAGATAATCGGATTATTAGGCAATCCAGTAAGATTAAAGGGTTCATCAAAAGATGAAAGTACCAAAAAATGTCATATACAGCTAATCTGTGATGGATTGTTAAAAAGAGAAGTAAAGATAGTAATTGATGGAGAATCAGAGTTGATTATTAAATCGTTACAATCTTTATTAAATAGAAATGAATATCCAAAGATTGAGTGTAGACTAAGTCAAATTAATAGAGATCTAACACGAGATCAGAATTTCAATGTTGGAAATATGATGATCGGTAATGGATCATTTAGGTCTGGCTTAAATTCATTCAGTGACATTTTAGATATTGCAAATGGTATTATAATATTTCCAGGTCAATTAAAAACTTGCTGTAAGTTTTTTGAATCAATTTGTTATTCAAAAATACACGTGAACAAATTAAAGATAGCTTTAGTAGGTTGGACTAACGCACAACTAGGAAGTTTTAGTGAATTTTTAAGATTTAATGATGACACTGTAACTGAAAGCTCTGGAGTTAATATCTTAAAAGATATCTATCCATATTCATTGGGAAAAGGAAAGTATGAAATAGAAACTATTTTCAAATTTTTTGAATGTGAATAATCCTTTTGTCAATTATAAAATCCCCGTTGTTTTAAATGACAGGGATTTTTTTATTTAACTATCTAGTAGAATAATGAGCCAAGAGTAAAGAATACCATTGAACAAATGATAAATATACTCAGGATTATCCAAATAATTTTTACTGTTTTTCTTCTTAACATAGTATATATTTTAGCAGATATTTAAGAATATGTATATTTTTGCTGATAGCCTTTATTTATGTTATAATTTACCCATAATATATGGTTAGAAATAGTAATATTGGTAAACAATTATTCAATTCAAAGAGCTTATTATTCGTAAGTTTATTAATTTTAGTTTTTTTTTCATTTAATCTAATTAATGAAGTTATTAACAGGCGAGAGTTACAAAGTGATATTAAAGCATTGGATGAAGAGATTAGTAAGTTGGAAAATAAGAATCAAGAATTATCATCTTTAATAGGTTATTTTGAAACATTAGATTTTGTTGAAAAAGAAGCTAGAACTAAGCTAAATTTAAGAAAACCTGGGGAAAAGATAATTGTTATAACTGAAGATGAGTTAACAGAGGATAATGAATCATTTTTTGATAGCGCTGTATTAACTTCAGCTAATATTATTCATTTAACTAATCCTCAAAAGTGGTGGAACTACTTTTTTAATATAAATTAATATGGCAGATGAAAAAAAAATTGAAAACAGTATTACTCAAGATGCAGTTGCTGAAGGATCTGAAAATGTTGATAATATTGATGTTGATAAAGCGCGTCAAGTAATTTTGTCAGAAATTGGAACTAATTTGAAAAAAGCTGCTAAAAATATTAAAGATAAACCTTTACTTCCTCGGATGCCAATAATTAAAAAGAAATCAAAGAAATCCAACTTAAATAAAAAGAGTATTGTGAAAATGATTAAAGTTGATTCAAAGATGCAATTTAAAATTATTATCAGTTCTTTAATCATTTTTATTTTAATATCAATTAGCATTACTTTAGCAGGTATATATCTAGGAAGATGGCAAAGTCCTGTTATAACTCAAATAAGTAGATACATTCCCTTACCTGCTTTTTATATTAACGGTGAATCTGTAGGTATTCATGACTTTTTAAGTGATTCAGAAATATTAACTGAATACTTTGCACGACAGAATTTAGACTACAATAAAGAGTCAATTAGAAATCAAATATATGAAAAAATAATTGAATTAAAAGTAATTGAACAATTAGCTAATGAAAAAGAACTAAATTTAACACAAGAAGAAATTGATGAGGAATTAATTGAAATATTAGGTGTAACTAATTTAAATGAAGAAGTTGGTGATATTACTGAAGAATTATATGGTTGGAATTATAAAACATATATTAAAAAAGTAGTAAGGCCTATATTACTAGCTCAAAAGTTAGAAGAAAACTTTTATATATCACATGGTGTAAATCAAATAAGAAGTCAGATGAGTGGTTTTTATGATGTAGTTATTGAAGATGAATCACAATTTGAAGAGATAGCCTCTGAAATAAATCAGGACAGCTCAAAATTAATATCTGGTGATTTAGGCTGGATAAAACTTGGTGAAACTGTACCTGAATTTGAGATTGTATTATTAAAACTAAGAGAAGGTGAGATAAGTGAAGTAATTGAAACAAGGTATGGTTTTCATATAATTAGATTAAATGAAAAAATGGTCGAAGAAAACGAACCATTGTATCAAGCTAGTCATATATTTATAAAAAGACCATCATTTATTGAATATTTAGAAGATCAGATTCAACAAGCTACTATTGTGACATTATTAAGAATTTAGTGGAGCCAACGGTCGGAATCGAACCGACGACCTTTCCCTTACGAAGGGATTGCTCTAGCCTAACTGAGCTACGTTGGCAAGTATAACTAATTATAATAAAAATAAATAAAGATGCAACTAATTAAATTATTATTCATTTTAACATTACTAATAATACCATTTAACTCGGCTAAAGCAATTAGCCGTAATTTTAATTCTGATGATTTAAATGCAAAGCAAATTGTTAGTTCAAGTGATAACAATTTTAAATTACTAATTGATCAAGATCAATACGAATCATTAAAAGTACATATTTATAAATCAAATGATTATTACAAGTACTATTTTATCTCACCTGAAATTAATGATGAATCAAAATTTAATATAGCTTTTGTAGCTGATTTAAATGAAACAAAACAAATCTATGAATGGAATACTAGTTTAAAAACTTGGATATCAGTTCCTGTGATTTATGATTACGATAATAATTTAATTAAAGCAATACTTAGTAATAGAAAAGGTAAAGTTAAATTATTAGATGTTGAAAAATTAGAAAGTACTGGACAAAATATTGTATTTAATGATGGTCAGTTTGAATTAATTTTACCTAAAGTAATAGATGGGACTAAAGTTACAACTAATATATTAATTACAAATGAATTAATAGAAAATTCTTTAAAAAGAGTTTCTCCAATATATAACATTGAATTAAGTAGTGATATAAATATAAGTGAAACTTTAAGTGATTCAAATGTACCATTCATCTGTGAACCATATTTAGAAAATTATATTGATGAAGTAAAAAAAGATTTTAATGATGTGGTAAAATTACAAAAGTTTTTAATAGATTATGAGAATCATAAATTAATAGCTGATGGTGAATTTGATTCATACACAATTAAAGCAATTAATTCATTTCAACTAAAGTATGCATCTCAAATTTTAGATCCCTGGGACTTAACTGAAGGTACTGGTAATGTATACAGAACAACCATTAAAAAAATTAATGAAATTTATTGTGATTCAGAAAAAACTAAAAGTTCATTCATTGAACTTAAATTAAGTTATATATCAGATAATAATTTTGCTAAGAGTGTATATTATTTAGATAATAATGAGTGGCACTACTTACAATCTGTTGATAATCATGAAACTAATATTGTAACTGGTGAAACAAATCTTACTGAATTAACAATTGCATTATTTGAGAGTACTGATACTTGGGTAGGTGAAGCTAGCTGGTATGCCTGGAAAGGTGGTAATTTTGCCGCTTCACGTGACTTTCCTAAAGGTAGTAAGATAAAAGTAACAAATCAGAGTGATAGCTCAAATAGAGGCAAATCTGTTATAATTACGGTTAATGATTATGGTCCTGAACTATGGACAAAGCGTATAATTGATTTAGATAAGGTAGCTTATGGCTTGATTGGTAATGTAAGAGGTGGTGTAATGCCTGTTAAAATTGAATTAATTGAACAAGAATGATTAAATTAAAAAAAGTAAGCAAATATTATAATACAGGCACCTATGCATTAAAGGATGTTGATTTAAATATTAACCCAGGTGAGTTTGTTTCCATAGTAGGACAAAGTGGTACTGGTAAAACTACTTTAATTAGATTAATTATTGCTGAAGAAAGAGCTACTGAGGGTAAAATAATAGTTGGTGGTTGGGATATAACGAATATTGGAGAAAGAGAAGTACCATTTTTAAGAAGACAGATAGGTGTAGTGTTTCAAGATTTTAAGTTACTTCAGAAAAAAACAGTTTTTGAAAATATTTCATTTGCTTTAGAAAGTTGTGGAGCTACTAATGAAAGAATTGACAAAGTAATACCTCAGATTTTAAAAATAGTTAGCTTGGAAGGTAAATCAGAACATTATCCAAGTCAATTATCTGGTGGTGAACAACAACGAGTTGTTATTGCTAGATCATTAGTTCATAAACCAAAATTATTAGTTGCTGATGAGCCTACCGGGAATCTTGATTCCTTAAATACTAAAGAGATTATTGATTTACTTAAAAAAATTAATGAATTAGGTACTACTGTTATTTTAGTAACCCATAATAGGGAAGTAGTAAATAGTTTAAAAAAGAGAGTTATTACCATTGATGAAGGTCAGATTGTAAGCGATCAACTTAAAGGAAGATATATATTATAATTAATTAGATTAAAATGAAAAGATTGTTAAAATTTGCATTCCAAAGTTTCTTTAGAAACTTTTGGTTATCCGTTGTTACTGTTATTATAGTTTCGCTATCATTATTTTCTATTAGCTTTTTATTAATGGTAAATATATTAACTCAACATGTTTTAGAAGTGGTTGAAGATAGAACTGAAGTATTTATAGACTTAACAGCTGAAGCTACAGATGAACAAGCAGAAGTACTTGTTTCTGAACTTAATAAATTACCAGCAATTAAAGAATCAATATTTGTTACTCCTGAGCAAACTTTAGTTGATTTTACGAGCAGACATAGTCATGATCCATTAATGATTGAATCACTAGATGCTTTAGAAGAAAATCCATTCCAAGGTAGTATTAAATTAACAGTTCATGATATTGGTGATTTTCCAGCAATTTTAAGTGAATTGTCTAAAGAAGAATATACGCCATTTTTAGAGATAGAAGATAATGAATTTACTGAAGCTAAATTACTTATTGAAAGAATTTCTGATTATTCAGTTAAAGTTCAAAAAACATTTTTCTTTATCAGTTTATTATTTATAATAATTTCTGTATTAGTTGTCTTTAATACAATTCAAATAGGTATCTATACTCATCGTGAAGAAATAGGAATTATGAAATTAGTTGGTGCTTCAAATAGTTTTATTAGATCACCGTTTCTAATTGAAGGTTTCTTTTATAGTTTTATAGGGTTTATTCTACTTCTCATACTACTATATCCATTTTTAAGCTTTATACAGTCATATATTGATGGATTCTTTGGAGAATATAGTTTAAATTTAATTTCAGCTTTAAATAGTAACTTTATAAAGGTATTTGCTTCTGAATTTTTTGTTGCAATTATTATTACTATGGCCAGTAGTTTACTAGCAGTTAGAAGATACTTAAAAGTTTAAAGAATTAAAAAAATCCTTTCAAATATTGTAAGGATTTTTATATTACTAACTATTTAATTACACTAATAAATTTTGCTGGCTTTAAGCTACCATCATATCTTTTTACTTGTCTTTGAGTAATTTTAACTTTTCCAGGAACTATGGCAAATATTGTATCATCTTTTCCTTTTTTAACATTGCTTCCAGGTCTAAACTTTGTACCTCTTTGTTTTACTATAATCATACCGGCCTTTACTTCTTGCCCGTCATGTTTTTTTAAACCTAATCTTTTTGATATTGAATCTCGTCCAAGCCCTGTGGAGCCGCCTGCTTTCTTATGTGCCATATAATTTAATGTTTAATTTTAGATTGATAATATATTATCCTAATTACTTAAATATGTCAAGTAATAAAAATGGGTCATAAAATGTTATGACCCATAATTTGTTTCAGGTTCAATACCAGATAATATATAAAAGTTAAATATTAACCAAATTATATAAGTATATGACCAGATTTTTAGTATAAAATACCAGATTTCTCCTAGTTTAGTAAATATTACTATATCTGAAGCTATTGGTATATTATATATAATTGAAGCTAATATAACTGATATCATGAAATGAGCTACAGTAACTTGATTATAGAAGTTGATATTTAACTTTTTACCATTATTACCTATTAGTACTCCCAGTTTTTTAGAAAAGTAATCTAAATTATTATTTATAAAGTAATCTAAATAAATTCTAGTTAAGACTGTAAAAGTACTAATAAAGAATAATAAAACTATTATAGTTTGGAAATTTATTGAATTATTTCCAACTATACCTATATTATTATAATAATGCATTAGGATAGTACCTATTATGCAAAATATACTAAATATAGTAAATACCAATGAATAAATAGCATTCATTCTTTTTAACATTGCTAGGTCCTCCTTTAATTAATTTAAACATAGTTTATAATTTATTTTATGTCAATAAAAAAACCTCTTATTAAATTAACAAGAGGTTAGGTATCATTTTTAATGATATAAATAAATGATTTTAAAGCTATATATAAAATATATATAAATTGCAAATAGATTAAAATAGTGTAGTACTGCCATAAATATTCATATAACTCATGATTAGTTATTATTAGTTTATTTATTGGAAGTTTGAAAAATAGTATAAGTGGTAATGAAAAGCTGAAATGAAGAGCTGAACATACTATTATTATGAATCTTTTTTTAATTTTCATCATATCTAGAATAATAGCTGAACTTCCAAATCCCATCCATAAGACAATACATATTATACTATTTCGTAAACCAGTAATATTTAATTTATCTGAATCAATTATATTATCAAAATACATAGCTATAACTGAACAAATACATATAAGAGATAATGTGAGAATAAATAAGTTAATTATTTTTCTACTAACATTATTACTTATATAGGATATTCCTGTTAAAAACATGATTTTACCTCCTTAATTAACTTTAAACTAGGTTAAATATGCAATTTTGTCAATATTTGATATAATATACATATAATTATTAAAATAAATAAAGTATGAAAAAAGTAATTTTATTAATATTAATACTAACTTTTAGTCTAGTTAGCTTAAATACATTAAATGCTCAGGAAGAAGATACCTCAGGGGCAACTAGTGATTTATCTGAATTTACTGCAGAATCATTAGATATTAAAGAACCAACTATTTTGCCTACAAATAAATTTGGTTATTTTTTTAAGAATTTAGGACAAGTAATTAGAAGTGCTGTAACATTTGATCCAGAGAAAAAAGCTGATTTAAATCTAAAGTATGCAAATGAAAAAATATTTGAACTTAAAAAAATTACTGAAAATGAATCAGATGATCCTAAGATACAGGAACTTATTAAAAAACATCATGTTAAATATAATAAATTAATGGATAAGGTTAGTACTAGGATTGAAAAGATTAAAGAAAATAATGGTGATGAAGCTGTTGATGAGCTATTAGATAGAGTTACAGATAATCAGTTTAAACATCAAGATTTCTTTGCTAATTTACATAAGAAATTAGAAAATGCTTTAAGTGGTGAAGAAATTGATAAATTAAAAGAAGAAAAGAAAAAAGCTTTAGAGCATTATGGAAATTTAATTGAAAGGGTTGATGTAGATAATTCTAAAGAAAGACTTCAAAAAATAATGAAAGAACAAGCTAAGAATAAATTGCAATATATAAATCACTTAAAAGTTATGGAAGAATTAGGTGATACTTTCGAAAATGAAAACTTTAAAGAAGATTTCTTAGAAACTAAAATTGAAATTAGAGAAAGGTTAGTAAATTACTTAGATGAAAATGCCTCAGATGAAGTAATGATGGAATTTAAATTAAAACTCGAAAACTTAGAAACGGATGATGGCTATAAATTAAGAGTATATAATTTTGTTGATGACAAAATTCAAGAAGCACGTGTTAATAATTGGAAACTAAATGAATTTCATAATGACTTAGATGAATTAAAGATTAATGGTATTGAAGCTCTTAAAATTAAGTTAGAAAATATTTCAGATGAGGAAAAAGAAAAAATATTTAGAACCTTTGAATCATCTGAATTAAATTCAGTAAGAACACTTGAACAAGTAAAAGCAAGATTAAAAAATCCTGAAGCTATTGAAGCAGTTGAAGCAAGTAGATTAAGACAGATGGATCACTTTAATGATAGAATTGAAAATATTTCAGATCATGAAAAAATTGAAGAATTAAAACATGAAATTAATAATGATTATAGATTAAAAAATGATATTGAAGATCATAATGATGAAATTATGGATAAGTTAGAGGATTTGATTAAAGTCAGAAAGAAACATGATGAAAAGATTAAAAAATCTTTAGAAGAATTAGAAGATTAATATATGTCTAAAAACAAGAGCTTGAACTCTTGTTTTTAGTTAGAATATACTATATATATAATATATGAATAAAAAGGTGATCGTTGCTTTATCAGGCGGCGTAGACTCTTCTGTAGCTTGTTATCTGTTAAAAGAGCAAGGTTATGATGTAGAGGCAGTATTTATGAAGAATTGGACTCCTCAGTCTGAAGCTGAAGGTCTTTTAATGTGTCCGCTAAAAGCAGATGAAAAAGATGCTAGAGTTGTTGCTAGTCAATTAGGTCTTAAATTTAGTACAGTAAATTTTGAAAAAGAATATCGTGAAAATGTAGTTGAATATTTATTTAAAGAATATAAGGAGGGTAGAACACCTAATCCTGATATATTATGTAATAGTCAGATAAAATTTAAAGCATTTTTAAACTATGCTTTAGCTAAAGGCGCTGATTATGTAGCAACTGGGCATTATGTAAGAAATATTGATAATCAACTAGCTAAAGGAGTTGATGGTAACAAGGACCAATCATACTTTTTATTTCAAATAACTAAAGATCAGTTAAAAAAATGTATATTCCCAATAGGTGAGTACGAAAAATCTAAAATTAGAGAACTAGCTAAAAAACATGGCTTAATAACTCATAGCAAAAAAGATAGTCAGGGTATTTGTTTTGTAGGTGAAGTTGAAATGAAAGAATTTTTAAAACAAAGACTAAAGCCTAAGAAAGGTGATATAATAACAACTGAAGGTAAAAAGATAGGTGAGCATGAAGGAGTTTGGTATTATACTATTGGTCAGAGAAGAGGTATCGGTGTTGGTGGTGGTATGCCATACTATGTGGTAGATAGAGATATGAAAAAAAATATTTTAATTGTAGCTAGAGGTGACAAAGATGATGCCTTATTCAAACATGAGTTAATTGCTAATGAAATATATTGGATAAGTGGTGTAGAGCCTAGTTTTCCTCTTAAATGCTTCTCTAAGATAAGATATAGGCAACCAGATGAAGAGTGTGAAGTTAATAAAAAAGACGATACTTTAGTTGTAAAGTTTAAAAATAAGCAAAGGGCTATTACTCCGGGACAATTTATTGTATTATATAATAAGGATATATGTTTAGGTGGGGCTAAAATATTATGAGATATTTACCAAAAACTAGTAATTATTTTGTTAATGTAATAATTAATATTCTTATTATTGCTTGTTTAATAATGTTTTACTTTAATGACTTTTTAAGACTTTCAGGGTTTGCTGTATCACTCTTTTTTATAGTCCTTCCAGATTATTGGTATAGTCAGTCTAAAAAAGTAAAAAGTTTTGTTGATATCAAGTTAATAAATGCTATTCAACTTATTATAGCTTTTTCTTGTTTGGGTAATTTACTAGGTGCACTTAATTTTTATCATAACCTTGAAACATTATGGTATGATGCATTCTTACATTTTATTGTTCCTATATTCTATTTTAGTATAACTGCCTTATTTGTTATCTCTTACCAGAATTTCTTTTTTAAAAAGATTAATAAAGTATTTACAATATTTGGTAATTTTGTATTAGTAATTCTACTTTCATTTTCTTGGGAATTTTTTGAAAAATCAATTGATGATATTTTTGAAGGGGCCAGTATGTTTGGTCAAAATGGAGAAATCTATTATGATACTTTATCTGATTTAATTTTTGATTTATCTGGAGGAATAGTAGCTTCAATATTAATATATTTCTTTACATTTAACTATATTATTAAAAATTTAAATATCTATGACAATAAACGAGGTTAGAGCAAAATACTTAGAATTTTTTGAATCAAAGGATCATGTAATAATACCCTCTGCTTCTTTAATTCCTGAAAATGATCCATCTGTGCTCTTTACTACAGCTGGTATGCATCCTTTAGTTCCATTTTTAATGGGAGAAACACATCCTGCTGGTAAAAAGTTAACTGATGCCCAAAAATGTATTAGAACAGGGGATATTGATGAAGTTGGTGATAATTCACATTTAACCTTTTTTGAAATGATGGGCAATTGGTCATTAGGTGATTATTGGAAAGAAGAATCAATTAAATTAAGTTATGAATTTATAACAAGTAATAAATGGTTAGGTTTAGATAAAGATAAAATTGCAGTATCAGTATTTAAAGGTGATTCAGATTGTCCTTTTGATCAAGAATCATATGATACTTGGATAAAGCTTGGTATAAATGAAGAAAGAATTGCTAAGCTCGGTAAAGATGATAATTGGTGGCCTGCAGGTGGTCATTCTGTTGGACCACAAGGACCAGACTCAGAAATATTTTATTGGACTGGTCAAGGTAAAGCTCCAAGTAATTTTAATCCAGAGGATAGTAATTGGTTTGAGATATGGAATAATGTATTTTTAGAATTTGAAAAACCAGAAGATGGTAAATACATACCTTTAAAACAAAAAAATGTTGATACTGGACTAGGTTTAGAAAGAGTTGCCGCAATTATGCAAGGCAAGTCATCTGTTTATGAACTTGAAGGCTTTAAAGATATGATTGAAATATTAAAAACTAAAGCTCTAGATTATAATGAAACATCAGCTAGAATAATTTCTGATCATATTAGAGCCGCTTGTTTAATAATGTCAGAGCCAGCAAATATTATTCCTTCTAACTTAGATCAGGGTTATGTTGTTAGAAAATTAGTTAGACGAGCAATACGACATGCTAAAAAAATAGGTATTACTACTGAAACCGATGTTACAACACCGCTAGTAAACATAGTCATAGATCAATATGGAGATATTTATCCAGAGCTAAAAGAAGATAAGCAAAGAATAATTAATGAGTTAAATTTTGAAGAAGATACTTTTGAAAAAACATTAGAGAAAGGTTTAAAGGAATTTGATAAACTATCAGATAATGATATATCAGGAAAAGATGCTTTTAATCTATATTCAACTTATGGCTTTCCACTTGAAATTACTCAGGAACTAGCAAAAGAAAAAAGTATCAAAGTAGATGAGAAAAGTTTTAATACTGAATTTATTAAACATCAAGAATTATCAAAAACTGCTACTAAAGGTAAGTTTAAAGGTGGTATGGTAGGGCATAGTGAAAATTCAATTAAATATCACACAGCCACTCATTTATTACATCAAGCCTTAAAAGAAGTTTTAGGGGATCATGTTGAACAAAGAGGTAGTAATATAAATGATGAAAGACTAAGATTTGATTTTTCTCATTCAGAAAAGATGACAGATGAAGAGAAAAAACAAGTTGAGAGCTTAGTAAATAATAAGATATCTGAAGGTTTAGAAGTAAGTTTTGAAGAATTAACAGTTGATGAAGCCAAGAAGCAAGGCGCTATTGGTCTATTTAGTAATAAATACGGAAATAAGGTTAAAGTATATAGTGTAGGTGATTATTCAAAAGAAATATGTGGTGGACCACATGTTGAATCAATAGCTGATTTAGGGAACTTTAAAATAGTGAAAGAAAGCGCCTCATCTAAAGGAATTAGACGAATTAAGGCAATTTTAGAGTAGTTAAAGAATACTCTTGACATATTTCTTAAATAGTGTAAAATTCTTACTACTTGTGGAAATTATTAAAAAGATTAAATATTTCCTTAATTTTAGGAAAATTCTAACAAAATTCGAGATATAGTTAAATAAGTGACAGTATTTTGTGAAGAATTTCTTTTTTAATACCAAATTAGTAATAAATGGAAGAAAACACAGCAAAAACAAATCAAAAAGGTTTTATTGAAGTAATCGGTTCTATTGAAGAATTGCTTCCCTCGACTACTTTTAAGGTAAAATTAGAGAATGGACAAGAGATTTTGGCCCATTTATCAGGTAAAATGAGAATGTATAAGATACGCTTATTACCTGGGGATAAGGTTAGAATTGAAATGAGTCCATATGATTTAACCAAGGGACGCATTACCTATAGAATGTAAAAATAAAAATACCTTATATTAATAAATATATTTCATTAAATTATGAAAGTACGTGCTTCAGTTAAAAAAATTTGTAAAGATTGTAAAGTAATAAGACGCAAAGGTCGTGTTCATTGTATTTGTAAGAATCCTAAGCACAAACAAAGACAAGGTTAATTAATTATTTAATATTATGGCTGTAAGAATAGCAAGTATAAATCTACCAAATGAAAAAAGAATTGAAGCTGGTTTAACAGCTATTTATGGTATTGGATTTAGTAGAGCAAATAAAATTTTAAAAGATACTCAAATAAGTGGTGATATTCGTGTAAAAGACTTAAGTGATGATGAGGTAAATAAGTTAAGAACATTAATTGAGAAAGAATTTAAAGTAGAAGGTGATTTAAAGAGAGAAAAATTATCAAATATTAAAAGATTAAAAGAAATTAAATCATATAGAGGTTCCAGACATTCAAGAGGTTTACCTGTTAGAGGTCAGAGAACTAAAACTAATTCTAGAACAGTTCGTGGAAATGTAAGAAGAACTATGGGCAGTGGTAAAGTTGGAGCAACTCAAAAGACATAAATTTTAAATACTATGGTTAAAAAAGGCAAGAAAAAAGCAAATATCAATATAAAGCGTGGACAAGCACATGTCCAAGCTACTTATAATAATACAATTGTAACTATTACTGATCAAAATGGAAATACTGTAGCTCAATCATCTGCAGGTGTTTGTGGTTTTAAAGGACCTAAAAAAGCAACTCCTTATGCTGCTTCAATAATTGTTAAAAATGTTGTAGAAAGAATAGAAAATGTAGGTATGAAAGAAATTGATGTATTTGTTAAAGGTATTGGTTCTGGTAGAGAAGGTGCAATTCGTGCATTACACGCTAATGGTTTACAAGTAATAACTATAAAAGATGTTACACCTATTCCACATAATGGGTGTCGTCCTAAGAAAGTAAGAAGAGTTTAAATATATGGCTAGAAATTTAGATCCAAAATGTAAACAATGTAGAAGAGAAGGTGTTAAATTATTTCTTAAAGGAGATAAATGTTTTTCAATTGCTTGTCCTATGTTAAAACGTGATTATGCTCCAGGTGTTCATGGACCTGCCTCAAAAAAAGGTAGAAAGAAAAGAATATCAAGTTATGGTATTCAGCTTAGAGAAAAGCAAAAAGCTAAAAGAACATATAGATTAATGGAAAGACAATTTAAACTATACTTTACAAAAGCTTCCAAAATGCCCGGTGATACCTCAGAAAACTTACTACAAATTTTAGAATTAAGATTAGATAATTTAGTATATAGATTAGGATTTGCTACATCCCGTGATTTAGCTAGACAATTAGTTACTCATGGACATATTACTATTGATGGTAAAAAAGCAAGTATTCCTAGTATTCAAATAAAAGTTGGACAAAAAATTAGTGTTTCAGCTACAGCTAATGATAAAGCATATTGGAAAACACAACTTCCAAAATTAGCTAAAGTTGAGATCCCTAGTTGGTTAGCGCTTGATTCTGCAAAACATGAAGGTCAACTTGTATCAGTACCAACAAGACAAGATCTACCAATTTCATTCGATCCAACAATGATCGTAGAATTTTATTCACGATAATTATAAGTAACATATAAAACTTATGAACATTCCTTTACCAAACGAAGTAAAAATCAACAATGAAAAGGGCAATAAAGCTCAAGTTATCATAGAACCATGTTATCCTGGCTATGGTGTAACTTTAGGTAATTCATTAAGAAGGGTTTTACTATCTTCATTAGAAGGTGGTGCAATTACTTCATTTAAAATTAAAGGTACAGATCATGAATTCTCACATTTACCAAATGTAAAAGAGGATTTAATTGAAATAATTTTAAATTTAAAAGCAATTAGACTAAAAATATTTAGTGATGAACCTGTAATTTTAAATATTAAGGTAAAGGGTGAAAAAGAAATTAAAGCATCAGATATTACAAAGAATGCTGAAGTTGAAATATCAAATCCAAAACAATTAATATGTACAGTAACAGATAAAAGTACTGAATTTGAAATGGAGTTAACAGTAGCTAAAGGGCATGGGTATGTTTCAGTAGAAGAAAGAGAAAGTGAAAAAGTTGATATCGGTGTTATTAAAGTAGATTCAATCTATACTCCAATGAAAAATGTAGGTTTTGAAATTGAAAATGTTAGAGTAGGTGATAGAACAGATTATGAAAAGTTAATTTTAAATATTGAAACTGATGGTACTATTACCCCTGAAGAAGCAGTAAAAAGCGCTTCAGATGTATTAGTAAGCCATTTTACTATAGTAAGTGGTGAAAAGAAGAAAGAAGCTAAGAAAGTTAAAAAAGCTAGCACTAAAGAGACAAAGAAAGAAGAAGTTAAGAAAGATGATAAATAAATATGAGACACAGAAGTAAGAAAAAAATATTAGATCGTAAAAAAGCTCCTAGAACAGCTTTGCTTAATAATTTAGCAACACAACTTATTATTTATGAAAAGATAAAGACTACTGAAGCTAAAGCTAAGACTGTTAAACCAATAGTTGAGAAATATATAACAAGAGCTAAGGTTGATAATGTAACAAATAGAAGAATGCTTGTATCTAAATTAACTTTAAAAAAGGCTAATAAAAAGATATTTGAAGTAATTGGACCTAGATATAAGGATAGAAATGGTGGTTATACAAGGATAATTAAACTAGGTGTAAGACAGGGTGATGGAGCCAAAATGGCACAAATTGAATTAGTATAAATATGAATAATGAAATAACAAGAGAAAAACATCAATTAGATGCAACAGATAAAATCGGTGGTCGTTTAGCTACTGAAGTTGCAATTTTACTTATGGGTAAACATAAAGTAATCTTTGAAAGACATTTAGATCAAGGTGATTTTGTTGAAATTTTAAATATAACAAAACTTAAATTTAGTGGAAATAAATTAAAGCAAAAATCAATTTATCATCATACTGGATATCCAGGTGGTATTAAAGAAATTAAATTAGGAAAGAAATTCGAAAGTAAACCAGAAGAAGTGTTTAAAAAGATGGTATATAACATGTTACCAAAGAATAAATTGAGAAAAGAAATTATTAAACGTTTAACATTTAAATCAGATACTAATATAAAACAAGACTAATATGGTAGAAAAGAAAAAAATTGAGAAAAAAGCTAGCACTCCTAAAAAGAGAAAAGATTATATTTATGCTACTGGTAAACGTAAAACTGCTATAGCTCGTGTTAGATTGTATTCAAGAAAAACTGAAAAAGCCATTATAATTAATGAAAAGAAACTTAATGAATATTTCCAAACTATTGAACTTCAAAATATAGTTTTAACACCTTTAAAAACATTAGATTTATTAAATAAGTACTATATTTCAGTTAAAGTATTAGGCGGTGGTATTAAGAGTCAAGCAGAAAGCGTTAGACATGGTATATCAAAAATACTACTTATGACTAATGAAGATTATAGAAAAACGTTAAAATCACAAGGTTTATTAACCAGAGATTCACGTAAGAAAGAAAGAAAGAAACCAGGTTTAAAACGTGCTAGACGTGCTCCACAATGGGCAAAACGTTAATATATTATATAATTACTATAAAATCCTCAGTTAATGAGGATTTTTTGATATTTATGATATAATTAATCTACAAATATGGAATATAAAACAAATAAAATAACCAGGAATACAAGCTATTTTACTGGTGCATTAGTTATACAAAAAATAATATCATTTGTATATTTTTCATATATTGCTGTTAAGCTTGGAGCAGGTTCATTAGGAAATTATACCTTTGCCTTGTTCTTTACAACAATTTTAGCAGTATTTGTTGATATAGGAATTTCTAATGTTTTAGTAAGAGAAGTCGCTAAGTTTAAAGAAAAAAGCCAAAAATATTTTTCAGCAGCGTTAGCAATTAAAATACCTCTAGCAATAATCATCTATTTACTAGCTGTAATATTAATAAATTTATTAGAAGATAACTTATTAGTAAGACAATTAGTATATATAGCAGGTATTGTTATGGTTCTTGATTCTTTTACTTTAACTTTTTATGCTTTATTAAGAGGTCATCAAAATTTAAAGATAGAAAGCTTAGGTACAATATTATTCCAGATAATTTTAGCTATATCTGGTTTTATAATTGTAAATATAACTAATGACTTAAGAATTTTGATTCTAGCACTACTTACTGCGAGTACATTCAATTTTATCTATTCAGGATTACTTATAAAAATTAAATTAAAACTTAAATATTTCCATAAATCAAGAAAAAAAATCATTAAAAAAATACTAATAATTAGCTTACCTTTTGCATTAGCTGGAATATTTACAAGAGTTTATGGATATATTGATACCATATTATTGAAACAATTAATTGATGAAACAGCTGTTGGCTATTATTCATTACCATATAAGATTACTTTTTCCTTACAATTTATTCCAATGGCCTTTGTAGCCTCACTTTATCCAGCATTTTCTAGCTACTTTTTAAAATCAAACGAGTTATTAAGTAAAATATTTCATAAATCAGTAATCTATCTTTCAATGATAGGAATTCCTATTACTTTTGGTATCTTAGCCTTAGCTAAACCTTTAATATTAAAAGTATACACTGAGGAATATGAACCTTCTATATTACCTTTAAAAATATTAATGATTGCTTTATTCTTTCTATTTATTAACTTTCCACTGGGTTCTTTATTAAATGCTTGTAACAGACAAATTAGAAATACAATACATATAGGTATAGTTATGATCATAAATATATGTTTAAATGTTGTACTAATACCAAAGTTTAGTTACCTTGGAGCTGCATATGCCTCTACAATTAGTACTATAATCATGTTTGGTTTACAATTTTATGTGTCAGGACAGATTATTAAGTTAAATATTAGATATTTGTTTATTAATTTTTTGAAAATATTAGCTGCTTCACTTATAATGTATTATTTGTTAATCTATCTATTGTCATATATGAACTTTATCATTCTGATACCTCTAGGTGGTTTGACATATATATTACTACTATTTCTATTTAAAATGATATCTAAAGAAGAGGTTCAAATTTTATATCAAAGTATTGTAAAAAAAGAGTATGGAGAAAACTAAAAAAAGAATATTACTAGTTACTTTTGAATTTCCACCTAAACCTGGTGGAGTAGAGAATTATTATTATAATCTGATTAAAAAATCAACTCAGTATGATTTTGTGGTTTTAACGCTACCTTATAAAAAAGCTAGTGATTTTGATACTGATCAAAAATTTACTATAATTCGTGAAAAATTATTATATAGATTTTTTTATCCTAAATGGTTTAAATTGTTTATTCTTATTAAAAAGATTGTTAGTAGAGAAAAAATTGATATTATATGGGTAGGTGATATATTGCCTGTAGGTAATGCCTGTTATTTAATTAGTAAGCTATATAAGATACCATATTTTATCTCAACTCATGGTATGGATATTATGTTACCTCAGAAAAATAAAAGAAAAGAATTAATTATGAAGAAGGTGCTTAAAAAATCATTATTCATAACTACAAATAGTAAGTATACAAAACTAGAATTAAATAATCTAAATATAGACGATACTAAACTTAAGATAGTATATCCTGCTCCCTGTATTACAGATAAGAGATATAAAGTATCTGAAGAAGACATTGATGTTGAATTAGATAGGCATGATATTAGAGATAAGTTTAAGTTAATCACAATAGGTCGTATTGTAAGACGTAAAGGTCATAAATTAGTAATTAAAATACTTCCAGAATTATTAAATAGTAATCCGGATATAGTTTATTTAGTAGCAGGAACAGGTGATTATCAAAAAGAATTAGAAAAATTAGTTATAAAACTAAATTTAGAAAATAATGTAATATTTTTAGGCAAGTTAAGTAATAAAGAACTAGCTACTTATTATAAACTATCAGATTTATTTGTAATGCCAGCAAAGAATATTGAAGGTGATGTTGAGGGCTTTGGCATTGTATACTTAGAAGCAAGTAGCTTTGGTTTACCAATTATTGCTGGTAAATCAGGAGGTATAGCTGAAGCAGTACTAGATAATAAGACAGGCATATTAATTAATCCTAAAAATAAAGGTGAACTTGGACAAGCAGTATTAAAATTTATTAATGACAAAAAGTTATATAATGATATTTCAAATCAAGGAATTAAATATGTTGAAGAATTTAAATGGAGTAAACAAGCAAGTTATTTAGAACAAATAATTAAAGAATATGAATAAAATTAATTTAGTAATGTTTAATATGTCCTCATACTCTGAGTGGCAACGTGGTATCCAAAATAGGAATTATCATATTCTTAAGACACTTCTAAAAAATGAAAATATTGAAAAAATAGTAGCTATTGATTATATGCCATATAATTTTAAAAGATTTGTAAAGAATTATAAAGAAAACTATTTAAATAATAAGTTAAAAGTAATTAAAAATGGATTATTTACTAAAGTATACGAAATAGATAAAAGATTAATTGTTTATTCTTCGGTACTTCCATTTATTTCAAAAAATAGATTTTATAGTAATTTAAATAAGTACTTAAAAGTTATTAAGTTTAATAATTATCATCTATGGTCAGCTTACCCTCTAAGTATAGATTATTTTGATAAATTAAAACCAGATCTAAAAATATTTGATGCCATTGATAATTGGTCTGAACATCCAGCATATAATAAGATTAAAAATAAAATAATAAAAAATTATGAATTAATTTCCAAAAAAGCAGATATTATTTTTACTGTATCAGATGAAATGCAAAGTTTATTTTTGAATCATGACAAAGTATATTGGATTCCAAATGGTGTTGACATTAAACATTATCAACAAAAGTATGCAATCGTTAACCGAGATATAGGATCAATTAAAAAACCTATTATTGGTTATGTTGGTACAGTGCAAGATAGATTTGATATTGATTTAGTCGAATTTATTGCTAAAGAAAATAATGATAAATCAATTGTTATAGTAGGTCCTGTTTGGAATAATGAAATTGTTGATAAATTAAGTAAGTATTCAAATATATATTTTCTTGGTAGAAAATCATATACTGAAGTACCTATGTATATTCAACAATTTGATATCGGTATAATACCACATAAGTTAGATAAATTTATTAAATTTACTAATCCTATGAAAATGTTTGAATACTTAGCATGTGGTAAACCAATTATATCTACTTCAGGTTCTGGCATTGAAATGTTTAAGGAATCAATTCATATTACAAATGATTATAGACAATTTAATCATCATATCCAAAAAGCTTTAAAAGAAGATAATAATAAATTAATTAAAGAAAGATTAGAAGTAGTTAAGGAGCATAGTTGGTTAAAAAGAGTAGATAGAATGTTAGAAATAATTAAACAATAGTATGGATTTATCTATAATAATAGTTAGTTGGCGTGTTAAAGAATTACTTAAAGATTGTTTAAAATCAATTTTTGAAGAAACACAGAATATTAATTTTGAAGTTTTTGTAGTTGATAATAATTCAGGTGACGGTACTATTGAAATGCTGATGGAATATTTTCCTCAAGTTACAATAATTAGCTCGTCACGTAATCTAGGATTCTCTGGTGGTTGTAATATGGGTTTAAAGCAAGCATCAGGTAGATACTTATTACTATTAAATCCTGATACAAAAATAATTGATAATGCTTTGGATAAAATAGTGGCTCACATGGATAAACATAAAGAATTTGGTCTAGCAGGTTGTAAGCTTTTAAATTACGATGGATCAATTCAAGAATCAGTTAGAACATTACCTACTTTCAAAATACATTTAGCTATGATTTTTAGATTTCAACATTTTATATTAAATGATTACTTAGGTAAAAATGTAGATTATAGTAAAGAACAAGAAGTGGAACAAGTTATGGGTTCATTTTATATGATAAGACGTGAAGTATTTGAAGAGCTAGGTTTAATGGATGATAAATTTTATCTATGGTTTGATGAAGTAGATTACTCAGCCAGGGCCAAAGAAAAAGGTTTTAAAACTATTTACACACCCATAGCTAAAGTAATACATTATGGAAATGCTAGTTTTAAACAAGCATCATCTGTTAAAAAACAATGGTTTTTTAGTAAAAGTAGATTAAGATATTTATGGAAACATAGTAATAAATTTTCTTGGGTAATAATATTACTATTAACTCCATTAAGTTTGCTTATAACATTAATATATAGTTTAGTAATTAAAATGCTAAAAATTTTAAAAATTAAATAAAAACTTATGTCGTCAAATGAACAAATTCCAAAAAATGAAAATTTTGATCCAGATGATAATATAGTAAGAGAAGGTGCCAATGAAAAAGATGAAGATTATATTACAAGGCACGAAATTATATTTGAAAGAAATGGAATGACAAAGGAGGATGCTACTGAATTAGCCACACTTCAAAAAGAAGAAGCTAATCTTGGAGATAAAGATCTTTCACCAGAAAAATTTAAAAGGTTACTAGAGCTTAGAAAAAAGTATGATTAAATTAAATAATGTATTTAATAAATTTTATTTGTATGCTTTGATAAGTATTGTTGTAATTGAAATTATTTCATTTTTAGCTCATCAAAACTATTTATTAAACTACTTTACATTCTTTATACTAATAGGTTTAACTTTTATACTATCTATTAAAAAATTAGAATGGGGTATATATATATTATTAACTGAACTATTTATTGGATCAAAAGGTTACTTATTCTTTATTGAGATTTTTGATTTTAGATTATCTTTAAGAATTGGAATTTTTATTATACTAATTCTTGCTTGGTTTATTAAAATTATCCTTAATAGTGATAAATATTTATTTAATAAAAGCTTTAAATACTATTATCAATACTTAATATTATTTGTTTTTATTATAATAGGTATTATTAATGGTTTAGCTCATAGTAGCTTTAAATTAGCTTTTTTTGACTTTAATGGCTGGATATACTTTGCTATATTGCCAGTTTTAATAGCTATCATAAAAGATAGTAGTATTATAGAAAAAGTTATTAATATATTCTTAGCTTGTATCACATACTTATCAGTTAAAACAATACTACTATATATATTATTTATTCATCAATTTAATTTAAATCTTTTACCTATATATCGCTGGGTAAGAGATAGTGGAGTAGGTGAGATAACTAAAATAAATGATAATTTTTATAGAATATTCTTTCAAGCTCATTTATTTTTAGTTATTGGTTTAATATTACTATTTATACTAATTATTTATTCTAAAAAAGTTGAAATATTAAAAAAACATAATATCTATTTATTAGCTACTTTAGTTTTATCAGCTTTACTAATTAGTTTTTCTAGAAGTTTTTGGCTTGGTATGTTTTCTGCTTTAGTTGCTTTATTTATATTATTTATTATCATTGAAAAGCCAAAGTTAATTAAAGTCTTTAGTACTTTTACGCCACTAATTTTAATTTTCTTAACAAGTGTACTTTTTATAAACTTAATAGCTTTAGACTTTTCAGGTAATTTACAAAATAGGATTAATGATTCTACTGATGAACCAGCAGCTAGTTCAAGAATTAATCAATTAGTTCCACTTTATGAAGCAATTAAGTATAAACCTGTATTAGGTTATGGTTTTGGTAAAACAGTAACCTATATTTCTGAAGATCCACGAATTAGACAAGTGTCACCTGATGGTACTTATTCAACCTATGCTTTTGAATGGGGATATTTAGATATATGGCTAAAATTAGGTTTATTTGGTTTACTTGCATATTTCTACTTATTAGGTAAGATAATAATTGATTGTTTGTCAAAACTAAATAGTAATATTATATATCTCTGGTTACTACTTAGCACTCTAGCTTTGATAATAACCTCAATATTTAGTCCATATTTAAACCATCCTCTTGGTATTGGTTTAATCATATTAATAACTGTAATTCTTAATTACTTAGATTTAAATGAAAATCCCGGAAAACAAATTAGCAATTAGCTTAGTAACATATAATGCAGAAAGGTATCTACCCTTTTGTTTAAGTTCACTATTTGAGCAGTCATTTAATGATTTTTCAGTTTTAGTAATTGATAATGGATCTAGTGATAGAACAATACAACATTTAAAAGAAAATTATCCGCAAATTAAAATTGTAAGTCATAGTAGTAATATTGGTTTTGCTAAAGCACATAATCAAGCAATTTCTTGGTCCAAAGCTAAATATATCTGTTTACTTAATCAAGATGTTATTCTTGAAAAGGATTATTTAAAAAATTTAGTTGAGTTTTTAGATGATAATGAAAAAGTAGCCTCTGTAACTGGTAAAATATTAAGTTGGGATTTTAAGAATAATAAAAAACTAACAAATGTAGATAGTAAAGGTTTAAAGGTATTTAAAAATCATATGGTAGTAGATATTGATCAAGGTTTAAAAGATGTTCCTGATTTAGAAAATGAAGTCTTTGGCACATCCGGAGCTGCACCTATTTACAGAATTAAATCATTAAATGATGTAAAATTAAAAAATAGTCTAGGTGCAGATGAATACTTTGATGAATTATTTTTTTCGTACAAAGAAGATGTTGACCTAGCCTATAGATTTAGATTAGCAGGTTTTAAATCATACTATATTCCCAGTTCAATTGCCTATCATGATCGTACTGTAAAAGGCAAACTTGATGTATCAAATAAAGCAATAATTAAAGCACGTAAGAACAGAGATAAGATGGTTAAAATATATTCATATAAAAATCATTTACAAACTCTTTGTAAAAATGAATTCTTTACTAATTTTATTAAATACTTTTTCCATATTACTTGGTATGAGTTTAGAAAAATAATGTATATTATATTCTTAGAACCTTCTACATTAAAAGGTTTAGTAATGTTTTTTAAACAACGTAAGTATATTAAGCAAAAAAGAAAGTATATTAAAAAAAATATACGTAAAATTAAATCTAGAGAATTAAGTAAATGGTATATATAGTATTATGAAATTATCAATTATTATATTAAACTATAAACAACTTGGCATGGTCAAGAATTGTTTAAAATCAATTAATAAGCTATCTCTACCATTTGAATTTGAAACTATTGTTGTAGATAATAATTCTAATGATGAATCAGTAAAATATTTAAAAGAAAACTATTTTAATATTAAACTAATTGAATCAGGAAAAAACCTAGGTTTCTCGGGTGGTAATAATCTAGGTATTAATGTATCAGTAGGCGAGTATGCTTTAGTAATTAACCCTGATATTATTTTAAATAATGAAGCTTTAATAAGTTTAGTTAAGTATATGGATGAAAATGAAAATGTTGGCATGTCAGGACCTAAACTTTTAAATCCTGACGGATCGCTACAGTATAGCTGTTCTAGATTTCCTGACTGGAAGTTACCTTTTTTTAGAAGATCATTTTTAAGAAATTCAGTAGCAGGTAAAGAATGGAATAATGATTACTTTATGAAAGACTGGGATCATGAAAGTAATAAAAAAGTAGATTGGTTATTTGGTGCTTGCATATTAGTTAGAAAAAATATTTTAGATAAAGTTGGCCTATTAGATGATAGATTCTTTATGTATGTAGAAGATCTTGATTGGTCACGTAGATTTTGGCAGAATGGTTATGAAGTATGGTATATTGCTGAAGCTAAGGTAATTCATTACCATCATAGAGATTCAGCTGAAGGAGTAGGTATATTTGGTTTATTTAAAAAATCAGGAAGAGTACATTTAGTAAGTTGGTTAAAATACTATTTTAAATACAAAGGTAAATTAACCTAAAGGAGGATTAATGAATAAGAGTGAAATAAGAACTGAACTTAAAAAAATTATTTCTGCATATTACAATATTAGTCCATCTAAAATTAATGATGATATGATGATATTTAATCTTGATAACTCCTTAGAAGGTCTTCAGCTAGCCATAATTATACAAATTAATTTTGGAATTTCTTTTCAGTTAATTGAATTGGATATAACTCATTATTATGATATGGAACAATATATTGTAGACAAATATAAATTATTTGACTTTAAATTAGATAATGCTAATTAAAGAGTTGGCCAACAGCTCTTTTTTATTTGTCAAAATACCTTAATTTAGCTATAATTATCATTATATGAATAATAAAATAAACCCCTCAGATGAGGCAAAAATACGTCTTGAGAAGCTAAAAATGCTCCAAAATGAGGATATATCACCATATCCTAAGCATTGCGAGCGAACTCATGAAATAAGTGAGATAATTGAAGATTTTAAAAAGCTTGAAAAAGGTAATAAAAAGTTAACTCTAGTAGGTAGACTTAGAATGGTAAGAAGTCACGGTAATTTAACTTTTGCTCACATAGAGGATGAATCTGGTAAGATTCAAATAGCTTTATCAAAAAAAGAAATAGGTGATACTGAGTATAAGCAATTTACTAAGCTAATTGATGTTGGTGATTTTGTTGAAATTTCTGGTACTTGTTTTGTTACACATAAGGGTGAAAATAGTATTATGGTAAATAAATGGAAACTACTTACTAAGTCTTTATTACCACTTCCTGAAAAATGGCATGGTTTAAGTGATACAGAAACTAGATTTAGAAAAAGGTACTTAGACTTATTATCAAATCCTAAAGTTAAAGAAATTTTCTACACTCGTAGTAAAGTAATTCAATTTATACGTAATTACTTTTTAGATGAAGGTTTCTTAGAAGTTGATACACCTATACTTCAAACTGTTGCTTCTGGAGCTATTGCTGAACCATTTAAAACATATCACAAAGCTTTAGATACAGAATTATACTTACGTATTGCACCTGAACTATTTTTAAAAGAATTAATAATTGGTGGATATGAAAAAGTATTTGAAATTGCTAGATGTTTTAGAAATGAAGGTATAGATTATACTCATAACCCTGAGTTTACTCAAATTGAATTCTATTGGGCATATAAGGAATATAATTTCTTGATGGAGTATATGGAAAAATTCATGGAAAAAATGGTTAAAGAAGTAACTGGTAACCTAACAGTTGAATATGATAATCAAAAAATTGATTTTAAAGGACCATATAAAAAAGTTGATTTTAGGGAAGCAATACTAAAAGAAACGAAAATTGATTTAGATAAGGAAGATGAAAAATCTTTACAAAAAGTTGCTAAGAAAAAAGGGTTAAAGGTAGATAAGAGTTGGGGTGTTGGTAAAATAGCTGATGAGTTATTTAAAGAATTTGTTAGACCTAAAATGATTAATCCTACATATATTATTAATCATCCAATTGAATTATCACCACTAGCTAAGAAATTAGATGATCGTCCAAACTACGTTGAAAGATTTCAATTAATAATTGGTGGACGTATTGAACTAATGAATGCATTTACTGAGCTTAATGATCCCATTGATCAAGAAGAAAGATTTAAATTTCAACAAAGTTTAAATAAAAAAGGTGACAGAGAAGCCATGAAAAAAGATGATGCATTTATTGAAGCTCTTAAATATGGTATGCCACCAACAACAGGACTTGGCATGGGTATTGATAGGTTAGTAAATGTCTTAACTGGAACACATAATATTAAAGAAGTTATATTGTTCCCAACATTAAAACCTAAAAAGTAATGAAAATACTAATTGCTAGTCATAATCCAGCCAAAGTAGATGACTATGGTAATAGTTTAAAAAATGAAGGTATTGAAGTAACCTCATTAAAGGAATTAAAAATTGAAGATAAGTTTGAAGAAAATAAAGACACATTTGAAGAGAATGCAATTGATAAAGCAAAGTATTATTACAATTTAACTAAAATGCCTACCTTATCAGAGGATGGTGGTATAGAAATTGAAGCTTTAAATGGTGAACCAGGCGTATTATCTAGAAGATGGCTAGGTTATGAAGCAAGTGATGAAGAAATAGTAGAGTGTTTAAAAAGTAAGTTACCATTACTTAAAGATAATAATAATGCCAGATTTGTAGCAGTACTTGCATTTGTAAACGAAGATTCAATTAAAACTTTTGAAAATAGCATAGCTGGATATATCTCAAGTGACTTAAATAGTAATTATCCTGAAGGTTTTCCTTATAGAGCACTTTTTAAACTAAAAAAGTATAATAAACATTTCATGGATCTAACTGAAGAAGAATATAATAATGTAAATCATAGACAAAAAAATATTAATGATATATTAAAATATTTAAAATAATATGTTGGATATAAATAACATTAGAAATAATAAAGAAGAAATAAATAAAGCTTTACTAAAAAGATTAGATAAAGTTGATTTAGATTTATTAATTAAATTAGATGATGATAGAAAACATCTAATATCTAATGTAGAAAAACTTAAAGCAGAACGTAATAAATTCTCTAAAACAAAGCCTGATACTGAAACAATAAGTAAAATGAAGAAGCTAGGTGGTGAAATAAAAAAACTAGATGATGAGTTAAATAAAGTTGAAACAGAATATAAAAAATTAATGTCAGCTTTACCAAATATACCTGCAGATGATGTTAAAGCAGGGGATAAAGAGAACAATGAAATCATTGACACATACAGTAAGCAGCCTAAATTTAAATTTGAAATTAAAAATCATGTTGATCTAGTAGAAAGCTTGGGTATTATAGATTATAAAAGATCAGCTAAGATGTCAGGTTCAGGTTTTTGGACATATGTAGGGGATGGAGCACTCTTAGAATGGGCCTTGCTTAATTACTTTATTGATTTTCATCGTAAAAATAATTATCAGTTTATCATACCGCCATATTTACTTAATGAAGATAGTGCTTTTACATCTGGTCACTTACCTAAATTTAGAGAAGACTTATTCTGGACTGAAAACAAATTATGTTTAAATGCTACCTCTGAAATGATGCTGGGTAACTATCATAAAAATGAAGTACTAAATGAAACTGATTTACCTTTAAAGTACTTTGCATACTCAACTTGCTTTAGAAGAGAAGCAGGCAGTTATAGAACAGAAGAAAGAGGTATGATCAGAGGACATCAATTCAATAAGATTGAAATGTTTCAATTTACAAAACCTGAAGAATCATGGAAAGCATTTGATGAACTCTTAAAATACGCAGAAGATTTAGTAAAAGGTTTAGATTTACATTTTAATACAGTAAAGCTCGCAGCTAAAGATGTCTCAGCTGCTATGGCAAAAACAATTGACTTAGAAGTCTGGATACCAAGCATGAACACATACAAAGAAGTATCAAGCATATCTAATGCTCTAGATTATCAAGCTAGACGTGGTAATATCAAGTATAAAGATAGTAAATCAGACAAAAATGAATACGTACATACTTTAAATGCTTCAGGCTTAGCAACAAGTAGGTTAATACCGGCTATAGTAGAACAAAATCAACAAGCAGATGGTAGTATTAAAGTTCCTAAAGCTTTAAGAAAATTTGTAGGAAAAAAAGTTATAAAATAAAATGAAGTATACAAATTCTTGGGTTGAAATTAGTAAAGCTAATTTAGAATACAACTTAAGACAATTTAAAAAATTGATTGGAAGTAATGTAAAATTAATGTCCGTGGTCAAGAGCAATGCTTATGGTCACGGCTTATTAGAAATATCAAAAATTTGTAATAAAAATAAAAATGTTGATTGGTTTGGAGTAGTTAATTTAGAAGAAGCTCTTTATTTAAGAAAAAATAAAATAAGTAAACCAATTTTAGTATTAAGCTATTACGATTTAGACAAGAAACAAATTACTCTAGCTATTAAAAATAATATCAGTTTAGTAGCCTATAATTCAAAACAAATAAAATATATTAGTAGTATAAGTAAAAAGCTTAAAAAGAATGCAAATCTACATCTTAAATTCGATTCAGGAATATCTAGACTAGGCGTATTTGAAAAAGAAATCATTAAACTAGCAAAATTAATTACTATTTCAAATTATTTAAAACTTGAAGGTATATTTACTCATTATGCATCAGCTGAAGAAACAAACCAAAGTTTTACTTTAAAGCAAACCAAACTATTAAATGAGTTAGTATCTAAATTAAATATTAAAGTACCCTTAATTCATGCAGCTTGTAGTGCTGCTACTTTAATTAATAAAAAGTATCATTTAAATCTAATTAGACTTGGCATATCACTTTATGGTTTGTATTCAATTGAAAATAATAATTTAAAAAATAAATTTAAATTAAAACCAATACTTTCTTGGAAAACAAAAGTAATTCAGGTTAAATCATTAAAAAAGGGAAGTACTATTGGTTATGGCAGAACCTTTAAAGTAAAAAGTAATAAAGAAATAGCTATCCTAAGAGTAGGCTATAACGATGGATATGATAGGAAATTATCAAATAATAGTTTTGTTTTAATTAAAGGTAAAAAATGTAAACTAGTTGGCAGAGTATGTATGAACTTAATTATGGTTGATATAACTGGTAAGCGTGTTAAGGTAGGGGACGAAGTAATTTTAATAGGAAAGCAAGGCAAGAATATAATAAGTGCAGATCAAATAGCTAAAAATTTAAAAACAATTAATTACGAAGTTGTAACTAGAATTAATCCTTTATTAAAAAGAATAATTAAATAATATTTTACGACACTAAATATATGAGTCATAAATTAAGAGTAGGGGTGATAATGGGTGGTAGATCTGGTGAACATGAAGTTTCAATAATTTCAGGAGAAAGTGTAATTGAATCACTAGACAAAAATAAGTATGAAGTAATTCCAATTGGTATTACTAAATCTGGTAAGTGGATAGCAGATAATGTTTTGAATGAACTCAAATCTGGTAATAATAAAGAGCTTGTAGAAAAAATACTTACTCCTGATCCTACAAATCATGAATTAGTAGCCCTGGATGACCAAAATATGGCTAATTTAGGTTTAGATGTAGTATTTCCAGTGTTACATGGTACATATGGTGAAGATGGAGCAATTCAAGGTCTATTTGAGCTAGCCAATATTCCATATGTTGGTTCTGGAGTTTTGGGTAGTTCTGTTGCTATGGATAAAGTAACTATGAAAAAAGTAGTTATTTGGCATGGCATTGAACAAGTTGCATTTAAAAGCTTGCTAAAAAATGAATGGTTAAATGATAAAGAATCAAATATTAAACAAATTGAAAAAGAATTAACTTACCCTGTATTTGTAAAGCCTGCTAATTTAGGTTCTTCAGTAGGTATAAATAAAGTAAAGAGTAAAGATGAGTTAGCTAAAGCTATTGATATTGCCTTTGAATTTGATAGGAAGATTATAATAGAACAAGGCTTAGAAGATATTAAAGAAATTGAATGTGCTGTACTTGGCAATGATGAACCTCGAGCATCACTCCCAGGTGAAATAATACCAGGAGATGAGTTCTATAGTTATCAAGATAAATACATTGATGGAAAGTCAAAAAATGAAATACCAGCTAAATTAGACGAAAAAGTAATTAAAGAGATTCAAGGTATAGCAATTAAAACATTTAAAGCTCTTGATCTTTCTGGTATGGCTAGAGTTGATTTCTTTTTAACTAAAGATAATAAAGTAATCTTAAATGAAGTAAATACAATTCCTGGATTTACAAAGATTAGTATGTATTCAAAGCTATGGCAGGCATCAGGCTTGGAGTATAGTGATTTATTAGATGAGTTAATTACTCTAGCAATTGATAGAAATAAAGCTAAAAATGAGTTAAATACATCATATAAACCAAAAACAGATTGGTATAAATAAATATGTCTAAAACATATATTAAATCAGGTTACTCAAAAAAATCAAAACATGACTTTAATAAGCCACGTAGTAAAAGAGCTCATGTCTTTGAAAACGAAGAGTCATCAAGACTTAGACGTAAAGTCTTATTTTATTTAGGCGTAGTTATCATATTATACTTAGTATACTTTTTATTCTATTCAAATCATTTTAAAATAGATAATTTTATACTCTCAGGTAATAGTGAAGTTTCACAGGATGAATTACAAGAATTAATATATGAATCAATAGAAAAAAATAGTTGGTTTGTTTTCCCGCAAAATAATTATTTCTTTTTAAGCAAGAGTAGGCTACAAGATGATTTTCAAGAAAAATATGCATTAGATGAGTTAGTTATAACTAAGTACCAACCAAATACATTATTTATTGAAATAAATGAAAGACGTGGAAATTTTTTCTGGTTATCCAATGGAAGATATTTTTTATTTAACGCAGAGGGGGAGATCTATAGAGAAATCCAAGTTCAAGACATAGTTAATTCAAGTTTACCTGTTTTAGAAGATGAATCTAGTTCAGATATAGAGATAGGTCAAAAAGTGATAAATTTGGACATAATAGACCTTATTATTGAATTATTTTACAACTTTGAGTCATATCAGGTACCTTTAGTTGAAATTGAATCATTTAAGATACCAGGTCCTAAAGCTAACTACTTAAAAGTTATTACTAAACAAGGTTTTGAGATACATCTAAACAGTATATTAAGTTTAAACAATCAATTACATAAGTTAAAAAGATCTATTGAGGATAGAAAAATTGATGTAGATAGATTAAATCAAATAGAATACATTAATTTAAGAATAGAAAATCAAGTAATATATAAGTAATTACCTTCGAATAAGGAGAGAAGCTTGATTAAATTAGAAATATACTATATTATATAGGTATAATAACACTTCGTATAATAATAGTTTATCGAAGTCTAAAGTACTATGTCACTAAAGAAAGGTAAAAAACCAATCATTAAGTATTTAACTGATTTCTTAGAATACTTAGAAATTGAGAAAGGTCTTAGTAATAGAAGCCAAGAAACATATACTAGGCAATTAAATAAGTTCTTTACTTGGTTAAGACTAGTTAAAAAAGACAAGATAAAGCCTCATGAGCTAACTAGCAATGATATTTGGCAATATAGGGTGTATCTATCAAAACAAGTAAATAAAACTACTAATAAGCTTTTAACTAAAAATACACAGAACCACTACCTCATTGCTCTACGTAATATACTTAATTTTTTTGCAGATCGTGATATACAATCAATACCAGCTGAAAAAATAAAGTTAAGTAAACAAAAAACAGAAAAAAATATTAACTTCTTGTCATTAGACCAAGTAGAAAAATTACTCCTCTCCCCTAATACTAAGACTACTGTAGGTTTAAGAGATAGATCTATTTTAGAAATATTATTTTCAACAGGACTTCGTGTTGCAGAACTAACAGCGTTAAATCGAGAACAAATAAAAATTCCTAAAATAAATGATAGTTTAGAAATTTCTGTAATTGGCAAGGGAAGTGTCCCTAGAACTGTCTATATTTCAGCAAGAGCTGTTGAATGTATAAAAAAATATTTAAACACGAGAAATGATTCAGATAAAGCGCTATTTATACGTTACAGCGGACCAAAGGACTCTCCCCTACGTTTAACAACAAGATCCATAGAAAGTATAGTAAAAAAACATGCTTTAAAAACTGGTATACCAGCTCATACTGTCCCCCATACTCTTAGACACAGCTTTGCTACTGATCTATTAGAAAAAGGCGTAGATATTAGAACAGTACAAGAATTCTTAGGCCATAAAAGTATTGCTACAACTCAAATATATACTCACGTAGTTTCAAAAAAATTAAAAGACATACATAGTAAATTCCATAGCGGAAAAGATTTAAATGAATAAAAAAAAGGGTGAAGAATAAACTCCGCCCTTTTAATAATTTTATTACTCCTATAGCCATAATATTATAAATAACATTGGTAATAATGTTACTACAAATTGTATAGTTAGAGATATGTAATAATTTTTTATTGGCATTGTATAGTCATCAACTAAAACTAGATAAGATCCGCAAGTTACTAAAACTGAAGCCAATACCGCAGTAACTGCCCTTGCAATAGTATCATCAATTGATTGAGCTGCGGCTACTGCGAAAATAACTGCTACACAATGTAATGCAACTATACCAAGAGGTTCATGTAAGTAAAATAGAATAAACAACGCACATACTACTACAGCGCTAATAATTCCCACTGTCAGGTTACTCTTTAAAACGATATTTAGAATAAATACTGCTAATATTAAGACAGTTGGAAACACTGTAAGTCTAATTATATTTTTCATCTCTCTCTCCTTATTAGAAAGTTCATTTATCAGTAATTTTACTGACGTTACAATATACCATACTGATAGTTTAAGTCAAGTAATATAATGGATAATTAAAAAAGAGTGAAGGTTAAGTCCACTCTTTAAGTAGTAACTAGAAAGTTTTAAATAATACTACCATTAATGTTAGTGTAGCCGATATCATCAATAGGAAAATATGTTTAAATTGCTCAGTTGGATATTTTAGATTAAACATTAGATATGTTCCAAAAGTTGTAAAACCGATGGCAAAAAATGTAGAAAACATACTTACTGTTGGATTATGACTTACTTGAGCAGCAAATGCTATTAAGATAACAACTATATAATCTATTAGAAATGAAGGCTTTGAAATATAGATTTTAAATCTATTAAAAGCTACTACGCCTAATAAAATACTCAATACTGCTACAAAATAATTACCCTTTAAAGTAATATTTATAAAAAATATTGAAAGAATAAGTGCAAACGGAAATATTGCAATCTTTAAATAATTTCTCATTTCAATCCCCCTTTTAAAGTTCGTTTATCAGTAAATTTACTGACTTTACAACTTACCATACTGATAGTTAATGTCAAGCAATATAATAGATATATAATACTTTATTTAATAAAATAAGGATCCTGTTTTTACACGGAATCCTTATACTTAAACTTTTTTATAGTTCAAATAAATCTTTTTTTATTTGTTCCTGTTTACTATTTAAAATTTCTCTAGCTTTGTAAGTACTAAGTTTTTCTATAAAATGATTTTCTGACACATAGGCTTCTTTCAAACAAATATATTGCTCTTCAAATTTTACTCCACTTATTATATTGCATTTATATCCTGAATTGAATTGAAGGATCTCAATTACGAAAACAAGAGAATTACAATCTAATAGCCAATAATCACCGATTTTAATATCTAGAGAAATACATTTTAAAGTCAACTCTTTTCCAGTTCCGCCAACATAATAAGTTTTTGCTGTACCATTTTTTGAAAGCTGAAAAAATATTTTTTCTCTTCCCATTACATCTAAATCATTATCTAGATTAAAAGTACGTTCCTCCCCTAGCTTAATTGATTTAGCTATTTCAATTACTTCTTTTATATTCAAGACTTACTCCTTTTTTAATTATTACAACTACTTTAATGAATTATTCAATTTAAGTCAAGCAATATAATAGATAATAAAAAAAGAGCTAATTTTTACTTAACTCTTTTTTAAATTACTATTAGCAATTCTTATTCTTCTTACAGCCGCAAGTACCTGAACCAATTATTATTAAAGCAGCTAGAACAGTAATAGCAATATTTGCCCATGATGGTGTCCACCACCAGACAAATACAATAATTAAAGCAGCTAAAAATGCTTTACAACAGCAAAAACTCATCTTTCCGCACATACTCTTTTTTTCTACTGCTGGTTGATTTGTGTCTTCCATAAATTTATATTTAATTATTAATTAAGGTAAATAATTTAATGGGTTAACTGGTATACCATTTAATCTAGTTTCAAAATGTAGATGGGGTGCAGTAGTTAGCCTACCAGCTCCTGATGTACCTGGTCCTCCACCAGATAAAGCAATAACTTCACCTTGAACTACAAAATTATCTTCTTCAACATAAGGTTTACTAATATGTCCATAGACCGTAGATAAGCCACCTGGATGAACTAATAATATATAGCCATAAGCACTTGATCCGGGCGTAAATCTAACTGTTGCAACATATCCAGATCTAGATGCTCTAATTGGTGTACCTTGTGGTGTATCCCCTACATCAATTGCTGGATGTTCAAAAATATATCTATATGGGTAATCTGGATCATGAAAATATGCAGTAACTTTTCTTGAAGGTACTGGCCAAATAAATTCATCATCATTTGGTAGAATGCCTTCTGTTTCTAATAACCTACGTCTTGCAGCTATCTCTAAATTTTGAATTTCTGCTTCTATACCAGCTTGTTCTGCTTTAACTTGAGATAATAAGCTTTGAAAAGATTCTTCTTGGCCTTGAGTCTGATCTAGTAAATTGCCTTTAACATATTGATCAGCTAATTTTCTTTCTTGGTTACTTAATAATTTATCATGTAAATTACTTAGTTGTTCTTTTCTTGTATTTAAAGCTTTGCCTTTATTTATTAAATCATCTTTTAAGTCATTTAAACCTGTAAGTTCTACACTTAAAGTATTTTCTAATGACTGTAATTGATTAATTTCATTAAAAAAGTTACCTAAATTACCTTCTAAAATTAGTATTTCTAAATTATTCTTTTTTCTACTATTCTTATTTATGGTATTTAGTACTTTTGATATTTTACTTTGTTGATTATCTATTTCATCTTCTTTATGACCTATTTGTAGTTCAATATTTTGAATCTCTAAATTACTTTGTTCTATTTGTAATTCAGTAGTTTGAACTTCTAAAACAAGCTTAGCAATTGAATCATCTAAAATACCTATTTGATTCTTTAAAGTATTAATTTGTTGCCTTTTAATCTTTAAATTCTCCTCATATGTTTTTCGTTGCTTTTGTAGCTCATTAATTTGATCTTGGCTTGTTTGGATACTATCTTTTATCCTTTGAATTTCAGGATCAAAAGCTTCAATAAGATTACCTCCTTCTTCACTATTTTGAGCTAGTAAAGTTAAAGGTATTAAACTTAATAATAGTAATGTATAGATTAATTTATTCATTTTAATTTAGCTAGAGCTTTATTTATTCTATTCAATGATTCTTCTTTGCCAATTATTTCCATTATTTCTTCAGGTGGTGGACTTTTTTCTTGACCACTTAAACTTACGCGTAGTGGCCAAAATAGATCGCCATTTTTTAAGTTATTATCTTTTACTAAACTAGTTAATACTTTAAGTAATTTATCCTGTTTCCATTTCTTATACTTTACTAATTCATCATTTACTAAATTTAAAGCTTTAAAAGTATCTTCCTTATTACTCTTTTTAAATATTAATATTTCTGGATCATAATCAACTATACCTAGAAATATACTACATATATCCCCTATTTGATCTAGAGTTTCTAAACGTTTTTTTTCTAATCTCAATATTTTAATTAATAATTTGTGATCAATGTCAGGTAAATATTTATCTGCTAATTTAATTATCTCTTTTTCACTCTTATTTGAGATATAATGACAATTAAACCAATTTAATTTATTTACATCAAAGATAGCACCAGCTTTTTGAACACGTTTTAATTCAAAATTCTTAATTAATTCTTTTAAACTAAATATTTCCTTATCATCACTAGGATGCCAACCAAGTAAAGCAATATAGTTTAATAATGCTTCAACTAAATATCCTTTATTAAAATAATCTTCTACTGCAACATCTCCTTGTCTTTTAGAGAGCTTAGATCTATCTTTATTTAAAAGTAATGGCAAATGAGCGAATTCTGGTATTTCCCAACCAAGTGCCTTATATATCAAGATATGTTTTGGTGTTGAAGATATCCATTCTTCACCACGTATAACATGAGTAATGTCCATTAAATTATCATCTACAACTACTGCTAAGTGATACGTAGGAAAACCATCTGATTTTAAAATAACTTGATCATCAATGTCTTCCATTTGAAATTTTACTTGACCTCTAATTATATCTTTAAATTTAATTTCTCCTTTATCTGGTACTTTCAAACGTATAACATACTCTTCATTATTACTTAATTTCTTAGCAACTTCTTTTTTTGGTAAGCTTCTACAACTACCATCATACTTAGTTGGCTGATTATTATTCTTTTGTTCTTCTCTTAATTTCTTAAGTCTTTCTTCAGAACAAAAACAATGATAGGCATTATCTGATTTAAGTAACATATCAACATATTTACCATATATTTTAAGCCTTTTAGACTGAAAATATGGCCCATTTTGACCTTTTTCTTTGATTTTGCTGTCATTATTAAGGTAAGGGCCTTCATCCCATTTTAAACCTATTTTTGATAATGAGTTCATTATCTGAATCTCAGCACCTTCTACATATCTAGATCTGTCAGTATCTTCTATTCTTAAGATAAATTTACCTTTATTTTGTTTTGCAAAAAGATATGCGTAGAGAGCACTACGAAGACCACCAATGTGTAAATAACCAGTTGGTGAAGGAGCAAATCTAGTTTTAACTTTTTTTCTTAACATTTATTTCATTTGATGTTTAAATTTTGTAATTATATATATAAATCGAAAGGTAGCATTAAATATTCGTATAAATCTCCATGGCTCATTTATTAAACGAAATAGCCATTCGATATTTAAATCTAAATATATTTGAGGAGCTCTTTTAGCTTTACCTGATATGAAATCAAAAGCGCCACCTACTCCCATAGCTAATTTAATATTTAAATCATTTAAATTCTTATCAATCCAAAATTCTTGTTTAGGAGCGCCGAAAGCTACAAATAATATATCTACTTTAGATTCATTTATTCTATTAATAGTTTTATTATCTGGTTCTTGTTCAAAACCAACTATTTTTAAATCTTTATACCTTCTTTGTAATTTACTAGCAGTTTTTTTAGCAACTCCCTCTTCTCCGCCAAGTAAATATATTTTCCAAGAATTTTTATTTGCCTCCTTGCAAATCTTTTGCATTAAATCAACACCAGTTATTCTTTCAGGAAAAATATTAGTAAAATATTTAGGATTGATAATTAATAATACGCCAGTGTAAATTATCTGAAAAATTGATTTAATATATGAATTACTTTTAAGTTTTAAAAACTTAGCAGCCCATAGTATACCTATTCCATCAGCTGTAACTAATGATGCTTTATTTACTATTTCTTGATACTTAACATCATTTAAAGCATGTAAAATTATCTCAGGATTAGCTGTTACTATATATTCTTTATTATTTAAACTAAAATAACTCCTTATTTCATTTAAGGTGTTACTATATGACATATTATTAACTTTCACTCCTAATATATCTACTAACATATTATGCTCATTTTAACATTTTTAGACTAGATTATCAATGATATAATTTACTAGTAGTTATTTATACTATCTATATAAATTGAAATATTGATATATTAGAATCGTCATAATAAATAGTGAATGTGGATATAAATAGCTATGAAATATATATAATAATTGATATAATAATATATATGAAATATAAACAAATAATAGTAATTGCACTACTAATTGGCTTAATGCCTTTTAATACATTAGTAGGGATTGTTACTTCATATGAAGACAATCCTGATTTTAATAAAAACTACCTTATATCTGATGATGAAATGATTGATTACACTTCAATGTCTATTGAAGAAGTAAGAGACTTTACTGAAGATAAGGGTGGTGTTTTAGATACTTATGTTGATCCTACAACTAGGTTATCCGCCTATTATGTTATTTGGCAAGCGGCTCAAGTAAATCAAATTAATCCTAAATTTATACTAGCCCTTTTACAAAAAGAACAAAGTTTAGTAACCGAAAATGATCCTTCAGATAATCAATTAAACTGGGCAACAGGATATAGTTGTTATGGTGGAGTTTGTTTAGATAAGTATAAGGGATTTTCTCAACAAGTTAATGCAGCAGCTAGAAGATTTAGAAATTACTTTGATGATCTAAATGTTAAAGGTATGCATAAAGCAAATTATAATTGTACCTTTACTAAATGGTGTGTTGGTTTACCAAAAACATCTCAAGATTTGCAAGACATAACTCCTCAAACAAAAGCTACTGCAGCTCTTTATACATATAATCCATATCAAGGAAATACAGTAATGGATGGATATAGGATTGGAGCAAACTATAATTTTTGGAAGATATGGAATAATTGGTTTGAAGTAACTACTTTTAGACCAAATGGTACTCTTTTAAAAGCAAGTAATAGTGACAAAGTATATTTAATAAAAAATAATGAAAAAAGACCATTTGCCTCATTCTCAGCCTTAATTACTAGATATGATCCTAAAGATATAATTATTGTATCTCCAGAAGAGCTTGATGAATTTGTCTTAGGTAATGAAATTAAATTTTCTCAATATTCAATACTAGCTGACCCTGATCAAAATATATATCTTTTAGTTGATGATAAGTTAAGACATATTGTTTCAACTGAAGTTTTTAGAACTCTAGGATACAATCCTGAAGAAGTTATTGATATAACATATGCTGATTTAAATTCATTTGATTCAGGTTTAGATTTAACTTTGGAAAGTGTTTATCCAACAGGTGCTTTAATACAAGATGCAACTACTAATGGTATTTATTATGTTAAAAATGGAATTAAATACCCCATTGTTTCTATAGAAATATTAAATGAAAACTATCCAGATCAAACAGTTATGAAAGGTCATACAGAAGAACTGGCTAAATATCCAAAAGGTGCACCAGTTAAATTTAAAGATAACACTTTAATTAAAGATAAAGATGAAGATAAAGTGTATGTAGTTTCTGAAGGTAAAAAATATCATATTAAAGACGGAGATTCATTTACTTCTAGAGGTTATAACTGGGATTACATCGTTGAAACATCAACTGAAGCACTTAGTATTCATCCTACAAGTTTAACTTTAGATGCAATAAGTAATGGAAGTTCTTCAGAACTTGAGTTAATTGAAGAAGACTTACAATAATATGTCATTAGTTAGCGCAGCAATTACGCCACATTCCCCTCTTTTACTTAAAACTATTGGACAAGATAATTTTGAAAAACTTAAAAAAACTCAAAAAGCATTCCAAGAAATTAAAAATGATTTATATCACAGGAATGTAGATACAATTATTATTTTTTCTTCACCTCATGAAGATATTGAGCCTACTTTTGTTATTAATCATTCACCTAAATTAATAGGTCAGTTTGAAAAATTTGGTGATATGGAAACTAAATTTGAATTTAAAAATGACTTAGAATTAGGTTATAAAATAAGAGAAGCAACGGAAACTAAATTTCCGGTTATTCTATCAACTGATGAAGATTTAAAATATAATTTTACTGTACCGCTTAGTAATTTAACAAATCAAGGACAAGAAATATCAATAGTACCAATATCTTACTCATCACTTTCAAATAAAGAACATTATAACTTCGGTAAAGCAATTAGAAAAGTAATAAATAATTCAAATAAACATATTGCAGTAATAGCTACTGGAGAATTATCACATAATTTAACAGAAGATGCTCCCGGAGGTTATTCAAAGAAAGGTTTAGAGTATGACAAACTAGTTATTGAATTACTTGAAAAAAATAAGAATCAAGATATATTAAACTTTGATACTAATTTACTGAATGAAGTTGAAGAATGCTTATATAGCTCCATATTATTACTTCTGGGTGTTTTAGGTGAAACTAAATATAAATCAGAAACACTAAGTTATGAATATCCATTTGGTGTTGGTTATTTAACAATGGATTTAAATTTAAGATAAACTTAAAACATACCTTTAAAGGTATGTTTTTTATTTATTCTCATTAATTACTTTAAAAAAGTATTTCCACTTCTCTCCTTTATCACATAATTCTTTAGTATCAGTTAAAGCTTGTTGAACTCGTTGCTGAGGCATATCTTTACATATCTTAAATACAGAGCTTTTCTTCATATTAGGTATATCAAGCTCACGTATTATATCTAAAGCAAATTGCTGCCACTTATATGCAGGTGGCTTTACATCTTGCTTAGATGTGATAATATCTTTGAAACTATTAAAATTATTCATTTTATTGTAATATTAAACTATGTTAGATGTAATCTATTATCCTAATAAGATTTTAAGGAAAAAAACCAAAAAAGTAAAGGACATTCTAAGTAAAGAATTTCAGTTATTCATTAAAGAGATGTCCGAAACAATGCTTAAAAAGGATGGTTTAGGCTTAGCTGCTAACCAAGTAAACAGTGATCTTAGAATTTGTATCATTAATTTTCATGATGGTCCAAAAGCAATTATCAACCCTAATATAATTTGGAAGAACATTTTCAGAAAATCAACATATGAAGAAGGTTGTTTGTCATTTCCAAATATTTTTGGCTTAGTTAAAAGACCAAAAAAAGTATATATTAGATATCAAGATAAAAATGGAAAGCGTAAATGGCTAAGAGCTTCTGGATTACTTGCTACTGTAATTCAACATGAGATTGATCATTTAAATGGTATCTTATTTATTGATAAAATATTTAAGTATAATAAAGGAAAGAATAAGATTAAAGAATTAAAAAAGTTAGCCAAGATAAATGAATTATAAAGAAAAAAAAATAGTTTTTTTTGGTACTCCTGAATTTAGTATGCCAACACTTAAAAAACTAGTTGATAATAAATATAATATAATAGCTGTAGTAACTCAAAGTGATAAAAAGATTGGCAGAGCTCAAACATTACAAGAAACTAAGATAAAACAATTAGCTAAATCATATAATCTAGAAGTAATTCATGATTTAAATAAATTAGCTAATTTTTTAGTTAAAGAAAAACCTGATTTGGGTATTGTAGTAGCTTATGGAGATTTTCTTTCAGAAAAAATACTTAAACAATTTAAAGTAGGTTGCCTTAATCTACATCCTTCAGCTTTGCCTAAATACAGAGGTCCCTCACCTATTCAAACAACTATTCTAAATGGTGATAAAAAAACTTCTGTTACAATTATTAAACTGGATAAAGACATGGATCACGGACCAATAGTAAAGCAAAAAAAAGTAAAACTAGAAAAATATGAAACAGCAGATAGCTTACATGATAAATTATCAATTAAAGGCGCAGAAATTCTAATTAAAATATTACCAAAGTATTTAAAAAATAATATTAAAGTTAAAGAGCAAGATCATAGTAAAGCTACATTTTCAAAAATATTAAAGAGAGAAGATGGATTAATTAATTGGCAACAAACAGCAGAAGAAATTGAAAGAATGATAAGAGCTTATTACCCATGGCCTGGAACCTATTTTAAAACTATAATCAATAATCAAGAAAAGAATATTAAAATACATAGTGCTTCATTAAGTAAAAACTTTGATTCTGAGATTGGTAAATTAGTAAATAAAAATGGACAATTAATTGTCCAAACAAAAGATAAATCAATAAGTATTAATTCTCTTCAAATAGAGGGTAAAAATATAATGTCAGCTAAAGAATATATAAATGGCTATTTAAAATAATTACTTTTTCTCTGTAACCCAAAATCCTAATCTATACTTACCACCAAGCATTAATCTAGTTTGAGCATCAATTGCTGGAAACGAACCGAATATAACCATAGTTATTGGAAAAAGTATCCACTGAATTAACATTAAAGGATAATATAATAAACTCTTACTATGTGGTTTTTGAGGTAATATTCTAGTACTAAATACTGCTGTTAAAATAAGGCCAATTAAAGCAATATTCATTAACCATTGAAGTATTATAGGTGCGTTCTGAGCCAATACAGTGCCCTGGACGGACTTATCAGCTACAAGTAGAGGTAAGCGACCAAGAATAAAAATAATTAGTGGTGCAGTAGCCCATGAGTAGACACCTTCTAATTGATTATTAAAATAATAAAACTTCTTTTTAAAAGGCATCTTAGGATGTTTTTTTAGATTCATCATTAAATATGGTATATGTTCAACGCCCCAAGCCCATCTTCTCATTTGCTTATATTGATTCTTAACACTAGTCCAAAAATTACCCATATATACAGTATTCATAGAAACAGGAATATACATTGGAGTTACTGCATAATCACCATCATAATGAAGTAAGCATTGTAAAAATATTCTTGAATCTTCAGTAACAATATCTTTTTGCCAAAAACCAACTTTAACCAAAGTATTAAAACTCATACTATGCGAAGAAAATGTAAATAATCTTTCAGATCTAGCTAAATCAGTCATTAACCAAAATGTAGTTGAATTAGCTACTACACGAGTTATAATATCACTTTCCCAAATATTATTATGATAGAAAGCAAGAGGTTGAAAACTAGAGTGTTCAGGTTTTGGATGAGTTAAATATTTGTATGTTAAATAAGCAAAATAATCAGGATAAACACAAGTATCAATATCAAATGATGATACTATAACTTTACTATAAGGAATTTTTAATTCATCAATTAATTCTTGTGATTTATGCCCAGCATAATTTGTATTAGAACCCTTGCCAGGTACTTCGCCTGGTAAATTCTTAGGATGGATTGTTATTAAAAGTTTATAAAATTTATCAGCATATTTTTCTTTAATCTTGCTTGATATCTTTAAGAAATTTTCTTTATCCCCTTCTTCACCAGCTAAAACAATAATAAATTTTTTAGTTTGATAATTTACTTTAATCAAAGAACTAAATGTTTTATCAACCACTTCATATGGCTCACCAAAAGTAGGTAAGAATATTAAATGATAATAATCTCTATAATCCTTATCTTTAACTTCATATAGCTTTTCTAACCAATTAATCTTAGAATCAAGTTTAAATCTTTTCCATGAAATTAATAGATGAATAACTAAATAAATAATTCTCATTAACCAAAATAGATCAAAGAGAATTATAAAATAAATGGTAATAAGTGGAGCAAATATAGAACCAACAACTGCCAAAATTAAAGTAATCCAGACTAATATGCCTGGAATCATTTCAAAAAATCTTAATTTTCTATAATCATTCATTTACTTAAAGTTAACTATATTCCCTGAGTCTAGTGTTTTTGGGTCTTCTTTGACTACTTTCTTATTATTCTTAAAATCAACTGTTTCATCATCATTTAAAGCATCCTTTAAAGAAATACTTTTCATATTATTTACCTTATCACTTATATCAATTCTAGGTGGAGGCGTATTTTTTTGCTCTTTAACCTTATTTAAACAATCCTTACAATATACAGGACGTTTACCATCAGGTACAAAAGAAACAAAGGTCTCTTTAGCACAGGAACTACAATTTACCTTATTTAAATTATTTTGTCTACTATCATTATTATTCTTAAAATTATTCGGTTTTCTGAACTTATTATCCTTTTTAGGCTCTGGTTTTTCATCATTAACTCCACTCCATCTAATAATCTTTTCTTCAATTACAGTTCTTTGAGTTGCATACCTTTCTCGAGTAACTTTAATTATTTTATCAATTAGAACATCTGTATCTAAGTCTTCTGGTTGATTTGAAATATCACTAGCTTTAAAAGTGCTAGCTGAAAATGGTTCTGAAGAAACTCCATCAATCATTAATTTTAGATAAATATTAAACTTAGGTAAATTTACTAAATCTGTTTCATCAAATCTAGGTGTAAATTCTTTTACTAAGAAATCAGCATCTTCAGCGCCAATCCTAAAAGTTATAATAGTACCTACATTACCAAATACAGCTGCTCTTACTATATCACCTAACTGTTCTATATATTGATGAGCAATAATAATATTTAAACGATATTTACGAGCTTCAGATAAAATATTTGCAAAGGAATCAGTAGCAAAATTTTGAAATTCATCAACATAGAGATAAAAGTCATTACGTTCTTCTTCTGGTATATCTACTCTACTCATAGCAGCAAGTTGCATCTTAGTAACCATCATAGCTCCAAGTAAAGCTGAATTGTCTTCACCAATTCTACCCTTACTTAAATTAAGTAAAAGTATTTTCTTACCATCCATTATTTCACGAATATCAATTGCAGATTTAACTTGACCAACAATATTTCTCATCATAGATGATGAAAGAAATCTACCAACTTTATTCTGAATTGGAGCAATAGCTTCAGTTTGAAATCTGTCAGGATATTTAGAATATTCATCAATCCAAAATGATTTAACAACAGGATCTGTTATTTTAGCTACTACTTTTTTTCTATATTCCTTGTCTACTAACATTTTCATAACTCCAAGTAAAGTACTACCTGGGTATTCAAGTAAAGCTAAAATTGCATTATTTAAAACATATTCAAGTCTAGGTCCCCATGAATCAGCCCAAATCTTTTGAAATACACCTAGTAAACCTGAAGCAACTAAATGCCTATATTCAGCACTAACTTGCTCTAATACATTAAAAGCAATAGGAAAATCATAATCAGCTGGATTAAAATAGATTACATCATTTATTCTGTCGTTAGGAATATATTTTAAAATACCTTCAACTAATTCTCCATGAGGATCAACTACAGCAACACCACGTCCAGCTTGAATATCTTGAATAATCATACTTTCTAAAAGATTTGTTTTACCCATACCTGTTTTACCCAAAACATAAGTATGACGTCTTCTATCATCTTCTTTCATGCCAAACTTTACAGAATCATTTCTGAAATTTGTTTGAGCTAGTAATGTTATATCTTGATCTGCCATATTAATTATTTATAAAAGGTAAATTATCAGGTGGAGTAGCATTTTCTCTTACTATTTCTTTAGTAATAGTTTCATTACGTATTTTTGAATTATCTTTTGCAAACTTTTTTTCATAATAATCATTATCAAAATCATATCCTGGTAAAGTCTCAGAAATTACATGATCAGGCTCTTTAACTTCCTCATCACCACTAAATTCATTATCAATTTCATCAACATCTTCTTTTTCAGTTTCAGAGATTTGTTTAAAATATTCTTTAGACTTAATCATTTCAGCAGGTAAAGTAGTTGGTGGACCACTCTTTTTAGCTTCAACTTTTTTAAGCATTGGTGCTTTAACTGTTATTATAGGGAAATGATATATAGTAGCTAACTCTTCAATTGATAACATAAATGGAGTTGAGCCTCTAGTAAATGATCTAGCTTTGTAATTTGATACGAATTTCTTTTGCCTACCAGAAACTCTTCTTTTTTTGAAAAAGTATTCTACCTTAGTCTGAACATTTTTATCTTTCTTAAATGAATTTAAATTAGAAGTACTAAATTGATTAATTGCTCCAACTACAGAACTAACACCTCTACCTTTATGGAATACTTCATTATGCGCTAAATAATATACTCTTAACTTAGTAGCAAAAGTAAGTTGTGATAATTTATGTTGAATAGCTTCAACTACGTTTTTTTCACCAGGGGTTAGATTTTGTATAAGATTTTTCATATCTCTATCAGGATCCTTTTCTTCAATATCACCCCATATTTTTATAACACCTTCAGAAAAAGCCTCTAAAGTTTTTAGAGAACTTTTTACAAATTTATCACCTATATGATCTTTAGTCTCTGATTTTTCACCAATTAACTTTTTAACTAAATGATAACCTTTTTCTTTCCAATTATCAGATATTGGTTGTATTACAAGTTGTATACCTAATTGTTCTCCTTTTGACAACTTACTCATAACTTCAAGTAAAGCTGCCATAGGATCTACAAAAATTTGAGTTAAAGGATGTTCAAAGTTTCTATATGTCTTAATTGGATAACAGTCTTCTTTAGCTAATCTAAATTCAGTTCCCCAAATATTAAAATCAGATTCTTTATCATGAACATCATCAGGCATCATGCTTATATAATCTTCAACTTCAGTAATTTCTGCTTCAGGATATTGAGCATAAATAGAAGCTTCAACTAAATCTTTATACTTTACAGGAGTTCTTATTAAAAATTGAATATACCCCTCTAAGGAAATAATTTCTAAACTTATAGTTAAAGGTGTTTCACCTTTAATATACTTCTCAATTAAATTTAGACGTTTACCTATTCCAGTTAAATGAGCAAATATTTGTTCAACTGCAACTAAGCTTTGTTCATTATCTTTAGGTATATCAATAGCTAACATTGTATGTTCTATACTATTAATAAACTTCTGTTTTTTACGCTCAAAGTATATATAATATGCTGTGACAAATATTAATATAACTAAAACAAGCCACCCACCGTGGCTAAAAATATTCCAAATAATACTGCCTAAGCTGTTATTGGCAAGAAAAGTAAGTAGACTTAAGTCAATAGTAATCTCCATTTTATTTTTTTTATTTTAATATTTTAGTTTTTCAAAAGATATTTACCTTCTTCATCTCTGGTAAATTTTGATTTATCCATTAAAGCTAAAATAATTGTACTTTTTTTAACAAATCTTTTATCTAAAACTTGTTCAATTATTTCATCTCTACTTAATGGCTTATCGTTGTTCTTTAAAATTTCAGTTATTACATCACCAACAGTACCTGGTTTATAACCCCACTCTTTAAGTCCATACATACCACGACCAACTAAAACATATTTTTCATCCAAAATTAATTCATTATGTATAGTTGCTGGATTTGCATTCTTTTTACTAGGAGTTACTGAATCTATTTTCTTAGCAATTTTATTAAAATGTAATGGTTTACCTTCTTTTTTAAGAATTAAATAAACCTTATCACTAATTTTCTTTAAAGTAATTGTATTCCAATCACTAAGACCCCATTCATCAAATGGATTTGAATCTATTTTCTTAGCTAAATGAAGTAATGAATCTAAAATACTTTCAGATAAATCATCAGTTGGAAATTTATCATCATCTAATAGATTTTTATAAATATTTTCTATAGTTACTGGCTTATTATATCCTTCTAACACTTGTAAAACTTTATTTCTTAAACTATCAAAATCATCCATTGAACTTGAAGATAGTTTCCAAATTGATTCATAATTACTATCATTAGGTGCAAAACTAAAACTTTCTTTAACTAAATAATTTAATAGAAAACTAGCATATGCTTTATTTTCAGTAGTATCATTAACAGTTGATAATGATCTTTCAATTAATAGAAACTCCGGCATTATACCACCATGTTCCTCTAATGTTTGATTAAAAATAGACTCAATACCTTCTAATGCATCAATAAATTCAGAACTTTTTTTAATTTTCTTTAAAGCAGAGTTCTCAATTTGTCTAATTCTCTCACGAGTAACATTAAATTTATTACCAATTTTTTCTAAAGTTCTTTTACTATTACCATCTAAACCATGACGTAAAATAATAATCTCCTTCTCACGTGTAGAAAGGAGTTGCAAAAATAAATTAACCAATTTCTTTGGACTAAATTCATTTAAAACAGTTGCCTGCTTAGTTGAAATAATTGTATCTAGTATTGAATCTTGTGTTTCCATATTGTTATATTTATGCTCTAATATTAGCTAAAAATAGCTAAATATTTAGATTATGCGCTAAGTATAGCATAAATCATTAATATCGTCAAGTAATTATAAAAGCCCAGCTTTTAACTAGACTTATTACTATATATATTATATTAATATTTCTTTAATTTGTACCAAACAACTAGTAAAGGTGAAGCTACAAATATTGAGGAATATGTACCAATTATAACACCAAGCATTAAAGTTAATACAAAATTATGAATAGTTTCGCCACCAAATAAGTAAATAGCTAAAAGTACAAATAAAGTAGTAAGTGAGGTATTTAATGATCTAACAATAGTTTCATTAACAGATCTATTAACTACTACTTCAAAGGTTTCATCTTGATGACGATGTAAATTCTCTCTTACTCTATCAAAGGTAACAATTGAATCATGAACAGAAAAACCAAGTATAGTTAAAAGTGCTGTTACAAAAAGAGCATCAGCTTGAAAACCATATAAATAACCAAGTAAAGAGTAAGCACCAGTAATGATTATAATATCATGAGCTAAAGCAACAATTGCTGCTAAGCCATATTTCCAAGATTCAACAGGTTCTGAAATCTTACGGAAAGCATAAGCTATATAGAAAATAATAGCTATTAAAACAATTATAATTGCATAAAGTGCTCTTTGTTTTAATTCATTACCAATAGTAGGTCCAATAGAATCAAATCTAAGTTCAGTTAAATTATCCCCTACTGATGTACCAATAACCTCAGCATCAAATGATACTTCTTGATCTCCACCAACCGGAGTAATCGTTAAACTTTCTATATTATCACCTTCAATCTCTAAATTATCAGAAATACCTTCTTCATTATTTTCATTTAAATCAGAATCTATGAATAACTCATTTAATTTATTTAAAATAGCTTGATGTTTTTCTTCAGTAACTGACTCAGTTCTAATTATTAAACCTAATTCATTAGATGGTTGTAAATTAAGTGTAGTTAATTCTAAATCACTTAACTTAGTATCTATTTCTTCATTGCTAGGTCTTGTATTACTAAATTCAATTTCAAGTAAACTACCTCCAGTAAAATCAATACCTAACTTTAATCCCCAGATTAATATAAACACAATACTAAGTACAACCAGGATACCTGATAGACTAAACCAATATTTTCTATTTTGAATTATTTTAAACATTTTCTTTTTTCTTTTTAACACCAAATAAAAATGGATGCTTTGCAAAAAACTTAGTAGCAAATAATCTAAGCAAAGTCTTAGTTACGACAAATGCACTAAACATAGATATTAAAATACCAATACCAAGTGTAATTGCAAATCCTTTAATTAAACTAGAACCAAACCAAGCAAGAATTATACAAGTAATTATACTTGATATATTTGAATCTCTAATTGATAACCAAGCTCTAGAAAAACCTTCTTCTATACTATTACCAATAGGTTTACCAGATCTTAATTCTTCTTTAGTTCTTTCAAATATTAAAATATTTGCATCAACCGCCATACCAACAGACAATATAAAACCAGCAATACCAGCTAAAGTTAAAGTAATTGTAAATACCTCAAATACTGCTAAAGCAAATATACCATACATAAGTAATGCAATAACTGAAATAATACCTGGTAATCTATAATAAATTATCATAAATAAAGCAACTATAATTAAACCAAGTAATCCAGCTATTAAACTTTTTTCAAGTGATATCTTACCAAGTGAAGGTCCTACGGTTTGTTGAGAGATTAAATGAATAGGTATTGGTAGAGCACCAGCATTTAAACGTTGAGCAAGTTCTTTAGCTTCAACTAAATTAAAATTACCTGATATAACAGCACTACCACCAGTTATTTCTTCTTGAACAGTTGGTATTGAAATTGCATAACCATCTAAAAATATAGCAACTGGTTTACCAATATTACCTTTAGTAATCTCTGCAAATAAATCTCTACCTTCAGAATTAAACTCTAAACCAATATTTGGTGCATTTGTATTTGGATCAAATTGAACAATTGCTTTCTGTAAATGTTTTCCAGATAACTGTGTATTCTGCCACTGATCACTATTTAAAATTTGTGCTTGCTTATATTCTTCATCCTTAGTTGAAAGTAAAATATGTGCACTATTTACTTCTTTTTCATCACCTTCACCTTGTTCTGCTATTTTTTTAATAATATGATATCCAAAATCAGTTTTAATTGGTTCACTTGTTATTTCACCAATATGTAAATCTTCAAAAATTGCTTTTTCAAATTCAGGTACAAACATACCTATGCCAGCAAAGCCAAGTTCTCCACCTAAATCTTTATTACTAGTATCTTCAGAGTTAAGACCTGCTAACTCAGAAAAATCAGCACCTGCTTCTAATTCTGAAATTATACCTTTAGCTTTATTATATATATCTAAATTAAATTGAATAGCTTCTTGTTTTTCAGTTTCAGTTAAGGCAACAGGTGGTGGAGATGGTAATTGAGTTTTAAATTCTAAAAGTGGAGTTTCCCCTATTTGTTGTATAGCATCATTTACATCATGTATACCAGCAAGTTCAATAATTAACCTATGATTTGAACCAGTTTGAACAATAGGTTCAGATACACCAAAAGCATTAACTCTACGTTCAATAACATCTCTAACGCCTTCAAGTGCAGAATCTTGATCAGGAGCAGGTAATTCTGAAACATCAGCTTGATACACTAAATGAGCTCCACCTTGTAAATCAAGGCCTAAATGAGGCTTAAACTGAGAAAAAAATGATTCACCTGGAATACTAAGTGGTAATTGAGGATAACTAATTAACCCAGAAAATATGACCAAAATCAAAATGCCCACTAAGGTGAGCCATATTTTTTGACGAGTTATAACTTTATGAATTTTTGACATAATTTACAATATTCTAGCACATTTAAATGATTTGGCAAGTTATTTATTATTAACTACTTTTTCAATATCAGCTAAAAGCTTAGGGTACAATTCTTTACCTTTTTCAGTTTTAATTGTCCAACCCAATTCTTTCCAAATATTTATTAATTTCATAAAACTCTTAGGTTGATATTTCTCTTGTAAATGCTCTATACACAGCTTACTTAAATTATCTGCATCAATAATTATAGATTCATCATCTTTATCTCCTTTTCTAGTATCTGCCGCAGTTACTAATCTTATTACATTAAAAATATCTGAATCAGTAAAATTTAACTTAGTTAACACTTCTGTAATTAATCTAGATGAATTTTCATTTGCTTTTGATTCTAATATCAACATTTCGTCAAGATCAATTTTACCTTTTGGAGCAACTCCAGACCAGCCAATATCATGAATATATGCAGCTGTAATTAATAAATCTAAATCATCTCTATCAAAAGATAATTTTTTGACCCAATCAACAACTCTAAGTGCATGATTCCAATCACCATCTCTAGCTAATTCAAAATAAGGCTTTGCTATTTTTATTAATTCTTCTTCATTAAGTTTCATGTATTTTATTTACCACAACATTTCTTATATTTTTTACCACTGCCACAAGGACATGGATCATTACGTCCTACTTTTTTACCACTATCATCTTTAATCTTACTAGCTACTTCTTGTTTAACTTGGCTCTTCTTATTCTGAGTTGCTTGAAAAGCATTAACACTACTCTTTACTTCAGTTGTAGCCTGTTTATTTTGACCTTGAGGTAAAGCACTTACACCACCGTATTTAAATATAGCATGAACAACTTGATTCTGAATTTCTGATAATAATTGTTCAAATAAATTAAATGATTCTTTCTTATACTCAATTAATGGATCTCTTTGTCCATAACCTCGTAAACCAATGCCAGTTCTTAAATGTTCAATTGCTTCTAAATGTTCAACCCATAAATTATCTATAGTTCTAATCATAACAAACTTTTCAATTTCTCTTAAAGGTTCCTGAGTTTCTTTAAATTGAGGCATGCCTTTTAATTGCTCTTCCATCTTACTATACTTATCGAGAGCTAAATTATTTAAATATTCATTAGCTTTTAACTCATCTACTAAGTTATTTTCTATTTCTTTCTTTTCATCATTACTTAAAGGAAATATAGTAGAAACGTTTTCAATAATTTCTTTCTTATTATCTTCTGGCAAATGAAATGAAATAATTTGTGTAAATTCTTGTGAAACCATGTTTATTACTAAATCTTTAGTACTAGCTTCTTCTTTTTTCTCATGCAATTCTAATATCTCATCACGTTTATCATAAATTAAATTTCTCTGTTTACTTAAAACATCATCATATTCAACTAAGTGTTTACGTATATCAAAATTATTACCTTCAACTTTACGTTGAGCTGATTCAATAGATCTAGACAATAACTTATTTTCAATTGGCATATCTTCAGGTACTTTAAGAGTAGTCATAATATTCTTCATCCTATCACTACCAAAGATTCTCATTAAATCATCTTCCATTGATACAAAAAACTGAGAAGAGCCTGGATCACCTTGCCGGCCACCTCTACCTCTTAACTGATTATCAATTCTTCTAGATTCATGACGTTCAGTACCAATAACATGTAAACCACCTAAATCAATTACTTTATCATAATCAGTTTCTACTTTAGGATTACCTCCAAGTATAATATCAACACCACGACCAGCCATATTAGTAGCTACAGTAACTGCTCCAAAACGTCCTGCCTGAGCTAAAATTTCAGCTTCTCTGGCATGATTCTTAGCATTAAGTACTTCGTGCTCTACACCAGCATGCGTAAGTAACTGAGACAATACTTCATTTTTTTCAATTGATATAGTACCAATTAAAACAGGTTGTCCATTTTTATTACGCTCTTTTATTTCTTTAACTACAGCGTGGTACTTAGCCAACTCATTAACATATATCTTGTCATTATTATCTTTTCTAACAGTTGGCTTATTAGTAGGTATAATAGTTACATCTAAACTATATATTTTACTAAATTCTTCACCTTCAGTAGCAGCAGTACCAGTCATACCTGCAATTTTATTGTACATTCTAAAATAGTTTTGGAATGTAACCGTTGCCATAGTAACACTCTCTCTTTGTATAGTAACTGCTTCTTTAGCTTCAATTGCTTGATGCAAACCACCTGAATATCTTCTACCTTGCATAAGCCTTCCAGTAAATTCATCTACTATAATAACTTCACCTTGCTTAACAACGTAATCTTTATCTTTTTTAAATATGTATTCAGCTTTTAAAGCTTCTTCTAAATGATGCAAAGTATTAATACCGTGAGTCTCGTAAATATTATCTACATTCAAAGCTTTTTCAATTTTACTTACTCCATCTTCAGTTAAAGTACAACTTCTCATCTTTTCATCTATATTGTAATCTTCGTTTTCAGATAGAATCCTAACTAGCTTAGCAAATTGATAATACTTATCATTAGATTCTTCAGCAGGAGCTGAAATAATTAGTGGAGTACGAGCTTCATCAATTAAAACTGAATCAACTTCATCAATAATAGTAAAATTAAGAGGTCTTTGTACTTTTTTACCAAGCTCAGGTACCATATTATCTCTTAAGTAATCAAAACCAAATTCATTATTAGTACCATATGTAATATCTGCTGCGTAGGCTTCATTTCTAGAAACAGGCTTTAAAAATTTATCAGATACTTTTATTCCTAAATCTCTTTCAGTATCTAAAGAATCAGTAGCGTCTAATGTTTCGTCGTAAAGAAAAGCACTATCATGTTGTAAACATGAAACACTTAAACCTAAATAATTATATATCTGACCCATCCAAACAGCATCACGACGTGATAGATAATCGTTTACTGTTATAACATGAACACCTTTTTCTTCTAAAGCATTTAAATAAACAGCTAGTGTTGCTGTTAAAGTTTTACCTTCACCAGTTCTCATTTCAGCAATTTGTCCTTTATGCAAGACAATACCACCTATTAATTGAACATCGTAATGTCTTTGTTCTAAAGTTCTCCAAGCTGCTTCTCTAACCATAGCAAAAGCAACAGGTAAGATATCTTCTAAAGATTTACCTGCTTTTAGTTCTTTTTTTAGTTCAATAGTTTTAATTTTTAGTTCAGCTTGACTTAAAGGCTTGATATCCTTTTCTAATCCATTTATCTCAGAAACTAAAGGGTCTAAACTCTTTAAATACTTATCGTTAGCATCACCAAAAAATTTTTCTAATATATTCATAATTTATATAATAAACGGGGTTATTTTAACAAATATCTACTAATTTGACAATCCTTTGATTTTTCATTAAGATTTAGGTGCTCGTACATACTAATAATAGCAACAATCATAAATTTGGAGAAAAAATGAACGGAAAATTTGGAATATTTGCAATACCAGACAGTAAACAATTTGCTTCTGATGTATGTAAGTCATTAAAAATCGACTTAGGAAAACTGACATTTAAAGACTTCTCTGATGGTGAATGGCATTGTCAATTTCAACAAAATATACGTGGAATGGATGTATTTATAATCGCTAGCACTCAACCACCTATAGATCACTGGTTTCAGCTTTGGATAGCTATAGATGCAGCAAAAAGAGCAAAAGCAAGACGCATCACAGCAGTAATTCCATATTACGGTTATGCAAGACAGGAACGTAAATCTGAACCAAGGGTACCAATAACAGCAAAGATGGTGGCCATATTTACTGAAAAAGTTGGTGCTCATCTAATATTAACTATGGATCTACATGCACCAGCTATTGAAGGTTTCTTTGAAATACCAGTTGATCCATTATGGGCTGCCGACACTATACTTGAATCTATGATACCAACATTATCCGGAAGGATAATTGCAGTAGCACCTGACCATGGTGCTGCTAAGACAGTAGGCGGTATAGCAAAGAGATATAATTGGCCTCTCAGAATAATTGACAAAAACAGACCTGAAGATAACAAAGTAGATAAGGCCATTCTCCATTGTAGTGTTGTAGATGGAATCTGTGTGATTATTGATGATTTAATTGATACTGCAGGTACAATATGTAGTGCTGTTGCAGAACTATTATCTGAAGGAGCTAAGGAAGTACATGTAATGATACCACACGCAGTACTCTCTGGTTCAGCACTTGAAAGAATCTCAGAATCCAAAGTAACAAAAATCTGGATAGCAGATACAATAAAGCTTAAGAAGACTCATAAAAAAATAAAAGTAGTATCTGTATCAAGCCTTTTTGGAAAAGCAATCTCAAATATCCACAACGAAGAATCAATTAGTAGTCTATTTCCAAAATAGACAAAAAGCTGGTTACTAAAACCAGCTTTTTTATTTGACATTTTGTTAATAAAGAATAAAATAGAAATATAAATATATGAAAAATAATAATTTTATAATAGTTTCAGGTAAAACACATCCTGACTTATTAAATAAAATAGCTTCTCATTTAAAATGTGATCCTCTTTTTATTGATACAGGTACCTGGGGAAATGGTTATCCAAGAGCTGATAGACCAGATGAAAAAAGTGTAGCTGGTAAAAAAATAATTATTATTACTCCTCTAATCTATAGAGGAATAGGTTCACCTATTGAAGAATTAGAACTAATGGCAGATGCTTGTGGCGGAGCTAAAGAATTACATTTTATCTTCCCTTGGTTCTGTGGTAAAGATGATATTGAGCATACAGCTGGTCATATTCCTAATCTACCTTATCTAGCTAGACGTATTGTTAGACTTAAACCTAATTCAATAAATGTATTTGATCCTCATCATTCCACTCATCTCGGATACTTTTATCCAGTTAGAAGACGTAGATTTTACTTGATTTCCAAGTTAATTGAATTAGCTAAAGAAACAGGTATTGATCAAATAGCTTGTACTGATGAAGGATCATTAAAAAGAGCTTATAAAGTTGATGAAAAACTTGTTACTAATAATCCAATTTTTATTACTTCAAAAGCTCATGATGAAAAACAAACTATTGGTTTAAAAAACATACCTCTTAAAGATTCAAAAACTTATGGTAAATTAGTTGGTAATAAAATAGGTATATTTGATGATATGGTATTAAGCTTTGGTACAATGCTTAAAACTTTAAAAAATTTAAAAGAAGAATTTAAAGCACCAGAAATACACGCTTTTGCTGTCCATTTTGATCCAACAGAAGATACAACATTTTCTAACATTTCAGAAGCATTTTCAAGAGGTTGGTTAGATAAATTACATATAACAAATACAACTCCAATTAACCCAGAATTTTTAAAGATTAAAAATTCTAAAGGCGAACTAGCTATTAATGTAGTTGATGTGTCAGAGGATATTTCTCATTTAGTTAAAGATATAATTGATGAAAGATCAACAGCTAAAAAATTCTTCGATTTATAAAGTAAATGAAAAAACATAATATAATCTCATTATGTTTTTTGTTTATCTAAAATCCAATATATCGTACTTCTTCTTTAAGTTGAATACCTATTTCATCACGTACTTTCATCTTTACAAAGCTAATTAATTGAACAACGTGATCTGCTTTAGCATCTTTAGCATTTATAATATGATTTGCATGTTCATCTGATATTTGAGCTCCACCAATAATTTTTCCTTTTAAACCTAAGTGATCAATTAAAAATGCCGCTGGTATCTTTTTATATTCAATAAACTTATTTGGTATTTCAATATTCTTATCTTTTAAGATACTAATTACTTCATCATTTATTTCAATATTCTTAAAAGTACTACCAGCAGAAGGAAAACCTGGATGCTTGGATTCTCTGTCATCAACTATTTCAGACATTTTCTTTAAAGCTTCATCTCTATCCCCTTTTTCTAACTTTAAATTAATATTTAAAACAATCCAATCATTTTCTTTTAAAATACTATGCCTATATTTAAAATCTAAATCATCACAACTCAACTCTTTAACTTCTAAGTTATTATCTAAAACAGTAGCTTTTTCAAAAAAATTACTTATTTGAATACCATAAGCACCAGCATTACCAACTACAGCTCCACCAATGGTCCCAGGAATGCCCATCATAACAGCTAAACTTATTAGCCCTGAATTAACAGTTTGATTGATAAGATCAGATAATTCTATATCAGCGCTTACCTCTACATTAGTATCTTTAATTTCTAAAGTATTAAACTGTAATTTAATTACTAACCCAGAAAATCCATTATCTGAAATTAATATATTACTACCACCACCTATTAATTGAATTGGAACATTATTACTACGAGCTAATTTAATTAGTTCTACTAATTGCTTAACATCTTTAACTAAAGAAAAGTATTTACAATTTCCACCTATTTTAAAAGTAGTAAACTCTTTTAATGAAAAGTTTTCTTTAATGTCTGGATCTATTTTTTTAAATTTATCTAGCATATAGTTCTCTGGCTATTTTATCAATTTCCCCAGCACCCATCACAAGAAGTAAGTCATTTGGCTTTAAATTACTATTTATCAATTCTTTTGTTTTTTCAAAACTATCAGAATATATTACATTATCTTTATTTATTTCCTTAACTATATCATTAGAACTTACTTTTTCATCACCACTATACTTTCTACCTGCTACATCATATATTTCATGAAGTATAGTAAAATCAGCTAGATCAAATGCTTTAACAAAATCTTTAAATAATTTCTTTGTTCTATCGTGTTGATGAGGCTGATAGACTAAAAATAGTCTTCTGTCTGGATAAAAATCTTTAGAAGCTTTCAATGTTTTAATAATAGCATCTGGATGATGAGTATAATCAGAAATAAGCAGGACATTATCCTCTAGCATGCCAACTGTTTCATATCTTCGCCATAAACCATTAAATTTAATGAGTGACTCTTTCACATCTTTTAAATTTAATTTTAATTTATGTGACAAAGCAATAACCATTAAAGAATTTAATACATTATATTCTCCAGGTATAGTTAAATTAAAATCATCAAGCAATTTACTCTTATAATATACTTTAAATTTTTGTTGACCATCTTTAATAACTAAATCTTGATAATAATAATCTGAATTATCATCCTTACCGCAACTTATTGAATTATCAGGTAAGTAAAGTTTTTTAATATTTACATCATCACCGTTATATATTAAATATCCATCTTCAGGTAATTTATCAACAAACTTTTGAAAATGTTGAATTATATCATCGATATCTTTATAAAAATCTAAATGATCTTCTTCAATAGATGTAAGTAATATATGAGTTGGGTCTACTTTAAGCATATTTGCTTTATACTCATCAGCTTCAACAATTAAATACTCAGAACTACCTAAATGCAGATTACCCTTAAATTTATTTAGTAAACTACCTATTATAACTGTAGGATCTAAATAAAGGTCAACATAAGTACTACCTAGTAAAGAAGAAGTTGTAGTTTTACCATTAGTACCAGTTACAGCAATAGTTTTGTATTTAAGACTAAGCTCGCCTAAAAACTCACCATATGTGATTTCTTTTATACCAAACTCTCGTACTTTAAGTCGCTCTATATTATCTTCTGGGACAGCTACTGAATATATTACTAAATCAATATCCTCTGAAATATTTGATTCATTATGACCAATAACTACTTTAATTCCTGAATCATTTAACCGGTCTATTACTATTGATTTTTCTACATCAGAACCAGTTACTTGTTTTCCATTCTCAAATAAAAACTTAGCAATAGCTGAAATGCCTATACCACCAATACCAATTAGATGTACTTTTTTTATACTACTTAAATCCATATATTATTTTAGCTATTATCTCTTCACCATGAAGCTTAAATATTTCATTAAAATTACTTCCTAAATTAATTTCTTTTTTTACTTCTTTTAAAAATCTATCTTTAGTTAAGCCCTCTTGATTTAAGCAAATTGCTCCATTTCTTTCACAAATATATTCTGCATTACTTTCCTGAGGAGAATTAGGTAAAGGAATTAAAATAGTATTTTTAGAAAGATATGCAAGTTCCATAATAGATGATAAACCAGCTCTTGAAATAACAAGCTTAGCTTTACTTATCTTTTCATAATAATCATCTAGTAATATTTCATGTTGTTCATAATTATCATGTTTCATATCAATCTGCTTACCTTTGCCCGTAACTTGAATAACTTTGTAATTTATAGTTAATTCATCTAGTGAATCTTTTATTAAACTATTTATACTACTTGCTCCAGTACCACCACCTAAAACTAAAATACTATTATCTATTTCACTAGCTACATTATTTATTTCATCTCTTAAAACAGTGCCCACTACTTGTACTTTACTTTTATCTTTAAAATATTCTTTTGATTCAGAAAAAGTAGTAAATATTAAATCTGCTTGTGAAGTATTTAATTTATTAGCTAGTCCTACTTTTAAATCAGATTGATATAGTACAACTTTAGTTTTAAAAAATTTACTAGCCCAAATCAAAGGTACTTGCACATAACCACCTGCTGAAATTATCCAATCTGGTTTGTATTTTAATAATATAATTAGTGATTGAATAAATGATATTAAAATTAAAAAAGGTATTAATAAATTAAATAAGCTAAAATATCTTCTAAATCGAGTAGCTGCTATACTTTTAAATAATATATTATATTTTCTAACAAACTCTTTTTCAGGTCCATGTTTTGTACCAATAAAAATAGTTTCAAGATTTTTGTCTTGAATTTTAAGTTTCTGCCAAATACCTATTAAAGGACTAACAGAACCTAATGTACCACCACCTGTTAAAATAACTTTCATAATTAATTTTTTGTTTGTTTGGAAATATTTACTAGTATTCCAGAAGCTAGTAATAATATGGTCAAAGCTGTACCACCGTAGCTAATAAAAGGCAAAGGAATGCCTGTTAAAGGCAAAAGTCCTACCATTGCTGCAATATTAACAAATGCTTGAAAAGAAATCCAGCTGGTAATACCAATAGCTAAAAGCTTACCAAAATTGTCAGGTGAACCCCTCGCGATTTTAAAACCACGTATCATTATAGTTAAAAAGGAAAGTAGTATAGCTACAGCAAAGAAAAAGCCCATTTCTTCGGCAATAACTGCAAATATTGAATCGCCTGATACTTCAGGTAAATAATTAAATTTCTGTCTTGATTTACCCATACCCATACCAAACATACCGCCAGAACCAATAGCAAGTTTTGCCTGTGTAATATGATAACTAGAACCTTGCGGGTCAATTCCAGGATTAAAAAATGCTGTAATTCTATCTAATCTATATGGCGCAATTTGAATAGCAATAAATAATATAATTACTCCACCACCAACTAAGGCTAAGATATGTTTCCAAGGCGCCCCTGCCGCAAAGTAAACCATAAATGAAATAGCTAAAATTACAATTAAAGTTCCAAGATCAGGTTGAGCTAAAATTAAAAATACTATAACACCTAAAACAAAAAGAAAAGGTAAAAAACTATATTCAAAATCTTTTATTTGATGTTCATCTTTTTTAGCTAGCCAAGTAGCTAAATATATTAAAAAAGTTAATTTAACAATCTCAGTTGGTTGAAATGAAAAACCAAAGACACTTATCCAACTTTGCGCTTTACCATAGGAAACGCCAATGCCTGGTATGAAAACTAAAATAAGTAAGGCAATAGAGCCAATTAACATCCAAAAAGCTAAACCTTTCCATTTTCTAAAATCAATACGTGAGACAATAAAAAAAGCAATAATACCTGGTATTAAGCCTCTTATAACCTGATTCTTTAAAAAGTAATAACTATCATTAAATTTTTGAAATGCTTGAACAGAACTAGCAGATGATAACAGAAGTAGCCCGACAAAAGTTAAAACGCCTAAAGTTATTATTAAAACAAAATCAGGTTTATGCTCAAATGATGAATGAGCGAATGGATACATTAATAAACTTTTAAGTTTCTTTTTTAGCTTTTTTTTCATTTTTTAAAATATTTATTAAATAGCTCAATTCTACCTCTATAATCTTTAAATTCTCCAAAACTCTCAGCACTTGGTGATAATAATAGATAATCACCTTTTTCTGATAGCTTATATAATTGTTTAATTGAATCTAATAAACTTTTTGTTTTAACTACATTAATAGATTCTTTTTTTAGCATTGAATATAATAATCTAGTAATTTGTCCACTAAGCGCTACATTTCTCACCTTATATCTTTTAACTGTATCAATTAATAGTAAGTATTGTTTTACATCTAACTTATATCTTGAACCTTCTAAAATTAAATTAACTTTTCCTTTTGGAAATGATTTAACAGCAAATATTGTAGCTTCAGGTCTAGTTGAAGCTGCATCATTAATCAAATTTACTCCATTTTTACTTCCAATATATTCTAAACGGCCGCTTCTTGCTTTAAAACTGTTTAAACCTTTATTTATATTCTGTTTACTAATTTTTAATGCTTTAGCTACTAATTCAGCAGCAGCTACATCAGATAATAAATGTTCTCCGATTAAATTCTTATTCTTAACTACTACATTATTAAATGAAAAATATATTTTTTTAGCTTTTGTTTTAATTCCTTTTAATTTATTATTTAAAAATAATATATTATCCTTAGTTTGATATTTTGAAATATCTAATTTAGTTTTGTAATACTTATTAAATGAACCTTGATGATCATCTAAATGATTCTTAGTAATATTTGTAATAACTGCTAAGTCTGGACTTCTTTTTACTTTAGAAGCAAAGGTTAAAGTTCTATTTGATAACTCAGCAACTAAATATGATTTACTATCTGCTTTAAATATTTTATTAAAATCAATTTCTTGCCAACTCTCCCCCACTTGGATAACATTCTTTTTAGATTTTTTTAATATCTTAAATATTAAATTAGTTGTAGTACCTTTACCAGCTGTGCCAGTTATTCCTATAAATGTACCTTGGTAATAATGAAGTAATAAATTATACCAATTCCAAAAATATTTCTTCTTACTATACTTTTTCAACTTATTATTACATTTATATCTAAACCAAGAAGATGGTACTAAGATAAAATCAGCTTCATTTAAATCTTTTAAATAATTTTTATTATAATTTATTTTAATACCATTTAACTTTTTTAAATCACTCTTTATTTTTTTTAAACTAACTTCTTTATGATAATTTATGTAATTTTTTCTAAAATTTGCTTTAGTGCTAAAATCATGACCTGTTAAATTCTTAAAATTTTGATTTATAAAAAAAAGAGCAAGGCTACTACCCTCTGTTCCTGAAATACCTACTATGTGAATATTTTTATCTTTTAAATCTTGAAACATAACTTATTACCAAACATTATCAAGTAAAAATATTATTAAACCAATTACAGAAGTAAAGCCAGAGATTAACCAAAATCTCATTACTATTTTAGGTTCAGACCAACCAATCGCTTCAAAATGATGATGAATAGGTGTAGATTTAAATAATTTTTTACCTTTAAATAATCTTTTATGAGTTAATTGAATTATTACTGATAATGATTCTATAACGAAGATAAAGCCAATAACTGGTAATAATAGAACCATATTAGTAAGCATAGCTACAATACCTAGAGTAATACCCAGAGACATTGAACCAGTATCCCCCATAATAAAACGAGCTGGATTTATATTAAACCAGAGAAATGCAGTTAAGGCCCCTATAATCACTGCACAAAATGCAGCTAGTTCAAATTTACCTTGCAAAAATGCAATAGTTCCGTATGAAGCAAATGATGTTAACAAAACACCACCTGCTAAGCCGTCTAAACCATCAGTTTCATTAACTGAAAAAGATGTAGCGGCGATAATAAAAATAAATATAGGGATATACCATAAGCCAATTTCAAAAGAACCGAAAAATGGTACATGTAAAACATCCCAGTCTAATTTAAAGTAAAACCAGTAAGCTCCAAAACTAGCAATTAAAGTATAGATTAATAATTTAATCTTTACTGACAAACCTCCGCCATGAACACCAATGCCTTTTACACCAAGTAAATCATCAATTAAACCAATAATAGCTGTAGCAATTAAAGCACCAAGTGGTAATAATGTTTCACTTCTAGTTAGAAAGTTAAAATTTTGAAGAAATTCAAATTGAAATATCTTTGGTAGATAATAAAAAGTTAAAGCTAAAATTAAAACTGTTAACCAAATAATAATACCACCCATTGTTGGTGTGCCTTCTTTTTTCTTATGAAGTTTTAAAAAAATTGGTGCTTTCTTAGAATTTCTAATTCTCTTACCTATCTTATACTTATACAAATAGTGAGTTAAAATAGGTGTAAATAAAATAGCTACTACAAATGAGATAATAGACAGAATAAATATTTTTATAACTTCAAAGTTTTCAATCATATTTATTTAAAATAATTTAGTAAAAGAGTAGCTATACCAAGTAATAAAATTAGTTGTATTAATATATTAAAGAATCCAATCAGCTTAGTTAAAAAAACTTCTTTAAGTTGTAATTTTAATGATATTAAAAAGTTAATTATTATAATTAAAATACCAACAAAAGGATAAGTAAATACCATTACCCAGGAACCAAACCAATCAATACCAAAATATATATTATAATGTAATGGAATACCACTTCCTGATACAGGAACTTTAATTAATAGGATTATCCAAATTAATATATTTAAAATCAAAGAAATTAAAAAAGGCCAATAAAGTATTGGTTTAGAAAAAAAATTAAATAAAGTGTCTAAAAATGTATCTTTCATGATATGTATATTATAACAGATATTCACAAATTTATTAAGAGATAGCTGTAGCGAAATCTGAAATATTATGGTATAATTTATATTAATTATTGTCAACATTATGATAGAAGATAAAAAATTAGAAAACATTTTACTAAAAAATGATTTAATTGAAAAAGAAGCTTTAGAAAAAGCTAAGAATGAAGCTAAGAAAGAAAAAGAAAAACTTTTTGATTATATTATTGAAAAAGATTTAGTAAATATAGATAGCTTGTATTCACAATTAGCTGCTTTCTATAAACTTCCACTAATTAAACTAAAGAATGAGACTATTAGAAAAGATGTCTTATTTTTAATACCCGAACCAATTGCTCAAACCCATGAAATATTAGCATTTAATAAAGACGCTATGGGTATTAGTATTGCTACTACTGATCCCACTGATTTACAAACAATTGAGTTTCTTAAAAAGAAATTGGAAACAAATTTAAAATTACACTTAACAACTCCTAAATCATTTAAAGAAGGTATAAAACAATATCATCAAAGTATAGAAGCTGAATTTAAAAATATTACTGATGAAAAAGAATCAGAAAAAGGTAAAAAGAATTTAAAAGAGTTGGCTCAAGACTTACCTGTTATTAGAATTGTTGATACTTTACTAGAATATGCAATTTTTGAAGAAGCTTCAGATATTCATATTGAACCAACTGAAAAAGATGTTGTTGTTAGATATAGAGTTGATGGTATGTTAAGAGACGTTATGAATTTACCTAAATCTGTTAGATCAGGTATTGTAGCTAGAATTAAAGTACTATCTAACTTAAAACTTGATGAACATAGATTACCTCAAGACGGTAGGTTTAAAATAGCTAATCAACAATATAAAGTTGCTTTTAGAGTTTCAATAATTCCAGTATTTGATGGTGAAAAAGTTGTTATGAGATTGCTTAATGAATCAGTTAAAGCTTTAAATTTAGAACAACTTGGACTCCAAGAAAAACCATTTAAAATTTTAAAAACTAATATTGAAAAGCCTCATGGCATGATACTAGTAACTGGTCCTACTGGTTCTGGTAAGACTACTACTCTCTATACCATTATGAATGTTTTGAATAAGCCTGAAGTAAATATTTCTTCTGTTGAAGACCCCATTGAATACAGAATGCCAAGAATTAATCAAAGTCAAGTAAATCCTAAGATTGATTTTACTTTTGCAGCAGGGCTCAGATCTCTTTTAAGACAAGATCCAGATATTATTATGGTTGGTGAAATTAGAGATAAAGAAACAGCAGAAATTGCCATTAATGCATCGATGACAGGTCATTTAGTATTATCTACCTTACATACTAATGACGTAGCTTCGACACCTCAAAGAATGTTAAATATGGGTATTCAACCATTTTTAGTAAGTACTACTCTAAATTGTGTTTTAGCTCAAAGACTAGTTAGAAAAATATGTAAAAATTGTATTATTAGCTATAACTTAGATAAAAAAGTAGTTGAACAGTTAAAAAGACATTTCGATTTAGAATCAATGCAAGTATTTTTAACTGAACAAGGTCTGCTATCTAAAAAGAATAATTCATTTGAAAAAGTATTATTCTATAAAGGAAAAGGTTGTAAGCAATGTAATGATTCAGGTTACAAAGGTAGAACAGGAATATATGAAGTAATGGAAAATACATTAGCTATTTCAGATTTAATTGCTCATAAAGCAACAGCTGAAGAAATTGAAAAACAACATCTTAAAGAAAATAATTTAACTCTAACTCAAGACGGCTTCATGAAAGCCCTTCAAGGCATTACAGCTATTGAAGAAGTCTTAAGAGTAACTCAAGAATAAATGGCAATAGATTTACAACAAGTTGAAAAAAAAGAAAAGAAAACTGGTAAAAAAACACCTTTTCTAAAAAAGCTATATAACTCATTATCAGAAATATCAACTATCTCAAATAAAGATAAGCAATTTTTCATGCAAAATCTTAAAGTAATGGTTAAAAGTGGCTTACCTTTAGATAAAGCATTAAAAACACTATCTCAACAAACTAAAAATAAAAAATTTAAAAAATTATTATTTAATCTTTACAAAGATACAGAAAAAGGCGTTTCTTTGACAGAAAGTTTAAAAAAAAATAAAGGCATCTTCAATAACCTAATTGTCAGTATGATTGAATCTGGAGAAATTTCAGGGCACTTAGATGAAGTCTTAGATCAAATATATATTCAAATAAAAACTTCAAATGAATTAAAAAGTAGGATTAGATCAGCAATGACTTATCCAATAATTGTTATTATTGCCATGACTGGAATTGGTATTGGTATGCTAGTTTTTGTTATTCCTAAAATTACTGCCATTTTTGACCAAATGAACGCTGAACTTCCTTTTGCTACAAGGTTTTTAATAAACTTTTCTGACGCTATTGTAAATAATGGTTTAATAACAGCTCTAGGCTTTATTGGTTTCATTAGCTTATTTATATCATTTATTAAATCTAAAAAAGGTAAAAAAATATTTCATTACGTTTTACTTAGAATACCTGTCTTTGGAGCTATTATAAAAAAAATTAATCTAGCTAAATTTACTAGAACTCTTAGCTCTTTAATTAAAACAGATATTCCAATTGTTAAAACATTTGAAATTACCTCAGAAACACTCTCTAATTATCATTATAAGAAAGCTATGCAGGAATCAGCTATAAAGCTTAAAGAAGGAGTTAATATATCAGATGCTTTATCAGAATATGAAATACTATTTCCACCAGTTATTATTCAAATGATATCAACAGGTGAACAAACAGGAAAAATAGATGAAATATTGGGTGAACTTGCTTCATTCTATGAAGATGAAATAGATCGCATTATGAAATCTCTACCTTCTATAATTGAACCAATTTTAATGTTACTTCTAGGTGGTGCTGTAGCCTTTATGGCTCTTGCTATTATAATGCCAATGTATAATTTGACTGAACAATTTCAATAATATGAATAAAAAAGGCTTCACTTTAGCTGAGATAATCGCCGTTATAATTGTTATAGCAACGGTTTCTTTAATTTCATTTCCTACATTTAAAAACTATACTCAGAATTTAGAAATAAAAAGTAGTACTAAACAGTTTATTTCTCATTTAAAAATAGCTCAACAATATACAGTAACTGAACAAATTAAATATGCGATTATAATTACACCGCTAAATAATTCTTACTCTTTAGTAAAAATTGGAGATCCTGACGTAACTATAGAAACATATGCATTAGATGAAACAGTTTACTTTGCTAGTAACACTGGTATCCAAGATAATGAAGTTTCATTTAACTTTGGCGGAGGAGTAGATTACGCAGGACAAGTTTTCATAACTCACTTACATGCAGAAATAACAACTTTAGTAGATATAAAACCATCAGGCTATGTTAATTGGCAAGAACAATAAGGGATTTTCTTTATTAGAAGTTTTAGTAGCTCTCAGTATATTATCTGTAGCTGTTTTTAGTATTGTTAGGTTATTTCCTTTTGGTATGAATGCTACCAAACAATCAGAACAAAAAACACTAGCTGTTAACTTTGCTCAAGCAAAGATAGAAGAGTTAATTAGCCAAGGATATGAACAAATTAATGTAGGTACAGTTATAGAGGAATCATTATCAACTATTGATAATGATTTTAGTGAATTTAAAAGAATTACCAGAGTAAAATACTTAGATAGTAGCTTAAATGAAACTCAAACAGACCTTGGTTTAAAACTAATTGAAACAGATATTGTTTGGATAAATATAATGACTGGTGAAAATACTACCTTAACTATAAGAACACTTAATTCGCATTTATGATAAAAAAGTCTAAGAAAAATATAGGATTTACTTTAATTGAAGTCATGTTAACTGTTTCTTTAAGTATTGTTATATTTTTCATAGTCTATGATCTGTATTTACTCTCACAAAAATCATTTAATACCAGTAATACAAAAATGGAGCTTTTGCAAAATGGCAGGATAATAATAGATAGAATTACTCGTGAAATAAGGCAATCTCAAGATATTGTAACACCCCTACCTGAAAGTAAAGGAGTTGAAGGTTTTGATCCGCCAACGGAATTTCAATTCCAAGATGGCCATGGTGTACCTGATATACAATACTTAAGATATTATTTAAGTGGCACTGATCTATATAGACAACGGATAACTTATTATTTTTCTGAGGAACCTGGTACATTTGTTTACTGGGACGCTGTTGATCAATTTTTAGAGCCACCAGAATCTATTGTTACTGATAATAAAATAATTGCAGAATATATTTCAAATATAGCTTTCTATGGTGAAGACTTTACTAATATTGAAGTATGGCTTACTAAAAATAATATTAATGAACATATATATAGTAGTGTTTGGGGTAGAAATTCAAGAGAATAGTTATGAATAAAATGAAAAAACAATCAGGCTATGTTTTAGCAACTATTACCATAATAATAGCTATACTTTTTTTAATGGTTTTTTATTTTCTTTCATTCATAGTCACTGATTCAAAATTAGCTCATAGTCAAAACTTAGCAACTGAAACATATTATTTAGCAGAAGCAGGAATTAATGAAGCATTATGGAAAATAAAAAATGATCCTACATGGCAAACAAGTTTTAAAACAAATCCAACTTGGTCAGAATCTCTTTTAAGAAATAATCCATTTATCCCTAACTCATATTACTTAGTAAGTATAGATAATACAGGTTTAGCAGAAGCAGAAATTAGCTCTGTCGCTGTAATTACTACAGACAGAGCCAGTACTCAAAGAATCGTAAAAACAAAAGTGTTTCAAGCAACTAGTGAATCAGCAATAGATGATGTTGTTATGTATACTGATGATTCTATGACTTACTTTGGAGCTAATCTAGAAGTCCAAACTGGAAGTATATTTACAAATAATGATATTGAAGCAAACTTCTATAGCATTTTAGATATTGCTGGTGATGCTTCTGCCGTTGATCAAATTAATGTATCTTGGACGTCAAGTTTAGAGGCAGCTACCCTTAATGCTGATAATTATCCACCTGCTCCAGAAACTATTGCTATGCCTGGAATTGATTTTGATTCAGCTGATCCAAATTCATATAAAAATTTAGCAGACAATATATATACAAGTTCTGAATTTGATGACTTACTTGATGGAACATCAAATTTGATAATCGACGGAATAACCTATGTTACTGGTAATATTGATATTAAAAAAGGACATAATTTAACTGTAAATGGTATGTTAGTAGCTGATGGTAATATAAATCTAGGAACTAGTTTCTGGCCATTCTGGGTGAGTAATCCTGATTTATTTGTTAATTCAAATGGTAGTGATCCTTCAGGGATCATAACAAAGAGAAAAATAGTTTTTGGTTTCTTCTCTGACGACATTCAAATTGATGGTTTAGTTTACGCAGCAGATGAAATAATAATATCTTCAATATTTACTGGCTATGGATTAAATGGAGGACTTTATACAAGAAATTTAAGTGTTTATGACTTCTGGGCACCATTGAATATTAACTATGATCAAGCTATAATAAGTAGAGGATTAGGTACCCCAGAAACATCTCCAATAATTAATATTGAACATTGGGAAGAAGAATATTAAATATGATACCACTTTGCATGAAAAATAATTCATTTGGATTAGATATTAGTGAAAGAGCCTTTAGATTGGTCCAATTAAAAAAAATAAACAAGAAAATTAAACTTGTTAGTTTTAGTTATCAAGCAGTACCTAAAGGTGTTTTAAAAGAAGGAAAAATTGTAGATTCTAAAAAAGCAGAAGTTATAATTGATAAGTTAATTAATAATGTAACAGGACAAAAATTAATTAGCAAAGTAACAAACGTTTGTTTACCAGAACAAAAAACATTTATAAAATTAATTAATTTAGATTACCCTGAAGGTAAAAATATATTAGAAGAAATAGTTCAAGAAGCTAAAAAACATATTCCCTATTCTATTAATGAAGTATATCTAGACTGGCAATATATAGATCCTAGAGATAAAACACAAGTTTTAATCGGTGTTTGCCCTAAAGAAATAGTTGATAATTATCAAGAAGTACTAACTAATTCTGATCTTGTCCCCTGCTCATTAGAAATTGAAGCAGTAACACTAGCTAGAAGTATATTTTCTTTTAAAGAAAAATTAACCGAACCTGTTATGGTTTTAGATCTTGGTGCTAGAAGAACCGGTCTATTTATCTATGCTCATAATGTTATTCCATTTACTATATCACTATCATTTTCTAGTGATGGTTTAACTGAGATAATTAGAAAACAATTAAAGATTACTTCAAAAGAAGCAGAAAAAGTAAAACGTAGCCTAGGTTTAAACTCATCTAAAGCAGAAGGTTATTCAGAAAAATTAATAGCTCCTGAAATTAAAAAAATAGCTAAAAAAATAAGGGAAGCTAATTATTTCTATCAAGAGCATTTTAAAACACAAAAATCTATTAAAAAACTATACTTAACTGGCGGTGGATCACAAATGCCAAACTTAGATACATTTTTAACAAAAGAAACTAAAATGAAAGTACATTTAACAAATCCTTTAACTAATGTATCTTTAGATAAAGTTAAGTTACCAGAAAATCAAGTTGCTTCTTACGCTACAGCTATAGGTTTAGCACTTAGGAATTTAAATACTTAAAATATGATCCATTTAAATTTAATATCACCTAAACAACAAAAATTACTTAAAGTAAGGAATGTATATTTATATATAGAAAATTTCTTAAACCTTTTAATTATTGCTAGTATTTTAATTGCTATTAGTTTAATTCCAATTAATCAAACCATAGCTAATTTAAGTAGAACCGTAGAACAAAAAAAAGGTGCTGTAGCTGCAAGTAATAAATTATTAACTGATAAGATAAATTATTTAAATGAAGAAATTACTACAATAGACAGTATTCAAAAATCATTTAATGATTGGCCTGGCTTTTTAAAAGAGCTAGCTAGCTTAGTGCCAAATAATGTTTTAATTATTCAAATAAATGCTCAGCTTAAAACAAATCAGTTTACTATGCAGGGTCACGCAGAATCTAGAGAAGAATATTTATTATTTAAAGATAACTTAGAAAATTCTGAAATATTCTTTGATCTAAATACACCTATTACAGATATATTACAAAGAGAAAATATTACTTTTGAAATAAGTGGATTTTTTAACAGACTATGAAATTAAATACAGGACAAATTACTAAATATTTGATTCAACTAGTTATTCTAACTATTGTCTTATTATTCTTTATTTTCCCTTATTCAAGTAATCTAAACACTGTACATAATCAATTTAAATCAGAAGCTAGTCAACTTGAAATTAAATTTAAAACAGGTGAAGACTTTAATCAATTAGCTATGCAATATGATGAATTAAATGAAAAAATTCCAACGTTAGAAGAAATACTATTATCTGAAGGTCAAGAATTAGAATTAATTGAACAATTAGAAACAATAGCTGAAAAATATAATTTAGAGCAAACTTTAACTCTAGATTTACAAAAAGATGAATTTAGACCTAATATAATAAGAATTCCTTTTAACTTTAAAATAGATGGTGATTTTGATGATTTACTTAAATATTTATCCGAAATATCTAGCATAAACTATAATTTAACAATTCAAAATATTAATATAAGGCAAAATAATACTTCACTTTCAGCTGATATTCTAGGTTACACATATTGGTTAACTATATGAAAAAAATAAATTTAAAAATTAAATTACCTAAAATTAACATTACTTTAGTAATACTAATAGTAACGCTTTTAATTATTTCTTCCTCGCTCTTTTTAATATTTAGACAATATCACGTAATTCAAGATAATAGTAAATTAATTCTACAATATATTGATAAAGTATCACTTAATAAAATTGATATAAATTTAACTGAAAATGTTATAGAAAAATTAAATAACAATTACTCCCCAATTATTGATGTTTCAGAAATAACAGACCCATTTAAAAAAATAGAAATTGAAAAACCTGAAGAAGAATAAGACCAAAACCTTGACAAAATAGAATAACAAGAGTAAGCTGACCTATCTTGTACAAAAAGATATTAGTAAATAATACAAAAATCTAAAACGAGGTAATAATGGCAAATCTGTTATCTAATCTAATAACTGCCAAGTTGGAGTTAGAAACTGAATATGAAAAAAAGTTTCAAGACCTTAAAGAAAAAGAAAATGATGTTATACGTAAGTTAATTGAAGCTGCGCCCAAAGAGCTCCACCACTATATTAAAGCATCAGGCTTAATAGAGGCTTTAATAAAAAAAGGCAAAATAGAGTTATCTATCATTCTTAAGGAAAAAAATAGAAATTCTGTCTTTAAGGATCATCGGACAACAAAAGCCAGTTTTGAAAAACTAACAAAAGCTTGGGATAACAATATTTCATTTACTTTTACGCAAGTGCCATATGAATGGATAGTTATAAGTATCAAAGTTGCCTTAGTTTAAATACTATCAAATCAAACCGTCAATAATGACGGTTTTTTTAATACAAACGCCTATTACACTTGACTTTTATTTAAAGATATAGTATTATTCCTGAGTTATTAAAGGTTCCGCCTGTTGAGGCGGTTTTATTTAAACCCTTAAATTATGACTATTAGAAATATAGCAATTATAGCCCATGTAGATCATGGTAAAACAACCTTAACTGATGCTCTAATGCAACAAACAGGTATGTCTACCAGTGATACTAGTATGGATAACGACGCTCTAGAACAAGAGCGTGGTATTACTATTTATTCAAAAAATACTTCTGTCTACTACAAAGAATCTAAGATTAATATAGTTGATACTCCAGGACATGCTGATTTCGGTTCCGAGGTAGAACGTGTTTTAAGATCAATTGATAGTGTTATTTTAGTTGTTGATGCTCAAGAAGGACCAATGCCTCAAACTAAGTTTGTTTTAAAGAAGTCTCTTGATTTAGGTTTAAAACCAATTGTCGTAATAAATAAAATTGATAAACCAGCAGCTCAACCTGATATAGCACAAGAACAAGTATATGAACTATTTTTAGATCTAGGAGCAACTGATGAACAATTAGATTTTACTACTCTTTATGCTATAGCTAAACAAGGTGTTGCTATAACAAATTATGATGATGAAAAAAAAGATTTAACTCCCCTATTAGACGCTATTTTAGAACATGTACCAGTTGCTTCACTTGAAGAGGCTTTAAAAAAACCTTTAACTGTTCAACCTTTTAATTTAGCTTATGATGATTACTTAGGACGTTTAGCTATCGGTAGAATCTATCAAGGAACTATAAAACAAGCAGATAATATTTTTATAAAAAATGTAGATGGTACTATAAGAAAAGGCAAGATTACAAAACTATTTACTTTTAAAGGAGTAGCCAGAGAAGAAGTAAAAGTTGCTAGTGCCGGTGACATTGTTATGATTGCTGGACTTCCTGATATATATATTGGTGAAACAATATGTGATGATGAAAAGCAAGAACCACTACCAGCAATTAGTATTGATGAACCAACAATTTCCTTAAATTTTTACGTAAATAACTCTCCGTATGCTGGACAAGATGGTAAGTTTGTTACAAATACTCAAATTAAAGAAAGATTAGAAAAAGAATTAGAAGTTAATGTAGGACTTAAAATAGATTTCTCTGTTTCAGAATATTACAAAGTACATGGTAGAGGTGAAATGCATATTGCAATTCTTTTAGAAAATATGAGACGTGAAGGTTATGAATTACAAATTTCTCAACCTCACGTTATTATTAAAGATATAGATGGTAAAAAATCAGAACCTTTTGAAGAAGTAACTATTAATGTACCAGATGATATGACAGGTGCAGTTATTAAAAAACTAGCTAAAAGAAAAGGTAACCTTTTAGAAATGGGACCAGAACATGGTAATACAAGACTTATCTTTGAAATACCAACACGTGGATTACTAGGTTATAAGAATGAATTTGTAGTTGATACTAAGGGTGAAGGCATATTATATACTCACGTAATTGGTTTTAAACCATATGCTGGTGAAATTAAAAAAACAGAACTAGGTTCTATGATTTCAATGGCTACAGGTAAAGCCTTAGGCTTTTCACTATATAACTTACAAAATAGAGGCGAACTATATATACCAGCTAATACAGAAGTATATGAGGGTATGGTAATCGGTAATGCAGCTAAAGGCGATGATATGACAGTTAACCCAATTAAAGGTAAACAACTAAGTAATATGAGAGCCTCAGGTGCTGATGAAGCAATAAACTTAACACCACCTATTGATTTAACCCTAGAACGTGGTATGAGCATAATGAGCGAAGATGAATACTTAGAAGTTACCCCACATAATATACGTTTAAGAAAACAAGCTTTAACTGAAAGCGAAAGAGTTAGAGTACATAGAGCTAAATAAAAAATATTTTTAGATTAAAAAAATAACCCGACACATACAGAATACATGCCGGGTTTTATTATTTATGGTCAGTAAATTTAATTTACCTTAGGAGGTTTGCCTCCTTGATTACCATTTTTGATTTCGATTTTGAAAGCGATTGGTTTATTATCAGCTCGAACCCATTGATCTTTCTTATTTTTTTCCATAATAAATGGAAATGTCATTACTTTATGTTCTACATAAATAGGATACACCTCTCCGCTTCCCAACTCTACACACATTACCCATGTGGCATCAGTATTCTTTGAACTGAATAGACCATTAGGCTCTGCCTGTTCAATTACCTGAGAAAACTCATCTACTCCAACACTATCAAAGTTATAAGTACCCTGGAGAGGATTCGTTAAACTAACATCAGCTGGAATAGCATAACCCATAGAAGGACATTCGTACCGAGTTAATCCAGTAATTGATTCAATCACGGAATATGTTGCAACAACTTGAGTCGTTGTAACATCATATATCTGCTGATATATATCTCTGGGAATAGAATAATCATAGATATGCACTGGTTGCACATCTTGATAAATCCCCTGCTGTTTAGCAACCGTTGCCTGATCTTTTGCCTCAGAACTGTTATTTGCACATGCATTACAGCCTGTTAGTATCATTACTGCAAAAATCAGTAAACCCATAAAGTATAATCTACATTTCTTCATTTCATTTCTCCTTATCATTTGAGTTTTTTATTGTAAGAGCTTCTGAACTTCTGGTGGAACCTGATGAGAGGGAATGTTTGTTACCTCTCGGCGCATCTGAACCAAAATTGCTTTCTGCTGTGCATAATATACATCAACCAGTTCTGTTACACCGGCAAATTCAGCCTCTGTTGCCTTTGTTTGTAATTCAACATACTTGGTATACAGATTCTGCAATTTAGCCTGTTTTGACTCAACATACTGCTGGCTGTGTTGAACGACTTCACGTTCAATATCCTTTCCGATGATACCAGTACTTTTCAGACTCCAAACGACCAGAAGTACTACTACAATAACAAGAAGTAATAGTGGTAAAAATCTCCAAAAAGTCCAAGCTGACTCTTTAGCTACTATTGTTGCACCATCACGGTATTCATTTTTTTTACTCATCTTTATCTCCTTTGGATATTTACTCATCTTTATCTCCTTTGGATAAACGTTTTACGTGTTTCTTACTTTCTAATAAACTACTTATTTTACTGTAAACATTACAGTAACCATTGATTTCTAAATTATTTAATTTTCAAAAAACATTATACTATAATAGCATATTTATAGAATATTGTCAAGTATGTATACTTTATTAAAAAAATATATATAAATATCGCTAATTAGTGATATATTATATATATTCTAATTAATTTTAAATCTTTTTATATTCTTCAATACAATAATCAAATATACCTAGCAACACACTATCCCAAATAAAAAGGGGTCTTTTCTTTTTTATAATAGTTTCTTCATTAAAACCAAAATATTTAAATCTCTTTGCAGTTACATCTGGTAAATCTACCTCATGTAAAAGTGGAGCTAATGAATCAATAGCTTTAGCAAATTTAGCTTCTAAGCTTTCTACATCTTCAAACTCTTGAAAAATATCAATATATGACTCATCAAGTATATTTTTAGCAGCAGCTATTTCTAAATTTTGATGCTCTTTTGTTTTCTTATATGTTATAACATCACCTACTTCAGTTTCACCAATATCATGTATAGCTAACATTAATAATGTTTTACCTAAATCTATTTTATCTCTATTCTCAATATGAGGGTATAAAAAAGTAGCAATAATTGGTAAATGCCCTACATGTTCAATTAATGATTCTCTTAATAATTTATTATTAAAATCTAATTCTTTAACAAATTTATTTAAATAAAAAGCTTCATACTTTTCACGTGTAGTAATTGCTCTATCTGTTTTAGTATATTTAGTCTGAAGTTTTATTAATTCAGTTACTAATTCTTTTCCACTATTCATATTTAATATATATAAATTATAGATATACTATATCAAAAATATATTAATAATTCTAGTTTAAACTAAAACATTCCCAATATGGGAATGTTTTTAATATATATTTAAATTAATATTATCTACGTCTTCTGTAATCACCTCTATTACCTTTATTTCTTCTAGGACTCTTATTCTTTCTTCTATTTCTTTTTCTTGAAAAATTATCTGTAGCTTCAGTAATTTGATCATTACTTACACTAACCTCAACTGGCATTTTACTAAACTTATTCTTATTTAAAGAATTGATTACTTCTGATACATACTTTTTTTCAACAGCAAATGTAGAATACTCTGGATGTAAATCTATTTGTCCAATATGCATGCCACGTAACTTATTACTAGAATTGATCATAGCAAATAATGTTTTGATATTAAATCTATGTTTTCTACCTAAATTAATCTTTAAATAAGTAGCATTATTTAAAGTTCTGCTCTTTTCAGCATTAGCTTTAAAAGTACTATTTAAATCACGAGTTCCTTGATTATCATTAAATAAATGACTTAATTCTTTAGAAACAAAATGTTTTATTAAATCTTCTTTCTTAACTCCTTTTAATTTATGAGTAATATCTTCAAGAAACTTGGCATCAATTTTTTCAGAATCAGATACTTTAATTGAATCAATAAAATTATCAATTTGTCTTTCATGTATATCTTTACCGCTTGGTACTTGTTTATACTCAAATGGCTTATTTAAAGCCTTTTCTAATTCTTTAATCTTTCTAATATCTCTTGGTCCAACTATGGATATAGCTATACCACTCTTATCTGCTCTACCTGTTCTACCACTTCTATGAGTATATGAAGTATTTTGATCAGGTAGATTATAATTAATAATATGTGTTAAATCTTTAACATCAATACCACGAGCAGCTACATCAGTAGCAACTAGTAATTTAATATGCTTATTCTTAAACCTATCCATTATCTTAGTCCTATTACTCTGAGAAACATCTCCGTGTATTGCTTCTGCTTGATACTTAGCTTGCCTTAACTTATCAGCAACATCTTGTGTTTCACGTCTAGTTCTACAAAATAATATACCATAAACATCAGGAATACAATCTAAAATACGTTTTAGTGTTTCAAATCTATCTCTAGCTTGAACTACATAATATTCATGAGTAACATTTTCAGCACCAGTATTTCTACTACCAACACTTATCTCTTTAGCCTTTTTCATATAATTCTTAGCAATATTACTTACACCACGAGACATAGTAGCTGAGAACAGTAATGTCTGCCTAGTATCCGGTGTTTGCTCTAAAATGGCGTCTAGATCGTCTTTAAACCCCATATCTAGCATCTCATCAGCTTCATCTAAAACTAACCATTTAACACTGTTTAATTTAAGTACATTTCTTCTAATTAAATCATGTACTCTACCTGGTGTACCAACTACAATATTTACACCTCTTCTTAGTGTTCTAATCTGTAAATCTATTCTAGTACCACCATATACAGCAGTAACACTAATACCTTTAGTATGTTTAGTATATGATTCAATATCCCTTGATATTTGTATAGCTAGTTCACGAGTAGGACATAGTATAAAAGCATCTAAGCTTCTTTTATTAGTACTTATTTGGTTTAAAATAGGTAAACTAAAAGCAGCTGTTTTACCAGTACCAGTTTGTGCTAAAGCAACTAAATCATTTTTAGAATTTAAAATGAAAGGAATAGTTTCAGCTTGAATAGGTGTAGGCTTTTCAAAACCTAAATCATCCAAACTTTTCATTATATCTTCCTTTAAACCTAGTTCTTTAAACGTTTTAATTTTGTCTTTTGAAATCATAATGCTGAGTCTATCATTTTTCTCTTATTTTGTCAATGTTTTAGTTATTTATATATATATTATTGACAAAATGATAAATGAGTAATAAGGTATAAAAACTGAACATATAAAAAAATAAGCCAAAAAGGAGTAATCATGGCTATAGGTGATGTAAAAGAAAAACATTTGTTAGAAGCCATTCTAGCCAGATCAGAAATACTTGAAAGTGTTAAAAAAATGATTAAAATGGGAGATGAATATGAATCTAACGTAATTAGAACTTTTCTGCATAAGACACCAGATAACCTAAAAGATTTTATTCAAGACTATAGTATACTAGAGAAGTTACTATATAAAGAAAAAATTTCTATAGTATTAGAAGGTAATGATATAGGAAAATATTATTTTGAAGATAAATTCCTTACTCAAAATAAATTTGAATTATTAGAAAAAAAATGGAATGGAAACGTAATAATTAATCTTACATTCTTCCCCATAAACCTTTCTAGAGACGAGAAAAAGTTAGAAATTAAATTCGAATTAGTATTTCTAGAAATCAAGGAATAATATTTCATCAGAACCGTCAGATAATTTAAGACGGTTCTTTTTTATTAAAATTTAAAAACTAGCATTGACAATTTATAAATGCTAGTATATAGTAACCTGTTAATCGATAAGGTATTGGTTAACAAAATCCCTGCCTGTATGGGTAGGTGGCTCATTAAGAACAAAGCAACAAGGAATGTGCCCTTATAAGCGCAAAAAAGAAAGGAGTTGTTGTATGACAACACCAAGAACACCACATGTTATGCCAAAAATTGATAATGGCCCACGTAGATCTGAGATCTGCGCAGCCTTTATTCATCAAAATAAAATCATATTTGTAGATCCATTATGGTTTAAATTCACTCCCGGTGATCCAGTTACCACATATACAGAAAATTTTGGACCTGGGGTGGAGATGGAAAAACTTGGTATTGTAGATTTACATAAAAAGTACTTTCTCATAGTTAAATCCGTAATCACGTTAACAAACATGGGCAAAGGTGTATGGTACATCTTAGTGCATGGCAATATTTCAACAGGTAAAAAACGTGATAAAAATTCATTGGACACACATGTTGAAGCAAAGCTTCGATACGAAACAAACTCACGTTATGGTGAAATTGAATTTAGCTCATTGTTAAGAGGCTAAACAATATATCCTAAGTGCTCAGCAGAGATTTCTGCTGAGCTTTTTTATTATATAAAACAAAAAATATAACATATATTATTGACAAAATAATAAATGCGTAATAAGGTATAAAAACTGCACATATAAAACAATAAAGAGGAATAATCATGGAGACCGATAAATTACAAAATAATTATTTAATGAATGTTATTCAAAAAAGATCAAAAAAGCTTGGTAAAATTAGCGAAATAATCACGGATGTAGATAAAGATAAATCAGACGCTATCAATACCATGTTAAATGTTATTACACCTCGTATGCTAAAAAAGTTTATTATAGACTTAGATATAGTATACAAGTTAATAGACAAAGGACATGTAACTATTCATCTAACTACTGAACAAAGAGAATATTATGGATTTTCAAATACTGTAATAACAGATAAAGCTTTTAAAGGTTTAGAAAAAGCTTGGAATGAAAATGTAATAATTTCTGTTGGAATATTATATGAAAGCAAAGGTAAATTTACGGACCAGATAAATATTGAATTTGTAATAAAGTAACACTTTAATCAAATATCATTTATATCAAAACCGTCAGATAATTAAAGACGGTTTTTTTTATTTAGGTTAAAAAAAGACCTCCCGAAGGAAGTCTTAAGTAATAAGCTTATTCAGCTACTCTTAATTTGATTCTTGAGTTGGTGGTTCTGCTAGTTCTACACATACACCTTTATCTCCAAAGCGTAAGATAAAACTTTCAAGTTCAGTTCCACCTTCTGATATACCTTTTACAATATAATCATTTGGATACTTTGGATTTAGATCTTTATACTCACAGCAAACAAGAGAATAACTTTTTCCACCTATAACCGATGGTGGTGTAAGTTTATACCATTTACCATCTATCATATCTCTTTTTTCACTCATTATGGTCTCCTAAATAATTTGTGACTGATTAATAAAATGAACAATAAATGAATATATCATCTTATTACTACTAAGTCAATCATTATTCAAATATAAATCAAAAAATCACCTAATTTAATAGATGATCTTTTATTTGACTCAAAAAGAGAATATAATCTATTTCTTATCCTTTTTCTTAGGTTTCTTTTTCTCTTTTTTGTGTGAGTTATTTCCTTTAGCCATATAAAAATGATTAGTGGATTAATATACTAGTATTATAGCATAAATTATTTGGCTCGGAGGAAGGGAATCGAACCCCTATTGCCTGGACCAAAACCAGGTGTCCTACCGTTAGACGACCTCCGAACAATAAAACTGAGTAATATATTAACTCAGTTTTAATAAAATGTCAACCTTCTTTAACCATGAAAACTTTATCACTTTTTTTTAAATCTGATATTTCTGCCTCTACTAAGCCTCCTATATAAATAAAACCATTGACAGTTTCTGGCAGTTTTAAGCCTTCTAGTGAAGTTAAGCCGGTTAGATGAAGACCACCATTGACAGTTTCTGGGAGATTTAAACCATCTGCTGAAGTTAAGCTGATTAGATTTAAATTACCATTGACAGTTTCTGGAAATTTTAAGCCTTCTGCTGAGGTTAGGCTGATTAGACTTAAATTACCATTGACAGTTTCTGGTAGTTTTAAGCCTTCTGCTGAAGTTAAGCCGCTTAGATTTAAATTACCATTGACAGTTTCTGGCAATCTTAAACCTTCTGCTGAAGTTAAACCTCTTAGATCTAAATCACCATTAACAGTTTCCGGTAATTTTAAACCTTCTAGTGAAGTTAAGCCGGTTAGATAAAGACCACCATAATGATAAACAATATCTTCGTTATTAATCGCTTCATTTTTAGTTATACTAATCTTATTTTTTTCAATATTAAAAATTTGAGATAAATCACTTTTTTTATCTCTTTCTTCTATAATTTCTTCTATTCTAGGATCATCACGATAGCCAAATCCTTCTATTGTATCATCAACTTGATATAAAAATCTCAAATCATTTTTATCTAATTCTCGTCCCTTTTTTAAAATATTTTCAATTTCAGTTAATCTTTTCATATCAGCTGTTTTCTTTTTATACGCTTCACCATTTGGAAAATCTTTTAATTTTTCGTCTACTGTATCATTAATATATGGATCTAAATTTTGTTCATGAGCTATACCTCTAACTTCAGCTATATCATTACCATTCATTCTAATAGCTGCTCTAGGAGTCTTAAAATCACCTTTTTTATCTTGAGAATAATAAACAAAAAAGTCACCATTTTTTAGCTGACTTTCAGCTGTTGATTCTCCAGCTGTACACCAACCAGTACCATGACCTTGAATTGAATTAACTAATGGCATATGATCTGAATCTTTATCATATTTAATCCATTCACCTTTAGTGCTTAATAATTCACTTTCCTTAGCAGGAGTTACCTTTTCAATTGCATAAGCATATAGTTTAGCAAAATTAGCATCTTGAAGTAATTTTTCAAATTCTGGATCCTTCTGTATATCTAGTGTATCTTCATCTTTAACTTGTTTATCTTTAGCTTCTTTCACTTTTACATCTTTAACTTGTTTCACTATTGCATTAACTACATGAGCTAAAGCTTCACGATTTAAATCTGGAAAAGGAGCTACAGTATCTTTACTTCTTTTATTAAATTTATGTTTTTCCTTATCATAATTTGATAATTTCAACATGCCATTAAATGACCAATGCTTAGACCAAGTAGGAAAACTTTCTGAATGTGAAGAAGTGTAATAATTTATCCAATTATCAAGAGTAGAACGTTGATCTGAAATAATTGCTTCAGTTAATTGTTGTTTATCTATATCTGAAACTTCAACATCACCATGCCCTTGTTCTCTAGCTAATCTTCTCTGATTTTCAAAATAGCTTTCTGGAACATCATCTGGTTTAATAACATGCTGGTTATGATAATAATCTTTAAGACGTTCTAAAACACGAGGGTCATCTTCATGACCCATATGAGTTTTTTCAATAACTTCTAACCAATCAGAAATCTTATCAACAGGCTTTTGTGATGTTTCTTGACTTGATCTCTTCTTTCTAGATTGCTCGTGTTCAACAAAATCACTAACGTGTAATTTAGGATCTTTTTGGTGTAAAAATTTTTCACCACTATTTTCCATATTTGACTAACTTAACAATAATTAAACAATCAATAAGTAAGAAAACTTAAGTTATATACTAACTTAAGCTTTGTGAAATGTCAATATTATTCAATATAAGTAATATATTATTTAAGTCCAGCACGTAGGAATTCAACAAATATAGTCTTTCAGATATTTTATTTGTTATATATGAACATATATTACAATAATATGAATATAATATCAATACATAATAATAATTAGATTTATCAGTTTTTAATAGAAAAAACCCGGCTAATAAATTTATTAGCCGGATTAACAATTATTGAAATAATGACGTATTATTTTCTCCAAAATAATAATTTATCTATCATTCTTTTATTTTTTTGCCAAGAATCCTTTTTCACGGTTTGATTGATTCTTATTTCCTCATATCCGAGACAAGCTGCATTTCCTCTTGCGTCCATTGTAGCGATTTCTCTTGTTAGTGTTAAATTATCACTTTTACCAAACCCTTTTACATAAACAATTTCGTCTAAAGCATATCCATGCTCAAGAAGCCACTCGTTTTCAGAAACAGGAACTTGCAAGATTGCATACATTTTATATTCATTATTTTCAATCTCAATAGTCCTGTTAATTATTGTAGTGAAGCTAAGAATCTCATTGCATGTCATGGTTTCTTTCTGCGCATTTATGGTAGATAAGTTAACCATAACTATTAGAATAGAAATAAAATATTTCATTATTTTCCTTTTTTGATTTACTATGTTTATTTATTAAAGTGCATTACCCTAATACTGTATACTACCATATTTACATTATTTTGTCAAATATACAAATAACTAAAGAAAATATAGTTTATGGCTATTAAATTACCAATCGCATAAAATATTCAAAAAAGCCTTATCATTAGCGATAAAGCTTTTAAAAAATATCTTTATACTATTACCTTCCTGTCTCTTTTTTCATATCATCAAAAAGTTTTTCAATTATTTCACTATCACTTAATAAATGACTCTTAGCCTCAACTATATTCATTATTCCTTCAGCTTTCAATCTAGAAGGATTACCACCTACACTACTAATACTTACTTCTATTTTATAATCAGATCTCTGTACTCCATCTTTTATATCATTTAATTCACTAATAATTGAATCTACCCTATCTTTTACATTATTTTCAAATGAAGCAAAATTAGATTTATATCCATATTTAGCTTCCCATTCTGTCAACAGTTTAGTCAATTCATTAACTGTCCCTACATTAACATCATAGTATTCCTGTATTTGCATCTTTTCATATTCAGAAAAATTATCATTAAACTCTAATTCTCCTGTCTCTGGTAAATCAGCTGTCATGTCTTCGTATTTATTAAATTCTGCAGATTCTTGATCATCACTACCTTCTTTATTCTCAGGTTCAGAAAACTTAGCAACAATCTCATCTAAGCCATACTCAAACTGTTGCATCGAAACATTATTTTCATGAGAATATTTTACCCATGATTCCATTTCATTCACGGCAAATCCATAATTCAATCTATCCATATCATTTACTTCAGCTAAAGCTATTGCTTTTCTTATAAATAGACTACCCTCTTCCTGTGATAATCCATCAATCTGTTCAAAATTGCTAATTGAAGATGATAAAGTACCTTTAATAAAATCAGAATCAAGTCCATCATTGGAATCTTCAGCTTCAACATTATCTGCAACACCACCCATTAATGCACCAGCTCCATATATGCCTAAAGCAATTAATTTCTTTTTATCTACTTTGTCCCAATCAATCTTTTCACCTATATTGTTTCCAAACTCTTTTAAAATTTGAATGTTATTTTTAACTCCTGCAAGAATTTGTGCTTTTACACTACTAGGAAGCTGTTCGTTAATATTTATTAGTGCTTTTTTCTCATCTTCAGTTACACTCTCCATCATTTCGTCTACAAGCTCAGGTGATTCTGGCTTTTTAAAATTTTTAATATCTTCCTCAGATATATTACTATCTGATTGACCCTCTATTGTCTCAATTTTTGGTTGCTCACTACCCATATTTTTTAACTAAATTATTATATATTAGTAATATATTATTTAAGTCCAGCACGAAGGAATTCAACAAATATTGGATGTGGTTTAAGTGGTGATGACTTATACTCTGGATGTCCTTGTGTAGCAATAAAGAAAGGATGCATAGATTTAGGTAATTCAATTACTTCAACAAAGAAGTTATCAGGAGAAGTACCAGATATAATTAGACCTTTTTCTTCTAGCTTTTCTCTATACTCATTATTAAATTCAAATCTATGTCTATGTCTTTCAGATATTTTAATATTGCCAGCTGCTGTTACTTTTTCTTTAGCTTTTTGATTATCACTTAATTCTTCAGCTTGATTATGCTTTAAATATACTGAAGAAGCTAATGTATTATTTTTTAAATAGCAATCAAATGAACCAAGTCTCATTGAAGTTCCTTTACCTTTTATAACTTGATACTTACTATTCATAGGAATATCATGAATTATTGGGTCCGGAGTATCAGGATTCATTTCTACTGAATTTGCATCTTTTAAACCAACTACGTTACGAGCAAATTCAACACAAGCTAGTTGCATACCATAACACAAACCTAAATAAGGTATTTTTTTCTCACGAGCGTATTTAATAGCAGATATTTTACCTTCAGCTCCCCTATTACCCCAACCAATTGGCACAATAATACCATCTGGTTTTTTAATTAATTTAACACCTTCTTTTTCAATATCTTCAGTATTTACAAATCTTAAATTAAGTTCTGTATTTAAATGCCAACAAGCATGTTGAATAGCCTCAATTAAGGAAGCATATGAATCAAGTAATTCATAATCCCCTGTACTAATATATTTACCAGCAATTACTATATTAATCTTTCTCTTTTTTTCTGATTTAATCTTTTTAACCATCTTATTCCATTCACCAAGTTTAGGTGTTCTAAGTGGTAAATTAAAATATTTAAGTACTTTTCTATCAAATTCTTGTTTAGCAAATACTACAGGTAATTCATAGATAGTGCCTAGATCTTGAGCCATTATTACATTATCTCCCTCAACACTAGTTTTTAAACCTAATAAATACTTTCTTCTCTTATCAATTAAAGCTTCTGATCTTAATACTAAGAATTCAGGTAAAATACCCATACTCATTACAGTTCTAATAGATAATTGAGTAGGCATTGTTTTGGGTTCACCAATATGATTTGGTATTGGTACATAACTTACATGTATATTTAATACTCTACCTGGCATTTTAGCTTTCATAATACGACAAGCTTCATAGTAAAGCATATTTTGATACTCACCTGCTGTACCACCCAGTTCTATTATAATAATATCTTTACCTTCACCAGCGTTTTTAATACGAGTAATTATTTCATCAGAAACGTGAGGTATAGCTTCTACATCTTCACCTTTATAACCAAATGATCTTTCTCTATCAATTACTGTCTTATATATCTGACCCATGGTAGTAAAGTTCCTTTGACCCATTTCTTGATTTAAAAATCTTTCATAAGTACCAAGATCCATATCTGCTTCTAAGCCATCTTCACATAAAAAAGGATCTCCATGTTCAATAGGATTAATAGTACCAGAATCTATGTTAATATAGTTCTCACATTTAATAACACCTATCTTATATCCTCTATTTTGAAGAAGAGTACCAAGTGAAGCAGCAACAACACCTTTACCAAGCCCTGATAAAACACCACCTGAGACAAATATGTATTTTGTTTTTTTATCACCCATATTATTTAATAGCTTCAATCTTTATATTTAAAACCACTTCTTCATTATTTATTTTAACTTTTATCTCATTATTACCTACTTCTTTAAGAGGCTTATCAATTACTAATTGTGAAGCTTTAACTTTAATACCTTTTTTAAGAAGTTCAGAAGCTATATCTTTTGAATTTATAGCTGCAAATAAATGACCAGTCTCTGAAGCCTTAGCTTTAAAATTTAAAGCTACTTTTTTTAACTTCTTAGTAACTTCTACCTTATTTTTTAATACTTTAGCTTCCTTTACTTCACTTTTCTCTTTTAGCTTATTTAATTCAGCTATATTTTCTTTAGTAGCTCTCTTAACTTGTCCTTGTGGAATTAAAAAATTACGAGCATAGCCATTAGCTACATTCTTTACATCGCCTTTTTCCCCTAAACTTTTAACATCTTCGATTAATATTACTTTCATAGTTATTCGTTATTTATTATTTCTAAAGCTCTATCTAATTGTGGATCTTCCTCATTTTCATAATTCTCTTCAGTGAATTCAACAATCTCATCAGGTGCAACACCTTCTTTATCAATAGATCTACCAAATGGTGTTAACCAACGAGCAATTGTTATTTTTACAGATGAACCATCACTTAATTGTTCAAGTTCTTGTACAGAACCTTTACCAAATGTAACCTCACCAACTACATTAGCTAATTCAAAATCTTGTAAAGCACCAGCTACAATTTCTGAGGCTGAAGCACTACCGCCATTTACAATTACTACTGTCTTATAACTAGCAAGTTGCTCTTGACCTGTTGAATTATAGTTTCTATCAATTTCAACATCACCAAAGCTTTCTTTAACTACAACATCACCATTTTTTACCCAATAACCAGCTATTTCTATAGCTACGTCTAAATAGCCACCAGCATTATTTCTAAGATCTAGAATTACACCTTTAGGAGACTTAGTTAAAAGTTCATTAACAATTTCACCAAACTCTTGCGCTGTATCTTGATTAAAATGAGTTAATTTAATATATCCAATATTATCTTTCATTTCTAAAACTACACTTTTAATATCAATAGTATCTCTAGTAATAGTTATGTCTAAAAATGAATCTGCATTTTCACGAGCCACAGTTAAAATAACTTCAGTACCTTTTTCACCTCTAATCTGCTTAACAGCTTCATCTAAGGATATACCTGTAGTTTCATTACCATCAATAGCCATTACCTTATCACCTGGCTTTAAACCGGCTTTTTCTGCTGGTGATTCAGGTAAAGGTGAAATAATAGTTAAACGTTCTTGTTTCATACCAATTTCAGCGCCAATACCTTGAAACTTACCAGATAACTCCTCAGTAAATTCCTCAGATATGACAGGATCTAAAAATACAGAATATGGATCGCCTAAAGCAGCTACTACACCCTTCATAGAGCCATAAAATAGCTGAGCATCAGTTATTTGATCACGATCTATATACTTAGATCTAATTATATCCCAAACCTTCCAAAAGAGCTTAAAATTAACATCTTTAGCTAAATATTCAGGTAAAGCATCGGTATTTAGTACTCTACCTGTATCTTGAATTCCACTAGGTGATTTTTCTAAATCTAATTGCTTATTTAAGCCAACTACTAAGCCAATAAAAAAAATAATGATCGCGAGGATCAAAAGGCTAACACCTAGTATTATTTTCTTGTTTTTTAAATTGTAACCACTTGGTAAATTTGAGTAACTTTCCATGCTTTTTGTAAATTATAATATCAATATTTTATCAGAAAATATCAATTTAGTCAAAACTAATCTTTCTTAACTATTTTAGCTCCTAGAGTAAGTAAACGTTTATGTAAATCTTCATAGCCTCTTTCTACTTGATAGACATCCCTTAAAACAGACTCACCTTGAGCTGCTAGCATGCCAACAATTAAAATAGCTCCCGGACGTAGTGCTGAAGGACACATTATTTCTGTGCCAGTTAATTTAGTAGGTCCTTCTACAAATAGTCTATGTTGATCATTTAATTGTATTGAAGCGCCTAGTTTATTAAATTCAGTAAAATAGATTGATCTATTCTCATATGCCCAATCATGAATAAAAGTTCTACCTTTGGCTTGAGTTGCTATTGGTACAAAGAAAGGTAAATTATCAATGTTAAGTCCAGGATAAGGACGTCCATATATTTTATCAGGTAAAGCTACTAAATCTGAAGGAAATGTTTTAATATCTACTAAGTTAGTTTTTTTATTACGTGCCTTATATTTTTTAAGCACTTTATACTTAAAACCCATTTTCTTTAATTTAAGAAGTTCTAAATCTAAAAAATCAATTGGACATCTTTTTATAACAAATGAAGATTTAGTAGTTGCCGCTAGAGAGATATAAAACATGGATTCAATAGGATCTTCAGATAAATAGTGCTTAACATTTTTCTTAATTTTCTTTTTACCTTTAATTTCTAATGTAGTAGTACCAATACCTTTTATCTTAACTCCTAATGTTTCTAAAAAGTAACATAAATCTTGAACCTGATAATTAGCAGAAGCAAATTTAATTACAGATTTGTCTTTTATACGAGAAGCAGCTAGAAGTGCATTTTCGGTTACTGTATCCCCTGATTCATATAATACTAAATCTGGAGCTGCTTTAATTACATTACGAGTTACTAAATTACCATTAGATTTTTCAGTAACTTTTATACCAAATTCTTCTAAAGCAAAAAAATGTGGATTAACTGTTCTCTTGCCTAATCTACAACCACCGGCCTTAGGTAAAAAGAATTCTTTTAAATCATGACTTAAAACACCAGCTAGTAATATAATAATACGTGTTCTAATCGCTGCTTTCTTATTCACCTTTTTCATGTCTATTCTTTTGGGTGGGGTAATCTTTAAATCATGTTTTTTAAACCATTCAAAATTAACTCCAATACTCTCTAAAACTTCAATAATTCTTTCAACTTCTTGTATTCTAGGCACACCAAATAAGGTAGTTGTGCCTTTATTTAGCAAAGAAGCGCAAATCAAAGCAATAGCTGCGTTTTTAGAGGTATTTGTAGTAATTGTACCTTTTAAAGGCTGACCTCCTTGAATTATAAACTTAGACATAGTATGATGTTAATAATTTATACTTATTGTAATAGTAAATAGATAAAAATTCAAGTACTTATGACACTGCAAAAAAGAAGAATATTATATTCATTTTTCATCCTATTATTTTTTATATTAGCTCCTATTTTAATTTCTTATTCCTTAGGCTATCGCTATAACCTTACTAAAGGCATAATTGAAAAAACAGGAGTTATTTTTATTAAATCGTTTCCTAAGAATGCTAGTATCTATATAAATAATGAACTACAAAGTAATGAAACACCAACCCAGATTACTAATTTACTTGGTAACCTCTATGATGTACGTGTTGAAAAAGAAGATTACCATACATGGCAAAAAAATTTAGAAGTCAGGCCTCAAGAAACAACATTTGCTGAAGAAGTAACATTATTTAAAAATAATTTAGAATTTGTAAATTTATTACCTGGCGATTTTACAAAGTTATTAGTTTCTCATGATAAAAATAAGGTAGCATTAATTTCTGAAGATAATTTAATTGAATCTTTAACTATTTATGATATTTCAGACAATGAATCAAAAACTCCTTTTGATTCAAGTAATTTAGAATTAATAGCTTGGACTAATTCAAATCAAAATCTTATTTTAAAAAATAATTCTGATTACTTAATATATAATACAATAACTGATAATATAACTTCCCTCTTTGAATTAACAAATTTAAACTTTACTGAAATTAAATCAGATTATTTTAATGATAATGTATATTATGGATTAAAAAATAACTTATTATATAAGATTGATTTAGCTAGTAAAGAAATAAACTTAGTAACCAATGAAAGAGTCCTAGCTTTTGAATCATGGAAAACTAAATTATTATATGTAACCTCAGTAAATAATAAATACTTTTTGAAATCATATTTTAATAACGAGTCAACTAAATTATTAGTACTACCTAATTCAATTAACTATAAGTTTATACCTTCAGACCAAAATTTATTAGCTTTACTTGATTTAGATGATGAAATAGCTTATTTACTAGAACCTGATAAAGAAGAAATATTTAAAAAATATATTAAAAATGTTAATCATTTAAATTGGCATAATGATTATTTAGTATATTACAATAACTCAGAAATCTGGACTTACTTTCCAGAAGATAATAGTGCAATACTATTAGAAAGAACCGCAGGAAACTTAAAAGATGCTTTCTGGCATCCAGGCTTAGTTAATGTTTTTGGGATAATTGATAATACTTTAAAAATATATGAACTTGATAGTAGAGATAAAAGAAATATAATTGATTTTTTAGAATTAAATGATTATAATTTATTTATAGATAAAAAAGGAGATAAACTATATTTATTAACTGAACAAAATAACATAACTGGATTTTATACTGTAGAAATCCAATAGGAGGAAATAATGAATCGACAAAATGAAATACGAAGATACGTATTATTTGGTTTACTATACCCATCAAAAGGACATCCTGAAGCAAAAAAAAGAGTTAAATTATTTAATGATATAGTAAGTGGTAAAGAAAAGACTACCGATGAACCTAAAGCTACGCCAGCTGATGAAAGTATGAAAATAATTATATGTTAAGAGCTGTCCCCTCAGCTCTTTTTTTATTTGACATATTTGATAATATAAATTAGTATGAAATCTATATTAATTAGGAGAAAAAGTGAGTAAAAAAAGAAAAGACAAAAAAAATTAGCTCTTCCTTTCATTAAAAAAATTGAGGAGGAAAATCAAAAAAGACTAATTCATCTTAACTCATACATGCAACGAAGATATTATTAAAATCTACTTAAACAGTTTTAATAATATATATAACTAAGGAGACTTGAACATGTATAAACTAAAATGTGGTGAATGTAACAAAGTTTGGATGTCTGCAGACGAACATGAATCATGTAAAGAATGTGGATCAGAAAAAACAGAAATATTAAAAGAGATCAGTCCATATACACAAACTCGCTAATACACAAATTGTATAAAACTAAAAAGCGTTGAACTCAACGCTTTTTTTATTTAAAGTTATATTACTAATTTCTCTTGTAATCGTTCTTTAGCAAGATTCTGAGCTTTTAATAAACTATCAAATGTTCCGGCATCAATCCATTCGCCTTCAACCATAGCAACTTCTAATTCATTTAATTTCAAATACTCATTATTAATATCAGTTATTTCTATTTCACCTCTAGCTGATGGTTTTAAGTTCTTAGCCATTTGAACTACTTTATTATCATAAATATATAATCCAGTTACACAGTAATTACTTTTTGGTTTAGCTGGTTTTTCTTCAATAGATATTACTTTATTATTCTCATCAAATTCTACAATTCCAAATCTTTCTGGATCACTTACTTCTTTAGCAAATATTTTACCACCTTTTTTAAAACTATTTATTTCATTACTTAAATCATCTTCAAATATATTATCTCCGAGTATCATTACTACATCTTCCTTATCAATAAAATTCTCAGCTAGAATAAAAGCTTGAGCTAGGCCTTTAGGTTCATCTTGAATTTCATAAGTGAATTTTACACCCATCTCTTCACCAGAACCTAATAAATTTAAATAATCACCTGCTTGTTCTGGAGCAACGATAATAAGTATTTCTTTAATACCAGCTTTAATTAAAGTGTTTAGTGGATAATAGATCATTGGTCTATTATATACTGGTAATAGTTGTTTACTAGTTACTTTAGTACACGGTCTAAGTCTAGTTGCGTGTCCGCCTGATAATATAATACCTCTCATATAATTATAGTTTAATATATTCAGCAAGAGCTTCTTGCCAAGTTCTAAGTTTATTTAATTTATTATTATTTAATACTGAATTGGTAGGTCTTTCTATTTGAGAATCATACTCTTTATATGAAATAGGCTTTAAATCAACTTCTAAGCCCATTAACTTAAATGTTTCCTTTGCTAAATCATGCCAACTTACACTGCCCTCATTTATTATATGGTAAATACCATATTCTTTTTTAGCTTTAATTAGCTCTTTAATACCATGTGCTAAATCTTTTGTAAAGGTTGGTTTACCAAATTGATCATTAACTACATTTATGGAACTTTGTGTTTTACTTAATTCTATCATCTTTTCAATAAAGTTAAGACCACGAGGCTTACCTTGTTGAGGAGCTTTACCAAATAACCAAGATGATCTAACTAAATAATATTTATCACCATTCTCAATTAAATTCTTTTCTCCTTGCTCTTTACTCTGACCATATATGTTTATAGCTTTAGTAACATCTTCTTCATTATAACCTTCTTGTTTTAAACCATCAAATACATATTCAGTACTAATATGTACAAGTAATATATCTAGCTCTTTACATATTTTAGATAATGAAGTAACAGCCTCAGCATTTACTTTAAAACAAATATCTTTTTTTTCTTCAGCTCCTTCAACATCCGTAAAAGCTGCTGCGTTAATAATTACTTCTGGCTTTACTTCAGATATTTTATTTTTTAGAGTTTCATAATCTGCTGTTATATCCCACTCAGGTAAATCAGCCACAAAAATATCTTCGTCACTAAAAGCATTTACTAAATCGTGTCCAAGCATTCCCCCTGCTCCAAAAATAAGTAATCTCATATTATTTATATTGTTTCTTATAATATTCTAAATATTCTCCACTTTTAATAGGTTTCCACCACCAATCATTATTCTGATACCAACGTATTGTTTCACGTATAGCATCATCAAAATCATATTCTGCGCTCCAACCTAATTTTCTAAGCTTAGTACTATCAACAGCATAACGCCAATCATGCCCTGCCCTATCCTTTACTTTTTTAATTCTTTCATCGCCAAGACCTAATTCTTTTAAAATAAGCTTAGTAATTTCAATATTCTTTTTTTCTACACCTGACCCTATATTATATACTTCACCAAGTTTTCCTTTATGTAATAAGAAATCAATTGCTCTACAATGATCTAAAACATATATCCATTCTCTAACGTTTTTACCATCACCATATAATGGTACTTTCTTATTCTCAATTAAATTAGTAATAAATAATGGAATTAGCTTTTCAGGATACTGATATGGACCATAGAAATTACATGAATGAGTTATTATAATAGGTAAATCATATGTTTTAATATATGATCTGCATAATAGATCACCTGAAGCTTTAGAAGCACTATATGGACTATTTGGTTTAAAAGATGAATCTTCTTTAAACTTACCACGCTTTATACTACCAAATACTTCATCAGTACTAATTTGAATATATTTACCAATTTTAAACTCTTTAACTGCTTCTAATAAATTATATGTACCTATTACATCGGTTCTAATAAAAGCATCAGGATCTAAAATAGATCTATCTACATGAGTTTCAGCAGCATAATTAATAATGACATCTATATTTTCATTACGCATTACCTTATCAACCATACGTTTATCAGCAATATCACCTTTTATGAACTTGTAATTAGCATTACCTTCAATATCTTTTAGATTATTAAGATTACCGGCATAAGTTAACTTATCCAAGTTTATAACCTTGTAATCAGGATACTTCTTTAAGGTTTGTCTAATAAAATTTGAGGCAGCAAAACCTGCGCCACCAGTTACTAATATTTTCATATATTAAATACTTTTAAAAGGAATGGGGACAATAGTAATGTCCCCAGACATTAATTATTCTTAGATCTTTTCATCGAATTCACAATCCAATTCATCACAAGCACGATATTTACCTTCATTATTTTTACCAATCCAATCATAATATACTAAGTTACCTACATTACACTTAGGACATTCATCAAATGAAGATTTAACATCTCTTGCTTTTTCTTTATTTTCATAATCTTTCGCAGTATCATTCACGGTCTTTCTCCTTGTTTATGTACACTTCTTAATTCCTTTTAAAAGTACTTACTATTTCTATATATTTGATTCCCAAACTTCTTCATCCTTCTCAGAATTTTTAGTCTTTACAGAATTTTTTACTAACTCTCTAACAGTATCTTTAAATAATTCAAATTTTGGATGATCTTTCATTGATTCTCTTCTTAAAATTTCAAGCATTTCATCAAATGGGTTATTTGCTAGTTTTTGACCATCAATTAATTTCTTAGCAATGACTAAAAATTCATAAATAGATGTATCAATTGAATTACTTTCTGATCCGGTTACTTTACTAAATTCCTCTTCAGAGTACTTTAGATCCATATCTTTTATTTCCTGTAAAACAGGAGATAATGCTTCTTGAGACTCTAAATTTTCTAAATTCATATATTTTTAATTAATTTTTTTTAATTCAGAAACTAAATATTCAGCAATATCATTTGAAATACTATATCCTGATTTCTTTTCATGTAACCTTAAAGTACAAGCTGTATTAATTTCACTTAAAACATAACCATCTTTAGTCTCATATATATCTATAAAAGCAACTTCAGATTCAAACACGTCTGCTAAATGTTTAGCATAGGTTAAAAGCTTCGGATCTGGATTTTTATCAAGCTTCATGGCTGGATTAATACAAACGCTTACTTTCCAATCATCAGAAGTTGGTTCATCATAAAATACAGCTTTATCTAATGCTTTATTTCCGACTACAATTACTCTAAAAATTTTAATATATTTAACAAATTCTTGAATAATAATTTCTTTACCTGGTACATCTGATAATTTATTATCAAGTTCAGGATCATTTAAAGAAGAACGGAAACAAAAAGCGCCCATGCCGTTACTATTAATTGGTTTAAGAACAAACTGATCTATACCCTTATTATGAATATATTCCTTTATCTCTTCTCGTTTACCTTTCTTAGTAATAGGTAATTCAATTCCCTGCTGATGAGCCCATTCATATGATTTAAATTTATCTGATGTACGATCAAGAACTTTAGCTGAGTTTATTACACGATAACCTTGTTTTTCTAGTTCAAAAGCTTTGGGATTAACATTTGGCCCTGCTGTTCGAAAATGAAATAAAGTATTTTCAGGACTGCATTCATTTTGCTCCATAAAACTTTCTAAGTCTTCCCAGCATACTATTTTACTACACTCTACACCCAAGTTATTTATCTTCTTAGCAACAGCCTCTGCATATTTATGTCCAGATTTTGTTCTAATTATTATGATTTCTTTATCCATGTATCTGTTTAATAAGTTACTTTAAAAAGTACTTAAGTACCAATTTCCCAACTTGATAAATATTTAACTTGTTCTTTAGTTAATTTATCTATTTTAACATCCATAGCTTTTAATTTAAGCTTCGCTATCTTATCATCAGTATCTTGAGTTACATCATATACTTTTTTTTCTAACTTCTTGTAATTTTTAACAATAAATAAGGAAGCCATTGATTGGTTAGCAAAACTCATATCCATTACAGATGCTGGGTGTCCTTCAGCAGAAGCTAAGTTAACTAATCTGCCACCAGCTAATACATTAATTATTCTATTATTTTTTAAAGTATATGCTTCGACAAATGGTCTTACCTCTTTAACTGACTTAGACATTTTTTTAAGAGCTACTAAATCAATTTCAATATCAAAATGTCCTGAGTTACATACTATTGCACCGTCTTTCATTTTACTAAAATGTTCTTTACGTATTACATGTATATCCCCGGTTAAAGTACAAAAGATATCTCCTTGTTTAGCAGCCTCAATCATAGGCATTACTTCAAAACCATCCATTTTAGCTTCTAAAGCTTTAACTGGTTCAACTTCGGTAACAATAACACGAGCACCCATACCTTTAGCTTTAAGAGCAAAACCTCTACCACACCAGCCATAACCTACAGTTACTACTGTTTTACCAGCTATTAATATATTAGTAGCCCTGATTATTCCATCTAATGTAGATTGACCAGTACCATATCTATTATCAAAAAAATGTTTTGTTTGAGCATCATTAACAGCAACTACCGGGTAAAGTAATTTACCTTCATCAGCTAAAGCCCTGAGACGTATTACACCAGTAGTAGTTTCTTCACAACCACCCCAAATATTTTTAATTAAATTTTTTCTTTTAGTATGAAGTAGTGATACTAAATCTGCACCATCATCAACAGTAATATGTGGTTTAAAATCTAAAACTTGATTTAAATGTTTGTAATATGTTGTTTTATTCTCACCATTTATGGCGAAGACAGAAATTCCAAAATCTTTAACTAGAGAAGCAGCTACTTCATCTTGAGTAGATAATGGATTAGAAGCACATAAATAGAAAGTAGCTCCACCTTCTTTTAAAGTACGAGCTAGATTAGCTGTTTCAGAAGTAACATGTAGGCAACCTGCAATACGTACACCTTTAAATGGTTTTTTCTTTTTAAAATCTTTTTTAATTTCATTTAAAACATCCATCTGTTTAGCAGCCCAAAGTATTTTTTTCTTACCCGCTGCTGCTAGTTTTAAATTCTTTACATCATGTTTTATCATAGTTTATGTTTTATAATTAAGTTTATATCTTTTTTTTAAATTATTTAAGGTATATTTATGATTCTGAGTACCGTAGCTTTCTAAAGCATAAACTGCTGTTAATGAAGCCAGTTGCCCTATTTCAAGCCAAGGCATTTTAACATATTCTTTCTTTAAAAAGTATTTTTTGTTATCCACAAGTCCTTTTATGAGGCCTGATCTAAAAGCGTCCCCGGCACCTGTTGGATCAACTACTTTTTTTATCTTAGCAGGAGCTATCTTATATGTTATTACTTTCTTACCATCTCTTACTTGAATTAATGAACCTTTCCTGCCAAGTGTAGTAATTAAGATACCAGCTTTTTGTAAAATAATATCTTTTGAATAACCAGTTAACTTAACTGTTAAGGCAAGTTCATAATCATTTACTATATATATACTACTTTGTTTTATAACTCTCTTTAACTGAGTCTTAGTAAATTGAATTATTTGTTGTCCAGGATCAAAGATAAAGGGTATATTTTTTTTAAAACATGTTTCTGCCATATCAAGCATTTCATTTGGATTTGCTGGAGATATAATAACTAGGTCATCTTTTTTAAACTTTGGTTTAGAAGTATGATAACGCATAGCTCCTGGATGAAATCCAGTTATCTGATTATTTGATTTATCAGTAATAATATATGCAGAAGCTGTAAAATCTTTTAAATGAGTTTTAACCCCAGTTAAATCAATATTTTTGAAATGCTTCTTGTATGGTTCAAAATCCTTACCTACTGAACCATATAGTAATGGTTTAGACTTGATTAAGGATAAGTTGTAAGCAATGTTACCACCAGTACCACCAAATGATTCTTTAAGCTGATTAATCATAAAAGAAACATTTAAATTATGTATTTCATTCGGTAAGATATAATCTTTAAAAAAATCTGGAAAATCCATTATTCTATCATAAACAATGGAACCGTAAACAAATATTCTCATTTCTCTAATGCTTTAATAATCTTTTTAGAAAATAGTTCCATTTCATTATCCAAGTATTGTTTACCAGGCCAATGATGTAAATTATCATCTTTTAAGCGAGGTATTATATGAAAATGTACATGATCAACTAATTGTCCAGCTGTTTTACCATTATTAACTAATAAGTTAAAACCATTAGCTCCACTAGCAGTCATAACAGCTGGGGCTAATGTTTTAACTAGAGCCAATAAATCTTTTGATAAATCAACGGGTGTATTTAAAAATGTATTGTGATGATCTTTAGGTATTACTAAAACATGTCCTTTATTAATAGGATTTAAATCTAGAAAAGCTAAAAACCTTTTATCTTCATAAACTTTAGTTGAAGGTAAATCACCTTTTACAATTTTACAAAATATACAATCCATATTATTTAACCACCTTTTTTAACATATTTAGGCCATTTATATTCTATATCTGGATCATCCCACTTATATCTTAACTCATCAGGCTCTTTGTAATTAAAATGTTGAGTTGGTGTATTAACAATTTTAGCTTGGTCACATTCATAAGCTGTAAAGCCATGCAAGACACCTTTAGGTATTTTAATTAATAAATGATCACCTTCAATTTCAGGAGCTGATAAGACAAAATCTTGAGATTCTTTATATGTTGGAGAATCTTCACGCATATCATATAGAGCAACTAAAGCTTTACCTTCAACACAAACAAAATGATCATCTTGTAATTTATGATAATGCCAAGCTTTAGCAATGCCGTATTTAACTAAAGTCATATATACTTGACCAAACTTTTCAAATATTTCATCATCATCTCTCATAAATTCCATAACCAAGCCTCTGTCATCACTATGTACCTCTAATTTTTTAATTTTAACGCCGTCAATCATATTTTGAAGGATATAAGTTGATTATAATATAAGTAGCTAGACCTATCAAAAGTGATATAAAGTATCTCATTTTTTCAATATTTTGTAAATATTGAAAACTAATGAATATAATAAGTAAAGTTAAGATAATAGATAATAGCTTTTTATAAGGTAAATAGCTATTTTTCTTATGATTAAACATTAATAAAAAGAAACCACTTACTAAAGCAATAAGTAGTAAGTAATGCATATCAAAATAATTAGAAATAATACCTACTTTAAAATTTTCAATAATAAAATATATTATAAAAGTAATTACTGATACAGGAAAAAGTATTTTAAAAATATTTAAAATTAGTTGTCCTAAATTATTTAATAATCTTTTTCTCATTTTAATTTCTTTTTAATATAACTAAATGTTTTATCCCAAAACTCACTTAAACTAAGTGGTTCTTTTGTTAAAGTAACTTTGATTTGTAAAACAGGTATTTCTTCATTTAAACTATTAAGTTCAGGCGCAGAAATTGCAAAACGTAATTTACGGTTAATAACTGATGCATTATTTAAATCAAAACTTACTTTACCTGTCTGCCAACCATTTACTAAGGTAGGTTTAATATAATCAGTAATTAAATAATCAATATTTGAAAAATCAGTTATATTCCTTAAATTATATATCTCTGGATTAAAATACATATCATCAGATAAACTCATTAAACCCTGACCAAATACTTTAATATCATTTTTAGGTATAAACATATATACCGGCATGCTACTTGGTGTTAGATAATAATTTTTATGAGTTTCGTCTATTTCAATAACTTCATTATTTATCCCAATGAGCTGTTTGCCTTCTTTATGTGAAGTATAGAAGCCAAGTCTAGGTATAGTACTATAGATAGCTGTAGGTTTGTATTCTAAATCTATAAAACCATCTGAATAACTAGGATTATCAACTAAGTATAATCGATCAATAAAAGTTAAATATTTTTGTTTTGTTTTAATTTCCCTAAAAAATATTTCATCCGCGCAGTCTAGTACTATCTTATATGCGCCTTCAGCTAGACCTTCAAAATAAAAATTAATATTACGTGATGCAGAAGCTGGATCATATTTGCTTATTAAACCATCATCATCAACTTTTTTTTCATAAATTAAAATACCTTGATCATTATATAATTTAATTTTAAGTTCATCTAAACCTTCTGCTCTATTTATATCTTGAATAGTAAATACAAAATCTAAAGCTTCATCTTTAATATAAGTATAAAAACTATGAGTTCCTCTCAATGTTTTATCCATTACTTTGTAATCATCACTAGCTAAATAATTTGGAATTGTAAATTTACGATCAATATCATAATTATATGCAGCAAAGTTAGTTAAAGTATCTTTTTCTTCTAAAAACTGATCTATTGAAAGATATTGTTTTTTTCTTTGATATAAAGCTTTATCACTACTTTCAAGCTTAAACCAATCTAAATTATCAAGTAACTTATTCTCTAATGGTTTAAAATCATAATTCCATTCATTACTACCCATATTATTTAAACCAATTTGAATTAAAGGTAAATCATTATTTTGATACATAACTTCTACTTCTGCTTTATCAAAGGTTTGAGGTAATCTAGTTTCAAAATAAACAGGTTCATTATTTATACTCTGCCAATAAATATCAAAATCTTTAACCTTATTTACATCACTCATACGATTAGCTGGAAATAGATTGGTAATAACAGGTGAATCTTGAGAAAAATCATATACAAATGAAATAGTACCACTTCTTACTAAATCTTTATTTATTAAAAAAGCTAGTAATATAAAAGGAATAATAATTATAATTATTTTAAAAAAACTATATAAATTATTTACTAATCTTTTCATAATTTATTTACTGGATATAAACTTTGTTCTTCAAAGTCTTTAATACTCTCCCCTACTTTCAAATTAAATTTAGTAAAATATTTATTATTAAATTCATTTAGTAATTCATCAGATCTAGTAAAGTAAAAATAATATACAGGATATCCAGCATCAATTAAATCATAAACTGCATTATAATCCCGATCATTATTTAATTTAAATATTACACTTCTTGAAGGAAAAAATACTTTATCTAAACGATCAGCTATTATAATAGAATTATCAGGAGTTAAATTATTAACTTCTTGAGCTAATACTTGATAACCTGACAAGGTGTTACTAACATCTTTTAAGCCATCACCTTCACTTAAAACAACTACTTGATAACTTTGCCAACTGAGTATTATAAATAAAACAACAGAGACAACAGGTAAAATATATTTCTGCCTTTTATATAAATTACTAATACTATGTATTACCATAGGAATTAAAAAGATATATATAGGTAAAAAGTACCTTACATACGAAGTCCCAATAGTAATTAAATCAGGATTAGGATTATCATGAAATCTCCATGAACCATAATATATCATTAAATATCCTCCAATTGCTGAAAATATAAAAAGATACATTAATTCATCATACTTTTTACGAGTAATAGCTTTAAAACTAAAAATGAGTAAACCAATCAAAGAAATAATAGACCAAATAGGAAATAACCTAAAAGTATAATCAAATGTATTAAATAGAGCTGTTTTTGGATGAAAACTAAATGGCAAAAATATACTTTGTACTAAAGAAATACTATTATTTAATAGACTATCATCATCTAACTCTAGGCCAAATTCATAACCTATACTTAAAACATGACCATAATTTTCTAAATTAAAATATAGTATTGGTGAAAACGTAATTAAAAAGACAAGTAGTGATAATATAATGTATTTCCATTTAAGTCTTTGAAAATTAAATATGCCAAGTATAAAAAAGATAGGTAATATCCATACTATAGCTGAAGTCCTAACCATTAAAGTTAAAGCTAAAAATATAGCACCTAATAAATAATAATATATCTTTTTCTTTTTTATTGAGAGTACAGAATAATATAACGTAAATAAGAAAAGTGTAATAAATAATATATTAGGCATCATACTCTTTGAGGAGTAGAACCAAAAAGCAGGATTAATAAATAAAAATATAGCAGACCAAAAAGCTATTTTTTTATCAAATAACAATTTAATTAAGAAATAAAATATAAAAACTCCTAATACTGCAATAAGTGGAGTAAAGTAATTAATTAAATTTAAACCAAATGCTTTACTAAGTAAGCCATAAAATAGAGGCATACCCATAAAACTAGCAGGCACTGTTAAGCCATCAATAACTCTCATACTACGAGGACTAACTAATTTACCTGCTACAGAATTAACATCATCTTTAAAACTTAACTCATTACTTTCGTAAAAAACTTTACTAAACGTATAATTAGCAGTAGCATCAGGTGAATTATATATTTTAATACTAGAATCTACATTAAATGCATTATTACCATAGAATGAATAAATAATAAAAAAAGCTATTCCAAATAACATTAAAATTACAAGTTTCTTATTAAACTTTCTAAATATTCTATTCATAAATTTACTTATATATTATATCAAATCTTTTAGTTTTAGATAAGTACTGATTTAATTGATAAATTATGTTAAAATTATACTATGACTTATTTAATTAATTGGCAGAAACATTTACTAATCTCGTTAATACTAATTGTTTTAATTATAGTATTCCCTTTTAAATTACTTATTGGGCTTTTATATTTAATATATATTTCTTTAATACTGGGTAATTATCTATTTATAAAAAATTCTTATCCATGTAAAATATTCTTTGGCATATTATTTACTCTGGTAATTGCTAGTTTAATTAATACTGTTTGTTTTTATTTATTTAAATTAAATGATTTAACTTTTTTATTCAACTTACTAATTATTCCATTACTTTATTTACCAATAATTATTAAGTATCCTCTATTAATTGATTTTCCAGAGAAAATAAAAACTAAGTTTAATTTAAAAAAATTAATTCTTGTTTTAATCTATTTAATACTATTATCAATAATTACATTTTTAGTTTTTAATTCTAGAACTGGACTTAGTATTAGATCTCCATGGGAAGTAATACCTAGTCAAATATTCTTTATTTACTTTATTGCTTCTTTTATTTTACTTAACTTATTAATATTTAATAAAAAAGGTAATTACTTAACTTTAATAATATTACATTTTTTTATTAGTTCTATTATTGCTGTTATTACTTACCAAGTAGGTTTTGATTATGATCCTTTTATACATAGAGCTAATCTTAAATTAATTTTGGAATCAGGTACTCTGCTACCTAAGCCATTTTATTACATTGGGCAATATAGTTTAATAATATACTTACATAAATTATTTAACTTTTCAGTTATTAATATAGATAAGATACTAGTACCACTTATGTCTGCTGTTTATATACCACTTACTATTTACTATGCTCTTAAAAATAATTTTAAAATAAAAGAAAAAACCATTTTACTAATTATCTTTTTACTTCTAGCTATACCATTTACTAATTTTATTGTTACTACACCTCAAGCTTTAGCTAATGTATTTCTACTAATTACTATATTTTTAGGTATTTACTTTATATCTCATCCTAAGGTTGCTATTTGGCCACTTGCTCTACTATCGCTCATGACTCTAGCTATTCATCCTTTAGCTGGTATACCCTGTATTATTTTTATTGTTTTACTATTTATATATCATAGATCTAGACTTACTCTGCCTAAACTTTTAAGTAAAAGTATATTCTGGGAAATAGTAGTTGTTTCTTTTTTTGCCTTGCCTTTTGCCTTTTTTATTAACTCCCAAACACTATCAGAAATGAAAGTTGGTTTAAATAGTAATTGGACTCAAAACTTAGCTACTGTTTTAAGTAATCAAGATTACTCATTATTCTATCGTCCTTTTATTTCAATTTATGATTTAATATATAACTATGGGTATAACATAATAGCATTCTTAGTATTTTTAATAGCTATTACTGTAATATTTTTAATTACTAAAAAAAGATTTAAACGTTTTAGTATTTATCCAGTTATGACTTTAATCATGCTAGCTAATTATTTAATACTAGTTACAGGTATTTCATTTTTTAGTTTGCTATCTCACGAACAACAAAATTATCCTATTCGAGTTTTAGAAATGAGTCTTTACTTTTTACTGCCTCTCATCATTTTAGCTTTCTATTTATTAATTAATAAACTATTAAAACAAAGTTCCACTTTTATTCTTCTCTCCACTATTTTAATTTCTTTAGCCTTTACCACCTCTTTTTATCTTTCATATCCAAGAATTGATAAGATAAGTGAGGATCATGGTTTTTCAACATCTGTTACTGATATTAAAACAGTTAACTTTTTAGAAAACTTAAATCAAGGTAGACCATACATAGTTCTAGCTGCTCAACCAGTTTCTGCTTCTGCAATTTCTGAGCTTAGTTATAAATATTATCATAATGATTTCTACTTTTACCCAGTACCTACAGGCAACAGATTATATGAATTATATGAAGACTTAGCCTATGCTAAAGAAAAAACAGTAGATGTTATTGCTACTGCTAGATATTTAACTGATGTTAATACTATTTACTTAGTAATAAATGATTATTGGTTTGATGCTAAAGACAGGATCTTAGAACATAAGCAAAGTGCTGATTACTGGTATGCTATTGATGGTAAAAACTATATATTTGAATACGTTAATTAAATATATATTATAAACTAACTTATAGTAAAAGTTAGTTTTATTATTGACAAAATAAGCTATTTCTGCTATATTTCTATGTTATTTACTAATAATATACGTAATAACTTATATAGGTTATACGTCTATATATTTAAGTAAAATAACAATAAATAATTAAAAAAAGAACATAATTCTATACCTTTTTTAAAAGGTTAAGTATTTATGTTACCGAACGTTGAAAAATGAATAAGTAAACAAATAAAGGGGAAATAAATGAAAACATTATTTATTCCATTGATCGTTATTTCAGTAATGTTTGCTGGAATTGATACCGAATACAACCTAGTTTCTAGTGTTAATCCAGATCTGGATATCATGGAACTGGTTAATAATACACCTGAACTGAATACTCGGGATGAAGGAGTTGTAGCTTTTTACGAAAGTCATGAAGATGGGCAAATCCCTGCCGGATTGCCCTATACTGTAATCAGCTTAGATATCTACAACAATATCGAGACATATATTCAAAATATGAAGTTCTATGCTGATGGTTCAATCGGTTCAAGTAGTTTCTATGCAGAAATACTTGGATATGATGGTGAACCGATTACTCCAATGGTTTCTTCGTATCATTTGACGGATGATAGTGGTTGGTCACAAGTTATGTTCTTTAATGAACAGACAGCTTTCTATCTAATGCCTGATGAAGCTAACTCAATTAGCTTACGAATCTATACTGAAAATCTAGGTGGTACTGAAGGACAATTCTTCTTCATTCCCGAAGAATGGGATTATAATCCTGAAGTCACTTACCTATGGCCAAATGATGAAATCATATATGGTGCTAATCTAGCGGTAATACCTGAATCTGGTGAAAATAGTGTTTATGTAGAATTCTTAGGTCCTGAACCAAATGTTTATGGATATGGTACAAATGATGTTACCTTTATGGAATTCTCTATAACTGCTGGAACAAATTCAGAACTTCAAAGCCTCCGAGTTGAATTACATGAATGGTCCACTGATCTTGATACATCTTCGTTATCATGTACAGAAGGGATCTATAATATTCATATTGTAGACACTGATAATGGCGAAAGTACTGCATCAGTCGATTGCTCAGATTTTATGAACATTAACAACGATGATAATGGTGTATATTACGATTTTACAGACTCATTTGATTTCTATACAAGTCAAACCAGAAACTTTGCTATCATTATGGATCTTGGGAATAATTCAGTTGGTGGTTACTATTCTGTACTTGGATCTACTGGTCAATGGTATACATCACCTGAAACTCCATATTCAATCAGTCCTTTAAACGGGATGTTAAATACAGATACTAATGAATGGATAACAGATATCACACCATCAACCTATACCCAAGGTAATCATATGACGGTAGTAGCTTCATCACTTGGTGTTGCATTAGCATCAAACCCGGCAGAGGTTAACGTTGTTCAAGGTCTTACTAATATAAATCTTGGAGAAATTGCTTTTAATGCTGGACCAGGTTCTGACATGACCATTTCATCACTTACTCTCTATGGATATATTGGTATAGATCCTATAAATTGTATGGTCAGAAGACAAGGCACTGGTGATGGTGAATATGTATATATCAGTGACATGGTTTCAAACTTAAGACTATATGATATTACAGTTGACCCAAATATGACCACTAACCTAAATGAAACTATAGAGGCTTTTAGTTCAACTACCGGCGCTGCTTCATTTAACGATATGAACATGATCATTCCTGTTAACGAAACTCATATAATGAAAGTTGTTGGTGATATCGCTCATAATGCATACTCAATTACCTTCCCAGGTAATAAGTATATAAAGGTTAATATTGCAACTATTTATGATTTAATAATAGTTGATTCGAATGGAAATAATGTTACTCTAACTGATAACGATGGCACTTCTTGGTCTATCACTGATGTCAATGGTTCATCGTCTTCATTCAATAACTCATATCGATTAAAAATCACTAATGCTGGCACATTAAATGTTACTGGATGGGATCAACCTGTTACTACGAATATTATTGCTGGTACTTATGATGTTCCTATGCTTAATCTAAACTTCCAAGCTACTAATGAGTCATTTCATGTTAACAAGCTTCGTATTAGACAAGACAATGGTAATCTATTCAATCGATCAGTTGATTTAGGAACAATTAGGTATCAAAATGAAGCTGGTGAAGAAATTGTTGCTGAGGTAGTTCAACTATTTGGTAATATGGACTTTGATATCACATCAAATCCATTATTTATACCTGTTAATAGCTCAAGAATTGTTGAAGTTACATTTAGTGTCCCAATTATCAACCAAACATATGAAGCGTATACTGGTGATGTAATAAATGCTAAATTTGATTATGATGATAACTTTGAAGCTCATGGTGAATCTGGTTCAATTTTTACTGCTACTAGTAATAACTGGAATATTTATGGTAATGATATGATTGTTCATGGTAATGTTCCAACTATCACTCCTGATACTGAAACCAGCACAATTTTTTTCAACGGTCCAGCAGAACTGTATCGTTGGCGAGTTGAAGCTGCAGAAGCTAATACTTCCATAGGTTATAAGAAGCAAGGTTTTAAATTAAACTTATTGGATGATATTCCAACAGGTAATTTATTAAGGCTAAGCAACTTTCAAATCTATGAAGGAAATAGTTATGAAGATGCTACTCTGCTTATTGCAGGATCATCAGGAGCTGACAGTTATCAGATATTCCATGGAAACTATCCAGGCACTGAACTTACTGCTTTGACTGATTATCTTTACTACGATGAATCAATAAGTATTCATGATATATTCCTTGTTTTCAATGATGATCGATTAATTCCTGCTGGGACTTCAAAGTACTACATTTTGAAGGCTGCAGCCGATAATGTAAATACAGGCGCTGGTAGCTGTGATCAAATCGCAACATATATGTATGATGGTGACACCGATTATCTTCCACCAATGTATCTTGAACCATCTTGTGAAGGTGAAGATATGGATCTAGGACCTGGACAATATTGTCTAAGTTCTGATGGTGAGAATGATGGTACTGGTGCATATATGATTTGGTCAGACATGACTGGTACTGATGGTAATAACTTTCATACCGACACTAATGATGATGGTTGGCTCAGTTCAATGGACTGGTTCAATGGCCACCTCATAAATCAACTTGATGTAGTTAGAATACTCAGTTGTAGTGGTGCTGATCTCAGAGGTGATTTGAATAATGATGGCATGATTAATATCGTAGACATCGTTCAATTAATAAGCTGGATATTCAACTTACCGACAGAGTATCAACTCCTACTTGCTGATATGAATGAAGATGGAACTCTTAATATAGTTGATGTAGTTCTACTGGTTGATGCTATTCTGCAACTTGATCTAGGACGATCGTTACCTTCACAGGCAACAATCTCAGTAGATAATAATCAGTTTAAGATTGAAGCAGACGGTGACATTGCTGGATTTCAATTCAAAGTTTCCGAAGATTTCCAAATTAATCAAATTTTCCTACCTCATGGTTGGATGTTTGAAAAAAATGGAAATACCATATTAGCAATAAGCGCTGACGGTTCAGAATTACCAAATATAATATTTGAATATACTGGTAATCTAAACATAGTTGATGCTCTACTTGTTGATTGGTCAGGAAATGAAATTCCAATTAACGAAGTTATTCCTAATAACTTCAAACTTAATGCTCCTTACCCTAATCCATTCAATCCAGTAACTACGATTGAATATTCAGTAAAAGATGATTCTATTATTCAAATCATAGTCTATGATATGAATGGCAAAGAAATAACTGTTCTTTACGAAGGACAGAAAAATTCTGGTAACTATCAAATAACTTGGAATGCCAATGATTTACCATCTGGCGTTTACCTAGTTTCGATGGTAGCAGAAAATTTCAACAAAACTCAAAAAGTAGTTTTACTGAAATAAGTAATATTTTAATAAATATTACAAAAGCCCTTGGTTTTACCTCGGGCTTTTTTATTGACAAAATATACTATTTTTGCTATATTTTACGTTATTTACTAATAATATACGTAATAACTTATATAAGTTATTCGTCAATATATTTAAGTAAAATAACACTAAAAAATTAATAAAATGAACATAATTCAATACCTTTTTTAAAAGGTTAAGTATTTATGTTACCGAACGTTGATAAAAGAATAAATAAACAAGAAAAGGAGAAAAGATGAAAAATATCGTCTTTACACTTATGTTAATAATGTCCATCGGACATGCTCAAACACTAACGCTTTCTTTAAATGAAAATAACCAAGGTTCATATACCTGTGCAAGGCTAGCAAATAACGCTCCCGTACTAATTGTAGATATGGTTATTGATTCTGAATACAACGTATTACTTGATGGATTTGCTGCTACAATCAGTGGGTCAACAGAATCTATTCAATATTCAGATATTACCATATGGCAAAACTTTGGTCCTGAAAGGACAGAATTTGCTTCGCTATCAAGTTTTGATAATGATGTAGCTCTTTTTGAGGGATTGTATCTTTCAGAAACCAATTATACATTTACATTTACGCTTGATGTTGCGATGCCATCTGCAGGTGACACATTTTACCTAGGTATATCTGAAGTATTTGCAAGAAATACTCATAATGAAATACTTGAAGTAATCTATGAAGATATGAATCCAGATGATAACTTAATGATAATAGGAAATGTAATTTCTATTGGCAATGCTGAAGTCGGTGATGCTTATATAAATAGTTCCGGTTATGAATTTAATGATATTTCTGTTCAACCTGGCGATCAAAATGTCTTGTTATGGGAATTTGGAGGTTATGTAATGGAAAATAATCTTCACTTTGAAGCTGTTAACTTTACTATTTCTAGTATTGAAAGCCTTCAAAATATTAGATTATATAATAGCCTCAATGACTATGAAAATCAAGTAAATTTTCTCTATGGTAATACTATTGAAAATGGTTATATAATTGAACCTAACTATGGATTACCAAGTGAAAGTAATTTCCTCTTCTATTTGGCAGCCGACGTTGATCCAGATGCTGAGCTAAATGAAATTATCCATATATCAATTGAAGAGGATAATTTCATCTTAAAAGATAGTATGTATGGTTTTGAAGTTCACACGCATCAATTACCAGCCGTGGGTCCTGAAATCTTCATAACTGATGGAGAAGAGAATATAGGTATGTTTATTATTAATGGCTATACAATTCCAAATGAACACACTGAATTGATTATCAATATTGTTTCAGATTATCCTCTTCCTGGAATCCAATTCGAACTAATCGACTCCCCAAATGCAGTTACATTCTGGCAACATGAGTCTTCATTTGAATTCTCATATGCTGCTGATTTTGGTGGTACATATGAATTCATTGGAGTTCAAAATCCATTTAATCAAGTAATTGAAGAGGATGGTGAATGGGTAGGATATTACTTGGAAAATTTAATAATTACGGGATATGTCAATGAGGATGCTATTCCAGGAAGTAATATTGAATTTTACATTGGTGAATATTCTGTAAGTAATTCTGAAGGACAACCACTAAATCTGACTGTTGCTGATTCTGGTTCTATCCAAGTAGGCATGAAAGGTGACATTGATGGCAATGAAGAAATTGATGTAGTGGATCTGGTACAAGTAATTGGTATAGCACTTGAAACAATAATCAGTTCTGAATATACGTTCTGGGCTAGTGATATGAACGAAGATAATGAAATCAATGTTTTAGATGCAGTACAAATACTGTTCATAATTATTGATGAACCTGTAGGAAGATCATCTCCTGAATTAATTAATCTCCTGTTTAACAACGGCTCACTCAAAGTTGATGGAGATATTGCAGGCATACAGCTACTAACAACTGGCGATTTCACTATTACCAACTATCCAAATGGTTGGATAATGAAACAAAATGGTAATGAGATTATCATGATTAGTATGGATGGTTCAGAATTAAATGAAATAGTTTTCGAATACTCCGGTGAGATGAAAATTGAAAAAGCAATAGTAGCTGATTGGCTTGGAAATAAAGTTCCAACAAATATAGTTGAGACAGCTAGTTTATTCAAACTATCTCCTGCCTATCCCAATCCATTCAATCCAATAACAACTATTGGCTATGATCTACCTCATGATTCTGATGTAAGTATAATAGTATACGATATATCAGGACGCGAAGTATATTCATTAGTCAATGAATACCAAATATCTGGTAATTATCAAATAACCTGGAATGCCACAGATTTTTCAAGTGGTATTTACCTAGTTAGTATGATTGCTGGAAATTTTACTGAACTACAAAAAATAGTATTAGTAAAATAAGTAATATTTTAATAAATATTACAAAAGCCCTTGGTTTTACCTCGGGCTTTTTTATTTAAGTAATATTTAAAATTTAATAACCACTAACCAATGAAAATTAATTGAGTTTATTATTGGAATAGAAAGTAATATTTCATCAAATACTAAAAATATGTATTCAATAACAAGAGGAATTTTAATCCTCTTTTTTAATTTAAATAATCTATATATAGCTTCTAAAAAATAATGCAAAAATCCAAGAAGTAACCAAACTCTTTTAATACGTATAACTTTACCTAACTTTTTAAAATCACTTTTTAAATACCCTAAATGAGTTTCATCAGCTTCACTATGTCCTTTATGAACTCTCAATTTATCTGAATTCTTAAATAGTTTAGTAAATGACATCATGAATTTAGATGGTTCCATGCCTAGTACTAAGTAACCACTATCTAAAACACGTTTTAATTCAGTAACTAGCTTATTTTGATCTTCAAAGTGATGCAGAGTAGCTACAATTAAAATAGCTTCAATGGAATTATCTTTAAGAGGTAAATTCTGACCATCAGAAACTAAATAAATAATATTTTCTTTATACTCAGAGTAATTAGTATTAATATAATTTTTTAAATCTTTTAAAGTACTTTCTGATATGTCAGTTGCTATTACCTTAAAACCTTTTTTAAGCAGAGGTATTAAATCGTAACCAATACCAACGCCTATTTCTAAAATTATGCTTTCTTTTTTTAAAGCATTAAAATATTTAGAAAATAACTTATGATAATACTGATTTCTTAAACTATTTAATTGATGTACATCTTTTTCATTAGATCTGTCATTTTCATGAAATTCTATCTCTTTTTTCTGGAAATCAGTAAGTGTAGGTAGATAAATAAATATATCATCTTTTACCTTACACTTAGTATTTAAATAACTTTTTATCTCTCTAAAACTACTCATATATTCTTTAATTTATCTATATATTTAGATACTTCAAATTGTTTAATGAATTCGTAACCATTTGCCCCATATTTAGCTAAATCTGCCCTATTTTGAGCTATTTTATCTAATTTAGCACACATATCACTATATTGATTATATTTGTAAATAAAGCCAGTTTTACCCTCTTCTACTAATTCTTTAGAGCCACCAATATTTGAGACTAAAACAGGTGTATTATTCACATAACTTTCATAAATTACAGTAGGTGAATTATCATACCAGATTGAAGGTATTATGGTTAAATCAATATCATTAAATATATTATTTATTTCTTCATGAGCTACTCTGCCTAAGAATTTAATTTGATCACTAGCATATTTCTTGCTTAACCCATTTAAAAGTGTACCGTCCCCTACTACTTGTAATTCAAAATCTACAGAATTATATTTAATAAATGATTCAAGTAAAAATTGTATTCCTTTATGTTCTTCTATTTGTCCGAGATAAAGTAATTTAATTTTTTCATTATTCTTTTTTAAATGTTTTTTATCTGTTAAAACAATTGGATTTGGTAAAACAAATGTTTTAGATTTTTTAAAGAAACCATTTTCTAAATGCTTATCTAAAACAAACTTAGATGGAGATATGATATATGGTATATTCTTAAACAGTTTAGAACATATATTTTTATATACTCTTAAACTAATAGGTAATTTTTCAATATTAATTCCCTTTCTATGTAATGAACCATGAGGATCAAGTAATTGATAATCATGTAGGGTATGAATATGTTTTAATTTTAATTTACGTATTACTTTAGGTATTTCATATGACAAGCCTTTTAAATTATGTGTCATAACTACATCAGGCATTTCACGTTTTAAAATATCTTTAACTAAAGACGCTGTTTTAAAATTAAATACATCTTTAATATGCCAAATTAATTTAAAAAATATTTTTTTATCCTTGTTATCTAAATAGTGATATATATTATTACTGGGCAAACGTATTATTTTTAAATTAGGAATCTCTTTAAATTCTGTATCTCCATTATTACTTGAAGTTATAACTAAAACTTGATCATTAACACTTAAAGAGTTAGCAATTATTTCTACTATATTTTCAGCACCACCTATTGAAAAAGGTGGATAGAGATTATTTATTAAACAATATTTCATATTATTCTTTCTCGTAACAAGCTACTATTTTTTTAACTACTTCATACCAACTATATTCATTAACTACTTTAATTCTACCTTTTTTACCATAATTAATTCTTCTTCTTTCATTTTCTAAAAAATATTCAAACTGTGCAGTTAATGCTTCAATATTTTTTGGTTTAACTAACCTACCATTTACTCTAGCATCAACAACTTTTCTAACACCAGCTAAATCTGTAGCAATAACAGGTTTAGCACAAGCCATGGCTTCAATTAACACCATACCAAAGGCTTCAGATTTATCAATTGATGGTAAAACAAATATATCTGATAAGTTATAGTAATTAACTAATTGTTCATCTGGTACATAGCCTAAAAATATTACTTTATGACTTAAATTAAATGACTCAACTAAATCCATATAGACTTTTTTTAAATCACCCTCACCGACAATCAATAATTTAACATCTTCTCTTTTTAATAATTCAAAAGCTTTTATTAAATAATTTACACCTTTAAAATAATGAGCGCTATCTAGAGCTCCAACAAATAATATAACCTGTTTATTCTCTAAACCATATTTTCTCACCAAGCTTGGTGATTTAGATCGAGGTTTAAAAAAATCAATATCAACTCCATTTGGCACTTCGACAAACTTCTCAGGATGTTTTTTAAGATATGGAGCTATAATAGACTCACGAGCATAATCTAGGGTAGTTACCATTATTTGGTCAGCTAACTTTAAAACAAGTTTTAAAAATAATTTATTATAAAATAGGAAGAAATATTTTTTCCAACCAATACCTACTAAATCCATATGATAGTGAATGATCAATTTTTGCTGATCACCTCTTATTAACTTAGGGAATACAGTAGCTAGTGAACTACCAATAAATGGATAATGCAAATGAACAATATCATAGGCAAATAATCTAATAGCTAGTTGAGGTAAAATAGCAGCGTTACCGAATCTAACTAAAGATCTACAACTTATTAATCTGTAATAACTTTTAATATCATGATCACTAAAAGCACGCTTTGGTGTGAAAACAGTAACATTAAAATTTAATAGACTTAATTGATCAGTAATTGAGCAAGCTAAATTACCCATACCTCCTCGGTATGGTGGAAAAGTTGAAACTACTTGAGCTATCTTCATATAATTACCAAATTATTAATCTTTTAACTACTTGCCAATATAAATCAAATAAGGGATTTATAAAATTTAATAAGTTACTTTTTACTTCCTGATGTAATATTTCACCAGAAAATCTTTTAACAACTTGCTGATCATTTAATATTCTATTACTTTGTACTTCAATTCTTTTTTTATTTAATTTCTGCCAACTTTCTCTCTTTAAAAAATATTTATATACTCTAAGCTTCTCTTTAAAAAAACCATTACTTAAAGAAAAAAGTAATAGTCCCATTTCCATTATAACTAAAACAGGCAAAATTAATAATATTGTACCTAGTTTGTAATTCTGAAACATAACAATAAATCTATTTCGTTCCATATAATAATATTTTTTAATACTTCTTGAAAATTCATAACTATGATAAACAACACTAGTTTTAGCTACTATATTATTATAGCCAAGTAACTTCATACGCCAACCAAGATCTAAATCTTCGTGATACATAAATAGTTCATCATAAAACAAACCTACTTTTTTTAAAACAGATACTTTGTATAAACAAGCAGCACCACTACAATAATTAATATTTCTGCTTTTAAATAATGACTTTTTATCTAACTCTTTATGACCAAAGGTATAACCAAAGCCTAGATAATGAATTACATTCCCTAAACTATTTACTTTATCTGTCTCTGGGTAAAGTAATATTTTAGGTTGTACTGCACTTATTTTTTCATCACTGGCTATTTCCTCAACTAATTTATCTAAATAACCTTCAGTTACTTGAGTATCTTGATTTAAAAGCATGATATAATCAAAATTATTTTCGATTGCATATTTCATACCAACGTTATTACCAGCTGCGAAACCAAGGTTTTCATTATTTAAAATTAATTTAACTTGCGGATAATTACTTTTAACATATTCAATGGAATCATCACTTGAATTATTATCTACAATAATAATCTCTTGTTCTACGTTTTTAGGTAAGTAGCTAAAAAGACTCCCCATAAGTGGAGGGAGATACTTTTTACCATTGTAGTTTAATATAATAACAGCGACTCTTTTCATAATTTATTCATTATCCTCTTCTCTCTCATTTAAGGCTAAATGCCTAACTAATTTAGTAATTTCTTTTTGTTGTTTATCAGCTTTTAAGTATAGTCTAAAAATTAAATAAAATATTAAAAGTACAGCAACATAAACAGCTAAATCTACTCCCCTGCCTATACCTAAGAAAAAAGCAAAATATGATGTAGTTTGTGGTACCCAAAATACTACTAAAACACCAAGCCATATTAAAAACCAAGTAATAAACTCACCAATTTTTAATGTTTTATCCTTAAACTTTTTAATTAACCTATATATTACAAGTAAGGAAAATACAGTAACAATAATTTGTAGTGGTAAATAATTCATACTATTTATTTAATTTACTAAATAATAAATCTTTTAATATTTGAAGTCCACCTATAAAGCCCTGCCCAAATTCATTATAACTAACAGTTACTGGAACTTCAACATATTTTAAATCATGTTCTTTAATTAAACTAACTATTTCCGTAGCATGAGCCATACCATCTTGTTTAATATGCATTTTACTTAAAGCGTTTCTATTTAAAGCTCTAAAACCATTATGAGTATCTGTTAAATTTAAACCAAGTAATATATTTTGAAATAATATAGCTGGTTTTAAAATAAAATACTTTTTAATAAACGGTGTACTATCAGTACTGTTTAAAAATCTAGAACCAAGTACTATGTCTACTTTACCTAAAAGTAATGGTTCAATCAATTTAGGAATCTCTAAACTATTATGCTGACCATCAGAATCAAAATGAATTACAATGTCAGCTCCATGTTTTAAAGCATATCTATCACCTGTTTCTAAAGATGCTCCTTGTCCGCGATTAATGTAATGTTTTAAAACAACTATACCTTGATTTAAAGCAAGTTCATAACTATTATCTATTGAACAATCATCAACAATTACTACTTGACCATACTCTTTAACAGAATTAATCACTTTAACAATATTTTCTGATTCATTAAGACATGGAATTATAATGAATGTCTTCATATATTATTTACCTACGCCTATATATTTAAAACCTAACTTTTCCATTTTATCTCTACTTAATAAATTCTTACCATCTATTATTACTTTTTTCTTCATGCTTCTTTTTATCTTAGCCCAATCTAGATTCTTAAAGCTAGGCCACTCAGTAGCAATAATAACTAACTGACTATTTTTACAAGCATCATATGGATTTTTAGACCAAGTAGCTTTATCCTTTAAAAGCATTTTAGAATTCTCTTGTGCTTCCCTATCATATGCTTTTACTTTGGATCCTGCTTTACTAAACCATTTAATTAAATCAATAGCCGGTGATTCACGTATATCATCTGTATTATCTTTAAAAGCTAGTCCTAGTATAGTAACTGTTTTACCTTTTAGTGAACCTAGTTCTTTTTTTGCTTTATTATATACTAATTTTCTTTGTCTCTCATTTACATCTAAAACAGCTTTTAATATTTTAAAATCAAAACCATTAACTTTTGAAATATGATTTAAAGCTTTAACATCTTTGGGGAAGCAACTACCACCGTAACCAATGCCTGCATTTAAAAAATATTGATTTATTCTCCTATCTAAGCCCATGCCATAAGCTACTTCTTCTACATTAGCCCCTACTTTTTCACATAGGTTAGCAATTTCATTAATAAAAGATATTTTAGTTGCTAAAAATGCATTAGAAGCGTATTTAGTAAGTTCAGCTGTTTCTAAATCGGTAATCATTTTATGTGTTTTAAGCTTACTATATATATTTGCTACTTTTTTAGCAGTTTGCTTATTATCTGCACCTATTAATAATCTATCACCATGAAAAAAATCTTCAACTGCTTTACCTTCTCTTAAAAATTCAGGGCTACTTACAACTTCAAACTTATGTTTATTCTTATTCAATATACTTTGTACCATTCTAGCTGTACCAATAGGTACTGTACTTTTATCAATAACTATTAAATTTCTTTTAGCAACTTTAGCAATTTGTTTAGCTACAGTTTTAACAGCTGATAAATCTGCTCCACCATCTTTTTTAGGAGGCGTACCAACACAAATAAAAACATAATCTGTATTATTTATAGCTTCTTCTAGATCTGTACCAAAGTGCAATCTATTTTTCTTTAAATTCTTTTTAAGTAATTTAGAAAGACCAGGTTCATAAAATATTTGTTGACCTTTTTTTAATTTCTCTATTTTTTCAGGTGATCTATTTACACCCCAGATTTCGTGACCCAGTTCAGCTAGTCCTACAGCTGAAACTAATCCTACGTAACCTGTGCCTATTATTGATATTTTCATAAATTATTCAAATTTATTTAAAATTTTAAATTTTTATTCTTAAATGGTATTAAAGCTAAAATAATAGCTTCAGTATAATATTTAGTTCTATCGATTATATCATTTGTTAAAATACCAACCGTAGCACTATTTTGCTTTGAATTATTTTGTTTAAAAACAATATCTGTTGCTTCACCTAGTTCTTTACCATCATCAATGTATTTTATAACTTCTTTAGGTAAAAAAAATGTACCTGTTTTAGATTTACCAACTAAATCTTTAGATTTAATAATAATCCATGCAAATAATTCCATCTCTTGACCCATTCTTTCTATACCTCCATCAATACCTACCCAATAATCAGCATTTTGAAAACTTTCTTCAGCACTATTTACTCTGCTTAAAGCATTATTCATTGTTTCTTTAGAACTAACAGGTTGTTCAGATACATCAGGAGTTGCAATACTATCATATTCAAATTCTTCATTAGGAAATATTTTTTCAAAACCAATTTTTGTGGCCTTCATTTTAACTGGGTTTTTAGATGCAATAATTACCTTTTTCATAATATTTTAAATAAATGTTCCATTCTATTTGCAACACTATCCCAATTAAAAGTTTCATTAACTAATTTCATTGAATTACTATGTAATTCTTTTTTTTCATCATCAGATAATTTACTTGCTCTGGTAATAGCTTTAACTATTGAATCTATATCTCCAGGCTGACAAACTATACCAGTCTTACCATCTTCCAAAAAATCAGGAATACCCCCAACCAAAGTTCCAATTGTAGGTAATCCTGAAGCCATAGCTTCTAAAAATGAATTGCCAAGTCCTTCAGTTAAAGAAGGACGTATAAAAATATCCGCTGCTTTGTATATAAGTGGTAACTCATCATGTGATACAAAGCCTAAAAACTTAACACGTTTTTTTAAATCTTTACTTAAACTTTTTAATTCATTCTCTAACTCACCATCACCACATATTAAAAAACAATATTCTTCAGGTAATTTATCCAGTGCTCTTATTACATCAGCTACACCATTTTTTTTAACGAGCCTAGATGCTGTAACTACAATTTTAGAATTATCTGGAAAACCAAATGAATTTCTTTTACTTTGTATTTCTTCTTTAGAATATTTTTTAGTAAATTTACTAATATCTACACCATTTGGTATTACTTCGCTCTGACTACCTTTAAATCCCATCTTATTACCCCAGGCATGTAAATAATTACTTATTGATTGTAAACCATCAGCTTTTTTAAATATATTGCTAAATGTTTTTTTTCTAAATCTTACTTTTTCTAAAATCTCTTCAATAGGATCTCCTTCTTGCAAAGTTAGTAAATATTTAAGATTACTCTTTAATTTAAACTTTAAAGCCGCAAAACCACTATACGAAGCCATCATAGACCAAACTATATCAAAAGGCTTCTCTTTGTGTAATTTTAAACCTAGTTTATGGCCTTTGAAAGCTAACTTAAATTTAGCTAGCTTAGAGCTTGGTAAAAAACAACTTATTCTATGTACTTCAATATTACCTATCTTTTCAACTTTTGATAATTTACTATCTAACTGAGCAGTTATCATAACAAATTCAAAATCTTCTAAACGATCAGTTATTTCTTTAATAGCGATTTCTGCACCTCCAACAAATGGATAATATGCAGTAGAATAAATTAAAATTCTTTTACTCATTTTAAATGTTTAATTTCTTCTTAAAATATTCAATGGTATTGTTTAAACCATCTTCTATGCTTATTTCAGGTTGCCAATTTAGTTCTTTCTTAGCCACGGATATATCTGGTCTTCTTTTAATTGGATCATCTTTAGGTAAGGGATAATATGTTATCTCGCTTTTAGAGCTGGTTAATTTAATTATTTTTTTAGCAAGTTCCTTCATAGATAACTCAGTATCAGGATTACCTAAATTAACTGGACCAAAATAGTTATCTTTATTCATCATTGTAGTTAAACCACGTATTAAATCAGAAACATAACTAAAAGCTCTGGTAGTACTACCATCACCAGCAATAGTAAGTGATTCATTAAGTAAAGATTGTTTTACAAAGTTAGGTAATGCTCTACCATCATTATATTGCATACGAGGTCCGTAAGTATTAAAAATCCTGACGACTTTAACATCAAGATTATATTTTTTATGATAGTCATAGCAAAGAGTTTCAGCACATCTTTTTCCTTCATCGTAACATGAACGAGGTCCAATTGGATTAACATGGCCCCAATATGTTTCTGGTTGCGGATGAACTTGAGGATCTCCATATACTTCTGAGGTAGATGTTTGTAATATTTTTGCTTTATGTTTTAAAGCTAACTTTAACATATTGTCCATACCAATTACATTGGTTCTAATCGTTTCCATCGGTTCTTTAACATAATGAATTGGTGATGCAGGACATGCTAAATTATATATTTGATCAAATGGTCCATTATCATATTCATTAGTTATATCATGTTCAACAAATTTAAAATTATCATTATTTAATAAATGTTCTATATTCTCTTTAGAGCCAGTTAATAAATTATCAAGACATGTTACTACATGTCCTTCTTTTATTAAATGGTCACATAAATGTGATCCTATAAAACCGGCGCCTCCAGTTACTAGTATATTCATATGTTATTTAAAATAGTTAATAGTTTTTTTTATGCCTTGTTCTAAAGTTACTTGAGACTTCCAATTTAATTCTCTCTTAGCTTTCTGACACTTTAAAACACTTCTTATTACTTCACCTGGTATAGCTTTCTTATATTTTACTTTTTTTTCATTTATTAACTTAGAGATGTTAGAATATAGCTTACTAATTGAAATCTCTTTACTAGTCCCTATATTATATATCCCCTTACCTTTACTAATGGATTTAATACAAGCATTTACTACATCATCTACATAAATAAAATCACGAGTTTGTTTACCAGTACCATTTATATATGATTGCTTGTTATTTAATAGATTTGAGATAAATATAGCGATAACTCCTGCTTCACCATAAGGATCTTGACGCGGACCATAAACATTAGCTAAACGAAGTGATACGTAATTTAATTTACGAACTGGTAAGTAATAATTTTTAAAATAGTTATCAATTGTTAATTTAGCATTACCATAAGGTGAATCTGGTTTTTCCTTAGCAGTTTCTGGAGTTGGCAAATCTTTAGTTTCTCCGTAAATAGCACCACCTGTAGAAATAAAAATAAATTTCTTTACTTTAACACTCAAAGAAGCATCAATTACATTTAATGAACCATTTATATTAATATCTGCATCAAGTGCTGGATTTTTTAAAGAAAATGGTACGCTCTTTTGAGCAGCTAAATGAAAAACTACTTGAGGCCTCTCTTTCTTAAAAACCTCAAGTAGTTTTTTACTACGAGTATCAATTTTAATAAATTTAGCTTTGGGATTAACAAACTTCTGGTAACCTGTAGTCAGGTTATCAATTACAATAACTTTATGTTTCTTAGCTATTAATTTGTCTACTAAGTGTGAACCAATAAAACCAGCTCCACCCGTAACTAAAATTTTCATAAATATTTTTTAAGCGCTTTAACTTTATCTGTATTTTCCCAACTAAAGCCATTTCTTCCAAAATGTCCATAGGCAGCAGTGTCTCTATATACAGGACGCTTTAACTTCAAGTGTCTTACAATATCAGCTGGCTTTAATGGAAAATGTTTTCTAACAATTTTCTCTAATTTTTCATCACTAACCTTACCAGTATTAAAAGTTTCTATCATAACACTAACAGGTAAAGCACGACCTATAACATAGGAGAGTTGAACTTCACATTTTGAAGCTAAATTAGAAGCCACAATATTCTTAGCAATATATCTAGCCATATATGAAGCACTTCTATCTACTTTAGAAGGATCTTTACCAGAAAAACAACCACCACCATGACGTCCTTGTCCACCATAAGTATCTACGATAATTTTACGTCCAGTAAGTCCAGCATCAGCAGGCGGACCACCTTTAACAAATTTACCGGTAGCATTAACAAATATTTTAGTTTTTTTATCCAAGTATTTTCCAGCTACAGGTTTTATAACATGTTTAATAATATCACGCTCTAATTTCTTACCACTTACATTTTCATCATGTTGAGCTGCAATTACTACTGTATCAATACGTTTAGGCTTACCATCTACGTATTCTATAGCAAGTTCTGTTTTACCATCAGGTCTAAGATATGGTAATTTCTTATTCTTTCTTACAGTAGATAACTTCTTACTCATTTTATGAGCTAAGCTAATTGGTAATGGCATTAGCTCTCTAGTTTCACGACATGCATAACCAAACATTAAACCCTGATCACCAGCACCTTGCTCTTTAAATTTACCTTTACCCGAATCAACGCCCTGAGATATATCTGGAGACTGTTCATCAATAGCTACAATAACTCCAACGTCATCACCAGAAAATCCAATGTTACCATTATCATAACCAATGTCATTTATGACAGATCTTGCGATGTCTGCAACATCAACATAACCTTTAGTTCTAATTTCCCCAGCAATAACTACTAAACCTGTAGTAACAAGAGTTTCAATTCCAGCTCTTGATTCTGGATCTTGCTTAATTAATTCATCTAAAATAGCGTCAGAAATCTGATCACATACTTTATCTGGATGTCCTTCAGTAACTGATTCTGAAGTAAAAATGTATTTGTTCATAATTTTATTTATTTTAATGATTCTTGATATTGAGTACTTAATAATTGTTTATTAGCTCTAGTATAATCTAATGTCTTATTTATTCCATCTTCTAATTTAGTTAAAGCAAACCAATCTAATTCATTCTTAGCTTTAGAAATATCTGGTAATGATAAAGGAGTCATAAACATTAGGGGTGATTTAAATACAATCTTAGAACTAGAATCTGCTTTACTAATAATCATCTCAGCAACTTTATTTAAAGTTATTGATTCATGATTACCGATATTTAAAGCACCGGAAAGATCAGAATCCATAAATTTAGTTAAACCAGCAATAGCGTCATCAATATATAGTAAAGAAGTTTCAAATTTCTTATCACCATATATTACTAAATCTCTATTTTCTAAAGCATCTAACATAAAATCAGGCATCATTTGACCATCATTTAACATCATACGAGGTCCATATGTTCTAAAGAGACGTGCGATTTTAAAATTCTTTTTATGAAAATTACTATATGTAGTAATTAAAGTTTCAGCAAATCTTTTACCTTCATCATAACAAGCACGTGGACTTAAAAAATCAACTTGCCCGTTGTCTTCTTCTTTAACATTATTTTTGGAACGAGCTCCATAAACAACAGCAGATGATAAATGTAAAAACTTAGCATCATATTTTAATACTAAGTCTAGGATATTCTTAACACCTTGAGAATTAGATAAAACAGTATCAATAACAAATTCATCAAAATTCTTAGCGCTGGTAGGACATGCTAAATTGTATACTTCCTGAATACCTTGAGTTTCTACATTAAATCTTTTAAGTTCAGGCTGTGTATTTAAATCAAGTAGATCATTAATATCATGTTTTATGAAAATAAAATTAGGATTTTGTAATAAATACCTAATATTTTCCATGGAAGATGTTTTAAAATTATCAACACAAATAACCTGATTATTTTTAACTAGTTCTTCGCATAAATGACTTCCTACAAAACCAGCTCCTCCAAAAACTAATATACTATTTTGCTTACCCATAGTTTTTAAATTTAATTTTAAATATATCTAATATTGTTTTAAAATAATCTTTTAACTTAACACTTGAATGAATATTATTTGACCAAGTAATTGGCACTTCAATAACTTTGTAATTTAACTTCTTAGCTAAGTACAATAGCTCCATATCGAAGCTAAAACCATTTAAAGTCTGCTTTTTAAAAATTTCTTTAACTTCTTTCTTAAATAATTTAAAACCACACTGAGTATCTTTAAGATCGAGCTTTAGTATGTAATTCATAAATAAATTACCAAACCTACCAAATGCTTCTTTGTACGTGCTTTGACGTGTTTTAATTATCGATTCATTATGTTCACGAGAAGCAATTGCAATATGAGCATTATTTGATTTAAGACTAGTTATAAGACTAGTTAAATGATTAATAGTCGTAGAACTATCAGCATCCATGAATAATATATAATCACCTTTTGAAAATAAGACACCATCTTTAACAGCCAAGCCTTTACCCATATTTTTACTATGTTCAAGTAATGTTAAGTTATCAATATTCAAGCTATTAACTATTTTTTTAGTATTATCTAAACTTCCATCATCAACAACAATAATCTCATATTCAAAGTGAAGACTTTTTAAAAAATCTACTATATCAACAAGCGTAGATTCAATAACTTTCTCTTCATTATATACTGGAATGATAATACTTAAATCCATATAAATCAGAATATATTATACCCTAAATATGTAGTATTTGGCAACTTTTTTTAATATACAATATTTACTCCTTGATTATTATAATCAACAACTAATTCATCTAGCAACTCACCATTAAAACTATATACTCTTAATAGATTCTTATTAATAACTAATACTTCTTTATTTGGTCCTTTGTTAAAATTACCCACAGCTATATCTAAGTCATGTAAATCAAACTCATTAAATGCCTGCCAACTATATTCTAAGTTACCAGTTGTACTAAATATATTTACAAAAGCTTTATCAGTAGTACCAGCTATTACTATAAACTCACTACGTATATCACCATATAGATTGGAAGCTATAACTCTAACATCATTAGATAAATTATTTACAGATATATTAAATTTATGAATTAACTTACCACTATTTGTAAATATTTTAACTTCTTGACCCGAATTAACAACTATCTCGCTACTACCATCACCATTTATATCACTTAATGTTAAATTTAATTCACCTCGATAACTTTCATCAAAAGCCAAAAATTCAGATTCTAATTCTAAATCAGAATTAAATATTTTAATTAAAGGTTTAGCATTTTTTTGAGGTGCAGTAATTATTTCAATTTCTCCATCATTATCTACGTCTCCAGCATCAACTAAAACACCACCATCAAAATTAATATCATAAGCAAAAAATTGTTTTAATACTTCCCCATTCTGATTAAATATTCTAACGTGCGGACCACCCGAAGTACCTGCTCCAGTTATAATCTCTTTAATTCCATTATCGTCTAAATCAGCAGAAGCTAAATTAACACCTCCGATAAAATTTTCATTATATGCTAAAAAGCTTTTTATAACCTGACCTTCATTATTAAAAATTCTAACTTCTGGTTTAAAACCAGACTTAGGTGCTAAGTAAGTAGTCATAACTTCAGATTCATATGAAGCAGCTGCTAATAATGACTCGTAAGTATTTAATCTACCACTTCCTAATTTTGTCTTGTATTTTAAATTTAAATTATCTATATCATCAGTATTATTTATTATTAAATCATATATTTCATAATTTAATAGTTCCGGTCTTAAACCTTTTATAAGGGCAGCAGTAGCACTAACTAAAGGTGCTGCCATTGAAGTACCAGAGTAATAGCCACCAAAATATTCTTGATAATCACCAAAAATTGGTTCATAAACTCTAAGACTATATATATTTTCACCAGGAGCTACTAAATCAAGACAATCTGAACCATAATTAGAATAATATGATTTTTCATCATCTGGATTAACTGAACCAACGCCTAGTACATAATTTCTATTTGAATCAATACAAACTGGATAACGAGGTAAAATATCAAGGTCCATTTCTGCTTCACCTTCTACATTATTACCTGCAGCTGTTACTAAGACTACATTATTGTCATAAGCATATTTAATTGCTTTTTCTAATTCATCATGAAAAGCATCTCCTATGATACTTAAATTAATAATATCTGCACCATTATCTACAGCGTAATAAATAGCTTCAATAGTAAATTCCATATCACCAGAACCAACAGCGTTTAAAGCGCGAAGAGACATAATTTTAGTTTCCCAAGTAAGTCCAGTTACTCCAAAATCATTATTCCCCCGAGCTCCAATTACTCCAGCTACAATAGTACCATGTATAATTCCAATCTTATTTTTTTTAGTATGAAACTTAGGACGAGGGTCAGGTGATGAAATTATAAAATCCCAGCCATAGTAGTCATCAATATATCCATTATCATCATTATCAATACCATCAGCCATAACTTCATCTGTATTAATCCATATATTTCCTTCTAAGTCAGGATTATATATATCAACTCCAGTATCTATAACAGCGACTACAACATCAGGGCTTTTTGCATTAATTTCCCAAGCATTTAAAGCTTTAATATTTTGAAGATAAAATAATTTTTCTAATTCTGGATCATTAGGTAAGTTATCATAAGCATACAGATTTTGAGTACAAAAAAAAGAAATGATTAATATTAATAATATTTTATTTATTTTCATATATTAAAATAACTTAATTTGTTCAAGATAACTACTTACTTGTTCGTTGTATTCACCAACAATATTTTCTTTTCCTAAATTAAACACATTAAGAGCACGTTCCTTGTAATATTCACTTTCTTCACTATTTAGAATTAGCTCTTGATAAACAGGAAAAGCTCTTTCGTAATAAGCAAATTCATTAGGTTTTAAATGAGATGCACTAAAATATATTTTTTCTAAAAGTTCATACTTATCAGTATCTTGAAATAAACTAATCAAATTATCAGCATCACCAGAAGTTGGTATTGTATGATTATGATATAAGGCTTGCTCAGCAGCTTTACTTGCTTTATCAAAATCACCAATATTTCCATATATTAAAAACTTAGACCAATGAGGATCCGAAATCTCTTCAACTAACTCTATACTCATATCAAGTGCAGCTACAGCTTTTTCATACTCACCGGCTATTAAATATGTTTGCGCTTCTGACCAATATAATCTAACTCTAGAAGGACTTAATTCTTTAGCTTCTTCTAATAATTTAATATTAATATTTAAATAATGAGGATTACGAGTAAATTCAGCAAATGAATTATATACTTTACTTAAAAGAAAATGATTAAAAACATTTTTAGGATCTAACTCTAAAGCATGTTCTGCTAGTTCAATTGTTTTTAAATAAGCGTCATTTAAAACTTCACGATCCAATTTATCCTTATACTTAATTGCCATACCTGGAAAACCTTGAGTTAAGGTATTAATTGAATCTATAGGATTAATATCCAGATCAATAGCTTTATTTAAATTAAGATAAAACTTATTAAATGATACTTCAGGGTTACTTGCATCTACTGGTTCATTTTGAGCTAAGAATCCAGTGTAGGTATAACCATTAGCCTTAGTTTGCTTAAGTTGTATACCAAAGAAAGATGAAAAGAATATAACAAGAACTAAAGCAATAGGAATAAGAGGATGTATCTTGCTAAATTTAGTTTCTTTAAGTTCAGTATCTACTTTATCTTTATTTAATCTATCTAAGAAATCAACAAAAGCCAGTAACATAAAAAATAATATAAATGTATTTAAAGAATCAAAAACAAATATATTTTGTAAAAAGTAAGCAATAAATAATAAAGCCAAGATATACATATTAACAGCATAACCTTGCTTTCTATAGAATTGCCAAATAATACTAAAGACTAAAGCAAAAATACCTAGATATCCAATAATACCAAAAATACCAAGCATAGCCATCATATCAACTAAAGTATTATGAGCTCTATCAAACCAAACTTCATCACCAGTATATAAATAGAAGTCAGGATGAAAATATTGATTAAACCCTATATTATAATTCTCAGGGCCAACACCTATTAATAAATTATCTCGAAATGTTTTAGTACCAGCTTTCCATGAGATTAAACGAGTTTGTACCGTAGTATCACCAATTGAAGCATTAGCAAAACGATTTAAATATGAATTCTTTGTTACTATATCAAAATTTTTAAATATTCCAGTAAATAAACTGAATAAAATAATTAAACTAAAAAATATTATTATTGGTCTAGCATTTTTTTCTTTGTAAAATTTAAAAATAAATGCACCTATTAAAAATAGTATAACAGCTATAAAGAAAGCTAAAGCTGCCCCACGAGTGCTAGTTAAAAACATTACAACAAGTAATAGTAGAAAAGCTAAGAAATATAATATTCTTTGATAAAATACAGTTGATTTAACAAAAAAGTATAATGCAATAAATGAATGGACTAGAGTATAGGCAGCTAGATATGCAGCATTACCAATTGTTCCGTTAACCCTAGCTAACCCAGACTGAAATGTAATACTTAAACCAAAACGCTGACCTAACGAATATATACAAATTAAAATACTAGCTATTAAAGAACCAAGTAATAAATTATACCAATGCTTTATATTTTTTAGAACACTAATTAAAACAACAAACCAGAGATAATAATGTAAGAAATTAAAGAAGCCACCCATTCTTTCAGAATTACCCCAAAAACTTTTTGTAAAACTAGAACTAAATATTGTAGAAACTAACCAAACTAAAACAAAACCTGTTACTACATAAAACATTGTAGTTAGCTTAGGTCTATATTTTTTCTTATAGAGCATTAAAACTAACCAACTTAAAAAGACAACTTCTATTATTGTCCTCAAGATGATAGTTTTAATTATAATATATGGAAAATATGAATAAGGTACAATTATAAGAGGCACAAAGACCACAGCTAAAGAACCTACATAAATTATAACTAATAATATTTTCTCTAAATACTTATTTAACATATTTTTAATATAGAAACAATAGCATTTTTTATAACAAAATTCAAGAACAAAACATTGACTTTTTTCTCAAAAATCAATATAATCAGTCCTATGAAACAAATGATTAATAACTTTAAGCGTTTTATCCTATTATTAGGCGATATACTAATACTTTTTATTAGTCTATATATAGCCTTATTAGTAAGATATTTAGAGCCTGTTAACCAAGAAATATGGAATATTCACTGGCCTATTTTTGCTATTTTATTCATATTATGGTTACCAATTTATTATGCTTTTAATTTCTATGATTTGAAAAGATCAAGAAATTTAATTACTTTAGTTGGGAATACAATTAAAGTAGCTATAATGATTACTGTAGTAGCTATCTTTTATTTTTATATAGCTCAGAATTATATAACAATTACTCCTAAAACAATCTTAGCTATAATTATTATAGTAACTAGTATTATACAATTTTCATGGAGAAGACTATTTACTAAATTAATTCAAATACAAGCCTTAGAAAAAAATATAATTTTCTTAGGCTATGATCCATTAATAACAAGTGTCATATATGAAGCTAAAGCTTCTGGGTATAAGGCTAAAGCTATTTTTGATGAAAATTATAGCAATAACTATCAAGCAGCTATACCTGTTATAACTGACCTTTCTAAATTACCTGAAATTATTAAAGAAAAAAATATTGAACAAATTGTTATTGCTAACTCATTAAATTCTAAAAGCACAAAATTACTATTTAATAATTTAAATTTAAGAGTAAATTTTATAACATTAACTCATTTTTACGAAATACTTTTTCAAAAAATACCTCTTTCAAATATTAATCAATCATGGTTTTTAGAAAATCTATCAGAAGGAGATAAATCAGCTTATGAAAATCAAAAAAGATTATTCGATATTTTTATAGCTTTACTTCTAGGTATTATAACTTTATTATTCATTCCACTTATTAGTTTACTAATAGCTATAACATCTAAAGGAAATATATTTTTCAAACAAATTAGAACGGGTAAAGATAATAAGACATTTAAAGCTATCAAATTTAGAACCATGTATCAAAATGCAGAATCAAATGGACCACAATGGGCTACTAAAAATGATCCACGTATTACCACACTTGGTAAATTTTTAAGAAAAACTCGTATTGATGAAATACCTCAACTCTGGAATATATTAATTGGCGAAATGTCATTTGTTGGACCAAGACCAGAAAGACCAGAGTTTATTAATGAACTTGTTAAACAAATACCTTTTTACAAAGAAAGATTACTTGTTAAACCAGGTCTAACAGGTTGGGCTCAAGTACTAGGACCATCATATGGTGGTTCAGAAAAAGAAACCTTAGAAAAATTACAATATGATTTATATTATATAAAAAATAGATCTTTCTTTTTAGATCTAGGAACTATTTTAAAAACAATTAATACTGTACTAAAAGGTTCGGGTCAATAAATAGTATTAAAAAAACAGATTAAATAATAGTCTGTTTTTATGTTATCTATTTTCTTTTAACTACTAGCTTAGCCTTTTTAACAATATTAGCTACTGTTAAACCATATTTTGTAAGTAACTTATCAGCATTACCAGATTCACCAAAAGTATCTTCAATTCCTAACATTTCTATAGGTACTAGATTATTTTTCACAATAAACTCAGCTACAGCACTACCCATACCACCACTAACCTGATGTTCTTCTACTGTAACAAAAGCGCCAGTTGTTTCTGCAAGTTTTAAAATTAACTTTTCATCTAATGGTTTAATTGTATGTAAATTAACAACTGTTGCTTTAATATTATTTTTAAGTAACTTACTAGCTGCCAATAATGCAGGATAAACCATAATACCGCAAGCAAATATTGTAACATCCTTACCTCTTTGTAATATATTCCCCTTACCTATTTTAAATGCTGTGTCCTTAGTAGTAAAAATAGGTGAAGTATATCTTGATAATCTTAAATAAACAGGTCCTATATATTTACCTATTGCAATTGTGGCTTTTTTAGCTTCTTCATAATCAGCTGGATTAATTACCACCATATTAGGTAAAACACGCGTAGTAGCTATATCTTCTAAAGCTTGGTGTGTTGCTCCATCCTCACCTACTGTAATACCAGCATGAGAGCCAATTATTTTGACATTAGCTTTGTTATAACAAATACTTACTCTAATCTGTTCCCAGTTTCTACCTGGTGAAAATGCTGAAAAGCTACCCATGTAAGGTATTTTTCCAGACAAAGCAAGTCCAGCAGCTACACCTGCCATATTTTGTTCAGCTACACCCATTTCAAAAAATCTTTTAGGATACATCTTAGCAAATTTAGACATCTTCAATGAACCAGTTAAATCTGCACATAAACCTACAACATCTTTATTTTGTTTAGCTATAATATTTAAACCATCACCAAAACCAGCACGAGTTGCTTGTTTTTTTAATTTATCAGGATTTAAATAATTTTTATTTAACATATTTTAATTCATTTAAAGCTTTAACTAATTCTTCTTCATTTGGTGCTATACCATGCCACTCATATTTATTTTCCATAAAACTAACTCCTTTACCTGGTATAGTTTTAGCAATAATAGCTTTTGGTTTATTCTTACCTTTTATTTTTAACTCACTTAATAACTGCTTGTAATTATGTCCATTAATTGTTTTAACATCTAAGTTAAAAGCTCTAAGCTTATTTGCTAATGAATCGAGAGGCATTACCTTGTCAGTTGGACCATCTATTTGAATATTATTTCTATCAATTATAAAAGTTAAATTATTTAATTTATTCTTAGCTGCCATCATAAAGCCTTCCCAACATTGACCTTCATTTAATTCACCATCACCTACTGTACAATATATATGATGTTTTTCTTTATTTAACTTAGCAGCTAAAGCCATACCAACTGATACTGAGATACCTTGTCCTAATGGTCCACCAGAACATTCCATAGCTGGAAAATCATGTAAACTTGGATGACCTTGTAAAAAACTACCTAACTTTCTTAAAGACTTAAGTTTAGTTATAGAAAAATAGCCTGCTCTAGCCATGGTAGCGTATCTAACTGGTACAATATGACCATTTGATAATATTAGTCTATCTCTTTCAGGCCAAATAGGTTTTTCAGGATCATGATTTAGAATGTTAAAATAAAGTACTGTAAAAATATCAGTTAAACCTAAAGAACCTCCTGTATGTCCTGAACCAGCAGCTGACAGCATTTTAACAATATCTTGACGTATTAAAGATGCCAACTCTTTTAATTCTTCTATATTATCTATTTTATCCATATTTTTTTAATTGCTCTAAAACTTTTTCAATATTTTCTGATTTAAAAATAGCACTACTCATAGCTATAGTATTTACCCCTGTATCAAATAATTGTTGCATATTTTCAAGAGTTCCTCCACCATCAATTTCTATTTCTATTTCTTGATTCATTTCTCTTAGCTCTCTTATCCTATCATATGAACTTTCTAAAAATCCCTGACCTGACCAACCAGGTTCAACCGTCATAAGTAAAACAATATCAATTTTTGGTAAGTACTCACTTATATCTTTTAAAGCTGTGCTTGGATTTAAAGCTAATCCTACGTCTATATTCAATTCACGTATTTTATGAATTACTTCTTCTATTCTTTCTTTAACTGGTTCAATATGGAAAATAATTCTACTTATCCTATCACCTTTAATTTGATCTATTATTTCATCAGGATTATTGACCATTAAATGTAATTCAAATTTAACATTAGTATCAATTTTTTCAATTTCAGAGATATCATAATATGTAGAATTCTCTACAAACTTACCATCCATAATATCAATTTGTAATAATTCAAAAGTACCTTCAATTAATTTAACTTTCTTTTTAATTTCATCTAAATCTTTAGATAAAATAGCTGGAACTACTTTAGGCATATTATTTGTCTAATTTATTTTGTAATTCTTCCCAATCTTTTAAGAAAGCCGCTAAGCCTTTATCGGTTAAATCATGCTTAAACATTTCTTTGAATATCTTAGGTGGCAAAGTAATAATATCTGAACCTAAGGAAGCTACTTGCGATACTTGATCTACAGAACGAATACTAGCAGATAATATTTCAGTCTTAAAATCAAAATTATCATAAATAGTTCTAATCTCTTTAATAAGATCTAATGATGATACACCAATATCATCTAACCTACCTAAAAAAGGACTAACATAAGTAGCCCCTGCTTTAGCAGCTAGTAAAGCTTGATTAGCGGAAAAGCAAAGTGTAGCATTAGTCTTAATACCCTGATTACTAAGTTCTTTAATGGCAATTATACCTTCAGGTATAATTGGTACTTTAATAACAATAAACTTATGGATTTTGACTAATTCTTTAGCTTCTTTAATCATTTCCTGAGCATTAGTACTAATTACTTCAGCACTAATAGAGGTATCTTTTGTATCTTTAAATATTTCAACTATTTCATTAATAACTTCTTTAAAATCCTTGCCTTCTTTAGCAATCAAAGAAGGGTTAGTTGTAACCCCATCAATCATGCCAGTATTATAGGCACTTTTAATCTCATCTATATTACTAGTATCTAAAAATATTTTCATAAGCTAATTATATCATTAATTATTAAAATTTAAAAATTTACTTAATAATACTTCGTCCAGAAAATTCTTGCCATGATTTATTAACAAAATCATTTATTTTTTCTTTAAATACAGATGTATCAAATTTTTCTGCATGAACTTTAATACTCTCAGGATTATACTCATTTTTTTTCTGATGAAACTCAATTACAGTATCTGCTAAAGATTCCCAAGTTTGTTCTTCAAAAAATTCACCTGTTTCACCTTCAATTATTGTTTCTAAAGCTCCTCCTGATTTATATGCAATAACTGGCCTGCCACAAGCCATAGATTCAACAGCAGCAATACCAAAGTCTTCTTCTTGAGGATGAATAAATGCAATAGCTTTACTCATTACTTCATTTCTTTCTTTATCAGGTAATTCACCTAAAAATTCAATATTTGATTTTGCTATTTTTCTAAGATGAGTAACTTCTTCTCCACCACCTATTACTTTTAGAGGAATGTGTAATTTATTAAAAGCATTGATAGCCATATCTACCTTTTTGTAAGGTCTTAACCTTGAAACAATTACATAATAATTTCCAACTTCAGGAGCTATATTAAACTGCTTAGTATTTACTGGAGGATATATTACAGTTGAATCTCTTTGATAATACTTTTTAATTCTTTTAGCTACGAACTCAGAATTAGCAATAAACTTATCAACTCTTTGTGCTGCTATATGATCCCAAGTTCTTAATTTATTTAATACTAAAGGTAGTAACATTTTAATAATCTTAGGCTGTTTTAATTCCTCAACGTAGTTATGAGCGTCTGACCATAGATATCTAGTTGGTGAATGACAATAACTAATATGTAATGTATTAGGTGGTGTTAAAACGCCTTTAGAAAAAGCAGAAGATGAAGATATAACAACATCATACTCTTTAAAATTCATTTGTTCCCAAGCAATAGGCATTAGTCTTAAATACCATTTAAAATGATTCTTAGCACCAGGTAAACTTTGGAGAAAAGAAGTTCTAATATCTAATTCTTTAAATATTCCAGCTTTTTCAGGATTATGGATTAATGTATATACTGGACTTTCAGGAAAAATATTATGTAACTCAAATAAGACGCGTTCTGCGCCTCCTAGCTGAAATAGATGATCATGAGTTAAAGCTATCTTCATACAGCCTTTCTTTTTCCTAAAACAGCCCTAGGTGTTTTTAATATTATTTGTATATCAAGTCCTAAACTCCAATTCTCAACATAATATGTATCAAGTCTTACTTCTTGCTGCCAATCTAAATCACTTCTACCTGATACTTGTGCCATGCCAGTAATTCCAGGTTTTATAGCCAGTAACTTCTTATCTTTAACCTCATACTTCTCTACTTCCTGTGGTTCATGAGGGCGTGGACCAACTAAACTCATTTGTCCGCGTATTACGTTAATCAGTTGAGGTAATTCATCTAAGCTATACTTACGAATAAATTTACCAAACTTTGTTATTCTAGGATCATCATGCATTTTGAATAAAGGACCATCAGCTCTTTCATTAAAATCAGTTAAATCTTGTTTCATTTTATGAGCATCCTTAACCATAGATCTAAATTTATACATTTTAAACTTCTCTCCATTATCCCCTATTCTTAATAATCTAACAATCATTGGACCACGAGAAGTAAATATTATTATAAGACCAATTAGTATTAAAAAAGGAAGTAGTATAATAAAAATAATTAAAGACATTATAAAATCAAATATTCTTTTTATTATCCTACCCCAACCATCTAAACGAGTATGTCCAACTTCAATTACTGGTACTCCAGCAATAGTACTAAATTTAAAATTACTTATTTTAGTCTCTAACAAAGAAGCTACGAACTTATATGTTAAATTATTATCTAAACACAAATTAACTACCTTATTCTTCTCATCTTCGGTTAATTCACTACCGGCTAATATTAAATCATCAATATTATTATTTTTAATTAGTTCTTTTAATTCTAATTCATTAAAATGATTAAAGTGCTTTACTATTTTAAAACCATAACTAGGTTTACTATTAAACTCATTTATAATCTCGTGTGCATTACTACCCTCACCAATTATTACTACTTGCCTAACACCGATACCTTTTTTATAGAATATCTTTTTAACATAATGAATTAATATTCTATCAATGGAGATAAAAAATATTGATAATATCCAACCAGTTAAAATAATAAGTCTTGAATTAAATAGTTGAAAGTTAAAGAAAAAAGCTACTACAATTATTAAAGTAGCAGCTGAACAAGCAATTATTATTTTAGTAACATTTTTAAGTAAACTTCTTCTTTCAATAGTATATAATCCTGACATAGCAAATACCACAATCCAAGCAAGTGAAGCAATGGTTAAAACATTAAAAAAATCACTATATGACATAGTAAATACAACAGGCCTTATTTCAGTAACAAATGATTCAAATCTTAAAAAATAGGCTAAAGTACCTGATAAAAGAAGTACCAAATAATCAAATGGTACTAATATAGCAGCAAATATTAATTCAAGCTTTTTCATATTAGTATAATAACAGATTTTAACTTATTTTAACACAATACTAAACATTGACAAAATACATTATATATGATATATTACTAGATGCTCATTTAAGTTTAAGTGATCGCTACATATTAATTTATGTAGAGGAAAGTCCGAACACCAATCTTAGTAATAGTTGGTAACACCAACCGCTTGGGTATGTGAATACTTAAGTAGGACAAGTGCAGCAGAAAATATTCCTATTTGTGAGACACGGGTATACCCTTCACAAATTATGGGTGAAAAGGTTAGAGTACGATCTAACCCGTTCCATTCAGTGATGATGGAAAAGAGGTAAACTTCTATTCGGTGCAATCTCAAGTAGGCTACTTTAAGTAGCGGGTTGAGAGCTTGATCCATTTGGCAACAAATGGACTAGATAGATGATCACTGTTATACAGAATTCGGCTTATTAACTTAAATGAGTATTAAAAAAGATGAATAATTTATTCATCTTTTTTAATTATATATTTTCTATAATTTCTAATGTTTTTTTAGCACATTTGAGCCAAGTAAATTCTTTAGCTCTACTTAACCCTTTTAATCTTAATTCTTCTTTAAAATTATTATCACTAACAATTTTTTCCATAGCTTTGGCTATATCTTCTTTATTTCTCGGATCTACTAAAATACCACTACCAGCCACTACTTCAGGTAAAGCTGTTAAATTACTTGTTATAACCGGACAGCCAGAAGCCATAGCTTCAATTACTGGAATACCAAAACCTTCATAAAATGATGGAAATACTAGAGCTTCAGCTCCTGCAAAAATAATTGGTAATTCTTTAGAAGGAGTATAGCCTAGTACTTTAATTTCATTTGAATATGGAGAGCTACTTATTGCTTTTTCGATTAATTTAAAATCAAAACCTTTGAAACCTATTAAATAAAGGTTATGAGGCCTAGCTATTTGTTTTCTAAATATATTATATGCTTCTATTAAGCCAGGTACATTTTTTTTAGCTGTTAATCTTCCTAAATATACAAAGTAAGGTAAGTTAAAGTTATTTTCTCTTAAATAATTCTTTACTTTCTTTTCATCTTGTTTTTTCCATAACTTATGATCTATACCCATGTAAGTTACTTCAATCCTGTCTAAACTTAAATTATATTTCTCTACTATTTCATTACGAGTAAAATTAGATATTGTAATTATTTTGTCAGCTTTTTTAATACCTCTTTTTATACCTTGTTTAAGAGACATTAAATGAGACTTAGTATATACCTCTGGATAATGCTCATAGGCTAAATCATGCCATGATAATATATTTTTACGAGCTCCAACTAAAGGCAGGGTATGTGAAGGTACTATTAATACATCTACTTTTTTAAAAATCATTTCAAGAGTTAATCTACCTAGAGTCCATAACCTAGAAAATGGCCATTTTAAAACCTTAAGATGAAAATTAGGTTGATCTATTTTTAAATCATCTCTAAATTCCTTATTTGAGTATAAAAAATATTGATTTTTTGAATCAATTTTAGCTAAATTATGTATTAAATGAAAAGCATACCATTCTACACCACTTCTCTCTTTTGTATTTGCACGTGATGCATCGATACCAATAATCATATTACTTGGTTGATAATATACTTCTTTTATATGAATCAAGATTATCAAGAGCAACACCTGTACCTTTAGCTACACATAACAGTGAATCATCAGCGACATATGCAGGAACTCCTGTAGCTTGAGTTAAAAGTTCTGAAATATTTCTAAGTAAAGAACTACCACCAGTTAAAACCATTCCTTTATCCATAACATCAGCGCTTAATTCAGGAGGCGTTTTAAATAATACAGATTTAACAGCAGCTATTATTCCTTGTAATTCATTTTGCAGGGCTTCAGTCACATCATCTGAATTAACCTCAATGGAACGTGGTAAACCAGATATCATATCTCTGCCTCTAATCTTCATGCTTAACTTCTCATCATCATCTAAATACATAGCTGAACCTATTTTAATTTTAATATCTTCTGCAGTTCTCTCACCAATAGCTAAACCATATTTTTTACGTATAAATTCAGCAATAGATGTATCAAATTTATTACCTCCAATACGTATTGAAGTATTAGCTACAATACCACCTAAGGAGATAACAGCAATTTCAGCTGTACCACCACCAATATCTACTATCATATGTCCAGAAGCTGAACCAATTGGAATATCTGCACCAATTGCTGCGGCAATTGGTTCTTTAATAATATAGGCTGCCTTAGCTCCAGCTGACATAGTAGCATCAATAACAGCTCTTCTTTCAGTAGAAGTAATACCAGCAGGTACAGCAATCATAACTTCAGGTCTAAATAATTTAACACCTTTAACTGCTTTATTTATAAAATACCTAAGCATACTCTCTGTTGTCTTGTAATCAGCAATAACTCCATCTCTAAGTGGACGTTGAGCTACTATAGTATCAGGTGTACGACCTAACATTTCTTTAGCTTCTTCACCTACAGCTAAAACTTTTTTATCAAGCACAGAGATAGCTACTACAGAGGGTTCATTAATAATAATACCTCTTTTAGGTAAATGAACTAAGGTGTATGTAGTACCCAAATCTATTCCAATTTTTTTAGGAAACATTGCCATAATTTCTTGTTAATGTGAAATTATACTAACATAATTGAATATATATGCCAAGTCTAATTAACCTTTTTAATTAAATATTTAACAATACCTTTAGGTAATTCAATTTCAACTTCTTCACCTTCATTATGCCCAAGTAAAGCTTCACCCATAGGTGAATCACAAGAAATTAAATTCTCTTCTGGTTTAGATTCATGAGAACCAACGATAGTATAGATAATCTCAGTACCGTCAATTTCTAAAGTAACTTTATCACTTACTTTAATACCACTGGTAGATGTAGTATCTGGAGTAACTGCAGTTTTTAAGATGTTCTCAATTTCTAATATTCTACCTTCAGAAAATGATTGTTCTTCACGAGCATCATGATATTCAGCATTTTCACTTAAATCACCGTGCTCTTTTGCTAATTCAATTCTTTTTTTTATTTCTAGTCTTTTTTCTCCTTTTAGAAAAGCAAGTTCTTTTTTTAACTTTCCCTTACCTTCAGGAGTTAAGACTGGATAATCTGCCATAAATTTTTTATTAATTTTTAATTTTATTATTTACGATTATTATAATACCACCACCATACATCACGAGCAATTGGTGAAGCTACAGAGCTACCTTCTCCACCATTTTCAACTAATACTGTAATAACAAGCTCTGGATCATTATATGGTGCAAAACTAGTAAACCATGAGTGAGGTACCCTATCACCACCTGCTTGCGCTGTACCTGTTTTACCAGCTACTTCCATAGGATGTCCGTTATAGCTTCTAGCACTACCCCATTCAGTAACAGCTTTCATGCCTTCTCGAATAATATCTAAACTTTCTGGACTAAATAAATGGCTATCTATTACTTCAGGCTCAATAATAGTTATCTCACCAGTTAAAGGATCTTGTATCTCTTCAACTAACTGAGGTTTATATAAAATACCATTACTAGCAATAACATTAGTATATGCAGCAACTTGCAGAGGTGTTGTTAAAATATCACCTTGTCCAATAACTAAATGCATAGTATCTCCTGGATACCATATTTCATCCTTTGCTTCTCTTTTCCATTCTCTGCTTGGTAAAAAACCAGAACTTTCACCATATAAATCTATACCTAATATTTTACCAATACCAACTCTTGAAAAAACAGATAATATTTTATCTAAACCTAAACCTTTATGATCTTCAAATTCTTCTAATGCTAAGAAATAGAAATAGGTGTTAACTGATTCAGCTAAAGCTTTAACAATATTTGTCATGCCATGTCCCCCGCTTTTCCAATCAGGAAAAAACCACTTATCATACCAAACACCGCCAAAACTCATTACTTGTGACCATCTACTTACTAAATCTTGATCTAGGGCTTCTGCGCCAACTATTATTTTAATCGTAGACCCAGAAGGATACTCACCAGCTATAGCTCTATTATATAGTGGCTTTAAAGGATCACTTATTATATTATTATAAACTTCGGATGATAATTTTTGACTAAAAGAATTATGATCAAATGATGGCCAGCTAACCAAAGCTCTTACCTTACCAGTTTTTGGATCTAAAGCTATAACTGCTGCAGCTTTATTTGAAGCATATTTTTCTAAACTTTCAGCTATAGCCATTTGTAAACCATTATCAATTGCTAAAACAATGTTTTTACCAGGCAAAGAGGGTTCTTCAGCAATTATTTCTAATTTTCTACCTAAATTATCTACTTCAACTTGCTGTTTACCAAGGGTACCTCTTAATTTATCTTCATAAAAACTTTCCAAACCAGTTTTACCAACTCTTTCAAATAATTGATAACCGTCATTTAAATATTTATCTTTTTCATTTTCATATATTCTAGACGTATAACCAAGTAAATGAGAATTAATACTATCACTTAAATAATTACGATAAGGATCTGTTAACACTTCTAAACTGGGTATATTACTTGTAATTATCATAAGTTGTACAGCAACTTCATAATCCAAACTATCTTTAACTAGCTTTGGTAATTGACTTTCACTAGTTAAAAGATCATTTACTGATTTATTTACATCCTCTTCATCTTTTAATATATCTTCAAGTATATTTTTTATTTCCGTAAACTCTAGAGAATCATCGGGTAATTGATATGGTGTTAAATAGAGAGAAAAAGCAGCTACATTTTCAACAAGCGGTGTATGCCATCTATCAAAAATGATTCCTCGCTTAGTTGGTTGATACTCAATTCTAATACGATTACCTTCAGCCTTATCATGATACTCATAACCTTTAACTAGTTGCAGGTGTCCTAATCTAAGAAAAAGAACTAGAAATACTGAAATTAAAGCAAAGAACAAGAAATTAAACTTAGTAATTGAAACAACTTTACCGAGCCATAATGGATTACTTTTTTCAGTTACTATACTTGACCCTGCTTCATTATTATATCGAAAGTTAGGCAAAGAGCTATCTTTCATATCTTTAGCCTGATCATGTATTACAAATGGGTCATTATAGTTTTTCATACAGTAGACAACTTATTTTTAAATAATAAGTAAATAAATAGTAAGATTAATAGATTTACAAGATATACTTGAATAATATTAAAACTAATTACCTGACTAAAACTATTAAATGAAAGTATAGTCCAAGATACTGACATTAGATTAAATAACCATCTTAAAATTATTTGTAGCAATGTAAAAGATATTAAGCTTAGACTATAAATAATAAAATATTGATTTAAACGACCAGTTACAGCAATTTTATTTTTTAAAATTCTCACAACAAATACTAAAATAATATATGATAATAAATAGTAACCAAATACATGAAATTGCATATCCATGATTAAACCACTTAACATTACAAACCACCAAAGCCATTTTGAATCAGTTAAGGCTAACCATAATATTGAAATAAATAATAGATTAATAAATGCTAAAAAATTATTACTAGCATATAAAAAATTTATTTGAAAAAAATAAATTAATATGATAAATACTACACTAAATAAATATTTTAATTTCATATTAATTTATTATTAAAGTTAGAGTCTGTAAATTCTGATAATTAAACGGTGGGATTATCTTAGCTTGTTTAAATATTTGTCCTACTTGTGATATCACTTCAACAACCTCACCTATTAATAACCCACGGGGTATATTATTTTCTAAGCCTGAAGTAATTACTAGATCACCTATATTAATTTCTTGATCCTGAGGAATTAAATCAAGAAGCATAGAATTACCAGCTTGGCCAATTACTAAACCATTAGTTTCATTTAAATTACCAAGTGATATAGCTAATTGACTCTGAGTACTGGTTAAGAGCTCAATAAATGATCTGCTTTTTTCTACTTTAGCTACTTTACCTATGACTACACCTTCGGAAACTGTAGCCGCTATACCTTCTTTAACACCATCTAAACTGCCTTTATTAATTATTAAAACTTGATTATTAATTTCTGTTTTACCAATAATATCAGCTAAGACAAATTGATAATTTTTTGTATTTAAATAGTTTAATTCATCTTTTAAATAATTATTTTCTGATTCTAAACTAGATAACTTTACATAATCTATATTAAGTTCAGATAACTTATTTCTTAATCTATCATTTTCTGAACTTATTTCATTTAAATTAGATATTTTATTTAAACTCATACCTAGATTGTAGAAGGATCTTTGTATAGGCAATGTTACTTTAACAATAAATCTTTCAACTGGTCCTAATATTCCAATTATATGAAAAAAAATCAGCAGGATAATAACTGCTACTACAATAAATAAAGATTTACCTTTTATTTTTTCCATATTTAATTATCGAAAGTTGGCGGAACTAAAACTTCTTTTAAATTATCTAAATCTTCTAAAATTATACCCGTACCTCTAACTACAGATGTTAAGGGATCATCAATTATATGAACAGGTATTTTAATTTCTTGAACTATTAATTTATCTAAGCCTCTTAACATAGCTGTACCACCACTTAATAAGATTCCTCTTTCATAAATATCTACAACTAATTCAGGAGGTGTTTTTTCAATTGTGTCTCTAACAGCTTCAACTATTTGACGAACTGATTTTAAAATAGCTTCTCTAATTTGATGATTTGATATAGTAACTTCTTTAGGTAGACCTGTCATTAAATCACGACCTCTTAAAGTAGTCTCTTCTTTTTCAACATCTGATGAAACAGTACCAATTTTAATTTTTAACATTTCAGCTGTTCTTTCACCTAAAAGTAAATTAAAATTCTCTCTAGCATATTGAATAATATTTTCATCAAGTTCATTACCAGCAATTGGTAATGTAGTAAAGGTAACTACGCCACCTAAAGAAATAACAGCAATTTCTGTATTACCTGCACCACACTCTACTATTATAATACCTGAAGCTTCTTGAATAGGTAGTCTAGATCCAATAGCTGCTGCTATGGGATGTTCAACTAAGTGAACTTCACGAGCTCCACCAGATTTACAAGCATCTTCAACTGCTTTACGCTCTACTTCAGTAACATCTAAAGGTATACCAATTACAATACGTGGTCTGGGTAATAAATTAAAATGTTCTTGATGTATTTTATTAATAAAATGTTTTATCATTTTCTCGGTAACTTCAAAATCAGAAATAACTCCATTTATAAGAGGTCTAGTTACGGTAATATGGCTTGGTGTTTTACCTATCATTTTTTTAGCTTCTCCACCAATAGCAATAATTTGATCATTACGAGTATTAATAGCCACTACTGATGGTTCATTAACTACAATACCTTTATCACGTACATAAACTAAAATATTAGATGTTCCAAGATCTATACCTACGTCTGCACTAAATTTTCCAAGTAACTTATTTAACATTATAATAATTTCTTAATATCTTTTTCATCAACCTCTCCTTTTTTATTCCCCGCTCTTATCTTATATTCAACTTTATCTTTAGTTTTATCACCTATTATTAATTGTAATGATACACCTATTAAATCAGCATCATTTAACTTAACTCCAGCACTAACTTCTCTATCATCATACAATATATCTATACCCTGCTTTATTAAATCATCATATAATTTATCAGCTATTTGTTTCTTCTTATCATCTTCTGATAAAAGAAGCAAATGTATCGCAAATGGAGATAAGCTTTTTGGCCAAATCAAACCTTTTTCATCATGATATACCTCAGCAACTGAACCCATTACACGAGATGGACCAATACCATAACTTCCCATAATCACCTCTTGCTCTTTACCAGATTTATCTTTAAATTTTAAACCTAGATCGTGTGAAAATTTAGTACCTAATTTAAATATATTACCAACTTCAATTGATTTTTCATGTTTTACTTTAGCTTTACATTTAGGGCATTCATCACCATCTTTTAATTTACATATTTCAGAATTTTGAGCGAAATCACACTTAGTACATATTACTATATTATCCTCACCATTTTTAGTTAAAACCTGAAATTCATGAGAATATTCTTTAGAAAAATCACCGCCTGAAGCTTCTGTAACAATAGCTTTTAAGCCACAACGCTCAAAGATAGTTAAATATGCTTTAATAGCTCTATCATAAAATTTATTTAAATCTTCTTGTGACTCACAAAAACTATATAGATCCTTCATATTAAATTCACGACCTCTTAATAAGCCAGATTTAGCTCTTGGTTCGTTTCTAAACTTATCTTGTATTTGATACAAGTAAAAAGGTAAGTCACGGTATGAAGATACTCTTTTTTTAACCATACTAGTAATTGGTTCTTCGTGAGTAGCACCTAAACCAATTTCTTGATTACCTCTACCTTCAAATTGAAACATAATTTCTTTCATACTCTGCCATCTACCAGTTTTTTCCCATAATTCTTTATGTTGCAATGCAGATAAATATATTTCCTGACCATCTATCTTATTCATTTCTTCTCTAACAATGTTTTGTATCTTACTTAAAACTTTAACACCGAGTGGTAAATAATTATATACTCCAGCAATTAACTTATCTATATATCCAGCACGTGATAAAAAAATAGCATTAGCTGATACTTCATCTTTTGGAGCTTCTCTAATTGTTTTTCCAAATAATTTTGATTGTCTCATATTATTAAATGTTATTTATTATTCTTTCTGCTTCTTCTTTTACTTGAGGTTCGTCGTAATCTGCACTATGTGCTTTTTGTCCCTCATAACTCACTTTTTTTTGATCTAAATGTATATTAAATATATATTTATCATCTTTTTCATCAACGTACATATGGAATCTCGGATAATGACTTATTTTAGAAAACCTTTTTACAAAACTGTCCTTACCAGACCTTCTATCATAAATATTAAAGTAACCAACTTTTCTTAAAGTTTCAGGCAAAGTATATCTAAATCTATTTTTATCAATATTAAATTTCATTAAAATATATTTTTAAACCACTCTATTATACCACCACCAAATTTAATAAAATCACGATACGTTATAAATACAATTAAGATCATTAATAAAGCAAAGCCTATTCCATGTACTGCATTCTCTATCTCTTGATTATTTGGTTTACGTCTTATCTTTTCAATAACTATAAATAGAAATCTACCACCATCTAAAGCTGGAAATGGTATAAAGTTAAGTACAGCTAAATTTAGTGATAAGATAGCAGTAAATTGAAGTAAATAAATTAAACCTCTTTCCGCTACTTGTCCGGTTATAACAGCAACACCAACTGGTCCAGATACATCAGCACTTAAACCATGACCTAAAATTAAATTCTTAAATAAATCATAGAAAGCTACAGCTATTCTACCCAACATTTTTACAGTTACTTTACCACCCTGATACCAACTTTCAAAAAAATTATATCTTACAAAACCTGTTTTAACTAAAGCCACACCAATTACCTTGTCTTCACTAAATCCATCAATTATTTCTGAACTTATCTCTGTAGTAAAACTTTCTTCATTTCTGTTAATTAATAATGTTTGAGAATCATTCTCATTTAATTTAATATATTCTTGTAACTCACTTATTTTATTTAATTCAACTTCATCAATTTTTACTATTTGATCACCCATGGCTAAACCAGCTAAATCAGCAGGTGAATCTTTTAAAACAGACTCAATTTGTATCTTAACATCAGTAACTTTTTGATTATTATCCATATCATCACTAATTGCTTGAGGCATACCAAACATATAGCCTACAGAAAAAATAAAGAATGCTAATAATACATTCATTAAAACACCAGCACTTAATATTAAAGCACGCTTAGAAAATGATTTACTACCAAAACTATCAGGATCTTCTCTGTCTTCACCATTTTCACCCTTTATTTTTACAAAACCACCAAGAGGTATCCAATTAATTGAATAAATTACACCATCCTTACCTAATCTACTCACCATTCTAGGCGGGAAACCAATACCAAACTCTTCAACATGAACACCTGACTTTCTGGCAGTAACAAAATGACCCCATTCATGAACTAGGATCAAAATACCAAGTACGACAAATAAAATTAGTATAGTTGTAAACATTATTTTAAAATATTAATTATTAAACAGTCATTATTTCTTTTTCTTTGCTATTTGATAAATCTTTAATTTCATCATTATAGTCTTTAACTAGTTGATCCAATAACTCAATCCTTTTAAACTTGTTATCTTCAGAAATAACTTTTTCTTTTTCTTCTTTATCTATATCTTTTTTAATCTTTTCTCTTTGATTACGAACAGCTACTCTAGCATCTTCAGTTTTTTTATGTAACTGTTTTACAATGTCAATTCTATTCTCTTCAGTTAAAGCTGGAAAAGTAATTCTAATTAACTGTTCATCAACTTGTGTAGAAACGCCTAAATTAGCTTTTTCAATAGATGAAGCTATTTGCTTAAGCAATGTCTTGTCCCAAGGTTGAATAGTTAATACTTTAGGCTCAGGTGATTGAATACCAGCTAGTTGAACTAAAGGCGTTGGCGTTTCATAAGCATTAACAATAATATTTTCTAAAATTGATGGTGTAGCTCTACCAATTCTTAAATTGGCCATTTCACTTTTAAAATGATCAATAGCTTTTACAAAATTAGGTTTAAAATTATCAATATAATCTATCATAATATATATTATTAATTATTTAACTCTTTTAGTACCAATATATAAAGTATCTGGATTTAATGGATCAAGTAACATAAATTTTGGAGCTCTAGAAGTAGGCAAATTTCTAGTTACCCAATTCTCACCACCATCTTCAGATCTATAGAATGTATCAGATACAGTATAATAAATTTCATCTTCATTAGTTGGATTAACAGCTATACTGTAGATAGCTCTAACACCAGGCTTGATTAATAATTCAATATTGTTCCAATTCTCACCACCATCAAATGATCTAAATAAACCATATTTATTAGCAAAGAATAAACCATCATCATAATTATTATCAAATATTAACTTATGATATTCCAACATGCCAGTATATTGCTTAGGTAATTCTTTACCAATTACTTCTTGCCAATTCTCACCACCATCAATCGATTTAAAGATGCCATTTCTAGAAGTAGCCACATAAATCATATTTTCAAAATTTGGATTTAACATTACCTTAACAATTGGACCATCAAAATATTTAACTACATGCCATGAATAACCACTATCATCACTACGATACAAGCCTTTACCTGAAGTTCCAGAGTAAACAACTGATGAATTATATGGGTCAACAGCTAAAGTATTAATTATATTACTAGTATTTGGACTTGCTTCAATTAACTTATATTCCCAATTTCTACTACAATCCGATGTCTTATATACTCTATTACCAATAGCTACGTAAATAATACAACTTTCTTTAGGAGAAATAGCAATATCATTAATTTTACCTCTACCAGATAATGTTTGTTGCCAACCTGCACCACCATTATATGTATAATATATTCCCCTATCTGTTGTACCATAATAAATTGCTTTATTATCAAGATTATCCATTACCATAACAGTAGCATCAACAGTATTAAAATTATCAATTATTTCATCTAATCCATAGACAATGGTAGACTGTTGCCACTCTTCACCACGTGTTGTTGATTTAAAAACACCAGCATCACTACTACCTGTTGTATTTATCTTAATAAAACAACCAGATAATATTAATGGGGTTATTATAATAAAAAGTATGAGTGATAATTTTTTCATATATTTATAAATAAGTTTTCTAAAACTAATTGTGGTTTAATATTATATTTTAATAATTTCTTAGAATCTTCCAATTTAGTTAAAGCATTAAATAGTTTAATGTCATCTAACTGATTTAATAATCTTTTTCTTAAATTAAATTCTAAATGTTTTAAAATGTTATTTGCTAATATATTATTATCTTGCAAAGTTTTTCCAGTTAAATAATTTTCAATAAATTTAAATCTTTGAGCTAATCTAAGTTCAGTAACCTTACCTATCTCTTCGTCTAGTTTAAGGTACTCATCAAAAAATTCGCTGTCTTCTATAAACTTAAGAGCTAACCCTGGTTTGCCTAAAGAAAAATCAATTATTTTATCCATTTTATCTTGAGATACTTCCTTATTACTTAATTCTTCTTTTAATTCTTTATTAGGTACAGTTAAAAAATGTATTTTCTGCGCTCTTGATACTATGGTAGGTAATAATTCTTGCCAAGCAGACGATATTAAAATTATTATTGTATTTAATGAAGGTTCTTCAATCGTTTTAAGTAAAGCATTTGCTGATTGCCTATTTAAAGTTTCCATCTCATGAATAATACCTACTTTATAACCACCAGAAAATGATTTTAAAGATAACCACCTTTGCCAATCTCTTACTTGTTCAATAGTTATAACCTTACTATCATCTTCTAATTTTAGCTCAAATAAATCAGTACTTACCTTGCCGTCATTATTCAATAACTTTTCAGCAAATTTATTAGCTACAGTAGTCTTACCTAAATGCTTATTACCATAAAAAAGATAGGTATTTACTAACCTATTTCTTTCAAGGCAATTATCTAGATATTTAGTTATATTCTGATGACCTATTACGTCCCAATTCTTAGCCATAGTTTATTAAATTATAATAAAAAATAGTATGTTTTGTCAATAATTTTATTTATTATTATCAAGCTCAATATTTACAAGTTTATCTGCTTCTTTATTCTGTTCACGTGGTATATGAAAAAACTTTACTTTTTTAAACTTAACACTTAAATTCCAAGCCTTAACGAATAATGTTTGTATGCCTGCATTTTTTACCTTAAATGTCTGATTCAACTGATTAACTGCTAATAATGAATCTAAATAAAAATCAATTTCACCATTCGTAATCTTTAAAGCTTCAGTTAAGCCTAAAATAACTCCATTATATTCAGCTTGATTATTTGTAGCTTCACCTAAGTATTTAGAATGATTACTGATCACCTTACCAGTTGCATCTTTTAAAACAACTCCACAAGCTGAAGGACCTGGATTACCACGTGACCCACCATCAGCGTATATTATTATTTTCTGGTCATTCATATTTTAAAATCAATTAATGATAATTGTATCTGCTTATTACCATTCCATTCATTAATACCTATCTCACAAACTATATCAATATCTAAATCAACTTTTAATTCACTAATTCTAGAACCAAAACTAAATGCAATTACCTTAAAGTCTATATCACCATCACTTACTAATAATCGTAAATGTTTACCATCGTTACCAACAGTATCAAAACTCTTTAATTTTAATTTTTTTAATAAAAACTTAGGTTTTACATTCTTTTGACCATATGGTTCAAAAGTAAGTAGAATATTTAATAAATCCCAATTAATTTGAGATAACTTAATTTCTAAATCAATTTCCACCTTAGGCACAAGCTCAACGTCTTTTAATTTATCACCAGCATATTTTGTTAAATCTTTTTTAAAATCTTCGTAATTTTCTGGCTTCATACTAAAACCAGCAGCACCTTTATGACCACCATATTTGATAAAATATTTTTTATAAACATTTAATGATTCAATCAAATTAAATTCATCAATACTTCGACAAGAAGCTACTAATTTATCTTTTTGCTCACCAAGCACTAAAACAGGACGTGAATACTTTCTAACTATTTTTGAAGCAACAAGTCCAATTATACCAGTTGGCCAATTTTTACCTTTAACAAATAATATAGGTTCATCTTTAACTTTAGTAAGCTGTTTAAGTGCTTCAGTAGATATTTTATCTGTTAAGCTTCTTCTTTCCGTATTTCTTTTATCTAAAGAATGAGCAATCATAATTGCTTCTTCAATATTGTCTGTGGTTAATAGTTGATAAGCTGAATTAGCATGTTCCATTCTGCCAGCAGCATTTATTCTAGGAGCAATTTGCCAGCCAATAGTCATGGCATCCATTTCTTTTGAAGAAATACCAGATACTTCAAATATTTTCTTTAATCCTAAATTCTTTGTTTTATTTAAAACAATTAATCCATATTTAACTAAAGTCCTATTTTCTCCAAGTAATGGCACCATATCAGCCACTGTACTAATTGCCACAAAATCAAGTAACCATTTTTCTAAACCTTTACCCTTTTCATCTTTTAATATACCCTGAGCTAGTTTAAAAGCAACTCCACCTCCAGCTAAAAATTTAAATGGATACTTATCATCATAACCTGGATGAATAATACCAAAAGCTTTAGGAACGTCTTCTGGAATATGATGATGATCAGTTATAATAACATCAATACCTAAACTATTTGCATAATCTACTTCTTCTTTATTACTAATTCCGCAATCAACAGTAATTAAAACACTAAATTTATCTTTAGCAAACTGCTCAATTGCTTTTTTATTTAATCCATAACCTTCTTCTTCTCTATTTGGCATGTAAGCTTCATAATCCAAATTAATTTCTTCAAAAACATGAGATAGTATAGTACTTCCAGATACTCCGTCAGCATCATAATCACCAAAAATCATAACTTTCTGTTTCTTATGTCTAGCTTCATATATTCTAGCAACTACTTTTTCCATATCAGAAAATAAAAAAGGATCATGAACATCCTTAGAATAATCAGGACTTAAAAACTGATCAATAGCACTTTTAGTCTTTAAATTACGTGAAAATAACAATTGTAAAATAACCGGATTAATTTCCGGAAATTTACTTATATCTTTATCACTTATTTTATCCTTTATGACCCATTTTTTATTCATACAACTATCTTACACTGTTTAAATTCCTTTGTCTAATCAATTAAAAAACCGCAACACAAGTGTTGCGGTTCAATGTGTAATAGTTACACATTTGAAAATTATTAGTTAAGATATAATACTATCCCATCTAATTCATTAAGATTTTTGATTTGATAATAATGATTAGATTAAAAGGTATTGTATAAATGTTTTTGTTATCTGATGTACCTACTCCAATCTCTACCCATTCATCTTCTTTGTTATACTCAATTATTAAACCTGAATATATTAACTTTTCCTTCAAACCTGAGACAATTCTAACAGATTCAAAATGTTTCTGTAAATCTTTGCCATCAATCATATATAGCTTACCATTAGCTAAATATACGGAACGATTATGGTTTTTTAATAATTTCAGTATTAACTTCTTCATTATTACCCCTCTTTGTTATTAAATGTGCTCATCAATAAAATAAATTGATAAATTAGAATAACATACTATTTTTAGTATGTCAATCAAAAAAAATCTAACTAAAGATTTTAAATTTAAAAATATTTATACTATTATTTCTTCTTTTTTAAATCAATAACATATGAAGAAGCACCTGGTCTAGATTTAATGTTTTGTACAGGCTTAGGAGCTACTACTTTTTGTATAGGTTTACTTTTAACCTTATTCTTTTTAACAAACAATCTAAATATATTATCTTGATATAAATAAAGTGAAATACCAATTATACTAAAGATTAATAATATAATAATCCAAAGTAGCCAATTAGTACCTTTAAAAAAATAATTATCAGTTCCCGCTACTGCTTCTACCTTTAATTGATTATCAGATACATCAAGATCAGCATGGTCTTCTAGGTTATCAATCAATTCCTGAACATTACCTAAACTATTACTATCTAAATTAGCCGGTTCAATTACTTCAGGATTAGATATGACTTCTGGTTCTAGCTCCTGCTCTACAATAGGCTGAAAAATATTTCTTACTTCTTCTTGTGATCTAGATGAATCTAAAGGATACGCATCTTGAGCATCATTAACACCATCACCATCAGTATCTGAACGTAATGGGTCTGTACCTAAATTTTGCTCTTGTGAATCAGATAAGCCATCATTATCATCATCGTTATCACTATTATTACCAATACCATCATTATCTGTGTCTAACCATTCTGATGAATCACAAGGGAATTTATCAGTACTATCATTATAACCATCATTATCACTGTCTGCATCTAAAATATATGGGCATTGATTTTGATTTTCTTGAGTGTCTAATAATCCATCATTATCATCATCATTATCTTGACTATCAACAATACCATCACCATCAAAATCATGTTCTGGATATAGCAAAGCTGTTTGAGTTTCATTATTTGAATTATTTTGATCTACTGGCTCTGTACCTTGAACTCTGGCTACAACATTAAAAGATGCAACATCAGGAACTACAAAATCAACAAAAACATCATCTACTCTACTAGGTAAAACAGAAACTGGTTGAGAATTACCAATTAATTCAATACCTTGAAAAAAACTAACATAACCAACTATATCTTCAGTACCAACATTACGAACTGAAGCATATATTCTAACACTATCACCAGCAATTAAAATATCCTCAGAAAAATATATATCACCAGGTATTATTTGTAAATCATATTCAATAGCTGAAGCAGTCAAAGGAATTACAAAAAAAAGAAATAAAGCTATTAATATGTATTTTTTAAAATAATTAATCATAATACTATTATATTCAATATATAAAGAAAAGACAACTAAATAATTAATTTAATATCAGCTAAATAAAGCTTTTCTCTACTACAAATAACAGGATTTAAATCAACTTCTTTAATTTCAGGAATTAATTCTAAGAGATAAGATATTTTAACTATTAATTGATAAAGCTTCTTAAAATCAATAGACTTATTTTTTAATAAAGTGTAATTTGTAGAATTCTTTACTAAATCTTGAGCTTTTTTAAGGCTTACAGGACATAAGGTCCAATTAACTTCATTAATTTTTTCAACGTCACTTCCTCCAGAACCAAACATTAAAAATTCACCTAAACCTTGAGATCTCTTAAGACCTATTATAATCTCCTGTCCTTTAACCTCATCTTCTAATATTAAAGATAAATCTTTAAATTTCTTAAACTTTTTAAATAACTTCAAAGCTTCTAATCTAAAATTATTATTATCTATATTTAATACTAAGCCACCTAACCTATTTTTATGAATAGCTTGCTTAGAATCAATTTTTAAAACATATTTCTTATTCTTAACTAATTTAATTTTTTTAATATCTTGAACTTGTTTAAGTATCTTTTTATTTTGTAGTTTTATACCAAGTAAAGATATTATTTTTTTAGTTTTACTATAATCCAAAAGTCCATGATAATTTTTTAAACTTTTTCTAACTGAGCTTACTTTTTTTAAATTAACCCTCAATGCTTTAATATTCTCTGATTTAAAACTAGAATAGTTATATAGATAATTTAAAGCAGTAATTGCCTGAGAAGGTGTAGTAACACAAGCAACATTATTATCATTTAAATATTGAACTGCTGATTTAACTTGGCGGTAACCAACAAAACTACAAACTATATTTTTATTTGTTTTTTTAGATAATTTAACTATACCTTTAGCGATTTCAAGACTATCAGTCATTACTTGAGGCGTTAACATAATTAAAATACTGCCAATGTCTTTAATTTTAATTAATTTTTCTAAAGTACTAGTATATCTTAATGAATCAGCATCTCCTAAAATATCAATTGGATTATTTAAAGAAGCAGCAGTTGGTAAAAATTTAAATTGTTTTTTTTCATTCTTAGTTAATTGATAGAGATTAAAATTAGTATTAATTAACTGATCTGTTGCCATTACTCCTAAGCCACCAGCATTTGTAATGATAGCTAATTTATTTGAAGTAACTTTTTTAGATTTTAAAACTGTTAATATATTAAATAATTCATCTAATGTTTTAACTAAAATTCCATTATTTTCTTTAATTAAAGTTGTAACTAGATCTTGATCTTTAGCTAAGCTACCAGTATGTGAACCAATAGCTTTTCGAGTTAATTCAGAACTTCCTGGTTTAATAATAACCACAGGTTTTATTTTAGAAACTTCTTTCAAGGTCTTAGCAAAAGATATACCATCATTTAATGACTCTAAATAAAGAGTTATAACTTTAGTTTTAGGATCATTTTTTAAATAATTCAAAATATCAACTTCATCAACATCAGATCTATTACCTAAACTAATTATCTTAGAAAAACCAATCTTTGATTTAAAGCTCCAATCAATAAGAGCATCTATAACAGCACCACTCTGTGAAATCAAAGAAACTCCACCAATTTCAGGGAGTTCTTTAGCAAATGATAAATTATATCCACTATTTACTTCTAGCGTACCTAAACAATTAGGACCAACCACATTTATTCCATGCTCTTTTATAATATTATTTAATGCCTCTTCACGTTTAATACCTGTCTCACCTATTTCTTTAAAACCAGCTGAGATGATAAGATAATTTTTAATATTTTTTGATAAGCAATTTTTGATCTCATCAATTACTAAACTAGCTGGAATTGCAATAATTGCTAAATCAACTTTAAAAGGAATATCAGTTATATTAGAATACGCCTTAATCCCTTGAACTTTCTTACCTTTTATATTTACAGGATAAGCCTTTTTACCTAAACTTTTCTTTACATTAAAAAAAATATGGCCACCAACTTTCTCTAAATCATTGGATGCGCCAATTACTGCGACAGAATTAGGACTAAAAAATTTATCTAGATTTTTCAAATTATTATATTTTAAACTTAGTTAGTTCTTTTTTACTTAAAAGACCCTCCTGAGCTCCAACTTTACGAACTACATAATTACTTCTAACAATTGCTAAATGTAAAGCTTTTTTAACATCGCCTTTATAAGTTATTAAACCAGATACTAAACTAGAGCCAAAAGCATCTCCAGCACCTGTTGTATTTAAACCTTGAGCAGGCAAAGCTTTATCATAACAAACATTACTATTACTACAAACATATGCTCCTTTATCACCAACTGTTATTGCAATAACCTTAGGGCCCCAACCATGCATTACTTTAAATAATTTTGGAATTCTAGTTGTTTTAACACCACTGCTTCTTACCAAAGAAATAGCTTCCTCACGATTAAGTAATAATACCTCTGTATTTGCTAAATATTTTTTCAAAAATGGATAACCAGCATCAAGCTGTGTAGTTCCAGGATTCCAAGCAATTTTAATATTCTTTTTCTTAGCAATTTCAAATATATTTTTTGTATTTTCTTTCCATGGCTTACCTGCTAGAGAATTCAAATAAATCCATTTAGTACTAAAACTATTTAATAACTTTTTACTTACCTCTAACTTTTTATTAACAGATCTATGTACAAATATAACCCTATCTCCTTTTTTACCACCAGTTATTACAAAAGACATGCCAGTATATCCTTCTAATTGCTTAACAAAGGATATATCAATTTTTTCATCTTTAAACCTATCCATTACTATTTGCCCGGTAGCACCTTTACCAATGCAGGCAATAGCTGCTGTTTTAAAGCCTAAACGTGAAAATGATACTGCCGTATTAGCAGCACCACCGCCTGAAGTATATAAAACATCATGTGTTTCTACTTTAGAACCAAGCTCAAAAGCCATTAGGTGTTGATAACCAAATTTTTTCCTGTTTTTTAGTATCTGTGCATCTTTAGTATGAAACATTATATCTAAAGTAGCACTACCAATTGTTACAACGTCAAATTTTTTCATACATATATTATACTAAAAAAAGACTAAGTTGACAAAAAAAGAAAAATAGATTAAAAATAAAGTAACAAATTAGGAGATGATATGATTTCAAAAAAAGACTTCCTATCAGCAGAAGTAAATCATTATTTAGTTGATAAATTTTCTAGATATTATAGGATTATAAGGAAAACAACTAATCGAGATAATCCTGCTTTAGAAATTATGACTTCAGAAGGTAATAAAATAGTATTAATTTATTCTTTAACTCAAAATAGATTATTAACTCATGACTATAATCCGCCGGAAGACTTCTTAAGCTCTAATTCTAGAATTACTCAAACACGATCAATTTACTAAAAACCCCTGAACTTATCAGGGGTCTTTTTTTTATTCTTGTTGTTGATTATATATCTCTTCTTTCTTTTCCTTCAGATAGGCTATCCAATCCTCGATAACTTCAATAAATATTTTAAATGGCGCTTCAATAATAAAATCAAAGAAAAATACAAGTAAATTAATTTTCTGAAATTTAACACTTAACCAATAACCAGCTCTTAAAAAAGGTAAAGATATTAAATTAAGAAGTGATGCAAATATATTTTCTTTCTTATCAATAATTACTAGTTCTCTAACTCCCATTCTTAGCTTAATACCAAAGAAACTAACTAAGCTTAAGAATAAAAGGAAAATAACCATACTTACCCAAGTAAACTGAAGTTTAGATAATACCATTAAGATACCACCAAATGAAAGACTAAATAGTATTAAATATAATATAATGAAAACAGCAGAGTTAAAAGGACTTCTCTTTACTACGCCACCAACGCCTTCAGTACTTTTTAATTGCCCTTTATTTACTAAAACCTGAGCTACGTAATTAATACGTTTAGTATTTTTCTTAGAAGGTACCCAAATAAATAAGCCAATTAAAAACATTAAAAATGGTGGAAATACTGCATTAACAATAAGTGGTAACATAATCACACTTTCTGCAACATATTTCTCATAAGGAAGTTCTAAAAGTAAAACAAGTAACATTTTAGTTAAGAAAATATATATAATTACTCTAAAGATACTTCTACGAAGTTTAGTCTTAGCTTTCTTATACATTTTCTCACAAGTAGTTCTAACATGGAATTCTAGATCTTCAGGATTATTAAATATAGCTTCAGCTTCTTTAGGATGTTTAATTATAATTTCTTTCATTACTTGAAACACAACAGCATATTTTCTAAAAACTCTTAATAATCTTTCACTTAAATAATATGTTAATTGTTCATTAATTACTTTCTTTAAAGTATTAATCTTCTTAGCTACTTGCATTACATCATTCTTTGTAGCATTTCTCCAATTAGGATTATAATACTTCCAAACATAATAATTAAGCATAGCTTTATCAGATTTAACTAATGATCTATTTAAAGCAATTAATATTTGTAATTGTTTTTCTTTATCACTTAACTTCTTATCAATAATCTTTACTTCTTTACCTATACTAAAATAAGCAAATTCAACTAAAGCTTTAGATTCTAAAGGTGGAGCTAAAGCCTCTTCTACTTCACAAGCACATATAGAAACAAGCCATTTAAACATTTTAACTCCAGCAGTAGTTCTTCTTTTAATACTTCCTAGCTCAATTATCTGAATATACTTATTTATTATAGATTCAACTTCTTCAGACTTAGATGCAGGAATTAAATTATTTTCTAAATAACCAGCTCTAATTAATTCTTTAATTAAAGAATTACCAATATTATCAGTAGAAAATTTTAAATTTAACCTTCTCCAAAGCACTCTATCAATAGCATTTTTTCTAAGTAAATGCTCTTCCTTATAATCTATAGCATTCCTTATTTTTTCATAAATAAAAGCTATTTTACTAGCAAAACTATCAACCTTAATCCTTGATAGCTTCTCCCCTACATAATAATTTTTTAAATCAGATTTCTTTATTAAATTAATAAAGTTCTGAACTGTTTTATTTAACATATTTTATTCATTATATATGAACATATATTACAACATATTGACTATTAATTCAATATATAAAAAAGAGCCTATAAAAATAGGCTCATCATAATATAAAACTTCTATTTATTTTAATAACTTAATATCATTTAATATTTCACTTGCATGATCTGCTGGTTTAACTTTTTCATATATTTTAGCAATTATACCTTTTGGACTAATTAAAAACGAACTTCTAGAAATACCAAAATATTCCTTACCCATAAACTTTTTTTTACTCCAAACACCATATGATTTTACCAAATTCTTCTCAGTATCTGCTAATAATGTAAATGGTAACTCAAACTTTTCTGCAAATTTTTTATGCTTTTCAATAGTATCATTACTTACCCCAAATACAACAATTTTATTTTTTTTAAATTCATTATAATTATCTCTTATGGTGCATGCTTCTTTAGTACAGCCTGGTGTATTATCTCTAGGATAGAAATATAATAAAATCCACTTCTTCTTATAATCTAAAAGTGAATGCTTTTTACCATTTTGATCTGATAAATTAAATTTAGGGGCTTTATCACCAACTTTTAATTTCATAAATATATCATAATATAATAAATAACTTATATTTAATAAGTTATGGCTCGGGGACAGGGATTTGAACCCCGATTCCCAGGACCAGAACCTGGTGTCCTACCATTAGACGATCCCCGATTAAATTTTATATTTCTTAACTAATTTTTCTACTTCTTTTAATATTGGAGTTCTCCAATCATCTAATAATTGAGTTTTAATAAATTTAACTAACTCTTTATCACTGCTAGATAATTTCATTTTTTTAAGTAAATTACACTTATATAGTATTTCAAGATCTTCATTAGTTGCCAAAACGTATTTTTTCTTATCAGATTCACTAATCTTATACTCATGACTTAACTTTTTCTTTTTTTCTTTCAATAGAATAGTATATTCCTTATCATTAAACAATTTGTGTCTCAGCTTATCACCTTTAAAACCCAAATTTATATAATGATCTTCAATTAATTGTAACGATTTTTTCATATATTAATTTACTACTTCACCGCCTAATTCGTTCATAACAGTATCAAAAATTTCTTCTTTCTTTTCTGTTACTACTTCTTCAACAACAATGCTCTCATCTACTATACCATCAATTAATAACTTCTCATCAAATAATTTATTTAATACTTCTTCAACATTCTTCTTATTCTTATCTTCCTGAACTCTTTCTAAATGAAAAGCATATTTAAAACCAATAATCAACTTATTACCTTCTATACTAAGAGGTTTGCCTGTTTTTAAAAAGCTAGATAATGATTGATTGTATTCTTTTAAGGACTTAATTATTTGAGGCCATTTCTTAATTACCTTACTTATTTTTATATTACTCTTAGTAACGGGTATTTCTTCAGTCTTTTCTTCTACTTTATCTTCAACCTTTTCCTCTGGCTTATTTTCTACCTTTACTTCATTTGGCTTTTCAGAAGGAGGTTCTTGATTATCACTATCATCTTCTTTGTCTTTGGTTATTTTTATTACAGCAAGTTCTAAAGGAAGTTGTATTATTTCACTACTCTTCATATTTGTTAAAGCAACTAATAAATACTCAATCATAGAGCTTATTTCACTTGAATCAATATTTTCTAAAGAGTTTTTTAAATTATTCAAAGCTTCTTCTTCAATTTCCCATAATAATTTCTGCCAATCATTTGTTACTTGAGATAATAATATTATTCTTGAATATTCAATTACTTCACGAGTAAAAAATTCTATATCTCCACCTTCTTCTATATAGTTATGAATTAAATTAATTGCTTCTTTAGTATTACCTTTGAATAAATTAATTATAAAATTAAATATTTCATTCAAATCACTTCTTGGTATTACCAAAGCCGCTTGTTCAAGTGTAACTTCTTTAGTACCAAGTGATAATATTTGTCCTAGCATAGAAATTGCATCTCTTAAATAGCCCTGACTAAAACGTGCAATATTTTCAATTACTTTTTTTTCTACTTTAATACCTTCTTGCTTTACTAAAAATTCTAAATGTTTAACTGTTTCAGGTATAGGTATTTTTTTAAAATCAAATCTTTGACATCTAGAAATAATTGTTTCAGGTATTTTATGTATTTCAGTAGTAGCTAAAATAAAAATAGCATGAGCTGGTGGCTCTTCTAAAGTTTTAAGCAAAGCATTAAATGCTTCATTGGTAAGCATGTGTACTTCATCGATAATAAATACCTTAAACTTTTCTTTAGAAGGAGATACTCTTACTTGTTCTCTAAGCTCTCTTATTTCATTAATACCTCTATTTGAGGCAGCATCAATTTCAATTAAATCTAAAGATCTACCTTCAGCTATTTCTAAACAAGAACTACACTTAGTACAAGGCTCTAATTTATCTTTTTCATTACAATTCAAAGCTTTAGCTAAAATTCTAGCTAAAGTAGTCTTACCAATACCACGAGGCCCAGCAAATAAGTAAGCATGAGCTACTTTATCCATAGTAATAGCGTTAGCTAAAGTAGTTTTTACATGATTCTGACTTATTACTTCTGCAAAGATTTGTGGTCTATATTTTCTATATAATGTATTAGACATATATTTTACGTGGCTATATTATAGCGATTATATTATATTAAATCAAATCAACTAAAACAAGGCTTTTTAAAGCCTTGTTTTACTATATATAAATTTACTTTTTCTTTATTATATTTTCAACAGCAGCAAATTGGCTATCTGTACTCTTAGGAACTAATATAATAACTTCATCACCTTCATCACCTTTAAAATAAGTAACTGAGGCTAGTATCACCTTATATACCTTCTTATCTACCATTACAATATATTCATCACCTTCATCTTTTACTAAAGTACCTACTAAACGATCTCTTTCAACTGGACCAATTTGTTTGTAAACAAAGTTGCCTGATCCATCAATAGTTAGTTTTAAAATATCTCCTTCAACTAATTTAGATTTAGAAACATAGTTAGCTGGTATAGAATATTCTTTACCATCCGGACCAATCATTTTTTGACCATCAAAAACTCCTTCAATTACTCTTTCTTCATCATTTGATATTTCTTCGCCAACATCTTCTGCTTTTTTCTTAAAATCAACACCACTACCATCAGGTGTTAAACTGCCTCCATCTATTAAAACTTTGCATTTTTGTATTTGAATTTCGATATTCTCAAGAATATCTTTTAATTCATCTTGACTATTTTTCATATTTATTTTTATTAGTGTTTGTTTTAACTTTATTTGTGTTTTTGTTTACTTTAACTATAACAAGATTTTGAATACTGTCAATAGTTCTTAGTGTTAATAAGTTAAATTTAATATTTATATAAATAGATAGGTAAAGACTTTGAGCCTACCTTAGCAATGCTATGAGGCTTAGTATTTGGTAATTTAAAAGCGTATGAAATAAATGTAGAATTAGGTTTTAATTCATTTTTTAATTTAGGTTCTAACTTTATCATAGCCTTGGGTGTTAAAAAACATAAAATAACGTTAGCTTTAGATAAATCAGTTTTTAAAAAATCATTAAATAGTACTTTAATATTATTTTTTCTAGTGAACAATAATTTTACTCGCGAAATAATATATGGTAATAAAGAAATTTCAAAGCCAATAACCTTACTAGCTTCAGTATTTTTAGCAATACGTATTAACCATCTACCATCACCTGAGCCTAAATCATAAACTAAGTCATCTTTTTTAATTCCTGCTACTTCTATTATTTTATTTATAGTCTTCCTGCCACTTGGTACCCAAGGTGCTGCTATAAAAGTAGCCTGAAACATTGTTATTGATATTGCTATGAAAACAATAAAAAATATAATTAGCCAAATCATATTATTAAATACATTTTAAATAGGTTTAATTAATGGTTTTGAGGCGAGCCTTATTCTCTCTTGAATTTCATTTTCAACAATTTGTCTATCTCTGCCATATTTAGCACGTGATAATTCTCTAATCTTATCTATCTTTATCTTATCTCCAGGCACTGGCGCATAAGGTGCTAAATTAAAAGCCGGTGGATTTTGATTATCAATTAAAAGTTTAATATAGGCATTATACTTAGGTATGTTTATAACATCATACTCATTAAAAACAGGAGCCAGTTGCTTAGCTATTACCTCTGCATCATCTGGTCCTATTCTAAATGAAATTAAAGTACCAATGTTACCAAATACAGCATCACGTATAGTTGTATCATTATCTTTTACTAATTGAGCTACAAATTGATGAGCAAAGGTTAAAGACAATTTATATTTACGTGCTTCAGATAAAATAATACCAATAGACTCTGTAATAAAATTTTGAAATTCATCTATATATAGATAAAAAGGAGTTCTACTATCTTCTGCTAAATCAACTCTAGACAAAGCAGCCATTAAAATCTTACCAACTATTACCATGCCTAATAGGTTAGAACTAAGTTCACCTATTTTACCTTTAGATAATTTTACTAAAAGTATTTGTTTCTTATCCATCACTTCTCTAAAATTAAATGAGCTTTTTTGTTGAGCAATAATTGGTCTCATTAAATCAGATGCTAAAAATGGAGTCAACTTAGATGTTATATATGGAGTCATATTAGCGAGTGATGCATCACCACCTGCTTTTTGCGCTTCTTTCTCCCAAAAATCTTTTACTACACTATTTCCACAATTAGCTAGCTTATATCTTCTAAAACTAGCATCAGTTAATACTTTAGGCACTTCTAACAAAGTTGCTCCAGATTCTGGATCCTCCATCATAAGTAACATAGCATTTCTCATATACTGTTCAAACATAGGACCACCTGTTGCTTTTAAATCATACAGCTTATCAAAAATAGTAATCATTTCATTTATAACAAAGGTTTTTTGATCTTCACTTTGATATTCAAGCATATTTAAACCAAGGGGTCTTTCGTGATCAGCAGGATCAAAAAGTATTACATCATCAAATCTATTTTCTGGTATATGTTCTAAAACTGAATCAATTAAATCACCATGAGGATCAATAACACAAACACCTTCACCATTTTTAATATCTTGGTTAATAAGATTTGCCTGCATAACTGATTTACCAACTCCAGACTTACCTATTATGTAAGTATGTCGTAATCTATCACTAGATTTAATTCTAACCTCAGTTTTAATTCCTCTGTATTCATTATCACCTAATAATATACCTTCTGCTGGTAAATTATTTGGTGGTTGTGCTTTACGCGATTCCAACCATTTAATCTTAGGAACTGAAGAACTAACTAATGGTAAATGCCAAATTGAAGTTAATTCTTCTGCATTTAATACTAAATTATATTTTCTAGAAAAAGATCTTTTAATAAAATCAGAAATAACTTTTTTCTTATTAAACATTTTAGCTTTTTTAAAGCCATTACCATACTGATATATATTATATTGTGCAAAAGAATTTAAAATATTTTGTAAATGATTATATGCAGTATTAGATTCCACTGCTGAGACTACTACTCTAATATTTACATCAAAACCAGCTTTTGAAGTTTTTTCTTCAATGCCTTTTATTGTTTCCTCTTCCATAGGTGACAACTTATGCTTTTCTTCATCTAATTCTTTACTTTGATCAACTTTCTTATCATTTTTAAAGAATGAAAATATAAAAGTAAAAAATATAGTTAATTTATCAAATATATTACCTAGTCCTGCTTTTCTCGAAGCTTCACTTAATGATTTACCCTGTTGCATTTCTCTGGCCACAGCTTGACCACGACGATGCCATTTTTTATGTGAAGAACGTAGTATTATCTGAACAGCAGCTCCTGCTTCATTAGGTAGTTTAGCTAAAGTATTTAATAGTCCATCTAAAGGATCAGATTCCATTTTACGGAATGTTTTTATTGGTAAAATATATTCTCTACCAAATTTAAGATATGAACCAACTATTTTACCTTGAGGTTTAAAAAAATTATAATCTCCTAGCTCTTCAATATTTGCAAAAGGATAAGCTGCTAATAATTGTTGTTTTAAAGTATCTTCAAAAAAATGAGGCGCTGCAATATAGAAAAGTATTTGATCATTTGTTGAAACAATTTCAAAAGAAAAATGATCAGTTCTACCAAGTAACTTATTTTTTAAACTACGTTGAGCTTTTAAACCACCTAAAACTGAAAATAAATTTTCAGCTTTACCTATTTCTTCTAAAATATCCTCTTCTTCATTTTCTTTAGCTAAACTTACTTTAGGTATAGCTACTTGTAATATTTTCTGACTTTGTACCCCAGGTTGTCCAAAAACAATTCTTAAAATCCTTTTTAAGAAATAAAAAAATACAATAAGCGTTATAATAAAAATAACCAAAGTAAAAATTGCGGTTATTATTGAATTAAAATTAAATTGTTCTAACATATTCTATATATTTTTATTTCTAAGCTCTAAAAGCTTATCTGTTTTTATTTTAGCTTCTTGTTCTAAATAATGCTTATTAATCCCCGGTATCATTTTTAACCACTTAACAATTAACTTAAATACTTTATTTGCTTTAACTTTAACACCACTTAATAATTCACTAATCTTTTTAGCTGTTTCTTCACCAGCTTTTTTAAATTCAGCTTGTTTATCTGTAGGTATATTATAATAAATCTGAGATAAGTTTTGTTCTAAAATACTTTCTACATCTTTATGTAATTTACTTATCTCAGTTGCTTGAACCGAAGGTGTAGGTACACTTTTTAATTTTTTAGGCTTAATATCTGCCTTTGATTTTAATTCTGGCTTATCAATATTAACAGGAACTTGTTCAAAAGAACTGGTTTCTTTTTCAGGTAACTCAATTTTAGATTTTTCTTGAACTTTTTCATTACTACCAACCTCAAGTTCAGAAAACATATCATCTATTTTTTGATTTGATATATTATTTTTCATACATAAATTATACTAAAAAAAACACATTTTTGGAAGTGTCACTAGGCAATTAATTAAAAAAATAGTATAATAGTATATAAGCTTGTCATAAATATGAATAAGAAAATTAGTATTAAAAAATCAAAAAACTTTCAAGAAATAAAAACACATAATGTTAAGTGGCTACATTTTAGCAAGCCCAATGCACATGATCTTGAAATATTAAGAGAAGACTTTAAATTTCATCCATTAGATATTGATGATTGTCTTTCTTCACCTGGTCAACGTTCTAAACTTGATGAATATTCTAATTATCTATTTATCATAATGACTTTCCCATATTATGATAATGTAAGTAGATTAATGAAGGGTAGTGAAATTGATATTTTCATTGGTCCTAACTATATTGTAACAATTACTGATAATAAGCTTGCACCTTTAAATGAGTTTTTTCATCAATGTCAAGTAAATGATGCTTTTCGTGAACGTTTCTTAGGCGAGGGTCCAACTCAATTACTTTATGCAATAATTAATAAATTACAAAATTATTGCTACCCAATGCTCAATCATGTTGATGAAGATATTAAAAATATTGAAAAAGTAATATTTGCTGGTTATGAAAAGAAAATGGTTAAAGAAATATTAATAGTTAAAAGAAATATAGTTAATTTTAGAAGATCAATGCAGGCTCATAAGAATGTAATTAAAAAACTAATTTCTAAAAAAGATAAGTTCTTTATACCAAATTCAATTACTCAATACTTTGCAAATATCTTAGAACAAACTAAAGATATATGGGATATTTTAGAAAGTTTAACTGAAAATATTGATGCCCTACATAATACTAATGAATCATTAATATCATTTAGATTAAATGATATTATGAAAGTATTAACTATTATTTCTATTATCCTCTTACCAATTAACTTAGTTGCTTCAATATTTGGTATGAATACACCTGCTATGCCTTTTATCTACCATCCAAATGGATTTTGGATGATCCTGTCCTCTATGCTTGTCTTAGTTCTGCTTTTCATGCTAATATTCAAACGTAAAGGTTGGTTATAAAATAAATTAAAACAAAAATATTTAATACAAATATTTTTTTTATTATGAATTCCTTTTGGAACAACTTAGAAAAACCCATTTATGCTCTAGCTCCTCTAGCTGGTATTACTAATTCACCTTTTAGGATGGTATGCAAAGAATATGGTGCTGATGTACTTTACTCTGAGATGACATCAGCAGATGGTTTACATTTTAAATCTAAAAAAACTTTAGCTATGCTTAAGTTTAATAAAAAAGAGAAACCAGTAGTTATTCAATTATTTGGTAAAGACCCTGAAAAATTTAAAACAGCAGCTAAAATAGTTGAAGAGTCAGGAGCAGATGGTATTGATATTAACTTTGGTTGTCCAGCTCGTAAAGTTGTAGCCCATGGTGGTGGCGTTAACTTAATGAAAAATTTAGATCTCTGCTATGATATTATAAAAGCTACTTGTGATAATACATCCCTACCAGTTTCAATTAAAATTAGAACTTCTATTCAAGATGAAGATAAAAAGATAACAGCACTAGATTTTTTAAAAAAAATATCCGACTTACCTGTCCAAGTAGTTATGATCCATGGCAGATCTTATGAACAAGGTTTTAAAAAAGAAATAGATTATAAGATAATAAAAAAAGCTAGAAAATATTTTAAAGGTATTATATTAGCCAATGGCGGTGTGGTTGATTCCAAATCTGCAAAAAAAACTTTAAGAAAAACTAAAGCTGATGGCTTGGGTTTAGCCAGAGGCCTCTTCGGTAAACCTTGGTTTTTTAATGAACTTAAAACAGGTTTTAATCCTGATTGGCCTGAAATAAAAAAAATTATTTTAAAACATGCTAATTACTCATACAATGCTTTAGGTGACCATGGAATTATCGAAATGCGTAAACATCTGTTATGGTACGTTAAAGGCCTTAAAAACGCTAAATCTTTAAGAAAAGAGCTAGTTAAGGTTGAAACTATAAATGATATTAAGAAGGCTTTAAAAAACACCTAATATTAGATAAAAATATGTAAATTATAGCAATAAATGCTATTTTTTATTTTCTCAAACATTTAAACATTGACAAAATGTAATAAATATGATACTTTTAGATGTTTATTACCCTCTAATAAGAGGTAGCAAATTGACAAAAAAATACAAAAAACAAACAACAAATAATACAAGGAGTATTAAAATGAGTACAATAAGTCAAGTAAGCGACGGTGCCGGCAGGGTTTTTGGTGAAACGGTTGCTTCTGCAGTAAAAGATGCAGCAACAGATGGTGGTAGAAAATTATTTACAGCTCTTAGTGATAAAATGCTATCTGATCTTGGAATTACAAAAGGACCTCATGATAACTCAGCACATGCAATTATAGATACATACTATAAAAAACATACAGCAAATAAACCAGAAAATTACAAATCCTACCTAAGACTTTGTAAAACTTTGCCTAAAGGTCACCTTGATAATATGTCAATAATACTTATTGGCGAAGTTATCTTAACTAGTACTTTTGGCGCAACTACTGCAAATAGCAAAAATGATGCAAAAGTTAATAAGAAAAATGATACGAAAGACAATAAACCTAAAAAGAAATTCGTTGAATCAGCAAGACAAAATATTTCTGGCATTGATTGGCAGGATAAGGAAAATTTCACAAAAGTTTGTGAAACAATCGATTCAATCATAGCAGAATTCAATGAACTTGAAGCTGATAAAAATCTTTCTAAGAAAGAGTTGGTCAAACAACTAATCGATAAACTCGATACAAGAAGATTATTAGGTGATAGTGGTCTGCGTTACTTTTGGGAAAAAGTTAAGGATAAAGAGTTCAGAATTCCTCAAAATGTAAAAATATATTTTGTTAAAATTTTGGATGATGCATCAACAGGAGCTAATTCTGTGCTCAACCCTATGAAAAAAACTCTGAAAGATTTTTTTGGTAAGATGTACAGAGAATATAACGGAATAACAGGTAGAAAGGCTATACCGTTTGATGAAAAAGATGAAAAACCCAAATCAACTTTTGCTGCTTTAATTGAAAATCTTTTAAGTATTCCAACATTCCTAACTTTAGGGGTATGGTTATTTTTAGGCATTCAGATTAAAAAAGGTAAAAGCTTTTGTCAGGGTAGTAAACTCACAGATAAGATAAAAGATTACACAGTCATACTAGGTTTTTTACTCTTATTAACAGTTATGATGATTCTGTCTGGATTAAGTATACTTTACTTTGATAGTAAGATACTTGCTGAAGTACTTGTTAGTTTAATAATAATCACTCAATTCTTGATATTGTTAAAAGTAACTCACTTCTTAAATCTACTCAAGATATTCTTAATAATTACCATGGTAACACTTAAATCAGTTATTTACTCAGTAGACTCATGGATAAATTATTGGATAAATAAATTAACTGTTTTAATCTTAGTAGCACTTTTGGTCTTAATGTCTTTAGTTGCTTATTATTATTCTAATGTATCGCTTGGAGAAGGTCACATTTTGACAACTATTGCTTATTTACTTTCAATGATTCTTATAGGACCTCCAATACTATGGGGTGGTATTAAGATAATATATAATGCTTTAAAAAGCTTATATGAATCTTTTGAAAAGAAAGACTTTGAAGGTTTGGGTAAAATGTTAATATTGGCAATAGTATTAATATGTTTAGCTAAGTTAGCATTGATAAATCCAGCTATAACAGGATTTATTCTAATTCTCTTATCAATACTATTAGTATTGTCATTATGGGGATTCTATGGATTATCATTCACGGCCTTAAAATCTGCTATTTTCATGGTAGAACTTGGTAAGAATGTAACCTTGGAACCAGCCATTTGGTTAGGAAAAAGTAGTGGTACTCTATTATGGAAAGGCACTACATGGCCTCTTAATATTAGTATCAATACTATCAAATCAATGTTTGCGGGCATTCTCACTGTTCTTGGAGTAGATGCTGATAAGATTGAAATGATAATAGATGGGAAGTCAGATCTAAAATTTCCAGATATAGGTGATCCCTTTGATAAAGTTAAAGAGCAGATAGCAACGGTAACAAATAAATCAAAGTTCTCTGGTGAAGCAATAAAAGTTACATTTCAAGCTACGATCTATACCTTGTTATTCTCAACTGTAATATTCCCTCTCGTTGGACACTATGCTCAACCAGGTACTTATTTTGCTGAACTCAAACATCCTTATTTCTTTTGGGCCTTCTTTCTATCATTCATCTTGATCGCTGTTGATCGAGCAATGAAAGATTATGAAATAAAATCTGGTAAAAAAATAGTGAAGCTGAAAGGATTTGTATATCTTGTACAAACCACGGTATCTATCCTATTTATCTTCTTTGTTTTTAAAGGATATCCCACTGTATCAAGTTTTTTTGACAAACCACAAATACTATCTATTCATAATTTTTATAAATATGATGTGACTGTAAATAGGTCTGTTGATAATACAACTTATACTATAAATAATAGGATTAAAGAGGTAATTACTGATACAACAAAAGTGATTGTTTTGGAAAAAGTAAAACAGGATGACGATTATCTTGTAGTGCGTCCCTTAGATGAACATAATAATCGAACCAATATTGTTTATGCGATCCAAGACCCTGCCTTCTTTGAAAGCAAATTCAACCAGTGGATAGGAAGTATTGGGGAAGTAATAAATGATATTATTGATCCATCGGATTCATCAGATGATGAAAATGAAGAATCTGAAATAATACATGAAATATCAAGCGTCTCCATAAAGGAAGTTAAAACAATAGTTGAATTCCCAATTCGAGAAGAAATCTTGAATTTAGAAAAAAAGGATGACTACTATGTTATAGACTTGCCTTTACGAACAGGAAATGGTAATTCATCGATAATTCTTAAACCAAGTAGCTCGGCACAAATCCAAGCAAAAGGAAAAGGAAATATCGGTCCAGGATCAGGCTGTGATGGCGCAAATCGCTTCACTAACCCAAACGGCTACGTAGCTGATTGGAATAAAAATCGAACCTCAATTGGTTCCTGGCCATTAAAAAATGGTCAAGTATCAATTAATCAAAAAAAACTGGGAGGAGTTTACGCTAGATTCCCATACGACTCCAGATGGACTTATATTGGTTCAAATGGTGTAATAACAAATCACTATGATCAAGATATGTTGATCTACCTCGCAGTAAATGATGATTTTTACGATGAACGAGGACATCTACGTCTTGACTGGATAAACGATAACCCTGATATGGCTTATGAGATAACTATAAAAGTTTTCTCAACACCTATCTAGGTTATTTAACAATAATAAGTGGGTGGACTATTTTATATAGTTCCCCACTTTTTTTTATCTTAAAAAGTGCTAAAATAGCTTATATGAAGAAAAAAATTATATACATATACATCATATTTTTTACTATTACTTTTAGCATACAATTATTTTCGAATGATTTATTAGGAGTTGATGCTTTCTTTCATAGTAAATATTCAAAAATAATGTTTGAAGAGAATATTTCAGATAACTTTCCTTGGTTATATTATACTGATTTAAATAATAATTTTTCAGATCAAAGATATTTATTCCATGTAACCATGCATCCATTTACATATTTTAATTTTCCATTAAATTTAAAAATATTTATTAGTTTATTCTCTGCATTATTCTTCACACTTTTCTATTATATTTTAAATAAATTAAATATAAAAAAGCCTGAGATATGGCTATTTATTTTATTATTCTCTTCAAGTCTATTTTTATTTAGACTTCAATTAGCCAGGCCTCTTCTATTTACATTATCACTATCAATAATTGGTATATATATTATTTTAAAACAAAAAAAATGGCTATTACTATTATGGCCTATACTTTTTATATTATCTTCATATGGTTCAATATTTATCATATCAATTATAGTAGGTAGTTATTTATTAACTAAATTAGTAATCGAAAAAAGAATTGATTGGCAAATAATATTAATTACAATGTCAGGATGTATTTTAGGATTATTATTTCATCCAGAAACATCAAATTTTGTTAATTTAATAATAAACAACTATACATCAGGATTATCAAGTTTTAATAACCTCAATATATTGATTCCAATTGAACTCGAAAATTTAAATTTTTTAGCTTTACTAGTAACATCATTACCTATTTTTTTACTTATTATTTCTTTAATAACTCTATTTTTACTTAAAATATTTTTTAAAGTTGAAATTGAATTAAAAAATAAAATAAATTATTATTTTCTTCTACTATTATCTCTGATATTTATTATGTTAACAATTAAGTATAATAGATTCATAGAATACCTCGCACCTATCCTAATATTATCAGTTGCTTATATTTACAAAATATCTATGAATATTCCTGAAATTAATGAATACATAAAAAAAATATATAATAAATTAAATAACTTATCATTTAAATTAATAATTACTTTAACCACCCTATCTTTAATATTCTTACCTCTAAAACAAATATATACAGACTACAAAACAACTAACTCAATTGAAACATTTAAAGAAACTGCTATATGGTTAAATAAAAATACGCCTTCTGAATCAATAGTCTTTAATACTTCATGGGACGCTTTTCCAAGACTATTCTTTTACAATCATCACAATTACTATGTAGTAGGCCTAGATCCAATATTTTTATATAACTACAATAATAAAATGTATTACCTATGGCACAATATATCAACTAAACAATGTGCCTTAGATTCTAAAATAGATGAATGTCCAGAGAATAAAAAAACTGCCAAGGCTATAGCAGACAGTATATTAAATAGTTTTAACTCAGAATATATATGGTTATCAAAAATAAATAAAAGTTACTTAAAGCTAAGTAACATCTTAAATAATAATTCTGACTATTTTGAACTAATGATTGAAACAAATGATAGTATAGTTTATAAAATAAACTAAATACCTTCTTTATCTATTTCATTTAATAATTTCTTTTGCTTTTTATTTAAACTCTTAGGTATAGCTACATTTACTTTAACAAAGTGATCTCCTGTGCCTCTACCTCTTAATTTAGGCACACCTTTGCCTTTTAAAACAAATTCTTTACCAGCAGTAGTACCAGCTGGTATTTTTAAATTAACATCTCCATGAACTGTTCTAATTTTTGTTTTACCACCAAGAGTAAATATGCTAAATGGAATTAACTTTTCTGAATACACATTATAGCCTTCTCTTTGGAATAAACGTGAAGCTGATACTTGAATATGAATATATAAATCACCTGAAATACTTCCCTTTTCACCTACTTCACCTTTACCAGATAATCTAATAGTTTCATTATTATCTATACCTTTAGGTATTTTAATATTAATAGTTTCTTTTTCCTTATGTCTACCTTCACCATGGCACTTAGTACATCTTTTACTTGGAATTTTACCAGCTCCCTGACATTCAGGACAAGTAGCTACTGACGGAAAAGCTCCGAAGATTGTCTGTCGTGTAATTTGTATTTGCCCAGAACCCTGACACTTCTTACATGTATCTATTGAAGCTCCAGGTTCCGCTCCATTACCACTGCACTTAGTACATAAAACATATTTAGACAAATCAATTACTTTTTCTACACCAAATACTGCTTCTTCAAAAGAAATAGATAATCTAGCTTCAATATCTGCGCCTCTACTTGGTCTTCTGCTTTGAGTTCTGCCTCTACCAAAACCACCACCAAAGATATCTCCAAAGATATCTCCTAAATCATCAACGTTTACACGGGTACCACCTGTATTAAAACCACCAGAAAAACCTTGAGGTCCTTGAGCTCCATTAAAATTAGATCCAAATTGATCATACTGCTGTCTTTTTTCGGGTTTACCAAGAACCTGATAAGCTTCATTAAGTTCTTTAAACTTATCAGCATTACCATTACCCTTATCTGGGTGATGTTCATGAGCTTTCTTTCTGAAAGCTTTTTTTATATCATCTTGGGTAGCTTTTTTATCTACTCCTAGAATACTATAGTAATCTTTACTCATTTAATTCTTTATTACTTCTAAAGCAACGCTACTTAAATTAATTCCATTATATTGTTCTTTACTTATTTCTTTATTCTCACTTAATACATTTACTTCAAAACCTGACTCTTTAATTAAATTAATATAATCTTCTTTAAGCATAGCACCTGCTACACAACCTGAGATTAATTCTTTATCTACTTTTTGTTCTTTACTTAGTTCTTCAAGAAGTACTATATCTGAAACATACATTTTCCCACCTAACTTTAAGACACGTTTAGCTTCATTAAATACAGCCTTCTTATCTGAGGCTAAGTTAATTACACAATTACTTATTATCTTATCAACTGATTCATCTTCTAGAGGCAAATTCTCTATATCAGCACGTTTAAACTCAATATTAGTATAATTAGTCTTTTCTACATTATTTGTAGCAATATCAATCATTTCTTGAGTAAAATCAATACCTATTACTTTACCAGAAGGACCAACTTTTTTAGCAGCTAAAATGCAATCAATACCACCTCCACTACCTAAATCAATTACTACGTCACCTTCTAAAATATTACTAATTGCTACTGGATTACCACAACCGAGCCCCATATTAGCGCTACCTACATTTTCTAACTCTTCTTTAGTATAGCCAATACTTTCTGATATCTTTTTACTCTTACAATCACCATGACAACTGGAACCACCTTTTGCTATATCTTGATATTTATCTTTAACTATTTGTTTAATTTGATTAAAATCCATATTACTTATCTAGTAATTCAACTCTTCTCTCATGTCTACCACCTTCAAATTCAGTATTTAAGAAAGTTTTTAATATTTCTAATGTATCTTCTTGCTTTAGAAGTCTTGCACTTAAACATAGGATATTTGCATTATTATGCTTTCTAGCCATAGTAGCCATTTCAGAGGTTAAACAATTAGCACCTCTTATACCTTTATGTCTATTTGCTGCCATACACATACCAAGTCCAGTACCACAAATTAAAACACCAATTCCATTTTCAGTTAGAACTTTATTACTTAAATCATGAGCAACAGAAGGATAATCATCATCTTTATTTAATTCAAGATAACCAACATCTTTAAATTCAACATCTTTAAAATTATCCATTAAATAATGCTTTAACTCATAACCTGCATGGTCTGAGCCAATATAGATTTTCATAAATTTTATTTTAATTATTTAGCTTCTTCTTGTTTTGGTTCTTCTTCCTTAACTTCTTCTTTAACGTCTTCCTTGGTTTCTTCTTTAACATCTTCATATTCACCTTCAACTGGAGTTTCTTCTTTAGGTTTTTCGCCACCCTCAGCACCTTCTGGAGGTGTTTGAGCTTGTTCCTTATACATAGCTTCACCAATCTTTTGAATAGTCTTATTTGCTTCTTCTAAAGCTTTTTTTATAGCTTCAACATCATCACCATCTTTTACTTTCTTAAGCTCATCCATCTTCTCAGTGACTTCTTTCTTTACATCTTCTGATACTTTGTCACCACTTTCATTTAATAACTTTTCTGTTTGATATACTACAGAATCAGCATTATTTTTAACATCTATTAATTCCTTCTTCTTCTTATCATCATCAGCATGTATCTCTGCTTCTTTCTTCATTTTTTCAACTTCTTCTTTAGAAAGTCCTGAAGATGCAGTAATTGTAATAGATTGTTCAGTACCTGTTGCTTTATCTTGAGCTTTAACATTTAAAATACCATTAGCATCAATATCAAAGGTTACTTCAACTTGAGGTACGCCTCTTGGAGATGGTGGAATACCGGATAATATAAATCTACCAAGTGTTTTATTACCTTCTGACATTTCTCTTTCACCTTGTAATACATGAACATCAACAGATGTTTGGTTATCAGCAGCAGTTGAAAATATCTGCGCTTTGGATGTAGGTATAGTAGTATTTTTCTCAATTAAAGGAGTACTAACACCACCTAAGGTTTCAATACCTAGAGTTAATGGAGTTACATCTAAAAGTAATACATCTTTAACATCACCTTGCAAAACACCAGCTTGAACAGCAGCCCCAGAGGCTACTACTTCATCAGGATTAACGGTTACATTAGGCTTCTTACCAAAGTATTCTTCTACTTTCTTTTGAACAAAAGGCATTCTAGTCATACCACCAACCATAATAACTTCATGAATTTCTTCTTTTTTAAATCCACTATCAGCTATTGCTTTATCAACTGCTTCAAAACTCTTAGCAACTAAATCACCTACTAATTCTTCTAACTTTGCTCTAGTTATCTTCATGACTAAATGTTTAGGACCAGCATCATCAGTAGTAACAAAAGGTTGGTTAATTTCAGTTTCAGTTGAAGTAGATAATTCAATTTTAGCTTTTTCAGCTGCTTCTTTAACTCTTTGTAGGGCCATAGCATCATTTGAAAGATCAATACCTTGATCTTTCTTAAATTCATCAATTATCCAATTAATTATGATTAAATCAAAGTCATCACCACCTAAATGAGTATCCCCATTAGTTGATTTAACTTCAACAGTATCTGCTGATATATCAAGTATTGAAATATCAAAAGTACCACCACCTAAGTCATAAACTGCGATTTGTTGATCTTTTTTCTTATCAAAACCATAAGCAAGAGCCGCAGCAGTTGGTTCATTAATAATACGTTTTACTTTAAAACCAGCAATTTCACCAGCATCTTTAGTGGCTTGTCTTTGTGAATCATCAAAATATGCAGGTACAGTAATAATAGCTTCTTCTATCTTTTCACCAAGCTTTTCTTCTGCGTCAGCTTTTAACTTTTGTAAGATCATAGCTGATACTTCTTGAGGAGTATGTTCTTTATCACCCATTTTAATCTTAACGCCCTCGCCAGCTTGTACTATCTTATATGGCATTGTTTTAATATCTTTTTGCACTTCTTTAGAATTATAGTGTCTACCAATTAAACGTTTGATAGAAAATAATGTATTTTCTGGATTAGTAACAGCTTGTCTCTTAGCAAGTTGTCCAACAAGTCTCTCTCCAGTTTTAGAAATAGCAACCATGGAAGGAGTGGTTCTATTACCTTCTTTATTTTCTAATATTTTTGGTTGACCGCCTTCCATAACGGCCATGGCACTATTTGTAGTACCTAAATCGATTCCGAGTATTTTTGACATATGTTTTATTGACTAATTATTAATTATTTGTTAAGTTATTGTTAATTAATTAAAGGGTATAGGGGGAATTATGAACGTTACTTTCACATTAATTGATAACCAATGGGTAGGTTATTATAAAATCTTTACAATAAAATTCGATTGTAGCTTATCAGGAGATCCTAAATCTGCTTCTAACTTCTTCGAAGTATTGATTAACTCACGACAGCTTAAGGGTGTATCTCTTGAAAGAGAAGAAGGATTCACGAACTTTGATTTACACAATTACGGTATAACAATATTTATGGACTCGTCGCAAGAAGGGAAAAGCAAAGTATTAACTTTTTCAAAGGCTTAATCAACAATCTTTAAGGGAACCAACGTGTTCCCTTTTTTTATTTAAATTTTTCAATAAAATCCCCTTGTTTAGAAAAGTAATCATGAATTTCTAAAACATCATTTGAGGAAACAGTATTTTCTTCGCTAAAAAACATTACTTCATCAGCAGCTAAATCAGTAAGTATGGCGTTACCAACTAAACCATGTGGCATAGACATTACTCTGATTAAAATACTGGATGAACAAAAACTACAAGTTAGATAGGCTAAAAATGAATTACCTTCTTCTTCTAAAATTTGAATCTTACCAGTTGTATAATCATTACTACAAACTGGACATTTTTGAACTAATTTTAGACTAAATTGTCCTTTTTGATCCATATTATTTCTTTTTCTTTTTAACTTCTATTTTAACTGATTTTGGTTTTAATTCAGCTATTTTAGGTATAGTTATTTTTAAAATACCTTCTTCATATTCAGCTTTAGCTTTATCACCATTAACAGCCAAAGGTAGAGAAATTGATCTATGGAATGAACCATATCTTACTTCTTTACGATAATAGTTCTTTTCATCAACTTCACTTTGTTTATGACTATGACCTTCAATGGTTAAAACATCATTGGCCACAGTTATTTTTACTTTACTAGGATCAACACCTGTAAGTGGTGCTTCAACAATTACATTACTTTTATTCTGATAAATATCCAGTGATGGTATAAAACCTGATACAGGTGTTAAACTTGGAAAATCTGCATCTTCAAAAGGTTCTAAAAATGGTGTCCATTTTACTATAGCCATATATTTATTCCTTAGCCTGACTTACTACTACTTGAGCCGGTTTCAAAACCTTTTCATTCATAGTATAGCCAGATTTTAATTCTTTAATTATTATATTTTCTTTTTCATCACTTTTTTCTTGAGAAATAGCTTCATGCATTTCTGGATTAAATTCTTTACCCAGTGTTTCTATTTCTTTAATATTAAACTTTTTTAAAAGCTCTTTAAAATCATTTTTAATATGTAATAAACCACTTAAAGCATCATCTTTCTTCTTATCATCTGGAATGTGTTCTAAAGCTAATTTAAAATGATCATAGATTGATATAAAATTTAGGATCATATCAGCTTGAACATACTCTTTAACTTCGGACAATCTTTTATCTGATTCTTTTTTTAAATTATTATAATCTGCTTGAGCTCTTTGCCAACCATTTAAATATTCATCACATTTTGCTTCTAACTTTTTAATTTCTTTAGACATTTTGTTTAATAAAATTAATTAAACTTAAATTATGTTCATAATCCATTCTCATAGGTCCCAGTATTCCAAAGATACCTTTAGTAAACGGCGTTAAAATAACGCTACACTTTCCATCAAATGGATTATTCTCTCCAATTTTTATTACAGTATCATCTATCTCATCAAATATTTGATTCATTACTTTATCTAAATGATCTATTACTAAACCTAAATCATACATACGTTCAGGATTAATAAATTCTGGTTTACGAAGTAAATTAGCGACTCCAGTATAATAGACATGATCAGGATCAAAACCTATTAAAATAGTACAACGTGATAAATCGGCAAGTCTTCTTCCCATAGCTTTTGCTGTAAGCTCTAAAGATTCTTCATCATATTTTTTTAAAGTATCAACCAATATTTTAATCTCTTTGTTATTTAAAGAAGGAAACTTTAAAAAATTATCTAAATAATATTTATAACCCTTTTCAGTAGGTATACGTCCTGCAGAAGTATATGGTTGAGCAATATAACCATCTTTTTCAAGAGTAGCCATATCATTACGAACAGTAGCTGGTGATACGTCAATTTTACTTTTTTCTAATACTAACTTAGAACCAATAGGTTGAGCTGTTTTAATATGCTGCTTAATTATTTGGCTAAGTAAAGCACTTTTTCTGCTATCCATATTTATATATATTATTAGCACTCTCATACTACGAGTGCTAAAATTAGTATAACATAAAAAAAAAGGACGTCAAGTCTTTTATGTTCTGACTATTAATGTTGATGTCTTAGCGCTTCAATAGGATCCATCTTAGCTGCTTTACGTGCAGGTATTAACCCAAATATGATTCCAATAATAACAGATACACTTACAGCTATTATAATAGAAAAAGGTTTTACTACAAACGGCCAATCAAAACCTTGAGATTTAGCACCAACTGAAGTTAAAAATGATATCAGTAAACCAAATATAATACCTATTACTCCCCCACTAAATGTTAATACAATGGCCTCCCATAGAAATTGAGTGAGTATTTTTCCAGGACTTGCGCCAACTGCTTTTCTAAGCCCTATCTCGTTAGTTCTCTCAGATACCGATACAAACATAATGTTCATAATACCTACTCCACCTACAATAAGGGAAACAGCTACAATAGCCATAAGAAGTAAAGTAACACCACCAAGTATAGTATCCCAGATACCCATCATTTCAGTCATAGTAGTTACTGCAAAATCATCTTTATCAGGATCTGATATATCATGCCTATCTCTCATAAGTAATGTTAATTCATGAGCCGTCTCTTCAGAAATATCTGTATCTTCAAGTTTACCTATAACAAACATAATATTATCAATACCCATTATTAATTTTTGAAGTGGCCTAATTGGCATATATATCCATTCATCAAGATTCATAAACATTACAGTACCCTTTTCTTTAAAGACGCCAATTACTTTAAAATTATGTCTGCCAATTTTAACAGTTTTGCCAATAGCTTCTTGATTACCGAAATACTTTTTCTTAGCTTCACTACCTAAAACTATAACCCGAGCTAAAGATTTGTCTTCTTCTTCAGTATAGAATCTACCAAATTCAATTTCTGATGAATCAATATTTAAAAATGAAGAAGTAGCACCCCAGATTTGTATAACATCTGATTCATCTTCTCTGGTCATTATAGCCTGTCCCATTATTCCAGAATAAGCATCTACTACATTAGGATGATCTAAAATAGCTTTAGCATCATCTAAAACAAGTGTAGTAATATTTACCCCCATCATTATATTAGTAGCATTTTCAGATGATGTTTTAGAAGTAGCAGGTGCTTTAATTTCCACTTCAACAAAATCAGTACCCCAGGCTTCCATTTGCGAAAGAAGTAATCCTTTTAAGCCTTCACCTGCACTAAAAACAAGTATTACTGAAGTAATACCAATTACAATACCAAGTATTGTTAAAAAACTCCTTAACTTATGTGCTTTAAGAGCAGTTAAAGATATTTTAAGTGTAGTTAAAAAGTTATTCATACCTTAATGCTGTTATTGGATCAAGCTTAGCAGCTCTTTTAGCTGGAAAAAAACCAAAGACAACTCCAACAAGTGTAGCTACAATTACACTAACAAATATTGAGCCAGGAGATACAATAAAACTCCAAGAATATCCTAAGTACATTGCGACAAAAGCAACTAACATAGAAATTATTGAACCTATTATAATACCTATAATACCTCCAACTAAAGTTATAATAATAGCTTCAACTAAAAATTGACTAAGTAAATTCTGATAAGTAGCTCCAACTGCCTTTCTTAAACCTATTTCTTGAGTTCGTTCAGTTACCACAACATACATTATATTCATAATACCTATCCCGCCAACAAGCAAAGAAATAGCAGCCATAGATGCTAAAAAGAACTTAAGAGCATCAGTAATAGTAGTTAACATATCAAGTGCTTCAACTTGATTTCTAACACTGAAATCATCTTCATCTGCATTTTTAATATTATGTCTATCTCTTAAAATCTGTTTAATTTCTAGTATAGCTGGATCTAAATCATCACTATTTAAAACTTTAGCTCTCATCATATTTACATGATGAATACCAAGTAAAAGTTTTTGAGAAGTATTAAGAGGTATAAATACCTGATCATCAACATTTTCAAAAGCAACAGTACCTCTTTCTTTCATAACTCCAATTACCTCAAAACTTTCTCTTTTAATTTTAATCCTTTGACCAATTGGATTTGTTTCACCAAATAAATCAACAGCTACCTGAGAACCAAGCACAGCAACTCTAGCAATTCCTTTTTCATCACTAACTGAGAAAAAATGGCCTTTCTCAATTTCAGAAGACTCAACTATTAAATAACTAGCTGTAGTACCAACATAGGTAGTATCTAATTGTTGATTTTGCCAAGAAACAGTTTCAATACCCCTAGCATATGAAGCAATAGCCATTACCTCTGGTGCATTTCTTTTAATAGCTAAAGCATCTTCATATTTTAAAGTTGTTATTATTACCCCCATAGCAGAAGCAGGCGGACCATCTTCTTCTGAAGCTCCGGGTAAAATGCCAATTAAATTTGAACCTACTTTTTCTACTTGCCCTAAAATTAAACTCTGAGCTCCAGCGCCAACAGACATAATAATAATAACTGCAGCTATACCAATAATAATCCCTAACATAGTTAGGGCAGATCTAGACTTATTGGTTTTTAAACCGACTAGAGATAAAGTTATAATACTTCTAAAATTCATAACTTACTTATTTAAATAACCATCACTTGCTACTCTTTGCTTTGAAACTTTTTCATCACTTATTAATTTACCATCACGAAGTTTAATTATTCGTTCAGCATGATCTGCTGTATCTTGTTCGTGAGTTACTAAAATAATTGTCTTACCCTTTTTATTTAAATCACTCAATATCCTCATAACCTGATTACCAGAAGCAGAGTCTAGATTACCAGTTGGTTCATCAGCATAAATTATCTCAGGATCATTAACTAAAGCTCTAGCAATAGCTACACGTTGTTTTTCGCCACCAGATAATTGATTAGAAAAATGTAACATTCTATGTCCTAAACCTACAGCTTTTAAAGCACGCTCTGCTTTCTTACTATCAACTTTAACTCCACTATATACTAGGGGTAATTTAACATTTTCTAAAACAGTTGTTTTATTTAATAAGAAAAATGATTGAAAAACAAAGCCTACTTCTTTATTACGTATTTCAGCTAATTTATCATCATCAAACTCTTTAGTATCTTCTCCTTTATATAAATAGTCTCCTGAGCTTAATCTGTCTAAAAAGCCAAGAATATGCATTAAAGTAGACTTACCTGACCCAGAGGGGCCCATAATAGCTAAAAATTCGCCTTTTTTGATGTCTAAGCTAATTCCAAACAATACCTTAGTAATTACCTCTTCATTGGCAAATTCACGCTTTAAATCGTTAATTTGTATTAACTCCTTATTCACCATTTTTAATATATGTTATTATTTCTTGTCCCTCAGAAACACCAGTTAATACTTCTACTAAACCACCATCACCTCTTAAACCTGTAGTTACTTCTTGCTCTTTAATTTCTCCATTTTCAATATATCTTATATATTTAATATTATTCTTTTCAATAACTGCTCTAAGCGGTATATATAGAACATCATCTTTAGAAGCAGTAGTAATATCAACATTAGCGGTCATACCAGATTTAATACGTGGATCTTTTTCATCAAAGGTTAATTTAATCTTATAATATACAACATCGTTTATTATAGTTTCAGCTGGATCAATAAAAGTAATATGTGAAGTAAATACTTCATCCTCGTTAAAAGCATCAAGAGTAATCGTTGAAATATCTTCTACTTTAATTTTAGTGATATCAGATTCAGGAACATCAACTTCAATTTCTAAATTATTTTCAGAAATTATAGATACAACTGATTCCTGAGCACTAATATATTCACCTAATTGATATTCTACTTTAGTAACAACGCCGTCCAAGGGAGAAGTTAAAGTATATTCAGATAAATCAGCATAAGCTGCTTGTAAATCTGCTTGAGCCATTTTAACTTTAGCGTTTTGTAAATCAATCTCAAAACCACGAGGTTCAGCTAAAGTACTATCTAATTCAGCTTGAGCTACAGCTAAAGCAGTTTCTGATTGTTCAATACTTAACTGAGCTTCTTCTATACTATTATTATATTCAATACTCTTAATTAAAAGATTTGACTTAGCTGTTTGTAAAGCAGTAATAGAAGATGAAACACTTGATTGATCAGCTATAATTGTAACTTTCCAAGCATCAATTTCGGTCTGAGTTATAGTTCCCACAGGATCTAAATTACTAAGTAAAGAAAAGCTAGCATTAAGAGCTGTATTTACTTTACTTTGAATATTATAAATTTGATCTAAATAATCTACTAAATCCTCAACAGAATTTGTAGTATCAAAACTTAAATTTTGTAAAAGGAATGAATTATATGAAACAAGAGCCGTATTATAATCAGTATCTGCATTAAAATAGCTAGTAATATATGTCCTTAAATAAACTTCTTTATCACCATCTAATATTTCAATAATATCTTCTAAAGAGTCAGCAGCTAAAAATCTAGCTTCTTGCGCTTCATCTAAAGCTTGCTCCTTATATGACAAAATATTTTCATTCTTTATTTCATATGCATTTAAAAGAGCAGCTTCATAACTATTTAAATTAGCTTGAGCTTGAGCAAGTTTAGCTTGAACAATAGCTACTTCTTCATTAGAAGAGCCTTGTATTACACTATCTAAATCAGCTTGAGCTTGAGCAAGTTTAGCTTGAGCTGAAGTAACTGCACTTTGTTGTTGTAGTGAAGTAAGTCTGGCTAAAATCTGACCTTGGCTAACTTGTTCACCTGGAGATACAAATATTGAACCTAGTTTACCAGCTATTTTAAAATTTAGATCAGTTTCAGAGGATGATTCTACCTTACCTGTAGCCGAAACACTTTGAATAAGCATGCCTCTTTCAATTTGAGCAGTCTTATACTCTAGATCTTCATTTTTATTACTACCGCCTATTACAATGCCTATTATAATTATTGAGACTATAATAATAATCCAGAATAACTTACTTTTTAATACCTTCATATATTTAATGTAAAATTATAAATTAACTAATGTATATACAATGCCCCCGATAAATATTATACCTAGAAACGTAATTAGTAAAGGATTGAATCTTAAAGAATACTCAGGATTTCTTTCAGTCTTTTTAAGCTTTTTAATCTTCCAATATATAGCTAATATTAACAAACCTTCTATACCTCCACCAATAGCACCTACAGTACCAATTATCTTAACAAAACTATTTAAACCAAATAAAAATACAACGAAAGGAATAAGCATTGAAAGAGACCAGGCTAAACCATGCTTTAATTTTAAATCATATAGATAGGTATTCTTAATAGCTAGGCCTAAAGTTAAAAAACTTGTACCCATAGTAAAGAAAGCAAATAGGTTACCAAAAATTATCATTGATTTACTAACAACCTGACCTAAACCAATTGTAGCAATTTCAGTAGTTCCTAAACCTGTTACTCCAACAACAATTAAAGTAAAAAAGAAATATACTATAAAAGGGATAGACACACCTATTAATATTGCTTTTTTAATATCCTTCTCTCTGCCTTTTAAAACTAATCTTAGCTGTGGTACAGCTGAAGTACCGCCTATAGCAAAGAATATAACGCCATAAGGTATAAATACTTTAGCTAAACTAAACTCATTTAAATTACTAAGATCTATAGAATTAACACTTAGTAATATAATAATCAAAACTATTACTAAAATAATAAGTGTCATAAAAAATTCAAACTTCTGAACTATTGTTAAACCTATATATACTAAAGCAGAAGCTCCCATAAAAAATAATAAGCTATATACCATCTCATTACCACCTGTTAAAGCAGCAAGTACTTGACCCTCGCCAATGATATAGGCAAGTAAAGCGCCATAAAAACCAAAGACTACTGAACCAAACATTAAATATTTACCAAACTTTCCTAAATACTTCTCAGCATAACCAGTTAATTGATGCCTAGCTTTAGTACTTAATACAATTTCTCCTAAATACAAATTGATCATGATGACAGTAAAAGATATAACTGCCAGAATTACTAAACCTGTAATAAAACCAGCTTGAGCAACTACATATGGGATACCTAAAATACCAGCACCTATTATTGTACCGACTAATATTGAAATGGCTTCAAGTAATGGTAATTTTTTATGCATATTTATTTATTTAAATTAGGAAATACATCTCCATTATTTTCATTCTTTTGTTCATTAACTACTTCTTCTTCAATAATTTTACCTCCCTGTAATGTTGGAATAACTGTTACTTGTAAATTAACTGAACTTTCTAAATTATCTGAAAGCAAAGATATTAATCTATCCATTTCTCTAGAATTTAAATTATTTCTAGCTCTAAGAGTAGTGGCAATGTATAAGGTATTTTCTTTTTCTTTAATAACTAATTCTATTAAACTGGCCTCATCAATATTAGTAATAATAACTTGCCTAGTTAAACGATACCTGTTTTCTTGTTTAATAGTACTTTTAGTAATAATAAGTAAAGGAATAAGTATAACTATTAAAAAGACTATAGACCAGATAAAATGTCCTTTACGCCTTTCTTTAACTATATCTGATTCTAACTGTTTAAAATGAGCTAAGTAAAAGAAAAAAGCAGCAGATAGAACAACAGCTATTATATTAGCAATGAATAGTAAAAAAGCACCAGCTGCTTGTTCTAAATTATTATGTGCAAAAGAAATACCAATAACACATAAAGGTGGTACTACAGCAGCAGCAATAACAATACCAGCAATAAAACTACTTTTTTTAGGATAACTAATTACAAAAGCAGCCATAAAACCAGCAACTAAAGCAATAATTAATTCTAATATAGTTGGTTGAGTTCTGGTTAATATTTCAGTACCAACTTCTTTAAAAGGAGATATTAAACCAATTAAATATGAAATAACTAAAGTTAAAAGTAATATCTTTATTATATTAAATAAACCTTTTTCAAATAGTCTAATACTTCCTCGGACCATGCCTAAAGCAATAGCTAGCATAGGCCAAACTAATGGGGTAAGTAACATACCACCAATAACCACAGCATTATTATTTAAAATTAAACCCAAAGTAATAATTATAGTAGCAAAGATAGATAAAGTATAAAAATCTAAATCAGCGTTAGTTTCTTCACTAATTTGATTTATTACCTTCTGATGTCTATCTTGAGGTAATTTAAATATTCTTATATATTTTTTAATTTCAACAGCCATATATTATTTATTAAATAATTTAATTGCTTCATCCCAAATTGAGCTATCACCTTGTTCTCTTAACCAATACCACCACTCAACTCCCCATAAATGAATTGGTGATAAACCTGTTCTATTAGCGTATTCTAAATTCTCCTTAAACCTATCAATATCCATAGATTTATACTGTGTATCAAGTGAAGTTAAAAGTACTGGCATACCCAACCAAGGTTCCATCTGCATTTCAGAAATAAATATATTATTAACACCAGTAACAAATTTAACAAGTTCTGCTTTTAAATAATAAAAAGCTGGTGGTAATGGATAATAGAAATATCCAAAATGTTTATTCCAAGTAACTCTGTAAATACTAGTTCCTACATAATCACCAAGCCTTGAACCACCAAGCCATGTAGATAATTCCCCACTCTCTGTTATAACAATAGGTCTTGAATCTAACATTTTAACAAGCAAAACTTCTTTTTTAAAAAAGTCATTATCCATTCTAGGACACTCACCAAATACTTTTAAGTAAGGTTCATTTTCAACTTGCCATGCAATGACTGATTCATTATCCTTGTATCTTAAGACTACAGCTCGTAATAAATCTAAAACTTTTACTTTCCATTCATCTTCAGATAATTTAAAACTCCATTCAGGCCAATGACACTCAGGCCAACGAGGCGTTCTATGACCAATAGCTAAGATAACTTTAGCTTCATTCCTCTCAGCTAATGCTATTTGATAATCTAGATCAACAAAATCATAATTATCAATCTCTTTTTCAATCATGTCCCAATGACCTACAATTCTAATATCCTTAACATTTAATTCATCATATATAGAAGCATATACCTGACGCCAATTTAAATTAAGTTCAGAAGCATACTTTTGAGAAAAAGTAACCCCATACTTAATGTCTTTATTCTCACCAAAATCAGCACTATATAACCAAGCAATTAGAAAAACTATAAAAACTACTACTATTGCTTTTAAAGTTCCAATTACTTTTTCTCTCATATATTAAATTAATATTAAATATATTCCTAAAAATAATAGTATACTATACATTAATTTAGGTAATATATATCTAGTTGAAATATTTTCCCTATATATCTCAGGTTTAAATTTAGATAGTAAATAAACAATAACAATAATGAATAAAAACTGTACACCATTCAAAGCTGTAACTAAAATTACATTACCAATAGCAATAGCATATTGCATTAAAATTATTCCTAAACCACCAGCTACTTGCCCCAAGGCAAAGGCTAACCAACGCTGTTTAGTCTTTGATTCATCTTTTTCTTTTAAATTTATTATTTTCTTCCAACCGCCAACTATAAAAGTAAATATAATTGCCCCAAGTAATGAAAACCATCTAAGATAAATAAAAGCAGTTAAAAATGACATTTCATTATATGCCAGCTTATTAAAACTATTTGATATAGCAAACATTAAACCAGCGCCAATAATAAAAAGCCAAACTTTTGGCTTTATCTTAGTTTTAGCATGACCAACCTGAGATAATAAGTAACTACCTATTACAATAAGTAAAATACCGATGAATTGATAAAAAGTAACTGTTTTTAAAGAAAGTAAATAAGAAAATACAAATATTATTAAAGGCGTAATACTTACAATTAAAGGATTAACTTTAGATATTTCTGACTTAGCTACTGCCTTAAATAATAAATAAATAGCAAAATAAATAGATACTCCACCAATTAATAAAATACTTAAATGCTCTTTAGGAAAATAAAAATCTTTTTCAAAAAATATCAGTAAACTACTTATAACACCACCAATTACAGATATATGAAAAGCATAAGATATTGGTACTATTCTTGATTTAGTAAGTAAAAATTTATCAATAATAGCAGCAATAGCTAGTAAAAAGAATGAAATAATGGCAATTGTAAACCACATAGATTAGTAAGGTGAAATAGTTTTAATTTTTTTAAGTTTATGAATATGTTTAGATAATACTTTTTCAATATTATAAGTACCAAGATTAGGAGCTTCTAAATAACCTTGAGCTGCAGCTTCTGCTAAACGACCACTCTTTATCCAATCAACTAACCATTCATCAACATATCTAATATCTTCTTGATTTATACCAGCTCCTAAATTAATTAAATATTTTTGATTAAAAAATTCTTGTGAACCAATAGGCGGAGCAATTATAATAGGCAAGCCTAGACCAGAATAAAATACTAATTCAGAAGGTTTAGTCCATAAAACATCGGTAGTTCTAATCCACTTATTAAATTCTTTAAAATAATCTTTTTTATTATCTGTATATAATATTCTAACCTCTTTACCTAAATGCTCACTTAATTTATTCTGTTTAATCACTTTCTTAAAATAAGTATTAACTTCTTTATGGACCCCAGCAATTAAATTAATTCTAATTTCTTTATTCCTAATTAACTTAGCTAAACCTTTCACTATATTTCCACCTAATTCTCTTTGAGCACCAGCACCACCAACAGCAAAGGTTAAAGTTAAAAGATGATCACTTTTTTTAGGAAAACTTTTAATCTTTAAACTAGAAACTAATGTTTTTTTATATTTACTAATATACTTACGATCAGGATCTAAATTTATAAGTCTTTGAGCTAAATCAAGTTTTGCGGTATCACAACTTTCTTTACCAAGTATTTCAATAGGTAAAGGAAAACCAGTTAAGAAAATATTCTTTTCAGGTACACCATATAATTTTAATCTATCAACCACCCTTTGATTAGGAGCTAAATATTTTATTCTACTCTTAGCAGGATTAAGAGCTGCCCAAGTTCTACTCATATCAGCATCACAAATTATACAAAAAATATCATTTGGATAATTATTTACTTCAGCCATAAAAGCAGTAGCAAAAAAGGGAGTAACAAAAGCTAAAGGAGTTTTAGCTAATTTATTTATTAAATGTTTACCCCAATCTTTTCTCTTAGCCATATATATAGTAGAAAGAACTTGTAAATTAGGACGTGATAAATCACGTTTAGGATAAAATTTAGGTATTTTTTGAAATAAATTAAAAAAGCCAAAGACTGCATTACCAGCAATTGGCACTTTTTTAAAACGTGATATAGCTTCATAAAACTTACGTTGATCAAGCCATGTTTTTTTATCTTTTTTAGGAATACCTGGATAATCATTAGCAATGATTATTCCTTTATGTGCCATATGTTTTAATGGAAAAGCAGCTCTCATATGACCATACCCCATATTAACTGTAACAATCCAAACTTTTAATTTATTTTTATTTTTAACCATAAAACAAAAAAAATATTATATTTCTTTTACTAATTAAATTATACCATTTTTTGAGTATTTTAAAAACCTTAATAACTTATATATTAAGGTTTAAATAGTGTTTTAACTAAAACTTAACCACTCAGGTCTAAATATAAGGAGAAGGCCTAAAACAAAGATAATAATACCACCAATTAAGTGTGAATAACGACTATATTTACCATCTAAACCAACACTCTTTAAAGTAACCATAGCAATACCAAAGACTAACATATCATCAAGCATAAAGATGAAAATATAGAAAAGTAAATATAAGTAATACTGCCAAGTAGCAAGATCAGATAATGCTAAAACTGAAGTATAAATTGCAGGAAGTCCTGCGCTACAAATAAGTTCAACTAAATTAACAGCAAAAGCAATTAAGATAATACCAGTTAAAGCTAAGAATAAAGAACGTTTCTGAGTAATCTCTTTTAACTTATCAAACATCTTTCTCCTAGACTTACTTTCAGTTACCTTACAACCAGGCCTATTAATCCAATACTCTCTTAAATTATATCCTCCAGCTACCATGGCCACTAAACCTATTATTAACCTTAAAATAAATATTAAACCAATAAATAATATTAAGTTAAGCCAAGCAGCTAAGAATAAGAAATAAACAAAACCAGACGCAAATATAAAAGTACCGCCAAGTAACCACATTCTTTTTTTATTCTCAATACCTAAAAGTAGGGATATTAGAAATAAAAGAACCCACATAGCACATGGGTTAAAGCCGTCCACAGCAGCGATTACAAAAGTAAGTAGTGGTAAAGATACTGATTTAGTCTTAATCTCGCCAAAAACGGGTAAATTTAAAGTTTCAGGGATAACTATACTATTGCTAGTAGGCTCTAAAGCAGGTTTATTTAACTCTACAGATTCAAGATATGAACCAAATGAATCACTACACTCTGTTGTTAAACATAAATCAATTAAATTTTTTATTTCTGAACCAGTAGTTTCATCTGTACCATAACCAGTTATTAACTGATCACCTATTATAGTTAAAGGCACATAACTAATATTTGCATTATATATTCTAGCAGCTTCTTTAAATAATTCTTGATTTGCTTTATCTTTTATTATTTCAAATTCATGAATTTCCAATTGAGAGCCATATTCTTCTTTAAGAGTTTCTAAATATACTCTTTCATCATGACAATGTGGACAAGTATAGCTATAGAATAGGTAAAGATCAACATTTTCTTCAGCTTTAATATTATCTGCAAATACAAAAAAACTAGCACACAGTACTATAAGTAGAAATAAATATTTAAAATACTTTATCATAATTAGTTGATTATATAATATTTATTATATTTTTACAAATAAAAACAAGGATATAAAATCCTTGTTTTTAAATATATTAATTTATAGCAATTAACTCTACGTCGAAATATATATCAGCATTTGGTTGAATTAAGGCTCCAGCACCACGTTCTCCATAAGCCATAGCTGATGGAATACTTAATTTACGTTTTTCACCAACTTTCATACCAATTAAACCCTCTTCCCAACCTTGTATAACCATACCGTTGCCAATGGTAAATTCAAATGGTTGACCTCTGTCTACACTTGAATCAAATTTAGTGCCATCTTTTAAGGTACCAGTGTAATGCACTGAAATAGAATCACCAGATTTTACTTCTTCACCACTACCTTCTTGTATTGTTTCAATAATTAATTCCATAAGTTTTTGATTATTTATTAAATTTACTTCAGGTAATATTTCATCATCAATAGGTATATTAGGTTCTTCAACATTAATATTTAATGTCTCATCTTCTATTATTTCTTTTTCTTGGTAAGCATCATAAGCAAAAACAAAAAGTACTATTATTAGTACTACAGCTATAATGCCTAAAATTAAATTTTTCTTCATTTAGTTTTTGTTAATTATTAATTATTTATTAAATTTGGCAGGGGAGGAAGGAATTGAACCCTCGTCTCAGGTTTTGGAGACCCGCATTCTACCACTGAAATACTCCCCCATTAATTAATCTTGACCTTCAGTAGAAATGTATTGTTCTAAATTAAGTTCTTCAACTATTTCTGGGAATTTATTTATTAAAAATTCATATTTTTCTAAAACTACGCCTGTTTCTTCATTAAATAATGGTGTACCACCAGTATACATAGTACCTTCTTCATCACCATATTCATTTAATTCTTTATTAGCTAAATATTCATCAATTTTTTCTCTACCTTGAGCTGTTAAACTATTTACTAAGCTAGTAACATATTCTTCTGCTCCACCTTCCCACCAATCACTTGTTTTTTCAATACCTTCTTGAATTATATCTGAAGCATTATTTTCAACAGGTTGTTTTAATGTAGAAAAATAATCACCTATCTCTTCATGCCAAAAAAAGCTTACTAAGCCTACCATTATGATTAAGAAAATTAAAAACTTCATAAATATTATTTAGTTTCTTTATGCATTGTATGTTTCTTACAATGAGGACAATGTTTCTTTAATTCTAAACGTTCTTTTAATAGTTTTTTATTCTTTCTAGAATGATGAGTTACTATTTTACACTCTTTACATTCCATCTTTACAAGATTATCTTGAGACATATTATTCTTTTAGTTTAATTAATCTGGAGCCACCCGTCGGATTCGAACCGACGACCTGCAGTTTACAAAACTGATGCTCTACCAACTGAGCTAGGGTGGCATATATGGTGGGCCGGGTAGGATTCGAACCTACGTAGCCGTAAGGCGTTAGATTTACAGTCTAATGCATTTGACCGCTCTGCCACCGACCCATTTATATATACCTGGAGCCGTTGTGCGGACTCGAACCGCAGACCTACTCCTTACCATGGAGTTGCTCTACCAACTGAGCTACAACGGCTTAAAGTTTTTCAATACGTTCCTTAAATTCTTTAAGTTTTTTGTTCTCTGGGTTAGATTCTTGCAACTGATGATAGGCCTTTCTTGCTGCTACTTTATCTTCGAGTATTATACTGATTTCTATCAAAAAGTCAAGAACTTTAGGATTTCTAGGCTCTAAAGCTGCAGCTTGTGATAATATTTCAAATGATTTTTGCGGTTCGTCTAAATGTAAATATACTTCAGCTAAATCTAAATATGAGGTTATTTCCTTATTATCTAGCTCTAAACTCTTTAAATAACCATCTTCTGCTGTTTTTAAATCCCCTTTATTTGCTGCTATTTCACCAAGTGAACGATAGATAAAAGGATCATCTTGATTTAAATTCATTAAAAATTCAAAAGTTTCTTTAGCATGCTTATAATCTTTATTTAGCATATACATCTTAGCTAAACCCTTGTAAGCATCATAATCTTTATCATCTATAGTTAAAGCTTCAATATATGCTTGCTCTGCTTCATTATATTTTTCTTCTAAAACTAAACTTTCTGCAGTTTGCAATAATTCACTTATTTTCTGTTCTTTTAAAACATTATCTTTAAAACTTGATTTTAATACTTTATGCCTATACTTTTCCTCAGCATCTATTAAGCTTTGATAACCTCTACGTATAGCTAGTCCTAATCTACTAAACATAGGTTTTAAAAATGCATATAATTTAATACCTCTTTCTTTAAGTTGACGTTGTAATCTTTCTTCGATTAACTTTCTCTTAACATCCATTTGTTGTATAGCCGGAGAAGATTTAGGATTTACTGATTTTAAAACAGGTATTTTTTTAAATACAATAACTGCCATGACAATTATACAAGCTATTATTATTATTGTTAAGATTATGGAAAACATATTATATTGTAAATTGATTTATCATATCTATTACCTTTTCTGAAATAGCTTCTTTAGCGGGTTGTAATATCTTACGTGGGTCAATTAAATCACTATTTAAATTAAATGATTCTTTTAAACCATCTCTAAAAGCTATTCTTAAATTAGTATCAATATTTATTATACGGATACCTCCGGCTATAGCTTCTTTAATTTGATCTTCTGGTATACCAGAACCACCATGTAAGACAATAGGTATCTTAATCTTTTCATGGATTTTTTTCAACCTCTCTAAGTCAAGACCATTATCTGCTACAAAAAAGCCATGAATATTACCAATAGATATGGCTAGCGTATCAATTTCAGTTTTAGCTACAAATTCTTCAATCTGTTCTGGATTTGTCATTATTTTATTTATATCCTCACCCTGTTGCATCTTAATTAGACCTTCTTTACCTAAAATACTACCAAGTTCACCCTGACACATAGCGCCTTTTTCATGAGCATAAAGACAAGCCTCACGAGTCATTTTAATATTATCTTCAATAGGGAAAGCTGAGGCATCCATATGAACAGAAGGATAACCTATATCTATAGCTTTTTTAACCACTTCAATACTCTTACCATGATCTAAATGTAGTGTCATAGCAACATCTTCTGAATTATCTTCAATTTGTGTTTTAATTATATTATATATAGTACTAAGGCCTGCGTAGTTAATAACATTCTCTGAAGTTTGAATTATAATAGGCGCTTGAGCTTTTAGGGCACCAGCTATTATACCTTGGGTTGTTTCTAAATTAATCGTATTAAAAGCAGGTATAGCTCTTTTATTACTACTAAAATCTAAAATTTTTGAAAAATTTACAAACATATTATTTAGCATCAATAATTGGTACAAACTTATCTACATCTAAACTAGCTCCACCAACTAAAGCGCCTTCTATACTAGGCTGATTAACAAATTCTAAAATATTATCTTTATCAATAGAACCACCATAAATTAATCTCACCTGAGTATCAAATATTTCAGGGCTAAAGTTATCGATTATAACCTGACGTATTACTTGCATGGTATGTTCTGCTTCAACCGGCTCTACTGCTTGACCTGAACCAATTACCCAAACAGGTTCATAAGCAATAATTATTTCTTTATTATTAAGCTCAACGTCTTTAATTGCTTTACTAACCTGTTCCATAATTTTAAAATCTTTATGACCTTCTTGTCTTTCAGAGAAAGTTTCTCCAACGCATATAATTGGTATTAAATTATTTGCTAATGCTGCTTTTACTTTCTTATTAACCATACCATCTGTTTCATTCAAATGTTCTCTTCTTTCAGAATGCCCAATTATAACATAAGAACAATTTAATTCATTTAAAACTTTTGGGGATATGGCTCCAGTAAATGATCCCGTGTCTTCCCAAAAGCAATTTTGAGCTCCTAGTTTAATTTCAGATCTTTTTATTTCTGAAGCTACCCTATCCAAAGCAGTATGACTTGGACAAATAGCAACATCTACTTCATTTTGTTTTTTAAGTTTTTTAACTAACTTTTTACTAAGTTCAATTGCTTCTAAATCAGTTAAACTCATTTTCCAGTTAGCTATAATAATATTTTTCTTCATATAATTAATTTAATTCCTAAAGTACCAAAAGTCATGATAAGTCCAGCTATTATTATGCCTAATAATATTAACCACCAAGACTTTTTAAATGGTATATTAAATATATATGCAGCTACTGAACCCGTCCAAGCACCGGTAATAGGTAGTGGTATAGCTACAAATAAGATTAAAGCCCAATAACCATATTTTATATATTTATCAATAGTTTTACTTCTAGTTCTTTCAAATAACCAAGTAAAAAATCTATTTAAAAAATAACTCTTAGCCATTAACCAATCAACTATTAAAGGTAATACTAATAATATAATTAAAGCTGCTGTAAAATTACCTAAAACTGAAACAAAAAACGCTGTTTGAGGAGATAGATTATATACTGCTATGCCAAGTGGTATAGCTCCTCTAAGCTCTAAAATAGGTAGCATTGACACTAAAAACGTTATTATTATATCCATATATACTTATTATATAACTAATTATTAATTAAGGCCAAATGTAATTATTAAATGTCCAGGTAGTTAATGCCTTAACTTCTTGAAACCTATTATATTGACTATCACTGCCTAAAACTACAATATATATTTCTTTATTATTATTTCCTCTAATCATACTAGTTAAACAGTGCCCTGCTTCTTCTAAATAGCCTGTTTTACCAGCTCTAATATTTAAATAACTATCTAATAATTGGTTAGTATTCTCCATTACATATTTCTTACCAGTATTTACTACTTCAAACTCATATTCTTTAGATGAGGTAATATTACTTATTTCATCTCTGGAAAATGCTATTTTTATTAATTTAGCTAAATCTTCTACTGTTGATTTATTATTTGGATTTAAACCAGTTGGATCAGAAAATACCGTCTTACTCATACCCAGATACATAGCCCGTTCGTTCATTCTTTTTACAAAGTCTTCCTCAGATAAACCAGTTGATCTAACTAACGCCGAAATTGCATTATTTTCTGAAGCAATTAAAGCTGTATTAAATATATCTTTTACTTTAATAACCTCACCTGTATAAATACGTCTTCTGCCACCATCTCTATAATCTGTTGTATTAATCTTTACTTCTGTTTCCCAGCCAGGATTATTTTCTAAAAAAACTAAAGCTGTCATTAATTTAGTTATTGAAGCAATTGATTCAACCTCATCACTATTTTTTTGCCACAATACTTTATTACTTTCCTTATCAACAATAATCACTGAAGTTGCACTTACTTCTAAACCTAGGGATGTATTATTATTTTTAATAGGCCCAGATTGATAGACTCTTTCAATATAATTTAAATTATTATTATTTAAATTTATTATACTATCACTAGGAAGTGGTATATTTATTAAACTATAGATACCTACTAAATTAGCTAAGATTGATAATAACATTTATTGGTTCATTAAATAAATTTCTAAGCTCCTCCCAAGATACAAAAATTAAAGTAGTTAGTGATATTATAATAAAAAATAGTATTAGTTCTAAACTTATTATTACAAAGGTAACAATCATTGCTCCACCACCAAACCTTTTAAATACAGATATTAAATATTTAAATAAATAAAACGGTAAAATAAAATAAATAATTATTTTAAATATTCCAAATATAATATTATACAATCCGCCTTGATTAAAATATTCTACTAACCAAATTAAACCGTTAAAAATGAAGACTAAACATATAGCTATAATAAAAAGTTTTAAGCCCTCCTTTAAAGCTGAATTTATTATTAATCTTAATGTTTTACGATATAATTTCATTTATTTTTATTTCTTTATACTCGCCTACTTTTAATTTATTTAATTTTAATTTACTAATCCTAATTCTTTTTAAACTTACTACTTCATTGTCTAACTTCTCTGACATTCTTCTTATTTGTCTTTTCCAACCTTGATGAATTACTAAATTAAACTCATAATCGTTAATAGTATCAATTCTATCAGCTTTAGCTATGCCTTCTTCTAATTTGATACCTCTTTTAAATGAATTAATATAATCCGTTGTTATTTTTTTGTTCACTTTAACTCTATACTCTTTTTCATGTCCATACTTAGGATGAGTTAATTTTTGAGTTAATTCACCATCATTAGTTAATATAATTAAACCCTCGGATTCTTTATCTAATCTACCTATTGGATATACCTTATATTCTCTAGGTATTAAATCCATAACTATTTTTCTTTTCTTTGGATCAGACTTAGTAGTAATATAGCCTCTAGGCTTATTTAAAGCTAAATATATTAATTTATCTGGTAATTCAACTAATTTATTATAACAATAAACAGTATCTTCTTTTAAATCTATCTTAGTACCAAGAGTAGTTATTACTTTATTATTTACTTTAACTTTACCTTCAGATATTATCTTATCAGCTACTCTTCTTGAACATATACCTGCTTCTGATAAATATTTATTTAATCTCATTTATTTTTCTTTAACTTCAACTTTAACTACTTCTTCACTTATTACTTGAGTCTGCTCTTGATCTTGATCTAATAATTTTAATAAATTCTCATCACTATTTAATTTCTCATAATCAGGTAACTCTTTAATTGAATTAATACCTAAAAATTTAAGAAAATCTAAAGTAACATTATATTCAGTAACTCCACGTTCTTTATTATAATCAGCTTCTACTAAACCTCTAATCATTAAGTTACGTAGTATTAAACTACAATTAACTCCTCTTATTTGTTCCATTTCAGCCTTGGTAACAGGTTGCCTATAAGCAATGATAGTTAAAGTTTCTAATGATGGTTTAGTTAATTCGCCTGTTAAATCACTTTTTAAATACCCTTGAACTAAATCAGTATTTTCTGGTGCAGAAACAAGTTGTACCTTATTATTATTTATTATTAATCTAATACCTCTTCCCCCTTCTGTATATTCTTCATTTAATTCATTTAAAATATTCATTACTTTATCTTTTTTTACTTTAACATGCTCTACTAGTTTAGTAATAGTTAAAGGCCTTGAACTAACAAGTAAGATACTTTCTATTTGTGATTTTAGTTTCATAAATTTTCTTCATTTAATTTCTCTATTTCTATATCTGTAAATAAATTTGATTGATTAACTTTAATAGTTCTTTGCTTAACAAGTTCAAGCATAGCTAAGAATGATACAACTACTTCAGCTTTAGATCCTTTTTGACTAAGTAAATTATTAAAATTAAAATTAACTTTTTCTAAAATATAGTTCTTTATTTGATTTATTTTCTCATTAATTGATATTGTCTTTCTTATAACATCTTTCGGTAAATTAATGATAGGTTCTAAATTAAGTAATAATTCTTTAAATACTACTTTCAAACCTTTTAATTTAAGTTTAAGTGGTGGACTAAATTTCTGAGTAAATACCACTAATGGTTTTTCTCTATTAAAAGTAAAGTTCTCTTGCTTCATCATATTTTCAATTACCTTTGATGCTTCATGATATTCCTTATATATCTTAAGCTGTCTTTCTAAATCTATAGTATCATCGTCTTCAAATTCAATTGATGGTAATAATATTTTAGATTTAATAAGTAACAGTTTAGAAGCTACTACTAAAAAATCAGCTATTTCTGTAGGTTTTAAGGTTTCTGACGTATTAACATATTCCATAAATTGATCAGCTACATTAGATAGTGACACTTCAGAAATATTCATTTCTTCTTTTTCAATTAAATGTAAAAGCAGGTCCAAGGGACCTTCAAATTCTTCCAGTTTAATTTGATATTTATTATTCACTTTTTTTTCTTATTCACTTTAGATTTTTTAATCTTTTTTACTACGCTAAAATTAGCTTCAATTGGTTCTTCAAATTTTAAATAATCTTTTGTTTTAATTCTTAAACTTTCTACAAAACTACCTGATGAAAATATACCGTCTCTCACTTTCATTAAACTTTTATCTACAATAACTGGTATTTTATATATAGAACCAAATGCACTCATAGCTCCAGGTTTTACTTTAAATTTAGTTTTCATTACCTTTTCTTTAGGAATACTTACTTTTTTCTGAGGTACACTTAAAGACTTAGCTAATTTTTTTAAATCTAAATTCTTATTTGCAGGAAGTAGAGCTAAATAAAAATCTTTATCAACTTTAATTAATAAAGACTTAACAACTTGTTCTAATTTTACTTTTAAAGTAGCCGCTGCATCTAGAGCTGTAAACACTTTTCTATGATTTATAATTTCATGTTTAATGCCTGCTTCTTCAAGTTTTTTTAATAATTTTTTTGATATTGGCATATTTTTTAATTCTTTTTAAAGGTAATTTAATTTGTTCACCTAATAATTTTTTAGTAACTTTTTTACCAAGCACTGTAAGCTGTACGTCACTTATATACCATTTATGCTGAGTTCTTTCTCCAAAACCTACTATCAAACCTTTATTTATTAATCTTTCAATAGATTTAGTAATAATTTTAATACGTGCCTTTTCTTTAGTTTTTTTATCTTTATTATAGAAATTAAAAAACTTTTTTCTATTTACTTTTCTTTCTCTGCCATAGCATCTAATTAGAATATATTTTTGTAAGGCAGAAATCCTCATATTATTTTTTTATTCCAAGTTCTTTAAGCTGTTCTTTAGTTACCTCTGCTGGGGCTCCCATTAAAGGGTCACGTGCATCAGAGGTAAGAGGAAAAGCTATTACTTCTTTAATGCTCTTTTCACCAAGTATAGTAGCTAGTAATCTATCAATACCAGGAGCAATACCACCATGAGGTGGTACACCATAGCTAAAAGCTTCAAGTAAATGTTTAAAGTATTCTTTTTGCTTTTTATCAAAACCAATTAAATCAAATACTTTTTCTTGAACCTTAGCATCATATATTCTAAGAGCTCCACCACCAACTTCAAAACCATTTAAAACTAAATCATGTTGGTATGCTTTTACTTTACTTGGATCTTTATCTAAATATTTTAAATCTTCTTCTTTGGGCCTGGTAAACATATTATGTGAAGGTGCCCATTTACCCTTAGCTCCTACAAATTCTTCATCTTCCTTTGTTTGATCAGTAAATAATGGAAAATCTATTATCCAAGCAAAAGCAAGTTCATCTTTATCTTCTTTATTCTTTCTAAGATCAGGTTTATCACTCTTATACTTTGACATAGCTTCTTCATGAGTTATTCTAGGCCATGGAGTAACCATCTTTTTTTCTGGAAAAATTTCTTTGATCATAGCTGTAAACATTTCTTCAACTAGTTCAAGTAACTCATTTTGATCTGTAAAACTCATTTCCATATCTAATTGATAGAATTCACCAGGAGATCTATCTGCTCTGGCATCTTCATCTCTAAAACATGGAGCTACTTGATAATATCTTTCAAGACCAGCAACCATAAGAAGTTGCTTATACTGCTGTGGAGCTTGAGGTAGTGCAAAAAACTTACCCTTATGGACACGAGAAGGTACTAAGTAATCACGTGCACCTTCTGGTGAAGATTTAGTTAAAACTGGAGTTTGCACTTCAGTAAAATCTCTATCACTTAAATAATTTCTACAAAATTGAATAACTTTATGTCTTTTAATTAAATTATTCTTCATTCTTTCATGTCTTAAATCTAGATACCTATATTTTAATCTAAGCTCTTCATTAGCTTGTCTTTCTTCATTATCAATTTCAAATGGAGGGGTTAAAGACTCAGATAGTATTTTTAAGCTCTTACCAAGTATTTCAACAGTACCTGTTGCTAAATCTTTATTAATCTGCTTATCACCTCTTGCTTGAACTTCACCTTCAATTGCTAAAACATATTCAGGTTTAATATTACTCATTAACTCAACAGAAGCCTTATCCATTTCTTGAGGTACTAAAACAATTTGAAGAAGTCCTGATTTATCACGAAGATCAATAAAGACTATCTTACCCATTTTTCTAATACTATTTACCCAACCTTTAAGTAAAACTTTTTCTCCTACTTTATTAATTGTTTCTACATTATTTACTTTCATATTTATATTTGTTGATTTTTTATAATTGCTTCTTGTAATTTAGTAAGATCTAGCTTTTCTGAACTATTATTTATAATATCAATAGTATTATCTATTGCTCTTTGTTCAGGACCTACATCTAAAGTTTGTTCTACTAAATTCCCTTTGTCATTCAATCTTTTTTCGTCAGTTGCTACTTGATCTTCTATGGTCCTGTCAGTTTTTATTTCTACTCCATTATTATTGATTTTATCAATTTTAGTGTCCTCAAAAATTTCAATAGACATATATTTTAAATTAAGGTTTAAGTCTAGTTATAAGTCTTGGGAAAGGTATAGTTTCCCTAATATGTTTAGTACCACACATCCAACCAACTAGACGTTCTAAACCAATACCAAAACCAGAATGAGGCACTGAACCGTATTTTCTTAAATCAAGATACCACTCAAAATCTTTAGCTGGTAACTTGTGCTCTTTAATACGTTTTTCTAATGTATTATAATCATCTTCTCTCTGAGAACCACCAATAATCTCACCAAAGCCTTCAGGAGCTATTAAATCATCGCATAAAGCAAGCTTGTCCGATTCATCACGTTTCATATAGAAAGACTTAATCTCAGCAGGCCACTTATCTACAAAGACAGGAGAATCCGAATCTTTTGTAAGCAAAGTTTCATCATCACCACCTAAATCTTCATTATCCTTAATATCTGATCCTAACTTTTGTAATTTTTTAACTGCTTCATTATGAGTTAAACGAGTAAAAGGTAATTTAATCTTTTTTAAAGGCTCTATATCTCTTTCTAATATTTCTAACTCTTGAATACATTCTTTTAATACTTTTTGAATAATTGAATATATTAATTCTTCTTGCATCTTCATGTTCATTTCATGGTCATAGAAAGCCATTTCAGCATCCATCATCCAAAACTCAGTTAAGTGACGTCTAGTTTTAGATTTCTCAGCCCTGAATACTGGTCCAAAATCAAATACCTTACCAAGTGAATAAATAGCAGCTTCTAAGTATAGCTGACCTGATTGAGATAAATATGCTTTACCTAAATCAAAATATTCAAGTTCAAATAATGTAGTTGTTCCTTCACAAGCATTTGGTGTTAAAATTGGAGAATCAATTTTATTAAAACCATCATTATTTAAAAATTCATATATACCATTAATAACTGTATTTCTTACTTTTTGAATAGCCCATTGTTTTTTAGAACGTAACCATAAATGTCTGTTATCTAATAGAAAATCTGGACCATGCTCTTTCTTAGAAATAGGATATTCTTCAGCAACTTGAACAATTTCAAGCTCTTTAACTTGTAATTCATATTCTTCTTTTTTAGGATGCTTAGTAATCTCACCTTCTAATATGACTGAGGTTTCTTGAGTTATTTTAGCGCATAAATCCCATATTTTAGAAGAAACAACGTCTTTTGAGACAATTGCTTGAATATATCCAGAACCATCACGTATTTGAAGAAAATAAATACTTCCAGATGAGCGGAAGTTAAACACCCAACCAGCAATTTTTATAGCTTTACCAGCATGGGATGAAGCATTTTTTAGGCTAATTATATCCATAAATTTAGCTTAATTATACTATTTTTTGATATAAAAGTAAATTGGCTCCAGGGGAGGGATTCGAACCCCCGACATCTGCGTTAACAGCGCAGCGTTCTACCACTGAACTACCCTGGAATATTATTAAAAAAACCGCTTTACTCAGCGGTTTCAAGGGATATAGGTAATAAGAAACTCACCGAGTGGTAACACGGTTATTATTATTGTTATTATTGTTTCTTTTATATCTCATAAATATAAACTACCATATTTTGAATATTTGTCAACTACTTACGGATTTAATACATTCTCTGGGCTATTTTCAACCCATATCTCTACTTCACGAATATCTAATTCAGTTAATTCATTTAAATACATAATTGTTTGTTCTATTTGACTACGTCTTGATTCCATCATACAACTACCGCCACCTTCGTTTAAATTATGACTTAAATTAACTATAACCTTATTATTATCATAACCATATGATAATAATTTAGTGCCAAGTGGTATAGAAGTATTTAAACTAACCTCATCTAAAGCAAGTTCACCTGGCCTAAGTAAAGCCATAATAACCCTTGGAATAAAAGCAAATTCTTCTTGCTCTGGAATTAAATATATTTCTCTATAATATGTAGCCTGGCAACTTTCTTGATCATCGTTAATAAAATATAATCTATAGACTGATTTTTTATTAGGTTCTGCTATTTCATTTAAATTATTAATAATTGCTACATTATTTAAAAATTCTACGAATTCAGGACTATCAGGCTTATTAGTTTTCAAAACATAAATATATGAACCATTAGTAACTACAATTAATTCTTCTTTATTATTCTCATCTTCTATATAACCTATAATTCTTTTACCAATAAATCTACTCACTTCTGTTTGAGTTATTTCTTCGAATGTATAGCTTTCTAAAAATGTATCAGCATCTATATCATTATATATATTTAAACTTATTTTATGATTTAAACCTACTTTAAATACTATTTCATCAGTTGAACTAGCAAGTCTTGTAGATACTATTTCTTCTAATTTCCATTCACTATTATACTTAACCATAAAATCAGCTTCACCTAATGTTCCATTACGATAGATAATATATTCAGGTTTTTCTTCCTCATTATTAGAGTTATCCCCAAATCCAAAACATCCGCTTATTATGAGCGGAACTACTAAGATTAGTAATATTAATGAATATTTCTTCATATTAGTGTTTAAATACCCTATTTTGGGTAAATACCATACTTATTTTATGTTCATTAGCAGCCTCAATAATTTCATCATCTTTTATCGAACCCCCAGGCTGTATAATAGATTTTACACCAAATTCAGCTAGTTTGTCTATACTGTCTCTGAAAGGGAAAAAAGCATCAGAAGCAAGAGCAGAACCCTTTGCTTTAGAACCAGCTTTAGACATAGCTATTTCAACAGCATCAACTCTAGACATCTGTCCAGCACCAATTCCTAAAGTAACTCCATCTTTTACTAAACAAATTGCATTAGATTTAATATGTTTTACAACCCTATAGCCAAATATGAGATCATCTAAATTATCAGGTTTAACATCTGTAACTATTTTTAAATCTTTCTGATCTATCTTGTAATTATTATAATCTTGTACAAGTAAACCGCCAACAACCTTACGATAATCTTTAAGCTTACTATCTTTTAAATTATCTAAACTCTTTATCTTTAAAATTCTTAAATTCTTTTTACTTTTTAAAATATTCAAAGCTTCTTTTTCAAAACTAGGAGCCATAACAATTTCAGCAAATACTTTATTTATCTCTTCTGCTATTTTAGAACTACATTCTTTGTTTAATATAATAACTCCACCAAAAGCAGATTTAGAATCAGCTAAATATGCTTTTTTAAAAGCTTTAGTAATATCCTTGTCTTGAGCCACACCACAAGGGTTAGCATGCTTTAAAACAGCTGCTGCTGGCATATCAAACTCTTGAATTAAAGCCAATGCAGCATCAGCATCCATTATATTATTATATGATAGCTGTTTACCATGCAAAACTTCAGTATTAACAATAGATGGAAATTCTGGATACAAACCAACTTCTTTAAAAAATGTAGCTTTTTGATATGGATTTTCACCATACCTTAAATCATCTAGCTTTTCAAACTGCCAGTTAATGCGCTTATTACTACTAAAGTAATTATTAATGTTGAAGTCATATTCTGAGGTTAATTTAAATGCTTTTTCAGCTAATTTCTTTCTAAAATCACTATTATCTACGCCTAACTGACGTATTACCTCATTATAATCTTTCAAATCAGTTACAACATAAACTGACTCATAATTCTTGGCAGCAGCTCTAATCATAGTAGGTCCTCCAATATCAATATTTTCAATTATTTCTTCATGAGTTACATTCTTCTTTTTAAGTGTTTCTTCAAAGGGATACAAATTAACTACTACCATATCTATCATATTAATATTATTCTCTTTAGCTTGTTTTAAATGATCATTATTATTTCGAACAGCAAGTAATCCTCCATAAATATGTGGATCTAGGGTTTTAACACGACCATTCATTATTTCAGGAAAATTAGTTACTTCACTAACTTCTTTTAAATTAGATATATTATTCTCTTTAAGTAACTTATATGTACCACCAGTAGAGATAATTTCCCAACCTGAAAGTACGAGCTCTTTACTAAACTCTACTATTCCTGTCTTATCATATACGCTAATTAAAGCTCTCTTCATATTTGACATATTTTATATATTAATTTAAGATTAAAAAAAATGGAGGAAAGTTATGGAAATAATAAAAAGAGGATTTCTCGGAAGTGGTAATTCGCTTTGTAGTAAACTTGGTATAACTGTAGTTAAACTAGATAATGGTGCAGTTATAATTGATCATCCCGGATATCCAAATCATAAGAAACCTGTTCCTTACAATAAATTAGAACTTATTGATTGGAATAAAAAATTATAAGGATCTCAAACGAGGTCCTTTTTTTATTTACAATTTACCATCTCTAAATAATTCAATACCTTTTAAAATAACTTCTTGCTCTTTTAATTGAACCTTCTCTTTCAACGTTTCAATAGTTTCATTAGGTTCAATTAATACTTCTTCTTGAAGTATAATAGGACCATCATCTAAATTAAGGGTAACCCAATGTAATGTACAACCTGATTTTTTTTCATTATTTGATAATACTTCAGCGTGAACATCCAAATCCATACCAGGATATTTAGGTAATAATGAAGGATGTATATTCATTATTCTTTCTTTATATGGATCAACTATTACTTTACTCATTATTCTCATATAACCTATTAAAACAATAAGATCAATATTATGCTCCTGGCATACATTTAAACATTCAAGATCATATTCTTCACGTGTCTTATCTTTACCATTTATATATATAGTTTTAAAACCAGCTTCTTTAGCTCTTTGTAATCCAAAACAATCTTCTTTATTAGATAAAACAAATTTAAGATCAACATCTTTTAAAGAATTGTTCTTTAATGCATCTATTATTACTTGTAAATCAGTACCATTTGTTGAAACAAATACAGCTAAATTCATAATCTATTCTTTTAATTTATTCATCATCTCTATACGCTTTTCAATAAGCTTCTTCTTACCTATATCTTCTCTATGTATAACTGGACCAATTATATTATTTATTTCTTCTTCTGCCAATCTTTCAGCTTCATATATATCTTCATGCTTAGCAACTATAGCTACAGCACGTGAACCAGTTAAATAAATTCCGTCTTCTCTTTTATCAACTGCTGCATAATATATATCAACTTTGCTAGTATCAATAGAATCTACATTTATAGTTTCATCTTTGATAGGATCTTCTGGATAACCTTGTGGTACAGCATATTTACATACAGTAGCTTTATTCTCAAATTCAACTTTTTTTTCATTTAAATTACCTTCTATAATACCAAGACATACTTCAACAAAATCTGATTTAAAAACACTTAATACATTCATAGCTTCAGGATCACCAAGTCTTGCATTATATTCAATTATTTTTAAACCTTTTTTAGTTGCTATAAAATTACCATATAATATGCCTCTGTATGGTTTACCAGTCTTTTCTTTTAAAGCTTTCATTACTTTTAAATTAATCTCTTGTCCATCTTTTAACTCTTTATCTGATATAAAAGGCATAGAGCCATCAGAAAATGAATATGAGCCCATACCACCAGTATTAGGCCCAGTATCCCCTGCTAAAGCTCTTTTATTATCTTGAGCACATGGCATATGTACTAAATGTTCACCATCAGAGAAACTCATTAAACTAAATTCCTGACCAATTAATTTTTCTTCAATTATTACTCTAGTTCCGTTTTCAATTAATTTACTAATTAAAGCCATGCCTTCGTTCATAGTTTGAAAATGATCACCTGATACTTGTACTCCCTTACCGCCTGTTAAACCATCAGGTTTAATAACAAAATTCTCTTCTAAGTAAAGTAACCATTCTTCAACACCATCCATTGATTCAAAAATCTTAAATTCTGGATTAACAGGTATATTATATTCTTTGAATAATTGACGTGCAAAAGATTTAGAAGTTTCAAGTTGAGCCAGCTCCATATATGGTCCTACAGATTTAATATTAACTTTCTCTAAATCATCTACTAAACCTTTTTCTAAAGGAGATTCAGGGCCCACGAATACAAAATCAACATTATTTTCTTTAGCATAACTTATTATATTCTCATTACTAAAATCACCCACCTTGTAACCCTGTGCTAAATTAATTATCCCTGGATTATTACTTGAGGCAAAACAAAAAAGCTCAATACTTTGAGGTGAATCTTTTAATTTTTGAGCTATAATATGTTCTCTAGCTCCATTACCGACTAAAAGTATTTTCATAATAATTTATTTGACTTAATATTTCCATGACTAGCTCTTTCTTCTTTTCTTTGCTTTTCAATATCTGCTAAAACCTCAGGAGTTATTCCTTCAACTGGATAATCACCATTAAAATATGCTGTATGAGGTCTAGTAAAATCTAAATCACCTCTTCTAGTTACAGCTTCAACTAAATCTTCAATATCTTGATATATTAAAATATCAGCACCAATAGATTGACGTATTTCTTCTTCTGTCTTATTAAAAGCAATATATTCATCAGAAGTTGGTAAATCAATACCAAATAAATCAGGATATCTAAGTGGTGGTGAAGCTGAAGCAAAATATACCTTCTTAGCTCCAGAATCTTTCAATAACTTAACTATATGTCTAGACACATTACCACGAACAATACTATCATCAACAATTAAAATATTTTTACCTTTTATTTCATGAATTAAAGGAGATAATTTAAATTGATTAGCTCTTCTTCTTACTTTCTGACCTGGCATAATAAAGGTACGTCCAATGAAATGATTTTTAACGAGTGCTTGAGTGTATCTAACACGTAATTCATGAGCACAAGATAAGGCAGCTGTAGCTGCTGATTCAGGAGCTGGTACTACTATGTCTACATCTAAATCTGGATGAAGTTTCTTTATTTTCTTAGCTAAGTTTTGACCCATTCTAAGACGTGCTCTATAAACACTAACTTTATTTAAAACAGAATCAGGACGAGCAAAATATACATATTCAAAAATACAAGGTCTAAATTCTTTCTCAGTTACTCGCTTAGACTTAACTTCACCATTTAAATCTACAAAAACAACTTCACCTGGTTCTACATCTCTATGGAATTCAAAGTTCATTATCTTAAGCATAGTTCCTTCAGAAGCAAAAATATGTTCTTCTTTAAAACTTAAATCACGCTTACCCCAAATAAGAGGTCTAATACCATGAGGATCACGAAAAGCAACGATACCTTTTCCAGCTATAACAGCTATTACTGAATAACCACCTTTTACTCTTTTATGAACTGCTTCAACTGCTTTACAAATTGAATCAAAAAAATCTTTATGACAATACTTGCTCATTTCATGAGCAAAAACATGTAAAATTACTTCTAAATCACAATTAGAATTAATATGTCTTTGATTCTTTTCAAATAATTCTTTTTTTAAATCATGAAAATTATATACATTACCATTATGCACCATAGAAATACCATAAGGTTGATGTAATATAAAGGGTTGTGAATCTTCAATGCCATTACCACCTACTGTTGGATAACGTAATTGACCAATACCAATATTACCTTTAAGTCTATCCATATCTTCTTGATCAAAAACGTCTCTCACCAAACCTAAACCTTTTTTAAGATGAAACTGTTTATTATATGTAGAAATACCAGCACTATCTTGCCCTCTATGTTGCAGACAAATCAAACTCTCATAGACTTCTATGCCTACATCTTGATTTCCTATTATACCAACGATACCACACATATTACTTAATATATTTATCTATTAATTTAATACTCTCCCCTATATATTTACTTGGTGTTAATTTTAATAACTTATCTTTTTCTACTTTAGATATTTTTAACTTTTTAATAAACTTAGTTATCTTTTCCTGATCTATCTTTTTACCCTGAGTTAATTCTTTTAATGTTTCATATGGTTTAGGAAAACTTACTTTTCTCAAAACTACCTGAATAGGTTCTGCTAAAACTTGCCAGTTTTCATCTAATTCTTCTCTACATCTTGTCCTATTTACTTCTAATTTACCTAAACCTTTAAGTGTAGACTTTAAAGCGAGCAAAGAATAACCAAGAGCTATACCTTGATTTCTAAGTGTAGTAGAATCAGTTAAATCTCTTTGCATACGAGAAATAGGTAATTTATTTGCCATATAAATAAGTAAAGCATTAGCTAAACCTAAATTACCTTCACTATTTTCAAAATCAATTGGATTTACCTTATGAGGCATAGTAGAAGAACCGACTTCACCTGACTTCTTTTTCAATTTAAATATATCTCTACTTATATATAGCCATAAATCTTGATCTAGATCACGTACAATATTATTTATTCTACTTATTTGATGATACACATAAGATAATGAATCATGTGGTTCTATTTGTGTAGTTATGGCATTATATTCTAAACCTAGAGACTCAACAAAATTTTGACTAAAACTAAACCAATCAACATTAGAATATGCTTGTTTCTGAGCATTAAAATTGCCTACAGCGCCAGATAACTTACCTTTTAAAGTAAATGGCTGTATCTGATCTTTAAGACGCATATAGAAAACAGCAAATTCCTTACCTATAGTAGTAGGTGTGGCTGCTTGGCCATGAGTTAGAGATAACAATGGAATTCTTTTATAATCTAGGCTCAAACCTTTTAAATTCTTAAGCAACTTCTTTAAACTCTTTAAATATTCATTATAGCCATCTTTTAGCATTAAAGAGTAAGCTAAATTATTTATATCCTCTGAAGTTAAAGCAAAATGTATAAACTCAGAAAATTCTTTAAGAGTATCTGGTAAATTATTCTTTAAAAAATACTCAACTGCTTTAACATCATGATTAGTCTTTTTTTCTATCTTTTTAACTTGCAAAGCATCTTTTTCATTAAATTTAAGATAAAGTGTTCTAAGACTTACAATTTCTTCATCACTAAATTCTCTTACTTCTTTTATTTTAGGTTCAAGTGATAAAGCAATAAAATATTCTATTTCTATTTTTAAACGATATCTAATTAAAGCACTTTCAGAAAAATACTTAGATAGCTCTTTTATTTTATCTTGATATCTACCATCAAGTGGAGATATTGCATTTAATGTATCCATATATTTAAAATGATTTTTTAATATCTTTTATTTTATCAACAACCTTACTTTGCATATCATCATTACTAAGCCCTAATATTCTAGCACAAGCGTCTGCTACATTTTTAGGATCTAATACAGTAAGTACTGGTGTAGCTGAAGGCATTTGCAAAGTTGAATGAATATTTACCATCATATCTTCTTTACTAGAAAAAGGTGGACATGCAATTACTGGATGAATGCTATTTGCAGCAGTAACACCAGATAAACCATTAGAACGTCCGGCAATAGTAATATATACTATATCTTTTTCCTGATTTAATTTAGTTACTAAATCAAATACCATTTCAGGTACTTTATGAGCTGACAAAATGTGTTCTTCAAACTCTAAGTCCCAAGTTTTTAAATTATCTTCTATTTTAGTAGCCCATTCTTTATCAGAAGAACTACCCATTATAATTATTACTTTCATATTACATGTAACCTTTAGTTTTTAAATTTTTCTCTATTCTAGATAATATTAACTTATCATCAACACTAAATGTTTCACCAGTTATCATTTCAAATAATTTAATATATCTCATTGATAATTCTACAATTAATTCACGAGGTGCTTCAGGTAATTCTTCATCATGATATGGATCACAGTTATCTTTAAACCATAATCTTAAAAATTCCTTATCAATATTATCTGGCTCATTACCTTCTGATATTCTTTCTTGATATGTTTCTTTCAACCAATACCTAGAAGAGTCAGGGGTATGTATTTCATCAATTAAGAATATATTACCTTGCTTATCCTTACCAAACTCATATTTAGTATCAACTAGTATTAAACCATGAGCTAAAGCAGTTTTTTGACCAAAAGCAAATAACTGAAAAGCTTTCTCTGAAATATATTCCCATTCTTCTACAGAACACATCTTCTCAGAAAGTATATTATTTTTTGATATATTACGATCATGTTTTTCAAACTTAGTAGTTGGTGTAATAATGGGTGCATCAAATTTTTGATTCTTTACCATATTTTCAGGTAATTTATTACCACAAAAATCTCTAACGCCTTTTTGGTAATTAGTCCAAGCAGCAGTATCTGTAGTACCAGTAATATATCCACGAATAACTACTTCAAAAGGCATAACTTCTAAATTCTTTTGAACTGATACATTAGGATCTGGTGTATCTATTACAGAATTAGGACAAAAGCTCTTAGTTTGTTCAAACCACCATTTACTAGTTTGAGTAAGAACTTGCCCTTTAAAAGGTATTGAAGCCAGTACCCTATCAAAAGCACTTTGCCTATCTGTAGCTATTAAAAAAATCTTATCATCACTTACATAAACATCTCTTACTTTACCAATTTGTTTAGTACCAAGATTTACCAAATTAGTTTCTGTTAAAACATTTTTAATATTACTTTGTATTATTTTTTTCTCCATATATTATTTTATTTTTATTAATTATTTTTCTACATTAAGTACATGCAATGTATGATATTCAGGAACTGTTGGTTGATCTGGTCCTAAATGAACAACTTCTTCTTGTTTTAAATCTTGCTCATCAAATAATTTCTTCCATTCTTCAGGTGTATTAAAGTTAAAAGGCACATTTACTTTTTTTGATGGATCGTCTGAATTATGTATAACACGATTGTAGAAATGATCAAAAAATATATTAACTCTACGTTGTTGTTCAGGAGACAAGGCAAGATATTCTTCTGATTTTTTACGTTCATCTTCTGAAAGCTCTTTGCCATCTACATCATAAACTGATTCAATAACAATTACCCTACCACCTGGCTTTGTCACACGTTTAGTCTCTTTCATTAATTGAATAGGATCATCACTATGATGGAAAACTGTAAGGAGTAATGTATTATCAAACTTATTATCTTCAAATGGTATATCTTTACCTTGTTCTAATAATTCAAACGGAAGTCCTGTTTTGGCTACATTCGGATTTTCATATACATCTGCAAGTTGCACCTCATTTCCATCTTTTGCAATAAGTTGCGCAAGCCTTGCATCGCCACATCCAAAATCAAGAACTAAACCATCTTTTAGATACTTTTTTATTTGCTCATGTATTATTTCAGCACGTTCAATAAGTTTTTCTGGAATAGCATCAACAACTCCCTCACTTTCTAAAATATTATGAGCTGCTTGTTCATATTCATTAATATCATCATAATTTTTTGCAAATTTAAGACATTGATCCATTACCATATCTGATTTTGCATCATCAATACCTAATGATTTAAATACGTCTCGTCTCATAGATTGTATGACATTTTCTATCTCCGGATCTTGTAAGACATCTTTAATTTCAAAAATTGGCATTTCAAATGCATTATTCTTATTACTTTCTACTGATGAATTAAATCTTTCAATCATATTATTTATTTATTATTTTTTTCTCCATATATTATTTTAAATTACTAAATATTTTTATTTCATCAGTATTATATATCTCTGGAATAACGTTCTTCTTATCTTTTTCAGATATATTTATCAACCTATCAATTGGCCAAGCTACAAAACCTTGCCCTTCTGAGGCTATCAATTCATTAATATCGCCATCAAACCTATATGTATAAATTTGATAACACTTATTATTAATTAATCCTGATAATTTTTCAGTATACTTTATCATTCTCTTTAGCACTAATTCTAATTTATCTTTTTCAGGATTAATACCAGTCTCCTCTTTTATTTCTCTTATTATGGCGCTGTCATAATCTTCATTCAGATCTACATGACCCCCTGCCGTTGAATCAAGAAGTCCTGGATAAATTTCTTGATTTAAACCTCTTTTTTGAAAAATTATCTCACCTTTACTAGTATAAAACCAAGCATTTACTTCTCTATGTAGCAATCCTTTCTTATGAATATTGTATCTAGTATCTTCACCGATTATATTATCATTTTCATCAACAATATTTAGTATTTCTTTTTTTCTATCTTCATTCATATATTAAAGCAATCTGTGCTAATGGATTAAATAGTATATGACTATTAATTATTTTTTTAAATTCTTGATCTGTGCATTCAATTTCCCATAAGACACCTTTTAATACTTTACTTACTTGCGTTATACCTAACCTATTATTTAAAGTACCAAGAATATCATGTCCTGTAAAATCATCTTTATACCTTATTAATACTTTATGTGTCTTATTCTTTAACTTTGATTTATCATTAATATATGGTATTTCCTTATTAGTATTTAAAAGTTCTCCTGATTTAATTAATTTATCTTTTAATTCTTGACTTGTATCACTAGTGCTTACTTCCCAATGAGTATATCTTTTAAGAGAATCAGTGTTAAAATCAAGCTGAGATAAAGCAATTTGAAGAGTTTCTGCTTCATTGTCTGTTATTATTAGATCAACTAAGAATTCAAGGCTATTTTCTTCTTTACTATACTTATTAAGTTCACCATTCTTATGTTCAAAACCTTTTATTTCACTAACCTCATATTCCTTGTTCTCTTCAATATACTTTTTCATTGATTCAAATATTTTAAGTCCCTCTTTAGTTCTCTCTGGATGAGGCATTAAAGCTAAAACATTACCTTCTTTGTTACTTACCCCTGCTAAATTATTTACAGAACCATTTGGATTAACAGGATACTCATCTTTTAAATCACCACTAGTATCACAATATTTAAAAACTGTTTGTCCATTATCTGTTAATTTTTTTAATAAATCATCAGCTATTACCCATCTTCCTTCACCATGAGCAATAGGTAAGCTAAAATTAAAATCTTTATCAAAATTATTAAAAGCAGTTACTTTATCTGAATCATTTTTAATACGTACCCAAATATTTAGATAACCCTTTTCATTCCATGACAAGCTTGCTCCTAAATGACTTGCTTCTAAACCTGGAATCATACCTGACTCAACAAGTATTTGCGCTCCATTACATATACCAATAACTGGTTTACCTTTAGCTGATTCTTGCTTAATTACTTTCATTAATGGATCACGTCCTGCAATAGCTCCAGACCTTACTCTATCTTCATAGGAAAAACCCCCTGGTATAAAATACCCATCAAATTTACGTAAATCTTCTTTATCTCTATTCCATCTGAATAGCTCAGGTTCCATACCAACGTCTTTTATAGCACGAAATGATTCAGCTTCACAATTAGTACCTGGGAATTGAATTATGGCTATCTTACTCATATTTTATTTCTTCATCTTTAGTTTTAATTAAAACTTCAGTTTTATCACTCTTTTCAGTTCTACCTATTACTTGAGCATCTACTTTAAATTTATTTGAAATATCTATTATTTTATCTGCTACTTTGCTGTCACAAACTATTTCCATACGACTTCCCATATTATATACTCGATACATTTCATGATTACTTAAATTATTACTTTCACGTATTAAATTAAATATGGGTGGAGTATTAAATAGATTATCTTTTACATACCTAATATTTTCACCAAAATTAATACATTTTGTCTGCCCACCACCACTATTATGGAAAATAGCGGAAATATTATCTCGATATTCATCTAAAACTAATTTTAGAATAGGAGCATAAGTACGAGTAGGGCTAAGTAAGGCCTCACCAACAGTTAAAGGAGTATCTTTTAATTTATCACTTAATTTAAACTTACCGGTATAGGCTAAGTCATATATTTCAGGAGCAAAAGATTCTGGATATTTATCTCTATATTCATTATTTAAAACTTCATGACGTGCTGAAGTAAAACCATTTGTACCAATCCCTGAATTATATTTAGTTTCATATGTAGCTTGACCACTAGATGATAAGCCCACGATTACTTGATCAGGTTTTACAAGTGAAGCATCAATAAAGTGAGAACGCTTCATACGTACAGCAATTGTTGAATCAATTATTACAGTTCTAACTAAATCACCAAGATCAGCAGTTTCACCACCACAATTAACTACATCTATACCATGTTCTTTCATTAAATTAGCTTGATCTTGATATCCTTCAATTATTTGTTTAATTATTTCACCATCTATTAATTTATAATTACGTCCTATAGTATTTGATAATATGAAAGGACCTAAAGCCCCAACACATAGTAAATCATCTAAATTCATTACTAAGGAATCTTGAGCAATACCTCGAAATACAGATGGATCATTATTTTCTTTATACTGTAAATAAGCCAGAGAAGACTTAGTACCAGCACCATCAGCATGTAGTAAAAAACAGTAATCTTCTTGATTACTAATAATATCAGGAATAGCTTTACAAAAAGCTTTAGGATATAATCCCTGATCAATAGCTAAAATAGCTTTTTTTACATCTGGTTTATGAGGTGAAACACCTCTATCTTCGTAGCTTGGCATATATTGACATTATATATATTATATGGTATATTCTATTATTAATTTCGTTCTTACAAAATTAATTAAAAGTAATAAACTAACAAAAGGAGAATAAAATGAGGAAGATGATACTTCTGATTATTGCCATGTTTTTAATGGTTGGATGTTCCAAAGATAACTTTGCAGAAACCCAATTTTTGGGTTTCTACCACAATGACCCGGATTTCAATATTATCATATTTAGTGATGATATTGTAGGAAAAATTCTTTGCTATACTGATCAAAATGACGATGATGGCCTGATAATAATGGGAAATACTATCTATAATGGACAAAGCATCAAACACGAATGTGAAACAATTTTTGATAATACTCCTGAATGTATTTTCCTAGTGGAAAATATAGAATATGGAACAGTCTTGATCGTAGAAGATCAAGAAGAGGTAAAATACATTAAAATACTTGATAATGATAAAGTTCCAAAAATCTCTGAATACTTTAAAAAGCATTCTTTACAAGAAACCATGTCACTTCTATCATTTATATTTAAGCCAGGTATGACCGTTAAGATAAAAACGAACGAATCATTAACTGAATTTACTTCTTTTTATGCGGATAATATTCTTATAGGAGAAAAAGATGAAGTATATTCATCGTTTATGCCACCTGAATAGAATCAACTAAACCTCGGAAAGGGCAGAATACATTCTGTCCTTTTTTTTATTCAAAGAACTAACTATTTAACTTATCTCTTAAACCATTTAACCAACTATTACTCATATTACTTACCTCTAAATCAATTAAATTACTAATTACTAATTTATCTTTAATAGTTTTACCAATAACTATTGGTTTAAGATTATACTTTTTACAAATATCTTTTACTTTGTCAGTATTCTTTGTTTCAAATACAAAGCCACCTGTTTCAGAAAATAGCTTTTTAATATCATCTAACTTACCTAATTTTTCTAAATCAATCTCAGCGCCAATACTATTCTTACCATCACCACCAAAAGACATTTCGGCTAGGGTAACAGCTATACCACCATCAGATATATCATGACAAGAAAGAAGTAACTTATCATCTATCATATCTGTTACTGCATATATTTCATTTTCAACATTTTTAAAATCTACTTTAGGTACATTAGCTCCTAATTCATTATATAGTTGATACAAAACACTACCACCTAATTCATCCATACGTTCACCTATTAATATAATATCTGAATCTACTTCTTTAAATTCCATAGTAATACTATTATCTACGTTAGGTACTTTACCTAAACATGCAATAATAGCTGAAGGATCTACAGCTCCATTTTTAGATTCATTATAGAAACTAACATTACCAGAAATAATAGGCGTTGGGCTATAATCATAGCCTTTTAAATGAATATTGTTACAAGCATCAGCTACACCTTTAACACCTTCAGTAAATTGCCACATCTGATCTTCTTTTTCTGGATTACCATAGCATAAACAATCTGTTAAAGCCCAAGGCATAGCACCAACACAGGCTACATTACGCATTGATTCAGCAACAGCTTGCGCTGCACCTAAATATGGATCTATTCTAGAATAAAAAGGATTAGAATCAACAGATACAGCCATACCTACTTTTTTTAAATCATCTGGTAAATCTTCATCAATTAAAGGTTGCATTACCCCAGCATCAGCTTGACCTGATTCTATAACTGTAATACCTTGAACTGTCTTATCATACTTTTCATAAATTACTTGACGTGAAGCTATATTTTCATGAGCTAAGACTTTTAGTAATAGTTCATTATAATCATCTATTTTAGGTAATACAGGTTCACTAAATTCACGATCTGGTTTCTTATACTCTCTATCATATTTTAAACCTTTAGTAATATCACAAGCTCTAGCATTAATAACTTTCTCACCTTCTTGATTTTTAACTACATATTGTCCACCACTAGTTATTTTACCAATAACTGAAGCTTTGGCTCCTTTTGAAACATCAGGTAAAGCCCATGTTTTATTATAATGCTCTAAAATAAGAGGTGTAACATCTGGATGTGATATCCAAATAAAACGTTCTTGAGTTTCAGCAGCTAGTATTACTTGAGGAGGTAAATTATCCATAGAAACATGTATTTTAGAAATATCAACTTCAGCACCAAAACCTGCAGCATCTGCTAGTTCAATAGAACCACATAATATTCCACCTCCACCCATATCTTTAAAACCTACCTTATCAAGTAAATGTTTCTCTTTAATTATTCTAAATAAATCGTAAGTTGATTCAAAAATATGTCTTTTTAAAAATGCATTAGGTTCTTGTACAGCTCCTTTATTCTTTTCTTTTTCAGATTCATCTAATTCAAACGAAGCAAAAGAAGCACCACCAAACCCAGAATTATCAGTAGGTTTACCAATTAAAACAATATCATAATTTAATTCACCTGCTTCTTTTGGAGCATAAGAGTGAATTATTTCAGATTCTTTAACTAAACCAAAAGCAGCAACATTTACTAAACAATTATCATTAAATGATTTAGACCAATACAGGTCCCCAGCAATATTTGGTACACCAATTGGATTACCATAGCCACCAATTCCATCTACTACACCACTAGCTACCCATTTAGATTTATTTGAAGAAATTTCACCAAAACGTAATGGATCTGCAACAGCAATTACTTTTGCACCCATACAACAAACATCACGGACTATACCACCAATACCAGTAGCTGCACCTTCGTAAGGTACAAGCTGAGATGGATGATTATGACTTTCATGACCCATAACAATACCCCATCTTTCACCATTATGACGTACTAGTTCAATTATTCCAGCATCTTCTTGAGGACCTTGTATTACATTAGGCGCTTCAGTTGGCAATTTTTTTAAATGATCACGTGATGACTTATATGAACAATGTTCAGATCCTTGAATACTCCAAGCAGTAGCCTCAGTTAAAGTCATAGGACGACCTAACATATCATTCTCAATCTGACGTGCTTCAGAAGGAGTTAAACCAATATTATGCTTAGCTAAAAGTTCTTTAACTTCTTCATCATTTAAATTTTCTAGTTCTAATATTATTTCAGGCATTACATTGACAATTATTATTTAATGTGTTAATATTTATTATTATTTTGTACAAATAAATTAAAAAGGGAATAAAAATGAAAAAATATACTTATCTTGGATTATCTGATGATGATTATTATTTCTTTGAATCAATTGAAAATAAGAAATTAATTTATATTCATAAAAGTCAATTAAATGATAAACCAGATAGTCTAGAAATACTGAAGCATAACTATAATAAGAAAGTTAAATTCAGTTCTAAAATTAGAAAAGATAGCCCAATTACCAAACAATTCCATAACCTAACTTCAGATATTACTCTAGCCTAAATTAATATCAAAACCCTCTTAACGCCTTTAGTAAAACCTATCGGCGTATTTTATTTAATGATCGTTTCGTTTCTTTCTGGACCAATTGAAACTACTCTAATAGGTATACCCACTTCCTTTTCAATATATTCTAAATACTTTCTAGCATTAACTGGTAACTTATTATATTTCTTTACCTTACCAATATCACCCCATCCTTTAAATGTTTTGTAAATAGGTTTTGCTTTATTATATACAGTTAAATCAGCAGGCATTTCTTTAATTACTTTACTTCCCACCTTATAACCTGTACAAACTTTAATAGTAGGCAAATTATTTAAAATATCTATCTTAGTAATAGCTAATGAAGTTAAACCATTTATACGAACAGCCATTTTAAGCTGAACAAGATCAAGCCAACCAACTCTTCTTGGACGTCCTGTAGTAGTTCCATATTCTCCGCCTACTTCTCTAATTAATTCACCTGTCTTGTCAATTAATTCAGTAGGCAAGGCTCCGCCACCAACACGTGATAGATATGCTTTACAAACGCCAATTACTCTATCAATTTTCTGAGGACTAACTCCGGCTCCGGTACCAACAGCACCAATAGTTGTATTTGATGATGTTGTATATGGATATACTCCAAAATCAACATCTAGCATTGCACCTTGAGCACCTTCAAATAATATTTTCTTACCCTTATCTAATCCATTATTTAATTCAAGTGAAGTATCTATAACGTATTTTTTCAATTTTGAAGCATAACTTTTATACTTCTTAAATATCTCTTGTTTATTTATTCTACCTTTATAGCCATATACTTTTTGTAATTTCTTTTTTTCTACTTCAAATAATAGGTCAAACTTATTTTTAAAAACAACAGGATTTATGAGATCAACCATACGAATGCCTATTCTTCCAGTTTTTGCACTATAGACTGGCCAAATACCACGATGAGTACTCATAGCATCTAATTTACGTTTCTTTTGTATTTTCTCAGATGCCATATCGAGCATCTTATGGAAATCAAATATAATATGAGCTCTATCACTTATTAAAAGATTTACCTTTTTACCAAGTTTCTTTAACTTATTCATTTCATACAACAATACTTCAGGATCTATTACTACACCATTACCTATTACTATCTTATTTCTAGAATGTAAAACACCTGAAGGTAACAGGTGCAATTTATATGTCTTATTATTATGAACAATAGTATGTCCAGCATTATTTCCGCCTTGAAAACGAACTACATAGTGAGTCTGTGAAGCATAGTAATCAGTTACCTTGCCTTTACCTTCGTCTCCCCATTGTGCTCCTAAAACTACTACAGTTTGCCAATTATTTTTTTTCATTTAAATATTATTTATTATTTAATATATTTTCTGCCTGAATGACAGTATTTTCTAAAAGCTTAGATACAGTAATTGGACCAACTCCACCAGGTACTGGAGTAATAACTGAGGCTTTCTCTTTAACTGAATCAAAATCTACATCACCACACATTTTTTGATTCTCAAAGCATACTCCGGCATCAACCACAGCTACGCCATCTTTAACCATGTCTCCACTTAATATATTATACTTACCAACACCTGTTACAATGATATCTGCTTTAGTTGTAAAGTAATTTAAATCATGACATTCACTACCACAAACAGTTACAGTTACTGGATAATGCATTAACATAGCAGATAAAGGTTTACCTATTAAATTACCTCTACCTATTAAAACTACATTCTTACCAACTAAATCGACATCGTGATATTTAAGTATTTCCATAATAGCAGAAGGAGTTGGAGGTAATAGCAGATTAGTTCCCATTAGCACCTTACCTAAGGATAAATAATTTAAACAATCAACATCAATATTAGATTCAATATGATTAACTATTTCTCGAGTATCATCTCTTAAATGCTTAGGTAATGGTAATTGAACGATCAAACCAGTTAAATCTTCTTTGCTTTGTATTTTTTTAATCTCACTTATTAATTCATCCTTACTAATACTCCCGGATAATTTCAATTTAAAAAACTGCACACCTATGGCTTTTGCAGCTTCTTCTTTTTTTCTAACATATGTTTGAGAAGGTTTATCATCACCTACCAAGACAACAGCTAGAGAGGCATTACCCCCTTTTGATTTGATGGCATCCACCCTTGTTTTTAAATCATTAAGTATAGTAGAGGCAATTTTTTTACCGTCAACAATTATGGCCATGCTATTATATTTCATTAATTATATAATCTTTTCCCACCTGAAAACAGGTATATTTTACCACAATATATATGAGAAAGCAATTAACTGATAAATATCGTATTTTGTGGATAAAAAAACCGCAAATCATATCTGAAATGCGGCTTACATTGAGTTTTTACAACAAAATGTTAATTAGAAGTCATTGCTTCTTTAGGAAATAAAAATAGTGTATTATTGAATATTTCTCGAGTAATAGGAAACCATTTTATTTTTAACTTGCCTTCATGAGAAATCAAAACTGGCACATCACACTGTCCAGGTTTATCTCTAGCTGATCTCCATAAAACTACATCTTGTTCAAAAAAATCAATTTCATTTTCAATTATAGCTTCGGCATCAGAAATATTTAGAGATCTTTCTAGGTATCCATTCAAGTGTAACAATCTTAAAAATTTCAATGGAGGCATATTCTCATCATCCAATTCGCCCAAGCGACACGCAGTTAAACTATGAAGATCATATTCACTGGGACCAGATTCATTAAACTCAGGATAAGCTAATCTCCCATCAATACTTTTATGAACAAATGATCGATTAACGTTAATTATAATCTTATCTTTACCTTTCTGAGATGCTCCTAAATACCGTGGTAATTGACCTAGTCTATTTCCATCATCTAAGTGACAAGGATTTGCAGAAAAAATGCGATACGTATTAAGGTAATTAGAATTTTCATAAGGACTGCCAGAAATAATGGGATACTTGTTATAACTATTTGAATTCATTGAAATAGCGTCCAAATCCCAGCCATAACTATCCCAGTATAATCGAATAAGGTAAATTACATTATTAGCATCTTCGATAAAAAGTAAATTGTAACGATCGACTAACAAAGCTCCTTCCTCTCCATTAGGCTGGAGTAATAAGAGCTCCCAGAGCTGATAAAGAGTTATCTTAGCCTTAGCTTTGCCACCTAAATTCTTAATAATTTGTTCATCTGTAGCATTATCAGTTAATTCATAATAACTTAATTCAACTTCCTTAACCGCTGGTTCAACCTTGGACGAAAACTGTCTAATAAATGTCTTTATATTAGATATCTTGACAATAGCACTATCAGTAATATCCGCTACAAAACAATACTTTGCAGTAAATCCCTCGGTAGACTTAATTTTTACTTTACCGATAAACTTAAGAAGTTCAAATTTCTGCCAAACTTCAATTACTTTTTTAGCAATTAAACTTTTAGCTTCCGGGTATTTCAATATTACTCGAAAATAATTTTCATTACCACCTTGAGATATAACTTCATTAATCAAAGCTTTAAAAATTTCAAACATTGTTCCTAAGGCCTTGACCCATTCATTTTTTCTTGGTGCCATTTTTGGCTCCTTTATTTTTGGCTTACTCCCTATTTAATTACTTAAAATCAAACATAGAGCCTACCTACTTTGGATTGCTAACTAATTACACCATGTAATCATAGCCAAAAACCACCTAAATTAAGTAACTTTTGGCTATGATTACTTTTGTTAAAGAACTTAATGAATATAACACATTATCAAAATATACCTATTCTGTAAAGATTACTCCCATTCTATAGTACCAGGCGGCTTATTAGTTAAATCATAAAATATAAAGGAAATATTAGATATTTTAGATATCTTCTTAGTTAATTCTTCCAATATATTAATAGGTAGTGGGTATGATTTAGCAGTCATAGCCTCTAAGGAAGTAACAGGCCTTAATATAATGCTTTCCATATCATTTACCCCATAAGGGACTAAAACAACTGGAAACTGCCAAATATCGTGCTCTAGGCCATGTTCTAAGATAAATGTCTGAACTATGCAATCAACTTCTCTAAGTAAATCTAATCTTTTTTTATTAATATCTGATTTAATTAATTTAGCATCATTTAATAAATACTCATTACTATCAACTCTTAAAATAACTCTATTTATTTCTTTAAACTTATTAGTTAACTTAGGAGCTTCTTTAATACAATCAATAAATTGTTTAAAGTTAAATTCTAACATATCTTTACTAATTACTGCAGGATGTGCGTAAGTTCTAGAATCCCCTTGTACTCCAACGCTTTTTAAAGGTAAAACATTTAAATTTAAGTTAGGAAAACTTTTTTTAATATTATTAGTTAAATTACTTAAGTCATCTTCATTAACTTTATCTAAACAAAGAGCTCTGATAGCTAATCCTGGACCTGGAAAAGGATGACGCCAAACAAGTTTACTAGGCAAGCCTAAATATTCTCCTAAACTTCTTACTTCATCTTTATATAAGTCTTTAATGGGTTCAATTATTTTACCCTCCTCTATTAATTCTTGAACTCTAGGTACTCTGTTATGATGCGTTTTAATAGTTTCAGCATTCTTAGTACCTCCTGTTTCTATGGTATCCGGATATATAGTACCCTGCCCTAAAATCCATTCATCTGGATTTAATTTTAGTTTGGTAGCTACTTTATCTTGAATATCTAAAAATAGGTTACCAATAATTTTTCTTTTAGCTTCAGGTTCATAAATACCTTCTAAAGCATTTAAAAATTCATTAGAAGCATCATATATTTCTAAATTTTGAAATCCAGCATCTCGTAAAGAACTTTGAACTTCATTTACCTCATTCTTTCTCATTAAACCATTATCAATATGCAAACCAAATACTCTATCCTTACCTAAAGCTTTTTCTAAAAGAGCAAATGAAACCGTAGAATCAACACCACCACTAACTAAAAGAAATACTTTTTTATCTTTAACTGTATCTTGTATTTCTTTAACCATTTCTACTTGCCAATCTTCAATATTCCAATCTTTCTTAGCCTGACATATTTCAAAAGCAAAATTTTCTAAAATCTCCATACCTTTTTTAGTATGTGTTACTTCTGGATGAAATTGAAGAGAATAAATATTTTTTTCTTCAGATGACATAGCAGCTATATCACAACTCTTAGTCTTACCAATTACTTTAAAACCAGCTGGTACTTTAATTACACTATCACCATGACTCATCCAAACTTCTTCATTATTCTCTATATTTTTAAATAAAGGACTATCTACTAATTCTAACTTAGCTCTACCAAATTCACTTTGTTCTTTATGTGCTTCAACTACACCTCCAAAATGATCAGCTATAAACTGATGGCCATAACAAAGTCCAAGTATGGGAATACTTAAATCAAAAAGATTCTCATTCACTTGATACTTATTATCACTTATGGAAGCTGGCGAACCAGATAAAACAATACCCACTATATTACTAATTTTACTTAAATCAGTATCAGCTGGGTATAGTTTAGCCAGAATCCCCATATTTCTAAAACGTCTAGCAATTAAATGAGTATATTGTGAGCCAAAATCTAGTATAGCTATTTCTTGATACTTTTGTTTCATAACTTGAAATTTTCTTAATTATTATATATAATATCCCTATTATAATCTAAACTATATGAATAGACAAGAATTAACTCAAGGACTTACATTTGATGATGTATTACTTGAACCGCAAAAAACAAATATCTCACCTAGAGAAGTAAAAACTTCTACTAAATTAACAAGAAATATTACTTTAAATATTCCGCTTGTTAGTTCACCTATGGATACAGTTACTGAAAGTAAACTAGCCATAGCTCTTTCTTTAGAAGGTGGTATTGGTATTATTCATAGAAATTTATCTCCTAAAGACCAAGCACAAGAAGTAGCTAAAGTAAAAAGATATAGAAATAGCTTTATTGAAAATCCAGTTACTCTAGGACCTGACCAAAAGATAAAAGACGTAGTAAAGATAAGACAAGAAAAAGGTTATAAAAATATACCTATTGTAGGTAAATCAGGTAAATTATTAGGTTTAATTACTAAATATGATTACTTCTGGCCTGAAGATGAAAAGTTACCAATTAAGAAAATGATGAAAAAGGTAAAAGACTTAGTTACTGTACCTGAAAATACTACTTTAGAAAAAGCTAGGAAGATAATAAAAGATAAGAAAGTACCAGTTATTATACTAGTAAACAAACAAGGTAAAATTAAGAGTTTAGTTACCAGATCTGATTTAGAAAAAAGTTTACATTATCCAAATGCTTCAAAAGATAAACAAGATAGATTAAGAGTAGGTGGAGCTATTGGTGTTGGTAAAGAAGCCTTAAAAAGAGCTCACCTTATGGCAGAAACAGGAGTTGATGTACTAGTTATTGATACTGCTCACGGACATAGTCAAAAAGTAATAGATACTTTAACTACTATAAAAAGTAATAAAGATTTTAAAAATATTGATATTATTGTTGGTAATGTAGCTACAGTTGAGGCAACACGTGAACTTATTAAATATGGAGCCGATGCTATTAAAGTAGGTATTGGCCCAGGTTCTATCTGTACAACTAGAATTATTGCTGGAGTTGGTGTACCTCAAGTAACGGCTATCTTAAATGCTATTAAAGGCAGAGGTAAATCAAGAATACCTATTATTGCTGACGGTGGTATAAGATATTCAGGTGATATTGTAAAAGCATTAGCAGCAGGAGCAGATAGTATAATGATAGGTCAATTATTTGCAGCTACGGATGAATCACCAGGTGAAATCACTTATTATAACGGCAGAATGTATAAAGTATACAGAGGCATGGGTTCATTAGAAGCTATGACTCAAGGCTCAAGAGATAGATATGGTGCAGATAAGACAGATGAAGCTGATAAGCTAGTTCCAGAAGGTATTGTTGGACAAACATTACTTAAAGGTAAATTATCAAATCATGTTCATCAATTAATAGGTGGTTTAAAGTCCGGTATGGGTTATCAAGGTGCTAAAACAATTAAAGAACTTCAAGAAAAATCTAAATTCTTACAAATTACTAATGCTTCTCTTAAAGAGAATCATCCTCATGATATAGCTATAATTAAAGAATCTCCAAACTATCAATCTAATGACTAAGATTTTAGTTATTCATAATCAAACTTCAGGTTCAAGTTTTAATCAAAGATGGTACAAAAAAAGCTTTTTAAAGTATTTTAAAAAGTACTTACCAAATACCTCGCATGATTTAATAATAACTGAACCTAATTTAGAAAATCAATTAAAAAAAATTGAATTAACTATTTATTCAAGAATTATTGTAATTGGTGGTGATGGCACAGTTAAAGAAGTAGCTGATCATATATTAAAAAATAACTTAAGTATTCCCCTAGCCATAATACCAGTAGGCAGTGCAAATGTGTTAGCTTCTAGTTTAAGTATTAATAATTTACCTAAACTAGCTATTAAAACTGCATGTCTTGGAACTCCTAAGAAAATGGACGTGTGTTTATTAAATAATGAGCACTTTTTTTTAATCTGCTTATCTATTGGCTATTGGTCAAATATTATTAATGAAACATCAAGAGGTTTAAAGATAAACTTAGGTTTTTGGGCATATATTATGACCTTCGTAAAACAATGGAAAGTAAAAAGAACTAATTTTAATTTTAAATTAGATAATAATAATCATCAGATAGAAGGTAATACTTTAATTGTAGCTAATGCCCTTAGCTTATTTAACCTACAACCTAAAACACCCATTGATTTATTTGACGCTGAACTAGAAGTATTAATAAGTCAAAACAAAAGCATCTTTGGATTCTTTAATGTTGCTTTCTCTTTCTTCTTTGGTAAAAGTAGATTCCCCTACTTAACTAAGTTAAAAGGTAAAAAAATAACTTTATCTAATGAATCATTTAAAGATAAAGCAATACAAATTGATGGAGAAAGAATAGAGGTAGATGAAATAAATATTGAACTTATACCAAAGAAATTACTGATTATTACAAAATAAATAAAATAAAAAACTTATCTTAAAAAAGATGAGTTTTTAAATACTCTATTTATATCGGAGAGCATCTAAAGGATTTAAATTACCAGCTCTTTTTGAAGGATAAATACCTGTTAAGAAACCAATAATAGTTGAGAAGATAATAATGAATAATATGAACCAGAATGGATAGTAAAATAGATCTAAAGCTTGAGAACCTAAATTCTTAGCAAATACATTTAGTACTAAATTAAATATTTCACCTGACAATATACCTAAAATAATACCAGAAAGCCCACCTAAAAACCCAATCACCATCGATTCAAATAAAAATAACATAATAATATCTTTCTTAGTTACACCAATAGCTCTCATAATACCAATTTCATTAGTTCTCTCCAGTAAAGTAATAGTCATAGTATTAAACATTCCAATAGCAGATACAGCTAAAGCTACTAAACCAAATAAACCTAAAATAATTTGAATTATTTTAAATATTTTTTTAGCTTGATCAATAGTATCAGTTAATGAAGTAACCAAAAAACCAGCTTCAATTATTTCATTTCTAACTTCTTCTAAATAGTCACCATCTGAAACTTTAACTTTAATTTGATCAAATTCTTCAATAACTACATCCCCTATTAATGTTTTAGGTAAGAAAAAATAATTTGAATTTTCATCACTAATTACACCAGTTACTTTAAATTTTTGTTCTAAAGTGATAACTTCAACTTCTTCAACTTCTTCTTCAGTAATTGTTGAAATAAATAAGGTTATTTCTATTTCTTTACCAATAATATCACCCGGATCTTCAAAATCAAATAACTGAGCACCAATTGATGATATTATTATTTCAGGTTCATTAGAATCAGAAAAACTTTCTCCGTATTGAGGTTTAACGCCACTTAAGCGTAGAAATGACTCATCAATAACATAAACAACAGCATCACCTGTTATTTCATCTAAAGTAAGCTGTCCAGATAGATTAGACATTGCACTTACCTCATTAACATTTTCAACTGAAGCAAATTTATCTAAACTTGTTTGATCTAAACTAATTAAACCAGAACTACCTGCACTAACATCTAAACTTAATAAAGAATCTTCTGAAGTAATTTGAGTTAAAATGAGATTCTGCAAACCATATCCAAGCGATACTAAGAATAAGACAGCGCTAATACCAACACCAACACCTAAAATAGTCAAAGCAGTTCTTAAACGCTTTGTTTTAAACGATCTTACAGATAAATATATAATATCAGCTATTTTCATTTTAAATCTTATTAAATGATGGTTTAACTATCTTATATTTTCCTAAAATTAATAATTCAAGTCTTTTAGAAACTTTGTGAGCTACACGAATATCTAAACCAACACCACCTTCTGAAAAGGGTAAATCAAAAATTACTTGAACTGCTATCATATCAATCTTATTTTGTAATCTTTCAAATATTACTTTATTAACTATTTTTAAAACTTTTTCATCTTCAATATTAATATTAAACACACCAAAAATATACTTTCTAATTAAACTTACTTCTTCGTTAATATCAAGTTTGCCATTTTTAAGTTGTTTTATAACTTCAACCATGTCTTTAAGTTGAAACATTAATTTCTTAGCTTTTCTAACATCCATATCAAGACCGCCCTCTCTGCTATTCTTATCAAAAAAATTATACATTTCATTGTAATTAACAGCACCTTCCATATTAAGCAACTTATCAACATGATTTTGAATTACTTCAAATTCGCCATATGACAAACCTGTTAATACTTCTAAAGCTAAATTCTTTGACTTATAGTCTTCTAAATCTAAATCATTTTCAATAGAAGTTATAGCCTTATGAGTTTTAGATAATTGTTTAAAATCTTTAGATATTTCATCAGTAATTGTAGGTCTATAATATTTAGCTTTATTAACCTTAGTATCTGTTAAATAACCATCTTTAATATAAAAAACCCTATCTGCTATATCTAAACGAGATGGGTCATGAGTTACCATGATGATTGTTTTTTTCTGATGAATATTTAATTGTTTAAATAATTCCATTACATCAGAAGCTGATTTAGAATCTAAATTACCAACAGGTTCGTCAGCTAAAATTATATTCGGGTCATTAATAATAGCTCTACTAATGGCTACCCTTTGTTGCTGACCACCTGATAGTTCTTGAGGCATTTTATTTGCTTGTGCTTCGATATTAAAATACTTTAAAACTTCTGAACCACGTTTTTGTCTTTTTTTCTTTTCCATATCCATAGCAACTTGAGGTAAAAGTACATTATCAATCACAGACATTGAAGGTATTAAATAATAGGCTTGAAATATCATACCCATTTCTTCTTGATGTAATTTTTCAAAATCTTTTTCACTAAAATCCATATAATTAACACCATTAATTGTAATCTCACCTTCCATATGCCTTTCTAAACCAGCAATAGAATAAAGAATTGTAGATTTACCGCAACCTGAAGGACCATAAAATATTACAAATTCACCTGGATATATTTGTATATCAATATTTTTAAGAGCCCTAATTTCATTCTCTTGACCCTTAAAATAAGTTACATTTAATTTTTTTGTTTCTATTATTGGTTTCATATTATTCTTCAAATAAACCTAGCCAACCAAAGGTACCTTCTATGTTTCTCATAATAACCTGGAAGACTGATTTAGACTTTCTTGGTGTTAATAAAGTATATGTTCTAGATCTAATTGTATTACCACCAGAATCAGTACTCTCAACTTGGAATCTGTAGATAGCACCTAGTTTAAAGTCAGTAATTACCATAACATGTTGTCTGGTTAGATTCTTTTCAATAGGTGTCGCTTCTGTTAGCTCGTCACCTGATTTAACTACTCCTTGTTGATAGTATACACGTGAGGTTGAAAGTTCATTAGTAGTCCATGAAATAATAGCTTGTACTTTAGTCTCTTTACCAAGTGACAACGCTGCATCAGTTTTAACTTGTTGAATCTCAGGAGCTAGATCATCATCTGAAGTTGAGAATCTAGATATTACTCTACTTATCCTATTACCGCCTAAATCTTCACCTGATAACTCTATTTGATAATCAATACCTGATTCAAATGCTTCAATACTAATTTCATGAATAGTAGTAAAACTATCATCACTTGCAGTTCTTTCTTGATCTATGGCTAGTACTCCATCAATATATGGGGTATATGATACTTCTGAATCAGTTTCTACTGAGGTTACCCATCTAAATCTAGCTTCAGAAGAAGATATTAATTCTGTAGTATAATTCTCAATCTCTGCAGATTGTGGTCTAGTTCTAAAAATAAAATCTTTTGATTGAGCCTGAGTACCTATTTCTTGTTTACTTCTTACTTGATAATGATATATAGTATCTGGTTCTAAGCCTGCTGCTGTTACTATATGATCTGTAACATACTCTTCTGGATCACCTACTGTTTGGAAGTATTCATTTTGATTAAAGAAATAATCTTCTGGTGCAAAAGCAATTAAAGAATTAGAATCCTTATCTGTTTCCCAAGAAATAGTAATATCAGTAGAACCGGTTACAATAACTGGCTCACCACTAATTATTGGGGGTGGTACAAACTCTGCTAGTTCTTTCAAAGAATCATATTGTTCTATTAAACCTTCTTCAAAAGCACTGATTGATACTTCTGAGAATTTATTATTAAAATATTCTTTAATATTATTTGCTGCTTTTTTAATTGTTTCAACAAAAGAATCATCTCCTTCATCTGTTATTTCAATATTTGTATCTGAATCCTGATCTTCATCTTCATCTGGTAAATCTACTACATTATCTTCACCTAAAGCTAGGGTTGTGAAGATACTATCTGTAGTCGAAGTAATATTACCAAAATCATCAATTATGATAGTTTGATAATGATATTCAGTTTTAGGACTTAAATAATCAAGTTTTAAATCATGTGACTGACTAAAAGTTGGATTACCAATAGTACGAGAATAATTATTATCTAAGCCAAACTGAACAAATGAAATTGCATCTTCATCAACAGTAAATGTAATCTCCATATCTTGAGATCCAATATCAACAATAACATTAGAAATAGTAGGTGCAGTTGAATCTTCTTTGTTAACAATAATAGTACTACCACCGCCGCCACCTGAATAAACATAAACTGTATTACCCTGAGATTGTCCAAGAGCCTGAGCAGCATCCTCTAGGGTAGTAACTGCTGTTTGTTGATATAGTAATTCAAGTGTGGCAAATGATTCTTCTGTAGAAGTAGAACCATTGCCAGAAGCATCAACAGACATAACAGTATAGTAGTAAGTAGTATCATTAGATAGGCTAGAAATATTAACACTATGTGCTGTATTGTAATCAGTAGTTACAGTAGTTGTTGTTGGATAAACACCAGAAGTAATACCATATCGTACTTGTGAGGTTGCTCCTTCGTCAGTAGTCCAGGCTACTATGACATCATCGTCTGTAGTTAAACTCTCAGATATTGATGAAATAACAGGTCCAGTAGAATCTGACGTTGTAACAAAGCTGTAATAGCTCCCTGAGCTATTATCAGTACCAACACCTGATGTTACGTAAAAATAATATCTAGTTCCAGATGTTAAACCTGTTAAAGCTATGGAATGAGCCGTAACAGATGAAGCGCTAGTTACAGATGATGGACTGGATAAATCTGAATTAGTTGAATAATATACCGTAGAATCAGACGATGTATCGCTGTTCCAGGTAACAGTTGCTTGTGTATTTAAAATAGATGAAGCAGAAACAGAAGAAATAATTGGACCTGATTGTGTAACAAAAGTATAGCCTACTATGCTATTTGTAGAAGAAGCTGTATTAGATGATACGTCTGTTGATATTACTTTAAAGTAGTATCTTGTATTAGCTGACAAACCAGTCAGGGTAACGCTGTGTTGACCAACACCAGAAGAGTTATTTAAATATGTAGCAACACCTGTTTCTGTAGTAAAGGTACTAGTAGCTGTTGAATAACCAATTGTTGAGTTAGACAATTCATTAGTATCCCATGTAATAGTAGCTTGTGCTGTTGATACTGTTGATGTTGCAATGTTTGAAATAGTTGGAGCTGTTACATCAGATCCGCCTCCACCTTCACCTGAATCTTAAATACCATTAGCCAAACCATATACAGCAGATGACATATATGAGGTATTACCATTAGTATCTAGAGTAGCTACTTTGTAATAGTAAGTAGTAGAAGCTGCTACTGAATTATCTCCATAATAGTTTAGAGTACGGGTTGTACTAGAACCAACTAAAGTATATGTTGATTGATCTGTTGATCTATATACTTCATATCTAGAAAAACCAATAGCTGGATCATCAACAACAGACCAAGCGATAAACAACCTACTTTCATCAGGGTCAGCTGTTACATTAGTTGTGTCTTGAATCATAACATTAGCTGGAGTATTAGGAGTTAAAATACTAGCTGTTGTACTATTTGAATTAGCATCTTTAAATTGAATATATACAGTATCTGGATCATCAACTAAAGATACGGTTGAAGTTGAGTTATATGATACAAATGATCCGCTAGAAAAATCACTATCTAGAGATATCTTCATAGTCATTGAAGTATCATCTGTTGCAGATATTGTTAAACTTGCAGGAGTAGTAGTTGCAACAATTACAATTGCTGGAGATCCGGCAGCAGGAGACTTAGCATCTAAAGCAAAGGCAATAGATGTTGATGAACCAATAGCATTAGCAGCTTCTCCATCAGAAGCAATAGCTCTAATCATACCTTGCGCTGCATAGTTTCCGTCTATCTGCTGTCTCGGCAACCACGTCGCCGTGTACGTCGCGTAACTACCTTGAGTTACCACTACATTATTGGTAGCTGTTGAATTTAAACCTGTTGTTATTGTAGTCCACGTTGAACCATTATCTAAAGAATATTCAAAAGATGGAGTTATATACCCTGATTGAACTGAACCTTCATCAGTATCTGAGTCTAGAACTGCATAGACTATATCAATATTACCATCTGAGTCTTGAGAAGCAGTTACTCCTTGAACAGATGGAGCTGAATTAGAAATATATGAGACTTGAATACTAGTAATTGTAGGAGTTGAAGCTGTAGTTGAAGTTATGGCTACCTTGTATTGTATCCATTGATCATCAGATCCATCTTTCATGGCAGCCGGAAGAGTAGTAGAAGCTACAGTTACAGTACCTGTATCCTTAGTAGCACCTGTTGTTAAAAGACCACTAGAAGTAGATGAGGCTATCTCTGACCAAGAAGCAGCAAGCAAATTAGCCTGATTTGAACCTGTTCTTAAATATAAAGTTACTGTAGTTGTTGCAGGAAGTGTTGCATCTTCTATCCAAACTATACCTTCAAGGATAACAGCTGAATCTTCTGTGTTATATGGTGAAGAAACAAGTTCTCCGTAAGTAGCATATCTATTAAGAGTGCCATCAGAAGCCATACCATTATTATTCCCATTACCACCAGTTACTGTAATCGTTCCATCTAAACTTTCAGTTAATGTATGATAGATAATCATACGACCACCACCGCCACCACCGCCATCTCTACTAGAATATCCCTCTACACCACCATCACCGCCATTAGCAGCTATAGTTCCAGAGCCGGTAATAGTTTCACCCTCAATCCAAATACTACCACCTGAACCTCCGGCATCACCAGTGCTTGAACCTGCATCACCACCGCTAGAGAGAATAGATCCATTAACTGTAAATATTCCACCAGCTATAAGTTTAATAGCGCCGCCACCTGAACCACTACCAGTACTACCACCGCCACCTGAACCAATATCAATTGGCGCATATTGATAGCCATAAACTACTCCTGCTGCAATACCATACCCGAGTGTACCCAATCCGCCATAACTTGCGCCCCCGTCCGTTGAATACTGACCCTTAGTTCCTCCAGTTCCAGGACCTTGACCATATCTATACCCTCTATCATTAACATTTATATCACCTGTAACTGTCATATTACCAGAAACAGCAAGTTTCAAAGAATATGTATGTGCTGTGGCCTGCGCCGAATGAGTAAGAGTCGCTCCAGATGCAATAGTTGCACTAGTAAACGTTGGTGTAGACCCATCCTTATGAATATCCCAAAAAGTAGGTCCTGCACCAGCCGCTGCTGTAAAACTAGCCGCTGTTGCAGTTAAAGAAGCGGTTTCACTTTGCTCATATTGAGCTCCATTAGATATAGTAAACGATGAAGTTACAGTAATTGCTGCATCTGTATTAAGTAATGTAGAAGAAGCTGACAAAGTTATTGTCTCAGTATTTATAATATCACTAGCAGATAATAATACTTCAGCTAAACCTGACGCTGTAAATCCTTTAAAGTTATATGTTCCATCAATTAATGGAGTACTTAAAATGGAATTATTACCATTATTATTTATTGTTAAACTTCCATATGAATCATCTGTATCTTTATCATAAACCGTACCTGAGGTTGATATATGTGCAGCATTCATAGAAGATCCATAAACAGAAACCGTACCACTATGAGTATTAGTAGTGTAATAAATTGCAATACGACCACCACCACCACTTCCACCATCTCTGCTATTATATCCTTCCATACCACCATCACCACCATTAGCAGCTATAGTTCCAGAGCCGGTAATAGTTCCTGCGACAAGCCAAATACTACCACCTGAACCCCCAGCATCACCCGTAGCAAGACTTGCATCACCGCCTCTAGACAAGATCCATCCATTAACTGTCAATGTTCCTGTGACACTAAGTTTTATAGCACCACCACCTGAACCACTACCACTTCCTCCACCACCTGAACCTAATTCAGCTGGTGATGACAAGCTACCATAAACTGATCCTGCTACAACAGCACTATACCCGGCTGTACCCAAGCCACCATAACTTGCACCACCGTCCGTTGAATACTGACCCTGAGTTCCTCCAGTTCCAGGCCCTTGACCACTACTATGCCCTTTACCATTAACATCCATATATCCAGTAATAAGAGCATCACCACCAACATCAATTACTAAACTATGAGTTTGAACACCACCATTAGCTGTATGAGTAGTAGTACCATTAGCACCAATTGTAAAATTAGCAGTAGTTATTAATTTCTTAGTAGTTGTTGAGTTAGATATAGTAAGTATAGAATCAGCAGAAGAACCAACAGTTACTGAGTTAAAAGTAGCAGAACCACCTGTTAAATCTAGGGTTGGAGCACTAGCGTAACTTCCATTAATAACAACATCATCTCCTGATACAGGAGCTGTACCACCCACCCAATTATCATCTGTTGCCCAAGTAACTGATTCACTACCATCCCAGGTAATTGTAGCTGCTTTTATGCTTTGAATATTAAAAAAAGTAAAACCGACTATAAATAATATAGAAAGTAATAATTTTGAATTGTTTTTTAAATATTTCATTATCTAGATATAGTTATTCCTGATGAAGTAGCTACATTATACTCACTCCAATAATCAGTCCAACCAGATTGATCTGTTGTATGAGCCCCTGTGTTAGTAGATGAGGCTGTCCAGCCAGTTTGAGTAAAACTGTAAGTACCCGCTTTAATTGGTTCAGAATCTCTAACTAAGAAAAATGTACCAATTATTACAATAAATACCATAACAACACTCATATACTGCCAATACTTCTTAAAAGGACCTATTATATGTTGTTGCCAATTCTCTATTCTTCTAATTACTAATTCCCAGCCAAAGTAAAGAGGTAAGACTATTTCTTTTGAGGTACTTTTCTTTACTTTATTTACCTTCTCTAACTTTAATAATCTCTTAGGTACAGGAGGAAATACTTTATTAAACAACAATAAAATCAAAGATTTTAATTTATCTTTGATCTTTAATATATTAATAGGTTTTAATAATCTCTTAGAAAAAATGTATAGATAGTAAGAGATACCACGTTTAGGTGAGGTAGTTAATATTTTTTGTTTTGAGGTCTTTGTTTTATTATGATAACTCATAAATATCCAAAAAATATCTCTTGGAACTTGAGCTTATTATACCATAAATTTACCTAATTTTACAGATACTTATCAACAGTTATTAAAAAAATCACTAATAAATTAATTATTAATGATTTTTTTTAATATATTATTTCTTTTTAGCCCACCAAACACCTAGATAAGCTAGTGGTGTATCCAGTAAAGCAAATAATATTTTGAAGATATAATAAGGTAATATTAATTTAATAACAAATGTAGCTGGAAAAGTAGCTGGATTATAGAAAGCCACAAACATAAATACTGTAGAATCTATTAATTGACTCACAATTGTAGATAGGTTATTTCTAAGCCATAAATATTTTGATTGAGTCTTAGCTTTCCAAAAATGAAAAGCCCATACATCATGCATCTGAGATAAAGTAAAAGCTAAAATAGAAGCTATGGCCATTCTAATTGAAACAGTAAATATAGATTTATATGATTCATTCATACTAACAAATCTTTCAGCAGGTGGTAATAATACTGATATAGTAGTTATTACAATCATAACCAACATAGAAATAATACCTATTTTAATAAACTGCTTAGTTACTTGTTTACCCCATACTTCAGCAACTATGTCAGTTATTAAAAACATAAGTGGTACTGTTAAAATACCTACTGAAACATGCACTGTATTGAAGAATTTATAACTTAAAAGGTTATTACCTGTTAAATTAAGTAATTGGTTAAATAACCAAACAATAGGCGCAAAGATAACATTAAATGGCATAGCTAACCAACTAGGTATATCAAAATCAGTTATTTTAGCTCCTAATACGTTAGCAAGTATAAGAGACATAACAAACAAACCTAGTAATAGTAATTTCTTATTTTCTTGATTCATATTTAATATTAGTGAATAATATATAGGAGTATAGCACAAAAACCCAGTTTTTATAAATAAAAACTGGGTTTATCTTGAATATTAATATAATCTATAGTACGGCGTCCTTAGCAGCTTTAGCTAATCTGAATTTAACAACAGTTTTAGCTTGAATCTGGATACTTTCACCAGTTGCTGGATTTCTTCCCATTCTGGCTTTTCTATGTGCTTTTACCATCTTACCAATACCTGGAATTATGAATTCGCCATTACCCTTAACTTCTTCGTAAGCTAAGCTAACGAAATTTTCCATAAAAGCTACTACTTCTTTTTTACTCATATCATTAACTTCTGCTAATTTGTCCATGAGTTGTGATTTAGTTAATTTTCCCATACTTTTATATTATTAATTATTAATTTGATTTTATTGTGGATAACTCAAAAATCCTTTATATTATAGCAAATTCTTAAAAAAACACCAGAAACCTCTTATTTCTGAATTTTAACTTCACTGGTATATTCAACGGGTTGTTCGTTAGCTGTAGTTATTTTTTTGTCTTTAATTAGCTGTTCAATATGCTTTGTAGCCTCTTCTGCACTGTCTACTAGCTTGAATATTTTAAGATCTGCTTTATCAATATGCTTATATCCCTCATACATAGTATTTTCCAACCAATCAAGTAGAGGTTGCCAATATTCTTTACCTACTAAGATTAAAGGTACTGGGCATATTTTTCTAGTTTGGACTAAAGTTAGTAATTCAAAGAGTTCATCAATAGTACCAAAACCACCAGGGAAGACTACATATATTTCTGAAGCATAGGAAAGCATAACTTTACGAGTAAAAAAATAATGGAAGGCATGAGACTCTTTAACATACTTATTAATACGTTGTTCGTCAGGTAACTGAATATTTAAACCAACACTTACCCCTTTTGCTTCTGTAGCTCCTTTATTAGCCGCTTCCATGATACCCGGTCCACCACCTGTTATAACAGCAAAGCCCATTTTAGAAACTATCTTAGCTAGCTTAGTTGCTTCTTTATACATTTTCTGTTGAGGACCGCAACGAGCTGATCCAAAAAATGTTACTGCAGCATCATAACGTCTTAAAAATTCAAAGCCACCTACAAACTCTCCTAATATTTTAAATATTCTCCATGATGAAGCTGTAGTTTCGTCTTCTGAAATAACTGTCTTAACACGAGGCTTAAAACGAGCTGCTATCTTCTTAACTTTTTTAACCATAATATTTTTAAATTAATGTTAATAAATACATTATAAATGCTCCTAGTAAAAAACTTACTATTTGAATAAATGACCTAGACATCTTAGTTTCTTTATGAAGTTCAGGTATTAAATCAGCTGTAGCTATATAAATAAAGCCAGCAGCAGCAATAGGTAAAATATATACCACTACTGAATCAATATAGGATCCTAGTAATAAACCAATTAAAACACCAAGTATAGCTAGAGAAGCTGAGATTAAATTATATAATATAGCCTTAGACTTTGACAAGCCACTGTGTATTAAAACTCCAAAGTCACCTATTTCTTGAGGAATTTCATGGACTACAATAGCAATAGTAGTAGCTACACCAAGAGGCACAGAAATTAAATATGATGCTGCAATAATTAATCCGTCTATAAAATTATGTAATCCGTCCCCTACTAAATTCATCTTCCCAAGATGATGAGGATGATCTTCGCATGTTGGTTCATGACAATGACGCCAATGAATATATTTTTCTAATATAAAAAATATAAATATACCTGCTATTAAAAGAAAAGCGAGCTTTGAACCAAAACCAATCTTAGCTACTGTTTCTGGTAATAAATGAAAAAAAGCTCCACCCAGTAAACTACCAGCTGAAAAACTTACAAAAAAGATTAAAATCTTTTTTAATTTATCAATCTTAATAGATAAAGTTAATATACCTATTAAAGATATTAAACTTACTATTACTACACTTATTATTGAATATAACCAAATTTGTATCATATATATTATTCCTTTTTACATAATTTACATTCCTTAAAATCTATTTTAGGAATTGTACTTAATATTAACTCTTTAGCTTTTGAAGCATTTAATTCTAATTGTTTTAAAATCATCTCCCAAGTTACTTCCTCTTCATTTTCTTTCCAACAATCATAATCTGTTATAAGAGCAATTAATTGATAGCAGATACCAAGTTCACGAGCTAGACTTGCTTCTGGAATAGTAGACATATTTATTATATCAGCTCCCCAAGCCTTAAACATATGTGATTCTGCTTTAGTAGAAAATCTTGGACCCTCTATAGTTATTATAGTACCTTTTTCATGAAAACTTAAATCTAAATCTTGAGCTGACCTATTAAGTAAGTCTCTCAATTTATTACAAAATGGTTCAGCCATAGGAGTATGAACTACCTTATCATCAAAAAATGTTAGCTCCCGAAGTCTAGTAAAATCAATAAACTGATCTACCATAACTAAGTCACCAGGCTTAATTTCTTCTTTTAATGAACCTGTAGCTGATGTAGCTATGATATGTGTGCATTTTAACTCATTTAAAGCCCAAATATTGGCTCTATAAGGCACTTTGGACGGATTTATGGAGTGATCTCTACCGAACCTAGAAATAATGGCTACATCGATATTTTTGATGCTCCCCGTTGTAATCTTAGAAGAAGTTTTACCATATGGAGTTTCTAATTCAATATCCTTAAAATCTTTTAAAAATTTAGGATCTTCAAGCCCTGAACCGCCAATTATACCTATTTTAATCTTTTCTGACATATTATTTTACTTCTTCGTTATTATAATCAATTAAATAGTTTACCTCATAATTTAACTTCTTTAACTTTTCTAAACCAGGTAAAAAAGAAAGGTTTACAATAAGTTCAATGCCAACTATATTAGCTTTTAATTGTTCTACTAATTCAACTGTAGCAAGCATGGTACCACCAGTAGCCAATAAGTCATCAACAATAACTACTTTTTCACTTTCTTTTAAAGTATCTTCATGCATTTCAATAGTATCTAAACCATACTCTTTTTCATAACTTACGGATCTTGTTTTAAATGGTAGCTTACCTTTTTTCCTTACTACGGAAATACCACAATTTAATTTGTAGGCCAGAGCTGAAGCTATTAAAAAACCACGTGCATCAATACCAACTACTTTATCTATATTCTTATCTTTATATCTTTCATATAATTCATCTATCATCAATATCAATGCTTCAGCATCTTCAAATAATGTAGTTATGTCATAAAAAAGAATACCTTCTTTTGGAAAGTTAGGTACTTTTCTTATTCTTTTATCTAAATATTCTCTATCTATTGTCATAAGCTAACTGATAAGGAGAACTAAAACTACAAATATAGCAATTAAACCCATACTATATGGGTAAAGTAAATAACAATAAATGTATTGCTTCTACTGTAATTTTTCTTTGACTCTTTCAACAATGTCTTCTAATTTCCAATCACTCTTTACAAGGTATTCATAAGCTCCTTTTTCTAAAGCTTCTAAAATTTTCTTTTGATCATTTAAAACAGTTAAAACAATTACTTTTGCTTTAGCTCCCCATTCATCTTCTCTTAACTTTTGTAACACTTCAATGCCATTCATTTTAGGCATTAAAATATCAAGTAAGATTAAATCAGGATGTTCAGCTAGAGCAGTATCTAATCCTTCTTTACCATCTTTTGCAGAAAGTACTGTAAATTCTTCTTTAGATAACTTTTTAACTAAAGCATCTCTTAATGTTCTTTCATCCTCCACAACTAAAACTTTTTTCATAATTATATTTTTAATAATTTGTTAATTTTTTCAACTATTTCCTTTAATGAATAATCTGACTTACTCATATAATCAACAGCTCCTAATTGATCAATGCAATTCCTTATCGTAGTATCATTACCCTTAACAGATAACACAATAACAGGTATTTCTTTAATTAAACCTGAATCATTCATTTCTTTTAATACTTGTTCTCCTGGGATACCAGGCATCATTAAATCAAGTAATACTAAATCTGGTTTCTTGCTATTTATAATCTCTAAGCCTTCTTCTCCATTAGCTGCTTCCATAACATCAAAACCTTCACTTCTTAATTTAGTTTTAAGAGCTTCTCTTAATGGCTTTTCATCTTCAACTATTAATATTAATACTGTTTTATTATCATTCATATGTTTAAACTTCTAATTTTTCTTTTACTTTTATTACTAAATCTTCAAGTTTCCAATTAGATTTAATTAAATAATCATATACATTATTCTTTAAAGCTTGCCTTACCTTATCATTATCACTCAAATTTGTTAAGAGTATAACCTCTACACCCTTGCCCCACTCATCTTCTCTTAACTTTTTAAGCATAGTCATACCATCTAATCTAGGCATAACTATATCAAGCAAGATTAAGTCTGGTTTTTGAGTAACAGCTTTCATTAAACCCTCTTCTCCATTTTTAGCTGTTAATACTTCAAAACCAGTTGATTCGAATTTATCTTTTAATACTTTTGACAATGGTGCTTCATCATCTACGATTAAAATCTTTTTTTTAGTCATATTTTTATATATTAGTAGATATATGGATTACTCCATTAGCTAAATTAAATTCTACCATTTTACCATTACTACCGCCAGTATCTTCTTTTTCTATCTTTATTTTATGGCTTTGTAAGACTTTTTTAGCCTTCTCTATATTTCTATAACCTATACCAAATTTATCACCTGATAATTTCTTAAACATAGTAGCCCCACCTATTATTTTTGCTTCCAAAGCAGTAATATCACCACCCATATCCTTAATTCCCTTCATTAAATTATCAACAGCTTCATCAACATACTTTGCTTCAGTAGGTTTTACCTCATAGTTTTTCATTTTATTTTTTCTATGTGGAAGCATAGCATGAGCCATACCACCTATTCTTTTTTTAGTATCATATAATGTAATAACAATACAAGAGCCAATACTTCCTGACTTTAATATATTATCATTATGACTTACTACAAGCTCTGCAGTTTTAATATGTATTTCTTCACTCATTTATTTAACTTTCTCCTTAGTAGCTTTTAAAATAATACCACTGGCTGCAGGATCAAAGATATAATAAATATCTCCACCAATGTTATCGTCAGAAAAGTGTAAGTTAACTTTAAATGCTAATATTTCTTCACTATCACTACCTATTTCTAATAAAACAGTATCCATAATAGCACCAAGCATATTAACTGTCATATCAGGAATTGTATGAGTAATATTTAAATCTAAAAATTTAGCTAGAGCAGTAATAGAAGCTCCAAGTAATATATTACCTACTTCTAAAATGGATGACTCATCTAATTCATCCATTTCATCAAGGCTTTTCTTTTTCTTCTTAGTAAGTATTTCCATAAAGGATAAGGCATCTTCTGGCTTAAATATCATAGCCATAGCTCCTTCTAAATCTCCGTGCATCTTAAGAAATAAAGCTAATACTTTATCAGAAGCTTCTCCAAAATTTCTCTGAACTTCTTCTATCTTACCTACATATGATTCTGGTACAGTCATTTGTACTTTTTTACCAAGCATATGTGATAAAGCAGTACTTGCATTACCTGCCCCTATATTTGTAATCTCCTTCAATTGATCAATTTCAAAACTTGTTATTTTTTTAGCCATAAAATATATTTTAAACTCTAATTAATTTACTTGAATCTTGTAATAAAGTAATAACATCTAGAATAAGTATAGTTTCACCATCACCAAGTATAGTAGAGCCAGAAAATCCTTTTACACCTTTTAAAACAGAAGGTAATGGTTTAACAATAATTTCTTGCTCATTTAATAACCTATCTACTATTATACCAGCTAATTCTTTACCACGTTTTACTAAAACAACCGTCTTATTAATTTGCTTACTCTCTTTTTCAAGCTGTTGTATAGTTTTTTTACCTTGTAATGGCTTTACTAAATGAAATACTCTTTCTAAATCTACAAGTGGCACTCTCATATTATCAACAACAGCCACATCTTGATCTGCCATACTCTTAATATCTTCAGGTTTTACTGAAACTGCTCTGGCAATACTAGAAAACGGTATAGCAAACATAGAATTATCTATTTTAACAAGTAATGCATTTATTATTGCTAGTGTAAGTGGTAACTCTAAAGTAAATCTAGTACCACCTTTTTTAGATAATGGTGATTCTAATATGATGTTACCATTTATTTCTTCACTAAACTTTTTAACAACACTTAAGCCCACTCCTCTTCCTGAAGTTTTAGTAACTTGCTTATTAGTACTAAGTCTTGGATTAAATAATATATCTTCAATTTGTTTTCTATCAGCAACATATTTCTTGTCAGCACCGTAATCAAATATCTTATTCTTTTCTATCTTACTTAAATAATTATTTCCTTCATCATTACCAATTATATTCTTTCTTACAGCTGCTTCTACGACTTCTTTAAAATCAATTCCTAAGCCATTATCTTCAACAATAACTGATACAAAATCTTTTTCACGTATTGCTTTTAATTTAATAGTACCTTCAGTATCAATACCATGATCTAAAGCATTTCTAAGTAAATGTACAATAGGTTCACCTAATTTATCAACTATGGTTCTATCAACTTCTAAATCTTCACCACTTATTTCTAAATTAATTTTTTTCTTCTTTTCAGTAGCTAAATCTCTAATCATGCGTGGAAAACGAGCAAATATTTGCCCAAGAGGCACTAAACGTGCTTGCATGACTAAATATTGTAAATTAGAGATTAAGCCACTTAAATGCTCAACAGCAGGTGTTAACTTAAATAATAGGCTTTCTAAAGTTAACTTTTCATCTGTTAAACTACTATCTAAATCATACCCTGATATGGTTTCAATTCTCATTCTATCTATTAATAACTCTTCAGTTAAATCCATTAATTTATCTAATCTCTCAACCGGTACTTTAATAGATGTTATTTTATCTGCTTCTTTTAATTCATCTAACTTATTATCACCACTTTTTACTTCTTTTTTTTCAACAAGTGGTTTACCATCTTCATGTCTAACAGATTTTCCAATACCTTCTGTTTTAACGCCAGTAATCTTTTTAATATTCTCAATTACTTTTTTTAAATCTGATTCCTTATTTTTCTCTTTAACACTTTTTAATGAATTATCTAAACTATCTATAGCTTCAAATAATTTAGTAACTGTTTCTGAAGTAATATTAAATAGATCATTCCTAGCATAATCAAATACATCTTCTAATACATGAGTTAGAAATGCCATATCATTAAATCCCATTGTAGCTGATGAGCTCTTTAAAGTATGAGCTGATCTCATTAATTCATTAAGTAATGATTTATTTGACAAGTCTTTCTCTAATGCTAAAAGATTATCATTTAATTTTTGTAAATGGTCTTCAGTTTCACTAACGTATATATCTTTAAATTTTGATAGATCAATCATATTTATTCACTACATAATTCAATAATCTTTTTAGCTATTTTATTAGGTGATAGTACAGAATCCGTTAAACCTGCTTCTATTACTGTTTCAGGCATAGAAGTTATTACTGCAGTTTTTAAATCCTGAGCTATAGTAAATCCTTTATTTCTTCTAATCTCTTTAAAACCTTCAAATCCATCTTCACCCATACCTGATAGCATAATACCTATTACTTTTTTACCATAAGCTTTTGATAATGAAATCATTGTACTATCAATAGATGGTCTAGCACCACATTCTTCATCTACTTTACAAATTTTTATTCTTTTAATCTTATCACCAATTATTTTAAAATTATCATTTACTATAATTACTTGTTTAGGAGCAATAAGTGAATTATCTGATAACACTTTAACTTTTAAATCCATTAATTTATCAAGTCTTTCTGCAAAACGACTTATAAAAAAATCTGGCATATGTTGAGCTACAAATATTGTAGCCGGAATATTCTTTGGTAAGGCAAGTAATATATCTTCAACTACAGGCGGACCTCCAGTTGAAGCACCAATTACTATAATCTTACTTCCTTTTATATTTTTAAATGACACTTTACCACTTCTCTTTTTAGTGCCTGGAAATCTACGAATTCTAGCAAGTTTAGCGGTATGTATTTTTTTTAATATATCCTCTCTTATTTTTTCAATATCAAGTGATAACTCTCCAGAAGGTTTAGCAATAAAATCTACAGCACCAGCTCTTAAACATTCAATAGTTTCATCAGCGCCTTCTTTAGCGTAAGCAGAAAGCATTATAATGGCTGGTCTTTCTAGCTTATCATTATTAATAATCGTTCTAATAGCTTCAGCGCCTGTCATACCAGGCATATTATAGTCCATAGTAATAACATCAGGTTTTAACCTTAATGTTTCACCTATTGCTTCTGAACCAGTTTTAGCTTCACCTACTACTTCAATACTAGAATCTGACGAAAGAAGCTCTCGTAAGAGCTTTTTCATAAAAAAAGAATCATCAACAATAAGAACTTTTATTTTTTTCTTCTTAACCATGAATTAATATTCACTTAAATATTAACCTAAAACTTTATTTATTTCCTCAATCACTTGTTTATTGTCAAAGGGTTTTACTATATAGCCTTTAGCGCCTAAATCTTTAGCCTCTTTAACTACTTTATCCTGTCCTACAGCAGAAACAACAATAATATTTTGTTCTTTACCAGCTTCTCTAATAACTTCTAAACCTCCTAGCTTAGGCATAATTAAATCAAGTAACAACAAATCATACTTATTAGTAGTTAATTCCTCAATTACTTCATTTCCATTAAAAACAGCCTTAGCTTCAAAACCAACGCTATTTAATTTAAGCTCTAAAGCTTTTGCCATTGGCCTTTCATCTTCTCCGATAAGTATTTTTTTCTTTGTGGACATAATTTTAAAAATTAGATTTAGTGATTAATCTAACAATATTATACCATTTTTTTATGTTTTAAACTAATAAAAGAAGCTACCTAATCCAGATAGCTTCTTACTATATATTTTATTTAACTAATATATCTTCTTAGCTCTAAACCACTTGATAATATAATATATTAATCCAAAAACTATTAAGTATGGAATAATAGTTATTATTATTATTAATAAGCTATTTATACTACCCACAAATGATTTAGCTAAAACCGATAACTTAACAAAACTAGCTTCAAAGAAATTAGACCTTTCTTCTGAAATGGTTAAATTAACTGTAGAATACTCAATTTTATTATCTAACTTATTTAATCTATCTTCATAATATTTAATAGTTCGTTCCTGATTAAATATCCTATCATTTAGAGTAATCTTGTCTTCAATTTTAGTAGACTGATTAAATAATTGCCAATACCTATTTAAACGTTCTCTTTCAATATCTAACTCTATTCCTAGATTATTATATTGACCAGTAATATCATCTGAGTTTTCGCTAAAACTTTGTACATCACCAATCTCTTTTAATTGAGAAATTACTGAATCATATTTAGTAACATCTACTTTCATTCTATACCTACCAGTCAAATATTCTTTAACACCGATTCCATTTTTACTAACATTTTCATCAAGTAAAAAAGAATCACTAGAATTAATAATATTTTTTAACTGACTCTCTGCAGTATTAAAATCCCCTCTTTCAACTTCACTTGATAAATTAGCTGTTTTAGTTATTTGCCTATCTTCTATCCCAGGAGCAAAATCTTCGTCATAGCTTGGTCTATATGATGATAGAGCCATATCAGCACCAAATGATGCAGTTTCTGCCAATTGATTGACAGCCATATTAGTAGCTTTACTTAAAAAAGTAGATGGACCATTACCATTATAGGTTAAACCAACTAGAATAATTAAAATAACTAGAATTAAAAGCCAATTCTCTTTTAATTTTAAAAATTGCGTTTTTACTGACATAAATAATATGTTAATTATTAATAAATATATTCTATCAAAAAACCACCTATTTTGATAGATGGTTTCATATTAAATTATCTTTAATTTCTTAAACCAGTATTCCCAAACTGGTTCTAATTTTAATTTTTTAATTTCATCTACAGTGTACCAACCAATAGACTTAGTTTCATTATAATTCTGCTTAATTTCACCAGATACATCACATTCAAATAAATACCAATAATGGCTATCAGCTCCCTTGCTACACCAATTCCAATTTAATTCTTCTTCAAAAAGAATTTTATAATCATCTACCTTTAATCCACTTTCTTCTTCAACCTCACGTTTCAAAGCTTGTGTTTCATCTTCTCCTTCATCAATATGTCCAGCTACGCCAGCAAAGCCTAATGGTGGCTTCACTCGATCAATTAAAAGATACTTATCACCTCTCTTAATCAGTGCTCCTGCTGTATAATGCATTAATTTACCATCTTTATTCTTACTGTGTTTTGGCTTAGCCATATTTAATAAATAATTAATCTTATTATAAGTTCAAATCTAATCAAATGGTATCAAATAATATTATTTTTTCTTGCCCGCAAGTTGGCCACAGGCTGCTTTAATATCTTGACCAAAACCAAATCTCTGATTTACATTAACTCCTCTTTTCCTTAATATATTTTTAAACACATCAATAGCTTTTTGGGATGATGGTTGATATTTATTGGTTGGATTATATGGAATTAAATTTACCATATATAATGGCCTACTCATTAATTCTGCTAATTGTTTTGCATCTATTTCACTATCATTAATTTTATCTATCATGAGATATTCAAACATAACTTTCCTATTCGTTAAATCAATATAATAATCTATAGCTTCAAATAATTTTTTTAAAGATACTTGTTTATTTACTGGCATTAATTTACTTCTTAATACATCATTTGGTGCATGAAGTGAAATTGCTAAATTAACTTGTATATCTTCTTTAGCCAATTTTCTTATTTCTGTAACTAGTCCAGCTGTTGAAATAGATATTTTACGAGCACCAATATCGAAACCATCCTTATCGTTTAACACCCTTATAGCCTTCATAACATTATCATAATTTAAAAACGGTTCTCCCATTCCCATAAATACAACGTTAGAAACTCTTTCATTATTTTTCTTTAATATTCTGCCCCAAAATATTACTTGTTCAATAATCTCATAACTAGTTAAATTTCTCTTAAATCCCATTTTCCCGGTATCACAAAATGTACAAGCTAAAGGACAACCGACCTGAGACGAGACACATACAGTTCTTCTACCATTAATATGCTTCATTAACACAGTTTCAATTTGCAATCCATCCTCAAGGGTAATTAAAACTTTATTTGTATTTTTATCCTTACTTTCGGATAAGCCACTATTTATGACTAGTGGAGCCTCTATATTTAATTTACTACGTAACTCTTTAGATAGAGTTGTAACTTCATCCCAATCATAAACAAAATCTACGTAGATAGCTTGCATAACCTGCTTAAATCTAAACTTTGGTTCAGACGATAATATTTTTTTAAGAGATAAAATATTCATATAAATCAGTATATCAAAAAACCACCTAATTTAATAGCTGATTTTAAGTTGGCTCCGGGGACAGGATTCGAACCTGCGACCCATTGATTAACAGTCAATTGCTCTACCACTGAGCTACCCCGGATTAATAATCTTTTAATTTCTTCATATCGCTATGATCTGCCATTTTTTCTAAAGATTTAGCTTCTATTTGTCTAATACGTTCACGCGTTACTCCAAATTCTTGTCCTACTTCTTCTAAAGTATGGGCAACACCATCTGACAAGCCAAATCTCATTTCAAGTATCTTTTGTTCTCTTGGCGTTAGCTCTGAAATAATATCTTTTACATGATCTTTAAGAAGTCTAAGTGCAGCTACTCTATCTGGAGTAATTGTCTTATCATCTTCAATAAAATCACCTAAAGTAGAGTCTTCACTATCTTCACCTACTGAAGTTTCCAAAGATACTGTTTCTTGTGATATTTTAATGATATTTCTAACTTTGTCAAGCTCTTCATTCATTTCTGCAGCTATTTCTTCAGGTAATGGTTCTCTGCCTAAATCTTGAATTAATCTTCTTTCAACTTGTTTAAATCTATTAATAGTTTCTACCATATGAACTGGTACCCTAATAGTTCTAGATTGATCAGCTAAAGCTCTAGTTATAGCTTGTCTAATCCACCAAGTAGCATAAGTAGAAAACTTATAGCCCTTCCTATAATCAAATTTCTCAACAGCTCTAAATAATCCAATATTACCTTCTTGAATTAGATCAAGTAAAGATAATGAACGTCCAGTAAATTTCTTAGCAATGGAAACTACTAATCTTAAATTAGATACAATTAATAATCTACGAGCTTCTACTTCACCTTTTTCATTACGCTTGGCAAGAGATACTTCTTGATCACTCTTAAGTAGTGGTACTTTACCAATCTCTTTCAAATACATTTGAATTGAATCAGATGAAATCTCAGCAATATCTATTTTCTTAAGTTCATCAGCAATTCTATCTTTTTCTGCATCTTCCTCTAAACTAAAATCTCCTAAATATCCTGTATCCTGAGTTACCACTTCGACTCCATTATGATCTACTTCTTCTAAAAAATCTTCAAATATCTCAATATATTCTTCAACATCAGCAAAAGTAAAAAGAACCTCTTCTTCTGTAATAAAGCTTCTTAATCTACCTTTTTGAACTAAATTATCTATCTCTTCTTCTGTAGGGATTGTAATTACGTAAGGCTTTTCCTTTTTAGCTCTAGGTTTACGAACAGCTTTTTTAGCAGGTGCCTTTTTCTTAGCTGGTTTTTTCTTAGGCTTAGCTTTTTTAGCAGGTGCCTTTTTCTTAGCTGGTTTTTTCTTAGGCTTAGCTTTTTTAGCAGGTGCCTTTTTCTTAGCTGGTTTTTTCTTAGTTACTTTCTTTTTAGGTTTAGCTTTCTTTACAGGTTTTTTCTTAGGCTTAGCTTTTTTTGTAATTTTCTTTTTTACTGACATATTTTAAAAATCTTTTAACTGATCTGTAAAATTATTAAAATCTTGAGATAACTTATTTACTTCATCCTTATCATTCTTATCCTGAGCTTTTTTTATCTCAATTTCTAGTTGTCTTAATCTATTTTTTATATATGATTCTTTAAGACGTTTAGTAAGCTGAACTATTTCACGATCTATCTCATGACTTGTTTCTTCCAAGACTTCTTCATCAGCTAATAATGATAGTTGATTTAAATAATCTTTTTCTTTTTCTTCTAAACTGGTCCTAAATTCTTTAAATTCAAAATTATGCTTGTTATTATAATAGATTATGAGGTCTTTGTAAAGCTTCTGAACTGGTAAATAAGGTATTTCTTCTGCTTTTAACTTACTTTCTATTTCTTTAATATTTTCAGGGTATTTAATAAGTAAAGCTAGTAAACTTTCAGCTACAGACTGCTCTTGAGAAATGGGTACTTTTGGTTCTTCAGCAGATACTTCTTCTTTTTTAGGCTTTATCTTTGATTTTAGTTGCTCAATCTTTTTGGTTAAAGCATCTTCTGAAACATTTAATATACCAGATAATTTCTTTAAATAGTGTGACTGTTCTACTGGATCACCAAGCTTTGAAATTACTTTAAGTAATTTAGCTGCTGCTTTTTTCTTATGATCTATTCTTGATATATCTAATTCATCTAAAGTTACTTTAAAAATGTAATCCATAAAGTTCTCAGCTGTTCTAAGTAACTCTTTCCATTTACTAAGATCACTCCTTATTAAATCATCAGGATCTAAATCTTCTGGTAAATGAACTACTTTAACATTTAAACCAGCTTGCCACATTAAATCAATACCACGAAGATTAGCTTGTGTTCCTGCTACATCAGCATCAAAGGCAATCATAACATTCTGAGTAAAACGTTTAAGTAATTTAATTTGATTGTCAGTAAGCGAAGTTCCAGAAACAGCTATAACATTAGTAGTACCAGCTTGATATGAAGAAATAGCATCAACATTACCTTCTACTAAAATTGCATAATCTTTTTTACGTATTTCTTGTTTAGCTAAATCTAGATTATATAATATATCACTCTTATTATATATCGGTGAAGTTGGTGAATTAATATATTTACCTCCATCAAATTCAGTAGCCATTATTCTTCCAGTAAAACCTGCGACGTTACCATGAATATCACGAATTGGAAATATTAATCTATTTCTTAATCTATCATATGCTTTATTCTTATCCCCCGTTTTACTTACTCCAGCTTGTTCTATTTCACGAAGAGAATACTTTTTGCTTAAAAGATGATTAATAGCATCTTGCCAACTATCTTTAGCATAACCTAATTGATATGTATTAATTGTTTCATCTGATAAATCTCTCTTTTTTAAATATTCTCTAACAAATTTAGCATCATCATCATTTAATAATGTTTGATGATAATAATTTGTTAATTCTTTAAGTAAATCAAGTAATCGAGTTTTTTGATTATGTAATTCTGGATTCTTATACTCTAATTTTACATTAGCTCTTTTAGCTAAAATTCTTAGAGCCTCAGGAAATTCAACACCTTCAATACGTTTAACAAATTCGAATACATCACCACCTGCTGAGCAGCCAAAACAATGCCAAATCTGCTTATCTGGAGAAATAACAAAAGAAGGCGTCTTTTCATTATGAAATGGACAAAGCGCTCTAAAATTCATACCAGCTGGCTGAGTCTTAATATATTCTTGAATTAAATCAACAATATCTAATTTTTGCTTTATTTCTTCAATTGAACTCATAAGTATTAAAATATATGGCGGAGAGGGAGGGATTCGAACCCTCGAGACCTTTTAACGGGTCTACCTGCTTTCCAAGCAGGCGCACTAGGCCACTATGCGACCCCTCCGCAAGTAGTAGCGTAATAATAATAGCTAAAATACTCCTTATGGTCAAATATATGATAATCTGTTAATATTATGGCATAATAATTAATAATATGTAATATATGTTCAGTACAGCTCATTTAGCCTCAGGTTTAATAATTGGGAAAATAACTGGTGATTATACTACAGCTATAATTGCCTCATTAATTATAGACATAGATCACTTTGTGCCGTTATATAAGCAAGGTATATTTACTAAATGGAAAACATTCAAACATGTTGTCTTATCATCAAATAATCCTCAAGGTTCGGCTAGAACCTATCTTCATAATGTATTTGTTTTTTTAGGTATTAGCATTATTTCATATTTAATAAATCCAGTAATTGGTACGGTGGTAGCAATAAGTTACTTCTTTCATTTAGTACTAGATTGTCTAGATGATGAAGATTTATATATATTATATCCAAGTAAAAAAATAAATATCAAAGGACCTTTTGGTTATTTCTCATATATTGAACTTGCCTTTACAGTTGTTCTTTTTGGTATTTATTATATTATCTAAATGTATAACTTAATCCTACTTATAAAAACAAGCAGACCTATTTACTGGTTGATTCAACCACTAATTTTCACGGTTTGCTTATTTTATTCAGGAGCTGATTTAAATTATATTTCTATAATACAACTAATATTATTATCATTCCCTCTTAGCCTCATAATATATGGAATTAATGATATTTACGATTTTGAATCAGATCAAATTAATCCAAGAAAAAGATTAGTTAATGGTATTGTCTTAAAACAAGAAAATCATAAAAGAATAAAAACAGTATCATATATTTTAATAGCTATTTTAATTATAAGTTCAATAATTACTTTAAATATAGAGAATATTATATCCATGATTGTCTTATTATTCTTTATCTATTTTTATTCAGCACCACCAATCAGATTCAAAGAAAGACCACCACTTGATTCTTTAGCAAATATATTTATATATATAATACCTCCCGCTTTTCTAGGATATAGTTTCGGATCTTCAATATTTGATTTTGATTACAAAATATATGTAGCTGCTCTTTGCTTAGCTGCTTTTTTTATCTTTAGCACAATTATGGATTATACACCTGATAAAAAAGCAGGTGATAAAACTTTTAGTGTATTATATGGTAAACGAATAGCTGCTTTAGTTAGCTTAATAATAACTATACTTGTATATATATTTGCTAATTTTAATACACAATTAATAAATTATTACTTATTACTTTGTATAACTCTTTATTTAATAATACTAATTAAGCCTAATGAAAAATTGGCTTCAATATTTTTTAAAATTATTTACTTCTGCTTCTATATAATTGCATTTTACTTCCTCTATTTATTTATTTAAAAAAGGCTCTTAGTTTAAGAGCCTTTAAAATTTAATAAATATTTTAACTAAATTTTACATCTTTCGATTTCTACATTGAAAGATTTGTGTTTTAGAGCCATTAATTATACTACTAGCTCTTGTTGTGCTATGTGGAGGAACTGAACCAGGTTTATCTTCACAAATACCCATTTTAATCTTTCTGTCCAAAATAATAAGTGGATCAATAATTACAGATAATTTCTTTATCTCTATAACATTAGTCTTTCCCCTGCTAATTTCTTCATTAATATTTTGTAACAGCAGATCTGGTACAATCACTTTAAATTCCTGGCTAATGATTCTATCCTCTAACACCTTAATCAATATATCAGGATCATCAATCATTATAATATCAAATCCATTTACTGGTATCATCTAACCTTCTCCTATTTTGATTTAATAACTAGAACATAATTATATATACTACAAAAGCCTGACTAAAATGTCAAGCTTTTTGTAATTATACTATTATTTTCTTTTTTTCTTTTCTTCTTGCAATATTTTGATACTTGTTGGAATAACTGTATCTGGAATCAAAGATATTGTATCAATACCAGCTCTTACTAAAAACTGAGCAAATTCAGGGAAATCAGAAGGAGCCTGACCACAAATACCTACTTTTCTTCTAGGCTTATGAGCGTGAGCTATTTTAATAACCTGCTCAACTAATGTTTTAACAGCCATATTTCTTTCATCATATACATGAGCTACAAGTTCTGAGTCACGATCAACACCTAAAGCTAATTGCGTTAAATCATTAGTACCTATTGAAAAGCCATCAAATATTTTACAAAATTCATCAGCTAATATTACATTAGAAGGTATTTCGCACATAACATATATTTCTAAACCTTTGACGCCTCTCTTTAATCCATTATCAGCTAGTATTTTAAGAACTTTCTTACCTTCTTCAACGGTTCTACAAAACGGTACCATTATTTTCATATTAGTTAAACCAAACTTTTCTCTTACCTTTACTAAAGCCTTACATTCAAGTTTAAAAGCTTCAATATATTCTTTACTATAATATCTAGATGCTCCACGCCAACCAATCATAGGATTATCTTCAATTGGTTCAAACTCTTTACCACCTATTAAATTAGCATATTCATTAGATTTAAAGTCAGATAATCTTACAATAGCATCTTTAGGATAAGTAGAGGCTACTATACGAGCTATACCTTCTGCTAGCTTATCGATATAGAATTGAGTTTTATTTGGATAACCAACAGTTAACCTATCAATTTGATTTTTAACCTTCTTATCTTTTAATTTATTGTAATTTATTAAAGCCAGAGGATGTATTTTAATATATGTAGCAATGATAAATTCTTCACGTGCCAAGCCTATTCCTTCATTAGGTATAAAGCTGGCATTAAAAGCTGTTTCTGGATTACCCACGTTCATCATAACTGGAGTTTTAGGCTTTTTAAAATTCTTAATATTAGTAATATCTATTTTAAAAGGAATTAAACCTTGATAAACAAAACCTACTTCACCTTTAGTATCATCAATAGTAACAGACATATTATTTTTTAGCTTCTCAGTTGCATTACTAGTACCTACAATACAAGGAATACCAAGTTCACGTGAAACAATAGCTGCATGACAAGTCCTACCACCTGCATCAGTTACAATAGCCGCTGCCTTTTTCATGATAGGTTCCCAATCAGGATCTGTCATTTCTGTAACTAGAACTTGACCATCTTTAAATTTATCAATTTGAGAAATACTTTTTATAACATTAACTTTACCGGCACCTATCTTTTTACCAACAGCAGCACCTTCTACTAATACTTTGCCTTTACCTTTTAGCTTATATTCTTCAATAACATTTTTATCTTTTTGTGATTCTACGGTCTCTGGTCTAGCTTGGACTAAATATAGCTTATTATCTCGTCCATCTTTAGCCCATTCCATATCCATAGGTTTTTTGTAATGATCAGCCACAATCATAGCCCATTTAGCTAATTTTAATATTTCTTTATCAGAAATAGAAAACTTATTTCTATCTTTTAAACTAACTTTAGCATCTTTAGTGTCTTCACCGCCCTTACCATATATTAATTTTGATTTTTTAGGACCAATAGCTTTACTAATAATAGCCATGGTTGGTTTAAATACTAATATTTCATCAGGCGTTACTACGCCTTTTACAATATATTCACCTAAACCATAACTTGAATTAATAAGTACTACATCAGGAAAACCAGATTCAGTATGAATAGAAAACATAACACCAGATGAAGATAAATCTGATCTAACCATTTTTTGAATTGAAACAGATAAAGCAATTTCAAAATGATCAAATCCTTTATCTTCCCTATAACTAATTGCTCTGTTAGTAAATAATGAAGCTATACACTCTTTAACAGCCTTAAGTAAATCATCAGGTCCAGTTATATTTAAATATGTTTCTTGTTGACCAGCAAATGAAGCATCAGGCAAATCTTCAGCAGTGGCTGAAGATCTAACAGCTACATCTACATTGACTTTCTTAAAACTCTTAGATAACTTATTATATGCTATAACTATTTCTTCTTCTAAGTCTTTAGGTAGCTCTTGTTTTAAAATAGCTTGTCTTACTTTAGAACCACGTGTCATTAAATCACGAATATTATGAGTATCTAAACCTTTTAATAGCTCTTTAATCTTTTTATCAGTGCCTGTTTTTTTCATAAAGGTACGATAAGCAAAAGCAGTTACTGCAAAACCATTTGGTACTAAAACACCTTTTTTAACAAGTTTTGAATACATTTCACCAAGTGATGCATTTTTTCCCCCAACATAAGGTATGTCTTTTATACCAAGTTCATTAAACCAGAGAATGTACTTTTTTGATTTAGATTTCATATATATTTATTAATTAATAATTAATTTTTATGTCTTACAATATAAATCCACTTTATTATCTCAATTATTATAATAACTGTAAAGGAAACAGATAAAACAATACCCCACTCATAAAGGCCAAGTGATACAGTCTTTAAAACTTTTTGCAAAAATGGTACATAGATAGCGGCTACTTGTAATATAGCACCAAAGCCTACCGCTATTAAAAGATATGGATTCTTAAAAAAATGTGAATGAAATATTGAATGTCTAAGCGTTCTACAACTAAACACATATAGTAAAGAATCAATACCTAAAGTTGCGAAAACAACAGTACGTCCTAATTCAATATCACCTACAACCTTTACATAATAATAGAATAAGGCCAGTGAAGTAACTCCAGTAACTATACTTATTACCAATATAAGTAACTTTCTTTCCGCATCCAATATTGGTTTATTTCTTTCTTGAGGCATTTCTTTCATTACTTCTTTCTCTCCAGGTTCTATTGTTAAAGCCATATCTGGAAAACCATCAGTTACTAAGTTAATCCATAAGATTTGAGCTGGTACCAGAGGTATAGGCAAACCCATAAACAAACTACCAAAGATTATAACAATTTCAGAAAAACTATCAGAAAGTAAATATAAGATTACTTTTTTAATATTATCATAGATAACTCTACCTTGTTCTATAGCATTATTAATTACTTGAAAATTATTATCTAATAATATTAAACTAGCAGCACCTTTAGCAACATCAGTACCAGAACCAAGGGCTATACCAATATCTGCTTTTTTTAAGGCAGGAGCATCATTTATACCATCACCTGTCATTGCTACAACTTCACCACTAGCTTGCCAAGCATTAACAATTCTTAACTTATCTTCAGGTGTTACTCTGGCATATATTTTAATACTCCTTACTTTTTCAAGTAATTGTTGATCATCCATCTTAGCCAGCTGACTACCTTCTAAAATACTTTCATCATCAACATTTATATCTAATTCTTGAGCAATAGCTTTGGCAGTTAATTTATTATCACCTGTTATAATAACCGTTTTAAGCCCAGCTTTTTTTGTAGCTTCTAAAGCTGCTTTAACATCAGGTCTTAATGGATCATTAATGCCTACAAAACCAACTAAAACTATCTTTTCTAAAGCTTTTTCATATAATTTAATTGTAGTAGTATCTTTTCTAACTTCTCTGTATCCAAAACCTAATACTCTTAATCCTGATTTACTTAAATTTTCATATTTTTTTTCTAACTCTCTCCTCATACCCTGAGTTAACTTTTCATTCCTGTCATTTACTTGAACATGGCTAGCTGCTGCTAAAAGTAATTCTGGAGCTCCTTTAAAGTATATATTCTTCTTACCTGCTTCTTCATTATTTAATGTAGCCATATACTTTTTAGAAGAATCAAATAATATTTCATCAATTCTTAAGTATTTCTTTTCAAGCTCATTCTTCTTTAAACCAAGTTGAACACCTGCTAAAAGTAAAGCTTTTTCAGTGCCTGAACCTAGAACCTTATAATCTCTTAGTTCCTGACCTTCTTCCTGGACTACAGCATCATTACATAGCACGCCAATCTTAACTAAATTATATATTTCACTTTTACCAGCTTTTGTTAACTTAGGTAAATCTGTAGATAAATTACAATCATATGAGTTAGTTACTATTCTAGCAACTCTCATTTCACCAACAGTTAAAGTACCTGTCTTATCAGTACAAATTACAGTAGTTGAACCTAATGTCTCAGCAGCTACTAATTTTCTAACTAAAGCTCTTTTCCTTAATATCTTTTGCATACCAATGGCTAAAATAACAGTAACAGCTACAACTAAGCCTTCAGGAATAGCAGCGACTGCTACAGCCACTGCGGTATTAAACATGATTAATATACTATTACCTCTTAAAATACCAAAACCAAAAAGAACTATACTTAAACCAAGTATAGTAAGACTTAAATGACGACTAAATACATTTAACTTTTTTTGTAACGGAGTATCTTCTTCTTTAGTATCTTTAACTAACTTAGCTATCTTGCCAAGCTCTGTATTTATTCCAGTAGCTACAACTAAAGCTTGCCCTCGTCCTTCAGTAATAGTAGTACCTTGAAATACCATATTACTTCTCTCGGCTAATACCTTACCTTTATCTAATACATCAATACTTTTAGTAATTGTTTCAGGTTCACCAGTTAAGGCTGCCTCCATTGTTGTAATATCTTGTACTTCAAGTAACCTAGCATCAGCTGATACCTTATCACCTGCTTCTAATAGTATAACATCGCCAGGAACTAAATCTTTAGCTAATATAATCTGAGCTGTATTATCACGCAAAACTTTAACTTCTGGATTAACTAATTTTCTAAGTTTTTCTAAAGCATTCTGAGCCTTATTCTCTTGAATAAAACCAACAATTACATTAATTAAAACTGCAGTAAATATGACAGAAGCATCAATTATCTCACCAAGCATGAAACTTAAAAAACCAGCAATAATTAAAACGTAAGCTAAAACGCTCTTAAACTGGTTTATAACTATTTCAATTTTAGTAAGCTTATGTTTACTAGGTAATGAATTTAATCCATACCTTACTTTTAATCTTTTAGCATCTTCACTGGTTAAACCTAAAACATTACCTTTTAACTTATTTAAGGCTTCTTCACTTGTTAAATTATGCCAAAGGATTTCTTTCATAATAATAAACATATTATAGCAAAAAAACACGTATTTTACGATTTTTTTTACTAACTCTTGCCAAACAGTTATATATATGTTATGATAGCCAGCGTTATATTATTTTTCCGCGCGTAGCTCAGCCTGGTAGAGCAACTGCCTTTTAAGCAGATGGTCGGGGGTTCGAATCCCTCCGCGCGGACCATTTTAAACAGTTTTTAGCTGTTTTTTTTGTTGATAAATAAAGTGGAAAATCTGTTTAAAAATACGTGTTTACGAGTAATAATATTTCTGATAAGATAGATCCACTTATGTCACAAGGGTTAAATAAAATACCGCCTCAAAATAATGAGGCAGAACAGTCAGTTTTAGGCTGTCTTTTAATTGATAAAGAAGCTATTACTAAAGTAGCTGATATATTACGTCCTGAAGATTTCTATAAAGATTCTCATTTAATGATTCTAGAATCAATGTATGAGCTTTATGAAAAACGTGAGCCTATTGATCTATTATCTTTAGCAAATAGATTAGAAGAAAAAAAGCAATTAGAAGCAGTTGGTGGTCAAGCATATTTAGCTACTTTAACTAACAGTGTACCTACAGCAGCGCACGTAATATCATATGCTAAAATTGTTCAAAAAAAAGCTACCTTAAGAAGGCTACTTAAGGCTTCAAGTGAAATTAATGAATTATCATACAAAGAAACAGAAGATGTTGATAGCGTATTAGATAAAGCTGAACAAAAACTATTTAAAATATCTCAAAAATATCTTAAACAAAACTTTGTTTCAATTAAAAATGTTTTAACTGGAGCTTTTGACAGAATAGATGAGTTACATAAGGATAAGGGTAAATTAAGAGGTTTGAGAACTGGCTTTACTGGACTAGATAATAAACTAGCAGGACTTCAGAAAACTGATCTTATTATTCTAGCAGCTAGGCCTTCTGTTGGTAAAACATCACTAGCTTTAGATATTGCTAGACAAGCAGCAGTAAATAATAAAGCAGCTGTTGGTCTATTTAGTTTAGAAATGAGTAAAGAACAATTAGTTGATAGATTGCTTTGTGCTGAAGCTGGTGTTGATTTATGGAAGATGAGAACAGGTAATTTATCTGATCGTGATGAAGATGGTGACTTCCCTAGAATAGGTCAAGCTATGGGTATTTTATCTGAAGCTCCTATATATATTGATGACTCAGCAACTTCCAATGTTATGGAAATTAGAACTAAAGCAAGACGTTTAAAGTTAGAACATGGTTTAGATCTTTTAATAGTTGACTATATCCAGCTTATGGAAGGCAGAACTGGTAATTCTGATAATAGAGTCTTAGAAGTAGCGGAAATTACTAGATCACTTAAAGCTGTAGCTCGTGAATTACAAATTCCAGTTCTAGCTCTTTCTCAGTTATCTAGAGCAGTTGAAAATACAAAACCAGCTATTCCAAAACTGGCTCATCTAAGAGATTCAGGAGCTATTGAGCAGGATGCTGATGTAGTTATGTTTATTTATCGTAAAACATCAGACAGAAGTTATAAGATAGAAGATATTCCAGAAGAAGAAAGAAATATAGCTGAAGTACATATTGCTAAACATAGAAACGGTCCTACTGGCTTAGTAAAACTATACTTTGAAGAAAACCAAGCATCTTTTAAGAATTTAGAGGATGAAGGACAACCAGAAAATACATTTTAATAATTAATATAAAAATATGAGTCTATTCAATAAATTAAATCAAATTAAAGATTTAAAATCCCAGGCAAAAGATTTACAAGGTCAATTAGCTGAAGAATCAATTACTGTTGAAAAACATGGTACCACTATAATTATGGATGGTAATCAAAAAATGACTAAGTTAGATATAAATCCTGAATATTTAAATACTGAAAAAAAAGAAAAATTAGAAGAACTACTTAAAAACCTTCACTCTGATGCTATTAAAAAAGTTCAACGTGTTATGGCAGAAAAAATGAGAGCTCAAGGAGGCTTCAATTTACCGGGCATGTAAACTATGCTACCTTCTTCAATCCAAAGATTAATTGACCAATTAGATAAATTACCAGGCATTGGTCCTAAAACAGCCCAGAGACTTACTTTTTGGTTACTTAAAAGGCCCCAAGAGGATTTAGAAGAATTCGCTACTAGCTTAAAAGAAGCTAAAAAAGATCTAATAGTTTGTACAAAGTGTCAATCGATTACAGAAAGTAATCCCTGTCCTATTTGTACTGACACAGGAAGAGATCAAACTATTATCTGTGTAGTTGCTGAGAGTCATGATTTAAATACTTTTGAACGTCTAAAAGAATACACAGGCTTATATCATGTTTTAGGTGGTGTAATCAATCATTTAGAAGGTATTGGTTCAGAACACCTAACTATTGATATATTAGAAAAAAGGATTAAAGATAATAATGTAAAAGAAATAATATTAGGTTTAAATCCAGATATGGAAGGCGAATCAACTGCTATTTATTTACAAAAATTATTACAACCTTTAAATATTAAAATAACCAGACTAGCAAGAGGTTTACCGTCTGGTTCTGATATTGAATACGCAGATGAAATTACATTATCAAGTGCGCTAAAGAATAGAAAAGAATTATAAAAAGCCTTTAAACAAATTATATAATTAAAGGCTTTTTTTATTTATGATATTTTTTGAATTTCTACTTCTGTATAAGGTTGCTTATGACCATAAACTTTATGATATCTTACCTTTGGCTTATATTTAGCAACTGTTACTTTATCTCTTTTACCTTGTTTTAAAACTTTAGCTGTAACTTTAGTTTTGAGTTTAGGTGTTCCTAAATCTATTTTATCCTTATCACTTACTAACAAAACATCATCAAATTCCACTGTTTGACCTTCTTCTGCATTAAGTTTTTCGATTTTTACTTTATCTTTAGGTGATACTATATATTGTTTACCACCAGTTCTTATTACTGCAAATTTCATATAATTTATTATCATTTTTAAACATTAGCCGTATTATATCAGAATATATTAATTAGTCAAGACCTATTATATCCCCTATATTTATATCATTATTCTGGGCCCATTTACTATTTACCTCTAAAACCATGTTAATTTTACTCTTAGAATTAACTCTAGTTACTTCATTATTTATTAATAAAGGTACTTCATGTTCAATACCTACTATTTCATTATCTTTAAGCCATATAATATCAAGAGGAAAATTCATATTATTCATATGAAAGTTTCGTATTTCATAATCATCATAAATAAAAAGCATGCCCTGATCTTGAGGTAAATCCTTTTTACCAGATAAACCCTTTAACATATCAATCTTAGAAGTAACAACTTTAATTTTTAATACACTATCATTAATAGTTATTTTCTTTAAAAAAAGACTAGTACAACCACTTACCATAAGTGAAGTAAGTAAAAGACTAATTATTAGATACTTTTTCATATATTTTTTTATATCTTATAACCACAAAACTAGCTAAAGCTAACATAACAATTATTAGAACTATAAATGCTACTATTTTACCAATAGTGTCTTGAAATAAAGCAATCGAACCGAATATTAAAGTAAGTAAGTAAAGTAGTAATACTACTTGTCTTTGATTTAAACCAATATCTAATAATCTAAAATGTAAATGTTTTTTATCTCCTAAAAAAGCAGAATGTCTTTCATTAAATAATCTCCTAATAATTACCCAAACAACATCAAGTATAGGAATACCCATAATTAATAAAGCCGTAGCAATTTTAGCACCACTTATTATAGCAAGTACTCCAAGCATAAAACCTAAGAAAGTACTACCACCTTCACCTAAAAAAATACGAGCTGGATAAAAATTAAATAATAAAAAACCTAAAGTACTACCAGCTAATATTAAACACAAAACAGAAGTTCCTGACTGATCTACGTCCCAAAATAAGCTAACACAAAATAATATAATAGAACCAATAACCGTAACTCCAGAAACTAAGCCATCCAAACCATCTAAAAACTTAGTTGTATAGATCATGCCAAGCAACCAAAAGAAAATAATAATGAGTGATATAATAGGCGATGATATGTTAATTACACCACCTAATGGATTAGTAATATAACTTATCTCCATACCACTTAGTAATACAGATATAACTGCCAAGAGAGGCCATATTATTTGATAAATAGGCTTTAGAGCGTACTTATCATCTAAATACCCACCAATCATTAAAAACAAGCCACCTAAGGCAATGGCTATTAAATATGAGGCTTTTATTCTGCCATCTAATATTATATCTTGATAGATAACTAAAAAAATAAGGGTTGTTAAATAAATAGCAAACCCTCCAAGTAAAGGTATAGGTAATTTATGAATCTTACGTCCGTTATCTGGTTTATCAATTATATTTAACTTAATAGCTATAGCTCTAATTAAAATAGTTAAAATAATTGAAATACCAAGAGCTCCAATAAAAGGTAAGATATAATGTATTAAGATAGTACTATCCATATTTAGAATCAAGATAAGTTTGTAATATATACATTGCAGCTACATCATCATCATGACCAGTTCTACTAGCTTCTTTTGTACTTAATCTTTCATCTTGAGGTATAATTTCAACTTTAAAGTTTTCTTTTAAATAACTAATATATTCTCTAACTACTTTAGTTTGCTCAGTATCTGTACCATCTAAACTAATTGGTAAACCAATTACTATCTTTTCAACTAATTCTTTATCTATAAAATACTTTATTTTATCTTCTAATTCTTCATTTTTAATAATTTCCAAAGGCACAGCTAATTTAGTATCACTATCAGAAATAGCCAAACCAACTTTACTTTCTCCGTAATCTATACCTAATATTTTAGACATCTTGATTTATTATGTTATATGTATTAATATTTATTTAAAATAATAGGAGGAAGCTATGCATCCAGCTAAATGGTATCACTGTATGATATTAATCATATTAATTCCATGTTTTGCTATTTTCACTATATTCTATCAAATAGTAAACATCTTACTTTGGTTAATATTTGCACCAATGCTGAAAGCCACTTTCACTAAACGTTAGTGGCTTATTTTATTTAGTAATTATTTCTGCTCCTTTTGAAGTTATAACTATAGTATCTTCAAAATGAGCTGTTAAACTATCATCTTTTGAAGAAATATCCCAATCATTTAAACCAGTAACAATATCATGATGACCAATATTTACCATAGGTTCAAAAGCAAGTACCATGCCTTCTTTAAATGCTATGCCTTCACCTTTTTTACCAAAGTTAGGTACTGCTGGTGGCTCATGAACTTCATAACCAACACCATGACCAACTAATTTACGAACTACGGAAAAACCTTGTTGTTCAACATATGTCTGTACATTATAGCCTAAATCACCAATAGTATTTCCAGGTTTAGCAGTTTCAATGGCAATCTCTAAAGCTTTACGCGTTACTTTCAATAACTTCTTAGTTTCTTCACTTATTTTACCAACACTAAATGTTCTAGCCATATCCGTACATAAACCTTTATGCCAAATACCACAATCTAGAGAAATAATATCACCTTCCTTTAAAGCATAATCTGATGGAATACAATGAACAAGCTGCTGGTTAACTGAAGTACATAATACTGCTGGATAAGGTGGATCACTATAATTTAAAAAAGAAGGCTCTACTTTGTATTCTTTCATTAAATCTCTAGCAAGTTGATCTAATTCTTTAGTTGTAATACCAACCTTAACAGCTTTACCAAGCTCACTCAAAATAGTAGCTAATATATTACCACCTTCTTTGAGTTTAATTATTTCTTCTTCAGTTTTTATTGTAACGTCACCTGACATATTAAATTTGTAAATTTTTAAAAATACTTTCAGTTACTTGCTTTATACTAGGTATACCATCAATAGTAATTATTTTTTCTTTATAATACTCCTTCAATGGCTCAGTTTGATCATGATAAACTTTTAATCTATCTTTAACTACTTCTTCTTTATCATCTTCTCTTAAATAAAGTTCACCATTACATTTATCACAAACACCTTCTAATTTAGAAGGATTAAATTCTAAATGATATGGATTACCACAAGATTTACACATTCTTCTATTAGTAATACGTGAAACAGCTACATCATCATTAACTACTATATCAATTACTTTATCAATTTTTGTTATTCCATCTAAAGCTTCAGCTTGAGCTATTGTTCTAGGAAAACCATCTAATATATATCCATCCTTACAATCACCTTGCTCTAACCTATTTTTAATTAAATCAATCACAATATCGTCAGACACTAAATCACCTCTATTTAATATTGCTTCTACTTTTAAACCAAGTTCTGTTTTATTATTAATATTTTCACGTAATATAATCCCTGATGCAATATGTGGAATATTTAATTTTTTTGATAATAGTTCTGCTTGAGTTCCCTTGCCAGAGGCAGGAGCTCCTAAAATAATATAGTTCATAATTTTTTTAAGTTTAAACTTTAATTATTATAGCACTAATTAGATAAAAATAAGAGGTCTTGACAAGTTTTAGTATATATGATATACTACTATATTAAACATTGAAAACCAAATATATAACGGAGAGAGAATATACCTAATAAGGCTAATTTTAGCTAAATTCACTCTCTAAGGGACGTATTTATCTAAAGTTAGCCTTTTTACGATAAAACGCTAATTATTATCACAATCCTGCTTGGGGAGAGTTCGCTCTCCACAAACAAGTGAAGGAGAGAGTAAGATCAATATTTTGGGAGTTTCTCCCTTAATAGCGATTACTTTTTACTAAAATCATGAACTTGGGAAATATTCATTTAAATGCCCATTTAGTTCAAGATTAATTCCTCAGGCAGAATTGTGGTAGTAAAATGTCACAACACTTTGGAGCGGGGCAGATCACATAATTTGCTTCCGCTCCATAACTAAAAGTTGATAAACATAAATACTTTAGATTAAACATTGTAACGTGTAACAAGCTTATACCTTACAATGTTCAATCTAATCGATAGTTTACTTGTTAATCTATCGGTCAAAGGACACCATTTATCAACGTAAGAGACTCGTATGCTATATATATTTCCCATATGGAAATTCAGCTGAAAAAATATAGTACACAAGCGTTGATTTAATAAAACACCAGAACTGTACTTTCATCTCTTGAGAGTATATATCAAAAGAAGGACATTAAATCCTTAAAGCAAATGCTGAGCTGGTGATTTTAAAAGGGTGGGGTGAATTAATTCAATTAATTTCCCCCACCTATTCTTTTTAAAAAAATTAAAGTAAATAAAAATAAAAAAAAGGAAATGAAATGAAAGTTATAGCAATAATAATGTTTCTCAGTCTAGGTTTCAGTCAAGCTGACACTCATATAACAACAGAGAGGATTTGGCACAAAAGCGAAGGGCCAGAGATGTTATACAAAGCCATTTCAAATGGAATAGAATGGAGCGACACTGTCCTAATTAATGTTGGTGATGATTATACCGGATTTGAGGAAGTTCGCTTCCTAGGTATAGATACGTATAATATGAGACTATACTTCAATCTTCTCAAGATTGAATCTGAAGGATATGGCCCGCTAACTTCTATACATAGAAGGAATGACGGAAAATATACCTTTACCATAAACTGGTAAGAAAACAACTGTAAGGTGAAATATTATGAATAACATGATATTTCACCTTACCCAACCTCCATCAAAAGATGGTTTTTTTATTTGACAAATAAAGCTGTAGTGCTAAAGTAAAATTAAATAAATAATAGGAGGACAACATGAAGCAGTTAAGACTTTTGTTCATTATATTAATATTTTCAGGATGTTTCTTTAATAAGTCGGTTGCTCCAGAACTATCTATTGATGATAAAAGACCAAGTTGGGCAATCAAGATTCTGTCTCAACACCACCCTGCTCTAAATAATAAAGCTGACTATGATAATATCAGTAATATTCATAATAATATTCTTAGAGTAGAATGGAAAGAAAATAATAAATTATTTATCTATCAAGAAGGACCAGGAAAAATGCTAGTAGATGTTATATTAGATTATCAAAATAAACATTTATTTCCTGTTAAAAATATTCCTCCAATAATAATTGATAAGAAATATTATATATTATTGAGTGAATTCACTGGATAAACTTAAAAGCCCCACATGAGTGAGGCTTTTTTATATATATAAATTATCTATTTATTATAATCCATCATAATCTCTCATAGTAAGTTGAGAGTCTATCTGTTTAACAAGTTCAATAACTACAGCAACTACAATTAATAAACTAGTACCACCAATAGCTAAACTGGATATGCCAGTAATTGGTTGAATAATAATCGGTAATACAGCAATTAAACCTAAGAATAATGCGCCAGCAAGTAATATCTTGTTAGCTGTTTTTTGTAAATAATCAGCAGTATGTCTACCTGGTCTAATACCTGGTATAAAACCGCCTTGTTTTTGTAAATTCTCAGCAATTTGATGAGGATGGAATACTACAAAAGTATAGAAATAAGTAAAGGCAAAAACCATTATAAAATAGAATAAGCCGTAAAAAACTTGATTTTGAAATAAATTAACTACAAATCTAGCGCCACCTGCTACCCAAGGAGTTGTTGCGCTAACAAAAAATTGAGCAATCATTGGAGGTATTAATATAATTGAAATTGCAAAAATAATTGGAATAACACCAGCCATATTTACTCTAAGTGGTAAATGAGTATTTACACCACCATACATTCTATTACCCCTAACACGTCTAGCATAATTAACTGGAATATTTCTTTGACCTTCAGTAATAATAACTACAACTACAATAGTAACTATAGCAATACCTAAGAAGATTAATAGATTAAAAGCTTGTGTTGCATCAAAAGTAGCAATTAGTCTTTGAACTGCACTTGGTAATGAAGCAATAATACCAGCAAAAATTAATAAAGAAATACCATTACCAATTTTCTTTTCTGACATAAGTTCACCAAGCCACATTAAAAATACAGTACCAGCTGTTACAGTAATAATAGCACTTATCCATTGAAATGAAGTTAAATCACCTATTAATTGACCTCCGCCTTGTCTCTGCATTAAAGTTATAAAACTATAACCTTGAAGAGCAGCGAGTGGTAGGGTTAAAAATCTTGTATATCTATTAATTTTTTGTTGACCATCAGGTTCTTTAGATAAAGTTTCTAAAGCAGGTATAATCATTGTTAGTAACTGCAAAATAATAGAAGCAGTAATATATGGTCCAATACCAAGCATGACAATCGAAAAATTCTCTAAGCCACCGCCAGAGAATAGGTTAAGCAAACCTAATATTTGATTCTGAGCAAAAAAATCTTTTAAGCCAGCAACATCAATACCAGGAATTGGAATATGAGCAGCTATTCTAAAAACAACTAACATCATTAAGACAAAAAAGATGCTTTTTCTGAGATCTTTACTTTTCCAAATTTGTCTTAGTTTTTCAAACATATTTATTTTTTATTATCTTTTTTTTCTTCCTTTTCTTTTTTAGTAATAATAATTGCTTTACCACCTGCTTTAATTATAGCGTCATTTGCTGTTTTAGAAAAGGCATTAGCTTGAACTTCAAACTTTTTGCTTAATTTACCTACACCTAATATCTTAACACCATTAATTGTAGTTCTAATTAAACCTAATTTATGTAAATCTTTAGGGGTTATTACATCACCCGTTTCAAATAAATTTTCTAATTCCTTTAAATTAACACTCTCTTTAGATGGACGTTTACTCTTAAAACCTTTATTCTTTGGAATACGTAATAAATAACTCTTAAGACCACGTAAAGCTAATTTACTTTTACCACCAGACCTAGAACGTTGACCTTTCATACCACGACCAGAATAATTACCTTTCCCAGAAGCATTACCACGTCCAACTCTTCTCTTTTTTGTCTTAGAGCCTTCTGCTAATTTTAAATTATGTAAAGTTAACTTAGTCATATACTATTTTTTAGATTCTGTTGATTTTTTATCTTCTTTTTTAACTTCTGCTACTGGTTTATCAGTTTTCTTAACTTCCTTTTCTTTCTTAACTGGAACATCTTTAACTCTCTTATTTAACTGCTCTAAAGCATAAAATACGGATCTAACGTTGCTTATCTTATTATTAGTCTTACTTAGTATCTTACCATATATATTTGGTACACCAGCAAGTTCTAAAATACTTCTAACTGCACCACCAGCAACAATACCTTTACCAGGTACTGCTGGTTTTAATAATACAGTAGCAGCCTTATATTTAACAGTAATAGCATGTGGGATAGTTTCATTTACTAACTTTACAGTTATCATATTCTTCTTTGCTTTATTAACTGCTTTATTTACAGCAATACTAACATCAGCACCTTTAGCAATAGCATAACCTACTTTACCGTTTTTATCACCTAAAGCTAGTAAGATTCTAAATCTTAATCTTTTACCACCTTTTTGAACACGAGTAACACGAGCTAAATCAATAATACGTTGTTCAAACTCATTTTGTGGTCTACCTCTTCCGGGTCTTCTATTATTTTTACCTTCGTATGCCATAATAATATAATCTTAAAATTTTAAGCCTCCATCACGTGCAGAATCAGCTAATTCTTTAATTAAACCGTGATATCTATAATGTCTTTTATCAAAAACACACTTTGTTACTTTTTTCTCAATTAATTTCTTTGAAATTAAAGTACCAACTTCTTTAGCCTTATCTTTACGAGTTTTACCTTTTGCTCCCCTATCACTAGCTGAAGCTAAAGTAACACCTTTTTCATCATCAATTGCTTGAATAGAAATATGTTTTAAACTTTTATAAACTGCTAGTCTTGGACATTTTGCAGTGCCAAAAATATTCACTCTTGTTCTATGAGTTCTTCTAGCTTTTAATAAATCTTTTATCTTATTTTTATCCTTCATATTATTATAAATTAAGCCTCGGCGCCTTTAACTACCTTACCGGCTTTTCTTCTTATTACTTCATCTATATATTTAATACCTTTACCTTTATATGGTTCAGGTTTTTTAAATGCTCTTATTTCAGCAGCAGTTTGACCAACTTTTTGTTTATCAATACCACTTATAGTTACTAAATTCTTTTCTACTTTTATATCAATACCTTCTGGAATATTATATTCAATTGAATGAGAAAAACCAAGATTTAGAACTAAATTCTTGCCCTGGACAGCTGCTTTAAAACCAACTCCATTTATTTCTAATTGTTTACTAAAACCTTCATTAACACCTTCTACCATATTAAAAATTAATGATCTATATAATCCCCATAAAGCTCTTTGCTTCTTGTCTGTTTCATCATTAACTTTAACTGTAGCTTCATTATCTTTTACATCAATTAAAACATTGTCAATCAATTCTTGAGATAATTCACCTTTTGGACCTTTAACCATTATTAAATTATTCTCAATTTTAATTTGAGTTTTATCATTTAATTCAATTATTTTTTTACCTATTCTTGACATATATATTTATTACCAAATTTCACAAATTATTTCCCCGCCTACTCTAGCTCTTCTAGCTTGTCTATTACTCATAACTCCTTGAGAAGTAGAAAGTATAGCAATACCTAAATCATTTAAAATATATGGTATTTCTTGTCTACCGATATAAACACGTCTACCTGGCTTACTTACTCTTTTAATATGTGAAATAACTGATTCTTTATTATTATATTTTAAAACTAATTTTAAAGAATTAAAATTATCTTCTACTTTTTCAATATCAGAAACATAACCTTCAGACTTTAAAATTTTAGCAATTTCATGCTTAATTTTAGAGTATGGTAAAATTACCTCTGGCTTATTAATAGCCACGGCATTTCTAATTCTTGTTAACATGTCTGCAATTGGGTCTGTCATCATATAATTTATTTTTTACCAACTTGATTTTTTAACACCAGGTAACTCTCCTTTAGAAGCAAGTTCTCTGAAACAAATACGACATAACTTGAACTTTCTCATGTATCCTCTATTTCTACCACATCTCCAACATCTTCTAACTATCCTAGTTGAATATTTAGGCTTTTTATTTGATTTTGCAATTCTTGCTTTTGTAGCCATATATATTATTTATTATCTTTTTTAAATGGAAAACCTAGTAAAGTAAATAGCTCTAAACCTTCTTCTTCATTCTTAGCAGTTGTTGTTATAGCTATTTCTAAACCATGTATTCTTTCAACTTCATCAGATTTAATTTCTGGAAATGCAATATGTTCTTTAAATCCTATATTTAAATTACCTTGGCCGTCAACACTTTTTTTATTCAAACCTCTAAAATCACGTACTCTAGGTAATGATATATTTACTAACTTAGTTAAAAAATCATTCATTTTATTTCCTCTTATAGTAACCTTTGCCCCAACTGTCATGCCTTCTCTTACTTTAAAAGCTGATATTGATTTCTTAGCTTTAGTTATAATTGGTTTTTGACCACTAATTCTTTTTAAAGTATTTTGTACAGTTTCAATAGATTTAGCATCTTCCTTAGTTTTACCAACTCCTACATTTAAAACTACTTTGGTAATTTTAGGCACAGCTAAATCATTAGTATATCCATACTTTTCTTTCATAGCTTTTACTACTTCTTTTTTATACTTTTCGTTAATATTCATATTATATTGATTCACCTGATTTCTTAGAAATTCTTATTTTCTCACCACTCTCAATAGTTTTATAGCCTATTCTAGATACTTTACTTGATTTAGGATCTATAATCATAACATTAGATGCATCTAATGGAGCAGAAAATTCAATACGTTGGCCTTGTTCATTCTGTTTCTTAGGTTTCATGTGTTTAAATCTAATATTTAAACCTTCAACAACAACTTTATTTTGTTTAATAAAAACCTGTGAGACTTTTCCAGTCTTACCTTTATCTTTACCTACGGTTACTTTTACATTGTCGCCTTTTTTTATCTTCATATGTTTATAATACTTCAGGGGCTAATGAAATTATTTTGGTAAATCCAGCTGCTCTTAATTCACGAGCTACTGGTCCAAATATTCTAGTACCCTTTGGTTCTTTATTTTTTGGATCAATTATTACAGCTGCATTTTCATCAAAACGTAAGTATGAACCATCAGCTCTTCTGATTTCTTTTCTTTGTCTAACAACAACAGCATCATGTACTTCACCTTTTTTAACGGCAGCATGTGGTTGAGCTTCTTTAACAGAAACTTTAATTACATCACCAACTCTAGCGTAGCGTCTTTTTGTACCACCAAGTACCTTAATGCATTGTATTCTTTTAGCACCAGAATTATCAGCGACTTTAAGTTTTGTCTCTACTTGTATCATACTTATATTTTTTTACTTATACGCCATCTTTTATCCTTAGAAAGCGGTCTACATTCAATAATTTCTACCATATCACCTGTTTTATATTTATTCTCTGGATTTTCACATTTTAATCTCTTGCTAACTACATACCTTTTCTTATATTTTGGATGAATAGCTTTACGATCAACTTTAACAATAGCAGTTTTTTCCATTTTATCGGAAACTACTTCACCTTCAAATTTTCTATATATTCTTTTCTTCTTTTCCATATGTATTATTTATTATCTTCTTTTATATTTTCTGCAACCTTATCCTTTAAAACAGTTAATATTCTAGAAACTTCTTTTCTAACTATTCTAATTTCTCTAATATTCTTAAGTTGCTTAGAACTAACACTAAATCTTAAACTTCTCAACTTCTCTCTATTTTGAGCTAAGAGTTTTTTTAATTCTTTTTCAGTTTTAGTTCTAAATTCCTTAAGTTCCATATATTTATTTAACAATAAATTTAGTTTTAATAGGTAGCTTATATGCAGCTAACTTAAAAGCTTGTTTAGCATCTTCTTCGGGTACACCTTCCATTTCAAACATTATAGTACCTGCTCTAACTACAGCTACGTAATGATCAACATCACCCTTACCTTTACCCATAGGTACTTCTGAACTTTTTGAAGTAATTGGCTTATCTGGAAATATTCTAATCCATACTTTACCACCACGATGAATATATCTAGTCATAACACGTCTTGTTGCTTCAATTTGTCTTGAACTAATCCAACCTGCACCCATAGCCTTTAAACCATATGAACCAAAAGCTAAGGTAGTCATTCTTCCTGCCTTACCTCTAATTTGGTCTGTTCTAAACCATTTTCTATGTTTTACTTTCTTTGGTGCTAACATATTATTTAATACTTCTTCTTTTGATTATTATTATTATCGTTTTCTTCTTTTTCAAATACTTCACCTTTATATATCCATACCTTTATACCAATAGCTCCATAAGTTGTACGAGCGACTCCTCTAGAGTAATCAATATTTGCACGAAGAGTATGTAATGGGATCTTGCCTTCAGATAATGTTTCCGTTCTAGCAATTTCAACTCCATTCAATCTACCAGCCATACAAATCTTTACACCTTGAGCTCCAGCTTTCATAACTCTATCAATAGATTGCTTCATAACTCTTCTAAAAGGCATTCTTTTTTCAACATCAGTAATCATAAAATGTAACATAACTGCTGCTGATAAGTTAGGATTCTTAACTTCTTTAATATTCATTTTAATATTCTGCTTCAATGTCTTAACAAACTTCTTACCAATTTCAGATCTTAAAGCTTCTACGCCTTCACCACCACGTCCTATAATAATACCTGGACGAGCAGCTGTAATATTTACAACTAATTCTCTTGGTGTACGTTCAATTTCAATCTTATCAATACCAGCATCTTTAATCTTAGTCATTAAAAATTTACGTATTAAAATATCTTCCCTTAACAGGTCTGCATAATCATTTCCAGCATACCATTTAGATAGCCAAGAAACGTTAATACCGATACGAAATGCTTTTGGATTTACTTTTTGTCCCATATATTTAAATAATATCTTTTTTCTTAGTCTCTTTCTTTACTACTTTCTTTTTAGTAGCTACTTTCTTTTTTTTCTTAACATCTTTTTTTACTTCAGTCTTTACATCCTTCTTTACTTCTTCAACTTTTTCATCTTTCTTAATTCCTAAAATTAATTCTAAATGAGTAGTTCTTTTTCTAATTGGATGTGCTCTACCGAAAGCTGCTGGTTTCCATCTGTGTAATGTTGGTCCTTGATTAGCAACTATATGTTTTATATATAAATCATTTTCATCTAGTTCAAAATTATGTTTAGCATTAGCAATAGCAGAATTTAATAACTTAGTTACAGGTTTAGTAGCTCCTTTATTAATAAATAATAATTGATCCAAAGCTTTGTCTACCTTCATACCACGTATAACACCAATAACTAGCATTACTTTTTTAGGTGAAACTCTTAAATATCTAGCTTTAGCTTTTACTTCAGTAACTTCTTTTTTAACAACTACTTTATCTTTTTTCTTATCTACTTTTTTTTCTTCAGCTAAAAGATCAACCTTTTTTACAGGGTCTAATTTTTTATCAGTCTTTTTAGCTTCTTTTTTCATATATATTATTAACTCTTAGCTTGATCTTTAGCCATTTTACCACCATGTCCTAAAAATTTACGAGTTGGTGAAAATTCACCCAACTTATGACCTACCATATTTTCTACTACGAAAACAGGTAAATGATCTTTTCCATTATGGACACCAATAGTAAAGCCAATCATTTCTGGTGAAATTGTTGAACTTCTTGACCAAGTCTTTATTATTTCTTTACCACCTGGTTTAACCTTAGCAAGTTTCTTTAATAACTTGGGGTCAACCCATGGGCCTTTTTTTAAACTTCTTGACATATATATTATTTAATTATTTCTTTTTCTTCTTTCTACCTCTTAAAATTAACTTTTCAGATACTCTATTAGCTTTTCTAGTCTTAACGCCTAAAGCTTTCTTACCATATATATTCTTAGGACCACCTCTTAAACCAATTGGGTTACTACCTTCACCACCACCATGAGGATGATCTACAGGGTTCATAGCTTTACCACGAACAGTTGGTCTAATATTCTTATGTCTCATTCTACCAGCCTTACCCCAACGGATACTTCTATGTTCTGGGTTAGAAACTTGACCAAGAGTTGCTAAACAATCTTTAGGTATAAGTCTTACTTCACCTGAAGGCATCTTAATCTGTGCATGCTTACCTTCAACTACCATTAAAGTTATACCATTTCCAGCTGCTCTAGCCAATTTTCCGCCTTTTCCTGGTTCTAATTCTACATTATGAACTATACTACCTGGAGGAATTATTGAAAGTGGGAAACGATTACCGATTTCTGATTTAAAATTCTCTTTAGATGCTATAATTTCCATACCTTCTTTTAATCCATGTGGACAAATTATATATCTTTTTTCACCATCAACGTAGTTTAGTAAAGCAATACGAGCATTACGATTTGGATCATATTCAATAGTAGCAACTTTAGCAGGAATATCAAATTTATCACCTCTAAAATCTACCAAGCGTAATCTTCTCTTAACTCCACCACCTTGGTGACGAACAGTTATTTTACCTTGATTATTACGTCCAGCTCTTTTCTTTCTTGGAGCTAACAATTTCTTATGAGGCTTAACTTTGGTTAAATCTCTAGAAGAAATTACTGACATGCCACGTCTAGCTGGAGTTGTTGGTTTGTAAATCTTTATAGCCATATATTATACACCTTCATATACTTCAATAGTTTGACCTTTCTTTAAAGTAACTATTGCCTTCTTTCTATTCTTAGTTTTACCCTTAACCTTACCATATCTTACTTTTTTACCTTTAACGGGTATTATATTTACCTTAGTAACATCTACATTATATGTAGCTTTAATAGCTTTTTTAATTTGTTTCTTATTTGCTTTTAAACCTACTTCAAAAAGATATTTATTTTCAGTTGCTAAAAAAGTACCTTTTTCAGTAACTAACGGCTTTATTAATACTTTATAAGCAATACCTGTATCATCATTTTTAACTTTACTTGCTACTTTACCTTTTTTAACAGGTTTACTATGTTTCTTTTCTTTAATTTCAGCAATTGTTAAATCTTTTTCTAATTCTTTTTTTTCAACTCTAATATCTTCAGTCTTTTTTTGACTTTTATCAGCCTTATTTAAAATTTTATTTATTAATCCCATATTATTTAATCTTTAAAGCCGCATTTTCAGGCATTAAAACAAATTCATATTTTAATAAATCAACTACATTCAAACTTTTTAATGGTAATGTCATAACAGTTGGTAAATTTGATGCACCTCTTACAATATTCTCATTCTTTTTATCTAAAACTAGTAATACTTTTTTATCTTTAAGAGGTAACTTATTTAAAACTTCAATTAATGATTTAGTTTTAGCTTCTGGAATATTTAAATCTTCGACTAAAATTAAACTATTATTATTTACTTTATCACTTAAAGCCATATATATAGCTTTCTTTCTTACTTTTTTATTGATTCTTTGTTTAAAATTTCTAAATTTTGTAGGACCAAAAGTTACACCACCGCCTGTCCATAATGGAGAACGAACTGAACCATGTCTTGCTCTACCAGTACCTTTTTGTTTCCATGGTTTACGTCCACCACCTCTTTTTTCAGATCTACCTTTAGTATGTGCTATAGCTTCTCTTGAATTAGCCATTTGAGCTACCACAACTTGTTGAACGACCTCAGGTTTAACATCAATTGCAAAAATATCAGGGTTTAAATCTATTTCCTTAACCTTTTCACCATTTAAATTGTATACTTGTACCTTTGGCATATTATTTCTTTTCTTCTACTTTTTTAACTTCTTTAGGTTTTTCTTCTTCTTTCTTATCTTCAGGTTTAGGTTCTTCCTTTTTTTCTTCTACCTTTGGCTCTTCTTTAGGCTTTTCCTCTTTCTTCTTATCTTCAACTTTAACTTCTTCTGGTTGTTCTTCCTTCTTTACTTCTTGAATTTTAAATTCACCAGGTCCTTTAATTAAAAGTAATCCATTTCTAGCACCAGGTAAAGCACCTAATATGTATAATAGGTTCTTTTCTAGATCTACTTTAATTATTTCTAAATTAGTAACTGTTACTTGATCAGTTCCCATTCTACCACCCATTCTTTTACCTTTAAAAACACGTGCAGCATCAGTAGAACCAATTGAACCAGGCATTCTTAATTGATCTTTATGACCATGAGATGCAGGACTTCCATGAAAACCATGTCTTTTAACTACACCTTGAAAACCTTTACCTTTAGAAACGCCCGTTACCCTTACTATATCGCCAGGTGTAAATATATTTACCTTGATTTCCTTACCTACTTCTACAACATCTTCTGCATCATGTCTTATTTCCTTTAAATATCTAAATTTAGGTAATTTCTTTAAATGTCCAGTTAATGGCTTATTTATCTTTTTCTTAACTCCATAACCAATTTGAGATGCTAAATAACCATCTTTTTCTTGAGTTTTAACTTGAGTAACCAAACATGGACCAGCTTCAACTATGGTTACTGGTTTAACTTTTCCATCAGAACCAAATTCTTGGCTCATGGTTAATTTTTTACCTAAAATAAATTTCATATAATTGACTATATAAGCAAAAACCGTGATCTTATCTTTTTCCTCCTAAGGCAAACCCTTTAGGACTAATTGCAGATAACACCGCGGCCTCTACATATAAATCGTTTGATTTATCGTATGGCTTAATTTTCTTAAAAAACTTTAAACTTTCTTTCAATACTATACTTTTTAAGCACTTACCTTATTAGGGGTTACTTAAATCATTAAGTAAAGAATATTATATGGTTTTAATCTCAATGTCAACTCCAGCAGGTAAACTTAAACTCATTAATGAGTCAACTGTTTTAGGAGTTGGTTCTAGAATATCAATCAATCTCTTATGAATTCTCATTTCGTATTGGTCTCTTGAATCTTTATGAACAAATGTAGATTTAAGTACTGTAAATTTGTTCTTCTCGGTAGGTAATGGAATTGGACCAACTATTTTAGCACCACTACGAGTAGCAGTTTCTATAATAGTTTTAGTAGATTGATCAATTATCTTATGATCGTAAGCACGAATCTTAATTCTGACCTTTGGTGCTTTATTCTCTTTTACTTTTTCTTCTGTTTTAGTAGGCATGTGGTTTAAAGAACTAAACCCAAGCCCTTTATCGGGCTTGGGTATATATCATTTATTTAATAATTTTAACTACAACGCCAGAAGCTACTGTATGACCACCTTCACGAATAGCAAATCTTTGTTTTTCTTCTAAAGCGATTGGTTGAATTAATTTTACTTTTAAGTTAACAGTATCACCAGGCATTACCATCTCAGTTCCTTCAGGTAATTCAATCTCACCAGTTACATCAGTAGTTCTGATATAAAATTGAGGTTTATAACCTTTAAAGAAAGGAGTATGACGACCACCTTCATCTTTACTTAAAACGTAGATTTCTGTTTCAAATTCAGTATGAGGAGTAAGAGTACCAGGTTTAGCTAATACTTGTCCCCTTTCTACTTCTTCTTTCTTAGTACCACGTAATAAAATACCTGCATTATCACCAGCTTCTCCTCTATCTAAATTCTTGTTAAACATCTCTACACCAGTAACTGTAGTTTTGGTAGTATCATTAATACCAACCATTTCTACTTCATCATTTACATTAATAACACCTCTTTCAATCTTACCAGTTACTACAGTACCACGACCTTCAATTGAAAAAATATCTTCAATAGGCATTAGGAAATCTTTTTCAATATCACGTTTAGGTTCAGGAATATATTCATCTAGCTTATCAAGTAAATCTTGAATAGGCTTTGCATTTTCTTCAGATGGATCTTCGATAGACTTTAAGGCACTACCACGGATTATAGGGGTATCATCACCTGGGAAGTCATATTTTTTAAGAAGATCTCTAATTTCTTCTTCAACTAAGTCAATTAATTCAGGATCATCTACCTGGTCAACTTTGTTTAAGAAAACAATGATATAAGGTACACCAACCTGTCTTGCTAAGAGAATGTGTTCTCTAGTTTGAGGCATAGGACCATCAGCTGCAGAAACAACTAAAATAGCACCGTCCATTTGAGCGGCACCAGTTATCATGTTTTTAACGTAATCAGCATGTCCTGGACAATCTACGTGAGCATAATGTCTTTTTTCAGTTTCATACTCAACGTGAGCTGTAGCAATAGTAATACCACGCTCTTTTTCTTCAGGAGCGTTGTCTATTTGACTTACGTCTTTATCTTGTGCATTACCACCCTTACCAACTAAATGTTTAAGGATAGCTGCAGTTAAAGTAGTTTTACCATGATCTACGTGACCAATAGTACCTACGTTAACGTGTGGCTTTGATCTATCAAATGTTTCAGCCATATTTAATTAACTCCGTATAAACGACCCCTAAATCCCATAGACTTAAAGTTTTATCCAGCCGTTTACCTTTAATTTATTGATTATGTTGATAAATTCAGACTTGATTATAGCAGAGTACTTTAAAAAAAGCAAGCCCTATTTATACCTATTTATTTATAATAAAAAAATCCCCTATTATAGGCTAATATTAGCCAAATTATCTAGAAAGAACTACTTTTTTCCTCAATTTATCCAAAACTACCTATTCCATAGGTTCTGGGTAATAAACATCGTCATTTTCTACTTCAAACTGCTTTATGTCAGTATCAGGTCTATACATACTATGAATATCGGTCTTTTCAGTATATTCTACTAGCCTTCTATACTCTTCTATAGACATGACTACATAAGCGCTAGTCTCCTTATGTAGGATAACACATTTATCACCAGTTATCTCCATTAATTCAATTACTTCTTTAATACGTTTCATAGTGTTAAAATCTTATGAAAAATAAAGGGTTTTGTCAAATTTAATATAATTTAAATAAAAAATCCTACCGTACGATAGGATTTAAATATTATCTCATTCGTTTCAAACATTTATGTATATGATACGAATCATAAATGATAATTATTACTAACATTATTCTTAAGTACCAATTCATAGAATAAAAGAAAACTAATTCTGGTAAATAAGAACTAATAATAATTAAAATAAATGCCCAAATAATAATTAAGAATATTCCTTTACATCTATTGTGGTTGATATAATTATCAATAAAATACAAATGAGCTATAAAACCAAATACCATACAACTAATAAATGCACCTATTACCCATATTGCATGATTTGTTCTTATACCATTTATATAACTCCAACCATTATCCCACATACCATAAATAAAAAGAATAATTGTACTCGCTAAAAAAATATAGCTCTGAGACGAAGACTCTTGAACATACATTATATCTCCTTAATTTTAAGAACTGATAAATGACAATAATAATTTAACAAAATAGTAACCTTAAGTCAAATAAAAGGGTCCTGTTGATAAATCAACAGGACCTTATTGCTATTAATCGGCTTGGCCCAATCCTTGAGCTTTAACAAACGCACTTTTAACAGCCTCTTTAATGATTGCTTTCAAGGAACGTTTGTCAAAAACATAATTGGCTTCTGCTGTAGTGCCACCAGGTGAAGTGACTTGATCTCTTAGCTCAGCAAAATGCTTATGCTTTTCTTGCTCAGCTAAGGCTATACTTCCATAAAATAATTGAATAATTAATTCCGAAAGATTATCCCAAGGGTATCCAAGTCTGATGGCTGCTTCAGTAAAAGATTCTAGTATATAAAATACACTAGCAGGGCCTGTACCAAAAACAGCAGTACCAACATCGACTAAGATCTCTTTATTCACCTCATCAGCCATCCCCCAGAGCTTAAAGATATTCTGAGCCAAAGACTTTTGATTATCAGTTACCTCGCTAGAAGGTATCCAGATAGTTATTCCTTGACTCACACGAATTGGTGTATTAGGCATAGAACGAATAACACGCTTGTGATTAAAACCACTTATCAATGATTCAATTTTAGTACCTGCTACTATTGAAATTAGTAGAGCGTCTTTTTGAATCTTATCCTTATATACCTTGTAAAGATCAGGTAAATTCTGAGGTTTTACTGCAATGATAATTATATCGGCCTTAGAAACATGATCTTCACCATCAGTTATTACATTCACCTTGCTACCAAATTTTGAACTGATAGCTTTCTGTTGAGCTGCTGATTTAACAGCTAGAGTAACTCTGCCCGACCAACCATTAGATGAGAGTATCTGGGTAATTGACTTACCCATGTTACCACCACCAATAATCATTACATTCTTATTTTCTTTCATAACAACTCCTATTTTTAAAGAACAAATTAAATAGCAGCTTTCTTAGCTGCTTAATAATTTCATCTAAATAAAACCACAAAGCAGTCAAGAAAACTGACTTTGGGGCATAGGTAAATTGTAATTAAATATTGTCATATAAACAAAGAACCGGCTTATTTATAAGCCGGTTACTAAAAACTATCACATAAAATGTGAAATAAGTAACCTTTAAATTGGAGGGAATATATTATTCATATATTTATTGTACATTATATATTAAGAAAGTCAAATAAAAAATCCTGTTGTAAAACAGGATTATTTTGTACTACTAAGTCATCTTCATCATATACCAAATATCATGGAGAATAATTAAGACAAAAGTTAAGGCTATGAATAGGTTTTGAAACAAAAACTCACGAATTAAGCTATTAATTGCTAACATTAATATAAATATTAGCAAACCATAAAACATGCCCTTTGTAGCGTCTCTTTCATTATATTTAAATAGCATTTCAATATGGGTATAAAAACCCAAAGCCATAAATAACATAAAAATTACGAATCCAGTCTTTAAAAATAAACCATGATCATTCTTATATATCGATTCAATAAACTCCCAACCTCCTGAATATAAACCGAATATACCGGTAACCAAAGTAGCTAAAATACAAAGAACTGAAACCCTAAAATTATTAACATCGTTTACTTGACTCATGTACCTACCTCCTTATTTTATGTAACATGATTAAGCCATACTACCAGGCTATAATGTTTTTGTCAATGCAGTTTAAATAATAAAATCAATTACTAAACCAATAATCAAAACAAGTACAGATAAAATAAATATAAATAATGAATTCAATCTAGCTTTAGACGTTAATGAAGTCTTAACAAGATATTTAATCATAGCTCTTTTGTCTTCTTCAACATTTTCTGCTTTTTCTACAGCTTCAACTAAATTATTATCTTTTACTAAACCAGCTCTTTTATTTTGAATATCATATCTATGATAGAAATAAATCACAAAACCAATAGTACCAATATACCAAGACATAGTAACCCATTCTGGACTATAATAGTTTAAGAATAAAATAATACGATATGCCAAAGTGGCAATTATACCCGACCAAAAGAAAAATAATCTAATTGGTTTAGGATGCGGTTTTATTACTTCCATATATTTATTATTAATTATTAACTAACTGCTGAGCTTCATGAATTAAATTCTTAGCTAAAGGTTTCTTAATTCTAAACCTCTTAGATAATTCATTAGGCTCAAATTTAGCAAGGTCAGATGCCAGTACAATATTTTCTTCTCTAAACCTTTTATTTAAATATTTATTTAATGATAATAATACAGTAACTGGGTAAAGCTTTTTAGATTCAATATAGTGTTCTAAATTATCTTTATTTGTTGGATATCTCCAAGCTATTATTTTTAAGCCAACACATCTGGCATAATTTATTGCTTCTGAAGTACATCTAGTATTTGTCATAAGTACACCTTTAGTAAACTTTTGTTTTTCTTTTAAATCAATAAATCTAGCATTAGTATATAATGCTACTTTTAAATCAGAGGCCTGACCACTACTCATATGATACTTACACTCAATCATGAACCTTTCCTTATTTCTCTCAGCTACAATATCTACTTCATGCTCTGTACATCTACCCATTACAAATTGATTATATTTAGTCTTGTACCCATAATGTTCAAGAACGACTGCCATATACCTTTCAAAAAAATAGCCTCCCGGACCAAGATCCATAATAGCTCTTTTTAAACTATATTTAGCAGCAAAAACTTTATTTCTTTTTTTAAGAATTTTTTGAGTCCTTTGATAAATTTTATCAGATGAAATATTAGGTCTTAAATCTTGATATATTTGACTACCTACTTCTTTAGCATCTTTAGTATTTAAACCTATTCTTTGTAAAGTTTCTTCGTACTGCTTACGTCTAAACTTAACTTTATCACCTGATGCTTTTGTTATTAACATATCTTAATTATAGCTTAATCTTCTTCAAACGCAAAGAATTAAGAACTACTGAAATAGAAGAAAAAGACATAGCTACTGCTGCAAAGATTGGAGCAAATAGCCCAAAGGCTGCAAGAGGTATACCTATAGTATTATAGAAGAAAGCCCAAAATAAATTCTGTTTAATATTTTGAACAGTTTTTTTAGATAATTTAATAGCTTCTGCTACTTTTAATAAATCACCATGAACTAATGTTATATTTGCTGATTCAATAGCAATGTCTGTTCCAGTACCAATAGCTAGGCCTACATCTGCTTGAGTTAAAGCAGGTGCATCATTTATACCATCCCCAACCATAGCCACAACTTCACTTTTTTTCTGAAGCTCCTTAATCTTCTCAACTTTTTGATCAGGCATAAGTCTTGCATAAACTTGATCAATACCAACTTCTTTAGTAATAGCCTGAGCAGTCAATTCATTATCACCAGTTAACATAATTGTTTTAACATTCATATCTTTTAATTTCTCAATAGCTTTCTTAGAAGTTTCTTTAATTTGATCAGCTACTAGAATTACTCCTAAATATTCATTCTTACCCGCCAAGATTAAAGCAGTCTGACCCATACTTTCAGCTTTAGTTATTTCTGCTTCCTGATTATTAGATAAGGTAATACTATTGTCATTTAAAAATGGCAAATTACCTAATAGATATGTGTTGCTATCAATACTAGCTTTAATACCTCGTCCAGTTACTGATTTAAAATCACTTACTTTTTTAAGAGTTAACTTTTTCTTTTCAGCTTCATTAATAACAGCTTGAGCTAAAGGATGTTCTGAATTTTTTTCTAAGGCATAAGCTATTTCTAAAACATCATTATTTCCTAAAATATTTACTACTTCAGGACTACCCTTAGTTATAGTACCAGTTTTATCAAAAACAATTGTAGTAATTTTATGAGCTCTTTCTAAACTCTCAGCATTTTTAATCAATATGCCATTTTCTGCACCACGTCCTGAACCAACCATAATAGCTGTTGGTGTAGCTAAACCTAAAGCACAAGGACAAGCAATAACTAAAACAGCCACTGAATAAATAATTGATGATGCTAAACCAATATCAGTTAAAAAGTACCAACTTAAAAATGTAAATAAAGCTATTATAATAACTGTAGGTACAAAAACAGAAGATATAGAATCAGCTAATCTTTGAATAGGTGCTTTAGAACCTTGGGCTTCTTCTACCATTTTAACTATTTGTGCTAGCATTGTATCTTTTCCAACTTTTGTTGCTTTGAACTTAATTACTCCATTTTGATTAATAGTAGCCCCAATAACTAAATCACCTACTGATTTTTCTACTGGTATACTTTCACCTGAAACCATAGATTCATTAACTGATGAGTGTCCTTCAATAACTTCTCCATCAACTGGGAACTTTTCACCTGGCTTTACTAAAATACTATCATTTACTTTCACTTCACTAATATCAATTTCAATCTCTTTATTATCTCGAATTATACGTGCTTTTTTAGCACTAAGTTCTAATAATTTCTTAATAGCATTAGAAGCTTTTGATTTAGCTCTAGCCTCTAAATAACGTCCAACTATTATTAAAGTAATAATAGCTGAAGCAGTTTCAAAATATACATGTAAATCTAATTCTAAAATAATAACAGCTAAGCTAAAAAAATACGCAACAGAGGTACCCATAGCTATTAAAGTATCCATATTAGCTTTAAATCTTTTTAAAGCTGGCCATGTTGCTTTATAGAATTGGCCTCCAATATAAAATTGTACTGGCGTTGATAAAATAAGCATTAAAAGATTTTTGGACTCAATATCTAGAAACCAATTAATTAGAAATATGCCTAATGTTAAAATAATTGACCAAATCATTAATTTCTTCTGCTTGTCTACTTTAGGTCCGTGATCATGATGACCACCTTCCTTTTTATGATGCTCATCTTCAATAATTAACTCATAATTACCAACGCTACCAATTACTTTTTTAAGTTTTTCTATATCAGGATCACCAGCCACTTCAAGAGTTAATTTTTCATTAGCATAATTAACAACTACTTCTTTTACTTCAGAAAGCTTATTTAACTCTTTTTCAATTGACAGAGCACATGAAGCGCAATGCATACCTTTAATTGGATATGTATGTTTCATATATTTAATGTTATTTAACTTTACAAATTAAAGGATTTAAAATTTTCTTAGAAAGTAAATAAATTGATAAAATAACTATAATCATTCCAAGGATTCCAAACTCTAAACCATTTAAAGGTAAAAAATCAACTATACCTGTAGTTAAAGAAACACCTATTAATGTAGAAAGTACTACAGAGCCACATGAGGCACAACCAACTCCAAGCAACCCACTAATAATACCTAAAAGACCAAGACCCGAAGATTTCTCTAAAGTGATCCTGGTCTTTAAGTAAAATATAAACATTGAGATATTAATACCACCTAAAATGGATAGAATAATAACTATGCTTTTTGAAGCTAACGTGAAACTAGAATTAATCAAACCAAATGTTGAAATAAATAATTTAAACCTAACCAATAAATCAAAGTTGTCCGAGGTTATAATTAATTTATATAACTCCTTGTTTGGTAACCATAAATTAATTAAGAAAATTATAAAAGCAAAAATCAATACAAATATTATATACTTAAATTCTTTAAATACTATTTGAAAAGATTTTATTAAATTCAACATTTCTATATATTAGTTATTCTAAGTCAATTACACATACTTCAGGATCTTCTGATCCATCATGCTCTGGACCTTCCTCATCACTACTACAATCTAAAGCCCTAGCACATTGAGGACAAGGCTCTTCACCGCGAGCAATAAAATCATCACAAGCACAAGTACCAGCTTTGCCATAATTCCATTTATTACCTTCTGAATAGCACATAGTACAATCAGGTTCAATGCAACAATTGTATTCCCCTCTTTCCCCAGCCATATGAATACCATACTCACGAACTTTAGTCATATGTTCATGCATGCCTTCTGGCCCCATAAAACGATAGATGAAATAATTTGGGAAAATTACTAAAGCTGCAAGAGAAGTTACGGCAATTAATGTAATTATTATTAAGATTAATGATTGTTTATTCATATAGTTAATTTTATAATTCTGAATCAATTATTTGTTTAAGAGTGGCAAATGGTATAGCGCCTTTAACTTCAATACCATTAATGAAATTACCAGGAGTACCAGTTACACCTAAATTTAAACCTTGTTGGTAATCATCCTCTACTTTATCTGCAAATTTTCCAGTACTAACACAATTATTAAATTCATCAAGATCAGCACCTAATTCACTGGCTACTTCTTTGTAATAACTGCTACCTAAACTTCTTTGGTTGGCAAACATAGTATCAGTAAAATTCCAGAAACCCTCTTCACCCAATTGGTCAGCTACACATTCAGAGGCCTCAGCAGCAGGACGAGCTTCCTTATGAATTGAATCTAGCGGAAAATGCTTGTATACCCAAGCTACTTGATCACCATATTCTTGCATAACTTGTTTTAAGGTTGGATGATGTCTGCTACAGAAAGGACACTCAAAATCAGAAAATTCTACAATCTTAACAGGTGCATTAGGATCACCTAATATATGATCACCTGAATTAATTACAACATCTTTCCTACCAGCTACTGGTGCTTGAGGCGTAGGAGCTATATTATTATCTTCAACATTATTAATAGTTGTTTTTTTACTATCATCTGTACCTTTGGCTAGCATGACTACAAAACCTATTGTAGAAGCTACTAAGATACCAACAATGATACCGGTTATTATTAGAGTTGTTGGTTTCATTAAAGAAAAAACACTCTGTTTATTATCTAACATAAATTTAGTTATTAATGATTAATTAAAATAATTAAAAGATGTTAGCAGAATGTCTTATTTTCAATAATACCCGATGAGTATGCCAGCAATAATCTATCAAATGGTTTCATCAGATATGAGATATTAAATTGTTTTAAAGTTATCTTAAAGTTATCTTTAATATTATTTATTATTGAAAAAACACTCTGCTTAAATAAAATAAAAAATATTGTAACAAATGAAACAATAAAATTAATAAATATTAAACTTCTCATAAATGAAATATGAGTTAAATCCATACCACCACCACAAAAATTATTCTCAGCCATAAAGCCCATATGAAAACCATTGGTTCCACAGTTAGGCATAGCAAGTGGCATTAATATTATAGAAATAAAGTATAATATTGCCATTATTGTAAGTAATTTCTTCATAATTTTGTTAATTTATTATAGCACATATTATTCTACTTAAAAACCCTGCCTAACGAGGCAGGGTTTATTATATGATATATTTAAATTATTCCTTACCTCTTGATTCTTTAATCTTCTCTTCAACATTTTTAGGAACTTCAGTATATTTATCAAATTCCATTGAATAACTAGCTCTACCCTGAGTTAGGGATCTTAAAGAAGTTGCATAACCAAACATAGATGCAAGTGGTACCATACCATCAACTACTTTCATATTACCTCTTTCAGTCATCTCATTAATTTGACCTCTCTTTGAATTTAAATCACCAATTACATCACCCATAAATTCTTCAGGAGTAATTACTTCAATCTTCATCATTGGTTCAAGTAAGATAATACTTGCTTTTTTAACAGCTTCTTGAAAAGCCATTGAACCAGCAATTTTAAATGCAGATTCAGATGAATCAACATCATGAAATGAACCATCATATACTGTAGCTTTAAAATCAATAACTTGATAACCAGCAAGTACGCCATTATCAGCAGCTTCTTTAATACCTTTACCAATAGCTGGGATATATTCTTTAGGAATTGCACCACCTTTTATTTCATCATCAAATTCAAAACCTTTGCCAGCTTCTTGTGGTTCTACTCTAATCCAACAATGACCATATTGACCACGACCACCTGACTGACGAATATATTTACCTTCAGCTTCAGCAAGTTTTTTGATAGTTTCTCTATAAGCGACTTGAGGTTGTCCAACATTACATTCAACATTAAACTCACGTTTCATACGATCAATAATAATCTCTAAGTGAAGCTCACCCATTCCTGAAATAATAGTCTGTAAGGTTTCTTCATCTGTTTTAACTTGGAAAGTAGGATCTTCTTCTGATAGTTTTTGTAAGGCCATACCCATTTTTTCTTGATCCTGTTTTGTTTTAGGTTCAACAGCAATAGAAATAACTGGATCTGGAAAATTAATATTTTCTAAAACAATTTGATTATCTTCATCACATAATGTATTACCAGTTACAGTATTTTTTAAACCAACAGCAGCAGCTATATCCCCTGCTTTTGCTTCATCGATTTCTTCTCTGCTATTAGCATGCATTAAAAGTATTCTACCAACTCTTTCTCTTTTACCAGTAGATGAATTGTATAGATAAGAACCTGATTTTAAGGTACCAGAATAAACTCTAAAAAAAGCTAACTTACCAACAAAAGGGTCAGTAGCTATTTTAAAGGCAAGTGCAGCAAAAGGTTCAGTTATATCAGCTTTACGAGTTAATTTAGTTTCTTCATCACCAGATTCAAAACCTTCAATATCAGGAACGTCTACAGGTGATGGTAAATATTCAACAACAGCGTCTAATAAATATTGGACACCTTTGTTTTTTAAAGCACTACCACATAATACAGGAAACATTTCATAGGCTAGTACTGCTTTTCTTAAAACTTTTTTAATTTCATCAATTTCTAACTCTTGACCATCTAAATACTTATTCATTAAATCTTCATCATTTTCAGCAACTGCTTCAATTAACTTAGCTCTATATTCTTCTACTTTATCTTTCATATCCTCAGGTACATCAGTTTCTTCTATTTCTTTACCCATATCATCTTTATAATAATAGGCTCTACGGGTTAAAATATCTATAATACCTTCAAATGTTTCAGCTGCACCAATAGGTAATTGAATAGGATAAGCTTTTTTAGTTAAACGTGCATCAATTGATTCTAAATCTTTATAAAAATCAGCACCCATTCTATCCATCTTATTAATAAAACATAATTGAGGTAAGCTAAATTTTTCAGCTTGATGCCATACAGTCTCAGATTGAGGCTCAACACCAGCCACACCATCAAAAACAGTAACCCCACCATCTAAAACACGGAGTGATCTTTGTACTTCAGCAGTAAAATCAATATGTCCTGGAGTATCAATGATATTAATACGACAATCATTCCAAAAACATGTAGTAGCAGCTGAAGTAATGGTAATTCCTCTTTCTTGTTCTTGTTCCATCCAATCCATTTCAGCTTCACCTTCATGAACTTCACCGATCTTATGTTTTTTACCGGTGTAATATAAAATACGCTCAGTTACAGTTGTTTTACCTGCATCAATATGAGCAATAATTCCAATGTTACGATATTTATCTATTGGATATTCTTCTGGCATAGTATTTAAAAATTAATTATCTTCTAGATCTAGCAAAATGAGCAAAAGCTTTATTTGCTTCAGCCATTCTGTGAGTATCTTCTTTTTTCTTAACAGCGTCACCTTCATTATTTGAAGCTGCTACTATTTCATCAGCTAGTTTAGCTGACATAGGTTTACCTTTTTTAGCTTGAGAAGCTTTAATTAACCATCTATATGCTAAAATTAATTTACGTTCAGGAGAAACAACAAAAGGTATCTGATAATTAGCACCACCAATTCTTCTACCCTTTACTTCTAAAGTAGGTCCAATATTTTGGATAGCTCTTTCAAATATTTCTAATGAATCACCTTTAGTTTTATCTGAAACCATATCAAAAGCATCATAAACTACACGACGAGCAGTAGTTTTCTTACCACCTTTCATAATGTAATTAATGAATTTAGCAATATCAATATTATTGAACTTTGGATCTGGATCAATTTTACGTTTGAAATTTTTATTACTTCCTCTCATAATATTATATCACTTAAGATTTCTTAGCTTTTTCTTTTTTAGTACCATATGAAGATCTGCTTTGTTTTCTACCATCAACACCTTGAGCATCATATCTTCCTCTAACTACTTTATAACGAACACCGGATAAATCCTTAGTTCTACCACCTTTAACCATTACAATTGAATGCTCTTGTAGATTATGACCCATACCTGGGATATATGCTGTAACTTCCATACCATTTGATAAACGAACTCTAGCAATTTTACGAAGAGCTGAGTTAGGTTTCTTAGGTGTAGTAGTAGTAACTTTAACACATACTCCACGTTTAAAAGGAGACCCTTTAGGCTCTTCTGTTTTACTTCTTTTAAGAGTATTTTGTCTAAACCTCAAAGCAGGAGTTTTAGGCTTACTCTTAGCGGATTTTCTAGGTTTTCTAATTAATTGACTGACTGTAGGCATATTATTTGTATTAATAAACAGTATTGTATAATAAAAAAGATAACTAGTCAATAGTGGACAGTTATCAGCTACACATATTATATAAGTTGTAAAATTGGAACCTTTTTTCAACTTGATGATATATTAACAAATATCTATATTTAAGTCAAGAGTAATAAAAAAACCCACATTTCTATGGGTTTAAATTCGGGTTTAAATTCAGTTTATTAACCTTACGAGATATAAATTTAAAATCACATGATTTCGGTGTTTCAGTGAATACTATTCTTGGTATCTCTACTATTATTAGGTTTTTAATTTGAATACTAATCCACACTGCTAAATTTATAGCAATAACAAATAAAATTATTATTACTGTCATAATTTCTCCTAAATTATTATGTACGTTATATCCAGCCTATCATCTAATATACCCTAAGTCAATTTAAAAGAATTTATATAATAAATTAATAAAAAAACTAAAGAAAGAACTAAATATATTAATATTTAAAAAATTATCAGCAATAATTAAACCCAGTAATATAAAAGGACCATTCTGAGCTAAGGTTATCTTAAAATTATTGTACTTATCAGGTAATGTATTAAATAGAACATGTGAACCATCAAGTGGTGGAATAGGTATTATATTAAAGATAGCTAGGACTAAATTAATCATCATTAACATGAATAAGAAATTAATTAGTAAGTTATTAGGTCCAAATGAAGAATATAGTATTAATAGTTTTAAAATAATACCAAATATAACTAAGCTTACTAAATTAGTAAATATTCCAGCTAAAGATACTAGATTATCACTAACCTTGCCATTTTTAAGATTGGACTTATTTACTGGGACCGGTTTACCCCAACCAAAACCTGCTAGCACTAACATTAAGAGTCCAAAAATATCAATATGAGATAAAGGATTAAGAGTTAAGCGTCCAAGTGATTTAGCAGTATCATCACCTTGCCAAGAAGCTGCCCAAGCATGAGCAAATTCATGTACAGTGATACCATAAAAAATAGCGAGTAACCAGGCTAGGAATAATATAGGTTGTTCATTAAGTAATGATAACATCATAGTAGTCTTGACAAATATAATAAATTAATATAAACTTTCTCCATTATATATTAAATAATACTAATTATCAATAATATGAGTAGAAGATGTTCAATCTGCGGTAAAGGCCCTAGATCAGGTATTAAAAAAAGTCATTCAAATATTAAGACAAAAAGAATGATTCATATAAACCTACAAAGTAAAAAAATAGATGGTGTACGTAAAAAAGTATGTACTACTTGTATTAAGAATGAAGCAAAGAAAAATAAATAACTTTTTATAACTAAAAAGACATAAAGTTAACTTTATGTCTTTTTTTATTTAAGCTATAAATCCACCAATCTGTTTTGTCCATAACCTATTATAAACACCTTCTCTTTTTTTAATTAATTCAGAATGACTTCCCTGCTCTATAACCTTACCTTTTTTCAAAACTATAATTCTATCCATTCTCATAATTGTAGACAATCTATGAGCTATAACAATAACTGTCTTATCCTTCATTAAAGAGTTAAGAGCATCTTGAATTAATTCTTCTGACTCTGAATCTAAGCTTGAAGTAGCTTCATCAAGTATTAAGATAGGAGCATTTTTTAAAATAGCTCTAGCTATGGCAACTCTCTGACGTTCACCGCCAGATAATTTAACTCCTCTCTCTCCAACAAAAGTATCATATCCTTCTGGGAATTCTGATATAAATCTATTACAATGAGCAAGTTTAGCTGCTTTAAAAACTTCAGCGTTAGTAGCATTAGGTTTACCATAACGAATATTTTCTTTAAGAGTTCTATGAAATAAAATAGGCTCTTGAGAAACAATACTAATATTTTTTCTTAAGCTTTCTTGCGTAACTTTAACAATAGTTTGATCATCTATTTTAATATCACCTGAATTAATATCGTAATTTCTAAGTAATATATTAATAATAGTAGATTTACCACTTCCAGATTCACCAACTAAAGCTAACCTTTCTTGAGGCTTAATAATTAAATTAAGTTTCTTAATTACTTTACGTGTCTTATGATAGCTAAAATCAACATTATCAAATTCAATCATACCTTTTTTAATTTCTAAATTTGTAGCTCTAGCAATATCTTGTATTTCATGAGGTGTTTCAAGTATCTCGGTCATTTCTTCAGCATCAGCTAAATGTTCATAAAAATGTCTTATAACCCTACCAAAGCTCCATAACTGTTTAAATATTGTCATTAAATAAGCTTGAATTAAAACAAAGTCACCAACTGTTACTAAATCTTTTTGCCAAAGCTTAATAGCAAAGTAAAACATAGCTAATTCTAAAAATATCATCAAAAGAACTTGAAAAGCTTCGAAAGCATTTCCTAAATCCCAACTAAATCTTCTCATCTTTTGAAGTTTAGTGATTACTTTATTATACCTTTTCTTTTCACGTTCATAGCCAGTAAAGATTTTAATATTTAATTGATTAGTAATAGAATCAGCTAAAACTCCAGTAACCACAGAATCCATCTTACTTCTAGCAATATCATATTTTAACTTAAACCTACTAAAGAAATAATTAATTGTTATATATATAGTAACCCAAATAAGTATTGCTAAGCCCAATATTGAATTTCTAGAAAATAATACTAATGTAACAGCTATTATATTAATTAAGGCAGGTAATAGTTCCCAAGTTAAAGCATCGGCTATCCCTTCAAAAGCTCTAGAAAAACGGTTTACTCGTTTAACTAGAGAACCAACAAAGTTATTATTAAAAAAAGTAATTGAATGTTTATGAATATATGAAAAGCAAGTATTAGTTAAATCCGCCATTATTTTAGTTTGAAAATAACTATTAGTAAAAGTAGCTAGTCGCCAGAATACCCAACCAAGTAAATAGATAAATAAAATATTATATAATATTTCTATTAAAGCATCAGTTTGAGATACAACGGTTATAGAACCAGTTAAAATATCAAAAAACTTTTTATATAACAAAGGAGCCCATATATTAGTGATAACTCCAATAATTATAGAAATAAATATAACAAAACCTGACAACTTATATTTCTTTATATGTTGCCAATAAGTATTAAATGTTTTTTTAGTATTATTATTCATAAATAAAAAAATAGGATTTAAAACCCTACTAGTAAATAAGACGTGAAATTACTTGTTTTATTACAAAATTATACATTTTTAGCTTAACTTAAAGCCCTACTAGGGCGATTGAAAGTCCTGAGAACCAAACGAACCACGCAGGCTAGATAAGTTAATCAAGTTTATTAACCTACTAAAACTAATGTAGCCTACGTTACGGTTGCTGGGTGTTCGCAAAAAGAGGCCACGGCCCCTTAAGATTTAGAACTCCCTCAGAAAAAAGGTTGTAGAGATTCAATCAGCCAAAACTAAGTAGGGCATAATTAAGTATAGCATGCTGACATAATCAAGACAAATAAAAAACCCTGTAGAAACTACAGGGTTTATTAGATCACTTATGCCTAATTATTATGCATACATTGATTGAGATGAATTTTCAATTTCGGTTATCTCATTTTTTCTAATGGTCAATAATCTTTTATTTTGTCTTTTTATTACCTTAGCAACCTTTCTGTATTCAGGAAGCTTTCTAGCTTCTTTTCTGGTTAAATTACCTCTTATTATTAAGAGTTTATTCTGGTAATTTTTAATTACTGCGATTATATTATCAGTTTCACTTATACAGAAATTATTGACTTGCATATTTTTCTCCCGGGTTGATTATTGTGCTATTCATTTTAACGGTTAACTTCAAATTTTTTCTTTAATCCTGCATTAAAGTAACTCTCTTTCTTAGATTCCGAATCTTTCATTCTTTCTTATCTCCTCTATTTATTTTAAATAATCATTTTTAGTATGAACACTAAAAATCTGTAAATATTAACTAATTAATATATATAGGTTCCTAATGTCCACTTTTTCAAAAAACTGACCTTTTTTGAGACCAGCTTGTATAATTTATATGTATATAACTAGCTAGCCACGATTAACAACCCAAATAGTGTATTGGTTTGTAAAATAAATGGGATTTTCAGCTATTTTTAACATATTAATAGTATATTATCATACTTTAAATTGAAGGTCAAATTAATCCTCATATATCATTATAGTGTCTAACTTACTATAGTCAAATAACTCATCTTCATTAAATAATCTCTTTATCTCTTCTTCAGATGATTTTAAGGAATCAGAAGCATGAACTAAGTTAAAATTACTCATAGCTAGATCACCACGTATTGTACCAGCATCAGCTTCTATACCTTTAGTTGAGCCACAAATTATACGGCAAGCTTCTATTACTTGAGTACCTTCTAGAACTAAAATAATAACTGGAGAGCTTTTCATATATTTTTTAATATCTCCGAAAAATGGTTTATCCTTAATATGAGCATAATGTTCTTCTAATTTTAAATCATCAAGCTCCATCATTTTCATACCAACGACTTTTAAGCCTTTTTTTTCAAAACGAGTTAATATTTCTCCAACTAAATTTCTTTGAAGAGCATCAGGTTTAATTATTATTAATGTTTTTTCCATATATTTATTATTTTAATACTTCTTTAATTTTTTCAACTACTTGAGCTGGAGTTAAATTAGCTTTAATTAAATAACCAGTAGCTCCTAGCTTATTACCTTTTTTAATATCTTCATCCTGTCCTAAATTAGTTAATAGGATAACAGGAATATCTTTGGTACTAGCATTTGCTTTTAAATTCTTAAGCACTGTAAAACCGTCTAATTTAGGCATTATTATATCAAGTAGTATTAAATCAGGTTTAACTCCTTCAGAAGCCATTTTAAAGCCAATTTCTCCGTCTAAAGCTTTCTTAACTTGGTAACCTTCTTTAACAAACTTAATCTCATACATATTAGATAGCATTTCTTCATCTTCAATAAGCAAAATTGTAGATTTCTTATCACTCATATATTTATATAATATGATTATTATATCAGAATGATTAAATAAATCAAGTTGAAAATTTACCTAAAATTAGTTATTTATTCACATAAACTTAATATATTATCAAATACTTCAAAGCATATATCACCCATTAAATCATTCCTATATATCTCAATATCTAAGTTATTAAACCTAGCAATAACTGATTCTGACGGATGATTGAACTTATTATCCACCCCGACTTGTATAGCAACTATATCTGGATTTAAAAACTTAACAAACTCTAAAGTACTAGAAGTTTTACTACCATGATGCCCTGCTTTTAATACTTCAGATTCTAAATATTCATAATTTTCTAAAACAATTTCCTCACCTTCTTTTTCTAAATCACCAGTAAAGAAAAAATCAATTTCTTGATAGCTAAGCCTAGTAACAACAGAGTAATTATTTAAATTACTCATTTCAAGATCAGGGAATGGATAGATTACTTTTATCTTAACATCTTTAAAATTAAATATTTGACCAGCTAGAGCCTCAACTGTAGGAATATTTTTTTCTGAAATAATCTCTTTAAAATTAGTATATGCTCTAGTTTCATGATTAGTTGGGTAATATAGTATTTTTTTTACATTATATCTTTCTAATACATTTATTAAACCAAATAAATGATCATCATGAGGATGAGTTAAAATAATTAAATCAATTGTTTGATCATAGAAAGGTAGCGTGCTGCCTAACTTAGTAATTAACGTATTATCAGGACCACCATCAATTAATATATTTTCATTAGAAGGAGTTCTAATGAAAATAGAATCACCTTGACCAATATTAAAAAAATATATTCTTAATCTATTATTATTTTCAAAATAAATTATAGATAATAATATAGAGATTAATATAATAAATGAGAATAATATTTTAAGTAACTTTTTCATGACGTATTATTAAAATAAAAATTAATAAATAACTAAGTAACATAAATGACCAATGAAAATTACCAATTTCAACAGAAGCCCAAGTTACTTTAGATAAGATTTCGGTTAACTTTAAAACATAAGTTAAAATAATCCATGATAAATAACCGATTACTTTACCCAGAGGAACATAAATCATACCTAATACAACGCCTAAGAACCCAACAGCCATATTAATTGGTATAATAGGTAAAATTAATAAGTTAGCAATAGGTGCTAAAAAAGAAAAACGTTTAAATTGAAATAGTATAAGAGGCGTAGTTAAAATAATAGCAGCCATTGTAGTAGATAAAGAATCACGTATTTCTAAAACATTAGGCAAATACTTAAAATATCTTTCAATAATTGGTACAAAGTAAACAAGACCAATAGTAGCTAAAAAAGATAATTGAAACCCAGCATCCCATATTAAAACTAAAGGATTAAAAGAAAGCATTATTAAGCAAACTAAAACTAATATATTATTCATTGAAGTTGCTCTACCTATAGTAGTAGAAATAAGAGCAATAACGCCCATTATCCCAGCACGTACTATTGAAGCTGGAGAACCAGTTATAATAACAAAAAATATTATACCTAATAATATTAATATAAAGGCTTTTTTACGAGATATACCAAGTGATATAAATAGATTAGTAAGCATTACTGCAATAATTGTTATATTATAACCAGAAACAGCTATTATATGAGTAACACCAGTACGATTAAAATTTTCTAATATATCAGGAGGCATGCCTTTCTTAGCTCCCCATAATAAACCACCTAAAAATGAGGCTTGAGGTTCAGGTAATATTTGGCTTGAAGTCTTAACAACTTTATCTTTTAATTTAAAAATACTAGCTTTGAATAAATTACCCTGATTCTCATCTATTAAATTAATATAGCCTCTATAACATAAAGAACGAACACCTGTTAAAGCTAAATATTTATCGTATCTAAAATCTTCAATAGGCTCTACTTCTTGCAAAGCACAATTTATTTCTAAAACATCACCATAGTTATATTTAGGAAATAAACCATTTTTCACTAAAACTCTACCCTTTTTATCTATGCCTTCTACTTTGTATTTAATATGATCAGATCTAGTATCAGGCTCATCAATTATTATCCCTTGAAAAGTTATTCTACTTCTCTCACTATACTTAGATTCAGAAGCATTATTATAATATGCTAAATAATCTTCATCTATATTTGGAATTGATATGTTGTATCTATAAATACCTAAAATTAAGAATATACAAGACAAGCCAATTAATTGAAGTAATGACTTGCTTGAAGATAATATTAATATAACTAAACTTAATAAAAAAAAGATATATAGATAAAAATTAGGTATTAAAATAAAAGAAGCTATACCAATACCTAATACAAAACTTAAACAAGTATAAAAAACAAATTGTGATTTTCTAAATAACATAAAAACAGCGCCATATTAATGACCCTGTTTGTTACAAATTATACTATTTATATATATTAGTCAAGCTCGTACTTACTAATATATCTTTATTTTTATTCCTAAACTTTCAAATACTTTTATTGCTTTAACTATATTTTCTTCTTTTATTAAGAAATGATCTCTTGAATATGCAGCAATTGGCATGATACTAATATTTTTCTTAGATAATTCACTTGCTATTTTAGCTGTAACCCCACAAAAAGTTGATGGGAAAACAATATCAAGCGTAAATATCTTCCATCCTTTCATTATTTCTATTACATTATTTTTATCTATTTTGTTTTCATCAATAATAACAGTTATTTCATGTTTATCAACAATATTTACAAAAGATTGTGAATCAATTTTATTTGCTTTGATAATTGCAAACGTTTCTTTCCAAACATATGCTTGACCCTTTTTAAAGTATTCTTCCATTTTCATATTATAATTCAATCAATATATTAAATGGCGTTATTTAGATTCCTTAATCATATCTATAAATCTATCCTGATATCCAAGTTTTTTATAAAAACCATGTGCGTCTTTATTTGGTTCAAATACTTTAACCTGAATTATATCGCATTCTTTAGTTTTAAAATATTCTTCCATTTTATCCATAAGTAATTTTCCAATATTTTTCCCACGATTTTTTTCACTTACAATTAATTCTAAAACTTTTGCAGGTTTAGAAGAAATATATTCTATTTCATCATTTTTAGTAAATTCTTCAATAATTCCTGCAATCATACCCACTGGCGTATTTTTAAATTCTGCAATGTAAATTATTCCATTATTTTCACTAATCTCTTTTAAGAGATTATCAATATATATTTCTCCATATTCTGGTAATCTTATACGTCTTTTTAATGGATCTACCTTAACTAAATAATCTTGTAACTCTTCAATGAGCTTCACAAGTACCTTTTTATCTCCTTTATATTCAATAACTTTAATCGAGCTCATACTTATTATCAGGTAAATCTTTAATACTAATACCTTGTTCTTTTAATTTATTTCTTAATTCATCAGACTTTTTAAAATCTTTCTTCTCTCTTGCCTTTTGCCTTTCTTCAATTAACTTTTTTATATCATCACTTAATTTCTTCTCTTCTTTATACTGATTTAAATTAAGTCCTAATACTTTATCAAATTCAATTATAGTAGCTCTTTTAACAGAACTAGCCTTATCTGATTTAATTAATTCTTGAAGTATAGCTAAAGCTTTAGAAGTGTCTAAATCATTATTAATAGCTTTTTGAAATCTTTCTAAACAGCTACTACATACTTTACCTGGTTTATCAAAACTAGAAATAGTTCTAATTAAATTATCATAACCAGTTTGAGCAGCTTGTAATGCTTCATATGAAAAATTTAACTTAGACCTATAATGTGCTTGTAATATAAAATACTTATAAGCTAATGGATTAAATTTTTTATCAATCAAAGTTTGTAGAATAATAAAATTACCTTCACTCTTAGCCATCTTATTCTTATCCATTATTAAAAATTCTCCATGAACCCAATACTTAACTACTTCACTCCCTGTTATACCCCAATTCTGAGCCCTCTCGTTAGTATGATGTACAGGTATATGATCTATGCCTCCACAATGAATATCAAACTCTTTACCTAAGAATTTCATACTAAGAGTACTACATTCTAAATGCCAACCTGGAAAACCCTTACCCCACGGACTAGCCCATTCCATTTGTCTTTTTGAATCTTTAGGACTAAATTTCCATAAAGCAAAATCAGTTGAATTCTTCTTTTCTTTATTCACTTCTACTCTAGCCCCTTCTCTTTGCCCTTTTATATTTAATTTAGCTAATTTTGCATATTCATTGTACTTAGAGCTATCAAAGTAAATACCATCAGCTATTTTATATGTTAAACCTTTTTTTTCTAATTTCTTAATTAATTTAATTTGTAATTTAATATAGTCAGTAGCTTTTACCCATTTATCAGGCATTAAAATATTTAAAGCATTAAGATGTTCTTTAAAAGCATCAGTATAGTACTCTGCTATCTGCCAAACTGTCTTACCTTCTCGCTCTGCTCCTTTTTCTATCTTGTCTTCACCAGTATCACCATCTGATGTTAAGTGCCCAACATCAGTAATATTCATTATATGTTTTACACGATATTTATTAAATTCTAAAACACGTCTTAAAACATCTTCAAAAACATAGGTTCTTAAATTACCAATATGTGCGTAATTATATACTGTAGGACCACATGTATATAAACCAACCTTATTACCTCGTATAGGCTTAAATATCTCTTTCTTACGCGTTAGAGTGTTATATAGATATATTTTATTCATATATCTATTTTACTATATATTACGAATTTTGGCTAAACATTGACAAATAATATAAATTAAGTTAAGATAATTCTTTATTGCTTTTTAAAAAATAAAGGAGAACCTAATGGTACCAACAAAAAAAGAAATAAGAATATATTCAATAAAAAATATATCTCGTAATTTCTTATACCCCATACTAAGTTTGCTATATTGTATTAGCTTAATTATATTTGGAGTAAAGCTTGGAATGAGTTTCCAACAATCATTCCACTTTCTTGGATGGATGTTAATAATAACACCAGCTGGAATATGGATACTTGAATTATATAAAAAACCTCTTTCTCATCCTAAAGAAGCCCATTACTCAGAAGAATCCAAAAAATATGATAAACCAACCAATCTATATTTAGTAACTCAATCTTATCTTTCAGCGACTATATTAATTTTGGTCAGTACATTTTATCAACCTTTTATTGATGAAATAGGTAACATGATTATTAGTATAGCTAGTTTTCTCATCATGATATATTTTTCAAATAAATATTTTAAGTGGGTAAATGCTTTAACTGATTACTATGATCACCATGCGCCGATGCCTTATCACCCATTCTTTAATATTGAACAAAAGTACAAATACTGGTTTTTTGTTAGTCTCATATTAACAGCTGTATTATTGATACTGATAACATACTCAACAATAACAGTTGCTGCAGATAAATCATCTATCTTAGATTATTTCTGTTTACAAAAATATTGGTACTTACTTAATTAATATCAATCCTTATAAACCCGTCTTTACGATGGGTTTTTTATTTCAATAATTGACAAATCATATTATGTATACTAAGTTGTAATTAACGATCTTTCAAATAAATAAAAATAGGAGTGTAAAATGAATAATTTTTATACGATATGTAAAAGTTTTGGTATTTCAGTAATTGGACTATTATTTACATTTATTTTTTATATATGCCTTGCCCCGATTATAGGATATAATATGACTGTTGGTATTAGTATCTTTGTATATATTTTAATGGCATTTTCATTAAATCCTGGTCCATATAAAAAAGGTAAAGAAGTAAATAAAATAAGAGATTATGTAATAGTTAGTCAGCTCCTAATTATTGCTATTAGTGGTCTTCTTATAGCGAAAAATGCAAATCCAACGTCAGCTCAAATCATGCCTGGTCTCATAGTGATTGTATTTCTTCTATATTATGCAACTAGATTACTAACAGATACAATAGATAGAAATTACGAATATAATAAGTACATAAATTCTAAAGAACAATGGACAATAATAGGTCTATTAACTACTCTTTGTCTCTATTTAGTAATCATGATACCAACTGTTAGGATATATAATAATCTTCCCACATATTTAGAAAATTTTGCTCTTCAAAATTGGTTAACTTGGTAAATATTAAGTAGCTACATAAACTCTTCCTGAATGAAGAGTTTTTTATTTCAATAATTGACAAATAGATAAAATTAAATTAGAATACAATATTATTGCTTTTTAAAAAGGAGAATAAATGTTACTTAGAATATCGAGAGAGATTATTGTCTCATTAATAACTATATTAATATGTACTGATTTCATGCTCATCCAAGCGCATAGTGAAATAGAATATAATAAATCCGCTGGTACACTTAGTATAATATTATTTTTACTACCAATTACTTTTTTCTTAATAGCTAAAATATTAAAAATTGATGGTACAAAAATACATTTTGTTAGTAGTATTAATCTAAAATCACCAATCATTTTCTATTTTATGACTCAATGCTTTTTGTCCTCAATAATACTTATTCTATTAAGTTTTATTCAAAGTCATATAGCATGGAAAATAGCAGGTAGTATACTTATTATAATAAGCGCTATAATACTATTCATATATATACTTGATTATCTTGATTGGGCAGTTGACTATTCTGATCCTCAAAAAAAAGAAAAAGCATTTAAAAGTTGCTTCTTCATTAGTCTTGGATTAACTACTACTTCATTATCAATACTTACTTATATAGCAATAGCTAATGAGGTTGGAATAATTAATATTTAATATATTTCCAAATAAAGACCCATCTTAGGACGGGTCTTTTTTTATTCTATCTGACTTTTTAAATATTCTTCTATATATTTATCTATCTCTCCATCTAATACTCGTTCTGGATCTTTTTCTTCATATTTAGTTCTGTGATCTTTAACCATCTTATATGGATGTAATACATATGAACGTATTTGATTGCCCCAAGCAGCTTCAGTAAATTCACCTCTTAGTCTTTGTCTTTCAGCTTCAACCTTTGTTTCATTATATTTGATCAACTTACCTCTTAAATACTTTAAAGCTGTATCTTTATTCTGATGCTGAGATCTTTCATTTTGACAGGTTACAGTTATTTTAGTAGGCAAATGAGTTATTCTTACTGCTGAATCTGTTGTATTAACACTTTGACCACCATGACCTGAAGCTTTAAAGGTATCTACCTTTAAGTCATCATCTTTTATCTCAAAATCAGAATCTACTTCTATCTCAGGTATTATTTCCACCATAGCAAAAGAAGTATGTCTAGCATTATCAGAATCATATGGAGATAATCTAACTAATCTATGTACTCCACTTTCTGATTTTAAAAAACCATAAGCATATCTACCTTTTATTTCTAAAGTAACAGACTTAATACCTGCTTCAGTACCTTTTGACTTATCTAGTGTTTTAACTTTAAAATCTTTCTTTTCTGCATATCTTAAATACATTCTAAGTAACATCTCTGCCCAATCTTGAGCATCTACTCCGCCAGCTCCAGCGTAAATTGATAATATAGCATTAGAATCATCATATTTATTATTTAACACTGTAAGTATTTCTAACTTATTAAATTTACTATTTAATATTTCATACTCATCATTTAAATCAATATCTTCATCTTCTTTAGCTAAATCATACATATCTTTTATTCCAGTATCAATATCTTTCCAATTAGTTATCTCTTCTTTAAGAGCGGCTACTTTTTGTGAAACCATAGTTGCTTCATCTTGATTGCCCCAAAAATTAGGTGTATTCATTCTTTCTTCTAAACTAGTTATTTCTTCTTTTTTGGAATTAAAATCAATATTAGATTTTAAATCTTTAATTCTTTTTTTAAGCTCTTTTATTTTATCTAACTGTTCCTTCATATTTTTTTACTAACATTTTACCTGCTACTTTTAAATCTTCTAATTTATTAAAATTAAATTCATTTTGTTGACCAATAGCCCATTCTAACATAGTAGGCTTGTTAATAATATCTGTAGCTTTTAAAATATTCTTTATTTCTTTCTTAGTTAAAAAATCTGGATTACCAATACTATCATCTATTAATTTCATTTCTCTGTTAAATACTAAACTAGTATCTACATTACCTTTTCTCATTAAATCTTGAACACTACCTGCATGTGCTTCAATTATATATTGGTCATCATCAATTAAAAGGGTACCTGATTTATTAAACTTCCAAGATGGGTATACTACGATAAAATAATCATTTTGAGCTAGTTCTGCAAATTCATCTACTTTTTTTAATACTTTATTTTTAGGCACCCAATTATCATAGATAGGTTTTCTAAAATCATTATCTTTAAAAAAAGCAACACGTATTGTCCAACCACAATAATCTTTAGTAGTATGAAATTTTTTTAATTCTTTACTTGACCTAACAAATTCCCATTTAGGATGCGGAATACCTAATTCATCTATTAATCTTATATTATGATACAAATTCATATTTTTTAAGAAGAGATATAAAAACCTCTAATTAAAAGAGGTAAATATATTATTTAAAATATTTATCACTGATTAGTTTGATCTAAAATCTGCTGATAATAATTTAAAGCACCACCACTATTTTTGATCATATCTATTAAATCAGTTGTCGATGCATCATCACCAAGTAACCCAGTATTTGATTTACTTCCAGCTGGTAAAAATTGACTCATAGCATCATTTAAAAGGGGTGGTAAAACCACGAAACCAACTACAATTGGTAAAATAACAAAAACAACTATACTTACAGTTGTCATTATTCTGCCCCATAAAATATATCCCTTTATCTTTTTAGACATATGATATATTTCTTTTGAGTAAGCTAAATTTTGTTCTAAGAGTACTTTAACTTGCTCTTCTAATGAAGCGCCTTGATAATTAGGCATATATTTATTCTTTTAATTTAATATATTTTAATTCTATATTATCACCTGACTTTAATTTTATTAGATTATAGTCATCAACTTGTAATCCATTATCAATCCAAACTAACCAATTCTTACCGTCTAATATATTTGGATAATCACTTATAGTAAATGAAGTAAGTTCTATATTATCTTCTAAAGTATAGTTTAGATTAAATTCACTTTCTAAATTATTAATACGATCAAGTAAGTCTAAAACTGATGAACCATAGCTTAATTTAATCTCCGGATATACTTTAATTTCACCTGTACCATAATCTAACATTAAACTTACTTGAGCTGTTCTACTTCTGCTAATTAGACCACCTAAACCACCTTCTGGATTTAAAATAGTAACTGTTTGTTCTTGACCAATTATTACACCAACTATCCAAATAATTATTGCCAAAGTTCCGGCAATTATAATTCTAGTTACTCTGTTAAAATGTCTTTCCATTATTTTTTCTTATTTTTTTGAACTCTCTTATTTACTAAACTCTTTAACTCTTTTTGAAACGTCTTAACATCTTCAAATGATCTATAGACTGAAGCAAAACGTATATAGGCTACCTTATCAAAACTCTTTAATCTTTTCATTAAGACCTCACCTATTTCTTCACTAGTAATTTCTTCTTTCTTTTTTTTCTGAAAATCTCTCTCTACTCTGTTAACTAACTTTTTAAATTGATCTAGTGAATATGGTCTTTTTTCTAAAGCTCTTTCTAAACCTCTTTTTATCTTATCTTGTTGATATGATTCTTTGTTACCATCTCTTTTAATTACCATTAAATTTAGAATTTCCATCTGTTCTTGAGTTGAAAACCTAAAATTACATTTCTGACATTCTCTTCTTCTTCTTATTGAGAAACCATCATCAATTAATCGAGAATCATTTACTTTGGTATCTTGTGTTAAACAAACAGGACATTTCATATATTATTTACTACCCATCTTTTTTCTAATGAAAGCTGGTATTTCTAATTCTTCTTCTTCTTTTGATTTAGGAGGCAAACTTACTTTTTCAGCTGAATCTTTTTTACTAGCTTTTTTAGAAAAAAGATTACGACTTGCTATTGGAGGTTTCTCTACTATTTTTTCAAAAGCAGGTGTTGTATTAAAAGTATCTTCCTTAATAACTGAATCTACATCTCCACCATCTGATCTAGCTGTATTAAAGCCAGTAGCAATTACTGTAATCTTTACTTCATCAGTTAAAGATTCATCAATAATAGCTCCAAAGATAACTTTAGCATTTTGATCAACTGAAGAAGTTATTACCTCGGCGGCTTCGTTAACTTCATGCATACTTAAATCTTTACTACCAGAAATAGTGAAGAGAACTCCTTTAGCACCTTTAATAGACAATTCAAGCAAAGGACTATCAATAGCAGCACGAGCTGCATCAACGGCTCTTGATTCACCACTTGCTCTACCAATACCCATTAAAGCAGACCCAGCATCTTTCATAATAGCTTTTACATCAGCGAAATCGACATTAACGAGTCCTGGTACTGTAATTATTTCAGAAATTCCTTGGACACCTTGTTTTAAAACTTCATCAACAATAGCGAAGGCATCAAGTAAAGATGTCTTCTTATCAATTACTTGTAATAATCTATCATTAGGAATTGTAATTATTGTATCAACCTTATCAGTTAAACTATCTAAACCTCTATCTCCAATACCTTTTCTTTGAGCACCTTCAAAAGAAAACGGCTTAGTGACCACACCAACCGTTAAAGCACCAAGTTCACGAGCAATATCAGCTACAATTGGAGCAGAGCCTGTACCAGTACCACCACCTAAACCACAGGTTATAAAAACCATGTCAGCTCCATCTAAAGCTTTCCTAATATCTTCTTCATTTTCTTCAGCAGCTTGAGCACCTAGTTCTGGATCCATACCAGCACCTAAACCACGAGTAGCTTCTCTACCTATATGTACCTTTTTTGATGCCTTATTACTATTTAAAGCCTGAGCATCGGTATTTATAGCAATAAACTCAATACCATGAAGCTTAGACTTAATCATGCGATTGATAGCAGATCCACCTGATCCACCTAAACCAATCACTTTAATTTTTGCAAAAGTTTCTATATCTGGTTTTATTTCTATTGATTTAGATTTAGCCATATAAATATATAATTATTAATATTAATTTAAGGAAGTAATGTTTTAAACCAATCTTTCATTTTATCTACTGCATCATCAACTGAAGAAAAGCTAGGTAAATTAAATTTAGATCTCTTGTAACCGCTATGACTACCCCATAGAGCAAGCCCTAAAGCAGTAGAGTAACCTGGATCATTTACTTTATCAATAGCATTATCAGCAATATCATATGGCTTTCCTAAAACAACTGGTAATTTTAATTTATCTTTAGCCATAGCAACTAAACCTTCTAACTTAGAACCACCGCCAGTTAAAACAATACCAGAAGGAAGTAAGCCAGAACGATTTATTATTTTTAATTCTCTATCAACTAAACTAAATATTTCTTCTGCTCTAGCCTCTGATATATCACAAATCTGTTTTACAGAAACCATAGTTCTTTCATTCTCTCTATCAGAAAATTTAGCTAAATCTATTTCATCACGTTTACCAATTTTCTTACAACTAGCTTTAGCAACTTCAAGTTTAATAACTTCAGCAGCTTCAACAGAAGTACGTAGACCAATAGCAATATCAGAAGTAACGTGATTTGAACCAAGTGGTAAAACTGCAGTATGTAAAATATCACCTTCTTCGTAAACAATAAGAGTAGTAATATGACTACCAATGTTTACCAAGGCTACACCTAATTCTTTTTGCTTTTTTTCTAAAATACTTTCAGAACTAGCTAGTACTCCAAAAACTAAATCATTAATATCAACACCTGTCCTATATATTGATTTAGTTAAGTTTTTTATCTGTGATGATAGCCCAATTATAATCTGAGTTGATACTTCTAAACGAACTCCATTCATACCAACTGGATCTTTTACCCCAGTTTGATTATCTACTGTAAAGTCACGAGGTATAACATGAAGTATTTCATGATTTGGTGGGGTAGCTACTGCTTGAGCAGCTTCAATAGCTCTTTCAACATCTTCTTCAGTTATTTCTTTATCAGCTCTAGCTACTGCTACAACACCTGTACTCTCTAAAGTCTTAATATGGGTACCAGAAATGCCTACCACAGCAGATTCTACAGGGTAACCAGTCATTCTTTCAAGTTGTTCTAAAACTTCAGAGATACTTGAAACTGCGTCTTCAATATCAGTAACCATTCCTTTGGAAATACCCTGGCTTTGCTTTTCAGCAGCGCCAATTATTTCAATATTTCCATCTTCACCGCTAGTTCTTAAGACAACAGCTCTGATATAGCTGGACCCAATATCTAATCCGGTTATTATATTTTCATGAGGCATAATTTATCATCCTTAATTACACGAAAAATTAAACTAATAAATTTAGTTCATCGTGAATTAATTATACTAAAAAAAGGTATTATTATCAACCTTTGTACTTTTCCCCAAAATTAACTTATTACTGAACAAATTACTTGTTCTAGTTATTATGACTTGAGACTCTTTTTTAATATATCTTCTTGAAGACCAATCATCTTTTTATACTTACTCCCTGTATTATGAGTATAACCTAAAAGATGTAATAAGCCATGAGAGAATAAGAAACCTACTTCTTGCTTAATACTAGTATCTGATGATGTAGCTTGACGCTTGGCTTGTTTAAAACAAATTACTATTTCATTAACTTCACCAAATGACAAGACATCAGTTACTTCATCTTGCCCCCTGTAAATTGCATTAAGTTTTTTCATTCTCATTTCACCAACAAAAACTAAAGAAACATCCATCTCTTTTTTAACTTTAAGCTTAGTTGAAGTTACTTTAGATATCTTTTTTAAAAAGCCTCCAAAGATAAGAGGCATTTTTACTTTGTAGTTTATAGATAAACTTATCATCTTATTCTTGAGTTGTTGTAGTGCCTGTATCACCTACTTCAATAGTACTAGGATCAATAAAAATTAATTTTTCACTAAATAATCTATATGAAGTATAAAAATTAGTCTGCATACTAGCACCAACATTATAATTTAGCATATATATACTTGAACCAATACCAAGATATGTTCTTAAACCATCAGGTGATTTAACTGCAGGCAAACCATCAATTAATAACGTAGTTAAAGTATTTGGATCAACACCTGGATTATTTGCTAAATACCAACTATATGCTGACATACCAAGTGGATTATCTTGAATAATTACTTCAAAAAATTCTCCAGTACTTGAAATAAATACTACTTCCTTATTATCAACAGTTAAAGGTGTAGTTGTCCAAGAGGCAGGATAAATTAAAGAATAGAAATAGCTAGGATTTTGATAAATAGCAACTGAACTTGAATCAAGTAACTTAGCACCATCACCGATGGCCGGATCAAATAGCGCTAAAATCTCAATAGCATCATCATAACCATCTTCATCTGAATCTTTTAAAGTTGAATTAGTTTGATACATATTTTCCTCAATATCAGATACACCATCTTCATCTGAATCTAAACCCATTTGTATTTGAGTAGTATCTGCTATTACTTCATCATCTGGTAATAGTGAATCAGGATCAATATATAATCTAATACCTTGTGGTGTTAAAACATACTTACTTGCGTCTAAAGTTAAGTTACCAAATGGACCACCTGATTCTAAAGAAAAAGTTAATTCAAAATCAATTTGATCTTGATTTACTTTATAATCATAACTATCACCACCTGGAGTTGGATTTTCTGGTATTAATGTTAAATAGTCTCTAAGTAAAGTATTTAAATTAACTGGATACTCATCATATTTAGCAAAGTACATAGCTAAAGCTGATTTTAAGTCATAAATATCATTTAATCTCTTACTATCACGTGATTCAGGCTCAGTTAAATCAGTATCATCATTAACATCGTCTAAATCACTAGGTGTTGAGGTTGGTAAATCTATATTAATATTTAAATTACTAATATCATCAGGAATAGTTAAAACTTCATCTTCCCGTGTAAAATAAAGGAATAGAGTTACAATAACACCACCTACTACAATAAAAATAACCGAAGCTAAAACTACCCAACTTATTCTACCTTTTGTTTTAGGAGCATCTGTTGATTTTAAAAACTTATCTGGCATTGTATGGATATCATTGCTTTGAATTTCTGGCAATTCTTCTTCAACAGCTGGCTCAACAGGTTCTTCTGTTAATACCTTAGCTTCTCTATCATCTAAAACAATTTCAGGTTGTTTGTCTGGAGGTGTAAACATTTATTATTATTGATTATTTATATCTAAGAGTCTTCCAGGACCTAATGGATCCCAGCCTTTATGTACTTCATCCGTACCATCTAACCACCCATCACCATCTGTATCAGGGTTTAAAGGATTAGTGTGATAAACTTTAACTTCTTCTCTATCAAATAGTCCGTCACCATCACTATCTACTTCAAAAGGATCAGTACCAATTGCTAATTCTTCAACATCAGTTAAACCATCATTATCTGAATCTGTAGTATCTTCACTTGGTGTAATTTGATCTTCAAGATCACTAATTTCTTGTTCTAATTCTTCGCTGGTTGGCACATTATCTGATTCTTCATCAATTATAATATCATTAGAATCATTAATTGAATCCTCTTGAGTAAAATCTACCAATGGTACATCCATAACATCATCTTTAAAAAGTTTTGTATAAGCATAATAGCCACCTATAAAAACGATAATAAAGACAATTACTAAACCCATAATAAAAAACTTCTTATCTTTTTCATCACCATCTAAATCATCAGGTAATTCTTTGAGTGGCTCAGGTGGACCAGATGGTTCTGGAGCAGCCTGAGGTTCTGGTGGAGTACTAGGGACTGAAGTAGCCTCAGAGTCTTTAAATATGTCTTCAGGTTCATTAGGGACTGGTATATTGCTAGGTGCCTCATTTAAATCAGGCATAACTGTAGGCTCTGGTTCTTGTTTTGGTATAGGTTGCTCACCTACTTGATTTTGTTGTTGATCATCAAACATAAAATATTTTATTTAATACTAATATTATATCAAATTAACTATTAAATTGCATCATATGTAATACACAATTTATATATTAATTATTAAAATTATTCAATCACTGGAAAAATACATTCATCAGTACAAGTACTACCCGTAATTATAGTATTTATTGTACTAGACCAATTATCTGATGAATTAGTATATATTCCACCAGTCTGTACAAAATTATCACTTAAACCAGATAAAGCACCCCAGGAAAGACTAGCGTAAGATTGAGCTGGTTCTTCATTATCATCATAATAATATGTTTCATAATCATCATCATCCTCATCATAATCAAGTGGAATAAATTGAATTATAACAGGACTAACTAATACAGAATTATTCAGGGCTGTAGTAATAGCAGTAGAAACAATACTAATATCCTCACTATCAATAGTACTATCATTACTAGTATTACCGCCACCACACCAAGGACCTTCATTACTAACTGGTACAATTATCTTTTGTGTTATTGAATAATCTGTATTCCAATTATATGACTGAGCAATAATATTTGTAGCATATCCCCAATGTTCCTTAGCACCAGTTATTACCCCACAAGTTTGTTCGACGTCAACTGAAATATTATTTGATGAATTATCATAAAAATTAAAGTGTTGAATATTATCATGTCCATATATATCACAATCAGTCACTAAAGCATCATAAGCATCTGTTGTGCCAACAGTTGTTGTGCCAACACCACCATTTAAAGTCATTACAGTTAACATATAGTTAATTTCATCTTCATCTAATTCTTGAGATAAGCTATCTAAAGCTGAACATAGACCAGCTGCATCATCATCCATACTTGTAGAAATATCAAAAACAAATACTAACTCTGCACTATAATCACCTAATTCACATTGCTCATTACCTTCAATTACTCCGTTACCACATTCTCCGCAAGTAATTTCACTATCATTATATAAAATAGTTTCACAATCAGAAACTTCATCACAATTTGCATAACTACCTTCCTCACAAATAAAACCACAACCGCCATTTTCACAGGTATAAATTGTAGTATCAGCTGCTGGATATGGTGAACCTGAAAAATAATCAATATTATTATCAAGATCAGCTTGAATTATAGTGCCAGGATCAATACTACAGTCATTTCCACAAACATTACAATTACTAGAATCCGTTAAATAATTTGATTCACAACCCGCTGGAGAATAATCACAGTTTAACCAAGTATCATATGGATTACAACCATATGAACAAACAGCTGAATCATCTCCATCATCATTAATATATTGAGTACACTCAACTAAAGTATTCTCATTAATATCAGAAACATCATAACAGCTATTACCACAAGCAGTACAATTATATTCATCAGATAATATATCTACTTCACAACCATCTAAATCAGTTAAATTACCATCACAAGCTAAATAACTACCAGTACAGCTTGTTACCTCACAGGATGTGTTACATGAGGTATTAGGAGGCGTATCAAGACCATCACACTCTTCTGTGCCTTCTTTTATATTATTACCACATGATCCACCATATAATTCACCAGAAGGACAACTTATTTCACAAGACGTATTACAACTAGGTGTTGAATTATCACTACAACTAAAATTACCTAAATCAGAACCATCACATTCTTCATCTAAATAAGTTTGAGCAATATTATCACCACAATATGGTATAAAATCACAAGTGTCACTACAATTAATGCCTCCGTCACAATCTTCAAAACTATCAACATTACCATCACCACAATAACCTCCGCAAACACCAGAATCATCTTCAGCCCAAGTACAATCAATATCAGAACAACCAACTAGTTGTGACTCGTAATATGCGTGATCATAGCCACAGTAATTTATAGAATCACCTAACTCACATTCTTCACTGCCTTCAATAGAACCATTACCACAAACTTGTCCTAAAAATTCAAAACCACAACCTTCTACAAATTCTGTACTTAAATATAAATGATTAGTATCGAAAGAAGGATTCCAAGTAGAAGCTATATTACCTACATATGGAAATTCCATTTTAGCAGCTAATAAATAATCAGGTCCTGCATTATATGAATATTGATATCTATAGAAATAAGAACCAGCGTCACAAGAAAAATTACCTTGCCCGTTATTTAAATCAGGGTTCCAACAAGTATTTATATCATAGTTATCACAACTAGCATCTGAAGATGAAGTGCAATCTGCGCATGCATTAAATTGATTAATAGGATCAATAGGTAATGAAGCATTAAGTTCTGAAGAAAAAGTATTATTCCAGGAAGGCCATTTAGAAGTACTCATACCTGTTAAGAAAGTACCACCTGATAATATAGGATATGTATTATTTATAGCATTATAATTATTTAATACTTCTTTAATATAGGTTAAATCATTTAACCTTTTTAAATCTCTAATTAACTTACCCTTATTCTCTTCTAAAATATTTGTATTAAAAATCCATCTATCAATTAATTGATTATATATATTAACTGTTTCAGCTGAAGCCTCAGAGTTATATGATAGAAGGAAAATATCTGAATAAATTGATATATTATCATTAGTTACACTAGTAGCTGCTACGTAAATAGTTCTACCATCTTGAATTGCTTGATAGCCATCTACTATTAGATAGGATAAATTACCCTGCTGTAACTCAGGTATATTATTTGAATACCACTCAGCTGGACTTAAATGATTATCATTAGTATATACTCTTAAACCAATAAGATCATCTCCTACTGGCATTAAATACTCTTTTAATAAATCATCAGCACTAATATTATAAAGGGTTACATTATCAGAAATATCACCAAGTGAAGGTAGATCATCATTAAAGCCATATAAACCAGCATCACGACAATAACTTAAACCAAATGAAAAATTAGTATCTTCATAATATGTATTATCTAAATTAGTTATATCTACAGCTGGCCATGGATTTTCGCATAAATCAACGATAACCTGCCCAGTACCTGCCAAGGAACTGTTATCTATAAATACTGCATGAGCAGTAATATCTGTTTCACCATTATTGTTAGCGGCTAGTACTACATTATAGTTACCATCATAATCTGCATCATAATACTCACTGTAATTAACAGAATCTGTAGTTAAAGCAATAGAAGTGTCTTCACTATTCCAACGCCATATCCATTCATACTCACCAGGCACTGAAGTCAAAGCTTGACCATTTTGACTAAAACCAGTTACATAGAAAGCTTTATCATAATCATTAATAGTATCAAAATTACCACTCAATGGATCATTTTCATCTAGATTGCTAGAATCTTCACTAATATTAAAAGTATACTCTGGCGAATAAGTTTCTAAATCAGTAGAAACTTGTAAAAAGCTCAATTCACAATAAGTATCACTAGTATTAAAATAATAATCATAAGTATCACTATTTATATCTAAAGGTAAGTCTTGAATACTTAAGACTCCACCTTGACCGCCTTGAATTAAAACTTGAATACTACTATTTCCTGGCAAAACCTCGTTTAGCTGAAATTTAACCCTACCTTCACCACCAATATTATCTAAAATCCATTCACCTGAATTATTTAAGGGACACCAATATCCAGATTGAGGAATCCAGTCAGGAACAATAGCATACACCTTGTTAAATACATAATTTACTAACTTACTAGTTAAATTAGATATAAACTTATTAAAATATACATCCGTAAATTTATTTATTAAATTAGTTGGCTCACCAAAAGCTATAGTTTCATCAAAAGCAATACAGCCACCTAAATCTGTATCTGAAAATTGATTTAATTCAAATGTATTTTGATTTACAGTCTCTCTCTTTAAATACTGATCAAAAGTAACTTCTACCAATGAGTTTGTACAAAAATATTCTTGACCTATAGGTTGAGTACTAATTATTTGAGGATTAACAATACTTGGCTCCACTTCTAACCAGGCTTCCCCTCGAATATTATCTATATCTATATCAGTATAAAGCCAAGTACTGCCAGATGATAGACTATCAGTAGTAGCAGTATTATCACCATTATCTACAATACTAGCTATTTCACTATCATTAACAGTCCATGAGTCAACAACATCAGTTAATGCTAAGCCTTCTTGATCATAAGCTGTAGCCTGCCAATCCTGTGTATCATTAATATTATTAATAACATTATTTGGAGAAATTCCTATGCTATCAACTTCACACCTTTCATCTACTGTGCTAAATATCCAATAGCACCATTGCATACCCTGAAACCAATTACCGCCTCCATATTCACAGCCTTCTTGATTTAAGAATAAGCCATCATCTGTACTAATGCGACTCTCACCAAGAATATCAGGATCACCACTATACATAATTATCCTATAATCAAAATCTGGATCAAGTAAACCACTACTAGGAGACATACTAACTAGAGTATTATTGTTATTAAAAGTAATGTCTGAACCTGCAGATATCCAATTACCTCCCTCCCCTAAAGTTGGACAGTCTCCTTCGCTAGTTGAGCACTTAAAAAAACTAAACTGAGATAAGCCATTATCCGATAATCCATGATTAAATTCAACTTGAGCTAAGGTATTTAAGCAAACCTGATCACCAACCGGTTGATAATCAACAAGCAGTAATTGATCATCACCTGGCTCATTATCTTGATTACCTGTTTCTTCTACAATATTTAAATATGCATTACCTATTGGATAAGGTTCAACGTCTATTATCTGAGCTATTATTATTTCTTGATTAGAAGAAATTAAACCTTCAGCATGTAGTTGATTAGTTGATAAATTAGTATCAGATATAACAGCACCTGGATCATTCGATTCCCATTCCCATTCAAAATCATCTGAACATGAAGCACAATTATTACTATTTACACCTGATGCTGAATAGTTAACATATTCATTTAATTCAATTGGTCCAAGCGTTGATCCTTCTCTTCTATCATAAGGAGAAATAATAACTGAGTCAGCAGTACATTGTAAATTTTCTTGAGCTGTTTTAAATGACCAAGAATATTCTGCATCCATATTATATTCAAAATTAGCAATATCTTCAGTTAAAGTTATCCTATACCAAGTATCAGCATTAAAATCATTATCTGGATTTAATACTACAGAATTTCTATTATCACCTAATACAAATGACCAATTACTAGAAGTACAATTAACTTCTAAACCATCACATACTTCTAAAATAACAGAATCATTAGCAATAAATGTACTATGGTCCATAGTACTATTAAAAGTTATGGTAACATCTTGATCAATAAAACCATCAGTACTATATGGTCTTGGGCTTGGTGAAGCTAAATCACCATTTGAACATATACCATTTTCCTCAACTTCAGGAATTAAACAATCTTCACAAGTTGTAAACTGCCATTCAAAATAATCATCATTAGGTTCTCCGCCTTGAGAAGTCTGACCAACTGAAAAATTAACACTATTACTTTCAGCGCCAGTTGGTTCTTCTAAATTTACTAAGCCTGAAGAAACATTCGGAACTAAGATGGTTATTTCATTATTATCAATATCAACATCAGATAGTTCAATCCCAGAAAAATTAACTAAAACATCTTCAGAAAACTCACCAGCAATATATACAGGCGTATCTATTAAACCTGAATTAGGAGTAATACTACAAATTCCAGGAGAAATATCTAATGTATTATTAAAATCAAAAAATGTTGATGAAGTAACAACGTAACCACTATCTGTTTCTACTCTTAATGCTCCATCACTTGATCCGACAGGTACTTTAACCACGATTTGATCGTCAGACCAATAGTTAGTGCCACAAGCATCTGGAAAATCAAAACTACCTTCAATATTATTATTAAAATATACAGTTCCTTCACCTTTGAAATCACCAAAACCTGAACCATAAATAGTAATGTATTCACCTACATTACCTGAATCTGGTGAAAAACTTATTGAACTTTCTTGGTTAGAATCTATTACTGTAAAATATAGTCCATTACTTTCTTCACCATCTATTTCAACCCTAACTACTGTCTGGCCACTTTCTAAATAAGGTACATTACCATAAGCATGTTCTATGCTTCCCTCAATACTGAAGCTTTGATTTGAAGCTGATACCCTTTCCACTGATTGTCCAAAAAATATATCACGTACATCAGTGTTATCACCAAAACTATGACCAATAATATTTAATTCATCATTATAATATCCATCATCTGAAGTCATTAAACAAATACCAGGTCTTTGAATAGTATTTACATCAAAATCTTCATACCAATTACTACTAATACTAGAATTAAACCTAACCACCTGTAAATCAACCAAACCAAGATCAATATCTGGTATTTCCATAATTATCCAAGTATCATTCCATGGACTTTCGCATACCAACATACCTAAAGAAGGTACACCAATATAATTAATATTTCCTAGTTGATCCCTGTATTTAATAGTACCTTGACTCTCACCAAAACCTGAACCATAAATGGTTATCCAATTTCCTGAAGCACCATTAGGTGGATCAATAGAAGTTATTATTGGATTATCTACATTTTCATCACTACACGCTGGACATGAGCCACCACAATCTATACCTATTTCATCTCCATCTTGTATCTCGTTATAACAAGTGGCTGAAAAAAGAGTTACTTGTTTAATCGATTGAGTTGAATTACCAGCATAATCAGTTACTTCAGCCCCAACCTGCTTTACATCTGATACTTGGTAACCTAAATCTTCAGGAGACCACGGAATAAGTGATAAGAACAAGCCTTGTCCAAGATCAGGAGTAGATGATAAAGTAATTTGATTTTCAAAAAAATTAGAACTAGCTAAACCAGCGTCATCAGAAGCCTGACTATTAAATAAAAAGCTTTCAGAAATATTTATATCTATATTATCTGAATTATTCCAATCAAACTGACCATTACTTACAGCTGAAATTAAATCTACAACAGGGTTTTCTGTATCTACAGAAAACCCTGTTTTAAATTCAAATACGCAAGGTATATCTAAACAAGAAACTTCAGTTCCAGAAGAATTAGTTAAAACAACGCCCTCAGTTAAAACAGTAACTGTATACCAATTATTTAAATCATCAATTGAATCATATGGAAAACAAGCAAGATCTGGATGTCCAGTACAAGCATAACCAGCTTGATCTTTATCAGGATATATATTTAATTTTTTTGGATTATTTGAAACTTCGCCTACTAAAGGTACTAAATTATTAGTTGAACGTTGAACTATAGTTACACCTTCTCCTTCTGATAAATCTATGGCATTAAAATCACCTACATTATTATTAAAAGTTAATTGAACCACAACATTAGCAATATTTAGTTCATCCCCATTAGCTGGAGCAGTTGCTGTTAGTCTAAAAAATTCACTATCACTAAGTGGACTACATTCACCTGAGTAAATTATTTCGCAATCTCCCCAGACACCATTACCTTCACCATTATCAATACAAGTTTTCTCTCTTTCACAATCACCTGACATAGAACATTCTTCAACTTGACCTATTTCGCAATACAAAGCTTCACCACCTGTAGCATCAAATATTCTAGTAATTAAAAAAGTAACAATACTAAATGCAGATAATATTATTACTAAACCAATTACACCGTTAACAAGTATTTTTTTAGCATCAGCCACCTTATCTTGATTACCACCAGATGATAACCATGTATAGCCTCCATAAAGTATAACTATTAAGGCTAAGATACCAAGAAAGCCTAAAGCTATTTGAATTATTCTAACAATTAGCTCTGGTAAACTACTAGAACCTAAACCTGTTTCTGCAACCGGTTCTAAACCTAAATCAGTTTGAGCAAATGAAAGATTAGGTATTAGAAAAAAACTAACTACAACAAGTAATATTAAAATGAATAAATTGTTTTTAATAAATCTCATTATGGATTAGTTAAAGGAGGAATAAAACAATTTTGATAAATATCTTTAATGCCTGAAGTTAAACGTGTACTATATGTAGCATTACCTACCATAGTAGCGTTAATTCTAATCAAATCATGATTATTTAAATTAACAGTATATGGAGTATCATTTAATGAACCATTATATATTAAAACATTAGTACTATTTACACTGCTAGCTAATAGATCTTCATTAAATACTGCCTCTATCACCTTATTACGTGGTACCAGTTCAGCATTATCTACTGGATCAATAGATTCTAATTCAGGAGGATCTAAATCTAATTCATTATTTGTATTAAAAAGCCAAGAATTGTCTAAAGCTAAAGAATTACCAGCTGTATCAGAAATACCAGCTAAAGGAAATAAAGGATCAGTCACAGCTTTAACTGTTACAGAAATATCTTCATCACCTGGAAAACAATAGACTGGATCACCACATGAATTAAACTCTGAAGGTCCTTCACACGCTATATCAGAAACAATAGTTAGAGTTGTAAAACCATTACTTATTACTCTACTTCCTTCTATTAATATTTCTTCACCTGCTACATTTTCATATAAAACATCAACGCTATTTAAATTAACAGCAGCAGCAGCATTAATAGCTTCACTAAATACTATTTGAATAACTACATTCCTGTTAACCTCACCTTGAGGTATACGTGAAATAATTGTCGGTGGTGTTAAATCTATAATATTACTTATTTCAAAATTCCAAGTATAGCCATCTAAAGAAAAGACTGGAGTATTTAAATCATTATTAAAATATATATTAGTTGAGAGATTAACTTGATAATCAGTATAGCCATTAGGGTTACCTAAATGTGAACCTGTACTACCATATGGATCAAAGATATAATTTTTTAAATCAGTAGTATAAACCATGACATCACTAGCCGACATTATGGAGTTGTCATTTAAATTTAGTATCTTAACATTTGGATCTTCGGAATCACCGGCTAAAATACCACATGATATATTCTCAGGACAATTAGCATGAGTACCAGTTATAATACTATCTAAAAGTATTTCTTCTTTAAATGAAACCATTATTAAAGTATTACGTGGTACATTATTAGCACCAGGTAAAGGATAAACGCTTTCTATAACCCCGCCACCCAAAGCTCCTGCAGAAATATCAGAATTCTGATAACCACTACCTTGTTCTGAACCATCTCCAAATATAACATCTTCCATCTTATTAAAAACAAAAGTTACAATAGCGTAAGATGATAATATTATTACTAAACCAATTACGCCATTAACCAATATTCTTTTAGCTTTGTTAACATTTTCATCATTACCAGCAGATGTCATCCAAACATAGCCACCATATAATATTATGATAACAGCTAAAATCCCTAAGAAACCTAAAGCTACCCTTATAATATTAATAATAACTAATCTAATGTCCGTAGTACCTAAACCTGATTCTACAACCGGTTCTAAACCAAAATCATCTTGAGCGAAAGCAATGGTTGTAAGTAACATAAAAACAGCTACCGCAAAGACTAAAACTAAGGCTATTGTAGCTGTTTTTGTAATTTTTGTTTTTTGACTTAAAAGCATGGGCGAGTTCTAAATAATTTATGAACTTAATTTCCCTTTTACTAATCCACTTACCCTGGATCCATCAACTTGATTATCTGTTTTAGCCATTACTTCTTTCATAATAGTGCCAAAATCTTGCATTGAAGCTTCTTGATGATTACTTAATACTTCATCTACTAATTTGTTCAATTCCTCATCTGATATTTCTTCGGGTAAGTATTCTAAAATAATTTTGAGTTCAGTATCTTCTTTTTCCTTTAATTGAGGCCTATTGCCTTTTTCAAATGCAATACTAGCTTCTTTGCGCTTTTTTGCTTCCTTTTTCAATACTTTTAAAATATCTGACTCATTCAATTCTTCTTTCTTAGCAATTTGCTCATTCTTTAATGCTGTTTTAACTAATCTTAAGGTATCTACTATATCGCTTTCTTTAGCTTTTAAGGCTTTAATTAAATTAGCATCTATTCTTTTTTCAATATCTAACATAGTTATCTTTTTTTAACAACAATTCTTTTTTTATTTTCTAAATATTCATCCAATTTACCAATTTTACGTAAATATTCTCTCTTATCATTAATTTCTTCACGTCTTAGAGCCTTTAATTTCTGGGCTCTCTTATTTAATGGTTTTGTATGATATCTAATTTTTTTAGCTTGGATAACTCTGCCGCTTTGCATCAACTTTTTAGAAAATCTTCTAACAAGTGATTCAAAACTTTCATTATCTTTTCTTTTTACTTCTAACACGTCTTCACCTACCTTTCATATAAGATTTATTATTTAAGAATTTCGATTAATTAATCGATTAATTCTAACTATAGTGATAACATAATTATTATCATAAGTCAAATAAAAAATCCCCATATTATTTGAGGATATTTTATTATATATCGATTATTTTTCTTCTTTAATTTTATCATTAACTACTATAGTTTCAACTTTCTTTAATCGTTTTTCAAGTTCAGGGATTATCTTCTTGTAATCAATTACTTCTTGAATGCCACCTTCCATGTCTCTAACCATAATAGTACCATCCAGTATTTCTTTTTGACCAAGAATTAAACTTAATTTAGCATTCAGCTTATCAGCTAACTCTAATTGATTCTTTAAACCTTTTTTTGAAAATCCTTCACGTATATTAAAGCCTGCATCTTTTAATTCTTCAAATAGTACTAAAGCTTTTTTTCTAGCTTCAATTCCAAGCTGTGCTAAAAATACATCAACCTCTGGATCTGATGGTACTTTTAAATCTTTACTCTTTATTTGTAAAATTAATCTTTCAATACCAGAAGCAAAGCCAACAGCAGGGGTATCAGGACGTCCACCAATTAATTCAACCAAATCATCATATCTACCGCCACCACCTAAAGCACTTTGTCTGCCTTGTTCTTCATCACTAGCAGGTGTTATTTCAAAAGTAGTTCTACTATAATAATCTAAACCTCTAACAATTCTAGGATTTAAAGCATAAGGAACTTCTATTTCATCTAAATACTCTAAAACTTGTATAAAATGATTCTTACAACCATCACATAAGTGATCAACTTGCTGAGGTGCATTATCAATAACTTCTTGATCTTCTTTTTCTTTTGAATCTAAAATTCTAAGAGGATTTTTAATAAATCTTTTTTTAGATATTTCACTTAACTTAGATCTGTGTTTTTTTAAATAATCTTTTAATACTTTTTCATAATCTGGACGACAGTCTTTACAGCCAATACTATTTACTTGCATAACTACATCAAGACCAACTAATTGATTTATTTTAAAAGCAATTTGAATTATTTGAGCATCAGTTATAGGATCAGCTTCACCAATTATTTCAAAATTAATTTGATGAAATTGTCTATATCTGCCTGATTGAGGTCTATCATATCTAAAACATGGACCAGTAGTATATAGCTTTAAAGGCTGAGGCTTATCTAACATGCCATGCTCTATATATGAACGAACAATACCAGCAGTAAATTCAGGTCTCATAGAAATATTAGAATCACCTTTATCAGTAAATGAATACATTTCTTTTTCAACTATTTCTGAAGATGTACCAACTGATCTTGAATAAAGTGAAGTATCTTCAACTAGAGGTAAATCAATTCTAGAAAAACCATATTCACGAGCTAGGTTATCAACTAAGCCATAAATATACTTCCAATATTTTTGTTCATCAGGCAATATATCCTTCATGCCTTTAACTGTTTGAAAATTTTTAGTTTTACCCATATTAAAAATTGTAGTTAGGAGCTTTAAATATAGAAAAGTCATCAAATGGGAAAGCTCTTACCCAAGCACGGCCTTTTATAAAATCTATTTTAATTGGACCAATTCTTCTTGAATCCAAACTATTTGTTCTATTATCACCAATTAAATAATACTCATCATCTTTTAGAGTTAAATCATCTTTTTCACTTTTAACAATTTTATGATCTAAACTATATTCTTCTTCATTAAGCCTAGTACCTGTTGGCTTTGAATTATTAAATATATATATAGAACCATTTTCAATCAAAACTCTTTCACCAGGTAAACCAATAACTCTTTTTATATAATAAACATCTTTATCACTGGGTGGATGAAAAATTACAACTTCACCTCTTTTAGGAGTACCTAGTAAATAACTTAATTCATCAACAATTAAATATTGACCATCATAAAAGTTAGGTTCCATAGAAGCGCCTTCAACAATAAAAGGTTGAATAATATACATTCTAACAGGCACAATTATAACTAAAGCTATAACTACTATCTTAACTATTTCCCAAACAAATTCACCAATCTTTTGTGCGTAAGATGGTTGATTAGGAGCAGGAGGTAAATTATTTAATGATTCTTCCATGTTAAGTTTTTTGTTTATTTTTAGCAAAATTTACTCTATATTATCACAAATTTAACTTAATTTCAAGTCCTCTACTTTCACTACCTTATCATCTTTATCTAAATGATATCTTTTATATACTGCCTTACCTTTTTCAAGCACTTCAGGCAACCAATCTCTGTCATCTTCCCACATCTTGTCATATGGTATTTCATCTATTTTAAACCATTTAGGAATGCCTTCATCAGAAGGCTTGGGCTCACCTTCATATTTAGTAGTGGTAAAGATATAGCATTTACTTTCATTATCTTTTTTTTCTGGAGCTACAAATTCAATAATACCCATTGGCTTTAAATTAAATACTTTTATTCCTATTTCTTCTTCTGTCTCTCTAATTGCTGATTCTTCAATTGTTTCATTATCCTCTAACTTACCACCTGGCGCGTTCCAATAGCCTTTACTTACACCTCTCATTACCTTAATTAAAAGCACTTCATTATTATCATTTAAAATGTAAGTTAGATTAGTTATTTTAGACATATATTTATATGTTAAATTGACACAGCTTATTCAATAAGATAAAGTAATTATATCAATTAGTTCTTTAAATACAATGAAAGGAAAAACAATGTTAAAAAAATATGTATTTCATGTCTTAGAATGGCTTGAAAAATGTCTTGAAAAACTTTATGATCATAAATGGTTTGTAAAACTTGATAATAATACGAAAACGCCTTTATTTGTGGCAATACCAATTAGTTTGTTTGGAGGGCTAATTGCAGGCTTACTTTCAGGCTTATCTGGAGTTTTAGCGGCTGGTTGGCCATTAAGTCAAATATTCAATCATAGAGTATTTGTAGTTTTTATGCCAGTAATATTAATAGTTATGCTTATAGAAGTCTATATTCTTCACCGACGAAATCGTAAGATAAAAAAAATGAATGGGTCTCAATCTGCTTGAAGTAAACAAACTTCTTTAACCCCCACTTTAATAGTAGGGGTTTTTTATTTCAAAAATGGTGGACACGAGAGGATTTGAACCACTGACCTCTTGAATGTGAATCAAGCGCTCTAACCAGCTGAGCTACGCGTCCTCTTTAAAATGCTAGTATATCACTATTTAAAAGTATTGACCAAGACTCCATTTCTTACTATAATTCATCTGTTTTATGGGTTCACTTGACGGTATACATAAAAGATCAAAAGTAATTAGAAATAGGCCTAGTGATAGGGTTGATTTTTTAGTACCTAAACCATTGGCTAAAAAATCTGTTGAAACCCAAGTATTAGAACAACCCAAAGAGTCTAAGTTTAATATTTTAAAAATTATATTAGTTCTTACTCTAATATTGATTATAACAGGTGGTATGTATTTATCTGAAATAACTTTTTCTACACCTGATTCTAGTGCTAATCCTTTAAATAAATTTAATCCGTTCAGGCACTTGGCTAATTTAATAAGTAGTGCTGATAAAAAATTATCTGGTGAAGGTAGTGACAGAATTAACTTTCTATTAATGGGTGTTGGTGGTGTTGGTCATGAAGGACCTTTTTTAACTGACACTATTATACTTGGTAGTATAAAACCATCAACTTCAGAGATTGCTTTAATTTCATTACCACGTGATTTAATAATAAAGTTACAAGATAATAGCTATCAAAAAATTAATTCTATCTATGCCTATGAATACGCTGAGAATTATAAAACAGCAGGTGTTGATGCAACTGCTATCATTGAAGAAAACTTAGGCATTAAAATACATTATCATAGTATTATAGATTTTACTGGCTTTGAAACATTTATTGATGATCTTGGTGGTATTAATATTGATGTTGTAAGAAGTTTTGTTGATGAATCATTTCCAACTGATGACTTTTTAACTCAAACTGTTTCCTTTGAACAAGGCATGCAGCTAATGGATGGTAACACTGCTCTAATGTTTGTTAGATCTAGGCATGGAACTAATGGAGAGAGCGGAGACTTTGCTAGAAGTAGAAGACAACAATTATTAATCCAAGCTGTTAAAGATAAGGTACTATCATTTTCAACTTTAACTAGCCCTAAAAAAATATCCAGTATCTTTGAATTATTAGATGATCATGTTGATACCAATATCTCAGTTTGGCAAGCTTTAAAATTAGCAGAAATTGCCAAAAGTATTGATAATGAAAATATATCTCGATTTGTTTTAGATGATTCACCAGGTAGCTTGTTAGAACCTATGATTACCGAAGAAGGCGCTTATGTTTTACAACCTAGGAATGGAGATTATAATAAACTATCATCATTAATAAAAAATATATTTGAATTAAATAAGATTAAAGATGAAAACGCTAAGATAGCCATACAAAATGGTACAGAAATAACAGGTCTAGCTCTATACACATATCTTTATTTAGAAAAAATTAATTATAATGTAATATCATATGATAATGCACCATCTGATGATTATCAAAAAACAATTATCTATGATCTAACAGACGGAGAAAAAGAATTAACTTTAGAGAAGTTAGAAAACGATTTAGATGCCTACATTGCTAAAGACGTTCCTGAATACATTTTACAAGAATATAATTTAAATGCTACGACCACACCAAGTTCTTTAAATAATCAACCTGATATTATTATTATACTAGGACAAGATCATGCTAATGAATTTAAAATACCCGAACCTAAAATAGAAACTTCTACTTCAACAGACGAAGTAATTGAAGAAATACTGGAGGATTAATGAATAGACGTCATAGGGAATTGTATAGAAGCTTATTTAAGCCTCTAAAAAGCCCATTTATAGGTAAAAATATAATGAATAATCTAAAAATGAGAATAATTATTCTTTCATCAAGATTTTGGTAAATCATTATATATAAGAATCACTCCTTGTTTAAAATATAGCAAGGAGTTTTTTATTAGCTAAAATCTTAAAAAACTGATAAAATCAAATTAATTAATATTTAAATATAACAATAAAATATGCATAAAGTCGTTTTAATTGGTAGAGCAAATACAGGTAAATCAACACTATTTAATACTTTAACAGAAAAACGTGTTGCCATTACTTCTGATATTGCTGGAACAACTAGGGATAGAAATTATCAAGAAATAATTTGGAATTCTAAAAGATTTGATCTAGTTGACACTGGTGGTATTGATATTGTCCATCCAAAAGATATTGAAAAAGATATTTTAAGACAAGCAGATATTGCTAAAAAGGAAGCAAATTTAATTCTTTTTTTAGTTGATGCTAAAGATGGTTTAATGCCTCAAGACAAAGAAGTAGCAGCTATGCTTAAAAAAAGTAAAAAGAAAGTTATCTTAGTAGTAAATAAAGCAGATAATAAAAAGATGAAAGAAAATGTAGCTGAGTATTATAAATTAAACTTAGGTGATCCATATCCAATCTCAGCACTTAATGGTACAGGGACTGGTGACCTACTAGATGAAATTGCTAAGAATGTTGCTAACACTAAAAAGCAAAAACCAGAAAAGAGTATTGGTGTAGCTATCTTAGGTAAACCTAATACAGGTAAATCAACTTTAATTAATTCTATTTTAGGTGAAGACAGAGTAATTACCTCAGCTGAACCATACACTACACGTGATAGCCAAGATATTATGATTAAGCATAAAGGCTTTAACTTTAATTTAATAGATACAGCAGGAGTTAGAAAAAAAAGTAAGATAAGAAATAAATTAGAAAAATTTAGTGTAGCTCAAAGTATTAAATCATTAGAACGTGCAGACATTACAGTTTTAATGACTGAGGCTTCTAAAAAATTAGGTAGGCAAGATAAAATGCTAGCAAGTGAAATATTAAAAAGTAATACTTCATTAATAATAGCAGCAAATAAATGGGATTTAATACCAGATAAAGATGATTTAACTATTAATAAGTATGTAAATTATTACTACTCATATTTCCCCTTCTTATCATTCGCTCCAATTATCTTTATTTCAGCTTTAGAAAAACAAAGAGTTAGAAAATTATTAGATTTATCATTAGAAGTGTATCAAGAAAGACATAGACAAATAACAGATAATGCTTTAAATAAATTCTTAAAAAAGGTTGTTAAAAAACATCCACCTTCCAGAGGCAAAGGTACAGCTAAACCAAAACTTTTCAATTTAAAACAGATTGGTATGGATCCACCATATTTTGAACTAGTTAAAGATATTCAATCTGATCTAAAAGAATCATACTTTAAATTTATTGAAAAACAATTAAGAGCTCAGTTTGGTTTTTTAGGAACACCTATTATAATTAAAATTAGAAAAATAAAATAATATGAAATTAATAATAGGACTTGGTAATCCAGGTAAACAATATGAAAAGACCAGACATAATATTGGCTTCATGGTTTTAGATGCTTTAGCTGGTAATGAGAACTGGAATAACGATAAAAAGGCTAAAGGTCTTTTTATTAAAACCAAAGTTAATAATACTGATGTTGAGCTCATTAAACCACAAACCTTTATGAATGAATCTGGTTTTACCGTAGCTTACGCAATACGTAAACATAATATTGATCCTAAAGATGTAATAGTAATACATGATGACAAAGACCTATTACTCGGAGAATATAAAATACAAAATAATCGTGGACCGGCTGGCCATAATGGTGTTAAATCTATTATAAAACATTTAAAAACTCAGGACTTTACTAGAATAAGAGTAGGCGTAGCATCTGATAACCCACGTAAAATGTCAGATACAAGTAAATTTGTATTAAATAAATTTGGTTTATTTGAAAAGAAAAAAGTTAAAGAAGTGATAAATAAAGTTATTCAAGAAATAAATAATTTAATATAAATCTTCTTTGAAAGGGGGTGAAATTATGAGTATATTAAACTGGACAAATTCAAATATTAAAAAATTGACTTGGTCTGACATGGGCTTAGTAAAACTTGCTATATTTGCTTTTACTTTAATGCTTGCTAAACTTTTACCTGATCTACTATCTTTTGAATGGTATTGGTACTTTATCGTCTTCCTATTAGCTGCTATTAAGCCTTGGTCTAAATTTTTTAAAAACTAAATAGGTCTCCAACCTAACAAAAAAATGTTCCCGTATGGGAACATTTTTTATGTTTAAAATGAACATGGAGAACTTATCTCCAAATTACCACTCACCAGCGTAAGGCACTACTCCAAAAGGAATAATGTCTTAGCTTAAGGCTACTCGTTTGCGCTAGGAGGGAGACACTAACTTTCACCGCTGGTAAGCAGAAATTTAAAAACAAATTACTATATTTAAAATTAATAATGTATTACCTTATCAAGAAAATACAATTTTGTCAATATTTAACTAATAATTTTAGCTAAAATTAGATAAATTAAACAGTAGTTAAAATATATTAACAAGATATCTCAAAAAGATCAAGTTTAGAATCCTTGACACTAATATAGATATATTCTAAGATCCACTTACAATTTATGAAAAGTGATTTGAAATACTTATTGGCGTTAAGTCAAATCCAGGGTCTAGGTCCCGTAACTCTTAAGAAGGTCTTGGATTTTTTTATTAATCCAAAAACTTGTTTTGAAGCAAGTTATCAAGAATATATAAAAATAGGTTTAGCTGATATAACAGTTAAAAAGATATTTGCAGAAAAAGACAAGCTCGACCCTGATAAATTAATAGATGAATTAATTAATGATAATATTAATATAGTGTCTATCTATGATAATGATTACCCTCAACTTTTAAAAGACATATATGATCCCCCATTCATTCTCTATTACAAAGGAAATATAAATATATTAAATAATATAAATTTAGCTGTAGTTGGTTCAAGAGATATATCAGATTATGCAAAACAAGTAATGCCTTCACTATTAAAAGACGTAGCTAAGAATAATATAAATATTATTTCTGGACTAGCTTACGGTGTTGATACTTTAGCTCATAAAATAAGTTTAAGATACAAAGGCCCAACAACTGCCATACTAGGCTCTGGGCTTTCCAATATTTATCCCAGTAGCAATTTAAAGCTAGTAGATGATATAATAAATAATAACGGATTAATACTTTCTGAGTTTTATCCCAAAGCAAAACCTTTGCCTAAAAACTTTGTTAGAAGAAATAGATTAATTTCTGGATTAAGTAATGTAACTTTAATAATAGAAGCTACTTTAAAGTCTGGAGCTTTAATTACTACTAAGTATGCTTTAGAACAAGGTAAGGATATATTATGCTTACCTGGCAATATAGTATATGAAAATTCTAAAGGAACTAATATGTTAATTCAACAAGGAGCTAAATTAATAACTAGCTCAGATGACATATTAGATAGCTTGAAAGAATATTACTATTGACAAAATACTTAAAAATAATGTACCCTAAAAACTATGAATACATTTCGCAAATATCAAAGAGCAGTTGATTTCTTAGAGTCTATCAATAATATGACCTCTAAGAACTATATGAAGAAAGATAAAATCGACAGATCATATTATGTTGATCGTTTAAGGTACTTCTTAAAGCTTATGGATAACCCACAAGACGGTTTTAAGATAATCCATATTACTGGCACTGGTGGTAAAGGAACTGTTACTAATTATCTTCATAAAATACTCTTAGTAGCAGGTTATAGGGTAGGTTCTTACTTTTCTCCTCATTCAACTACTTCAATTGAAAGAATTAAAGTAAATGATATATATATTTCACAAAAAGATTTTATTGAACTTGTTGATCATATTAAACCTCATTTAAAAAAAGCTATTATGAAATCTCCCTATGGTTGCCCTTCATATTATGAAGTCTTTTTAACTTTAGCTTTTCTCTACTTTAAAAAGAAAAATTGTAACTATATTGTTTTAGAAGCAGGACTTGGTGGTGCCTATGATGCTACTAATGTAGTTAAGAATACTAAACTAGCCTTAATTACTAATGTTGGTTATGACCATATGGATGTACTTGGTAATACTTTGAGTTTAATTGCTAAAGATAAATCAGGAATTATTAAAAAGAATTCAACTTTTATTACTACAGAAACTAGACCTAAACTTTTAGAAATATTTAAGAAAAAATGTGCTAAGATGGGAGCAAAATATATTTTCTTAAAACCTGAAGATGGCAATTCTAATAAAATACTAGCTCATGGTGCTGCTGCTGCTTTAGGAATCAAAGAGAAGGTTATTAAAAAAGGTTTAACCGAAACTACCCTGCCTTGTAGACTTGAATCTGTGCAAAAAGAACCTCTTGTTATTATTGATGGAGCACATAACCCACCTAAACTTGAATATTTAAGAAAAAAAATTGAGAAGAAGAAATACAAGAGATTAATTTTAGTATTTGCTATAGCTGCTAATAAAGATTATAGAAAATGTTTAAAATCAATATTACCTATAGCTGATAAAATATATATTACTAGATTCTTAAAACAAACTAGAAAATCTGCTAACTTAAGAGAGCTACGTGAGATTGCTAGAACTCAAAGATCTAAACTACCTATTGTTATACATATTGATCCTTGGAAAGCATTAAAAGATGCTTTAAATGAATTAGAAAAAGGTGATCTGCTTTTAATAACAGGTTCGTTCTTCTTAGCTGGAGAGCTTAGAACTAAATGGACTAATGAAGAAGCTATTTTAAAAACTAGAAGAAGTTTTAAAAAGCCTAATGGTAAAAACGGTAAAAAATAATATATGAGTAAGAATTTAGTCATAGTCGAATCCCCTACAAAAGCTAAAACAATTAGCCGTTTTTTATCATATGACTATAAAGTAGAATCTAGCTTTGGACATATACGTGATTTACCTAAAAGTACTATGGGTGTTGATATTGAACATGATTTTGAACCTGAATACGTAGTACCAGACAAGGCTAAAAAAAGAGCTAGTGAGCTTAAAAAATTAGCCAGTAAAGCCTCTACAGTATATTACGCAACTGATGAAGATAGAGAAGGTGAAGCTATTGCTTGGCACTTAGATAATATATTTAAACATCCAAAAAATACCAAAAGAATTACTTTTCATGAAATTACTAAATCAGCTATAAAAGAAGCTTTAGAAAAACCTGGTAAAATTGATAATAACTTAGTAAATGCTCAACAAGCTCGTAGAATATTAGATAGATTAGTCGGTTATGAATTATCTCCTTTCCTTTGGAAAAAAGTAGCTCGTGGATTATCAGCTGGACGTGTTCAATCTGTCTGTGTTCGTTTAATAGTAGAACGTGAAAGAGAAATAGAAGCATTTAAACCAGAAGAATATTGGACTATTGAAGGACTATTTACTAAAGATGATAATGATATTAATGCTAAATTAAATAGTACGCCTGAAAAGAAGTTAACTAAATTTGATATTTCAGATAAAAAAGGTTCTGATAAAATATTAGATGAATTAAAAGGACAAAAATATACAGTTGGCAAAGTAGATGAAAAAGAATCAAAAAGAAATCCACTACCTCCTTTTACTACTTCAACCCTACAACAAACAGCCAACCGAATGCTTGGCTTCTCAGCTAAACAAACTATGATGTTTGCTCAACAGCTTTATGAAGGTATTAATCTTGGTAATGAAGGTCAAGTTGGTTTAATTACCTATATGCGTACTGACTCTTTAACTTTATCTGATAAGTTCATAAATGAAGCTGAAGGATATATTACTGATAAGTATGGTAAAGAATATTTTAAAAAAGGTATTTACAAAACAAAATCAAAACTAGCTCAAGAAGCTCATGAAGCTATACGTCCAACACATGCTAGTTATGATCCAGAAAGTATTAAGCAACATTTAAATGATAAACAATTTAAGTTATATAATTTAATCTGGAGAAGAGCTATAGCCTCTCAAATGGCTTCTGCTCTCGTTAATAATACAAATGTAGATATAGTAAGTGATAATCAATATATCTTTAGAGCTAAAGGCTCAGTTATAACATTCGATGGTTTCTTAAAAGTAATACCTCCTAAAAGCGGTGATGACATATTACCTAAACTTTCAATAAAAGATATTTTAAAAGATAAAGAAATTAAAAGTATTCAACATTTTACAGAACCACCTGCTAGATACTCTGAAGCTGGATTGGTTAAAGTATTAGAAGAGCATGGTATTGGCAGACCTTCAACTTATGCTCCAACTATTGCTACAATACAAACTAGAAAATATGTTGATAGAATAGAAAAAAGATTAAAACCAACACAAATTGGTATTGTAGTAAATGATTTATTAGTAAAACATTTTAAAGATATAGTAGATTATAAATTTACCGCTTCTATGGAAGATGATTTAGATGAAATAGCTCAGGGTAATAAAGAGTGGCAACCAATTATAAAAAACTTTTATGAACCTTTTAAAAAAAATCTTATGTTAAAAGAAGAAGAAATAAATAAAAAAGATATAACTGAAGAAAAGTCAGATGAAAAATGTGATAAATGCGGTAAAGCTATGCTTATTAAATTAGGTAGATTTGGTAAATTCTTAGCTTGTTCTAATTATCCAGAATGTAAAAATACTAAACAAATTGGTGATGATGGAAAAATTGAAGAACCTGAAGAAATCAAAGAAAAGTGTGATAAGTGCGGTAAACCTATGGCAGTAAAGCATGGTAGATTCGGAAAATTCATAGCTTGTACTGGTTACCCAGATTGTAAGAATATAAAAAATATTGAAAAAAAGACTGGAGTAAAATGCCCAGAGTGTAATAAAGGTGATATAGTAGAAAAAAGAAGTAAAAAAGGTAAAACATTTTTTGCTTGTAACCAATATCCTGATTGTAAACACGCTCTATGGTCTAAACCAACCGGTGATAAATGTCCAAAGTGTGAAGCCTTAATGGTATTTGGACCTAAAGATACTACTAAGTGCTCAAATAAAGATTGTAAGTAAATATATAAACAAATAAATTTAAATAAAAAAATACCCTCTGATCATTGATCAGAGGGTTATTTAAATACATTAAGATTGTATCGATTGCTTAGGCTTATGTGTTGCCAAATACATTAAATAAAAGATTAATGCCACATTAATTAGTATTGCTCCAAGTATAAGATACTTCCTAAAAAAATATTTTTCATTAAAAGGTCTCTCTTCTATTGCAGCATTCATCATTTCTCTGCCCCAGTCATAATCAATATATCCTTTATAACAAGGGATTGCAAAACTAGGATCTAATTCAAGGACTTCTAAAGAAGCTTTTTTTATTCGTTCTTCATACCAATCAAAGTCTTTATAATAACTAAGAAATTCATCCTCTGCATTATATAAAAGACTTTTTGAATTAGCTGTATAAATCATCTTTTTAACATTCTCTATAGGAATTGCCCCCGATTTAAGTAATCTACTTTTTACATTATCCAAGTCAGACATAGTAGGAATGCCTTCGTACTTATAAGCAGAATAACTAGTAGTAATACCGTTTACAAATATACGATCGTACATATTTGCTGGTTTTAATTCAATTATCTCATTGACCAGCTGAGCCAGTTTATCATAGATAATATTGGTAAGTTTTCTATGTTTATCGCTATTTGCAACAAACTCATCTGAGTTTGTTATTAAGATTTCACCACGATTAACACTATCATCTGAATAATTATCTAATTCCTTTTTTAAATAATTTGACAATATTCGTTCATTCTGACCATTATCTATCCTATAGGTTATTATAAGCCACAATAAATTATTCAATTCATGTATCGCTGAGTTATAAACGAATGTGTCAAAATCACTATAATTATCATTATCTAATGAAAAATAGGTAGTAGTAGCTCTACTTGCCTGCTCATAGCAATCCATATATTCAATTGCTGATTTTGCATTATTACGACAATTAAAGTCATTTATAATTATTACGTTAGGTCTTTGAGCTATAGTTACATTTAAGAGTATAACTACCATTACTGTAAGTACTATTAAATAACGCATTATTTTCTCCTTATATTTAGTTGTTTGTGTGCATACTTATTTAATAGAACATATTATAATATTTTACTCTAAAAGTCAAGTATCTCTTTACTTATTTATCTAGTATTAGTACAATAAATAAACAAAATATATGATAACTATCGAACAAATAATTGAAGCTGTTAAAGAATATAATCCTGATGCTAACGTTAAAAAAATACGTGAAGCTTATGAATTTGCTGCTATGGCTCATGCTGGCATGAAACGTCAGTCAGGTGAAGACTATATTCAACATTCTTTAGCTACTTCATTAAATCTTGCTAAATTAAGATTAGATACGCCTTCTATAATCGCTGGTCTGCTTCATGATGTACCTGAAGATACTAGCTATACACTAGAAGATATTAAAAAGAAATTTGGTAAAGAAGTTGTTAAACTTGTTGAAGGGATTACAAAGCTTGGTACTCTTAAATATCGTGGTTTAGAAAGATATGCTGAAAACTTACGTAAAATGTTTTTAGCTATGGCTGAAGATATTAGGGTTATATTAATTAAATTTGCAGATAGAATGCATAACTTAGAAACTTTAGAACACTTAAGACCAGATAAAAGAAAAAGGATTGCTTTAGAAACTTTAGAAATATATGCACCAATTGCTCTTAGACTTGGTATGGGTGAAATGAAAGGAAATTTAGAAGATTTAGCTTTTCCTTATGTTTATCCTAAAGAATATGCCTGGGTTAAAAAAGAAGCTGAAAATAAATTAAAAGTAGAATTTAAATTTATTGAAAAGATAAAGAAAATAATGCAAAAAGAATTACAAGCAGAAGGTATTGAATATATCTCTATACATGGCAGAGTAAAACATATATATTCTCTGTATCGTAAAATGTTAACACGTGATAAAGATATAGATAAAATATATGATCTAATAGCTATAAGAGTTGTAGTCAAAGATATTCCTGAATGCTATAGAGTACTTGGTCTGGTACATAAAAAATGGAAACCATTAAAAGGCAGGGTTAAAGATTATATTGCACAACCTAAACCTAACGGTTATCAATCATTACACACAACTGTTTTTGCTGAGAAGGGTAAAATAGTTGAGTTCCAAATAAGAGAGCAAAAAATGCATGATCTTGCTGAATTTGGTATTGCTGCTCATTGGAAATACAAAGAAAGTGATATTAAAAAGTTAACAAAAGAAAAAGCTATCTGGATAGATGGTTTAAAAGATATTCAAAAAAAGTTTCAAGATGATTCAAAATATTTATCAGAAATTAAAGTTGAAGTATTTCAAAACAGAATATTTGTCTTTACACCAAGAGGTGATGTAATTGATTTACCTGAAAATTCTACGCCTGTTGATTTTGCATATCATATTCATACAGATGTGGGTAATAAATGTAGTGGTGCTTTAATAAATGATGAAATGAATTCATTAGACACTCCTCTAAAAAGTGGAGATGTTATTGAAATATTAATTAATAAGAATAGAAAAAAGCCTAATCCAGATTGGTTAGACTTTGTTAAAACTAACGTAGCAAAAGATAAAATAAAATATTATTTAAATAAAGAAAAAGATAGAAAAATAATTAGTTTATTAAATAAAAATAAAATTAAATAATCTTTTTAATTATTTCATCTAACTCTTGATTAGAGTAAAAATCAATTACTACTTGGCCCCTAGGGCCATTTTTATTTATAGCTACTTTAGTTCCAAGAACTTTTCTTAAAGAATCTTCTTTTTCAGCTATTTCTACATCCTTATTATCACTTTCTATTATACCTTTAATCTTTCTTACTTCAGCTTCTGCTTTATGTACAGTTAAAGCAAATTTAATTATTTTATTATATAATTTTATTCTTTCTTGTTCACCTTCTGCAGATAGTATTACTTTAGCTAGCCCTGCAGATATTTTACGAGAAACTAAACCTTCCTTTATAATCTGAGGCAAATCTAACATTCTTAATGAATTAGCTACAGTTGCTCTTTTCTTGCCAACTCTTTTACCTACTTCTTCTTGAGTTAAATTAAATTCATCAATTAATTTCTTATAAGCAACTGCTTCTTCAATAGGGTTTAAATTTTGTCTTTGAACGTTCTCTATTAAAGCTAGTTCTAACTTCTCTCTATTCTCAGCATTTCTAACAATTATTGGTACTTTAAGGAGTCCTGCTACACGCGCAGCTTTTAATCGTCTTTCTCCGGCAATTAATTGATACTTACCATCTTCCTCAGTAACAATTAATGGTTGTAAAATACCATGAGTTTTAATTGAATCAACTAAATCTTCCATATCACTACTTTCAAAACTTTTTCTTGGTTGATATGGATTACTACTAATATCATTAACTGATATTTGTAATACTCTTTCTGAGATATCTAAAACTTTATCTTCAAAAGAAGGTCTTTTTGCATCTTCATAATCTGTGACATTTAATTTAGGAATTAATGAACCTAAACCTCTGCCTAAACCACTATTTGTCATAATATTCTAAGTTAATAATATTTCTTGAGCTAGCTTATTATATGCTCTAGCTCCCTTGGAACTTGGTTCGTACTCTAAAATAGATTTACCATATGATGGAGCTTCAGCTAAACGTATATTTCTAGGAATAACTGATCTAAATATCTTTCTTGGAAAATGTTGATAGAGCTCATTAAAAACTGCTTCTGATAAACTATTTCTACCATCATACATTGTTAAGATAGCTCCTAGTATATTTAAGTCTGGTTTCAAATTATTCTGAATTAAATTAATAGTATAAAGTAATTGAGAAAGGCCCTCTAAAGCAAAATATTCGCATTGAACAGGGATTAAGAGCTCATCAGCTGCAACCATGCCATTTATAGTTAAAAGTCCAAGAGAAGGCGGATTATCTATTAAAATGAAATCATATTGATGCATGTATGGTTTAAGCTGGTCTTTTAATCTAAACTCTCTTCTTGGTAGATCCACTAGCTCAACATTTGCTCCAGCTAAATTTAATGTGGCTGGGGCGATATGTAAATTATCTATCTTATGCTGTAGTGTAATGTCAGGTAAATTAATTTCATCAAAAGCCATTATCTCATATATACCTTTAGTTATTTTTTGATAATCAAAACCTAACCCAGATGAAGCATTACCTTGCGGATCAATATCAACCAGTAAAACTTTTTTACCTAAAGCTGCTAGATATGCAGCTAAATTAATGGCGGTAGTAGTTTTACCTACACCGCCTTTTTGATTTATAATTGAGATTATTCTAGCCATAATTTACTTAATTATACTGTAAATTCACTAATTTTTCAATCAAAAAAATCCATCTTTCAATGGAATTTGGTTGCGGGGGCCGGACTCGAACCGGCGACCTGCAGGTTATGGGCCTGCCGAGCTGCCAACTGCTCTACCCCGCGTCAAATATGATGTTTATAAGCTATCGTATATTAGTAATTTTGTCAATGGTCCGCGCAGAGGGATTTGAACCCCCGACCGTTTGCTTAAGAGGCAACTGCTCTACCAACTGAGCTATGCGCGGGTGTATCACATGAGTGGTGCCAGAGGTGGGAGTCGAACCCACATGCCTTGCGGCACACGATTTTGAGTCGTGCGTGTATACCAGTTTCACCACTCTGGCTAAATTGGTAGCGGCGGAGGGATTTGAACCCCCGACCAACAGCTTATGAGTCTGCTGCTCTACCACTGAGCTACGCCGCCTAATATAAAACTTTTACCATACTAGCCTAAATTTCCAATAATGTCAATACTAAAATTTATTTGGATAATTTGAAATTATACCATCAACTCCTTTATTTCTATACTTAATAATCTGCTCTTTACCATCAACTGTCCAAATTAAAACTTTAATCTTTAACTTATGCAATTTATCTATAAATCTTTTAGTTGCTAAAACCTTATGTAGCACTAATATTTTAATATTATTATCTTGTATTTTTTTAACTACATGATTTTGTACTAAAAATAAAACTTTAACTACCATTAACGACCAAAAAAATTGTCCTACACTAGAACCTATTGAATGAAATATCCAAGCTATTCGAATGCTTGGTATTTCTTGTTTAACAATATTTAGAACATTTAAATAATTTGAACTAATTAATAACTTATCAACCGGATAATCACTATCTTTTATTTCCTTGATTAAATATTTAACAACTTCTGGTGTTTTAATTTCTAAATTAAGTTGCACTTTACTATCCACTAAAGCAAATACTTCTTCTAAAGAAGGAATATCACTATTAATACTCTTTATTTCATCAAGCGTTAAATCTTTAATCTTCTTATTTACTTTATATATTCTTTTTAAATCAGAATCATGATTTATAACTAGTTTATTATCCTTAGAAAGCCATAGATCTGTTTCAATCATATCAATATCATATTTTAAAGCGATCTTAAAAGACCGGAGAGTATTCTCCGGACCAAGACCTCCAGCACCTCGATGACTGATTTCAAGCATAACTTATATATTTAATTTTTTGGCATATTTGCCAAGTATTGGCATTTCCCAATAAACCCCTTGTAAGGCATTCATAATTCCCAAAATAGCAAATACTAAAATTATAATTCCGAGTACCCAACCAATTAATGGAATCCAAAAGATTAACCAGCCAAAAAGTTCAATAACAAAAAGTAATAAACCTTGTTTAGCATGAAATTGTGCAAACTTTGATTTACGTTTTAAAAATAATGGAACTAAGCATAGAATCCAAACATAACTAAAAGAAGCAATGACTCTATTGTCCTCAATATCATTATTAGATGTTGTTGCATTCATATTTTTTATTTATTTTGATTAATTAAATATATTAAATAACTTATTATTAATCCTTCAAAGGCTAGTTGTAAAGGAAGACCAATTAAACTAAAGAACGTCCATAATTTAAAATACCAAAATAACTGAAATATAGCTAATAAAAATCCGGTAATAGCTCCGCCTAATATAACAGTAGTGAATAATTGGGATTTTTCTAGCTTATACTGTTTAAGTACTGTAATTGATAAGTAAATAAAGATAATAACTCTAACTAGTTCAATAAGCCAAAAGAATAAATTATCAGACCAAAGTATGAAAAACTTAGCTTCTAACACCCTGATACTTATTTCTATAAATAACAGAATAAACATAGGCCAGATTAAAACAGATTTATACCATTTTAAACTTTTGCCATATAAAAATTCACCTGCTGTTTCTATGTCTTTAGCCTTTTTACTATCAACTGCACTACTTGAACTCTCATATAACATACTATCCTCGGCTTCATCATTTTTATGCCAAGGCTCTCCATTGTCTAGGCTATATTTTATATCTCTTTTATGCTCAGTCATATACTATAAGTATAGAAAAAAATGACTAAAAAGTCGAGTGTTAAACTCGACTTTTTATTCGTTTAAGGTAAACGATTTATTTTAATATTTTATTTACTTTATAACTTTTATAGTATGTTTGAAATAATTATTATCTTCATTTGATTCTTGAATCTCATTAAATGGATCAATAGTAATTAATAGATTATAAATCCCAGTAATATTATGTTGATTACCATTAGGATCTAACAAAGAACTACCAAAGGTAACCCATCTTGATTTACCAGCAGGTATATTCTTATTAATAGTTCTAGTTAAGAAGTGTTCATCATTTGAATTACTTTTAACAGCTTTTAATCTAAAACTATTTATATCTTGATCACCAGTATTAGTAACTAATACTCTAAAGTATACACTATCACCTAATTTATAAACTGATTTTGATCTAACACTTTTAATTGATAGATCTGAGTAACTTACTTCAGAAACTTCTGAATCACTTAAGTGAGAAATAGCAAATGGTTTACTTTCTCCAAAAGCTGGTCCATTTTCTCGGTTAGGATTAGTACTAACTCTTATTTTAAACTTACCTTCAGGTAATTCATTAAAATATTCAGGAACAGTCCAAAGAAAACCTCTGTCACTTAAATTATATGGGGAACCATTTGAATGAATTGTATCAATATTAATAACCGCATTTGTAGTTAAATAGATAACATCAAGAGCTAGCATTGAATCTTGTAAATCCTTACTTGCTTTCCATGAAATCTTATAACTTTCACCAACTTTTAATACTTTATTATCACCAGAGAAACGAACTTTAATATAACTTTTATTTGCTTCGTATCCATCTACTAAGTCATACTTAATAGTAATGTTTACTAAAGCTACAATATCAGAAACATTAATTTCATTATCTTGATTTAAATCAAATTTAGAACCACCAAGTATTTGACTTAAAAGTTCAGGATCAAATTGAAGAATTAATTTACTATAACCTTCAACATCTTCTTGATCTAAAACTCTATTTTTTTCTCCAAGCATTGCATCAAGGAAAAAGATATCATATTTTAAATCAGAAACATCATTATCATCAACTGAACCATCATTATTATAGTCATAATCATTACTTAAACGATTATGCTTTATTTGTTCAGTCATATAAAGGATGTCATTTTGATCAACAATATGACCATTTACATCGTGCTCACTTATTTGAGCTAAAGCTATATTACTAACTCCTGAACCCATTAAAATGGCTAAGGTTAGTATAATTAGACTTACTTTTTTCATACTTTTATAGATTAATTATTTAAATTTTTTCATCTCCTATGCCCTAAAAGACGTAGCGAAAACCATATCCTTACACTCTAATTTAAATAAAAAACCCCATACTCTTGTATAGGGTTTTTTTATATTCTATATATAATTTTAATTTAGAAGTCTAATCACATCTAATGTATTAATCTTATAACCATTAAACCAATCAGCTGAACTTAAACCATAAAGATTAACATCAGTATGAGTATTATTACCATTTGTACCTGTATTATCTGACCAGATCATATAAGCACCAACATCATCATTATTACCATCACTACTTAAACAATATTTACTATCTGTACCGCTGGTACCATCAGCATCACAAGTTGGTTCTAGTGTCATTCTATGAGTTGTAGCTGTATCACCATCATAAATATACATACCTATATAGTCATTACTAAGTACGCCCGTGTTAACATTACCTGCAGTAGCCTTTAAGATGTAATACCTACTAGAACCAGCACTAATTAATCTGTCATCATTAAAGACAATAATTACATCATGAGTAGTAGACGGTGTAAGTCCTTGGCTGTTTTGATAAAGCACGCCTGTTGGTGCACTTAACTTACCACCAAATTCATTACCAGCTATTGTAGTTGTAGCACCCCAACCATTATATACTTGATAGCTGTCAGTTCCACTATCACCTTGTGTTAAAAGAGTTGCAGATGCATAGCTTGTACCTTCATAAACTCTGAAGTTTGAAAGACTCAAAGTAGATGTATTTTGAACTGAATCATTCATGCTTAACTTAAATGATAATTTCTTTAAGCTTAAATCAGTACCACCTTCAGGAGCGCTTACTTCCCAACGATATAACTCAGCAGGACCATTAACTAAACTTGTATTAGTGGTACTATCAACTATAAATGTAGGTACTGTTCCATGAACAGTCATGATATTACTATATAATTTTAGAGGATGATTGCTTAGCTGTGTTAACTGAGTATCATATTCAACCCCTATAGCCTCAAAATTATCATAAGTACTATACTCAGCTTGAATTATATCACCAGTATATGCTGCATATGTTTGATTAATTGCTGGAACACTAAAATATACATTCATTATTCTGTATGTATTAGCTGGAACATAAAATGGATTTGATGTGATATTGAAGTTAGCAGCACCTGAAATTTCTACTTGATTAGCAGTAATAGTTTCACCAGTTTCATTTAAATAAGAAATAGTAACTGAATCAACTGATCGAGTAGAATGTATCATGCTAACAGTTAAATTATTTATATTAAATGACTCATTTACTGCTTGAAACTTAAGGTTAAGCATAGGTACATCAGAAGTACCAGCAATTATATTAGCAATAGCAGGATTATCTTCCACAGTAACAAAAAGCTCACCAGGTTCTTGATTAGATGGTTCAGTGATATTTACTTCTGAGCCATAAATTGGGTCTTCTGACCAAAAAAGCTCATTTTCAGGGTTAAATTCAATATCTTCAGGAGTCATATAAAACTGACCATTTAAAGTATGTAGAGTACTGGTAATTATATTTAAATTTAAGACATTAGCTACATTTGGGACTATCATTAATGCTGTTGGCATATTAAAAAAGGTAAAGCTGTACAGATCTTCCCCTACTTGTTCAAAAGCTAGTGCTGTAGGAGTCAATACTTGCCCATCTGCTCCAGTTAGAGAACCTGCAATTGGTGCATCACCTATTTCGCCTTGATAATAGAAAGTCCAATTATTTGTAACTCTACTTATATTAGAATAAATAATAAGTTGCATTGGAACAATTGATTCACCTATTTCTTGATTAATTTGATCTGGAGAAACATCCCAAATAGCACTAATATTAATTTCGTCTTCAGTTTCTTCATCACCAACTTGTGATACTGACTGATTATTACCTATAGAAGAATTTCTTGTACTAGGCAACTGAGCAATTAACTCATCAATTGGATAATCATAATCAACACTAGTAATAAATTCAGTATTTTCTTCTTCAATTAATTCCCCGTCTTCTATTTGATCAAGGTCTGCATTTTCTACACCCAATGATTGTAGTCTTAGTAAATCGAAAGCTGAATCTCCATCAGGTACATAATATCTATGACCATCATCAGGATTAATATACCAAGACTGTCCACTCTGCTCAGTCTGAATTAAAAATCTTCCTCTTAATCTATCAATTAAGGTATTATCTACAGGTAATTTAATTGAACTATCATTAAATAAATTGTATCCATTCCTTACTTCTTGTCCGTCAAGGTAACCATCACCATCAGTATCTTGATTATATTTATCTGAACCTAAAGCTTCTTCTAAAATATCAGGCAAATTATCATTATCTGTATCAATATAATTTATTCTATCATCAATACCAATTGGTATTCTACTAATGTCACTATTATTTATCCCTAAACTGAAATTACGTAGAATAGAATATGCTGAGTTACCATCACCCATGAAATATTTCTTACCATCACCTGGATTAACATAATATGCTTGACCTCTATCTTCTGATTTTATAAGTATTCTACCTCTTAACTGATTAGTTAAATCCTCATTAATAATCTGAGGTGTTTTTTCGTCATCCACTCTTTCACTATCTAGGGTTAATTTATTTTCTAAACCTTCTATCTTATTGTTTAGACTATCTTTAAATTCAATTAATGCATTATATTTTTCTAACAATGTGAAATAAACTCTTTCTAATTCTGTATAATCCTTTTCATCTGATTCAAAACTCTCTTCGACTTCATAATTATCATCATCTGATTCTTCATTATTAACTACCTCTGGAACTATTATTTCAACTTCAACTTCTTCTACAATAACTTCATTATCATCATCTGATTCATTATTAGTAACAACTTCTTCAACTATTATTTCAGTTTCAGTCTCTTGAACTATTATTTCAGTTTCAGTTTCTTCAACAATAACCTCATTGGTAACTACTTCTTCAACTATTATTTTAGTTTCTTCAACAATAACCTCTTTGGTATCAACTGTTGAATCAACTGAAGATACTATTTCTTTAGTAACTGTATCTGTTTTAGTCTCTACCTTAGTTTCTTCAACAATTTCATTAGTTTTTGTAGTAGTTTTATCATCTAAAGCTTGTAATTGCATAGATGGAACTAAAACTTGACTAATTATAAAAGCACCTACTAATCCATATAGTTTAATCTTTTTCATGTTTATTTCTAGTTAATTTTTAATTCCCCTTTTATATTATATATTTTAATATTTTATGTCTTTTTATTGGATATAAATGTAAAAAAACTGCATCTATATGCAGTCCTGACCCTATTTTTATTATTGTATATAATCATAATATCATATATAATTAATTTTGTCAAGTTATAAATGAAAGATTATATAAGATAATACGTCAATATATTAAATTATGACTAAAACCCTTAAGATTAAGCCTAGTTTATTAGCTAAAATAAATAGCTTAGATCCAGATGCCTTTTCCGAAGCTTATGATATGTATAGTGAGAAAATATATAAGTATTTTTATTTTAGAACTAGCTCACAAGAACTAACTGAAGATCTAACGAGTCAAACATTTTTAAAAGCTTGGGACTATTTAAGACGTGATAATAATATAGATCACTTTGCTAGCTTTATTTACAGAATAGCTCATAACCTATTAGTAGATCATTATAGGAAAAAGAAAGAAATACATGATGATGAGTTAATGGCTAGAATGCCAGATACAAAGCAAGGCAAAGATATTATAAATGAAATGATTGATAGAGATATAAGTAAAAAGGAGTTGCTTAGTAAAATAGATGAATTAAACCATGATGACAAAGAAATATTGATGTATAGATACGTAGATGATATGGATTTTAAAGAGATATCTAAAATAACCGGTAAGACTCCTGATGCTTTATACGTCAAATTACATAGAGCAGTTAAAAGACTAAAAATAATATATGAAAACTAACAAACTAGAAAAAGAACTAAAAAGTTTAAAAAATCTACCAGTAGATCATAATTTTTTAGCTTCTAACAAAGAACAGCTTTTAAAAACTATATATAATGATCCGTTAGTAAAAGTAAAGAAAGAAATTAGTAAAACTAAGCATGCTTCATTTGGTATGCAAATTTTTAGTTTAAAAGCAGTTCCCGCCTTTCTTATTATTATTGCCTTACTTCTTTCTACTGGTACAGCTTATGCTTCACAAGATAGCTTACCTAATGATACTCTTTACCCAGTTAAACTACTTACAGAAAGAGTAGAGCAAGTATTTACTTTTGATAAAGTAAAAAAAGCTGAAGTAGCTTTTAAACATGCTCAGAAAAGAATAGATGAATTAAAAAGAACTAAACCTGAATTATTAAAAGATCCAAAAATATTAAATAGGGCTTTAGAAAACTATGAAGATAAAATAAACTTAGGTATTAAATATATTAAAAGGATGAATGATGTTGAAACCACATTGGTCCCTATTAATAGATATGATAGAGAATTAACAGATAGTAGAAAAAGTATTAAAGAACTATCTGAAAAAACAAATTACCAGGAAGTTAATCTGTATAGAGATGCAGCTTCTGATATAAAAGATACTCAATCTGAATTTGTTAAAGCTATATTAGATAAAGCTAAAGATACTTCAAGTCTATTACCTGCTCTTGAAGAAATTGCCAACGATAGAATACAAGTCTGGGAAAATGAAGTTAAAGAACTACCAGCCAAAACAATAATAATTGAACCAAATAAAATTAATTTAAAAGAAGACGCTGAAGAAAAAATAATAATTTTCAAAGAACGAATAATTAATGAAGTAGAAACTATACTACCAATCCTAGAAAAAGAATTAAATACTTGGTCAAATAATGTAGATAAAATACCAACTCATGCCTATACAGAGAGTATAAAACCAACAAAAACTAATACTTTTACTTCTGATGAAGTAATAATTAAAAGTGACCCCGTTATTGAAACAGGTAATGTAGAAGATATTGATAAGCCAAGACAGAAAGCAAATAGTGCTGACATAACTCCAGAACAACAAGCTTTTAAAGATGAAGTCCTAGATCTTATTAAAAAGGGTGATACTAGTGGAGCTCTAGATTTAATAAATAGTAACCCAGGCATGGGCGATGAAAAGCCAAGTGAATTAAATAATATTCAATTCTAATTTAAATATCAAAAAGCTCAGAGATAATCTCTGAGCTTTTTTTATTTCAAATTTAATATCTATTACATCATGCCTGGCATACCCATTCCTTGAGGAGGCATTGGAGGATGATCTTCATGCTTACTTGGAATATCTGTAATAATAGCTTCAGTAGTTAAGAATAAAGCAGAAGCAGAAGCAGCATTTTGTAAGGCACTTCTAACTACTTTAGTTGGATCAATAATACCAGCTACAATTAAATCTTCATACTTATCTGAAAATGCATTATAACCAAAACTTCCTTCTTTAACCTTTATAGCTTCAAATACTACACTACCATCTTTACCAGCATTCTCTGCTATTTGTCTAACAGGTGCTTCTAAAGCACGTTTCAATATATTTAAACCTATCTTTTCTTCGCCAGTTACTTTAATATCATCTAAGACTTTCATAGCCCTAACTAAAGCAACTCCACCACCAACCACAATACCCTCTTCAACAGCAGCACGAGTAGCAGCTAAAGCATCTTCAATACGATGCTTTTTTTCTTTCATTTCAACTTCGGTAGCAGCGCCAACTTTAATTATAGCAACACCACCAGATAATTTAGCTAGTCTTTCTTGTAATTTTTCTTTATCAAAATCTGATTCAATAAGATCAATTTCTTTCTTTATTTGAGCAACTCTTTCACTTACTTCTTTTTCTTCACCCCTACCTTCAATGATAGTAGTATCTTCTTTAGTAGACTTAACTTTACGAGCTTGTCCAAGCATTTCAATTTCAACATTTTCAAGTTTTAAACCAATTTCTTCTGATATAACCTTACCACCTGTTAAAATAGCAATATCTTCTAAAATAGCTTTTCTTCTATCACCAAAACCTGGAGCTTTAATAGCTAAGGCATTAAAAGTACCTCTTAACTTATTTACTACAAGAGTAGCTAAAGCTTCTCCATCAACTTCTTCTGCAATAATTACTAAATCTTTTTTACCAGCTTGAGCTAATTTTTCTAAAAGAGGTAATAATTCTTGAATTGAAGAAATCTTTTGATCAGTAATTAAAATATATGGACTTTCATATTCAGCTTCCATTCTATCAGGATTAGTAATCATGTATGGTGAACTATAGCCATTATCAAATTGCATACCTTCAACTACTTCTTTAGTAACACCGAATGTTTGTGCTTCTTCAACAGTTATAACACCATCTTTACCAACTGATTCCATAGCATCTGCAATTACCTTACCGATTTCTGGATCATTTGCACTAATGGATGCTACTTGAGCAATCTCATCTTGAGAAGAAACTTCTTTTGATAAATTTTTAATTTCTGATACTACAGCTTCAACGCCTTTTTCAATACCACGCTTTAAAGGTAACGGATTAGTACCAGCTGTTACATTTTTTAAACCTTCATTTATAATACTTTGAGCAAGTAAAGTAGCAGTAGTTGTACCATCACCAGCAACATCATTAGTCTTTGAAGCTACTTCTTTAACAATCTCAGCCCCAATATTTTCAAACTTATCTTCTAACTCAATTTCACGTGCTACACTAACACCATCTTTAGTGATTGTAGGAGCACCAAAACCTTTATCTAAAACAACATTACGACCCTTTGGTCCTAATGTTACCTTAACAGCATCAGCTAATTGATCTACACCATGTTTAGCCTTCTGTCTTGCTTCTTCGTTAAATAATATTTGTTTAGCCATATATATTTATATTTAGTTAATAATAGAACTAATATCTGATTGAGAAATTATTAAAACTTCTTCACCATCAATCTTAAATTCATCAGCCTTAAAACTTTTAAACAATACCTTGTCACCAACTTTAACATCCATTGGTCCACGATTACCATTATCAAGCATTTTACCAGGGCCAACAGCCAAAACTTCACCTTCTTCAGGTTTTTCACCTTCAATAGTATCAGGAATAATAATACCTGATTTTAAAGTTTCTTCTTTAGAAAGAGATTTAACAACTACGTTGTCACTTAATGGATTTAAATTCATATTTTTTTAGGTTAGATTAGCAAAATTTATTTACTTTTTAGCACTCTTCTTGCCTGAGTGCTAATAAAGGTTATTCTATTTTAAATAAAAATATGATTACTGTCAAGTAACCATATTTTAACTAAACCTTTGACAAAATATACTTTTTATTATAGTATCTCTTTGAACATTAAATGAGGAGGAAATGTGATGAGTCCAGAACATACAGAACACATTTCATGTCTAATGCAAGCAATAAATGGCGATATAAAGCCAGATAGAACACTTGGAATATCTCCTGTAGATTACAAAAGAAGTGCGTTAGATATGCTTAATAAAGTTAAAATTCCGTTAGGACTTACTAATATTGTAATGGAGGTAGTAAGTAAATTTAAGGACTCGCAGCAAAATGAATATGTACAAAAAGTCTGTGAAGAAATACTAACGAATCGTTCAGAACATATAGGATTTATTTCATGTTTTACAGAAGCCATGAATGGTGGTATAAAACCAGATAGAACACTTGGAATATCTCCTGTGGATTATAATAGAAGCGCCTTAGATATGCTGAATAAAATAATAATCCCGTTAGGACTTATAAATATAGTAAAGAATACAGTAAGAGAATTTCTTAAATCACAGAAAAATGAACATGTAAAAAAAGTCTGTAGAGAAATACTTGGACGAGAAATTGAATCGCCCGTTGCTGTTTAATAACTCTAATCTTACGAAGTCATTGCTATATGCAGTGACTTTTTATTTCTTATAACCAATAGCTAAGACCAACCACCATAACATAATTCCGAAATACATACTTCTAAAGTAATGATCAAATAATCCTAAAATAAGCACAGCAACAATCAGTAACCAAAAACTATTAGCTCCTAGAAATATAAATAAGATAATAGTAGAAAATATAAGTAGCCCCCATAAACCAAGTTCAGCTAAAGTTAACATTCCAGAATCATGAACTGGTTGATATATATAACCTGGTAAATCTGGATAAAGCTGAGCTAGCCTAAGAGTGTATTGACCAAGACCAAGACCTTTATACCAAGTATCGTCAACAATTGATAAGGCTTGATTATATGATTCTAATCTCTCAGTATTTGATTTAACTTCAAGTCTAGAGGTAGAATTAAAACGAGTTAAAACTAAGTCAGAATAAAAAAGTGTAAAAAAGCTAAGAATGAATAGTATTAATAATAGCGAAAGAGCTATTTTTTTAATATGTCTTTTTTTAATCTTAGAATAAATTAAATAAATTATTAAACAACTAAGCAAACTAATAATACCAGCTCGAGAAAAAGTTAAGATTAAACCTAAAGATAATACAATTAAGCTACTAAAAAGAAAATACAACCTTTTTTTAATACTCTCCCTATTAATCAAGATAATAGTTATTAAAATAGTAATAACTAAGAATCCAGCCAATATATTAGGATGAGGCAAAGTACCATATGATCTTAAAAATCGTCCAGTGGCTGTTTCTATAACACTTATGCCAGGTGAACCAGGATTAAGTAAAGACATGCCTAGCCATTTATTACTTAATGACCATTGATAAATAAACTGAAATATAGCAATTAAAGATTGGATTAAACCTGAAATAATAAGAGTATAAGAAATTTTATGTTTAATTGAAGACGAAAGACCTACTACTAAATAAAATAAAGCTATACCTTCTAATAATCTAAGTAATCCATTAAGAGCAATATAAAAATCAGCTGACCATATAATAGTTAAAGCTGACCATATTACTAAGAGAACTAACCAAAAATTAATATTAAATATTAAATTAGGTTTTAAGGTTTCAATTTCTTTTTTTTGAATAATAAATTTAAGAGCAGATAAAAGTAATATAAGAATTAATAATATTTCAGTACCATATAAACTAAAACGTCCATACTCCCAAATCTGACCATTTAAAATTGCTTCATGATATATCCATCTTACTTGCCAGGGTAGTAAAAAAACAAAAATTAAAGTTCCATAATTTATTAATAAGCTAATAATCTTTAAGAAATTATTTTTTGACATTGTTGTAACCATTTATTAGATATATCTTCCCTTTTATCATTACTGTGCAATTTTAATATATTATCATTTATTATAACTCGTTTATCTTTATTCGCCATCTCTTTTAAAAGTTGAGGCATTATTTTAATTTGAATAAATCTTAAAATATTTTCAGCATAATTACGATGTATAAAACGAAAAAACTTTTTTAATTTTAACCAACGTAATTTAAGAACATAATTTTCTACTAATACATTTGAATAATGATTAGCTAAATTATTCTTTAACCATTTATTCTCCTCAATAAACTTTTCCCATAAACCATTCTCAGAATAAATTGGTAAATAATTAAGTAAAAGATACTTTAGATGAATATCATCATTATTAACTTTAGTATTTTCTAAATTTAAATTATTCTCAGTTATAAAATAACTTAAACAAAACTTATCTTTAGTTTTATTTGGCTTAGGTCTTAAATTAAGTAGCTTTAAAAAACCAGCTGAAAAAAAGCGAGCTGACCATATTCTATTCTCTGTGGTTATTATAAGGAGATCAATATCAGATGTATCCTTAGCATTTAAATAGCCAAGCGAGCTACCAATAAAAACAGCTTTAACCCATGGCACAAAAGTTAAAAATCTAATAACTATTTTAGCTTTCTTTAATTTAGTAAGAGATAACCTATATCTTAACTTACGGGTCTCAATTATACTCTCCCTACCCCTTAAAAAGTAAAATCCTTGGCTACATTCAATTTTATCAAGATTTGCAATACATTCACCTATTTCACTTAAATTAGCCCTATTTGCGTCTAATATAAGGTATTTATGTATTTCTATTAAAGTTAAAGGGTAATTAAAAAAATCATAATAAATTATGGTTTTTAATATTGATTCTGATAAATTAGTCATAAACCTATTTTAACTCTTTATGACTTTTTATTCAAAGTCTGTTAATTAAAAAACCCTCTAATATTTTAATTTAAAGGGTTTTTGCTATATATATTATTTAATCATTTTCTTTAAGTATTGTCCGGTAAAACTCTTTTTTTCTTTAGCTACTTCATCTGGCGTACCCTGAGCTACTAATTCACCACCTTTATCACCACCATGAGGACCAAGATCTACAATCCAGTCAGCTGATTTAATTACATCCAATTGATGTTCAATAATTAAAACAGTATTACCCTTATCAACTAATTTATTTAATACTTGAAGTAATCTTAAGATGTCAGCGAAATGTAAACCAGTAGTTGGTTCATCTAAAATATATAAGGTCTTACCTGTTGATCTACGTGATAATTCAGTAGCTAACTTTATTCTCTGAGCTTCACCACCTGATAGAGTAGTAGCAGATTGTCCAAGATGAATATAGCCAAGACCAACTTCGTCTAAAGTTTTAAGTTTTTGATAAATATTTGGAATGTTAGCAAAAAACTTCATAGCTTCATTAACTGTCATTTCTAATATATCAGCTACTGTCTTACCTTTATAATGAACTTCTAAAGTAGCTGGATTATATCTTTTACCATGACACTCTTCACATTCAACATAAACGTCAGGTAAAAAATTCATTTCTATTTTAACCATACCATCACCCTGACATGATTCACATCTACCGCCTTTAACATTAAAACTAAATCTACCTGCTTTATATCCTCTGATCTTAGATTCAGGAAGCTGAGTAAATAGATCTCTAATATATGTAAAGACTCCAGTATATGTTGCTGGGTTAGAACGAGGAGTTCTACCAATTGGTGATTGATCAATATTAATTACTTTATCTAAATTTTCTAAACCTTTTATTTCTTTATGTGCACCAGGTAAATCTTTAGAGTGATAAAAGTGTTGACTTAAAGCCTTAGCTAATATTTCAGTCATTAGCGTAGACTTACCAGAACCAGAAACACCTGTTATACAAACTAATTTACCAAGAGGTATGGTAACATCAATTTTTTTAAGATTAAATTCATTAGCACCAATTATTTCAATATGTTTACCATTACCTTCTCTGTACTTTTTAGGTCCTTTAATAGATAGCTTACCAGCTAAATATTGACCAGTTAAAGAATGCTTTATTTTTTTAATTTCATTTGCTGTACCACAAGCCACAACTTCACCACCATGCTTACCAGCACCAGGACCAATATCAATTACATGATCAGCGTCAATCATAGTCTGTTCATCATGTTCAACCACAATTACGGTATTACCTAAATCTCTTAATGATTTCAAAGTTTCAATTAATTTATCATTATCTTTTTGATGTAAACCTATTGAAGGTTCATCAAGAATATATATTACTCCAGTTAAAGAAGTGCCAATCTGAGTAGCTAATCTTATTCTTTGTGCTTCACCACCAGATAAAGTATGAGCAGCTCTATCTATTGTTAAATATGATAGACCTACATTTTCTAAAAATAGTAATCTAGTCTTAATTTCTTTTAAAATAGGTGTAGCTATCTTTTCTTGAGTCTTATTTAATTTAATTGGCTTTTTAACCTTACTATTTAAAAACCTATCAAAAAATTCTTTAGCTTCATGAATTGTAAGATTAACAATTTCATAAATACTCTTATCGGCAACAGTAACAGCTAAAGCTTCTTTTTTTAAACGTTTACCTTTACAACTAGGACAAGAATATATTCTCATATATTTTTCTATCTCATGTCTAATATAGTCTGAATCAGTTTCTTTATATCTTCTTTCTAAATTAGGTATAACTCCTTCATAAGTAGATTTATAATCTCCTTTAAAGCTATCACTCTTAAACTCTGTATTATATTTTTCATTACCAGTACCATTTAAAACAATTTTAAGCTGATCTTTAGTTAATTCACTAACAGGTACATTAACACTAAACTTATGTGCTTTAGCTACAGTTTCTAATATTCTAAAATACCAACTCTGATTAACAGCATTTCTAGACCAAGGACGGATAGCGCCTTCAGCTAAAGTTAATTTCTTATTTGGAATAACTAAGTTAGAATCTACTTCAAGCTTAGTACCAAGTCCAGTACAAGATGAACAAGCACCATGAGGACTATTAAAAGAAAAATTTCTTGGTTCAATAGTCGGTAAACTTAATTCACATTTAGGACATGAAAAATGTTCACTAAATAATATATCTTCTTGCTTATCAACTAAGTAAACAGTAATTAAACCATTACCTAATTCTAAGGCAGTTTCTAAAGAATCATTTAATCTTATTCTATTATTTTTATTTACTTCTAATCTATCTACCACAACATCCATATTATGTTTCTTTTGTTTGTCTAAAAATAAATCAGAAGCTTCTTCAATACTATATATCTTATTATCTATTCTCATTCTTACATAACCAGCTTTAGCTACTTCTTGTATTAAATGCTTATGCTCACCTTTCTTATCTTTAATAATTGGAGCTAGTAACATAATCTTTAAACCATTATCAAGCTTTAATATCTTTTCCATTATCTGCTTAATAGTCTGAGATGAAACAACATCGCCACAATCAGGACAATGAGGCGTACCCATACGAGCATAAAGTAATCTCAAATAATCATATATTTCAGTAATAGTACCAACAGTAGAACGTGGATTATGTGAAGCAGATTTTTGATCAATAGAAATAGCAGGTGATAATCCTTCAATACGATCTACATCAGGTTTATCCATTAAACCTAAAAACTGTCTAGCATAAGCAGACAGAGATTCAACGTACCTACGTTGTCCTTCAGCATAAATAGTATCAAAAGCAAGTGAAGATTTACCTGAACCAGATATACCAGTAATGACAACTAATTTATCACGTGGTATCTCAACATCAATATTTTTTAAATTGTGTACTCTAGCCCCCTTAATACTTATATTATTTGACATAAATTTTTTGGTTACAAAACTGGCGTCTAGTATACATGATATGTCAGAAGAGGTCAAGTTTAAGCGAGAAATAAAAAAAGGTGTATTTGACTACACCTTATTATTAATGCTAATTAACCTTAGCCCCTAGTTATTTCTAATACTTTTAAATCTCGATCTGATAATGGTATATCAGCTACAAATTTATGACGTTGCTGGCCACAATCCGGATTTGAACAAATACCCTTATTAGGATTATCTTCATTTGGTATCATTTTAATATGTTGATCACACCAAGGACATTGATCAGATGTTTCTTCTACTTTGCTATTATTTTTTTTTGACATTATGCAATCCCTCCATTTAGTTAAAACTAATCTAGCTTATTTTTACTATTTTGTCAATATTAAAAACAAAAAGAAAGGGCTCAATCGCAATGATTGAACCCTATATGTTATAAGTTTGTATTACATTTTTCCTCCTTTAATTGTTAACAAACTTGTAAATAATTTATTTCCAGCCACCTTGTTCTTTGAGCAAGGCATGCCGAAAATCTCTGAAGTAACCTCTGTCTTTAACAAAACCATTTATATACTGACATTCATTTAGAACGTCTCGAATAGTCTTTGAACTAGGCATTGATCCATGTTCTATAACACCAACTACTATCTTCATGATAGTTGCTGGAGTTAAACTGGTTATTTCAACAGAAGGGTTAGTTAATGTTCGATTAGCGACAATATGTGCTTGATCGGGTGTGGTTCCAGTTTTAAACCAACAAGCATACTCACCATGCTTATCGATTTTTTTAGGTTCATATTGTATACCACGACATATTGATTCGGCATCTCTCAGAGAAATACCAATTAGATTAATAATTCTTTCAATATCTGGAAAATTATTTCCCATGATCTGAATCTGATTATTTTCTCTAAACATTATGGTAAAGCTAGCCTTTAATTTTATTGATCCACCATTAGTGTATCTGCTAGCAGGGTTTATCTTTATTGAACCTGATTTAACGAACGTTGCAACTGAGGGAAACCTCAGATTATTGTATCTATTAGATACCTTTATTATCCGAGACTTCTCTGGTTTACTCAAATCCCTAATTGCTGTATGCCAAGCAATGCTTAGGGAATCAAGTTTGTTTAAGTATTCTACAAGATAGTCATTAACTTCACATTTATTGAATATCTTTGTAAGGCCATAAGCAACGCCACATATAGAGAATAGCGCAATTTGCGGCTGCCATTTTTTAGAGTCCTTGTTAATAAACCACTTGCTGTCTTCATTAAAGAACTTGAATAAATTCATGTCCTTTTCTGCATCTTCTAAAGAATACTCTCCATCAGTTATTTCCAAAAAAGCAACATTTAATTGATTAATAGTTTTCTCTAATGTTTCTGGATGCGATCCCACAAGCTTCAGTTCATCATAATATTTTAACCACAGATATTTACCATAAGCCTTTTTTAGTATTTTTTTCCAGCCACCATTTCTCTTAAAACCATCAAGATGTAAAGAGGCTTCTAATACCGCTCTTACCATTGTCAGCATATTCCAAAATGATTGAACTTGTGTCTCGTGACTCGCGTCTTGATCCAATTGCCTATGACCATCAACAATATGCCGAATCGATATATCTTGAAAACCATTAGCTTGACCACCAAGAATGTCTCCAGCACCTATATCATTTACACAGATTCTCTGAATAACATTTTTGAACTTAGCGAACATTCCGCAATCTTCTGCTACCAAATTCATGGCGCATTTATTCTTATCTTTCTTATTATGATGATCATAACGGTGATTACCGGTATCCACATCAAGAGAACCCAACTTTGGCATAAGTTCTTTTCCCGAAGGAACAAACTTAACCACCACGCTCTGCAAGAACTGAAAGAATGAATTACTATACCATTTAGCAATAGCAATTCCACCAAGTGCATCTAGATCAGGATTAAAATGAACTCTGATTCCATCAACTTTACCAAACGTTCCGGTTTTCCTAATATATTCCGATACTACATCTGAATATCTGTGATTTCTATTTGAAGACATAATGTCCTCCTTCTTTTTTTGCCTTAACGGCCTTTTTTTATTTGCCTTAACGGCCTTAATTGATAAGTAATATATGAATTACCTACCCTTTTGTTACTTCTTGAGTTTTCAAAGTGCGACTGAAATAACAGTTAATATTAGCATAAAAAGCCAATTTTGTCAAATAGATAAATAAAAAAATAGGCTAAGACTAGCCTAATTTTAAATAAATTATTTAGCTTTTTTATTCTTTTTACACCTATCTAAGAAATAGCAATAAAAATCACATTTTTTACCCCTACATTCTATCCCTGAACAGTCAGGTGACATTAAATTAGTATTAATCCCAGTTTTAATAGCTTGTTTTAAAGTAATTGGATCAAGCATAGTAGGTGAAATATTTTGAATCATGCCTTTTTCTTTATGATAGTGCCACTTATCAATACCAGGATGTGGTTTAGCTAAAGGTAATAAAGTCTTATTCAACTTATCAAAAGGTAAATGAATTTTCTTAGCTTCTTCAATTCTAAGGACTATTATAAGATCAGATAAATCTACCTCTCTCTTAAGATCAGTTAAAATATGAGTTAAACCTTCTTTAGTAAAACGAATCACAATGTCAAAACCACTTTTTTCAACTAAATCCAAAGTTTCTGATTTAACCATTAAAACCTTTAAAGCATGCTTACCCTGTAAAACTACAAAATCAACTGCATCACCAGCTGATTTCTTTTCCTCATATTCTTCTGTCCAAGTTTGTTCCATAGTTAATACACTTTAATTAAAGATATCACTTTTGTCAATAATATGCGAATTATGATATATTCAACTTATGTTAAAAGTAATAAATAAGATACCAACTAAACCTGGGATATATAAATTCTATGATAAGAGTAGGAAGCTTTTGTATATTGGTAAAGCTAAGAATTTAAAAAGCAGAGTAAAAAGCTATTTTGCAAAATCATCAGATCTATCTCCAGCTAAAGAGATAATGGTTAGTAATATAAAAAAAATAGAATTTACTATTGTTAATAATGAAAAAGAAGCCCTACTTCTAGAATCAAGTTTAATTAAAAAGTATAAGCCAATGTATAATATAGATTTAAAAGATGATAAGAGTTGGCTATATATTAAAATTACTAATGCTAAGTATCCGCAAGTAGTAGTAACACGTAAATTAAAAACTAATCTTAAATTAAAAGAAAAATACTTTGGTCCATATACCTCAGGAAAGTCAGTTAAAAAAACTATAAAGCTTTTAAGAAAAATCTTCCCTTACTTTACAAAACTTGGACCAATGATAGAGCTAGGTAAAAAAACAGGTTCACCTTACCACTTAGGTAGATATTTAGAACAAGAATCATTAACCCAAAAAGAATGGTTAGAAACTACAAAGCAAGTAGAAAGGTTTTTAAATGGTAAAACAAATACCATACTAAAAAGCTTAAAGAGTAAAATGAAACAAGCATCAATAAGGAAAGAATATGAAAAGGCAGGTAGATATAGAGATCAAATACAAGCCATAAATAACGTAACCCAAAATCAAACAGTTATTTTACCGAATAATTCAAATGAAGATTATTTAAATATATATATTAACAAGGACTTAGCAGTAGTTACTATTTTAAAGATAAGGCAAGGTAAATTAATAGATCAACAAAACTTTACACTTAAAAATGTTAAAGATCAAAAAGATAGTGATATCCTAGAACAATTTATTTCTAGATATTATTTAGAAACAACAGACTTGCCTAAAGTAATAAATATACCTTTTAATTTAAAAGAAACTTTAATTAAAACCAATAAACCAATTAAAGGTAATAAGAAAAAACTATTAAATTTAAGTTTTACTAATGCTAAGCATTATTATGTTACTAATTTAACGTCGTGGCAAAAACAAACACATACAACAGATAACGTATTAAAAAAATTAAAAAAAGTATTAAACTTAAAAAATATGCCTTTACGTATTGAAGGATATGATATTTCAAATATTCAAGGAGTTATGGCTACAGGTTCAATGGTGGTATTTACTAATGCTAGACCTAATAAGAAAGAATATAGGAGATTTAGTATAAAAACCTTTGATCAAGCAAATGATCCTGGAATGATGAGTGAAGTAATTCAAAGAAGGCAAAAACATACAAATTGGACAAAGCCTGAACTAATACTAATTGATGGCGGCAGACCACAACTTAATGCAGCTTCTAAACATGTTAAAAACATACCAATAATTTCAATTGCTAAAAGAGAAGAAGAAATATATCAACCTCATAAAAAAAATACACTTAAATTATCAAAAAATAACGAAGTATTAAAGTTATTACAAAGAATTAGAGATGAAGCCCATAGATTTGCCATAACTGGATATAAGATAAAACATACTAAAGCTAATAAAGAATCAAAATTAGATAATATACCTGGCATTGGACCTAAAACAAAAAAAATACTTCTTAAAAAGTATGGCTCTTTAAATGAAGTAAATAAATTAAGTAATAAAGAACTAATATTACTAATAGGTAAGAATAAGGCTAAGATTATAAAAGATAATATTTAGTAATAGAATCAGTTGACAAATAATTAAAGAATTGCTAGTATTGCTAGTATTAAAAACGATTTTTTATGAATAACATACTCAACATAGCACAATTAATAATCAGTGTTTTACTGATAATAGCTATCCTAATGCAAAGCAGAGGCGCTAGTTTAGGTGGTGTTTTTGGTGGCGGTGGTGATGTTTACAGAACTAAAAGAGGTGCTGAAAAATTTATTTTTACAACAACCATTATATTAGCTGTTCTATTTCTAGGAATAGCTCTAGTTAACGTATTTCTTGGTAAATAACTAAAAACCTGTGAAATTAATAAATAGCCTACTTACTAAAGTAAAGGCACTCTTAGCTAATTTATTTAGCTTTAAATCAAAAAATAAGACAGACGAATTAGATCGTAAGCTTGTTTTTAATTTAAATAAAAAAGGTATTCCTACCTATTCTCAATTTAAAACACTACCTAAGTTTCTTTCAAAGAAAGAAAAGGGTATTATGAAATATTTAACTATAGCTATTACTATATGCTTAATTCTTTTACTGGGTGATTTCTATTTTAAACACACAACACTAGTACCTGATGTTGGTGGTTCATACACTGAAGGTTTAGTAGGTATACCACAATATGTTAATCCAGTACTAGCTTCATATAATGATGTTGATAGAGATCTATCAAGTTTAATATTTAATGGATTACTTAAAATAAATAGTGAAGGTGTCTTAGAACCTGATCTAGCAGATAATTTTCAAATAAGTCCTGATAGATTAGTATATACTTTTAAAATAAAAGAGGGTGTTACTTGGCACGATGGTAAACCATTTAGCATAGATGATATTATATTTACAGTTAACGCTATCCAAGATCCTGAATGGCAAAGCCAGTTAAAAAGTGCTTTAGGAAACGTTCAAGTAGAAAAACTGGATGAAACATCATTAAGATTTATTTTAAAAGACCCAGTTACTAATTTTTTAAATAGTTTAACCTTTGGTATTTTACCAGAGCATAAATGGTTATCTATTCCTTCAAGTAACGCTACCTTGGCAGAATTGAATAAGAAACCTGTTGGTACTGGAGCTTTTAAATTTAAAAGTTTAACTAAAGATAAGAATGGTAATATAAGAACATATACTTTAGAAAGAAATGAAGAATATTTTAGACAACCACCTTACTTAAAAGAATTAAACTTTAAATTCTACGGTGATTTTGAATCAGCAACGGATGCGCTAGCAAATAAGAATATTCAAGGTTTAGGCTTGTTACCTAAGGAATATCAAGAGAAAGTTGAAAAGAATAAAAATATTAGATACTACTCATTATCTTTACCACAATATACAGCAATCTTTTTCAACACTAAACGTAATGACGCTTTAGGTAATACTAGCCTAAGACAAGCCTTAGCTTATGCAATTGATAGACAATTAATATTACAAGACTCTTTAGATCAAAAAGGTGTCATAATTAATGGCCCTATCTTACCAGGCTTTATTGGTTATCATCCTGATATTAAAAAATATACTTACGATCTAGATAATGCTTCAAAGCTTTTAACAGAAGCAGGTTGGAAAGAAGAAACAGATGCCAATGGTAATAAGATAAGAAAAAAAGGTGATGAAATATTAAATATTACTTTAACTACAGTAGAAAAAGTAGAATACACTAAAGCTGTTGAAATTATTAAACAAAATTGGCAAGCTATTGGTGTTACTACTAACATTGAAATAATAGGTAAGGATAGAATTAAATCAGATATAATTGAACCAAGAAATTATGATGCTTTACTTTTCGGTGAAATTATTAAATCAGATCCATATCCTTTCTGGCATTCATCACAAATAGAAAGTCCTGGTGCTAACTTAGCTATCTGGGCAAACAAGGATGTAAATAAAGTTTTAGAAGAAGCTAGAAGCTTAGAAGATCCAGAACAAGTAAATAAGAAATATATACATTTTCAAAACATTATTTCTCAATATGTTCCAGCAATCTTTTTATATAATCCAACACATACCTACCCAACTGATATAGATTTAAAAGGAATTACAGCTACTAGAATTTCAGTACCTGCTGATAGATTCAATAGAATATCAGATTGGTATATAAAAACTAAGAGAAAATTCTCTTGGTCTATTAAAGAATAAATTAATACTCATTAAATTAATAATTAAAAAACTCATATTCATTGAGAATATTTTCTTAATGTAATAACTAAATAAAATATTATGATTAAAAAAACACGTAACACAACAAAACGTAAAACAACTAAACAGCCAACTCGCAAAATAACTAAAACTAAAATAGTTAGAAAACGAGTAACTAAAAATAATCCAAAAACTTCTAAGAATAAAAAGCTTAAAGTTATTGTAGTTGGAGGCAATGAAGAGGTAGGACGTAACATGACTATCCTTGAATATGGTAATGATATTATTATCATTGATCTAGGTCTTCAATTTCCAGAAGAAGACATGCCAGGCATTGATTATATAATACCTAATGTAGATTATCTAAAAGATAAAACTAAAAATATTAGAGCTGTTTTCATAACTCATGGTCATTATGATCATATTGGAGCTATACCTCATGTTATGAAAGACTTAGGTAACCCTATAATATATAGTTCTGATTTAACTTTAGCTATTATTGCTAAAAGACAAGAAGATTTTAAAGATAGCACTAAACTAAACTTAAAATCAATTTCTACCAATGATGTAATTCAAGCAGGTTGCTTTAAAGTAAGCTTCTTTGGCGTTTCGCACAACATACCTACTTCAATGGGTCTAACTATAGAAACCCCAGTTGGTACTATTGTTCATACTGGTGACTTTAAGTTAAGTAATGATGTTTCTGGTGATACACCTACTGAAATGGATAAAATAGCTGATCTAGCAAATAAAAATGTTTTAGCTCTAATGTCTGACTCTACTAACGCTACTCAATCTGGACATCAGCTTAGTGAAATGGAAATTCAAAAAAACTTAGATGAAATTATACGTAATGCTAAGGGTAGAATTATTATGGGTACTTTTGCTTCCCTACTTGGTAGAGTTCAACAAATTATTTGGGCTGCAGAAAAATTTGATAAAAAAATAATTATTGAAGGCTATTCCATGAAAACTAATGTAGAAATATGTAAAGCTCTGGGATATATTAAAGCTAAGAAACATACAATTATTCCTGTTAAAGAAATGGGTTCATATCCTAGAAAAAAAATTCTTGTTCTTTGTACTGGAGCTCAAGGCGAAGAAAGAGCAGTATTAATGAGGATTGCAAATAAAGAACATAGACATATACAAATTGAACCTGAAGACACTGTAGTATTTTCATCTTCAGTAATTCCAGGTAATGAAAGATCTGTTCAAAGATTAAAAGATTCCATGTATCGTTTAGGAGCTGAAGTAATTCATTATCAAATGATGGACATTCATGCTGGTGGACATGCTAGAGCAGAAGATTTAAAATTCTTAATTAATTTAGTTAAACCACGAAACTTAATACCAATAGAGGGTAACCATAGTTTTTTAAGAGTTCATGGAAAACTAGCTCAGAGCATTGGTTTTAATCCACTTAAAATATTTATTGCTGACAATGGCCAAATAATGGAATTTACAGAAAAAGGTGGACGTTTAACAAATAAGAAAATACCTTCCGATTATGTATTCGTAGATGGTTTAGGCGTTGGTGATATTTCTAATATTGTTATTAGAGATAGACAAATGATGGCAGCTGATGGTATGATCGTAGTAATTGCTACAATCAGAGCTAAAACAGGTGAGCTAGTACAAAACCCAGATCTAATATCAAGAGGTTTTATCTACATGAAAGAGAATAAAAAATTAGTTGCTGAAACTAGAAAACAAGTAAGAAACCTATTAAAAGACTATAATCCTAAAACATCAGCTAATGATATGTATATAAAAGGTAAAATACGTAGAGAAATAGGTAGATTTCTTTTCCAACAAACAGCTAGAAGACCTATGGTCCTACCAGTTATCATTGAGGTTTAATTACATTTTGTGGTAAAATACTTTATATGGCTAAAAAAATATTATTATCAGGCATTCAACCAAGCGGTAAAATACATTTAGGTAACTACTTAGGAACCCTAAAAAATTGGGTAGATATGCAAAGTAAGCATAGTTGTCTTTACTCAGTTGTAGATCTACACGCTATTACTGGTAATTATGATCCAAAAAAATATCAAGAAGATATATTCAATACTGTTGTTAATTTATTAGCTATTGGTATTAATCCTAAAAAATCAATTATCTTTGTTCAATCCAGTGTCAAAGAACATACTGAACTATGCTGGTTATTTAATTCCATAACTCCCATAGCTGAATTAGAAAGAATGACTCAGTTTAAAGATAAGGCTTCAAAGAATAAGCAAAATATAAATGTAGGACTATTTAACTATCCAGTACTACAAGCAGCAGATATTTTACTCTACAGAGCAGAAGTAGTACCAGTTGGTGAAGACCAATTACAACACTTAGAACTTACTAACACTATACTAAGAAAGTTTAATAATAAATTCGGTAATACTTTCAATGAGATAAAACCTATCCTTAGCAAGGGAGCTAGAATAATGTCTCTTGCTGACCCTGCATCTAAGATGAGTAAATCACTAGGCTCTAAACATTACATAGCTTTATCTGATTCACCAGAAGAAATTAAGAAAAAAATAATGAGTGCTGTAACTGATACTAGCGAAAGTAAAGAAATGTCAGCTGGAGTAAAGAATTTATTTACTTTGCTAGAATTATTAGCTGATAAGAAAATATATAATAAATATTTAAATGAATATAATAATAAATCTCTTAAATATTCTGAACTAAAGAGTGAATTAGCTGATGTAATTATTAATTTACTAAAACCTATTCAAGAAAAAAGAGAATACTGGTTACAAAATAGGAAAAAAGTAAATAAGATAATACTTAATGGAAACAAAAAAGCACGTTTAATCGCGCAAAAGAATATTATAGATATTAAACAAAAAATGGGTTTACTTTAATTCTACTTTTTCACTACTTATTTCTTCCCCTAAAAATTTACTGCCCAATTTATTAAATTTATCTGAACTATCTGTTGTATAATAATGGATAGTTTTATTTTTCTCTAATTGTGTTTCAATTTCTGAATGTTTTTTTAAATAATCAGCTAACTTCTCAGCAACAATTAATGGTGCATCTAAAACTTTAACCCTTTTACCAGCAATTGCTTTAAATTCTTTCATCAGTAATGGATAATGAGTACAACCAAGTATTAAAGTATCAATATTCCTATCTTTTAAAGGTCTTAAACACTTTTTAATAACCATTCTAGTAGCTACATTTTTAAGCCAACCCTCTTCTACTAATGGTACTAGTAAAGGACAAGCATTAGTATATATATTTAAATCATTATCTTGTGCTTTTAATTCTTTATTATATGATTCTGATTCAATTGTAGCCTTAGTACCTACTACACCTATTTTTTTATATTTAGATTCTAATACTGCTACTTCTGCAAGTGGACGTATTACACCTAATATTTTTCTATCTGGATACTCGCTTGGTAACCATTCTTGTTGCAACTTTCTTAAAGCTTCAGATGAGGCAGTATTACAAGCAATTATAATTAAATGACAACCTTTATTAAATAAAAAAGAAGCAGCTTCTTTAGTAAACTCATAAACAGCTTCTTGACTCCTGCCACCATATGGAGTTCTTAAATTATCACCTAAATAAATATATGAATAATCTGGTAATAACTTTTTAATTTCTTTAAAAACGGTTAAACCTCCATAACCTGAATCAAATATTCCAATCATATAATTAATTTATAACTTTCATTACTTCATCTTGCCTTTGTTTAAGCTTTGTATCATTTTCAGCTTCAACAGTAATTCTAAGCAAAGGTTCAGTATTAGATGCCCTTATATTAAACCACCAAGTATCAAATTCAACAGTAATACCATCTATCTCATCTAATATATTATCTTTATACTCTTCTCTAATTAAATCTAATTTATCTGAAATACTATCAACTTTAATATTTATTTCACTACCTCTAGCATATAATCTATACTCTTTAATTATTTCAGATAATTCTCTACCATCTTGAGATACGGTTTGTAAAGAAAGAACTAAAGCTAAAGGCCCATTATCTGCATAGAAATTATCTTTAAAAGCAAAATGACCTGAAACTTCACCAGACATAATACCACCTTCTTCATACATATGCTTAGCTAAATTTCGATAACCTACTTCACTTCTAATAGCTTTACCGCCCCATGCAGTAACCAGCTCAGATACAGCATGAGAACATATTAAATTATATACAATACCACTACCTGGATTTTCTTGAAGTAATACTTTTGACATTAAAAGTAATGTTAAATCACCTGTAATAAGTTGTCCTTTTTCATCGAGCAAAAACATTCTATCACCATCGACATCAAACATGATTCCTAAATCAGCTTTTTTTTCTAATATCATCTGACCACACTTATCTGAAGCCTTGTCATCCAATGGATTAGGAGCTCTGTTACTAAACTTATTATCATATTCAAAAAACATTGGAATTAATTCACATGGTAACTTTTCAAATATTCTATTTACCATTTCACCCATCATACCACCACCAACATCAACAACTACTTTAAATGGTTTTATTTTAGATAAATTAATAAAGGACATGATATGTTTAAAATGATCATCTAAAACATCTTTTTTAATTAAAACACCTTTAACCTTTTCATCTTTAAGAGGTAACTCCATTTTAATAATTTTTTTATATAAATCTATACCTGGTATAAAGGATATCTTATTATCTACTTCTAAATCATTAATAACCATCTTAAATCCACCATACTCTGGTGGATTATGTGAAGCAGTAGCCATCATACCTCCATCATAATTGTAGTTACCACAAGCAAAATAGAAATCATTAATTGAGACTAAACCAATATTACAAACTGAAACACCATACTCTAAAAAAGTATCCCTAACCTTTTCTATTAATGGTTCTGATGATTGTCTATTATCTAAACCTATTACAATATTTAAATCTTTTATAGGCTTATTTAATCCTTCAGACAGTGTCTTTAAAAAGCCTTGAGCAATACTACTTGCTACTTCCTCATTAAGATCAGTAGGGTAAATACCCCTAATATCGTATGATTTAAAAATGGATTTCTCTAATTTCATATATCAAGATTTTAACTTATTTTGCATAAGTATGCAAACTATAAAAAAAGACGCTGATAACTAAATCAACGTCTTTTCAATATCTAATAACTATATTATTTCATTTCTTTTAAAGTCCTTTTTTTAATTTCAACTAAACCACCAATACCCCACCACATAGTAATTAAACCTACCAACCAACCAATAACGGGAATACTTTTAAGCAAGGTTAAAGCAATAATACCAAGTACCATACTACCGATTAATGTAGCCTTATCCCAACCAAAAGCTTTAGTTAACATAACACCTATAGCAATACCTGCAAAAACTTTACTTAAACATATAAAGATTATGTAGATCAAGGATAATAAAAATGCTAAAGGCATACCAATCACTGTTACTAATAATAGAACAACAATTATTGGAGTAATAATAAACCAAACTATACCCATGCCAATTTGAGCAAGAGGATTTTTAATCATGAGATCAGCTGTTTCTTTAACTTTCTTCTTTGTTAAGGAAACTATTACTAAACCAATTACTAATAAGCCAAATAATTGAATTAATTTAAATAAGAAATAACCAACTGTAAAGAGACCTAAAAACTGTTTCTTATTAACCTTAGGAACAAATTGATTATAAACAACTTCTCCATCTATAGTAACGTCATCAGAGATTATTAACTCTTCACTAGCAGTATATTTAAAATCGCCCATTAAATGAGCAGGGGGTAGAAAAACAACCTTACCAGTCTTATCAAAATATAAATCTGTATTACCACCTATTTCTCCAGATATTTTCATTGATTCACCAGCTGCTTCAAAATTACCACCTACATTAGATCTAACATCCAAAACTGCTCCAGCTAAATTTAAATGTTTAATTACTTCAGCATTACTGGTTAAAATAATATTACTACCAGCAGCCATTACATTACGACCAATCTCGCTCTCAATTGTAACATTAGAACCAGCAACCCTAACATTCCCTAAAACCTCACCACTAATTATTATATTAGAAGCTGCAGAGAAAACTGAACCATCAATATCTCCAGTTATAGAGACTGAATTACCAGCTGCAAATATATCACCATTTACAGCACCAGAAACAGTAACAGAATTACCAGCAACAAAAATATCACCATTTACAGTACCAGCAATTTCAACAATATTTCCTGCTGCATAATAATTACCTTCGTGAACTACGTCAGGAGCTAAATAAACATTTTCATCAGCTTTTTCCATTGTGGCTTGACCAACAAATGGTATAGCGAATAATAGGATTAATCCTATAAATATTGCTACATTTTTAAAGTATTTCTTCATAAAAATTATATTAATTATTAACTCTTTATATAATACTATTTTTTAGCAATAGAAACAATATTAACTCCCCTGCCATATACTTTTCTATTTGGCTCATGAAATAAAAAATTCTTAATAACTTTTAGATTAGATTTCTTAAATAGCTTCTTTAACTCACGTCTAGTAAACACATGATAATACCTCTGACACTGTATTTTACCATCAGAAGACTTCCAAGGCATAATATAATCTTTCCATGAACGCTTTAGCCAAACCTTATTAAAATAATGCTTTAAATATGGCTTATGCCACATATGCCAATTCTTCATAAGTAAATGGCCACCCGGCTTTAATACTCTTTGAACTTCACTTAAAGCTTGAAGTCTCATAGCCTTACTAGGCAAATGAAGAAATACAGCAATGCAAACAACTAAATCAAATGTATTATCCTCATATGGTAATTTAGTAATACTACCTTCAGTAAGGTTACTCTTTACTTCTGGATATCTCTCTTCTACTATCTTAAGTAATTCATTAGATATATCTATACCATAATATTCAATATTTAAATCTTGTTCTTTAAGATATTTATATAATCTACCATTACCGCAACCTAGGTCTAGAATTTTTTGATTATCTCTGATATACTCGGAAAACAAGTTAAATTCAGTCCAAGGAGCATATCTAGTACTAGAAAAGTGATCAGCTATCTTATTATACCCATCTTTAACTTGCTTTACTATTTTATCTGATTTATTCATATGAATAAGTATATAGAAATAATGAAAGAATTAATTAAATTAGATCCTCAAACTAAGGATGAATTTTTAGAATTAAAGAAAAAGCTTTCTGGTCAACATAATTTATCACCTGTGACTAATGCTACCTTGATAAAAGCGTATAGTCAAATAGGTACTAAAAAGGGCTTAAAACTTAATGATTTTTTAATAAAAAGAAAAACTAGGACCTTGTCAGGAGTTACTCCTTTAACAGTACTTACTAAACCATACGACTGCCCTGGTAACTGCATATATTGTCCATTAGAGCCTGGTATGCCTAAGAGTTATCTATCAAATGAACCAGCAGCACAACGTGCTAAATTAAATGACTTTGATCCTGAGAAACAAGTTAATATGCGTATCAAAGCTTTAAAGGCTAATGGTCATGAAGTTGATAAGATTGAACTTTTAATACTAGGTGGTAGTTTTAATGCCTATCCTAAAGATTATCAAAAAGAATTTATTAAAACATGTTTTGATACTTGTAATGGAGTAAAATCCAAAACATTAGAAGAAGCTTTTAAAATAAATGAATCTACTAAGCATAGAATAATAGGTATAACTATAGAAACAAGACCAGATTTAATAACTGAAGAAGAAATTAAACGTTTTAGAGAATTGGGTATTACCCGTCTACAAATAGGTGTACAACATTTAGATGATAAGATCTTAAAATTTGTTAAACGTGGACATACAACTAAAGAAGTAGTTAAAGCAACCTATCTATTAAAACAGGTTGGTTTAAAAATAGATTATCACTTAATGCCAGACTTACCTACTTCTACACCAAGAAAAGATTTAAAAATGTTTAAAGAATTATTTAAGAATGAAAACTTTAAACCTGATCAAATTAAAATATATCCAACTGTAGTAAATGAGTACGCTCCATTATATGAGCTATATAAGAAAGGTAAACATAAACCTTACTCTGAAAAACAATTATTGAAACTACTTCTTAAAATTAAATTAGTTATTCCATTATATGTCAGAATAAATAGATTAATAAGAGACATACCTAAAGAAAGTATTACAGCTGGAAATAATATAACTAACTTAAGACAGTATTTACAAAAAGAATTAAAAGAAAAGAATAAAAAGTGTAAATGTATAAGATGTAGAGAAGCAAGAGAAAATATAGAAGATATAAATAAAGCAAAACTATTCGAAGAAAAGTATAGAGCATCTAAAGGTACTGAATACTTCATAAGCTACGAAAGTAAAAATAGAGATAAATTATATTCATTCATTCGTTTTAGAGTAAATGACTCTAAAGATAATTTTATACCTGAACTTAAAAATGCAGCTTTAGTTAGAGAAATACATACTTATGGACAATTAGTGCCAGTAGATAGTAAAAAAAGTAATATCCAACATATTGGTTTTGGTAAAAGACTTATGAAAATAGCTGAAGACAAGGCAAAAGAGCTAGGATATAATAAAATAGCCGTAATATCTGGAATAGGTGTTAGATTATACTATGAAAAATTAGGATATAGCTTAGAAGGTACATATATGATAAAATATTTACATTAAACAATAAACTATGGAATTACCACTTATCTTAGGCATAATAGGAACTACTATTCTAGTGGTTACCTTTTTCTTAAATGAACATCATAAATTAACAGTAGATGATTTTACTTTTGATTTTCTTCATTTAATTGGTAGTGCTTGTTTAATGGTTTATGCAATATATACAGAATTAACTATATTTGTAATATTAAACGGTTTAGCAGCTTTAATTTCTTTAATAGATGTTGTTAAAAGTTTAAGAGACAAGCCCAGATCAAGAACAAAAACAACATTTATAAAACAAAAGAGGCCTATAAAAAAATAATATGAATCAACCAAATATATTTATTGTAGCTGGTCCAGTTATTTTTGAAGAAATTAAAGGTAAGACCTGTACTCTTTTAAATAAGCATAAACCTAGTAAAAATAGTCCTAGCCCTAAGTGGCAATTCTGTGGTGGTAAAGTAGAAAACTTTGACCAAACTTTAGAAGAAACAGCTAAACGTGAATTTAAAGAAGAGATGAATGCTGAAGTTACAATAGGAGAATTAATTGAAGTAATGATGATTAAAACAGATGATAAGAGAACAGGAATTTTAATTCATTACTTAGGTAATAGATCAGGTGAAATAAAACCTGGTGGTGATATTCAAGAATGGGATTGGTTTCCAATTGATGAGTTACCAGAAAATTTATCACCTAATATTAAACCAGTTATTAATAAAGCAATAAAAATATATAATAAGTAATATGAATATTTCAACAACAGATAAGGAGATAGCAAATTATTTACAAGAAGAATTAGAACGTTCTCAAAATGGCTTAGAAATGATACCTTCAGAAAACTTTGTATCTGAAGCTGTTTTAGATGCTCTAGGTTCAATTGGTACCAATAAATATTCTGAAGGTTATCCTGGTAAAAGATATTACGGTGGTTGCCAAGTAGTAGATAAGATAGAGCTCTTAGCTATAGAGAGAGCTAAACAAGCTTTTAATGTTGATCATGCTAATGTTCAACCATATTCAGGAAGCCCTGCTAACCTAGCTGTTTACTACGCTCTTCTTGATCCAGGAGATACAGTTCTAGGAGCTAACCTTTCTTTTGGTGGTCACATGACTCACGGACTTAAAGTTAACTTTTCTGGTACATTATATAATGCAGTAAATTATACTGCCAAAAAAGATGGTTACTTAGATTTTAATGAAATAAGAAGTTTAGCTTTAAAGCATAAACCTAAATTAATTATTGCAGGCTTTACTGCATATCCAAGAATAATAGATTGGCAAAAATTTAGAGATATTGCTGATGAAGTTGGTGCTTTCTTTTTAGCAGACATTGCCCACATTGCAGGCTTAATAATAGGTGAAGAACATCCATCACCTTGTAGAATAGCTGATGTTATAACAACCACAACACATAAAACATTAAGAGGTCCACGTGGTGCTATGATATTATCTAATGGTAAAGTATCAAATCCAATAAAAAAAGTACCTAGAACTAAAGAAAATATACCTACATTAATTGATAGAGCTATTATACCTGGTTTACAAGGTGGTCCACATAATCATACAACAGCAGCTATTGCTGTAGCTTTAAGCGAAGCCTTAAAACCTGAATTTAAAAATTATGCTAAACAAATAGTATTAAATGCTAAAGCCTTAGCTAAATCCATGATAGATGAAGGCTTAGAACTAGTAACTGGTGGTACTGATAATCATTTAATGATAGCTGATCTTTCTAATTTAAATGTTAGTGGTAAAGATGCAGAGCATAACTTAGATGAAATAGGTATAACAGTAAATAAAAATACCGTACCATTTGATAGCCGATCTCCATTTGATCCATCTGGTATAAGACTAGGTACTCCAGCACTTACTTCAAGAGGTATGAAAGAAGATGATATGAAATTAATTGGTCAATTAATAGCTAGACTTGTTAAAAATATAAATGATAATAATATTAAAGAAGAAATAAAAAAGCAAGTTCTAGAACTTACTAATAAATATCCACTTTATCCTGGTATTAAATATAATTAAATTAAAACTATATAATGAAAGCGAGGTTAATTCCTCGCTTTTTTATTTAATCTCTTAATTAAAAATAAAGCGTCTAAGCTAAAGAATAGATAAAAAATATCTAATATTAATATATAGGTATTATTAAATATGAGAGTATTTAAATTACTTTGAAGGTTAGGGAATATATAGAAATAAAAGAGTAATGATAAGATAACCCAAATTATTGAAAACAAAGGACAAATTAATCCTTGATAATTCCATTTATTTTTAGAATAGTCCCAATATCTTACATGCCATACATCTAAAAAATACTTACCTATTACTAATTCAATAAGAGTTGTAGCTATTAAAAATAATAAAGCTTTGGATAAAATACTAATATCAAGACTAGAAATATAATAAATTAAAACAAAGCCTGTACCATGTAGAGGTAAGTAAGGACCTATTAAAGCACCAGGGTTAATTAATTTACGATGTACAGAGGTCCTAAAAAAAAGTTCAAGTACCCAGCCGATAATTGAACCTAATGCAAATAGATATAATAATTTAATTATCATACTAACCTAGTTACTTGCTTAAGCCAACTTAAATACTCATTATCAACTTTATCTGGATTAATAACTAAAATACATGGTTTTTCATAACTATGTATTTTTTTAATTAAAGATTCTATCTTTTTATAATAACTTTTTCTTGTTTTAAGTAACATGGCTACTTCTTTACCAGATACTATTTTATCATGCCAAGTATATACTGAATCAATTTGCCAAGAGTTAGCACAAGCAATTAATTTTAATTTCAAAAGAAGCTTAGCTATTTTATTAGCTTCAGATTTATTTTTAACTACTGTATAAATTAAAATCATTTTTAAAATAATTTAGTTTGCCAATTTTCTTGTTTACCAACTTTTTTAATATCAAACACTTTAGCTATATCAAACATTTTTATAGTCTTAGTATCATGACAATATGCTTTAAACTGATTATCATTAATACTCTTTATATCTATTATCTTTAATCCTCTTGCTTCATTATTAATACTTAAATATTCTATTTCAATTTGCTCTCCATTTTTATATGATTCTTCTAGTTTTTCTTTAATAGTTTTTCCCTTACCCCATCTAATTGGTATAGTTTCTCTCTTACCATAATTTTCATACCATAAATGTCCATGTCTTTGGCCATATTCATACACTTCTTTAGTAACTCTAACATCTACTAAACAATATTTTTCAAGTTTATCCCACTCATTATTCTTATAATACCACAAAGCATCTAAACCAGAACCTGATTTACCTTCACCAAGTGTTGCCTGAGCTAATGTCTCTAATTTTAATCTATGACCCAAAGCATGAGTTATTTCTTCTAATATATCTAAGTGAGGTAATTTTGATAGATTAAATTTATAGTATGGTTGTAGTACTGCAAAATCAAAACTTTTTGAATTAAAACCTATTATTAGCTCAGCTTCTTTTAACCAGGTAGCCATCTCTTTAAATTCTTCTTCTCTAAACGCTTTATACTTATCTCTATCATATGAATAAACACCACACAAAGAAACACCAAGATCTTTATTATTATGGTAACCACCTACTTCTTCAAATGATTTTTTGGTTTCTAAATCTAAAACTAATTTATCTCCCATACACTTTTAGCTATATTAATATCATTTTTAATTTTCTCAATTAATTGTTCCTTATCTTCTATTTTTTCAACTTTACTAATCTTATTACCTATTACTACTTCTAATACTTCACCATACAAATCCCCTGTAAAATCATAAAGCCATACTTCTAATTCATTTCTAACTCCTTTTATTACTAAAGCTTTAAATAACTTTTTATTAAAATTAACTTCACCAATATATACACCATCTTCTAAATTTAAACTATTTTCTAACTTAAGATTAGCAGTAGGAAAACCTAAGCCTTTACCCTCGCCATCTCCATTTATTACTTTACCAAGTATTTTCATAATGTGATTTCTATTTTAGCATAAAATAGCTATTTACTAAAGTTATTGACAAATAACTCTTAATTTGATAGATTTTTATTATCTTATTTGATTTAAATTGTGTTAAATAAGGTCAGAGATATAGTCTTTAATAATAGATAAATAAAAACCTAAATCTTTTATTGACATTGGGAATTAGGCTATCATATTAAAGAAGGTCTCATGTGCAAATACTCTTATAGGGAGTAGGGTTTTAATGGCACGAGTGGGTCGAATATTTCATTCGACCCATTTTTTTATTGACTAAGTATATTATATGAGTTAATATAATATTAATGGAATAGTCATTGTGACTTGAGTCCAAACAAAAAAAGCGTTAGAAACGCAAAAGGAGATGAGCTCTTGATTGTATCATTAAACAGTCTAGAAATGTGCATTTCAGATGAAAAAATGCAAAATAACAGTTAATCAACACAATGGTTTAAATGATAAAGACCTGCGGAGGCAGGCAAAAATCGAAGGTCCAGAGTATTTTCTGGACCTTCTCTCTTTGACTAAACCTATTATATAAGCTATAGTATTTAATGATTTGTACATTTTAAAAAAGAGATCTTAAAATAAATTTTAAAAAGCTTTTTATATTTTAAGATAATTCCATTAAAAGCTTTACATAACATAACCATAAAAACTAATGCTTAATATTAACAGCATAAGTTATTTTTTACAGATTAATAATACTAGTCAAATTAAAAGACGAAAATGGTATTATACAATACAAAATAAATTCTTAAGAAATAAAAGAACTTATAAAAAAAGTAAAAAATAGATTCGTTATAAAAGGCCTGATTCTTGTATCAGGCCTTTCTATTTGACATTAAAGTAAATAACATATAATATACTATTAATTGAGACTAGCTGTTCGATAATTAAATAGTTGAGGCTAGTAACTCAAATAATAGTTAATAAAATAGGAGGTACACCTTATGGTGAACTTATTTTTATTGAACATGACGAATAGCGCAAAAGAACAACCTGTTATTGATGATCAAACCCATGCAAATAAATAACCACAGTACAGTAGAGTTATTGTTTGCATAATATGCAGGTTCGGTTAACTTAGATGTTAACAAAGCCCAGTCAAAATCGACTGGGTCTTTTTTTATACCTCAGGCAAGTACTGTACACCATCACCATTTAAATCATTATAATCACTTTTAGAACTAAAACCTTCTATTAATTTAATTTCTTCTAATAGCTCATCAGGTGTTTCTTGTAAAAACTGAGAAGGTGTATTTAAATACATTGATGAATGATTACTTACTAATGGGTATGATAGGAATAATTGTTTTTTAGCGCGAGTTATAGCTACGTAAAATAATCTTCTTTCTTCTTCTAAACCATTGTCCTCTGCTAAAGCTCTTTGATTTGGAAAAGCATTATCTACTAAGTTTATTACAAAAATTACTTCCCATTCTAAACCTTTAGCTTGATGGATAGTACTTAAAACTAATTTTTCTTCATCTGAATTATCTGGAGTAGCCCTTTCTACAGCAAATGCTTCTTGAAGAGTAATTTCTGTTAAAAATGCATTTAGATCCTCATAATTTTCGGCAAACTTAGCAAACTGTTCTAAGTCTTCAATTCTTTCTTGATAATTAGGAAATTGAGCTTGTAAATATTCCCTATAATCAGATTTAGCTATTGAACGTATAAAAGAAGCTGGATCATTTAAATTCTTAAGTTTTTTTATTCCAATATCTTTTAAATATATATTTACTATATTCTGCCAACCCATTTTAGCTCGTACAGATAATATATCAGACAAATCAGCTTCAACACATTTAATAGGGCAATCTAAGTCTTTAATCCTGTTAAAAATCTTTGCAGCAGTTTCAATGCCTACACCTACTTGTAATTGTAATATTCTATGCCAAGCAGCTTCATCTTTAGGATTAGTCATTACTTTTAAAAATGCAACCACATCTTTAATATGAGCTCTTTCAAAAAATCTTACCCCACCTCTATAATCGTAAGGTATATCTTTTTTAGTAAGTTGAAACTCTAATTCTTGAGAGTGATAAGCTGCTCTAAATAATACAGCTATTTTATTTAACTTAATACCTTCATCTCTTAATTTTAATATTTGTTCTGATATAAACTTGGCTTCTTGAGCAGCGCTATGAGCTGGTACTACATTTGGTTTAACAAAATTACTTAACTTAGCTTTCAATATTTTAGGATATTGATCTACATTATATTTAATAACTTCGTTAGCAACTTTTAATATTTCAGGAGTAGATCTATAATTTATTTCTAATTTAAAAATAGAAGCTCCTTTAAAACTATCAGAAAAATTTAAAATGTTACCTATATCTGCAGCTCTAAAAGAATAAATACTTTGAGCATCATCACCAACTACTAATACATTATGATGAACAGAAGCAAGTTCTTTTATAATAGCTGCTTGAATATAATTTGTATCTTGATATTCATCTACTAAAATATAATGAAATTGAGCAGCTAATCTATCTTTAATACGTGGATTATCTTTTAAAAGTTTAAGCCAATTTACTAAAAGATCATCAAAATCCATAGCATTGTTATCTTTCTTCTTTAACTTATACCTCTCAGCAATATTTTGAATTTGATTTTCCAGCTCTAACCATTTAGGATGTCTAAGTTCTATTACTTTCTCTAAGGCTTGTTCTGAATTCTTAGTATAACTTATTATATCTTTTAAAATAGCTGCTGAAGGAAAACGTCGTGCTTTAACATCAACTCCTTCTTCTTTAATACATAATTTTAATAAATCTTTACTATCACCTTCATCAAGAATAGTAAAGTTAGACTGATAGCCGAGCAACTTAGCATATTTTCTTAATATTCTATTCCCAATGTGATGAAAAGTACCACCCCATAATTTATCTGGTTGTTTACCTATTAAAGCAGAAACCCTTTTTAACATTTCACCAGCTGCTTTATTAGTAAAAGTAACCAATAATATATTCTCTTCTTTAATGCCTTTTTCTATTAAATAAGCAACACGATAAGTTATGGTACGTGTTTTACCAGAACCAGCTCCAGCTAAGACTAAACAAGGTCCTTCACCTGAAGTTACGACCTTGTATTGCTCATCATTTAATTCTGACTTATAATCTACTTTGAGCTTTTTATCTGATTCATTTTTTAAAACAAAAGTTTTAGCCATTAAATCTATTCATTAACTCTTTAATCTTATTTTCTATATCCTTAGTACTAGAATAAGTATGACGTATTCTAGACTTTTCACGACGAATATATTTCTTAACAGATCTTGCTAATTTTTTATTTCCTGAGGTTGACTTCATATATTATTTGTTCTAATCTTTTTAAATTTCTTTTAGCATCATCCGACTTATGACGTGATTGACCACCTAAGTAAAGAGTCATTAAAAAAGCTACAATTTCCTCAGTAATCAACTTATATTTCTCTAATACTTTAAAATCACCACTAGTAGATTGTAAAATAGCTTGCCTAACAAGTTCACCAGTTAAATCAGCCAGTCCCCCAATATATTCTTCTGGTCCAATAGTGCTAATAGGTAACTTATCAATTGGCTTATCAGTTAAAGCATTCATAAATACTTTAGCTTCAACATATTCTTCAGCAGCAGCCCTATAACTACCTTCAAATCTTAACCTTTGATCTTTCTTAAACTTAGTGTTTAAACTCTTTAAAATAGCTTCTGCATTTTTAATATCTTTCTTAGCCTGTGCCATGTCATTTCTATGCATAGCAAAAATAGCTGATTTAGAGCTTTGTAATACAGTTCTAGTTTCTCTGAATATTTCATTACGCTCTTTATTAAAAGATATTAAATCCTTTTTAATTTGAGATAAAAATGTTTTTTTAATCATATATTTATTTAATATTTAGTTATTCCATTATAGGTTAAAGCTCTAAAAAAAGCTAGTTAGCTAACTATTGACCAAAAGACTACATTTTGCTAAGGTGCCAATACATAATTAGTACCTTAAATATATAAAGGAGAGAATAATGTCAGATGATAAGAAGAAAGTAAAGTCAGATAAATCAAAAAGAATGGATTCACCAGAAGAATTTGCAAGTACTGTAGAATTTAGTTTCTTTGAAAAAATTGAAGATAGAGATGATTTGAATAAAATAATCAAACAATTCCCAGAGGAAGTACAGACCCATCTGATGATCATAATATCTCAAAAAGTAAGTGCTGAAAAAATAAAAAAGGGCCTCCAAAAAACATTAGCAAAAACTGATGAGTCATTAAAAGATTTGAATTGGTTGATAGGAAATGTAACATCTCAATATCCAATTAAAGAATCTGATTGCTCACATCCAAAAGATTTTGTTCAAGATAATACAGATTTTCGACAATGTATATTGTGCGGTCAACGTTATGGAGACTAAATGACTGTTTCCCATTTTTCAATAAAGCTACTCAAAAAGTAGCTTTTTTATTTATAAATCTACTATTGACTGAAAATAATATACGTGCTAATTTGTTAATGAATTGTCATATATTTGATGATAACCATAATCCGGAGGAGTTATGAATTCTGAATTAGCGCAGATGCTTCACTTAATACCAGATACTGAAAAGGAACAACTTTTAGTACTTTTGGAAAAAAGAGAAATGATTCAAAGAATGATCATTGAACAAGAGCAGGTTGAAGATAATATTCTTAAAACTTGTTCTGAACTAAATATTCCAGAAGACCAGTGTGCTCACCCTGAAAATTTAAGAGAAAGATCTGCTGGTGGTGGACACTTTTGTATACTGTGCAATAAAATGGTCGGGATGGACTAATTTATAAAAGCTACTCATATGAGTAGCTTTTCAATTTATTTGACAAATACCATATATAAGTAGTATTCTTTAAACTAATATGTCATTTAGTATAGGTATCGTTGGTTTACCCAACGTAGGAAAATCAACATTATTTACAGCTCTAACTAAAAAACAGGTAGATGCTTCTAATTACCCATTTTGCACTATTGAACCTAACGTAGGTATAGTAGCTGTACCAGATAACAGACTAGATAAACTAGCTAAACTATATAATTCAGAAAAATATGTACCTACTACTATTGAATTTGTTGATATTGCTGGTCTAGTTAAAGGAGCTTCTAAGGGAGAAGGCTTAGGTAATAAGTTTTTGTCACATATAAGAGAAGTAGATGCAATAGTAGAAGTAGTTAGAGATTTTAAAAATGATGATATTATTCATGTTCATGGAAAAATAGATCCAACAGATGATATTAAAACATTAAATTTAGAATTAATTTTATCTGACTTAGAAACAGTAACTACAAGTTTAAGTAAATTAGAAAAACAAGGTAAGAGTAGTAGTGATAAGCAACTACTAAAACAATTAGAAATACTAAGAGGTTTAAAAGAAACCTTAGAAGAAGAAAAATTCGCTATTAACTACGAAGTAAATGAAGAAGATAAAGGATATATAAAAAGTTTTAGCCTCTTAACATATAAACCAATACTATACGTATACAATGTATCAGAAAATGATATTACTAAAAAAATACCAGATGCTAAAGAACCATATTTAACAATATGTGCTAAATTAGAATCAGAACTTGCTTCAATGGAAGAAAAAGAAGTAAAAGAATATTTAAATGAATTAAATATTTCTGAAACAGGACTTGATAAATTAATATTAAAATCATATGAGCTTCTTGATTTAATTACTTTTTTCACAGCAGGACCTAAAGAAGCACATGCTTGGACAATTAAGCAAGGTTCTAATGCCCCTCAAGCAGCAGGCAAAATACATACCGATTTTGAAGAAGGTTTCATTAGAGCTGAAATAGTAAATTGGCAAGATTTAATTGAAACTGGCGGTGAAGCTCAAGCTAAAGAAAAAGGCTTAATAAGGACTGAAGGTAAAGATTATATCATGAAAGATGGCGAAACAGTCTATTTCCTATTTAATACATAATTATCCACTTTTCAAAATATAAATTAATTCGTATAATTAAATTACTAAATTTCTATAACATAATAAGGAGGATGGCTTGAAAACTTTTCAAAAGTATACTAATAGTAATCGATTTTGGAGAATAAAACATTTTACTCATTTACTAAAATCGATACCACGTATCATAATAGCTAAAGGAGGAACACATGACAGATCACTTAGGTTTCAGCTGGGGAACAAGTAAAGCTTAAAGGAGGTAATCTTCTCTGTCTCATTACATAATATTATTTAAATTCTACGTTCCCAATTTAAATAATTATTTTCAAAACCGTCATTATTTGACGGTTTTTTCTTGACTTTTTCATAAATGTATGCTATACTGTAATTATAAGGCTATGAATACAAGTCTTTTTTTGATGCCTTAGCCAAATAAAACAAAAAGGTTTTTACTCAAAAATAAAAAGGTAAAAACCACCAAAACAAAAATAAAATGAAAAATGATTCAAAAACTAATACTATTTTAGCTATTACTATCTGCTTCCTAATAGTAATCGGCGTTTCTAAGCTTATGTCTGTAACCTTAGAAAACGTTCAAGTAAATAAAGTTATAGCTGAAACAATTTATGAATTACCTGAAAAGGTTAATTTAAATCAAACTAGTAATCTTTTAGAAGACGGCTATCTTATTAGATAAGCCTTTTTAATTTGTTATTTGTATATTTACATATAAAATGAGTAACTCATTGGTTAAAAACAATAAGAAGGGACTTACAACCGTTAAATAAGTTTATACTTTTTAACTTAATCGACTATCCATCGATTTGTACCTTAATAAGAATCAAGTGAATTACTCAAAAATAAAAATAAAAACAAAAGCTCACGTCTAAAAAACGGAGTTTTTGTTATCTGATACTTTTTATTCTATAAACATAGCATCACCAAAAGAAAAGAATCTATATTTTTTCTTAACAGCTATATTATAGATTTTTAATATAAAAGGTCTTGAAGAAAAAGCTGATACTAACATTAATAGAGTAGATTTTGGTAAATGGAAGTTTGTTATTAAAGCATCAACAAATTTAAATTTATAACCTGGATAAATAAATATAGTTACTTGTTTACTGCCTGAGCTTATTTTATTCTTAACGCTAAAAGCTTCTAAAGTGCGTACAGTGGTAGTACCAACAGCTATAATACGTTTATTATCTTTTTTTGCTTTATTTAAACTAGTAGCTGTTTTTTTATCAATCATTGCTAGTTCAGAATGCATCTTATGTTTTTTAACATTATCTATTTTAATAGGTTCAAATGTACCAAACCCTACATGCAAAGTAACATACTCAAACTTAATACCTTTTTTCTTTAACCTATTTATTAAACTCTTAGTAAAATGAAACCCAGCAGTAGGTGCTGCAACTGAACCTCTGTTCGTAGCATAAACAGTTTGATATTCCTCTTTTAAACTTTTGCTCTTTTTCTTAGCTTCAGGAATATTAATATATGGTGGTGTAGGTACTTGTCCAATATCATCAATTAGTTTATTTAAAATATTACCTTGCTTATTAAATTTAACCAGCCAAATAGATTCATCAACTTGTTTTTCTATAATACACTCAAGATCTTTAGCAAAAGAAATAACTTGCCCTACTTTTTTTCTTTTATTACCAATTAATACGTGCCACTTATTTGAAGTAATACTATTTAAAAGAAATATTTCTACTTTGCCACCAGTGTCTTTACGTTTACCAATAAGTCTTGCTGGAAATACTTTAGTATTATTTAAAACTAAAACATCACCTTTATTTAAATATTCTAAAATATTAAAAAAGCGTTTATGCTCTATACTCTTCTTTTTCCTGCTAATAACCATTAATTTAGAGTGATCTCTAGGTTTAATAGATTTCTGAGCTATTAATTTATGAGGTAAATTGTAATTAAAATCATCTAATTTCATATCTCTATTATTCTATAGTATTTGACAAAAATTACAAGAAATAGTAGTTTTAGTAAAAAACTAAAGTCCAAACTAGAAGGAGAATTATGAAAATACTAATTCAAGCAGCTGGCTACGGTACAAGGCTACAAAAATCTTTAGAAATATTAAATGATAATTCATTTAATAGAATATCTATAGATAACAAAGGCATCTCTAAAGCCTTGATACCTATTAAAGAAATACCAGTTGTACAGCACTTAATACAAAAATTACAAAATGCAGGATTAGATATTAATGATATATATATAATAACTAATCAAGCTTTCTGCTCATTATTTACTGATTGGGCAGAAAAGTTCGATTTTCCAATTACTAATATCATTAATGATAATACTGCTTGTAATGAAAATAGATTAGGTTCAAATAAGGATACTCAATTTGCTTTAGATCAAAAAAATATTCAAGATGATATTATGATCTTAGCTGGTGATACCCTGTTTAAAAATCTAAATCTAAACAAATTCATTAAATTTGCACAAAGCTCTGCTAATGGTGCTATTACTTATTATGAAGAGTTCAATCAAGATATTATGGTTCAAAAAGGTAATTTAATAATTGAAAATGAAACATTAATAGACTTCATTGAAAAACCTAGTAAGCCATTAAGTAAATTTGCTTATCCTTCACTTTGCTACTTAAAGCAAAATGTTATTAAGCAACTTACTACCTTCCTAAATGAAATACCTGAATTATCTAATAATGATGCCCCTGGATTCTTTATCCAATGGCTAACAAAAAAAGGTTTTAAACTTAAAACCTTTAAAATCTTAGGACGCTTTGATCTAGGAACATTAGAAGATATTGAAAAAGCAAATAATGAATACACAATATAAACTCGTTAAGCTACAAAAGTTAACGAGTTTTTTTATTCCCTTATACTAAATTTACAACCACAATACTCTTGCCTATAAAAACCTTGCTGACGAGATAATTCGCAAGCTTTTTTAAAACCATCTTGTTTCTTCCAATCAGCTTCAATAAATTCTATATTATAATCTTCTGATAACTTTAAGCCAATAGAATTGATAATACTTGCTTTCTTATGCGGGCTTATAGTTAAAGTAGTGGTAAATATATGAAAATCATTTTCACTGGCATATTTAGCTGTTTCTTCTAAACGTTTCTTATAACAAACAGCGCATCTAACTCCGCCTTCTGGTTCTTGCTCTAGACCTTTTACTTTAGAAAACCAATTTTCTTGATCAAATTCACCTTGAATCATAACTATTTTTTCTTTCTCTGCCCATTTCTTTATTTCATTATATCTTTTTAAATACTCTGTTTCTGGATATATATTTGAGTTATAAAAAAACAAGGTTACCTTGTAATCTTCTTTTAATTTCATGGCTACATATATAGCACAAGGCGCGCAACATGTATGAAGTAATAACTTTTTCATATCTTAGGAAAATCTTTGAAGTCCGTAAAAACTTTATTAGCCATAGAAACATCTTGAGGAATCCTTATTCTAGAATTCTGAAAACCATAAACAGTCATACCGGCTGCAATACCAGATAAAACCCCGTTTTTAGCATCTTCAATCACTAAACAATCCTCTGGTTCAAGACCTAATCTTTTAGCTGTTTCTAAATATATATCAGGTTCAGGTTTGCCACGTCCCGATATATCATCATTAGCTGACAGAGATACTTTAAAATATTTCTCTAATTTAAAGCGCTCAAATACTACATTAATCCAAGCCCAAGGAGCAGCACTAGCTATAGCTAAATCATATTCTTTAGATAATTCAATAATTAATTCTTTAACCCCTGGTACTAATTCAACGTTATAATAAATATTATCCACTCCAAAATTACTAAAGTCATTTACAAAATCTTCTTCAATAACATTTATTTTGAATTCCTTCTTAACTAATTGATAAACGCCACGCATATTTAAACCTGGAAACTTAGCACATACTTCAGGTGTAATATTAGGAACATGTTTTTTATAAAAATCAATTCCACTTTTTTCCCAAAGCTCTTCAGAGTTAACAATAACTCCATCCATATCAAATATTATAGCTTTAAACTTTTTCATAATAATTTTTCTTGTAATTCACTAGGCACTTCTAAACCTAAATGTTTGTAACCATGTTCAGTTACTACTCTGCCTCTAGGAGTTCTAATTAAAAAACCAAGTTGCATTAAATATGGTTCATATATTTCTTCGATAGTACCATCTTCTTCTTGAACAGAAGCAGCTATGGAATTTAAACCTACTGGACCACCTTTAAATCTTTCAATAATAATTTCCATTATTTTTCTATCTAAATCATCAAGTCCTTGATTATCTACTTCCAATAATTTTAAAGCAGCTCTAGTTATATCTTTATTCAATTTACCAGTACCTTTTACCTGAGCAAAATCTCTAACTCTTTTTAATAGCCTATTTGCTATTCTTGGTGTTAACCTGCTTCTTTTAGCTAACATTTTAGCTGATTCAATATCTTCTATATCTATATCTAATATACGAGCACTTCTATTTATAATCTGCTCTATTTCAGGGTGATTATAGTAATTCAAACGATAGGTAGAACCAAATCTATCACGTAATGGAGAAGATAATAGATTATACCTAGTAGTAGCCCCAATAATGGTAAATTTGGGCAAATCTAGCCTTAGAGTACGAGCTGAAGGCCCTTTACCCACCACAATATCTAAAGCATAATCTTCCATAGCTGGATACAGTACTTCTTCTATTAATTTATTTAATCTATGTATTTCGTCAATAAATAGAATATCACCATCTTCTAAATTTGTTAGAATAGCAGCTAAATCACCAGCTCTTTCAATAGCAGGTCCTGAAGTAACTCGAATATTAACATTCATCTCTTTAGCGATAATATGAGCTAGAGTTGTTTTGCCAAGTCCAGGCGGACCATATAATAAGACATGTTCAATAGGTTCTTTTCTCTGTTTAGCAGCTTCCATGAAGATAAGGAGATTTCCTTTAATTTTTTCCTGACCAAAATACTCTTTAAGGTTATTAGGTCTTAAGGTAGCATCTAAACTTTTATCTTCTTCTCTGGTCTTAGCAGAGGTAAGTTTTTCATCTGACATATACCCAAGATTATCATTTTTTTATCTTATTTACAAGCAATACCTAATACTCTTGACAAATACACTAATATAGTATATTATATACAATAAATTAAAATAAAAGTAAATAAAAGGAGAAAGCACATTGAAAGAATACAAACAAATACTATGGGTAGGAAATTCTACCTCAATGGGAACTTATGTTGAAATTTTTTATCGACATGGTTACGAAATGATTCAATGCGAAAATATTAATGAAGCAAAAAAATTACTGGAACAAAAAAATAATATTGTCCTCATCTTAAGGGGTCGGATAAGAAAAGCAGAAGAGTTAAAAAAATTAGCTAAAAATATCCCAATAATCATTCTTCTGAATGTTCCAATGGCTGAAAGATTAGTAGAGGCAGGGGAAGTCGAACTTCTGGTAGCCGGAACATTTAGTATGCTTACATTAATTCCTTCACTGCTACTTGAAGAAGTTCAAATAGCAACAAGCCCTGGAGCAAAACTAAATTAAATAGATCAATTTGATCTACAGAACCACTCATTTATTGAGTGGTTTTTTTAATCAAAAAATGACCGTTTTGAATGATCATTTTTTATATATATTATTTTTTCTTAAATCTCTTATGACGTATTATTCCAGAACATGGTATTACTTCTACACCTTTCTTTTCCAGTTCATCTAAGAATAGATTCATACCAATTGAATCAGAAGACATATGTCCCGCTATAACAATATTTAAATGAGCTTTAGAAGCTTCTTCTCTATGCTCTTCTTTCATATGCATAGCTACAATAGTACCAATGCCTGCATTTGCCATATGCTTATATATATCCTTATGCCCTGAAGTACCGCCAGTTATTTCAGTTACTGCAATCTTACCTAAATAATTATCATTTTTACCAGTAAATAATCTAGGACCAGCTTTCATTTGAATTGCTTGCTTATACTCTGGAATATCTTTTAAGAGGCTAACTAAATCTTCAACATAAGTTAATTTCTTTTGATTCTTTTTAATATAGTTACTTAAAAAAGTAGCTACCAGATTATCTGCTGGAGTATGGCAACACATAAGTGGCATATCAAGTAACTCAGCTGCATCAATGGCTTGATAATGATTAGCCGGAGCTACAGCTCTGCCTACTTCACTCATTCTCATTTTAATTAAATTCTCAGCTATGTTTATAGGTACGCCGTAAGTTGCTAGTACTTCTGCTTGCATACTCATTACTTCACCTAGAGCGGCGAGTCCTGAGCCTTCAGGATGATGAGCTATAATTAGATCAATAGATTTTTTTTCAGATAATTTATTTGCTAACATTACTTCACCAGTACCAATATCAATACCGGTTAAAACTCTTTTTACTTTTTTATCTAAGTCACCAAAATATCTGGTATCAGAATATGGATTATTTAATAATTCATTATCAAATTCATTTTTTTCATCATCACCTAACTTATTATACTTATCATTAGTTCTTTTTAATCTATCTTTAACTAATTTTGATCCTCTTAAATCATTCTTTATACCAAGATCAATAGCTAATTTGTAGATCTGTTTTCCAGTCATCATATATTTATCTATTAATTATTATATAAAGGTTACTGAAGCAACTTCATCACCTTTTTCTTTGAAACTCATAAGTTTAACACCTTGAGTAGCTCTACCAATTACATTTACAGACTTAAGTGGTAAACGTATTACTTGTCCTTTATTTGAGATTATAACTAAATCTTCATCAACTAGCTTGGCGTTAACAATAAAAGCAGCTTCAATAGGACCTGTCTTGTCAGTTACAGTAGCTGTTTTAATACCAGTACCGCCTCTACCTTGTACTTTGTATTGAGTAAGTGGAGTTCTCTTACCATAACCATTAGACATAACAACTAATAATTGTTCAGTAGGCGTTGCCTTACCATTATCTAAAATATCCATACCTACTATTTCATCATCTTCTTTTTTAAATTTGATACCACGAACACCAGCAGCGCCTCTACCCATAGCTCTAACATCTTTCTCTCTAAAACGTATTGCTTGGCCATGTGCTGATATTAAAACAATATTATCTTTACCAGCAGATGGTTTAACCCATTCAAGCTGATCACCATCTTTTAATTTAATTGCAATTAAACCGGTTCTTCTAACATTTTGGAATTTTTCAAGTTCTACTTTTTTAATTAAACCTTTTCTCGTTACCATTACTAAATTCTTAAATGAAGATACATCTTCAACGGAAAGAATTGCAGAAACTTTTTCTTCTGGTGCAAGCTGTAAGAAATTAACAATAGCTTGCCCCTTAGCAGTACGTGAAGTTTGCGGTATTTCATAAGCTTTAAGCTGGAATAAACGACCACGTGTAGTAAAAAACATTAAATCAACATGAGTCATTGTAGTAAATAGATGATCTACAATATCTTCTTCCTTAGTAGTTAAGCCAGCAACGCCTTTACCGCCTCTGCCTTGTACTTTAAAGGTGTCTGGTGGTAAGCGTTTAATATAGCCATCATTAGTTACCATAACTACAGTTGGTTCATTAGCAATTAAATCTTCCATAGAAAATTCACCCACTGCTGATTTAACAACTTTAGTCTTACGTTCATCACCATATTTTTCTCTAATTTCTTTTAAGTCATCCTTTATCATGGCTAAGACTTTCTTTGGATCTTTTAAAATACCTTTTAATTCTTTAATCAACTTTTTCTTTTCTTTTAATTCTTCTTCAACTTTTAATCTTTCTAAATTAGCAAGTTGCTGCAACTTCATTTCTAAAATAGCTATAGCTTGTCTTTCAGAAAACTTAAACTTTTTCATTAAGTTTACTTTAGCAGCTTCTTTATCTTTAGATTTTTTAATTATAGCAATTATCTTATCAATTGATTCTAAAGCCATAGCTAAGCCTTCTAAAATATGTGCTCTATCTTTAGCTTTATTTAATTCAAATTGAACCCTTCTGGTTATTACTATCTTTCTATGCTTAATATATTCTTCTAAAATAGTTTTTAAATTCAAAACCTTTGGTTGAATACCATCAACTAAGGCTAAAAGGTTAACGTGAAAAGTATCTTGTAATTGAGTATGTTTATATAATGCATTTAAAACTTTTTTAGGATAAGCATCGCGTTTTAAATCAACAACAATTCTAACACCATCTTTATCAGATTCATCTCTTAAATCACGAATACCATCTAATTTTTTATTCTTTACAAGGTCAGCTATCTTTTCAAGTAAATTAGATTTATTTACTTGATATGGTATTTCAGTAATAATAATTTGAAAGAAACCTTTTTTAGCTTCAATAATCTCAGAGTTAGCTCTCATTACTACTGCGCCTTTACCAGTAGTATAGGCTGCTCTTATTTCTTTTATATTATATATAGTAGCTCCAGTTGGAAAATCAGGTCCTTTAATATATTCCATTAAATCATCAACTGAAGCATTTGGATGATTAATTAAATGTGTAGTACCATCTATGAGTTCAGTTAAATTATGTGGTGGAATATTTGTAGCCATACCAACAGCAATACCTACAGAGCCATTTAAAAGTAAATTAGGCAGTCTAGCAGGAAATACTAAAGGTTCATGTTGTGAACCATCATAATTAGGAATAAAATCTACAGTATCTTTATCTAAATCATATAATAGCTCTTCTGATAGATGAGTTAATTTAGCTTCAGTATATCTCATAGCAGCTGCTCTATCACCATCCATAGAACCAAAGTTACCCTGTCCATTAACTAGAGGGTAACGCATAGCAAAATCTTGAGCCATTCTAACCATAGAATCATAGACAGCAACATCACCATGAGGATGATACTTACCTAAAACTTCACCAACTACTGTTGCAGATTTTCTAAACTTAGCATTAGCTTTTAAACCAATAGTCCACATAGCATAAAGAATACGTCTATGAACAGGTTTTAAACCATCACGAACATCAGGCAAAGCGCGAGATACAATAACACTCATAGCATAGTCTAAATATGAGCTTTGCATTTCTTCTACAATACCCTGGTCTTCTATTTTACCTCTATTTAATTCTAAAATCTCAGCGCTAACAGGAGTAGCATCTTTTTTCTTAATTACTTTTTTTATACTTTTTTTTCTAGCTTTTTTTGGCATATTAAAAATCAAATATTTTATATAATTATACCCTCTAATTTATTTATTTTGTTATACTTTAAGCGAATGCAAATGTTAATACGGCAACTAAGACGCAAAAACATGAGATAGCAAGCGCAATAACTATAACTGCTGGAATGTGTTTAAACTTCATATTTTTATTTTATAATTATTGAATTAATTATATTCTCTATAATTATTTTATAATAATCATCAAGATAGCTATTTACTATATCTACCCTAATTACTAGCATAAAATTATCTAATGGCACTAAATATGTATTTACTTGAGTATTATTTTCAGGATAATCTGTAACATGTTTTAATGACTCAATACTACTAATTGTTAATGTTTCCACACTGTAGGCTAATGAATTATTTTCTAAGTTTATCAACCATTCCTCTTTTGATAGGCTCTCTGAATTACTATACTTAATAATTTCTAAACCAGCTCTAGTATCTGGTAATAAATTATTTTCTAAATCATAACTAGCTAAATTAATTATTCCAGCTTCTTCTGATATAAACCAACTGCTTGGATAAAATAATTTTAAATTATCATTCTCTAAAAAACTTAATTGATCAATTTTATTATCTTCTAACTTTTTATTAACTGCTTCTAATAATCTAGTCTTTGTATCATCATCTAATTCTTGATTTTCATTTAATCTATCTAAATTATCTTGAAACTGATTAACAGCATTTTTACCTTCTGAAAATATACTTGTTAATGAACTCCAGGAAGATGCCATATTTACTTTGGAACTATTTACTAAATTCTTGCTTAATTCCTTTTTAAAAAAGAAAATCCATAATGAACCAATTACTAAAACCAGAACTATTACATAGATAGTAATAGCAAGCTTTTGTTTTGACGTTGGCTCTGGCATATCATTATTTTGAAGGTTCAATAATAACTAATCTTATATCATCTTGTGGTAAATCTTTTTTAGATATCTTATACTTTTTTACTGTCTCTGACTTAGCGGATAAATCTTTACTAAACTTATCAACTGTTTCTACTTTAGTCTTAAAACCTTTTACTTTGTAATTCATTGGTACAACTATTCTTGGTTCAATACTATTTACTACTTCCATAGCCTTTTTATTATCTAAAGAATCTCCACCGCCAACAGGTACCATTAATACATCAACTCCGTCTAATTTATCTAATTGATCTTCGTTTAATTTAGCATCATCAATATTGCCAAGATGAACTATTTTAATTCCCTCGACTTCTATTAAATACATAGTCTTAGCATCTTTACCAAATTTAGCTCCAACACCATAAACAAAGGAACCTTTAACTTCGTATTCCCCAGGACAGTTTATAATAAATGATTGTCCGCTAATTTTACCATCTTTGTCATGAGTAAAAAGTACCATATCATTTTGCATTCTTGGTAACTTTAAACCTGTCTTATTATCAGGCGGATCAATTAATATTGAAATTTTACTATTCTGTAATCTAAAACAAGTAGCTCCGTAATATGTAATATTCATAATATTTTGGGTAAAAAAATAAGGGATATTTCTTCCCTAAATTTAACATAAAATAGCAATAATGTAAAGACTTAGAATCATTAAGTATTTAGCTAATATTAGCTATTTATTTTATGTATTATTCGCTTTTTTTTGATTATTATTTAAAGCATCTATTTCGTCTTCAATTTCCCCAACTAATTCCTCTAAAATGTCTTCCATAGTAACAATACCAATAATCTCATCTTTATCTTCCCTGCGGGTTACTAAAAATAAATGCTCTTTAAGACTAATCATTTTTCTAAAAATCTGCTCTATCTTTCTCTCTTCTGATACTTTTGATACAGGTCTTACTATTTCTTTAACTAGCTTTTCACGTTCATCACTATTTAAAAATCTCATTAAATCATTACTATGAACATAACCAATTACATTATCCTCATCATTTTCATAAACTGGATATCTTGAATGACCTTCTTGACCAGCAAAATATGTTATCTGTTCGATTGGCACTTCACCATTTAATGACGTCACCTTATACCTTGGAGTTATTATTTCACCAACTTTAATATCATTAAAACTAAATACATTTTCAATCATTTCTCTTTCCTTGTACTGAATTGCACCAGTTTCTACGCCAAGCCTAGTTAATGATTTAATCTCTTCTTCAGTAACTAATTTATTACCTTTGTCTTTAAATAATTTCTTTAATAATATATTATTTACAAAAACTAACACTTTAGTAACTGGCCATAAGATAATAGATATTAAGTAAAGCCAAGGAGCACTTAATCTAGCAAACTCTTTATTTCTTTTCTGAGCAATAGATTTTGGAATAATCTCACCAAAGATTAAAACAAACAAAGTAACCATACCAGTAGCAATACCAATTCCCAAACTACCAAATATTTCAACAGAAATAACAGCAGCTAAAGAAGCACCTAATATATTTACTACATTATTACCAATTAAAATAGTAATTAATAATTCTTGAGGTTTTTTCTTTAAACGATATATTAAATTAGCTTTAGATTCTTTTTTTTGAATCATCATTTTTACTTGAGCTGGACCAAGTGAAAAGAAAGCAATTTCTGAAGCTGAGAAAAACGCTGATAGTAATATTAATATTATAAATACAAACCACATAGACTATACTTTTAATTTATTTTCTCTAAGTTTAGTAACTAAACTAAATCTAGCTATTTTAACTATTTCAAAACCACCAAATAGAACAGAGGTAAAAAATACATTACCCATTAAACTATTCTTAAAGAATGGTATAGCTAAAGTAAAAGTCATTAACAATCCATTTAAATCATGACTATACCAAGGACTAAAAAACCAAACAGCAAAATTAGTAGCTAAAAAGAAAAGAATAGATAAGGCTAAGGTAGATGTTAAGATAGTTAAAGCATTACCTCTTGATTTTAGATACTTACCAATAAAAACTGACATCAAGAAACAACCATAAACTGTTAACATAATAGGGAGCTCATAAAAGCCTAAAAACATATCAGTTAAAAACATAATACCCATAGGTAAGATAATTGCCCATTTACGAGGCAAATAATAGCCAGCAAACAAAGATATGGCAATAAGTGGTGAGAAATTAGCAGGATGAGGCATTAAACGCATTAAAACCCCTAATATTGCTAAGCCCAGAATTAAGATTAAATACTGTTTTTTCATAATGTTATATATATTAATTATAATTTAATATTGATTATCCGTAAACTTCCATTCAATTAAGTCATTACTTTGAACTAAGTAATCAGCTGCTCCAATTTGAGAATATTCTCCATTAATCCAGAATTGCCAAAACTTATTATCATCACCATTTTTCATGTCACCGATTCTTTCAACTAAATAACCTAAGTCACCATAGTCTCTAAGACTAAATTCTATATTATTTTCCTCAACAACTAAACTTAATAAATCTAAAACTGATTTATTACTATCAATAACTAAATTTTGAATTTCCATTACATTAATGTCTGAAAAAGAAATAGCTATTGTTAAATTAGATAATTGCCCAATCTCAATATTTTCATTACTTTCATTATTCACTGGCAAATTATATCCTTGTCCTACAAAAAATCCAGCAATAAAGAAAATAAGAGCAATTAATAATAATTTAAATAATTTCATAAGTTAAAATTTTAATATTCAATTCCCTCTCTAGCATCTAAGCCTTTATTATAATAATGTTTTATCATTTTCATTTCAGTAACTAAATCTGCAAGTTCAATAATTTTTGGATGAGCATCTCTGCCAGTTAAAACAAGTTCCATATTCTTTGGTTTCATTTTTAATACCTCTAATACATCTTCAATGTCTAACATACCTAATTTAATTGAATTATTAATCTCATCTAAAATTAATAAATCAACACTATTTTTTTTAAATTCATTAGTAATGAGTTCTAAACCTCTTTTAGCTTCAGTTACATCTCTGTCGATTACTCCAAATCTAAACTTCTTAGTCTTTGAATCAAATCTTTCTAAACCAGTTACTAAATAATTAAACTTATCACTTTTTAATTCATCTAAAATCTTTCTTTCACCATAATGATCACCACCCTTATCAAAGTAAATGGTAATCACTTTCTTATCTCTGCCTAAGGCTCTAATAGCTAGTCCTAAAGATGCTGTAGTTTTACCCTTGCCTTCTCCAGTATATACTTGTATTTGAGCGTCCTCCATATTATTTAAATATTTTTTTATACCAAGGTTTCTTATGCATCAACTCTACCGGATGCTTTACCTTATACCAAAAACTTTGTCTTTGCCTGTATCTAGTTATTAAATAAACAATAATAATTACTAAAATAGTTATGATGATAAGTAACCATAATTTAATAATAGATCTTACCACATTATCTTGTGCTAATGCTTTAATTACTAAATCTACTTTAACACCAGTACCAGCATTAAACTCTTTCCTATTTAAATCTTGAGCAATAACTGAAATAACTGTAGCTTGAATACCAGAATTATTAGGCTTAGCTTGAATTATAACATTCATACTTTCATTAGGCATTAATTGAAATAAATTAGGTATTATTTCAATCTGATCAGCAAGTTCATCAGTATAGATACTGTAAAGAGCGGCTTTAGTAGATATATTCTTAACCATTAAGCTTGTTTCAGCTATCTTATCTACTTTAGTCTCAATATATAGGTTATCAGGAGTAACAGCCAAACCAGCTGCTAAAGCAACATTAAAACTAAAGAAAAAAAGTAATAAGATTAAGAATAGTTTCTTCATATTTTAATTACCATTAGCCCAGAAAATTAGGTCACCTTGTTTTTGACCACTTCCTGCATAATTAGTAGGAATTTGTAATTTTAATTCTACCTCTTTTGTTTGACTTAAGCCATAGTCATCTGAATAATTTTCCCAAAATTCATTATCTACATATAGGTTATCTTGAAAAACATCATCACCTGTAGCAGTTACTTCTAAGTAAAGAGCTGTAGTACCATTATTAGTAACATTTAATGATTGAATAGCTTCACCACCAGGTTGCATAGTTCCAAAATCAAAACTATTAGTATCAACTATAAAAGATATTACATCATCTCCACCGCCTCCTCCTGGATTATCAATATTAACTGTTAAGTTAACTGTTTGAGAATTATTACTTGAACCAACTATTAATTCTTCTGTATTACTACGTATAAAATTCTCTTTAGAAGCATAAACATCATAACTACCATTTGAAGCTAAATTTAAAACTACCTGCCCTGTATCATCAGTTAAATGAATTTCATTATTTACACTTACTGAAGCTTCGTTAGCTACAAACCAATCTATGCCATTAAAATATTCAACTAGAATAGTAACACTTTCACTTAATTCTATTTGTTCATCACTTAAAGTTAAACGAAGTGGTTGAATATCCCACCCACCATAATACCAAAGAACTGAGTCACCATTTAATAATTCATATTCACTAGCTCCTACAGGAGGTGATAGCCAATTTACCAAATAGAGCCAACCAGATTCACCCTCTGCCACTTCACCATCTATCATATTTAAATATGGACCATAACCTGTTTCTTCTATATTATAATCAAAACCACAAATTGAGGAAGCATTAACTACAACTTCTAAAGCATCACTAGCTTCAAGCTGAATATCACAAACTGTTTCACTACTACTTTCAATTCTTAAATTAACTAACTCATTAGTTACAACCTCGGGAGTATAGTAATTAACAGGATAGGTACTATCTGATAGAGCTACAGCTACATATGATGTCATCATAGCAGAACCTTGTTCATCATCTAAAACCCACTTATATGAACCATCTTCATTAAAAAGGCTATCTAAAAAAGTAAAAGGTGTATTACCATCTTGATCTAAACTATTAATATCAATACCAGATTTAGAGAGAGCTGATATAACCCAAGCAGTACTACCAGAATCAGAAACACTGCCAGATACATATGGAAATCCACCATCAGAATTTTGAAAACTTTGAAGATAATTAATAGCATTTTGAAGTTCAGAAGAACTATTTTCTAAACCTGCTTCAAGTAAAGCCATGATAGCAGCGGCAGTATCATTAGTATCACTAGATCCTCCAACTACATAACTAAAACCACCGTCAGAATTTTGATTACTTAAAAGAAAATCTTTACTTCCTTGAATAACACTATTATTTACATCATAACCTGATGATCTTAAAGCCATAACACCCCAAAAATCATCATTTAATAAAGTAGGATCACCAATTTGATTATTATTTACAAAATCTTCTACATATGATACATAATTTTTACTATTATAATCATAGGGGTTCTCATTTACAGAAGTTAAAGCTAAAATAGTTTTTGAATAATCATTAGCTGTAATTAAATTAAGAGAATCTATATAACTAATATCAGGATTAGAATAACCAACAGCGCTAAGAGCCATAGTAATCCATTGATTCTGAGATTCACTAACTAAATAATCAATAGTTGATTGATCTACTTCTGCTCTAACTAAACTAAAGCTTAAAACTAAGCAAAGGATAGTTAAAATAATAAATTTCTTTTTCATATATATATAATTTAATAATAGGTAAAGAAAGGGGGAAAGGCCTCCCCCTTAACGAACTTGATTTGGTTTAGCTTGATTATTTTTTTGACCACGATATATCCAGTTATTAATTTCTAAATGATCAAATCTGGTAATAGGAAAATCAATATTTGCTGATGATCCTAATATATGCTGACCATTTACTTTAATCTCAAAAATTCCATTACTACCCAAACCTGGCGCAGACAAAATACCCTGACCATTAATACCTGGATAATCCCAAGCTTGCCAACCTGGATGATGCTCATCAAGTATATCTCTAATAGTACGATAATTTATTCTATGGAAACCAAATAGATATCCAAATAAACTAACTAATATTAAGTAGATAAAGTTATTTCTTTTCAATTCTCTCTCCTTTATTTTAATTTGCAATACTTAAACAAAATCCCTCTTCTAAAAAGAAGAGGGATTTAATTTCTATTTTTGAATAACCTCAAATTATTCAAGATCATTTTCAAAATAGAAATCATCACCTACTCTTTTTCGCGAAGAGACATGATTAAATAAATCTTAAATTAAGTTCCTGACTTCTTAAATAATATTTAAGTTACAGTAGCGCGACTGCCAAGGATTTTAACCCTGTTCCTTAATTTAAAAATATTTTGTTAAAAATCTAACTACAACCAGATGAGCTTCCACAGTTCATACATTTGTAACAAGCACCGCTTCTTACCATCATACTACCACAAGTATCACAAATAGGGGCATCAGCTTGCATGTCAAATGTTGTATTATCACTACTATCTTCTTTTTCTAAATTTAAAGCTGTTTGTTGATAAGCCACTTCATCTTCTTTATCATCTTCTACTTTTTCCTCTTTACTAGCAAGCTTAGTTAACTTCTCTAAATCACCTTTGCTATCACCATTAGTTAATGATTCAATATTATTTAAACCTACTTTCATTAAATCTTCAGCAGGTAAAAATTTAATAGCTAACCATCTAAAAATATAATCAACAATTGATTTAGCTATTCTAATATTTGGATTATTAGTAAAACCTGATGGTTCAAAACGTGTATGAATAAATCTATTAACTAAAACTGGAAGAGGTACTCCGTATTGCAAACCAACTGATATGGAAACAGCAAATGAATCCATAAGTCCAGATATAACACTACCTTCTTTAGACATAGAAATAAATAATTCTCCAGGCTGTCCATCTTCATATAATCCAACTGTTAAATAACCTTCATGGCTGGCAATAGAAAACTTATGAGTTATAGCAGTTCTTTCCATAGGCATTCTATGACGAGCCGGTTTAATTACATCACTCTTTATAGCACCTACTTCACTATCTTTAAGGGTAAGTGGTTGAGTTCTCTTTGAATTATCACGATATACTGCAATAGCTTTAAGTCCAAGTTCCCAACCTGTCATATATACTTCTTTAATATCTGCTACAGTAGCATCTTCAGGTAAATTAACTGTCTTAGAAATAGCACCTGATAAAAATTGTTGAGCTGCTGACATCATTCTAATATGACCCATATAATGAATAGTCCTATCACCATTTTTAGGTTTAAAAGCACAATCAAATATTGGAATATGTTCTTCTTTTAATTTAGGAGCCCCTTCAATAGTTTCATTCTTATCAATATATTCTAAAATACTGTCAATTTCTTCATCTTTGTAATCTAGAGTTTTAAGAGCTAATGGTACAGTTTGATTTACAATCTTAAGCATACCACCACCAACTAACCATTTATACTTAACTAAAGCAATATCAGGTTCAATACCAGTAGTATCACAATCCATTAAAAAACCAATAGTACCAGTAGGTGCTAATACAGAAACTTGAGCATTCCTGTAACCTGCTTCTTGTCCTAAATCATATGCTTTATCCCAAACATCTTGTGAAGCTTTTAAAAGTTCTGGTGATACACCAGAAGCGCCTAATTTATAGGCTAATTCTCTATGCATACTAATAACATTAAGCATAGATTTACTATTTAATTCATAATATTTAAATGGTTCCTTAACTTGAGCAAGTTTAGCAGATTGATAATTAGCCCAACCAGTCATAAGAGAGGTAACAGCTCCTGCAAAATTTCTACCTTCAATACTATCATAAGGTAAACCATTACTCATAAGGATAGCTCCTAAATTAGCATAACCAAGACCAAGTGGTCTGAAGTCATGAGAATTCTGTTCAATAGCTGGAGTTGGATAACTTGAATTCTCAACTATTATTTCTTGAGCAGTTATCATTATTTCAACTGTGTGTTTAAAACCTTCGACATCAAAACTACCATCTTCTTGTCTATATTTTAATAAATTAATAGATGATAAGTTACAAGCACTATCATCAACAAACATATATTCAGAACATGGATTAGAAGCATTAATTACTGCACTCTCTGGACAAGTATGCCATTTATTTATAGTTGTATGAAATTGTAAACCAGGATCACCACAAGTCCAAGTAGCTTCACAAATCTGATCCATTAAATCTTTTGCTTTGTAAGTATCTGCTACTTCACCAGTTGAAACATATTTAGTATTCCAATCCTTTTCATCTTTAACAGATTGCATGAAATTATCTACAACTCTTACTGAGTTGTTAGCATTTTGAAAAAATACAGAACCATAAGCTTCACCATTTAAAGAACCATCATAACCCATTTCAATTAAAGCCCAAGCTTTTTTCTCTTCATGTGCTTTACAGTTAATAAACTCTTCAATATCTGGATGCTCTACATTTAAAATAACCATCTTAGCAGCTCTTCTTGTTTTACCACCAGATTTAATAACTCCAGCAAAAGCATCAAAGCCCTTCATAAATGAAACAGGACCAGAAGCCTTACCATTAGAATTAGCTAAATATTCTTTAGAAGAACGAAGTACAGATAAATTAGTACCTGTACCTGAACCGAATTTAAAAAGCATTCCTTCAGTAACTGATAAGTTAAGAATGGAACGCATATCATCTTGAACAGAATTAATAAAACAAGCACTACACTGTGGATGTTCTTCAATTCCTACGTTATACCAAACAGGGCTATTAAATGCAGCCCGTTGATTTATAAGAATAGCTGTAAGTTCAGTTTCAAATATTTTAGCATCATCTTCAGATTTAAAATAATCACCCTCTAAACCCCAGTTAGAAACAGTTTGAGCTACTCTGTCAACCATTTGCTTAGCACTAGTCTCTCTGTCTTTAGTGCCAACTCTACCTCTAAAGTAATGAGGTACAGCAATATTAGTAGCAGTTTGTGACCAAGTCTTAGGTATTTCAACGCCTTTTTGAGAAAATACTACTTCACCCTCAGAATTAGTTATGGAAGCATCTCTAGATTCCCAAGTAATCTCATCATAAGGATGAATATCTTTTTTAGTAAAATATCTATTAAATTCAAGGCCTGATTTACTTTTTTTAAATAAAAAAGGAGCTTTTTCTGTCTTAGGCTCTTTTGCAATATCAAAATCTGATGTTTTTGTCTCAGTTTCTGAATCAAAATTAGAATTTGGGTTGGTCATATATATATAAATTTTAGCGAAAAAAAATATGAGTTACTAATTAATTAACACATCGCTTTTCTTTAAATATATTCTACTACCACTACATGTAGTAGTCTACCTTATGATTATATCACAAGATGTTGATTTTTGTAACTGTGGACAAGATTGAAAATTCTGGTGCTTATCTATTATAACTCAACTACAAAGTATATGCAACTATTAAATAATATTGACTTCTATACCAGTTAAGTCAGGGCTATTATTAACACCTTCCTTGTACTTTATAGCATCATCTTTACTACCTATAATACTACCATAATGCATTGGTATTACCATTTTAGGCTTAATAACACGTGTGGCTTGAACAGCTTCTTCAGGAGTCATAACATATGTACCAGAAACAGGTAGTAAGGCTATATCAATATCTTTTAAACTAGCAAACTCAGGTATATTATCCGCATCACCAGTGTGAAACAATTTCAAACCATTGAAATCTAATACATAACCTACCTTTTTTTCTTCTTTTGGATGATATGGTACTCCAGGAGATCTAAACTTATCTAAATTATATGCAGGTATAGTTTCAACATTAAAGTCAGGTAAAGTTAATTGTTGATTAGGCTCAACATAATTTACTTCTTTAACTCTTAAGCTTTGTAACTGTTCCATGCATTCAGCTAAAGCTATTATAATAGTATCAACGCTAATTATCTTTTTAATATCATTTGGACTACAATGATCAAAATGCCCATGAGTTATAAAAATATAATCAGCCCTAACAGCCTGACTAGCAGTTAGATGATATGGATCAATATATATTACCTTATCCATATATGATAGCTGAAAGCAGTCATGGCTAAAATGTTCTATTTTTAAACCTTGATACTCCATATATTCAACTTAACCCTTTGAAGAAATAAGTCAAGCTTTAATTGACAAATACCATTTCATTATATAAGGTAACTTATGTTCTTGGACAATATTAAAATGATAGGAGGATATAATGGATATTATCAGAGGAACTAAAAAAAAGAATAAAAAACCCCAAAATAAATCAACCAAAGTAAAATTTAAGACTGACAACCCTCACATTGTTATTGATAAAGATGGTAATGAGATAGACATAAATGGATACTTCAATGCTGAAGGTGCTCGTAAGTATAAAGAGATAGAAAGACAGATAATGAACTCTAATCTCGGTAGAAAACCAATATACGACGAGGTGATGGCAAATTTTCCAAAGGATTTATTTTTCTTTCTAACTTTTTCTGAAATAGAAAAAATATATCATGTAAAACTAAATGAAGTTCCTCCAAAAAGTAACTCATTTAAACACTCTTAAACAGATATAATCCTTGGGACTAACTAGTACCAAGGATTTTTTTATATATTCAATTTTTCTATATACTACTTAAACTACCATTTCTTCCTTATCACTCTGCCAAGTACCATGTAGATTACAATGCTCTTTAGCCATTAAATCATCTAATGACTCAAACTCTACTTCAAAAGTAGCTTCTGGCTTATCACTAGGTTTTAAATCAACATGTTTAACGAGTTCACCTGACTTATATAATTCAATCCATTCAATAAAGTGTTCTTCAGTCATAGGATGCTCTACAGCACCTACTTTAACTATTACTTTATTATCTTCAAGTTTTTCAATAACTGGAATATGTTTTTCTTTAGGTTCAACTTGTGGTTCCATATATTTATTTATTAATAATTAACCTTTTAGATTGTCATCACCTGGTTGCCAGCCTGCTGGACATAAACCACCTGATTGTAAAGCTTTAAGCACTCTTAATATCTCTTCTACATTACGTCCAATATTATTATCATGAATTAACTGATACCTAACAATACCTTCAGGATCAATAATAAAGGTTCCTCTTAAAGTAATACCTTCTTCTTCAAGTAAAACTCCATAATCACGTGATACTTGCTTTGTCATATCAGAGAGTAATGGATAATTAAGTTCACCTAAATCTTTAAGCCAAGCCTTATGTGAATGAACACTATCAACGCTAGCGCCTAATACTTTAGTATCACATTCATCAAATTCTTTAGTTCGTTTACTAAACTCTGTAATTTCTGTAGGACAAACAAAAGTAAAATCTAATGGATAGAAAAATAGTACTGTCCATTTTCCTTTATAATCTTTAAGTGATACTTTTTCAAATTTGTCTTTATATGCTGCTTCCAAAGTAAACTCTGGAGCAGGTTGTCCAATTTTAATCATATTATTTTTTTCCTTTCTTTTTTTTAATCATTTAACGCTGTTTCTAGATCTTGCTGATGCTCTTCTTCCATACTTAGAATATTCTTTAAAACATTTTCTAAACCATATTCACCAAGCTCATTAGCCTGTTTAACTCTAGTCTTATAACGAGCTATAGCTCCTTTTTCACCAGTTAAATCTTGTTTCAACATTTCTTCAGAATCATCACTAGTATAACGAGTATCAACATCAGTAGTTGGTACACCACCTAAGAAATCGATTTGAATTGCTAATTGATTAGCATGTTCCATCTCTTCTGTAGCGTGAATAACTAATTCTTTTTGTATAGATTGATACTTGGCTCCAGTGATAGTAGCTGCATGTTGTATGTATTGTACAGCAGCTGCAAATTCTTTAGCCAAATCTTCATTTAAAAGTTTTATTAATTCTTCTTTCTCCATATTGTTTTTTAATTAATTATTTATTATGTATATAATCTATTTATTCTACTATCTCCCAGAAATCTTCATGGGGTTCTGTTGGACCACCTTCTTGACCAGCTAAACAAACTGGACAAACAACGAATTTATCGCCTTCTTTAAACTCCATGATATGATCACAGATAACACAACGATAATTTCCTGTTTTAGGTACAACATCATCTACTTTGTACATAGTTTTTGCCATATATGTTTTATCTATTTAATTTATTAACTATTATAAGTAATATTTCTCGACGTAAAAGTTTACCAACTCTTTAGCTTCAATAAGACAATCTGGATCACCAGTACCAACTTTAGTTTTAGCTTGAACTTCTTCGAAAGTTTTAGCACCATCCTTAACAGCTGTTTCAATATCTTTATCTGTAATTCTTAATTCCTTATCTATTATCCTAGAACCAGCTTGCTTCATCCTATCTTTTTGATTAGTTCTTCTAAAGTAATCATTTATTGCAGCTTCTAAAGCTTTGTCACCTAAAACACTACAATGAACTTTACGTGATGGTAAACCAGCTAATCTATCCATAATATCTTTAGGAGTAATAGCTAAAGCTTCATCAATTGTTCTGCCACCATTTTCTACAACCATTACAGATAGCATAGAAGTAGAAGCAATGGCTGATGCGCAACCAAAAGTTTGCCAACTAAAGTTTTCAATTACCTCTTTCTTTGGATCTACTTTAATCCAAACTTTCATCATGTCACCACAAGCTGGAGAACCAACCATACCTAAACCATTAAAATCTTTAGGTGTTTCAGTAACAAAATTTTGAGGTTCAAAAAAATGTTTTCTAACCTCATCAGAATAGGCCCAATCTGCACCAGTTTGATCAACTCCGTCAGATTCAACTTCTTCTTCTTTAATTTTCTTTTTAAATATATTCATATATTAATCTTTTAAATTTACTGGGCTCATTGCCCTTAATTTTTCAATTATTGATGGAAACTCTTTAAGCAATAATTCAATATCTTCTTCTGTATTAGCTCTACCTAAACTAAAACGCATACTACCATGAGCCATTTCATATGGATGACCTAAAGCTAGAATAACATGAGAAGGCTCTAAACTACCTGAAGTACAAGCAGAACCAGAAGAAGCACAAATACCAAGTTCATCTAAGTGAAGTAACATAGCTTCACCTTCAATATCTTTAATAGTAACATTAACATTGTTAGGTAATCTTTTTTCAGGATGCCCATTTAAAATAACTTTAGGTATAGTAAGTAACCCTTTAATTAATTTATCTCTTAATTCTATTAATCGCTTATTCTCTTCTTTCATATCAGTTTGAATAAGTTCTAAAGCTTTAGCTAAACCAATAATACCTGGAATATTCTCTGTACCAGCTCTTTTACCTTTTTCTTGACCACCACCGTGGATAATAGGGTTAACTATAGTTCCTTTTTTAATATATAAAACACCAGTAGCTTTAGGACCATATATCTTAGAACCATTTATAGTCATAAGATCAATGTCTAAATCTTTAACATCTAGATTATAGAAAGCAGCTGATTGACAAGCATCAGTATGAAAAATAATATCTTTATTTACTTCTTTAGATATTTTATTTAATTTTTTAATATCTTGTACTGTACCTATTTCATTATGACCATGAATTATGGAAACTAAAATAGTTTTTGGAGTTATAGCATCTTTTAAATCTTGCTCTTTAACTAAACCATCTTTATCTACAGGTAAGTAAGTAACTTCAAAACCTAGAGTTTCTAAATATGCCATAGCATGAAGTACTGCATGATGTTCTATAGCTGTAGTTATTAAATGTTTACCATTCCCTTGATTAGCTAAAGCCGTACCAATTAAAGCATGATTATCTGATTCAGAACCAGAACCTTCAAATATAATCTCAGAGGATTCACAATTAAAAATACTAGCTACTTTTGATCTAGCATCATTTAAAGCTCGTTTAGCTTCTTGTCCTTTAAAATATATTGAAGATGGATTACCATATATATCTTGCCAATATGGTTCCATAGCTTTAACTACTTCATCTCTTACATATGTAGTAGCAGCGTGATCTAAATATATTGTTTTTCTTTCTTTAGACATATTTTACAAATTCCATTAAATATTATTTGATAGTCATCAACCTGATGACCTTCCTTTTTATTAACCTTAACTTCGTCTGATTTAGACTTATTCATATCATATACTTTTTGACAAACTTTACAAGAAAAATGTTGATGGTGATCAGTAAAACCATCAAAGCGTTCTGAATTACAACTTTCACAGTTAATACTCATTATATATCCATTACTTTGTAAAAATTTAAGATTACGATAAATAGTAGCTAAACTAATTTTAGGTAACCTTTTTTTTACTAATTTATGAACCTCTAAAGCAGTTGGATGAATCCTATTCTTTTTTAATTCTTCAAGTATTATACTCCTTTGCTTAGTAAGCCTTTTTCCTTGTGGTACTTTTAAAATCATATGTTATTGATAATCATTATCAATAGTATCATGTAGTAAATATATGTCAAGTCATAAAAAATCACCTTAGCAAAACTAAGGTGATTTGGTTAAAACTTGTTCAACTAGACCATATGGATCTAAAACATTAGTTAAAGACTGAATCTGCCATTTATTTTTGAATAAAATTTCATATTCTTCCTTACTTAAAACTAATGCTATGCCTGAAGGATATTCAATTAATTTTTTTCCTGAACCCAGTAATTTTAAAACTAAATCTTTTAATTTTGCTATTTCCTCCAAACTATCAATCTTCTTATATACTATGTACGGAATCATTATTACTCCTCCTTAATTGATAAAGTATCATAGTCTAAATAGTCAATTTAGTCAAGTAACTAAAAGACTCAAAAGCCAAAGCTTTTGAGTCTTTAGAAGAACTAATTAGTAATTCTTAAAATATGACCATTCTTTCCCTTAATTCACGAACTTTTACCTTAAATCTATCACTAGGCATTAAGGAAGCACCTAGGAATATAAGTAAAAATCCAGGGATTAATGGAAATGTTAAAGCTAGCATACCTATTATTATAATTACGCTAGCTATAAATGATAATCCAATTTTTTTACTAATTTTAGCCATATTTATCTTATTAATTAAATAGAATATATCTACTTAGTTATTAAGACGCGCATGATAAGCAAAGCTTTCAAACCATTGACTAAATATGCCTACAATGCTACTGTTATGTATTATTTAATGTTCTTAATAAAATAAAGGGGAAAGTATTGAAAAATACATCAGATAAAATACTATTACATGAAGGTCTTCTCGCCATACTTAAAAAAGAAGATCCTTGGCTTAAAGAAAATCAACCGTATCTGAATAACTGTACAATTTTACTTTTGATCTGCCATTTATTGACAGAAAATAAAATACCAAAAAAAAGTCAGAAAAACTTTGCTGACGTACTGTTTACGAACATTTTATCTTCTGTCGAATCACGCAATATTCATCCAACGATTGCTCGAGCCACTGCTAAAGCTATTTTAGCTCTAGACCAAAAGGATTACTTTGTTAAGTTGATAAACAAAAGCCAAGATAAGAAGATATCTCAAATCAAAAATATTATTGGCTTTCTTAAATAGTCCTATCCCTTGAATTACAAAAGACCAGTGCTTTATCTGGTCTTTTTTTATTTATACTAAATTGACTAAAAATAATGAATCTGCTATTATTTTATATTATTAATATAAATAATATTTCGCTCATAAACAAATAGGAGACAAAAATGTCTAAAATAAATCCACCAATGCATAAAATTTTTATTAATGTATTTCTTAAAAAATGTGAATTACCTGATATATCAGAAATAAATATGCAAATTATGATATTTTTCTTCTGCAGATCCGGATTTTTACCCATAACAGCTCGTAAAAAAATGGTAAAAATATTCTTAGAAAATTATAAGTTGATACCCCTATCAAATCGTGGCCCAGCAGAACATGCCATGTTAGATATGAATAGGATTACTCGCCTGGAAGAAAGTTATGTTGATAATCAAAATATGTTGAAGAAAATCAAGACACAACCCATGCATCAAGTATTTACAAACATGCTTCTGGAAAAACTTAAATTACCTGATATGCCAGTAAAAGTACCAATGGAAGATGTAATCACTTTTATAGCATATCTATGTACTGAAGGTCATACCCCTGAAAAATCCCGCGAAGAAATAGCATCAGATTTTGTATTCTCAACTACTTTATGTAATGCAAAAAAATCTACTTCAGCAGTAATCCAAACACTTATATCAATGAATCAGAAAGACGCTCCAAAAAGAGCATCTAAAAAATTTGACTTAAGTACTGATAAAAATATTGCTGTTTTAGAAGATATATGTCATAGAATTGATAATTATATCTAAAACAAAGAAGGAATAATAATTCCTTCATATTTCTCAATTTAAAAGGTTAGCAAGTCTAGCCTTTTTTTATTTAAGATAGGTTGACTAAAAATAGCAAATCTGTTAGTATCATATACTACAATGGAACTAATAAATACGTTCTTAAATAACAATAGGAGAAAGAAATGTCAGAAATAAAACCAAAGATACATCAGTTCATGATGAAAATTTTGCCAGGATATGATGCAACAACAAGAATCAATCTTGATATACCTATCCAGTATATTGTAAGCTTGATTTCAGAATGCTTGGCAAATAGTGATTTAAGTGCTGTACCTAAAAAAGATACTAAAAAAATGGCAGAAATATTGGTAATGACCTGTGTACGTGTACAAAATAATGGTACAAACGAATCAGTTGCAAAGGCATTGGTTGAGATGAATCAAAAAGAAGCTATTAATAGAGTTTACGAAGATAAAAATATTGCCTGGGGAGAATATGAGACTAATCGCTTAATTGAACTCTCAGATATACTCGGAATTCATTTATCTCAAACAAAATAAAATAAGGAATAATAATTCCTTAATATTTCTTAACTGAAAAGGTTAGTCTAACTAACCTTTTTTTATTTATACTCTTCCATTGCTTTAGTTAAGTCAACTGAACCTAACTTCTTCTCAACTAAAGCTTCATTGGCAAGTTGAGGTAATTGATCTTTATATGTTTCTTTTTTTTCTTCATATAATACTCCGAGTGGTAATTTCTCATCTAATTCCCATGCTTTACTCCAAGCTTTTTTCTTGTCATTAGGCTTGTAATCTGTTTCTTCTAATTTATAGACTCTTTTTCTAAACCAATCAAATGTATTTAACTTATTAAAAGTAACACATGGTTGAAATACATCTAAATGAGCAAAACCTGGATGTTTAATACCTTTTTCTATTAAAGAAGTTAAATGATTTATTTCACCTGCAAAACCTCTGGCTACCCAAGTAGCACTTGATGACAAAGCTAAGGCTGGTGGATTAACTGGTTCTTCTGGATTACCAAATGGCGTTGATTTTGTTTTAACACCTTTTGAAGAAGTAGGTGATGTTTGACCTGTAGTTAAACCATATATCTGATTATCATGTGTTAAATACAATATATCTATATTCCTACGACAAGCATGTATAAAATGTCCAATACCAATACCAAAACCACCACCATCACCAGCAAATGAGATAATTGCTTTTAAATTATGATTAGCTAAACGTATAGCTTCAGCAGGTGGTAGTGATCTACCATGTAAGGCATGACAAATATAGCCATTTAAAAAGTTAGCTCCATTACTATTACAACCAATATCAAAAGTAAAAGCTACTTCATGTGGTTCTATACCTAAATTAACTAAAGCTTTTCTAACAGCAATAAGTATTGGATTATTACCACAACCTGGACACCAAGTAGGACTATTACAAGTTTCGTATTGTTTTACATTTAAATCACTCATATTATTTTAAAGCTTTAATTATTTCTTCTGGATAAAATGGTCTACCATCATATTTAAGTAATGTTTTTTCAATAAGCATTCCTGTTTGCTGACGTATTAATTGTTGTAACTGAGCTGTTTGATTTCCTTCTATTATAATAGTAGTTTTTGGATCAATATTTTTCTTTATAAACTCGACTGGAAATGGATTCATATATTGCATATGAACTACTCTAACATCATCTAAATCTTTTAAGGCTTCTAAAGCAGTTAGCTTAGTAGAACCCCAGCAGAGAATAGTCTTCTTAGCTTTCTCATTACCATATATTTTTGGTTCAGGCATGTCTTTTTTAAGAGCTGCTAATTTTCCATATCTCTTTTCCATCATCTTATTCCTCATATCAACTTCTTCTGTAGAATATCCATATTCATCATGTTCATCACTATTTGCTTGATAGACTCCATTCTTTTGACCAGGTATTGATCTTGGAGAAATACCTGACGGAGTTAATTGATATCTTTTAAAATCTTTTATCTTATCTAATTCTTTTTGACTTATCATTTGTCCCCTATCAATTTTTACATTCTTAGTACTAAAAGGTTCAACTGAACATGGACTTTCTGCATTATATTTATCAGTTAGTAAAATAACAGGTAACTGATACTTATCAGCTAAGTTAAAAGCATGAATCGTAGCTTCGTATGATTCCTCTGCATCTCCTGGAGCAATAACAACTCTTAAGAACTCGCCATGAGAAGCATGAATAGCATAAAGTAATTCTCCTTGACCAGACCAAGTTGGCAGTCCAGTAGCTGGACCAGTTCTTTGAGCTTCAACAATTACTAAAGGTGTCTCAGAAATAGCAGCAAAACCAATAGTTTCATTCATTAAGGCAAAGCCTCCTCCAGAGGTAGCACACATTGATCTAACGCCAGTAAAGGAAGCGCCAATAGCCATATTAATAACTGATATCTCATCTTCTGCTTGTTTAACTACTAAATCATAATCTCTAGCGTTAGCTGCCATAAAATGAAGTATAGCAGTAGCTGGTGTCATAGGGTAAGCAACATAGAATTTACAACCAGAAGCTAGAGCTCCTAAACCAATTGCTTCATTACCAGTAATTAATATTCTTTCAATTCCTTCTATCTTATTTAACTTTATATTTAAAAATTTAGTCTTAGTTTTTTGAGTAATATACTCATAGCCTTTTCTAGCAACTTCAATATTTTGTTTAATTATTTCTTCATCTTTAATTTTAAAAGCATCTTTAATGATATCTTCAATTGTAACAAAGTGAATTTGATAAAGAGCTAAAACTGCACCCAAAGCTGCAGTATCTTTCATTAAGTCAGTACCATGCACCTCCTTAGACATCTCAATCATAGGCACGTCAATATATTCAACATCACCTCTTTTATCCTTTAAATTAACACTAGATGAATCATAGATAATAATACCCCCATCTATTACTTCCTTGCCATTCTCTTTAATAGTCTCTTCATCTAAAGCGATTAAGACTTGAATATCACCTCTTTGAGAATATGCTTTTTCTTTATTTGCATAAACTTGATATGTATTATGACCGCCACGTATTAAAGAGGGATACTCCGTATAACAAAAAACAGACCAGCCTTGCCTCATACAAGCTTTAGCAATCATTTTACCAGTTACCATAACTCCATACCCAGCCTGGCCACCAATTTTAATATTGATATGCTCCATAGATTAATCCTCAGGATATATTTTTTTATCCTCTTCGTTTGTTAAATGAATAACACTAACCGGGCATGATTTAGCTGCTTCAAGCGTGTCTTCATCACTACTACCCTCTTGATTTTTAACTTCTGCCTTTCCATCATCATTCATGGCAAAAGTTTCAGGAGCTAGTGCAGAACAGCTACCACAGCCTATACAATTTTCTTGATCTATTTCTATCTTCATATACATAACATTATATCAATTCGTAATATTTATGTAAATAAAAACAATGTCAAAAAAATTGACACTGTTTTTAATAATATTACAGTCTAATTACTTATCCTGACAACATTTATGACCATGTCCTTCATGATCATGACCTTCGTGACCATGTCCTTCATGAGGAGCTTGACCTTTAGGTAATCCTGGCTTACAACATTTACCATGTTTAGCATACATTGATATACCAAACAAGATAACTGCTAGGGGTAATATAACATCCCAAGCACTTGTAGATATAATACCAAGATTAGTAAACAGCCATATTAAACCAACGATGATAATTAAAGCTGGTATAAACATAAACTTATTTTATTAATGATTAATTATTTTTTAACAAAGATTGTTTGCGTTGGATAAGCAAATTCAATCTTTTCTTTTTCAAATTCTGCTATTATAGCAAAGTTAATTTCTTGTTGAATATCTAAAAACTTAACATATTCAATAGTATCAACTAAGTAAACAACTTCAAAAATTAAACTAGAATCTCCAAACGTTTTAAAATGAACTCTTTCTACTTCAGTACCTTTAACTTTTTTAATTATCCCTTCAATCATTAGAGGTATTTTTTCAAGTTTAGCTTTAGGTGTTTCATATGTAACGCCAAGTAAAAAAGTAGTTCTTCTTTTTTCCATAGTCTTAAAATTCTGAACCCGAGCATTAGTTAAATCCTGATTAGAAATAATAAGCTCTTCACCATTTACTGATTGAATACGTGTAGTCTTAATACCTATTCTTTTAACAGTGCCTTTTTCTTTACCAGCTACAATGAAGTCACCTATCTTAAATGGCTTATCAAAGTAAATAGAAATAGAGCTAAATAAATCACTCAAAACATTCTGAGCAGCTAGAGCAATAGCAATACCACCAATACCAAGTCCAGCAACTAAGGAAGTAACATTATAGCCAAAATTAGAAAGAAGTAGAATAAGAGCAGTAGCCCATAGACCTATTTTAACTATTTTACTAATTACACTAATAACAGTTTGATTATCACGAGTATCATCTTCTTGATCCTTAAGCAAAGCATTCTTAGCAATATAATCAACGAGCATACTAATCATCTTAACTACGTAATAAACAATAATTACTAAAAATACTCCATTTATTATTCGATCAATAAGCTCTGGTAAACTCAAATATCTAAGTCCAATATAAATAGAAATAAGTAAGTAAAAAGGCCAACTAATATATTCCAGCATAGCCACTACAGCATCATCAAAATCAGTTACGGTTTTTAAAGCTATTTTCTTAAATCTAGCTATTATTATGGTCTTAAAGACTTTAAGAACAATCAAAGCTATAAGAAAAACAAGTAAAGCTTTAAAATAATCAACTAAACTATTACCAAAAATAGAGTAATCTGGTATAAAATCTAAGTTTAAAAAATCAAACATATTATTTATTATTAATTAATCTAATTATATTATATCATTTATATACAATAACATAAAATATATTGACAGCCTAGCACAATTATATTATATTTAATCTAATATGAATTATGTAATAATACATATTAAGTGAGTGAGGTAACTCACAATATTCATATACTGTTCTTAACAATAAAAAAGAAGGGAAATATTGATGAATCAATTTAAATTCATTCTTCTCTTACTAATAGGATCATGTTTACTGTTTACAGCAAATCATCAAGATGTCACACAAGTTGTTTCAAATGAATATGTAAATGATATTGCCGTTATTGAAGTTGATGAAATTATATTAACTGATATAGCAGTAACAGTAAATGTAGTTGAGTACTCATTAATACAAACCAATAACAGATTGCCAAGTAATATGAGTAAAGATATTATAGTAACCGCTACCACGTTAACTGATGCTTTTGGGCATAATGAGGTTGCAACTACATCCAAGGCAGAGAATCATAACTCAGTTATAAGCAATACTCGCGACAGAAACACTAATTCAAAAAATTCTGACGATTCATTTATGTCAAACGATTGGACGATTTGTAATGTAGCTCAGATACATGCAATAAATGAAAGTAGTGCACTCAAAATCCCAATTGATGTTTTAAACGCATCTTGCAGAAGTTGTTCACTAAGTTATATTGGTTCGGAGGTGGCAAAGGATGTAAGAACATATAAAGCAGATATAGATACTCAAACTGCGAACTATGTTGAATACGACATTGGTGCCTACAAGAAAGTGTATACACCGGTAATGAAGTATCCAATTTCATCAATTTCAGATTTAGAAGAAGCTGCAAGAAATATCGAGAATATTGATTATATAGATATTAGCAGTGAATTCAACATCAATTACATCAATTCTTTCACATCAACCGAACTGATCCAAGATAGGAACACGCTATCTTTGCAGTTCATTACTTGCCAGTCATAATATTTCAATTATGCACCGAGCAGGAGACCAATGCTAACATTGGTCTTTTTTTATTTACTTTACTATTTGACTTAAATATTGAATTACTCTAATATTAAAATATAATCGTAATTAAATAGTGATAAGTTTTACTATTCAACTAAGAGGAATTTATAAGAACTCTCTCTGCACTCAACCCTCCATATCGCTGAACAACAATCTCGCTGCCTCATAGAGCTTCATCATAAAATGTCCCACATTTATTATGCTGAAGCTCTTCTTTTTTTATACATTCTATAGCCCTTGACAAAAATAGCCATATAGTGTATACTCACGGCATAATTAATTAATAATTTTGTATAGTTTAATCTAATATATACTTAAATAACGATCATTAGATTTTTACTAAAGTTGCTTTAGAGATGAATTATCACAAAATTAAGAAAAAGGTATCTTAAAATGGATAACCAAAGCAATTTTGGTCAACGTCAAATGGTACAAGGAGATTGGAAATGTTCAGAATGTAAAGCAGAAATCAAGGAACTTCCTTTCGAACCAGACGGTGATAGACCTCTTTTCTGTCGCGATTGTCATCGTAATAGAAAAGGTTCAAGACCAGATAGAAATTTCTAAAATTTCGATATTAATCAAAAAACCCCGTTTCAGGGGTTTTTTGTTTTTAAAAATTCTTTACTGTACTGGAGGATTCTGAGGAGGAGTTGGAGGAGTCATATCTGGCTTATCTCCTTTTTTTTCCATAACAAGCATAATTATAGCTACCACAATCAAGATTAAACCAATAATCCAAACATATGATGAAGCTACCCAGCCAAATACTGGACCAACTAAGATTAAAATGATGCCTAATACTAATAATAGTATGGCAAGGTTCTTTTTACCCATTTTTTTGTTATTTAATGGTTATATTACTATTATACCTTATTTATTATACTTTAGAAAGTATAATTTAAGTGATAAGTTTAATAAAAAAATTTAATATAACAAATACTAAAATTCAAGAAATCGATCGTCCAAAGCACATACCTAGAATATTATACGAACAATTTGATGATAAACATATTCAAGAAGGTAATAACATAGTTAAAAAAACTCTTGATAAAAGATATCTTGAAAGACTCGACAATGATCAATAAATTATCCATAAAGGAGCATATATAAGTTGCTCCTTTTTTTATTAAACGTCTAAACAAAAAACCATTCTTTTTAAGAATGATTTTTAAATAGAATAATTAACGTAATCTTACTTACGCTTCTTTTTCTTAGCTTTTTCTTCAAGCATAAGTCTCTTTATTTCAAGTCTTTTTGGAGTTTTACGTGAATTTGATTTCTGCTTTCTACCAGCAGCTTTTCTTCTTTTTGCCATATATATAATTTAAATTATTATAATGTATCCTAGCTTGTTATGGAAATAAAATCAATAGTTAAAAAATTATTTAAATATATTCTTTAATTACTCGAGGGCATATATTCACAATTACAAGCACAAGGAAACTCTAACTGACTTGGATAATGAGATTCTGCAAACATTTGTCTGGTAGCTTCAATAAACTCTTGATCCATATATTTTATGGGACACTCAAAATTACCATTAGTTGATATGCCTAAATGTAGATGATATTCACCATATGGAGTTATAGCAGCATCTCCTAAATAATCCCCTCTACTTATATGATCACCTATCTTAACTTGAACGTTTGTAAGCCCTGCATAACCTATCTTTAAATTACCTATTTCAACATCAATAACATCTCCAGCACCTTCATCTTCACCTACTTTTATAAAACGAATTTCTCCGTCTACAGCAGCATAAATCTTAGAATCAGGCTTTACCTCAAAATCAAGTGCATTATGAAGTTTCCCTATTTCCCATTGATCTGCACAAAAGGGAATAGCTCCCCAAAACTTTGAAGAAAAATCATCCATATCAAAAGGCAAGGTTAATACTGGCACGTTTAACTTGGCTACTTCACTATACTCCTCATTAGTTAAACAAACATCTTCTAATGGTTTTGTCTGTATTATATCACCAGCATCATTATTATATGATCTCTTATCTATATTATTTGATACAGAACATCCTGCTAGAAAAAGAAAAATAACTAATAAAATTCCTTTCTTCATATTTTTTACTTTAATTATTAACTAATCAAATAAAAATAATTCCTCAATAGATGTTTTTAAAACCTTAGCAACATCGTGTGCAAGTTTAAGCGAAGGATTGTATTTACCCTTTTCTAAAAATACAATTGTTTCACGTCTTACTCCAGTCTTTTTAGCTAAATCTTCTTGAGTTAAATTATACCTAGCTCTTAATTCTTTAATCTTATTTTTCATATTAATTTACACCTTTTTTTTGATAATAGAGCCAATTTAAAAACCATATAATTGCCATTCCAGTGATACCACCGCCTAAAGCTTGTTCTGCATCTAACATTTCGCTATCAAAAAGTATATCAGCAATAACTGGCTGTAATAACATTATAGCAAGTAACCAGTATAAACTCATATAAAATGACCTAGCACCAGCTACATTTAATACTTTTTTAGATAATTCATCTTCAACAGGCTGACCTTGTTTTAAGTCTTTAATCCTTTTTACACCAATTACTGCTGCTAATAGAGCAATTATAATAACAACTAATATACCTAGCATATTTCCTGTTTGAAGTTCTCCGCTTCTTTTTGTAAGGAGAATAAACGGAACTAAGCCAAATAATAGTGTAGCTATAAGAATAAACATCATAGTTATCTTTTTCTTTTCATTATTCATATTTTTTAATTAGTTAATTAATTATAACAATATGTTATTTATATCTATCTTTATGTTATATTATTCTAACATATATGTCAAGTGTATAACTTCTTAATCAAAGAATCACCTATTTATATAGATTATTATTAGGAAGAATCTCTTCATTTTTAAAATATATCTAATACATTAGGATTGAATTGACTTCAATCGTTAATATGATAGGGTACAAATAGCACTTTACTAATTAAATATTAAAACAAACCTAGGAGAATACAATGACAAAGTATGAACGCCTTAAATATGAACATCTTAAAGAAGCATTTAAAGATTGTTTGAAAGAGGAAGAAATAATAGCTTATCATGAATTATTATTAAATTCCGCTACCAAAGATCTAGATCATTTAACAATGGGCCTTAGCTTTATGTTTCATAAACACCTTCGTCTATTACCAGATGATGATAATTATAAGACACTAGTCGCAATTTGGTCTAAGTACTATAAAAGAGTAAAAGCAATCTATGAATCCAATGAGCAACTGAATGAACAACTGCAAGTTATATTCAAAAAAGCTCATAATGAAAAAATGATTTGGGTTTATAGTAGACTCTTGTCACTAGCTACAAGTCTTAAAGATCTGAAAAGTTTGCATGACAATACATTACCCAAACACTTCCGCTTACTACCAGACGATTATAGAGAACTAACTAAAATCTGGACCCTAAACCATGTAGATGTAGCCATGAACAAAATCAGATCAAATAATAGACTAGATCTTTTATGTCTACTACTTGAATACATCTATATCACATTCATAGAAGTTGAGCCAAGTTATAATGGATCGTTTGCTCCAGGCGAGGGTGCGTTTGACTCCTATGAACGCATCAGATTTGACCAGGGCTTTTTGTTAATTGGTGATATAGGACTATGTTATTATTATGCTTATGCTTTGAATGCAGGTCGAGAACCAATGAAAATCAGTTGTAATGATGTGGATTATATATTTCAAACCAAGGAAGATTATGAGATGGTCGTTATAAATCATGGAACCCCTGAAGAATGGCTTCAATTCAAGCCTCATATTTCTGTCAATATCGATAAAATGTGTAGTTGGCAGTTATCACTTTTTGTTGATCGAGAGGAAAAACAAATCGGTATTTATGTTTTTTATGCTATTGAATTTCTCAATGAACCAAAAACTACAGAAATGTTAAAAACAATGCCTAAAGATGGGAAAATTTTCCAGCATGGTGATTTGGTTTTCAAACAAGGAACAGTAGCCTATCTCTATACTTTTAACTTAAATGACTTTCGTAGTTTTTTAACCAAAGAAACAATAGGTGAATTTGTGCCTTTGCTAATAAAGGCAGGCCTATTTCCGCCACCTAAAAAGAGTTTCTATGAGAAAATGAAAAAAAACTTACGTAATCTATTGGTAAAAGAAAAACCAAGAGAGACTGATGTCTGGCTAGCCAAAAATGGTTTATATGAACAAGCAATAAAAACTCTTAAAAAACTTGGCTTGACTGTCAAGAACAATTGGGAGAGAGCACCTGCTATTACTTGATAAACTAAATAAAGTATACACCCAGTATTACTAAACTGGGTGTATTTTTTTACAAAAAATCCCTCCATATTTCAGGAGAGATTTCTGTGGGGTGGCAGTCGTAACTTTATTAAAATTTTCTTAAATAGTATATTCAGAGATGTTTGGAAACAGTATATGAAGGTTATTATTTAGGGTTGACATATTTATTATAATATGATATGATTCTCTCGTAGAAAATATTTTTAAAAACATAGTCGAATTTTAATTCTATCAAATTTACACATCTAAATAAATAACAATCAAATCAATGAATGGAAAAATTGAAAAATTGACTGATAAAAACTTTGGCTTTATTGCCGCTGAAGGTCAAGAAAAAGGCATTTTCTTTCACAGCAACTCTTTAGTTGATGTTCAATATAATGAACTTCAAGAAGGTGATACTGTCACTTTTGATACTGAAGAATCTGACAAAGGATTAAACGCAATCAATGTTACTAGAGCTTAATTTAATTTAAATCTAGATAATCAAAAAACGAGGCTTAATAACCTTGTTTTTTGTTGGGGGCCCCTTCGTAGAGGATGTTCGAACTAGGTTGATCTCTAAAAATCCCCTTCAATAATATGTTTCTCTGGAGTAGTATCAACAATAGTTTCTAAAGTAATTACTATAGTTAAATATGTTGGATATTCGTTATTTGCTTGATATTCTAAAAACCACTTACCATCTTCAATTTTTTCCATTACTCCTGTTGAAAAAAACTTTAATGGACTTTTTTGTACTAACCATCCTTCATACTTATTATTGTCCATCAAATCTGGTAAATCTGCTACTACTCTATGATATAATTTGCCATCTTTAACTAAACGATATGCTGTGCCTGATGACTCACTACTATCAACTGCTACTAGACTAGCTACTTCTGTGTCAGAATCTGTAAGAATATCATCTTCAAAATTAGCTTTAAATTCTTCAGGCATGGCGTCAACTACATTACTTACTACCATACCATTTTCTCGTTTATCATTAACTAATTCATTTTGATCAGAATCATTATTCATCAATAAATAAATAGCAACCACAGTAATTAATAAGATAAATATTATTATTACTTTTTTCATAATTTTTCTATTAATTATTACACTTTCAGTATAACAAAAAACCATCCCTGATGGAATGATTTTTTGATGGGGTGGCAGTCGTAACTTTATTAAAATCTTCCTATGTAATACATTCAAAGATATTTGGAAGGAATATGAGAAGATTTTAAGCTATGATTGACAAAATAGTATAAATATACTATTATTGCATATTACGTAAAAACAATAACAAATTAATAACGCATAAATGAAAGGATGCTCAAATGAGTATCACTGAAAAACAATGGGAATCAATGGACCCAAAAAAATACAATATCTTACTTAATGATGGTAAAATAATTGAAGTAATTAGCAGGATCCAAAATCCAGGATTTAACAGATTTATCTGTAAATTCCCTGGACTCCCTGAAGAAGAGCTGCAAAATATTGGAAGCATGATTGTATACGAAAGAAATGGTCTATTGAAGAGAATAAATTTCAAAAACGCAAAAATTATTAAAAAATAATATGTGACATCACTAACAAGCCCACAAAATTTTCGTGGGCTTTTTTATACAAAAATCCCTCCATATTTCAGGAGAGATTTCTGTGGAGTCCCTTCGTAGACGATGTTCGAACTAAATTGATACATTATGAGATAGGGTTGACAAAATAGTTAATATGAGGTATTATAATCTGTTCTTTAACATAATAAAATTCAACAAAAAAAGAAAGAGGGCATTATGAATCATGATAAAATAGAAGATTTACTCAAAAAAATGATGGAAGGTAAATGGGTTATTACCAACAACTGGATTGACTGTTCTTCTCAAGAAGAATCCCACTCATACACCATTAATGATACTATCCACTTCGGAAATTTCATTACCGCACAGATTTATTTCTTCAATAAAGATATTGGAGAAATAATCTTTAATTATTTAACTGGAGTATATAGTAATTTCTGTAGCTCACTTGAAAAAAAAACTTATCAAGAGTGGCATCACAAAACTATTATCTTCCTATTAAATGAAGAATGCATTCAGCTTTCTGATGAATGGAATCAAAAAATCTCTGACCATCTTATCGAAATAATTCCTGAAATGTTTATGAAAAATTATTTCTGGAATTACGGTATAATAGGATTGATTCTCAAAAAACTCAATGCTACAGAAGCAATGAAAAAGAAATTAGAAGAATTCGAAAAAAAAGATCCATACTATAAACGATGTTCGAGTATTATCAAAGCTATGGAAATCGAAATTCCTCTAAAATAACAACAAAGTTATATTCAATGGGGCAGACAATAGTCTGCCCCCTTTTTTATATAAAAAAATCCCTCCATATTTCAGGAGAGATTTCTGTTGGGGTGAGTGTCAGAATGATATTATAACTATTCTATCTGATAGAGAATATATGACTAATGTTAAGGATAAAATAAAGGCTATAAAAATTTATAATAAAACTTTTAAAGCTTACTTAAATCTAGTTGTTGATTAAATTCAATCTTCTCTACAAACTCTGGCATATGACTAACCATCATCAAAGCTCCATCATAGCTATTTAAAGCTTCAATTATTATTGGTAAATGTCTGAAGTTAATATGATTAGTTGGTTCATCTAAAATCAATAGGCCGGGTTTCATCAATACTAATCTAGCTAAAGAAAGTAAACCTTTTTGTCCTTCTGATAAAGCAGAAATTAGCTTATCCATTAAATCACTGGTTAGTAAAAACTTTGCTGCAACAGAACGAATAACTTGCTCATCAGTAGAATTTAAACTAGCTTCTTTTAAAGAATCAAAAACCTTTTGATCAAAATCTAATGATGCAAAATCTTGACTGTAATAGCCAACAACAACATCAGGAGAGATAATTAACCCATCTTCTTTTTGAGCTAATAGATTGCGTAATAATGTACTCTTGCCAATACCATTAGGACCAACTATTAACATTCTACTTCTTCTCTTTAATTCAATATCTACCTTTTTTATAATAGGTTGATGATCTGCTATAATTTTTATCTTTGTTAAATTAACAATAGTGCCAGTAATATCTTGTGCAGGTATATTAAAATTTCTAATGACCTTATCTTCTTTTCTAACCTCAACTTTGTTTTCTTCCATTACCTTAGTTTCTTCTTTTAACTTCTTAGCAAGCTGCCTCATTTTACCACCTTTATTAGCAAAGAAGTTTACCTTATCTTTACGATCACGGATTTTCTTCTCTAATTGTGCATTAAGTTTTTCTTCTCTATCAACTCTAGCCTTAATTTCATCTACTACTGAGTAGTAATCTCCAACATACATTTCAGTTTCATGATTAAAATTATTTAAATAAATAACTCCTTCTGTAAATAAGTTTAAAAAGTCAGCATCGTGTGAAATTACTAAGACTGTCTTAGAGTAACTTAATAAGAAACCAATTAAATGATCTATGCCAGCTCTGTCTAAATTATTTGTTGGTTCATCCAGTAATAAAACATCTGGATTCTGAATTAAAGCGTAAGCTAACAAAATTCTAGCTTGTTGTCCGCCAGATAATTCTCCAATTATTCTTTCGAAAGGTATTTCTAAATTAACAGCATCCATTACTTTAGCAATCCTACTCTTTAAATCACCAGGTATTGAATTAAAAGCTTTGGCAAAATACTCTTCCAAAGTTAAAGGATAATCAGCACGACTTATTACTTGATTAGCTATACCAATAGAAGCATTGCCTGTCACTGAAATCATACCACTATCGGCTTTAAGTTTGCCTTTAATTAAACTAAAGATAGTACTTTTACCAGCTCCATTTTGACCCATTAAAGTAAATTTAGCTCCCTGACGAATACTAAAGCTAGCCTGATGTAAAATCGGTTTTTTATGCTCATATTCAAAATCAACTTTGTTAAATCTTAATATTACTTCTTCAGACATAATTTTAATTAAATAAAAAAGTATTTTATACTTTATTATTGTTTATGTCAACCATACACAAAAAAAACACCTCCCAATTAAGGAAGATGTCTTTGTGGGGTCCCCTACGGGATGAGTTCAGAACCATTGATATTGAAATTGTTGAATTATTTAATTTTTTTTCTAAAATATTTATTGAAAAAATATAAAAATAATATTGTTGAGAAAAAAGAGCCTAATTGTATTACTTGGGCTATTGTATAATAAGTCCTTTTATTAAAATAAGTAGTAGCTTCTCCTATAAAAAAGATTATACTAATAATAAACAAAAGGTTTATTATTAGTAGAAGTTCCCAGGAAATATTAATATTTTTTATCTTTTTCATAGATTTTCTGATGTTGTTCTAGATATTTTTATATCTTTATAATAACTTTATTTTTAACAAAATTATAAAGAATGAGAAAAACTATGCACCACATTGCATAATTTATGTAGTAATAATAATGCAAAGGCAAATCAAGATTAAACCATTTAAAATTATAATTCTCAACAATCTGATATGCAATTACGGGAACTAAAACAAGTAATATATTTTTCTTCATATCGAAAATATCTTTAAATTTTATCGATAATAATGAATGAATTAAAATATATACTGTTACTGCTATAATGCCCCCAAGTAGATTGAACATCATATAACTTGAAAAATCCATTTCTGGTATAACATCTGAAAATACAGAAAATAAATAAAAATAAATTATAATAAGAGTAAGAATATAAAAAAATAAATAGGAGATTATATAATTCTTTAATATTGTTTTTAGATTATCCATATTTTATTAATAATTAATTTAAGTATATCAAAAAACCACCTATATACATAGATGGTAATTTGGGGTCCCTTCGTAGACGATGTTCGAACTAAGTTAATACAATATGAGCTAGGATTGACAAAACTTAATTAATCTGCTAAGTTCGAAGCAAAGAGAGCTTAATATTTATACTAAACATATGAAAAAAATTATTATTATCTTAATTGTAATAGTCATAATCTCAACTGGTTGTATTCTAAAACAATCTAAAGAAGAGATTACTAATCAAAATAATGAAATAACTCATACCGAACAATCAGATAATAAATCATCTGAAAATAAGGTAATTGATGAAAACTTGAAAACTTACATAAATTATAAATATAATTTCCAAATTGATTATCCTACTGAATGGTTTTATGTTGATACTGGCATCGATGGTGGTACACACTTTATGAATAAAATAGAAGGTGATAATAACACTTTATTTCATATAGGTACTACAGCACCAATTGAAACCTCAAAACAATCTCTTGAAGATTACATTCATAACGAATGCTTATCAGGTGGTATGGTAGGAGGTACAAATATTTTATTTGAGAAATTAGTTGATAATAATACAACACTAGGCTATATATCAAAATGTAAAAGAACTTATACTCCAAATGAGATATATACTCAAGATGAGACAGTAATTAGCACACTGGCATATTTTGAACCAAAATCAAAAGATACAAAATATAGAGGTATTAGATTAAATCTAGAAGATAATAATTTTGATTTCGATCTATTTAAACAAACAGCTTCAACCTTCCGATTTCTTGGAAATCAAGAAACATTAAGTTCTGATTGGATAATTAATCTATCTGACCAAGAATCTAAAAGTAATGTTTCGCTAGAAAAAAACAATTTATTATACGCAACAAAAAAAGACTTCACTGTAACTGTATATAAAAAAAGTCTACAAACTGATTCTCAAGAAATAATTTTAGAATATAATGAATTTAAGAAAGCAGAATCAAGTGGTAGTTGGTGGACAAAATCTAAACCTAGTATATCCTTATCTCCTGACAATAATTCTTTAGCCTTTATTGACCAAGAAGGTCTAAAAATTTACGATTTATTAAATAAAAATACAACAACAATAATAAGTAAAATAGATGATAATTATCCTGGAATGCCTAGTTGGTCAATTACAGACTTAGAAGCTTATCATTTATTTCATCCAAAATGGTCATCTGATAGCCAGTATATTAGCTTTAGTCAATCTCTACATGAAGGTTCATTCATAGGCGTTATTAATATTAAGAATAATGAATATACTAATTTAAGATTGGGTAATGGTTTAAAAACAGTAACCTGGAGCCCTATAGGTAACACTTTAGCAAAGGCTAATGATGGAGGTTATAGTGGCGTAGGACTTTGGATTATATCTGACAATATAAAAAATTCACAAAACATTGCTGAAACATTTAATTTAGGAGGCATGAGTTTTTATGATGTTAACTTCTCATCTTCTGGTGACAAAGTGATATTCACTTTTAAAGATAATAATAATTATCATCTAAGTATATCTGATATAGATGGTAGTAATTATAAAGAACTAGACAATGGTACAAGTATTAAATCACCAATTTTCTCAAGAAACGATGATTCAATATACTATATAAAACAAAATTACTTATATAGTTTTAATTTAGAGACTTCAGAAATATCAAATATTGCAACTATACCTGAATCGTTTACATTATCATGGACTGATGACGACCACTTAATACTAGACGGTAGTAGAACTACTTCAATTATAAATTTAGAAAATGAAGAAATTCTTTATTCAAGACCTGTATCTGAAAACTTCTTTAAATTTATGGAAATAATTAACTAATTCGTTAAATAATAAATTTATTAAAACAAAGAGCCTATAATTTTAATAGGCTTTTTTATACAAAAATCCCTCCATATTTCAGGAGAGATTTCTGTGGGGTCCCTTCGTAGAGGATGTTCGAACTAAGTTGATAAGTTATGAGTTATAATCAGTAGAGTTTAATAAATTACCAATATAATTATTCACACCTAGTTTTATAAGAGTATGGCTCTCCATTAGAGCAAATACAGTTTCGGTTAGACGAATACATTGCACTATTTTTAGACCAAGTTCCTCCAGCCAATTCACATTCTTTATCAAAATCAATACAACCATAACCTTCCCTAAAAATCTGGTACATGCTATTTATGGAATCATTTTTGCAGATACATTCTCGAGAGTCCAACCAATTACCATTTTCTGTAGAACATAATTTCTTGTTCTCTCTATGCTTTTCAATCTGTTCATCAGTTAACCCATAACACCCATCAAATACTACATCCATGGTATATTTATCACTCGATGTAGAAAAAACAATGCATTTTTCATTATCAGTACATTCTTTTCTATTCAATTCTGTACATAATTTATTATAAGGAGAATTTTTTAGTTGAAATTCTTTTGTAAACTCCTTATAGTTGTCAACATTTAATATATCATATAAATAAAAAATGGTAACTACTATTAATAAAAAGCCAAAAAATGTTAATAAATACTTAACTGATTTTTTCATATAATTTAATGTTTAATAATATGTATTTAGTATATCAAAAAACCACCTATACACATAGATGGTAATTTGGGGTCCCTTCGTAGACGATGTTCGAACTAAGTTGATGAGTTATTATTTCTGAATTCTAAAACTATTATAAAAATCAGTAAATAAATCATCTTCAACAGCACCATTACCTATAGTATATATATAATCCTCATCCTCAATAACTATCTGTTCAGAATACCAATCTGGAATGCTTTCAGTTGTTACAATGTATCTTAAAGCTGGCAAACCGCCAACCATTAGCTCATTTTCTTTTACTATTCTATCCTCAAACTGAGTTCCACCCATGCCAGCTACTTCTTGAATGTCTACATAATTTTTATCATAAACATTAACTCCCCACTGAAAATCGTGGACAACGGTAGTAGGTCTAAGACCTATCATATATGGACTTGAGTTATCTTGGTAATGTAGCTCTATTTCTGAAAATTCCCAATCCTCAGGATAGTTAATTATAAAATTATAGTTTTCGTCAGAATATGTTGACCAATTAGTATATTCTCTATTATAGCTTATTGTTCTTAAATCGCTATTTGTAATACCTAAACTCAAATATCTCATTATTTGATAAGCAGCAGGTCCATCTGTCATATAATATCTTTTACCATCAACAGGGTGAACATACCATGCTTCACCACGTGATTCTACCTGCAGGAGTATTTTTCCTTTCAAGTTATTCACTAAATTATTATCATAACTTAATTTAGTGATGTTACTACTTAATACGTCATACCCATTTTTAACCTCATCACCGTCCAAATATCCATCATTATCGGTATCAGTATCGTATTTATCTGAACCTAAAGCTTCTTCTAATTTATCACTTAAACCATCGTTATCTGAATCCAATTCTTCAAATCTTTCTTCTAAACCAATAGGTATTTTCTCTAAATTAGCATTAGTAATACCTAGACCTAAATTTCTCATCATTGAATAAGCTGTATTACCATCCTTCATATACATTCTAGTACCATCCTCTGGATTAACATACCAAGCTTCACCACGTGATTCTACTTGTAAAAGGATTCTACCTTTTAATTTTTGACCTAAGTCTTCCGCTTTAACATAACTAAAATTACCTAATAACAAAGTTAAGGCTAAGACAAAAATAATTACTTTCTTCATAAATTTTTATTTAATAATATAAATTAAGTATATCAAAAAACCACCTATAAATATAGATGGTAATTTGGGGTCCCTTCGTAGAGGATGTTCGAACTAAATTGATTAGTTGCAATACTTAATATCTAATTTTTCTCGGTTTCTTCTACAAGAAAAGAGATAATTCCTGCCACAAACAAAGTTCCTAAAAAACCGCCTAAGCCCAACCAAGTTTGTGTAACAAAACAAGCAATAACATAAACAATTATACCTAATCCTAAATATGCAAACAGTTTTGATGTCATATATTTAAAAAATTACTGATTTCTTCTTTATCATTATTCATCTTTAGTCTTCAAATCAGGCAATCCAATTCTAGATAAAAAATGTGAGAAACGATGCGATAAATCTTCCCTATATAATTTATCTAAAGATATCAAATATTTATCTTTATGATGCTCATACATAGTTTCCCAAGGTATAGTATAATAATGCTTAAAATCTAAGACTATATCTTCTATATCGACTAATTCTTCGCCAACTTTTTTCCTACCTTCTAAGTAATGATACCTTTTGTCTTCATTTCTAGTTACTCTCTTCCAGATATCACTCCCTAAATAGCCCATTTTTAAATTCAGACTTTCCAGATGTGTGCCTTGTTTGACTTGTTTAGCTATATAACCAGGACAAACTAATAATGATTTAAGAAACTTATCATTATCTTGACTAGTGGTATCGTTTCTTGTTCCATAATCTTGCTTCAAATCGCAATCTTGAGTCAAAACTACTATGTAAGGTAATATGAATTTATTTATTATAATATCATTTTTATTTCTTATAGGAGACAAATACTCAATATCTTCTAAAATATCCCCTTGACATATTCTCTCGCTATTGGACTTTATAAACATAACACTAATCTAGTTTTATAACGATTCGGCTGGCTTTTAATGATTTAGATTTATAGTATTTTAGTTCTTCCCTGCCTACCACATCATAATCTCTAGAGAGTTCATTATCATTTGATTCATTGGTGTTTCTTTTGCTTGGTTCAGTCTTTTCGATTTTTGATAAATCCGAAAGTTCTTCTGCAGACGAAAGTTTTATATTTCCATTAAACATATTTTTTTAATTATCTTAATAATTCTCTAAACTTATCTTCTATGCTTTTCTCAAAATATCCTGTTATGATACTATTAAAAATATCTAATTTTCCAATAACCTGGTCACTTTCAATCTGTACACGAGTAAAACAATCAAAGTCTAGAAGGAATTCTTTCTTTGATACTTCACTAGGATATAAACTATTATATATTCCCCATCGGAAATTTAGTGTAACTTCATCATCTAAAGATAGCTCCAATATGTCTATGGTTCTTTTAATCTGATTTTTGTTTTCTAAGAAATCTATATTAGATATCAAACAGTCATTAATATAATCACCCCAATTAAAAATATCTTCTTCTTCCAACTCTATTTGATTAATGTATCGTAAGCCTATTCTATCTACTATAACATTCTTATATAATTCATTAAATATAGCCATTATCTTTTCTATGATTTCTCTAAAATCTTCATAACTTTGATAATCTTTAAAAACTATTATTAAAGACTGATAGCTAAGTTCAATAGACCTATTTTTATCTTTTGACATAAACTTCCATATAGTTCTGTTAAGATTCTGAGGGGGTTCTTCTGACTCCTTATCCATCATAAAACTAAATTGTTGAAACGGCTCTAAAATAGGGTATTCTTCTTTGATTGCATTTTGAAACTCCTTTGGCGGACTATCTTGTAAATCTAAAATAACTGGGAAATCTACTTTAAAAATAACGTCTGTTAAAAAATTTTTAGTGTAATCACTCATATTTTTAATAAGTTTAATAAATTAAATTATTACACAATATATGATTTTCATCAATCCCCCCCTAATCATTATTGTGATAAATACTTTGGACTCGACAAATAAGCCATGTAGTCTTATTATCTTGTCAATTTGTCTTCTATTTTATATTACTATTAACTATTAAATTTCGCAATCTTTAAATAAATGAATTAGAGGGGGGGGGTAGAACCACATCCTAATTTCCACTATGGTAAGGTACTACATAGTCACAACACTATACCAATATTTTGTCTATACTTTACAGCAGTTTTAAACTCTTTTGTCTTAAAATTAGCACTTATGTCTAGTTTTATTGTTATAAAAAACTAATGATTTTATCTGATACACATACATTTTAACCAGTAAAATATGATAATATTGTTTTTGATAGTAGACTTGCACGCGTACATATTGCCTAAATTAAGACAAAAATGTACAGTATATGTATGGTAAATAAAAATACACAAACTAAGGCGAACGAGGATGTTGTTAACCAACATATTAAAATACTTGAACAAGGAGGTTTATTTTACTTCTCATCTAAATCTAAAGATGAAGCTATTCATCATATACTAAGTAAAATTAATGAAATAAATGACAACTATCCTACAAAGTCAGTTACACTTAATAAACTTGGAATAGTAAAAGGACATTCCTTATCTAACTTTTTTAGAATAAACAATACACAATTTGTGATTAATAGAAATTTATTTGACTCTATTCTTACAGAATTATCAGAAGAAAAAATAATATCCCGTGGCAAAAGTAATAAAATATCAAAGCTAAAAAAAATAATGTCTGGCATTGCTAATCCTGCTAAAACTGAAATACTCGTGAAATCACTTATAGAAAATGTAAAAAAATATAAGATAGTACCAACAGACGAATTACTGTATGAAATAAATGTTGACTTTCAAGTACAATCAAAGAATTTATTATTCGAAAAAATAAAATCGTTAATCGAAAAAAAAGACGTAAATACTAAACTTAATGCAAAAATTTCCAGTATCATACATAAAGAATCTCTTAAGGTTGAGGTTGATTATGATGAGTTAAATCAAGAAATAAGAATAAATGGGATTTTACTATCAAGACCAAATTTCGATAGCCCAAATCAGCAAGCATTTGAATATATTTTCGAACATGCAAATAAAAAGGTTAGAAGGAAAGAAATCGCTAAGCAAGAAAAAGATTATACAAAAGATTTAACCAAAGTAATAGCTGATTTAGGATTTAAGAAAGAACTTAAAAAATGGTTTTTCCCTAGTAGTTCAAAAGATGCTATTAAATTAATCAATCCTGTAACAGTTAATAAAACTAAAAATATTGATTTGAAAAAAATTATAAGAGACATAAAACCAAAAAAGAAATAGTATGAAATAATATGAAATAATACATAGATAGTATGAACTAACAAGATTACGCCCGTAATCTTTTTTATTTTTGTTAATATGAAAATATGCTAACAGAAAAACAAATTAAAGGATACCAAAAACTCCATTCAACATACTTTGGATATGAACCTAGCTATGATGATGCAAGTGATGCTTTAAACCAACTTATTTTGTTTATAGAAACAATAATTTATCATAATTTAAAAACTAATCAAAGAAACAATGAAGCAAGAAGAAAATAACATCACCAATATTGATATAAATCAATTCAAAATTGGCGTAGAAATCAAGGAAGAGGGCAAGGTGCTAGCTCGAGTCATATGTACCTATAAAAAGCTCATACTGAAGGGATATCGTGTAATTCGTTTAGACAAGCCAACAGAAGATGGAAGTAAATACTGGATTACTCCCCCATGCGTATATGCTTATGGTAAATGGAGACCCCAAGTAGTAATAGATGATGAAGGTATATGGAAACAACTACAAAAAAGAATTGTTGAAGAATACGAAAAGGTTACTAAAGAATATTATAAGAATAAATTCCAAATTGAAAATAATGAAACAGAAGAAGAAAGTATTCCTTTCTAGCCTATATGTAACTAGGTTACTATATAGTGTCACATGTATGTATGTAACTATATAGTTTATTCCTATATCATCTAATAACAAATAATAATAATAAAGTAACATATGTTAGAGTTAAAAATAGAAAGTATACTTGAATACTTAAAAAAAGATTTAAAGAAGTTTAGAAAAAAGAGATACCGTATTAGGAGAATATTCAATATACTTAGAAAAAGAAAACTATATAAAGGTTGGAGTGATTTAGTATTATTAAATTCAATAATTGTTTGCTTAGAGGAATTAAATTTGGCGTTTTGTAAAAATGAAGTATATTCAGCTTTCAAACTAGTAAATGTAAATGATTATTATTCCATTCCAAAATATATAATTTTGCGTCCCTTACTTAAACAAGCTTCTAAATATTCAGTCTTAAAGAAGGTGGATAACTAGACTGGACAAAACTGGACATGCATGAAATACTAAAATAGTAATTTATGAAAAAAATAGATAGAAAATTTTTTGCAATAATAATTGGTTGGCTCCTTAAAGCCTGGTTTTTTATCTTTATAATAGTAATGATAGGATGCTTGCAAAGACCAGAGTATGAATCAAGAGTAGAATTAGCTCAAATAACCTGGTGGATATTTTTAGGAATATTATTAATTTATTTTTGGGTTAAACCCGATAAAAAAAAATAGAAACATGAAATTATATACATTACAAGAAGTAGCAAAAATACTTAAAGTATCTGAAAAATCTGTTTATAGATATATTAAAAGCGGTAAATTAAAAGCTACTAAAATTGGGCAATGGAGGATAAAAGAAGAAGACTTAAATAAATTAATTAATTAATATCATATGAAAACAAATCAAACACTAATAACAAGAAGCCAAGCAATAACTATGGCAATTACTGTTGGTTTTACTTTTATAATTTATTGGACAATCTCAATAGGCATTTGGGGATTAGCTTTAAATAAAAATATTTTAAGCTTTGCATTGTTTGGTGCATGTTTTGGATTATTAATTGATATTTTATTTATAGTCCCAGTCATAGCTACAAAGAAAACACAAGAAAAAGCATTAGATATGCAAACAAGTGCAAATTTAGTTTGGGGAACCCCAGCTATTGTAATTGGTATTTTAGGTTTGTGTGTCTGGATTATTAAAATAATATTTTTTTAAAAATGAATTACTATCTATACGCAAGAAAATCTCAAGAAAGTGAAGATAGACAAATACAGTCCATTGATGACCAAATCAGTAATCTAAAACGATTAGCTGATGATTTAGGTATTAATGTCATAAAAGTCTTTACAGAGTCAAAATCAGCCAAAAAACCTAATGATAGACCTATATTCAATAAAATGATAGAAGCAATAGAGTCTGGAAAAGCTGATGGTATTTTATGTTGGCAAATTAATAGACTTTCTCGTAATCCTGTAGACAGTGCCCGAATACAATGGTTACTTCAAGAAGGAATTATTAAGTCAATTCAAACAATAGACAAAGAATATAAGCCTGAAGATAATGTATTGATGTTCAGTGTAGAAAGTGGCATGGCAAACCAATTTATTCTCGACCTTAGAAAGAATACTTTAAGAGGTCTTAAAGGAAAAGTAGAAAAGGGTGGATATATATCTAAAGCTCCAGTTGGATACTTAAATGACAAAGTTAATAAAACTATTATAAAAGACCCTGAAAGATTTAATATTATAAGAGAAGCTTGGAATTTAATGCTTAATGAAAAACATAATGTTCCTAAGATACTTTCAATCATAAATAAAAAATATCATTTTAAAACTCCTGTCAGCAAACGTAGTGGTAATAAACCATTAGCAATGAGTAGTCTTTATAGAATATTCTCAAATAAATTCTATACAGGGACTATCACCTATCAAGGAAAAGAGTATGTTGGAATACACGAACCAATGATAACCATAGATGAATTTAATAAAATACAAGAAATATTAGGATATAGAAACAAACCAAAACCTCAAAAACATAATTTTGCTTTCACAGGAATAATAAAATGTGGTCATTGTGGTTGTTCAATTACTGCTGAAACAAAAAATAAACATATTGTTAGTACCAACAAAACTGCACATTATACATACTATCGTTGTACTAGAAGAAAAAAGGATTCTCATTGTCACGAAAAACCAATTCGTATAGAAGATTTAGAAAAACAAATTACCAATGAATTAAAAAAATATACTATCCCTTCAGGTTTTACTAAACTAGCTTTGGAAGTATTAGCAGAAAACCATAAAAATGAAACTAAGATAACAGATAAACTTTATTCAAATTTAAAGAAGAAATATAAAAGCCTAGAACTTCAATCAGACAACCTTACTAAACTTAGATTAAAAGATTTATTAACTGATGAAGAGTTTATGCACGAAAGAACTAAATTAAAAAATGAAATTGCAGAAATAAAACAAAAACTATCTCAGAATCAAGATAGAGCTATAAATTGGAACGATATAATGGAAGAAGCTTTTGATTTTGTAGCTACTGCAGAAAAATCTTTCATTAACGGAGACATAAAAACTAAACGAAATATATTTTCAACCCTTGGTCAAAGCTATACTTTAACTAATGGTGAACTCAAAATAAAACCAATGGAATGGCTAGTTCCCATTTCTAACCATCAAAAAAAGATAGAAAAGCAGATGGAAAGGTTAGAACCGTCATTTTACCCCGTAAATAAAAGAAAGAATAGAGATTTTAGTCCTATTCTTTCCTTATGGGGTGCCTAGAGGGAGTTGAACCCTCGATACAGGTACCACAAACCCGTGTGTTACCGCTACACCATAGGCACCATGGTACCCCGGCTAGGAATCGAACCTAGATCCACGGCTTAGAAGGCCGTTGTTCTATCCGTTGAACTACCGGGGCATAATAACTCGCCATATATTAGCATTTTTAGCTTTAAAAGTCAACCTTTTATATGTCTGAGTGTCTCTGGTGTTATATCTTTTAAACCGCTGACTTTAACATATTTTTCTACTAAGCGTTGTATTGATCTTGGACTTAACGCTTTAATCTTTTCTCTTTTTTTTAATGCTCTATCATGCCCTATAAATAAATATGGAGCATCATCAGTTCTTAAAGCTAAATATTTATTTAAATAATATTTTGATTGCTTTGAAAACTTTAATAAATTCTTTCTATCTAATTTAGCTATCTTTGATACTTTATAGCCTTTCTCAATTATTATTTCAAGTATAGCTCTATCTCTTAATTTAATTATCTTACTTGCTTGTATTTTACTTGGTGCCTCTAATAATTTATCAATCTTTATTTTAGTAGTAGTTTGTAATTTAAAAGTTGTTTTAAATAATTTTACTTTTTTAAAATTTAATACTTCCTTCTTATTTAATCTCATATACTTTAAATATGATCTTATAGCTATTAAATGATAATTAATAGTAGTTTTATTCTTTTTTAATTTAAGTAAGTATGTTTTAAATAGTTTTACTTTTTCTTCGGATATATCAATAGGTTTAGTAATATTTGAATATTTAAAAAACCTATTCAAATAATATGAATAATTACTAATAGTCTTTTCATTCATATCACGTGCTTCTAAACTTTCTATATATTTTCTTAAGACTAAATTAATTGTTACTCTATTTGGCATATATATATTATATCACAAGTGTCGTGAAATAATTATACCTTGACTTTAAATTTAAATTATATATAATCTAAAAAAATAAGGAGGGAAAAGAGATGAATGATACATTTACTGTAAATGAATCAAATCGACATGAATATGATCCCAGAAACCAAAAAAAAGCTATAGGGATTGACTGTAATGGTTTGTATGTCTTTATTAATGACCAAATTGAAGTTGCTGTTGATCTTGAAGATCTAAAAGCTGATCCTCGATATGATTTCTGCTCTAAAGGTAAAAAAGGAGTAGTTACTCAAAATTATCATAATGATTTTAATAATTGGCTTGTCATTGTTCATTTCCCAGATAGTGGTTATTCTAGACATATGCAGGACTTCCGACTAAAAAAAATAGTCGCATAAATATCAACTTAATATAGAGCAGATATCCTCTGCTCTTTTTTTATACTCAATAGACCTTGACAAAAGTAAATATATTTGCTATTTTAATATATACTAATTAATAAGCGATATCTCGGTTAAAGCATATAAGTCTAACTTAAGCTTCACTTGGATATCGATAAGGAAAACACTATGTTAGACAAAAAAAAGAAACAAGCAATAATTAAAAAATTTAAGACTCATGCTAATGATACTGGTAGTCCCGAAATTCAGATTGCCATATTAACTGCTGAAATTAAAGAATTAACAGAGCATTTAAAAGACCACAAAAAAGATTATTCATCTCGTCGTGGTTTAATTAGAAAGGTTTCCCTAAGAAGGAAGCTTTTGCGTTATCTAGAGAGAGAAAATGAAAAGAGTTTTGAAACTTTAGCTAAGAAATTAAAACTTAAGATCAAAAAAAGAGTTTACGAAGAGTTATCAGAAGTAGCTAAAGTAATCAAAGAAAAAGAATTAGAAAAGAAAGGAAAAAAATAATATGAAGCATCCAGAACAGCGCATTGGCGTATTCGTTGATGTGCAAAACATGTATCACTCTGCTAAGAATATATATAATTCTAGAGTGAACTTTAAAGAAGTACTAAAACAATCAGTATCCGGCAGAAAACTAGTTAATGCTATGGCCTATGTCATAACTTCACCAAATAAAGATGAAGCTATGTTTTTTGGAGCCTTAGAAAAATCTGGTTTTAAAATTAAAACCAAAGATTTACAAATCTTTGCTGGCGGTGCTAAAAAAGCTGATTGGGATGTAGGTCTTGCTATGGATACAATTAAAATGTCATCTAAGCTTGATGTCGTAGTTATAGTATCAGGTGATGGTGATTATGTACCACTTGTTGAATATTTACAAAATAATGGAATACAAGTAGAAGTAATTGCTTTTAAAGAAAGCTCTTCACATAACTTACTTGAAATATGTGATGACTTTACTGATCTATCACGTGATAAGAAAAGATATTTAATGAAGATAAAATAAATTAATTAATTAGTTGGTAGTTAGATAGATAGACTATTCTAATAGAACGGTCTGTAATCTGATTACCAGCTTAATAAGAAAGAAAAATAATATGAAAAAAATTCATGATTTTGAATTAGAGTATGCTGGTAAGCCTCTCAAAATTCAAATCGGCAAGTTAGCCGAACAAGCACACGGTTCTTGTACTGTTCAGTACGGAGAAACCGTTGTTTTAGCAACTGCTGTTACAGGCAGAACACCAAGAGAAGGTATTGATTACTTTCCTCTTATGGTTGATTACGAAGAAAAGCTTTACGCAGCTGGAAAGATTAAAGGTTCTAGATGGGTTAAACGCGAAGGTAGAGCTACTGACGAAGCTGTTTTAACAGCTAGAGTTATTGATCGTTCAATTAGGCCTCTTTTTAAAGAAGCTGAACGTAAAGATGTGCAAGTAGTAATTACTGTACTATCTGTTGATAATGAAAATGATCCAGATGTACCTGCTTTAATTGCAGCTTCAACTGCCCTATCAATTTCATCTATTCCTTGGAATGGTCCTGTGGCTGCTATTCGTGTTGGCCAAGTTGATGGTAAATTAGTTTTAAATAGTAATTACGAAGAACGTGAAAATTCTGATTTTGATCTATTTTTAACAGGTAATAAAGATGAGGTAGTCATGGTTGAGCTTAGTGGTAAAGAAATAGATGAAAAAACAGCTACTGAAGCTTTAAATCTTGGACACAAAAATTTAAAAGATATTGTTAAATTAATTGGTGATATACAAAAGAAAATAGGTCAAGAAAAGACATCAGAAAATGAAGATGATAAAGAAGAGTTAGCAGCTATTCGTAAAAAAGTAGAAGGTCATATACTACATAAAGTAAATGATGTCTTTAATAATAATAAAGATGAAACTAAAACTAATATTGCTAACTTAGAATCTGAAGTTAGTGACATCTTAAAAGAAGATAATGAAGTATCTAAAGAACAAAGAGCTAAAGGTGTTTCTATGATAGATGAATATCTAAATGAAGCTGCTCGTAAAATGGTTATGACTCAAGATATACGTGTTGATGGTAGAAAGATTGATGAGATAAGAGATCTAACATCAGAAGTAGGTATTTTACCTAGAGTTCATGGTTCTGGATTATTTTCCAGAGGTCAAACTCAAGTATTATCTGTAGTTACTTTAGGTGGTCCTGGCGCAGAACAACATTTAGATGGTATGGAAGAAGAAGGTAAGAAACGTTACATGCATCACTATAACTTCCCTGCTTTTTCTGTAGGTGAAGTAAGACCAAATAGAGGTCCTTCAAGACGTGATATTGGTCATGGTGCCTTAGCTGAAAAAGCTTTAATTCCTGTTCTACCTAGTCAAGAAGACTTTCCGTATACTGTTCGTGTAGTTTCTGAAGTATTAAGTTCTAATGGATCATCCTCACAAGCTTCAATTTGTGGTTCTAGTCTTTCCTTAATGGATGCTGGTGTACCAATTAAAGCACCTGTAGCTGGTATTGCTATGGGACTCGTAACTGATCTTAAAGATAAGAATAATTATAAGATATTATCAGATATTCAAGGTATTGAAGATCATGCTTTTGACATGGATTTTAAAGTAGCTGGTACTAAAAATGGTATTACAGCTATACAACTTGATATTAAATTAAGTGGTATTACCTTAGAAGTATGTGCTGAAACATTAATTAAAGCAAAGGAAGCTAGACTTAAAATATTAGAAACAATGGACAAAGCTTTACCTGAGGCACGTAAAGATTTATCTGATCATGCTCCAAGAATTACTACACTTCATATTGATCCAGATAAAATTAGAGACATTATTGGTCCTGGCGGTAAGATAATTAATAAGATGATTGAAGAATTTGAAGTTGAAATAGACATTGAACAAGATGGTTCAGTATTCATTACAGCTACAGATAAAGAAGGTAATGAAAAAGCTGTAAAGAGAATAAATGATATAACTAAAGATATTGAGGTTAATGAAGAATATGAAGGTACAGTAAGTCAAATAATTAAAGGCCAAAACAATGGTGATGAAATTGGTGCTATCGTAGAAATATTACCTGGTAGAGATGGTATGGTTCATATCTCAAATATTGATTGGAAGCGTGTTAACAAAGTAACTGATTACTTAAACGTAGGTGACACAGTTAAAGTTAAAGTAATGGGCGTTGATAAAGAAAGAGATAGAATTGAATTATCTAGAAAAGAATTAATACCTAAACCAGAAGGTTACGTTGAAGAAAGAAGACCTAGTCGTGGTCCAAGACGTCCTCATGGTAGTAATGATAATAGACGTGGTGGTAATCAAGGTGGAAATAGACCATTTAATAAAAGATAAATAAGATATATATAAAAAGCCGGGTATTATACCCGGCTTTTTTATTTAAATAAAACATTGACATTTAAAACCTTTTTTGATAATCTGTTATATAAATAATAAACGCACCTAGACAAAAAATGGAGGTAAAAATGGTAACAAAATCATTAAAACTTTTTACTAATTTTGATTGGTCAGAAAAAAAATGGAACATTCCTAAATTCATCCTTACAACATTAGTAGTTTTAATATTTCCAATAATATGTATTTATTTATCAGAACAAGGAATATTATATGGTATGGGAACTTTATTTATAGTAATAATTTACCATGTATCAGTAGGTAATTCTATTATTTTTCTTATGCCAATTAAAAAGTTAGAAAATACTAGATACTATGATAAAGCCTTAAGTTACAAACAATTCAAACCAATATATCATGGATGTATGGTTGGATCATGGATTTTCGTATTATATTTCTTTTGGTATTTGAGTTCACGCTAATTACTATACCGAGTCTTATTTAAAGACTCGGTTTTTTATTTAAATAAAAAACTCTACCTAATCAATAATCAATCGGGTAGAGTGAATCTTTAACTTTCTAAAGATAGAAAATTAAATTATTTAGCTTTCATAGCCTTTCCAAATATATCACCACATCTATTATGTAATAAATCAGCGCCTTCAAGCACGAAATCAAGAAAGTTTTGATTTGGACATGCTGGTCCAGAATCTACAATAACTTCTCTCTTAGTAGAAGTAACTATATTAGCTACTTTAATAATAGATAAACCAAATATTTTTTCCATATTTTCTCCATTTTGAACAATTAATCCTATATTAACACAGCTATTAATGATTATCAAATAATATGTTAAAATACGGAGTACATGGCAGAAATAATAAATCCTAATTTTTTAAGAAGTGAGCTTAAAGCTAGAACTTCAAACCTATGGCCTAAATATGGCTACCCTATTTTAATTATATTTTTAATAGTTCTACTTATTTTTGTAGGCTATATATTATATAAAGAATATTATAATGAAAAGTATGAATTAAAAAATCTATTAATTGATGATTATCAAATTGCTTTAGAATATGATTTACAAAAAACAAACTTATCAAAGATTCAATTAAATGATTTAACTGATAATCAAATAATAAATAAAATATTTATAGAAAATAAGTTAAATATAGATAGCTATTTAAACACATTACCTCTAGGATTATTAAATGATATTAAAAAGCAAAAACATGGCTTAATCTTCATGCCAGATAATAATCAATTTGCTTATTTAGTAGAATTTAATAATGAAGTAAAAGATTTAGACTATCCTAAAGAAACAGAAGAGCTATTTTTAAAATTAATTATGAATAAGGTACTAATTATTACCAATGATAAAGAATTACTTAGTAAAATAAATAATCAAGAGTTATCAAAAAAAGATATTTTAAATTTCTCAGTTAATTTAAAACCTTGGTCAACAATATATTTCCAAAAAGCGTTTTTTAACCAAGAATATACAAATCCCTTACTTACTGACTTACAATTAATCTTAAATCCTCTACTTACTACAAATAATGAGAACTTTAATCTAGAAATAAGCGTAGAAAACAATAAATTAATATTAAACTTAGAACCAAGCAACTTAAATAATGAAAATAATATAACTGAGTTAGAAAACATCATAAATTATTCAAATTTAAATAACAAATTTAGTCTTGGTATAAATAATATAGAGTTATTTATAAATCAGCTAGAAAATAATACTTATTTACAAGATATATTTAGATCACTTGATAATAATCTATGGATTGAACATCAATTCTCCTTAAGTAATATTATTAAAGACTTAAAAGGACCTATCATCTTAAGCTTTAACGATAATTCTTGGCAGATTACTACTAATATCAATAATCAAGAATTATTTAACGATAATTTAAAGAATTACTTAGCTAGATTTACTGAAACACTAAGACAAGAGTTAATCTTACCTGATAATACTAAAGCAATAGAGCTAATTACTAACCCAGCATCAGTTATCTGGCAAGAAACAACTATTAATGAATGGCAGATGTATAAATATGATATGGGTAGTAAAAAGATGGGTTATGCCTCAAATAACGATATTCTTATAATAAGCAATAATTTAGATCAAATAGATTTCTATAATATAAAAAATAATAATAAAGATACAGATTGTAGTTTAAATAACTTAAATTCCTTTATTATCATAAAACCTGAGAGTGCTTGGCCAATATCTAGCTCAAAACTTAAAGAATTCACTGAAATATCAGCCTTTTCTTCAAATAATAACCAAATAAGAATGTGTCTTAAACTTAAGTAAATACACAGCTGTGGATAAACTGTTAAATGTGTGAATAAATAAAGTGTTCAAGAAATCACTTTTTTTTGTTTTTTTAAACTTATTTACCTAATATTAGCCTCTATATGCTCTTGATTTTTATTTAAATATATGCTATACTTATATTAGTTAAAACAAAAATGCACCTTACAAAAACAGAAACAATCTCCTAAAAGTAGTTTTAGGGAATATTTTTGTCATTTTCAACTCGTTAAGGTTAGACCAACCTGACCTAACTATTTAATACCTAGTATGGTAGTAAAATAAAAATAAAAACTTCAAAAGGTATCTCTTTAATAAAATAGAGTGCATACCACCAAGAGTTGTAAGTGAAAATACGCTATAAAGTTGGAAATAGTGCTTAAAAACAGTCACGAGATTTTGGATCTTCTTCTAACATGGTCTTCATGTTAAGGAAGTAGATCTTGAGACTAATTTGGGCGCTAAGTCGCTATATAATAATTTTATAATGAGCGCTACTTGGCGCCCTTTTCTAATACTTAATTTTTCATCCTTATATCATTGACATTAAATGTACAATTATATATAATACATACGTTAAAAACATACATATGACTAAACATTTCGATAAAAAATTTCTAAAAAATATAGAAGAATCACTAATTGCTAGAAAAGAAAAACTTAGAAAGCAACTTTCTACCTTTGCAGAACGTGATCCAAGACAAGAAGATAACTTTAATGCAGATTTTCCTAACTTTGGAGACAAAGAAGATGATAATGCTGCTGAAGTTGCTGCTTTTGAAAGTAATCTATCTTTAGAAGAAACATTTGAACAATCTATTGAAATGGTAAATAAAGCATTAAGTAAGCTAGAAAACAATACTTATGGCTTATGTGAAAAATGCGATAATCCTATTGCTAAAGAACGTTTAGAAATAATGCCTACCGCTACTAAATGTGCACCTGGTCATGGCTGTCAAATTAAAAAATAAGAAACTACTCATTTGGTTAATTCTTTTTCTATTTATTATTGATAGAATAACTAAGTATTTAAGCTTTAATCTACCCCAAGAGGGTATTTTTTATTTACCATCCCTAGGCTTTAAACATTATCTTAATACTGGTATTGCTTTTTCCATACCTATGCCTTTATATATATTAATACCTATTATATTAATAATTATATTTAGTTTAACCTGGCATTTAGTTAAATACTATTTAAATAGCCATATAGCAATATTCCCCATATCTCTTATAATAATAGGTGCTCTAAGTAATTTACTAGATAGAATAGAATATAACGGAGTAATTGATTTTATTGATATCTCCACATTCCCAGCTTTTAATTTAGCTGATACATATATTACTATAGGTGTTATCTGGTTAATTTACTTAATTATTAAAAAAAGAATATAAATAGGTTAAATATTGACAAAATATGTAAAAACTGCTATACTATGTAGTATAATCAATATATATTATTAAATATATGAATAATATTATAACAAAATCAATCATTTATTCCCTAATATTAGCTATTACTCTAATAAATTCACCTATTTTAAAGGCTGAAAATCTAATATTAGAACCATTAGCAATAACTGAAGCTACTTATTTAAATGAAGAAAATAAGACTTTAATCAGCTGGTCCACTAATTTCCCTACTTCCGGTATTATTAATTATGGCAAAACTGATGAATTTGGTTCATGGGTTGGTGATAATGAAATATCTAAATATCATGATACCTATTTATCTGGCTTAGAAGATGATACTAAATATTATTTTCAAATTGAAGTTTTTGATAATTATAGTAGATCTATAGAAACGATTGTATTATCGTTTACTTCAGGAGATGAAAATGATACTACCCCACCTAAACTACAAGAAATATATACTTCTTTGATATCAGGTAATACTGCTACTTTTGTTTGGCATACTGATAAGAAAGCTAGCGGTTGTGTATATTATGGAACTTCAGAAAATGATTTAGATAAACATAAATGTTATTCTTCAAGAAAGTATATTCACGATATTACTGTTAAGAGTCTTAAAAAAAATACTAGATACTATTATAAAGTATATTCAAAAGATAAGAATGGTAATGAAAATATGTCTGTTGGTTATTCAATAACTACTAATCCTCAAGATGACACAATAACAGAACTATCATATAATTTTGATACACAAACTATTAACTTAGAAGATGGAACTTCAAACGCTATTATTACAATTAATACAAATAGACCAGTTGAAGGATATATTAAATTAGGCAAAACTAAAGCTAATAATAAAATTACCTTTACAGATCCACGTTCTACTAAGAACATAATTACTTATACTAATTTAGAGCCTGAAACTACTTATCTCTACTTTATTAACATCGAAGATGTATTTGGTAAGAAAAAAACATCATTCAAATATGAATTAACAACCCCGCCAGCTGGTTTAGAATCAAATAACTCATTAATCTCAAATAATCAATATAATAGATTTGATGATTTTCAAGATTTTGATAGTGATGGTTTAAATAATGGTCAAGAAAAAATATATGGTACTTCACCAATTAAAAGTGATAGTGATGGTGATGGATACCTTGATGGTAATGAAGTAACAAATGGTTATGATCCGCTAGGTCCTGGTAGATTATTAAAAGCTATAGTATCTGTAAATAAAGAAGACATCTTTGCCTATAATAAATCTAGAATAAGCAAAGAAGAAGAACATAGTAATGCAGTTATTCTTAAAAATGAATTAGAAGAAAAATTTAATGGTTCTATTCCGCTTAGTAAAAAATATTGGTCAATTTACGTTAATGCTTTTATCTATGGTGATTATTCAATAAATGCTATATATAAATCAATTATTCATGGTGGCAAGACTGTTCATACTGACATTAATTGGAATTCTTGGAAAAAATCTGATGTATATAACTCATATATAACAAAGTAAAATGAAAAAAAAGCTTCTCATAACAACTATACTCCTACTTATAATAGGAGCTTTTTTTATATCAAGAATTAAGATAAAAAACTACGTATTTGAGCTATTTAAACCAGATATACCCATTGCTCAAGAATACGTAGAAATACCCCAAAATGAGCCAAATATTGAGCAAGAAACAGTGATAATTACTGAACTACCTACTGAATACAATTTAAATGTACCTTTTACCTCACAAGCTCCTTTTGCTGATTGGAACGCTTTATTTAAAGAAGCTTGTGAAGAGGCATCCCCCCTTATGATTCATTATTTTTATACTCAAAAACAATTTACTAAGCAACTAGCTACAGATGAAATATTAAGTATGGTTGATTGGCAAATGGATAAATGGCAAGGTCACTTTGACTTAACTACTTACGAAACTAAAGAAATGATTTTAGATTATTTTAATTATGACAAAGTTGAAATAATTAATGAACCAACTATTGATGATATAAAAAAACATATTGTAGCCGGTAGACCAGTTATTGTACCAGCAGCTGGTAGAGAACTAAATAATCCTTTTTTTAAACCACCTGGACCTATATACCATATGTTAGTTATTAAAGGTTATACCAAAACTCATTTTGTAACTAACGATCCTGGAACATACAGAGGAGAAGACTTTACCTATACTTATGATACTTTAATGAATGCTATACATGACTGGAACGAAGAAGATATTTTAAAAGGTGATAAGAATATATTAGTTATATATCCATAAAATAAATAAAAACAAGGTTAATTAAAACCTTGTTTTTTAATATATAAAAACTTATTTTTTTTAATATGTGTTATTCCTGTTCTGAAACTGTTTCAACTTTAGCTTTTAAAGCATCCTTTAAAGCTTTACCTGCTTTAAACTTTGGTACAGTTACAGTTGGAATCTGAATTCTTTCTGTAGGATTTTGAGGATTAACCCCCATTCTAGCTTTTCTTACTCTTGCTGAGAATGTACCAAAACCTGTCAGGGTAACATCGTCACCACCTTTTATGGTTTCAGTAATAATATCCTCGAAAGCATCCAAGAACTCAACAGCTTGATTCTTATTAGAATCAACTTTTTTAGCTATTGTTTCTGCTAGCGCTGCTTTATTCATATTATTATGAATTAATTATTATACTTATATAATAACAGTTTTGTAGATTTTTTCAATTTTTTCAATCTTACCTTTTTTATCTAATTCAATAAACAAGCCATTAACTTCTACTTCACCTGATTTTGGTATTTCAAACGCAGTATGAGAATCATTGATAAACTTATCAATTATTATATCTTTATCTATACCAATTACTGAATCAGTAGGCCCTACCATACCAATATCTGTTATATATCCAGTACCTTTATGTAACTTCTTTAAATCATCAGTTGAAACATGAGTATGTGTACCAATTACCATAGAAGCCTTGCCATCTAAGTACCAACCCATAGCAACTTTCTCTGAAGTAGCCTCGGCATGAATATCAACTAGAATATGCTTAGTATCATGTTTTTTAAGTATTTCATCAACTTCTTTAAAAGGACATCTTAAACCATCTTCATGCATAAAAACACGACCTAATAGATTAATAACTAATAATTTTTCACCTTTAATATCAATTACTTTATAACCATCACCATCTGCTGTTCTTGGATCATTGGCCGGTGTAATTAAAGTAGTTTTTGACTCTTTAACTGACTCTTTAACATCCGCCTTTTTCCAAACATGATTACCTGAAGTAAATAAATCAATACCAATTTCTTTCATGGAGGTTAAAGTACTAGCTGTAACACCTTTACCATGAGCTAAATTCTCAGCATTAGCAATAGTAATATCAGGTTGATATTTTTCTTTTAATTGAGGTAAGACCTCAGTTAAACCAAGTCTACCTATTTTACCTTCAATGTCACCAAAGAATAGTATTTTCATATGTTTTTTATCTAGCGTATTCTAGGATACGTTTTTCACGTATAACATGTACTTTAATTTCACCAGGATATTTTAATTCTTCTTCAATTCTATCAGCAATATCACGAGCTAATTTAGTTGCTTGCCAATCATCAACGTTATCTGGAGTAACAAAGACTCTTAGTTCACGTCCAGCTTGAATAGCATAGGCTTTTTCTACACCTTCAAATGAAATGGCTACACCTTCTAATTCATCTAAACGTTGTACATAATCTTCTAAAGTATTTTTACGAGCTCCAATTCTAGCACCAGAAATAGCATCAGCAACTTTAACAATAATACCTTCAATATTTTTTGGATTATCTTCATGATGAGCAATAGACATGTAGGCTACTTCTTCAGGTAAGCCAAATTTCTTCATGATGTCATAACCGATTTGAGGATGACCACCTTGTACTTCATGATCAACAGCTTTACCAATATCATGTAATAGACCACCTTTTTTAGCTACAGCTACATTAGCGCCTAACTCTTCTGCTAAAAGTTTAGATAGCTGAGCCACTTCCATAGCATGTAATAACTGATTCTGACCGTAACTAGTTCTGTATTTTAAACGTCCTAGTAATTGAATGAGTTTTGGATCTAAACCAGCAATACCCATTTTATGGGCAGCAGTTTCACCAGCTTTTTTAATATCTAAAGCTAAATCTTTTTTAGCTTCTTCAACTGTTTCTTCAATACGTCCTGGATGAATACGTCCATCAGCCATTAATTTATCTAGAGTTCTTTTAGCTAAGTGTCTTCTAATTGGAGAAAAACCACTTACTAGAATAGTTTCAGGTGTATCATCTACAACTATCTCTACACCAGTTAATTGTTCAATAGCTTTAATATTTCTACCTTCACGTCCAATAATTCTACCCTTCATTTCATCACTTGGTAAAGTAACGGATGTAGTAGTAGTTTCTACTGAATGAGAAGAAGCACATCTTTGAATAACTGAAGATAATAGATCTTTAGTTTGAGCTTCAATTACTTCAGAAGATTCATTTTCTAATTTTCTAACTCTTTCAACTAAATCATCCTTTATCTTATTCTCAACATTTTCTAATAATATTTTTTCTGCTTCTTTTTTAGTTAACTTAGCAATCTTTTCTAATTTCTCAAATTGAGTTTCTTTAATCTTTATTACTTCTGCCTTAATTTCATCTAATTTAACTACTTTCTCTTGAAGTTCTTCTTCTTTTGATTCTAAGCCAAGAAGCTTCTTATCAAAAGAAGTTTCACGTTTTTCAATACGTTCTTGTTGATGACGTACTTCTTGTATTCTTTCTTGAACTTCTTTCTTTGATTCGTCCAAGATTTTTAGAGCTTTATCTTTAGCTTCTAAGAGTATTTCCTTTTGTTTATTCTTAGCTTCATTTAATAAGTCTTCAGCTTTTCTTTCAGCTGAACCAACTTCACGAGCAGCAAATAGTTTACGAAAATAATAACCAACAAAACCACCAATTGCTAATCCTGAAACCAATATAATAACTAAAACAATACCTTCCATATATTTATTCCTTTAAATAAACAAGAAAGTTATTACAAATAAAAAATTGACTTTTACAAGCAAAAACCTAAATCTATTAGGATATTATTATTTTGAAGTCTATATTTACTCATTACGTGAGTAAATTAATGTTAAAATAATTGCTTCTTTTCTTCCAGTACTATCAATCAATCTTTTATTCTAAGTAATAGCTTCCTTGATTTAATATTAATTACTTAAAATTTATCATTTGAAGATTAACATAATAATAACCTAGTGTCAAGGAAGTAAATAATAGCTAACTTAAACAAAAAACTCCTAAATAGGAGCTTAATGTTTATATATTATATTCGAAAACTAACGTTTATATATGTTTATTACGTTTACTTAATAACCTTATCAATTAAACCATATTTTAAAGCTTCATCAGCAGTCATATAATAATCACGATCAGTATCCTTTTCAACGTTTTTTAAATCTTTACCAGTATGTTTGACTAAGATTTGATTTAATCTATCTTTAATTTTTAAAATTTGTTCGGCTTTAATCTTAATATCAGATGCTTGACCTTGTACTCCACCCATAACTTGATGTATTAAAATCTGTGAGTTAGGTAAAGCAAATCTTTTACCTTTGGCACCTGCAGATAGAAGTAGAGCACCCATAGAAGCAGCCATACCTAAACATAAGGTAGAAACATCACATTTAATATATTGCATAGTATCATAAATAGCTAAGCCATCAGTAACACTACCGCCTGGCGTATTTAAATAGAGCTTAATATCACTCTTAGCATCTTGTGATTCTAAAAAAAGCATTTGAGCTATTACATTATTAGCTACTCTATCATCTACTGCTTCACCTAAAAAAATAATACGTTCTTTAAGTAAACGAGAGTAAATATCATAGGCTCTTTCACCATGTGTTGATTTTTCAATAACTGTTGGAATTAATGTCATATATTTATATAATTATTTATTAATACTCCACTTATTGTCATTATAGACTAAAGTACCAGAAATAGTAAAGCCAGCAGCTTTTTGATGTCCGCCACCACCCCAAGTTTTAGCAAGTTTTGCTACATCAACATCATCATGAGTAGTTCTTAAACTACCCTTAATTATACCAGGTTCTTTTTCATGTAAGACCAAAGCTATCTTAGCACCAGCCAGTTCATTAAAAAAATTACTTAAACCTTCAGAAGCTACTTCTTCTAAACCAAGCTTCTTAAAATCTTTATAAGTTAAAACCGTATAAGCTATTTGATATTTAGGATTATATGATAATCTTTCAAAAGCAATACCCCAAAGTTTAAGTAAATTTAAACTTTTATTACGTATAAAATTCTCATTTATTTCTCTATGTCTTGCTCCAAGGTTAAGTAAATGAGAAGCGGCCTTTAAAGAGCCTAGCGTAGTACCTGCGTTAGAAAATACTCCAGTATCATAGATAATACCATTTAATAATGAAGTAGCCATATCTTTAGTAATAGTTACTTTCCATAATCTAAATAATTCATACATTATTTCTGAAGTAGATGATGCTGAGCTAATAACTAAATTTAGATTACCAAATTCATCATTAGTTTTATGATGATCTATATTTAATATATATGGAGTATAATCCATATTTTCAATTAATTTATCTACTCCAGCATAATTAAGAGATCCTGAATCTAAAACAATTACTAAATCATATTTCTCTTTATTAAATAATTCTTGATCATTACTTATTTCATGCATTAATGGTAAAAAACTAAAATTCTTAGATACTTCATCTAAACAAAATAACTGAAACTTCTTATTTAATGATTTCAAATACATAGCTAAAGCACTCAAAGTACCCAGACCATCACCGTCAGGGTTTTTATGAGTTATGAGTAATATATTTGAAGAATTATTCATTCTTGAATATATTTCTTGAGCTGTAGCTAAATCTTTTATCATAATAATATATTTTTATTAACTAAGTATACTACTACTGTTTAATATATGTGTCAAGCATTAATAAAAATACTATAAAACCCTTCACTTGAAGGGTTTATTTATCTTCTATTTCTTCTAGTTTCTTGGCTACTTGCCGATGTTGGAGTTCATAATCATCAACTATTATTTTAAGTTCCGGACACTTCCTAATTGTTATCTTACTACTTACATAATGCTTAGCTCTACCCAAACTCTTATTTAAAACTTCTAAAACACTGCCTGTCTTATTTATGGGTAAAATAGAAACATAAAGTATGGCATGCTTTAAATCTGGAGTAACATCTACTTTAATTAAAGTAGCTAGCGAATCTTTAGGAAACTCTACTTCTCTTACAAAAAAATTATTCAATTCATGTTGAATAACCTCAGCTATTTGTCTAGCTCTTTGTTCCATATATTTATTTACTTAAAATTCTTTTTTCTACCTTCTCTTCATAAATTTCTAATACATCCTCTTCTTCAATTATAGTATCACCAGTAAACTCAAGACCACATTCTTGACCTTTAACCACTTCTCTTACTTCTTCTTTACCAGCTTGCAAACTAGTTAAATCACCTGTAGTCATTCTTTCATCACCACGCATTACTTTAACTTTAGTTTTAGTTTCAGCTTTACCTTCAATTACCTTACCACCAACTACCATAGACTTTTTACCACGTTTAAATATGGCAAGTACTTTTATCTTACCTAATTCTCTTCTTACAGTCTCTGGTGATAATAGGTTATTTAATCTTTCTTCAATATCTTCAAGTAATTTATATATAATATCAAAATCAAGTATAGGTACATTTCTATCACGTGATAATTCTTTAGCAGAAGGTACAGAATTAACACGATATGCTAAAACTATAGCTTTAGCAGTTTCTGCATCCATAATATCAACATCAGTTACATTACCTAAGCCCTTTTTAATTACTTTAAGTTCAATATCTGGATTTTTAAATTTTTCAAATGCTTCAAGAATAGCTTCTTGTGAACCTAAAACATCAGTTTTTAAGACAACAGTAAGTTTAGGTAAATCATCTTCTTCTTCATCATCATCTTGATTATTATTACTAGTTACAGTTGCTACTGATTGAGGACTAGAAAATTGAATATTTTTAGAAACTGCTTTTAATTTCTTCTTATCAGTTGTTTCTTCTAGAATGTCGCCAACTTGAGGTAGACCTTTTAAACCAAGTATCTTAACCGGTGTAGATGGTCCTGCTGTTTTTAAATCATCTCCCTTATAGTTTTTCATAGCTTTAACCTTACCAGATGCTTTACCTACAATAAACATATCACCTAGATTTAGAGTTCCACTTTGAACTAAAGCAGTAGCTACTGGACCTTGTCCTTTATCAACATGAGATTCAATAATTGTACCAACAGCATCTCTGTTTGGATTAGCCTTAAACTCTTCTAAATCAGCAACTAATAATACAGTATCTAAAAGTTCTTTAATATTCTTATTCTCTTTAGCAGATATTGGTACGCAAACAGTTTTGCCGCCCCAATCCTCTGGTATTAGATTTATTTCAGATAAATCTTTTTTTACTTTCTCAACATCAGCACCTTCCTTATCAATCTTGTTTATAGCTACAACAAATGGCAACTTTTCTTTTTGAACTAAATCAATTACTTCTAATGTTTGTGGTTTAAACCCTTCGTCAGCAGCTACTATAATAATAGCAACATCAGCAATCTTAGAACCACGAGCTCTCATAGCTTTAAAAGCTTCATGACCTGGAGTATCTAAAAAAGTAATTAACTTATTATTATCTTCAACTTGATAGGCTCCAATATGTTGAGTAATACCACCACTCTCTCCCTCAGCTACATTAGTGCTACGTATAGCATCAAGTAATTTAGTCTTACCATGATCAACATGCCCCATAACTACTACAACAGGAGGACGTTCTACTAAATTCTTGTCATCTTTTTCTCCAGCTAATATCTTTTTTAAATGCTTATCTTGTTCTTCACTAAGTTCTTTTAATTCATCATCCGCACTTGCTTTAACTATTTTAAAATCTAAGTCTTCACCAATAATAGTAGCTGTTTCAAAATCAATTCTTTCATTCAAGGTACTCATAATACCATTCTTCATAAGCTCAGCAATAACCTTGGTAACAGGTAACCCTAATTTCTCAGCAAATTCATTTACTATGATAACATCTCCTATCTTAACTTCTTGACCAGCTTCTTTCTTATTATCTTTATCTTTATCACCTAATTTAATCTCTTTAACCTTACCTTCTCTTTTAGCAATTCTCTTTTTCTTCCTGTCTTCTTCAACAGCCATTATTATCTTGTCTACTAATCTATCATCTACTTTAATAGCACGTTTACCAATATCAAAACCAAGCTCAGGAAGAGTTTCTAAGAGTTCTTTTGTATTCATTTTTAGCCTACGGGCTACTTCTGAGACATTCATATTAATAAAGGGTACTAAAATAGGGTAAAAAAGTCAATATTTTAAGGCTTTTTCCACTTTGACTAATACCTGTAAAATAAGTAAAATTAACTGTTAATATGTAGTAATTTAGTAAATACTTGACATATATTAAGTATTTAGATATTATAGTCTATTCCCATGCAAATTATATAAGAAATAACAGTTAAAATGGCAAAAAACACAGAAAACCAAATCTTAGAACTTATTAATAAGGGAAAAAAGATTCTAATTACAACTAAAGCAAATCCCACAGGAGATGGACTTGCCTCATGTCTTGCTTTAAAACAAATTTTAAAGAAAGTAAATAAGAATAGTGAAGTAATTATTGATAATTTTAGTATTCCTAAAGAATACTCTTTTTTACCTGAAATTAGTAATGTTAAGAGTGATGTAAATAAATTAAAAAAATTCATCATTAACTTAGACGTAACTCAAACAGGTATTGATGAACTAAGCTATGACTTACAAGGAACTAATCTGAATATTTATTTAACTCCTAAACAAGGAGTTTTTACACCCGATGACCTTAAATTCAAAACAAGTGAATTTGCTTTTGATTTAATTATTATTGTAGGAGCTACTGATTTAGATTCACTAGGTAAGATATATGAACATCATAGAGATTTCTTCTACCAAGTACCTGTAATTAATATTGATAACAATCCAGCTAATGAACAATATGGACATATTAATCTATTAGATCTAACAGCTACATCATCTTGTGAAATAATATATAATCAAATAAATACCTGGGAAGAACAAGTAATGGATAAAGAGCTAGCAACTTGTTTACTAGCTGGTATGATTTCTGCAACTAGAAGTTTTAAAACATCAAACGTTACACCTAAAGCTCTACATATTGCTTCTGAATTAATAGAAGCAGGAGCTAAGAGACAAGAAATAGTAACTAACCTTTTTCAAACTAAAACTATTAATACTTTAAAGCTATGGGGTAGAATATTAGCTAGACTTCAATATGATAAAGATGCTAAGTTAATTTGGTCAAAAATTAATCCTCATGATTTTACTGAAAGCAATACTTCACCTAAAGATATGACAGGTATAATAGATGATTTAATTAGTACTTCGCCTCTTGCTGAACTCGTAGTTTTATTCTATCAAACTGATATAAATGAAACTAAAGTTTTAGCTCGTTCACTAGGAACTACCTCAATTCAAAGCTTAACTCGTACATTTTCACCTACTGGTGATAAGAATGAAGTAGAGTTTAGTTTAACTAAATCACTTGATCAAGCAGAAGAAGAAGTTATAGAAATAATTAAAGGGTCTTTTAAAAAGTAAAAAGATTAGGTATAATTCACTTTGATACGCGCGTATAGCTCAGTGGTTAGAGCACCGCCCTTATAAGGCGGGGGTCGATGGTTCAAGTCCATCTACGCGCACCATATATTATGGGTGTATAGCTCAGTTGGTTAGAGCGCCACGTTGACATCGTGGAGGTCAGAGGTTCAAATCCTCTTACACCCACCATTATATTATTTATATCATATTTACATAACAAAAAGGAGAAGAGATGAATGGAGCAATAAAGCTTAAAGCAGCGAAAGAAATTTTTGATTGGATGATCAAACATATCAAAGATCAAGAGCTATCAGAACAATTTCAAATTCGTAAGGATTTAGATAATGGCGGTCCATCATCTTTAAACACAATTAAAGATAATTGGACAAAAATCAGAGAAGAAATAACGACAAAAGTTCCTGAAAATCATAGTCCAGAAAAAAACGACTGGATATACCATGTTTTAAAGGTAGTTGTTGCAAAACTACAACGCAGTGATACCATCCTTATGTTGTACTATAAAGAACTTCTGTATACAATAATTATTGATGATCTTATGAATCTATTATCTAAATTCAAAGGTTATTTAGTGCCAACAATAAACAGCGATCCCACTATTGAGGAACTTATCGAAGAGATTAAAAATCTCACACCAACTGGAATCAAACATATAAAACAATATATGAAAACATATGAAATCGCTCGCACAATTAAACACATTATTTCCTAATCCCCAAAATGAACACTAAATTCTAAAAGCCCAACTAACCCTGGGCTTTTTTATTTGACAAAAAATTACTTAATTGATAAATTAGCCCAATAAGCTCTTAATAAAATAATTAATATTAAACAAATAAAGGAGAGAACATTGAAAAAACTAAATGAATTGACAGTAAAAGAAATTGCAAAAAGATTCATTCCTCTAAAAAGACTTTTTCAGGATATACATAAATCTGAAATGGCAACCAGCTTGGATGACTTTATAGTCGTCATAGGAAGCCTTCCTCCAAATAAGGTTGAAAAAGAAATCGTGAAATTAGGAAAATCTATTAAAAAAAGATTTAATTCTGACCTAATTAATAGACTAGAGGCTATTCAAGTAATCAATCCAATACTTGCTGATATATTAGGTGCTAAACAGCGTATAGAAGAAATTGAAAATCTGACACCAAAAGGCGTCGAATACATGAGCATATGGTTAAAATCAGAAAAACATACATAACTATACTCTTTCTAACTAATCAAAATAAATTAATAAGCCCAACTAACCCTGGGCTTTTTTTATAACCAAATATATGCTATTTTTATAATATGAAATTAATATATAAAAAAGAAGAAAAACAAAGGCTAGATAAATACTTAGTAGAAGAATTATCTGATTTTTCACGTTCTCAAATTCAAAAGCTAATTAAAGAAAAAGAAGTAACTGTAAATGATAAACATGAAACAGCTCATTTTGCCTTAAGAGAAAATGACAATGTTGAAGTTAATATAGCCAAAGGTTTTGCAAAACTTAGTTGTGAAGTAAAAAAAGTAATACCTAAACCTGAAGTAATAACAGAAACTGATGACTATTTAATATTAAATAAACCAGCTCATTTAATCATCCACCCAGCTCCAAGTATCAAAGAACCAACTCTAGTTGATTGGTTAAAAAATAATTACCCAGATATTAAAGATGTTGGTGAAGATGAAATAAGACCTGGTATTGTTCAAAGATTAGATAAGGAAGTAAGCGGAGTTATGGTAATAGCTAAAACTCAAAAAATGTTTGAACATTTAAAAAATGAATTCCAAGAAAGAAACGTAAAAAAAGAATACTTAGCTTTAGTCTATGGTGTTTTAGAAACTGAAACTGGAATTATTGACTTCCCTCTTAAAAGATCAAAGCTAACTGGTAGAATGGTAGCTCTGCCTAAACATGAGACAGGTAAAAAATCAATTACAAAATATGTAGTTGAAAATAAATATTCTAGATATACTTATTTAAAAGTTACTATTGAAACAGGCAGAACTCATCAAATACGTTCTCATTTAAAAGCTTTCAATCATCCAGTAGTTGGTGATAAGATATATTATAATAAAAACTTAGTTAATAACTTAAAGCTAGATAGATTATTCTTACATGCTCATACTCTAGGCTTTAATGATTTGAATAATGAGTATAAGGAATATAAGATAGAAATTCCTAAAGAATTAAATAATATTTTAAATGAATTAAAATGAATTCTGAAATAATAACAATAAGCGGTTCACCAGCATCAGGTAAATCAACTTTAGCTAAAATGCTAGCTAAAAAATTAAACTATAAATATTTACATACAGGTATATTATTTAGAGCTTTAGCTAAAAAAAAGAAAATGACTCTAAGTGAATTTGAAGTATATTGTTTAAAGTATCCAAAACATGATATTGCCATAGATAAACAAATGATAAAGTATGTTAAAACTCATAAAAAAGTAATATACGAAGGACATATCTCAGGCTGGCTATGTCAGAAGAATAAAGTAGAAAGTATCAAAATATGGGTAAATGTACCCAAAGATATGAGAATAAAAAGGATAGCTAAAAGAGAAAAAATAAGTAACTGTAAAGCTAAAGAACTAATCAATCATAGAGAGAAATTCTTAGTAAAAAGGTATAAAAAGCTATATAACATCAAATATTACGATAAATCGATATATGACCTAATTATCGATAATAAACCTAGTCCTAGAGTAGTTTTAGCCAATACTCTTAAGACTTTAAAAAGTCTTGACAAATAAGACAATTTAGAGTATTATTGAGTCTAGTTTTTAAGATTAACAAAATATTTAAAAATATGTCAGAAGAACAAAAGAAGTCTGGTTACCCTGAAGTTAAGCCAGGTATGACCGTAAGAGTACATCAAAAAATAAAAGAAAAAAACGTTAAAGGTGAAGATAAAGAAAGAGTTCAAGTATTTGAAGGCATGGTCCTAGCTCAAAAGCATGGTGCTGAAGTAGGCTCAACAATCACTGTTAGAAAAGTAAGTGGCGGTATTGGTGTAGAAAAAATATTTCCCTTAAATTCTCCAAATATTGAGAATATTGAAATCATTAAGAAAGCTAGAGTAAGACGTTCTAAACTAGGTTTCTTAAGATCTTACAAAAAAAGACTTAGAGAAAAGAAAATAGCTTAAGCGATAAATAAGTAGCCTAGCCAGAAGCCCAGGTGGTGGAATTGGTATACACACTAGGTTGAGGGCCTAGGCTTATTTAAGCGTGCGGGTTCGAGTCCCGCCCTGGGCACCAGGACGCATAGCTCAGCTGGTTAGAGCGCTTGGTTTACATCCAAGAGGCCCGAGGTTCGAATCCTCGTGCGTCCACCATTAAAATAAATAAAAAAATATGAGAATTATACTAGGTTTAATTATGATCGTAGTAGGTTTCTTAATAACTTGGAAATCTGATTGGCTAGTAAGTAACTTTGGAACCATTAGTTGGGCAGAACAACACATCTCAACATCAGGCGGTTCAAGATTACTATGGAAACTAATTGGCATCCTTACAATCTTTATAGGAATGCTTGTAACTACCAATCTACTTCAAGGTGTTATAGTTTCAATGGTGAGTTCAATATTTCCAGGAGCAAAATAATACAGGGCCCGTAGTTCAGTTGGTTAGAATGCCTGCTTTGCAAGCAGGAGGTCAGCGGTTCGACTCCGCTCGGGTCCACCAAAAAAGAATCTTTTAATTTAAGGTTCTTTTTTAGTATTTACTATATAATTTTTAGTAAAAAAGTGATATAATTAAAATATAATAAATAAAAATCCTAAACAAGAAAGGGGGTGAACAAAATGCCAGCAAAAAAACGTAAAAAGAAAAAAGCAGCTCCAAAAAGAAAGAAGAAAGTAGTACGTAAAAAGAAAGTTGTAAGAAAGAAAAAAGCAGCTCCGAAGAAAAAAAGAAAAGTTGCTAAGAAAAAGAAAAAAGCAGCTCCAAAAAGAAAGAAAAAGGTTGTAAGAAAGAAAAGAAAAGTTGCTAAGAAAAAGAAAAAAGCAGCTCCAAAAAGAAAGAAGAAAGCTGTAAAGCGTAAGAAAAAAGCAGCTCCGAAGAAAAAAAGAAAAGTTGCTAAGAAAAAGAAAAAAGCAGCTCCAAAAAGAAAGAAGAAAGTAGTTCGTAGAAAGAAGAGAAAAAAATAAGATCTTATTTTCTTCAAAGAAGAGAATATAAAATCCTCTATCTCATGCTTGAAGAGGATTTTATATTTACGCTAATTTTAGCTATATTTTAGAGTAATTTAATTTGTGAAGTTTTCTTCTTCTCTTGCTTATCAAATATTTCAATCTTACCATATTGACCATCAAATCCTGGAATTAATTTAACCTTATCTTTTCTTACTCTCCTTACTGCTTCAGCTATTTCTGGCGTAGAAATACTTTCAATATCTGCTATTTCAAGATTAAGTAATATATTAAATTCATTTTTACCACCTTTAATCATTTGCTGATAAAATGCATCTACTTTTTTAGAATGTTTACCTACATCTAAAACATCAGATAAAATTTCTTTTAACGGAATTACATTTTTAAATGGAATGTAATTTTCTTTTTTAATATCTTTTTTCTTTCTATCAGCTAAATTTTCTACTCTATTTAAAACCCCAACAGTTACATTTCTCTTACACTTAGGACAAGCCTCTTTTTCTTTTTTTGTCTCACCTGGGGATAAACTAACCTTACATTTTCTATGTCCATCAAAATGATAAATACCTTCTTCTGGATAAAACTCTATAGTATACAAAAATTTCTTCTTATCTTTTGTTTTTAAAATATTTCTTATCTCTTCAAATGTTTTTTCTTTTAAATCAAATACATTCGCTTCTCTGCCAATGTTCTGTGCACTATGAGCATCAGAATTAGAAACTAAAGTATACTTATCAAGCATTGAAAGTTGCCAATTCATAAGTGGATCAGATGACAAACCAGTCTCTAAAGCAAAAATATGTGGAGATAATTCTTCATAGCATTCTTCAACTGAATCAAAACCAGATTTAGAACCAAATATTGCAAACCAGGGAGTCCAAATATGTGCTGGTATAGTAATATGATTCTCATCTATGCTTAAACATATTTTAAGTAGCTCTTTTGCTGACATACCTATTATTGGTCTACCATCAGAACCTAATTTACAACCCCTATCAGTTAAATTCTTATTCAACTTCCTAACAAATTCCAAATTAGGCGCCCAAATGCAAATATGTAAACGTCTAGTCTTACCACCTTGCGAATAAATACAAGATATTTCAGTTGTTAACATAAAATTAACATCTGAGTTAGATCCTTTCAATTTAAATATTCCACTATTTACTTCTTCCAGCTTATTCTCTATCTCTTTAAACCATTGAGGATGAGTAAAATCAGCTGTACCAACAATATCAACGCCTTTTATTTTAGACCACTTATCAATTTCTTCTAACGTTAAAAACTTAGAGCAAGCTCTAGCATGTTTAGAATGTATATGTAAATCACATATCTGCATACTTATTAGTTTAAATGATTTAGATAATAAAAAAAAGGGGATAGAATTCTATCCCCCTCTAAGCATAATATTATGCTTCATCTATTATTTCAATAATAGTTCTAGCCAATTCACCACGTTCATGAGTTAAAAGGTGAGTCCACTTCTTAAAGCTACCCATCCTTTGCATTTCAGGGCTATTCCTTAATATATCATCAATTTTAGGAATTAAGCTTCTTCGCACAATCATACAACCAAGAGAATCTAAATCACCTTCTTTTATAAGAGATGAGCCAGAATCTTTGTAATGTTGAATAACCTTATCATGAACTGAGCCATTATTAACTAAAACTACATCTGGTACACGACCAATGTACTTATACAGCTCTTCAATATAACCAGCTTGAGTTATGCCATCAGTTTGGCCTGGTTGAGAGAATAAATTACAAACATAAATTATTTTAGCCTTTATATCCATTATTTTTTCTTTCATACCCTCGGGTAGTAATGCAGATATTATCCCAGTTCTAAATGAGCCTGGACCAATAATCAGAGAATCAGCATTATCAAGCGCAGTTAATGCTTTAGGATTAATCTTAACAGGTCTACTTAAACGCAATCGTTTAAGCTTATCTGTGTGATTATATTCCATAATATTCCATTCGCCTGAAACAATAATATCTCCTTCATATTCAGCTATTATATCAACATCTTCATTAGTAACCGGAATAATCGTACCAGCAGCATCAACTAACTTTCCGAATTTCTCGAAAGCCTCAGTTAATGTAAGCCCATCAGATAAAAGACCTGCGATTAAAGTATTGGCAGAATTCTCACCATTTTTTAATACTTTAAACAAGCTTGCTACTTCTTTATTCCTAGCTAATTTCAATAGACAATTCCTACCATCACCGATTTGAGGAGATTTAACACCAAATGTTTTTAAATCTCTTCTTATCCTACCGCTGTGCCCACCATCATCAGTTACAGAAACTAAACCAGTTAATTTATATCTACCATTATTCATTAAACTTTTTAATAGATTAGCTTGTCCTGTACCTGCTCCAATAGAAACAATATTTTTCATTTCCTTCCTCCTTTTTTAAAGTGCATTAGTAATGCTTTTTTATCATTACTTTACTATTTGTAAATTCAAAACCTAATTTTTCATATAAACTAATCGCTATTGGATTATTAACCGTTAATTCCATCTTATTACATTTAATTTCATGAGCTAAGTTAATTAATTCATTCATCAAAGACTTACCTATGCCTTTACCTCTAATTTTTTCATCAACTATTAATTCTTCAACCCAAGCCATTAAACCTTTGGAGGGTATAGTATACCAACAAAGCCCAGCAAAACCGACTATCTTATTATCAATTTCAGCAACAAAATATTGTGTATTATTATCTTCTACAATTTCTTCTAAACGCTTCTCTAAACTATCTGGCTTAACAATATTTGAGGTTAATTGTTTTATTAAAGATGCAACGTGCTTAGCATCTTCTTTTTTAAACTTTCTTATCATATATTTAAAATTATTCAACAGTAACGCTTTTAGCTAAATTACGAGGTTGATCTATAGGACAACCCCTACGTTTAGCTATAAAATAAGCGAGTAATTGAATAGGTATTACTGTTAAGATTGGATTAAGTATTTCCAAAGTTTTAGGAATAATTATTACATCATCAGTTACTTTCTTAATTAAATCATCTTCTTCATTAGTAATTGCAATTACTTTACCTAAACGTGCTTTTACTTCTTCTAAATTATTAATTGTTTTTTTATAAACTTTATCTTGTGGAATAATAGCTACTACTGGATAACCTTCTTCTATTAAAGCAAGTGGCCCATGCTTTAATTCACCAGCAGGATAGCCTTCTGCATGAATGTATGAAATTTCTTTTAATTTTAAAGCACCTTCTAAAGCAATTGGATAATTTAACTTACGACCAATATATATAAAATTATTTGCTTCATAATATTTTTTTGCTATTTCATCAATCTTAGATGCTTGGGCTGTAATAGTTTCAATTTTTTCTGGTAACTTATTTAATTCATCTAATATCTCTATAGCTTGTTGTCTAGATAATTTTCTTTGTCTGCCAAGTAATATAGCCAGTAAATAAATAATTACTAATTGAGATACAAAGGCTTTAGTAGAAGCCACTGATATTTCTGGTCCAATATGATTATATATTCCGGCATCCGTTTCTCTAGCAATTGTTGAACCAACCACATTAACAATACCGAAAGTTAGTACATTATTTTCTTTTGCTTTACGGATAGCAGCTAAAGTATCAGCAGTTTCACCTGACTGACTTATTGCTAAAACTAAACTTTTTTTATCTAAAGGCTCTTCTCTGTATCTAAATTCTGAAGCATATTGAACTTCAACAGGTAAATTAACTAAACTTTCAATTACATACTCTGCTATACGTCCTGCATAATGAGCTGTACCACAAGCAACTATTATTATTCTATCTATTTCTTTTAATTTATCCATTACATCTATTAAGCCACCAAATCTAATATCACCCTCTTCTAAAATAACTCTGCCCCTCATACTAGCTCTCACTGTATCTGCTTCTTCCATAATTTCTTTTAGCATAAAATGATCATAACCATCTTTTTCTACCTCGTCTAAACTCCAATCTACTGTTTGAGTTTCTCTAATACTTTCACCGCCTGTTAATTTAATTATCTTATATCCCTGTCTATCTAAAATAGCTATTTCACCTTCTTCTAAAAAAAGAACTTCCTTAGTAAATGGAAGCAGAGCAGCTACATCAGATGCTACAAAGTATTCTTTATTTTTAATACCTAAAACCACTGGACTACCTAGTCTAGCAGCAACTAATTTTTCTTCTTTTAAACTAAATACTACTATACCATAAGCACCATTTACCTTTTCTAAAGCTATTTTAACAGCTTCTTCTAATTTATTATTCTTATAGTACTCTTCTATCAAATGAGCTAAAACTTCGCTATCTGTTTCAGTTTTAAAAATATGTCCTTTTTTAATCAAACTTTTTTTAAGTTCATTAGAATTTTCAATAATCCCATTATGGACAATAGTTAATTCACTATTACAATCATTATGTGGATGAGCATTTAAATCAGAAGGCTCGCCATGTGTTGCCCAACGAATATGACCAATACCTATAGTAGAATTATTTTTAAAATCCTTAAGTTCTTTTTTTAAAATATCTAATTTACCAGATTTCTTCTTAATAATTAATTTATCATTTTCAACTAAAGCAACGCCGGCACTATCATAGCCCCGATACTCCATTTTTTTTAAGCTTTTTAGTATAATAGGTAATGCTTTTTTTTCACCTATATATCCAATAATTCCACACATAGAAAAAATTATAATGTTTGCCAAATGTAATTAAATAATTGAAGTTGAGTATGATATAATGATTTATCTTCAGTGATTAAGCCAAGCGGTTTGTTATCTTGATTAATAGAAATCATAGCAACTTTATTTGAATAAATTAATATATATGTAGGAGTCCCTTCTTTTTTAGAAAGCCATTTTCTTTCAGATAACTTAGCTAGCTCTCCACCTGCTCCAATTGATATAACTTTTACTTTAATATTTTTTTTAATTCTTTGTTTAGTAAATGAAGGAAATGCTTTATATAAATAAGGACTTATGCTTGTAGAAGAAAATACAAAATATTCTTTATTAGTAGATTCTAAAACATCCTGTAAAATCGTTCTTACTCCACTTAGTCCTTCATAATATTTAACAACTGGTTTATTATCAGCGCTATCATGCAAAGACTTAAGCTCTGGAATAATCTTATTAAGTTTTTTCTTAACCTCATTTAAATTACCAATTTTACTATCAGTTGCTTCTAATAACTTATGAGGGTCTTCAGCTACAAAAAACTGTTTAGTAGCTTTATGATAATAGGTTACAAGTCCAAGTGTTCTTAAATTCTTTAAAACATCATAGCTAGTTCCTCGATTTATTCCTGATTTTTCAGCAATTTTCCTAACTGATGTAGGTCCTAATTTAAGCAAAGTCAAATAAATCTTAATCTCTTTATCATTTAAACCAAACTTTTTTAATATTGGTGTAATAGTCATAAAAATGTATTATATATAACAAATCTATTATATCTAAATGGTGAATAATGTCAATATATTATCTACAAAATATGTGCATAACTTTATTATTATACTAATATTAGCTAAATAGGAGATATATAAACGTCATTAATTTTTCATTAGATTTGACTTAAAGTTAAATTAATATTACAATTTATAGCAATTATGTATAAAAAAACAATATTAGTATTAACCAGCGGAGGCTTAACTTCTGCGCTTAACCCTACTCTATATGGGGTTATAAAAATGGCAAAGAAGTGCAACTACAAAATACTTGGTGGTATTGGTGGTTGGAATTCTTTATTAGAAAATAATAAAATAATTGATCTAACAAAGATAGATATTGATCAATTAAAAAATAGAGGTGGTACAATATTAAAAACATCAAGAACAAATCCATTTAAAATAAAGGATGGTATTAAAAAAGTTAAAAAAAGTATTTCTAATAATAAAATAGATTGTATTATTGCAATTGGTGGGGATGATACGCTAAGTACAGCCGCAAAGTTATATCATGAAGAAGATATTCCAGTCATAGGTTTACCAAAGACAATTGATAACGATTTGCCTCATACATATTTTTCTCCAGGCTTTCCCTCGGCTGCACATTATACAGCAAAATTAATAGATGAAGTAAGAGAAGACGCTGCCTATGCTTATGGCAGAGTTTTTATTATAGAAGTAATGGGTGCAAAGTCTGGCTGGCTAACATGTTCAAGTGCTGTAGGTGGCGCTGACATAATTATTCCACCTGAATGGCAGTTTGATTTAAAAAAATTATTAAATTTAATTAAGAAGAAATATAAAAAGAATGGATACTGTGTTATAGCTATGTCAAAAGAAGCAAATATAAAGGGCTTAAAAGGATTGTCTGATAAACAAACAGATGGCTTCAACACAAAGCGTAAAGAATTTATTGGCTTATCACTACAAAATCAAATTGAGAAAAAACTTGGTTATAATACAAAAACAATAGTTCCAATGAACTCTCTTCAAACAGGACCACCGATTGAAACAGATAAGCAAATAGGTATAAAGGTTGGGGAAATGGGTATAAAATTAGTATCTAAAGATAAGATAGGTCAAGCTGTAGTAATTGAGTGTAAAAAAAATAAATTTGTTACAAATCATATTGATTTAAATAACTTTTTTGACAAACCTAAAAAAATGGATGCTTCATACTTTGATAAACGATTAATGTGGCCTTCTAAAAAATATATGAAATATATTTCAAAGATTCTAAATAGTAAAGATTTTAATAATAAAAAATATCAAAAACTACAAATGAAAATATTAGGTAAATAAAAAAGGGAGTTCTTGGAACTCCCTTAGAATCTAATTAGATATTTGTCATTTCAAGAATGACTTTTTTTATTTCCAGAATCTGTTCATGGGTCAAACGATTTGTTTGAAAATGACTTAATTCAAAGACTTTTTTGGTTAGCTTTTCTGTGTCCGCCTTGCTATGAAATGATATCGCGCAAGCTAACATTCTTAATCTAAATATATCTTTGAATTTCCAATCATCAATTATTTCACTTATTTCATCATGACTTTTACCACCAATTGATAAATCGTTATTCAAAGTATATTCATCAACTTCTAAACCCAAACCTAAACCTTTGTGTTCTACATCAAAATCTTTAATAAGTCTTTTAAACAACTTATAAAAATCTAATGTTAATTCAGGTCTGATACGAGACAAATGTGTCCAGAAAGCTATAATTATACCTATCATATTAAAACCACGAAAAATAGCTAAATCTCTCACTACTCTGTCAGTTGGTTCTGGATGTTCTAAGATATGTTTATACTTTCTTTCAATTCCAGTAGCTAATGTTATCTTAGGTGGAAATAAATCAACATAAGTAATATCAATAGAACTGTTACCTTCCTTCTTTATATATGTCATATTCCTTGGAATCAAATCAAGACCAACACTGAGTTCTAATGGATTACTTTCAATACTATAAGTATTAAATAGAGGTTCAATTATTGTTTTCCAAACTGTTTTAATAGCTCGTAAAACCACCTCTCTTCTATAATTCTTTATAATATATTCAATTGACTTACCAGCAAAAGGTTCATATTGCCATTGAAATAAAGATCCATCGCCATGAGTTCGTGAAATAAATCCAATATCCTCAATAACACTAACGCCTGCGTTCTTCAATAACTTTTGATATTCATCAATCTTCATTTTTATTAAATCAATCTCCTCATGAGTTAAACCATCATCTCCTTCCAAATGTTTAAGTGGGAATCCCTTAAAAACATATAATTTCTTGCTGCCATCTTGTTTCCTTGCTGAAAAAGAGACTCTATTATTTGATGGGTAAGTTTCCTCCACTTTAAGATCACCGATTATATCCATTTCTATAATATTTCCAACTGCTATTTCAAACATCTGTATTCTCTCTCCTTTATTAGATTTTAAATGTTCTATACTTATTTATATTATTTATTCTTAAAACCTTTCCATTTCTTTAGTACTTCTTCATATATTTCAGGTGTGCCGACATCAAACCATTGACCTTCAAAAGGATAACCATATAGTTTTCCTTCTTGAGCTAGTCGTGGGAAAAGATCCTTCTCTAACATTTTATGATCTTTTTTTATATATTTAAAAACACTAGGATCTAAAACATAGATACCAGCGTTTATTAAATGTGATTTTACTTTTTTATTTGGCTTCTCAGTAAATCTAACAATACGATTACCTTTCATATCAACTACACCCCACTCTGAAGGTTTTTCTACTGAAGCTAAGGCTATGGTAGCAATGCCTCTATGGCTCTTATGATATTCGATCAGATCTAAATAATCAATATCAGCTAAAACATCACCATATATTAAAACAAAAGGTTTGTCAGAAAAATCATTCTTAGTCTGGTATACAGGATATGAAGTACCAGGATTTTTCTTATCAACCTTTTTATATTTTATATCTAAATTATATAAACTGCCATCTCCAAATTGTTTTTCAATCTTATCACCTAGTCTACCCGTAGAAAGAGTAATATCAGTTAAATTTGATTTCTTTAAATTCTCAAATGTATATTCTACTAATGGCTTATCATGTATAGGAATTAAACACTTAGGTATTTCGTAAGTTATAGGTCTAAGCTTAATACCATTACCACCGGTTAAGACTAAAACACGTGTTGCTTCTGGAATTAAATATTTAGTTAATAAATACTCAAAAGCATGTGAGCGATTCCTTATTTTAGATCCATCAATAGTATTATCAAGTAAATCTAATAATTCATCTTTTATAGTAATTGTTAGCCTTTTTCTAGCCATATATTCTATCTTATATAAATATAATTATATGTCAAATTATTATTCCCAAGGAAACTTAATAATCTCATCAACAGTTTTTAAGAAGTAATCAGGAACTATTTCTTGCTTAGTCTCTGGCATTACATAGAAACAGGCCACGACTACTTTAGCTCCTTTATCTTCTAGATATTCCTTAGCAAGTTTTGAGCCTTTACCGCTCTCTAACATATCATCAACTAGTAGAACTACTTTACCCTCAATAATCTCAGTAACTTTAGTTATTATTTCTCGCTTATCGCCATTCCTTATAACTTTAAGAGCATGAAATTGCTCTATACCTAATCTATTAGCCACAGCCACAGCTGGAATAACTCCACCACGAGCAATGCCAATTATTAGATCCGGTTTAATATCTATTTTACTAATTAATTGATCAATTTCCTTATCAAATGTAGGCCAATCCATATATTTTACTAATATTAGGGTTATTTAATCTACATATATTATCATACCATATCATACTATGTAGTCAAGTAAACAAAAAATACCCCTACTAAATATAGGGGTATCAAAAAAGTGACAGAACCTTGGCGACGACCTACTCTTGCACAGCATAAGCTGCACTACCATCGGAGCTGAGTTGCTTAACTGCCGTGTTCGGGATGGGAACGGGTGTAGCCAACTCGCAAGGATCACCAAGATACTATCACTTTTTTTACAATTTAATTGTTTCAGGCGCTAAAAGCAAAATTGAAACAATTAATATTACAAATATAATGAAAATGGATATAAGTTTTATACTACCTTTTAAATCATTCATAAAGTTTAAAATAGTATATCACAATTGGGTGAAAAGAACAAAATAATTCTCTCATAATTTGATGGTTACTCGACATATTAGTACTGCTCTGCTAAATTTGTTGCCAAACTTACACATACAGCCTATCAACCTTGTCATCTCCAAGGAGTCTGATAACGAATTCTAATCTTGTAGACGGCTTCACGCTTATATGCTTTCAGCGTTTATCCAAACCGAACGTAGCTACCCAGCAATGCCATTGGTATGACAACTGGTACACTAGAGGTTCGTCCTTCCCGGTCCTCTCGTACTAGGGAAAGATCTACTCAAAATTCAACGATCGTGGCGGATAGGAGACCGAACTGTCTCACGACGTTCTGAACCCAGCTCGCGTACCGCTTTAATTGGCGAACAGCCAAACCCTTGGGAGCTTCTTCACCCCCAGGATGCGATGAGCCGACATCGAGGTGCCAAACCTCCCCGTCTATGTGGACTATCGGGGGAGATCAGCCTGTTATCCCCAGAGTAACTTTTATCCGTTGAGCTTCCGCCGTCCTATATCGAAGCTATAACCATTAACTATCTAAAAGATAAGTAATGGATATAGCATAAACGGTCGGATCACTAACTTCTGCTTTCGCAACTGCTCGGATTGTAGTCCTTGCAGTAAAGCTGGCTTATGCGTTTGCACTACCACTCCCGTTTCCATCGGGAGCTAGCCAACCTTTGTAAACGCCTCCGTTACATTTTAGGAGGCAACCGCCCCAGTTAAACTACCCACCAGATACTGTCTCTTGCCCTGATTCAAGGGATCAAGATTAGAATTAAAAACATTCAAGGGTGGTATCTCACTTGTTGACTCCACTATATCTGACGATATAGCTTCAAAGTCTTCCACCTATACTGAACATGGATATCACTAATTCAATACCAAGTTATAGTAAAGCTTCATGGGGTCTTTTCGTCCAGCCACGATTAACGAGCATCTTTACTCGTCTTGCAATTTCGCCGAGTCCTTCGTTGAGACAGTTCCCAAACCGTTACTCCATTCGTGCAGGTCGTAACTTACACGACAAGGAATTTCGCTACCTTAGGACGGTTATAGTTACCGCCGGCGTTCATCAGCGCTTCAGATCACCCCTTGCAGGGCTCACCTTAACGTTCTGACACTGGCCAGGAGTCAGCCCCTATACATCTCCTTACGGATTTAGCAGGGACCTGTGTTTTTGGTAAACAGTCGCTTGGGATCAGTCGCTGCGGCCCAGATAAATCTGGGCAGGTCTTATTGCGAACGTACGACCGCTGTTTTGCCGAGTTCCTTAACGAAGGTTCTCTCGTACACCTTAGGCTTCTCGCCTCATCTACCTGTGTTGGTTTACGGTACGGTTACCTTTACCTTAACCCTAGAAGTTTTTCTTGGTTACTTCTCCCCTTAAATCGGTTTTGGCCGAAGCCGCAACCTTTTCGTCTCTTTTAGACTTATTCTTCCTGGATTTGCCTGGGAAGAATCTAAAAGAAATAAACGTCATAACCATACGGACGCTTAAAGCTTGAAGTAACGTCACTCCATCGGAAAATAAAGGCAGCGCAGGAATATTAACCTGCTCTTCCATCGTCTACGCCCTTCGGCCTCGACTTAGGATCGCCTAACCCTGGGTCGATTCACGTTGCCCAGGAAACCTTAGATTTTCGGTGTCAAGGATTCTCACCTTGATTTTTGCTACTCATACCAACATTTTCTCTTCTATACCCTCCACCGTTGCTCGCGCATACGACTTCAGCAGATATAGAATGCTACCCTACCGCTCGTACTAAAAGTACAAGCCCTCATCTTCGGTACTAGGTTTAGCCCCGTTAAATTTTCAGCGCGGAAGTTCTTGATTAGTGAGCTGTTACGCTTTCTTTAAAGGATGGCTGCTTCTAAGCCAACCTCCTAATTGTATAAAAACTTCTACAACTTTTCACACTTAACCTAGTTTTGGGACCTTAGATAGAGATCTGGGCTGTTTCCCTTTCGACTGATGGAGCTTAGCCCCCATAGTCTGACTCTTAAACTTTAATTTATCGGCATTCGGAGTTTGATTAGGGTAAGTAAGGTTTCCCACCTTACCCCGTTCAGTGCTCTACCACCGATAAGAAACATTTAAGGCTAGCCCTAAAGCTATTTCGGGTAGAACCAGCTATTGCCAGGTTCGATTGGAATTTCTCCGCTAACCACAATTCATCCCCTCGTGTTGCACGGCGAGTGGGTTCGGGCCTCCATCAAACTTTCGTTTGACTTCACCCTGATCATGGTTAGATCACCTGGTTTCGGGTCGTGTATATGCTGCCTTTTAGAAAAATAGTTTAACCTAAGTAAACTTAGGTAAACTATTTAACTAAATATGCCGGTTAAGACTTGCTTTCGCTGCACCTACTCTTCGTAAAGATTAGATCAGCAACATATAGCACACTCGTTGGTTCATTCTTCAATAGGCACGCTGTCACACCTAGATAAATCTAGGAGCTCCAACTCTTTGTAAGCAAATGGTTTCAAATACTATTTCATTCCCCTCACCGGGGTGCTTTTAACCTTTCCCTCACGGTACTTGTTCACTATCGATCATTAAAAGTATTTAGCCTTAGCGCATAGTCGCGCTGGATTCCCCCAGGATTTCACGGGTCCTGAGGTACTCGAGAGAACCACAACAGAGTAATTACTCCTTTCGCGTACAGGGCTATCACCTTCTTTGGCTCCACTTTCCAGTGGATTCTACTAGGAATGTAATTTTTGACTCTGCTACAGACTGTAAGATCTGTGCATGACTTCTCACTACCCCATATCAGCAACGGCTTACACCTTTAAAATTATCAAATTTACCCGAAGGCAAATTTAGATAAAAACACTGGTATGGTTTGGGCTCATCCCTTTTCGCTCGCCACTACTAAGGGAATCGAGATTAGCTCTTAGATTCTTGACCGCTATAAATAGCAAACAAGAACTAAAAACTAACATTATTTCTTTATTTTCCTCTGGGTACTAAGATGTTTCAATTCCCCAGGTCTTCTTCAATAAGCCTATGTATTCAGCTTATGATGACGAACTTAAATTGTCCGCCGGGTTTCCCCATTCGGAAATCTCCGGATCAAAGGTTGCTTGCCACCTCTCCGAAGCTTATCGCAGGCTGCTACGTCCTTCATCGTCTTTTAATGTCTAGGCATCCGCCATTTGCTCTTATGTAACCACCAAATTACAAGAGAACTATTTATTATAGTTCTATATTTTTATTAAGATGCTCTTTTCACCTATGTTTTCAAAGTACATTTAAGTATCAAAAAATCTGCTCTTCAAGCAGACATGCAATTTTCAGCAAAAACACCAAAAATTATCCGCTTGAGTTATCTAGTTTATTCTTTATAGATTTTCTAAATACTTTCATTAATTTTATTGATATTTTAGCTTATATGTGGGCTATATGTGGAAAAACCACCTTCCCAATTTCAGCTAGTGAATTATATACTATTACCAAATATATGTCAAATGTATTGACACCCTATAAATAATAGGGTAAATTCTATATAATAATACAAAAAATGGAGGAAATAATGAATTTTTACGTAGGAATGCAAAGTAATGTTCCAGTTGGTTATTTTAAAAGCGAAAAAAGCATTCTTGGCCCATTCTTTTCAAAAGAAACTTCCCGTATGGTTTTATTAGAAAGTATTAAATATGTCCATAACTTAGATAGCGAATCAGTTACTTCTCTCTTAAAAATCATTCGTAAATCATCTCTTTTGCTACGTAGGCCTGCCTGGGATATGTCATTAATAATAGTTCTGCATAAAGTAGATAATCTTAAAATTCTTATCAACCTTAATCACAGGATTGAACAAGCTGATCAAACAAATATTAATGCCCCCTTTGGATATGCTTAATAAATCTTCGTCATAAGACGGAGATTTTTTTATCTTGACAAAATAACGAATATATGTTAGAAATAACTTGTTAAAGTAAATAAAAAAGAAGGAGTACAGAGATGGAAAAGAACTTTTCAGGATGGAAAGTTGAAGTCGATTCGGAAAATTTCGAAATTGATGGTATATGCGTTTATATCACAATTAAGGAAACCAAATTTGGTCCATTTAAATCGCAAGATCAATTATATGTTTTCTTTCGTGATAAAAAAGGTGTTATACCCGGAAGTGTGCTTGCACATAAAGTAAGTAAAGTGATACATTGGATTATCAATAATGGTCTAGATAAAAAAGATGATTCGGTAACTTCAGATATGCGCACTCCTATTTGTAAAGGACAGCTTCCTCTTCTATTTAACACTCTGTCACATTAAAACCAAATAAGGTATTAATCCCATCAGACACTAAGTTGATGGGATTTTTTATACAACACTTATTTAATAAATTAATTCTAACCCTTGACTTAAAACTCTAGATATTGTAATTATAATGTGTTATGTAAAGTAAAATAGTGAAAGGAGAAAAATTGGGATACACATTTAAAGAATCAAAAAACAAAAAAGGTTGGTTAATCAGTAATAAAATCAAGCTTGGACCATTTGATTCTAAAGAGGTTGCCTTAATATTAATTGAAGGTCTTAATTTAGATGAACGCGATAGAAATATCCTTGAATCTCAAATCAAAACTTCAAGTCTGTTAGATAAAATATCAATTAATGAGACTGAAATATTATGTACAATGTTCTACATGATATTCGCAGCTATTCCTAAAATAAATGAAAATGCTGAAGATTGTAGTCTCTTACAGAGTCTAAATGGAAAACATATATCTTTTGGCTTTCATTTTCCTGAAAATAAAAATGATGATAATGGATCAATAACTGAAAAATTAGTTGATGATCTAAAAGACCCTGAAGTTAAATTTGAAGAACTTACCTTCTCTTCAGGAGATTTAGGAGATGCTTAATTACTTAAATCCTTGCTTATGTAGCAAGGATTTTTTTATATCAAAAAACCATAAGTTAATATGGTAAATTCTATTTATAATATATATGGTGCCGGGGAGAGGACTTGAACCCCCACACCTTGCGGTACGTGGTCCTAAACCACGCGTGTCTACCAATTTCACCACCCCGGCATACATACATTAATACTCTATAATAAAGAAAAAGTCAACTAATATAACTAAATAACAAATATGTGGATAACTTCTTGATTGACAGTGGATAAAAATTTATTTAATATATAACTAATACTTTTTACTAACAAAAACTTAGCACCGAAGCGGTGTTACTTAGAAGAAAGTATTTCCCTTTTTATAATCACACTCTTGCTTCCATCTTGGATTCAGGAGTGTGATTTATTTTACAAGCATTTTATACCTTACTCTTATTTAAATATTTATATTTGATAAATAAGCTAAGCATAACAACAACTGAACTTATTAAAATATATATAAGTAATTTAATTACTTTATTTTTTTCATCTGTACTTTCTATGTCAATAACTTCATCACTTAGCTCATAAGCTTCTCCTAAAACTTCACCAACATTAATATCTTCATTAAATCTAGGTAGTAATCTGTAACCTGTTTTAGTTAAATCTAAAATACCAGCTACTTCTAATATATGTCCCACCTCTGTTTTAGGTTTTAAAATACCTGTATCCTTTTTTATATATATCTTTATCTCACCTGAACCATCATCTAAATAATAGTTACTACTCTTCTTAGAAACTAATTCACCTGATACTTTAATTAAAGAACCAATTAATTCATCAGTTAAATCACCAGTACCTATTAATTCAACTTCACTTAATTCATTATTACCTAATATATTTATAAAGCTATCCTTTTGTAAATTGATTCTTTTCTTATCTGATACCACAGATACCTTACCATCTAATTCAATAATGTCACCAACTCTTAAATCAGGGAAGTCGCTTCGTGAAGAATATATTTCAATACCACTTGATAAATAAACTTCTTGAGTTAAATTATCATACTCTGAGATATAAAATACTTTTTTACCTAAGACATTTGGCGGAGCAGTAACTATACCCGAAGTAATAACATAATCTCCCTTTTCCAAGTCTTTTACTTCAGAGATAGTAGAATATACATAATTACTATTATCTGCCTCATATCCGCTTATTTCTAAGCTCTCAAGAGCTTCTAATCTATTATATTCTCCTGGACTTGGTGTTTCTGTCCAAAACCAATTATTTAATATTTCTGAATAAGCAAAGGCGTTAGCTTCTTTAACATTGTCATATGATACTTCTTCTAAGAGATTATCATTTAAGTCTAAAAATCTAACACTATCAGTAGTATTATTTAGAGCTAAAGAAGAATCTGACCTATTAATTAATAAATAACTAAAAGGTTGAATAGCTAAATCCACTAAAGCAAATGGTCTACTACCACCATCCATATCATCTAATTTAAAGTTAGATAAATCAATTATTTCAGATGAATTATTAAAAATTTCTACCCATTCCATATCGTCTGAGCCTTCTGGATTTACCATGAACTCATTAATTCTTAAGCCTTGAGGCATTTCAATATCTAAATCTATTACCTCTACTTCACTTTCTAAAATAGTAATCTGCTTAGTTTTTAAATCACTTAAACCAAAGCTATCACTTACTTCTAATATAATATTATATACCCCGGATGTATCATATGAATGAGCTTCATTTATTTCATCACCATATGAACCATCTCCAAAATTCCATGAATATGACAAGGTATCATTATCTGGATCAAATGATGATGTAGCATCAAACTCAACAATTTGATTTAAATTAAAACTACTACCATTTATTTCAAAATCAGCTTCAGGAGCTAGATTAGCTAAAAAGGTATTTAAACTACCAGGCGTTGGTTCACCTGTCCAAGCCCATTCATTATTTGTTTTTCTAGCATATGATTTATTCTCCAAAGCAGAAGCCGTGTATGCTATCTGATCTAATTGATTACCGCTTGGAGAATATAGTATAACTTGATCACCTCCTGAATTATTTAAGCCAATACCAGATATTTCTGAAGTAATAGTAAAATAACTACCAGGTGATATCTCTGTTGAAGTAAATAAGCCTTCTTCAATTACAAAAATTCGTGATGAATTATCTTGAACACTCCATCCCAAAAGATCAATGGTAGTATAGCTCTGATTAAATAATTCAATAAATTCTTTTTTTTGACCTTTTTCATCTTTATAAAGATAATTGGTAGCCAAAGAAAAAATAGATATTTCATGACCTGAAGCTAATGCTTTTTTAACTGGGTCTTTTACTAATCTACCCAATAAGATAACTTTATTAACGTCCATATAATTATTGCCTTTCGTTTAAGTCATTAAATAATGACTAATTATTAATTAAGCAACCCTTATATCAGACAAGCTTGACAAGACCCATGTATTTTATATAATACTAATCGAGGCTTATGCCTCAAAATCGCTTTTCGCCAAATTCCGCAGATACATTAGTTGATGCGGATTTTGGTTTGCCAAAATTAGTATTAATATCTCTAATCATTCTATTAAAATAATGTTTTTGTTTAATGTAAGTAAATAACTTACATTTCTTTATACTATAATCCATAAATGGAACGATTATTTAAGATTTTTTTAATTATTTTCCTAAAAAACCAATTTTTAAGCTTTAAACTAAACATATTTTTTTAATTAACATTTAATTAAGTTTCTGTTTTTAGTCGGATACACCGACGGCGCATGAGTTTAGTCTATTTTAACTATAAGTAGTTATTATTAAATAACTATGCGACGGCGCATGTTATACAGCCGTCTCTCTTACCCATATACTTTAGCAAATAGGTGAGTAAAGTCAAATAAAAGAACAACTTTAATATAAAGTTGTTCTTTTGGTGCCGCGGGAGAGACTCGAACTCTCACGAGCAAAGCTCACTGGATTTTAAGTCCAGCGCGTCTACCAGTTCCGCCACCACGGCTGGAGCGAGTGACCGGATTCGAACCGGCGACCTTTTCCTTGGCAAGGAAACGTTCTAGCCAACTGAACTACACTCGCCTATTTTCATGTAAGCGATTATAACAAATAGACATGATTTGTAAAGGTTTTTTAATAAAAAACTGAAGCTTTAGGCCTCAGTTTAGCTCTTTTATTGGACTTTGTGATTTTTCGCATACTTCACCACAATAAGGTGCAAAATGACCATCTATACATAATATATTGTTAATCATGACAATTACACTTTCCTCATAACACCCTGGACATTTTACTTTATCACCCTCTTTATGAATATTGGAAGAGGAGGCCATTATTAGGTTTTTTTCTTTTTTCCCCACCACCTTCTCCTATCTTTATGTTTATATGTACGTTTGAAATTGGAGCGAAACTTAATTTGCAAAAGCTCTTCTTACTCTTAGTACCATGTAATTTATATTGAAGCTCATTATTACGCCTAAATATTATAACTCGCCTATGGCATTCTGGACACTCTATCTCGTCATATTCACGAACTACACCTAAAATTAAAGGTTTTTTTGTTTTCAAAATACTTTCTCCTTTTATTATGTTCAAACTATATTATAATATTTTAAAATTATTGTCAATTTCTACTACTTTGCTCTTCTTTCTTAATCCCTTAACTATATTTACTTCACTTTTACTTACTTTAAAATATTTACTAATTATTTTAATCAATTCAATGTTGGCCATATTTTTAACAGGAGCTGCTTTTACTTTTATCTTAAAACTATTCTCTTTTAATTCAATAATTTCAGCCTTAGAAGAATTAGGAACTACTTTTACTTTAATCTTCATTTTAAACTCTGCTTTATTATTTTTAAAACTTGATTATGGACTAAACCATTTGAAACTAAAATATCTTTTGAATAAATAGTCCATTCTTTATTATTAAAATCAGTTACCTTGCCGCCCGCTTCTTTAACTATTAAAGCTCCGGTAGCTACATCATGTAAATTACCTCCAGGTAACATAACGGCTTCAACTCTGCCCATAGCCATTATTTGAAATTCAACTACAGCTGAACCTATTTGTCTAAGATCTAATGTTTTAAGTTTAAATGCTTTATATAGCTTAATAGCTCGTTTCATATCTTTAACTAAACTTCCATGACAGAATATTAATATGGAATCACTTATTTTCTTACGTTTAGAAACTCTTAACCTTTTATTATTAATAAAAGCTCCTTTACCAAGCTCGGCTACTGTTAATTCTTTAAGTACTGGCACATAAGTAATGCCTAAAACCATTTTTTCTTTATATGCTAAACCAATAGCTACGCCGTAAGTAGGTAAATGCATTGTATAATTAGTAGTTCCATCTAATGGATCAATTATCCAATAATAATCAGAGTTTTTTAAATTATCACCTATTTCTTCACTATATATCCTATGTGTTGGAAAATGTTTTTTAATTTCGTTTATTATAATCTTCTCAGCTCCTTTGTCTAATGGTGTTTGTATTTGATCTTTAGATTTTAATTTAAAGTTTCTAGATCTAGAAACTTTAGAAAAATTATTCTCTAAATATTTACCAGCCATACGTGCTGCTACTTCTGCTACTTTTTTTTCTTTAGTAAAATTCATAAGTGTTGACAATGTTAGTTATCTATACTATACTACTACATTACATTGAACATATCAAACAACCAAAGGAGACGAAACAATGTTTTCATCAACAAGAAATAATTTATTAGTTATCTTAATGATAATATTCTCATTACTATGTGTTAGCAAAAACGATAAGCCTCAAGACTTTAGATCAATGAGAAATGCTGCTGGTAATAATATTGAAACGATCCTAGGAGTATATATAGATACTGCTTCTGAATTAACATCTCAGATAAAAGAATACATTTCGAATGATAGTCTGGATTCACAACTCGGATCAGCCATAGATGAGAAATACGACTCATATAACTACGTACGCCAAATAGATCTCACAGTTCTGTATAGATCTTCACCAATAGCAGATAATTTGGATGATTCTTGTGATAATGAATTATTTCTACAGGAGTTAAAAGAATATGGCTATCCACATTATACTGGCATGTTTAATTGTTGGATTGATGAATCTAATTTCCCTGATCTTATTCATGACGAATATTTCTCTGAAGAAATAAGGAAATTATTTAAGCATGAGATGGAAGATAATTATAATCTTAAAGTTCTTTATGGTTCATATAAAGAGGAATGGAAAGAATTATATTTAAAAGACACGGTTAAATAACCAGGTACTTTAAATTCGAAAGAGCGAAAGAATTCGCTCTTTTTTTATTCACCAAATTATATCTATTATTGACAAAATTGCTTTTTTAAATTATACTTCTCTATTATCGAACATACTAAAAATAAGGAAAAAGGGAAATAATGAATCATAATAATATGATATTAGGCGTAGGGATAACATTTATTATAATATTAATGTTACTTCACGGTTCTAATAATCCTCAAATCAATTGGGCCTGCCCATCAATAGTAATTATCATATGTGTAATGCTGGGTAGTAACTGGATTTATGTTAGAAATGATAAAAATAATCATTCAGTAGAAATGGATAAAAAAACTGAAGAGATTAATAAACTAAAAAGGGAAATGTCCAATTATAAAGATATTCTAGATAATAGGTTAACACTTTTAGAAAAAAGAGCAAAATTAATTAGGCCTGCGCGAGAATTCTGGAGAGGTGATATGTCAAAATATTTGCCATGCGAACCTAACCAAATAACTGATGCTATTTGTGGTGAGATTAAATCTACTAAAGAAATAAATAAGAAAGTTATTACAATTTGTAATACAGATTATTACCGAGTCTATTTAAAATCAGACCAAATTGAAGGAAGTTATTTTATTAAAGCCGGAGACCCAGTTCTCAAAGTAGAAGCTAAAGGACAAATATATTATCTTCTCCCTGAATACGGAACAGTAGTCCAAACCCCGCATCATAATTCAGCATTACCTGATGGTACTGAATTTAAAAGTTGGGGGAGTTTTAAACAAATTTATGAATAAATTAATTTATAAATTCAAAAAGGCGAACACATTTCGCCTTTTTTTATTTATTAAATTATATTAACTCAAGTATCTTAAGTTCCAGCTTGTTATTCTCAGTATCATAAACAGCAAACGTTGCTTTATTAAAAAGTCCAGCTAAAGTACCTGGATTTATAAGTTGAGTCTTACCAACAGCCTCTTCCCAAGGCTTATGATTATGACCATAAAATACTAAATCATATTTTTGAGTTTCTGCTAATTTCTTACCTTCGTCTGGGTAATGAACAATGCCAATTTTTATATTATCTATTTCAATCTCACCCATATCTCCATAATGAGTTATTTGTTTAAAATCTTTAGCTAATAAAGGAGTATTTTCTCTGTCTTCAACATTACCAAAAACCATATGTATTTTGCCTTTAAATTTAGGGCCTAAAATATTCTTTAAAATAGAAGGAGCGCATAAATCACCACAATGGATTAATTCAGTTACTTCATTTTTATTAAGCCAATCAATGGCTTTTTCCATATTTACCATATTATCATGAGTATCTGCCATAATACCTATTTTCATATATTTATCCTTTTATTTCTTTTAAACTTTAACATAATTACTCCTAGCACTATTAATGTTCCACCAATTAATTGATAGCTATATGGAATATAACCCCATATGAAATAGGAATAAATAATTACCATAAATGGGGAAAGCGCTACTATTATAGCAAGTTTACTAAAATCAGCATATTTGTAGGCTTGGAACATAAGTAAATGCTGTAAGACAGTACTAAATAATGGAACTATCATAGCTAAGACTAAATATTTACCTTCTAATAGAATAAAATTACCAAATACAAATGTATATATACTAATAACTATTAAACCATAAATATTCCTAACTAAAACAAAAACAATGGGTTCTACCTTATGAATAGTTCTTTTTACAATAAACCGTGTAGTATTGAATATAAGTGTAGAGATTAAAATAAATATTACTTTAAATTCTAAATTTTCTACAGGGTTAAATGTAATAATCAATAAACCAAGTATAGCCAGGATAGCCCCAAATGTTTCAAATAAATTAAACTTCTCTTTTAAAATAATTACACCCAAGCCTGTCATATAAAGAACGCCTATTAATGTAACAAAATCTGTATTTACTGGACCTATTATTTTTATTGAATAAAGCCAAGCAGGATATGAGATTAAAAAGAAAGAGGCAAGTAGCAACCAAATCTTAGGTTGCTTTTTAATAGCAGGTATAACAGTTTGATACCTTTTTTTATATAAAGAAATAATACTTGCCCAAATTAAAGCAAAAAAGAACCAGTAAAAAGCAACTGTTTCAATATTCGATGCATCCATAACATATTTTGTTGAAACAGAAGCCAGGGCTCCGAATGATATACCAATAGCGGTTAATAAATAGCCTTTGTATCTTTTTTCCATTATTTTAATTCTTTAAAATACTCTTTAATAAACTTAAACCCATCGCTTGCCATTTCTTTACCTTGTTTTGATATAATACGATCATATTTTCTCTTTAATGACTGATACATCTTTAATGTAGTTTGTTCATAATTATCCTTAAAATTATCATTATGACCACAAATATATTTAATAATACCAAACGCTGAAATCTTCTGAATCTTTTCAGAATCATATACCACAATAGCTTCTTTAGTCCTAACTAAATTCTTCTGATCATCATCCAAATCTTCATGTACTAAAATACAATAAACAACTTCTTCAATAAATCTTTGGTCATACTGCTTAGTGGTTAAAAACTTTCTAGCCATTTCAGCTCCAACTTCAGCATGGAGTTTCTTGCCTTTAGCAATATCGTGTAGTAATACTGCAACTTCAACAATTGCCCAATCAGCTTTTTCTAAACGAGCTAATTTCTTAGCAACATCTCTAGATTCTAAAGTATGTTGCAAATGTACTGAGTGTAATTTAGATTTAGCAAACTTTTCTATCTCTTTAATTTGTTCTTTACTAATTTCCATGTTTAATTTTTTTAGATAAGTACATAAATGGCGTATCAATAACAGCTACAACTAATTTAATTAAATAAGTGAAAAATATTAATGGAATAATTGGATAAATACCTATAAAAGCAATAGAAGTAAATATTACTGAGTCAATAAATTGTGATACAAAGGTTGAACCATTATTTCTTAACCATAAATGTTTACCTTGTGTTTTACTTTTAATCTTATCAAATAACCAAACATCTATATGTTGTGATACTAAGTAAGCCATCATAGAGCCTAAGACAATACGTGGAGTTAGAGTAAAAAGAGTAAGTAAAGAACTCTGAGCTATATCATAATCTGCTGGTTTGAATAAAATAATAAACTGAGACATAACTAAGAAAAATATTGATACAAAAAAACCAACTCTAACAGCTTTCATTGCTTCTTGCTTACCATAATGTTCAGATAATATATCTGTAGCTAAAAAAATAGAAGCATATAATACATTGCCTCCAGTACCAGCTAGACCAAATAAATACATGCCTTTAATAACAAATATATTCATGATTACCACGTTAACTGCTATTAAACTAATTAACCAAACCCTACCTAGTCTAAAAGCAATTAAAACAAAACTAAGCGAAGTTAAAGTCATTAATATAAATAAAATGTTGTTACTCATAATCTAAAAAATGATTTAATTAACCAAATTAATATAAATAAACTTAAATTAATTATTACTAAAGCTATACTAAAAGCTAAAACTATTTCTAATTCAGGACTTGTTATAAAAAAAGAGGCGATAACAGGTAAAGCTATATTCTTTAAGTCTTGAACTGAAGGACCAATAATAACACCTATATTTAAGAAGAATACTATTAATAACCAAGTTTGCCAAGTTAGAAAATTAAATGAATTAAATATTTCTAATATATTATCCCATATATTAATTGAATCTAAACTAATAGCATTGGCTAGTAATACCTTGTTAAGTAAACCAATAAATAAAATACCGATAATAAGCGGAGCAATTGATACAATAATTGGACCAAGTATAGGTATCTTAGGTTTGTAATGTTCCACGCTTCCTGCTCGAGAACTAACATTCATTCTAACCACCTTGCCACCTGTTGCATAACAACCAATGGCGTGTGCTGCCTCATGAATAAATATACCTAAATAAGTAAGTGGTTTCATCCAAAATATATCTAAGTAACTTTCTCTAATATTAACCGTTAAATAGCCAAGTATTACTAAAATTATTAAATAAATACCAATAGTCATTATTTTCTAATTTTTTTAATTAATTTTATATCCTTAGTATGACCACCTAAATCATCCATGGGTGTTTCAAGTACCATGGGCATATTTTTAAGTTTAGGATGATTTACAAAAGCAGTTAAGCCATTTAAACCTATTTTGCCTTTACCAATATTTTCATGCCTATCTACTTTTCCTCCTAAATCTGTTTTTGAATCATTTAAATGAATTAATTTAAGTAATTTTAATCCAATATGCTTATTAAACTCATTTAATGTCTTTTCAACTGATTTTTTATCTCTTAAATCATACCCGCTTGCAAAAGCATGACAAGTATCTAAACAAACGCCTATCTTTTTTTTATATTTTTTTGGTAATTTACTTATTATTTCATTTATTTCTTCAAACCTATCACCTATTATATTACCTGAACCAGCTGAGTTTTCTACAAGGAACATAGCACTGCCTTTGTATCCTTTCATAATCTTAGAAATACCAGCTGTTACTTGTTTAATAGCTTTATCCCTTGGCAAATCATTAGCACTACCTAAATGAGTCATAATATATGGTATACCAAGTATAGAAGCTCTTTCTAGATCATCACGTATTACTTCAATAGAACCATTTCTTATCCTGTCTTTAATAGATGCTAAGTTAATATAGTAAGGTGTATGAATGTATCCTGCTGATATATTATTCTCCTTCATAGAATCTTTAAAAGACTTAACTAATTCTTTAGTAAGTATAGGAGCTGGACCACCTCTTGGAGAACGTGAAAAAATCTGAAACACTTCAGCTTTAATTTCTTTAGCATTACCTGGAGCTTTATCAATACCACCGGCAATAGATACATGTGCGCCTATTTTCATAAGTTAATTATATCAAAAAAGGGACTATTAGTCCCTTTTTCTTATATATTATACTATTTTATCCAATACATTCTTTTTTAAGCATTTCTACTACCTTTTTATTCTTTATAATTGTTCTTAGATATTCTTGATAACCATTACTTTGTATGCTGTCTTGCGCTTCTTTATTATCTTTAACAGTTTCTAATATTCTATCAGTTTCTTTTTTAAGTTCTTCGTCACTAGCTGTAAACTTTTCTTTATCTGACATCTCTTTAATAACAAGTGATGTTTTAACACGTTCTTCTGCCTTATCTTTGAACTCATTTTCTAAATCTTTTCTTTCTTTCTTTATATTCTTTAAATATTCATCAAATGGAATACCTTGCTTAGTTATACCATCTTCAAATTCATGTAACATTCTATGTGTTTCATTATGAATTAGAACTTCTGGTATTTCACTATACTCAGTTTTCTTAACTATAGCTGTTAATATTTCAATTTCTACTCTTTGTTCCTCTTGGAACTTCTTTTCTTGTTCTAAATTACTTTTAATCTTTTCATTTAAATCTTTTATATCTTTAGCTCCAACAGTTTTAGCCCATTCATCATTTGCTTCTGGTAATTCTCTTTTAAATACTTCTAAAACCTTAACTTCAAAGTCACATAACTTACCAGCTACCATCTTATTTTGATATTCTTCTGGAAATTTTAATTGAAACTTCTTTTCCTCATTCTTATTCATACCAATTAAATTATCTTCAAAGCCAGGTAACATAACATTGTCACCAACAATTAATGGATACTTTTTACCTTGACCACCATCTACTGCTACTTTATCAAGTGATACATTAAAATCTACTTCAACTTTATCACCTTTTTTAATTGGTTCTAATGAGATCACTTCTTTGGCTTGCATCTTTTTTAAATCATCTATTACTTTCTCTATGGCTTTAGCATCAACTTCAACTTTAGCCATCTTTACTTTAACACTCTTATAATCTCCAAGTGTTACCTTTGGAGTTAAAGCTACTTGTGCTTTAAAAATGATAGGGTTACCAGGAGCTACTTTTTCTATATCTATCTTGGGTTGACCAATAGTATCAATTTTTTCTTGTTTTACTGCTTCAAAGTAAAAATGTGAGACTACACTATCTAAAGCTTCTTGATAAATTGCCATTTCACCAAGTCTTTGTTTAACAATATCAAATGGTGCTTTACCAGGTCTAAAACCTTCTATTTTGTTCTTAGTACTTAAGCTAATAGCACCTTTTTCTAGAAATGGTTTTAATTCATCCAGCGATACCTCTATATTTAATTCAATTTGTGATTTATCTAACTCTTTTTTTTCTACATTCATATTAATTTAATTATTTATTAAGTAAAGCTTATACTACCATAATATATAATTTTGTCAAAAAGGTATAAAAAAACTGGTAACTATCGAAAGCGATTCGATGTTACCAGAGTAAGCTTTTAGTCTTAAATAGATTTAATTGGTTTAAATACTATTTTGGTTTATTCATATTGATTTAGTTGATTTATTTGAATTCGGTATCTAATGTACGCCATAGATATCATTTTGACAGAAGCTGTCAAGGAAGGATTACTAAATCTTTAATCTAAATTGATTAAATTTGTTTAACTTTGGGTAAGTCAGCTTAATCAATTTAGATTGACCAAAGCTTATTTTAGCCATAATTATACCTCCATATTTAACTAAATAAATACTAACAGATGAATAAAATTAATGCAAATAAAAAGTGCCTCACTAATTGCAAGGCACTGAAATTGGTTGACTGGTAACACATATTGCTATAAATAACCCGGTTAAGGAGAAAGTCTATGACCATGAGTATTTAATAGCACTATTCAACCAAAAACCAGCCAACCATGGTTTAACTAAAAACTCTATGATATTGTTTCAGTATCGGAGTATAGAAACAACTAGCGATCAGTAAACACTAGTATCAATTAGAGAATCCCTCTATTAAACCATATAATTAAAGTACGTTTTATAATTTAAAATTAACATGTAATTGATTTCTTGGCAACTAAAAAGCCCGGCTTAAAGCCGGGCTTTTATATATATTAATATTATTTTAAACAAGGAAGGCTACTAATAAAAGAGCTACTACATTCAATATCTTAATCATTGGATTAATAGCAGGTCCTGCTGTGTCTTTGTATGGATCACCAACAGTATCACCAGTAACAGCTGCTTTATGTGCTTCACTGCCTTTACCGCCGTAATTACCTTCTTCAATATATTTCTTTGCATTATCCCAAGCACCACCACCAGAAGTCATAGAGATAGCTACAAACATTCCAGTTACAATACTACCAACTAATAATCCGCCAAGGGCAACGGCTCCAAATAGGAAGCCTACTAAGACAGGAACTATAATTGGAATTAAAGCAGGTAAAATCATTTGTTTAAGAGCAGACTTAGTAACTAAATCGACTGTTCTAGAATAATCTGGCTTAGCTGTACCTTCCATGATTCCTGGAATTTCTTTGAATTGACGTCTTACCTCTTTAACTACATCACCGGCTGTTTTACCAACAGCTTTCATAGCTAGAGCTGAAAATAGATATGGTAACATTCCACCAATAAATAGTCCGATTATTACCATAGGATCAATTAAATCAAATTTTAAGTGTACCCCATATTCGGCAAACTCTTGAACATATGCTGCAAATAAAACTAAAGCAGCAAGCCCTGCAGAAGCAATAGCATAACCCTTGGTAACAGCTTTTGTTGTATTACCAACTGCATCTAAAGCATCAGTATTTTTTCTAACGTTCTCATCAAGCCCAGACATTTCAGCAATACCACCAGCATTATCTGTAATTGGTCCATATGAATCAATAGTAACAATAATACCAGCTAAAGATAACATACTCATAGCAGCAATAGCTATACCATAGAGTTCAGCTAATTGATATGAGCCCCAAATAGCAGCTACGATAACAATTATAGGTAAAGCAGTAGACTGCATTGAAATTGCTAAGCCTGAAATAACATTAGTACCATGACCCGATTCTGAAGCTTTAGCTATTTCTTTAACTGGTTTGTATTTAGTAGATGTATAATATTCTGTAATTACCACCATTAGAGTAGTAGCTACTAAACCAATCAAAGAAGCTAAGTAAAGATCATTAACGCTATACTTAGATATGTCACTCATTAACCATTTAGTAACAGGATAAAGAGCAATAGCTGATAATATACCAGCTACAGCTAACCCTTTGTACAAAGCTGCCATAATATTTCCACTCTTTCCAAGTTTAATAAACATAACTCCAATAACTGAAGCAATAATAGCAATACCACCGATTACTAAAGGATATACTAAAACGTCAGGATTCTGCCCAAATGTTAAAAGCCCAAGTAACATAGCAGCAACTGAAGTAACAGCATAGGTTTCAAATAAATCAGCGGCCATACCAGCGCAATCACCAACATTATCACCAACATTATCAGCAATAACAGCAGGATTACGAGGATCGTCTTCTGGTATACCAGCTTCAACTTTACCAACTAAGTCAGCGCCAACATCAGCAGCTTTTGTAAAAATACCACCACCAAGTCTAGCAAATACTGAAATTAAACTTCCACCTAAACCAAGACCAATAAGCGCTTTAACATCTCCGGTTAATGCATAAAATCCAGCTACACCTAAAAGTCCCAAACCAACAACTAAAAGACCAGTAACAGCACCGCCCCAAACTGCGACGTTTAAAGCAGGAGCTAATCCTGTTTTAGCAGCTTCACAAGTTCTAACATTGGCTCTAACAGAAATGTTCATACCAATATATCCAGCTAGGGCTGATAATACAGCACCAACTAAAAAACCAAGAGCTGTATTTATTTCTAGAAAAGCCCACAAGAGAATGAAAAAAACTAAAGCAATAATACTAATCGTTCTATATTGACGATTTAGATATGCTTTAGCACCTACTTGAATTGCTTGCGCAATTTCTTGCATCTTTTCATCACCCTTTGGCTTGTTATTAACAATTTTTATTAAAATGCCCCCATAGATTATCGCAACAACAGCTGCGACTAATGAAAATATTAATCCTGATGTCATAATTTTTTAATTAATTTTAATTATATATATTATTTTTTATCTTTTTTTGGAGCTGCCTTTTTCTTTTTAGGTTTAGTCTCTTTTTTATCTTTAGCTTTAGTTTTTGCTTTAACTTTCTTTTCTTTAACAGGTTTTTCTTCCTTATCTAACTTTTTTTCTTTCTTATCATCTTCTACTTCTTCTTTAGATTCTTCTTTTGCTATGTTCTCAGCACCTTCAATATCTATTTTCCACTCTGTAAGCTTAGCAGCAAGCCTTACATTCTGACCACTCTTACCAATAGCTAAAGACAATTGATCGTCTTTTACATTAACTAAAACTGTTTTTTCTTTTTCATTTAATTTTAATGATTCAACTTTAGCTGGAGATAAAGCATTAGTAATAAACTTTTCTGGATTTTTATGCCATTCAATAATATCTATTTTCTCTCCACCAAGCTCTGTAATAATAGTTTGTACACGTGTACCACGTTGTCCAACACAAGAACCAACGGGATCAATAGTATCTTGATTAGAACTTACAGCTATCTTAGAACGCATACCTGCTTCACGAGCTATGGCTTTTATTTCAACAATACCAGAACTAATTTCTGGTACCTCTGATTTAAATAGCTCCTTAACTAAATCAGAATGAGTTCTAGAAACTAAAATTTCAGGGCCTTTAGGAGTCATTTCAACTGAAACAATAAATACTCTTAGTCTTTGCCCAGAAGTATATTTTTCACTCATAACTTGTCCGTCTTGGTTCATAACAGCTAAAGTATGGCCAATATCTAAATAAACCATTCTGCCTTCTCTTCTCTGAATTACAGCTGTAACAATACTTCCTTCTTTTTCTTTAAATTCAGCAAATATATTTTCACGTTCAGCTTCTCTTAATCTTTGAATAATAACTTGTTTAGCAGTTTGAGCTGCCATTCTACCAAATTCATCAGGTACTTCTAATTTAGTTTTAATTTCATCACCAATTTTAGCTTTAGCCTTATTCTCTTTAGCTTCAGCTAGCATTATTTCAGTTTTAGGATTAAATCTCTTTATTTCGCTCTCATCAATTTCTTCACCTGCTTCTCTTTTAGCTTCATATTCTTCCCTTTGCTTTTCAAGTTCTTCTAAATCCATGTCTTCAACTACAGTTTTAATATCATATACATCCATATCTTGTGAAACAACATCAAAGTTAACTTTAACATTCTGATTCTTTTCACCAAAGTCTTTACGATAGGCAGCAGCTAAAGCTGCTTCAATGGTTTCTAAAACAGATTCAAAAGATATATTCTTTTCTTCACATATTTGTTGTATAGCTTCTTGTAAATTATCCATATTTTTATAATTAATTTATGAAAGAAGCTAGTGTATTAACACTAGCTTACTTTATATATTAGTATCTTATTTATCGTTTGTCAACTATAGTCCTAAATCATTTCTTTTTTCTTCATCAATAACTTCTAGCTCAGAATCAGGCACTGGATAAGGAGAGGATTGTGAAGGCGGAGGTCCTTCCATTTGATCTAACCACTCATCTGTTATTTCATGATAGCTGATATCTTCACTCTTTACATTCCTACCTTTAGGCGGTTCTGGTGGCGGTGGTAAATAGCCTTCATCTTCTTCATCTAACATTTTTATCCTACGACTATTAATATAGTCTAGGGAGAACCAAATAATAGTAATTAGTAATATTATAATTAACATTATTAAACCAATAAAACGATTACGTTTCTCTGTTTCTTGTTGTCCAGATTCTATAAACTCATCTTGTAACATTGTATCTAAATCAGTTACACTGGCTGTTTCTTGTATTTCATTAACTACATATTCCTCATCTTTTTCTACAAAAACGCCACCTTCTATAATACCCTGCTCTGTTATTTCAACTTGTCCATCTGTATTTTTATTAATTACTTCAAATTGTGGTACATTCTGATCGCTAATTACATCAATTAATGGCTCATTATTATATATTACTTCTTCTTGATGTGTAGTAATTACTTCATTTTCAACATTAAAGTAAATATATTTTGACACTTTACTCTGTCCACCCCAACCACCATTTTCATGATAAGCAATTGCATAAACATAATGATCACCTGGAGTTAAATTGTAATCTAAACTAGCAAACACGCTACCATATTGATCTTCGTGCTTCTTTTGTTCCACGTTTTCAACTTCAATATCATCAACAAACAGCTTAACAATAGTAGGTTTCCAAGTTAAAGCCCTAAAAACCGGAAGTTTGCCTACTACACTATCATTCTCTGGCACTAAAATAGTTGGTGCTGGAACAAAACAATACTTAACAATACAGTCACCTTCTAAAGCAAATGTTTTAGTAGGTAACAATAAGAGTAATAAAAAGAGGGATAATAATAGCCCGCTTTGTAATATATATTTATTCTTCATAATTAAAAAAGTTAAGTATATGTATACTTAACTGCAAATCAACTATTTAATCAAGCGCAAAACTTGTTTATAACCTATGGATAATTAGGGTAAATACTTATCAAATTCTTTTCTAGCTAACCTTTCTTCTTTAATTCTAGGCACTTCTTTAACTATATATTTAATAATAAAAAGTAACCAAATAAAACATATTAAGAGCCATAACATTAACCAAACTCTCATTCCAAGATATGCAGCTCTTTGTTGTTTAAGGAACATTAAGATAAAGCCTACAATTCCAGTACTATATGTTAAATATGAAAGTTTTGTCCAAATTACCTGTGTAGTACCGCCTTTTGCTTTTTTCTTAAGGAAATATGTTGAATATATAGCAAAAGCTAAAACTAGTATAAAAAATATAGTAAATATCCAAAATAGCAATGAAGTAAATACTGAGGCCCTAACATCGAACCAAAAACTAAGTTGTAGAACATTTGTAAACATATTACATATATATTAAGAGAAAATAAAAAAATAATCAAGTTTTGATTATTTTAATACTATTTCACTAAAATTAAACCATAATGATTTTCACCAGCATCAAACTCTTTTTCTAATCTAAAACCAAGACTAATTGCTTTTTGATTTACTTGATCTGAGCTAATCTTAGTATCTGGAGTAGGTCCAATAGGTCCTGTGGCTGTTTTCCAATCAACAACTAGTAATTTACCGCCTTCTTTTAATAATCTATAAGCTTCTTCAAGCATTTCTTTATTTTTCTTTGATTGAAATAAGGTATTTACATATAGAGTATAGTCTAGAATACCTTCTTTAATGTTAGTGGCTCCAACTGTCTCTAAATTAGACCAAACAGTCCTTATATTATATAACCCTTCTTGCCTAGCTCTGCCTTCTACAGCAGATAAGACATCTTTTAAGATGTCTACAGCATATACTTTACCTTGATCACCAACTAATTTAGCAGCTTGCAAAGTAAAAAATCCCATAGAACCACAACCTAAATCGCCTACCAAGGTTTTAGGTAAGATTTCTAACTCATTTTTTAAAATATGAGCTGGGTTTAATAATTCATTTCCCCCAGCTATTTTCTTTTCAGCCATATAATTTATTATATCAAAAAATCGTTCTTAATGGAACGAAGTTGTTTATCCAAATAAAATATTTATTTATTTTCCATAGCATCAACAATTCTACCAAGCGCTAGAATAAAAGCAGCTGTTCTTAAATCTGTATTATAATTTTCACCAATTAACCATGTATTATTAAATGCTTTAACCATTATATCTTTTAACTGGGTTAATACTTTTTCAAGTGGCCATTTTTCATCGTTAATATTTTGTAACCACTCAAAATATGAAACAGTAACTCCACCAGCGTTAGCTAAAACATCAGGAATAACTAATATATTTTTTTTATGTAATATTTCTGTAGCTTTTGGGGTTACAGCGCCATTAGCAATTTCAATTATTATCTTAGCTTTAATTTTATCTGCATTTTCTTCAGTAATTTGATTTTCTAAAGCAGCAGGTATTAATATATCAGTTTCTATTTCCAATAGTTTTTCATTGCTTAAACTTTCATAGTTCTCACAATCACAAACTGTACCTAAGCAATAACAACTATGTATCTGACCTTGTTCTTTTTTGGATTCCATTACTTTCTCTGGATTCATGCCGCCATTCTTTAAGTCAAAAATACTTCCTTTTGAATCAGAAAAACCAATTAACTTAAACCCAGCCTCATAAACTAAGTTAGCCATATTAAATCCAGCATTACCAAATCCTTGAATTACTACAGTGGTTTCTTTTGGTTTTAAATTTAATTTTTCAATTAACTCTTCTAAAATATAGAAAGCGCCTTGAGCTGTAGCAATGTCTCTACCTTCACTTCCGCCTTTATCTATTGACTTTCCGGTAATAATGGCTGGTTCATATTTATCAGTCAATTTACCATATTCATCAGCCATCCAATCCATTATTTGTGAATTAGTATAAACATCAGGAGCAGGCACATCAACATTAGGCCCTATGTTATCTTTAAAGGCTTTTATCCATGCACGTGACAATTCTTCTAGCTCTTCTATGCTTAACTCTTTAGGATTAACTTTAACACCCCCTTTACCGCCACCCATTGGAATATCAACAACCGCACATTTAATTGCCATTAAAAGAGCTAAAGTTTCAATTTCATCTAAATCGGCATCTGGATGATAGCGTATACCACCTTTAAATGGTCCCCTAGTATTATTATGTTGAACTCTAAAAGCTTCAAACTTTTTATCTCCACTAATTACTAATTCTTTAGTTAATATATTTTGAGGAGTTGAAAGTTTTTTAATTATCTCGTCGTCTAACTTTAAAAGTTTAGCTGACTTATTTAATTGATCTAGAGTTTTTTGAAACGATTTTTCCATGATTATTGGATATAAAAACCCCGTAAATTAATTACAGGGAATTAAAAATATATTATGATAATTTATCTAGCTTTTCTTTTAATATTTCTTTTGGTTGTAAGCCCATCATTCTTTCTACTTCTTCGCCGTCTTTAAAAATAACAAGTGAAGGAACTGAAGAAACTTGATACTTTTGAGCAAGTTCTTGATTTTCATCTATATCTAATGTAGCAATTTTTACCTTACCATCATATTCTTCTGATAATTCCTCAATAATTGGCATTAACATTTGACATGGACCACACCAAGTTGCAAAAAAATCAACCAAAACTGGTTTATCGCTTTTTAATACTTCTGACTCAAAGTTATCTTGAGTTATTTTTACTTCTGCCATATTGATTTTTATTAATTTAAATAATTAAGAGTTAATCTATTATATACCTTTTTATTAAGACTGTAAACCAATTGACTTAAAAGGCGTATTTGGTAAGATAAACTTGGAAATTCAAAATAAGGAGGATAATAAAATGAATAATCCAAAAAAAACTAATTGGCAAGTTTTAATTACATTTAGTATTCCATTTATAATTTTCTTAGTTGTTATGAGCGGGTTTATATACGAAAAAATCATAAAACGAAGTCTAGGACAGAAAATTGAAAATATCCAGCAAAACTAATTATTAAGAGGTTATCATTGAAACGGTTTAAAGAAAATATACTTAACGTATTTATTGGTATTATAGTACTAGGTACAATTGTCGTATCGATTTGTATAATGTATGGAGCGTATATAAGAATACCGATGGAAAATCTAGCCAAATCTGAATTAAGTTATAAAGACTACAATTCAGGCAAACTCATTGAAAATTAATATATCGGTGAGTTTTTTTATATTTATATATAGTATATTACTATATATATTTTACGACTCTTATATGTAACTAATCTTAGCTAAATATCCTAATTATTCCTAAAATCTGTTTAAATAATGTTCCTTGTGGAACAAAAAAACGCATATTATTATAAATATACGCTTTTTTTATTCAATTTATGATAAATACTTTTCAGCTTCTAACGCTGCCATACAGCCAAATCCAGCTGCAGTAATAGCTTGTCTGTATCTCCAATCAGCAACATCACCTGCTACAAATATGCCCTCTGTCTCAGTAAATACATTATTTATTGGTTCAATATAGTTATTTTTGCCTAGTTTTAGCTGATTTTCGAATATTTCAGTATTTGGTATATGACCAATTGCTAAAAATACTGCATCTAATTTAAGCTCTTTTTCTTCATTTTTCTTATTATCAAGTAATTTTACTACTTCTAACTTATCTGTACCAATATACTCTTTTATCTCAGTATTCCATAGAATCTCAATTCTATCATTATTTTTAGCTTTTTCTTGCATTACCTTAGATGCTGGAAATTCGTCTTTTCTGTATGAAATATATACCTTTTTAGCAAATTTAGTTAAAAATGTAGCTTCTTCCATAGCTGTATCTCCACCACCTACTATCATAACATCTTTATCTCTATAAAATGCACCATCACAAGTAGCGCAGGTATGAACACCTTTGCCTAATAATTTATCCTCATTGGAAAGTCCAAGCATTCTTGATCTGGCTCCAGTTGCTATAATAATACATTCTGACTCATATTCCTTGGTATTAGTAACTATTTTAAAGGGTTTTTGGCTAAAATCAACGCTTTTTACAGTCTCAGACACAAGATTAGCACCATATTTTTCAGCCTGTTTCTGCATATTTTGCATTAATTGAGGCCCCATGACACCATCTGGAAATCCAGGAAAGTTTTCAACCTCTGTAGTCCAAATTAATTGACCACCTGGTTCTTTGCCTTGAAATACCATTGGTTTTAAATCAGCTCTAGCTGCATATATCGCAGCTGTTAAACCTGATGGACCTGATCCTATAATTATTACCTTCTCCATATATTTATTTTTTATTAAATTAATCTGGTGGACCCGACTGGAATCGAACCGGCGACCTCCTGCATGCCATGCAGGCGCTCTAACCAACTGAGCTACGGGCCCCAAAGTTATAGTATTATATCTTATAATTCATATAATGTCAATATTTTAGCTAATATTAGGTAAATTTGGTGCCCCGATCAGGAATCGAACCTAAATCTTCGGCTTAGGAGGCCAATGTTCTGTCCGTTGAACTACCGGGGCAAATAAGTTCCTTGTGGAACTTTTTGCTTATTTATTCAATTTTAACGTAATATTAGGCAATATTAAGCGTCGTAAAATACTATCCTAATATTCTTTCAGCAACTATACCAAAGATGCCGGTGTTTTTGTTCCATATTGCCAAAGCAATTACGATTCCTAAAAATATAGCAAATAATACTATAATTTTTACTAGGTCTGATTTAAAGTGATCTTGTTCCATATAATTTATGTTATGTATAAGTCTATATAATATAATATAAATTTAGCTTATTGTCTAAATTCACAACTTATCCTTTGACAAGATTTAAGTATTTAACTAAAATTTAACTTGCTTATTAATTAAATTAATTAAATATGTTTAAAGAAGAAAAAAGAAACTCTTCTGATTCTATAGAAACTGTCATTGGACCTTCTGTAAAAGTAGAAGGTGATTTTTCAGGACAGGGAGATATAGTAGTGGAAGGTATAGTTTTAGGAAGTTTAAAAACTAAAGGACATTTACAGGTTGGCAACGAAGCCAAAATCACTGCTGATGTTGAAGCTGGTAGCGCTAATATCTCTGGAGAAATTTCTGGCAACATAATTGTTACCTCAGATTTAGATTTAGCAACTACTGCAAAAATCAAAGGTGATATTACCACTGGATCACTTACTGTAGCTAAGGGTGCTAAATTAAATGGCAAAGTTTCAATGAGCTCCGAACCAATTCTTGCAGAAAAACCAAAAGAAAAAGTAGAGGATAAATAAATATGTATCTCTATATATATGACAGCTTCTTAAATAATAAGAAATATTTTAATACACTTAATAAATTAGAAAATCGTTTAGCTGATTTAGAAATTAAGGGTAAAATATGTAGACTTAGTATTCTAAAAAATATGAAAGAAGTTATTGAGGAGGGGATAGAACAAGGCATTAAAACTATAGTAGCTGTTGGTGATGATCAAACGTTTAGTAAAATAGTAAATATTGTAGCAGATTTAGATATTACTTTAGGTTATATACCCATTAGTGATAAAAGTAAGGTAGGTCAAATACTTGGCATTCCGCCAGCTGATCAAGCTTGTGAGGTGTTAGCTCAACGTCTAGTTAAAAAATTAGATCTTGGTAAAATAAATAAGCAATACTTTATTGATTCAGTAACTATTACTAATTCTGATGTAGTATTAGAGTTTGGTAAGTATAAGATAAGTCCAATAACAAAAAATTCATTAATAAGTATTTGTAATTTAGGCTTTCTAACTTCAAATCAATCGATTTATAAAAGCAATATATCTAATCCTACTGACGGTCTCTTAGAGGCTGTAGTGGCTGTTGGTAAAAGTAGTGTATTTAAAAAAATTAAAACCATCAACCAAAGCATTTTCCCATTTAAAAAAATAAAGATAGGTAGTGACGGTGAGCCAGCTACGATCATTATAGATCAACAAGCAGTTTCTAAGACACCTGTTGAAATAAAAGTAGCTCCTAATAAATTAAATGTAATTGTTGGCAGTAATAGATTATTTTAAATAAAATATCATAAAGTGTCATAGTATTGACATTTTTTTTAATATACTATAATATACTATAACTTTGTACTTACAATGATGTTATAGCTCAGTTGGCTAGAGCACCTGCCTGTTACGCAGGGGTCCTGGGTTCGAGTCCTAGTAACATCGCGACCTACATAACTTAATTTTACAAGTGTGTCTTTTTTACTATCGGTAAAGGAGGTTAAGTCTCTGCTATAGACTTATGTAGGTTTGTGCCTTTTATGCGTTCATTTACTATAAAATGTTTATTTACTTTCAATGCTTGATAGAGTTAGTCTATGGTATCTTTTACCTATCCTGTTTGATAGATTAGCTCACTTTTTATAGTATTGAACGCACTTCATTCAATAGACACCATAACTCAATGGTAGAGCATTTCCCTCACAGGAAAAGACTGAGGTTCGAATCCTTGTGGTGTCACAACAATAAAAACGGTTGATAATATATCAACCGTTTATTTTTTTTATTTAAAATTAAATTGCTGTTGCCTTTACTAATACTTTGTTCTGAACTACATTATCTACGACTATCATTTTATTTTCATCTATAGCTATTACTTGTGAAGGAGATATTAATATATTTTCTTCTGTTAATCTTTTAATAACTTTTGAGCTTTTTATAATATATTTATTTATACTATGAGTTTTACTATCAATTTCAATATCACAAATTCTACCCAGCTGCTGGTTGCTTTGGGTAAAAACTGGTAAGTTTTTTAAATTTTCCCAAGCAATATTCATATATCTATGCTTTTATAACTTCAACTTTTTTATCTCTAAATATATATATTTGTTGAACTGCACTAAGCAGAGTTGTTAAGAACCAATAAAAGGTAAGCCCAGCAGGTAATGAGAAACCAATAAAGACTGTTATAATTGGCATCATATACATCATTTGTTTGGTCATGTTTGCTGCCATGTTATTTTTCTGTTTTGGTTCATCCTTCTTTCTAGCCATCATGGTTTTTGACTGCCAAAATTGGGCAGCACCAGCTAATAATGCAAGAGGTATACTTCGTACATTCATATCGATAATGCCAAAAGCTAAAGGCTCTAAATATTCTGGATTATGAATAAATGGATAGACTAATTCAAAACTACCATTTGCAAGGCCTGTTCTAAATACTTGAAAAACTGCTATTAAAAAAGGAAACTGTAAAAGCAAAGGTAAACATGAGGAAAAAGGACTTACTTTTTCTTCCTTATACAAAGCCATCATGGCTGGTCCTAATTTATCTTTTTCATCCTTGTATTTCTCTTTTAAAGCTTCAAGTTTAGGCTGAATAGCTTGCATTGCTCTTTGAGCCTTAATAGATTGAATAAAAAATGGAGATAGAATTAACTTAATAACAATAGTTAAAAATATTATTGCCCAACCAAGATCTCCAAATACATTATAAAAATATACTAGTAAGTTAAAAATTGGTTGATAAAGTATTGTTTGATAAAGTGTTCCGAACATAGTTTTATTTTAATGGGTCGTATCCGCCTTTAGTTAGGGGATTACATCTTAATATTCTAAAAAAACCTTTTAAACTACCTCTAATTGTTCCATATTTTTCAATTGCTTGATATGTATAATTAGAACAGGTTGGAAAATGTTTACAATATCCATAGGGGTTTTTAAATGAAAACCAGCCTGTGTCAGGAGATAAGGTTTTTTGATATATTTTAATTATTTTTAAAGCTATTTTCTTAAGCATAAAGATTGGCTTTTTTAAAGAGTTTTAGTAGTATTTCCTTAATTTCATTGTATTCTTTACCTATCATTCTAGGGCTTACTAAAATTAAAATACTATGCCCGTTTTTTAGGCTTTTTAATTCTAGTTTTATAATCTCTTTAATTTGTCTCTTTAACTTATTTCTCTCTATGGCTTTTTTTGAGACTTTCTTTGAAATTACAATACCAAATCTATTATCTTCTATATCACTCTTTAATACTTTAAGAGTAATTTCTTGGCTTGAGGCAATTCTTCCTTTTCTAGCTATTTCTTTAAAATCCTTTTCTTTAGTAATAGATTTTAATTTAAAAAGCATAAAAATTTAAGCGGTTAAGCTTTTTCTACCCTTTTCTCTTCTTTTCTTTAAAACGCGTTTACCTGTTTTAGATGACATTCTTTTTCTAAAACCATGTTTTTTAGCGCGTCTTCTTTTTTTCGGTTGATATGTTCTTTTAGGCATATATTTATATATTTAATGGTTTTAAGTCTAGCAACTTTTAACCCTCAAGTCAATGCTTTTATGAGGCATATATATTATACCCAATTCATCAACAGTTTATGTACAATTTGTTCTCTTTTGGGGATATTTTGTAAATCCAAATTTTATGCTATTATTCTATTTACCCTTAAACAAATTAAAACAAAAACAATTATGACCAATGATCAACTATGGCAAGCCGTTCTAGGTGAATTAGAGCTTTTAATTAGTAAAGCTAATTTTACTACTTGGTTTAAAAATACATTTATTAGTTCTTCTGAGGATAATAAGGTGATAGTTGGTACACCAAACGCTTTTACTAAAGCTTGGCTTGAAAAAAAATACAAAGAACAAATCTTGCAAGCTTTAAAAAATATTACCAGTAAAGATGTTAAATTGCTTGAATTTGTTGTTGAAACCTCTAAGCCTCAAGTTATAAAGCCTAAGCTAGACGGAATCACTCCAAGGGTAGAAGTTGATTCTAATAATACTTCAAGCGAAAAAAGAACATCAAACAAATTTGGTTTTAATGAAAAATATAACTTTGAATCATTTGTTATTGGAAAAGGCAATGAACTTGCTAGTGCTGCTGCTAAGGCTGTAGCTGAAAAACCGGGTATTTCATATAACCCGCTTTTTATTTACGGCGGTGTTGGTCTTGGAAAAACTCATTTAGCTCAAGCCATTGGCAATCATTTATTATTAAATAACCCAAAACTTAAAATACTTTTTATAAGTTCAGAAAAGTTTACTAATGATTTTATTCAATCTATTAAAACTAATACAGTAGATCAATTTAAAAACATATATCGTAAGGTTGATGTCTTAATAATTGATGATATTCAGTTTATTTCAGGCAAAGAACAAACTCAAGAAGAATTTTTTCACACCTTTAATGCACTGCACCAGGATAATAAACAAATTGTTTTAAGCAGTGATAGGCCACCCAAGGCCATACCAGACATTGAACAAAGATTAATCTCTAGATTTGAATGGGGCATGACTGCTGATATATCAGCGCCTGATCTTGAAACAAGAATAGCTATCTTAGAAGCCAAGGCTAATGAAAAAGAACATGAGATAGAAAAAGAGGTTATTCAATACTTAGCTGAGAACGTTAGAAACAACGTTAGAGAGCTTGAGGGCGCTTTAAATAGAATAATAGGGCATCATCAGTTAAATAACTCAAACATAACTCTCGACTCTACAAAACAGATAATGGAAAATATAAGCGCTTCTAATGTAAGAGGCAATATTACACCTAAAAAAATAATTCAAATTGTTTCCAGCTATTTTGATATATCAATTGAAGAAATAACAGGTAATTGCAGAAGAAGACAGCTGGTTACTCCAAGACAAATTGTAATGTATTTAATGAGAGAAGAAATAAAGGCTTCTTATCCATCAATTGGCCAAGAACTTGGCGGCAGAGACCACACCACAGCTATTCATGCTTGTAACAAAATAACAGCAATTTTAGAAAAAGATGAGAAAATGAAAAATGATATTCATCTTATTAAACAAAAGTTTTACCAATAAGCTCTGAATAACTTAGGTATAAGTTTGAGGAAAGAATAAGCATAAGGTTGTTAAAAAAGGTTAATAAAAAAAATAGTTGTTAACAGAAAAAGAGATAATATAAAAAAAATATTATTTATCCAAAAACAATTAAATTATTATCCTCACTTTACAAATTTAAAAAACACAAATAAAGGTAATAAAAGTGGGTAGTTTAAAAACTTTTAAACATATTAACAGTCCCTATTATAATAACTATATAAATATATATTAAATAACTAATAATAATGCTATGAAATTCACATGCACGCAGGAGAATTTTAACAAAGCCTTGTCTAACGTAAGTCATATAGCTGGCCGCAGCGTAACTTTACCAATCTTAAATAATATATTACTTGAAGTTAAGGATGGATTAATTAATTTAAGTTCAACTAATTTAGAAATTGGTATTAAAACACAACTAAGAGGTAAAATTGAAAAAGAAGGTTCTTTTACAGTGCAAGCAAAATTATTAGCTGACTATATTAATTTATTACCTAAAGAAAAAATAAGCTTAGAGCTTAAAGATCAAACAGTTTATATTGAGTGTCAAAAACACGAAACATATATAAAAGGTTTAGAATCATCAGATTTTCCAGTAATACCAGAAGTAAATAAAGATAAAAAAGTAAAACTTAAAAGCATAGATTTAAAAAAGGCTTTAAATCAGGTAATGTTTTCTGTAACCCTAGATGAATCAAGACCAGAGATAAGTGGAATATTCTTTAGCATTAGTAATAATAAATTACTTCTTGTTGGTACTGATAGTTATAGGTTGGCAGAAAAAAGCATAGCTTTAACAGATTCAAGTGGCGAAGAACATAAAATAATAGTTCCTCTTAGAACCTTGCAAGAGTTAAATAGAATATTATCAGAAACAAACCAAGAAGAAATTATAATATATATTAATGACAGTCAAATAATGTTTGTTTTAGAGGATGAAGTTGAGCTTGTTTCAAGACTTATTGAAGGACAATATCCTGATTATAAGCAAATAATTCCTACTGAAAGCAAAACTCAAACCAAGGTTAAGGTTGAAGAGCTTTCTAGGATTATAAAAAGTGTTTCTTTGTTTTGTAAACCAGGTGTTAATGATGTTAAATTAAATTTATTAGAAGAAAAAAATGAATTAATTGTTTCAGCTGCAAATAGTGGTATAGGTGAAAACACAGTAACTCTTTCAACCGAAATTTCTGGGATTGATAATGAAGTGGTGTTTAACTATAGATATTTTTTAGACGGCCTAAGTAATTTGGGAGAGGACGAAGTGGTGTTAGAATTAGTAAATGATAATTCACCGGGCGTAATGAAGGCTGATAAAAATGGCAACTATTTATATATAGTTATGCCGATAAAACAATAAATTAATTGATTAAGGCAAAGTTTTTTAATTACTATCCAAATAATAAAAAAAACAGAGCCATTATCATATAGCCCATAAAAAGGGGATAGAGAAGAAGATCTGCATGGAATCTTCTTTTCTATTTGGTTGAAATAAATTTAAATCTAGGTACTTTTTTATTATCAATAACAATTTCTTCTAAAAACATGTTTTTAGGCCTAACCCATAATTTACTTTTAGGGTTTTTATATAAAGTTTCATAAAGAACCATCTCTTCGTTGGTTTCACTATGTCTACAGGTACCAAGCACTTTATATTTTTTATTTTTATAATGTAAATAAATACCCAACTTAACTTCCATATTATTCAATACTTATTGTTATTCTAGGTCCTGTAAAAATTTGATTATTATTATCTGTTATAACTGGGTAGACATGATATACGCCTATAGCCGGTGGAGAAACCCAGGTAATTTGGTTATTGTTTTGATAGACCTGGTCTGTAAAGCCTAAGAATCCAGAACTATTACTATCTACTAATTGATAATAGAAATCTATCTTATTTACCCTTTCCACCTCTTCAATATATAGAATTAAATTAAATGGAAAATCACCTGAATCAAGCGTGGTGCTAGTATTTGGTTCTAACCAGTTTATATTTAAATATGAATCACGTTCGAGATTAAAGTTAATTTGTGCTTCACCAACATTTCCTAAATCATCATAAGCTTTAACAATAAAACGGTGAGCACCATTTAAAATATTATGAGGGATTGAATAATTAAAAGTGTATGGAGTAGAATAAATTGTATTAATTAATGTATTATCAAGATAATATTCTAATTTAACAACACCCCTATTTGAATTAGCATTAGCTTTTAAAGTAACTACAGTATCACTAATATTTTGATTATTATTTGGCGAGCTAAAAGATACGTTTGGTTTATCGTTTGCTTTATGAATATTATCATATTCAGTTGGTGGCAATTCATTAACAACTTCATTTTCTAAAGCCCACTCTACAACTTCACTTTCCCAGGACTCATAAAAAGGGTCATCGCTTGGAGTATTTAAAGCGCCTCCTAAAGGATTATTTTTATTTACATAATGTAAGATGCTATGAGCTTGTTTAAAAGTTTTTTCAATTATTAAATGGTTTGGTGTATTTTCTGAAGCTAAAAGACCAGACATAGAATCAATATTTACTTTAATACCTGAAGCCTCGCCACCTAACATTGATTTATTTGGAATACTATAACTTGGCTCATTAAAATTACTACCTGGATATTCCTTATTTATCTCAGTCATAAATTTTTGCCAAATAGGAGCAGCAATAGCTCCGCCAGCAGCGCCAAGCTTCATTTCTGAATTATCATTATTACCAACCCAAACGCCAGTAGCTATTGAAGTCGTATAACCAATAGTCCAAGCATCACGATAATCATTAGTAGTTCCTGTTTTGGCAGCAACTTGGACACCACCTAAAGTTAAATAATTATTCTCACCAAAAGCATAGGCCCTGGCATTGTTATCTGATAAAACATCAGAAGTAATATTTGCAATATTTGGTTCCATTACTTTGGTGGCCCTTACTTGTTCAAATTCTTCCATTAATTTACCATTTCCATCTTCAAGCTTTAAAATAGAAGAAGTATTTAAGAACTTACCCTCTCTAGCAAAAGCAGCGTAAGCATTAACATGTTCCAATAACTTAACTTCGCCACCACCTAAAACTAAAGATAGTCCAAAACGAGACCTGTCACCTAGCGAAGTATAGCCAAGCTTTTCTGATAAGTCTAAAACATTACTAATACCAGCCAAATAAATCATTTTAACAGCAGGTATATTTAATGAACCAGCTAATGCTTTTCTTAAAGAAACAGGACCTCTTTCCTCAGAGTCATAGTTATGTGGTGTGTATGGCTTTGGATCGGCTGGAAACGTGGTAACAAGGTCGTAGACAACGGTTTCTGGCACATAACCCATTTCCCATGATGATGTGTAAACAAGAGGCTTAAATGAGCTGCCAGGCTGTCTTAAAGAAGTTACAATATTTACCTGACCATCTATTTCATCATCAAAAAAATCTTTAGAACCAACCATGGCAAGTATTTGTCCTGTTTTAACATCTATACTAACTAAAGCTGCATTAGAGGCATCATAGTTTTCTAAATTTTTAGCTGCTTGTTCTTGTAATATTTCCTCAGCCTTTAATTGTAAATCATAATCTAGAGTAGAAATTACTTTTAAACCACCTTGCTCAACCATTTTTTCACCATACTTTTCACTTAACAAGCCCTTAACATAGAAAACAAAATGAGGGGCAATTACACCTTCAATACGTTGTTTAAAATCAATCTCTTCATTTTTAGCAATTTCAGCGGCTTCTGGAGTTATGTATCCTAGATCAACCATTTGGTTGAGAGCATAGTGTTGTCTGCCAAACAATTCATCTACATGACTACCATTTGGTGATAGATAACTTGGTCTTTGTGGCAGAGCAGCAAGTATAGCTGCTTCACCCAAAGTAATATCTTTAGCATTTTTTCCAAAGTAAGTATATGAGGCAGCCTCAATACCATAAGCAGTAGAACCATAAGGTATTTCATTAAAATACATTTGTAGTATTTCTTCTTTAGAATATTTTTTCTCAATTTGCCAAGACAGAATTAATTCTTTAATTTTACGACTAATTCTTCTTTCGTTTGTTAGAATAGCATTTTTAACAAGTTGTTGGGTTAAGGTAGAGCCACCTTGAGCTCGACCTCCTTTTAAAGTATTAATTACCATGCCTCTAAACATTCCCCACAGAGAAAAACCTTTGTGTTGGTAGAATTGCTGATCTTCTAGCGAGAGAGTAGCCCAAACAGCATATTCAGGTATTTCAGATAATGGGATAATTGTTCTTTGCTGTTCACCATGTATTTCATATAATAAATGATCACCAGTCCTGTCATATATTTTAGTACTCTGAGCAACATCACGAGTCATTAATTGACCTGGTTCAGGTAAATCGCGAGAATACCAGACAAACATAATAATTACAAAGATAATACCAAGTATTCCAAAAACGATTATAAGTTTCCAAAATTTACGTATAGATTTTAATAAAAAAACAGGTAATATAATAAGAAGAAATTTTAAGATATTTTTAGATGGTTTTTCAACTTTACGTATATCAAAAACCTTCTTAGTCTTTTTAGGACGAATCTTTATATTTCTGATATTAGACCTCCTTTTTTTAATACGCGGCTTCTTATTGCGCCAGTTTTTAGGGGATCTAACTTGTTTTAAGTGTGGTATAGGCATGTTTTATGATAAAGACGTATAGTTTTATTAATAATTACTTAGAATTATAAATATCCTTTATTTTAGCTATATTTCATTTGTATTATAGCAGAATAGTGGTATAATTTGAATGTTAATTATAGCAAAGTATGAAAAATAAACTATACAAGCAGGTAGATAAGTATATATTAGACAGGTTAAAAGAGGGGGATAAAAAGTGTGCCAAAAGAAGTTATAAGCATTTTGAACGTACAGCTTATTGGGTTAAGAAATTAAAACCAAATACTGATGAAGCGCTTTTAATTGCAGCTATTGGCCATGATGCAGAAAGAATTTTTAGAGAGAAAGTGTTGTATGGGAAAGGAGAATCCGTAATAGCAACAGACAAAATAAAATATCATCAAGAAAAAGGAGCTGAAATAGTTTGTAAATTTTTAGAAGATTGTTTAGCAGACAAGGGAATTGTAAGTAAGGTATATGAGTTGATATCAAAACATGAGGTTGGTGGCACTGAAGAACAAAATATTTTAATGGATGCTGATTCAATAAGCTTCTTGGAGAATAACGTCGATCATTTTCTTAATAAAAAGGTTCAAGAACAAGGCAAACAAAATATAAGAGAAAAATTTGATTGGATGTACAATAGAATTTCTTCAGACAGTGCAAAAGAAATAGCTAAACCATATTATGAAGATGCAATAAAACGTTTAAATAAAATATAATATATGTCTAAAATAATAACAGATAAAAAGAAAATTAAAGAGCTTCTTTCTCGTGGAGTTGATGAAGTAATTAATGAAAAAGATTTAGAAAAAAAACTAAAATCTGGTAAAAAGTTACGAGTTAAACTTGGTATTGACCCAACAAGCCCAAATATTCATTTAGGTAGAGCTATACCACTTCTTAAGTTAAAAGATTTTCAAGATTTAGGACATCAAATAATATTTATTGTTGGCGACTTTACCGGAGTAATAGGTGATACATCTGATAAAGAAAGTGAAAGACCAATGCTTTCTAAAGAGGATATAAAAAAGAATATGACAGAGTATGCTGCCCAAGCAGGTAAGATTATTAATTTAAGAAAATGCGAAGTTAAATATAATAGTAAGTGGCTAAAGAAATTAAAATATAATGAAATAGGGGAACAAGCTAATCTATTTTCAGTCGCTGAGTTTATTGCTCGTGAAAATATTAAAAAAAGATTAGATAAAGGCTCAAGAGTATCACTCAGAGAAATGCTTTATCCTTTAATGCAGGGCTACGATAGCGTAGCTATAAAAGCAGATGTTGAGCTTGGCGGAACTGATCAAAGATTTAATCTTTTAGCTGGCAGAAAGATGCAAGAGCATTTTAAACAAGAACCACAAAATATATTAATGACGGAACTTATGGCAGGCACTGATTCAAGAAAAATGAGTTCTTCATGGGGTAATACAATTGATTTAACCTTAGAACCAAATAATATGTTTGGTAAAGTGATGTCAATTTCAGATGACTTGATTGTTAAATATTTTACTTTAGTAACTCGTGTACCTATGGATGATATAATAGGCATTGAATCACAAATAAAATCTGGTGCAAACCCAAGAGATATTAAGGCTAAATTAGCTAATGAAATAGTCAAGATGTTTTATGGTGAAAAAAAAGCAAAAACTGCTTCAGATAATTTTGATAAACAGTTTAAGGATAATGAAATACCAGATGATATTAAAGAAGTTAAAATTGAAAATAAGAAATGGGATATTATTGAATTATTATTTGAAACAAAGCTTGTGTCTTCAAAATCAGATGCAAAGAGAATGGTAAAACAAGGAGCAGTAAAGATAGATGATAAAAAAATAATTTCTATATCAGAGATAGAAGTAAAATCAGGCATGATTATACAAGTTGGTAAGAGAAAATTTGTTAAAATTTCTTAGTATTAAAAAAGGCAGATATAAAATCTGCCCTTAAATATAATTTCTCAAGTTTTATTGAGATTTTTATTTTTTTAAATCTATTCTTGCAGGCTTGCCTTTTTCCCCAGAAAAAGGATAGATATTTTTTAAATTATTAAATTTAGTATATGAAGCAACTTCTTCTTCAATAATGAAGCCCAGTCTTGGCAAAAGATAGTAGACGCGTTTATTAGTTTTAATTCGTACCACACCCTCATCATGTTTAAGTAGAAAAACTATACCTTCACATCGCCCAATTTGGATCACAGCTTCAGTATATATTAGTTCACCTTGACGTACTATTTTATTTTCAGCCAATGAAGACAATATTATTTTAAGTAAGCCACGTTCTACTATTTCTATATCTCTGTCTGCGCAAGAAAGAATTCCTGCCAAGTCTGTTAATAAGAAATTAGGATGTTCCCTAAATAAGTCGTCATAACTTTGTCTTTCAACAAACTCTAAGCGCCCTTCTAGCAGCCTATCGCAACGTTCGTTTTTTGTTTTTAAGTAATTGTAGAGTCCATTTTTTTCTTTGAGATCCTTTTTAACTGATCTATACGCTATACCAAGGCATATGGTAATGATTATGAGTATAGCGCCTACAATATAAATGATACCGAACCAAAATTGATTGACTCCTTCAGAAGCTTGAGCCATGGCTGGCCATACAGTTAGTGCAAGAATTAATAAATTCTTCATTTTCTCTCCTTGATTTGTTTGTGAAATGTTCAGTTGAATATAGCAGTATATTATATATACTAATATATGTCAATATTATTAAATATATTAAAATTTCTTAGTATTAGCACAAGTTATGGCAGCGCCTAGAGCGTCAGCTGCATCATCAGGTTTAGGGACTTCTTTTAAATTTAAAAAAAACTTTACCATTTGTCCTACTTGGTTTTTATCAGCTTTACCATACCCGGTTATAGCTTGTTTAATTTGAAGTGGAGTAAATTCAGTAAATTCGATTTTAGCTTCAGCTATGGTTAGTAAGCAAACACCACGAGCTTGGCCAACCAAAAGAGCAGTCTTAGCGTTTTTACAAAAAAACAGCTCTTCAACAGCAGCTATATCTGGTTTATGCTTTTTAATAATTTTCTTAAGTTCAAAATTTATAATTTTTAACCTATCCATAAACTCAGTTTGTGGTTTTGTTTTTATACTACCACAATCGAGCATAGTTAAAGTTTGACCTTCTTTAGAAATGACACCAAATCCAGTATCAGCTAGACCTGGATCAATACCTAAAATAATTTGTTTTTTAGAAGTCATAAATCAGCGTTAGAAAAGAAATTATTTACATCGTCACATTCATCAAGTTCATCAAATAATTTAAGAAGAGAATTTTCATTTGTAGGTTTAACAGTTTCTTTAGGTACGTACTCTAAAATATGATCAATTAATGGTAGCTTAAGTTCAACAACTTTATTCTTTAAAATATTTAAATTATCAGTTTGAGTTATAAGAGTAATGCCGCCATCTGTTTTAATATCTTCAGCCCCGGCATCAATTAAAAGCAATTGAGTATCATCATCTAATTTATCTAATTCAAGAGTAACCACACCTTTGTAATCAAATTGCCACATAACACTCCCTGGTCCTGCTAACTTACCACCATATTTGGAAAGAATATGCTTTACTTCTTGAGAGGATCTATTTTTATTATCAGTAACAATTTCTACGATAATAGCTACACCTTCAGGTCCATAACCTTCATAAGTTAGCTCTTCAATTTGTTGACCTTCTATTTCACCAGTACCACGCTTTATAGCTCTATCAATATTATCTTTTGGCAGAGAATTAGACTTGGCCTTATCAATAGCCATTTTAAGTTTAAAATTGGTGTCTGGATCGCTACCTCCGCGTGCAGCAAGAGAAATAGCATTAGCTAGTTTGGTAAAGTTAGCTGAACGCCTAGCATCATTAACGCCTTTTTTTCTTTTAATTTTTGACCATTTAGAATGTCCTGACATATGTATATTATTTACTTTAAAAGTTTAGCTTAAATTAGTAATTTCGTCAAAATATGATATAATTTAGACTATGAATAAAGCAGATGAGACATATTTAGAGTCAATTGAGCTTAGCGGTAAACAATTATTAGCAAGCTATAATGAGGCAAAATTATTAAAGTTACCTAAGAATTTTAGTGATATAAATAAGGTATTAGTTGTTGGAATGGGTGGTTCTCAATTAGGTGTAGATTTAATAAATGCTTTATTTTTTGATAGATTAAAATATCCTATTACACAAATTAGAGGTTATAAATTACCAAAGTATGTTGATAAAAAAACATTAGTTATTTTATCAAGTTATTCGGGCAGTACAGAAGAGGTAATAAGCGGAGCACACGAAGCAAAGAAGAGAGGACTTAAAGCTCTAGCCATATGTACGGGAGGCAAGTTAGCCAGCTTAGCTAAGAAATATAAGCTACCAATATATTTATTTGATCCAATAGATAATCCTAGCGGTCAACCAAGGATGGGAACTAGCTATACCACCGGAGCTGTTTTACAAATATTAAAAAAATCAGGAGCTTTAAAAATAACAGATAGTGAAGTAGATAATTTAGCTAAATATTTAGTTAAGAGTTATAAAAAATATACAAAAACTAAAGAAGTAGATAATTTAGCTAAGAAATTAAAAGACAAAATAATAATATATGTTACCTCAGAATTTTTAGAGGGTAATGGACATATTATAACTAATCAAACAAACGAATCTTCAAAACAGTTAGCATATTATTACCATATTCCAGAATTAAACCATCATTTGTTAGAAGGCTTAACCTTCCCTAAAGCAAATACTAAGTTATTACACTTTGTTTTAGTAAACTCAGACATGTATTTACCTAGAAATCAAAAGAGATATAAAGTAATGAAAGAAGTATTGAATAAATATAAGATAAAATATTCTGATATTAAGTTGAATGGAACAAAAGAAGAGCAAGTATTTAGCATGCTTACTTTTGGTGCTTTATTATCTTTTAAATTAACTAAGCTTAATAAACAAGACCCCACTCTTATACCTTGGGTAGATTATTTTAAACATAGGATGGCTAGTAAGTAGCTTAAGAATGGAAAAATACAAGCAGTTTATATTAAATTTTTTTAACCCAGTATTCTGGGTTAGTTTTATTTGTTTAACATTAACTCTCTTAGCGTTTAAAGTTTTTAATTTGCCAATTAATTCGATTAATGAGATTAGTGGAATTATTTTATTTATTTATATAATTTTAGGCTTTTCTTTAATTAAACTAACTCTTATATTGTTTACTAGATTTAAAGAAGATATAAAGATATTAGAAATATTTAAAGAGGCCTTAATTGCTACTAAGGATTTTATTATTCAAATAATTCCTTTTTTTATTTTTTTATACATATACGATTCAATTCATGATATAACAAGATTTTTTAATTCAAATAATTATGATGAAGTATTAATAAGCATTGATAGAGCACTATTATTTGGTAACGACATTGCAGTTTTATTTGAAAAATTAATTACTCCAGGCCTAACTAGTTGGTTTGCTTTTGCTTACACTTTATATTTTGTGTTTTATTTTGTGAACCCAATAATATATTCTATTTTTAAAAGTAAAAGAGTTTTTGAAACTCTTTTATTGACTGTCATAATAACTAATTTTTTAGGACTAGCAGGGTATGTTTTAGTGCCTTGTGATGGTCCATTACTAGCTCAAAAGGAGGTTTTAACAACTGAACTTATTACTTTAAATGGCGAGCCATACTATACTCCCAATACTATGGTAATGGAATATTTGATTGAAAATAGGGCTTTGCATTGTTTTCCAAGTCTTCACTTTGGAGTAACTTTTATTTGGTTATACTTTGCTTGGAAATATTTAAGAAAAAATAAATACCTTAAGTATTTATATTATCTACATATTCCATTAGTAACGTCTGTTTGGCTTTCTACTCTTTATTTAAGATGGCATTACTTAATAGATCTGCTAGCTGGATTATTAGTAGCGTTTATTGCTATCTATTTAGCACCAAAGATTATGAGCAAGTGGTTGAAGTTTAGGGATAAGATTTAATCTAAATCGATTTTAACATAACCCAGGGTATTTTCTTGGGTTATTTTATTTATCATGGTTCCTAGGTTATTTAAAGTGTAGTAGCCTTGAAGATTAACTAAATTTAATTCTAAAGAAGATACATCTTTTAAATTCAAATAATAATTAATTTTAATAATTTCATCTTTTCCCCACTCTCTGGTGGGGTATAAGCCGTAGGCTAGTGGTAAATATCTATTAAAAACTTCTTCATTATTATTTTTACCAATTAATCTTATTTGATAGTCTTCATTAAGTTTAGAATTTGATTTAAAATATAGTGAAATATGATCTAAATTATTTTCATAACCCAGGAATGAAATATTTTCACCTATTTTTTTATAATCCACTTCATCAAACTTAGTATCGTCAACTATTTCATATAACTTAATATTATTATTTACATCTTTTTTCATTAAAACATATAAGTCATTAATTTTAGTTATCCCAAAACTACGTTCTTCAATTAACTTCCTTATACTATCATCACCTTTTTGATAATATGATTGCCAAGTTGGCTCGTCAGGGTATTGTAGTTCATAGTATATAAAATCATTAAAATCAATAAGCAATGTATCAACGTCTAATGGTAGCTCATAATCTGTATTAGAAAATTGTAATTTACCTAAGAACGCATAATGCATTGAATAGAGATTATGCCTTGACGACATGGGTGATAGAAATTCATAAGTAGCTCCTAAATTATCACTAGGTGAAATATTTTTAACTAATTCTTTTTTAATTAATAGTTTTTCTTCTGACCAACCGGGGCTTATTAAATTTTTAGCAACAGAGGGCAGAGGGCCCATAGTTAAAGAACTATACAATACAATTGTTGAAAGAATTAATATAAATAATGAATTATTTAATTGAAGAAGGCTTTTTAATTTTAAATAGTTATCAGTTAATAGGAATCTATTCAAAAACATAATAAAAGCAATAAATATTGGGGGCAGTAATAAAGAAACATAGTGCATACTAAGGACCAAAACTGAGTCATTAGCACTCCCAATGATTAGTTGGAGGTAGATTAAAAAAGCTGGTATCAAATATTTAAGTCTTAATAGATAAGCAAAGGGCATAAAAAGCGTTAGAGTAAAAAATAAGTTATGCCATGATGCAATTTGTTTAATAATAAGCCAAGGTTTAGTTAAAGCAGTTATAATTATTTCTTTAAAGCTGTTACCTAAAAAATTGTAGTAGTAAAGAAATTTGTATTGTCCGTCAGGAGTAAAATGTCCGATTATAGACATAGAGGTTAAGAAATAGATAATACTTATTACCCCTGGAATAATAAACCAAAACCATTTTCTTTTTTCAAAAAGAGCCAGTACAGCCATCATAATAATTACTAAAGCCACATCTTCTCTAACCAACATGCTCAGAAGAGAGAATAGAAGAAATAAGTTAAAGTTATTTTTTAAATAAAAATAAAACGTCCAGAATATTAAAAATATTGCAAAAGGAAGTAAATGAAATTCAAAAAGATTTACATTTTGTACGAATGGATTAAAAAGCCAGGCTAAGGAAATAAAAAGTGGCCAGGCAGAAGGTAAATATTTTTTAGCAATTAAATATATTGGCCAAGCAGATAAAGCTAGGATAATAGTTTGTAGAATAAGCAGAGTAATTGGGCTTTGAAAAAAGTAATATAATGGCAGAAGTAATAGAATAATAGGCGTAAAGTGATCGCCTAAATATAGCCCAGGATGGATAGTAAACCTAAAAAAGTCACCATGTACCGAATTAAAGAAAACTTGGTTAAATATCGTCAAATCTAAGCCATTATAGCCAAAATTAAGGTACTTCCAGTAGCAAATTAAAGAAAAAATAGTAATATAGGTAATAATAGATATTATTAATATTTTAATTTGTTTTTCTTTAATATAATTAATCATGTTACTAGTTTAACAAGTATTTAGTAAATAAAAAAGACTGACTTCATTTATGAAGTCAGTCTTTAAATAATATATTATTCATTAATACAATAATAACCTTCACATGTAGCTCTGTTTATTAATTCAGAAACATAAATAGTTATTATGTATGAAAGAGAGATTACTACAATTCCAATAATTGCATATTGTAATCTTTTTTTAGCTCTACCCACTACTTCTTCGTTACCACCAGAAGTCATAAGCTCATAACCAGAAAAAAGTATCATCACAAAAAATATAATACCTACTAATCCGAGTATGATGGCAATAATATTAGCTGCTACTTCAGCTGGATGAACATTTACAGTGGACAGACCAATAACATCAGCAGTGTGTTTCATTCTGGCTAAAGGATTTAACGTTGGCATAGCCAAAGCTATTTTTGTAAAGCCTAATCCTATAATAAGGGAAAGGCTAGAAATTTTTAATATTGTTTTTTTCATATGTTTTATTATTTAAAAACCAAAAATTGTACAAATGTAGAGATGATAATCATCTTCATTGATACCTTCACCACCTTCAAGAAATGGCTGTGTGCAGTTTTTTAAAAGACCACATGAAGCATCTATACCAGGGCTGCATTCATGACAGCTATATTCTCCTTCTGGTTGATTATTATTTATGCAATATGGCCTATCTTGAGGGCATTGTCCAGTTGTGCAATTATATTCATTTGAATTAACACATACACCTGTCTCCCATGTTGGGTTAGACGGTGTCAGTGCCCAATTACAACTTTCATTAGATATGCATAAGCCAGCGTTGGTAATTTCAGCACATGTATGATCTAAATCGAAAGTACAAACATTCCAAGTTGGGTCGCAAGATGTTAAGCCGAGCGGTTCAAATGGAGCTTCTGCACAACGTGCGTCGTCTAAACATTCAACACAATTACCAGAGCTAGAACAATATATTCTAGTTCCTCTATCAGCGCATTCAGGAGGCGTATCACTATTAGAATTACTACAAGCTATTTGCTCTTGATAACCATCAGGAGCTTGAATGCCAGAGGAAGGGGTTTCTAAATATTCTGTAGTCAAGAATGAGAATATAGCATAGGAGATTATAAAAGCACCTAAGACAATAACTAAACCTGTCACTGCTTGAGTAATTCTAGTTTTAGCTTGAGTAACCTTTTCTTCATTACCACTAGAAAACATCCATTGAAATCCAGAGTAGACAATAAGTAACATGAAGAAAACGCCTAAGAAACTAATTCCATAACCAAATATTTTAATTAAAATACCTCCAAAAAAATCCTCACCTTGAGCGTTTGTATTGTAACCTGGTCCTTGACCAACAATTTCAGTAGTACTAGCAATATTATTTATTAACTCTTGTTGAAAACCACCTTGTGCTAAAACATTTATTCCCAGTATTAAAAAAAGTAGGATTAGAGAGCTTAATATTATTTTTTTATATTTTTTTATCATATTAATTAAAAATCATTATTTTCTATACATTCGAAATTACCACAAACAAAACTGGGACCAAAATTATCAGAACAATCTGCATCTATTACGCATTCATGACATGAGCTAGGGCCAATAAGAGGACGTACACATTCAGGAGTAGGGCTTGAACAATCATCGTCATCTGTACACCCACCACAATAACCAGTAGCTTGATTATAGTTACAGTAAGGTCCATTTTCATGCCCAATACAATTTGTATTATCTATACATTCTAAGCCTGGTTCTGGAACAAAGTTATTAACCTCGCCAGTAATTGAGGAATTTATTGAATTATATATGAAGAAGGAGATTAAATAGGAAGAAGCAATAATAATTAATCCAATAGTAGCATGGATTATTCGATCTTTAGCTTTTTTAGCGCTTTCTTCATTACCATGAGCGTTTATCCATTGAAATCCAGAAACAATGATAAGTGATAAGAAAGAAATACCAACTAAAGTAAATATACTTGCTAGTAGTTTACCAATTGTCGAATCAAGATAGGTATTAGATTGAACACTATCAATTTGATAGCCGGCTGTACCAGCTAAACTTTCTAAATATGTTTCTTGGCCTAAATTTAAAGCATTAGACACAGTTAAGGGTGCTAGGATTAAGAAACAAACAGCAATTATTAAAAGAAATGATTTCATATTTTATTTTAGTAAAGTTTCAGTAATTAACCAGGTTATGAAATAAGCAGCAGCAGTTATACCTACGCCAATAATACTACTTATTAATCTACCACGAGCTTTAGTAATTTTTTCTTCATTACCTCCAGCAACCATCCATTGAACGCCAGAGAAAACAACCATCATCATAAAAATTGAGGTGACAAAAGCCAGTAGAGTAGCCACTACTTTACCAATTATTTCAGGTATAGTATTATCATCAACGTCTATATTATACTTAGCACCTTCTCCAGCTGCTTCAAGATTGGTATTTATATTTGTTTGAGCTAGAGCGGGGATTATTAAAAAACTAGAGATAATTAGTATTAGTAATGAAATTATAATTTTTTTAGTCATATAAATAATTAAATATTAAATAGATAAATAGTCACTAGGCAAATTAATACTAACAGTATTTGTTTTATCAATAGATCTTTCTATCCTATCAGTAACAAAAGCAGTAATAACGTAGGCAGAGAGAATAATAATGAGGCCAACAACAGCATTAATAATTCTTTTTCTAGAAGTAGTTACAGTTTCTTCATTCCCACCAGCTGTTAACCATTGAAATCCAGAAATTACAATTAAAACTAAGAAAATAACTCCTAAAAATGCTAAAACGTATGAAATGATAATTCCTATTTTTGTAGATAAACTTGCAGAAGTTACTTTTTCAAAATCATCATTCTCAGTCCCAGTAATAGTATTATAATTTTCTTCTAAGCAATCAGTTAAATTATCACCCCATTTACAAATTTGCTTATAAGTATAATTAGGTTGATTACTAGGATCCTCTGGAGATTGAGCGAATAATAAAGAAGGACTTAGTATTAAAAAACTTATTATTAGAATAAATAAAGATTTTTTTAAATTTAAAAACATAAATTATTAGTTAGCTATACAGCAACGATAAAGAGAATCATTTGATTGACTTCCACAATAATTAGAAGCATAAGTACCAGGAGAACCATTAATTGTGCAATCTGTGGCACCCAATGCATGGTTTTGGCATTCTCCTGAAGCTTCTATACATAATGAATCATTGCCCTCAGTTATTTTATCAGCTAAAGTAAATATTACAAAGTTAGCTATAGTATATGCAGCAATTATTATTATTAAACCAATTAAAGCATTAGACATCAAACCTTTAGCTTTAGTTATCTTTTCTTCATTGCCAGCAGCTGTTAACCAACCAATACCACCAAATATAATTAAACCTAAGAAAATAATACCAAGAAGGCTTAAAGTAAAAAATAGAATACGTCCAATCATATCATATATTGTAGTAGCCTCTTCATTAGGATCTATTAAAAGTGATTTTTCTGCTGTTTTATCTAACCCTTCTATTATATCTGTAATATTTGCGGAGTATGTTAAAACAGGAATAAGTAAGATTATTAAGGTTAGAAACAGAATTATATATTTTTTATTCATATTAATTACAATAACAACTATCGCCTTGGGGCGTTATTATACAGTTACCGCCTTCACCCAAACAAACATCATGGCCTGTATCAGGATCAGGTATTTCACAATCTGAAGGATATCGTAAATCACAGTCAAAAGGGTTTGGATAGCATCCTTGATCAGGAATCCAATAACCACAAGCTCTGTCAACATTATCAATACAGACATCATAATCATAATTAGAGCATATATAATTAGCAGGATTATCAGGTATTGTAGCATCATCAATAATATTTTTTAGATTACTAGTTACAAATGTAGTAATAGCAAATGCAGCTACAATTATTAATAAACCAATTAATGCATTCTTCAGTCTAGATTTAGCAGTGTTTAGCTTCTCTTCATCGCCTTGGGCAGTTAACCATTGAAAACCAGCCGTAATAATCATTATCAAGACTAAAGCACCTAAAAAGGTTAAAATATTTGAAATAATATTACCTACAGTTTCTGAAATACTTTGAGAATCAAGATTTTCATTAAATGTATAGCCTGCTTCAGCGCTAGTTTGTTCTAGACCCCATTTAACACATTCTTGAATACTAAGACTTTTTGGACAAGCAGCTTCAGCTTGAGTATAAAAAGGAATAATTAAAAAACATAGTATTAGAATTAAAAATAAGTTTTTTTTAATTAACCCCATAGATTAGTCATTAATCTTATTATAACAAAGTTGGTTAATAGGAAAGCGCTTAGAATAACAGCTAAAGCTATAATTGATTGAGTTAAAAGAGATTTACCTTTAGTTACTTTTTCATCATTACCTCCTGCAGTCATCCACATATAGCCACCAGCAATTATAAGGACTAGAAATATTATACCTACAAATCCTAAAACTATATTAATTACAAAGCCAGAGATTTCAAAGATATTTAAAGCATTGTCTGCTGAATTAATTAATTTAGCTTCAACAGCTGTATCTTCTAATATTTGAGTAGCAATATCACCAGCAGGGGAAGCTTGTAAATTAAAAGGTATTACCAAATACAAAAATAGGGCAAAGAATAATGCCCGAATTATTAACTGTTTGTATAGTTTTTCAAACATTTAATTTTGTATAAGTTGTCATTACAGTCTAAGCCATTCCCCCTCAAACAGAGGAGGAAAACGTCTAGACTTTAAATAACTATAGTTTTTTAAAGTTTATCACTCAATTAAAGTGCCACCGGTCGAGGTTTGAATCTGAGTAATAACGTAAGTGGCAATTGCATAGGCGGATAATATAATTATTATACCGACAATACCAGCGCCAAGTAGTTTTTTAGCTTCAGCGACTTTGTCTTCATTACCAGCGGCTGTCATCCATTTGAAACCACCAAGTAAGATTACAATTACGGCAATTATGCCTAAGAAACCAAGCAGTACATTTAGTACAGCTATAATAGTGTCTTTTAAGTCGTTTGTGCCCAAGCCAGTTGCTGCAGGATAACCTAATCCAAAGTCAGCATCAACTTGTGCGCCAACTATCATTGGGACTACCCAAAGAATAGTTGCTGCTGAAGCCATGATACTTTTTTTTGAAAAGTATTTTTTCATAGACTTGCTCCTTAAATGTAAATTAAAATTTTGTTTTTGTTTTAATTTACTTTAATTAATATTATTTAAATTTATTTTAAATGTGGATAACCTAGTTATATTATACAATAATTCTAATAATAAAACTAGATAATTTAAAATTGTAATATTTCAAAGATAGCACGAAGTATGGAATAACTAGAAAATATCAATATTATTCCCAAGATAGCCCACATTAATGTGTCTTTACCTTTTTTAATTTTCTCAGGATTACCTGCTGCAGTCATCCACATAAAGCCACCTATTACAAACATAATTAAAGCTACACCACCAGTTACAAAAAGGACACCGTAGAAAAGTAACCTACCATATAAAGTTGGCAGATCAATTGTTTCTGAGCCTAAAGGATTTTCTAAACAACTTCCTGAATCGTCTTCAGAATAACTGTTACCACAGTTACCAGCAGCATTTAGAGTTAAAGGTAGAGGAATGATTAGAGTAGCCATTAGAATAGCTAGGAAAAGAATTGAAATGTTTTTTTTATTTATCATATTTATTTATATTATTATAAAAAAGGATCAAAGGGGAGCGTCAGACAACATTCAGCATCAGAAGTAGCACAATAACTGGCACCTAAATTTTCATATGGATCACATAATTTTTTTTCTAAACAAGTATAGCCAGTGTATGGATTATTATGAAAACCTTCTTTAGGGTTGAGTGGCCTATTGGCCCAATATTCACAGGCATTCTTGACCTCAATCAGAGCATCCCCATCTTTATTATCTATAAAAGCTGAATTAGTACAAGTTAGTACTTTTTTGTTACCATCGTCAGGATAACAGAAGTTACCACTACCACAAGGACTACCTAGGCCTCTGCCTTGGCATTTTTTAATATCAGTCTTACCTACACAATATTGATTCCAAGCAGCTTCATTATTAAATAAAGTATTTTTGAAAGCATCATCACCTGTAGAACCAGGTGTTGATAGTAATATGCCGATTATGATAGTAACTAAGAACCAAGAGAAAATAATAATAACTATTCCTAAAACAGTATGCATCATGCCTTTTCTGGCAGCAGTTACTTTTTCTGGGTTACCTGCGCTAGTTATCATACCAAAACCATGCCAGCCAAATAAGAAAAGAGCAATTCCACCAACAACGCCTAGTAACCAATTTATAATATTAATGAAAGTATCAAAAAAGTCACATAAACCACAATTACCAGTAGCTGTACAAGCAGGTAAGACACTAGCCTCAGCTGCTAATGGGTTTAATAGTATAAGCAAAGTAATTATTAATATAAATAATTTCATATTATAAAGTTTGATTTATTTTTAAAGCTGCGTTTTGCATTATTTCAATAGGATCTGCTGCATTAGGTAGCCTGTCTAACATTTCTTTAAAGAATTCTTCCATTTTTAAAGCATCATTACCTCTATACCAATGGGTAGCAGTTAATACTTGATCTGCAAAGACTGCTAGTTCTGGATCTGCTTTTTGCTTTGTAATTAAACTTCTTAAAGCTGTAGGTTTTTTAGTTTGATTTAAATACTTAGTTACTTCTTTGTCACCTGAAGCAAAGTTTATAAAACCCCAAGCAGCATCAGTATTGGCTGATTTATGAGAAACAGTATAGACCCAGTAATCAGTATAATTAATATTTTTTTGAGAACCTTCTATCTGAGTCATTGGGGCAATATCTATTTCTAATTTGGGAGCTTGAGTTTTAATGAGAGGTAAGTGATATGAATAGCCGTAGAACATAGCAAGTTTACCCGAGACAAAAGCATTAAAGGCATCATTTTGATTATTATTCCAAGAATATACTTCTTTTATTGGATCTGCAAAGTCTAGATAGAATTGTAAAGCTTGGAGTCCTGGAGCATAACTTTTATCTTTAGTAGGTGAAGTATGGAAAGCAACTTGACCACGAGCATCAACCATTTGTGCTCCATTTTGAATCATGAGTAAAGAAGCTATATCAACGCTATGTGGTAGATTGTCAGCTACACCCAAAGCTACACCAGCTTGTAATATTTCATTATTATTATTTACTTTAGTAATTTTTTTAACAGCTTCTTTTAATTCAGTCCAATCAGTTGGAGGTACAGGTATATCGCTAGCATCTAGTAAATCTTTATTATAGTAAAGAACTAAAGTATCCATGCTAAATGGTATACCTAATACTTTACCACCGATTATTACATCATTATAGACAACATCAACGAATTCATTTTTAATGTCACGAGCACTGTAGGTTGGAATATCTCTAACATAGGTATTTATTTCAGTTTTACCTAAAGTAGTTTTTACTTCTTGAAAACTAAGTTTAGTGCTATCCGGCATTGGAGTAATTTTTGATTTATATTTTCTAAGCCAAGTAGCTGGAATACTATATATATCCGGACCTCTGTCTTCAGCCCAAGCTTCTAAAAGTTTTTGTTCATATTCTTGATATCTAAACTTCTTATAACTTATTTTAATATTTGGATGTATAGCTTTAAAATCTTTTATCAACACTTCTAAATCATCACTTGTATCCCAGACACCCCAAAAAGTTAAAGTTTGAGCTTTGGTATATGCAGCAGGAGCTTGTTTACCGGGAAATAATTTACAAGATAAACCAGTAGTTAAAAAGAAAGTACTAATTAAGAGTAAAACGAATATTTTGTTTGAAAATAATCTCATTACTTAATTTTTTTAAGATATTTTTTAAATTCTTTACTTATTTTAGGATGAGTTAAAGCTAGATCAACATTAGCCTTTAACCAACCAAATAGAGTTCCGGCATCATATAATTCACCATCAATTTCACAGGCATACATAGCTCTTTGTTTGCTTAGTGTATGAATAGCATCAGCTAGCCATACTTCACCACCTTTACTAGGTTTTAATTTTTTTAAAATAGGGAATATATCAGGTGTTAAAAGATAACCACCAACTGAAGCTAATTTAGAAGGTGCTTTTTTAGGACCAGGTTTTTCAATTACTTTTTTAATTTCATAAATATTTTTATCTACTTTAACGCCATCAATAATTCCGTAACGAGCCTGGCCTTCTTTATCAGTTTTAACAGCAGCTAGAACTGGATCTCCATATTTTTCATAGACATCAATCATTTGTTTTACCCAAGATTTAGGACCAGTATAGAATTCATCACCCCAAAAAACCATAAAGGGCTCATCACCAATTATTTTTTCAGCATTTAAAACAGGAGTACCATTACCCATAGGTCCTTTTTGTCGGATGTAAATAAAATTAGCCATCTGAGCAATTTTTTTAATTTCATTTAACTGTTTAGTTTTGCCTTGTTTTTTTAACCAATTTTCTAAACCAGTTGAATTATCAAAGTGATCTTCAACAGCACGTTTGTTACTTGAAGTAACAAAGATAATATCTTTTATTCCAGCCTTAACACAGCCTTCGACAATGTATTGAATAGTTGGTTTATCAACTATAGGCAACATTTCTTTAGGCTGAGCTTTTGAAGCAGGTAGGAATCTAGTTCCAAAACCAGCTACTGGTATAATTGCTTTGCGAATTTTAGTCATAAATATGATATTATTATACAATTTTTAAAGTATATAAGCAATAATAAAAAGAAAATCCCTGAAGCAGGATTTTCAAAATTAGATTATTATCATTTTAAAGCAATTATCCTAAAATTATTCTAATAGGAGTATTGTAATCTGATTTTAAAAGTTTAATACTTCAGGGAATTTTTCAAGGTTGCTTTTAGCACCTTGTCACCGGCATAGATTTGATTAGCTTGTATGGCTTTTGTTCAATACTGGTTTTGTTTGAATCATATAGATTCTCCTTGTCCATTCGGACTTTTATTTCATCTACCATAGTTAGTAGACGATATATTATATTAGCATGTGTTAGAAGTTTTGTCAATAAATAATTGATATAATTTAGCTAATATTAGGTAAATATAAAAGCTCTAAGTATATTATTAGAGCTTTTATATATAATTATTAATTTTCCATTATTGCAGGTTCAACAAGAGGCATAGGCATTACTCGTGGATTATTATCTGAATCAAGCATATCACTAATAAGAGGGACTATTATATTATCTTTGTAAAAATAGTTAACAGCTGGTTTTTCTAAGATGGGAAATATAAATGCTGGAACCAATAATTCATCATTTTGATTATTATTATATTGCCATATTTTTACATATGATAGTGTTGGTGTTCCTATTTTAACTTCAATAACTTTCTGATTGTTTTGATATGTATAAACATTTCTACCTCCTCGTCTTGCTATATCCAAAATTTTATTTATATCAGTCTCAGTTTTATACATTGAACTTTGATAATTCTGCGAGGTTAGGTTATGTAGACTATAAACCTTCTTATATTTAATATGAATAGCCAGATTTAAACCCTCTTTATTGCCTCCTTCATTATATACAATTTGGTTATTGATTTTGAGAGGATAGAGCACATTAATAACTTCTGGAATATAGTAGCTAGCCTTATCTTTGGATTGTTCATAATATATTTTCCATCTGTTATCTACTTCAGGTTCGCCGTATAGGGAAGTATCTATGTCATATTCATTTAAAAAATCATTTGCAATATTGATTAAAGCCTGGTTTTCTGGAACATCAGAAATAGAAGTCCTTTGCTGTATTTCTATTGTACAAACATCACCTATACATCCATGCTCATTATTTTGTGGCCAAGTGCTGTAGTTTTGGTTAAGACTAACCTGGCCTTCTAAGAAATTAAGATAAACTTGATAACCAAAGTCTTTTTCTTGAGCAAACGAAATATTTTGGACTTTTGCATCAGAAAACTTATTTAAATTAACAGTTTCAAAATTAAAGTTATTAATTATTGATGAAAGATTAAGATTATTAATGTTTTTTGATTTTTTAAGTACTGCCATTTCATTTTCAGAGATAGTTATTTCATCACCTTCATATATGTATTGAAAATTATTCATATAATCAGGGGCTATCATAGAAACAGCTGTATCTGATTTAGTAGCCATTTCTGAAGAAGCAGTTGCATAACCGCCTCCGCCTCCAGCGCCAATGCCCAATGCTTGCCTGTCGACGGTTTCATTAGCGGAAAGATTATTTTCAATAGATCCAAAGGCATTTTCTGAAACAGATTCAATATTTAATCCAAAGGCTAGGTTACTTGTTTGATTTGAGTAGTAAACAGATGATATAACTATTAAGATAATAATAGCAAAACTGCCGAATACATAATAATAGTTTCTTAATTTCATAAAGTTTAAGTTTAGTTTTTTAATTTTTGTTTTATTGAGCTTTTTAGCTTGTTTAATGAGTTTAGATTTTAATTCTTCTCTAAAATCTTTGTTAATAATAATTTTTGGCTTATTATTTATTAATTCATTTATAGTTTTAATTAATTCAGATTCATGTTTTTTAAAACTTTTATCTATTTTATATAGATCATTTAAAATGTTTTTAATTTCTTTATCCATGTTTTATTGATATTAAGAGGATTAATATAGTTAAATAATTTTCTTTTAACTCTTTCCTGCTTCTGCTAAGCATCATTTTTAAAGAGCCTTCACTTTTATTTAGAATTTTACTTATTTCTTTAAAAGATAGATTATCCCAGATTCTCATTATTATTACATCTCTTTGTAATGATTTCAAAGTATTAAGGTATTTTTCTATCTTTTTTAATGTTTCTTTGTTATCAATCTTTGAGCTTAGGTCATCACTAGAAGCTAAGTCCCAAATATCATCAATATCTTTAAATTCTCGTTTTGTACGATAATGATCTATAATTGTGTTTCTAGCTATTCTATATATCCAAGCATTAAAATTAGTTCCCTTTTTATAATTACTAATGTTTTCAAGAGCTTTAATAAAGATTAAGCTAGTTAAATCCTCAGCAGTTTCTTTATGATGTGTACGATAGTAAACAAAATTATATATTTTATCTACATATTTATCATACATATCTATTATATTTTGTTCTTCTAAAACCATGGTTTTCTAATATATACAACGAATTAAAATGAAAAAAGTAACATTAAAAATTTAAATTATCTTTTATGGCGGAGAGGGAGGGATTCGAACCCCCGTGACTAGTAAAAGTCTACTGCTTTTCGAGAGCAGCCCGTTCAACCACTCCGGCACCTCTCCGTGTATTATATATACTGATTGTTAAGCCAAAGATAATCCAAAATAATATTGCTAAGTCATTTTTTAAATATGGTACATCTACTAAACCATGTACTAGAATAGTAATCATTACTGAACTTAAGATTATGGAATAAATAGAATATTCTGACTTATATGATAGCTTGTAGTATATAATAAGAAGCCAGCAAATACTAATTAATCCTAGTAGACCAATCTCAACATAAAAGTTTAGAAAGAAGTTATGTGGATATAAATAGATTTCAATATGTTTATTTATATGATATGGCTCAACTAATGTTTGATACCCAGCTAAGCCAGCACCTAAGATAGGTTTTGTTTTTAAAAGCTCATATGTTTCACGCCACTGGCTTGTTCTTAGTTGTAAATCAGTTGGTGATGCAGAAAGATGAGTTTCATTTATGGAAATATATGAACTTTCTATCTTTGAGGTAACTCCCGGTATAAATAATGAAACAATTAAAACAAATGCAATTAAAGTAAGAGTTATAAGTCTAGTTTTTTTAGTGAAAATAAATATTGTTATTAAACCAGCTAGGATACCAAGTAAGGCTCCTGTTGATTCTGCCCAAAGCACAGTTAGAAAGCCAAGTATTAAGATTAAAATATTTAGTATTTGATATAAATACTTTTTTTTGTCTTTAACTAAATTAATTAAAGTTAAAAGAAGTATAGGTGATATAAATAAAGCATTAGCATTGGGATAACCAAAAAATGTTGTTATGCGTCTAGTACTTTCGTCTGCCCAAAAAGGGTTAGGAATTAAATTGCCAGTTATTTTTTGATATATAGCAAATAAACCAATTACAATAACAGTTAAACCTAAAACTCTGATAATATTTTGTATATCAATTTTAGATTTAATAGTATAAATAAATATTATGAAATATAATAGGGCATCAATAAAATATGCTTTCCATAAACCTAGAGCAGATTCAAAGTTAGGTGATACAAATACGGAGATAGTAGCTGCTACTAAAAAGAGAATTAAAGGTAATTTTAATATATTAGGTACTGGATTAAATAATTCTTTTTTAGATTTAAACCACTTAAGTGGGTTAAAGGTAAGACTATATTCTTTCTTCATTTTAAATAGCCAAATGATAAATAGAATATATATCATACCTTCTAAAAGTGTAGTTGGTATGTTAAAAACGTTAAATCTAACCAAATATGATGGAAGTAACGCAGTTACCATAAAGAGGCCATATTTAACGTTTTTTGAGCTTAAATAGGCGAATAATAGGTAGAATAGAATGATTAATACGATGTTTAACATAGCTCTATTTTAACAGACTTTTAAGTAAATAAAAAACGCTCAATTGGACTGAGCGTTTATAGAGAAAATATTTTTAAGCATTACTACTGTTTTTGTAGATTGAGTAGTCTTTTTAGTTCTTTTTCGTCTTCTTTGGTTTCTTCAATAGCTAGTCTAACTTTTACTTCTTTTATTAATTCACTTATCATGTGTTGATTTGCAAGAAATAATTTTTGATCATCTTTGCTATCTATCATGAAAACTATTATTACTAGATAGAATAGTGTAAGTGTAATAATTACGATTCGTTCTTTTACTTGATTTGCATCTGAAAATACTTCAAGAGACATTAATATCAATATAGTTACAGCCCCTATTAAATAAATTACTTGACTATATTTATTACGTCTAGGTGATTTTTTAAGTAACAGAATGTAAAGTATGCTTGAAAGCACAATAATTGAAATCATTATGGCAGCAAAGTATTGATTGAACCAGGTATTTTTTATAATCCATTGAGAAAATAAGGCGGTTAGGATCCCTAAAGATATTGCTCCCAAAAGACATAAAGCAAATCTTGTATTATCTAGCGCGAAGATTTTTTTAAGAATGTCTATTTTGTTAAACACGATTTCTCCTAAGTTATTTAGAACAGAACTATTTCAATATAGCATTTATCATTTTTTTGTCAATTCCTTTAAGAAGAAATAGAAAGATAAAATAAACAAGGCAAGCAATTAAAAGTAGAAGTATTATATTTAAATTGAAGGGTAATAAATAGTATAAACAAGAAGTCATTATTATTGAAGCAAGTAATGATTTCCAAAGGACATTTAATTTAAGTTTAATCTTAGCATGGTAGAAAGTTAAACTAAGAGCCATTATTGTAATAAAGCCTTCTACTATAACTGTGACCCAGGCAGCTCCAAAGTATGAGTAACGCGGAATGAAAATAAAGTAGCCGATTAAAGCAAGTACAGCAGCTAAGCCAAAATATTTAAGCATAGCTTTTTGCTTATCTAAAATTACTAAAGTATAGGTAAACATAGTGCCTAAGAATATTAAGCCTGTAGCTACTATTAAAATCGGTAAGATGGCACCAGACTCTGTAAATCCGTCTCCAGCTATTAATTTCATAATTCCGTGAGATAAAGGAATAGTTCCTAGTATCATTGGTATTATTATAATTAAAAAGAAATTGAAAGTATGTTGTAAAATATTTTGAAATTTTTCTTTATTTTTAACAAGCCAAGCGGCAGTTAAAAGAGGCATAACTAATCCCATAAACATATGAGGGAAAGTAGCTATGATTTCCAATATTTTATATGGAGCTCCGTAAATACCAACTTCACTGGCTGGCTTATATAAGCTCAATATTATAGTATCTGCTCTAAAATATACTAAGTTTAAAACAACGCCTAAAGCTATAGGCCAAGCTTTAGTAATTATTTCTTTCCAATACGGTAGATCAATAAGCCAGGTAATTTTTACATACTTTTTTACTAGGACCCACAATATTAAAAAGTAAATAAAAGTATTAGCTACATTACCTAGCATTAAAGCTGGTAAGTTTTCTTTATAAAAAATAAATAGGAATATAACAATTAAGAAACCAATTCTACCAATTACTTCTGCTAAAGCAACTTGTGTCATCTTTAGATTTTTTTGAAAGACAGTTGTTAAGATTTGGACTAAAGACATGAAGAAAAATGATAGTGATACTATGAGAGCTGAGTATTTAACTATAGCTGGGTAGGGGAATAAAAAGATTAATAAAGCACCACCACCAATAAAGATAAATGCAGAAATAATTCTTAAAGTAAATATATTACTTATTATATATTCTTCTCTTTCAGGATTTGCTGATATTTCACGAAGACATATTAAATAAAGACCCATGTCTACTAAAACACCAAAGAATTGCATAAATGCAAGAGCAGTTGTATATTGTCCGAAACCAGTTTGGCCTAAGTATCGAGTTAATAAACCAATAGTTATGATACCTAAAAAAGTACCGATTATTTTACCGATTATCTGCCAAAATGTATTGTTTGCTATTGATCTGGCTATTGTCATATTAAACCTATTTTAGCTTAAATAAGAGCGGTTGACAATGATAATCATTTAATATATAATCATCTATTCTGAACAAATTAAAATAATAGAAAAAGGAGAAGAAAATGCCAGGAATTAATGAACCTGAAACTAAGATTTTAGAGATCAATAAACAAGAAGTTATTGCTCGACTCAAAGAATTAGGCGTTGGAGGAGGTGTTCCGCTTAGTATCTGTGATAGATATTATAATATTCCAGATTCAGTTAAAATACTTAGAATAAGGGTTCAAAATAATAAACCCACTGTTACCTGTAAGTATGGCGAGACAATTACTGGAACGTTAAAAAGTCAGGTAGCTACTGTAAAAGAGCTAGAGACTGAGATTGGTGATGCTAGAATATTAAATGAAATTTTTGAACGTATTGGTCATTCATGTTTTGTTGAAATCGAAAAAACTAAAATAGTTTTTGAGTTAAATGGTGTGAAAGTCGAGATAAGAGAACTGTTCAAAGGTGGTAATAGAATTCCTACGTATATTGAGCTTGAATCATCACATGGTGATCCAGAAGGTAAATTATTTGAAGAAGTAATTGAGCTATTAGGGCTTGAACACCATGAAAGATCAATTGAAAATTCAAAACAACTATTAAAGCGATATGGTATTGAATAAAACGTTACAAAACTTTTTAGTAGGTGCTTGGATTACAATATCTAAGCACTTTTTTATTAGTGTATAATAGATATTATTATTTGAATACAATTTAGAAAAATAAAAAAGCCTATATTACTACAGGCTTTTATTTTACAATTAATCTTTAGTTAATTGAATGGTTTTTATTGGTATTATCTATTGGTTTAATAGCACCTACCTCTAAAAAGAATTGTTCAATGACGTCAGCTATTTCAGAATAGAAGGATTTATGGTATTTGTCTGCGTTGAAAGGTTTTTCATCAGGATCGAATATGTTTCGCAATTCTTTTAATACAATATTAGGGTTATCTGAATTTTGCAAAACAGCAGATATCAATTCGCCAATAACTATATACTCTCGAGCCTTTGATGTGTCTTCAGGATTAATAAAGATGTTGGTGAGTTGCTTACCTTTATAACCTAGGACAATATGGACACAGCCTTTAATAAAAGCATTTTTAATACAATATATCTTAGCATCCGTCGAAGAAAACTTTTTAGTAATTATTGAACCGATAGTTGTATTTATTCCAGTCGGTATAGTATCAGGCATTTTAAATCTCCTCTTGTTGTTTTTGTACGATTAATGATAAATTATCATTTTAAGTAGTTTAAGTCAAATTAGTAACTATTTTAAAAAGCTTTAAATTTTGTGGAATATTATAAAACTTGACAACTATATAGATTTAGCTTAGTATAGTATATTACGCATATTATATAAGGAGTACGTAATGAAGAAAAAAGTAATTATTTTAATTACATTAACAACAATGGTAATGGCCTTTGATTATAGCCATTATCTTGCATTTCATCCTAGATTGAGACATATCGGTCTTGAACTAAAACCTGCTTGGCCTATTTCACCTGGTATTGGTGTAAGTCGAGTCATCACAATTCTCGATGTCGAGGATAATGGAGATCTAGTTACAGATGACAGCTGGTACTTAAATTATTCATTGAGAAAATCATTTGGAAATTACGATTTCTTAATAAACTATATTGGTGAGGCAGAGTTTAGCTATATTTTTAGCAGAGATTTCGCGCTTTTCCCTAATGATACTTATCGATTAAATTTAGGTTTTGGTTATAATCCGGTTTTGGACCATTTCATGATCGTGATTGGTCAGTCTCAATATTAAAAAGAAATTTTCTTAATTTCAAAAAGCCCGGTTATTTACACCGGGCTCTTTTATACACCCAAAAACCACCAGCCAAAGGCTGGTGGGTGCGTTTAGAGCGAAGCTCTTGGTAAAATAATCAAAATGATATAATTAAATCACCTCAAAAAAGAAAGGAGGTGATTTTTATTAATAATCATAGATTATATCAGCTATCACATTGCACTTACCGATGTTCGTATCATTTGGTCTGGATACCTAAATATTCAATATCATACGTTGTTTGCTTAATCAAAAGCAAATCATCAGCTTGGATCAAAAAAAAGACTAAAAAAATACCCAAAGGTTCATTTTGGGCCAGAGGCTATTTTGTTACTACAGTTGGCGTTGATGAAGAGATAGTTAGACAATATGTTATGAATCAACAACACCATCAAGTAGAATTGCCCAAACTACCCTTTACTTTCAGAAGGTAGATTGTAGCCTGCGTTTAGCAGGCAAGTGAATACCACCAGCTATTTTAGCTGGTGGTAGTTTATTTAACTATTTAATCTTCTTCTTTAACTGCTTTCCAAACGTCTTTCTTAATTTTTTGTATAAGCTTTGGATTTTGTTTTAAGAAATCTTTTGAATTTTCTCTGCCTACGCCTAGTTTTTCACCCTGGAAGGAATAAGTGTTACCAGATTTATCAACTATACCTAGGTTAACTCCAGTGTCTAAGACATCACCGCCAATTGAAATACCTTCATTATACATAATATCAAATTCAGTATTTTTAAATGGAGCAGCTACTTTATTCTTAACTACTTTACATCTTACACGGTTACCAATAACTTGATCACCTTTTTTAATTTGTGCTGCTCTTCTTACTTCAATTCTAACTGAAGAATAGAATTTAAGAGCCATACCACCAGTAGTTGTTTCTGGGTTACCGAAGAAGACGCCTATCTTCATTCTGATCTGATTAATAAATATTACAGTGGTATTTGTTTTACTAACAATACCAGATAGCTTTCTTAAGGCTTGACTCATTAGTCTAGCTTGGGTACCCATTTGTCTATCGCCCATTTCACCTTCAATTTCTGATTTAGGTACAAGAGCTGCTACTGAATCAATAATAATTACATCAACTGCGTTAGATCTAACTAATGCTTCTGCAATTTCTAAAGCTTGTTCACCTGTATCAGGTTGTGAAATTAGCAGATCATCTACATTGATTCCTATCTTTTTTGCATAAGATGGATCTAGAGCATGTTCAGCATCAATAAAAGCTGCAGTACCACCTAATTTTTGACACTCAGCAGTAATGTGTTGGGATAGGGTAGTTTTACCTGATGCTTCAGGTCCGTATATTTCAATGATTCTACCTTTTGGTACACCACCAATACCTAGAGCTATGTCTAGCGATAAGCATCCCGTTGGGATAGAGTCTACTTTTAACTGTTTAGCATCACCTAGCTTCATAATAGAGCCTTCACCAAATTTTGTTTGAATTTGAGCAATAGCATCATCTGCTGCTTTGTTTTTTTGTTTTTCCTTTTTCTTTTCTTCTTTTACCATATAATTATGATTAATGTTTAAATGACCCTATTATTTAAAGGCTGTAGCTTCGCCTTGTCTTAGAATAGATAAGGTGATATCTATAGCTTTACTATGTTTCTTTTTAGCAGAAATTACGAAATTATTCAAGCCAAATGTTAAATCTACTGTTTGATCGAATTTTCCATCAGGTTCAATAATTACTTTTTGATTATTAATTGTCAAAATAGCCTCTGGTTCAGTTATGCCTATTATTTCTACATAAGGGTCCGTAGTAATAGTTTGTGGTAAGGGTGAAGCTATTTCTAAATTTGGTGGAGAAAATATATTAAATACTTCCCAACCTAAATATGTAAAACAAGCTAAAATTAGTAATATTACTAAACTTCTTTTTATTATCTTAGGAGAAATATTATTTAAAATATTTTCTTTTTTAGGAGTCTCTCTAGCTAATTCTTTAAAAGTAAGTTGAGATTCTTTTTCATCTTGATATATTTTAAGTAAAGATTTTTCGGATAATGAATATATGTTAGCTAATTTTTTTATAAATTGTCTATTATATATTTCACCTGGCAATTTATCATATTTACCTTTTTCTAAAGCATCAATGTATTTAATACTTATGTTAGTTTTAAATGAAATTTCGTCTAATGATAAATCAGCCCTGCTCCGTTGATCTTTTAAAATTTCAGGCAGGGTTTTGTTGGTAGGTAGTTTTTTTTGTATAAAACTAGTCATTAAATTTTTGTTTTAACTCAATTTATCTTTTCTTCTTCATCCTCCTCTTCAAAGTTTTCAGTATCATCATCTTCTACTTCTTCTGTATCTTCTGATTCTATATACTCAGGTTCAGGACTAACATAGCTTTCAGTTGTTTCAACTGGTATTGCTAAATAATCATCATCTATTAATATTTCACGAGGCTTAGCTCCTTCAGATGGTCCAACAATACCTTGCTCTTCTAAAAGATCTAACATACGTGCTGCTCTAGCGTAACCAACTCTTAATCTTCTTTGTAAAAGTGAAGCAGATGCTTTACCAGCTTTTATAATTACATCTTTAGCTTCTTCTAATAATTCATCCTCATCACTTGAGCCTCCGCTACCTGGCATACTAACTTTAGTTTGTTTTTCAGTTATATTATCTTTGAATTCTGCTTCGCCTTGTTTTGACCAGAAATCAACTACACCTTCTATTTCAGCGTCACTAATGAAAGCACATTGCAAACGTTTTGGTTTAGATAGCTCAGCAGAGATAAACAACATATCACCTTTACCTAATAATTTTTCAGCACCAGAAGTATCAATAATTGTTCTAGAATCAACAGATGAGGCTACAGCAAAAGCAATGCGTGAAGTAACATTAGCTTTAATTAAACCTGTAATAACATTAACAGAAGGTCTTTGAGTAGCAACTATTAAGTGAATACCAGTAGCTCTAGCCATTTGAGCTAGTCTAACAATGGCAGCTTCAACATCACGAGGAGCAACAGCCATAAGGTCAGCAAGTTCATCTATTATAATAACTATATATGGTAATTTATTGGTAATTACAGATGAATTATAGGCACCAATATTACGTTTACCAACAGCTGAGAATAATTTATATCTTTCATCCATTTCATTGATAGCCCATCTTAAAGCATTGATGGTTTTATCAGGCTCAGTAATAACAGGAGTAAGTAAATGAGGAATACCATTAAAAGTAGAAAGTTCAACACGCTTAGGATCAACCATTATTAATCTTAGATTTTCAGGGGTGTATTGATAGAGTAGACTAACAATAATATTATTTATACAAACTGATTTACCAGAACCAGTAGCTCCAGCAATAAGTAAGTGAGGCATTTTATCTAGATCACCGATCCAAGGACGTCCGGCCACATCTTTACCGAGTGAAAATAGTAAAGCACCTTTTTTCTTTTTAAATTCATTGCTAGTTAAAATTTCTCTTAATTTAACTAAAGCAATACTTTGATTTGGAATTTCTATACCAACTAATGATTTGCCCGGGATAGGAGCTTCAATACGGATAGGATGTGCAGCTAAAGCTAGAGCTAAGTCATTTTGTAAACCAGTAATTTGATTTAATCTAATTCCTTCTGAAGGTTTTAAAGTAAATTGAGTAACCGTTGGACCAGTATTTACTTCGCCCATAGTAACTTCAATACCAAAATTATCTAAAGTATCTTTAATTTTTTCAGAATTAGCTTTAATATCAACACTAGTTGGTTTTGATGTTCTGTTATCTAATAGATTTAAAGGAACTTCTACTTTATGACTTTTACCATGCGAGAAAGTAACATTTAAACCTTCGGGAATTTCTTTTATCTTGCCATTACTTTTTTGTTTAGAGAATGGCATTTTTTTAGTTTTAAAAGTGGGTTCTTCTTCGTCATCATCTTCTTCTATTTCTTCTTCCTCTTCTTCTTCGTCATCATCTTCTTCTATTTCTTCTTCCTCTTCTTCGTCATCATCTTCGTAATATTCTTCAGCTTGATTTACTTTGCCTCTGAACCAATTTAGAATATTAAAATTACCTAAAATTGTATTTAAAGATGTGTTAAAGGTTACTAACAGGGATATTAAAAAAATAGCTACCAATATTATTAAAGTTGCCCAAATACCAGTCAAGCCGATTAAAGGAAATGCCAGAGCATAACCTAGATAACCACCACCAGAACCAGATATATATGTTGTAGGATCACTCTTTATTATCTGTAATAAACCCAAGAGACTAGCTAGTAGTAAAAAAAGACCAAAATAGTTACTAGGTCTTACTTCGTATCTTTCTGGATTAAGCAGAGTAAATGCTAAAAGTAATAAAATAACTGGGAAAAAGTAAAAGCCCCAGCCAAATATAATACCTAAGAAATTTTTCAAATATAAGCCTAATTCACCAGATAAATTGAATAAAGAGAGAATTACTAAAAGAGCTATAACTAGAATTAATACAATAAAAATACCCCTTTTTGTCTCTCCATTTAGGGTACCCTCAGATTCGTATTCTTCTTCAAGTAACTGTTTCTTTTTTTTCTTTGATTTTCTTCTTTTTTTTCTTGCCATTTTGTATTTTAGTAGTAGTATTTTAACATTTTTTTTTAATTATGGCTATATCAAAAAACAGGGCTATTTTAACCCTGTTTTAGTATATAAATTAATATATTATTTTTTCTTTTCAAAGCCAGTTCCAGCAGGTATTAAGCGTCCAATAATAACATTTTCTTTCAAACCTCTTAAATGATCTACTTTACCAGTAATAGCAGCATCTATTAAGACACGAGCTGTTTCTTGGAATGAGGCAGCTGATAAGAAGGAATCAGTAGATAATGAAGCTTTAGTAATACCTAAGAGTAGAATTTCACCTTCAGCTTCTTTTTTGCCTTCTTTCTTAGCTTTGTTATTTTCTTCATTAAAGATAGGTCTAGTAATAATTTCACCAGATAATAATTTAGTATCACCTGAATCTTGAATCAGAACTCTTGAGAACATTTGTCTGACAATAATTTCAATATGTTTCATATTTAGTTTCTGACCTTGCATTGAATAAATCTTAAGAATTTCTTTAATGATGTATTTTTGAGTAGCTAGTTCACCACGATGTTCATATAATTCTCTTAGATCAATGCTACCTTCAGTTAAAGGATCTCCTGGATTAACTAAGTCACCATCTTTAACCCATAAACTTAAACCTGGAGGTATAGTAAATTCTTTTATTGTTTCTTCATCAGAAATAATTTTAACTTTTTTAGAATCAATTTTAATAGTTCCATCATGTTTAGTAACTACAGGTTTCTCAGTTTGCTTATGTTTCATTATTTGTTGCTTAGCTTTAACCTTGTCACCATCTTTAACTAAAATATCATAATCTTCATGAACTAAGTAATCTTCTTTAATATATCCTCTGTATTTAACTTTAACAATTCTTTGATTTCTAACACCACTAGCCATTTCTTTATCAATTATAACTTGTCCAGCAACATCAGAGATAATTGATTTATTCTTTGGAGGTCTAGCCTCAAATAATTCTTCAACTCTAGGTAAACCTTGAGTAATATCAGTACCAGCTACACCACCTGTATGGAAAGTTCTCATAGTAAGCTGTGTACCAGGCTCACCAATACTTTGAGCAGCAATAGTACCAACAGCTACACCTTGTTTTACCGGAGCATTAAAAGCCAAGTCAGTACCATAACATTTTTGACAAATACCACGTACTGATTTACATGAGAATAGTGAACGTATATGAACTGATTCAAGAGTTAGTTTTTTTAATTTCTTTATATGATCCTTGTTAATTATTTCATTCTTTTTAACTAAAACAGTTTTTGTCTTAGGATGAACAATCTTGGTCATTGCTGTACGACCCATGATTAAATTAACTAAAGGTTCACCCATCATTTCAGCATCAGCTTGGTTTAAAGTTAAGCCTTCTTTATCGCCACAATCAGCTATATTAGTAATAATATCTTGTGAAACATCAACAAGTCTACGTGTTAAATAACCAGCATTAGCAGTACGAAGAGCAGTATCAGATAATCCTTTACGAGTACCATGAGTAGAGATAAAGTATTCAAGCACATCAAGACCTTCTTGGAAGTTAGCTTTAATAGGTAATTCAATAACTTCACCAGCCGGGTTAATTACTAAACCTTTCATACCCATGATTTGAATCATCTGAGCCCATGAACCACGAGCACCAGAGTTAATAATGGAGTAAAGTGAACTATGTACGCTAAATAGGTTTTGACTAATTTCAGTAATCTCATCTTTTATTTCTTTCCAGGTTTCAACTACCTTAACATATCTTTCCTTATTGGTTAGTAAACCCTTTTCAAATTGTTCTTGAATTTCTTTTACTTTTATTTCACCAGACTTAATAATATCTTTCTTTTCTTTAAGAATAGGCACATCATCCATTCCCCATGACAATCCTGAGGCAGTAATTGTTTCAAAACCTTGTTTTTTAATATTGTCTAAAAATTCAGCAGTTTCTTCTCTACCATAAGCTTCAAGGACTTGAGCTACTAAATTCTTTAGTTTACCAGAATTCATTTCATTATTAACAAATTGTAATTTTTCAGGAATTATTGAGTTAAATATGACACGTCCAACAGTAGTTTCAATTCTTTCATTTTTAAATTTAATAGTAATTCTATCATGTAAACGAATAGCCTTTAAATCATAAGCAAGTTTAGCCTCTTCTTTAGAGCTAAAGAATTTAACAGATTCTTTTTGCTGTGGATTAATAAAGGTTAAATAATAACAACCCCAGACAATATCTTGATCAGGTGAATTAATAGGTTCACCAGTTGCTGGTTTAAGTAAGTTTTTAGTTGAAAGCATAATTGTAGCTGCTTCATGTCTAGCCTTTGCTGTAAGTGGTACATGAACAGCCATTTGATCACCGTCAAAGTCAGCATTAAATGGGCGACATACTAGAGGATGAACTTGAATAGCTTTACCTTCAATTAAAACAGGTTTAAAAGCTTGAATACCAAGTCTGTGTAGAGTAGGCGCTCTATTTAAGAGAACATGAGCTTTGTTAGTAATGCCTTCTAAAATATCCCATACTTCTGCGTGATCTTGTTCAATATATTTATTAGCACTTCTTACATTATGTACTAATTCTCTTTTAATAAGCTGTGATATTACAAATGGTCTAAATAGTTCAAGAGCCATAGTTTTAGGTAAACCACATTCATTCATTTTTAATTTAGGTCCAATAACAATTACAGAACGTCCTGAATAATCAATACGTTTACCAAGTAAGTTTTGTCTAAAACGACCTTGCTTACCTTTTAAAATATCAGCAATACTCTTTAATTGTCTTTTTTGACCAGTTGAAGCAGTTACTGTCTTTGAATGACGAGCATTATTATCAATTAAAGCATCAATAGCTTCTTGAAGCATTCTTTTTTCATTTCTTTGAATAACTTCAGGAGCTTTAAGGTCGAGTAATCTCTTTAATCTGTTATTTCTATTAATAACTCTTCTATATAGATCATTTAAATCTGAAGTAGCAAAACGACCACCATCAAGTTGTACCATAGGTCTTAAATCTGGTGGAATTACTGGAATAGTTGTTAAAATCATCCATTCAGGATTAATATTGTTTAGTATTAAACTATTTACTAACCTTGAACGTTTTACTAATTTTTTCTTTTTTGAAGGAATAGCATGAGAGATCTCTTCTGCTAATTCTTTAGATAATTTCTTTAAATCAATTTCAGCTAATAAGTCACGTATAGTTTTAGCACCAATGCCAGCTTCAAAAACATGACCATATTTAAGTGATAAGTCACGATATTTAGTTTCTGAAATAATTTTTAATTTTTTAATATCACGCAATTCTTTTTTAGCAGTATCTGCTGCTTCTTCTAGAGTACTAGCCTTATTATCTTTTAATGTTTCTAAAAGTTTAATTTCTTTAGCAATATCAGATTGTATGGCGCCTTTTTTAGCATCATCCTTTGCTTTACCAAGTAGTTCGGATTTCTTTTGATTAATCTGATTTAATTTATTTTCAAATTCTTTTTCTATTACTTTACGTTTACTCTTTAACTCATTTTTAATTTGTTCAAGAGTTTGTTCTTTTAATTCTTCTTTAACAGAAGTTATTATAAAAGAAGCAAAGTATATAATTTTTTCTAGTTCTTGAATTGATAGATTTAAAACAAGACCTATCTTTGAAGGAATACCTCTTAAGAACCAAATATGGGCAGCAGGTACAGCTAAATCAATGTGTCCCATTCTTTCACGTCTTACAACTGATCTAGTTACTTCTACGCCACATTTATCACAAACAATACCTTTGTAACGGATCTTTTTATATTTACCACAATAGCATTCCCAATCTTTAGTAGGTCCAAATATTTTTTCACAAAATAAACCATCCTTCTCAGGTTTCTGAGTTCTATAATTAATAGTTTCAGGTTTTAATACTTCACCATGTGACCATCTATGCATTATTTCTGGGGAAGCTAATTTTAAACGAATAGCTTCAAATTCCACTACCGGGATATTGTCATCTGGCATTAAAGTTGTTCTTGTTGAAGAAGGTGTAGGCATATATTTTATTTATCTTTTTTCTTAGTTTCTTTCTTAGTTTCCTTTTTAGGTTCGACCTTAGGTTTTTCTTCTTTTACTTCTTTAATTACTCTTTCTCTTTTACCTTTCATAAGTTCTACATCTAAACCAAGACCTTTAAGTTCACGAACTAAAATATTAAATGATTCAGGTATAGCTAATTTACTAATTGGCTCATCTTTAATAATTGATTCATAAGCTTTAGAACGACCAGCTACATCATCAGATTTAATTGTTAATATTTCTTGCAGGGTATTAGCAGCACCATAGGCTTCTAAAGCCCATACTTCCATTTCTCCAAATCTTTGTCCACCACCTTGAGCTTTACCACCAAGAGGTTGTTGAGTTACAAGTGAATAAGGACCAATTGAACGTTGATGTATCTTATCTTCTACTAAGTGATTTAATTTAAGCATATAAATAACACCAACAGTTGTCTTTTTATTAAAAGGCTCACCAGTTCTACCATCATATAATTGAGCTTTACCATCTGGAGTATGTCCTGCTTTTTCTAATTCTTCTTTAATAAATTTACCAGGTACGCCGTTAAGAGCTGGAGTAGCTACTTTGTAACCTAGAGTACGAGCAGCAATACCTAAATGAGTTTCTAAAAGTTGACCTAAGTTCATACGAGAAATAACCCCAAGAGGATTTAGAATAATGTCTACAGGAGTACCGTCTGCTAAAAACGGTAAATTTTCTACTGGTACTATTCTTGAAATAACACCTTTATTACCATGACGACCAGCTAATTTATCACCAGGTTGAATTTTTCTTAGTTGAGCTACAGTAACTTGGATTGATTTAATAACACCTGATTGTAATTTATCACCATTTTTACGAGAAAATATTTTAACATCAATAACTTTACCACGTTCACCATGTTCTAAGTACAATGAGCTATCTCTAACATCTTTGGCTTTTTCTCCGAAGATTGCTCTAAGTAATTTTTCTTCAGCACTAAGTTCAGTTTCACCTTTAGGTGTAATCTTACCAACTAAAATATCACCGGAAGTTACATGAGCACCAATACGTATAATACCTTCTTCATCTAAATCTTTTAATTTTTCTTCACCAACATTTGGAATATCACGAGTTACTACTTCTGGTCCAAGCTTAGTATCACGAATATCAATTGAATAATCTTCAATATGAATTGAAGAGAAACGATCTTGTTGTACTACGCGTTCAGAAATTAAAATAGCATCTTCATAATTACCACCTTCCCAAGTCATGAAAGCAACAGTTAAGTTTTGACCAAGAGCAAGTTCGCCTTTATCAGTAGCAGCACCATCAGCAATAATATCACCTTTGTTAACTTTTTCACCTTTATTTACTAAAGGACGTTGATTCATGCAAGTTGAAGCATTAGAACGAACAAATTTACCTAAACTATATTCACGTTCTTTATTTTTAGTTTTAATAGTTATCTTATTACTTTGAACACTTGTAACTTCACCGTCTTCATTAGCTACAATAACTTGTCCAGAATCTTTAGCAGCTCTGTATTCAATACCTGTACCGATAATAGGGGAATCAGGTCTAATAACAGAGACGGCTTGACGTTGCATGTTTGTTCCCATTAAAGCACGAACAGCATCATCATGTTCCAAGAAAGGAATCAAGGAAGTAGCTACAGAAATAATCTGATTAGGTGCTACATCCATATAATCAATTTTATTTACACTATCATAAGAAGGAGTACCGTGAATTCTCATTTCAGCATAGTCTTTTATAAAATGCCCATTTTCATCAAGAGGAGTTGTGGCTGCAGTTGTAACGGCCTGTTCTTCGGTAAAAGCATTTAAATATTCGATTTCTTTAGTAGCAACTGGTTTAATAGGAATAGTTTTAATATCAGAATATTTTTTAAGAGTTTCAGCTTTTTTCTTGTCAATTACATCGTCTTTAGAAACAATAGTTTTCTTTGATTCAGGATCAATTATATCTTCTCTGGCAATTTTATCTAAAGTTATTTTAGGATTGTTAGGTATATCATGTAAGACTTTTCTAAAAGGAGTTTCAATAAAACCATATTCATTAACTTTAGCGTAACATGAAAGATGTCCAACTAAACCAATATTTGGTCCTTCAGGAGTAGCAATAGGGCAAATACGTCCGTAATGAGTTCTATGAACATCACGAACTTCAAAACCAGCACGTTCTCTTGATAATCCTCCAGGACCCATAGCAGATAATCTACGCTTATGTTCTAATTCTGCTAGAGGGTTAGTCTGATCCATGAATTGAGATAATTGAGAACTCATAAAGAATTCTTTAATAGTACCAATTACAGGGCGAGCATTAATTAACATGTTAGGAGTTAAAGCATTAATATCCATGGTACTCATTCTGTCTTTAACTATTCTTTCGAGTCTAGCAAGCCCTACTCTAAATTTATTTTGAACAAGTTCACCAATAGCTCTAATTCTACGATTTCCTAAGTGATCAATATCATCAGCTTCTTCTTGAGTAATATTTAAACGTATAACTTCTCTTAAAACTTTAACAATATCTTCTTTAGTTAAAACTCTAGTTTCTTTATTTATTTCTAAATCTTGATCAAATTTTTTATTTAACTTATATCTTCCAACAACACCAAAGTCATACCTATCAAAGTTAAAAAACATAGCATAGATTAAAGATTTTGCATTATCTGCAGTAGCTAAGTCACCTGGTCTAATTCTTTTATATATTTCAATAAGACCTTCATCCATATTATGGGCAATATCTTTAGCTAAAGTATTTTGTATAAAACTATATTCTGGTAAGTTGTCTACATCTTTAAAGAGTTCAAGTATTTCTTCGTCAGTGGAGTAACCAAAAGCACGAAGTAATGAAGTAGCAGCAACTTTTCTTTTACGATCTATCTTTACATAAATAATATGGTTAGCATCAGTTTCAAATTCAAGCCATGCTCCACGATTAGGAATTATCTTAGCACCGTAAAGTCTTTTACCACGATAGTTCTCAGAACTAAAAAAGACTCCCGCAGATCTAATTAATTGGGAGACTACAACTCTTTCAACACCATTAATGATAAAGGTTCCTCTTTGAGTCATTAATGGAAAATCACCTAAGTATATTTCTTGAGACTTAGATTCACCAGTTTTTTTATTTGAAAGTTTTACTTTTACACGAAGCGGAGCATCGTAAGTAATATTTTTAGCTTTTGAAGTAACTTCATCAAATTTAGGTTCATCTAAATAATGATCAACAAAGTGCAATTCTAAATCACGACCAATAAAATCTTGGATAGGTGAAATTTCTTCTAAAAGCTCTTTTAATCCATTTTGCAGGAACCAATCATAAGAACTTTTTTGAATTTCGATTAAATCAGGTAGCTCTTGAGTGGTCTTAGTATCAGTAAAATATTTTCTCTCGGGTGCTTGAGGCATAAAATATTAAAATTATTGATTTTTAGGCATTTAAAAAGCCACCCTAGAGGTATGAGGGGTGACAGAATCGAGATTTTTTACACAGTTGGGCGCAAAAACATAAGAGGATAATACATCATTTTTTTACTTTTGTCAAGGACTTATCTTGAACAGGTAGTTATTTGCCTAATATTAGGTAAGAACAATGGATTTATCCACAGCGCTGAAAATATACTAAATTTGATAAAAAGTCAAGAAATTAAAAAAATTAAGCTAAATTTAGCTCAAAATTAGTAGTTTATACACTAAGTTATCCACAGTTATTTGGATGAAAGTAATTCTTTAACTATTTTTCTATCATCCCAAGGCATTTTTTTGCCATGTTCTAGACAGATTGCTTGTTCTGAGCCTTTGCCTGTAATTAAGACTAAATCATTTGGAGAGGCAAGGGATAGGGCTTTCTTAATTGCTTCATTTCTGTCTATTATTTTGAATAAGTTTTGATTTAAGACTTTACCATTATTTTCAGCACCTAGAGAAACTTGATTAATAATTTCTATTGGATCATCATTATAAGGATCTTCATTGGTTATGATTACGTAATCAGCGTTTGTAGCTGCCAGTTTGCCTAGCACAGGTCTTCTAGCTAAATCTCTACCACCACCACAAGAACCAAGCACATGAATTATTTTATTATACTTAAATAGTTTAACTGTTTCATATAGTTTTTTCATTGATTCTATTTCAGGAGCATAGTCAACCATAACTTTAAAATTTTGACCTTCATTAATAAATTCAAAACGTCCAGGCACTCCTTTATATTTTAAAAGAGCTTCACGTATTTTTTGATCATCAACTTTTAATATTTTACAAACTGAAATAGTAGCTAAACAATTATATACATTTACATTGCCAAGCAAATTTGTTTTAAATGTTTCTTGCTCAAGATTAAAGATAGTACCATTAGAAGTAAGTTCAATATTTTTTGCTTTAAATTCAGAATTATTATTAATTGAAAAAGTTATCTTACGCTCTGCTTTAAATGAAAGAAAGTAATCAGCATTTAAGTCATCACTATTTACTATGATAGTTTTATCAATAGATTTTCTTTTTCTTGATGAGAGATGTTTAAATAATTTACCTTTAGCTTCTTTATATTTTTCAAATGAACCATGTGATTCAATATGCTCTGGTGTTAAATTAGTAAAAAGAGCAATATCATAATTAATTCCTAAATGTCTTGACTGTTTAATGCCTTCTGAGGAAGTTTCAATAACTACATATTTACATTTTTCTTTAAGACATTTTTTCAAAAAACTTTGTGTTTGAAAACGTCCAAGCATAGTCATCTTTTTATCATTTAACCAGCTCTTGTCTCCTATACTAAAATTAGTAGTAGAGGTCCAGCCAGTTTTATGACCTGCTTTGTTTAATATTTCACCAATTAAATTAACTACCGTTGATTTACCATTAGTACCTGTTACCCCTATTATTATTAGCTTAGATGAAGGATTAAGATAAATTATCATAGCTAAATAAGCTAGTATTTTATGATACCAGCTAATTATCCAGGTAGGGATTATTTTTTTTAAAATAGATTTTAACATTTATTTTAATTTTCTATTTATTTCATCTACTATTTTTTTAATTTCATTTATTTCTAATTCACTATTTTTATCAGCTTGGTAATCAGCTTCATCTCTAAGATCATCTTTTTTAGCTTGTCTGGTTTGAGTCATTAAAAGTATGCTCATTAAGATAATAGCTTCGAGTGAAACAATTAATGTTAAAACATTTACTTCTAGTTTTAAGCCGATCCAGATTGTAAACCAAATAATATGTAGGATTAAAAAATTCCATGAGCCAGACCAGTTAGATATATTATCTGCTAGCTTTTCTTTATGTGAAATACCTCTACTTTTATATTGTTCTAATCTTTTGTGATATGATCTCATATTTTTATTTATTATTGTTTAAAAAGTATTCTATTTTTTTAACGTCGCTAGGTTTTCCTAAATCTAACCAGTAATCAGCTATTTCTTTTATCTTTACTTTTTTTTCTTGTGCTAGCATTGTAATTATATCAGTAAATTCATATTCATCACGAGAGGATTTTTTTAGGTCAGGTAATTTTGAAAATACATTAGGGGTCAATTTAAAGAGTCCGGTATTAATTAAATTACCTACGTAATTTTCTGGTTTTTCATTTATACTATCTAAATAGTCATCACCATCTCTAATTAGTACACCATATTTTTGAGGATCCTGAACTTTAATTCCAGCAATATAGTTAAAGTCGTCATCAATCATCATTCTTTTTAAATCATGAACTGAATAGAGGTTATCACCATTTACAGAGATGAAATTTTCTTTTATTAAATCTTTAACACATTCAATAGGGCAGGCAGTACCATATTTATCACCTAATTCATCAAATTGATTAATAACTGTAATATTGAATTCATCTTTATACTCTGTTAAGAATTTTTCAATCATTCTTTTCTTATATCCAATAATCATATAGATTTCAGTGAGTCCGGCCTTTTTTAAATTATTCATTAGATAGTATAAAAAAGGCTTACCATTTACTTTTATTAAATGTTTTGGTTTATTTGCGCTTAAATGTAGCATGCGTGTGCCACGACCAGCAGCAGCTACTACTACTTTTTTAATCATCTTAGTTTATTTAATAATCTAAAAATTTTATATATCATATACCATGTATGAGAATAAATAAAGTCATATGTACCTGGATAATTAGTTATTTCACCATTAAAACCTTTTTTAAATCGAGTAAAGCCAGACCAGGGATGATTTGATTTTTTACTCATAGTAATACCATGTAAATCATAGTATTTAAATCCTTGTTTTTTACTTTGTTGTATTATCTCCCAATGTAGAGCATGAGGTGCCATTAATTTTCTGAATTCATAATTTGAAGCTCCATGTAAGTAGGTAATAGTATCACCAGTTATACCACAGAGAGCTACAGCAACTGGTATTGCTTGATGATAGGCAACATATATTTTAATAATCTCGGATTGTTTAACCATCTGTTGGTAATATTCTTTTTTATGTAAATTAAAGTTATCGCGCTTAGCTGTCTTATCAAAGATAGCCCAAATTCTTTCAAAATTAGAATTATCATATTCTTCTACCTTAATATTATGTTTTGAAGCTACTTTAATATTGTATCTAGTTTTTTGATGAAAACTTTTTAATAATTCTTCTTCACTTTTAGCTAGATTGATTATTACAGTATCGCTTGGTTGAACTGATTTAGTTTTAGTAGCCTTTATTTTAAAATTAAAAGTTGGTTCAAATCTAAAAAATATTTCTTCTTGTTTTTGAGTTGTAATTGCTATATCACGAGCTTTACTTAGAATTAATTTAAGTATTTTATCTTTATCTTCTATATTACTACCCAACATAGGTCCTCGAGGGCAATAGATATAGCTTAAATTAAGTTTTAATTTATGTTCTATAATTTGAGCAGAAGCAATTAATTCATCATTATTAAAAACACCAAAGCGCCATACTTGGTGTCCTACTTTTTTTTGAAATTCGCCCCAATCCCATGATTGTAATATTTGAGCATGAGACGTACTTTTTAAAAAGTTATCTAACTCTTTTTTTTCTATTAATCTTACTTCCATTTATTTGCCTAAGATTTTTAAAGCAGCTTTTATCTTTTCAGATATATCTTTAATATCTTTATCTATTCCACGAACAGCCACCATCACTTCATTCCTTGAATAACCTAAACTAATTAAAGCTTCAATCACTTCATTATCTGCAGACATGACTTTTATATCTTTACCAGTTAATTCTTTACCCAGTTTACCTATTTTAGATTTTAGTTCAATAACTAATCTTTCAGCAGTTTTAATACCAATACCAGATGCTGATTTCAAGAGTTCAGGATTTTCTGAAAGTATAGCTTGAATAATCTCTTCAACAGTAGCTGTAGCTAAAACATTTAAACCACTTTTGGGACCCACTCCAGAAATAGAGATAACAAGCTTAAAGAGCTCAAGTTCAGGTAGAGTTAAAAAACCATACAGATCATCAAGATCTTCTTTTATTTGATGATGAGTATATATTTTAATATCATCACCCTCATTTAAGCTATTTAGAGCATTATTATTAAAAAATACTTGATAACCAATGTTATTAACCTCAAGTATCAAGTAACTGCTTTTTATATGTAATATTTTGCCTTTTAAGTAAGAAATCATAGTATATAAAAAGTAGCAAATTTAGAGCAAAAAATCAATCAAAAAATTACTAAATAAATATTATAGTAATTTTAGTGATTTTATCTAAATATTTTTAAATTCTTTTGCAGATTAATAAATGCAGGGTTATCTTTATGTGATTGACCGTGTTTTTTTTGAGTTTCTAAATATAGTTCTTCTTTTTCGAGTTTAATGCTTTCAACAATACTAATTGATCGATCATATCGTCTAACAATTTTACGTTGATTATTTGCTTGAGCATATTCTCTGTATGTTTTTAATTGAAGAAGTATTTCTTCAATTATTAGTATCTGAGCAGGATGATTACCTAGTTCACTATTTTTACCTTGAATCCAAAGAGCTGCAAGTTCTGATAAAGATTTTGTATCAAAAGCAATAATAACACGTGGAAGATCCCTAACCCTGCCTTGAGAACTAATAGAGTCTTCAATTTCTGATTCAAAGTATTTTATTTCTGGTAATTCATCCTTATCAATCTCATCTTTTATGCGGCTAATTTTTTTTGATAAGTTATTTGAGAAAGTAACGTCCATAGCTAGTCCTAAATGTGAGGTTGATTCTGGTTGTTCTGTTTCAAATTCAACAATTGTATCAATACCATTTTTGTAATTATCAAAATCACTTGCTTGTCTAGAATGAGCCCTTTCACCAAGCCAATTGCTAAGAGTAGTATGTTGATCAATGATAGCTTCTAAAACAGTAGCAAATTTTAGTGAAATTTTTTCTTCTTTAGTATTGGATTCTGAAAATATTGATTTCATCTCTTCTACATATTTCTTATCTCTAGCTATCATTTCTTTATCGTAATATTCAAAGTTATCTGGATCTATCTTGTCTTCTCTCAACATTGATCTAGCTTTTTCATAGAAAATATCAATATATCGTTCACCTAAATTTTGTATTCCATCCTCTGTCATTTTTTCTGCTAAAGTTTCTGGTGATTCAGACTGATCTTCAAATTGTTCATTCATATTATTCAATTTATATTATTAATTATTATTACTTTAGCAAGTTTAGGATTAAAAATCAATATAATTGATAAATGTCAGATATAGTGATAATATGAATGTTACTTTATGAATAAGTTTAAATTACAATCTAAATTTAAACCAACAGGTGATCAGCCTCAGGCAATTGCTAAACTTAATAGTGGTTTAAAGAATTATAAAGATCAAACATTGCTTGGTGTAACTGGTTCAGGTAAAACGTTTACTATGGCAAATATTATTGCTAAGTATCAGAAACCAACATTAGTTATCTCACATAATAAGACATTAGCTGCGCAATTAGCTTCAGAATTTAAGAGATTTTTTCCAGATAATGCAGTTCATTATTTTGTGAGCTATTATGACTACTATCAACCAGAAGCATATGTTGTATCTTCAGATACATATATTGAAAAGGAAACAGATATTAATGAAGAGATAGATAGATTAAGACATGCTTCAACTAATTCACTATTATCCAGAAAAGATGTAATTATTGTAGCTTCAGTTTCTTGTATTTATGGTTTAGGCTCTAAAGAGTTCTATCAAGATCTTTCTGTTAAGATAAAAGTAAATGAGAAAATAAGTATTCAAGAATTTTTAAAAAAATTAGTTAATGTACAATTTACAAGAAATGAAATTGAATTTAAGAGAGGAACATTTAGAGTAAGAGGTGATACAGTGGAAGTGTTTCCAGTTGAATCAAGTGAAGATATAGTAACGGTTGAATTTTTTGGCGATAAAATTGATAAGATAACCAAAGTTAACTTTTTAACTCGAAGAAAAAAAGAGACTTTAGATAATATTGTATTATTCCCAGTAAAACATTTTGTAACACCAGAAACTACAATAAAAAGAGTAAACAAAGAAATTGAGAATGACATGAAGAAACAGATAAAGTATTTTAAGAAGAATAATAAATTAATTGAAGCACAGCGTATTGAAGAGAGAACTAAGCATGATTTAGAAATGATGAATCATGTTGGATATTGTAATGGTATTGAAAATTATTCAAGGTATTTAACTGGTAGAGCTGAAGGTGTTGGACCTGAAACCTTAATAGATTACTTTCCGAAAGATTTTTTACTTTTCGTTGATGAATCACACATGACCATACCTCAAATTAATGGAATGTATAGAGGAGATAAAGCTAGGAAAGAGAATTTAATTGAATATGGTTTTAGATTACCATCAGCACTTGATAACAGACCACTTAAATTTAAAGAGTTTGAGAAAAAGGTAAATAAGATAATTTATGTATCAGCTACACCTGCTGGTTATGAATATGATAGATCGGGTATAATAACTAAAAAAATTGAAGTTAATCATAAGCAAAAACTCTTAGTAGATTACATTGATCTTAAAAAGAAAGTAAAAGAGAAGGGCTCTGCTATTGCGCAACAAGTAATAAGACCAACAGGGTTACTTGATCCTGAAATTGAATTAAGAAAATCTAAGTATCAAGTAGATGATCTATTAAATGAAATAAAGTTAAGAACTGATAAAAAGGAAAGAGTTTTAGTAACTACGCTTACTAAACGTTTAGCAGAAGAACTTACTGATTATTTAAATGATTTAAAAGTTAAAGTTCAGTATTTACACTCAGAAGTAGATACTTTAGATAGGATTGAAATAATTAAAGATTTGAGACTTGGTAAATATGATGTTTTAGTTGGTATTAATTTACTTAGAGAGGGTTTAGATTTGCCAGAGGTATCATTAGTAGCCATATTAGATGCTGATAAAGAAGGCTTTTTAAGATCAGAAACAGCTCTCATACAAACAATGGGTAGAGCAGCCAGACATGTTGAAGGTAAGGTAATAATGTATGCAGATAAAATGACTAATTCGATGAAAAGAGCTATTTTAGAAACTAAGAGAAGAAGAAAAATACAAGAAGCATATAATATAAAGCATAAGATAACTCCAAAAGGTATTGAAAAGGAAATAGATGATAGCTTTACTAAGAATAATAAGGTTGATGAAAAAGCTATGAAAAAACTACCTAGAAAAGAAAAAGCTATGCTTATTCATGATTTAGAAAATCAAATGAAATTAGTAGCTGAGAATTTAGAATTTGAAAAAGCAGCTAGTATTAGAGATCAGATTAAAAAGTTAAAGAAATAAAAAAGGCCTTAGAGGAATAAATTCATAAGGCCTTTTATAATACATTTTAAAAGTATTATTTAACCAACATCACTTTTTGTGTGGTGGTAAAGTTATCGACAGTCATTCTGACTAGGTAAACGCCTGTAGCTTGACTACTGGCATCCCAGGTCATAGAATAATAACCGGATTGTCTAGTACCATTTTCTAGGGTTTCTATTTCACGACCGGATAAGTTATAGATTGATATTTTGACATTTGAGTCAGAAGCCAATTCAAAGTCAATGGTTGTTTGAGGATTGAAAGGATTAGGATAAGCTGGGAATAGCTCAAAATCATTCGGTACAGTAATAATATTGGTTTCAATTTGAACACCATTCCAGCCGATCAGGAAGACATCTTCGATTTCTATTTTACCAGAGTATTCAAATAATTTACCAGCAGATTCTGAACCATCGAGATTTATCATAATTAATTGATTATCGTATTGTGTTAGTATCCAGTTGTCAGGATGATTCGTAATTTCGAAATCTTCGACGTTAGTTGTTAGTCGAAAACCGGCGATACCAGATGCTTTAGTATTCAGAGAACCTTCTTCAAGTAAGAGGTCAATTATCGACGGAGAAAGTCGTCCAGGATTATAACCCAAGACAATTTCTACTAGGAGAACTACATCAATGATATTAACAATACCATCGCTGTTAATGTCTGCCTGTTCAGTCATGGTTAATTGACCAGAAATTATGGAAATAGTTGTAACTATATCACTTACATTAACAATGCCGTCATTATTAACATCTCCATAACTAGTCTCATACTCCATGTTTTCCATAATAGAGAATGTGACTTGGTCTTGATAAGTGTCATCGCTGACATATACTGTGACTTCAGTGAATCCCCAATTTAACTGAGAAGTATCTATTATTAAAACGTTAGAGTCTAGCAAGATTGACAGTAGTCCATTATCATTTATTGAATAAGTAAGTTCATCATCATCCTCATCACTGGCATTAAGTTCAATCAATAACGGTTCGCTTGGTGTTAACCATTGGTTTGGTATATGTTCTATAATTGGTGCGTATTCGCATGTGCCGTTGTTATAGAGAGCGATATCGTTATAGTTTTGCGCTGATAGGTCAGTACAACCAGAAATTAATTCGCAATTTTCATCATTTATGAATATATAATCTGTAATCAGATTAAATGATTGCATTGAGACGAAAGCTGGCATTTCTAGATTAGGTATTAATACAACACATGCCGCATCTTCAACTTGAAATTCAATATTAATTAGAAGATTGTTTCCGGTTGGAAACTGTGTATTTGGATTAAGCATTACTGTCATTATTTCATTTTCATTCCAGCCGGTTAACCAGTTTAAATTTTCCAAAATCTCGCCGTAGACATTGGTAATTGTAATAGGATTGAAATTTTCAGTATCATAGAGGCCGAGGTGAATTCCAGCAATATCTACATTAGCATTTGTAATCCAGACGGTTGCAATACCAGTATTGTTACTCTGATCAATGATTATATTGGGTTCAATAGTTATAGATGCTTGGCTAATAGCTAAGACAGCGATAATGAAGAGAGTGATTCTTTTCATGATCTTTCCTTTCTTTGTTTATCAATGAGCGACATTTTAATCTACGATTTGTTTAAATCAGCCTAGATTAAATATCTTTGTTAATAATCTTTCACATTATTTTACAACATATAAATAGAGGTTATATGCTATTTACATTATAATAACAGAGGTAAAATAATTATATATTGTAACATATCTATCGATTTTTGTCAATTTGTAGTATTTTAGATTTAATACTTGTTAATTTTAGTAAGTAAGATACAATAGAAATATATGAAAAAAGTAATATTAACGGGAACTTTCGATTTTTTTCATCCAGGTCATATTGATGCAATTAGACAAGCTAAGGAACTGGGGGATTTTTTAATTGTAATAATTGCTAGAGATAAGAACGTAGAAAAACATAAAGGTTTTAAACCGCATTTTAATGAAGAGGAAAGACTAAGCTATTTAAAAATCTTGAAAATAGTTGATAAAGTAATCTTAGGAGACTTAAAGGATCCATATAAAATTATAAGAGAAGAAGAGCCTGATGTAGTGGCTTTAGGTTATGATCAACAATTCTTTGTTAAAGGCTTGTATGATTTAAGATTAAATTCAAAATTACATTATAAAATAGAAGAGTTAATGCCTTTTAAAGAAGATTATTGTAAAGGTAGAAAATTACGAAAAGCACATTTGGATGAACAAGCTGGTTTTTTACTAATTGATAAAGAAGATGAATGGACTTCACATGATGTTGTTTCTAAATTAAGGTCTATTTTAGACTTAAAACAAATTGGCCATACAGGTACTCTAGATCCATTTGCTACAGGTCTTTTAATATGTGCTGTTTCTAAGGCTACTAAGCTTGTTGGTATATTTGATCTATTACCAAAAGAATATGAGGCAACTATTAAATTAGGGGGTATTTCTGATACTTACGATAGAACAGGTACTATAAGCAAAGAGAAAGAGGTAGATATTTCAAAAGAAAAATTAGAAAAAGTTTTAAATAAATTTATTGGTAAACAAAAACAAACACCTCCAATGTATTCAGCAAAAAAAGTAAATGGTAAAAAGCTATATGATTTAGCCAGACAAGGTAAAGTAATAAAAAGAAAAAAAAGTTCAATAGAAATATATAATATTGAATTAATAGAATTTAAGAATGATTTATTAAAAATAAGAGTTAAGTGTAGTACAGGCACCTATATTAGAACACTAGCTCATGATATTGGTAAAAAGTTAAAAACAGGAGCCTATATTGAAGAATTAAAAAGAATTGCTATTGGTGATTTTAAATCTAGCAATTCAATTAAAATTAATAATATTACTAAAGAGAATTATTTTAAATATAGGATAAAACCATTAGAAGGGATAGATGTAATAAATGAGTACTGCGCAAAATAATCAATCTACTAAGAATTCATTAATATCACTAACAGTAGTTGAACTACTGTTTTTTAATTCATTAGTATTGTTTAAAGGTCTAGATCTAAGTGCTTGACGACTTTTAATTCGCATAGTACTGACAACATTTTTTAAATCTTCTTTATCCTGCCTAGTAAAATTACTACCCTCAGTCTTAACTAGCTCTTCAGCTTTTTTCATTATATTTAGACTATCCTGTCTAGACACAATAGCTGAAGATCTACTAGAATTACCTTTTATACGACTAGAAATCAAATTTTCCATATCATCAAGATTCTGTTTTGATAGATTCTTAGTTTCTGTTCTCCCGCCTCTTTTTCTATATTGAGATAATTGACCTTTAAGACCCCAGCCTTTATTACCTGACCCGCCACTTGAAGCACCTTTGGAATATAGATTACCTTGACCGATTTGATCAATATTAATATCATCTGCAGCTGATTTTCTAGGATTATTTTGTTCTTGATCCATACTATAATTTATTTAAGTCAATTTCATTACCCGTATGTTTTAAAATAGATTTTTCTATTTTATGATTAAAAAATCTAGTTTTATTTAATTTTCTAGCAAATGGTCTTAGTTTAACTGATTTACCATATTTTATAGTAATATTATAGTCTTTTTCTAAACGTTTAGCTGCTTCAATAGAATCTGACATACTATATAGGTCTTCTGCTATTTTAAGCTGTTTATTGTAAGAGATATATTTAACTATCATATTTTTGGTTAGATTTTGTTTTACATTTTATTACAAGATCAATAATATAACCAATAATCAATCCAGTTATTATGAATGTAAGTAAACTTCGTAAATCATATAAACTAAATCCAAAATTAAATTTTCGTCTATTAGTTATCAAAGTAATGATTAACTTGGAAAAATGTAATGCTAAAAATAAAATAGAAGCAATTAAGGAGCATAATATTTTATAGTTTTTATGGTGCTTGGTTTTGTTAATTTTGTCTATGAAAATACCAATTATTGCCCCAATAGGAAAAAGTATGATTAAGCCACAAATTAATAATATCAACATACCGAGTGCATCAAAGCCGTTAGTATCTAAGTATATGTAATATAGAAAAAGCAAAGCCGGTATAATATTTAAACTATAAGTTATTAATGCGCTTTTTAACCACATTGGCTTAGATTTAAACCAATTTTTAATATTCATAGATGACCCTTGATTTAATTTATTATATATGTTAGTATCGTCTTACTTAAGTATAAACATTAAACAACAATTATGCCAGTAAAAAAAGCAGCAATTAAAGATTTAAAGTCTTCTAAGAAGAAGGCTCTTAAAAATGCTAATGAAAAGAGAAATATTAAAGAACTTCTTAAAAAAGCTATTAAAGCTGTAGATGATTCTAAACTTGATGAAGTAAAAAAAATATCTCTTACATATCAAAAAGCTATAGATAAAGCAGTTAAGACAGGATGGCTTAAGAAAAATACAGGTAATCGTAAGAAATCAAGATTAGCTAAGAAAGTAAAAAAAGCAGTTAAGAAATAATATACATATTAAATTTAAATCCCTCATTCATGAGGGATTTTATATTTCTTGAATAAATAGATCAATTAATGTTTGAGGAGGCAGTGAAGTAGATTTAAGTTTCAAATCTATTTCAGTTAATTTGTTATATATATCTTGTAATCTTTGAAATTTAAATTTACTAGAAACAGGAAGTAGTTTTTTAACAACATATGGATGTAATTTAGTTAATTTAACTATTTCTACTTCACTTAATTTTTGACTTTTTAAAGAAGCTAGAATTGAAAGTATTCTAAATTGTCTAGTTATCATAGAAAAGATATATATTTCATTTAAACCAACTTCAAATTGTTCAGTTAATAATTTTAGAGCCAAAGATTTATTATTATTTGAAATAGCATCAACTAAACCAAAAATATTTTCATCAAGTTTAGCTTGAACCATGTTTTCGATATCTTTTTCTAAAATAACACCTTTATTTTTAAATGATATTAATTTATCAAGCTCATTACTAAGTTGCCATAAATTATTTCCTACAAAGCTAATTAAAAGATTAATAGCTTTTTTTTCTACTTTACCATTATTAATTTTAATATATTCTTTTACCCAACTCTCAAGTTCAAATGGTGTTAGTGTAGAAAATTCTTCAGATAATTTTTTATCTTTAGATAAATATTTATATAGCTTATTTCTTTTATCAGGTGCGCCTTGTTCATAGAAGATAAATACATTATCACCATCTTTTATTCTATCTAGTATTTCTATTAAACTATCAACTAGTTCTTTATTAGGTTTATTCATTAAAAGATTTTTGATTATAATTAATCTTTTACTAACTATAAAACCCTGCTGGACAGCAGCATTATTAAATTTTTCTAAATCAAATTTATCTCCTTCAAGTACTACAATATTAAGACCAGAGGGATCTCTTTCTTGTTGAAACTTTTCTTTAATTTTTTTTAACTTTTGGTGAGATCTATAACTATCTTCACCCCATAGGAATAAAATCATAATAGGTGATAATAGTTTAGTATATTGAGGATAAAAGTCAATTTATTTAACTTTTTATTATTTATTTACTTCCTTATATCTAAAGCATGAGACTTCATGATCATTAACTAATCCTGTAGATTGCATAAAAGCATAAATTATAGTTGAGCCAACAAAATTCATACCCCTTATTTTTAAATCTTTAGATATTTTGTCAGAAAGCTCAGTTTTTGCTGGTATTTCAGAAAAAGATTTAAATTTATTTTTAATTGGCTTATTATCTACAAAACTCCAGATATATTTATTAAAGCTTTTGAATTCTTTTTGAATTTTTAAAAAGCTTTTTGCATTTTGAATAGCTGATCTTATTTTTAAGCGATTTCGAATTATTCCTTCATTCTGTAGTAACTCTTCTATTTTTTTCTCATTATACTTAGATACTTTTTTTGGATCAAAATTATTAAAAGCTTTCTTATAATTTTTTCTTTTTTTCAAAACTGTTTCCCAGGAAAGACCTGCTTGAGCTCCTTCAAGAACTATCATTTCAAAAAGTTTTTGATCATCATGAATAGGCACGCCCCAATCTTCATCATGGTATTTTATATATAGTTCATTTTTTTGATTAGTCCAAGCGCATCTACGTTTTATTTTCATAAAATAACAAGAGTGATAAAGAATAATAGAGTTAAAGCTTGGATTAACATGCCTACAGGGAGTGATACTCTGGTGTGTAGAATATTATGAAAATAGCTTAATATATGGATTGATATCCAGCCTAATATTTTGTTCTTAGTTAATTCATATACACCCCAAAGATAATCAGGCATGATTGAACCAATGATACCTAATATAATAGCTGGGGATGGTGTAATAAAGTATGAAGTTAAGAAGTAGTATAAAATTACTACGCCTAGCGTATCTACAAAGGCTATGATACTTAATTTAATTATTTTTTTCTTTCTATCAGTTTCTTTTCCTATATTTTCATCTCCATGTGGCACTGCATCTAAAATTAAATGAGAAATAATTGCAAGAATAAATGCTAGCCAAGGATTAGTTATAACTGTGCCAATATATATTCCAGCTGAAGCATGAACTGTTAAAAACATTATTTACATTCCCCCCAATTTTTACCAGAGTGAATATCTACTTTAATTGGTACTCTTAATTTATATATATTTTCCATTTTATTTTTAATAAACTTAGTAACCTTTTTAGTATCTTTTTTAGGTACTTCAAATACTATTTCATCATGTACTGTAAGTAACATATTAGTTTTAGTTGAAATATCATTAAGTTCTTTATCTATTTCTATCATAGCCATTTTAAGTAGATCAGCTGCCGTACCTTGGATTGGAGCATTAGTAGCCATTCTTTCAGCTGATGCTCGTATCATAGGTACTCCTGAGTTAATATCAGGCAAGTATCTACGTCTACCTAATAATGTTTCTACATAGCCTAGTTCACTAGCAATATCTTTAGTTTCAACAAGCCATTTTTTAACACTTGGATGTAACTTATAATATGCTTCAATATATGCTTTAGCTTCACTGTGATCTAGTTCTGTTCTTTGAGCTAAACCTCTGGCACCTAAACCATATATTATGCCAAAGTTAATTTCTTTAGCAGCATATCTTTCTTCAAAGGTAACATCTTTCATGTCTTTTTTATTTATATTAGCTGCTGTTCTTTTATGAATATCATCACCACGTTTAAAGTATGAAATCATTTTTTTATCATTAGCAAGTGAAGCAATAACTCTAAGTTCTATTTGAGAATAATCAGCTGCAATTAATTCAAAACCAGGCGGTGCTATAAAAGCTTTCCTTATTTCTCTGCCTAGCTCTGTTCTAATTGGAATGTTTTGTAAATTAGGCTTTGAAGAAGATAATCTACCTGTTGCAGTAATAGTTTGATTAAATGTAGTATGTATCCTATTATTCTTATCTAAATCATCTTGCAGGGAACGAGTATATGTATTTTGTAGTTTAGAATATTCTCTAAACTGAGATATTAAAGGAATAATGGCGTGTCTGTCTTTCATTTTTTCAAGTTCACCAGCTGCTGTTGAAATACCAGTTTTAGTTCTTTTTAAACCAGCTGAAGAAATATTTAATTTTTCAAATAGTATTTCTTTTAATTGAAGGGGAGAAGCAATGTTAAATTCAGATCCAGCAAATTTATATATCTTTTTCTTAATTTTCTTCAATTCATTTGTAAATTTAGTATCTAATTTTTTTAAAAATGTTTTATCTACTAAAATACCTTGTTTTTCCATTTTAGAAAGTACAGAAATTAAAGGAATTTCCAATTTTTTTAAAAGACCCATATCAGCTATATCATCCATTCTTGGTTTGAGCTTAGTAGATAGCTTTAATGTAAAATCAGCATCTTCACAGGCATACCAAGACACTTCTTCTAAAGGTATTTTATCTAGAGTTAATTGATTTTTACCTCTTGGTCCAATTAATTCTTCAATAGATTGCATTTTATGTTCACATTCTGCAAATACTAAACTATCTAAATCTAAATTACGACTTCCTGAAGTTAGTAAATAGGCAGCTAGCAGAGTATCGAAAGAAATACCTTTTAAATAGATATCATAATTTGAGAGAATTCCGTAATCATATTTTAAATGATGACCAACTTTTTTAATTTGAGGATCTTCTAGTATAGGTTTTAAGTCTTTTAAATACTTTTTATTATTTACTACATAGTAACCAACATCATGATTCCAGGAAAAACTAATACCTAATAGTTTAGCTTGCCAAATATTTAATGAAGTAGTCTCAGTATCAACGGCAAATTCTTTTACTTTACTTATTTTATTTAAAAAGTCTTTAAATTTTTGATCAGTATCAATTAGAGTATATTTTAATTTTGTATCTTTAGTTTGAGTTTCAATTTTAGCGAATTCCATTTGATTCTGTTTATGTGCTAAATTAATCTGACCAGTCATACTTTGAGGAATCTTAGTGAGTAAACTATTAAATTCTAATTTACTAAATAATTTAATAATTTTTTTTGTATCAAATCCATTTAGAGCTGTATCTTTAAGTTTAAAATTAGTTGGTAAATTAGTTTCAATGGTAACTAGTTTTTTGCTTAAATACGCTTCTTTCTTATTATCTTTAAGTAGATTAATAATACGCTCTTTAAATTCACCTAACTTCTTATCATCTTTATCAATGCCTTCATATAGCTTATCTAGTGTTTTAAAGGCTTTAATTAGCCCGGTAGCAGTCTTTTCACCAATACCACGAACTCCAGGTATATTATCTGAAGGATCACCTCGTAGCGCCTTGTAATCAATTAATTGATCTGGTTTTAAGGAATATCTTTCAAAAACTGTACTAGGATCATAGGTAATAGTATCGGAAATACCTTTTCTTAAAGTAAAGACTTCTGTTTGTTTGTCTACTAGTTGTAAAGCATCTAAATCTCCAGTAACAATAGTACTTAAAATATTTTTACCTTTTAATTCGGTAACTACACTACCAATAACATCATCTGCTTCATAGCCGGCTTTCTCAGAATCAACTACAGGTATATTAAAAGCTTCTAAGACATTTTCTATTAAAGGTATTTGAGCATATAATTCATCAGGTTGTTTTTTACGTTGCGCCTTATACTCTTTAAATTCTTGAGCTCGAAGAGTAGTACCTTTTCTATCAAAAGAAGCACATAAATAATCAGGTTTTAACTCTTTAATAATTTTTAAAAGAATTGAAGTAAAGCCGTAAACAGCATTAACTAACGTTCCGTCAGACGTAGTCATTGGAGGTAGGGCATGGAAGGCTCTATGCAGAAGAGCGTTACCATCGATGATAATAAATTTTTCTTTTTTAGGCATTATATTATTTTACCAATATCTTTTATTATATTTAAAGCATGTTTAGTGCCTTCTGATCCAGAAGTATAGCTAGCAGTACAATTAGAAACAACACTTATTTTATATCCCTTGTCAAAAGCATTAAAGCAGTCAGCTAAAACACAAAAATCTGTATCTAGTCCTACAATAACTAATTCTTCTATTTTATTCTTTTTTAAATATTTATTAAATTTAGGATTTGTAAATACAGAGTAGGCACATTTAGTAAATAGATTATCTTTTTTTAACCATGGTTTTAACTCGTCAACAATATCAATATATGGAGATTTTAGACAACCAGTAAAGTCTTGTTCAGTAACAAATAAACTATCTGGAGTATTTATGAATTGCGAAAAAATAATAGTTTTAAAGCTATTTTCTTCAATTAGTGTTTTAATTAAATTAGGTATTTTTTGAGTATATTTATTGATGAAATAATTCTGTACATCAACTATAAGTAAGGCTTGTTTCATACGCCCATTTTATCATTTTTTATTGATTTTAGCTAAGTATTGACACAATAGTTATTATATGGTAATTTACTATATTATTGTTATTTAATAAAAAAGAGGAAATAGAAATGAGAAGTTTCGAAATACATATACATGGTATGCCATCAAGTTCAGGTAGTATTGTTGATGAAACGTTTAAGAAAGATTTAAATAATGAATTAATTCAAGCTGTTAGGCGTTGCCCACTTTACCTAGATGAATTTACGGATGAATTTGAAGAATTGCCATCTGCTGAGATAAATTATTCTAGAGAGTCAATAAATATTGAAGTTATGAGTAAAACCAAACATGGCAAAATGAAATTCACAATAATAATTAATAATAATATAACCGAGAAAGAGAAACTACAGTTTGACAAGGGACTAAAAGAAAGTTTTTCTAGATTTATTGAGAAGTTTGGTATAAATGTAAGCCTCATTGAAATTATATTTCTATGTTAATTGAAAAAATTTAAAGGAGTGGCTCGTTCTGCTCCTTTTTTATATCTTGATTTTTATCCATATATTTGATATATATAAGTGTAGATTAACGGCCTGGTAGCCAAGTGGTAAGGCATCGGTTTGCAAAACCGCCATTCGCTGGTTCGATCCCAGTCCAGGCCTCCAAATAAAAAACTCTTAAATTATTTAAGAGTTTTTTATTATTTAATATATTTAAATTATAGTATTTCCATTTGAGTCCATTTACGACCAAATTTCTTAGCATCAGAATACTCTTCCATCCAGATATCTGCTGTTTGATTATATCTACGATTCATTCTATCTTCAATGGTAAATATTTTATCACCGAATAAGTCAGGAAATCTTACTTTAGTTCCAAAGGGTAATCTCCAGAAATTAGTAGCAATAACATCTTCTTCACCTAATTTTTCAAATCTTTCACAAACATCAAGATTAGATGCAGTAATACATGGAGTGGAGTCAGTTTGACCAGGTAATGAATTATATGCAGAAACTGCAATATTTACTGTCCAACGTGGATCTTTTATTTCAATTATAGGTAATCCTGGTAATGTTGGAATTTTTTTAATTACTTCAGTTCTGCCAGCTTCAAGAGGTAATTGAGATATAGGCATTACTTCAATATTTTTAGCTAAAGCTAAATGAGGTAAACAGAAATTAAGCATGAAAACAAGCATAAAGATAGGCCAATATTTATTAATAAATAATGTGGCTTTTTTAGCTATTTTCCTATAGTTTTTATGTATTTTTTTCATATATGGGTATTAAAAAAACCTATGCATATAGCATTGGATTACCCCTATATCTTAGCATATTATACTTATTTTGTCAAGCTTCCCTCCAAAGATATTTTTTTAAATCAATAAAGTAATTATTATCTTTTTTAATTACTTTAACTCCTTCATTTTGAAGAAGCTTAGCTTGAAGGTTAGAAGAATGCTTTTGGCAAGTAGTAGAGATCATACCTTTTGAATTAATGACTCTTTGCCATGGTAAATCATATTTTTCTGAGTCTCTATGTAAAATACCGCCTACCATACGAGCTGCACGAGGTGTTGAGACTAAAGAAGCTATTTGACCATAAGTAGCTACTCTACCTTTTGGTATTTTTTTAATTAAGACTATTACTTTTTGATTGAAGTTCATATTTTTATTATATCAAAAAATAACCATAATTGGTTATTTGGAGCGGGTAACGGGAATCGAACCCGTATCTTCAGCTTGGAAGGCTGACATAATAAGCCATTATACAATACCCGCGTTCTGGTCGGGCTGGTGAGACTTGAACTCACGGCCTCCTGCTCCCAAAGCAGGCGCGCTAGCCAACTGCGCCACAGCCCGATAATAATGAAATCGTACCTAACGATACCATTTCTATTAAAATAAATCAAGTCTATTAATTAACTCCTAGAATAAGCATTAATATATAGACTAAGTATATTACAAAAAGAACAAAACCTTCCCATTTCTCAATTCTTCTCTTAGTTAAACTGAATAAAAAGATTAAGAGAAAAGCTATCATCATTACTGATAGATCAAATCTAACTGGCATATTTAGCTCAACAGGTGTTATAAAACTACTTAGACCAAATATAAATAAGGTATTAAATATATTACTACCAATTATACCACCAATAGCCATATCAGTATTTTTCTTAAGAGTACATATTATAACAGTAGTAAGTTCAGGTAGGGAAGTGCCAATGGCTACAATAGTTAAACCAATTAATTTTTCACCTACTCCAAGTATAGTTGCTAGAGAAATAGCATTATCAACTACTAATTTACCACCAATGAACAAGCCAATAGCTGATACTATAATTAAGACTATAGATAATAATGTATTTTGTTCTTTAATACTCTTAGCGAATTTTTTTTCTACTTTACCTCTTTCAGAAAGAGCAGATTGAATTATGTAATATACAAAGATAGCAAAGATCAAAAGTAAGATAGCTCCATCACTTCTATCAATTATATTAGGACTATTTGTAAAAAACTTATCAAAAGCTAAAATAATCAAACCCAAACCTCCAAGCACCATTAAAGGTATTTCTTTAAATAGAGTTTGTGATTTAATGGTTAAGGGCATAATTAAAGCACCCAAACCTACTACTAACAATATATTGGCAATATTACTACCAACTATGTTACCAAAAACTAAAGCATTATTACCTTTTAAACTTGAAATTAGATTAACTACAAGTTCTGGAGCTGAAGTACCAAAAGCCACAATAGTTAAACCAATAACTAAAGCAGATATTCCTAGTTTGTTTGCTAAATTTGCTGAACTATCAACTAACCAATCAGCAGATTTAATAAGGATAAGAAAACCTATTATTATGAATAGTATATTTATTAACATATTAATTATTATATACTTTTTAACTAAAATAAAAAAGGTTATGATTTCTCATAACCTATGATAAACTCCTGTGCCAAAAGTAATTAACCAGAAAAACCAAGCATAGACAGAGTAGCGATTAAAGTAAAAAGCCAAGTTTTTAAATCCTATTATAGCTAGGATTGCCCAGATAAAATGTAATAACATAATTCCTAAGGCTGCATAACCAGCTACACTATGAAGATTAAGTTCTTGATTACCTGCTAAAAAGTACATTTTAGAAGTGCTAATAATGTCACAAATTAGAGCAATGGAAAATATTATAATTATCCATGGCTTTAATTGTTTAACAATTGTTTCTGACCAGATTGCGATTGTGTAAAGAACTAGGGCTACTAATATAAGTATAACGAAATAAGGCATATGCCCTCCATTTAAATATTAGAATAACCTTAGCTTAATATAAAATATTAGTCAATATAAAAAACCGAAAGTAAATTCGGTCTTTTATGGTGGGCGATGGAGGAGTTGAACCTCCGACCTCTACATTATCAGTGTAGCGCTCTAACCAACTGAGCTAATCGCCCTGGTGCCACGGGGTGGAATTGAACCGCCGACACGTGGATTTTCAGTCCACTGCTCTACCACTGAGCTACCGTGGCAATAGGTAAATGATAACAAAAAAAGCTGGGCTTGAAAACCCAGCCACTTTAACAGCTAGAAAGTAATAGGATTAATGTTAATTCCCGTATACATTAAAATGTATTCGACCTCTCTAAGATCATCTTTAAAAAAGATGACTGAGTAAATACTCCCTAGAAAGGAGGTGATCCATCCACAGCTTCCGCTACGGATGCCTTGTTACGACTTCGTCCCTATCATCGATCTTACCTTCGTCCGACATAAATGCCAGCCTTAGGGTACTACCGACTCTCTTGACGTGACGGGCGGTGTGTACAAAGTCCGAGAACGTATTCACCGTGACGTAGCTGATTCACGGTTACTAGCGATTCCAACTTCATGAGGTCGAGTTTCAGACCTCAATCCGAACTGAGACAAGTTTTGATGGGATTAGCTTCACCTTTCGGTTTTGCAACCCTTTGTACTTGCCATTGTAGCACGTGTGTTGCCCAGGGTGTAAGAGCCATGCTGATTTGACGTCATCCCCACCTTCCTCCCCGTTATCCGGGGCAGTTCTTTGTGAACAATTTAACACAAAGTAGGGGTTGCGCTCGTTAAAGGACTTAACCCGACATCTCACGACACGAGCTGACGACAACCATGCAGCACCTGTCACCGAGCTCCTTGCGGCACTCCCAATTTTCATCGGGATTCTCGGGATGTCAAACCCTGGTAAGGTTCCACGCTTATTGTCGAATTAAACCACATGCTCCACCGCTTGTGCGGACTCCCGTCAATTCCTTTGAGTTTTAGTCTTGCGACCGTACTCCCCAGGTGGGGTACTTAAGGCGTTAGCTTCGATTAACAACACTGAAATGGTCGATACTTCCAATGCCTAGTACCCATCGTTTACGGCGTGGACTACTGGGGTATCTAATCCCATTCGCTACCCACGCTTTCGTCCTATGAGCGTCAGAACCGTTCTAGTCAGCTGCCTTCGCTGTTGGTGTTCTAGCCGATATTAACGCATTTTACTACTACACCGGCCATTCCGCTGACCTCTCCCGGTCTCTAGTTTGATAGTTTTTTTAGCAGTCTAGAAGTTGAGCCTCTAGATTTAACTAAAAACTTTCCAAACAGCCTGAGGACCCTTTACACCCAATAAATCCGGATAACGCTTGCAACCCTCGTCTTACCGCTGCTGCTGGCACGAGGTTAGCAGTTGCTTATTCATCTGGTACCGTCACGAATTCGTCCCAGATAAAAGTAGTTTACACCCCGAAGGGCGTCTTCCTACACGCGGCGTCGCTCCATCAACCTTTCGGTCATTGTGGAATATTCTTGACTGCAGCCTCCCGTAGGAGTCTGGGCAGTTCTCAGTCCCAGTGAGGCGGGTCATGCTCTCACACCCGCTACTCGTCATAGCCTTGGTAGGCTTTTACCCCACCAACTAGCTGATAAGCCATAGGCCCCTCTCTAACCGCCGGAACTTTACATATAATAATTTATATTACTATATGACTATCAGGTATTATCCCAAATTTCTCTGGGTTATCCCTGTGTTAGAGGTAGGTTACCAATGTGTTACTCACCCGTTTGCCTTGCATAACCGAAGTTACACAATCGACTTGCATGCCTTAAACACGCCGCCAGCGTTCATCCTGAGCCAGGATCAAACTCTCATTTGTGATATAACATTTATTTTTTCTATTCTCCAAAGAGATCGGAGAATAAGATGAACAGTTATAAAAAGTTCACCTTTGGAATTGAAGGAATTAACATATGTTAATCCTATTACTTTTTCAGCTGTCAAAGTCCGGGGACTATATAAATATCCATATATTTAGTATATGCAATTGGTGCTGCGACTAAATAGTTCGTATTTATATAGTGAACAAAAAACAGGGGGTTTCGACAACTGTTTGCTTAAAGATTATCAAATATGATGTCTCTAAGCCTTTAGTCTTTCAAAAACCTCTGTCTTTCGTTCAAAATTAACTAATTGTTAGTATTTTGTTGAAATTGTTAGTATTTAATTTATAAAATTCGACTTATTGGAACCTATGAGGATTATATATTATACCCTATATTAAGTCAAGGGTATAAAAAGCCAGTAGAAAGAGCAGGTGATTGACATAAAGCGGCCTAAATGATAGTCTATATTATTCACGTAAATTAAAAAATAAATACATTAATCATAAAAATAAGGAGAAGAAATGATAAATATATATTTAGCAAGGAAGTATGGAGAATTACTCGATCTATTAACTTCATTTGAAGTTAAAAATCCAGTGCTTGAGGGATTGGTAATAGGAATTCTTTTATGGGATGGACGTCTAATAGACGGTTTTATAATCGACAATGAGTTGTCTGAGCCATTAGTAAGTATACTGGAAATAGATAGTAGTTTTGGAGAATTACTAAAGAAAATTATTTCATTATTAGAGGATGATAATCCATTTGAATGTGAATATGAACACGAGGGGTCGACGATTAAAATTAAATGGAATATTCGGCCTGGTTTTTTAGCAGATTCTAAATTAGAAAAGACATCAGATAATGATCTATTTGAACTAATTAAGGATAAGCCATGGCAAGAGATAAAAGATCTTTTTCATTACAATTTGATTTCTTATCATAGGCATAATAATAATAAGTTTCAAAAGTTCTTGGAAGATATTGATTTAATAAAAGCAACTTATTATTCTAATCATCTGAAGTTGAATAAAAAAGGTTTTGAGTTCATTGATTTACGAATCAGTGATAAAGTCATGCCTACTGAGAATATTATCCAGCCTATACAGGATTTTATTGATCACCTTGAAGTTAAAAAATGGTACCCTGCGAATGATGAATTTGATAAGCATATCTTAGAGTATCTGTATAGAGAATCTGGGTATAAGAAAACTGTATTAGCTAAATCTATACACTTGAGTTATCAAGCTGTAAGAAATAAGTTTGAAAAGTTTAATCTTTAATTATGGTTAATTATAAAAGCCCGGTCGTAAATAAGACTGGGCTTTTTTATATATTCTATTTCTTCTTATTTTTTCGCCACTTATCTATTTCTTTATGATTACCACTAAGTAGTATTTTAGGAACATTCATGTCTTTAAAACTTTCTGGTCTTGTATATTGTGGGTATTCTACAATATCGCTTTTTTCACCTGAGAATGTTTCATATTGAAGTGAGTCTTTTGAACCTAAAACACCTGGTATTAATCTAGCTACTGCTTCAGTAATAACAGCAGCACCAAGCTCACCGCCGGATAAGACATATGGGCCAATAGATATTTTTTCATCTACATAATTACTTATTCTCTCATCAATTCCTTCGTATCTACCACATATAAAAATTAGTTGATCTAATTTTGAATATCTAAGTGCTGTTTTTTGATCAAATTGTTTACCAGCTGGATCAAGCATAATAACACGCGAATTCTTTTTACGCCTTATCTTTTTTAAACAGTTATAGAGCGGTTGAATCATCATTATCATGCCAGGGCCTCCGCCATAAGGTGAGTCATCAGTATTTTTATGCTTATCCTTTGAGCACTTTCTTAAATCATGAGTTATAATTTTAACCTTCTTATTTTTTTGAGCACGTTTAAGAATAGACTCATTAAAGTAAGAATCTAGTATTTTAGGAAAGATTGTTATTATGTCGAATTTCATATTTAAATAGTATCATATATTAATCAATACAAAAACCTTACACGTGTGGTAAGGTTTTTGTTTTATTCAATGATTTGAATTTATAATTTTAAATCATCTACTGCGCTGGTATCAACCTCTTCGGTCTTAGTCTCAGCTGGTTTTCTTGAACCTTCAGGTTCAACAATTTTTAAATTAACCCTAGCATTTGATTTAGCACCAACAACTCTTAAAAGAGTTCTGATAGCTCTTGCTGTTTGACCTTGGCGACCAATTATTTGTCCCATGTCGGCTGGATTAATATTGAGTGTTAATAGTACACCCATTTCATCGATAGTTCTTTCGATTTTGACGTCTTTTGGATTATCAACTAATCCTTTTACGACGAAATCTAGAAACTTGTGATCTACTTCTTCTGCCATATTTCTGCAGTTAGATTGATTAGATTTCCATTACTATCTTAATTAAGAGATGATAATGTATATAACATTATATATTGTATATTATGTTTTGTCAAGGTATTTAAGCTTTTGGCTCTTCTTTCTTAACTTCTTCCTTTGGAGCTTCTTCGGCTTTTTCTTCCTTAGGCTTTTCTTCTACTTTAGCTTCTTCTTTGGGTGTTTCAGTCTTTGGCTCTTCTTTCTTAACTTCTTCCTTTGGAGCTTCTTCAGCTTTTTCTTCCTTAGGCTTTTCTTCTACTTTAGCTTCTTCTTTAGGTGTTTCAGTCTTTGGCTCTTCTTTCTTAACTTCTTCGGCTTGTTTTTTATCATCAGCTTCTTTATCTTTACTTTCTTTTCTAGCAATAAGCTTTTTAGAGATAGCAACTGATTTTTTCTTATCACCTTCTAAAATACCTTCTTTAATTAAAAGGTTATTTACTGTATTAGAAGCTTGAGCACCTTTACTAAGCCAATATTTTATTCTATCTACTTCTAAGTTAATTTCTTTAGTATGAGGATTATAATTTCCTAAGAGTTCTAGATATTTACCCCAAGGATCCTTCTGTTTTTCAGAAATTATTATTCTATAAGTAGGTTGTTTTTTCTTACCGACTCTGGATAAGCGAATCATTAACATATCTTGTGTATTTATTATTAATTAAAATTTGAGCACTATTTCGTTATTTAGGGATATTATAATAGAAAACAGAGAAATGTCAAGGCTAAACACATTTCTCATTTAAATTATTTTATTCTGCCACTTTTTCTGCTTCAGTTAGATTAATAGAGAGTAATTTAGATATACCGTTATCACCCATGGTAACACCGTAAAGTATAGCTGCTTGATGCATAGTTGCTCTATTATGGGTTATAGTTATAAATTGTGTTTTATCAGATAATTCATCTATTATTTTTATAAATCTTTCAGAGTTAGCTTCATCAAGTGCTGCATCTACTTCATCTAGTATTACGAAAGGTGAGGGGTTATTTGACATGATAGCAGAGATAATAGCGATTGAAGTTAAAGCTTTTTCTCCACCTGATAACATATTTAAATTCTTTAACTTTTTACCTGGAGGTGTAGCTTCTATTTCAATACCATATTCTATTTTTTTAGGTCTAATCTCTTCTTCTACTATTTCTTCTTTTATATTTTCTTCAGTTTCTTTTACTACTTCTTTTATTTCAGATTTTTTAAGTATTAACTTTGCATTACCACCATTAAATAATACTTTAAAAAAGTATGTGAATTTTTCATTTATCTTTTCAAATGAATTTTCAAATTGTTTTTTCATTTTTTGATCTAAATCTTCAATAATGTCATGACATGATTTAATAGCTTGCCCAAGATCAGTAATCTGTTCGTTTAAGAAGTCATGCCTTTCTTTTACTTCTTTGTATTCCACTGCCACTTCTTCATCAATGCCACCAATAATTGCTAATTGATTTTTAAGACGTGATATTTCTGCATAAGTTTCTCCTAGATTAATATCATCTTTAATTTCAGATTGCTTAAAATCATTTTTTACATTGGTAGCAATTTCTTTTTCTAACTCTTCATGTTTTGTTTCAACCTTGGCTAGTTCAATCTTGAAATTACTATACTCATTATTTTGATTATTTAATTGTATCTGTATGTCTTGTATAGCTCTTTGTGCTTTAAGCAATGTTAATCTACTAGCTTCTTGATCTTTAGAAAAACTGTCTAACTTCTTTTTTAAATTATCTAATTCCTGTTCAATTAGTTGAATCTTTTTTTCTAATTCTTGCTTATCATTATTTATAGCATCTTTAGATTCATTACCATTTATTTGTCCGCTTATCTTTTTTAAATCATTTTCATATTTATCCTTTGAATCATTTAAATGATTATTTTTTTGTTTGGTAGTTTCATAGTTTATTTTAAGTTCTTGTATTTCATTAACTAAAGAATCTTTAGTAACTAAGAAATTATTTAAACGTTCTTGTAATTTAACTATTTGATTAGAATTATCATTATCATTCTCACTTAATTTATTTGTTAGCCAATTAATTTCTTTAGCTATAGCTTCTGCTTTATCTTTTAACTTCTTTAGTTGTCCTAATTCAGTTATTTTATCTAAAGCTTCTAAAAATTCTTGTTGCTTTTCATAGAGGTCAGTTAAATGACTTTGAATTTTATTTAATGAAAAGTTATCACTCTTTGATAATTCTTTTTGAGCTTTAAGTAATTCATCTTGTAATTCATTAAATTCTTTTAATATATTATTCTGCTTATCACTCTTTTCTTCTAATTGCTTACTCACTTTATCTAATAGATCATTATTACTCTTAATACTGCTTATAGTTACAGTTAATTCATTATCTAATTCTTCTTTTTTGGAACTTGCCCATACTAAGTCTGTTTTTCCAAGTTTGGTTAGTCCTAAATCTATCTTACCTTTAATAATAGTTAATTCTTGCATTAAACTATTTTTTTTATTATTTTTTTGAGAGTATTCTTCTTGTAACTTATGGAAAGCCTCAGCTTCAGTATCTTGAATATGGATAGCTTCCATATCTTTTTGTAATTCAAGTTGCTCTGTTTCTAAATCTTTTTTCTGAATTCCTACTTTAGCTAGTTTTTCATTAATTTTATCCTCATCCTTTTTTAAATCATTTAAGAGTTTTGAATAATATTTAGTTTGTAAATCTTTTAATTTTTCATTTATTTCTTCTTTACGTTCTAATTTTTTCATTTGTCTAGTCAGAGATTTAAGTCTAGGTGATATTTCTTGTAAGACTTGTTGAGATTGTCCTAGATTTTCTTCAGAACGATCTAATTTATGTGAGGCTTGATCTTTTTTAATTTGAAATTCTCTTATACCAGTAGCTTCGTCAAAAAATTCTTTTCTTTCAGCTGGTGAAGAGGTAAGTATGGAATCAATCATGCCTTGGCCAATAATTGAATATGTTTTTTGTCCGAAAGATGATTTGGCTAAGAGGAGTTGAATATCAGTTAATCTTACTTTATTTTTATTTATTAAATATTCACTTTCACCGCTTCTGTATATGCGACGTGTGATGACTATCTCTTGGTAATCGAGCGGAGCTCTGCCACTTTTATTATCTAAAAAAAGACTTACTTCAGCAAAGCCAAGTCTAGCTTTTTTCTTGGAACCAGCAAAGATAACATCAGCTGATTTTTTACCACGTAGAAGTTTTAAACTTTGTTCGCCAAGTACCCAACGGATAGCATCAGTAATATTTGATTTACCACTACCATTAGGTCCGACAATAGCTGTTAGTTCTTTATTGAATTCTAAAGTAACTTTTTCAGCAAAAGATTTAAAACCTTGTATTTCTAGTTTAGATAAAAACATATTATGGATTATAAAAGCATGAGTTCTATTTAAGATACTCCCATGCTTTTGATGTGGATATTATATCATTTTTTATATTATTTTGTAAGTTTATCTTAAAAAAAACCCTCGTTTAAAAAAACGAGGGATGAGAAAGATTTTTTAGATTTAGGGAAGAACTTTATTATCAATAAAATAATTAGTGTTAGTATAATTATGGTATAAGATACCCGTGATTTTGGTTATAAAATAGATTAAGTAGTAAGTAGTTAATAATGCTACTCCAGGTACAATTCCCCAAAAGCCAAAGATCATGATACCATAAATAATATTTATTATACCAATAATACCACTTGTTCCTATAAACCATATTGTTCCAAGACGTGTTTCATGTATGTTTTGGAACATGATAAGTATTATACTAGCAGTTATACCAAATATGATACTTCCACACAGAAATCTATATCTCTCAGTAGAAAGATATATTTCCCAATTAGTTAATATTGGTAAATAGTGTAAGGTTCCTGCAATTAGTACTAATGTAGTAATAATAAAGATTACTATTTTTTTGATCATCATATTAGACTCCTCTTCTAATTGATTTTTTTTAATTTACGATTAAAATTATTTTATTATATTATATCATTAAAGTCAATATTCTCTTGTTTTGTAAGCATTAAATCCTTCTTCTCTATATTTTTTAGCTTCTTCTTCTGGATTAGCTGATTCATATATACCTCTACCTACAATAATAATATCTGAGCCACTTGTTATTACTTTTTCTGGTGTATTATATTGTTGTTTTAAATTATCAGTACCTTCAACTAATTTAACACCTGGTGTCATGGTAATAAACTTATTATCTTCAACTAGTTTTTTCATACCAATAAAACCTATTACAAAGTCATCATATTTTTTAGCCATTTCTATAGTTTTCTCTGTGTATTTACCTTGAGCTAAGTTATCTTGGCTACTCATTTGAGCTAAGAGTAATAAGCCTCTTTCTTTACCATCTGCTACTTCTTTTAATCCTTCTATAATACCTGGGCCTGGAACTGAGTGACAATTAGTAATATCTGCCCATTCAACAATATGATACATGCCTTTTTGATATTGCATTTTAACTGTATTACCAATATCTGCAAATTTTCTATCTTCAAATATTAAAAAGTTATACTTTTCTTTAAGCTCAAGTAATTGTTTAGCAAAGTCATCTGGTAAATTTTCAATAATATCAATATGTGTTTTTAAAATACAAATCTCATTACCTATTTTATTTATCAATTCTATTAATTCACTAAAATCAGTAAGATCAGCAGCAACGCATAGATTGGTTTCTTTTTGATCCATTAATTCAAATAATGTTTTGGCTACCTTATTATCTGTTAATTCTGCTCTTTCTTTATATTTCATATATTTATTATTCTTTGATTAATATTATTACCTTCTTTAAAATTTATCATAATTGTTTCTTTTGGTAAAAAATCTTTTACTTTATCTGCCCATTCAATAACTACTAAAGTATCTTTTTTATTTAAATATTCTGTTAAACCAATATCAATTAATTCTTGAGCGTTAGTTAATCTATAGGCATCAACATGAACTAACTTTTTAATTACTTTATGATTTGTATCATATACTTTCATTAAGACAAAGGTAGGGGAATTAACTATTTCTTTAACTCCTAGCTCTTTAGCTAAGCCTTGAGTAAAGACAGTCTTACCAGTACCTAGATCACCAATTAAGCCTAAAACATTACCTTTTAAGGTAGTAATATATTCTTTAGCTAAGTTAATAGTCTCTTCTTGTGAATTAGTTATTATATCTGACATATTATTTACATATTAACCTATATTAGGTAAAATGTTAATATAGATTATTAACAATATATTATATGAATAAAATAATATTATCATTATTTATGTTACCTTTAGTAATTTTACTAAGTGGTTGCTTAGATAATAAAGCTTCTCAAGACTCAATGTCAGCTGAATCTCATGATTCAGATAATCAAATCGAAGCTTTAGATGAAGATGAAATGAATGATGATTCAGATAATTCTGAAATGAAAGAGTTTTCACTTATTGCTAAGAAATGGGAATTTGAACCATCAGTTATAACTGTAAATGAGGGAGACATGGTTAAATTGAAGATAACTAGCATTGATGTTGATCATGGTATTGCTATTCCTGATTTTGATATAAATGTAGATTTAAATGTAAATGAAGAAGTTGAAGTAATATTTGAAGCAGATAAGGTAGGCACCTTTAGCTTTACATGTTCTATCTATTGCGGTTCAGGTCACATAGATATGACAGGAACTCTAATTATTAAATAAATATATTATGCTTAGTAACATATTAATAATAGCTGGTATTTTAAATATATTTTTCATTTTACTAATCCTGCTTAGTTGTCGGTGCTTAACTAATGGTAAGTTAGCTTTATTCTTATCAAGATATAAGTGGTTTATGTGGTTACATCTTAAACATTGCCAGTTATGGTGGTTATTCTTTACTTCAGTACTAGTCCATACTTTTATTGCTTTTTATTTAATAAACTAATCATTTAAATTTATGGGTCAAATACCTTGGATTTTAGTTGCTGTTGCTATACTACTTGTAGTATTTGGCATAGTAGCAATATTCGTATCAAAAAAGAATAAAAGACCACCTGATTATTATAACTTTTTTATAATAGGTTTAATCTGGACTATAATAGGTCTTCCTTCATTATTTAGAAGAGAATATGAGTTAAGTAGCTTATTTATTATAGGTTTAGTATTTCTAGTTGTTGGTCTTGCTAACAAGAGTAAATGGGAAGCTAATCGTGTTAGATGGAATGATCTTGATTCAAAAGAACAAAAATTAAAACTCTATTTAATGTTAGTACTTGGTATTTTACTTTTTGCTGGTTTAGTAGTTATGTATTTTAATGTAAATTGATGAGTTTAAATTAACGATTAATCAGAATTAAAAAAAGGCTGAGAATAAATTCTCAGCCTGTGTTAATACTTTTCGTATATTATTTAATGTACAGAGTTTTAGGTTTTGCAACGTACGGACATCGCTCTTGGAATAATTCGTAGAGCCGATAGAGAGTTTTTATTGCATTCCAAATCCATAATATTCCAGATATGATAGCCTTGATGAATAACAGAATAAGGTTAGGGATGACAGCTGCAAGTTTACCTATATTCTTTAATGTTAAAATCGTTTTATCATAAATTTTTAGATCTTCCTTGCCACGTTTCATTGCTTCTTCAAACTCTTCACCATCTATAACTATATATGAAATAGTATAATGACGTAATCTATCATTCATAAGAAATATAAGGTCGTCTGCGTGTTTTAAGATTAGATTTAATGATTTAGCGTTGATGTATGGCATAGATGCGTTACAGCAGCTAAATGCATTATCTTTTTTTATGAAGATATGTATGAAATCATAGATTATTTTGTTTATTGCTTTAGACCTTTTATTACTATCCATTGAAATTAACCATTCATTCTTTAATATGTCTTTGTAGTTTGGAGTGTACTTGATTCTTTCGTAATTAGAAATCATACTTACATAGACAGCATCTTTAGCATCTTGTATGATCATTTTTATCCTTGGATTCATACGGAAGCTTACCATTTTCATTATCCAAGAGAACAATCCAATAGTTAGTAATGTGCTTATCACATAAATCATGTCTTTACCTATTAGACCACTGCGTAAATAAATAGTGTATGATAACGAACAGATACCGATAAAGAGTATAACAAAGTAAGAATAGAAGAAAGCTTTTTCAGCAAACTGAGCTAGTTTAATTTGTTTTTCTTCATCAAGTCGACTAAAGAATACAAGCATTAGTGATAAGATAATAGGCAGAACGAATATCAATGAAGCTATACCGAATATTGCTATGATATTGAGCAATACTGTCAATGCTATTGTAATTATATGGAGAATATATGTGTAACAAGTTACAACAATGCTCCATAGCCATGTATTATAAATCGTAAAGAAATTTATAACGAATGGTGTTACAATAGCTACCATGATTAATTGTATTATCAATGGGTAATCAGACAGTTCTGGATGATAATGAGAAGTTGTATTATAGTAGTATATCTTATACCCAATATAAACAGTCAAAAGCAAAAGCACTGCAAGAACTGGTACCATTCCAAAATAATAGAAGCATGTGGTTATAAAATCTATTATATGGTAAAAGTTAAAAAATATAAGGCAGAGTGCTGATAAACTGCTGGTAGCAATAAGTACCCAGTTAGTTATTACTCCTATCTTCTTTTTTTGTTCTTTTGAGATTTCATAATTAGGCATGTATTTGCTAATAAATATCATAATCGGTTTTAATACAGCGCTGATTAGCCAGAGAGGAGTAATCATTCCAGAAGATATAAGTCCAACAATAATCCAAATATTTGAATCTAGCATGCCTTGAGTCATAAACATTATTAGGAAAATAACAAAGGCAATAGGTGATACTATCCAGAATAGAGAATGGATGATTAATGTATACGAGAAGCCAGGGCAGATATGAGTATTTAATTTAACTTCTTTTTTTGAATTTACGACATAGTTACTGCGAGCTGTTCGATATAGCCACCAGTATTTTCCGTCTTCTTTGTTAACCACGAAGTCATCAACATGTTTCTTTTTGGAGATGAATCGTAATGGACTTATCTCTAATACTTTAGTATCATCATCAGGTCCTTTGGGGTAAGCATTGAATCCGAAATCTAGACTGAGTAAATTGTAAGACATTGAATTCTTACTCATATATCTCTTATCTAGATTAAGCGGTTCATTCAATAACTTGTCAACAGTGATTTTCTTAAAGGAGATAGCTACTTTATTGAGAATGCTTGGTAATTTTCCTGACATTAAATCAGAATAATTATTATTTATTGCATCGGCACTTAAAGAACTTATTCTTCTTAAGAATGATTCAAAGGTAACAAAATCGATATTTTGCTTCCATAGTATTTTTCTCCAGATTGAAGTTGGTAACGATTCAATTTGTGCTACCAGCCGTATGCCGTAATTTTCATGATCAATAAATTGACTTAAAAATTTTCTGCGGATTTCCCAAGAGTGGTTAGTAAGAGTATTAAGGGCAAAGCGCCACAAGACTAGAGCAGAGAGAATTAATTCTTTGAGTGTTTCTTGAGATTCGGGATAGTAAAAACTTATCATAGTTTTCTGAATGCGAGATCTCACTTTTTTGGATTTATCCTTGAATTCCCTGTTTAGTTCATTGATAGCTTCAGTAGCTTCAATTGATTCATTATTATTCATTTTGTCCCTCCTTTGGGGTTTGTTTCAGTTTAATTTAAAATACTTTGATGTATTTAATGTCAACGAGCATCAAAATAGAGTATCATAAGTATGAGTTTTTGTCAAGGTTTTAATTGATTATAGAGTTTTAAACTAATTTCATATTTGATTGAGCAGTCAGCTTTTTATATGATTTTAAGCTAGCTGCTTTTTTATTTATATAACCTGCATAGGCTACCATAGCTGCATTATCACCGGTATGTTCTATTTCTGGAGAATAGAAGTTGTATTTAAATTTTAAAGCTTTATTTTTTAATTCTTCTCTTAATCTATTATTAGCACTTACACCACCACCAATTATTATTGATTTAACTTTGTATTTAGAGGCAGCTTTAAATGTTTTATGAGTTAAGACATCAACTGCTGCTTGTTCAAAAGAGCTACATAAATTATTTACATTAATTTTAGGATTTTCTTTTATTAGATACTTTACAGATGTTTTAAGTCCAGAGAAACTAAAATCAAAATCTTTTGAATGCATCATGGGTCTTGGTAATTCTATTTCATCTGAATTACCTTTTAAAGCTAATTTGCTTATTATTGGCCCACCAGGGAAACCTAGATTTAAAAGCTTAGCTACTTTATCAAAGGCTTCACCAACTGCATCATCTCTAGTTCTACCGATTAATTCATATTTACCCATTTTTTTAATTAGTATTAGTTCTGTATGACCACCTGATACTATTAAACCAAGTGCAGGTAGTTTAATATCTACATAATTAGTTAGCTTAAAACTCCATAAATGAGCTTCTAAGTGATTAATACCAACCAAAGGTATATGTTTAGCGTATGATAGGGTTTTAGCTGTTTGTAGGCCTACTTGAAGAGAGGTGATAAGTCCGGGACCTTGAGTAACCGAAATTAAATCTATCTTATTATTACCAATAGACTCTTCTATTATGGGTATTATAGCTTCAACGTGTTTTCTGGCTGCTACTTCTGGTACTATACCGCCATATTTATTATGTATATCAATCTGTGACAAAACAAGATTATTTATTATCTTAATCTTTTTATCATCTACTTCTATTAAAGAAGCAGCTGTTTCATCGCATGATGTTTCGATTCCAAGTATTTTCATATATCTTGTATTATATCTTTAATTTAAAAAATATCAAATTAAAAAGACTTAAGTTTAAAAACTTAAGTCTTTTTTATATCTTAGCACTTACAACTAGCACATTTACAACCATTACATGATTCACATTTATTACAGCTTCCTGAGCCGCAAGCTTCACACTCGCATGAACATTTTGCATCTTCCATATTAATGTATGATTAATGATTAATTGTTTTCCATTTTGAAATGGCTAAATTAAGTATTTCCATAGCTCTTACTAAATCATCTTTTTTCAAAACATAAGCTATTCTAACTTCATCCTTACCCAAACCTTCAGTTAGATAGAAGCCATTAGCTGGAGCTAACATAATTGTTTCATTCTTATCATTATAATCTGTAAGTAACCATTTAGAAAATTTTTCAGCATCATCAACTGGCAGCTTAGCTATTATATAAAAAGCACCTTCTGGTTCTTGAAAAATTACTCCGTCTATTTTTTTTAATCCATTGATTAAGGCTTGTCTTTGTTCAGAAAATTTATCAACTACTTTTTTTATATAATCAATATTTTTATTAATTGCTTCTGTAGTCATTTGTTGAATTATGGAGGAAGCAGCTAAACGTGATTGACCATATCTAAGCATAACATCCATAATTTTTTGATTCCTAGAGCAAGCAAAACCTATTCTAGCTCCACATAAAGAAAATCTTTTTGAAAAACTATCTAGTATTATTACTCTACTATCATCTGTATTTGGTTCTAATTCTTTTTCAATAGTTAGAGCAGAGATAACTTCATGACCATCATAACTAAATTCGCGATATACTTCATCACTTAAAAGAAGTATATTATTTTCTTTACAGATATCGTAAACCATAGTTAATTCTTTATGATTATAAATTGTTCCAGTAGGATTATTAGGATTACAAATTAATATGGCTTTTGTTTTATTACTAATCTTTTTTATAATCTCCTCTTTACTTGGTAAATGAAACCCAGTTTCAATTTTTGTTTCAATTGGCACTAGTTTTATATCAGCCATAGTGCAGTAACTATGGTAGTTAGTATAGAAAGGTTCAAAAGTTAAAATTTCATCTCCTGGATCTGCTACTGTCATTATAGACCAGAGAATTGCTTCACTGCCACCTAGAGTAGCAATAAAGTTATTTGAACTTAAATCAGTATGTCCTAAGTCATGATAGTATTTTACTAAAGCATCTAAATACTCTTGCTCACCCTTAGAATGACTATAGGCTATACATTTATCATCATATTTATTTAAATAATCATAAACAATTGGTGGCGGACCTAAGTCTGGTTGACCAATATTTAAATGATAGATTTTAATACCTTTTTTTTGAGCTTTGATTCCATACTCAGCCAATTTTCTAATTGGACTTTCTGGCATATTTTCAGCTCTTTTTGATAGTTTCATATTAGTTACTATTGTAGCACTTTTTGATATTAATAAAAGAGTCTTGACTTTTATTAAAAAATCCGTATAATTATCAATTGTTACGCCGCCATCGTCTAGTGGTTAGGACACCAGGTTTTCATCCTGGAGACCGGGGTTCGATTCCCCGTGGCGGTACCATAAAAACACCATATAATATATATGATGTTTTTTATTTGACTCATAATTTGATTATGTTAAGATATATTCACTAAATATTTAAATAAATATATGCAACAATCAAAATCAGATGAAAAAAAACCAATAATAAAAATAAAAAAGACTGAAAATAATGGAAAAGAGAAGGGTATAACAGGCTGGATTATAGCAATAGTTATAGCTATTATTGTAGTCGCAGCTATAGTTTATGGACTTTCTTATTTAAATACGCAAAATACAGACGAGAATATAGCTGAAGATCAGCTATCAGATGCTCCTATTGATGTTTTAAGCATGTTATCTAAGCATATGGTCTTACCAGATGGTGAATCTAATATAATAGTTATTGAAGATGTAGAAACTTTAAAACAACAGCAACCATTTTTTGCTTTAGCTAATAATGATGATCAATTAATTGTTTATTCTGATCAAGCTATAATTTACAGACCAAGTACAGATATGATAATAAAAGTAGGCGCTGTTCAAACTGAAGAAGCAGCAGAACCTTTATCAGACGTATCTCTTACTTTTGATATTAGAAATGGTACAACAGTTGCTGGTCAAGCAGGTATTCTAGCTGATCAAATTAGAGCTGTTGAATTATTTGAAGTTGTTAATGTAGGTGATGCTAATAAAAAAGATTATGCTACAACTGTAATTTATGATTTAACAGAAGGTGAGAAGCAAGATGCAATAGCTGTTTTTGCTCAAACATTAGGCTTGGAATTAGTTGAAGGTTTTCCAGAAGGTGAATTAGAAAGTGAAGCAGAAGTCTTAATTATACTCGGACAGTAATAGATAAAAATAAATTTAAGATAAAAGAACTTAAAGGTATTACCTTTAAGTTCTTGACTTATACACTATATAGTGTTAAAAAAGCAATAGTAACTTGAAAATAAATAAGGAGATTTAAAGTGGAATCTAAAATTATATCAATTTGTAGTAGAGACAAATTTAAAACTAGATTTTTTTCACAATGTTCTTTGCATGGCGAGACTGCTAAATCAGTTGGTATAGAAAAAGGAGATAACTTACCAGTGGTTATAGATAATCGTATATATGGAAAAGTTACTTTTCCAGACGAATTACCTAGTTTTTGTTTATTGACCTGCCAAGGATTCAATAGTTGTAAAATGTTTCGCGAAAATGTGATAGAAAATGGAGAATTAATTAAAAAAACTTATTTTACTTTTTCTATTATTTCACTTGCATTAGATAATACCAGATTTGATCCTGATTATTACCATGAGGAAACGCATTCAGGTTTTGATTTCATTCATCCGATAGCAACACACGAAACATGGGTGACTAGGAACAAAAAAGTTGGGCCTGATGAATTGCATCCAGAAGTGATTGAAGCATATAAAAGATTAATGAATAGTGAAAAGGAATTTTGGTTTATTGATAGAGATGCTTTTAATAAACTTTGGAAACATCATATTGAATTTGCTTTGAAATTACAGAGCGCTGTATTAGATGGTGATAGTTTTTATTTGATTGTTAGAGAGCAATATTCTAAGGTTGACATTATTGTCTCTGATAAAAAAGATGAAAGTGAAGCACTTAAAGAAGTATTGCTTGGTGGAGCAGAAATGATGACACAATAAAAAATTGAAGCTATCTAGGCTTTATTAATAAGGCATTTTCTTAAATATAGATTATGCCTTTTTTATTTCATTTCTTGACTTATTTATAACATAGGTATATATTAGTTAAGCAATTTAACTTTAGGAGGAAAAAGTATGAATGATAATTTAATTTATCCATACACATATATCCTTGTTAAGTTGAATTCACGACTGGAAAAACTCGGTATTTGTAAACAGCGTTGCATCCCGCGGACACTACACACAACATGGTGTATTGCAAATAGTGGATTCACTTAGCTAATATTAATATGGCTATTAATTAGTCATACTGCACATAAAGATACATAAGAATAAATAACGGTCATTATTATTAAATTTTGGTTGAAAATTTATTGTTGATATGTAATCTCATCCCAATAAAAAGCAGTACTTCGGTACTGCTTTTATTAATATATATAATCCACAGCTATTTATTTACTATTACTCTAAAATCTTGTATAATTAATGCATTAAATATATATAAATATGAAGATTTTTACTAAAGGTAAGTCTAAAAAAAAGAATCAAAGCGAAGAAGAAGATTTCTTTTTAACAAGTGATAGTAATAAAGAAACAGAAGTTACTACATCAGGTGATGCTGAAGATGAATCATGGATGGATGATAATTATGAAGAAGGTCAGCTTAGTGTTGATGTTTTTCAAACAGATGAAGCTATTGTTATTAAATCTACTATTGCTGGGGTAAAACCAGAAGATATTGATATTGCTATAAATAACGATATGGTTACTATACGTGGTAGAAGAGAGTTTGAGCATCAGGTTAATGAAGACGATTATTTCTATCAAGAATGCTATTGGGGTGGTTTTTCTAGATCAATTATTTTACCTGTTGAAATTAAAGCTGATAGAGTAGACGCTGCTTTAAAAAATGGCGTTTTAACTGTTACTTTACCAAAGGTTACAAATGTTAAAGCTAAATCTGTATCTATAAAAGTTAAAGAAGATAAATAATATGGAAAGCTCATCTACTGTTAAGGGCGTGATAGAAGGATTTCAAGATAAACACGCAGATATATCATTAGATGATAAGAGTCATGTTCTTTGGCCCATTAAAAATTTAAGTGAAGAAGTTACAGTAAATACTAGAGTTAGAATTACTTTATCAACTAATAATAATGAGTTAGCTGATAAAGAAGAAATGGCTAGAATAATGTTAAATAATATTTTAAATGCAGAAAATATTAAAAAGTGAAAATAATAAACTAGGCTTTCAAATTATGAAATGGTTCCTTTATATAGCAACCATTTTTTTAATTACAGCTACTTTAGTTATTATGTTTGCTTTAACATATAATAAAGCACATTCATTTACTTTTTTTAAAGGAGTTACTATTAATAATCAAGAATTAAAAGGTTTAAATAAACAAGTAGCTATTACTAAGTTTCAAAAACAAGTTGATGAGTTTTTAAAACAAGGTTTAGTATATAACTATCAAGATCAGGAAATAGTTATTTATCCAACATTACCTGCTACTTCTGATCCTGATGCTTCGTATAGTTTAATTAATTTTAATATTGAAGATACTATAAATGAAGCATATTTAATAGGCAGAGAAGAAGGCTATCATCTTAACTTCTTTAAACAAATGTGGGCTCTTACTTTTGGTAAAAATATTTCTCTTAATTATGAATTAAATAAGGAAGAACTTCTTAATATATTAGAAGATAATTTTAAACAATTTTCTAAACCTAAAAAAGAAGCAAGACCAGTTATAAATGATATTTTTGAAATATCTATTTTACCTGAACAAGCAGGTACTACTTTTGATTATGATTTAATTTTAACAAGCACTATTGAAAGAATTAATAATCTAAGTTTAGATACAATTAATCTAAGTTTAGCAATTGATGAACCCTTAATTTTAGAAAATGATATTAATCAAGAAGTACTAAATGGCTTGGAAGAAATAATCGCTACTTCTACTTTTATGCTTGTATATAATGATGATAATTGGGCTATTACTAATTCTATTTTTAAAGATTGGTTAATCTTTAAAAAGCATGATGATAAAATAGGTTATGGTTTTAAAGCATCTTCTACTTTTAATTATTTAGATACCTATGTAGCACCTAATATATATCAACCAACACTTGATGCTAAATTTGAAATAGTTGATGGCAGGGTAGTTGAATTTGTAGGTAGTCAAGATGGTTTGGAGTTAGATAATTTAAGAAGCTTAGAGAAAATAGAAGAAGATTTTTTAATAAATAAAATATCAGAAATTGATCTTGTAGTAATTGAAACTAAAGCTAAAATTGAAACTGGTGAAGTTAATGATATGGGTATTACTGAAATAATAGGTACTGGTCATTCTAATTTTTCAGGTAGTCCTAGAAATAGGAGACATAATATACGGATAGGTGCTGAGAGTATCTCTGGATTATTAATATCACCAGGTGAAGAATTTTCTTTAATTGATGCCTTAGGGGATATAAATGGAGCTACTGGTTATTTACAAGAATTAGTTATTAAAGGTAATAAGACAATTCCAGAATACGGTGGTGGTTTATGCCAGATTGGAACTACAGTTTTTAGAGCAGTTTTAGGTTCTGGTTTACCCGTTACTGCTAGACGTAATCATTCATATAGAGTTTCATACTATGAACCAGCTGGTACTGATGCTACTATTTATGATCCTTATCCTGATTTTAAATTTAAAAACGATACTGAGAATAATGTTTTAATTCAGTATCGTATTGAAGGTGATGATTTATATTTTGATTTTTGGGGAACGACTGATGGTAGAGTATCTGAAAGAACTGATCCTACAATATATAATATTACCTCACCTGGACCTATTCAGTATATTGAAACTACTGAACTTGAAGTAGGGAAAACTAATTGTACAGAAAGTGCTCATAATGGAGCAGATGCCTACTTTGATTACAAAGTAACTTATCCAGATGGTAATATTCAGGAAGAACGTTTTAGTTCCCATTATGTGGCTTGGCCGGCTAGATGTTTAATTGGTGTTGAAGAATTATCTACTTCAACTGATGAAATTTTAGAGTAACAAAAAAGACCTAAGCTTATTACTGCGTCCAAGAAAATTATTGTAAGCACCGATCAAGCAAACAAGTAAACTCGTAAGCCAGATAAGTGGCGCTAGCAATAATCCCCATGCTTGTCGTGGACGCAGAAGCAAACTTAGATCAGTTAAGGGATATTCCAGTATATCAGATGCTAGATATTTGTCAAGAGATAGGGTCGATAATATAGAAATATTTGGCTAATATTAGCTAAATAGATAAATACTAAATATTTGACATATAATAAGTAATTGTGTAAGATAGAGCTTAAATTAATCAATAATAAATAAAAAGTATGGGAACACCTACACAGAAAAGAACTAAAGCATCTAAAAAGAGAAGAGCTTCTCATTTTGCTTTAAATAAAGCTAATCATATGAAATGTAGTAATTGTGAAAAACCAGTTATGCCACATATGGTTTGTGATAATTGTGGTTTTTACAAAGGTAAAGAAGTTGTTAAGAAAAAAACTAAATTAGATAAAAATAAAAAATAAATATGTCCAATAGACATCTAGCTAGAACTTTAGTTCTACAAAGTCTCTTTCAATGGGATTTTAACCAACAAAAAGAGAATTTAAAAAAACTTTTAGAATTTAATAAGAGTGAATTTGCTCCTGATTTTGATGATCAGGGATTTGCTGATCACTTAGTTGAAGAATTAATAAGTAAAATTAAAGATATTGATGCTCTTATTATAAAATATGCTCCTGAATGGCCCTTAGATCAAATAACTCCAGTTGATAGAAATGTTTTAAGAATAGGTATCTATGAGTTAAAATACGCTCAAGATATTCCGCCTAAAGTAGCAATTAATGAATCAATTGAACTTGCTAAAACATATAGTGGTATTTCTGCTGGGAAGTTTATTAATGGAGTGCTTGGTAGCATTTACAAAGATATGCAAGAAAAAGGCGAGAAGAAAGAATTAGAAAAAGAGCCAGTTCGTGAATATAGTGCTGGTGGCGTAGTCTATAGAAAAGAAGGTGATGATTATAAGTTTGTAATGATTTATGATGCCTATGATAAATGGACTTTTCCTAAAGGACATATTGAAGAAAATGAAGATCAAGAAAAAGCAGCTGTTCGTGAGGTAAGCGAAGAAGTAGGCGTTAAAAAATTAGATAATAAAGGATATTTAGGCAGTATTGATATTAAAGTAAATGAACCTAATAAAAGAGCTGTACCTAAAACAGTTCATTATTATCTATTCGAAACAACAGATATAGATTTAAAGATACCTGATGAGCCAGGAGTTCAAGATGTTAAGTGGTTAGATATGGAACAATTACTTGAAACAATAGGTTACGAGAATGCTAAAGAAATATTTGTTAAAGCTTTAGAAATATTAAAACTTAAATAAGATGAAAACTTTTAAAAAGTTTGAAAAAATATTAGGAGTTAAATTTAAGAACCAAGATTTATTAAAGTCTTCAGTTGTTCATAGATCATATTTAAATGAGCATAAAAGTTTTAAATTAGATCATAACGAAAGACTTGAATTTTTAGGTGACGCTGTTTTGGAACTTATAGTAACAGATTATTTATATAATAATTATCCAAATCCAGAAGGGGAGCTTACTAACTGGAGAGCAGCTTTAGTAAATGCTAAAATTTTAGCAGACATCGCTAAATCTTTAGAAATAGAAGATTATCTTTATATGAGTAAAGGTGAAGCTAAAGATGTAAATCCTAAAGCTCGTAACTATATTCTAGCTAATGCTATGGAAGCGGTTATTGGAGCTATTTATTTAGATCAAGGTTATGATATGGCTAAAGAGTTTATTACAAATAACGTTTTAGATAAATTACCAAATATTTTAGAAAATAATCTATACTTAGATCCAAAAAGTAGATTTCAAGAAAAGTCACAAGAAATATTTAGTGTTACGCCAAATTACAGAGTTTTAAAAGAAACAGGCCCTGACCATAATAAATATTTTAAAATGGGTGTATATATTAAAAATGAGATAGTTGCTGAAGGTAAAGGTACTTCTAAGCAAGAAGCTCAAATGGATGCAGCTAAAGAAGGCTTATTAGCCAAAGGTTGGGAATAAGGTTTATATTAGTAATTAAAATAGCTCCTCGAGAAGAGGAGTTTTTTGATTAAAGATCATAATTGATAAATAATATAATATATAGTATATTATGGATAATGCTGAAAATATGGTTTTAGCACTAAAAGCACTAAGTTGGTGCAAATGTACATTCAAATCAGAGCCCGGAGGGCTCAAAGAACGGAGTTCAGAGATGAATACAGATCGTAAGAGTATAAGAGCATATAATAACATGATTAAGGACTTTCCATGGCTATGGGCTATTATGCCAATCCAACATCATGAGTATACGAATATTATTGTTGACTATGCTGAGGAGTCAATCTTTAATACCAGTTTTTTGAAAAATACTACTATGTCATGTGATACATGGATAAAGACTTCAACGGAAGGTAGGCATTCTAAAGTTAAACAAATTGAATATTTTAATGATAAAATAGAACTCTTAAGCCAGATTCATCAAGCTATAGAGGATTTTGAAATACTTGACTATGTAGTTTTTTGTATAAAAAGTCGTTCAAACTGGGTATTTCCTTATGAAAGCAATATTTTGATTTATAGGCCACCAAAGGAGAGGAGCGATGATTGTTATAGAGATTATATCTATGGTTTATTTGTTAAAAATAAAAATGCATCTTTAGTTGCATAAATAATTATAGGAGGTTTTTTACTTACAAAGACCTCTTTTTTCTTTGTTGACCACTTATTCTAAAAGGTATATACTAGTAAAAATGTTAGAAAAAGTTTGGACAATTCGCATGGACAAATTCTGCCTTAGAAAATATAAGAAGGCAAGGTTTTTCTCATTTTAGCTCCAGTAATGGAGTTATTTTTTTATAACTAAAATATATTATATGGAAAAATGGAATTTAAAAGATGAAATGCTAACTTCAATTAAGAAAGAAGGTGGTTTTGTAAATTGTCATGCTCATTTTGATAAAGCATATTACATAGATAAAGAAGGTTTAGATAAAACTATGGTAGACATGGAAGCTAAATGGAATATGAGTGATGATATAAAAAGAAGTTCAACTCAAGAAGAAATTGAACAAAGAATACGTTGGGCTTTGGATACTTTAGTTGAACAGGGTTGTAAATTAACTGCTTCCTTTATTGATGCCTATCAAGCAGTTGGTCATAAAGCAATTGATGCAGCCAACGTAGTTAAAGAAGAGTATAAGGATAAAATAGAATTTTTAACTATTACTCAGCCTCTGGGTGGTTTAAATGATTCGGAGGCACGTAAATTATATGAAGAGATTACAGCAAAAGCAGATATAGCTGGAGGTCTACCTTCAAAAGATAGGCCTGATGATAAGGAAAACTATGATCATCTATTTTCCATTGCTAAGAACTTAGGTAAAAAAGTACATGTCCATATTGATCAAGAAAATAATCCTAATGAAAAAGATACAGAAGTATTGCTTGAATATGCTAAGAAACATAATTATGGAGATAAGACAGTAGGGATTCATGTCTTGTCAGTTTCTGCTCAACCTAAAAGTTATAGAATGAAAATATATAAAGAGATGGCTAGTATTGGTATGAGCGCTGTTGTTTGTCCATCTGCGGCTTTAGCTATGCGTCAGTTAGATGAATTTACTTCTCCAGTTCATAATTCCATAGCAAATGTTCCAGAAATGTTGGAAGCTGGTGTAGTAGTAGGTTTAGGTGTAGATAATGTATATGATTTCTATCAACCTTTTGTTGATGCGGATATGTGGCTTGAGATGAGAATGCTTCAAGAAGCTTGTAGATACTATAACTACGAAGATTTAGTTAAGATAGCTTGCGCGAATGGTAAAAAAATATTATCAAATTAATTTAAATAAAAAATATGCCAAAAATTTGGAAATCAAAATCAACTTCTCTTCATCCAATGGTAGAGAAATATACAGTAGGTAATGATCATAAGTTAGATAAAAGGTTATTACCTTATGATATTGAAGCATCACGAGCTCACGCTAAAGCTTTAGTTAAAATTAAAGTTTTAAAGCCTGCTGAGTTTACTAAATTGAATCAAGGTTTGAATGAAATAATGAAGTTGTTTAAACAAGGTAAGTTTAAGATTAGGCTTGAAGATGAGGATTGTCATACAGCTATAGAAAACTATTTAATAAAAAAGTATGGACCTCTTGGTAAAAAAATACATACCGGAAGATCAAGAAACGATCAAGTACTAGTTGCTACACGTCTTTATTCAAGAAAGAAGTTAAAACAAATTAGTGCAGAAATGGTTAAGCTAGAAAAAGTATTTCTTGATATGGCTAAGAAATATGAATATATGCCATTACCTGGCTATACTCATACAAGACGAGCTATGCCTTCTTCCATAGGGCATTGGGCTGCTGCTTATTTAGAAGATTTAATTAATGATCATAAGTTACTTGTTTCAGCTTACGAGCTGAATGATCAGAATCCTTTAGGTGCTGCTGCTGGTTTTGGCGTTAACTTTAATTTAGATAGAAAGTTAACAACTAAGTTAATGGGATTTCAGAAAACTCAAATTAATTCACTTTATGCTGTTAATTCTCGTGGTAAAACAGAAAGCTATATTTTAGCTGTTTGTACTCAGATAATGATGATATTAGGTAGATTGGCTAATGAAATGATTTGGTATACTACGCCTGAATTTAATTATTTTAATTTACCTTGGGAATATACCACTGGTTCATCAATAATGCCTCAAAAAAGAAATCCTGACGTATTTGAACTTGTTAGAGGTAACGTTAATGTAATAGTTGGTTTGCAGACTCAAATTAAAGATGTTTGTAAGAGTTTAATTTCTGGATATAATAGAGATACCCAGTTAACTAAAGAACCTTTAATAAAAGGCATGGGTATTACCAGACGTAGTTTAGAAGTTATGGTCTTAGTAATGAGTGGTATTAAACCAAATAAAGAAGTATTAATGAATTCGCTTTCCCCTGAGTTATTTGCTACTATAGAAGCGAATAATTTAGTTAAAAAAGGCATGACATTTAGAGAGGCTTACCAGAAAGTTAAAGAAGAACTTGATGATTTAGAAGTAGGTGATCCAGTTAAAGCTTTGAAAGAAATTAATTCATTAGGTGCACCTGGTAATCTTATGCTAAATTCATATAAATTAGATAAATCATTATAAATGATAAATTTAGAGATTAAGATAAATAATTTAAAACTAAAAAACCCGACCATTTTGGCATCGGGTATTTTAGGCGTTAGTTCAGCTTCTTTAAATAATGTAGTTCGTAATGGAGCTGGAGCTGTAGTTACTAAGTCAATTTCTAAAGAACCTCGTAAAGGACATCCTTCACCAATTATAGCTACCTATGAAGAAGGTATGTTAAATGCTGTGGGTTATCCTAATCAAGGTTCAATTAAAGCGTCTCAAGAATTTTCTAACGTAGCTGATATAGAAGCCCCGGTTATTTTAAGTATTATTGGTCAAAAAGAAGATGATTTTAAAGCAGTATATAATGAATTAAAAAATTGTAATTTTAAGGCTATTGAAGTTCCTTTGTCATGTCCTCATACTCCAGGTTATGGCACTATGGGTGGTCAACATACTCCAGAGATGGCTACTAAAATAACTAAAACTTTAAAAGAAATAACAGATTTGCCAATTTGGATTAAATTATCACCGAATGAGAATTTAGTTGAAGTAGGCAAAGCAGCTGAAGCTGCTGGTGCTGACGCTATTGTAGCGGGGAATACTATGGGACCTGGCATGATAATAGATATTGATACCTATAAACCTGTTTTAGGTTTTGGTATGGGCGGCGTTTCTGGACCTGCTCTTAGACCTATTGCTGTTAGATGTGTCTTTGACCTATATAAAGCAGTTAAGGTGCCAATTATTGGCTGTGGTGGTGTTACAACAGGGCGTGATCTAATTGAAATGATGATGGCTGGAGCCACTGGCATTGGTGTAGGCACAGCTGTTTTAGATAGAAGTGTTAATGTATTTTCTCAGATCATGAAAGAAACTGAAGAGTGGTTAAAAGAAAATGATTTTAAAAAGATAGAGGATATAATTGGTTTGACTCATAAGTAATATGCAACATATTGAACAACCTACAATTGTTACTGTTAAGGAAGTTATAAAAGAGTCTAGTAATTTCAAGACTTTTGTTTTAGATTATCCTTTAGATGCAAAGCCGGGTCAATTTTTAATGGTTTGGCTTCCTGGTGTCGATTCAAAACCTTTTTCAGTTGCTTGGCAAAAAGAAAATGAATTTGCTATTGGGGTTATAAAAGTAGGCCCTTATACTAAAGAGCTATTTAAATTAAAAAAAGGTGATAAACTTGGTTTTACAGGACCTTATGGTACCAGCTATAATTTTGAAGACAAAAAAAAGATTCTAATATTAGGTGGAGGCTCTGGCATTGCCTCGGTTACTTACCTTGCCCAAAGAGCTAGAGAAAATAATATTGAAGTTGATTTTTTAATAGCAGCTAAAGATAAAAAAAGCATTGTTTATGAAAAATGGTTAGAAGATCAAGGTATTAATGTTATTCATAGATTTAAAAAAAATAATCATGAAAGAGCTTGGGACATGTTTAAAGAATTATCTAGTAATAATTATGATTCTTGGTATGCTTGTGGTCCAGAACTTCTTTTAAAAAAAATAGTTGATTTATCCATAGAGAAAAAGACTAAATGCCAAGTTTCTTTAGAAAGATATATGAAATGCGGTATAGGTGTTTGCGGTTCATGTTGCGTTGATCCTTTAGGAATTTGTTTATGCCAAGCTGGTCCTGTAGTTAATGCAACCTTTGCTAATAATATATCTGAATTTGGTGAATACTATAGAGATGGTAGTGGAGCTAAAGTTAATTTTAAATAATATGCAAGATTATAAAAAAGAGTTTATTGAATTTTTAGTAAAGAATAATGCTTTACAGTTTGGTGAATTTACTTTAAAAAGCGGTAGAGTATCTCCATATTTTATTAATACCGGCGTTTTTGAAACAGGTATGGCTATTGATAGATTAGGCTATTTTTTTGCTTCTTTAATTAAAGATGAATTTAATGAAGAGTTTGATGTAGTATTTGGTCCTGCTTACAAAGGCATTTCTTTAGCTGTAACTACTACCATTTCTTTAAATAAGGATTATGATATGGATAAGTATTATTCGTTTAATAGGAAAGAAATAAAAGATCACGGTGATAAAAAAATATTAGTAGGCCATGTTTTAGAAGACAATGATCGTTTAATAATGATAGATGATGTAGTAACAGATGGCGGTACTAAATTTGAAACTGTTGAGTTAATTAATAAGTTAGCTCAAGTAAAGTACGTTGGTTTAGTGGTAGCTGTTAATAGAAGAGAAAAAACTAAAGATGGTCTTGATGCATTTTTAAATATTGAAGAGAAATTAAAATTTCCAGTTAAAGCTATAGTTACTATTAATGAAATACGTGATTATTTAATTGAAAGAGAAATTGATGGAACAGTTTATTTGAATAAAGAAAAAGCAAAAGAAATAGATAAGTATTTAGAAGAATACGGAGTTTAAGAGATAAATAAAAAAAGGCAGTGAATTTACTGCCTTTTAGAATACTTTATTTATGACTAGAATTGTTTAGGACATTCTATAATTAGATTATTATTACTGAGCGAAATATCAATAGTTCGATTATTATTTTTATTGTGTATGAGACCAGATAGCTTTATAAAACAATCTGTGTCAATGTCTCGAGCAAGAGGGAAGGTTTTCCTTTCACCATTTATTAGATCTGAGCAATTATCTATAATGTTTTGTACTTCTTCAATTTTTCTAATCTTAGTCATTTAGGTTCTCCTAGGGGTTGGTTATATATAAAAAACGATATATACTATACTACAATTTTTTAAATATAATGTCAATAGGTAATTGACATAAAATAGGCAATATGTTAATATATTCAAGACTTTTAAACAATTTCTTGCTTTAAGGTCAGCAAGACACTCTATTTATAGGGTTAATTTAATTAACTAATATGACAGTAATTAGTGAAGTAAAAGATAAATTGAAAGAGGTTAGTAAAAAATCCAAAAAAGAAAATCTAATGGATAATTTATTATCTCAAGGCATAGCTAAAGCTATTCCAGCTATTGGTGATTTGGTTGAGGGTAAAATACTTAGTGTTTCTAAGAATGAAGTTTTACTCGATATCGAAGGCTTAACAATAGGTACTATTCGCGGTAAAGAGATTTATGATGAATCTGGCGAATATTCAAAAATTAAAACAGGCGATAAAGTTTCAGCTACCGTTTTAGAACTCGAAAACGAGAAAGGTAGATTGGAACTTTCTTTTAGATACGCTGGTCATCAAAAAGCTTGGGAACGTTTAGAAAAGTTGATGAAAGATGAAGAAATTGTTGATGCTAAAATTGTTGATGCTAATAAAGGTGGTTTAATGACTAAAGTTGGTAACGTAATGGGATTTTTACCTGTTTCACAACTTAATACAGAACATTATCCACGTGTTGAAGGTGGTGATAGAAGTAAAATACTTGTAGCACTTAAGAAATTTATTGGACAAGCACATAAAGTAAAAATTATTGATGTAAATGAAGCTGAAGAAAAATTAATTGTTTCAGAACGTGCTGCTTGGGAAGAAAAACAACAAAGTGCAATGGAAGGATTTAAACTTGGTAATGTTATAGAAGGTACAATTACAGCTGTCGTTGATTTTGGTGCTTTCATTGAATTCGGGCAAGGCTTAGAAGGCTTAGTACATATTTCTGAATTAGCTTGGCAAAGAATTGATGATCCAAATACTATAGTAAAAGTAGGTGATAAGATAAAGGCTGAAATAATTTCAGTTGAAGGTTCTCGTGTATCATTATCTATGAAGAAGTTATTAGAAGATCCTTGGGCTAAGGTTGCTAAAAAATATAAAGTAAATCAAAAGGTTAAGGGTAAGGTTTTAAAGATTAATCCATTTGGTGCTTTTGTAGAATTAGATAAGGATATTCATGGTTTAGCTCATATCTCTGAGCTAGGTAAAGACATAAATCATCCAAAAGATATGTTGGAAGAAGGTAAGGATTATGAATTTACAATTATTTCACTTGATCCTAAAGATCATAGACTTGGTTTAGCTCACGGTACAGTTAAAAAGGTGGCTCCTAAAAAAGAGAAGAAAGTAAAAGAAGAGAAGTCTGAAGAAGAAGCTGAAGTTAAGAAAAAAGCTGAAGTAAAGCCAGAAGTAGAGAAACCAAAAAAAGCAAAGAAATAATATAATTTAAAATATTGAAAAGAGTAGAAAATATTAATATTTCTACTCTTTTTATTAAGCCCTTGCTTAAATATGTAATTTGTATTATAATAGCTTTTACTTAAAAAATTGTGTATTATTAAACTATATGAAAAAATCTAAAAAGAAACAAAATCAATTATTCAAAAATTTCGCTATATTTTTACTGGTTTTTATATTCATTGCCAGTGTTTTTAGTATGTATGATTCTGCTGTTAATGAGAAGCCTCAAGAGATAGGTATTAACCAGTTAGTAGAGCATATTAATAATGAAGAAGTTAAGAATATTGAAATTGAAAACTCAAAACTTTTAACTACTTTAAATGATGATAGTATTTTCGTTATATTTAAAGAACCTAATCAATCATTAACTGAACTCTTAAGTAATTTTAGTGTTGAAGCAAATAAAATGAGTAGAATTGAAATGAAAGTTAAACAAGATTCTACTAGCACTGTTTGGCTTACTTCATTATTACCATTTTTAATACCATTTTTATTTATTGGATTATTTATTTGGTTTATGATGCGTCAGGCACAAGGTGCAAATAATAGAGCTATGTCTTTTGGACAATCAAGTGCTAAAATGATTAATCAAGATACTAAGAATAAGACTACCTTTAAAGATGTGGCAGGATCTCATGAAGCAAAAGAAGAGCTTTCAGAAATTGTTGATTTTTTAAAGAATCCTCGTAAATTTTTATCAATGGGCGCTAAGATTCCAAAAGGCGTTTTACTTTTAGGTTCACCTGGTACTGGTAAGACTTTAATGGCTAGAGCAGTTGCTGGTGAAGCTAAAGTTCCATATTTCCATATTTCTGGTTCTGAATTCGTTGAAATGTTTGTTGGTGTTGGTGCTTCCAGAGTTAGAGATTTATTTAAGAAAGCTAAAAAGGCAGCCCCAGCTATTGTATTTGTAGATGAGATTGATGCTGTTGGTAGACAACGTGGTTCTGGACTCGGTGGATCACATGATGAACGTGAACAAACTCTAAATCAAATTTTAACTGAGATGGATGGTTTTGAAACTGATACAAATGTAATTGTTATTGCGGCTACTAATAGACCTGATGTTTTAGATCCAGCACTTTTAAGACCTGGTAGATTTGATAGGCAGGTAGTAATTGATTTACCTGACATTAAAGAAAGAAATGCTATCTTAGAAGTTCATGCTAAGAATAAACCATTTGATAGTGATGCAAAGCTTAAAACTATTGCTCAACGTACTCCTGGTTTTTCAGGAGCAGATTTAGCTAATTTATTAAATGAAGCAGCTATACTAGCTGCTAAGCAAAATCGTAAAAAAATTACAATGGATGACTTAATTAATAGTATTGAAAAAGTAATGTTAGGACCTGAGAGAAAGAGTCATGTATTATCTGAAAAAGAAAAGAAGATTACAGCTTATCATGAAGCTGGTCATGCTTTAGTTGCTCATATGTTACCTGATGCTGATCCTGTTCATAAAGTATCTATTATATCTCGTGGTAGAGCTGCTGGTTATACTATGAAGTTACCCTTGGAAGATAAGAATTTACATAATAGAAGAGAATTTATTGATGAACTCGCTGTTTTATTAGCAGGGCATGTTACTGAGAAAGAAGTTTTTGGTGATGTAACAACTGGTGCTTCTAGTGATCTTAGGAAAGCTACTCAACTTGCCAAGCAACTTATAACTCAATATGGTATGAGTGAAAAGCTAGGACCACGTACTTTTGGTGAAGGCGAAGGCATGGTTTTTCTAGGCAAAGAATTACATGAAAGAAGAGATTATAGTGAAAAGACAGCCGAAGCTATTGATAATGAAGTATCTAATTTTATTCATGAAGCTAGTAAGACTGCTAAAGAAATAATTACTAAACATAAAAACTATTTAGATAAGATATCTGATGAACTCTTAGTTAAGGAGACTTTAGAAAAGGAAGAATTTGAAGCCCTTTTCAAAACTCAGTAAAATATAGTATAATAACACAAGACAGCTCAAATATAATTTAATTATTAAGCTAGAAACCCCATGACTAGTTTATATCGTAAAATATTAACCAATGCTTGGTTAATTACTAAAAAGCATTATTATTTATGGCCATTAGGTTTTTTTGTGGCTTTTTTAGGTAATGGTGGTGAATATCAAATGTTATCTCGTCAAATCGAACGAGTTAATTTACAACCAGAAACTATTTTTAGTTTAAGTGAATGGTTTAATACTTCAATCTTTCAAGATTGGGATTTAACTATAGTAAGAGGTTTTTTATTAGCTTTATTTGTTCTTTTCATTTTAGGAATAATATATTTAATTATTTGGTTAATTATTTCTTCAATGGCTGGTTTAATTCAAGGATGCGCTTCAGCTGATAAAAAAGAAAGAAAAACTTTCTTTGGTTTATTAACTACAGGTAGAAAAAACTTTAAGCCTGTTTTTTTACTTTTCTTGATTGCTAAGGTTATAGTATATGGCATATTAGTTTTAATTTTAACGCCAATTATGTTAGCTACTTTTGCTCAACAAAATGAATCATTAAATGTATTTATTATATTCTTAACATTTTTAATTTTTGTACCACTTTCAATTATTGTTTCATTTGTAACACGTTTTGCTTCAGCATATGTCGTTTTAGAAGGTCAAAAAATGTGGGACGCTTTTAAAAATGGTTGGAGATTATTTTCTGCAAATTGGTTAATTAGTTTAGAAATGGCAGCTATCCTCTTATTCATAAATTTCTGTATTAGCTTAGTAGTACTAGCAGCTTTCTTCTTAATATTTTCACCATTTTTCTTTGTTGGTATATCTAGTAGTTTTGCTTCACCTGGTATTTTCTGGACTATTATTATGATTCCAGTGATTATAATAATACTTCTCTTTATATTCATTGGTTCATTATTGGCTACTTTTCAAGTTAATTCATGGACTTTGCTCTATTTAAGGTTAACTGAAGGCAGGAAAGCATATAGTAAACTGGTAAGATGGGCAGCCGTACTACCTAGTAAATTAAAACCTAGACAGTAAGTGATTTATATAAAAATACAACCCTTTATTTTTTAGAGGGTTGTTTTAATCCATAAAATTGAGTAAAATATTGTTATATGGAAAATACAAATTTACCAAACATTTCATCAGATAAAACATCACAAGACTTAAGTGATAAGCTAGGTCAATTGGATGCTAAAGGCAAGGAAAAAGATATCGAAGCAAAGGCAGAATCTCTAGGCATGCCATATATTGATCTTCATGGCTTTCCTGTATCTATTGGTGCTATTGCTTTAATTCCTGAAGAAACAGCTAAGCAAGATCACGTAGTTTGTTTTTTCTATTCTGGTAAAGAAGTAAGAGTTGGTACTAGTGAACCAATGAGTCCTCAAGTAAAGTTAATTTCAGATGAGTTAAAAGAAAAAAAGCATGTGAATGTTAAAATATATCTTATTTCTGATGACAGCTTAAATTTTGCTTTAGAATTATATGCAAAAGTACCTAAGTATAAAGAGGTTGTTGGTACGGTAGAAATAACTCAATCAGATGTTGATAATTTTCAAGTTGAAGTTGGTGATTTTGATGATTTACAAGAGAAAGTTAATACAGTTAATATTTCTGAATTAGTTACTCTTTTAATTGCTTCTGCTTTAAAAACAAAATCTTCCGATATTCATGTTGAAGCTGAAGAAAAAGATGTAAAAGTTAGATTTAGAATTGATGGCATATTAAACACAGTGGCTATTATAAAGCTAGAGAATTGGCCTAAAATAATTTCTCGTATTAAATTATTAGCTGGTCTTAAGATAAATGTAGATAAAAAGCCTCAAGATGGTCGTTTTACTATAGATTTAACTGAAGACAAAGTAGACGTTAGAGTTTCTACAGTACCTACATCGTATGGGGAGAGTGTTGTTATGAGATTACTTAGATCTTCAGCAGCTGGTTTAGAATTTAGTGATATAGGTTTAAGAGGTAAGTCATTTGTTGATTTAAAACATGAAATACAAAGACCTAATGGTATGATTATATCTACTGGTCCAACTGGTTCTGGTAAGACTACTACACTTTACGCTATTTTGAATAAATTAAATAAACCTGAGACTAAAATTATTTCTTTAGAAGATCCTATTGAATATAGGTTAGAAGGTATAAATCAGAGTCAGATAGATCATTCAAAAGATTATACCTTTGCCAAAGGTTTAAAATCAATTGTTAGGCAAGATCCCGATGTGATAATGGTTGGAGAAATAAGGGATTTAGAAACAGCTGATGTATCATTAAATGCTGCATTAACTGGTCATTTAGTTATATCTACTATTCATACAAATAGTGCTTCAGGTGCTATTCCTAGGTTTTTAGCTATGGGAGTTAAACCCTTTTTACTTTCACCTGCTTTAAATGCTGTTATTGGTCAACGTTTAGTGAGAAAGATATGTGAGAGCTGTAAAGTAGAAGATCCAATTGATAATGATGCTATGACTAAGATTTTAAATATATTAAATAAAATACCCATTAAATCAGCTGAACGTTTAGAAGAAGAAGTATTAAGTAATTTAAAATTTTATAAAGGCAAGGGTTGCTCTAAGTGTCATAACCTAGGTTATTCTGGAAGAATTGGTATCTTCGAAATAATGACTATGAATCCTGAAATAGAGAAAGTTATTTTATCTGAAAAAGTATCTGAATTTGAAATTCAAGAAATCGCTATCAATAACGGCATGGTTACCATGGTACAAGACGGATTACTTAAAGCTATAGATGGATTAACTTCGGTTGAAGAAGTATTTAAAGTTGCTGAATAATATATATTATAAAATCCAGAGATTTAACTCTGGATTTTTGTATTATATTAACTAGTTAGTTTTTCTAATTCTACTTTTGCTTGTTTTAACTTTTCTTCTTCTTTTAATATTACATCTGGGGGTGCATTTTTAGAAAAAGATTTATTTTTTAATTTATTTTCTTGAATTCCAATATATCTTTCTAAATTAATAATACTTTTTTCTTTATTCTTTTTTACTTCAGGACTTTCATTAATATCTAGTATTATATCCACATTATTTACATTTAATTTTATACCTGGTGATTTAGGTGTAATTTTTACTTTTCCTAGTTTTTCAATTATTTCTTTATTATCTTCAATTAGCTTTTGATTTTTTGTTGAAATAGAGCAACTGTATGTTTTTTTAGTATTAGCTTTATGTTCAGCCCTAGCATTTCTTATAGCACTAATAATTTCTTGAATCAAATCAAATTCTTTTACTTCTTTTTCTTTTAATTTTAATTTATTTGGCCAGTTACTTATTATAAGTAATTCTTTACTATTAAATTGTTCCCAAATTACTTCACTAATAAAGGGACACATTGGGTGCCATAGGATTAATAGTTTTTCTAGGATATATAATAATATTTTATCTTTATTTCCTTCTATCTTAGCTATTTCTATATACCAATTAGCTAGTTTATTCCAAGTAAATTCATATAATTCTTCGCCAGCTTGAGAAAATTTGAAATTTTCTAAATTATCCGTAGTATTATCAATTATATTATTTAATTGATTTAGAATCCAATAATCAGCCATTGTTTGAGGTTCAAGATCTTCTTTTTTAATTTGTTCTACCTTTTTAACAGTAGTTAGTATATATCTAGAAATATTCCATAGTTTATTTATGAAATTCCTATAACCTTGAATCTTTTCTTCATATAATCTTAAATCATTACCAGGAGTGCTACCAACAATCATAGAGAGTCTTAAGGCATCAGCTCCATATTTATCTATCATTTCAAGAGGGTCAATACCATTTCCTAGGCTCTTAGACATTTTTTTACCTTCTTTATCTCTGATTAAACCGTGTAAGTAAACATTATGAAATGGTATTTCTTCTAATACATAAGTAGACATGATTATCATACGAGCTACCCAGAAAAATAGTATATCATAACCAGTTTCCATTACTTGAGTAGGATGGAATGTTTTTAAATCATTTGTTTTTTCTGGCCAGCCTAAAGTACTAAACGTCCATAATGAAGAAGAAAACCAAGTATCTAGCGTGTCTTCATCTTGAATCCAATCTTTTCCTTTTGGAGTTTCTAAACCAACATATGTTTCATCATCAGTTTCTATTTTATATTTCCAGCCTGGTTGCCAAGCTTTTGTGTTTCTCCAATCTTCATCAAAGGCCTGTTTCCAGGTTTTTCCTTTCAGTATAACATCTAGAGCTTGTTGAGTTGCTTGATGAGCTATAATAGCTATTTTTTTACCTTTATATTTTTTAGAAATATCATCTATTAAATCTCGCATTCTTTTTTCAACATTTTTATGACTTTCTCCGTTAGGGTAAGGTTCATTAATAGTTTCTTTCTTTAAATCATATACTTCCTTAGAAGACTTACCTGTCATATCACCATAATTAATTTCTCTTAAACGTTTATCAGTTATATAATCTTTACCAAAAGCATAATTCGCTGATTCAGTAGCTCTTTTTAGATCAGAAGTTATTATTACATCAAACTTCTTATCTTTTAAAGTTTTTTTAAGTTCTTTTGATTGTTTTATGCCTAATTCAGAAAGACTTACATCATTTAGACCAGTGGCTATACTTTTTTCATTATCAGGGGTTGTACCATGAACAAAGTATGTTATCTCTATTGGCTCTTTATACCAAACAGGGATTCTGTGACCATACCAGATTTGTCTACTAATACACCAATCTCTTAAATTATCCATCCATTGGAAATATGTTTTATTAAATCTATTAGGTATCATTTTAATTTCCCCGCTTTCTACTACTTCTGAAGCTAATTGTTTGAGTGATTTATTTCTACCAGGTACTTTCTTATTTACATCAACAAACCATTGTTTGGAGGGGAGTGGTTCTATGGGAGTAGAACATCTATAGCAGATTGACAGGTTATGAGTATAGTTATTATCTATTTCATGAACTAAACCTTTTTTATCTAGTATTTCAACTACTTTTTTTCTAGCTTTTTCAACGTCCAGGCCAGCCATAGAGCCAGCAGCAGATGTTAACTTACCATCTTTATCAATAATTTTTTCAACTTTTAGATCATATTTCTGTGCTAGTTCAAAATCAACCATACTGTGAGCTGGAGTAATGGTCATAGCACCAGTACCAATTTCCATATCAGCAATTATATCAGCAATTACTTTAGCTTTAATTTTGCCTTCAATCCATTCAACGTTAAATTCTTTACCTATTATATCTTTATATCTCTTATCTTTAGGGTGAACTATTATTACTTTGTCACTAAATTTAGTTTCAGGACGTGCTGTACCAATTATTACTGGACCATATTTAAAATAATAGAAAGGTGCTTTTTTCTCGACATATTCTACTTCATCATCAGCTAAAGTTGATTGACACGTAGGGCACCAATTAACTACTCGATCACCTTTATATATTAATCCATCATCATACATTTTTTTAAAAACAGTTTTGACCGCAATTGAAAGGTCTTCATCTAAGGTAAAGTGTTCTCTAGACCAGTCTAAAGAAGAACCCATCTTTTTGATTTGGTTTCTAATTGTTTTTTTAGAGTCTTCAGCAAAATTATTTACTTCTTTCAAGAATTTTTCTCTACCTAAATCATGTCTTGTTTTTTTCTTTTTATTTAATTTTTTTTCTACAACAGATTGAGTAGCTATGGCTGCATGATCCATGCCTGGCAACCATAATGTTTTATCACCAATTAATCTATGATATCTAGTCATAGTATCTTGATAGGCGAGCATAGCAGCGTGACCTAAATGTAACTGACCCGTTACATTAGGTGGTGGTAGAGAAATAGTGAAAGATTTTTTATTTCTTTCTGGTAAATTATCTGGATTAAAAAATCCAGACTCTTCCCATTTCAAGTATATTTTGTCTTCAAAACTTTTTGAATTATATATTTTTGGTAAATCTTTCATATAGTTATTTTAAGATAAATAAAAAGCCCTTCTGTTTAAAGGGCCATCTCTGGCGGTACCACCTTAACTTTTACTTAAGTCTTCGCTATTACGGGCGAACCCGGCTAAGTCTACTTCCATTTATTTGGTTTCTTTTAGCAGTTTCTTTGAGTGACATTATTCTCAAAGCTATCCTATAAAAAGAGGATACACTTTTGTAAGTTGTATCCTCAGTATATGTTAAATTGTAGTTAAAGTCAATTATGAGCCTCGGGCCATTACTTGGGGTGGAGGAGCTGTTAGAATATCAGGAATTTCAGCTAGAATGTCTCCAGTTTTAACTATTAGTTTAGTCATGCTACGGACTGCTGTATTAATTGTTATGCTCTGTAGCTTATTATATGCTTCTCCGGTTTTTTCAGAGAAGATAACTGTATCCATCCATATGTCTTCTGCGGCATAAGCTATATAGTTATTTGTTTTAGAGACAAAGCTCTCATTACTTGTAGCTAGTACGCCGTTGAGCATAAGTAGTGAATATACTACTAAGCAGGCACATAATACATAAGTACTACGTAATAAATACTCATGACATTTATCAAGATTAAACTTGATTTCTTGGCATAAATATTTTTTACACTTTTTGCATGACTTCTGACATGACTTTTTAAAATTTCGCATAATTTTTTTGTTTTTATTTTATATATATGAAAACATACCTCTTTTTGGTATGTCATAAATACAGTATAGCACACTTAAAGCAAAAAGTCAAGACGTTTTTTACTATTTATGCTATAATTTAAATACTAATACTTTATTTAATAATTATGAATATAAATGAACAGTTTAAAAATGCAGTAGCTAAAAAAGCTTCAGATATTCACTTAATAGTTGATAAGCCAGTAATGCTTAGAATTGATGGTGAACTTAAACCAATAAAAGGTACAGAGCTTAATAAGCAAGATGTTGAAAAAAGTATATTAAGTTTACTTACTCCTGAACAAAAAGAAAAATTTCTTGTAAAAAAAGATTTAGATTTTTCATATGAAACGGAAGATGGTTCAAGGTTTAGGGTAAACGTTTTTAAAGAGAAAGATAATTTATCTTTAGCTGCTCGTATTATTAATGCAGAAATGCCAAGTATGGATGAGCTTAGTATGCCTCAAGTAGTCTATGAAATGACTAGAGCTCATCAAGGTTTAATTTTAGTGACAGGTCCAACTGGTTGTGGTAAGTCTACTTCTTTAGCTGCTATGATTAATTTAATAAACTCTGAAAGAGTAGCTAATATTATAACTTTAGAAGATCCCATTGAATTTATTTTTACTCCTGAAAAAAGTATTATTAGGCAAAGACAGTTGGGTACAGATATGGTTAGTTTTGAATCTGCATTAAAACATGTTTTAAGACAAGATCCAAATGTTATAATGATAGGTGAGATGAGGGACTTAGAAACAATAGCCGCTACATTAACTCTAGCTGAAACAGGTCATTTAGTAATTGCTACTTTGCATACACATAATGCAGGACAAACTATCGATCGTATTGTAGATGTTTTTCCTCCCTATCAACAGAATCAGGTCAGGTTACAACTTTCTATGTCTTTGAATGGAGTGATTAGTCAACAATTATTACCTAGCATTGGTGGTGGAAGAGTTGCTGCTCGTGAAATATTAATTAATACACCAGCTATATCAAATATTATTCGTGAGAATAAGATACCTCAAATTAAAACAGCCATTCAAACTAGTGCTGATGATGGGATGATTACTTTAGAACAAGATTTAACTAGACTTTTAAAAGATGAAATAATTAATGAAGAAACAGCAAATTATTATACCCAGAATTTACCTAAAATATAAGATAAATAAAAAATTCGTTACTTTACTAAATAGCGAATTTTTTTATATCTAATTTTTTACTATTTTTTTATATATAACAATTAGCGATAAACTAAGAGCAACTAATAAAATAATGTGTTCAATACCAAGTACGGAATGATTTAAGTATCTATGAAAATGATCATGAACTTCATTTATATTAGTATGAGCTTTTACCATAGTTGGTAAAAGTAATAGTAGGGAAAATATAATTTTTTTCATATATTTTTTTATTTTATTAATTTGGTGCCCCCGTCAGGAGTTGAACCTAAAATTTTTGGTCCGAAGCCAAACGTGATATCCATTTCACCACAGGGGCTTATCTTATATAACTAAGCGGGTTACTTCTTCTATTATTAACTCTAACTTCAAAGTGAATATGTGGTCCAGTTGATCTACCTGTAGAGCCAATACCACCAATTACTTGTCCACGACTTACGTTTTGACCTATCTTAACATCTATTCTTGATAAATGAGCATATAGTGTTTCAAGTCCACCGCCATGATTAATCATAATATAATAACCATAGCCACCTCTATTCCAACCGGCTTTGGTAATTTTACCAGACTCAGATGCATAAATTGGCTGACCTGTCTTATTACCAATATCTAAACCAGTATGTCGCCAACCATAATATTGAGTAATTCTAGATGAATTAGTTGGCCATTGTAATTTAGCATTACTAACTGTGGTTGCCTGAGAAAAAGATGTATTAGTTGGATTAGAAGGTCGAACTGGGTAACTAACTGGTTTTTTACCACTAGGAATTATTATTTCTTGACCTATTACTATATCTGAAGCATCTGTTAATTTATTGAATTCAATAATTTCTTTAGTGCTACCGCCATATTTTTTAACTATCTTTTGTATAGTGTCTCCACTTTTTATTTTGTAATTAATACCAGAGGTAGGTAATATTTTTAAAGTTTGACCAGGTTTAATTGTTGAATAGTAGCTTAAGCTATTTTCCCAAAGTATGGAATTGGTAGAAATACTAAATTTTTGAGCAATAGTACTTATAGTATCACCAATTTGAACTACGTAATCAATAACCTTATCGCGCTTTTTAGTAACTACTTCAGGATCTGTAATTTCAGGTGAAATTAAACTAGCTGAATCCGAAGTTGTGGTTACTAAAGTATCAATACCTTCATCTTCTTCTAAAACTTCGTTATCTGATATTAATACTTCACCTTCTAAATAAGAAGTTTGTGTAGTTTCTTGAGGTAGAGGACCTTCTATTATTTCTTCATATGATTCTTCATCTTCTAAGAAAAGTTCATCTTGGGCTATCATATTAAATAGAATATTGGTTTTACCATAGTTTTCTGGTCTAACTTCTTTAGCTTTTAAATTTGAAATAAAGCCGGTTGAACTAATTAATAGTATAATAATTAAAGGCAAGTAAAGAGAGTAGTTATAGCTAATTAATTTATCTTCTTTAACTACATCTTTTTTCTTTTTAAATAATCTTTTTATTTTATATAAAGGCAGTATTATTATATGAAAGAATATCTTATAAATAACTAAAAAAGGTTTAATAAGTAACTTACCTAATATTTTAAAAGGGCTTTTTAGATTAGTTAAGCTTTTTATGGCTTTAACTATGCCAGTTAATACTTTCTGTTTTAATTCAGAGGATATATGTTTTTAGTTAATTTTTTAACTGGTTTTAAAAGTACCATAATATGCTGTTTTGGTCAATTTATAATTTAATAAGCTTGTCTTGAAATTATCTTGATTTTTAGCTAGAATAAAGTAAATATGACTACATATTACAATCATCAAAAAATAGAGAAAAAATGGCAAGCTAAGTGGGATCAACTAGAAATTAATCGAGTTGAAAATGGCAAAGGTAAGAAGAAGTATATTCTTGGTATGTTTCCATATCCTTCAGGTGATGGTCTTCATGTTGGACATCCAGAAGGTTATACAGCTACTGATATAGCTAGTAGGTATTATAGGTTTCAAGGTTTTAATGTATTGCAACCAATGGGTTGGGATTCTTTTGGTTTACCTGCTGAAAACTTTGCAATTAAAGAAGGCGTTCATCCAAGAGAAAAGACTAAAGAAAATATCAAAACATTTAAAAGACAAATTAAATCTTTAGGTTTTTCATATGATTGGAGTCGTGAAGTAAATACTTCATCACCTGATTATTATAAATGGACTCAATGGTTATTTCTTAAGCTTTATGAAAAAGATTTAGCTTATAAAAAGAAAGCACCTGTTAATTGGTGTGATTCTTGTAAGACGGTTTTAGCTAATGAACAAGTAGTTCAGGGTAAATGTGAAAGATGCGAAAATGATGTTATTCAAAAAGATTTAAATCAATGGTTTTTTAAAACAACAGAATATGTTGAAGAGCTTTTAGAAAAGATAGATGGCCTAGATTGGTCACAAGCTTTAAAGACGACTCAAAAAAATTGGATAGGTAAGTCAGAAGGCGCTAGACTTAAATTTAAAGTATTAACAACCGATGATCAAATTGAAGTTTTTACAACTAGACCCGATACTCTATTTGGGGCAACCTATATGGTTTTAGCTCCAGAGCATGAATTAGTAAATAAGTTAAAAGGTAACATAGAAAATTTTAAAGAAGTAGAAAAATATATAGAAAAATCTAAATCAAAAAGTAATTTAGAGAGAACGGATCTGAATAAAGAAAAATCAGGCATTAAATTAAAAGGTTTGATTGCTATAAATCCTGCAAATGACAAAGAAATACCTATATATATTGCAGATTATGTATTAACAAATTATGGTACAGGAGCTATTATGGCAGTTCCAGCTCATGATGAGCGCGATTATGAATTTGCCAAGAAATATAATTTAGAAATTATTGATGTAATTAAGTCAGACGATAATAAAGAAGAATTATTTACTGGAGATGGTATATTAATAAATAGTGATAAATTTGATGGCTTAACTTCTAGTGAAGCTATTAAAAAAATAACTAATAAGGTAGATGGCTATTTAGAGACACAATATAAGATACGTGATTGGTTAGTTTCTAGGCAAAGATATTGGGGTTCACCTATACCTATTATTTATTGTGATGCCTGTGGCACTGTACCTGTTCCCGAAAAGAATTTACCAGTTATATTACCAGATGACGTTGATTTTAAGCCAACTGGTCAGTCTCCGTTAGTTGATTCTAAAACATTTCACGATGTTAAATGTCCTAAATGTGGTGATAAGGCTAAGAGAGAGGTAGATACCATGGATACATTTGTTTGTTCTTCTTGGTATTTTTTAAGATATTGTGATGCTAGTAATAATAAAGAACCTTTTAGTAAAAAAAGTTTAAAGTATTGGCTACCAGTTGATTTATATATAGGTGGTATGGAACATGCAGTAGGTCATTTAATTTATTCTAGATTTATTACTAAGTTTTTAAGAGATCAAGGCTATTTAAATTTTGATGAACCTTTTACTAAGATAAGAAATCAAGGATTAATACTTGCTGAAGATTCTCGTAAGATGAGTAAGCGTTGGGGTAATGTAATTAATCCAGATGATGTAGTTGATGAATTTGGCGCTGATACTTTGAGAATGTATGAAATGTTTATGGGACCTTTAGAAGATTCTAAGCCTTGGAATAAGAGAGGCATTATTGGTATTAGAAGATTTTTAGAAAAAGTTTATAAGTATAGTACTAATTTGAAAGAAGCAGATAAAGATGATGAAGAAGTTACTAAGATATTACATAAAACTATTAAAAAGGTTACTGAAGACATTGAGAATTTAAGTTTTAATACAGCCATTGCTTCAATGATGGAATTTATGAATACAGTTACTAAGTTAAATATAACTAAGGATAGTTTAAATAAGTTTTTAATATTACTTGCTCCTTTTGCTCCGCATATATGTGAAGAAATAAATGAAGAAATTGGTAATAAAGAAACAATTTTTAATAATAAGTGGCCTAAGTATGATGAGAAGTTAATTATTGATGATAAAATTACTATTGCTATCCAAGTTAATGGTAAGTTAAGAGATACGATTATTGTAAATAGAGGTATTTCTGAAAAAGATATTAAAAAACAAGCTTTAGATTTACCTAAGATTAAAAAGTTTATTGATGGTAATGAAATTAAAAAGTTTATATATGTTCCTAATAAATTAATAAACTTAGTAGTATGAAAATAATAGAGGATTATAAGAAAGGTCATTTATTACCTCCTGGTTTAGCTTCTTTATATACCTCACGATCTATATTACTAATTGCTGGTGGTTTTGTAGGATTATTTTTACCAGTTTATTTGTTAATTCAATATCAAAGTTTAGAAAAAGTTATTGTATATTATTTAATATCTTTTGGTTTATACATATTTACAGCTACTCCTGGTGCTATATTTATGAATTATATTGGAATACGCAATTCTATTATTTGGGCCTTTCCATTTCTAGCTGGTTATTTCGCTAGTTTATACTTTTTTGAAACTGATATTGTTGTATTTACAGTTTTGTCTCTTCTTTTTATTACTGTATACAGGATGCTTTATTGGGTACCATATCATACTGAATTTACTAAGTTATCAGATAAAAAAAATAGAGGTAAACAAATTAGTATTCTAGATTCATTTACTTCACTACTTGGTATTATTATTCCATTTGTTTCTGCTCTACTTATTAAATCATTTGGTTTTCAAATGGTATTTATTATTGTAATTATTTTAATATTAGTTGGTATTATACCACTCCTTTTTGTACCAAAAATCAATGTAAAATTTACTTGGTCTCATAAACAATGTTGGAAAGAATTTTTTAAGAAAGATAATCGTAAAATGATGATAGCCTATATGGGTGATGGAGCAGAGAATTTTGTTGGAGCTGTTTTATGGCCTATCTTTATGTGGCAACTTTTAAATGGTGAGTATTTATCAGTTGGTCTTATTGCTTCACTTGTTACTTTAGTTGCTGTTGTTGTCAGGCTAGTCATGGGTGATTTTACTGATAAATTTAGCAAGAGAAAATTAATGAAAATTGGTTCTATATTATATTCTTTTGGCTGGATTGTAAAAATATTTATTACCTCAGCTTTTCATATATTTTTAGCCTCTACTTATCATAACTTTGCCTTAATAATTCTTAGAACTCCTTTTGATGCACTTATGTATGAAAAAGCTGCAGATGCTGGTCATTTTGTCGATGAGTATTCAACCCTTCGTGAAATGTATTTACAAACTGGCAGAGTAATTATTATGATTTTAATATTAATAATGCTTAATTTTGTCTCAATTAATGTTGCCTTCTTCTTAGCTGCTATGGCTTCATTATTAGTTAATTTACTTCCTAAAAATAGTTTACATGAAAAGGCTAGTATTAGATAAGAACAATCAAGCGGAAATAATTAAACAAGCTATTTCTATTTTAAAAAAAGGTGGGGTTATAGTTTATCCTACTGAAACAGCTTACGCATTAGGGGCTGATTTTTTAAATAAAAAAGCTACAAATAAGATATATAAGATAAAGGGCAGGGGATCTAGTAAAGAATTACCAATTATCGTTAGTAGTCTTAGTATGGCTAAAGAATATGTTAAATTTAATAAATTAGCCTTAAAATTAGCTCGTAAGTATTGGCCAGGACCTTTAACTTTAGTTTTAGAGACTAAACAAGGAAAGACTTTAGCTTTAAGAAAAACTTCAAATAAATTTACTCTGTCTTTAGTTAAAAAACTTAAAGTCCCTATAATATCAACTAGTGCTAATATTTCTGGAAAAACTAATTGTTTTAAAGTAGATGATATTATTAAACAATTTAAGAATAATAGGATTAAACCTGATTTAATTATTGATGCAGGGTCACTTAAGAAATCAAAAGTTTCTACAATCGTTTCTGTAGATAACAAGCTTAAAATATTAAGAAGAGGAGCAATTAAATTATGAGTTTACTCGATGAATTAGATTACTTATTAAAAGTAAATCATGTAAGACCTAATAAATTAAAAGGACAGAATTTTTGTATTGATCAAAATGTTTTAGATAGAATGGTTGAAGTGGCTCAGTTAGAGAAAGATGATTTAGTTTTAGAAGCAGGTCCTGGTTTTGGCTTTCTAACATTAGAGCTTCTTAAGAAAGTAAAAAGAGTTGTAGCAGTTGAACTTGATACTAATTTAATTAAACCTTTGAATGAATTTGCTAAACTTCATAATAATCTAGAGATAATAAATAAAGATATTTTAAAACTTGATCTAAATGATTTAAAATCTACTGATTACAAGATAGTTGCTAATTTACCATATAGTATTACTTCAAGATTTTTTAAAATCTTTTTGAACTTAGAGTTAAAACCTACTACTATTACTGTTTTAATTCAAAAAGAAGTAGCTGAAAGAATAGTAGCTAAACCTGGAAGTATGAGTTTATTGGCTATTTCCATTCAACTTTATGGCGATCCTACAATAGAAGAAATTGTACAAAAAGATAGTTTTTATCCAGTACCTAAGATTGATTCGGCTATTTTACATATAAAAAATATCAGAAAGTATGAATTTGAAGATATAGTTTCAGAGAAAGTTTTTTGGCAAGTTGTTAAATCTGGTTTTAGTGCAAAACGAAAACAATTACATAATAATATTAAGAATAGCTTACATGTAAGTGATGAATTAACTAGTAAGATTTTTAATAAATCATGTCTCAGTAAAAAAATTAGGGCTCAGGATTTAAAGATAGGTGATTGGCTAAAATTAGCTAAAAGTTATCAAGAGTTATTTATTGACGATAAGTAGCAAATTCTGATATAATTAGTTATGAAATTGACTAATTTTATGCCCGAAAATACAGAAAATTATCGTGCAGATTTTGATGAAAATCAGGATAAGCACAGTGATGATATTTCTTTTTTAGAACCTCAAATTATTGAAAAAAAAGAAGAAAAAAAACCAGTTGGAATCTTCCTTTTGCTGGCAGTTTTTGCACTCATAGCTGTAGTTGCTTCAGCCATGCAATGGGCAAATAGTATAAAGCTGCCATTTTTAATTAATGATACAGATAAAATTGCTGTTACTGGTGAAGTTAGTGATGATGTTCAAGATTTAGTTCAACTGCAAGTTCAAGATACTGATTTTGATGGTTTATCAGATTATGATGAGCTTTATTTATATAATACATCACCTTATTTAGAAGATACTGACTCCGATGGTTTTAATGATTCTGAGGAAATTACTAATGGTTATGATCCAAATTGTCCAAGAGGAGCTGTTTGTAGTTCGCCGGTTGCTTCAGAAGAAACTTTATCTGAAGATTTAACGAATTTAACCAATGAAGAGCTTAGAGCTTTGCTCATTCAACAAGGAGCGTCACCTGAACAAGTAGCTTCACTTGATGACAGAACTTTACGTGAAACTTTTGAACAAACACTTGGTAGTATTGATCAAGGTGATCAGTTTTCAAACTTAATTTCTGGTTATAGTATGGATTTGAGTCCAGATGAAATAAAGCAGGTTTTAATAGATCAAGGTATTAATCCAGAGGAAGTGAATCAATTAACTGATGAAGAATTAACTTTAATTTGGCAAGAAGCTTTAGGCGAAACTCAAACATTGTTAAATCAATAACATGATGAAAAAAACATTATTTCAAAAATTTATACTCCTAAGTGTTTTAATCTTATTTTTAGGAGTTTTTATTTTTAGTAATGTTCCAAGAGCTCAAGCTGTAACTGATTTTCCTGCTTTTGCTCAAAGAACTGTAGAAAGTGTCCAAAAATTTGCTGAATGGTTTAAAGAATCAGCTATTGGTACTGCTTTTAAGCAAGGTGCTAAAGTATTTTTAAGTCAGGTTGCCTATGATACTGCAACATACATTGCTACTGGTGGTAGAGGACAAGAACCTCTATTTGAAGGCAAGAATTTTCAAGATGCTACCAGTGCAGCTGGTGATGCTGCTCTTGGCACATTTATGGATGAGCTAACTCAGGATTGGACTGATTTTGATGTTTGTAATCCAGCAGGATTACAAGGACCTACTGTTAAATTTAATATTCACTATTCATTATTTAGAGAATTGGGACCTGGTTCCACAACTGGTGAAGGAACTAATATACCGAAAGCACGATGTAAATGGTCAGAGATTAAGGATAATTGGGATCAATGGATTAGAGATGTTGGTGAAGATCCAAGTCAATTCACTTCAGGTATTAAAGCGCAGTTTCAACCAGAACAAAATGATTTAGGTATTTATTTAACTTTACAAACAAATATTTTGGAAGAGCAAGAAGAAGCTAGAGTTAATGCTGCTTTAGAACGAACTGTTAATCAAGGTTTAAAAGATATTACTTCTCCTATAACTAGAACTATTAAAACACCTGCTGTATTACTAGGTAATCATTTTAGATCTGTTGATGAAAAAACAGGCGAAGTAGAACTTACTTATACTGGTGAAATTGTTGATGCTTTCTTATCAACTTTCACTAACACTTTAATGTCTAAGTGGATGGATACTCTATTTAAGAAAGGTTTTGATAGTGGTAGCAGAGTTACTTCTTTTGCTAATTTTATAGTTAGATCTGGGGGTAGGTATAGCGGTGGAGGACAAAAACAATTTGGTGAATTAGCTGAAGTAAGTTTTACATCTGGTGAGGTAAGTGTTATTGATAAATTAGTTTTACCTAAGATAACAGATATAGCAGGACCTACAGCTGAGGTAATTACTAATGGCATGGCTGGAGCAATTAGAGGTAATAAGACATTAATTCAAGCAATAAATGATGGTGATATTAACAAAGATGCTGTCTTTGGTTTTAATAGTGATAAAACAACTCAGCCAAGCTATAGAGAAGGTTTGCCATACAGGAGTTTAGTAATCCTTAGAACTCATAGAATAATACCTGTTGGTTGGGAATTAGCAGCTATGTACAATTCTAGGTACGGTGAGAAAGACACTATTAATTTAAGTTATTTAATTGATTGTTTTGAAGATCCGCTACACCCTAATGATGCTCATTATCCAAAAGATTGTAGAGAAGATACAAATAGTAATGGGCAGAGGCCTAATACAGAAGATAGATTATTTGAAGAGGGTGATTTAGATGAATCTTTTGTTTTTGATTTTAATCCATTCTATCATTTAGTTGATCCAAATTGGGTTTTGAAATCACCTAAAACTTATTGTGAAAAACAAGGTTTTGGCACTGAGCTATATCAAGATGAAATACAGTGTTCAGAAAATAATGTAGTAGGTACTAATATAGATAATTCTCCAATCGAAACTCCGTATTGTGATGCTGGTGCAGAATTTCCTGATATTCCAGTTAGAACTGTAATAAGAGCTGGGGATTATTGTGGTGATTGGAAGAGTTGTATTTCATACAATGATGATGGTAGCTGTAAAAATTATGGTTATTGTGTAGAAGAAAAATCAGTTTGGAGATTTGAAGGTGAATCATGTGAAGATTATTATAACTCATGTGAAACTTTTACTAATGTTACTACTAACACAAGTGTTTCATATTTAAGGGATACTTTACTTGAATGTGATCAGAGCGAGGCCGGATGTTCTTGGTATTCTACAAATAAAGTAGCAGATGAGTGGTCAAAAACTGATCGTATATATTTAAATAATCAAGCTTCTCAATGCTCACCAAGTAATGCTGGTTGTCGGGAATTAATTCTTTTAAAGCCAGGTATTAATTTAGTTGAAAATGGTAATTTCGCTTTTGGTATATCTTCAGGCTGGGAAACAGGCAATCAATGTCTATTTAATGTTGAAGCTGGTCAGATGAATATATCTGGCGCTAGTTGTCAATTATTTAATTCTGGTTATATACCAGTTAGTTCAGAATATGCATATCATGTAAGTTACAAGATAAAGTCAGATCAAGAAGTTACATCTACTTTATCAATAACTGAATATGTAGCTTTAGCTAGTGGTCAACCAGGCTCATCTAATGGTTCAACTGATTTATCATCAGGTGCTATTACTGTATCAGATGATTTTACTACTAAAGAATATGAAATTGGCTCAGCAACAAATAATAGCTTAGCTGTTTCATCAAAGTTTATTAAATTAGATTTTAGTTTAAATTCAGGTTCGTCATCTAATACTAAGTTAGATGATATACAATTAGTAATACTCAGATCACCTATTGTAGAGGATAATACAGAAGGTTATAGTATTGATTCAGATCAATATATTCCAGCATATAGTGATACTACTGCTCATTCATCAACCCGTCTAAAAGTGCAACCTGAATATTTAGATTGTAGCTCAGATAATCCTGAATGTGACCAGTATGTAAATTATTGTTCTCAAGCAGACGTTGGTTGTGAAGGCTATACACCGGTTTTAGGTGGTAGTGAGGTTCCAGCAAAATTATCAAGTGGAGATATTTGTAGTAATCAATGTGTTGGTTATGAAAACTTTTTAGAACTAGGTACTTATTTTGAAGAGATCGAAGATGCTACTTTTGAGTCATCATTTCAAAATTTTATACCATCAACTGGTAAATCATGTAGTGCCCAGCATGTTGGTTGTGAACAATTTACTAATTTAGATGAGGTTTCAAGTGGTGGTGAAGGTTTAGAATATTTTTCATACTTAAGACAATGTGTATCTGAAGCAAGTCCTAATATAAGCTCATATTTTACTTGGGAAGGTTCAGATACTACAGGTTTTCAATTAAAGAAATGGCAGTTGTTAAATAATAATATTACAGGAGGTGTATTCGCAGGCGCTCCTTGTACACATTTAAACTTATCAGATGATTCTAATAATTTTGATCAAACTTGCGATGATACAGCTGAAACTATTGAAGCCTGGTCAAGTTCATGTCCTGAAGGTAATTTAAATTGCCGTGAGTTTATTACTTCTTCAGGTGATCCATATTATATTGATCAAAGATATGTTATTACTGCTTCTTCAGAGTGTCATCCATATAGAAGAACTTCAACAGGTCAGATATTTAATGCTGATCCATTTGAAGGTGTAAGTTGTCCAGCTCTAGCTAATCAATGTAAGGAATATAAAGGTGGTGGTGGTAATAATATATTTAATGTTTTTGAAGATGGCTTTGAAGATGGTTCAATTGGAGATTTTAATAATACTGATAATAGTAATCAAGGACTTTCAAATGTAAATACTACTGTTTATGTAGGTGAGCATTCATTATTTGTTGCTACTGATAATAATTCAATAATTAAGACATTGAATGGAATTAACTTTTCTGAAAATAAACAATATGAACTTACTTTCTGGGCTATGAGCATTCCTTTTGATTCGCAAAAATATATAGTAGACAATACTGATTATTCCAATTATGTTAATTTTGAACTCAATGATATAGGTTCTAACTGGCAGGAATATAGAGTAGGTCCAATACAAATAAATAATAATATTCAAGATCCAACTATACGTATTGCTATAAATAATATTGGTTCAGGAGAGGCTTATGTAATTGATGAAATTGTTTTGGAAGAATATAGTGATAAATTTTTCATGGTTAAAGATTCTTGGAATACACCAGCAATATGTGACTTACCAACTGTTGGAACTCAGCTTAATTGCCAAGAATATACTGACAGGGACAACGAGATACATTATTTAAAATCTTTTGACTATATTTGTTCTCCGAATAATATTAGTTGTGAAGCATTTATAGATACACATAACTCTTCACAACAAAAAGAAGAAGTCTTTACTGCTTTATGTAATAGTTCTGTTGGTATTGTTGAAGATAATGTTTGTAGTATAAGAGGTGTTGAGAAATGTATAATTCAAGATGGAGAATTTTCATGTAGTTATGAAAATATAACAGTTAAAAATGATGAAATCGTATACATCGTTAATGATCCAAGTAAAGAGTGTTCAGAAAAAGGTTGCTCTTTGGTTGGGGTACCTGTTTTAGACAGACAGAACGAATACTATAGTGGTGGTGATTATGAAACATATTTAGAAAATTATATTACTGATTTTAATACTTCTTATTTAATTAATGATCCTGATGAATATCCAAGACAGCTTTGTAGCGAGAGCGCTCTTTATTGTACAGAGTTTAATGGAGACTTTACTGGTCAGAATTATTATTTCGATCCAATAGCTTTAAGTGAAGATGGTTTTGACAGAACTTGTACCTATAATTTAAATCAAGCTAAATGGCTTAATTCTTCCGGTGATTTATGTAGCTCATCTAAATTTATGCCAAGCTCTGATCAAGAAGGCTATGAAGGTTGGGTTGGCACATGTGAAAGTTACGCTTCTTCTTGTACTGAATACAGAGATCCAGAGAATCCTTATATTGATGGCGTTCAGCAATGTGATGCTTTAATTTCACCTCAAATGAAGGGTGTTTGTGGGGATGAAGCTAGTGAAGAATATATTACTTTAAATGGGAAAACTTACTGTCAAAAGAATATTAATGGAGTTGATCATTTTGTTTGCGAAGCTATAGATTTACCAGGTGATGATTTTGGTATTATTCCATGCCCTTATACTGAAAATGATTGGACTTGCTTCTTAGATGATGATATATCAAATACTGAAGGTGAATATTGTAAAGTAGAAGATAGTACTGTTTGTTATGCTCCGGCTGGTTCTAGTAGCTGTACTTATTCAATTGCTTGCCAAGCATACTATACTAAAGCAAATACAGTAGAATATTGCGACGATGGTATTGTAGACAGAGGATCTGGATGTGTACCATTTAATGATACAAGTGTAGCTAGTATTTCTCATAGCTCTAAACAAACTTTAGATGGTAATGTGCCTACAGTTCCTGAAAGTTGTTTAACTAATTTTTCTGACTCAGCATATTGTAATTCAAATACAGTTATTCAAGTTGCTAAAGACAGAGAATGTTCTGAAACTTTATTCTGTACTTCTTCGATAGAAGTTCAAGATGAATTTGGAGTTACAACGTCGGTTTGTTTAGATATTGGCAGATGTTCAAAGATTGATCCAAATAATCCGGATAACTGCCTGAAATTAGAAACCAGTATAGATTATTCAGAACAAACATATAACTTTTTAGATCTAAATGGTAATCCTGAAGGTGTTGAAAGAATACGTAATTTATCAGGGTATTCTAAAGCTGGTTTAATTTGGAATACTGACAAGGTTATAGCTGGTTATTATCCACCTGAATTAATGTTAGAAACAGGTAGATCGGTTGCTATTTCAAATAGTAGTTTTGAGTTAATTGATTCAGTTTCTGGATTATCAAGTTGGCAGTTTGGTGAAGAAGAATATTGTAATTATGGAATAGAAAATAATAATTTAAATGTTTATGATGGTACATATAGTTTGAGTGTAGATTTATCACAATCAGTTGTTGGTGAAGATGGTAATTTTAATTGTTCAGTTGTAAATCAAAGTCAGATTAGTATTGATCCAAATATGCAATATAATTTAAGTTTTTATGCAAAATCTAGTAATGGTAGTCAAAAGATTAAGGTTGGACTTACTTGGCTTGATGGATCTGGTGATGAGTTATCTAATTCTTTAGAAATATTTACACCTAATGTTAATTGGCAGAGATTCTTAATTTCTTATGAACCTTCTGAATCAAATTCTGAAATAATTATTCCTGACGGAGCTGTGGCTGCTCGTATTACTATTGATGCACCAACAACAGAAGAATCAGGTGGTACTGGATTAGTTTGGTTTGATAAATTTAGTATAGAACCTGGATTATTTGTTTCTGATGATAAGTTATTAACTAAAGATTGTAGACTATATCCAACTGATAATGCTCCTAGCTGTAATTATAGCGATCTAAAGCAATATAATGGATGGCATGGCTATTGTTTAGAGTATGATCCAAATAACCAGGAAGCATGTATACAATGGTACCCAGTAGATAATATATCTGGGGAATCATTAATATCTTTAGGTGATAGTGCTACTAGCTACTATACTGGTCCTATGCCTCTTTATTACTGTTTAGAAAGTACAAGTCATTACAAAGAGACTATATATAATGGTAATCAGTGTTGGAACTGGGGAAGTAATATGCAGTGTGGTTATGATGGTTTTGAATGGAGCACTGAGTATATTGAGGTTTCAAATGAAGAACACGAGTGGTATTACCCTGGGGAAGATTATACTTCATTCTATACAGATGGTGATAATCAAGAAATATGGAATATAAAACGATCAGATATTCATAAGATTGAAGCTAGAACCATATCTAATGGTGGTGATAAGCAATTCCCAAATCCGGGTGAAACATTTACCTTATTAGAATGGTCTGATGATAATTCTCTATTCTTTGCATATTGTAGAAATAGCGTTGAAACAGATCCAGATAAATGGAACAATGAAGATGGTTCATGTGATAGCTCAGGAGAAGAAAGGGTAGGCGTTAAAGTCAAGTTTGATATTAATGGAAATATAGAAGAAATAGAACATTATGGTCACGATGATGATGGCGATGGTAATAATCAAGATACTTGGGGATATCAACTAATATTCCATTTGAAAGAATCATGTAGTTATTTAGTTAAAACTGTAAAAGATACAAGTGAGAGTGGTCAAAAAGAGAAAGCTTGGTTTACAAGATATAATAATAACTGGGATTTTGATGAAGGAAATGAAATGGGTTATATGAAATCTAATATGGTTGAAGATTCATACTTATATGGTAGTGTCTCTGAACCTTCAGCAGGTGATCCATATAGTTGGAATTCCATTGATAATCCAGCAGTTCCTTTGAATATTCATAGTGGTTCTAATTCAAATATACCTAATGGTTCATATGAGCCAGAAATTTTTGCAAGAGGCGGTTTACCATTTTCAACTTATACTGGACATTCAGTTTCAAATAGGGAATGCTTAGGCGGATTTAATGAAGGCAATACTTGTATTAATAGCAGTGAATGTGAAGATGATTCAGGTGCTGATTTAAGTGGTATATGTATTGGCGTTGGAGATTATTGCTATAACTCAGCTAATATTTCAAATGGTCAAGCCTGTAATGCTAGTATAGAATGTTTTGATTCAAAATATCCAACTTGTCGTAAACCAATACTAGCAACAAATAGAATGTGTTATACAGATTCAACTTCTGGCGTTACTAATAATCAGATATGTGCTACAGATTTAGATTGTCCTCAAGTTCAAGAGTATAATACTTGTAGTGAAATTCAATCCTCTAATAATGGTGTTTTATATTGTTTAAATGCAAGCGGTGAAACTGAATATACAGAGTGTGCTGATAGTGAAGATAATGCAGATAATGATATATGTACTGAAGATGGAGAACTAGATTATGTAACATGTGGTAACCTGACTGATACATCCAGCTTTCTATGTACAAATGCAGATGGAAATACTAATAATACATCATGTGATATAGCTAATGGTAATCAAGATTGTTTAAATCAAACACTTTATCCAGTTTGTCTTGGAGAGCCTTTAGAATTAGCAGATGTTTTAAGAGACAGGGTATTAAATTTATTTGCTGAAGTATATGGAGTATATAAATGGGAAGATGGACATTATGAAGATGTAACAGATGATTTTGATGATGCTGATGGGAAGATTTCTGTTGTTGAGGAAGAAGGAGTGGCTCCTCAAGTTACAAATATTGAATTAAATGATAGTAGTGGTGTTATAACACTTACTGCACCAGGGGGAGCAGTTAATCTTAGCTTTAATACTATAATGGGTAATCCAGATCAATTACCTATAGAAGAAATATTAATTAAATGGAATGATGGTCCAAGTCCAAGTGATATTCAAAGTTTTTCAGGTCCAATTAATAATAGACCTCAAGAAAGCAGTCCTCATAAAGTTAAACATGTATATAGTTGTGTAACTAATACTGAAGGGGACAGATGTAGTAAATGTTGGGATACTAACATAGAAAATTGGATTGATGCAGATGATGGTATTTGCTATTATTCTGGACCAACCATTTCAGTTAAAGATCATTGGGGATGGTGTAGTAGTGGAATTTACGGTAATGAAAGATGTGATTTAGGTTCATCACCTCAGTTTAATGGTCAAATACAAATTATTCCTAGATAATAATATATGGATTTTTTCAACATGATAAATTGGCTTTTGATGGAGATTATCAGTCTCACTGCCACACTTCTTGCTTGGTTTATGGAGCGATTGGTTGTTATTTTTCAATACAATAATTTTTTAAGTTCAGAAGCAGTGCAAATAGGTTGGCCATTAGTTAGGGATGTTTGTAATATGACGGTGGTAGTAATATTATTAATTATTGCTTTTGGTACAATTTTAAAAATATCTGTATACCATTATAAGACAACTTTATTTAAGTTGATTATCATGGCTATTTTAATTAATTTTTCTAAAACAATTCTTGGTTTTTTAATTGATGTTAGTCAGGTAGTTATGCTTACTTTTGTAAATGGGTTTAAAGGAGCTCTTTTAATTAATTTAAATAGTGCGTTTGGGCTTGAACATATTTTGAGTATGACTGTTAATGATGATGGTGAAAGTTTTGAAGCATTTGGCGGACTTTTATTAGGTTTAATATTATTAATCGTGGCTTGTTTTACTATAGCTGCATTTTTCGTAGTACTTTTATTTAGAATATTAACATTATGGATTTTAGTAATAATCTCTCCAATTGCTTTTATTGCATACACTTTTCCAAATTTACAAAAATATTGGTCTGAATTCTGGGGTCATTTTTTTAAAGAAATAACTATTGGTATTGTTTTAGCTTTTTTTATGTGGCTTTCTCTTTCCATATTAAGTCTTTCAATAACAAGTGATAGCGCAATATTAAATCAATTTTCTAATGATCCTAATGTTATTAAATACGGAGAAGTTAGTGGGCAGGATATAGAATATAAAGAAGGAAGTGAAGAAAAATTTTCAGTTACTGTTTCAGCAATAAGTGAAACGCCAAAACTTTTTACTTTTATCGTTTCAATAGCTCTATTATGGATGGCTTTAATGTTTAGTCAAAAAGCGAGTGGAGCAGCTGGGACTATAGCTGGGAAAATAGGAACTAAGTTATCAGACATAGGCAAGGGATCTATAAAGGCAGGTCTAGCTCCAATTACAGCATCATTTAAGGGAGCAGGATTCTTGGCAAAAACTGTCGCTAAAAGAAGCGGTAAGTATGTAGAAAGGAAGGTATTGGATTCGGCAACGGCCGAAGGTGCAGGTATTTTTAGAAAGAGTTTAATGCTTTTGACTAAACCTGGTTGGGAAGGGCTCGCTAAGCGTGGCGATGTTTTGCTTGATGAATCAAGACAAGTTGCTTCAGCACAAGCTTATGATTTTTATAATAAAATTATGACTGGTGGAAAATTACAAACTTCTCATGCAACAACTGCAGAATCAAGAATAGCAAAAACTAAAGTTGAGGATATGAATGTCTCTGGTTTGCAAGATGTTATGGCTAAATTTGATTTAGCATTAGATATGAAACCTAGCACCGAAAAAGATAGAGTAATTCGTGGACTATTTGCTTACGCTTCTAAAGAATCTTGGATTGATGATTTAATGTCCATACCTAGGATAATGGAAGATTTAATGGAGAAGGGTTCTGAAGAAGAAAAAAAATATTATTATCTTAAAGATATTAAGCAAAAAAAAGAAGATGAAGGTTTTAAAGGTGAGGACTTAGAAGTAGAAATTTCTAATGCTTCTATTGCCTATGATGAAAAAAGAGAAGAGGATTTATATAATGAAACGGATAAGGAACAAAAATGGAAAGGATTATCAAAAGAGGAAAAAGATAAGGAATTTGATAAATTAAATAAAGTTCTCACAGGAGCAGAACAAAGATTAATTTATGGCCATGTAGAGATAGAGCCACCTAAAAAGAAGGGTAAGTTTTTCAAAGAATATATCATTATGGATCATAATGGAGATGAATCTGATGCTGGAAAGGATGTTGTGTATGATTTAGAGGAGCCAGCATGGGCGAATGGTCATTGGGAAGATGTTGGCTGGGTAAGGGCAGACCCAGAAACTGGTAAACAGAGGTTATTAGATTATACTATAAAAGATAAAAATGGATTAACTGAAGTAGCCAGAGAACGTTTAACTGAAGCTTCTAAGCGTGATGGTCCAGAAAGAGGTCAGGCTCATATGTATAGTGCCAGAATGGGAGATGGTACTAATGCTAGTTGTGATATTGATGAATCATATAGAAGGATGCATGAATTGTCTGGTAATAGTAATGAAATATATAAGGTTGCTAGTGCTACAAAATCAAGAACAGGTAATACTAATGTTGGTGGTAGCGCTCTTGGAGCACCACTCAGCAAAGACGAATCTGAACATACTAAAGCTCATGATTATAAGTCTGTTAGCGATTTAAGAGTATTTTTAAGTGTCTTAGATGCTAGTATGCGTAATGGTATAGCTTCATATGATAAATCAGGCGCCCAATTTGTATCTGATAATTCAGAGGCTAACAGAAACTATGCTAAGGGTGCTGCTATTGAAGTAAGACAAGGATCAAAAACAGGTTTTATGATTGTTAAATTTGATGAAAAAGAAAAAGATAAAGATGGTAAATTTATAAGAGATAAGGACGGCAAGTCTAAGATAACGGGAAAAATGATAGCTATTAATGCTGCAAATGGGGCAGTATATGATGTAGAAAAAGTAGATTCTGAAGATGGCAGTGAGAGTAGATTTATAGTTGGTGATAAAATTGCAAAATCAGTTAAAAATTATGGCTATGAAAAACATAGAATGTATATTAATGGAGGTCCTGGCGAAGAAGATTTGGAAGATGAAATAAGAAGTCCTAAGAAGGGTAAGAAGGCTAAAGATGGTAAGAAGGGTGAAAAATCTGAGAAGGGTAAGAAGGGTGAAAAATCTGAGAAGGGCGAGAAGGGTGAGAAGGGTGAAAAATCTGAGAAGGGTGAGAAGGGTGAAAAATCTGCCAATGTTAACCAGTCAATACAAGATGTAATTAATGGTTTAGATAAAGTTGCTATGACTTTAGATGATTTTGGTAAACAGAAGGTTACAGATATTAAAAAAGGTGTTAAAAATAATAATAAAGAGCAGCTTGTTAATGGTTCTATAGGTTTAGTTTTAGAAAGTTCTATGGTCGAAATTGGTCAATTGAAGGGAAAAGATTGGAGAGCAAGTTCTATGGCCAGATTAGAATTTATTGAAATACTAAAAAGACAAATTAAAAAGCAATTTAGAGAAAATAGATCTGTAATGAATTTTCTAATGGGGGATTTAACAAATAGCTTAAATGATATTAAGGATAAAATTAAAGATAACAATACAGGTAAAATGGCAATAGATGAATTTATTAATGATAAAAGAAAATAAAATATGAGTGGATCAAGAATGGAAGAACTTAAAATAGATAGTTGGCAAATTACTGATTTTTTAGACAGCAATAACTTAAAATTTATAAAAACATTTGTTGATGATTTTATTATTTCTCTTGAGCCAGGTGATAGTTATTTATTATATAAATTATTGAAAGAAGTTTTTGATAAAAATGATAGTAAGTTGAAGAAACAAAATTTAAATTTATATAACAAGTATCATGTAGAACTAAAAAAATTAGAAGTATTATCCATAATTAATTTTAGTTTAGATCAAATAAAGAACATACTAAAAGATAATTTACTTTTTATATTTAAGAATAAATTACCAATTTTAACTTTACTTGTTAGTTATACCAGATGGCTTAAAGAAGATTTTTATATTAATATTTCTGCTTTTACTGGATCTATAAGGGAAAATGAAGAGAAGCTTGGATCTGAAAATGTTTCTTATTCTGTTAATAAAGGAAGATCTGTTCCATTAATAAAAGATTGGGTTAATGATTATATAATTTTTACGGAAGGTAGGCCTAGTCGAATGAATGGTTTAGGATTATCAGGTTATATATCAAATAATGAAGATGTGAAGAAGCTTAATAGTGAAGATCAAACAACTTTAAAAAGAATTATAAAGCTGTTTAATATATTTGCTAACCCTGAAAATTATGGGAATTATTATAAGCAGCCATATATATTTGATGTTAATGAGGTAAGTGATGATGAAGAGACAACAGAATTACAAGATGAATTTGGTAAAGATTTAGATAAAGAAAAAAATAAAAATGAATTTTTAGATTCATATAATAAAATAATAAGTGAATATTTCGCTAATATCGAGTCAAAAACAATATTTGATGATTCAGAAATTATAAATAGACTTGATAGGGCAATAAGTGAAAAAGATATAAAATTAGTAATGAATTTATTATTTAATTTAATAGAAAATAGTAAATTTAGTTTACTTGAAAAGGTTTCTATATTTAATACTTGGCAAGTAGAATTCATTAAAGGATTTGCAGGTTTAGACACATTAAGTTTATCTAATAAAGATCAACGTATTATATTGCATGGACAGTTTTTGAAGATGTTATTTGATAAGAATTTTTCATTAAAAAATCATGATAGTGTCATAATCATGATTCATTTAGCAAATATTTTAAAAAAACATAATGAAGAAAAATATTTATCGCTGACTTTTGCTGATTTGAAAGATAATAACTTTTATTGGAGAGATATAGTAGCTGAAGAAGGAAAATTAGTTTTGAAATAAAATAAAATTAATATAAAGTTAAAGCCGGTTATTCATTGAATAACCGGCTGTTTTAATGTTTGGGTCGTCATTTATTTACTCTCCATATTAATGCAAATATTAAAATTGCTATACCTATACCTACGAGTATCATTAATGTGTAACCAACTAAGTGTGCTCCAATATAGAGACTTATCGGATTAGGAATAAGCATTAATATAATACCTATAGGAAAAATTATTATCCAAGGATAATTACTCCACCAATTTTTCCATCTCCTTTCAGTCCCCCACCATGGCGTTTGATTATCATTTATCTCATACATGAGATTCTCCTTTGTTTGTTAAGTTAAGGCTAAAAGGCATAATGATTTAAACGCTTTAGCCTTAACTTAAGAGGAGATTACGAAAATATATAATGTACAATGATATATAAGTATAGCATATTTTATATATTTTGTCAATCATAAAAATGGTATTTCTACCATTTTTAGGCTAATTATAGCTAAATTATATATTATACTCTTTCTACGTATTCGCCAGTTTCTGTGTTTACCCTTATTAAATCATTTTGATTTATAAATAAAGGTGCTTTTATCCGTTTACCTGTTTCTAAGGTAATCATTTTAGTAGCACTGCCTGCTGTATCACCTTTAACGCCTGGAGGGCTTTCAGTAACCTTTAATTCAACTTTAACTGGCAGTTTAACAATAACTGGCTTCTCTTTAAAAAGCATTACATCTACAGTTTGTCCGTCTTTTAATAATTCAGCTGATGCCCCAATTAATTCTTTATCTAATTCAAATTGTTCATATGATTGATTATCCATGAAAGTATAATTTGAACCTGAAGCATATAGAAAGTTAGCTTTAGATCTTTCAATATCAGCTTCATCTATTTTATCAGCACCACTGAATGTTTTATCTAATGTTGAGCCAGTTATTAAGTTTTTAAGCTTAGTTTTTAAGTTAGCTCCACCTCTGGCTACTTTAATATGTTGTGCTGAGGCAATAACGTATGGTTGGTTATCATAAGAAATGATAGTACCAACTTTTAAGTCACTAATTGAATACATATTTATCTAGTTGTATATGGTAAGAGAGCCATGAATCTAGCTCTTTTTAAAGCTTTAGATAATTTTCTTTGGTGCTTTAAGCAAACACCACTTCTTCTTCTTGGTACAATTTTACCGTAAGATGAAGTAAAACGTTGTAATTGTTGCCATTGTTTGTAATCCATATCTTTAGTTATGTTTACACAGAAATAGCAATAACGTTTTTTATTTAATAGATTTTGAGATTGTTTTGTCATAGTATTATTATTCATTAATTAAAAGGGAATATCTTCAACATTAATTTCTTCTTCAGCTTGGTTATTTGTTTCAACAGGCTTGCTTACTTCTGGTTCTGGTTGAGCGTAATCATGTTTAGGAGCTGCTTGTTCACCTTCTGATGGGGCAGAAGCACCAGGTTTACTACCTAGCATAATCATATTATCTGCAATTATTTCAGTCCTATATTTTTTTACACTATTCTGATCTTCCCATGATCTTGTTTGTAGTCTACCTTCAATATATACTTTACTACCTTTTTTTAAGTATTGACCCATAATTTCAGCTAATTTTCTCCAAGCTACAATATTATGGAATTCAGCTTTTTCTTGCTTCTGACCACTTTGATCAGTCCAAGTTAAGTTAGTAGCTACACCAAAGTTAGCTACAGTTTGACCATTAGGAGTAGTTTTTATCTCTGGGTCTCTTGTTAAGTTGCCAATTATCATGGCTTTGTTTAAATCCATATTTTTAAATATTTAATAGTTATATTACTTCTTCATCTAATAATTCATCAAGTTTTTTATCTAAGTCTTCTAAACTTATTTTTTTCTTATCTTCTTTTTGTTGCTTATCAGCTTTTTCTTTGTCAGCTTCTTTTTTCTCGACTTTAGCTATTTTAGTCTTAGCTATCTTTTCAATAACTTTCTTTTCTTCTTTTTTCTCTTCTTCAGTAACTAAACGTTTTTTAATAATTAAAAAACGCAAGACATTGGAGTCTAGCTTCATTTCATCTTCTAATTTCTTGACATTAGAAGCAGCTAAATCAAACTCTAGGGTGTGGTAAAAACCATGACGTAAGTGATTAATTGGATAAGCAAATTTACGTCTGCCTAGATCTTCATTTGAAGTAACTTCAGCTTCAAATTTTGTAAGAAGCTCATTTACTTTTTCTAAGATTTTAGGATGTTCATCCTCTGGAACATTACCTGGAATTATGTAGGTAAGTTCATAATGAGTTAATTCTGTATTCATAATTGTAGTAATTTATCCTAAAAACAATGTTTTTAGGAGCCTTTCTTTAAAATAAGAAAGTACGTGGTTAAATTACACTGATTATTCAGTGTTATAGTATTTTGGCAAAAAAAATGTCTTTTGTCAAGTATTATTAAAGATTAATATTTTTTAAATAAATAGTGAAAAATATTAGAATTTAAGCTTCATATAATTTTATAGTAAAGAGGGGACAGGTCTATTTAGTAATATAGGTATAATAGCTTTATATTGATATTTGACATAAAATTTATGTTATGATATACTGTACATATGAGTACAGTAAAATATAACACAGCCCTTAAGAGATTTTCTCAGTTAGTTAGTTTGAATGAGGTAGTTTTTTATTTCAATGATTTAGCTAATCTATGGGGAATTACTAACTTAAACACGTTATATACTACTTTAAAGCGTTATACCCAAAAAGGGTTATTATTTAGAGTCCATAGAGGTTTTTATTCTATTAAACCTATTTCTCAAGTTAACCCTTACTTATTAGGTATTAAGGCTTTACACAAATATTCATATGTTAGTGCAGAGTCAATTTTATTTGATTTAGGCATTATTAACCAAAAGACAGATTATATTACTTTAATTTCTTCATCATCAAAAAGATTTACTATTGTAGATAATAATTACATTGTTAGACAGCTTAAAGATGATTATCTATATAATGATGCAGGTATTATTGAAAAAGATGGAATTAGGCTAGCTACTTTAGAGAGAGCTGTGGCTGATTTATTATATTTTAATCCAAAGTATCATTTTGATGCTGATAGGTTAATTAATTGGAATAAAGTTAAAAAATTACAAAAAATAATAGGTTATAAATAAAATATGATATTACCAAAAAAACAGGATGCTAAGCATAAAGCTTGGCTATATAGATTATTAAGCACTATCTATAATGATCCTTATTTAGCTAGTGTATTATGTTTTAAAGGGGGTACTTCAGCTGCTATGCGTGGTTTTTTAGATCGTTTTTCGATTGATCTTGACTTTGATTATCTTGGAAAAAAAACTGAGATAAAAGAAACTAGTAAAAAATTAGAAAAGATATTTAAAAAACTTGGCTTAGAGATTAAGGACAAGAGTTTAAGTGTGCCTCAATATTTTTTAAGATACCCGTCTAAGATAGGGGCAAGAAATACTTTAAAAATTGATATTACTTACCCTGCTCCTAAGAGTAATAAATATGAAACTATACGGTTTAAAGAAATTGATCGTATTATTACAACTCAAACTATTGAAACTATGTTTGCTAACAAGTTAGTAGCTTTAATAGAAAGATATGAAAAAAATAAATCGATAGCAGGCAGAGATCTTTATGATATCCATCATTTCTTTTTTAATGGTTTTGATTATAATAGCGAGGTAATTAAGGAAAGAAGGCAGAAGAAAGTAATTGATTTTTTAATAGAATTAGTAGTATTTATTAAAAAAGAAATAACTCAGACAATTATTGATCAAGATATAAATCATTTAATACAATATGATAAGTTTAAAAAATTACGCTTAGTTATAAAAAAAGAAACTTTAATGTTTTTAAATGATGAAATAGAGAGATTGAAGTAATATTTAGACTATTTTATAGTGTAATATATAATAGTCTTGACTATTTTATATTTTAATGTATAATAGTACTATATGTATAGAAAACAGATAAAACAAATAATGAAAGATCTTAATAAAAAGGTTGTTTTTATTGTTGGTCCAAGGCAAGTTGGTAAAACATGGTTAGCTAAAGAAATAGGCAAAGAGTATAAAAAGGTAGTTTATCTTAATTATGATAGATTTGAAGATCGAGAGATTATTAAAAATGAACAATGGTTAAAAGATACTGATTTACTAATTCTAGATGAATTGCATAAAATGACTAAATGGAAAAATTATATTAAAGGTGTTTATGATACTAAAGATAAAAATTTGAAAATTTTAGTTACTGGTAGTGCTAGATTAGAAACATTTAGACAGGCAGGCGATTCATTAGCTGGCAGATTTTATGTTCATAGATTAATGCCTTTTTCAATGGCTGAATTATCAGGAAATAAAATGGCTGTCCTTGATCGCCTTGTTGAAAGAGGTGGTTTTCCTGAGCCTTTTTTATCAAATGATATTGTTGAAGTTAATAGATGGCAAAAACAATATATTGATGGTTTAATTAGAAATGATGTTTTAGACTTTGAACAGATACATGATATTCGTGTAATGCAGACTATTTTTGAATTACTTAGACGAAGAGTGGGTTCGCCAGTTTCTTTTAACTCAATTGCCCGTGATGTTGAACTTTCACCCATAACTGTAAAGAAATACATAGAAATACTTGAAGCTTTATTTATAGTATTTAGAGTAGCTCCTTATTCTAAAAATATCGCTAGATCGATTCTTAAAGAGCCTAAGATATATTTTTATGATAATGGACTTGTTGAGGGTGATGAAGGAAAGAAGTTTGAAAATTTTGTAGCTATCTCTTTATTAAAACACGTTCTATCTAGGAATGATTATTTGGGCGAGAATAACCAATTGAAATATTTAAGAACTAAAAATGGTAAAGAAGTGGATTTTAGCTTGGTCGATTCGCAAAATAATATTGAAGAGATAATTGAAGCAAAAGTTTCTGATAGTAAGTTGAGTAGTAATTTAAGATATTTTTCTAATAAGTATAATTTGAAAGCCGTTCAAGTAGTGAAAACTCTAAAAAGAGAAAAAGATTTAGGTGAGATTAAAATAGTTCAAGCAGATCATTATTTATCTGAGCTGTTTATGTAATTAAACTATTTCTTTTTTCTTATAGCTAACTCATAGATAGCATGTCAATTAATCAAAATAAGGGTAAATATGCTTTTTTCTTAGGTAATAACCCTAATCTATCAAAAGCTGAGATAAAGTCTGTTTTAGAGCTATTTAGTGTTGAATATGAGGAGATATATTCAACTAGCTCTGTTTTTTTAATAGATGTTTTAAATGAGATTAAAGTAAATACATTACAAGATAGATTAGGTGGAACTATTAAAATAGCTAAGATTATTCATTCAGTTTCTAAACCTAGTATAGAGTCTGAAATTTTTAAATTAGCTGAAGAAAAGTGTGGTGATGAAAAATTTCGTTTTGGCTTTAGCCTATATGATATATCAAGGAATAATGATTTTAAAAAAATAGGTTTAAATATTAAACGTCAATTAAAAGATAATGGAGCTAAAGTAAGATTCATAACTTCCAAAGATACTAAGCTGTCTTCAGTAATTGTTAAAAAAGAAAAATTAATTGATTCAGGTTTGGATGTTGTGATAATAAATGATAATGATAATTATTATTTAGGATATAGTATTACAGTTCAAGATTTTTCAGGATATTCAGATCGTGATTATGGCAGACCTTCACGTGATGATAAATCTGGTATGTTACCACCCAAGCTTGCTAAGATGATGATTAATTTAAGTGGCACTTCACTGGATAAAATTATTCTAGATCCTTTTTGTGGTAGCGGTACTATTATTCAAGAAGCTTTACTTTTAGGTTTTAATAATATTAAAGGTTCAGATATTTCAGATAGGGCAGTACGTGATACAGAGAATAATATATCTTGGTTAGAAACTAAGTTGGATTTAGATATTTCAAATGTTGAAATTAAGAAACAAGATGTTAAATCTTTAACTAAATCATTTAATGATAACTCAATTGATTCAATTATAACGGAACCATATTTAGGACCACCTCATAGGACAACTAAAAATGTTACTTCCGAATTATCTAATTTATACTTAGATTCATTTAAAGAATTTCATAAAGTCTTAAAAGAAAATGGTATAGTAATATTTATATTACCTATTATAGATAACAAAGAGAGTAATATTTTAGAGGATATTGAGAATTTAGGCTTTAAAAGAATTAGTTCAAGTGATACTGAACGCGGTTCTTTAATTTATTCTAGAGAAACGCAAAGAGTAAAGAGAGAAATATTTAAATTTGAGAAAATATGAAGGAATGGGAAAAAATTGCTATAGACTATAATTCATTTTTTTGGAGGAATTATATTTGGACAAAAAGCTTAATAAATCAATCTAAGATAACTGATACACCCCAGATATATATGGGTATAAAAGGTTATCCTAAAAAAATTGATTATATTGCTAAAATTAGTACGTGGGAGGATGCACATAATAATTTATTAAAACAAATTGAAAAAGATATTTCAGTCTTAGAAAATATATTAGATGAAACAGTAAATAATGGCGAAAAGATGAATTTGTTTACAAGTCAGTTTTTAACTGATGATTTATCCAAGTATTCAACAAATAAAGTAATTAAGAGCTATAAATTACATACTAAATATAACATTAAAGAATATGCTTATGGAGTTTTAGTACCAGTACTTGATTTTCGTCATTTGCATTTTATAGAAGATAAATTGAAAGAAATACTATCTAATAAATTAGATAAAGAAGAATTGGAAAAAGCATATTTTGTATTTACTCAGCCCATTGAAGATTCCTTTGCACTTGAGCAAGAAAAATCAATATTAAATGTATATAGTAAATTACCTGATAAAGAACTTTTAACTGAAGATGCTAGCACTATATTAGAAAAATTAGAAAATTATTATCCAGAAGTATACAAATTACTTAAGGAGCACACTTTAAAATATACTTGGGTTTTTTATGTTTATTCAGGTCCTGCTTTTACTGAAGGAGATTTTATTGAAACCATGAAATATTATAAGAAGAAAGATATTGATCCTCAAAATAAATTGAATCAACTTGAGCAAGAAAGAAAAGAAGTCTTTAAAAAGAGGGAAGAATATTTTAAAAAATTGAATTTGAATAAAGAAGAAAGAAAATATGTTGAGATAGTAAGTAGAGCAGTCTATTTAAAACCAAGACGAAAGGATTATCAATCTAAATCATATTATCATTTAGAATTTTTGCAAAAAGAAGTAGCTAAACGTTTAAATTGGTCCTTATCACAAGTGCGCTCTGCTTTATTAGAAGAAATTGAAGATGGTTTAAATGGTAAAGAGATAAACATTGATTTAATAAATGAAAGATATAAAAAACATATAATTATACCAATCGGTAATGAAGTAAAAATATATCAAGGGGAAGAGGTGGATAAATTTGAAAAAGAGCATATCAAAGAAGAAGAAATTATTTTAGAAAACTCTAATATAATAACTGGTCAGTCAGCTTTTCCTGGAATTGTAAAAGGAACAGTTAAACGTATAGATTTACCTGATGATATGATAAAAATGAAAGATGGGGACATTATAGTATCAACTGCTACAACTCCTTCAATAGTACCTGCTATTCGCAAAGCTAGAGCTATTGTAGCTGATGAAGGTGGTTTAACCTGTCATGCATCTATAGTATCAAGAGAATTTAAAATACCTTGTGTTGTTGGTACTAAAATAGGAACTAAAATATTAAAAGATGGTGATGAAGTTGAAGTAGATGCAACTAAGGGGATAATTAAAAAATTATGAAAAAAACTTGGAAAATAGTTGAAGAAATACCACAGAATACAATATTTATGACGGGTTATCCTTGTAAAGGTTTTTTCGATTGGCCTAAACATGGTTTAGGAGATAAGTTATCTGAGTATTTTACATATCATCAAGGTGATTTTAGTCAGATGGTATACATTGCCGACGAGTTTGATCAGCAAGCTGAATTTTTAGCAAATAAAGTAATTAATGAACCTGATTGGACTTTGGATTTTTTAAATAATATTATTATTTGGTCAGACCAGCTATTAAAAGAAGTTAAGAGAATAGAAACATGGAATTTTAGTAAAATGTCTAATAAAGATATATATAGAAAGCTTAATAATTTATTTAAAATACATTATAAACAACATAGTTTGAGTCCCTCAATAACATGGCATGCAGACGCTGAGAAGGAAAGAGTCACTAAAGCTATAAAAAAGATTGTAGATGGAGCTCGGAAGAGGTCTAAAGTAAAAAAGAGTTTAATTGATGTATTTACAGTATTAAGCACTCCTACAAAAGTTAGTGTAATGGAAAGAGAAGAAGAAAGTTTTTTAAATATTGCTTTAGTTTTAGATAACAAAACTAAACTTAAAGAAACATTCATACAATCTGATTTAGATGAATTAGTTGATGGTTTATCAAGTATAGATAAAGAAGTGTCTGAATTAATAATTAAACATTTTAATATATTTTCTCCAATGACATATCAATATAGGGGACCAGCTTATCCTATATCAGATTATATTGGTAGATTACAAGCTTTTATGAGAGAAGGCTTAGATGCCAGAGTTTTACTTAAGAAACTAGAAGCTAAAAGAAAAAGAGAAAAATTAGAACAACTTGGGTTAATAAAAAGAATTAAGCTAACTTCTCTTGAAAAGAAATATATTAAAATAGCTCAAGAAATGATGTATGTTAAGGATTATAGGAAGAGTGTCTTATACACTACAATGTATTACTATGAATTGATTTTTAAAGAATTAGGCAAACGTTTTAATTTGACCATAGATCAAGTAAGAGCTATGAGATATTGGGAAATATTAGAGATGGTAAAGTCGGGACAGGTAAAAGCAGACATGTTAAATGATAGATTAAAACTAGCTTTGGATTATTGGTATGTACAGGATGACAAAGTAAATAATAAAGTATTAATAGGTAGTGAAGCTAAAAAGTTTTTAAAAAACTTAAAGTTCCAAGTTAAGAAAAAAGTATCAAATGAATTAAAAGGTACTTGTGCATACCCGGGCAAAGTAAAAGGTACTATCAAAGTAATTAGTGTGCCTAAAGATATGCCTAAAATGAAAGAAGGAGATATTATGGTTTCACATAATACTAATCCTAGTTTAGTTCCAGCAATGAAAAAAGCATCAGCTTTAGTTAGTGGTGCAGGTGGTTTAACCTGCCATACTTCTATAGTAGCTCGTGAATTAAAAGTGCCATGTGTAGTTGGAATACTTGGATGTAATAAGATTTTAAAAGATGGTGATAAAGTTGAGGTAGATGCTGCAAAGGGAATGATTAAAAAGATATGAGAAATAAAATATATAAAAGAGGACATACAGAAATTGGCGTAACTCCACTTACTCAATCAATAAATTATGGTTATCCGAGTCAAGAGATGGGTAGGTTATTAAAGATGAAGCCAATTTTTTTTGCTAGTATATATAAAAATGAGGGAGTAGAAATATTTTGGGATTTGAATTATTGGGCTAAAGTAGCTTGGGTAATAATTAACAAAGCTGGACGAGGAACTGGGTTTTTTAACAGATTAGTAGTAAGGTCTGATAAGCTTAAAAATCAAACCATAAAGATTATTCAAGAATATGGTCTAACAGATTTTAATGAAATCCCTAACAACAAATTAGCAGAAGATTTAAAAGTTATATCATATAACGCTTTTTTACTAAGTGTATATTCTCAATTAGGTCAAATTGCTGACACTGTACATGGTATTTTTACTTCTACTTTAGAAAATATTATTAAAGAAGCTCCTGGATTAAAAAAGACTAGATTAGACATTGGACATATTTTTAATATCTTAACTACATCAACTAAATATTTACCATCTGATGAACGACAAATAGAATTAAAGAGTATTCAGTATAAATTAAAAAAAGATTCTAGTAAAAGGAAGGAATTTATTGATAGAGTATTATCTAGATGGTTCTGGTTGAATTTTGGTCATCTAGGACCAGCCATGTCTAGAACAGAGGTTAGTAAAATAATAGATAGTAAGATACGCTTAAAAAGTATTAAAAATATATCAAAGAAACAGATAACTATTGAAAAGAAATTAGGCTTAACAGCCAAAGAGCGTCGAATGTTTGAGGTGAGTCGCATTTTTGTTTATTTAAAAGGCATGAGAGAGCAAGTCTGTAATGGTGTTAATGCTTTTTTAAATAAATTGACCAAAAAGATTCAATTAGAAACTGGTATAGACAGGAAATATTTAATGTATCTATCAATGGAAGAATGTTTGGATTATTTACAAAAAAATAAATTGCCTTCTAAAAATATTTTAATGAAACGTCGTAAGCTTTCAGTTTGGATTCCTAAAGATGTATTTAATACGGAGATAATAATAGGTATTAATGCTGATAAATATATTAAGGATCATCTTGATTTTAATGAAACCAATATTGTAGAATCATCAGAAATATCAGGTAGAGTTGGTTACCCAGGTAAAGTAATTGGACGTACCAGAATAATTAATCATGTAAGTGAGATTCGTAAGATAAAAAAGGGTGAGATTATGGTTAGCCTACAAACTATGCCAGAATTATTACCAGCCATGAATAAGGCATCTGCTATTATAACCGATATAGGCGGTATTACTTCTCACGCTGCAATAGTATCTAGGGAATTAAAGATACCTTGTGTTATTGGCACTAAAATAGCTACTAAAGTCTTAAAAGACGGTGATAAAGTTGAAGTTGATGCTACTAATGGTATAATTAAAAAAATATGAGTAAAATAGAATTATTACATCAAGAAGTCTCGGTTTCTCCTTTAACTTTAGGAATAAATCACAGAGGCTTCCATCAAACTAAAAAAAATCATAAGTATTTAAAACCAATGCATTTTAAAGATTCTTTTGTTGTTTTTTATGGTCATCGTATTGATTGGTATGGTGATATGGATCAATTTAAAGTATTAGCTAATAAGATTATTGAAGATGTTAAAACTGATTCAAATTATGGTGTTAAATTACTTAAAGATATAGATAGATTAGCAAAGAAGATATATGAATTAGGAAATGAAATATTAAAAAAAGATTTAAGTAAATTATCTAATAAACAATTAGCAACTAACTTAGATAAATTATATCAGCTAGGTAAAGATATTAGTGATTTAGGCATGATAGCTGTAATACCTGATCTTAGACATGCCATACTTACAACACTTCTTAAAGAAATAGTTAAAGATAAAATAAATCAATATAATATTAATAAACAAATTAATTATTATTTCACTCCTTTAATTACGCCTACACATAGAGGTTTAGTTCATAAAGAGAAAATTACTATATTAAAGTTAGTTAAAAAGATAAGTTTAAATAGAAAATTAAAACAATTATTTATTAAGGAGCGTATTTCTAAATTAGAAAATAAATTAATTAATGAATATCCATTAATATTTAAAGAGATAAATAAAATATATGATAACTATAAATGGTTATCATTTGGTCAACTTGGACCAACCAAGACTTTTAATGAATATTTAGAAGATATTAAGATATATCTTGAGACTAATAAGTATAATCAAGAGTATAAATCATTAATTAAAGAAAGTAATATATTAAAGAAACTACATGCTAAGTTTAATAAAGAACTACATTTAAATTCAGAAGAAAAACTATTATTTAAAACAGCTCGTAATTTTAGTTATAATAAAACAGTAAGATTTGATTCATTACTTTTCTTATTCTATGTTTTAGATGAATTATTGAAAGAGATTTCTAAAAGAGTTAATCTAACAGTTAAAGATTTAAGATTTGCTTCAACTGAAGAGATAATTAAATTATTAAATAATAAGAAAGTAATAAATAAACTATTAATAGAAAAGAGAAGAAAATTATGTATTACTCTAATTAAGGGAAAAGATATAGAATTTTTAGTCGGGGATAAAGCTAAGAAATATCTTAAAGATAAAGTAGGGGATTTAAAGATTCAAGAAGATAAAACATTAATACATGGCATGAGTGCTTTTCTTGGCAAGGCTATAGGTACTGTTAAAATAGTTAATTCATCAAAAGATATGAGTAAAGTTAAGCATGGTGATGTCATAGTTTCTGTTCAAACTAATCCTGATTTATTACCTGCAATGAAAAAAGCTTCAGCTTTTGTCACTGATATTGGTGGAATAACTTCACATGCTGCTATTGTAGCCAGAGAACTTAAAAAACCATGTAAGGAAAAATTACAACTTAGTCAAAGACAAAGAATGAGCCCATTCCCTAATTACATGTCAATGGAATGTATCTGTAAAGAGATGAAAGATGTAGTTGGTTATGCATATAAAGAGATTACCTTATTTTTTCAGAATAATAATTTTTGGGTGTTTATGGATAAGCAGGATCATAGAAGAGTGGGTGAAGGGGTGTTAAATAGATTAAAAAAAGAACCGGATCTATTTATTAAATATGCTAAGCTCTTAAAAGGCTATTCTAAATCATTTAATAAATATATTAATACATATAATAAAAAGAGTATATTAAGTAAATTATCTGATAGTAAATTAGCTAGCCTTCATGAAGGATACGAGAAAAGATATAAGCAAATATATTCAACATATTTTCCAGTACTTGCTATGGAAAATTATTTATTTGAATATCTAAGGAATTATATATTCAATAAAGTAAGTGATAAACAAAAAGCAGGTAAATATTTAAATGTATTAATTACTGAATACTCAGCTATGGTTAATCGTAAAGAACTCGTAGCTGCTTTGAAATTATTAGTAATAATATCTAAAAAAGATAAATGGGTTAAATTAATTAAATCTAATAATTTAGAAGGTATAAAAAAAGATAAAGAGCTATATAAATTAATTAAAGCTCATGAAAAGAATTATTTTTGGCTAACTCGTGATTACGAAGATCCAGTACTTACATTCGAAGACTTTATATTACGTTTTAAAAAGCATTTAACAGGTAATCCTAATAATAAGTTAAGTAAGCTAATAAATGAAGAAAAAAAGCTAGATTCAGATCAAAAGAGAATTATAAAAAAATTAGATATTGATAAAGACACTGCTAGATTATTTCAGACCATGAGAGAAGGTATGTATTATAAAGAGCTTAGAAAAACTATAGTATCATTATCTCTTTACTATTTTGATCCAGTTTTAAATGAATCAGCTAGACGTTTAGCTTTAACTGTTAATCAAATAAGACATTTTAAGATGAATGAATTTAGAAAAGCTTTGGTAGGTAAAAAGGATTATTCTAGAGAATTATCTGAAAGAATTAAATTATCATGCTGGCAGTGTAGCCATACAGGAGCAAAGGTTATTATTGAAAAAAAAGCTGAGGATATATTTAAGAAGTACGTTAAAATTGATATGAAGGCTAAATATTTAACAGGTCAACCGGTTTCCCCAGGCAAAGCAAAAGGACCTGTTAAAATAGTAATTAATCCAGATAGTTTTCATAAAGTAAAAAAAGGTGACATTATTGCCACCTTACAAGCTACTCCAGTATTTTCAACAATTATTTCATTATCAGTAGGCATGGTCTGTGATGGAGGACCAGGTATTACATCGCATCCAGTAACGCTGGCACGTGAAGCAGGTATACCATGTATTATTGGCGCTAAAAGTGCTACCAAGATATTAAAAGACGGTGATATTGTAGAGGTAGATGGTACTAATGGAATAATGAATGTTATAAAAAGAAAATAATATATTTCAAGTAAAAGAAAAAGGCCACTTTTTACAAAGTGACCTTTTTTAGTGTATGACTTTCTTTCACCTAGAGGTGATTGAGAGTACTATTCGAGTGTTGCTGGAGGAGCAACTTTAATTACGGACAATACTTTAGCGGAATTATCAAGGCAGAACAGATAGCCTTGGCACTCATTTAGTCCAGCTTCTTCAGGATTAATTCCCAGTTTAATGGCAGCCAAAGTGCAGCCGATTTCATGAAAAAATCCAGCTTTAGAATAAATGTCTTCCATAACCCAAGAGATGTATGCTTGTTCATATTCATCAAAAGGTTTTCCACCAAGCACATCTCTATTTTTCAAGAATTCTTGAATCATTTCAACAACAGTCATTTTTTTTGCTTTCCGTTCTCTGAACCATTCTCCATCATTGAGATTTTTCAGGCTTGCACCGACAGGAATAGTCATATTATTCAGCATTACAATCTGAGTTTCTTTGGTTGTCAGGAATGTTGTCAGTAATGATCTGGGCCATTCTGATGAGCAGTATTCAAATTCCCCATAACTATCACGCAGGTGAAGAAATAATCTACCGTAGAAATATGAAACATCTTTACAGAGATCCACGCCTTTCTCTGAAAGCGTTCTAGTTTCTTGAGTGCCTTTCTGAACTGATTTAGCATGTCTGCCTAGAAATTTTACCAATTTTGTTCCGTGTGGTATTAGGTCAATGATTCTTGATATTGCTATATTTTCTTTTTGTAACACGTTTAACTCCTTGCCCTATTGGACGGTTTGTTTGTTTTTATTGAATTATTCTCTAATCTTAGCCAAAATAGACTACAGATTGAAAGCTATGTTAATGTTCATTCAATATATAAGTATAGCATATATTGAATAAAATGTCAAGTATAATAAGGTTTATTTATATTATTTTAAGATAAATTGTATAAGAAAATAATTATTGTTAGATACCCCTAATTTATGTTATAATTAATTAGAATTCAACTTATGAATAATTTTGTTTTACCCTTTACAAAGCTAAAAAAGAAAGATGTAGGCATTGCTGGGGGTAAGGGTGCTTCTTTGGGTGAAATGACTCAAGCTAAGCTCTCTGTACCACCTGGTTATGTAGTCTTAGCATCTGCTTTTGATAGTTTTTTAAATGATACTCCGCCACCAGCTGGTCCTGGTCAAGGAGACTTAAATGTCTTGATAGAAGCTGAGCTTAACAAGGTAAACTATCAAGATGTTAATAGTATTGATAAGGCATCTAATGTAATCAATGACATGATCATGGATTCTAATGTGCCTAAGCCTATTGAAGAAGCAATACACAAAGAATTTAAGAAATTAAAGTGTAAATGGGTTGCTGTTAGATCTTCAGCTACTGCTGAAGACTCATCTATTGCATCTTGGGCTGGTGAACTTGATACTTTCTTGTATATCGATGAAAAGAATTTAATTACTAATGTTAAAAAGTGTTGGGCTTCGTTATTTACTCCCCGCGCTATATTCTACAGATTTGAAAAGAAGTTACATAAGGTTAGTGTTAGTGTAGCTGTGGTAATTCAGAAAATGATTGATAGTGAAGTGTCTGGTGTAGCTTTTAGTGTTCACCCTGTTACTGAAGATTATAATCAAATGATTATTGAAGCAGGATTTGGGTTAGGTGAAGCTATTGTTTCTGGAATTATTACGCCTGATTCATATATCGTGCATAAAAAAGAAGGAACTATTTTAGATATAAATATTGTAAAGCAAGAAAAACAGATTATTATGAAGAAAGGTGGGGGGAGTGTTTTAAAAAGTGTTGCTAAGAATATTCAAGAAAAACAAAAGTTAACAGGTAAAGAGATTATTGAACTAGCTGAAGTTATTAAAAAAATAGAGAAGCATTATAAATGTCCTCAAGATGTTGAATGGGCATATTCTAAAAATAAATTATATATTTTACAGTCAAGGCCAATTACTACATTATAACCATGCCTCAAAAATCAAAAACAAATACAATTCAAGATCAGATAGTAGTACGTGATGAAAATGGAGAGTATAAAATATTAATTGATGGCGAGTTAAAGCCTTTCCACCAAGAATCTTTTAGTGAACCTCAAAAAAAAGAAGTTACTGATATAATTGATACTGGCAAAGAAGAGCTGGTTTTACAACCTCCGCCTCCAGCTATTCGTAAAAAAAATGCCAGTTTTTATTTTCATCCAAATGATGAAGAAGAAGTGTCTAAAATATCTGTACCTAAAGAGATGTTACCTCAAAAAAAATATTCTTTGGATAAGATTTTAAATAAATTAGTTGAGACTCTTAATTTAAGTTTAGATGAAGAACAAACTAAAAGATTAAGAGATGTAATTGTTACTTTACTTAGAGATAGAAGAACTATAATAGACGCTTCTGAAGTATTAGAGCGTCCTCAGGAAGAAGGTGGAGTAGGGTTTGAATCTGAAATAATAGATAAAGTTTTAGCATTTTTAAGAGATATTAAAGATAAAGTAAATAAAGAGAAAGGTATTGTAATTGATGAAGATATTGAAAGGTTAAAAGAAGAGTCTTCATTTATACCACCTACTATTATTCCTAAGAAAAAAATAGTTAAACAAGTTATTCAAGAAGAGCTTCCTGAAAAAGTAGAACCTTTAATTAAGACAACTACTAAGTTTAATCGTCCTAAGAAAAAAGGTAAGCTTGATGATATTTCTAAAGAATATAAATTAGTAGGTCCAGTTGAAGAGTTAGCTTCTTTAACTTTGGCTACTTTTAGAAGATTAGGGGCTGATCCAGAGAGACAAGCCCAAAAGATATCTGACAAGATTAACTTATTAACTAATGAATCTTTAATTAAAAAAGCTAAAGGTTTAAACGCTTGGAGAAGAAGTCCTTTATATAAAATGTATTTAGCTATTGGCCAGGCTAGTATGGAACACAACATGTCCGTTGCTGATGTTATTAAGCAATACGTAGATCAGGGTAAAGAGATAATGACTTCCTTTGAGTTTGATGCTATTTCTGATTTAAATACTAAACTTAGATTTTAATATATGAGACAAGCAACAGTACCACAATTTATAGAAGTAGAGGATAAGATAATTGGTCCTATTACTGTTAGACAGTTTATACTCTTAGTAATTGCTGGATTAATAATGTTTTTAGAGTATAAATTATCTGATATGGCTCTATTTCTTTTAACTGGTATTCCAACTGCCGCTATATTTCTAGTAATTGCTTTTATTAAAATAAATAGTATGCCTTTTCATTATTTTGCATTAAATGTATTACAAACATTTAAAAGACCAAAATTAAGAATATGGGCACGAGATTTAAATACCAAAACTAAGGAAGAAAAAGAAAAAGAAGAGTTAATGCCTAAGAAAGAAATAGTCTCTAAAAAAATAGTAACTCGTTCTAGATTATCTGACCTTTCCTTAATAATTGATACAGGTGGCGTATATAAAGGTGAAGTAGCTCAAATGTCACATTTTCAAAATGATTTAACAGATTTAGAAATTAAATAATATATGAAGAAAAATAAGTTAGCAGGAAATAAGCCAAAAGCATCAACTCAACAATATTTAGATATTGCTGAGATTCGTGATAACTTAGTTATTTTACGAGATGGTACAGTTCGTGCTACTTTACTTGTTTCTTCAATTAATTTTGCCTTAAAAGGCGAGGATGAACAAAATGCTTTGATTCAAGCATATATTGGTTTTTTAAACTCTTTAGATTTTCCATTACAAATAGTTATTCAGTCTAGATATTTAAATATTGATAGGTATTTAGAGAAATTAAATAATTTAGAAAAAGAACAAACTAATGAGTTGCTTAGGATGCAGATTGCTGATTACAAAGATTTTTTACAAGAGTTACTTGATCTAGGTAAGATTATGACTAAGAAGTTTTATGTTGTAGTACCATTTATGGGTTTAAAGAAAGCTAAGAAAAAGTTTTGGGAAAGGTTAACTGAATCTTTTCAACCTGCAGTTTCTGTTACTATGAGTAGAAAAAGATTTGTACGTTTTCAAGAAGAGGTTGGTAAAAGAGTTGATTTTGTATCAGGTAGTTTAGGTTCAATGGGTATGAAAGCTCTTCAATTAGATACTCAAAGCTTAATTGAATTATATTACAATACATATAATCCAGAAATAGTTGATGCTCAGAAATTAGTAGATATTAATAAATTAAGAATGGAAGATCATTAATATGGCTTTTCAAACATCAAAAATAGAGCAGCAAGAAGTAAAGCTTTCTAAAAAGAAAGATAAGAAGAATAAAATAAAGCTTAGCGCTAAAGAGCAGAAAAAATTACTTGAAGCTGAAAAAATATATAGAGAGGGAGTCACCTCGGTTCGTGATATTATTGCTCCTGCTAGTTTTAAAGTTGATCCCAGAGCCGTTGAATTAAATGGCAAGTATTTAACAACTTTATTTGTAATTAATTATCCTAGATATATTAGTGTAGGTTGGTTTTCTTCAATCATTAACTATAGTTCACCACTTGATATATCCATGTTTTTCTATCAAGTTAAAACTGAAGTTATTTTAAAACAATTAAGGAAAAAGGTTGGTAATTTAGAAGCACAGCTTATGGCTGATGCAGAAAAAGGTGCTCCTCGTGATCCATTACGTGAAACAGCTTTACGCGATATTGAAAAATTAAGAGATGAGTTAACACAAGGTACTGAGAGATTTTTTCAATTTTCATTATATACTACAATTTATGCTGATTCTAAAGAAGAATTAGATAGAATGGTAGAAAAAGTAGAATCTATTTTTGGCTCTAAGCTTGTATATACTAAACGTGCCCTCTATCAAGCAGAGCAAGGTTTTAATTCAAGTTTACCTCTTGGTAATGATGAGTTACAGATTTCATTTAATATGAATTCTTCACCTATTGCTACATCTTTCCCATTTATTTCATCTGAATTAACTTCAGATGATGGAATATTATATGGTATTAATAGGCATAACAATAGTTTAATAATTTTTGATAGATTTAGTTTACAAAATCCTAACTCAGTAGTTTTTGCAACATCTGGAGCTGGTAAATCTTATGCTATTAAACTTGAAATTTTAAGAAGTATGATGATGGGTACAGAAGTAATGATTATTGACCCAGAAAGTGAGTATAAGTATCTAAGTGATGCTGTTGGTGGTGCATATATTAACTTATCATTAAATTCAGAAAGTAAATTAAATCCTTTTGATTTACCACGTCCCACTGAAAGTGATTCTAGACCTGCAGATATTTTAAGAAGTTCAGTTATTACATTAAAAGGTTTAGTTCGTTTAATGCTTGGAGATTTAACGCATGCTGAAGATTCATTAATTGATCGTGCTTTAATAGAGACTTATGCTAAAAAAGATATAACGGTTGATTCTGATTTAAATAATATTGATCCACCACTTATGAAAGATTTAGAAGAAATTTTAAGTGGTATGGAAGGGGCTAGTGATTTAGTAATACGTCTTAAAAAGTATACTGAGGGTACTTTTGCTGGATTATTTAATTCACCTACAAATATTGATGTTAAGAATCAGTTAATTTGTTTTTCGGTTCGTGATTTAGAAGATGAATTAAAACCTATTGCTATTTATACTATAATTAATTACATATGGAATACTGTAAGATCTGAAGTTAAAAAAAGAATATTAATTATTGATGAAGCTTGGTGGTTAATGCAAAGAGAGGATAGTGCTAAATTTATCTTTGCTTTAGTTAAAAGATGTCGTAAGTATTATTTAGGGGTTACTACAATTACTCAGGATGTTAATGATTTTCTTGGTTCACCTTATGGTCAGGCTATTGTAACTAATTCAGCTTTGCAACTTCTTCTTAAACAGTCACCAGCTGGTATTGATATAGTTCAAAAAACTTTTAATTTAACAGAAGGTGAAAAGTATTTACTTTTAGAAGGTAATGTTGGTGAAGGTATTTTCTTTGCTGGTAATAAGCATGTGGCTCTTTTAGTTAGGGCTTCATATACTGAAGATCAAATAATAACTTCTGATCCAAGACAACTTTTAGAAATTGAAGCTTCTAAGAAAGAGTTTGAAGCTCAAATGAATTCACAAGGCGGAGAAGATAATAAAGAAAATAATAAATAATATGATGAGTAAAAAAAATATAATAATAATTTCTCTAATAGTAATAGTAGTAATTGGTCTAGCTATAGCTGTACTTCTAATGGATGATTCCTTTTTTGATGAACCAGAGGTTATTAGTTTTGATCAAGATATAGTAATTGATGATACTTCTGTACCTGAAGTAATAGTAGAGCCAGAAGTAATAATTAATTTAACTCCTATTGAAGTAACAGTAACTACTGTAGCAAATAATTTTGCTGAGCGTTTTGCTAGTTATTCTTCTGATAGTGGTTTTTTAAATCTAGAAGAAGTTAAATTATTATCAACTAATTTGTTAAAGGTTAAGCTTAATGAGATGATAGAAGATAGTGAAGGCAGTGATGAATTTTATGGTATAAGTTCAAAAGTTTTAAAAACAGATATTAATGCTTTAGATGAAGAAAATGGTAATGCTAATATTATAATTACTTTACAAAGAGAAGAAACAATTGGTAGTGAAATATCAGTAATATATCAAGATTTAGAATTAAATTTAGTTGAAGCTGGGAATAGCTGGTTAGTTAATGATTTTGAATGGTTAGAATAATATATGGTAGAAGGATTAAATAATATTCAGAGTTCACCTTCTAATGATAATTCCCTTAAATATGCAAAAGATTTTAATGAAAATACGCGTCAAGAGAAAAAGAAGAAAGAAGATTATAATAAAGGTAATTTAGGAGCACCTGTTAGAGTGCCTGAGAATATTAATAGGCAAGCAGACGATGAAGATGTTAAACCTGATCAGGAAAAAGTTCTCGAAAAAAAAGGTTTAAGAGATAGAGCTTTAGAGTATAAGAAGACGTTAGATCAACAAAAAAAAGCAGCACGTAAATTACAAAAAACAAAAAATTTAACTTTAAAACAGAAAACAGTTGGTTTAAGAGTTAAGAGATTACAAAGAATGTATCGATTTATAAATGGTACTTTAGCAGTAACCCCTGGTGGTATAATATTAGTTGTTTTTATAATGAATGCACAGTTAATTTTTGGTAATTTGATTAAAGTTAAATGGGTTCCTAAGTTAGAAAAGATAGATATGCCAGCGTTGATATTGGTAAATTTTATAGTAATTTTTACACTTTATATATTTATAATAATTTTATATGCAATTACTCATCCTGTTGAAACAACTTTTCAGACAATCTGGAAAGTAATTAAAAGTCCATTTTAAAATAAACTCATAAAATAATATGATAAAAAAAATAATAATAATTTCAATATTTACGGCTATATTTTTAGTTCCTATGTTTAGTTTATTTGCAGCTGATTGTAAGCAGACTGAAGGAGCTATTGTCTTAGAAGTACCAATTCCTGGAATGTATTTAGAATATAATTCTACTTGTGGTAATTATGAATTTGTAGGTGACAAGCAGGGTAATCTATTAATTCCCTATATTCAACATTTTTATAAATTTTTTGTAGGTATTGCTGGTATAGTAGCAGTTTTTATGATTATGTATGGTGGTGTGCAATGGTTATTTAGTGGCGGTAATCCTACTAAAATTACCTCAGCTCAAGAAACTATCGTTGGTGCTGTGGCTGGTTTATTCTTAGCGCTTGGTTCGTATGTATTATTAATTCAGATTAATCCAGAATTAGTAAAATTTAATTTTAATATTTCGCCTATTGAAACATCAACAGGATGTTATAATCTAGATGGTTCGTTAAAAGAAGCTAATCAATTAGCTTGTGGTGAATTTTGTAAAGATCAGCCTGGTAATATGGTTATAGGAGAATGTAATTTTTGTAATCCCAGTACTCCCTCTGACGATACTTACAATTCATGCGGCGTGTTAAGAAAAAATGATTCATGTAGTTATGCGGCTTGTGGAAATGCTTATGGTCCTCGTGGAGTTTGCAGCTATATAGGGGATTTAAAAAATGGAGAATCGCCCTGGGTAGAAGATATTATAAAAAATGGGGAGAATGTATTTGGTAAAGCGCATTGTGTAGAGCAATTTTCTTTAAAACCTAGCATTCCTTGGTCGAGAGATACAATAATTTTTACTTACAGCGGTAATTTGCAATGCGGAAAATTAAATGCTTATCGTGATAATGGCGGAGTTCAATATATATTTGGTATAAGTTGTGCTTCAAATGTTTTAAATTGTACTATTGATTTATCAGAAGGCTATGTATTAAATCCTGAAGTATTTGGAGTTAATGAATATGGAAATTCTGATTGGGGCGGTTTTAATAAAGCAGAATGTAAATAATTATTATATGGTGTTACCTTGGAAAAAAATATTAATGGGAATTATTTTACTACTTATAGTAATATCTTTAAGTTATTTGCTTTACATATTTTTCTTTAAATCAGAAATAACTACTACACCTACTACCTTTATTCCATCTGATACAGTCTTAGAGCCTGGTCAATTACCAGAAGTAGTAACTAGACCTACAGATCAAGTATCTCCTGATGATACCTCATTTCAAGGTTTAGTGCCTAGTAAAGTAGCTAGAGGTGGTTTAACTGAAGTTCAAAAAAATACTTTTAGTAGTTCTAAAGGTGCTATGACATCATCACAAGGTTTGGTATTTTACGATAGTTCATCTGGTAAATTTTTAAAAGTGTTAAGTAATGGTCAATTAGCTGAGTATTCAGATAAAGTATTTCATCAAGTTGAAAGTATTACTTGGGACAGGAATGGTTCTCAAGCAATTTTAGAATATCCTGATGGAGCGAATATATTATATGATTTTCAAGAAAAAAAACAGATTACTTTACCTAAAGAAATGAGAGAATTTACTTTTTCAAATGACGGTAATCAAATAGCTGCAGAAGTAATTGGACCTAACAAAGAAAATAATTGGATAGTTACTGCTAATTCTAATGGTTCGAATATTAGATTTATTGAACAGATAGGGGATAGAGCGAGTGATGTTAATGTAGATTTTTCACCTAATAATCAGGTTGTAGCTACATTTAGAGATAGTTATGATGCAAATAGACAAGAAATAATATTTATTGGTCAAAATCAAGAAAATTTTAAATCATTTGTTCCAGAAGGCAGAGGCTTTGAAGGAGTTTGGACGCCTAATGGTACTAGAATGTTTTATTCTGTATATAGTGCAAATACTAGTTTTAAACCTCAGTTATGGATAGTTGATGCTCAAGGTAATAATATTGGTTTAAATAATACTGATCTTAGATTAAATACCTGGGCACATAAATGTACTATCAATGGGTCAGGTGGTTCTGCTTATTGTGCTGTACCTAGAGATTTGCCCACTGGTAGTGGTTGGTATCCAGAATTAGCAAACGAAGTACCAGATGACTTTTATTTGATAAACTTAGAAACAGGTAGTTATTCTTTACTTGCTGTACCTGATAGTGATACAGGTTATCAAGCACAAAATGTAATGCTATCTAGCGATGAATCAACTTTGTATTTTACTAATTCAGATAATAATGTATATAGTATAGACTTACCTTAAGATAATGGAAAAACAAAAAAAAATTATCATACTTTTAGAGGTTCTCCTTATTTTTTTTGTTGGTCTTTTAGTTGTAAGATTAATTTTAGTAAATAAATCACTTAACAGAGATGAAAATATTAATGAAGATTCAAATAAGCTTAGTTTAGATGAGCCATTAATTTTAACTTCAGATCCTTGGTTGGGTATTAATAATTCAGAAATTACTATAATTCTATTCGAAAGTTTTAGTTGTTCCTATTGTCGTGATTTGCAACCTAGTTTAAAGTATATTTTAGATAAGTATAGGGATAGAATAAAAATAGTTTGGAAAGATTTTACAGGTACTTATGATCCAAGAGGTTTAAGTGCTGCTGTAGCTGCTAGATGCGCTCAAGTTCAGGGTAAGTTTTGGGAATTTCATGATAATGTATTTGCTAATCAAAGTAATTTAGGTAGTTCTCTATATTTAGAAATAGCTCAGAATTTAAATTTAGATATAGCTAGATTTAATAGCTGTTATGAAAATCAAGGAACTTTATCTTTAATTACAAACTCTTTTGCTGAAGCTAGAGCTTTAGGAGTTGAAGCTACGCCTACTTTGTATATAAATAATGAGAAAGTAGAAGGACTACTTTCTCAAGATGAATTTGATTATATAATAAATCAGTTATAATTATTCAGGGTGTATTTCTTTAGCTGCTTCTTTAATTTCTGGATAATTTATTAGTTGTGGATCATTAGTGCTTATACTATCTGCAGCTTTTTTTGTTTCAGCAATTAATTCAACATCATTAAAATTGGCTATTCTAAAATTATTGAATAATCCTGATTGACGAGTGCCTGACATATTACCACTGCCTCTTAATTTTAAATCAACTTCAGCTAGTTTAAAGCCATCAAAACACTCAGTTAAAGTTTTTAGTCTGGTAAATGTTTTTTCGTTAATATTATCAGAAAATAGGTAGCAATATGCTTGATGAGTACTTCTATTTATTCTACCTCTAAATTGATGAAGTTGAGCTAAACCAAAACGTTCAGCTGATTCAATAATCATAACATTAGCATTTGGAATATTAACACCTACCTCAATAACAGAGGTAGCAACTAAAATATTTATTTTATTCTCACTCATTTCTTTCATAACATCTTCTTTAGCTTGAGTTTTTAATTTACCATGGAGTAAACCTACTTTAAGGTTAGGGAATACTTTTTCACTTAATCTTTTATACTCTTCAGTAACTGCTTTGACGCCTAATTTATCAGATTCATCAATAAGTGGGCAGATTACAAAAGCTTGTCTACCTTTTAATATTTCTTGCTCAATAAATTTATATGATTTATTTCTATCTCTCTTATCTACTAATGTAGTTTCAGGTTTTTTTCTACCAGGCGGTAGTTCATTAATTATGGATATATCTAAATCACCATAGAGAGTAAGAGCTAGTGTTCTGGGAATAGGTGTAGCTGTCATAGAGAGTAAATGAGGTGTAGTATTTTTATCACCTGATTTGTCACGAATTGCTTTTCTTTGAGCTACGCCAAATCTATGTTGTTCATCTATTATAACTAAAGCTAGATTATTAAATTCTACTTTATCTTGGATAACTGCATGAGTACCTATTACTAAATCTATTTCTTTTGAATTTATTTTTTTTAATAATTTACCTTTAGTTATTTTTTCTACTTCTTGATTCTTAGTATTAGTAATTAATTGCTTAGTTCTAGTTAAAAGAGCAATATTTAAATCAACAGTTTTAAATATTTCTTTTAATGATTCAAAATGTTGAAAGGCTAATATCTCAGTTGGTGCTAGTAAAGCTGTTTGATAGCCATTTAAAGCAGCATTAGCAATAGGCAGAGCGGCTACTACAGTTTTACCTGAACCAACGTCACCTTCTAATAATCTATTCATTGGTTTTTTAAGAGTCATGTCTTGTAATATCTGCCAAGTACATTTTTTTTGAGCATCGGTTAAAGTGAAACCTAAACTATTTACAATTTTTTTTGTTTCTAGCTCATTAAAAGTTAAAGGTATAGCTAAAGCTTTTTCTAAATCTTTTTTTACTAAATAATTTTGTAAATGAAATTCTAAAAGTTCACCAAATTTTAATCTTCTTTTAGCTTTATATAATTCTTTTAAATCATCTGGGAAATGAATATTATGTATAGCTTGATCTAAATCAATTAAATTATATTCTTTCTTTATATCTTCTCCTAACCAATCTTCATTTAATTTAATATTTACTAAAGAGTGTTTTACTAAAAATCTTATTTGTTTTTGAGTTAAACCGTAAGTTAGGGGATAGATTGGAACAATTCTAGCAGTATGTGCTGTATCATCACTTACTTTTTCAAATGACGGATTTTGAAAGTAGTGATCAAAAAGATCACCATCTATTTTACCTGAGAAAAATACAGAATCATTATTTTCTAAAACTTTAGTAATATATTTTTGCCCAAACCAAATAGCCTTAATACTACCAGTATCATCACTTAAGAAACATTCAGTAATCATCATTTTTTTACGAGGGGAGCGTTTAGTAGCTAGTAATTCGATTTTACCTTGAACTGTAGCAATTTCACCTGCTTTTAAATCACGTATGTCTTTTAATTGACTAAAATCATCATATCTAAAAGGATACCAAGCAATAAGGTGGGCTACTGTTTCAATACCTAGTCTTTTTAAGTGAGAAGCAGCTGTTTTACCAACAGATGTTAGCTCTTCTACTTTGGTTTCTAAATTTAACATGATTTTAGTTTAACAGGTTTTAAAAATAAAAAAAATAGCTTAAAATTAAGTATTTTTTGGTGCGCCCGAGAGGAGTTGAACCTCTGACCTCAGGAACCGCAATCCTGCGCTCTATCCAGCTGAGCTACGGGCGCTAGCTATGTTGAATAATTATGTAATAAAGTCTAGATAATTTTTATTATTTATTATTTTAAATTCGGCATTTTCATATGTTTCTAGCCAACCTTTAGGCGGTTTCATTTTTTTATTTTCATTATACTTAATTTCATATCCATAAAGTATACCATCACGTTCTTCTATAAGATCTATTTCTTTTTGATCATAGGTTCTCCAAAAATATATATTTGTGTGGATATTTTTGTATTCATTTTTTTTGATCCTTTCCATGAATATATAGTTTTCCCAAAGTTGTCCAATATCATTTCTTAAATCAAGAGTATTAAAATTTTGAATAATCGCATTTCTAATTCCGTTATCAAAGAAATAGAATCTTGACATTTTACTAATTTCTTTTCTTAAATTTCTTGAAAAGCCATAGACTCTTTTAATAACAAAAGTTTTTTCTAATAAATCTAGATATTTTTCTACGGTTCTTAGATTCAGGTTGACAGCTGAAGATAACTCTTGAATAGACACTTCTTGCCCTATTTGAAAGGCGATGTTTTTTAATATATCAATAATTTTTTGTGATTTTTTTATCTCATCAAATTCTAACAAGTCACGATATAGATAGCTATCAGCTATTTCATTTAAAATATCTTTTCGTTCTTGATTTGATTTCGCTTTTATTACTTCAGGATAAGAACCGTAGACAAGTCTTGATTCTAGATTATTATTTGTTTGATTAAGATTTTCGTATTGTTTAAGTTCTAGTTGAGAAATTGGATAAAGTGTAAATTGCCATTTACGTCCAACTAAAGGTTCGCCTATCTGATTAGCTAATTCAAACGAAGATGAACCAGTGGCTAATACTTTAATATTTTTAATATGGTCTACTATTAATTTTAAATTTAATCCAATATTGTCTATTTTTTGTGCTTCGTCTATAACTAGTAATTCATTATCAGCAATGTATTGTTTAAAAGTATCCACTTCTTGGCTACTAAGCCATTTTTGAACATTTCTAGTTTCACCATTTAAGAATAGATATTTTTCTTTCGTATTTTTGAGTATTTCTTCAGTTAAAGTAGTTTTTCCTATTTGGCGAGGTCCATAAAGTACTACAACCTTATTAGGTTCCAGTTTTTTAATAAGAGTATTGTGAATATAGCGTTTAATTAATGCCATATAATTAGTTTATTTATATGGTTGAATTATAGCATATCTGAGCAATAATACAAGTTTTTACTATAAATTCCTGTATTACAATACAGGAATTTATGATTTTGACCATATAATGGCGGAGAGTGAGGGATTCGAACCCCCGGGACCTGTAAAGGCCCAGCAGTTTTCAAGACTGCCCCGTTCGACCGCTCCGGCAACTCTCCCTAGTATTTTGGCGGAGAGGGAGGGATTCGAACCCTCGCACCGCCCATAAAGACGATCTAACTGTTTAGCAAACAGTCCCCTTAAGCCACTTGGGTACCTCTCCGTTATTATATAAGAAATAATAACTTGTGTAATATATAACTTTTTTGAAGATTTGTCAATTAATTGAGTATGATATATAATATGTATATGGATAAACATGGTGAAATATTGGCTAAGTGGAATTTTCAAGAATTCACTCAATATGAGAGAAGTAAGAAATGGTACTTTTGGATTTTTGTATTAATTGCATTTTGTTTAATATATTCTATAGTAACTATTAATTTTTTATTCGCAGTTATCATAATAATAGGTACGATTACTTTTGTTTTAATAAATAGGCGTGAACCAGAACAAATTACTTTTAGCATTACAGAAGATGGTATTGAAGTAGAGGACAGGTATTTCCCCTTTGAAGAAATTAGTAATTTTTATATCATCTATCAACCACCTGAAGTAAAAACATTGTTTATTAATTTTAAATCAGCTACTCGTCCTAGAATGCCTATACCACTCGAAAATCAAAATCCTTTGGATATTAGAAAACTATTAACTGAATACTTAGAAGAAGATTTAGATAAAGAAGATGAACCAATTTCAGAAGGTTTAAGTAGATGGCTTAAGTTATAATATATATAGTAAATAAAAAAACGCTCGTTGCCGATATGAGCGTTTTTAAGTCTAAAATAATTTTAGTGTTATTTACATGACGGACATTTAGTGGTTCCTGGTACTGCTAGATATCTTTCTAATGAAATATCATTATTGCAAGTAAAGGTACCCCGTTTTTTGGTACAGCGATTAGTAAATCCTCCTTTGAATATTCTTCGTTTTTGTGCGGTTAGTGAGTTGAATAAGATAGCTAAACTATTAGCATTGTGAGCAGATAAAATGTTTTTATTATCACTAGATCCATTTCCTTCTGATGGCTCTTTAAATCCAGCGCTATTACTTTCAACCGTTCTTAAGGAATTTTTTTCATTATCACTTTGGGTTTCGCAGATAGCTATTTTTTTATTAATTTCATTAATAATTAATAGCACATCACTTTTAACCATGGTGCAAAGTTTTTTATCCTGATCGGGTATATCACTCAGTGATAAACTTGCTGGTACGCTATTAGCCTTCTTTTTCATATTTGGTATATTACCAAGTTCCTCTGGCATTTGATTAAGAATATCCATGTTTACTGAGTATATTGAGTTTGTTTGTTGCACTTTTTTTCTCCTTGAGTTGCTTTATTTTTTTATGTTCGGCATTTAGAGACTACAATATTTGGCTATAATTGTCAAATTAGTCATAAGCTATAGTAATAGCTATTATGTTACTAACCTTAGCTTTTATTAGGGTTTTAGCTACTTCTTCTAGAGTAGAGCCTGTTGTTACAACATCATCTATTAGGATGATTTTTTTATCTTTAATTAATTCAGGTTTTAATACTTTAAAGGCTTCATTTAAATTATTTAGTCTTTTTTTCTTATTCAAACCTACTTGATGAGGTGTATTTATTGATCTTATTAATACATTATTAGCTATTTGTAGATTAAAATGTTTAGCTAATTGAGTAGCAATTAGTTCTGATTGATTAAAGCCTCTTTCTAAATACCTTTTTTTGTGAAGTGGTATTGGTATTAGCATATAATCAGTTAATTCTATTTTTTCTTGCTCAAGGTATTTAATAATAATTTTTGATAGAGGCACTACCAGTTCTTTAATATATCTAAATTTAAAATAATGGATTGCTATTTGAAGTAATTTATTATCATACTTAGTTGCAGAATGTACTTTGTCTATATATTTTAAATTTTTTTTAAATTTAAAATCATGATTTATATCTATCTTATTTAAACATTTAGTACAAAGATAAGTATCTTCTTCTTTACAGGATATGCATTCTATAGGAAATATTAGCGAGAGTAGATAGTTAAATATTTTTTTAATCATAAAACAGGGTATTAATAATAAGTGACCCTGTTTTTAATATATTTTAATTAAATATTACTTTTTCTTTCTGTGCTTTTACATTTATTATTTTTTTATCTTTAAACTTATCATTTAATAATTCAGTAGCTAATGGATTTTCTAATAAATCCGAAATAATTTTTCTTACTTTCCTAGCACCTTGATCTGGATCATATGATTTTTTAGTAATTAACTTTTCTAAACTAAGACTTGTTTTTAAATTAATACCTTGATCCTTTATTCTAAAAGCTAAGTCTTTTAAATGAAGCTTAGTAATTTTAGCTATATCATCTTCTGTTAATGGTTTAAAGATTACTACTTTATCTATTCTATTTAAAAATTCTGGTCTAAATGTATCGCTTAAACCTTCATCAATGGTTTTGGTTAGTTTTTTAAATCCTTTATCTCTTTTCTCTCTATTTGAGCTACTAGTTTCAAAACCGAGCTCTGCTTGTCTGTTAAATTCTTTAAGTCCAATATTTGAAGTCATTATAATAATTGTATTTTTGAAGTTTATTTTTTTACCTGTAGCATCAGTTAATTCACCATCTTCTAGAATAGGTAGTAATAAATCAAAAACATCTGGATGAGCTTTTTCTATTTCATCAAATAATATTACACTATATGGTTTTCTTTTAACTTGATCAGTTAATTTACCTTGCTCCTTATAACCAACATAACCTGCTGGTGCGCCAATTAACTTTGAGATATTAAAACTATGTGAAAATTCAGACATATCAATACGTATTAAAGCGTCTTCATCTTCATATATTTCACGTGCTAGTATCTTAGCTGTTTCTGTTTTACCGACCCCTGATGGACCTAAAAAGATAAATGAGGCAATAGGTCTATTTGGGTCAGAAATACCTGTTCTGGACCTTCTAATGCTCTTAGAAAGGTCAGCTAATGCTTCATCTTGTCCAATTATGAAATTCTTTAAAATATCCTCTAAATTAAGGAGTTTTTGCTTTTCTGTAGCTACTAATTCACTAACTGGTATCTTAGTCATATGTGATAAAACTAAAGCAATATCACGCCTAGTAAGAGTACCTAGAATTTTCTTTTTTTCTTGATCTTCCTCTTTTTTAAGGTCATCTAATTTTTTTAATATGTCATCTTCTTGACTCTTATACTTTAAAGCTTCATCAAACTTTTCACTTACTATATACTTTTCTTTTACTTCTTGAATATCACTTAATTCTTTTTCTAACTTCTTTATAGTTCTAGCTATACCATTTTTAGTAGTAGCTACTTTTATCTTAGCTGAAGCTTCATCAATTAAATCAATTGCTTTATCTGGCAAGTTCTTATTTGGTAAATATCTAGTTGATAGTTCAACGGCAGCTACAATAGCTTCATTTGATATTTTAACTTGATGATATTTTTCATAATTTTTCTTAATTCCTTCTAATATTTCACGTGTTTCTTCTGGAGTTGATTCAGCAACTAAAACAGGTTGAAATCTTCTTTCAAAAGCTGGATCAGATTCAATATGTTTTTTAAATTCTTCTTGTGTAGTAGCTCCAATCATTCTTAAATTTCCACGAGCTAACTCTGGTTTAAAAAGGTTAGCAGCATCAAGTGAACCAGTAGAAGCGCCAGCGCCAATTACTGTATGTATTTCATCGATAAATAGTACTATATTTGGATCTGCTTTAACTTCTTCAATAACTTGTTTTAATCTATTTTCAAATTCACCCCTATAAATAGTACCAGCAATAGCAGAGCCTAGATCTAGAGTTAAGATTCTTTTATTTATTAAAACATCAGGTACCTTATTCTCTGATATTCTTTTAGCTAGTCCTTCAACAATAGCTGTTTTACCAGTACCTGGATCACCAAGTAAAATTGGATTATTTTTTGTTCTTCTGGATAGTATTTGAATTACTCTGTCTATTTCTTCTTCTCTACCAATTACTGGATCAATATTTGCTTGAATTTGAGAATCAGTTAAATCAACAGCAAATGTTTCTAAAGCTGAACTGTCTTTTGAATTGTTGTCTTGAGTTAAAACTCTTTCTAATTGACCATCATTTAAATTATTTGGTTTTTTTGTAAGATCAACAAACTTAGAAGTACTTTTTAATATGCCTTCAATATGTGATTTAACGCCCTTTCCAGAAATATTTAATTCTTTAAAAAAGTTTACTAGTAATGTGTTTTCACTTGTAACTAGTGCTAGTATTAAATGTTCAGTGCCAACATATTTATGATTATATTCAAAAGCTATCTTTACACTTTTTTCTATTATCTGAGAGGCTTCTTTACTTAAGCTTGGCATAGCTTTAGTAGTTGTTTGATCTTTACTTTGATTATTATTTAATATTTCTAAAACTCTTCTTACTTTTTCTGGAGTTAGTTTATTCTTATGTAATATTTCAGCACCAATACTGCCTTTTTCATTAGATAGAGAATAGAGTAAATGAAGAGGCTCTATTTGATGATGATACAAAGAAGCAGCTATATCTTGAGATAGCGTTAAAATATGCTTAAAATGCTTAGTAAATTTATTGTATATATTGTCTGTCATAGTTAAGAGATAATATGATTTATTTGACTATTTGTCAATTAAGCCATTTTACTTAGTTCTGCTATTCGTTCATCAATAGGGGGGTGTGTAGAAAATAGTCCGGATTTTTTACCTTTCTTTATTTTAAATGGATTTGAAATGTATAGATGAGCAGTAGCGTGATTAGCTCGTTTCATTGGCTTATTACTTTTTATCTTTTCTAAAGCTCCAGCTAATCCTTCAGGGTAACGTGTTAGTAAAATACCAGAAGCATCTGCTAAGTATTCTCTTTTTCTAGATACTGCTAGTTGAATAAGTTTAGCAAAGACAGGGGAGAGAATAGCAAGTACTATACCTACAATCATTAAAATAGCTCCAGCATTGCCACCTTTACTATTATTTTTTTTGCCACCGAACATAAACTGAGCTCGTATAAAGAAATCAGCGAGTAGGGTAATAATGCCAACGCAGATAATAACTATCATCATTAAACGAATATCATAGTTTTTAATATGTGATAGCTCATGAGCTATGACACCTTCTAATTCTTCATTCTCTAGCTTTTCTATAGCGCCAGTAGTAACAGCTATAGATGCTTTTTCTGGATCTCTGCCTGTTGCAAAAGCATTTATATTTATATCTTCTATTATATACACCTTAGGCATTGGAAGTCCTGCAGTAATACTTAGATTTTCTACCATTCTAAATACATAAGGGTTTTGTTCTTTTTTAATTTTCTTAGCTCCTGAAATACCTAAAGCAACTTTGTCGCCTTTAAAAAAAGAAAAGAGGTTAAGTACAATGGCTAGGGTTATAGCTATAGCTATTCCGCTTAAGCCAAAACCATAGTAAGCACCCCACAGATAGCCAATTAAAACAATGAAGACTAAAAAAATAGTCATTAAAAACCAAGTTTTACGTTTATTTGATTCTATCTGATTGTACATAGATTAAAAATCTACTTTGACGTTTTCTTTTTGAGCTTCTTCTATTTCAAAGAATTCAAATGGTTTAAAGCTTAACATACCTGCTACCATATTATTTGGGAAGACTTGAGTCTTAGTATTAAAGTCTCTAACATTTCCATTATAGAATCTACGAGCTGCTTGTATCTTATTCTCTGTATCAGTTAGTTCATCTTGTAACTTAGCAAAATTATCTGAAGCTTTAAGATCTGGATAATTTTCAGAAACAGCAAATAGTGATTTTAAAGCACCAGTTAACATATTTTCTGCTTTCCCTTTTTCTCCTACGCCTTCAGCTTGCATAGCTTGAGATCTAGCTTTAGTAACATTCTCAAATAATTCTTTTTCATGAGTTGCATAGCCTTTTACGGTTTCTACTAAATTAGGTATTAAATCATACCTTCTTTTAAGTTGTACATCAATATCTGACCAAGCTTCATCAGTTCTGTTTCTTAGCTTAATTAAGCCATTATATACGCCAATTAGCCATAATATGACAAGTATGACTACTGCTAGAATGATGTATAATAGGGTATTCATAGTTTTTTTGTTAATAATTAATATATTGTATTTTTAGCTAATTTATTATACAATTATGTATGAAACTAGTCAAAATATGAATTTAATTAAAAAGTTAAGAGCCAACAAATTAAAACTTATTATTTATTTTGTTTTTTTATTTGGTTTAGTTGGTGTAGTTACTTATTCTGCTTGGGAAGCCCCAACAGCAGTTGCTCCTTTTGAGAACAGGCCAGAACCTTTGGATGTAAGTATTATTCCACAGGTAAAGAATGGTGATCTGACAATAACCAACGGGAGAATACAGGCATCAACTGTAGATGAAGATAATAGTGGAGCTATTATAGGTATTCATTCTTATACGGGCAAGGCAGGAATTTATGGTCAGACTTCAAATCCAAATGGTTATGCTGGGCAGTTCGTAGGAAAGGTTAGATCCGAGGGGGATTATAAGGCTTTCTGTTTTGAAAACGATTGTATATCATCATGGTCTGAAATAGGAGGTCTTTGGCAGTCTGATACTAATGGTATTACTTATAATGAAGTTGGTATGAATGTCGCTATTGGTGCAGCGCCAGTTGTAGGCGATAATAGATTACAAGTAACTGGAGATGCTTCTGTAACTGGTGAGCTAACTGTTACCAAGTTAACTGCTGCCACTATTGATCCGGTATATTGGATTGACGATGTATCATATTCAACCTATGGTCATTCAACAACAGGTATTAAAGAAGAAACAATGGGTAAGGTTGAGTTAAATAATCATTCAAATGGAATATATAGTTTTGTAATAGATTTTGATAATTTGGAAAAAGGTTCAGACCTTTGGTTATTTAAACAGATCATAGTTTTGGATAAAGATTGGAATGATTTAATAGTTGCTTTAACTCCTGAGGGCAGGGCAAATGTCTGGTATGAATTAAATCCGGATAGTAATCAATTAATTATATATAGTAATAGTGATATAAAGGTATCATACAGATTAGTAGCCCCTAGATTTGATTGGCCAGAAATTAATACAAATTTATCGGATGTTGAAGATAGAAATATTGGATTAAAAATTAGATAAATTAGAGTAAAAAAATAAAGCATTAGTTATACTAATGTTTTTTAAGATAAAAAAAGAAGGTTCCTGTCATATATGACCAGGAACCTCTTAGCCCGAAAATTTGTTAAATAGTTTATTTAAGTAAAACCATTTTTTTCGAGAGAGTTCTATTATCAGTGATAAGTTTATAGAAATAGGTGCCACTTGAAAGATCTGTAGCATTCCACTCTATAGTATATTCACTAGGTAATTGGTAAGTATTTACCAAATTGGCAACTTCTCTTCCACTAAGATCGTAGATGATTAGTTGCACATTACTGGAAATGTCTAGCTCATAGCTAATAATAGTTGTAGGGTTGAATGGATTAGGATAATTCTGATTGAGCTTGAATTTAGTTGGCGCAGTAACATTATTTGAAAGTAATACTAGTTGAACTGTAACAGAAGAATTATGAGTACCATTTTCAGACCATTCGTCATAAACTATTACATCGAAATATCCCCATTCATGGATGACATTGGTAAATATGAATGTTGAACCAGATGGTTCATATCCCCCAGTAGAACATATTAATGAATCTGCAGAAGCTATTGACAAACATACTCTTATATTATCACCATCAGGATCATAAGCTTGAATTTCTACCGTATCACCTCTAGGAGGATCTGGTGAGAATTGAAAATAGCTTATAGCCGGTTCTGAATTCCATGAGAATATTAGGTTTGCACCATTTGATTGTGTATTATCACCAGTTACAAAATATCTACCATCAAGCATTTTTGCAACAAATGGATTAGCATAATCAATTGGCATAGGTTCAAGTATAGTCCAAGTGCTATCTTTATATGATTCAACGGTATTAATATCAAAACCATTGTAAACATTAAATCCACCGGGTTTATAGCATACCCCGTTATCAGCACAGAATTGAGCAGAATGTACACCAGTATAATTCACTGAATCAATCATAGTAACTTCACCAGTTAATGGATCAACAATAGCTGCAATTTCAGTATATTCAACAAATGGATTATATTGATTACCAGCACTTATTAATAATTTATCATCTAGTGTAGCTGATATAGCAAAGGAACCCCAGCCAAAATCAAATTCAGCGACCAAATCCCAGAAGTAAGTTTCTTCATTGAAAACAAGTATCTTTTCATCATCACCAACTGCATAAATTGAGCCATTAATCGTTATCATTTTGTAGATTTGTTTTTGACAATCAGCTTCACCTAAGAAAAAGAATTCTTCAGTTTCAGGATCCCATATTTCATAAGTTCTACCACCATTTGAATCAAAACCAAAACCTACCACTACTTTGCCATCAGATAATACTCTACCATCAAAGTTCCTTCTTCCTATTTGCATAGAACCTGTTTCACGCCATTCACCTGTTAGGTAATTAATAATATATGCTTCGTCTCTAGGAATTAGATCTGGATCAACACCACCAACAAGCATAAGTTCATGATTACCATTTTTAAGATCAATAGCAGCAAAACTTGCTAATGTGTCTGGCAGATCACCTGTTTTTACACAGATATCCTCATCTATATAGCATACTTGCATATGTGTTGACATGGTATTTCCTGTAATAGGAATGCCACTTAGAGTAACTACTAGTTTTTCATCTTCAATGAATAGTTTTATAGACATATTAACTCCATCTGGTAATGAAGCAGCGTATGACCATTCACCCTGTCCTAAAACAGGGTAGAGCATTAATGTGAGCATTAATGTTAAGAGTAAAAAGAATTTTTTCATTTTAATCTCCCTGTTTTAAGTGTTTATTTAATTATTTAAGAACGTTTATTTGGATACTTTTATCCACTTTAAACATATCATTCTACACCATTTTGTCAATATTGTCAAGGGGTGTTATTTACCTTTTTTAGCATCTTATTGCTTATATTAGCTATTATTTAGGTAATAACATGTAGAAAAGAAATATGGAGTTATATACAATTTTCAAATGTTTAAAAATATTGTATAATATACGTATAATTATTTAAAAATTTAACTATTACAATTCTATGAAAACAAAATTAATATTTAGTATCTTAATATCATTAGTAATGCTTATTATATTTACATCAGGAGTCGAATCAAAAGATGTTGATCTTGGGAATAGGCTTAATACTCAAGGTTATTCAATTGTTGGATTGCCATCAGCAGATGGTACTACAGCAGATGAAGTTGTTAATTATAATGTTTTAGAAAATTCAGTAAAAGGTGGTTTAGGTATTTGGCAGGGCTCTATGGTAGGAGATATACAGAATTTTAATACTGGTAATATAGGGATTCAAACTATGTTAATGATGGGTAGCGCAAGTTTAGAAGTAGAAACAGGCGAGAATTTAATTTATGGAAATATTGATGCTGCATCTCAAGGTAATTTAATGCTCTTACAAAATAATAGTTCTAGTAAGTTTATAATAGACGCAGCTGGTAATGTAGGTATTGGCAAGGTACCTGAATATATTTTAGATGTTTCTTCAAATGGAGGGCAGAGTATAGTAAAAATTGGTGACGATTTAGTTGTAGACGGTTATGGAGTATTTAATGGAATAATGGATTTTAATGGTTTAACTGCTAGATTTGATAATAATACTTCATTTTCTGATAATGTTATTATTGGTTATTCCAATCCAGCTGGTGGTAATACTAAGTTAACTATAAGGCAGGTAGTTTTAGATACAGCATCTATAGAATTACTTACAGATGTAAGTGGTATAAGTAGTGGTAATACTGTTCATGTTATAAATTTTAATTCTCGAGACCCTGATAGCGGAGGCATTGGTGCGGTTATAAAAACAGTAGCACCTACTTATCATAGTTCTAGTAATAATAAAAATCCATTAAATATTGTTTTTCAAACAACAGAAACAGGTAATACAACTTTAGAGGATAGGTTAATTATAACTCATGATGGTAAAGTAGGAATTGGTGATTCTAATCCAAGCGTTGCTCTTGCTGTAAATGGTGGAGTTAAGATAGGTGCTGAAGCTACTTGCGATGCTACTAATGCAGGAACATTAAGCTATAGTAATCAAATATTAAATTTATGTATTGGCACTGGTTGGATTCCAATTCAATTAGGCGCTGTTGTTGAAGGTTGTACAATCTCTGGTGCTGAAAATTATAATCCTAATGCTAATGTAGACGATGGTAGTTGTATTCCTAATAGTGATTCTAGTACTTTAGGAGATGCATTTTTTACTTGTGATGCTGGTTGGGTATCTCAAGGCAATAGTGTTTATAGATGTGCTACAGATAGTTTTTGGGCAGATTCAACAGGTAGTGCTTGGAGTGGCCTTAGATCAGTATTACATGATACTTCAATGCCAGAAATTGCTCAAATGTATAGTGCATCTGGGTGTAGTAATTTAGTTCAAGGATCTTATCAAGCTGGAACTAGAGTATGGCACGATGGTAGTTATAACTGGGATAATGATTATAGTGGTTCCTATCTTGAAAGAGTGGATTGTACTTTCCCAGAATTTCCTTAATAAATTTATAATATTAAATATATAAATATATGGAACAAGTAACTAATAATAAGAGTTCAGTTATTATCTTAATAGTAGTTGTGATTATTATTTTGATATTAATTGGCTTATTCTTCTGGCCAGGGGATTTGTATAAAAAATATTTTGGTCCTGGAGCTGATTTATCACATTTAGACTCAGTGGTAGTAGATCGTGATATGAGATCTGGTGATGAAATAAATAAAGTCGAATTACAAAAAAAGATAGTTGAGCTTAGAGCTAAGGTAGTGCATAATTAATTTTAATTTAAAACATATGAAAAAAATAATATTCTTATCCTTTATCTTCATAGCTCTAATTTTAGTAACTAGCTCTTCTAAAGCAGCTTGTGTTAATTTAACAGAGTGTAAAACTTTGTACTCTGATAGAGTTCAAAATAAGATTGATTCTACAAATACTGCTATTAATTCAACAATTAATAGTTATGATAATATTAATACTCAGATCCAAGATGATTTAATTGCTGATTGGCAAGCCTATCAAGATAATCAATTAACTCCATTACTTACTGCTATTAGTAATTCAACTAGCGAATCAGCTTTATTTGATTTAATTAATAGTACTGATGTTACTACTACGCATGTTGCTCTAATTCAATCTACTAATTATCATTATGATGCTAATCAAATAGTTAGTAATATACAAGATTCATACACTTTAATTAATGAAACTTTTGATTATGTTATTGGTCATACAAGAGCTTCAAGTTATCAGAATAGTTTAAGTTTAATTCCTATTGCTTACGCTGCTAAAGGAGATCCTAAAACTGTTTGTGGTGATTCAATAGTTGATAAGAGTGAAGAATGTGATGATCCTAATGATGTATGGTGTACCAGTGAATGTAATGTAATATACTTAGATGATGACAAGACTTTAAAAGGAAGTTTAGATGGTAGTATTAGTAATATGGAATCAGAACAATCTTCTTTTGATGCTTATATTATAGAGATTGATACTCAGTTAACAGCTATTACTCGTTTAGATTTAAGTTCTAATGTTTCTCTTAGTACTTTACAGAGTTATCAAAGTGATTTAGATGTTATCCGAACTAATGTAAATAATGCTATATTACAATTACTTGGTGATGTAGAAAATATTATAACTTTATAATTTATAATAGATAAGTGAAATTTAATAAAAAAATACTTTTTTTAACTTGCTTATTATTGATAATAAGCAGTTTTTTTGTATTTCAGTTACCTGTTAAAGCAATTACTGCACCAATTGTTTCTTTTGTAGGAGGTGATGATATTTGGCAAAACGGTGGTTCTGATGATCCATATGATTCATTTATTGAATTTACAGTAATTGGGAAACCTCTTAATTTCACTGATTTTGAAATAGAATATTCAAATAATGGAGGAGATACTTGGAATGATATTGATGCTTTTTATACTTCTTCATCTCCATTTAATAGACATTATTATTGGTCAACCTCACATCCATATGCGCCTACTCTTTTATTTAGGACTCGTTCTGTTCATGGTCTTGATGAGTATAGTGAATATTATACAGCTACTCTAGCTTTAAGTCATAGAATAAATAATCCATTAGCTCATTATTATTTAGAAGATTTTACTGATAGAGATGATCTTGGCTCTGCCTCAAATATGGTTTGGGATGATACTTTAGCACATTTAAGATTATCTGATGTTGGTGGTGTTTATCAAACATCTGGTGAAATAACTTCTGATGATATTTTAGTGTTAGAAACTAATAGTATTATTACTGAAATAACTGTTCAACCTGTTCATGATGATTTAGGTGAAACCATAAGATATCAATTTTCTAATGATGGTAGTACTTGGTATGGTCCTGGACTTGGTGAATGGTTAACCTTTGGAGCAGGGGATGTTCCTAGTCCTGTAAATATTGTTTTTAATACAAGTGATGATAAATTATATTGGAAAGTTCAGATGTCGACTACAGACACTTCTTTGTCACCTCATGTTTTTCAATTACGTATAGATTGGCAAGAGAACTATGCTCCTCAAGCATGTTTTTCTGTAGATCCCTTAAATTCTGATGATACTGAACAATTATTTACTTTTAACGGAGCTTGTTCTTCAGATTATGAAGATACTAGGAATGAATTAGAATACCGTTGGGATTTTGATAATAGTGGTGAGCCGTGGGAGATAGATTGGACTCCCGCTGCTTATACTCAAACATTTAATTATAGTTCTACTAGTACGCAAATTGCTAAACTATGGGTACGAGACACTTTAAATGCAACTGATGATTTTTCGGCAACAGTTAATTCGGGTGATTTACCAAGTGGTATCTATGGCTGGGCTTGGAGCTATAATTATGGCTGGGCTTCATTAAATTGTGATAATATTTACTATGGTACATATTTTAGCCTATGTCCGCCTGATTACGGTTTAACTAAAGATGGTAATAGTATTTATGGCTGGGCCTGGGATAGTAATATTGGTTGGATTTGTTTTGGTTCAACTTGTGTAGATGAAGGATATATTAATCCGCCAAGCGGTTCGGTCCCTATTGTTTATGATAGTCAGAATTATGAATTAACTGGTTGGGGTCATGTAATCGTTTTTGGTGCTGATGATGGTTGGCTATCTATGTGTCAGAATCCTTATCATTGTACTAGTTTAGATGGTGCTGGATCATTAACTGGTGAAGCTTGGAATGGTTTTAATGATGGTACAGCAGACAGGGGACTTGGTTGGTTAAAATTTTATGGTAACTTAAGTTCTCCATGGCTTGAGTCTAAATATGGATTAGTTTATGGTAAGAGCGGTTTAGGTAGTTCTGGTTCTTTTGGAGCTCCTGACACTAGGTTTAATGCTAGCTATTGTATTAGAACTGGTATAGGAGGTGATATTGTTAATTTTAGTACTGAAAGTGGTTGTTCAGAATCAGGATATGCTGATTTTGATTTACCTACAGTTAGTAATCAGTATTGGACTATACCTGGATTAATTAATTTTAATAGAATAGCTAATAGTTATGATCAAGTTGATTTTACTTCAGATGATGTTGATAATGCTTTGTCTGGTTATACTACGTTGGGTAATAAGGTATATAATTTTACAGGACAAACAACCTATACTATAGATAATCCATTAACCTTTTATAATGCGCGTGGTACTAATTCATCTGGAGCTGGTACAGTTATAATAAACGGTGATTTAGTAATTAATTCAGATATGTTTTATGAAGAAGCTTCGGTTGCTTCACAAATTGAAAATTTAGCTTCACTTACTTGGATAATAAAAGGTGGTAATGTAACTATTTCGCCTTCAGTATCTAATATAGTTGGTAATTTTATAGTTTTAGATAATGGTTCTGGATTAAAAGGTAAATTTTATACAGGTGATGATACTTCTAATACTAGACAGTTAACAATAAGTGGTTTAGTAATGGCTCATGAAATTTTATTACAAAGAAACTATATTGAGGAAAATGAACCTGCTGAAATAATAATATATGATGGTAGAGTTATAGTTAATACACCTCCTGGCATGGACAATGTGGCTGGGGGATTACCTGTTTGGCGTGAAGCTATGGCTTCAACTATTGTTGAATAATATATTTATTAAAATAAATTAGTTGTTACTAGTTTATTTTTTTATTTCTTTTTAAATCACTCAATTTATGTTATAATATAGACAGAAGAAAAGCTAATTTATCCCAATTATTACCTTAATTGGGTAATTTATAGATATAAATAAATTATGGCTATTTTTGGTGGTTCAAAAACTGGATATCTAGGTATAGATGTGGGTACAGCTAGTATAAAACTAGTTGAACTTAAAAATGAAGGTGGAAAACCTAGGCTTGTTACCTATGGCTATATTGATATTGCTACTGATATTATACGTTCTACTACACCTCAAGCTCAGCAAAAGATAATTCAGTCTTTAAAAAAATTAGTTGAATCATCAGGTGCTACTTCTACTAATGCTATAGCTGCTTTACCTACATTTTCTGTTTTTAATTCAATTATTACCTTGCCTAAAATGCCTACTAAGGATTTAGCTTCAGCTGTTAAATGGGAAGCTAAAAAATATGTACCATTACCTATGGATGAAATGATTTTGGATTGGAAAATCATTACTGGCGAGGCTTCTGATAAAGATACTAAAAAAGATGATTCTAAAAAAGGTTTTTCTTTCTTTAAAAAGAAAGAGACTAAAAGTGATGAAAAAGAGAAAGAAAAAGAAGTTGATAAGAAAGATATTAAAAAGGATGGTCCTGAAACTTTTAAAGGTAAATCTCCAAAACAATTAAGAATTTTAGTAACAGCTGCTCCTAAGAATTTAGTAAATAGATATATTGATATATTTAAAAAAGCAGGGCTTAGATTAATTAGTTTAGAAACAGAAGCTTTTGCTTTATCTAGGTCTTTAATGGGCGTAGATGAAGCCACTGTTACTATTATAGATGTTGGTTCTATAACAACTGATATTTGTATTATTGAAAAAGGCGTACCTATTTTAAATAGATCTATTGATGTTGGTGGCTATACTATAACTCAAGCAATAAGTAAGAGTTTAAATGTTACTCCTGAGAGAGCAGAGCAGTTTAAACGAGATATTGGTATAAGTATGGGCGTTAATGTTCAGGGCAAGGGTATTCCTAAGGTTATAACTGATAGTTTGAGTCCAATTGTTAATGAAGTTAAATATGTTTTCGACCTATATCAAAATCAAGGAAATTCAAGTGTTGAGAAAATAGTATTATCTGGTGGTAGTGCTTTTTTACCTAACCTATCTGATTATTTTACAGAGATATTTAATAAACCAACTATTATTGGTAATCCTTGGGATAGAGTAGTTTATCCTGAAGAATTAAAACCAGTTTTAGATGAAGTAGGCACTCGTTTAGCTGTAGCTATTGGCCTTGCTATGCGAGATATATAAATAAAAAGATGGCTGATGATTTAGACAATATAAATCTTTTACCTGATGAATTAAGAAAAGATGAAGAGAAATTTAAACAAGCTCTTAAAAAAGAAGCTCCTGTTGAATTTCATGTACCTGAAAAACAAGAAGTAAAGACACCTGCTCCTTCACAGCCAAAACCAATTGAAGATATCGTGGTACCAGAGTTTAAGATTGAAGAAAGACCGTTAACTAAAAAACAGAAGAGGGTAAGTAATAAGCCAAGTTTTTTTAAATCATTATTTAAAAAGAAACGTAAAGTAATTGATGAACCAACTCAGAATGTTATAAAAAATAATATATCAAGTAGCTTGCCTAAAGTAACTGAAGGTATATTACATGAAGAACCAGTTTTAGAAGAACTAGATGTTAATTTAATTCCTGAAGGCACATATTTAATACCAAATAAAAAAATATATATTTCTCTTGGTTTATATGCAATAGCTGGTTTAATTTTAACTATTATTTTCTATATTGGTTTAACAGTCTATGGCACAGCTATAGAGAAGCAGGGAGATAAAATAATTACTAATGTTGAAGAAGGAGAAAAAGTTTTAGCTGAATTTGAAGAAACAAAACAAGAGGCAGAAATAATAGGTAAAAAGTTAGAAATAGTCGATGCTTTACTTAAAGTTCATATTTATTGGACTAAAGTTTTTGCAGTTTTAGAAAAAATTACTATTGATGATGTCTATTATTCTAATGTCTCTGCATCAGCTGACGGGATAGTTGCTTTGTCTGCTAATACTGATAGTTATACTAATGTTGCTAGACAGTATAAAGTTTTCCAAGATTCTCCCGAAATAGCTTTAGTAGAAATAAGTGCTGCTGCTGGTAATAATATAGGGGGTACAATATCATTTAATATTTCTTTGGAATTAGTAGGAGATGTTTTTTATTCATTTTAATTATGCCTTTAGAAGATAGAAAAAAACAAGTTAAGAAAATAAATAAAATTAACTTTTTATTAAATAAGTATTTTAATATTTCAAAATATATTACTTTTGTTATAGTAGTCATTATGATGGTTCTAATTGTATTAATTCCTAAAATAGAATCAATAAATCAAAAAAAAGGTGGTTTACTAGAACAAAAAGAACAAGAATTACGTGAATTAGAAACTTACTATAATAATTTAAAAAATTTAGATACTACAGTATCAGAATTTAAAGATAAACAACTTAGTAATATTAATAAGTTAAATGAAGTTTTGCCATCAGAGGCGGAAGTACCTAATTTAATGGCTCAGCTTGAAGCAGTTACTTTATCCAGTGGTTTTTCTTTGTCATTTATTGATATTGCTGAAGGGTCTTTACTTAGCGCAGACGAAGACGAAGATGATTTTGATTTTAAAGATGACGAATACGATCAATTTGCATCAGGTATTCATTATTTGGACATTACTTTAAGTGTACAAGGAGGGGATTATTTTAAATTAAAAGGACTATTAGCTAATATTGAAAGACATTTACGTTTGATGGATGTTATGGCTTTAAGTTTTGCAGGAGGTACTGACATGTCTGGATATTCTTTAGCTCTTAGAACATATTTTTACATACCATAATATGGCTAAAAAAAGTAATACAAAAGTAAAAAATATTGTACTAGTTATTATTATATTTGGTATTATTAGCTATACTTTAATTTATTTTTCAAATAATTCATCTAACTCAGATTTTGGATCAGATTTTGGTTTAATGAGTAGTAAATATGCTGTTTCAATTGAAAAGATTAATAATACAATAAGCTCATTTGATAATAATATTTTTTCTAACTCTGTTTATCAATCTCTTAGATCATTTGTTAAGTTACCTTTAGAACTAGGTAGGGTAGGTAAAGAGAATCCGTTTGAAGCTCCGCCTGCACCTATAGATCTTTTATTAGAAGGTAGACAGTAAATTTTATGTTAAAAAAATCATTACAAAAACAATTATTAGATGCTTTAAAGACTCAAGATTCAATTAGTCCTGAAGAGTATAAGCAATATTTAAAAATGATAAAAGCTAATCCTGAAAAGTTTAGTAAACTTTTAAATGGATCAGCTATTGCTAATACAGAAGTTATAGCTAAGATAAAGGGTCAGATTTTAAATATGCCTTATGAGTTTTTGGAAGGCAAAAAAATTAAAGAAGAAGCTCTTAAAGTTATCCCTCAAGATTTATCACGTAATTACAAAGTAATAGTTTTTAATAAAGAAGGTAATAATTTAGATGTTGGTTTAGTAGATCCTTCAGATTTTAAAGCTATTGATGCTATTGAATTTTTGGCTCGTAAAAAGAATTTAAAAGTAAAATATTTTGTCATATCTCCAGATAGTTTTCAAAACGCAGCCAAGGGTTATGAAAGTATTAAGGAGCAGGTTGGTAAAGCTTTAGATTTCGCTGAAGAAAAATTAGCTCCTAAATCTGGTACCAGCATTAGTGATGCCACACCTCTTGAGCAAGTTGTTAAAAGTGCTCCTGTTTCTAAGATAGTTTCCGTTATTTTACGTCATGCTATTGAAGGCGGTGCTTCAGATATACATATAGAGCCACAAGGAGATAAGAGTAGAGTAAGATACAGGATTGATGGTATTTTACATACTTCAATTGTTTTACCTATCTATGTTCATGCAGCTTTAGTTTCTCGTATTAAAGTTATTTCTAACTTAAAAATAGATGAAACACGTATTCCTCAAGATGGACGTATTAGACTTACTGTAGGCGAGAAAGATGTTGATTTCCGTGTTTCTTTAATACCTCTTATTACTCAAGAAAAAGTAGTTCTTAGAGTTTTAGAATCACCAGATAAGGCACCTACATTCGAAGAGTTAGGTTTTTTTGGTAATGCTCTTGAAAAGATGGAAAAGAATTTAAAAAAGCCAAATGGAATGTTTTTAGTTACTGGTCCTACTGGTTCTGGTAAATCTACTACCTTATTCTCTGCATTATTTAAATTAAATAAAGATGGTGTAAATATTTCTACCTTAGAAGATCCTGTTGAATATCATATTGAGGGCATTAATCAGTCACAAGTAAGAAGTGAATTAGGCTTTTCATTTGTAGCTGGTTTAAGAGCACTACTTAGACAAGATCCAGATATTATTATGGTTGGTGAGATTCGTGATAAAGAAACTGCCAGATTAGCAATTCATGCTGCTTTAACTGGTCATTCTGTTTTAACTACTTTGCATACTAATGATGCTGTTGGTGCTGTACCTCGTTTTATTGATATGGGTGCAGAAGCTTTTTTACTTGCTTCTACTCTTAATTTAATAATTTCTCAAAGATTAATACGTCGTATTTGTGAAAATTGTAAAGTTAAAGAAGAAGTTCCACCAGAAGTTTTAGTTGAAGTTAAAAAGGATTTAGCAGAATTACCTGAAAAAGCTTGGTATAAAGGAGTTAAAGAAAATAGTAACTTTCAATTCCATAAGGGAGAAGGATGTAGTCAATGTGGAGGCACAGGCTATAAAGGAAGACTTGCTATAGCTGAGATGATAATTATTAATACTAGAATGAGAGAAATCATTGCTCAAGGCTTTAATGGTAAAGAAGTAAGGGAAGAGTTAATTAAACAAAATTTTGTTAATATTATTCAAGATGGATGGATGAAGGCAATCTTAGGTTTAACTACTGTTGAAGAAATTTTGAGAGTAACTAAGCAAGAAGAATAATTAAATGGTTAATAATCATAAAATTTTAATTGTAGAAGATGATAGCTTTTTAATACAGATGTATAGCTCTAAGCTAGAAATAGAAGGTTATAAGGTAATTTTGGCATCTGATGGAGAAAAGGCATTAAGAATAATAAAAGAGAAAAAACCAGATTTAATATTACTTGATCTACTTCTGCCTAAATTAAATGGTTTTGAATTTTTAGAAAAGCTTAAAAGTGAAAATATGAATATACCAGTTATTGTATTATCAAATTTAAGTCAAAAAGAAGATATAGATAAATGTTTAGATCTTGGAGCTAAAGATTTTTTAATTAAAGCTCATTTTGTACCAAGTGAAGTAATTATTAAAATAAAAAAAGTTTTAGAAAATTTTTAATATATATAATGCTTGTCAATTATATAATTATTTAATTAATTTAATATGACTACAACCGTAGAAACAACTATTAATCAAATATTGAATAGCGTAGCCGAGAGGAGAGCAACAGATATTCATTTCGACATAGGTAGTAATCCATTTATTAGAGTAAATGGTAAGTTAGTGTCACTACCTGATGTTGCTGTTGTTAATAAAGAATTTTTAGATGCTCTCATCAAGTATTTTGTACCAGCTGAACAATTAGAATTATTAAAAAAGCGTAAAGAAATTAAATTTGTTTTTCCTTGGAAAGATAAAGCTCGTTTTAAGGTACATATTTTTAAACAGAAGGGTAGCCATAGTGTGTCTTTAAAATTAATTACAGGACAAATATTATCTTTAGAAAAACTAGGTGTACCTAAAGTAATTAGTTCTTTTTCTAGAGCTAGCAGCGGTTTGATAATTGTTACTGGTGCTTTTAATTCGGGTAGAAGCACTACGTTAGCTGCTATTATTGATGAAATAAATAAAAGTAGAAAAGAAAGAATATTGCTTTTAGAAAAACCTATTGAACATCTATTTATTAATGATCAGAGTTTTATTGAACAAAGAGAAATAGGTAATGATGTTAATTCATTTACTGAAGGTTTAGTAAGTATAAGTGATCAGGATATAAATGTTGTTGTATTATCTGAAGTTGATAATTTAAAAACATTAGAAGCTCTTTTAGAAATGGCTGAATCAGGACGTTTAGTATTAGTTATTATGAATTATGATACTGTTATTTCTTGTATTCAAGGAATAGTTTCAGATTTCCCTGAAGCTAAGAAAAAATGGGTACGTGATGTATTAGCTAAGTATTTAGTAGGTATTATTGCTCAGAAATTAATACCAGATGTTAAAGGTGATCAAGCATTAGCTGTAGAAATACTTACTTCTTCTGATTCTGGTAAGTCATTAATTAAAGATGGTAGGTTTGCAAATTTAGAAAGTATAATTCAGACATCCAGAGCTCAAGGTATGATAAGTATGGATATGTCACTTGCAGAACTTGTTAGAATGGGGCGTATTGATCAGCAAGAAGCTGCAAAGTATGCTACTGATCCCAAAACTATTGCTAAGCTATTTAGATAATTATGAAATATAATTACAAGGCTAGGAAGCCTTCAGGACAAATATTTCAAGGTATTGTTGAGGCTGCTGACGAAAATACAGCAGCCGATATTTTAATTGATAGAGGAATCGCTATAATTTCTATTGAAGAAGTGTCTAGGGTTGAATATGATTCTGAAAAAGGTTTTACTTTTACTTTTTTAAAAGGAAAAATTAAAAGAAAAGAAGTTGTAATTTTTGCACGTCAACTAGCTGTAATGATTAGTGCTAATGTACCTGTTGTTCAATCTTTAAGAATTATTGTTCAACAAACAGAAAGTGAACATTTTAAAGAAATAATATCAGATATAGCAGACGAAGTAGAGAATGGTGTTAAATTATCTGGCTCACTTGCTAAATATCCTAAAGTTTTTTCTGAGTTCTTTGCTTCTATGATTAAGTCAGGAGAAACATCTGGTAAATTAGATGAAGTATTAGAGTACTTAGCTGATCAAGAAGAAAAGGATTATGATTTAACTTCAAAGATTAAGGGAGCTATGATTTATCCTATTTTCATTATGTCAGGTTTAGTTGTTGTCGGTGTCGCTATGATGATTTTTGTGATTCCTCAACTAACTTCAATGCTTACAGCTTCTGGTTCTGAACTACCTTTTACAACTAAAGTATTAATTGGTTCTTCTCATGTTATGAGGCAGTATTGGTGGGCTTTAATAATTGTTATTGCTGGGATTATATTTGGTACTAAGTGGTTACTTTCTACGACCAGAGGCAGATCTATATGGGATGCTTTTAAATTAAAAATACCAATTTTTGGCAATCTATTTAAAATGATTTATTTAGTTCGTTTCACTCGTTCTTTATCTACCTTGGTAGTAGGCGGGGTACCTCTTGCTAGAGCTTTAGAAATTGTTTCTGAGGTAGTTGGTAATATGGCATATAGGGAATTGATTGAAGAGACTATTAAAGAGGTGGAAGATGGGAATAGCGTAGCTGTGGTATTTTTACGCTCAGATATTGTACCTAAACTTGTTTCAAACATGCTAGCGGTTGGTGAAAAAACTGGTCGTTTAGATAATATATTAAATAAGGTGAGTGATTTTTATTCAAGAGAAATTGAGAATATGGTAGCTAATATGACTCATTTAATTGAACCTTTTATAATGGTTTTAATTGGTGTAGCAGTAGGTGGTATGGTAGCATCTATTATTTTACCAATGTATAACCTAGCTAATCAGTTTTAGATAAGTTGTTGATAAGTATTGATTTTTGTCTTAAAAACTATTATAATATATATAGCATGGTTGGGGATTTGTTATCCACAGCCTTTAATAATATAAAAAAAGTTATTTAAGTCATTTTATGAAGTAAAAGAAGCTTCTACTTTATAAATTCTTTATTTTTAAATAAATAAAGGTCGAAATGTTTATTTAAAATCTACTTAAATTTACTTAAATTATAGTCTTATAAATATAACTTTATAATTTTATGCAAAACAAAAAAGGTTTTACATTAATAGAACTTTTAGTGGTTATTGCCATTATTGGTCTATTATCAACTTTAGCTGTAGTATCTCTAAATGGTGCTAGAGCAAAAGCTCGTGATGCAAAACGTGTATCAGATGTTAAACAAATTAGTACTTTAGTAGAAATGGAAGCTGCTAATAGTTCTACTGGTGGTTATAATGTTTTTCCTACCGTATGCGAGGACGCAGGTGATTTAATGAGCGCATGTACTGGCGTTGCTGCTAATTTGTTAGGTGGGGTTGATCTTAATACTATTTTAGATCCTTCTGGCACTGCTGCTTGTCAGGCAGATACTGCTGCACCTTGTGCTTATTCAATGGGTGTTGGTGAAGCTACAGGTGATTATCAAATATGTTTTTACTTAGAAGAAGGTATTGGTGGTGTTGCTCAAGGGGTTAATAGTGCTGGTCCTGGTGGTGTAATTACTGCCGAATGTACTTACGATATATAATATTTGATTGTATAGATATAAAAAGGTCTCGTAATCGAGACCTTTTTATGTTATAATATATGCATATATATATTAACTAAAAAATCCTATGCAAAACAAAAAAGGTTTTACTTTAATTGAACTTTTAGTAGTTATTGCCATTATTGGTTTATTATCGTCAATTGCTGTTGTGTCTCTAAATGGTGCTAGAGCAAAAGCTCGTGATGCAAAACGTGTATCAGATGTTAAACAACTTTCTTTATTAATTGAAATGGAAGCTGCAAATAGTGCAACTGGTGGTTATGATATTTTTCCTGGTGGTTGTAATAGTGAAGGTGATCTAACAACGGATTGTGGAGATTTTGCTGGTTATAATTGGGGTACTTTAACAGATCCTACAGGTACTAGTGCTTGTAATGGTAATTCTGAAGCTATCTGTGCTTATTCAATAGGTTTAGATAGTGATGAAGCAGATTATGAAATCTGTTTCTATTTAGAAGAAGGTATAGCTAATATTGCTGCAGGAGTTAATCATGTAGGCCCTGGTGGTATTATTACCAGTTCGCCAATTACTTGTTCTTATACTCCTTAATTGAAATATAAATGAATTTAAGAAATATAAAAGGTTTTACTTTAACTGAATTATTATTAGTAATTTCTATAATTGCTTTGTTTATGTCGTCAGCAGCAATTCTTTTTACTAGTAGTCGTGAGAAAGGTCGTGATGCAAGACGTGTTTCTGATATAAGTCAAATGTATATAACTATGGAGTTAGGTGCTAATACTATACCTGGCGCTACTATGGTAGGTTGTGATGGCGCATATGACTTAACTACTAGCTGCACAGGGCCTGCTTTTGTAACTGATGATCTAAGTAGATTTTTTGATATTACTGGTGTTGGAGCCTGTAATTCCACATCTGTTGATGTTTGTGATTACTCAATTAGTAAAAATGATGGTTCTGCTGGAGCCACAGTTGATGATTATCAACTGTGTTTTTATTTAGAGGGCGGAACTACCGAATATAGTGCTGGTTTACATGCTATTAATAATCAGGGGGTTATAACTGACTGTAACTAATTTATTTAGAATTAGTCTTTTAATAAATTATTTTTTTTATTTAGACTATATATAGATTTATGAATAAAAAAGGCTTTACTTTAACTGAACTTTTAGTTGTAATTTCTATTATTGCATTAATTTCTTCTATTTCTTTAATTACCTTAAATAGTACTAGAGCAAAAGCAAGAGATGGAAATAGAATGAATGATATTGGTACATTATATAAGGCTATTGAAATACATATTGCTAATTATGGAGTACCTCCAGCAATACCTGATGATTATGATGATTTAGCTGTTGGTTCTGGAATTAATAAATTAACTGGTTATTTAGCTAGCGGAGCTATGCCGCATGATCCCGATAGTTCAAGATTTTATTTCTACTGTAGGAATGGTAACAGGTATTTAACAGGCACCTTATTAGAACAAGAAAAAACTATTCAAGGAGATATTGATGGAGCTATATCAGTTTTGAATCCATTATCTAGTAATTGTGTAACTTCTAATGATAAGTCAGTTCAAATATTAGTATGCGATGATGACACAGGTGGTGGAATTATAATTCTTGGCCTCGGAAGTCTTACGGGTGGACCTGCGGTATGTCTTGGAAAACTATAATATTAGTATTGTTTAACTGCTATAAAAATGGTAAAATTTACTATATATGATAGCAGTTTTTGTATTTATTCTTGGCCTAATAATTGGTAGTTTCTTAAATGCTGTAATACATAGATTAAAGACTAAAGAGAGCTTAATAACTAGTAGGTCAAAATGCGTTTCGTGTAATCACAAGCTTGGAGCTAGGGATTTGATTCCTGTGGTTAGTTTTTTATTTCTTAAAGGAAAATGTAGATATTGTAATGTTAAAATATCTTGGCAGTATTTATTAGTAGAACTAAGTACTGCTATTTTATTTGTTCTAGGTTATTTCCTTTATCTAAGCTCATACTGCCCACTAAATATTTGTTCTGAAATACCTTTAAATATTCTATTAGTATACTTTTCATATATTACATTTTGTTCATTTTTAGTTGTAATATTTGTTTATGATTTAAAACATTATTTGATATTAGATAAAGTAGTTGTTCCAGCTATATTTATCTCCCTAATTTTTAATTTAAGTTTAGGTTTTAATATTTTCAATCTATTATTAGCTGCTTTAATTGTATCTGGATTTTTTATGCTCCAGTTCATTATCTCCAAAGGTAAATGGATTGGTGGGGGAGATATACGCTTAGGATTTTTAATGGGTACTATGCTGGGTTGGCCTAATTCTTTAGTAGCCTTGCTTCTTGCTTATATAGTTGGTTCAGTAATTAGTATATTTTTAATAGTATTTAAATTTAAAAAATGGGGTGACCAATTACCATTTGGTACTTTCTTAACTCTAGCTACTGTTATTTCTCTTTTATATGGTACTCAAATATTAAATTGGTATTTAGGATATTTATGAAGATAAATCAAAAAGGTTACAGTTTAATAGAATTAATTACAGTTATAGTTATTTTTGTTATTATTTTTACAGTTACTGTTGTTAATTTTAGGGCTGGTGAAAGGACACAGGAATTACGTTTAGTTGCTGATCAAGTAGCTACAGAGATTCGTAAGGCTCAAACTCAAGCTCTGGCTGGCATTGGTGAAGATACTGATTTAAGTATTGATTATGGTCTTTTTTTTATAAGTGGTTTTGGATCATACGCTATCTTTAAAGATACTGATAGCGATAAAGAATTTGATGCTCCTGAGGAGTTGATTAGAAGTATTATACTCCCTGAAGGAGTAACTGTTTCTGAGGTTTCAACTGATACTCTCCCTTTAAATATTATATTTGAACCACCTAAACCAGTCATATACATTAATGGATCTACGGCTGCTTTAAGTGCTGAAATTACTTTAATGCATGATGGTGTAACAAGTAAAAAAGCAGTAATTAATTTAAATAGAGTAACTGGACGAGTTAATTCTGAATTAGTAACTATTCCATAAAAATATGTTTAAAAATGAAAAAGGTCTTGGTTTTATTGAAATGATAGTAGCTCTTGGAGTTATTGTTACTGGGGTTATTGCTGGACTTTCTTTAACTACCCATAATTTAATTTCTTCAAATAGTTCTGAAGATAGGTTAGTAGCTGCTAATCTAGCTCGTGAGTCTATTGAAGTAATAAGGAATCATCGTGATTCAAATTGGTTAGCTGGTAATAATTGGTATCAGGGTTTTTTAAGTGATTTTGATACAAATTATCGCTTAATTACAGAATTTGATCCTAGTACTAAGAGTTGGTCATTTTCTGATATTAGTTCAGTTATAAGTTTATGTGATAGTTGTCAGGTATATTTTGATAATACTTCAGATGTATTTAATCATGACAATTCAGGAGACCTTACCTCATTTAAAAGATTAGTTACTTTACAGGAAATATGTTGGCAAGATCCCATAGATACTGAAGTGCTTTTAGATCCGGGTGATAGGTGTAGTGACCATGTTGGTGTTAGTTGGATAGGTTATCACCTTGAATCTGAAGTAACTTGGTTTGAAGCAGACAAGCCATATAATTTAAGTATTGTAGATAAATTGTATGATTGGAAATAAAAAAGGTTTTAGTATGATGGAAATGGTTTTAGTACTAGGTATTTTTGCTATTGCTACAACTTATGCTTTATCTATTTTTACTCAGTCTAATACAGTTCAAAAAAGAACTGCGAATATTCAACGTTCTATTTCTGATGCTAGGTATGTTTTAGAAGTTATGGCTCGTGAATTTAGAATGGGTACTGTAGATTATAGTTATTCAGCATATCCTACTTCTTTAACAGAACCTGAAGACGAGCTTGCTTTACTTGATGAAAATAATAATCCAGTTATTTTTAGAAAAGCTTTGTCAGAAGGTAGAGACGCTGTTCAGGTTTGCTATAACTCGGTAAATTGTGTATCAGATGAGTGGTTAGATATTACGCCTACAGATATTAAAGTAACTCGTTTAGATTTTTATATCTCACCAATTAAAGATCCTTTTGCTTGGCAAGCAGGTTCAGGTTATTTTTATGATTTACAACCCAGAGTAACCATAGTTTTAGAAACAGAGAGTAATATAATTGATAATGATAAATTACATACATCACATTTTCAAACAACAGTAAGTTCAAGAAAATATGAAAGATAAATTAAAAAAACAATATGGTTCAGTTTTACTTCTAAGTCTTTTAGTTATGGCTGGAATAATTACTGTTTCAACAGGTACTGCTCTTTTAGTTATGTCTGAAGTTAGGCAATCACTCTATTTAGATCAATCCATTATTGCTTTTTATGCAGCAGAATCTGGTGTCGAAGGTGCTTTATATCAAGTAAGGAAAGAGAATATTGATGTTACTGATTTAAATGATACTACAGAAGATTTAAGTAATTCATCTAAATATAATTTATATACTTCAGATACGGTTACTACTCTTTATACAGCTCTTTTAAAAGATGAAAGTTATCAAGTAGATCTATATAACCCAGGTAGCTTAGATTTAGCTAATGGTATTAAATCTATAGACATTGATTGGCAAGGCTCAGGTTCTTGGATGGAAGTAAATTGGGCTTGCTGGGGTAGTAATGGAATTATTGGTGAAACTAAATCTGCTAGATATAATGTATCAGCTTCTCCAGTTAATATAGATATTTGGGAGACTACTAATTGTGAAATATATAAAGTTAGATTAATAGCAAGAAGTGCAAATACAACAGATATTGAGATAACTGCCTATTCTGACTTAGCTGGAACAGCACAGGTTGATATACCTGGTAGAGCCCAAATTAAAGGTTTAGGGCAATTCCCAGCCGGGAATAGTGAAGCTTCAAGACAAGCAATTTTAGTATCTATGCCTCAAAAGAATCCATTATCTGGTCTCTATGATTATGTTATATATACTGAAGATCAGTTATTTAAGAGTAATTAATTATGGTAGAAAAAGAAGTAAAAGTTAGAATAAACAAGCTAAAGCGGGAGATTGAACATCACCGCTATCTTTATCATGTAAAAGATGAACAAGAAATATCTGATGCAGCTCTTGATTCTTTGAAACATGAATTATTTGAGTTAGAAGAAAAATATCCTAAATATTTAACAGCTGATTCACCAACTCAAAGAGTAGGTGGTAAACCATTAGTTAAATTTAATAAAGTTACTCATTCAACACCTATCCTATCTTTAGAAGATGTTTTTAATATGGAAGAGGTTGATAAATGGTTAACTAAGAATAAAAGAATAGTAGATGGTAAATATGATTTTTTCTGCGAGTTAAAGCTTGATGGTTTAACAGTTGTTTTAACTTATGAAAATGGCATCTTAGTTCGTGGAGCAACTAGAGGTGACGGTAAGATAGGGGAAGATGTTACACAGAATTTAAAAACTATTGAAGCTATACCTCTTAAATTAGAAGGTAAAAATATTCCTAAAATTTTAGAGGTACGTGGTGAAGTTGTTATGACTAAAAAGGTATTTAATAAAATAAATAATCAGTTAAAGAAAAAAGGTGATAAATTATATGCTAATCCTAGAAATGTAGCAGCTGGTAGTATAAGGCAGTTAGATTCAAAAGTAGCTGCTTCTAGAAAATTAGATTGTTTTGTTTATGAGATAATAACTGACATTGGTCAAAAAACTCATCAAGAAGTACATGAGTTACTTAAAGAGTTTGGCTTTAAAACAAATCCAAATTGTAAGTATTGTAAAAGCTTAGATGAAGTAGCTAAGTATTTAAAGAAGTGGCAGAATAAAAGAGATAAATTAGATTATCAAACTGATGGTACAGTAATAGTTATTAATAATATTTTACTTCAAAAAAAATTAGGGCATATTGGTAAAGCAGAAAGATGGATGTCTGCATATAAGTTCCCAGCTGAACAGGCTACTACTAAAGTAGAAGATATAATAGTTCAAGTAGGTAGAACTGGTACATTAACTCCTGTAGCTGTATTTAAGCCTGTGCAAATTGCAGGCTCTATAGTATCTAGAGCAACACTACATAATCAAGATGAAATAGACAGAGAAGATATTAGAATAGGTGATACAGTTATAATTCAAAAAGCAGGGGATATTATTCCAGATATAGTTAAAGTTTTAAAGAATCTAAGAACCGGTAAAGAAAAGAAATTTAAAATACCTAAGACTTGTTCAATATGTGGTAGCAAGGTTATTAAAAAAGAAGGTGAAGTAAATCATTTTTGTTCCAATAATAAGTGTTTTGCTCAAGAAAAAGAAAAAATAAATTACTTTGTTTCTAAAAAAGGTTTTTATATTGAAGGTCTAGGTCCTAAAATAGTAGAACAGTTAATTAGCGTTGGTTTAATTCAAGATGCTTCAGATTTATTTAAATTAACTGAAGGTGATTTAAAACCACTCGAACGTTTTGCTGATAAGTCAGCTGTTAATTTAATTAAATCAATAAGCAATTCTAAAGAAATTGATTTTAATAAATTTATTAACTCTCTTGGCATACGTCACGTTGGGGAAGAAACAGCAATTACTTTAGCTAAACATTTTAAAACATTTTCTAATTTAAAAAAGACTAGCATAGAAGAATTGAATGCCATTAGAGATATAGGTGAAGTAGTTGCTGAGAGTATATATAATTATTTTAATGAAAAAGAATCATTAGAATTTTTAAATAAATTATTTGAGAGTGGTGTAGTAATAAAAAAGAATAAATATGTTAATGAAGGCAAGTTTAAAGGCAAGGCATTTGTTTTAACTGGTACTTTAAGTCAATTAACTAGAGATGAAGTTAAAGAAAAGATACGAAATGAAGGTGGAGAAATATCATCAAGTGTTAGTAAAAAGACTGATTATTTAGTATTGGGTAGTGATCCTGGTTCTAAATATGGTAAAGCTAAGAAGTTAAATATATCTATGTTATCTGAAGAAGAATTACTTAAAATATTATGAGAAGTTTTTTAAATAAATTTAAGTTTAGAAAATTAAATAATACTGAAATAGCTAGTACTATTGTAATTGCTTTAGTTATTGTACTTAGTTTAATCTATTTATTTAGGAATCCAGAAGAAACAGAAGCTGCTTGGTGGAATGATTCTTGGTCATATAGACAGGCTATTAGTATTTCTAATTCGGGTAGTACTCAGAATAATGTACAGTTTAAAGTTTTATCTAATGCTGATTTAAGTTCATTAGTTTCAGCAGGTAAACTTCAATCAGATCTTGATGATCTAAGATTTACAGACAGTTTTGGTCAAATATTAAATTATTGGATAGAAGATAGTGCTAACTCTAGTATAGATATTTGGGCAGTAATTGATTATGTTTTAGCTGACGGAGCTACTGTATATATGTATTATGGTAATTCTAGTTCTTTAGCAGCTAGCAATGGTTCAAGTATTCAACAATCTGGAGGAACTGTATCTACAACTACAGGTTACCGAATTCATAAATTTACTAGTAATGGTACATTTACTACATCTTCAAATATTACTGCAGAAACACTTGTTGTAGCAGCTGGTGGCGGTGGTGCTTCGTCGGCAACTTCTAGTGGCGGTGGCGGCGGTGGTGCTGGTGGTTTACAATATAATGCTACAACAACTTTGGAGTCTGGTAGTTTTGTTGCAACTATTGGAGCTGGTGGTACTGCTGGAACTCAAGGCGTGCATACATCAGGTACCAGTGGTGATGATTCATCTTTAGGTATAATTATAGCTACTGGCGGTGGTGGTGGCGGGAAAGCTGCTACTAATGGAGCCGATGGTGGTTCTGGCGGTGGTGGTGGATATAATTATTATTCAACTGTTCGTTATGGTGGTACAGGAACTGCTGGCCAAGGAAATGATGGTGGTGATACCTCGGATCTTTCTTGGGCAGGTGGTGCTGGAGGTGGTGGAGCAAGTGCAGTTGGTCAAGATAATCAACCTAGTCACGTTGGTGGTGCAGGTGGTGCTGGATTATCATATGATATATCAGGCTCATCTGTTACTTATTCTGAAGGTGGTGCTGGTGGTTCTAATAGTCCAGGGTCTACTACTCCCAATACAGGTAATGGAGGTGATGCAGCTTATGCAGCAAATGTAGCCTATGATGGTGCTGATGGAATTATTATAGTTAAATATGTAGCTTCTACAGTTTTAACGCCTGGTTCACCAGCTAGTGAAGAAAATGCTCCAGGTCCAATAGGTGCTTGGCATTTTAATGAAGGTGCTGGTAGTATTGCTTATGATGCTACTGGTTATGGTAATGATGGCACTATAAATAATGCTACATGGGCACAAGAGGGCAAACAAGGCAAAGCTCTTAGTTTTGATGGTAGTGGTGATTATGTTAATTTTGGCAGTGATGAGATATTTGATGTTGGAACAAAAGATTTTTCTGTTTCTGTCTGGTTTAAAATGGATGATGCTTCGTTAAATACAGCAATCATAGGTAAGGGCAAAGGTTTGGCAGGGGAGCCATATACTAATGCTGGCTGGGCTTTAAGCTATTATCAAGGTAACCAGCTATTGTATTTTGATACTTATGATGATAGTGCTAGAAGCGCTATTACATCAAATTCAGTTATAGCTATTGATACATGGAATCATGTTGTAATTACTCGAAGTGGTACTACTGGTAAAATATATTTAAATGGTAAATTGGATAAAACAGGAACAACTAGAACAACTATTAATGATGCTTCTAATGATCTTAAAATTGGTGAAAATAGTGGTGGTAGTTATGATCATGACGGCATGATTGATGAGGTTGCTATTTATGATACTGAACTAAGCTTAACTGAAGTAAAAGAATTATATAATCAAGGTTCAGCTAGTTTTAATATGGGTCGTTCTGGTATACCAGAATCTTGTTCAGATCAATTAGCTAATAATTCTAATAGTGGAGATGGTATTTATACTATTGATCCTATTGGTTCTGATCCAATGGATGTTTATTGTGATATGACTACATCTGGCGGTGGCTGGACTTTAGTTTCACGTATTTATGACTCTGATTCAGATTTTTTATATGATGATGTTGAATGGAATACAACAGGTACAGAATTTGGTTCAGCTATAGCAGATGGTAATGATTACCGTAGTTTAGCTTTTGGTTATTTAGACAAGACTCAATTAATGATTTGCGATGATGATACTTATGGTTGTAATATTGATACAGATTTTTCAGTTGCTGAAACTTTTAGCGAGACTATTACTAATTCTCCAGAAGGTAAAACAGCAGTAGCTCTAACTAAAACAATGGAGACATATAATTGGAGTACTAATTATTGTCAATATTTTTGGAATAGTTCTACATACCGAGTTAATTTAGAAGATAATGACGGAACTCCAAAAACTAGATTAGTATCAACTGTAAGTTCAGATGGTGTTGGTGGAATAGGTAATACTTCTGGGAATATGCATATATATAATGGTACATGTGGTGGAGATGATACAGATATACCAGCATATGTTGAATTATATGTACGTAATACCTCTCTAACTGCCTCACAAGGAGCTTCTCTTGATATGAGTTTTGATAATATTTCTGGTAGTACAGTTTATGATACTTCTGGTAATGGTAATGATGGTACTGTTACTGGAGCTACTGAAAAGTCAGCTACCTATTGTAAGGTTGGTAGATGTTATCAATTTGATGGTAGTAGTGATTATATAACCGTAGCACATGATTCAACTGTTGGGCCAACAACTACTTTAACAGCATCAGCATGGTTTAAAACATCAGATAAAAGCGTTAATAGCCGTATTATATCAAAAACTCAAGCTGGAGCATTTAGTATAAGTTTAAATGAAGATAGTGCTTGTACTGCTAGTACTTTATGTTTTGCAATGTATGTCTCTGGTGATGCTTATTATACAGCTGAATATGCAGTTAGTCTTTTAAATAATGATCAATGGTATCACGTAGCTGTTACTTATGATGGTACAGATTTAAAACTATATCTTGATGGTATGTTGGTAGATACTACTACTCAAGCTGGGACTATTGGCACAAGTGGAGCGCCGGTATGTATTGGTTCTGAAGCTGGTGCTAGTGATTGTACAGCTGGTAATTATTTTGTTGGATACATTGATGAGGTTAAAATATTTGATCGCGCTTTAACTCAGCGTGAAATATCTATGGAAATGGGTAGCAGTGGACATCAACCAGTTTTAGATATGAATTTTAATGAAGGTTCTGGTAGCATTGCTTATGATATTTCTGGTAAAGGTAATAATGGTACTCTTTATTCTGTTGCTAGCTGGGTAGATGCAGATGATTGTATTTCTGGTCAATGTGTTTATCTTGATGGTACAGACTCAACTTGGAATACAGTTCGAGTAGCAGAAGATGATAGTTTAGATGTATTTGGTACTCTAACTGTTGAATTGTGGGCAAAGATAACAGATTCTAGAACTCATCAAGTTATATACAAGAGACATGGTGGTGGTGATCCTTCATGGGCATCTTATAGGGTTAATTTTAATAGCAGTGATAAACCAGAATTTGCGGTATATAATACTTCAGGTTCTTCTGCTACTGCTATTGCTGATAGTGCTGCAAGCTTAAATACTTGGTATCATATTGTTGGTGTTTATAATGGTAGCAATGTTTATATTTATGTTGATGGATTATCAGCAGATTCAACACCCCCATCTTTAACTGGCGATATTTTAGATTCTGATTCTTGGTTACAAGTTGGTGGTTTAGATGGTTCTCAAATGATGAAGGGATATATTGATGAGCTTAAAATCTATCCTTATGTTTTAGCTGCGAATGAAGTACAAGAGCATTATATTAAAAGTAAAGGTCAATTTGGGCAGAGTAATAGTGCTGGTAGCGTGAGTACTCCTGTTGCTGGCGGTGCCTTACTTGATCAAGACTTAGATCAGTTTTCTACTAATTATAAGGATAGGAGTGGTAATGATTTTGATTGTAGTAATAGTGGTGATCCGGTTTGGAAATCAAGTGTTAATTGTAAATCTGGAAGATGTGTTGAATTTGATGGTAGTGATTATTTAAATTGCGGCGATGTTGTAGCTAATGGTGAAGTAACTGTAACTACTTGGTTTAATAGCACATATACTGATCAACAAGGATTATTCGATTTTGTAGGATCAAATGGAAATCGTGGTTCATTCACTTTTGATTATAATGGTAATGAAAGTCCATTACTTTATCTTGGTGATACTAATTATAGGTATTGGGCAGACACTTCTTCATACATGGATGGCAATTGGCACTTTTTAGTCTTATATTTACCTGGTAGTGGAGATGCAGATATTAGTAGTACTACGCTATATATTGACATGAAGCCTATTACAGTTAGTTCTACTCAAACTTCTTCTTCACAAACAACTTGGGATGATTTTTATATTGGAAGAGGTTACAGTAATGCTAACTTTCAAGGTAAAATAGATCAGTTTAGAATATATAATAGTTCTTTAACTCAAAGTGAAATTGCTGAACTATATAATGGCGGTGCTCCTATTGGTTGGTGGAGACTTGATGAAGGAGCAGATAACTTATGTTCTGATGGTGCTGATGCTTGTGATAGCTCTGGAGAGGGTAGTAATGCTACCATGGTAACTTCACCTACTTGGACTACAGACACTTCTTTATGTATACAAGGTGGCTGCATGACTTTTGATGGTGATGGAGATAATGTAAATAGTTCTTCATATACTTATAGTTTTCAAGACGAATTAACTCTTACTGGTTGGTTTAAACAAAGTGGTGCTGGTGTTGGTTCACCTCGTATTTTAGAAATTTCAAAGATAGGCGATGCTGATAGCCATGCGCTAGCAATAGATACTGATGGTAGTATAAGGGCTTGGGCAGAATGTAATACTGATAGTCGAGTAGCTTCAGCAGATGATGCAACTACTTATGATAGTAATTGGCATTTTTTAGCCTATACTTATGATAGTCCTACAGGTACAATTTATGTAGATGGTGTAGCTACAGCTACAGCCTCTGATTCTTGTAGCGATCTTGATGATGGTCCATATTTAATTATTGGTGCTATATCTGACGTTAGTGCTCAGTACGCTTCATCTGAACATGAGTTTGATGGTAAAATTGATGATGCTCGTGTCTATAATTATGCTTTGACAGCAGATCAAATTAAAGAAGTATATAATGGTGGTTTAGTTAATTTTAAATAAATGAAAGATTATTTTAAAAAAATATATAACTATTTAAAAAATATTGATTATCGTTTTTATTTTATCTATATAATAATAGGTATTGTTATTGTTGCTTCATTTATCTATTTATTACGTAGCCCAGAAGAAACAGAAGCTGCTTGGTGGAATGAAACTTGGAGTTATAGGCAAAGAGTAAAGATTAGTAATGATTCTGCATTTAACGGAAGTGATGTGCCATATAGAGTAATAATTGATACAGCTACTTTAATTAGCGACGGTAAGCTCCAAGCTGATGCTGATGATATTAGAGTAGTTGATAGTTTTGGTAATATAAAAAAGTATCAGGTAGAAGAAAGTACTTTGAATACAAGTGAGACTGGTATTTGGTTTGAAGCAAGTATATCTCAAAATAATTCAGAATTTTATTTCATATATTATGGCAATTCTTCTGCTACTGCTTATTCTTTTACAAGTGACGTTGATGCTGTATTTAGTACGGCAAATAAGATTGAAATGACTGATAATTTTGATTATACAGTATCAGCTGATGGTGGTACTTATGGTCAATTTACTGATATTAAATATAATAATGTTGATTTGGGTGTTAATAGTGTTTCTAGGCATACTGATAGCTATCCTCCTAGTGATTGGTGGAATGTTGAAGGTCTTACAAGAACTGCCTTAAATTCAACTGGTCCATTATTTGCTGAAATAAAATATGAAGATACTGATTATGGTAACTATAGTTCATATGGCACTATCATTATGGGTTTTGCCAATGGTTATATTTCAGAAAGAATTTATATGAATTATAATACTAGTACTACCGAGGATTTATATCATTATTTAAGCTTTACAAGCAGTACTAGAAATGCAGCTTGGGTTGATGCTAATGGTGATTTAGTTGATCAAGAGGCTATTTCTGGTACATTGTATGAAGCTGATCTAGGAGATAATTGGTTTGGTCAGCATTGGACTTCTACAGGGCACTACGGGGCAACTGTAATTAATCCTAATGGATCTGATTGGAAGTATGGTCATACTAGTAATGTTGCTTCATATTATCAAACAAATTATTCTTATTCAGAATCTTACAGTGATGGTGAGAGTCGTTCAATACGTTTTGCAACCATTGCTGGAGATGGTGGTATAAGTGAGATGCATGAAAAAGGTAGTTTATATGGCGCATATACAGTTACTTATTCTACTGAACAAGTAAATGTTGCACCTATTGGTTATTGGTCATTTGATGAAGGTTATGGTTCTACTGCTTATGATAGTTCTTCTAGTCAGAGTAATGGAACTATTTCTGGAGCTATTTGGCAAAGTGAAGATCTGTGTATTAGTGGCAAATGTTTAAAATTTGATGGATCTAATGATTATGTTAGCTTTAGTTCTATAGCTATGGATTTATCTGAAAATCATTCTGTTTCTATATGGTTTAAAGTAAATGAATGGGATACTTACTCTCCTAATTCTATCGGAGCAGGATTAATGCAGGGTCCAAATAGTAGAAGTTGGGATGATTTAATTAGTCTTCGTTATAGTGGTACACAAATATATTTACAAGATGACACCGGAGTAAGTAAATCTATTAGTTTAAGTTCGCCTGTAAGTTTAAATAGTTGGTACCATCTTACTATTAATATTGAAACAACAGGTATAAGAGCATATATCAATGGAGAATATCAAGGGTCTACCAGTGCTTTTTCATCATCTAATACATTAACAATCGATAGGATAGGTATGGGTTATGGAAGTGATCCTACGATTGATGGTTCTTTAGATGAACCGAAGATATATAATTATGCTAGATCAACAGCGCAAATAAGAAGAGACTATAATGCTGGAGCATCAGGTTTCAGCGGAACTGAAGGAGTTGGCGTAGGTATAGGTCAAAGACCTCAACAATATTTATCACAAGGTTTAATAGGTTATTGGAAAATGGATGGTACTGGCTGGGATGGTACTCCAGCAGAAGTTATTGATTCTAGTGGTGCTGGTAGCCATGGTACTTCATCTACTGTTACGGCAAGTACTACTGCTAAGTTTGGGGGTTCAAGTGAATTTAATGGAACATCTAGTTATATAGATTTAGCAGATTTAGATATTTATGATTTCGGTTCTAATGATTTTACTGTCTCTGCTTGGGCGAGACGTCGTGATGATCCAATTAATTATCAAAATCAAATAATTACTAAATGGAATACTGGTGCTTCTCCAGGGACTAATGAGTGGGGTTTAAATACTGGTTCTGGTGGATCGACTTCTAAAACTCCAGGCTTTGCTTTTGAATCAGGTACTACTGCATATACTGCAGTTTCATCAGATGAGATTGCTAGTCAGGAATGGTATCATGTTTTAGGTATGAGAAAAGGTGAATATATATATATTTATGTTGATGGAGAGGAAAAAGCTAGTACTTATATAGGGTCTATTGCTGTTAATAATGCTAGTGGTAGATCATTAGAAATAGGACGAATAGCTGCTGGTTATGAATTTGATGGTAATATTGATGAAGTTAGAGTATATAACAGATCTTTATCTAGTCGTGAAGTACGTGACTTATACAACTGGGCTCCTGGGCCTATAGCCCATATTAAAATGGATGAAGGCAGTGGTAGTACTGCGTATGATAGATCAACTAATCAAAAAAATGTTACCTTGTATAATTCACCTACTTGGACTAGCGGTAAATTTGGACAAGCTTTAAGTTTTAATGGGACTGATCAATATGGTTTAATTTCTTCTGATGATACTTTATTTAGTATTTTACCTACTAGAAAACAGAGTTTCAGTTTTTGGATTAAGGCTGATTCATATGCTACAAAACAAGTTGTTTTATCTAGAAGAAATGGATGTAATAATGATGCTCATTTTAATATATATGCTTACGCTAATGATTTATATTTTGCATTATATTCGGATGGTGATACTGCTTATTCATCTCATTATACGAGTGGAGATGTATTAACTAATAGTGAATGGTATCATGTAGAATGGGTAAAAGAGTGGGGTATATCTGGAGGTACTAAATTATATTTAAATGGAAGTTTGCAAAGTTTAACACTTTCTAATGAGATTGCTAGTGGAGCTAGTTATAGTAGTTTGCCAGTATATGTTGGTGCTCAAAAAAGTGGTTCTAGTTGTAATGGCCCAGTTCAAGATTATTTTAATGGTATTATTGATGATGTACGTATATATAACTACGCTCGTACTCCTAAACAAGTAATAGAAGATATGAATGCTGGACATCCAGCAGGAGGTTCTCCAATTGCTTCACAATTTGGTTACTGGAAATTTGACGAAGGTTATGGTTCTACTGCTTATGATTATGGTTATGGGGATAATGATGGGACTATAACTAACGCTACTTCAACGAATAATGGTAAGTTTAGCAGAGGTCTTGATTTTGATGGAGATGGGCATGTTACAGGAAGCCTTTCTGGCTTTACTAGTTTAAATAGATGGACCGCATCTACTTGGTTTAGAACAAGTGATAATCAAGCATATATTTTTGATACTAGAACTAGTAATGATGATGGAGCAGTAATTTATTCGTCTTCAGCGACTGTAATTCATGCAGCTTTAGTTAGCGGTTCAACTTTATACAAAGATTATCTTTATACTATTACAGAGCTAGATGGTAATTGGCATTATATAGCTTTATCTAGAGATGGTGATAACTCATTAACTCTTTATATCGATGGCATTGCTCAAACACCATCATCTATTGATACAGATGTTGATATGACTTCAGTATCAGAGACATGGACTAATTTTACATTTGGTAATAGGCATTCTTTAGATGCTTACCAGCTCAGTGGTACAATTGATGAATTTAAGTTGTATGGTTCGGCTTTAACTGAAGATGAAATATTAATAGATTATAATAAAGGATCATCTTTAGTATTAGGAGCATCAGGACAAGAAACAACAGGTGTTGCTTCAAGTTCTGCATCTGTAATGTATTGTATTCCTGGAGACACTGCTACTTGTGATCCGCCAGTTGCAGAATATAAGTTGGATGAAAGAACTGGTTCTAGTGCATACGATACTAGTAATAATAATAATACAGGAACAATTACAAATGGTACTTGGCAAGGAGCTTCTAGCTGCATTAAAGGTTCTTGTATGTTATTTGATGGTAATGATGAAATATCAGTTAGTGATAATGCAGCCTTAGATTTAACTACAACTGGTACAGTTGCTGTTTGGGCAAAGATAGATAGTTATAATAGTGGTCAATATCCGCATATTGTTGGTAAAGGTGCTAGCGCTGGTTGGGATACTGATGGATATGCTATTTGGATATATAGTGATAATTATATTCGTGGTGAGTTAGATGATGAAGCAGAGACACCTTCTAATGATTATGTTTCTTTCGGTAAGCCAAGTACTGGTGAGTGGCATTATTATGTGATGACATGGGATGGTACAACTATTTATGCATATTTAGATGGTGCTTTATCTACAGCTTCGCCTAGTTCAGATACTCAAAGATTTTCTGTTCCAAATACAGCCGTTGATTTAGAAATTGGCAGAAGAGGTAATTATTTTAATGGTTCAATAGATGAAGTTAGATTATATGATTACGCTCGTACTCCAGCTCAAGTAGCTTATTCGTTTAATAGAGGCGCCTCTGTTGGTTATTGGAAATTTGATGAATGTTCTGGTAGTACTATTTACGATTGGGCACCTAACAGTAATGGAGGATATAATGGTAATAATGGTAGTTTAATAATTGGTACTGGTGGTACTAACACAGCAACTGGTACTTGTGCTACTTCTGGCGCTTGGAATGATGGCGCTACCGGTAAAATAAATGCTTCTATGGAATTTGATGGTACTGATGATTATCTAAGTATGGGTGATAAATCTACTCATGATTGGGGTAGTGGAGATGGCACAGTTAGCGCTTGGTTTAAAACAAGCACAGCTGGAATTCAAGATATTGTTCAGAATGGATCATATAGTACTAACGCTAAGAGTTATACTATATTATTAGACACAAATAGTAAATTTGCAGTTTCTATTGATGATAATACTACCGCAAAAGCTGTTATAAGCGATACATCTGGTAATGATGGTCTGTGGCATCATATTGTTGGAGTACGTGATGGCAATGATCTAAGATTATACATTGATGGCATTGAAGATGCTAATAGTCCAACAGATATTACTGGCTATGGTGATATAGATATTTCTGATCCGTTAATGATAGGTGCTGGAACAAATGGTACTGGTGGTAGCCCGGGTAACTTTTATACGGGTCAAATAGATGAAGTAAAAATATTTAATTATGCTTTAACTAATTTACAAGTTAAACAAGTATATAACAATGGGGCAGTCAATTTTAAATAAATTAAATAATATTTTTAAATATCTAAAAAATATAGATTATCGTTTTTATATTATCTATATAGTAATAGGCATTGTTATTGTTGCTTCATTTATCTATCTATTACGTAGTCCTAGTACTACAGAAGCTGCTTGGTGGAATGATTCTTGGTATTATAGACAAAGTACAGCTATTACTAATTCAGGATCATTAGTAACAAATCAGTATGTAAAAATTACATTAGATACTGCCACTTTAATTACAGCAGGTAAGATGCAATCAGATTGTGATGATATTAGAATAACCAATGAAAGGGGTGTTTTACTTACTTATTTTATAGATGGTGACACAGATTACGATTGTAATGATTCTGATACTGCTATTTATACTATAGCTACTCGTGTTCCAGCCTCAGGCGCTACTCTCTATATATACTATGGTAATGCAACTATTAATGATGCAGAAGCAATAATAGGGACATCAGAAATACCTGCTATTTCATGTAAAAATATTTTAGAACATAGTAATAGTAATGGAGATGGTGCTTATTACATTACCCCAAGTGGTAATACCGCTGATAAGCTACAGGTATATTGTGATATGACAAATAATGATGGCGGTTGGATGTTAGTAACTTCTGCTATGCTAGATTCCGTATATTTATCAGCTGGTTTTACATCTAGTAGTACAATAGATAGTAATGGTGGTATTGGTTATAATTTTGTTTCCGTTGACAAGGGTTGTGGTACAGGTGGTGTACCGCCGAGGGCAACTATTAAAGTTTCTGATACTTATGAATGGGATCAAGTAAAATCAAAAAAAACTATGGGTCCTAATGGGAGTGCATCATGTTGGGGTGCAGACGGTCAAAGTTATGTAACCCAAACAAATTTACAAGCACATGATGTATTATATGATGTTGTTCAAAGTTGTACTCTTTCTTGCGACACTTCACCTTATGTGATACCACCGATGTTTCGTTGTGATAATGAAGCAGAAAATTTTGCTCGTTTTAATACTAGTAGTGATAGATTATTTGAACAAACTTCTAGAAGAATTGACCGTGATACTGTAAGTGGTCCAGGAGTAGGTCTTGATTGTCAGACTATTGGTTTAGATTGGACAGTAGAAAATATATATGTAAGAGAAGATAATTTATTATTATCTACTTTTGGTTCAAGTAATGGTTCAGAAGAACAAAGTACAGCACCTGCTGGTTATTGGTCTTTTAATGAAGGTTATGGCTCTACTGCTTATGATAGTTCTTCTAATCAAAGTAATGGAACCGTTACTAATGCTACTTGGCAAAGTCGAGAGCAGTGTATAAGTGGTAAGTGTTTATACTTTGATGGCACAGGGGATTATGTAGATGCAACTACGGCAGATTGGCTTAGTTCAGATAGTCTTGGAACAATTAGTGCTTGGATCAAAACAAGCGACGTTTCTAGTTATCCAACAATATTTTCAAGCGCAGATTATGCGTCATCACTTTATTATATGGTTTTAAATTTAGAACAGACTACTGGTGTGATACGGTTTATTCAAAAAAATAATGATACTCAAGATACCGTTTCTGGGACTACTAATTTAGCTGATAATAATTGGCATCATGTTGTAGTTCAAAGTGATGGTTCTAATTATTTATTCTATGTCGATGGAAATTTAGAGTCTACTAATTTGGATGCTGGTTCTGATTCCGGTGACTGGTTTGCAGACACCCCAAATCGAGATAATTTTGATATTGGAATAATGAAATGGAATAGTACTACATCCTACCCTTTTAATGGTCATATAGATGAGGTGAAAGTATATAATTATGTAAGAACTCAAGCTCAAATAAGAAGAGATTATAATGCTGGAGCATCAGGCTTTGGTGGAAGTGAAGGAGTAGGTGTAGGTATAGGTCAAAGACCTCAACAATATTTATCTCAAGGCTTAGTTGGTTATTGGAAAATGGATGAGACTACTTGGGATGGTACTCCAGCAGAAGTTGTAGATTCAAGTGGTAACGGTAATCATGGTACTTCAACTAACGCACTAGCCACTACTACAGCCAAGTTTGGTAATGCTGGTGATTTTAATACTAGTACTAATCGTATAGATATAATAGATTCAGATACATTTGATTTTGGTTCAAATAATTTTACTATTTCTGGCTGGGCTAAGATAAATGGTTCTTTGTCTAGTTCGCGTAGTAGTATAGTTAATAAATGGAATACAGGTGCAAGTCCTGGTACAAATGAATGGGGTTTTGGAGTTGGTTCAGGCTCTAACAAAACACCAGCACTTACAATCGTCTCTGATTCGACTAATTATTCTGTAATTTCACCAACTGAAATATCTTCTGATGAATGGCATTATATAGTAGGCGTTAGAAGAGACGATTATACATATATTTATGTTGATGGAGTAGAAATGTCTAGTACCTATGTTGGAGATATAGTCATTGATAGTGTGGCGGGTAGAAAATTATATCTTGGAAATATTTATAATAATGGTTCACAAAATTATTCATTTGATGGTTTACTTGATGAGATTAGAATATATAATAGAGCTTTATCTAATCGTGAAATACGTGATTTATATAACTGGGCCCCTGGACCTTTATTACATTTGAAAATGGAAGAAGCTGTATCTGGTGATAGTAAAACACTATATGATAGCACTGGTAATGGTTATGATACAACAACAAATGATGGTGCTAATAATACTGGTATGGATTGTACAGTATCTGGTAAATTCGGTTTTGGTTGTGAATTAGATGGAACTGATGATTATGCTACTATTCCATCTATTGGTTTTACCGGAGATAGAGCAACTACTTTTGCTATGTGGGTTAAATTTAATTCGCTTAGTGATGGAGCAATAATGCTTTACGGGCATACTACGGATAATTATGGTTTTGATAGAGCTGGTAGTACAGTTCGGTTTGGAACAAGAGATATTAGTGATAATACAGATCTTGTTACTTCTAGTGCTTTAACTACTGATACTTGGTATTATTTAACTGGAGTATATAAACCTGATGATAAAGTTGAATTTTATATTGATGGAGTTTTAATCGGTATTAATAATATAGGTTCATTTAATGGTGTTTCTGCTGGTACTATGACGATAGGTAATAGTTGGAGATTAAGTGGTTCTGGCGCTGATTATTTAGATGGGGTAATTGATGATGTAAAGATATACGATTATGCTCGTACGCCTAAGCAGATAATTCAAGATATGAATGCTGGGCATCCGGCAGGAGGCTCTCCTGTTGGCTCAAAGCTTGGTTACTGGAAATTTGATGAAGGTTTTGGTGATACTGCTTATGATGATGGCTTTGGTGATAATGATGGTGATTTAGCTGGCACTTGTCCTGGTGATTCTACTTGTCCTACATGGACTAATAGTGGAAAATTTGGTAAAGCTTTAAGTTTTGACGGCTCTGATGATTATGTTGATCTGGGTCAATCAAGTTCTTTCGACATAGGTGATGGTGATTTTACAATAAGTGTGTGGGCCAAACCAAATGCAATTTCAACTGGTTGGACAGGGTTTGTTTATTTGGGGCAAGCTGGTTCTAGTAATGGTCATTTGGGCTTTGATCCTAATAATTATTTTTCGGGTGGAACTGGTGATGGTTCTACTTGGCAAACTCATCAAACAAATTATACTATTGATACTAATTGGCATCATTATTTGATGAAAAGAGAATCTGATAGGATTTATTTTTATGTTGATGGTAATTATATTTCAGATTATGCACATAGCTATACGCCAACAAGTTTAGATGAGAATGCTTGGATTGGTCAGGGAACCTCGTCAGAAGAGTATAACGGCTTAATTGATGAAGTTAAGATATATAACTATGCTTTAACTGAAGATGAAGTTAGATTAGATTATAATCAAGGCTCATCTTTAGTTTTGGGTTCTATTGGCACTAATGCTGATGGCACTGCTTCTAGTTCTCAAGAAGCATATAATTGTGTACCTGGTAGTAGCGCTGCTTGTAGTGCACCTCTAGCTGAATTTAAATTTGAAGAAATGACCGGAAGTATTACTTATGATTCCAGTGGTAATAGCGCGTCTGGGACTATAACTGGAGCTATTTGGAAAGATAGTGTTGACTGTAAGTATAATAATTGCTTGTATTTCGATGGTACTGATGATTTTGTTGATTTTGGTAATATTGATGCAGCTAATTTTGGTACAGACGCTTTTTCTGTTAGTCTTTGGTTTAAAGAAGGGGCTGGCGGATCTAGTAGATTTATGGAAAAGAGAGAAGAAGATCAAGAACAATGGTACTTTGGTTTAAGTAGTGGAAAACCTTATTTCATATATAATGCTGGACCAGGAGGAACTACAGATTATGCTTATACAATAAGTAATACTGTATTAACAGAAGGTGTTTGGTATCATTTAGTAGCAGTAGTTGATAGGGCGAGTCCATATTATCCAACTATTTATGTAAATGGAGTAGATGATGGTACATCGTCAACCTCTGTAGTTGGTAGCCCAGGTTCTGCAAATATGGATAATACTGGTAGTTTTATTATCGGTAAAGAAACATATGGTGGAGCGGAAAGTTTTTTTAATGGAAATATCGATAATGTAAAGATATATAATTATGCAAGATCTGCATCTCAAGTAGCCTATGAATATAACAGGGGAGAACCAGTTGGTTGGTGGAAGTTTGATGAATGTGAAGGAGTTACTGCCTATGATTCATCACGTGATGGAAATGGTGGATACAATGGTAATAATGGAACCTTAACTAATATGGATCCTGCTACTGATTGGATTTCAAGTTCAAGTTGTAAGTTAGGTTGTTGTTTAGATTTTGAAAAAGATAATGATGAAGAAGTAAATATAACTCCAACCACAGACATTGATCCTAGAACTCATGGTTGGTCTATGTCTGTTTGGGTTAAGTCTACGCAAAAGTCTGATGGTAATGGTGGATATATCAGGACGATTGGAACCTACGGTGAAGGTGGTACAGGTTATTGGATTTTTAGGAGCCATAATAATAGTGGCGATTTTCCTGGATTACAAATTAGTGATGGTTCTAATGGTGCTAGTGTTTATGGAAATAAAACTGTGACTGACGGAGTATGGCATCATGTTATTTTTACTTATGATCCAGTGGTTGAGATTTCTAAAATATATATAGATGGTATTTTAAATGCAACCAATGATTGGTCTGCAGGTAGCATGGGTGATATTAATCCAGGGAATGTTATTGAAGTTGGCCAAGATAGTACTGGTAGTGAAGAATATGACGGTATGTTAGATGATTTTAGAATATATAACTATGCTTTAACTTATGAGCAAGTTAAACAGTTACATAATAATGGAGCTATCTATTTCAATTAATTAGCAATATCTGCTAAAATAAGCATAATATGAGTATAAACAAAGAAGACATAGAAAAACTAGCTAAACTCGCACGTATAGAGCTTAAAGAAGGTGAAAAAGACAAGTTTACTAAGGATATTTCATCTATTTTAGGTTATGTAGCTAAATTATCTAAAGTTAAAGTAAAAGATGGTTTAGATTTTGAAAGCGTAGAAGATAGTCGTTTAAGAGAGGATAAGGTAGTTGGTATTTCTAAAGAAGAGCAAGAGAATTTAATAAGTTTAGCTCCTGCTAAAGAAAAGAATTTAATTAAAGCTAAAGCTGTTTTTGAATAATATGGATTTATCATATTTAACAATTAGTGAAATAAAAAAGGGTTTACGAGATAAGAAGTTTTCATGTACTGAACTTGTTAAGTATTATTTTACTCGTATAGAAAGTTTTGAGGATATAAATTGTTTTATTACTTTAAATAAAAAAGAAGCTTTAAAAAGAGCCAAAGAAGTAGATAAGAAGATAAAGAGTGGGGAAGAGTTAAAAGCTTTAGAAGGTGTACCTATTAGTGTTAAGGATTTATTTATGACTAAGGGTATTAAGACTACTGCCGGCTCAAAAATATTAGAAGAATATATTGCACCATATGATGCTACTGTAATACACAGATTAAAAGAAGCCGGTGCTATTATAATAGGTAAAAATAATTGTGATGAATTTGCTATGGGCGCTTCAAATGAAAATAGTGCCTATGGTCCTGTTTTAAATCCTTGGGATAAATCTCGAGTACCTGGAGGTTCATCTGGGGGTAGTGCGGCTAGCGTAGCTATTGATATGGGAACATTTTCTATTGGTACAGACACTGGTGGCTCTGTAAGGCAACCTGGAGCACTATGTGGTATTACTGCCTTAAAACCTACTTACGCACGTGTAAGTAGATACGGAATAATTGCTATGACTTCTTCTTTTGATCAAGCTGGTCCTATGACACATACTGCAGAAGAATGTGCAGAGATTTTAGAAGTAATAGCAGGAGAAGATATAAATGATTCAACTACTAGTAAATTAAAAGTTGATAAGTATACTGAAGATATAAAAAAAGATATTAAAGGTAAAGTAATTGGCTTACCTAAAGAATATTTTATAAAAGGCATGGACATGGAAATTGAGATACGGATTAAAGAAATGGCTGAAGAATTTAAAAAGATGGGAGCTATTATTAAAGAAGTTAGTTTACCTTCTACAGAACATGCTTTAGCTGTTTACTATATTATTTTAATGGCTGAAGTATCTTCTAATTTATCTCGTTATGATGGTATACGATATGGTTTAAATAATAAGCAAGCTAAGAATTTAAAAGAACATTATGAAAAGACCAGGGCAGATGGTTTTGGTGATGAAGTAAAGCGTAGAATAATGATGGGTACTTATGTTTTGTCTGCTGGTTATCAAGATGCCTATTATAATCAAGCTAAAAAAGTTCAAAAAGAAATTCAAAAAGAATATTTAGATATATTTAATGAAGTTGATGTATTATTAACTCCTACAACACCTACTACAGCTTTTAAATTAGGGGAGAAGTATAATGATCCCTTAACTATGTATTTATGTGATATTTATACTATCTCAGCTAATGTAGCAGGTTTGTGTGCTATTTCCTTGCCAGTAGGTTTATCAACTCAAAATTTACCAATTGGTATGCAGTTAATGGGCGCTCCTTTTAAAGAGAGTGTAATACTTAATTTAGCTCATCAGTTTCAATTAAATACGGATTTTCATAAGAGACAACCTAATTTGTAATATTCAACATATTTGTGTATAATAAACCAACATTTAATAATTAAAGTTTTTATTTATGTTTAATGAAAATAAGAAAAAGAAAGGTTTTTTTGACCTAATTTCTGCTAAATCATCTTTTATTCTAGGTTTAGTAGGTGGCGTACTAATAGTTGGAACTATTGGTTTTTTAATTACTTTATCTGGTAGTGGCTCTGGTTTTTCTTTGCCACTTGGTGATAAGACAGAATATAATGAAAATTCTTTAGCTTATAAGCTGGATTTAGATATGAAGGATTTTAAAGAATGTTTAGATAGTGATAAATATGTTGAAAAGGTAAATGCTGAATTTCAAGAAGGTTCTGCTGCGGGCGTAACAGGAACCCCTGGAGTTTATGTTAATGAATACTTAGTTAGAGGTGCTTATCCTTATGAAGTTTTTACACAAATAATTGATAGTATTTTAGCAGGTCAAGAAGTAAATATTGAAGGTGTTGATTTACCAACTTCTGGTTATTCTAATGTTAAAGAAATTACTAAAGATGATAACTATTTAGGTAACTTAGATGCACAAGTTAAATTAGTTGAATTTAGTGATTTTCAATGTCCTTATTGTGCCAGAGCTCATCCTACTCTAAAACGTATTATTGAAGACTACGGTGATCAAGTTGTTTGGGTCTATAAGCATTATCCTCTAGACCAATTACATCCATATGCTAGAGGTGCTTCTGAATCTGCTGAATGTGCTGGTGAGCAAGATATGTTTTGGGAATATACAGATGCTTTGTATGAAAATCAAAGTTTAATTACCAGTGACTATATTAACTATTAAATATATGAATAAAAAATATTGGTGGATAATAATTGCCATAGTTATAATATTACTTGGATCCTGGTATTTAAATAGAGAAACTGCCGAGTATTCAGAAATTACTACTGAGCGTCCATATAAAGGAAATCCTGAGGCTAGTGTAGTAATAGTTGAGTATTCTGATTTCCAGTGTCCAGCTTGTCGTTCAGCACAAAGTGTTCTTGAATCAATAATGGATAAATATCCCGATAAAGTTAAATTGGAATATCATAATTTTCCTTTAACTTCAATTCATAAGTATGCATATAAAGCAGCAGAAGCAGCTTTATGCGCTCATGATCAAGGTGATTTTTGGGGATATCATGATATGTTATTTTCATATCAGGATGATTTAACTTATTCTGATTTAGAAAGTTATGCTGGAGTTTTAGATTTAGATGTTGAAATTTGGAATGATTGTATGTCCACGCATACTAAAAAGTATGTAATTGAAGAAGATTTAGATGAAGTATATAGACTTGGTTTGAATAGCACACCTACTTTTTTCCTAAATGGTCAGAAAATTGGAAATTGGGGAGAACTACCAAGTTTAGTAGAGGGTTTAGTTGAACCTTTAGTTTCTTTAGAAAATGATTCTCAAGATGATATTCAAGAATAACTATGTTAGAAATATTTCATAATTTTAAGCCTCAAGCTATATTATTTAGCTTGGGGCCTATTAATATCTTCTGGTATGGCTTAGCAGCTTTAATTGCTATTTTAACAGGTATTTTTTTATTAAATTATTTGACTAGAAAAGAAAAAGAAACTCAGGATCATTTATGGAGTCTCTTTTTTTATTTAATTATCTTTGGTTTAATTGGGGCTCGTATATATCACGTATTATTTTATAATCTCACATACTTTTTAAGTAAACCGTTAGAGATAGTAAAATTATGGCACGGCGGGTTAGCCATACATGGAGCTATTATAGCTGGTATAGTAGTTATATATTTATATACTAAAAAGAATAATTTAAATATATTTAAATATACTGATTTATTAACTTTAGTTTTACCTCTAGGACAAGCCATTGGTAGAGCAGGGAATTACTTCAATCAAGAATTATTTGGTTTACCTTGTCAAAAAATATATTGTATTCCCATAAGTCAATTTAATAGACCAGAAATATATCAAAGCTTTACTCATTTTCACCCAGTTTTTTTATATGAAGCATTTTTAAATATTATATTATTTATTTTGTTACTTTTAATATATAAGTATAAGAAGTTATCATTTGGCTTAATAACAGCCGTTTATTTGATAGGTTACTCTATTATAAGGTTTATGATGGAATATCTACGTTTAGACGTTAATAGTACGTATTTAGGCTTAAAATGGGTCCAGTGGCTCTCTATATTGATTATTATAGTAATATGTAGCTTATTATTTAAGAATAAAAGAAATATCAAAGCTTAATTATATTTATAAATAATGAGGTCTATTTAAAACAAAATCTCATTTTTTTATTTATTGACAAATTGAAGTCATTATGATAATTTCAGCGTAGTACACTAACAATTAGAAAAATTGGAGAATATAATGACACTCATATTAGGCGACAATAAAGGTTATTTTCATGCAATATTTAAATCAGCCTTTACTGTATTAGGTTCTGGTAAAGAATATATTGAGTATAAAATATATAAATACCATTATCCAGCATTCAAAGAGATATTAGTTAAACTGAAAGAAGAGTACAGAAATCGTTATCTACACCATCAAAAGAAGGTAAAGGAAGGACCTACTTTACATGGAGAGGTAATTACGTTAACTTTTGCTTTTAACAGATTATATAAATTAAAAAGAAAAGAATTTGTTAAAATTGATGGTCGAATACTTTTTTTTAGGCAAATGGAACAGTTTATACAATATTGGTTAGATCAAATAGATCTTTTCGAAAAGGATAAGCTTGAAGAAAAAGATGATAAATTATTATCTGAGATGATACATTGGTTAGTTTTATTACTAAGTGGTAACTGTAGTCTTAGTTATGATGATCCAGAAGGTCACCTTGAATTTACAACTTATAATTTTGATAATATTCCATTCAATCTTTAAAAATTTGATCCTTAGTTACGAAGCTAGGGATTTTTTTATTTAAAAAACAGAGCATTTAACTCTGAATTTTACTGGCGGGGCCGAAGGGACTCGAACCCTCGACCTCCTGCGTGACAGGCAGGCGTTCTAACCAACTGAACTACGACCCCGGATATCGAGCATAAATGCTCGATTTTATTTTACTTCGTCAAAAATATTTTTAAAAGTTTTTGGATGTTCTTTAGCTATTATAGATAGTACTTTTCTATCTAATTCAACTTTTTTCTTCTTTAAAGCTTCTATAAATCTACTATAAGTCATACCATGTTCTCTGACAGCTGCGTTTAATTGAATTTGCCAAAGTCTTCTAATTGATCTTTTTTTATTCTTTCTATCTCGGTAAGCATAAGCACCAGCTTTTTTAATAGCAGGTTTAGCTAGTCTAATCTTTTTCTTTCTACCCCATTTAAATCCTTTTGCTTGGGAAAGAATAGCTTTTCTTTTCTTAGCTCTTACATTACCTCTTTTTACTCTAGGCATATTTTAATATAATTAGTTATTAAGCGTAGGGAGTAAGTTTCTTGATGTTTTTAACATTAGCTTTTGATAATGTCTTACTGCCTCTTTTATTTCTTCTGGTTTTTCCAGATTCTTTAGCGTTAAAATGATTTTGACCACCAATTCTAATCTTTTTCTTCTTACCTTTAGTAGTCTTAATTCTTTTAGCTATTGCTTTGTTAGTTTTTAGTTTCATATATTTAGTTATTCCTTAGAGCCGGGAGCTATGATAGTAGAAATTCTAGCACCTTGTTTTTTAATAGGTGATTCCACAATAACTTCTATATCTAGTGACTCAATAAATTGATTTATCTTTTCTATTGCTTCTCTTGTATATTGTCTTTCTCGACCTCTTAATATTGTTTCAATTTTAATTTTATTACCTTTTTTTAAAAATTTATCAACTTGTTTTCTCTTAAAGTCTAAATCATGTGCACCAATCTTATATGACATTCTAACTCCTTTAATTTCAACTTTCTTGGCATGAGTTTTTTGATGCTGAGCTTTTTTAGCTTGTTGATATTGAAATTGTCCGTAATCTTGTATTTTGCAAATTGAAGGATTAGCTTTTGGATTTACTTCAACTAAATCAAGTTCTTTTTCTTTAGCTATAGCTAAAGCCTTATGAGTTTCTAATTTACCTAAAGATTCGCCATTTTCATCAATGACCATTACTTCAGGGATACGAATTTGGTCGTTAACCCTAAAAAACTTCTTATCTTTCTTAAATACTTTTTTTCTTCTTACTCTTAACATAAGTTATATATATTTGGTGGAGGTGGTGGGTATCGCACCCACGTGTAATTTTTTAAAATTAAAACTTCTACTAGAATAGTTCTTTTAATTTGTTTAAAGGAATTAACTGGGAAAAGAACAAAACATTAAATCCTCGAGTATTCTGGTGTTTCAATATATAATGGAATACGCATTAAATATCTAACCTAATAATATAACACCCTTTGTAAGCTATTAGGCATTGCTCATAAGGATGGTTGTTTGCTTAATTAAGCAACAACAGAAGCTAGGGTAGGAGCACTGAAAGCACCCATTACCTTTGCTACAAAGTTCTTGGCATTTATCCAAGGTGTAAGCTTTTTTAAGAAGTTCTTACAACTTCTCCTAGCTATTTCAATTGTTAAAGAAACTAGCAAATTAAAACACCCCCATTAGTGGTTTTTTAACTTTTTCTTAACTCTTCTTTCAAAGTCCCGTTTTTTTATATCTTCTCTCTTGTCTGCCTTCTTCTTACCTTTAACTAAAACAACGGTTAATTTAACCAGTCTTTGGCTCGTAGTATACAATGAAAGTGGCATTAATGTCAAGCCTTTTTGTTTCAATTTGCCAACTAATGAACTTATCTCTTTTTTATTAAGTAATAGCTTCCTATTTCTTAATGGATCATAGCCTTTTTGGGCATATCCGGATTTTGGATATCTCGATATATTTGCATTAATTAACCATAATTCAGGGTTTTTATGCTCAGTACTTTTCATAGTAATATAGCTGCCAGTTAAGTCAGCTCTACCCGATTTAGCAGCTTTTACCTCTGATCCAGTTAATTTTAAGCCTGCTTCCCATTTGTCTAGGACTTTAAAATCATGTCTTAATTTCTTGTTTTTAGCTAATTCTTTCATCCTTAGTATTATATATTGTTTTCAGAATTAAAGGAACAAGCATTGTCTTTTTATCAAAAATGTGCTACTTTTTTAAATACGGTTAATTATTCATATAAAAAGCATGGAAACTACAAAAACAAAATTAGTTGAGGCTATTTTGAAGTCTTTAAAATCATCTAAACTTGTATTTAAAGGTGATTTGCAAGTAAGCTATCCAAATATTGATTCTCATGGTGATTACACTACTAATGTAGCAATGCAGATTGCTAATTTAGAAGCCAATAATCCTTTAGAGACAGCAGAGAAGTTAAAAGCTAGTTTATTAGGTAATAAGTTTATAAATAAAACGTTTAGCAAAATCGAAGTTGCTAAGCCTGGATTTATAAACTTCTTTTTTTCTCCTGAATTTTTAAGTAATAAAGCGAATAAATTATTGAAAAGTAGAAAAGAATATGGTTTAACTAAGCTTGGTAAGGGTAAAAGTGTTCAAGTAGAGTTTATTTCAGCCAATCCTACAGGCCCTTTAACTCTTGGAAATGGACGTGGTGGTTTTTATGGTGATGTTTTAGGTAATGTTTTAAAGAGAGTAGGCTATGATGTTCAAAAAGAGTACTTAGTAAACGATGCTGGTAATCAAATTAAAATATTAGGACATAGTGTTTTAAAAGATCAAGAAGCACAATACAAAGGTCAATATATTGATGATTTAAATAAAGAATTAGGTTCTGAAAAAGATGTAAAATTGGTAGGTAAAAAAGCAGCAGAGATTATTTTGAATGATTTGATCAAAAAAACTGTTAAAGAAAAGATGCAGATAACTTTTGATGACTGGTTTCATGAAGAAAAGGAACTTAAAGCGTCAGGTAAAATTGATAAGATAATAAAAAAGGTTAAAGAAGGAAATCATACCTATGAAAAAGATAAGGCTCTGTGGTTTAAGTCCGAGGAGCTAGGGGATACCAGAGATAGAGTTTTAATAAAGAGTAATGGTGATACAACTTATCTAGCACAAGACTTTGCTTATGCAGAAAGCAAATTTGGTGAAAGACGATTTGATAAAGGAATTTATGTTTGGGGTGCTGATCATCATGGTGATGTGTCAGGACTTTTAAACGCAGTTAAGGTCTTAGGTTATGAGGGTAGGGCAGAAGTAATATTGACTCAATTTGTAAAATTGATTAAAGATGGTAAAGAAGTTAGGATGTCAAAAAGGTCAGGTGATTACGTTACCATGTCTGAGCTAATTGATTTAGTCGGGCATGATGTAGTTAGATTTATATTTTTGATGTATAGCAATTCTACACACATGGAATTTGACTTAAGTATTGCCGAAGAGAAATCAGAAAAAAATCCGGTCTACAATGTTCAATATGTGAGTGCCAGAATGAATAGTATATTAAATCAAATTGAGATTTCTGAATCAAGAATTGGAAATTCAAAGATTAATTTGGATGAGGAATGTGAAATTAATTTAGTTAGAGCATTACTTAAATGGCCTGAAATTTTAGAGGAAATTTCGACTAGTTTTATGGTCCAATTACTGCCAAAATATGCCATAGAAATCGCAAATAATTTTCATAGATTTTACGATAAATGTAGAGTCATTTCTAATGGTAAAATTGATCCATCTAGAGTAAAATTATTACAATTAACTCAGAGAATTTACAAGGAAATTTTAACAACAATTGGTATTTCAATTCCTGATAAGATGTAAATTTAAGTATAACTTTAATATTAAAATCTTACTCAAAAATGAGTAAGATTTTTTAAATACTTAGATAATTTAGTTATCCGATATTACTTATTTTTATCAATTTCTGTGGATAACGTAGAGATAAAAATTAATTAAATTAGTAATCAACAGGTTATCAATTGAATGTATCAACTACATATTCAAAAAACCTTTAAAAACACCTATATTCTTGATATCGGATAAAATTTCAATGTCAATAAAACCTATATATTTATTGACTTTTAAGTGATATAATTATATCGGATAGTAGTTAATATAGGTTGTAAAACATATAGGCTAAGTTAGTCTATTTTTACACCACCTTATTTTGTATCCGATAACGATACAAATTAATAAAAAGTAGTCCCATGCAAGATAATAAAAACAAAAATTTGGAGAGGATTATTGACTCTTATTTAGATCAATATATTACCTTAGCAGAGGCTGCTAAACTATGTTCATATTCACAAGATTATCTCTCACTATTATCCAGAAAAGGACAGATTAATTCTGTAAAAAAGGGCCGCAATTGGGTTATAACAAAGCGTGCTCTTTTTGAATACATTGAGAAGCATTATGAGGACAAAAAAGGGCGTGCATCTGGCCAATTATTATTCGATAATGGATTGAGCGAAGAACCTGATAATAATTCAACAGATGAGAAGCCTCTAAATGAACATAAAATTTTAGACAATATTCTTGACGTAGATTTAGATCAATTTATCAGCTTAGCTGAAGCTGCTAAACTCTGTTCCTATTCTCAAGACTACCTTTCACTACTATCCAGAAGGAGACAAATCAATTCTGTTAAGAAAGGACGTAATTGGGTAATCACTAAGAGAGCACTTTTTGAATATATTGAAAAGCATGCAGTTGATAAAAAAGGTAGTTCAACTGGTCAGTTAGTTGCTGGTAAAAGTTTTACAGATATATTTAATAATAACTTTTTTAATCAGAAGATTAGTAATTTAATTATCAGTTCATTTGAAATTCTAAAAGGATTAAGTAGGGATTTATTGTTTACAAGTTTTGATTATTTGATTAATACAAAGAATAATCTATCTCTTCATAGACGAAGAATATTCAATCCAGTCTTTATTAGAAAATCTATAGCTAGTTTAACTTTGGTAGGAATGTTTTTATCATCAATGTATGTTACACCACAAGCTTTGGCTTATTACAAAGATGATTTAAGTACAATTGGTAACTTGATAGAACATAGTATAGTAAAAACAATTAATGCTAGTAAATCAAGTTTTGATTCTACTAAACAAATTTATGCTGATACTTTTGATTTTATAGCTAATCCAGGTAATGAAAAATATAAAGTAGCTTTAAATAATATATTACCAACTTTATCTCAAGGAATTAAGGTTATTGGTTATGATTTAAATAATACAGTCCAAGAATTTAAATCAAGTAATCCTGGTCAAAGATTTGCAGCCTTAACTAATGTATTTAACTTACCATCTGTAATTAATAATAATTTATATACTACTTCCAGTAATCAAGAGATTAAAGAGATTGTTTTAAATCATAGTTTAGAAAATAGTCAGAAATTTACTCAAATTCAAGAAGTAGTAACAAAATCGGTTTCAAATGTTTTTAACTCTTTTAAGACATTAAGCGTTAGAACTAAAAAGTTAGTCCAGTTTAAAGCTAAACCATTTGTTTATGATTTTAATAGAACATTAATTGATCATCTAGGATTTACTAATAAACAAGATATTGAGCATGATATAGAAATTAAAGTAGCTGGAGTTTTTGAGCATACTGAGGAAATTGATTCTAGTGAACAAGAATTAGATATTTTGATACCTGAATATGAAAATGAAACATCATTTTTAAGTCGTTTTGTTAAACAGGCTAAGAGTGATTTAACTTTTATTAAATCTTTAGTAAATAATACTTTACAAAGCGCTTCACAGTTACCTGAAGAAGTTACTAAGTTAGCTGATTTACCAGTGGAAGAAAAAATAAGTCCTTTAGGTCTTTTCTTTAAGAGAACAGGTGATTCGATGGCAGCTATCTTAGATCTTTCTTTTGGTGAAACTAAAGAGAGAATTGATAAAACAGTTGAACTTACTAAATTGGCATTTGGAAATGTATTCTCAACAGATGTTAATTTAGTAGAAAGTAATAAATATTTAACTTTAGATCAGGCAGTTCAGATATTTGGACAACTCGCTGAAGGTTCTGAGATTACTTCTGATGGACGAGTAGTTGTTATAAAAGGTGCTCCAGGTGAGAAAGGTGCTCCAGGTCAACCAGGTGAGAAAGGTGAGTCAGGTGAGAAAGGTGAAAAAGGGATTCAAGGAGAAGCAGGTACTGATGGCATAGGAAGCAATGGAAATAATTATTATTATGGCGGTACTACAGTTTATGGCGGTACTACAGTTGTCGAAAGTTTATCAGTTACTGATTTTTTAACTGTTAGACTTGGTCTTGGAGTTGGTGATCAATTAACAGTTTCAGGTGATACTGAGTTGGGCAGTGATTCTGGAAATACTTTGAATGTAACTGGCCAATCTACATTTACTGGTCCAGTTACCATAACTGACGGTTTAACTGTTGGGGGTTCATTAAATATTTCTGGAGGTGTAACTTATGGTGGCGATTTATCAGTCGGTGGTAAAGCTACTATAACAGCTTCAACTGGAGATATTACTTCTGAAGGAAATTTAATTACTAAGGGAAATATTACAGCCTCTGGAACTCTTAATGTTTTTGATTCAGTTACCATAGGTGATACTGATAATTTTAGTGACAATGACCTTTTGAATATATATGCTACATCTACTATTTCGGCTACAGGTACAAGTCCAGCATTAATTGTTAGACAAGGTGGTACTGGAGATATATTTAATCTCTATGATGGTAACACTCAAGTCTTATCTGTTATTGATGGTGGAAAAGTTGGTATTGGGACTACTACACCTAATGCCTTTTTTGCTATAGAAGCTTTTGGTACTACAACTGTCCCACTTTTAACAGTAGCTACATCAACTGGATCAATATTATTTAATATTGCTTCATCAGGTAGCGCTTCGTTCGGTGCTTATCCTTCAACATCAGCACCAAGCATTTTAATTCAACCTTATGACGTAACTAGCTTTAGCCAGGCTACTTCAACTATGTTAATGGTTAATGCTACTTCAACCTTTGTTGGTGACTTAGCTAACTTATCAATTGATGGTTCAAGTATGTTTAGAATTGATTATCAAGGTAATATTATATCTACTGGCTCAATGACAGTGGCCGGGGATATTGATCCTCCATCTGATAATATCTATGACTTAGGTGATAGGGTAACTACTCAGAGATGGAGATTTGGTAATTTTGGTACCGGTGTTCAAGTCGGTGGTACTTCAACACTTTACACTTTATATGGCAGTTCTACTCTAACTACTGTTGGTACAGATTACTCAATTACTCCAGATGATGGATATGATATAACTTTAAATGCTTCAAGTACAGATAGTGCTCTAACTGTAAATCAAAGATACACTGGTTCAATTTTAGATTTAAAAGATAATGATATTTCAGTCTTTACAGTAATTGATGGGGGTAATGTTGGTATAGGTACTACTACACCCGAAGCCAAACTTCAAGTTTTAGATACTGGAGAACAATTAAGACTAGGATACGATGAAGATAATTATGTTTCATATGTTGTAAGTTCAGCAGGTGATTTAAATATTACGCCAATAGGTGGCGACATTAAACTAATTGCTAATTTAGATGTTGGTGGTAATGCAACAGTAACAGCAGCAACTGGTGATTTAGCTTTGCAAGGTGATCTTGATTTAGTAGGTACTAATTTACAAGCCACTACTGGAATTTTAAATATATCTAAATCAAGTTCCATGACTACAGTTCTTGGAACATTAAACGTAGATGAAGCAGTAACCCTAGATACTACTTTACGAGTTACTGGAATAACTACATTACTTAGTGATACTTCTGTTGGTGGCAATGCAACTATTACTGCAGCAACAGGTAATATCGATACTATTGGTTCATATGCTGTTAATACTACTGAGGTCATTACTTCGGGTAGAGTTTTACAAAATATTACTCAAGCTACCATAGATAGCATTAGAATTGATGGTACAAATATTGGTCATACTTCAGATACTGATCTTTTAACCTTTGCTTCAGATAATCTAACTTTAACTGGTAACCTAATTGTTACTGATAATGTAGGTTTAGCTACTACTACTCCAGCTGCTCAACTATCTATTCATCAACCAACAACTGGTGAAACTGCAATTTTAGTTGATGCAGTATCTGGATATACTGGTAACTTACTTGATTTGAAGGTAGCATCTAGTACTAAATTCTCAGTAGATGCGAGTGGTAATATTATTCAATTAGGTTCTCAAACATTAGCAGGTGATCTCTATGTTGGAGGACGAGCAACTATTACAGCAGCAACAGGTAACATTGATACTGAAGGAGCTATTGATGCAGCTTCAGAGATACAAGCTAATTCATTTAGCATAGATGGAACAACTAATTTAACTTCAACTTCATCACTAGTTAGTATAACTAGAGCTGAAATAGATAGTTTAGTTTTAGATAGTACTACCATTGGTTTACTAACAGACGAAGATCTTTTAACTTTGTCATCTGGAGCTTTAACTGTAGCCGGAACTCTAACATCAACCGGTGATTTCATGGTAGGTGGTAATGCAACAGTAACAGCAGCAACTGGTGATTTAGCTTTGCAAGGTGATCTTGATTTAGTAGGTATGGATCTGCAAGCAACAACAGGTACACTAAATATATCTAAATCAAGTTCCATGACTACAGTTCTTGGAACATTAAACGTAGATGAAGCAGTAACATTTGATCAAACATTAAGTATTACTGGTGTTACTACTATGCTTTCTGATATGTCAGTTGGTGGTAATGCAACAGTAACAGCAGCAACTGGTGATATTGAAACAGAAGGGAATATTACCATAAGTGGTAACAATCTAACTTTTGGTAATGGAGCTACTATTGTTAACACAGATACTGATACTTTAACAATTACTGAAGTACTTGTTTCTCTATCTGGTGATCTTGATTTAGTAGGTACTAATTTACAAGCCACTACTGGAATTTTAAATATATCTAAATCAAGTTCCATGACTACAGTTCTTGGAACATTAAACGTAGATGAAGCAGTAACCCTAGATACTACTTTACGAGTTACTGGAATAACTACATTACTTAGTGATACTTCTGTTGGTGGCAATGCAACTATTACTGCAGCAACAGGTAATATCGATACTATTGGTTCATATGCTGTTAATACTACTGAGGTCATTACTTCGGGTAGAGTTTTACAAAATATTACTCAAGCTACCATAGATAGCATTAGAATTGATGGTACAAATATTGGTCATACTTCAGATACTGATCTTTTAACCTTTGCTTCAGATAATCTAACTTTAACTGGTAACCTAATTGTTACTGATAATGTAGGTTTAGCTACTACTACTCCAGCTGCTCAACTATCTATTCATCAACCAACAACTGGTGAAACTGCAATTTTAGTTGATGCAGTATCTGGATATACTGGTAACTTACTTGATTTGAAGGTAGCATCTAGTACTGTCTTTGCTATAGATCAATCAGGTGGCTTGAGCTTCGGCACTATATCTTCTGGTACTTGGAATGGTGATACTATAACTGTTGATTATGGCGGTACTGGTTTAACCTCAGTTACTGATGGTTATGTTTTAATAGGTGATAGTGCTACTGCCTTAGAAGCAACTTCAAGTATATTTATAGCTTCAGATGGAAATGTAGGTATTGGTACTTCCACTCCAGCTGCTCAACTTCAAGTTTTAGATACTTCAGAACAATTAAGACTAGCATATGATGAAGATAGTTATACTTCATTTACTGTAGCCTCAGATGGAGCTTTATCAATTTCCACAACTAATACTGCTACTACTTCAATAAGTGCAGGTTTAACTGTTAATTCAACAAGTTTAGTAGTTCAAGATAATACTGGTAATGTAGGTATTGGAGTTGTGGATCCTGCTCAGAAACTTCATATAGATGGAAACGTTCTTTTAGAGAATAATAAAGAATTAAGATGGAAAGATAGTGGTGGTACAGAAAGGACAATTATGGAATTGGTAAGTGCAGATGATTTATATATTGGTGGAAGTTTTGCTGGTTCTATGATTTTTGTTGGTGGTGGAAGTTATGCAGAAAAAATGAGAATAGATGATAGTGGGGATATTATAATTCAGGACCATATTGGTATAGCTACTACTACTCCTGCTGGGCAATTAAGTGTACATCAACCAACAACTGGTGAAACTGCTATCTTAGTAGATTCAGTATCTGGTTATTCAGGTAATCTATTAGACTTAAAAGTAGCATCTACTACAGTCTTTGCTATAAATCAATCAGGTGGCTTAGCTGTTGGTACTATTTCATCTGGTACTTGGAATGGAGATACTATAACTGTTGATTATGGTGGTACTGGTTTAGACGCGGTAACTGATGGTTATGTTTTAATAGGTAATGATTCTACTACTTTAGAAGCAACATCAAGTATCTTTGTAGATTCTGATGGTGAAGTTGGTATTGGCACAGTTAGTCCTGGAGCTAAATTAGATGTTAGAAATTTAGCTGATACTACTGGTTCAAGTATAATTGTTGGAGATAATAATGGAAGGATTATTAATATTTCTTCTCCAATAACAGGCGCTGTTCCAGGAAGAATAGAGGTAACAGGAACAACAAATGGATTAGGTCTTGGGGTTGGTGCTGCGCAAGATGCAATATATATTGATGGATTAACTAATGCAGGTTATGTTGGTATCGGTACAGATAGTCCTGATTATAGATTGGAAGTAGATGGAACTTCTGACTTTGGAGATACTATGACTTTTGGAGATGGCACTAAAGGAGTAATTTCATGGAACGCAGGAGGATTTGTAGTTAAAGGAGATACCGGATTAGCATTACAACTAGGAGCAAATAATGTTAATGATAATATTGTCATTGATACTTCAGGAAATGTAGGTATTGGTACATCTACTCCAGCTTCTAAGCTTCAAGTTTTAGATACTTCAGAACAATTAAGACTTGCCTATGACGAAGATAATTTTTCCTCATTTACTGTAGGTACAGATGGAGCTTTAGCTATTGCTAATACAAATAACTCTACAACTACTATCAATGCAGGACTTACTGTTAATTCAACAAGTTTAGTAGTTCAAGATGATACTGGTAATGTAGGTATTGGTACTGCTGATCCATCAAGAGAACTAGAAGTAACAGGTGCAGGTAATGTATATGCTAAGATCACAGCGACTACTGGAGCTGACTCAATTTTAGAACTAGGAGAAACTTCAGAGATTTGGACTATTAGAAATGAAGGAAGTGTTAGTAATGCTTTTAAAATAAGGGAAAGTGGTGGAACAAGGTTTACAATATTAAGCGGTGGTAATACAGGAATAGGCACTGCTACTCCTTCCTATCTATTAGATGTAGACGGTGATTTAAGAGTAGGTGAAGCAGCTCAGTCTAATGCTTTATTTGTTGATGCTACTAACGCACGAGTAGGTATTGGTACTAATAGTCCTTTACAAATATTACATTTAGAAAATAGCAATGGTCCTGAACAAGCATTTGTAAGAACTGTTGGAGATACTTCTAGTTTATTAGGTGGTATTCATTTTGGAAATTTAGACGTAGATAATTATTTAGCTAGTATATATGGCTATCAAGATGGTGCTACTGATGCGGCTTATTTAAGCTTTCATACTGAAGCCACTGGTGGAGCTAAAGCAGAAAGAATGAGAATTGATTCTTCGGGCAACATCGGTATCGGTACTTCTACTCCTTCTTATTTATTAGATGTAGATGGCGATTTAAGAGTTGGTGAAGCAGGAAGCTCTAATGTTTTATATGTTGATGCTACTGCTGGTCAAGTAGGTATTGGAAAAATAGACCCAGCATCCAATTTAGATGTTAAGAGTGATATTCGATCAAATTGGCTTAATTCTGAAATAGATTATTTTAGAGTTTCTGCAGGAAATGCTCAAGGTTTAGCAATTTGGGAAAATGCCGGAACAGGAGAGGTTTTTATTGGAAATGAATACAATAATACTGCAGGAGATATACACTTTGCAACAAAAGTTGTTGTTGATGATAATAATATAAAGATGACCATTGAAGCTGATGGTAACGTTGGTATTGGTACCACTACTCCAGCATCTACTTTATCTGTAGAAACTCAAGCTGGGATTAATCCATTTGCTGTAGGGTCTTCTACTGGATCATACTTAATGGTTGATTCTAGTGGCAATGTAGGCATTGGAACAACAGGTCCTAATGGAAAACTTCATGTTTATACCGGAGCATCAGGAGCAACCCCCAATGCTAATGCAGATGACTTTGTGATAGAATCTGATGATACAACAGGAATATCTTTATTAGCTCCAGATACAAAATCAAGTCTTATTTATTTTGGAACTCCCTCAAACAATCAAGGCGCAAGAGTTGATTGGGATTATAATGGAGAAACAAATGGATTATTAAGAATTGGAACTCTTAAAACAGGTGCTCAATTACAACTTCAATCGGATAATGGGGTAGATGCTATGAGAATTGATGAGTCTCAAAAAGTAGGAATCGGCACAACTACTCCTGCTGGACAATTAAGTGTTCATCAAGCAACTACTGGAGAAACTGCTATCTTAGTAGATGCAGTATCTGGTTATTCAGGTAATCTATTAGACTTAAAAGTAGCATCTACTACTGTCTTTGCTATAGATCAATCAGGTGGCTTAGCTGTTGGTACTATTTCATCTGGTACTTGGAATGGAGATACTATAACTGTTGATTATGGTGGTACTGGTTTAGACGCGGTAACTGATGGTTATGTTTTAATAGGTGACTCAGTTACTCAACTTGAAGCAACTTCTTCTATTTTTGTAGCTTCTGATGGTGATATAGGTATTGGTACTGAGAGTCCAGGTTATAATTTAGATATCAATCCTGCGGTTGGCAGTGGTGAATTAAGGATAAAAAGTAGTACAGGAGGTTCTTACCTATACATGAATAGACCTGCTACCGGTAATGCAAGTAATATTAAATTTCAAACAGGCGGTACTCCTACAACTGATTTTGAATTAGGTTTAGCAGGTAGTTCGTCAAATTTTCATATAGGATCAGCTAGTATGGCATCAAAGTGGCTTACTGTAGAAGCATCAGGTCAAGTAGGTATAGGTACTACTACTCCTGCTACTAAACTTCAAGTTTTAAGTACATCAGAACAATTAAGACTAGCCTATGATGAAGATAATTATACTTCATTTACTGTAGCTTCTGATGGCGCTTTAGCTATTGCTACTACAAATAATGCTACTACTACTATAAATGCAGGGCTTACTGTTAATTCAACAAGTTTAGTAGTTAATGATTCTACTGGTAATGTAGGTATTGGAACTCAAAGTCCAACATCTGCTCTTTTTGTCGATGGTACTTCTGATCAAGTACAAGTAACTATTCAAGGTTATTCAACTCAAACAAATAATTTATTCGTAGTAGAAGATTCTTCTGGTTCTGATTTATTTACTATTAGCACTACTCAAGCTACTTCATATGTACCATTTAGTGTAGAAGGTACTGGTTCATTATCTGTAGCTAATGGTATAACTCTTACTGATGGTACTAGTAATACTATAGAATCATATGCACCACTTTATATAACTACTTCTGCTGGTACTGCTAAAGATATTGTTTTCCAACCAGGTGGTGGTGGTGAAGTAGGCATTCAAAGTTCTTTGACTGTTACAGCTACTACTACACTTGGTGATGCTTCTGGTGATTATATAGTACTTAACGCTTCAAATGTTACTATTCCAAATAATTTAGATTTTGATTCAGGTACTTTATTTATAGATAGTGCCAATAATAAGGTAGGTATAGGTACTACTACTCCTGCTTCTACATTATCTGTAGAAACTGAAGCTGGTGTTAATCCATTTGCAGTTGGCTCTTCCACTGGATCATATTTAATGGTTGATTCTTCGGGTAACGTTGGTATTGGTACTAATAGTCCTGAAAAGACTTTAAATGTTGTTGGTTCGATGAGATTAAAACAAGGAGCTGACGGTTCTTCTTATGGTTTTTCAATCCAAGAATTTGATAATACTCAAAGTGAAATATTAATGTGGATAGAAAATAATGCAGGAAATTTATTATTAAGAGATAATAATTCTAATAAAATAGCACTTGATGCAGCTGGAGTTTCTTATCTTGATGGTGGTAATGTTGGTATAGGTACATCTTCTCCTTCCTACTTATTAGATGTAGATGGTGATTTCAGAGTTGGTGAAGCAGCCAGTTCTGATGCTTTATTCGTTGATGCTACTGCCGGTCAAGTAGGTATTGGTACTAATAGTCCTCAAACAGAATTACATATGCATGATTCAGGAGGAAATAATATTCGTTTCCAAATGACAAACGCTGCCACAGGTGCAGCATCGGGCGATGGTTTTAGAATAGAACAGGATAGTCTAGCTACCGCTTTTAATAATCAAGAATCAACAGGCTCAATACAATTTCAAATAGCAGCAGACCCTAAAATGTATATAGGGGCTAATGGAAACGTAGGTATAGGTACTACTACTCCTGTCTCTACCTTATCTGTAGAAACTGTAGCTGGTGTTAATCCATTTGCCGTTGGTTCTTCAACTGGTTCTTACTTAATGGTTGATTCTAGTGGTAATGTAGGAATAGGAACAGCAAGTCCTAATAAATTACTAAATATTGTTGGAACAACAGCTCCAGGAGGAACATTAAGATTAGAAAGTTCAGATACAGATGTTGGGGCAGGAGAGGTTATAGGAGAAATAGATTTTTATTCAAATGATTCTTCTGGTTTAGGTACTGGGATTGGTGCATTTATTAATGCAAAAGATGATAGTGATATTGGGAATACTTATGCTTTAACCTTTGGAACTGGACAATCAGGAGCAGGAGCAACAGAAAAAATGAGGATTGATAGCGTCGGAAAAGTAGGTATTAAAATAACAGAACCACTGGCAGACCTCCATGTAAAAGGAACACTCCCTTATGTAATTACCAATAATGCAAGTACAAATGTTGTAGCAGATACAGCTCTTGGTTTATTTGGAGCATATTCAAGTGATACTACTTCTACTTCAAGTGGAGGGGTAGGATATATTAAATTTGGCGCTAGTGTAGATTATAATAATGCAAAAACTCCCTCCTATATGGCTTTTTATACACACGATAATCTTAATAATGATGCAACAGTTTTGGGTGCAAGTGCTACTGAAAAAATGAGAATTATGTCGAGTGGTAATGTAGGTATTGGTACTACTACTCCTGCATCTAAACTTCAAGTTTTAGATACTTCAGAACAATTAAGACTAGCCTATGATCAAGATAATTATTCATCATTTACTGTAGGTACAGATGGAGCTTTAGCTATTGCTACTACAAATAATGCTACTACTACTATAAACGCAGGTTTAACTGTTAATTCAACAAGTTTAGTAGTTCAAGATGCTACTGGTTATATAGGAATTGGAATTGCTGATCCAGAGACTCAATTGCATATTGAAAAAACAGCTGTTGCTTCTACAAGAGAAACTCTATTAAAGGCTACTGTATCTGATGCAGGGAATGATGCTTGGTATGTATCTAATGGTACTATTACTAATAGTAGATTTGCACCAACTCAATCTTATTATGTAGATTCTGCAGATTCTATATATAGTGGTGCTTTTTGGGGATTAACGAGTGCAGCTAATGATACTTCTGATTCTTCATCTTTTGGTTTACTTCATTTCGCAGCTATGTTAACTGATTCAGCTACTGATCCTCAGAATGGCAGTTTATCAACTCCTTCAAATAGAAAATTGTTTACTTTTGGTGGATCTAGTACAGATATTAAAATGGCAATTTTAGCTAGTGGTAATGTAGGTATTGGTACTACCACTCCTGCTTCTAAGTTACAAGTTTTAAGTACATCAGAACAATTAAGATTAGCCTATGACGAAGATAATTATTCATCATTTACTGTTGGTTCTGATGGAGCTTTAGCTATTGCTACTACTAATAACTCTACTACTACTATAAATGCAGGTTTAACTGTTAATTCAACAAGTTTAGTAGTTCAAGATGCTACTGGTTATGTTGGTATTGGTACTGCTGATCCTTCTGATTTATTCCATGTTAATGGAGATGCCCGTATTGGAGGAGTCCTTAAAATTGCTGATGGTTCAGCTGGAGCTCCTTCTATAGCTCATAGGGCAGATGAAAATACAGGAATATATTTTCCTGCTAATGATGAAATTGGTTTTACAACAAGTAATACCGAACGTTTAAGGATTGATTCTTCTGGCAATGTAGGTATTGGAACCACAACTCCTGTCTCTACATTATCTGTTGAAACAGTAGCTGGTGTTAATCCATTTGCTGTTGGTTCTTCTACTGGTTCTTACTTAATGGTTGATTCTTCGGGTAACGTTGGTATTGGTACTAATAGTCCAAGTGAAATGTTGTCTATTGGAGATGGAACAATTGATTTTCAAAATGATTTAACAGCAACATATGCTGGGGGAACAAATCCTAGAATATTTAGAGATTCTGGAGGATATTTATTACTACAACCTAAAACTGATGTTGCTGTACAGGTTATTAATGATGCTGGTCAAGCTATTGCACATTTTGATGAAGCTACAAGAGACACTTATTTGGGATATGGTTCTGGAAAGGTTGGAATTGGTACTACTACTCCAGCAACTAAACTTCAAGTATTAAGTACTTCTGAACAATTAAGACTTGGTTATGATGGTCAAAATTATTCCTCATTTACTGTAGCTTCTGATGGTGCTTTAGATATAACTAATACTAATAATGCTACTACCTCTATAAATGCAGGACTCACTGTTAATGGAACTAGTTTAGTAGTGCAAGATGCTACTGGTAATGTTGGTATTGGTACCGCCGATCCTGATAGTCCTTTACATATTTCTTTAGCTGGCGGATCTAATCAATTAAGGTTAGAAAGAACAGGTTCATTTACTGGAACAGCTATATTATCTGCAGTTTCTGATGGTTTTAATGTTATGGATACAGGGTATGGGAGTATGTTATATGTTGGAACTGCTGGAACTTATGATGGAAGAGTTGGTATAGGTACCACTACCCCTGCTTCTAAGTTACAAGTTTTAAGTACATCAGAACAATTAAGATTAGCCTATGACGAAGATAATTATTCATCATTTACTGTAGCAACTGACGGTGCTTTAGCTATTGCTACTACTAATAACTCTACTACTACTATAAATGCAGGTTTAACTGTTAATTCAACAAGTTTAGTAGTTCAAGATGCTACTGGTTATGTAGGTATTGGTACGGCTGATCCAGATGCTAGATTAGATGTTAACGGTAATATATATGTAGGGGATGGCGGAGGAGCTGGATTAATCAATTTTGATAATTCAGCCTATGGTGCATTTCAATTCCAAGAAAATACTAAAATGGTACTTACTTCTACTGGTGTTGGTGTTGGAACTACTTCTCCTGATTACATACTAGACGTGGATGGAGATTTAAGGGTGGGAGAAGCTGGCAGTTCTAATGCTTTAGTCGTAGATGCTACTGCAGGTAGCGTAGGAATTGGTACTTCTACTCCTGGTGGATCTCTTGGTTTAGACAT